>Ga0209147_100006_pt1 | contig 873276 bp, 781 predicted proteins | sample AraplaCol_mLB_r2_FD_184278 | JGI IMG/M metagenome (GOLD analysis project Ga0209147, IMG submission 184278) | Arabidopsis root microbial communities from North Carolina, USA - plate scrape CL_Col_mLB_r2 (SPAdes) (version 2) | ecosystem: Host-associated > Plants > Roots > Endosphere | place: USA... | reverse complement strand
GAACAGGACCGTGAAACGACTCCACGCCGATGATAGTGCGGATTGCCCGTGTGAAAGTAGGTAATCGTCAGGCTCCCCAGCAGCATCAGAAACCCCACCCCACAAAAGGTGGGGTTTCTGCGTTTACACGGCGAAAAAACGCGGCGGTAAAACAGCGAGACCACCTTACAGCCTCACTGCCTGCCGATCCGCAGTGCGTTCGCATAACCGGTCAGCTCCAGATAAGCCCGCCCGAGATCGGCGCCATCGCGGCTCACGCGCACCGCGCCCTCCCAGTACACCGCGCCAGTAGACTGTCGCGAGTCCAGTTCCTGGTCGTCCATCAGCGGATCTACGGGCACGCCAGCGCGACGGGCCATTCAAACTTCATCGATCTGTCGTATCGTTCCCCGCCAGAAAGCGCTGCGCCAGTCGTACCCAGTACGTGGAGCCGATAGGAAGCAATTCGTCGTTGAAGTCGTAGCTGGCGTTGTGCAGCATGCACGGGCCCGCACCGTGGCCCGCATCACGGTGGCCGCCGTCGCCGTTACCAAGAAACGCGTAACACCCTGGCTTCGCCAGCAACATGAAGGAAAAGTCCTCCGCACCCATCGTGGGTTCCACGGAATCGTCTACGTTCTCTGCACCGACGATTTCTTTCATAACGACCGCCGCGAATCGCGCTTCTTCCCCGCTGTTGATCGTGGGCGGGTAGTTCCGGTGAAAGTGCACCTCGGCCGAGCAATCGTAGGCCTTCGCCGTATTTTCAACGATCTTGCGCATGCGCGCTTCGATCAAGTCGAGCGTTTCTGTCGTAAATGTGCGGACTGTGCCCGCGAGCCAGGCATCGTTAGGAACGACGTTGACCGCATCGCCGGCGTGGATCCGGGTGATTGAGAGCACGGCCGTATCAAGCGGCTTTTTGTTTCGCGTGATGATGCTCTGCAATCCGTTAGCGATCTGCACGGCGGTAAACACCGGGTCACGGCCATTGTGCGGTAGCGCTGCGTGCGAGCCGACGCCTTTGATCTCGATACGAAACTCATTGCTGGAGGCCATAATCGGACCTTCAGTCACGCCAAATTTGCCAGCAGGCATGCCTGGCCAGTTGTGAATGCCGAACACGGCGTCGACCGGAAATTTCTCGAATAATCCATCGTCGATCATCGCTTGCGCACCCGCGCCGCCTTCTTCGGCAGGCTGGAAAATGAATACGATGGTGCCGTCGAACTCACCGTGTTTCGCAAGATGTCGCGCCGCGCCGAGCAGCATTGCAGTGTGGCCGTCGTGGCCGCACGCGTGCATTTTCCCGTCGTTTTTCGATTTGTGTTCGAAGCTGTTCAGTTCCTGGATTGGCAGCGCATCCATGTCGGCGCGCAGACCGACAGAACGTGTACTGTTTCCGCGTTTAAGGACGCCAACTACACCTGTCTTGCCCAATCCACGGTGAGTTTCTATACCCCAGGACTCAAGCGTCTTGGCGACGAGATCAGCTGTCGCAGTCTCTTCGTAACGCAGTTCAGGGTGAGCATGGATCGTTCGTCGAAGACTCTGTATTTCTCCGTGAGCAGCTTGAATTTCGGGGATCAGTTTCATAATAGAGTGCCGATGCGCTTTAGCTTTTGACTTGCAAGGAATCGCTCGGGCAAGTTGCGCCCGGACGCAGTGCTAACGATTCTACGCCGAAGCCTTTTTGGCGGCAGCATGCAGGCAAGCGCCGACGGACGTAATAAAATCCGGCGTTACGCCACTTCCCGTCCCCTGAATGGTTACCCCATGAACGCTCCGACTGAATTCGCTCGCGCAGTTTGCCCACACGACTGCCCCGACACCTGCGCGATGCGTGTAACCGTCGAGGCTGGTCGGGCGATCAAAGTGGTCGGCGACCCGGACCATCCGCCAACCCAAGGCGCGTTGTGTACCAAAGTTAGTCGGTATGCAGAGAGAGTTCACCATCCGCATCGTCTGACAACGCCGATGAAGCGCATTGGCCGCAAAGGCGAGGGGCATTTCGAACCCATCAGCTGGAGCGAGGCGTTTGAACTGGGCGCGAAGCATCTGTCAGAAATAGCGCAGCGCGCGCCCGAGGCGATCCTGCCATACAGCTACGCCGGCACCATGGGCCTGGTCCAAGGCGACAGCATCGCTCAACGTTTCTTTCATAAGCTCGGCGCATCGCAGCTGGATCGGACGATCTGCGCAGCGGCCGGTGCCGCGGGGTTGAAATATACGTACGGCGCGGGCATCGGCATGCTCACGGAGTTTTTCGACGAAAGCGAGGTCATCCTGATCTGGGGCTCGAATCCGATTGCGTCGAACCTGCACTTCTGGACACGTGCGCAGCAGGCCAAGCGCCACGGAGCCCGACTCATTGCGATCGACCCGTATCGCTCGCTGACCGCCGAGAAGTGCCATCAACACATTGCGCTGAAACCCGGGACCGACGGCGCACTTGCCCTCGGCATGATGAACGTGCTGATCTCCGAAGATCTGCTCGATCACGCTTACATCGCGGCGCACACACTGGGCTTCGATGAGCTGAAAGCGCGGGCGCTCGGGTATTCGCCGTCACGCGTCGCCGAGATTTGCGGCATTGACGAGCAGGTTGTCGTCGACCTGGCGCGACTTTACGGCAGCACGAAAAAGGCTGCGATTCGCCTGAACTATGGTCTGCAAAGAGTGCGCGGCGGCGGCAATGCCGTGCGCGCGATTGCGTGCCTGCCGTCGCTGACCGGCGCGTGGCGCGAGCGGGCAGGCGGCGCCTTGTTGTCGTCGTCCGGGTGGGCGCCGGTCGACACGCATGCATTGCAGCGTCCCGACCTGATGCCCGGCTGGCCGACCAGGCCCAGCCGCGTAATCAATATGAACGCAATCGGCGACGCGTTGCTGCATCCGGGCGACGCGACATTCGGCCCGAAAATCGAGGCGATCATCGTCTATAACTCGAATCCTGTTGCCGTTGCACCTGATTCAGAGCGCGTTGCAGCGGGGTTCGCACGCGAAGACCTGTTCACGATCGTGCTCGAGCACTTCCAGACCGACACCGCCGACTATGCGGATTTGCTCCTGCCGGCCACCACGCAACTGGAGCACCTCGACGTGCACAAGTCGTACGGCCACACGCACGTCATGGTGAACTTGCCGGCAATTCCTCCTGTAGGCGACGCACGTCCCAATACTGAAATCTTTCGCGGCCTCGCCCGTCAGATGGGGCTGGAAGAGCCGTCGCTGTTCGAAAGCGACGAAACCGTTGCGCGCAGCGCCTTGCGTTGGCAAGACAAGACGCTCGAAGGCGTCGATTGGGAATCGCTCAAACGGGTCGGTTGGGCAAAGCTGAACCTTCCCGATGCGCCTTTTGCCGAAGGCGGCTTTCGCACGCCCTCGGGCAAGTGCGAGTTCTACAGTGAACGGCTCGCGCAGCAGGGGCTCGATCCGCTTCCGGATTACGTGCCGCCGTATGAATCCGCGGAGTCGGCGCCCGAACTCGCCGCTCGCTACCCGCTTGCAATGATCTCGCCGCCCGCGCGCAACTTCCTGAACAGCACCTTCGTCAACGTTGAAAGCCTGCGATCTACCGAAGGTGAGCCGCATCTCGACATTCACCCGTCAGACGCGGGATCGCGGGATATCGTCGACGGTGACCAGGTGCGTATCTTCAACGACCGCGGCTCAATGCAGGCGCGCGCCCGTGTCACCGACCAGGCGCGTCAAGGCCTCGTGGTCGGCCTGTCGATCTGGTGGAAGAAACTGGCGCCCGATGGCCGCAACGCAAATCAGGTCACGAGCCAGGCGCTGACCGACCTTGGTGGATCCGCAACCTTCTACGACTGTCTGGTCCAGGTCGAGCGCGTCTGACGATCTTCTTCCACACACTCAAGCCTCGCCGCCCAAGCCTCAGAAGGTTCGAGGCAGCAGTCTAACCACGCTGTCACTCGCCATTACCGCAGGGGTGCCCATGCTACGATGCGTTTTTAGCACGACCATTCGAAAATAAAGAAGGAGACGCTGCATGGATAAAATCTGGCTGAAATCTTACCCGCCCGGCGTTCCCGCAGAGATCGACCCAACCCGCTATTCGTCCGTTGCGGAACTGCTCGAAGAGGCGTTTCGCGAGCACCGCGACAAGCCCGCGTTCGTCTGCATGGGAAAAGAGATCAGCTACGGCGAGCTGGACGCGCTTTCGCGCAAGCTGGCCGCCTGGTTTCAGTCGAAGGGTCTTGCGCGCGGCGCTCGCGTCGCGATCATGATGCCGAACGTGCTCCAGTATCCGGTGGCGATCGCAGCCATCTTGCGCGCAGGTTACGTGGTCGTGAACGTCAATCCGCTTTACACGCCGCGTGAGCTCGAGCATCAGTTAAAGGATAGCGGCGCGGAAGCCATCGTTCTGCTCGAAAACTTCGCGGTGACTTTGCAGGCAGTTGTGCGTAATACCGCGGTGAAGCATATCGTGGTCGCGGCAATGGGCGATCTGATGGGCGTGAAAGGCGCGGTTGTGAACTTCGTCGTGCGTCAGGTGAAGAAAATGGTACCGGCCTGGAGTTTGCCGGGCCACGTCAAATTCAACGCTGCAATTGCGGAGGGCGAACGCCAGACCTTCAAGCCGGTTCAGCAAGGCCCGGACGACGTCGCGTTCCTGCAGTACACCGGCGGCACCACAGGCGTGGCCAAGGGCGCGACACTGCTGCATCGGAATCTGATTGCCAACGTGCTGCAATCGGAAATCTGGCTTAACCCGGTTCGCACGGATCGTACGGACATCGAGCAGTTCATCACCGTTGTGGCGCTGCCGCTTTATCACGTGTTCGCGCTGACAGTGTGTGGGCTGCTGACCATTCGAACGGGCGGTTTGGGCGTTTTGATCCCGAACCCACGTGATATCCCTGGGATGATCAAAGCCTTGCAAGGCTATGCGATCACGACGATCCCTGCAGTCAACACGCTGTACAACGCGCTGTTGAACAACCCGGACTTCCACAAGCTCGACTTTTCCAAACTGATCGCGGCCAACGGTGGTGGAATGGCAGTTCAGGAAGCCGTCGCCAAACGGTGGTTCGAGAACACGCATACGCCGATTATCGAGGGCTATGGCTTGTCCGAGACGTCGCCGTGTGTGACTTGCAACCCGGTGACGGTCACGGAATATAGCGGCACGATCGGTCTGCCGCTGCCGTCGACCGAAGTCTCGATTCGGGACGACGAGGGCAACGAGGTCCCACTGGGCCAACCCGGCGAAATCTGCATTCGCGGCCCGCAGGTCATGGCCGGCTATTGGAACCGGCCAGACGAAACAGCCAAGGTCATGACGTCGGACGGCTTCTTCAGATCGGGCGATGTTGGCTTCATGAACGAGCAGGGCTTTGTGAAGATCGTCGACCGCAAGAAGGACATGATTCTGGTTTCGGGCTTCAACGTTTATCCGAACGAGATCGAGGACGTAGTGGCCAGGCTGCCCGGCGTATTCGAGGTGGCCGCGGTCGGCGTGCCCGACCAGCATTCAGGTGAGGCCGTTAAGTTGTTCGTCGTCAGGAAGGATGACGCGCTCACCGACGCGGATATTTTCGCGTACTGCAAGCAGCAGCTAACTGGCTACAAGCGGCCGAAGATCGTCGAATTCCGCACCGAGCTACCGAAGAGCAATGTCGGCAAGATCTTGCGTCGCGAGCTCCGCGATGGGCGTGCATGAACGTAAGGCACTAATGTAGATCAGGGGCTCTCAATGAGTTCCGGTAGCAAGACCAAAAAGCCCGACAGACGAACAGTCTGCCGGGCTTTTTGTTTGTGCTGTCGCAAACGCAAAGCCGGCAAGCATCGCGGCTCGCCGGACCCATAAAAAAAGGCGCCCGAAGGCGCCTTTGAGGCAAAACTGCGTATTTACGACTTATTAGAACTTGTGGCGGATGCCGACGCGAGCTGCGAGCTGGTTCTGGTTCTGCGAGCCCGACAGGCCGTTGATGCTTGCCGTTGCCCGAGCCACACCACCGGCAGCGGTCAGCGTGTCACCCAGAGCGTGCTGGTACACACCCATCACGTAGACGTCGGTACGCTTGGACAGGAAGTAGTCCACGCCAATCGCGCCTTGGTGGTACTGAGCGCGCGATGCACCTGCGATGTCCGCGCCGCGCGTGTAGTCGTATGCCGCGCCGACCAGCAATGCCGGGGTCAACTGGTACTTGAAGTTGATTTCAGCGTTGTTGAACGTAACCGACTGACCCTTGAACGGCGATGCAAACGAAGCGCCCAGGTTCGCGAAGCGGATGTTCGAGTACGTCAGGCCGACCGTTGCCGCGCCGAACGTGTATGCACCGCCTGCACCGATAACCTGGTACGTGTTAGCCGACGTGTAGCCAGCGTAGACCGGCGAAGCAGTCGCTGCGAAGGCAGCCGCAGTCGTCGTCGTGCCGCCGTTGTTGAACAGGCCGCCCGAAGCTGCCGGCGTACGTGCGTTCAAGTAACCGACGCCCAAGACCAGCGGACCGTTGTTGTAGCCAGCGCCCAACGACCAGATCTGGTTCGAAGTAACGTTGCCAGCAATGCCGCCGAAGCTGTACGTGCCGCCGAACTTCAGGCCGCCGTAATCCACGCTCGTGTACTTGACCGTGTTGTTCGTACGGTATGCGTTGTTGAAGTTGTCGATGTCGCCCGGGTGAGCAGCGATGTAGCCGCCCCACTGGTCGCCGGCTTCCAGCGGACCAACGTAGTCGACGACGGAGTCGTACTGGCGACCCAGCGTGACGGTGCCGAACTGGCTCGACAGACCGACGTATGCTTGACGACCGAACATCAGGCCGCCTTGACCCAGCTTGCCGTTGTTCACGTCAAAGCCGTTTTCCAACACGAACAGCGCCTTCAGACCGCCGCCCAGATCTTCCGTGCCGCGCAGGCCGAAACGCGAGCCTTGCATAACACCGCTGGACAGGTTGTACAGGTGCTTGCCACCAGCGTTGGTGTTGATGTTGAAGCCTTCGTCAATGATACCGTACAGGGTCACGCTGCTCTGAGCATGTGCGACGCCTGCGAATGCGCCCAGTGCTGCGAGAGCGAGAAGCGACTTTTTCATCGAATGATCTCCAAGGATTACGAATCTTTTGTACAAGGCGAATATTTATGTAGCGTTGAGGCCTTGCTTGTCCAACTTCGCGAGAAGTTGCACGTAATGTAACAAAACGGCTACATGGCACAAAGAAAAAGGAGGGCGTCCGGAAGGCTCCTGTTTCGTTTACGCAACATGATCTAAAATTGAAATTTTGATGTCTCCGAAGGCCAAATCCGGCCTCGCCGGAGACTGCGTTTTCCTCCGCAAAGGCTTGCTGCGCGGGCAGCGCAGAGTGGGGAGCCGGTTGTGAAATCAGGGAGTGCCGAATGTTTCTGGACGAGTTGATTACTGAATTTGATCGGGGTTTACGCTCAATGACTGGCGTCTCGCGCATGAGTCGTCCGTTGCCGGTTCCGCAAGAATCGGCTGCACACGCTGAGGTGCCCGAACTGTCGCCGGCCGAGCGCGCCCACTCCGCAGGTCTCATGCGCGTGAACCACGTGGGCGAAGTCTGCGCACAGGCGCTCTACCAGGCGCAGAAGCTCGCGACGAGGTCGCCATCGCTGCGGACCGTGTTCGATCGGGCCGCAGTCGAAGAAGAAGATCACCTCGCATGGACGGCCAGGCGTCTCGAGGCATTGGACTCGCGCCCGAGTCTGCTGAATCCGATCTGGTATGCAGGCGCCCTCGCTATCGGCCTTGCAGCTGGACGTCTGGGCGACCGCGTCAGTCTCGGCTTCATGGCAGAGACGGAGCGCCAGGTCGAACAGCATCTGGATAGCCACATGGACCGTTTGCCTGCCGCCGACCGTGAGTCGCGCGCCATTGTCGACCAGATGCGGGCCGATGAGGCCGAGCACGGCAAGGCCGCCATGGACGCTGGCGGCATTGAGCTGCCATTCCCGGCGCGCGCGTTGATGCGTGCAATGTCCAAAGTGATGACCCGTACCGCCTACTACATATAAGAGACAGCAGACGTCGGTTTTCTCCCCGCAACCGCCTCAAATTACCGTAAGTGGGACGACGCCCAAGGCGTCGTCCGTGCTCGATCCCCGAATCCCCGCCTCACACCTTCCAGCCGCCTGCCGCGATCGCTTACAGTCCGCGCCTTTCCCTCGTACTTTTCACGTATCACCTTCAGAAGCCGCAGTAGCTCTTTCTTTTATAACGATTTTCCGTTTTATGTCTGACATGAACGAGTCGCGCTAAGTCCTTGTTCTAACAAACAAATTTCGCTGAAAAACCGTCTGTCTCCCTTGACCCCCGTTTAGCGTTCCTCTAAAGTGGGAGACAGTGTGAGAAAGTGTATTTTTGTGTGATCTGACACGCGGTTTCGGGTAAATTTTTACGAATCGGGCAGCCGGCGCAAAAGCGCCGGTCAAGAGGGAGAGCTAAGTGTTCCAAGGGGCGTCGGCGCTGACTCTCGATGCGAAAGGACGGATGTCAATTCCGTCCCGCTATCGGGATGCGCTGCAAACACAGGCAGAGGGCCGGGTGACGATCACCAAGCACCCGGACGGCTGCCTGTTGCTCTTTCCGCGCCCGGAATGGGAAATCTTCCGCGACAAAGTCGACAAGCTGCCTATGAACGCCGCCTGGTGGAAGCGCATTTTTCTCGGCAACGCAATGGACGTGGACATGGACGGCGCGGGCCGCGTGCTCGTGTCGCCGGAATTGCGCGCGGCCGGCACGCTGGAAAAAGAAGTGACGCTGCTCGGCATGGGCCGCCACTTCGAGTTGTGGGACGCACAGATTTACGCCGCGAAGGAACAGGCGGCGATCGCCGAGGGCATGCCCGAAGCGTTAAAGAATTTCACGTTCTGATCGCGGCATACATATATGGCATCTGCGATGAGAAACGAATTGCAGCATCGCACGGTGCTGCTGGAAGAAGCGGTCAACGCGCTGGTCACCCGCGCGGACGGCGTTTATGTGGACGGCACGTTCGGGCGTGGCGGTCACAGCCGGCTGGTGCTGGAAAAGCTGAGCGAGTCGGGGCGTCTGATCGCTTTCGACAAAGACCCGCTCGCGATCGCCACGGCGCAGCAGATCGCCGATCCGCGCTTTGGCATCGTGCATGAGAGTTTTGCTTCACTGCGCACCGCGATTGCGGAGCGCGGGATTGAACGGGTGTCGGGCGTTTTGCTGGATCTGGGCGTGTCGTCGCCGCAAGTCGACGATCCGGAGCGGGGTTTCAGTTTCCGCGCCGACGGCCCGCTCGACATGCGGATGGACCCGACGCGCGGCGAATCTGCCGCTGAATGGTTGGCGCGGGCCACGGTGCAGGAACTGACGGAGGTGATACGAGATTATGGGGAAGAACGGTTTGCTTTTCAGATTGCAAAGGCGCTTGTTGCTCGCCGGGCAGAGTCCGACCGTCTTGGGCCTCTCGTCAGCACGGGCGAGCTTGCCCAAATCGTGGCTAACGTCGTCAAAACCCGTGAGAAGGGCAAGGATCCGGCAACCCGCACCTTTCAGGCTATACGGATTCACATCAATCAAGAGCTTGCGGAGCTGCAAGTCGTTTTAGAAGCAGCGTTAGCGCTGTTGGAGCAAGGGGGGCGGCTGGTGGTCATCAGCTTTCATTCGCTCGAGGACCGGATCGTCAAGCGATTCATGCAGGCGCACGCAAGTACGCCTACGGTGGATCGTCGCCTGCCGATTCGCGCCGTCGACCTGCCGAGTCCCCCGCTCAAAATCATCGGCCGTGTGTTTGCAAGCGACGCTGAAGTCGCCGCCAACCCGCGCGCCCGTTCTGCCGTGATGCGCGTGGCGGAGCGAATCGCACCATGAATCGTCTCAACATTTTCCTGCTGATGATCGTGATGGGCTGTGCCTTGTCTGTCGTCAACGCAACCAATCAGCAGCGCCAGATCTTCATCCAGTTGCAGCGCGCGCAATCTCAGGAGCGTCAGCTGCAACAGGACTATTCGCAACTTCAATATCAGCAGAGCGCGCTGTCGAAAACGTCGCGCATCGAGCAGATCGCCACCGCGTCGCTAAAAATGCAATCGGTCACGACCGGCCGCACGCAATATCTGACGCTCGATCCGGGCTCGGCGAAGGCTGAAGACGCGCCGATTCCGACGTCCGGTCCGGCGTCCGCGCCTGCAACGAGCCGCAGCGGAGGCGTGCGATGAAAAAATCGTCGGCTCGCAAGAGCGTCGCCTTCTCGGCGAACCCGATCCTGTCGGTGCGCTTGCCTATGTGGCGCTCCAAGCTCGTCGTGTTCCTGCTTTTCATGGCGTTCGTCGCGCTGACCGCGCGCGCCTTCTGGATTCAGGGCCCCGGCAACGCGTTCTATCTGAAGCAGGGCGAAATCCGTTATCAGCGCCGGCTGGAACTGCCCGCCACGCGCGGCAAGATTCTCGACCGCAACGGTCTCGTGCTGGCCACGAGCCTGCCGGTGCGCGCGATCTGGGCGATTCCGGAATCGGTGCCGGACGATCTCGGCGCGGAAAAGCTGGGCGCGCTCGGCAAACTGCTCGGCATGACCGATAAGGAATTGCGCAGGAAGCTCTCGGAAGACAAGAACTTCGTGTACGTCAAACGTCAGGTGCCGGTCGACATCGCCGAGAAGGTGAAGGCGCTGGACATCCCCGGCATTTACGCGCGCGACGAGTACAAGCGTTTCTATCCGGAAGGCGAGATCACCGCTCACCTGATCGGCTTCACCAACGTCGAAGACGAAGGCCAGGAAGGCGTCGAACTCGGCGATCAGAAGCTGCTGGCGGGCATGTCGGGCAGCCGCCGCGTGATCAAGGACCGCATGGGCCACATCATCGAGGACGTGGACGAGCAGGTCGTACCGCACAACGGCCAGGACGTGGATCTGTCGATCGACAGCAAGATCCAGTACATCGCGTACACGAATCTGAAAGCGGCCGTCGAAAAATTCAAGGCGAAGGCCGGCGCGGCAATGGTGATCGACGTGCGGACCGGCGAAGTGCTGGCGCTCGTCAATTACCCGACCTACAACCCGAACGACCGGTCGCACATGACCGGCGACCAGTTGCGCAATCGCATCCTGACCGATACGTTCGAGCCGGGCTCGATCATGAAACCGTTCACGGTGTCGCTCGCGCTCGATCTGCACCGCGTCTCGCCGACTACACTGGTTGATACAGGCGGCGGCCGCTTCGTGCTTGACGGTGCGCCGATTACCGACGACAGCGCGTTCGGTGTCCTGACCGTCGGCGGCGTGATCCAGAAGTCGAGCAACATCGGCGCGACGAAGATTGCGATGCAGCTCAAGCCCGAAGAGATGTGGAATATGTACACGAGCATCGGTCTCGGTCAGGCGCCGAAGGTCGGTTTCCCCGGCGCGGCGGCGGGACGTCTGCGTCCGTGGAAAAGCTGGCGCCGTATCGAGCAGGCGACCATGTCGTACGGCTATGGCCTGTCGGTGTCGCTGTTCCAGTTGGGTCGCGCGTATTCGGCCATCGCGCACGACGGTCAGATCATGCCGGTGTCGATTTTCCGCACGCCTGGCGACCAGCCGGCAACGGGGCCGCAGATCTTCTCGCCGACCACCGCCCGCGAAGTGCGCGCGATGCTCGAAACGGTCGTCTCGCCGGGCGGCACGTCGCCGGATGCAGCGGTGCCGGGTTATCGCGTCGGCGGCAAGAGCGGTACGGCGTATAAGCACGGTCCGCATGGTTACGACCACTCGAAATATCGCGCGTCGTTCGTCGGCATGGCGCCCATGCCGAACCCGCGTATCGTCGTCGCGGTATCGGTCGACGAGCCGACCGCGGGTAGCCACTTCGGTGGTCAGGTGTCCGGCCCCGTGTTCTCGGGCATCGTCGGCGATACGCTGCGTTCGCTGAATGTGCCGCCGCAAATGCCGGTCAAGCAGATGGTGGTATCGGACGATTCCGCGTCTACCGCGCCGTCTGCAACGCCCGCGCCGTCCGCTGCGAAAAAGATCTCGACCAGCGCCGGCGCAAAGAAGATGACGATTTCCGCGAACGCGAAGAGCCATCCGGGAGTCGTTCGATGAGCGCGCTGCGCAACAATCATCCGGCGCATCGGGAGATCGCCGAAGCGCTGGGCTGGCTGCACGCACGCGTGCAGCCGGGCGCGCATCTGCACGCCGACACGCGTTCGCTCGCCGCCGGCGACGCATTCTTCGCCTACGCAGTGGATGGCGCGGACAACCGTCCGTTCATCGACAGTGCAATTGAACGCGGTGCTGCCGCCGTGCTCGTTCAGGCCGAAGGATTCAGCGGCGCGATCGATGCATCTACGACGCTTGCGGTGCCGGCGTTGAACGACCTCGCCGGTTCAATCGCGAGTGCCTGGTACAACGATCCGAGCGACAGCATGCTGACGGTCGGCGTGACGGGCACGAACGGCAAGACTTCGTGCAGTCAGTGGATTTCGGCGGCGCTTACCGCGCTCGGCACACGTTGCGCGATCATCGGCACGCTTGGCACCGGTTTGCCGGGACAACTGGTGCACACCGGCTTCACGACACCGGACGCGCCGCAATTGCAGCGCAGCCTTGCGCAATTGCGCGACGCCGGCGCGCGCGCAGTGGCGATGGAAGTGTCGTCGCATGCGCTGCATCAAGGGCGCGTGAACGGCACGGCGTTCGACATCGCCGTGTTCACGAATCTCACGCAAGACCACCTCGACTATCACCGCACTTTCGAGGCGTATGAAGCGGCGAAGGCGCGTCTTTTCGCGTGGCCTGAACTGCGTGCGGCGGTGATCAATCACGACGACGCGGCCGGCCGCCGTCTGCTTGCCAGCACTCGAGGTCACGCGCGCACCATCGCTTACGGTCTTGACTCCGCGCAGAACGACGCTTCGCAAAGTGCAGGGCAAAGCACGCCGCAAGCGGACGCGTGGCTGCTCGCGTCGAACGTGCGCGCCACCGCAACCGGCACCGCGTTCCATCTGAACACGTCCGACTGGGGCAAGGCCGACGTCGAAGTACAAACGCTCGGCGTGTTCAACGTGAGCAATCTGCTCGGCGTGCTCGGCGCATTGCTTGCCGCCGACGTGCCGTTCGACGCCGCGCTCGCCCAACTGGCGAAGCTCGAATCGGTGAACGGCCGCATGGAACGCCTCGGCGGCCGCTTGCAGAACGACGAGCCGCTCGTCGTGATCGACTACGCGCACACGCCAGACGCGCTTGAAAAAACGCTGGAAGCGCTGCGCCCGATGGCCACCGCGCGCGGCGGCGAACTGATTTGCATGTTCGGCTGCGGCGGCGACCGCGACGCGACCAAGCGTCCGCTGATGGGCGCAATCGCCGAGAAGATCGCGGACGGCGTCGTGGTCACGAGCGACAACCCGCGCAGCGAAGATCCGCAATCGATCATCGAGCAGATCGCAGCGGGAATGAAAGACGCGTCGAAAGCGCGCCGCATTGAAGACCGCGCGAGCGCGATCCTTCAGGCGATCCGCAGCGCCGCGCGGGAAGACGTCATCTTGCTGGCTGGAAAAGGGCACGAAGCCACACAGGAAATCATGGGCAAGAAGCGCGCTTTCTCCGATCAGGACCACGCCCGTCTCGCGCTCGCCGCGCGGGCGACGCAGGCACGCGGAGGTGGCGAATGAGCGGGCAAGGAAATGCAATGTTCTCGCTGCGTGAAGCCGCGGCGCTGATTCCCGGCGCGACCGTGATCGGCGACGACAACGTCACCTTCGAACGCGTGTCGACCGATAGCCGCAGCGCGGGTCCGGGCGATCTCTTCGTCGCGATCAAGGGCGAGCGTTTCGACGCGCATGACTTTCTCGGCGACGTTGCAGCGCGCAACGTGACGGCGGCGCTCGTTTCGCGCACGCCGCAAGACTGGAGCGTGCCGGCGCTGCGCGTGACCGATACGCGCGTCGGCTTGGGCGCGCTGGCTCGCGGCTGGCGTCGCAAGTTCGGCATGCCGCTCGTCGCCGTGACGGGCAGCAATGGCAAGACCACGGTCAAAGAAATGATCGCGTCGATCTTCGCCGCCGCCGTCGGAGCGGATGCGCGGCTCGCGACCGCCGGCAACTTCAACAACGATATTGGCCTGCCGCTCACGCTGTTCCGTCTGAATGCGGCGCATCGGCTGGCCGTGGTCGAACTCGGCATGAATCATCCCGGCGAAACGTCGTTGCTCGCGAAGATCGCCGAGCCGACGGTTGCGGTCGTGAACAACGCGCAGCGCGAGCACCAGGAATTCATGGCGACCGTCGAAGCGGTCGCGCTCGAGCATGCGAGCGTGATTCATGCGCTGAACCCCGACGGCGTCGCCGTGTTCCCGGCGGACGACGCTTTCGCCAGCATCTGGCGCGTGGCCGCCACAGGCAACCGGATCGTCGATTTCGCGCTGAACAGCGACGAACGCACGACCGAAGCCGCCGTCACCGGCAGGTTCGACGGCAAGCTGCTCAGCGTCGACACACCGCAAGGCCATGTCGAAATCACGCTGCAAGTGCTCGGCAATCACAACGCGCACAACGCATTGGCCGCGACATCGGCCGCTCTCGCCGCGGGCGTTTCGCTCGATGCGATCAAGCGCGGCCTCGAATCGTTCGGCGCGGTGAAAGGCCGCTTGCAGGTCAAGCATGCCGCGCTCGGCACGCTAGCCGGTGCAACAGTGATCGACGACACGTACAACGCGAATCCCGACTCGATGCGCGCCGCGATCGACGTGCTCGCGTCGCACGCTTCGCCGCGTGTGCTCGTCATGGGCGACATGGGCGAAGTCGGCGACAACGGTCCCGAGTTCCACCGCGAAATCGGCGCATACGCGAAGGAACGCGGTATCGACGCGCTGTACGCAATGGGCGACGCCTCGCGCGACGCCTGCACCGCGTATGGCGCGGGCGCGCATCACGTGGCCGACATCGGCACGCTGGTCGCGCAATTGCAGCAGGCCGGCTTCGGCGCCGCTGCAACGCTTCTCGTGAAAGGCTCGCGCTTCATGCAGATGGAGCGCGTGGTGGACGCCGTTACGAGTCCACAACCCAACGCAGCGGGCAGTACGCCCGCCGCACACTGAAATAGAAGGACCGAAGCATGCTACTGGCGCTGGCGCAATGGCTGCAGAATGACGCAAGCTTCTTGCGCGTGTTCAGTTATCTCACTTTCCGCGCGGTGATGGCGACCATCACCGCGCTGCTGATCGGGCTCGTCTGCGGCCCGGCGGTGATTCGCAAGCTGACCGCCATGAAGGTCGGTCAGGCTGTTCGTAAAGACGGTCCGCAAACGCACCTCGTGAAATCCGGCACGCCGACCATGGGCGGTGTGCTGATTCTGCTCGGCATCGCCGTGGCCACGCTGTTGTGGGCGGACCTGACCAATCGGTTCATCTGGATCGTGATTCTCGTTACGTTCGGCTTCGGCGTGATCGGTTGGGTCGACGATTACCGCAAGGTCGTCTACAAGGACCCGCGCGGCATGTCGTCGCGCGAAAAGTATTTCTGGCAGTCGGTGATCGGTCTGTTCGCCGCGGTGTACCTCGCGTTCAGCGTGTCGGAGGCGAGCAACGTGCGCGTGTTCGACCTGTTCATGGCGTGGGTGCGCAGCGGCTTGTCGATGGGCTTGCCCGCGCGTGCCGACCTGATGTTGCCGTTCGTCAAATCGATCAGCTATCCGCTCGGCGTGTGGGGCTTCATCGTGCTGACGTATCTGGTCATCGTCGGCGCGAGCAATGCGGTCAATCTCACTGATGGTCTCGACGGCCTCGTGATCATGCCGGTCGTGCTGGTCGGCGCATCGCTCGGCGTATTCGCTTACGTGATGGGCAGCTCGGTCTACTCGAAATACCTGTTGTTTCCGCATATCGCCGGCGCGGGCGAATTACTGATTTTCTGCTCGGCAATGGGCGGCGCGGGGCTCGCGTTTCTCTGGTTCAACACGCATCCGGCGCAAATGTTCATGGGCGATGTCGGCGCGCTCGCGCTCGGCGGCGCGCTCGGCACGGTCGCGGTGATCGTGCGCCAGGAAATCGTGCTTTTCATCATGGGCGGCATTTTCGTCGCGGAAACGCTTTCCGTGATGTTGCAGGTGGCGTGGTTCAAATTCACCAAGCGGCGTTTCGGCGAAGGCCGGCGTCTCTTCAAGATGGCGCCGCTGCATCATCACTTCGAATTGTCGGGTTGGAAGGAGACGCAAGTGGTCGTGCGCTTCTGGATCATCACGTTGATGTTGTGTCTGTTCGGATTGTCCACGCTCAAGTTGCGTTAAGCAGGTATTAGGGGAAGCAGGCGATGTTCGGCGAGAAGTTTCGGGATCGGCAAAAGCCGATGGTGCTCGTGCTGGGGCTGGGTGAATCCGGTCTCGCGATGGCGCGCTGGTGCGCGCGGCACGGCTGTCGGCTGCGTGTGGCCGATACGCGCGAAGTACCGCCGAATCTGTCCGCACTGGAAGCGCATGGCGTCGACGCCGCGTTTGTCGGCGGCCCGTTTTCGCCTGTGTTGCTCGAAGGCGTGGAGCTCGTTGCGATCAGCCCGGGTTTGTCGCCGCTCGCCGCCGACCTGCTGCCGCTGATCACCGCGGCCCGCGAGCAGGGCATCCCCGTGTGGGGCGAGCTCGAACTGTTCTCCCAAGCGCTGAAAACGCTCGGCGAGAGCGGCTACGCACCGAAAGTCATCGCGATCACCGGCACCAACGGCAAGACTACGACTACCAGCCTGACGGGCCTGCTGTGCGAACGTGCGGGCAAGAAGGTCGCGGTGGCGGGCAACATCAGCCCAGCGCTGCTCGACAAACTGAGCGAAGCGATCGACAACACCGCGCTGCCCGACGTGTGGGTGCTCGAACTGTCGAGCTTCCAGCTTGAAACAGCGCATACGTTCGAGCCGGACGCCGCGGCGATTCTCAACATCACGCAGGATCACCTCGACTGGCATGGCGGCCTCGACGCGTACGCCGCCGCGAAGGGCCGGATCTTCGGTACACAAACGGTGCGCGTGCTTAATCGCGACGACGCGCGCGTGATGGCGCTCGCGCCTTCCGACGCTAGCGACATCGAAGTCGTGACTTTCGGCGTAACCGAACCGAAGAGCGACGGCGACTACGGTCTGCTCCGCGACAACGGCATGATCTGGCTCGTCGAAGCACACGATCTCGACGCGAGCGACGAACCCGCACCGAAGCGTCGTCGCAAGAACGAAGCGGTTACGCCGCCGAACATTGCGCTGAAGCGCCTGATGCCGGCGGACGCCTTGCGCATTCGCGGCCTGCATAACGCGGCCAACGCGCTTGCCGCCTATGCGCTCGCGCGCGCCATCGGCCTCCCCGGCGCGCGTCTTTTGCATGGCTTGCGCGAGTATCACGGCGAGCCGCATCGCGTGGAACTGATTGCATCGATCGACGGCATTGATTATGTCGACGACAGCAAGGGCACTAACGTGGGCGCGACGGTTGCCGCACTCGACGGTCTCGCGCAGCGCGTCGTGCTGATTGCAGGCGGCGACGGCAAGGGCCAGGACTTCGAGCCGCTTGCCGCGCCGGTCATGCGCTGGTGCCGCGCAGTAATGCTGATTGGCCGTGACGCGCCGCAGATTCGCGCGGCGCTCGAAGAGACCGGCATCGCGATTACTGATCACGCCACGCTCGAAGAAGCGACGCGTGCGGCAACGGCGCTCGCGCAACCGGGCGACGCCATCCTGTTGTCGCCGGCTTGCGCGAGCTTCGACATGTTCAAGGGTTATGCGCATCGTGCGGCGGTGTTTCGCAGCACGGTAGAAGAAATCGCGGCCGAACGGGGGACGATGATATGAGCTGGTCCGAACGATTCGGTTCACGCGCCACCGCCAATGGCGACCCGGCAAGCGCCACGCGCGCTGCCGGCCGCACGGGCGGCAGCGGTCTCGCGAGCGCCGTCAACGGTGTGCGGCCGTTGCGCTCGCGCATGCTCGACTACGATCATTCGCTGCTGTGGGTGGTCGTCGCGCTGCTCGGGCTTGGCGTGGTGATGGTGTACTCGGCGTCGATCGCGATGCCCGACTCGCCGAAGTACGCGTCGTACCGCGACTACGCGTTCCTCGTGCGCCAGATCATTTTCGTGGTCATGGGCGCGGTGGTCGGCGTCGTGGCGTTCCGCGTTCCGATTTCGACGTGGGACAAATACGCGCCCAAGCTATTCCTGATTTCGCTCGTCGCTCTGGTGATCGTGCTGATTCCGCACGTCGGCAAAGGCGTGAACGGCGCGCGCCGCTGGATTCCGCTCGGCATCACGAACATGCAGCCGTCCGAAATCATGAAGCTCGCGGTGACGATCTACGCGGCGAACTACACGGTACGCAAGCAGGAATATATGCACAGCTTCGCCAAAGGCTTTCTGCCGATGGCGATGGCGGTGGGTTTCGTCGGCGCGTTGCTGCTGCTCGAGCCGGACATGGGCGCGTTCATGGTGATCGCAGCGATCGCGATGGGCCTGCTGTTTCTCGGCGGCGTGAACGGCAAGCTGTTCGGTGGGCTGGTCGCGACCGCGGTCGGCACGTTCAGTTTGCTGGTGTGGGCATCGCCGTGGCGGCGCGAGCGGATCTTTGCTTACCTGGATCCGTGGGACGACCGTTACGCGCAGGGCAAAGCCTATCAATTGACGCACTCGCTGATCGCGTTCGGCCGCGGCGAGTGGTTCGGCGTAGGTCTCGGCGGCAGCGTCGAGAAGCTCAACTATCTGCCCGAAGCGCATACCGACTTCATTCTCGCGGTAATCGGCGAGGAACTCGGCTTTGTCGGCGTGCTCGTCGTGATCCTGATGTTTTACTGGATCGTGCGCCGCGCGTTCGAGATCGGCCGTCAGGCGCTCGCCCTCGACCGCACGTTCGCGGGTCTGGTCGCGAAGGGCGTGGGCATCTGGTTCGGCGCGCAGACGTTTATCAACATGGGCGTGAACCTCGGCTTGCTGCCGACTAAAGGCCTGACGTTGCCGCTCGTCAGCTATGGCGGCTCCGGCATCTTGCTGAACTGCGTCGCCGTCGCGGTGTTGATGCGCGTCGACTATGAAAATCGTGTGTTGATGCGTGGGGGGAAGGTATGACCCTCACGCAGCAACGCACGATTTCGGCGAAGGCTAACTTCGTGCGCAAGGCGCGCGAAGTTAAGCGAAGCGGCCGCAGCCACAACCGGTTTTCATTCATGTTGATGCGTGGGGGGAAGGTATGACCCTCACGCAGCAACGCACGATTTCGGCGAAGGCTAACTTCGTGCGCAAGGCGCGCGAAGTTAAGCGAAGCGGCCGCAGCCACAACCGGTTTTCATTCATGTTGATGCGTGGGGGGAAGGTATGACCCTCACGCAGCAACGCACGATTTCGGCGAAGGCTAACTTCGTGCGCAAGGCGCGCGAAGTTAAGCGAAGCGGCCGCAGCCACAACCGGTTTTCATTCATGTTGATGCGTGGGGGGAAGGTATGACCCCCATGCAGCAACGCACGCTGATGGTGATGGCCGGCGGCACCGGGGGACACGTTTTCCCCGGGCTCGCGGTCGCGCATCTGATGCAGGCGTGGGGCTGGAAAGTCGTATGGCTCGGCAACCCTGCCGGCATGGAAGCCACGCTCGTGCCGAAGCACGGCATTCCCATGGAGTACGTGCGTTTTGGCGGACTGCGCGGCAAGGGCCTGAAGACCAAGTTGATGTTGCCGCTGAATCTGCTGCGCGCATGCACGCAGAGTATGAGCGTGCTGCGTCGTGTGAAGCCGGATGTCGTGCTCGGCATGGGCGGTTACATCACGTTTCCGGCCGGGCTGATGACCGCATTGAGCGGCCGTCCTCTCGTGCTGCATGAACAGAATTCGATTGCAGGCCTCGCGAACAAGGTCCTTGCGAAGCTCGCCAAGCGGGTGCTGGTTGCATTTCCGAATGCGTTGCCGCACGGCGAATGGACCGGTAATCCGATTCGTGCGGAACTTGCGCGCGCTATTGCGCCCAAAGCACGCTATGCAGAACGCAACGGTCCGCTGAATGTGCTGGTGGTCGGCGGCAGTCTCGGCGCTGCGGCGCTCAACGAAGTGGTGCCGCGTGCTGTCGCGCTGCTCGGTGCGAACGAACGGCCGCGCATCGTGCATCAGGCCGGCGCCAAGCATATCGACGCGCTGCGCGAGAACTACGCGGCGGCTGGCTTGCAAGCGGGCGCGGACGTGCAACTCGTGCCGTTCATCGACGACATGACGAGCGCCTATGCGAAAGCCGATCTCGTGATTTGCCGCTCGGGCGCAATGACGGTGTCCGAAATTTCAGCAGTAGGTGTGGCCGCGTTGTTCGTGCCGTTCCCGTATGCGGTGGACGATCATCAGACCACTAATGCAGCGTTTCTCGCCGATAACGGCGCAGCGCTGGTCGTGCAGCAACGCGATCTGTCGGCGGAAAAACTCGCCGACTGGTTGCGCAGCCAGACGCGGGAAAGTCTCGCGGAGATGGCAGAGCGTTCGCGCTCGCTCGCGAAACCCGACGCCACGGAACAGGTCGCGAAGATTTGCGCGACTGTGGCGGGTTCGATTTCGGGCGCGAGCCCAGAAGGAAAGCAATGAAACACATCGTCAAACATATTCACTTTGTCGGCATCGGCGGTGTCGGCATGAGCGGCATCGCGGAGGTGCTGGTCAACCTCGGCTATCAGGTGAGCGGCTCGGATCTGTCGAGCAATGCGGTGACCGATCGACTCGCCGCGCTCGGCGCGCGCATTGCGATCGGTCATGCCGCAGAGAACATAGAAGGCGCTAACGCTGTGGTCGTCTCGACCGCGGTACGTAGCGACAACCCGGAAGTGCTGGCGGCGCGTCATCGCCGTATTCCGATCGTGCCGCGCGCGGTGATGCTCGCGGAACTGATGCGCCTGAAACAGGGCATTGCGATTGCCGGCACGCACGGCAAGACCACGACCACGTCGCTGGTGGCAAGCGTGCTCGCCGCGGGCGGGCTCGATCCGACCTTCGTGATTGGCGGCAGGCTGATCAGCGCGGGCGCGAATGCGCGCCTCGGTACGGGCGACTTCATCGTGGCGGAAGCGGACGAGTCGGACGCGTCGTTCCTGAATCTGTTTCCGGTGATCGAAGTCATTACGAACATCGACGCCGATCACATGGACACCTACGGCCACGACTTCGCGCGGCTCAAGCAGGCGTTCATCGAATTCACGCACCGTTTGCCGTTTTACGGCATCGCAGTGCTGTGCGTCGACGATCCGAACGTGAAGGAAATTCTGCCGTTCGTGTCGAAGCCGATCATTCGCTACGGCTTTGCTCCGGATGCACAGGTGCGGGCGGTGAACGTTCAGGCACGCGACGGCAAGATGCATTTCACGGCAATGCGCGAAGACGCGCCGCCAATCGACATCGTGTTGAACCTGCCCGGCGAGCACAACGTGCAGAACGCGTTGGCCGCGATCGCCATCGCGACCGAACTCGAAGTGAAAGATGCCGACATTCAGCGGGCGCTGGCCGATTTCAACGGCGTGGGCCGGCGTTTTCAGCGCTACGGCGAAGTGCCCGTGGTCGGGGAAGGCAACACGTCGGGCGCCTACACGCTGGTCGACGACTACGGCCATCACCCGGTCGAAATGGCGGCAACGGTCGCGGCGGCGCGCGGTGCATTCCCGGGGCGGCGTCTGGTGCTCGCATTCCAGCCTCACCGCTTCACGCGCACGCGCGACTGTTTCGAGGATTTCGTAAAGGTGCTGTCCACGGTGGACGCGCTCGTGCTGACCGAAGTCTATTCGGCGGGCGAAGCGCCGATCGTCGCGGCGGACGGCCGTGCGCTCGCGCGTGCGTTGCGCGTGGCGGGCAAGGTGGAGCCCGTGTTCGTCGATACGGTGGACGAAGTGCCGGACGCGCTTGCAGCACTCGTGCGCGACGGCGATGTAGTGATCACGATGGGCGCGGGTTCGATCGGCAGTGTGCCGGGTCGTCTCGCTCTCGAAACGAAGGTGTGAGATGAGCAGTATCCAGTCAGATCAACTCGCTAAACAATTCGGCAAAGTGGCCGTGCTGCTCGGTGGAAATTCCGCCGAGCGCGAGGTGTCGCTTAATTCCGGGCGCCTCGTGCTGCAGGGACTGCGCGATGCCGGCGTCGACGCACATCCGTTCGATCCGGCCGAGCGTCCGCTTGCCGCGTTGAAGGAAGAAGGCTTCGTGCGCGCGTTCAATGCGTTGCACGGCGGCTATGGCGAAAACGGCCAGATTCAGGGCGCGCTCGACTTTTACGGCATCAAGTACACGGGCAGCGGCGTGCTTGGCTCGGCGCTCGGGCTCGATAAATTCCGCACCAAGCTCGTGTGGCAGCAACTCGGTATTCCGACGCCGCCGTTCGAAGCCGTACTGCGTGGCGACGACTACGAAGCGCGCGCGAAAGACATCGTCGCGAAGCTCGGATTGCCGCTTTTCGTGAAGCCGGCAAGCGAAGGCTCGAGCGTCGCGGTCATCAAGGTGAAAAGCGCCGACGCATTGCCGGCTGCGCTCGTCGAAGCCGTCAAGTACGACAAGATCGTGGTGGTCGAAAAGAGCATTGAAGGCGGCGGCGAATACACGGCGTGCATTGCGGGCGACCTGGATTTGCCGGTGATCCACATCGTGCCGGCCGGCGAGTTTTACGACTATCACGCGAAGTACATCGCGAACGACACGCAGTATCTGATTCCGTGCGGTCTGGCGGCGGACGACGAAGCGCGCCTGAAAGTGCTGGCGCGACGTGCGTTCGACGTTCTGGGCTGCACCGATTGGGGTCGCGCCGACTTCATGCTGGACGCCGACGGCAATCCGTATTTCCTCGAAGTGAACACGGCGCCCGGCATGACCGATCACTCGTTGCCGCCGAAAGCGGCGCGCGCGGTGGGCATCAGCTATCAGGAACTGGTTGTCGGCGTATTGGCGCTGACGCTCAAGGATTAACGGGCAGCACTAACCGAAGCACTAACCGGGGCAACCCGAAAGCAACACCATGTGGAACAACGTTCGCCAGCTCAATTTCGCCGCCAACGCATTGCATGCGTTGCTGGTGCTCGTGCTGCTGGCGGCGGGCGGTTACTGGCTGATCCAGCGCCCGAATTTCGCGCTGCGCGAAATCCAGATCGACGGCGATACCGAGCATATCAATTCGCCGACGGTGCGCGCAGGCGTGGTTGGGCGGCTGAAGGGCAACTTCTTCACGGTCGATCTCGACGTCGCGCGCCAGGCGTTCGAGCAGATGCCGTGGGTTCGTCACGCGAGCGTGCGGCGCGTCTGGCCGAATGCGCTCGCTGTCACGCTCGAAGAGTACAAACCGCTTGGCACGTGGGGCAGCGATCAACTGGTGAGCGTCGACGGCGATCTGTTCACCGCGAACCAGGGCGAGCTGGAGCAGGACCTGCCCGCGTTCGACGGCCCGGACGGTACGGCGAAAGAAGTGGTCGCGCGTTATCACGACTTTCAGAAGTGGTTCGCGCCGCTTGGCGCCACGCCCGAAGAAGTGACGTTGTCGCCGCGTTACGCGTGGACCGTCAAGCTGTCGAACGGCATGCAGGTGGAGTTGGGGCGCGAGCGCAATCAGGACACGCTGCTCGATCGGAGCAAGCGCCTAACCGCGGCCTGGAACGCGGTGACGCAACGTTGGGGAAAGGATATCGAGTATGCGGACTTGCGCTATCCGAACGGTTTCGCGATTCGTGCCGCTGGCATGCGCTTTATCAGCGAACCCGACAAGGGCAAGAAGTAAACGGACATCACACGCAATGAGCACGCTATGAGTAAAGACTATAAAGATCTGCTGGTCGCCCTCGACATCGGGACGTCGAAGGTGGTGGCCATTGTCGCCGAGCTGAAGGGCGAAGGTCACTACGAGGTGATCGGCCTCGGCCAGAGCGAATCGAAGGGGCTCAAGAAAGGCGTGGTGGTGAATATCGAAGCCACCGTGCAGTCCATTCAGCGCGCGCTCGAAGAAGCCGAGCTGATGGCCGACTGCAAGATCACGAACGTCTTCACCGGCATTGCCGGCAGCCATATCCGCAGCTTCAATTCGAGCGGCATGGTGGCGATCAAGGAAAAGGAAGTCACGCAGGCCGATGTGGCGCGCGTGATCGAAACGGCGAAGGCGATCAACATTCCGACCGACCAGCAGGTGCTGCATATCCTCACGCAGGAATTCATCATCGACGGTCAGGAAGATGTGCGCGAGCCGATCGGCATGAGCGGCATCCGGCTCGAAGTGAAGGTGCATATCGTCACGGGCGCGGTGAGTGCGGCGCAGAACATCGTGAAGTGCGTGCGCCGCTGCGGGCTCGAAGTGAACGATCTGATTCTGCAGCCGCTCGCGTCGTCGCTCGCGGTGCTGACGGAAGACGAAAAGGAACTGGGCGTGGTGCTGGTCGACATCGGCGGCGGCACGACGGACATTGCGATTTTCAGCGAAGGCGCGATCCGTCATACGGCGGTGATTCCAATTGCCGGCGACCAGATCACGAGCGACATCGCCATGGCTTTGCGCACGCCGACGCCGGACGCGGAAGACATCAAGGTCGACTACGGCATCGCCAAGCAGGCGCTGGCCGATCCGGACGAAATGATCGAAGTGCCGGGTCTCGGCGAGCGCGGCCCGCGCACGCTGTCGCGCCAGGCGCTGGCGGCGGTCGTCGAGCCGCGTGTCGAAGAACTGTTTTCGCTCGTGCAGCAGGTGGTGCGCGAGTCGGGTTACGAGGAACTGCTGAGTTCCGGCGTGGTGCTGACCGGCGGCGCGTCGATGATGCTCGGCATGGTCGAACTGGGCGAAGACATTTTCCTGAAGCCCGTGCGTATCGGCGTGCCGGAATACGCAGGCGGTCTTGCTGACGTGGTGCGCAACCCGCGCTATTCGACGGCGATGGGCCTGCTCGTCGAAGGACGCTCGCAACGCATGCGCGGCCGCAAGGTGGCGGTGCAGTCGGGTTCGATGGGGCAAGTGTTCACGCGCATGAAGGACTGGTTCCTCGGCAACTTTTAAGCATTTGTTTTACCGAGCAGGTTTCAACGGGTTTTCGACAGTTTCAGAAATACGCGCCGGTGCCGGCGGCCGGCGCGCGACAGGGGGTTGCCCGATCTCTTGCCGAATAACGGCCGAGTGGCTGAATTTTTTATCTTGACGGAGGCAACATGGAATTCCAGATGCTGGAAACCGAAACGAACGGCACCATCATCAAGGTGGTCGGAGTAGGTGGCGCTGGCGGCAATGCCGTTCAGCACATGATCAACAAGGGCGTGCAAGGCGTCGACTTCATCGTGATGAACACGGACGCACAGGCTTTGTCGCGTTCGCGCGCCACCGCGGTGATCCAGTTGGGCAACACGGGTTTGGGCGCCGGCGCCAAGCCGGAGATGGGCCACGCCGCCGCGCAGGAAGCACGTGAGCGCATCGCCGACGCATTGCGCGGCGCGCACATGGTCTTCATCACGGCCGGCATGGGCGGCGGCACGGGCACGGGCGCAGCGCCGGTGGTCGCGCAGATCGCGAAGGAAATGGGGATCTTGACCGTAGGCGTGGTCAGCAAGCCGTTCGAATTCGAAGGCGGCAAGCGCATGCGTGTGGCAGAAGCCGGTTCGCAGCAACTGGAGGATCACGTCGACTCGCTGATCGTCGTTCTGAACGACAAGCTGTTCGAGGTGATGGGCGATGACGCCGAGATGGACAAGTGCTTCCAGTGCGCAGACGACGTTCTGAACAACGCAGTCGCCGGCATCGCGGAAATCATCAACGTCGACGGTCTGGTGAACGTCGACTTCGAAGACGTGAAGACGGTGATGGGCGAGCAGGGCAAGGCGATGATGGGCACGGCGACGGTTGCCGGCGTCGATCGCGCGCGTCTCGCTGCCGAGCAGGCTGTTGCCAGCCCGCTGCTGGAAGGCGTGGATCTGTCGGGCGCGCGTGGCGTGCTGGTGAACATCACGTCGAGCCGTTCGCTGCGTCTGTCTGAAACGCGCGAAGTGATGAACACCATCAAGAGCTATGCTGCAGAAGACGCAACCGTGATCTTCGGCGCGGTGTACGACGATGCAATGGGCGACGCGCTGCGCGTGACGGTCGTGGCAACGGGTCTCGGCCGTGCGGCGAAGAAGCAGCAATCGGCACCCATGACGCTGCTGCGCACCGGCACCGACAATCAGCCGATCAGCACGCAACACGCGGCCTACGCAACGCCGTCGCACGCGAGCACCGCCGACTACGGCGCGCTGGACACGCCGGCTGTGTGGCGCACGTCGCGCGACACCGCGGCTTCGCACGTGCAGGCGCTGCAGGAAAAGGGCGTCGACACGTACGACATTCCGGCATTCCTGCGCAAGCAGGCGGACTGAGCGCACGGGCAGGCTTTCGCTGCCGCGCCTCTTCCTGGGCGTTGGCGGACGAATGCACGAGCGTGGCGGGTGAACGGCAAACAAGCCGCGTATCGTCGGATTCGCGGCAAGGACAAGTGCCCTCTTCGGAAAACGAAGCGGTTTGGGCAACTGTCGCCGATTCACTGCGACACGATGACGTGCGAGAGACGCTTCGCATCGATGCAAAGGACTGAGCATGATTCAAGCTGGTGACAAGCTGCCCGACGCAACGCTCTTCGAGTATGTCGAAGACGAGCGCGCGGGCTGCAAGATCGGGCCTAATAGCTTCGACGTGCGCGAGCAGACGGCGGGCAAGCGTGTGGTGATCTTCGGATTGCCTGGCGCGTTCACGCCGACCTGCTCTGCCAAGCACGTACCGGGTTATGTCGAATACGCCGAGCAGTTGCACGCGCTCGGCGTCGACGAAATCTGGTGTGTGTCCGTGAACGACGCGTTCGTGATGGGCGCGTGGGGACGCGATCTGCACGCCTCGGGCAAGGTGCGCATGATGGCGGATGGCAGTGCGGCTTTCACACGAGCGCTTGGTCTCGAGCAGGATTTGTCGGCGCGCGGCATGGGAATCCGTTCCCAGCGCTACGCGATGGTTGTCGACGACGGCGTGGTCAAGACGCTGAACGTCGAGGCTGCGGGCAAATTCGAAGTGAGCGATGCAAGGAGTATCCTCGCTACGTTGAGCTAGTTATGGCGGCGTCATCACGCTGACGCGGCGCGCGGGAAACCGCGTTGTACCGCGGCAACAGTGAATGCGACGCTTTTGTGACAGGCCGTTACGCGGGCCGACGACCGGAAACGCCTCCGTTCCGGACGTCGGCCCGTCACGCTTTCCCTTACGGGCGCCCAATGAATAATGTGGGTAACGCAGCGAAACAGATTGATACGTTCCGTGCGAAGACGCTTCTTAGGGTTATGGAGTATAATTCGTGCTATGGAACAAAAAGTCCCGATTGGGATTTTCAATCGAATAAAAGATCACCATGTTGAAGCAGCGCACCATCAAATCAATCGTCAAGACGGTCGGCATCGGCTTGCACTCCGGCCGTAAGGTCGACCTGACGCTTCGCCCGGCAGCGCCGGACACGGGCATCGTGTTTTCGCGCGTGGATTTGCCCACGCCGGTGGACATTCCCGCGTCGGCAATGGCGATCGGCGATACACGTCTCGCTTCCGTGTTGCAGAAAGACGGCGCGCGCGTCTCGACCATCGAGCATTTGATGTCCGCCTGCGCCGGTCTCGGCATCGACAACCTGTATGTCGACGTCACCGCTGAAGAAATTCCGATCATGGACGGCAGCGCCGGCTCGTTCGTGTTTCTGATTCAATCGGCGGGAATCGAAGAGCAGAACGCAGCGAAGAAATTCATCAAGGTCACCAAGCCGGTCGAGATTCGCGACGGCGATAAATTCGCCCGGCTCGATCCGTATTTCGGTTTCAAGCTCAAATTCACGATTGATTTCCGTCACCCGGCTGTCGATAAAACCGGCCAGGCGCTGGAAGTCGATTTCGCCAATACGTCGTACGTTCGCGAAATCGCTCGCGCACGCACGTTCGGTTTTGCCCACGAAGTGGAAATGATGCGTGAGTTGGGCCTCGCACGCGGCGGCAGCATGGACAACGCGATCGTGCTCGACGAGTACCGCATTCTGAACAACGACGGTTTGCGTTACGACGACGAGTTCGTCAAACACAAGATGTTGGACGCGATCGGCGACCTGTATGTGGTGGGCCATCCTTTGCTGGCTTCGTACAACGCGTACAAATCGGGCCACGGCTTGAACAACGCACTGCTGCGGGAACTGCTCGCGCATGAAGATTCGTACGAGATCGTCACTTTCGACGACACGCGCAAGGCGCCGCGCGGCTTCGCTTATGAGACGCAGACGGCTTTTGCGTAACGAATCAACATCACCTCTTCGGTGAAATCTCCGAAGCGAACACACGAAAAATAAGCGGCTCAAACGAGCCGCTTTTTCTTTTGTTCAGCGATTTCTCCGATGCCGCGCCGCCATTTTCGCCAACGCTTCCTGCAGCGGCGAGGGCGCAAGCGATTCGCTGAGCGCGTGCAGCGCCTCGGCGCCGACGGGCGTCATGCGCGCCTGCTTGACCGGCGGCGGCTCCTTCGCGGGTTGCGGCCGCACCCGGATACGCAGCGCGTTGACCGGCCAGCCACGCTGCTGCAGGTCTGACAGCAACCGCGGCTCCAGATGCCGCAGTCGCGCCGCCAACGCGTTGTGGGCGGCGAAAAGCGCCAGCACGCCTTCCTTGATAAAACTGGGTTCCACGCTCGTCGCCAGGTAATCGGGCAGCAGGTCCCGCAGGTCTTTCTCCAACGCGGCAATTTGCTCGACGCCTGCCCGCAGCGCGGCAAACGCGTCGGTGCGATTGAGCACTTCAGCTACCGGCTGGGGCCGGCGCACGTTGAACTGCTTTGGCGGCGGCCTTGAAAACGAGGGGAAACGGCTCATGTTTGACAGTGGCGGCGCGTTCGCACCCAATGCGCGAACACGCCCCGATTGTACCGCGCGGGATGCACGCAGACCCGCCCGTGTGTACGCCGTCGAAGGGCGGCGCGGCGGGCTCCGCTGCCTTGCCGGCGTCGCGCTGGCGACATCAGCGCAGGCGGGGGCGCGTGCTAAAATGCCCGATTCGAATTCACTCTTGGACTAAGCCGCCGAGGCCACTCCGACCCCGGAGCGCGCGTGCTTTAATCGCACGCCGCAACCCAGCCGAAGCCGCGACGCAGACACCGATCCGATGACCACCGGTTTTCTACAGAAGATTTTTGGCAGCCGCAACCAGCGGCTAGTCAAGCAATATCAAAAGACCGTCGCGGCGATCAATGCGCTCGAACCGCAGATCGAGCAATTGACGGACGATCAACTGCGCGCGAAAACGGACGAGTTCCGCCAACGCGTCGCGAGCGGCGAGTCGCTCGATAAACTGCTGCCGGAAGCGTTCGCGGTCTGCCGCGAGGCGAGCAAGCGGGTGCTGAAAATGCGCCACTTCGACGTGCAGCTGATCGGCGGCATGGTCCTGCACTACGGCAAGATCGGCGAAATGCGCACTGGCGAAGGCAAGACGCTCGTCGCCACGCTGCCGGTGTATCTGAATGCGCTGTCGGGCCGCGGCGTTCACGTCGTCACGGTGAACGACTATCTGGCCCAGCGCGACGCCGAGTGGATGGCGCGCCTCTACAACTTCCTCGGTATGTCCGTCGGCATCAATCTGTCGCAGATGGACCACGAGATGAAGCAGCAGGCATACGCGGCCGACATCACGTACGGTACGAACAACGAGTTCGGCTTCGACTACCTGCGCGACAACATGGTGTACGAGCCGGAAGCCCGCGTGCAGCGAGCGCTGAACTTCGCCGTGGTCGACGAAGTGGACTCGATCCTGATCGACGAGGCGCGTACCCCGCTGATCATCTCCGGTCAGGCAGAAGATCACACCGAACTCTACGTGCGCATGAACGCGCTGCCGCCGCTGCTCGAGCGCCAGATTGGCGAAGAAAAGGCTGACGGCACAGGCGTGGAAAAGCCGGGCGACTACACGCTCGACGAGAAAGGCCGCCAGGTCTTCCTGACCGAATCGGGTCACGAGAAAGCGGAGCGTCTGCTCGCCGAATGGGGCCTGATCGGCGAGGGCGAAAGCCTGTACGCGCCGCAGAACATCACGCTGATGCACCATGTGTACGCCGCATTGCGCGCGCACACGCTGTTCTACAAGGACCAGCACTACGTGGTGCAGAACGGCGAGGTGATCATCGTCGACGAATTCACCGGCCGTCTGATGGCCGGCCGCCGCTGGTCGGACGGCTTGCACCAGGCTGTCGAGGCGAAGGAGCACGTGAAGATTCAGAGCGAGAACCAGACGCTCGCTTCGATCACGTTCCAGAATTACTTCCGCATGTACGCCAAGCTGTCCGGCATGACCGGCACGGCCGACACCGAAGCGTATGAATTCAACGAGATCTACGGTCTCGAAACGGTCGTGATCCCGACCAACCGTCCGCCGAAGCGGATCGACAAGCAGGATCAGATCTACAAGACCGCCAAGGAACGTTACGACGCGGTGATCCGCGACATCCGTGATTGCTACGAGCGCGGTCAGCCGGTGCTGGTCGGCACCACGTCGATTGAAAATTCGGAACTGCTCTCGCATCTGCTGAAGCAGGCCGGTTTGCCCCACGAAGTGCTCAACGCGAAGCAGCACGCGCGTGAAGCGGAGATCGTGGCGGAAGCGGGCCGTCCGAAGCGCATTACGATCGCCACGAACATGGCCGGTCGCGGCACTGACATCGTGCTCGGCGGCAATGCGGAAAAACAGGCGTCGTTCATTGAACTCGACGAGACGATCCCCGACGACGAAAAGCAGCGCCGCATCCAGAAGCTGCATGACGAATGGCAGGCGTTGCACGATCAGGTGAAGGCCGCGGGCGGTCTGCACATCATCGGCACGGAGCGCCACGAATCGCGGCGGATCGACAACCAGTTGCGCGGCCGTGCGGGCCGTCAGGGCGACCCGGGTTCGTCGCGCTTTTACCTGTCGCTGGAAGATCCGCTGCTGCGCATTTTCGCGGGCGACCGTGTGCGCGCGATCATGGACCGCCTGAAGATGCCGGAAGGCGAGGCGATCGAAGCGGGCATCGTCTCGCGCTCCATCGAATCGGCGCAGCGCAAGGTCGAGGCGCGCAACTTCGACATCCGCAAGCAACTGCTCGAATACGACGACGTCTCGAACGATCAGCGCAAGGTGATCTACCAGCAGCGCAACGAACTGCTCGAGGCGAACGACATTACCGAAACCATCGGCGCGATGCGTCATGGCGTGATCGCGGAGATCGTTCACCAGTTCGTGCCGGCGGGCAGCATTGAAGAACAGTGGGACGTGCCGGAACTGGAGGAAGTGCTGCGCAACGAATGGCAGCTCGACCTCGCGATCCAGGAAATGATCAACGAGTCGAACTCGATCACGTCCGACGAAATTCTCGAAGCGGTGCAAGCCGCCGCAGACGAAGCATACGAAGCCAAGGTCGAACTGGTCGGCCGCGAGTCGTTCAGCGCGTTCGAACGTTCGATCATGCTGCAAACGCTCGACCGCAGCTGGCGCGAACATCTCGCCGCGCTCGACCACTTGCGTCAGGGCATCCATCTGCGTGGGTATGCGCAGAAGAACCCGAAGCAGGAATACAAGCGCGAGGCGTTCGAACTGTTCGCCGCCATGCTCGACGCGGTGAAGCTCGAAGTCACTCGCGTGGTGATGAACGTGCAGATCCAGTCGCCCGAGCAGTTGGAGCAGGCGGCCGAGCAGATGGAAGAGCAGGGCGGCCACCTCGAGAACGTCGAGTTCCGTCACGCCGAATTTGCCGAAGCTTCGTCCGCGGCACCTGCTGCAGCAGAGGCCGCAACTGCCGCGATGATCGGCGACGCGATGAGCCACGGCTCCTCGCCGCAAACGGCGTCGTCGGTTGGCACGGACAATGTGCCGAAGGTCGGCCGCAATGATCCGTGCCCGTGCGGCAGCGGCAAGAAGTACAAGCAGTGTCACGGCAAGATCGCATAATGCCTTGGGCGGCGCGCTGACAAGCGCGCCGCGTCGCATGGCGCAGTCTTTCCTGGCCGTGTTGTGTTGCTGATTTCGCGGTGGTCCGGCATCTGGCCGAGCTACCAGTTCCGTTTCCCTCAATGCCGGCACTCGCCGGCATTTTCTTCGACAGGTCGCGACCATGGCTGTCAATTTCCCCTCGATCGATCCCGCTCAACTGCATCCCGTCGCCGGCGTCACGCTCGGTTGGGCGGAGGCGAACATTCGCAAGCCGAACCGCAAGGACGTGCTCGTCATTTCCGTCGACGAAGGCGCGACGGTAGGCGGCGTCTTCACGCAGAACCGCTTCTGCGCGGCGCCGGTCACGGTGTGCCGCGAGAATCTGGAGCGCGTGCGCGCCGGCGGCAAGCCGATTCGGGCCCTGGTGATCAACACCGGAAACGCGAACGCGGGCACCGGCGAACCGGGTCTCGTCGCGGCGCGCGAAACCTGCGTGGAACTCGCGCGCCTCGCCGACATCGCGCCGGAGCAGGTGCTGCCGTTTTCAACGGGCGTGATTCTGGAGCCGTTGCCGGTCGATCGTCTTAAGGCGGGTTTGCCGGCCGCGCTCGCGAACCGCAAGGAAGCCAACTGGTACGACGCCGCGCAGGCGATTATGACCACCGACACGTTGCCAAAGGCAACCTCGCGTCAGGTCACGATCGAGGGCCACACGGTCACGCTGACCGGCATCAGCAAGGGCGCCGGCATGATCAAACCGAACATGGCGACCATGCTCGGCTTCCTCGCGTTCGACGCGGCGCTTGCTCAGCCGGTGCTCGACGCGCTGGTCAAACACGTTGCAGACCGGTCGTTCAACTGCATCACGATTGACGGCGATACGTCGACGAACGATTCGTTCATCCTGATCGCGTCGGGCAAATCGAGCCTGCCGGCGATCACGTCCACCGACTCGCCCGCTTACGCAGCGTTGCGCGACGCGGTGACCGAAGTCGCACAGACGCTCGCGCAGCTGATCGTGCGCGACGGCGAAGGCGCGACCAAATTCATGACGGTGCACGTAGAAGGCGGTTCGAGCGTCGGTGAATGCCGGCAGATCGCGTATGCGATCGGCCATTCGCCGCTCGTGAAGACAGCCTTTTATGCATCGGACCCGAACCTCGGCCGCATTCTCGCGGCTATCGGCTATGCCGGCATCGACGATCTCGACGTCGGCAAGATCGATCTGTATCTGGACGACGTGCTGGTCGCGACTGCCGGCGGCCGCAATCCGGCGTACCGCGAAGAAGACGGCCAGCGCGTCATGAAAAAGAGCGAGATCGGCATTCGCGTCGTGCTCGGCCGCGGCAATGCGCAAGCCACGATCTGGACTTGCGATCTGTCGCACGACTACGTGAGCATCAACGCCGACTACCGCTCGTAACCAGGTTCATCATGCGGCTTCTGGCTGCTCACTCATTGTTATGGACAAACTCGAACAGTTTCTGACACGGGCCGAAGCCGTGCTCGTCCGCCTGGAAGCAATGCTTCCGCCCGCCGCGCCTGAGATCGACTGGGCGGCGGCGGTTGCTTTCCGCTGGCGCAAACGCCAGGGGCGCGGCTACCTGCAACCGGTGCCAGCCATCTCCGACATCACGCTCGACGATCTGCAAAACATCGACCGTCAAAAAGCGCTGATCGAGCAGAACACGCGCCAATTCGTCCACAAGCTGCCGGCCAATAACGTGCTGTTGACGGGCGCGCGGGGCACCGGCAAGTCGTCGCTAATCAAGGCGTGCCTGAACGCGTACGCGAAAGACGGCTTGCGCCTGATCGAAGTGGACAAGGACGATTTGCACGATCTGGGCGACATCGTCGATCTGATTGCGAAGCGGCCGGAGCGCTTCGTGGTGTTCTGCGACGACCTCTCGTTCGAAGACGGCGAGTCGGGCTACAAGGCGCTGAAAGTTGCGCTCGACGGCTCGGTTGCCGCGCAATCGGACAACGTGCTCATTTACGCGACGTCGAACCGCCGCCATCTGTTGCCGGAGTACATGAGCGACAACGAGACCTATAAGCACACGTCAGACGGTGAGATTCATCCCGGCGAGCTGGTCGAAGAAAAGATCTCGCTGTCGGAACGTTTCGGCCTGTGGGTCAGCTTCTATCCGTTCAAGCAGGACGACTACCTGTCGATCATCGGCCACTGGCTGCGGCATTTCGGCTGCAATGACGCTGAAGTCGAAGCCGCGCGCGGCGACGCGCTGGTGTGGGCACTCGAGCGCGGCTCGCGCTCGGGGCGCGTCGCGTGGCAGTTTGCGCGCGACTGGTCAGGCCGGAAATCCGAAGCATGAGCGACGCGAAGACGAACTCGGACGGTCGTCCGGTGACCGAAGTTGCCGTGGGCGTGCTGGTGCAGCCGGACGGGCGCTATCTGCTCGCGCAGCGTCCGGCGGGCAAGCCGTACGAGGGCTACTGGGAATTCCCGGGCGGTAAGCTGGAGACGGGCGAATCGGTCGAGGCGGCGCTTGCCCGCGAGTTACACGAAGAGCTGGGCATCGAAGTGGAAGCGTGCCACCTTTGGCATACGCTCGAACACGATTATCCGCATGCTTATGTGCGGCTCTTTTTCTGCAAGGTGACGCAGTGGAAGGGCGAGCCGCACGGCCGCGAAGGCCAGGCGTTCGTGTGGCAGGCGCTGCCGGCCGAGGTTGCGCCGCTCCTGCCGGCGACCATTCCCGTGCTGGAGTGGCTCGCGTCAGAGAAACGCTGACAGGTTCAAGCGGACGACGCGCCCCGCGCGCTCAATGCGGGTTGTAGTCGCCGCCAGGCGTCTCGTCTGACGGCGCTTCCTGATCGGTCCCGCCGATTTTGTACTTTTCGGCGGCCCACGCGCCGAGATCTATCTGTTTGCAGCGGTCCGAGCAGAACGGGCGGAAGCGGTTTTCGGGTGTCCAGCGGACGTCCTTTCCGCAAGTGGGGCATTTGACGACGGTTGGCATACGGTCAGGCGGTCAGTACAAATGGAACAAGTAACGAATATAGGGGCTTTTGCTGCCGCTTTAAAGGCGCGGCGAGCAAGCCGACCGCTTTATTGAGTCCGTGCAGCGCTCGCGAAGGGCTTGCTTACAGGCTGCAAAGCGTGAGCTGGAAGGGCACATCCACATCGACGGCACGCGGACGCAAATCGCCGTCCTGCACCGTGAAGCGCACCCACAGCATGTATTTGTTGGCGCTGGCCTCGGGAATCACGCGCAATTCCGGCGCCACGCGCACCTGCATCAACTGATACGAGCGGCCCGACAGCATTTGCTGATAGCTGCCCGCCATGGCCATAACCTTCGACGCCTGCCCCGACTCCCGTGCAAGCCTCAGCACAATCGTGGCCGCGTCGCGCAAAGGCAGCAGCGGTGTGACCCACTTGGCAATGTCCTGACGCCGCTGATCCGGATGCAGTTGCTGCCACGCGTAATAAGAGGGCAGGTCGAATTTGCAGGTGCCACCCGGAATGATCGCCCGGCTGCGGATGCTCGCGAGCCATTCGTTCTCCGCAAGATGTTGGCCCGTCTTGCCCTGCATCTGCGAAAGTCCCGCCAACGTGTGCTCGATTTCGCCGAGCACTGCTTCAAGCGCGCTCTGCTCGATTCCCGGATTGCCGCGAAACGGTGCGAGCGTTTGCCGCTGCCGTTCGAGTTCCTTCATCAGATCGGACTTGAGATCCGCGCGACCCGCCACCTCTGTGATTTCGAAGAGTGTGGTGAGTGCGACATGATGTTCCCTGGCGTCTTCTTGCGTCAGAAAAAACGTGAAGCGCTCGAACAGGTCTTCGAGGCGCAATAGCGTCCGGATTCGCTCGTTGAAGGGGTACTCGTAAAGGATCAAGCGGGCTCGCCTCGGGCGTGGTCGGTGACGGGAATGCAGGACATTCTAATGCCGTGGGACTACCCTAGCAATCACGCGCTTTTCCTGCGGGTTTTTGCACATTTTCGGGCGCGTTTTTGATGGTTTTCCGCTGCTTCGGCATACAGCTAAAGTCAAAGTTCAACGTTTCGCGCCAATCGGTCACACAGGCTCTGCGCGAGCCAGCGCCAGGTATGCGCGATGCTGCGCCTCGACCTGCGCTTCGAGCGCACTGAGCGGCGCATTGTCGTTGACGATCACGTCATCTGCTGCGGCGAGCCGCGCTTCGCGCGTAGCCTGGCGGGCGATGATCGCGAGCACCTGTTCGCGGCTGAAACCATTGCGGTTCATTACCCGCGAGATTTGCGTCTCCACGCTGCAATCCACGGCGAGTACGCGATTCACGCGGGTTTTCCAGCTGCCTGACTCCACCAGCAGCGGGACCACAACGATCACATAGGGGCCGGTGGCCTCGCGTTGCTCGCGTTCCGTTTCTGCGCGAATCAGCGGGTGCGTGATGTTTTCGAGCCGCTTGCGCGCCGCGTCGTCGCTGAATACAAGCGTGCGCATGCGTGCGCGGTCGAGCGAGCCGTCCGCGGCGACGAACTCCTTGCCGAACTCGGCGGCGATCTGGGGCATCGCCATGCCGTGCGGCGCGGTGATGCGATGCGCGATCAGATCGGTATCGACGAGCGGCACGCCATGCGCCGCGAACAGATCGGCAACAGTCGATTTGCCGCTGCCGATGCCGCCTGTGAGTCCCACAACGAACATGCTTCAGCCTCCGAGAGCCAGGTAAAGCGGTGTGCCGAAAAACAAGGTGAGAACGCCGCCCGCCGCAAGAAACGGCCCGAAAGGCAGCGGCTCTTCAAAGCGCATGCGGCCGCGCCACGTTGCCGCGAGACCGACGACCGCGCCCGCGACGGCGGCGACCAGCACGATCTGAGGGAGTGCCGCCCAGCCAAGCCACGCGCCGAGCGCCGCGAGCAGTTTGAAGTCGCCGTAACCCATGCCGTCGATACCTCGCACGAGCCTGAATAGCCAATGCACGGCCCACAGCACGAGATAGCCGAAAATGGCGCCGAGCACGGCATCCTGGAGACTCGCGAACACGCCGTAGAAGTTGACGATGATGCCTGCCCAAAGCAGGGGCAACGTCATCGAGTCCGGTAGCAGATGCGTGTCGATGTCGATGGCGCTCATCGCGAGCAGGGCGGCGCACAGTCCGAACGCGGCGAGCGCGGCGAGCGTTGGACCGAACAGCGCGAGAGCGCCGGCCGCGAGGGCTGCAGTGCAGAGTTCGAGTAGCGGATAACGCGGGCTCACGCGCGCCCCGCATGAGGAACAGCGCCCGCGCAGCAGCAGATAGCTGAGCAGCGGCAGGTTCTCCCATGCGTGCAGCACATGCCCGCAGTGAGGACAGGCGCTGCGTGGCACCCACAGGTTGTAGCGCGCCGGCAGGCCGTCTTCTTCGAGAGGTTGGTTGGTCGCCTCGCTCACTTCCAGACGCCATGCGCGTTCGAGCATGATCGGCACCCTATGCACGACGACGTTCAGGAAGCTGCCGATGACGAGCCCGAATACGATCGCAAAAGCAAACTGCAAGGCGGCCGGCAGGCTGCCGAATGCCTGACCGAGACCCGCTGCGAAATGATCCGGCAGCAGGTTCGAAAGCGAGCCCGAAAGCAGGTTGGAGGAGGTTTCTGGCACGAGTGTGTGAGCTGCCTGCATGGACGATACGGTGGATTCGGCTGCGATGCTACACCACGTTGCCGAGTTGAATAATGGGAAGATACATCGCGATCACAAGCCCGCCGACCAGCGTCCCCAGCACAACGATGACGAGCGGTTCGCACAGACTCGACAGCGTGCCGATCTTTTCGTCTACCTGACGATCGGCCAGCGACGCCACGTCGAGAAGCATGGTGTCGAGTGCTCCGGACTCCTCGGCAACGGCGACCGGCTGCACGACATCTTGCGGGAAGCAGCTTGCCGAACGCATGGCCGCTGCAAGCCGTTCACCGCGCCGCAGGCGCGCCGCGATGTCCACTGTTGCGCGATCGAAAAAGGCGTTGCCCGTGGCGTGAGTCAGCGAATCGAATGCGTCGGCGAGCGGCGTGCCGGCCGACAGCAAGGTGCCGAGCGCGCGGCTCCACCGAGCGGCGCAGAGCGTGGCCAGCAGTGAACCGGCAACCGGTATTTTCAGCGATAAACGCGCGAAGCGGATGCGCGCCGTTTCGGAACGCCGCAGGAGAAACGTCGCCGCGAAATACGCCGCTACGATGACTGCGATGGCGGGCACACTCCATTGCGCGGCACCCGACGACAGCGCTAGTACGAACTGTGTTGGCGCGGGCAAACGCGCGCCAAATCCGTCGAAGATCTGTTTGAAAGTCGGCACCACCCAGACGAGCAAAGCTGCGGTGATCGCCAGAGCCAGCAGCAGGATTAGGACAGGATAGGTCAATGCCGCGCGCACTTTCGCCCGTTGCGCGGCGGCGCGCTCGCGGTCGTCGGCGATACGCGCGAGAACCGCGGGCAGAGCGCCAGCGGCCTCGCCCACTTCGACGAGCTGACAATACAGAGCGTTGAAATGCAAGGGATGCTGTTGCAAGGCAGCCGAAAATCGCAGGCCGGCAGTGATGTCGCGAGCCAATGCGCCGACGATCCGCGGCATGCCGGGACGGCGCGAACTTTGCGCTCGGCCCAATAGGTCCAGTGCGGGAGCGAGCGGCAAGCCGGCGCGCAGCAGGCTTGCTAGCTGGCGTGTGAACAGCGTGACGTCTGCAGTATTCGCTTTCGGGCGCGGTGCTGGTCCGTCGGCTTTCAGATCGACCACGAACAGGTTGTCGCGCTTGAGCAGAGCGCGAGCGGTGCCCGCATCCGGAGCAATGAGCAAGCCCGTTCTATGGTTGCCGTTGGGATCGACACCGTGCCATCGGAAGCGCGTGTCGGTCGACGCAGGGCGATGTGTAACGGTATTGCTCACGCGACCTCGGTGGCGGCGAGTGCTTCGGCGAGGCTCGTCGTGCCGTCGCGCACGCGAGCCAACGCGGCGTCGCGCAGCGTGCCGATGTGTTCGCTGCGCGCCTGCCGCGCGAGTTCGTGCGTTCCCGCTCGCGCGACGATCAACTCACGCATGGCATCGGACACGGGCATAACCTGGTGGACGCCGACGCGGCCCCGATAGCCAATGCCGTGACAAGCCGCACAACCCTTCGCGGTGTAGGGCTGCCAACCGTCGATCTGTTCTTCGGCAAAGCCCGCTGAACGAAGTGCCGCGGCGGAGTGTGGCGCGGGCGTCCGGCAAGCTGTGCACAGGCGGCGCACCAGCCGCTGCGCCGTCACCATGCGCAGGGCGGCCGCGAGGTTGTACGGCGCCACGCCAATGTCGATCAGACGCGCGGCAGCGGCTGGCGCGTCGTTCGTGTGCAACGTGGACAGCACCAGGTGGCCGGTTTGCGCGGCCTTAACGGCGACATCGGCGGTTTCCTCGTCGCGTATTTCGCCGACCATGACGACGTCCGGATCCTGGCGCAGAAAGGCGCGCAGCGCGACAGCGAAAGTGAGCCCGGCCTTTTCACGCACGCTGACCTGATTGATGCCGGCCAGCTGGATTTCCGCCGGATCTTCGACGGAGCACAGATTGCGCGACTCGCTGTTGAGCAGATTCAGGAAGCAGTACAACGACAGCGTCTTGCCGCTGCCCGTCGGCCCCGTGACGAGCACGAGGCCGTGCGGCGCGCGAATTGCAGAATCGACGGCATCGCGCTGCCGTGCATCGAGCCCGAGCGAGTCGAGCGAAAGATCGGTTGGCAGCGCGTCGAGCCTGCGCAATACGAGCTTTTCCCCGAACAGTGTGGGCAGCGAGTTGACGCGGTAGTCTTCGATCCGTCCCGGCGACGTGGGCAGCCGCAGCCGGCCGTCCTGTGGAACACGCCGCTCGGCGATGTCCATGCGCGCCAGAACCTTCACGCGCGTGATAAAGGCGTCACGCAGATGGGCGGGCGGCGTCGCGATTCCATGCAACACGCCGTCGATGCGCAAGCGCACCCGCCAGCCGTTTTCCGCTGGTTCGATGTGCAGATCCGACGCGTTGCGGCGTGTCGCTTCCCACAGCGTGTCAGTGAGCAGACGCACGGCGGGGGCGTTGTCGGGATCGTGGGCCAGTGCGGCAACGCCGTCGGTTTCGCCGGTGCGCGCGTTTGGCTTATTGCGAGAGGCGCTCTCGCTGCCTGCCGGTAGTGGCCGCAGCAAGGCCGCGGGTTGAAAAGAAGCTTGCATGAAGAGCCGGCGACTAGCCGCCTGTAGAACACGACGGCTTCATCTTCGAGCAAGGCGGCCGGCGCCGCCACTCGGCCATTCGGCTAATGGCACTCGTCACGGGCTTGTGCGATGCTGGGGTGTGCGCCCGGCCTCTACCTGGATCTCAACCGGTAGGCTTTAACCCAGCAGCGCCTTGCCGCCCTTCACGCGTGCTGGCGGCTTGAACAGCTTGACGGTGCGGATCGCCTGGTCGTCGCTGCGCATCACTTCGAGCTTTACGTCGCCGATCTGCACACAGACGTCGCCATCGGGAATGTCTTCGAGAATTTCGAGGATCAGCCCGTTAAGCGTTTTCGGGCCGTCGGTGGGCAGCGAGAGTTGCAGCCAGCGGTTCAGCTCACGCAGCGGCATGCTGCCCGCAACGATGCATTCGCCGAGCTCGTTCCAGCCCCCGCGCGAATTGGCGCCGCGCGGGATCGACGTGGTGAACTCGCCGATCAGTTCCTCGATGATGTCTTCCGGTGTCACGAGCCCTTGCAACTCGCCGTATTCGTTGACGACGAGCGCGATGCGATGGCGGCTCTCCTGGAAGTACTGCAATTGCTGGAACACCGGCGTGCCGGTCGGCACGAAGTACGGCTCGGCGAGCAGCTCGCGCAGCGTCTCGCGTTCCAGTTCCTGGTTGTGCAGAGCGGCGAGTGTCTTGCGAACGTGCAGCACGCCGAGCACGCGGTCAATATCGCCTTGGTAGACGACCAGCTTGTTGTGATAGCAGGTTTCGAGCTGATGCAGAATCTGCTCGAACGGCGCGTCGAAGTCGAGCGCCTCGATGCGTCGGCGCGGGATCATCACATCGTCGACGGAAATGTTTTCGAGGTCGAACAGGTTGAGCAGAATGCTGCGGTGCTTGGTCGGCATGAAGCTGCCGGACTCGAGCACGATGGTGCGCAGTTCTTCTGTGGAGAGGCGCTGATCGCGCGCGCCTTGTGTGTTGATGTGCAGCACCCGCAGGATGCCGGTGGCGAACAGATTGACGAACCAGACGAGCGGCCTGGCGATGCGCATCATCGGCGCGATCAGCAGGCTGGCGGGCAGCGCGATCTTTTCGGGAAACGTCGCGCCGACGATCTTCGGCGTGATCTCGGCAAAAACGATAATCAGAAACGCGACGATGCCGGTCGCGATAGACAGCACCACGTTGTTACGACCGAACGTATGCAGCGCGATCGAAGTGGTCAGCACCGGAATGATGGTGTTGAACAGATTGTTGCCGATCAGCACGACGCTCAGCAGTTGATCCGTGTGCGCCAGGAGACCCTGAGTGGTCTTGGCGCCGAGCGCATTCTTGCTGGCAAGGTGCTTCAGGCGATGGCGGTTGAGCGCCATCATCGCCGTTTCGGAAATGGAGAAAAAGCTCGAGCAGATAAGCAGCAGAAAGACGGCGCCAATCTGCGCCCATAAGGGAAGTTGTTCCACGCGTCGTGAAGGATAGAAGAGGGGAAAAGGATGGGGAGAATATAGCAGAGGGGGCGGCGCAACCCGCCACCAGGGAAGTTGCGAGCCGGGCGGCTTCAGCCAGAACTGCGTGCGGGCGCGGCGAGCAGGGCAGCAAAATCAGGCCGCAAAAACAAAAAACCGCCGAGCAAGCTGGGCGGTTTTTCGAGCCTTGAACTAACAAGGCGAATCTGGTCGGGGTGAGAGGATTCGAACCTCCGGCCTCTACGTCCCGAACGTAGCGCTCTACCAGGCTAAGCTACACCCCGATGTGTACTGCAGACTCGATTCAGACTAAACCGGCGTTTGAGTCTTGTTTAAGACTGTCTCGCCGTCGAGTAAGAACATAATTCTAGCAGGCTTTCTTTGTAAATGGAATCAGGAAACGAACAAATCGCGGCTGCCGCGGCTTGTGCTTCCTGTTTCGCGCATTCGAGCGTGTGATCCAGCGCGCCGGAACGTGTGATCGCCTCGAAGATCGTGTCGAACCGGTCGGTGCCGCCTTGCTCGATGGCCTCGCGAGCGAGAGCCGACTGCTCGGGCGTGCCGCGCTCTATCAAATAGATGAGCGGCAGCGTGGGCTTGCCCTCGCGCAGATCGTCGCCGGCATTTTTCCCCATCGACTCCGCCGTGCCCGTGTAGTCGAGCCAGTCGTCCATGATCTGGAAAGCCGTACCGATGCGCCGGCCGAATTCCGCGGCCGCTGCTTCGGTTCTGGCATCTGCGCCGGCCAGCACTGCGCCGAGCTGGGCCGCGGCCTCGAAGAGCTTGGCAGTCTTGTAGCGGATCACCTGCATGTAGCGGGCTTGGTCCACGTCGGCGTCGTGCATGTTCAGCAACTGCAGCACTTCGCCTTCGGAGATGATGTTGGTGGCTTCCGACAGAATCTCCATGACGCGCATCTTGCCCACGCCCACCATCATCTGGAACGAGCGCGAGTAGAGAAAGTCGCCGACCAGCACGCTCGCCGCATTGCCGAACAGCGCGTTGGCGGTCTGGCGGCCGCGCCGCAGATCCGATTCGTCGACCACGTCGTCGTGCAGCAGGGTTGCCGTGTGAATGAATTCGACGACCGCCGCCAGTTCGTGCCGGTGCCCCGTGGTTTCGCCGAGCGCGCCGGCCACGAGGAGCAGCAGCGCCGGCCGCAGCCGTTTGCCGCCGGCACTGATGATGTACTCGGAAATCTGGTTGATCAGCATCACCTCGGACGCAAGACGGTGCCGGATGACGCGATTCACCTGCTGCATGTCTTCGGCGATCGGAGCGAGCAGGCTGGCGGCGTTGGAGGAGGTGGTGGCAGTCGACGACATGATGGCTGAATTGGGTAGTGCCGCGAATTATAAGGCGAATCGCGGTTGTTCCGGGTCGCGGACTGCCGCGCGGCGCGCTCGTGGACACCGCCAGGCGCTGGGCTGCGCGTCACGCGGGCGGAACGCAGGGCCGCTCTGAATGAGTTTTGACCGAGCAGCTAACTCTATGTATAATCACGGGTTTCCGCGCGCGGTGCGTGGAAAAAATGAACACAGAGTGAGGTTCTCAATGTACGCGGTCATAAAAACCGGTGGCAAGCAGTATAAAGTTGCCGTCGGCGAAAAACTTAAAGTAGAACAGATACCGGCAGACATTGACGCTGAAATCACGCTCGACCAGGTTCTCGCAGTGGGCGAAGGCGAATCGATTAAGTTCGGTGCGCCGCTGGTCAGTGGGGCTTCCGTCAAGGCTACCGTCGTGTCGCAAGGTCGTCACAAGAAAGTGACCATCTTCAAGATGCGTCGCCGGAAGCACTACCAGAAGCATGGCGGCCACCGCCAGAACTATACCGAACTGCGCATCGACGCGATCAACGCGTAAGCGCACCGGTTAAGGAGCAAATCAAATGGCACACAAAAAGGCAGGCGGATCGTCCCGGAACGGCCGCGACTCCGAGTCGAAGCGACTTGGCGTGAAAGTGTACGGCGGTCAGGCTATCAACGCTGGCGGCATCATCGTTCGTCAACGTGGCACGCGTATGCACGCTGGCGAGAACGTCGGCATCGGCAAGGATCACACCTTGTTCGCGCTGACGGACGGCCACGTTCAGTTCTCGACGAAAGGCGCCGCGAAGAAGCACATGGTCAACGTCGTCCCGGCAGCAGTCTGAGTTCACTCAGGCACGGGCTTCAGGACCGGAAAAAGGCCCCGCGAAGTTAGCGGGGCTTTTTTTATTGCGGCAAGGCACGTTGGCGCTGCAATTCCGGCGCTGCGCCTATGCCGTTCGGTCGATTGATCATCGCGCGGCGGGCGCGGCAAAATAGCAGCATCCAGTAGTATTCAGCAGCACCATCTGGCAGTACACCACGGGACGGAGTTACGCATGAAGTTCATTGACGAAGCGAGGATTGAAGTCATCGCCGGCGACGGAGGGGATGGCAGCGCGTCGATGCGCCGCGAGAAGTTCGTTCCGTTCGGCGGCCCGGATGGCGGCGACGGCGGCCGGGGCGGCAGCGTCATTGCGGTAGCAGACCGCAACATCAACACGCTGATCGACTACCGCTACGCGAAAAAACATATGGCGCGAAACGGCGAAAACGGCCGCGGCGCAGACTGCTACGGCAAGGGCGGCGACGACATCACGCTGCGCATGCCGGTCGGCACCACGATTACCGACATGGAAACCGGCGAACTGATCGCCGATCTGACCGAGCACAATCAGAGCGTGCAGATCGCGCAGGGCGGTGCGGGCGGTCTCGGCAATCTGCACTTCAAATCCAGCACCAACCGCGCTCCGCGTCAGAAAACCGACGGCAAGCCGGGCGAGCGACGCATGGTGCGCCTCGAGTTGAAGGTGCTGGCCGACGTCGGCTTGCTCGGCATGCCGAACGCGGGCAAGTCCACGTTCATCTCTTCAGTGTCGAACGCGAAGCCGAAGATCGCCGACTATCCGTTCACTACGCTTGCGCCGAATCTCGGCGTGGTTCGCGTTGGTCCGAGCCGCAGCTTTGTGATCGCCGACATTCCGGGTCTGATCGAAGGTGCCGCGGAAGGCGCGGGCCTCGGCCACCAGTTCCTGCGGCATTTGCAGCGTACGGGCTTGCTGCTGCACATCGTCGACCTGGCACCGTTCGACGAAGCGGTCGATCCAGTCGCGGAAGCCAAGGCTATCGTGAACGAACTGCGCAAGTACGACGAGCTGTTGTATCAGAAGCCGCGCTGGCTCGTGCTCAACAAGCTCGATATGGTGCCTGAAGACGAGCGTGAAGCGCGCGTTTCTGCGTTTATCGAGGGCTTCGGCTGGGACGGCCCGGTCTTCGAAATCTCGGCGCTGACCGGTCAGGGTTGCGAGAACCTCTGCTATGCGGTGTTCGACTACATCGCGGCCCATTCGGAAGCGCAGCGCGCGGCCGAAGCCGAAGACCTCGCCGCCGACGTACGCTTTCGCGAGAAGCCGGAAGCACCTGCCGCCGCTGGCGAACCCAGCGCCGACCCGCAGGGCTAAACAATTGGGGCGCCGGGCCTTCGCGGGTTGGCGGCGCGCGTCAGGCGTCATCTTGGGAGGCTGCGCACAATGCGTTCCGTCATCGCAGATTCACGGCGATTGGTAGTGAAAGTCGGCTCGAGCCTCGTCACGAATGACGGGCGCGGCCTCGATCATGCTGCGATCGGCCGTTGGGCTGCGCAGATTGCCGCACTGCGCGCGCAGAGCAAGGAAGTGGTGCTAGTCAGTTCGGGTGCCATCGCCGAAGGAATGCAGCGGCTCGGTTGGAGCAAGCGCCCGCGCGAGATCGACGAATTGCAGGCCGCCGCCGCTGTCGGCCAAATGGGCCTCGCGCAGGTATACGAAAGCCGCTTCGCCGAACATTCGATTCAAACCGCGCAAATCCTGCTGACTCATGCCGACCTTGCAGACCGCGAGCGCTATCTGAACGCGCGTTCCACGTTGCTGACGCTGCTGCGCCTTGGCGTGGTGCCGATCATCAACGAGAACGACACGGTCGTCACCGACGAAATCAAGTTCGGCGACAACGACACGCTGGGCGCACTGGTCGCGAATCTCATTGAGGGTGACGCGCTCATTATCCTCACTGATCAGCAAGGGCTTTTTACCGCCGATCCCCGGAAGGACCCGAACGCCACGCTCGTTCAGCAGGCAGATGCCGGGGCGCCGGACCTGGAAGCCATGGCTGGCGGCGCCGGCTCAAGCCTCGGTCGCGGCGGCATGCTCACCAAGATTCTCGCCGCCAAGCGCGCCGCTCACAGCGGCGCAAACACGGTGATCGCGAGCGGGCGCGAAGCGGACGTGCTGTCGCGGCTCGCGTCTGGCGAGGCGATCGGCACGCAGTTGATCGCTCGCACCGCGCGCATGGCGGCGCGCAAGCAATGGATGGCCGATCACTTGCAGGTGCGCGGCCATGTCGTGATCGACGACGGAGCCGTGGAGAAACTGACGGCGGGCGGAAAGAGCTTGCTGCCCATCGGCATTGTCGGCGTGCAGGGCGCCTTTGCTCGCGGCGAGGTGATCGCGTGCCTCAACGCAGCCGGCCGGGAAGTGGCGCGCGGCCTCACCAACTACAGCAGTGCAGAGACAAAACTGATCCAGCGGCGTCCGAGCGGCGAGATCGAATCAGTGCTCGGCTATATGCTGGAGCCCGAACTGATTCATCGCGACAACCTGGTGCTGGTTTGAGTAGCTAACCGGCTCACGCGCAACATGTGAAAAAGCCGTTCCAGCGAAGTGCAGGAACGGCTTTTTTTCTGGCGCGTCGGCAAAGAAGCGTCAGTGAATCAACGAAGTCGCCGTGCGCTTATAGCGGATGTTTTCCACAATCGTCTTTGCGCTCCCCGTCGGGATCTTGTTCGCGCACAGATAATCCTGATACAGCGCCGCGTGATACGCGTTCAGCGCGCCATTCTCAATACGCGTGAAGTCGTTCGCGACTGTCCTGTCCCAATCGTCGTGATCCGCGTTCAGGCCGGCATACAGGCGCCATTCATAGGTGTCGCAGCGAATGCCTTCGTAGTTCACGTTGCGGGCGCCGCTCGGGCTCGTCACCACCACGGTATAGCGCACGACGCCGTCGGAGCCGACGGTCAGCGAGTTCTTGTCGATCGCGAAATGTAGCGGCGTATTGCCTGACACCTCGAAAGGCAGCAGGTTCGAGTCCTGCGGCAGCGGCGGCAAAGTCTCGACCTTGTTTTCGACCCAATTGCTCGGCCGGTCCAGCAGATAGGCAAAGGCGCTGTCGTCCTTGTTGGTGGCTTTGCCGGCGCTCGAACAGCCAGTCAGCAGGGCGCCGGTGGCGACGCACGCCACGACGAGAGCAAGTGCTTTCAATATGGTTTCCTCGAAAAAGCGGGCGCGGCTCAAGAAGCCGCGCCCGCATAGACGACATAGGCGACGTAGACGGCCGTGCAGAAGGTCAGTTGCGCACGCCGTGATGACGGAACATCGAACCCGCAGCCTCGCGAGCCGAGTCGTCGTCGAGTTCCGATACGGTGCCGGCCTCGTTCCCCGAGCCGGCAGCTCCGCCGCAATCGGACACGCTTGTCGTGTGAACCGAAGTTTCGATTCTCACGGACGTAACCGTGGTCACCGTCATTACCGTGGAATCCGGCGGACTTTCCATTGACGACGCTATCCGGGGATAACGCGGCCCGTGGTGCCCGCTGGGTTTTTCCGCACGCGGCGCAGTGCGGCGCATGAAACGGGATAGCTCCGTCAGCGCCAACTGATAAACATCCCGCTTGAACTCGATCACACAGTCGAGCGGTACCCAATACTCGTTCCAGCGCCAGGCATCGAACTCCGGGTGGTCTGTGGCGCGCAAGCAGATGTCGCAATCGCGCCCTACCATTCGGAGCAAGAACCAGATTTGTTTCTGGCCGCGGTAGTGACCGCGTACCTCGCGCTTGATGAACTTGTCAGGCACCTCGTAACGCAACCAGTCGCGCGTGCGACCAATCACCTTGACGTGCTCCGGAAGCAGACCGGTTTCTTCGTGTAACTCCCGATACATCGCTTGCACGGGGGTCTCTCCGTACTTGATGCCCCCCTGCGGAAACTGCCAGGAATGTTCACGGAGCCGTTTGCCCCAAAACACCTCGTTGTGCGCGTTCAAGAGGATGATGCCGACGTTCGGGCGAAAGCCTTCACGATCCAGCATACAACCACCTTCGAATCCTTTAAAATTGCTTTGATTATAAACAGATAACGGACCCGACGCACCGATTCGCACCAGATTGGAACGATTCGCCGCAAAAGGCCTGCTTTGCGGTAGCCTGTCCGTCTTTGCGTGCCTGATCCCTTGTGCGAAAGACTTTGCGCGGCGGCTTGAGCGCCCCGGCGGCGGCCCTTGCGCCGGAGCGGCGAACCGGGCGGCCCCAGCCAGGCAGCCGTATCGATTTCCCCGTTTTTACCCTTTCGGGCGGTCCATCCGGAGCCGCCGCTTTTGGAAAATCTGAATGAAAGCTTCCCGTTTCTTTATCGGCACCCTGAAAGAAGCTCCGGCCGACGCCGAGATCGTCAGTCACAAGCTCATGGTGCGTGCCGGCATGATCCGCCGCGTCGCCGGCGGCATCTATAACTACCTGCCGATCGGCTTGCGCTCGATCCGCAAGGTAGAAGCGATCGTGCGTGAGGAAATGAACCGGGCAGGCGCGATCGAACTGCTGATGCCGGCCGTGCAGCCGGCCGAGCTATGGCAGGAGTCGGGTCGCTGGGAAAAATACGGCCCTGAACTCCTTCGCTTCAAAGACCGCAAGCAATCAGACTTCGTGATCGGACCGACCCACGAAGAAGTGGTGACAGACATCGCGCGTGGGCAGATCAAGAGCTACCGTCAGTTGCCGGTCAACTTCTATCAGATCCAGACGAAGTTCCGCGACGAAATCCGTCCGCGTTTCGGCGTAATGCGCGGCCGCGAGTTCATCATGAAAGACGCGTACTCGTTCGATAAGGACGCGGCAGGCCTGCGCGAGTCATATCGAAAGATGTACGACGCGTACGTGCGCATTTTCACGCGCCTCGGTCTCGATTTCCGCGCGGTCGCGGCGGACAACGGTTCGATCGGCGGCAGCGGCTCGCATGAATTCCACGTGATCGCCGATACGGGTGAGGACGCAATCGCCTACTGCCCGACGTCCGACTTCGCTGCGAACGTCGAAGCGGCCGAAGCTTTGCCGCTCTACGCGCAGCGCGCGGCGCCCACCGAGCAGATGAAAAAGACGCCGACGCCGGGCAAGGCAAAGTGCGAGGCCGTCGCCGAGCTGCTGAACATTCCGCTCGAGCGCACCATCAAGTCGATCGTGCTCGCCACCGAAAACGAAGGCGCCGAACCGACCATCTGGTTGCTGATGCTTCGCGGCGATCACGACCTGAACGAGATCAAGGCAAGCAAGCTGCCGGGCCTCGCCGATTTCCGCATGGCGACCGAGGCCGAGATCATCGAAACGTTCGGCACGCCGCCGGGCTATCTCGGTCCGCTCAACACAAAGAAGCCGGTGAAAGTCGTCGCGGACCGCACGGTCGCGAACATGAGCGACTTCGTGGTGGGATCGAACGAGGTGGACTACCACACCACGGGCGTGAACTGGGGTCGCGATCTGCCGGAACCGGTCGTTGCCGATATTCGCAACGTGAAGAAGGGCGATCCGTCGCCGGACGGCAAAGGCGTGATCGACATTTGCCGCGGCATCGAAGTCGGCCATGTGTTCCAGCTCGGCACCAAGTATTCGGAAGCAATGAACGCAACGTGCCTCGACGAAAACGGCAAGCCGCAGCCTATGGAAATGGGCTGTTACGGCATCGGCGTCACGCGTATTCTTGGCGCCGCGATCGAACAGAATTTCGACGACAAGGGCATCATCTGGCCGGAATCGATCGCGCCGTTCGAAGTCGTGCTGTGCCCCATGGGCTATGACCGCAGCGAGGCTGTGCGCGAGCAGGCCGACAAGCTCTACGCCGAACTGGTCGAGGCGGGCATCGACGTGATTCTCGACGATCGTGGCGAGCGCCCCGGCGTGATGTTCGCCGACTGGGAGCTGATCGGCGTGCCGCATCGTCTCGTGATCGGCGATCGTGGCCTGAAGGAAGGCAAGCTCGAATATCAGGGCCGCCGCGACGCGGAGGCGACCTTGCTGCCGGTCGATGAAGCCGCACAAACGGTCATCGGGAAGGTTCGCGCGGCGTTGGCGCGTTAAGCGGGGCGGACGGTGGAGTACACCTTCCTGTCCGCGACCGTGCTGCTGATCCTGATCACTGACCCGCTCGGCAACATTCCGCTCTTCATCAGTTGTCTGCGCGGTGTGTCGCCGAAGCGGCGCACCGCGGTGATTCTGCGAGAAGTCGCGATCGCGTTTGCAATCCTGCTTGTGTTCATGGTCGTCGGCGACGCGTTTTTGCGCATGATGAGTCTCACCGACCAGTCGTTGCGCATCGGTGGCGGCATTGTGTTGTTTCTGATTGCTCTGCGTATGGTGTTCCCGCATCCGGACGGCCCTTTCGGCGGCGACGTGCGCGGCGGCGAGCCGTTGATCGTGCCGCTTGCCATTCCGGCGCTGGCAGGGCCGTCGGCGCTGGCAACCGTGATGCTGCTGACGTCGCAGGCGCCTGGCAAGATGTTCGAGTGGATCGGCGCGCTGACCGTCACCATGATCGTCTGCGCTGTGGTGCTGATGCTGGCCGAGCGTATTCAGGCCTGGCTCGGCGAGAGAACCATGATGGCATTCGAACGGCTAATGGGACTCGTGCTGGTGGCGATCTCGGTGGAGATGATGCTTGGCGGTATCCGCGCGTTCGTGCATCAACTGTGAGTGACGCGCGCTGTCTGTCGAAGCGGCACTTGGCAACACGAGGACGGATCTCTAGCCGATTTAGCTGAGTGAAACCCGCAAGCAACGTTCGATGCAACAAAAAGCGGCCCAGCGGGCCGCTTTTTTTATCTCGTGATTCGCGCGCCGGGCGACTCAAGCGCCTTCGGTCAATGCGCGAATAGTCGGCAGGTTGCGCCAGTAGCCTTTGGCGTCCATGCCGCAGCCGAAAACATAGCGGTCCGGCACTTCGAAGCCGCAGTAATCGGGGCGCAGCGGCTTGGCTTTCGGAATGATCTTTTCGCACAGCACGGCGCTCAGGAAGCGCTTGGCGCCCATTGCGAGGATGCGGTCGCGGATCGCGGCCATCGTCTCGCCTTCGTCGAGGATGTCGTCGAGCACCAGCACCACGCGATCCTTCACCGACTCGGCCGGTGCCACGCGCCATTGCATCTCGTTGCCGCCCTTTGTGGTGTTGCGATAGCGGGTGAGGTGGATGTAGTCGAACTCGAGCGGGAAATCGAGGTGCGGCAACAGCATGCCGGTGAACACCGCGGCGCCGCCCATCACCGACAGCACGAGCGGAAAGTCCTCGCTCATTTCGTTGCGGATGGAGGTCGCCATGCCGCTGATCGACGCGTTGACCTCGTCGGCCGAAACGATTTCTTCGGAGTGGCTAAAAATGTGGAGAGCTTCTTCGCGGTTCATGACGTCTGGCGGGCGGTAACTGTATACATAGTGTGAGTGGGAACGCCCTGAAGGAAGTTCCCATGGTGACGGTGGCTGCGGGCCGGGTCGGCAACCCGCGCGCCGCCGTCTTGCTAAAGCTTAGCGCATGCCGGGCAACATGCCCTTCATGCCGCGCATCATCTTTTGCAGATTGCCGCCTTTCAGCTTTTTCATCATGGTGCGCATCTGATCGTACTGGTTCAGCATGCGGTTGACTTCCTGCACCTGCACGCCCGCACCCGCGGCGATGCGGCGCTTGCGCGTGGCCTTGATGAGATCCGGCTTGGCGCGCTCGAGCGGCGTCATGGAATTGATGATGCCTTCCATGCGGCGCATCTGCTTTTCAGCCTGGCTCATGTCGGCGCCGGCGGCGGCCTGCTGGAATTGCGCGGGCAGCTTGTCCATCAGCGACGAGAGGCCGCCCATGCCCTTCATTTGCGTCAGTTGCGCGCGGAAATCGTTGAGGTCGAAGTCACCGCCTTTCTTGACCTTATCGGCGAGCTTCTGCGCGGCTTGAACGTCCACGCCGCGTTGCGCTTCCTCGACGAGGGCGAGAATGTCGCCCATGCCGAGAATCCGGTTCGCCATACGATCCGGGTAGAAGACTTCAAGGCCGTCGAGCTTTTCCGCGACGCCGACGAACTTGATCGGCTTGCCCGTGACGTGACGCACCGAGAGTGCGGCGCCACCGCGCGAGTCGCCGTCGAGCTTGGTGAGCACCACGCCGGTGAGCGGCAGCGCGTCGCTAAATGCTTTGGCGGTGTTGACCGCGTCCTGGCCGAGCATTGCATCGACGACGAACAGCGTTTCCGCCGGCTTCAACGTGGTGTGCAGCGCGGTGATTTCCTGCATCATCGCTTCGTCGATACCTAGACGGCCGGCCGTGTCGACCAGCAGCACGTCGTGATAATGACGCCGGGCCCAGTCGACCGCGGCACGCGCGATGTCCACCGGCTTCTGATCCGGTTCCGACGGGAAGAAGTCCGCGCCAACCTGCTCGGTCACCGTCTTCAACTGCGCGATAGCAGCGGGGCGATAGACGTCGCACGAAACAGTCAGAACCTTTTTCTTGTACTTCTCGCGCAGCAGCTTGGCGAGCTTGCCGACCGTGGTCGTTTTACCCGCGCCTTGCAGACCCGCCATCAGAATGACGGCCGGCGGCGTGACGGCGAGATTCAGTTCAGCGGCTTTGCCTTCGTAGTCGCCGCCGATCACGGCGGTCAGCTCGCGCTGCACGACGCCGACGAGCGCCTGACCTGGCGACAGGCTGCTAATCACTTCTTCGCCGAGCGCCTTCTCTTTCACCTTGGCGATGAACTCGCGCACGACGGGCAGCGCCACGTCCGCCTCGAGCAGCGCCAGACGCACCTCGCGCAGCATTTCCTGGGTGTTCGCCTCGGTGAGCCGGGCTTCGCCGCGCAGCGTCTTGACGACGCGCGCCATCCGTTGAGTCAGATTGTCGAGCATGGGGAGCGATGAACAGTGCGGCCCCGGGCGAGCGCGAAGTGGAAGACGTCGCGGATCAGGGGCCTAGTGTAAACTTCGAATATGGATATTGTACTGTATGCCCTCACTGCGCTCCTGTACGGCGGACTCGCCGTAGCCGGCTGGCGCTCGCACCGGCACGCCGGGTCGCGCCCCATGCTGGAAAGCGTTCCGTCAATGCCGGCCGCCGCGACCACCGGCGCGAACACGCAGGCACAGTCCGGGTTCGCCGGCTCGGCGGCTTCGGGCATGAGTTCGTCCGGCCGCGCGTTGCTGTTCGTCGCGCTGCTCGCGCACGGCGTGCTGCTGCACACCACGATCTTCCCGCAGAACGCCATGGTGTTCGGCTTTGCGTTTGCACTCTCCGCCATGTTCTGGCTCGGCGCGGGCATCTACTGGATAGAAAGCTTCTTTTTTCCGCTCGACGGACTGCGTCTGCTGGTGTTGCCGCTCGCCTGCGTCGCCTCGTTATTGCCGCTCGCGTTCAACGGCGTGCGTGTGCTGCCGTATTCGGCCGCACCCATGTTCAAGCTGCACTTTCTGATCGCCAACATCGCCTATGGTCTGTTCGCGATCGCGGCGCTGCACGCCATTCTGATGCTGCTCGTCGAGCGGCGTCTTCATGCAATGCGCGGCGGAATCGCGCAGCGGAACGTGGCTGCGGCAGGCAACGGTTGGCTATCCAGCTGGCTCGACACGCTGCCGCCGTTGCTCACGCTCGAAAAGCTGCTGTTCCGTCTGATCGGCGCCGGTTTCGTGCTGCTCACGCTGACGCTCGTGTCGGGCATTCTGTTCAGCGAGCAACTGGTCGACCGCGCGCTGCGTCTCGATCACAAGACCGTGTTCGCGATTCTTTCGTGGGTCATGTTCGGCGCGCTTCTGACGGCGCGCAAAGTGTCCGGCTGGCGCGGCCGTGCTGCATTGCGCTGGGTGCTGGCGTCGTTCGTCGCGTTGCTGCTGGCGTACGTCGGCAGCCGTTTTGTTTTCGAGGTGCTGTTGCACCGTGCTGTAGTGTGAGCGTGCCCCATGCGACAAATTTTTCTGCTCATCATATTGTTCTTCGTCGGCCAGTGGCTCGTGAAGGCGCTGCGCCGTCATGACGCGCATACGGCACAACGCACCGGCGCCGGCGGCGCGCGAGGCGCATCGGGCGCCGCCGGCAATGGCAACGGTGCCGAGCGTCCCGCACAACCGCCTCAACTCGCCGAGCCGATGATCCGTTGCGTCGAGTGCGGCGTGCATGCGCCTAAGAGCGACTCGGTGGTCGTCGCCGGGCAGCCGTTCTGCAGCGCCGCTCACGCGCGGCGGCACGGCGCACGACCCACGGGCCGCGACGCCCGATGAGCATCGCGTTCGCCGTCGACGCAGACGGTTGGGTCGCACAAGCGCGCAGGCTGCCATCGCCGAATTTCGAAGCACGGCCGCAAGGCGCGGTGCCGACTCTGATCGTGGTCCACAACATCAGCCTGCCGCCTAACCAGTTCGGCGGCACGGCGATCGCCGAACTGTTTCTCAATACGCTCGATTGTGACGCGCATCCTTATTACGACGCGCATCTGCGCGGCGTGCGGGTGTCCGCGCACTTCGTGATTCATCGCGACGGCGAGCTCGAGCAGTTCGTGTCGTGCAATGAGCGCGCGTGGCACGCGGGCCCATCGAACTTTTTCGGCCGTGAGCGTTGCAATGATTTCTCGATCGGCATCGAACTGGAAGGCAGTGACACGACTCCTTTCGAGGCGGCGCAATACCGCACGCTCGGCTCGCTCGTCAGTGCGCTGACCGCTCGTTATCCGATCGAAGCGCTTGCCGGGCACTCCGACATTGCGCCCGGTCGCAAGACTGATCCAGGACCACATTTCGAGTGGGCGCGTCTGCAACGCGATACGTTGCTGGCGGATCGGTATTTCCCCTATCTCAAGTTTTCCAGAACGCTGTAACGGCACTTTGCGCGACGTCGCGCGTGAGCCGCAGAGCGAGGCTCTGCCTGCTTCTGCGGGTGGAGCGCTTCGCGCCGCGCGGTGCAAAAGTCAAGACTTCAAAAGCAAATAAAACCGTTTGACCTGTCTCGAATCTCCACTATACTTGGTGCCACAAATTCAGTTACGCACTAGATATTGTGTGTCCTGTGTATAACTGTGTGAATAACCGAGTGCATAACTACGTGCACAAGTCGCGGCGCCCCGCTCTTTGAGCACGGCGCCGCAAGCATTCCAGGCAGCGAAAAATAATCCTGCAGCGCAGCCGGACCTGACCAGCCGGCGGCAACCAAAAGCATCAGGAAAGGGGCTGAGAGTGATCGCGACACATACGACGAAGACCGTTTTCAATTCGAATCAGGCTTCATCGCAGTCGCATCCCGCCAGCCGCCCAGGCCGGTCTTTTTCCTGCACCTCCTCGCTTGCGCACGCGGCGGCGCAGCGTTCGTTTTAATCCGCGGCACTCGCCGCAACATTTCCAGGACCAGGAGCTTTGCACATGCAAACCACCGACAACGTGACGACCCGGTATGAGGGATCACCGACTGGCCAGGCGTTCGGCCAGGCACAAGGCACTCAAGCGCTCGCGCCGCAAGCGACGTACGCCGACTACAAGGTGATCCGTCGTAATGGCAGCGTGGTGTCGTTCGAACCGTCGAAGATCGCCATCGCCGTGACGAAGGCATTTCTCGCCGTCAACGGTGGTCAAGGCGCGGCGTCGGCGCGTGTGCGTGAACTGGTCGAGCAACTGACGCAGAACGTGGTGCGGGCGCTGCTGCGCAGCCGTCCGAACGGCGGCACGTTCCATATCGAAGACATTCAGGATCAGGTCGAACTCGCGCTGATGCGCGGCGGCGAGCACAACGTCGCACGTGCGTACGTGCTGTATCGCGAGAAGCGCACGCAGGCGCGCGCTCATGACGATCACGCGGCCGCCGGCACGCCGGGCCTCACGGTCACGGACAACGGCGTCACGCGTCCGCTCGACCTCGCTGCACTGCGCGGCATTATCGAGTCCGCTTGCGCGAACCTGGGTGACGCGGTGAGCGCGGAGCCGATCGTCGCGGAAACGGTGAAGAATCTGTACGACGGCGTGCCGATGAGCCAGGTCTACGACTCGGCGATTCTGGCTGCACGTACGATGATCGAAAAAGACCCGGCCTACAGCCAGGTCACCGCTCGCATCCTGCTGCACACCATCCGCCGCGAGATTCTCGAAGAAGAAGTCACGCAAGCCGAAATGGGCGAGCGTTACGCCGAGTACTTTCCGCAATTCATCAAGCGCGGCGTGCAAGCCGAACTGCTCGACGACAAGCTGCTGCAGTTCGACCTGAAGCGCCTGGGTGCCGCGCTCGACAACAACCGCGATCTGCAATTCGGCTATCTCGGTCTGCAGACGCTGTATGACCGTTACTTCCTGCACCACGACGGCGTGCGTATCGAAATGCCTCAGGCATTCTTTATGCGTGTCGCAATGGGCCTGTCGCTGAACGAGATCGACCGCGAAGCGCGCGCGATCGAGTTTTACAACGTGCTGTCGAGCTTCGACTTCATGTCGTCCACGCCGACGCTGTTCAACTCGGGCACGCGCCGCTCGCAACTGTCGTCGTGCTACCTGACCACGGTCGACGACGACCTGGACGGCATCTACGAAGCACTGAAGGAAAACGCGCTGCTCTCGAAGTTTGCCGGCGGTCTCGGCAACGACTGGACGCGTGTGCGTGCGCTCGGCTCGCACATCAAGGGCACCAATGGCAAGTCGCAAGGCGTGGTGCCGTTCCTGAAGGTCGTCAACGACACGGCTGTCGCCGTGAACCAGGGCGGCAAGCGCAAGGGCGCAGTGTGCGCGTACCTGGAAACGTGGCACCTGGACATTGAAGAGTTCCTCGAGCTGCGCAAGAACACCGGCGACGACCGTCGTCGCACGCACGACATGAACACGGCGAACTGGATTCCCGACCTGTTCATGAAGCGCGTGATGGAAGGCGGCGACTGGACGCTGTTCTCGCCGTCCACCTGCCCGGACCTGCACGACAAGTTCGGCGCCGAGTTCGAAGCGGCTTACACGGCTTACGAAGACAAGGTCGCGCGCGGCGAGATCAAGCTGTTCAAGAAGGTGCCCGCGGCGCAACTGTGGCGCAAGATGCTCGGCATGCTGTTCGAAACCGGCCACCCGTGGATCACGTTCAAGGATCCGTGCAATGTGCGCTCGCCGCAACAGCACGTCGGCGTCGTCCACTCGTCGAACCTTTGCACGGAAATCACGCTGAACACGAGCGACTCGGAAATCGCGGTCTGCAACCTGGGCTCGGTGAACCTCGTCGCGCATCTGAAGGAACAGGCCGACGGCACGCTCGCGCTCGATCACGACAAGCTCAAGCGCACTGTCAGCGTTGCAATGCGCATGCTCGACAACGTGATCGACATCAACTATTACGCAGTTGCCAAGGCGCGTAACTCGAACCTGAAGCACCGTCCGGTCGGCATGGGCATCATGGGCTTCCAGGACTGCCTGCATCTGCTGCGCACGCCGTACGCGTCGGAAGAAGCGGTCAAGTTCGCCGACACGTCGATGGAAGCGGTCTGCTACTACGCTTACTACGCGTCGACCGAACTGGCGCAAGAACGCGGCCGCTACTCCAGCTACCGCGGCTCGCTGTGGGATCGCGGCATCCTCCCGCAAGACTCGGTCAAGCTGCTGGCCGACGCGCGTGGCGGCTATGTCGAAGTCGATTCGAGCGAGTCGATGGACTGGACGGAACTGCGCGAGCGCATCGCCACTTACGGCATGCGCAACTCGAACTGCATCGCGATCGCGCCGACGGCGACGATCTCGAACATCATCGGCGTGTCGGCTTGTATCGAACCGACGTTCCAGAACCTGTATGTGAAGTCGAACCTGTCGGGTGAGTTCACGGTGGTCAACGACTACCTGGTGCGTGACCTGAAGGCGCGCGGCCTGTGGGACGAAGTGATGGTCGCCGACCTGAAGTACTTCGACGGCACGCTCTCGCGCATCGACCGTATCCCGGCCGACCTTCGCGCGATCTACGCGACCGCGTTCGAAGTCGATCCGAAGTGGCTCGTCGAAGCGGCGTCGCGCCGTCAGAAGTGGATCGACCAGGCGCAGTCGCTGAACATCTACATGGGCGGCGCATCCGGTAAGAAGCTCGACGAGATCTACAAGCTTGCATGGGTGCGCGGTCTGAAGACCACGTACTACCTCCGCACGATGGCGGCAACGCACGTCGAGAAGTCGACGGTCGCTCACGGCGCGCTCAACGCAGTGAGTTCGGGCGGCGGTGAAGGCACGGGTGGTGTCGGCGGCGGCGCGGCAGGCGGTTTCGGCGCGAGCGGCGGTGCCGGTGGTGCACTCGGTAATGGCGGCGGCCTTCAGGCAGCAACGGCAGCAACAGCGGCAGCGTCGGCAGTCGCAGTGGAAGCGGCGCCCGAAGCAGACGGTCCCGTCTGCATGATGCGTCCGGGCGACCCTGGCTTCGACGAATGCGAGGCTTGCCAGTAAGCGTCGGGCAGCAAGCGGGTTCGTTGCTTGCTGACGGGTTCCAGGTAAAGACCCGCATGCAGCGATCAACGAACCTGATAGAGATGAAGCAGATATAAACCGACGAGCGGTGCGGCAAGCAAGATAGACGAAGTCAGCGAGGCCGCACCGCTCATCGACGCAACGAAGCGAAGCATCCACGCAACGAAGCTTAGGCACGAAGTCGGGCAACGAAGCAACGAAGCCAGGCAACGAAGCAACGAGTCGGCACTTCACGAAGCGCGCGAGACAACATCCGAGCGCGCGACCCAACGCTTCGACCGATGGAGCGAACAACGCAGTCGGCCACACGCATCGCCACGCATTGCATTGAACTTCATCTCGCTAGCGCTGACGGACCGGCAACTCGCAGAGAAGTGCAAGACACAGCAAACGCACTCCGCAATACAGATAGATAGAGCAGCGAAACGACGCTTCAACGCGTTGCTCTTCGAACTCGCGAAGCACCTCGACGACACACGTTCAACTTGCTTCATACGAGGCAACGCACACAGTCTGTTGAACAAAGTGTTGTATGAACGTAGCAACGCGAATCGAAAACAGGATTTTTCGCGAGTGGACTCTTTTATCGCTCGTGAAAAGATGGTACAAACCGTTCTAAATTGATGGTGACATTTATGCTCAACTGGGATGACGAGATCACTGCCGTAACTCCCTCGAGCGCTACGCAACCGAACGTGTTGCGCAACGCTGCGGGACCGGCTGTCGGTTCGCAAGTCGGAACGCGTTCCGCTCCTCATGCTCCCTCGGCTCAAGACATCTTCGCGAACGACATCGCTGTCGCTCCCGCTGCTACCGTTGCTCATGCTGCTGGAACTGCTGCAGTTTCAGAAGCGCGAGTGAATGTCGCCGACAAGCGCATCATCAACGGCCAGACTGACGTGAATCAGTTGGTGCCGTTCAAGTACAAGTGGGCTTGGGAAAAGTATCTGGCTGGTTGCGCCAACCACTGGATGCCGCAAGAAGTGAACATGTCGCGCGACATCGCCCTCTGGAAAGACCCGAACGGGCTGACCGAAGACGAGCGCCGCATCGTCAAGCGCAACCTGGGCTTCTTCGTCACGGCCGACTCCCTCGCCGCCAACAACATCGTGCTGGGCACCTACCGCCACATCACGGCTCCCGAATGCCGCCAGTTCCTGCTGCGCCAGGCGTTCGAAGAAGCGATTCACACACACGCCTATCAGTACATCGTCGAATCGCTCGGCCTCGACGAGGGCGAAATCTTCAACGCGTATCACGAGGTCTCCTCGATCCGCGCGAAAGACGAATTCCTCATTCCGTACATCAACGTGCTGACCGATCCGGGCTTCCAGACCGGCACGCTCGAGACTGACCAGACGCTGCTGCGCTCCCTGATCGTGTTCGCCTGCGTGATGGAAGGCTTGTTCTTCTACGTCGGCTTCACGCAAATCCTGGCGCTGGGCCGTCAGAACAAGATGACGGGCGCCGCAGAACAGTACCAGTACATCCTGCGCGACGAGTCGATGCACTGCAACTTCGGCATCGATCTCATCAACCAGATCAAACTTGAGAACCCGCAACTCTGGACGGCTGAGTTCCGCGCGGAAATCCGCGAGATCTTCCAGCAAGCGGTCGAACTTGAATATCGTTACGCAGAAGACACGATGCCGCGCGGGGTGCTCGGCCTCAATGCGTCGATGTTCAAGAGTTATCTGCGCTTCATCTGCAACCGCCGTTGCCAGCAGATCGGTCTCGATCCGCTGTACCCGAACGAGGAAAACCCGTTCCCGTGGATGAGCGAGATGATCGACCTGAAGAAGGAGCGCAACTTCTTCGAGACGCGTGTGATCGAATATCAGACTGGCGGCGCGCTGACCTGGGAGTGATCCGGGTTCGTGTCGTAGATGCATTCATCGATGGGGATGCCGTGGGCCTCGGCCGCGGCAATTATGTTTAGGAGCTGAACCGCCTGATGCAAAGCGTGCCCGGTGCGCCGCGTGCCTTCGCGGCCCACAAACATGACAGGCACTTTGCGAACCCTTCAGTGGGATGGGCAAACTTCCCCCCGGAAAAAGTCGCCGGCGTTATCGCCGGTGGCTCGATCAAGCAATTACCGGTGTTGAAACCCAACACCGATGACATTTGGCGCGCGGTGCCTTCGGGCACGGCGCGCCTTACCGCATTCATTAGCGTAAGCGCGCGGCACCTGCGTACGCCGATGAATAGCCCGCTTCGTAGCGCGCGCCCTGAGAAGCGTCCGCGGGAAGCGGGTTTTGACGAAGGGTGTAGTTTGAACTGACTCTCATCTGAAAACCTGAAGGAGAAAATGATGGCAACTGCAAAGAAAGCCGCCGCTAAGAAGCCTGCAGCAAAGAAGGTCGCAGCAAAGAAGGCAGCTCCGGCGAAGAAGGCAGCACCGGCAAAGAAAGTAGCAGCGAAGAAGGCAGCGCCGGCCAAGAAGGTCGCGGCAAAGAAAGCAGCACCGGCTAAGAAGGTAGCAGCGAAGAAAGCTGCACCGGCTAAGAAGGTTGCAGCCAAGAAAGCCGCACCGGCAAAGAAGGTAGCAGCGAAGAAGGCAGCGCCGGCTAAGAAGGCCGCAGCGAAGAAGGCAGCACCGGCGAAAAAGGCCGCAGCGAAGAAGGCTGCACCGGCTAAGAAGGCCGCAGCCAAGAAGGCCGCGCCTGCGAAGAAGGCTGCTGCGAAGAAAGCCGCGCCTGCTAAGAAGGCTGCCGCCAAGAAGGCTGCGCCTGCGAAAAAGGCTGCTGCTAAAAAGGCTGCGCCTGCCAAGAAGGCTGCTCCTGCGAAGAAGGCCGCTGCTCCTGCGAAGAAGGCTGCCCCTGCGAAGAAGGCTGTCGCCAAGAAGGCTGCGCCTGCACCCGCTGCGACTTCTGTTTCGAGCGCACCGGCGGCGACGGTGAAGACCGCGTTGAACCCGGCAGCGGCATGGCCGTTCCCGACGGGCAGCCGTCCGTAACTCGGGCAGTTAGCAGGTCAGTAAGAAGTAGGAGTGCATGGACGCATCGCACGATGCGTCCAATGATCGAGTGGCGCTCAACGTAGCTTCGCGAGTGCTACTCCGTCAGGGTCCCGTTGCCGGTTTCCGGCGACGGGATTTTTTTTCGTCTGTGCATAACGGGGAGCGTCGGCACGCCCGGATGCAGTCAATGCGCGCAGGCGAAAAAAAACGCATGCACAGGGGAGGGCATGCGTGTGAGGTCGACGCGGCCGCGTTATGCCTGGCCGTTCGAGAGGGGAACCTTAGTGCGTGACGCGCGTCACGCCGCCGCTGGAAAGAAGCCGAACACGCTCGCCTGCGCGGAAGATCTCGCCGGTTGAGCTTTGCGTGATTGCGCGGATGTCGCCGTTATCGAGTCGCACGGTAACTTCCAGACCGTCGTGCACGGCCACCCGGTTCTCGACCGAGTTGCCGGCCACCGCACCCGCCAGACCGCCAATAATCCCGGTGATGATCGAGCCCGTGCCGCCGCCGATAGTGCTGCCCGCCACTGCACCGAGAGCGCCGCCGCCGATTGCGCCGATGCCGCTCGGCTGACCGTTGTTCGAGCTGATCTTGACTGCGCGCACACTGTCGACCGTGCCCATGCGGACCGTTTCTTCGCGCTGTGCCTGCGACGCCGTGTAAACGTCGGCAGAGCTGCTGTTGTATGCGCACCCCGACATGGCCAGCGAACCGGCGATCAAGGTGGCCACTATCAGGCGACTCGTTATTCTCATTCCCTAACTCCAATAGCTTCGGTATTACGGCAGGTCGTACCCGAACGCCTGCTTGAACCGTTCGTTGATCTGCGCCCGGGTAGGCGCATAGTTTTGCGGACCCTGATGCTCGATCTTCAGCGCGCCCATCAGGCTCGCGAGACGGCCGGTGGTCGCCCAGCCAAGCTTGTTCTCGATGCCGTACAGCAAGCCGCCGCGAAACGCGTCGCCGCATCCTGTGGGGTCCAGCACCTGCTGTGCCTTGACGGCCGGAATCTCTTCGACGCCGCCCGCGTGATGAATCTGCGCACCGTGTTCGCCGAGCGTGACGATGAGCGCTTCGACCTTGCCGGCGATCTCTTCGATCGACCAGCCTGTCTTGTTGCTCACAAGTTTGGCTTCGTAATCGTTGACAGCTACGTAAGTCGCAAGTTCAATCATGCGCCGCAGTGCAGCACCGTCGAAGAGGGGCAAACCTTGACCTGGATCGAAGATGAACGGCACGCCCGCCGCGGCCAGGTGCTCCGAATGCTGAACCATGCCGTCGTAGCCGTCGGGCGCGACGATGCCGAGCGTGATGCCTTTCGCTTCGTCCGCGCGGTTCAGGTGCGACTGCATCATCGCGCCCGGATGGAACGCGGTGATCTGATTGTTTTCGAGGTCGGTGGTGATCATGGCCTGCGCCGAGTAGGTGCCCGGCACGACCAGCACGTTTTCCGTCGATAGCCCGAGTTGCGCGAACCGGTCCATGTACAACTGGGCGTCGACCGCGCCGAGCGTGCCCATGATCCGCGCGTCGCCGCCCAGCAGGTTCAGCGAATACGCGATGTTGCCTGCGCAGCCGCCGAACTCGCGGCGCATCGTCGGCACGAGAAAGCTCACGTTCAGGATGTGGACCTGCTCCGGCAGGATGTGCTCCCGGAAGCGGCCTTCGAAGGTCATGATGTTGTCGTAGGCGAGCGAGCCGCAAATCAGCGTAGCCAAGGCGAGCGTCCTGTAAAAAATGAAGAATGGGTAGTGAGGACGTGACAGCGCCGCGCGTGAAGCGCGGCGCCGGAGTCTTCGGGTGCTGAGGTTTTACTTCAGCGCGGCAAGTGCTGCGTCGTAGTTCGGTTCGTTCTTGATTTCGTCGACCAGTTCCGCATGAACCACCTTGTCGTTCTCGTCGATCACGACAACCGCGCGCGCCGTGAGACCCGTGAGCGGACCGCTCGTCACGTCGACGCCGTACGCCTGCGCGAATTCATGGCCGCGGAAGGTCGACGCCGTCACGACGTTTTCAATGCCTTCCGTCGTGCAAAAGCGCGAGGCGGCGAACGGCAGGTCGCCCGACACGACGATCACTGCCGTGTTGCTCAGCTTCGCAGCGGCTTCGTTGAACTTGCGGGTCGACGTCGCGCAGGTCGGCGTGTCGAGGCTCGGGACAATGTTCAACACTTTGCGCTTGCCGGCGAAATCGGCGAGCGACAGCGGCTTGAGATCCTTGCCGACCAGCGAGAAAGCGGGAGCGCTCTGACCCACCGACGGGAAAGTGCCGGCTACATCGATCGGGTTACCACCCAGCGTGACTTGACTCATGTTGTTGTGCTCCGAAAGTTCGTCTGTGATGACGGTGAACGCGCCCGCTCGACGCGGGGCGCGCAGGGATGCGTTACGGATAGAAGATCTGTACGCGGAAATTGGAGGCGACCGCGTTGCCGGTATCGAGGTGCACGATCATGGTTTGCGTCATGTGCGGCGGCAAGCCGGCTGCGATCGGCGTACCCGGCGCAACGTAGTCTTGCGGGAACAGCACGCGGCGCAACGCCACGTTGTTCTGATCGTCGAGAAGCGTGAGTTCGATCGCTGGATAGGCGAGCGCGACGTTGAAGCGGTTGCGCAGCGGCATCCGCAATTCGAGCTTGTGCGGCCCGTCGATTTGCCGCAAATCGGACGGCTCTACCTGCAAGCCGTCGATGTCGTGCGGCGCGGTGAGCTGGCAGCCGAGCGAAGCGCACACCTTCGCGTACAGCGCCTGCGTACCCGGCAGATAGACGAGTACTGTTTCACGCTGCCACCACGCAAGTTGCGCAAGCAACGCGACGACGAGCAGGACTGCCGCCACCGATCCGCCGACGATCCATGCGAGGCGCCGTGGTTCTGCGGCACGCGTCTCCCGCGTGACCGGAAACGGATCCATGTCGTCGCCGAGCGGCGGCTGTACCGAGAACGGCTCACCGCTCGGCGTCGCAGCCGCGCGGGTTGCCCCACGCAGATCGGGATCGGCGGGATTGGCGGAATAGGGATGCGGATGCGTTGCGCCGAGGCCGGCCGCGCCTACGCCGGTCGTTCCGAAATGCGGTTCGTTGTCGGAAAATCCATGGAACGCGGCCGACTCGTTGAGCACCGGTTCGTCGATTGGAAAATCAGAAGGGCGTTCGGCCTTGTGCCACACGCGCGGCGGTTCTTCGGCGGGCGGCTCCGCTTCATAGGCGAAGGGTTCGAGCGGCGCGTCCGCGAGCAGCGGTTCGTGGTCGGCCGGCGTCGCCGTGCCGGATGCGCCAGGTGGCAACGTGGGCTCCGTCGCGGCATGGCCAGGCGCGGCAGCGGTGCCTGCGCCGGTGTAGCCGGGCTGGGCCGCGACGTTCTGTGCGTTATGACGGAAGCGTTCCTCGAAGAGCGGCGTGGGGCGCGGCGCCCAGGGATCCCAGGCGGCGGGGCTAAAGTCTGCGCCGCTCGGGCGCACGCCGGAGAGCGCTTCGATTGCCGCGGCTGCGGAGACCTGTCTGGCGGTGGAGAAGTCGCCGCCCTCGCTTATGTCGAAGAGGCTGCCGGATGCGTCGAACACTTCATGGCATTGCCCGCAACGCACGAGGCCGCGGCGCAGCGCCAGCTGCGTCGGTTGCAGGCGGAAGACGGTTTCACAGAAGGGACAGCGCGTCGCCAGAAGCATATTGAGCCGGTTAGCCGAGGGGCCGTTGGTTGGACAATACGCCTTATTCTAATGGCTTTCGCGGCGTGTTCCCGTCAGACATACCCACCCTTCGTGTTCGCGCCATACGCCGATGTCGATCCATCGCGCGTACACCTGCGCGACTTCATCGGCCTGACGCGCCAGAATGCCCGACAGTGCGATGCGGCCGCCCGGCTTGACCTTCGACGAGAGCATCGAGGCCATCAGCTTGAGCGGATTGGACAGAATATTTGCAACGACGATGTCGAACTCGCCGGCGGGGCATTCGTTGGGCAGACCGTAGGTAACTTCGGCGCGGTTGCGCTCGCTGTTATGACGCGCCGACTCGACCGCTTGCGGATCGATGTCGATGCCGTACACCGGATCGGCGCCGCATTTTTTCGCGAGAATCGCGAGAATGCCGGAGCCGCAACCGTAGTCGAGCACGGATTGTCCAGGCTTCACCGATTGCTCCAGCCACTCCATGCACAGACGCGTGGTGGGATGGCTGCCGGTGCCGAACGCGAGGCCGGGATCGAGTTCGAGTACCAGCGCGTTGGGGTCCGGCGCGTCGTGCCACGAAGGCACGACCCAGATGCGCTCGCCAATCGGGATCGGATCGAACTGCGACTGCGTGAGACGCACCCAATCCTGTTCTTCAACGTTACGCACAGTGAACGACGGCGCCGCCGGAAGGCCGACCTCGTTCGCAGCGGCGGCGAGCAGCACCGCCGGTTCATGTTCCGCCGCGAGCAGCGCGATCACGCGCGAACGCTGCCACGCGGTGCGGTCGGGCGTGAGACCGGGCTCGCCGAAAAGCGGCTGCTCGTCGGGCGTATCGGCGTCAGCATCTTCGACCGATACGGACAGCGCGCCCAACTCGAGCAGCGCGTCGGAAAATTCCTCTGCATGCTCGCGAGCCAATTCAGCGACCAGTTCCCGGTAACTCATGACTTACGCTTCTTCCGGCGCGGCCTGCAGCTTCGCGGCCAACCGGTTTTCGAGGTAGTGAATGCTCGTGCCGCCTTCGACGAACTTCGCATCCAGCATCAGCTCGCGATGCAACGGGATGTTCGTCTGGATTCCTTCGACGACCATTTCCGACAGCGCGATGCGCATCCGCTTGATTGCCTGCTCGCGTGTGGCGCCGTAAGCGATCAGCTTGCCGATCATCGAATCATAGTTCGGCGGCACGAAATAGCCATTGTAGGCATGCGAATCGACGCGGATGCCCGGGCCGCCCGGCATGTGCCACGACGTGAGACGTCCCGGCGACGGAATGAACTTGAACGGATCTTCAGCGTTGATCCGGCATTCGATCGCATGGCCCTTGAACACGATGTCGCGCTGACGGAACGCGAGCTTTTCGCCGGCCGCAATGCGGATCTGTTCCTGGACGATGTCGACGCCCGTGATCAGTTCGGTCACCGGGTGCTCGACCTGCACACGCGTGTTCATTTCAATGAAGTAGAACTCGCCGTTTTCGTACAGGAATTCGAACGTACCGGCGCCAAGATAGCCCATCTTCTTGCACGCATCCGCGCAACGGTCGCCAATGCGGTCGATCAGGCGGCGCGCAATGCCGGGCGCCGGCGCTTCTTCGATCACTTTCTGGTGACGGCGCTGCATCGAGCAATCGCGCTCGCCGAGCCAGACCGCGTTCTTGAACGAATCGGACAGCACCTGAATTTCGATGTGCCGCGGGTTCTCCAGGAATTTTTCCATGTAGACCTGCGGGTTGCCGAACGCACGGCCGGCTTCTTCGCGCGTCATGTTGACCGCGTTGACGAGCGCCGCTTCGGTGTGAACGACGCGCATGCCGCGGCCACCGCCGCCGCCGGCGGCCTTGATGATGACCGGATAGCCGACTTGCCGCGCAATTTTCACGATCTCTTTCGGATCTTCCGGCAATGCGCCTTCAGAACCCGGCACGCACGGCACGCCGGTCTTGATCATGGTCTGCTTGGCGGTCACCTTGTCGCCCATCATCCGGATGGTTTCCGGACGCGGACCGATGAAGGTGAAGCCGGATTGCTCGACACGTTCGGCGAAGTCGGCGTTCTCCGACAGAAAGCCGTAACCGGGGTGAATCGCCTCGGCGTCCGTGACTTCCGCCGCGCTGATCAGCGCCGGCATATTCAGGTAGCTCAGATTGGAAGGTGCCGGGCCGATACAGACGGCTTCGTCGGCGAGCTTGACGTACTTGGCTTCCTTGTCGGCTTCGGAATAGACGACGACCGTCTTGACGCCCAGTTCGCGGCAGGCGCGCTGGATGCGAAGCGCGATCTCGCCACGATTGGCAATAAGGATTTTTTCAAACATAGCGGGTTTTCGACTCATCAATGGGCGCCGGGTTGCTCAGAACACCGGCTGCCTCAGAGGATCGGGCGCGCGCCGATGCAACGGGCGCGCGGGGCGGCATGCGCACAGCGGGGGCGCAATGGGCGCCGCGTTAGCCGACCACGAACAGCGGTTGGCCGTATTCGACCGCCTGACCGTTTTCGACGAGAATTTCCTTCACGACGCCGGACTTGTCCGACTCGATTTCGTTGAGCAGCTTCATTGCTTCGATGATGCAGATCGTCTGGCCTTCCTTGACCGTGTCACCGACCTGAACGAACGGATCGGCGCCCGGCGACGGGGCACGGTAGAACGTTCCGACCATCGGCGAGGTCACGACATGACCTTGCGGCGCGGCGGCTGCCGGCGTGGCCGGAGCACCTGCTGCCGTGACGGCGGGCGCTTCACCGCCTGCCATCGGGGCCGGCTGTGAGTATTGCGGCGCGTACGAAGCGGACGGCTGCACATAAACCGGCGGCGCGTTCTTGACGATGCGAACCTTGCCCTCGCCCTCGGTCACTTCGAGTTCCGAGATGCCGGACTCCGACACGAGATCGATCAGAGTTTTCAGTTTGCGTAGATCCATCAGGAAGCCCCTTTTTTCAATGCGTGGAGTGCCGGCGCGTGTGCGGCCGGCGCAAATTAGACGTGTTTGTATTTCAGCCCCGCGACGAACCGGCGGCCAGCCGGTCGAGCGCGAATTCGAGTGCGTACAGATAACCCTTCCAGCCGAGGCCGCAGATCACGCCCTCAGCCTGGTCGGAAAAATACGAGTGATGCCGGAACGGTTCACGACGATGCACGTTCGACAGATGAATCTCGACGAACGGAATGCCGACGCCCGCGAGAGCGTCCCGGATGGCGACACTCGTGTGCGTGTACGCAGCCGGATTGATCAGGATGAAATCGGTTTTTTCTGTCCGGGCGGATTGGATGCGATCCACCAGAGCGCCTTCATGGTTGCTCTGGAACGACGCGAGTTCTACGCCGGCGTCGGCGGCGCGGTCGGATAGTGCCTGATCGATCTGCGGCAACGTCACGCGGCCATAAACCTCGGGTTCCCGCGTACCGAGAAGGTTGAGGTTGGGGCCGTGCAGTACCAGCAGTCGCGTCATGGTCGCTTCTTTTTCCGTGGAATTGGGCGCACTTTAGCGCTGATTAGAGAAACTTGTCTAGTTTCCTGCACGGACGAAGCGTTCGGGAGCCGATCGGAGTAGGGCGCCGGTCGCCTAATTTCTCGCAATTCCAGCGGATTTGCTCCGAATTTTGTGCCTTTCTCCGCAAAACCGCCGTCAAAAGATTGAGAAATTTACAGCGCGTCGAGGGTCTGTTTTAAGGCGACAGGATCGATCTGGCCTAATTTTGTCGAGCGGATGTTGCCCTTTGCGTCAATCACCACGGTGAACGGCAGGCCGCCCGCCGTATTACCGAACGATCGCGCGAGGTCGGCACCGCCGAACCCCGTCACATAGACCGGGTAGGCCACCTTCACTTTTTGCAGGAAAGCCTGCACGTTTTTCTCGGAATCGACGCCAAGTCCGACGAACTGTATGCCTTTCTTCGCGTAATCGCGCTGAAGCTGCGAGAGTGCGGGCATTTCCTCGACACACGGCCCGCACCACGAAGCCCAGAAATTGACGACGATCGGGCGACCTTTCAGCACGGAAAGTGAGCCGGGCTTGCCGTCGGCGGTAGTGACCGGGGCCGCCCAAAGCTGGGCGACAGCGCCTTCCTTCGACGCCGAACCGGCGGCGTGAGCGGTCGCGGTCAAACCTTCGTCGCCATTCAGCCAGTAATTGGCGAGGACGCCGCTTCCTGCCGCGACACCGGCGACGAGCGCCGCCATCAGAATCCGTCTGGTGTTCATGTGTGTCTAGTTGGGTGAAGGCGCTACGCCGCCCGCAGCGAGCAGCGACTGGACAGTCTGAAGATTCGCCCGCGCCGTGCGCCCGCGCGCATCGGCTTTGACAGCGCCGCGCAGGTCGTCCGCCTCATAAAGCGCGACATGAACGCCTACGGGCTCCGAGTCGCGCCCTTCGCTCGCCGGCCGCCACAGAAAGCTCAGCGTCTCGACGTAGCCGCGGCCCGCAAAGTGGCGCGTTTCCGAGACGTCGTATTGAATGTTCGCGTTGAGGAAGTAGATGGCTACTTCTTTTGGGTTGTCGCAGAACGCCTGAAGATGAATGTCCGAGTGCTCGCCGGCCGTGCCGCCGAGCACTGCGCCCGTCAAATAAGGGTTAAAAGGTGCGAGCCGCTCCATCCATTCGACAGCGATGCCGCGCAGGCGCCGCAGCAGCGCCGGCTGGCTGTCGCCCTGAAAGAGCGACTGATATTCGCGGATTTCTTCCTCGATCTGATCGTTATCAGGCAGCCATTCGCCGGCAATCCGGCTTTCTCCAATGACTTGTCGAGCCGCTTTGCGCTTGGCCGTTGCATAGTCGAGACCGTCTTCGGCGATCAGGCGCGCAGCCGCAATGGCGATTTCCTCGCGCACGCGCTGCGGATCAAAATGTGATTTGCGAACCATCCGTCAATCATACTAGAGATTGATGACAGCCCTTTCCGGCGGCGCTGGCCGGCTGCCGGGCGTAGCCTAAGCGGGCGAGTCCGCTTAGGGGTTCGGGAGGCGTCGGTTACAATGACGTCCTTCGCGGACGGCTCTTTTGGCCGCTCGCCGCTCTCCCATCCCTCTCAGGAAAACGCCGGGCCGCCCCACAAGTTTTCTTGCCCCTTCGGGGGCCTGGCACGAACCGCCAGGTAAGGGCCTTTCAGGAAAAAACGCCCGCGCGGCACGACAGGCTTATGCATATCCACATCCTCGGTATCTGCGGCACGTTCATGGGCGGTCTCGCGGTCCTCGCGCGCGGCGCGGGCCACACGGTGACGGGCTGCGACGCCGGCGTCTATCCGCCAATGAGCACGCAGCTCGAGGCGCAAGGCATCCGTCTGATCGAGGGCTACGACGCGGACCAGTTGAACGGTTTGAACGCCGACCTGTTCGTGATCGGCAACGTGGTATCGCGCGGTAACCCGCTAATGGAAGCGATTCTCGACCGTGGCCTGCCGTATGTGTCCGGCCCGCAGTGGCTCGGCGAACACGTGCTGAACGGCAAATGGGTGCTCGCGGTGGCCGGTACGCACGGCAAGACGACCACCAGTTCCATGCTCACATGGCTGCTCGAAGACGCGGGTCTGAACCCCGGTTTTCTGATTGGCGGTGTGCCGCTGAATTTCGGCGTCTCCGCGCGGCTCACCGATTCCAGCTTCTTCGTGATCGAAGCCGACGAGTACGACACGGCCTTCTTCGACAAGCGGTCCAAGTTCGTGCACTACCGGCCCAAGACCGCCGTTCTGAACAACCTCGAATTCGATCACGCCGACATCTTCCCGGATCTGGCGGCTATCGAGACGCAGTTTCATCACCTGATCCGCACGGTGCCTCGCATCGGCCGTGTCGTGACGAACGGCCGGGAAGATCCGCTCGAACGCGTGCTGACGCGCGGCTGCTGGAGCGAAGTGGAGCGTTTCGGCGTGCAGGGCGGCTGGGAAACGCTACCCGCGGAAGACGGTGTGCCCGTCGACGAACGGTTTGCGGTGTATCACAACGCCGAGCGCGTCGGCGTGGTCGAGTGGCAGGTGCAGGGTGAGCACAACCGTATGAACGCACTCGCCGCGATTGCCGCCGCGCGCCATGTCGGCGTGCCGCCGGCGCAGGCCGCAAAGTCGCTGTCGAGCTTTCGCAACGTGAAGCGGCGCATGGAAGTGCGCGGCAGCGTAGACGGCGTGACGGTGTACGACGACTTCGCACATCACCCAACCGCGATCGACACCACGGTGGCTGGCCTGCGGGCGCGTGTCGGCCGCGACAATACGCGGATTCTCGCCGTGCTGGAGCCGCGCTCGAACACGATGAAGCTCGGCGTGATGAAGGCGCAACTTCCGGCAAGTCTCGCAGACGCCGATCTCGTGTTCGGCTACGGCGCACCGAGCGGCCGCGACGCGCTGGGCTGGAATTTGGGCGAGGCACTGGCGCCGCTCGGCGGCAAGGCGCAAGCCTTCGACAATCTCGACGCGCTCGTCAAAGCCGTGGTCCACGCAGCGCGCCCCGGCGATCAGATTCTGGTGATGAGCAACGGCGGCTTTGGCGGCGTGCATCAGAAACTGCTCGACGCCCTGTCCGCGAGAGGCGCTTCGTGATTCTTTATCTGCACGGTTTTCGTTCTTCGCCAAACTCGTTCAAGGCGCGCGTGCTCGCGGCGCGGCTCGTGGAGCTCGGCCGCAGCGACGAATGGTGCTGCCCGATGTTGCCCGTCTCGCCGTTTGAGACGGTCGCGCTCGCCGAGGCGCTCGTGGCCGCCGCCGGTACAAAGCGCGTGACGGTGATCGGCAGTTCGCTCGGCGGCTACTTCGCCACGTATCTGGCGGAAAAGCACGGCTGGCCGGCCGTGCTGCTGAATCCGGCGGTCGTGCCGCAGCGCGACCTGAGCGCCTATCTCGGCGAACAGCCGTTGTGGCACGGCGGCGGCAGTATCGTCGTCGAACCGCATCATCTTGACGAACTGCGCGCGCTCAGTGTGACGTCCATCACGCGCCCCGAACGTTATTATTTGCTGGCTGCGACCGGCGACGAAGTCCTCGACTACCGTGAAATGCTCGCGCACTATCGCGGCGCGCGCACTACGCTGATCGAAGGGAGCGACCACGCGATCAGCGAGTTCGCCGACTATGTCGACGACGTACTGGCGTTTTGCGACGCAGAAGACGTCGAGCCGCCGGCGCCACGCGAGGCTGCTTGACGGTCAGTCGGGCGTGCTGAGCGGGGAGTGAAGTTGAGCGCTGAGTGGGGTTGCGAGCGGGCTTGAAAGCTCGCAGAACCGCGCAGAACCGGCCCGAAACCGAAGCCGCCGACGAAATGGCACCGCCCCATCAGCAGGAGCGCAGCCAACTATTAGATTCATGCCGCCAGCGCGCGCCTCGTGCGCAGCGGATCCATTATCACGAATACGTTGCCGTGCCGTGCACGCCGGCGGATGCAAGTCAGACGAGAGTATTGAGTGAACGTTTTCTTCGAGGAATCGGGAAGTTTCAAGGCGGGCAGCGTGCTGTCGCGCCAAGGCGATGCGTTTCAGGTCGAGTTGCCGGGCGGCCGACGCGCGAAGGTGCGCGCGAAGGACGTGCTGATCGAATTCGAGAAGCCGGGTGCGGCCGAACTGATGCAGCAGGCCGACGCCGTTGCGCAGGAGATCGACCTCGACTTCCTGTGGGAATGCGCGCCCGACGACGAATTTCCGTTCGCCACGCTTGGCGCGGAATATTTCGGCGAGCGCTTCGGCGCAATCGAACGCGCGGCGCTGGTGCTGCGCATGCACGGTGCGCCGGTGTATTTCCGCCGCAAGGGCCGCGGTATGTATCAGCGCGCGCCGCAGGAGCAGCTGAAAATGGCGCTCGCGGGTCTCGAGCGTAAGCGTCAGCAGGCGCTCGTGCAGCAAGGCTACGAAGAGGAACTGAAGGCCGGCCGCTTGCCGGAGGCGTTCACCGGCAAGACGGCGCTCGCGTTGCTCACCAAGCCCGACAAGAACACGATCGAATACAAGGCGCTCGAAGCCGCTGCGGCCGCGCGCGGCATTTCGCAAGCGCGTCTGATGCTCGAATGCGGCGCGATTCCATCGGCGCGAGCTTTGCATGAAGCCAAGTTCTTGTCGGAGTTTTTCCCGCACGGCACCGGCTTTCCGCCTGTCACGCCCGGCAGCGTGCCCGAGGATCTGCCCGAAGCGAACGTGCAGGCGTTCTCCATCGACGACATTACGACCACTGAGATCGACGACGCGTTTTCCATCGAGCACCTCGCGGACGGCCGCGTGCGGATCGGCGTGCACATCGCGGCGCCGGCGCTCGGCATTCAACGTGGCGACGAAGTGGACGCCATCGCGCGCACGCGTTTGTCGACCGTCTACATGCCGGGCGACAAGATCACGATGCTGCCCGATAGCGTGGTGGACGCGTTCACGCTCGCCGAAGGCGGCTTGCGTCCGGCGCTTTCACTGTATGTGATCGTCAATCGCGAGACGCAGGAGATCGTGGCGAGCGAAACGCGTGCGGAGCGCGTGTTCGTGAAGAACAATCTGCGCCACAACACGCTTGACGAACTGGTCACCGAAGAGGCGCTCGCCGCGGGCACGGGCGACTATCCGCACAAGGAAGATATCGCCGTTTTGTGGCCGTTCGCGCAGGCGCTGTTCGAGAAGCGTCAGGCTGCGCGCGCGGGTTATGGTCTGCGCCGCGAGGTGCAGAGGAATACCGACTTCAACTTCTACGTCGAAGGCGAGCACATCACGATCACGCCGCGGCGGCGCGGTTCGCCGCTCGACACGATCGTCGCCGAACTGGCGATCCTGGCGAATTCGTCATGGGGCGCGTTTCTGCATGACCACGGCGTGCCGGGCATCTATCGCACACAGCGCGCGTTCGGCGCGCCCACCGGCCCCAAGCGCACCCGCATGCAGACGAACGCCGCGCCGCACGAAGGGCTCGGCGTCACGCAATATGCGTGGAGCACGTCGCCGCTGCGCCGTTACGTCGACCTGGTGAACCAGTGGCAGTTGCTCGCCTGCGTCCAACACGGCGTAACCGCGAAGCTGGCCGCCCCGTTCAAGCCCAAAGATGCCGACCTGTTCGCCGTCGTGCAAGGTTTCGACGACACGTACAGCGCGTACGCCGATCATCAGCGTCGCATGGAATATTTCTGGTGTCTGCGCTGGCTGAAGCAGGAAAACCGCAAGCAGGTGGTGGCGTCCGTCGTAAAGGGCGACCTTGTGCGGCTGGAAGAGATTCCGCTGCTGCTGCATGTGCCGGGGCTCGGCGTGCATGCGCGCGGCACGCGTCTCCAGATGGAGGTGATGTCGATCGACGAGTTGACCGTCGAGGCGTCCGTGCGTCTTCTGCATGTGCTCGACGCGCCGACCGTCACGAGCGGCGCCGAAGCTGATGAGGCCGACGACGCGGACGAAGCGGAAGAGGGCGAGGAGGAAATCGTCGAAGCGTCCGATGAACGCGCCGAAAGCGAAGCCGAGGCGCAAGCGGAAGCCGATGTCGACGGTGCGGAAAGCGGCGCAAGCTCGGCGGACAGCGCCGATAACGACAATGGTTCGAGCGATGCCGCCGCCGAGCAGCGCATCACGGAACCGGGTCGATGAGCGGGGTCGAAATGAAAGACCGTTATGCGGTGATCGGAAATCCGGTCGGCCATAGCAAGTCGCCGTTCATTCACAGCCGGTTTGCCGCGCAAACGGGCGAGCCGGTCGAGTACAGCGCGTTGCTCGCGCCGGTGGACGCTTTCGTGCCGCACGTGCGCGCCTTTATCGATGCAGGCGGGCGCGGGCTGAACGTGACCGTGCCGTTCAAGCTCGACGCGCATGCATTCGCCAGCAGTCTGTCGCCGCGTGCGGCCGCTGCGGGCGCGGTGAATACCTTGCGCATCGATCCGAACGGCGTGTATGGCGACAATACCGACGGCTTCGGTCTCGTGCGCGACATCGAGGTGAATCTCGGCGTGTCGTTGAAAGGGGCGCGCATTCTGTTGCTCGGCGCAGGCGGCGCCGCGCGCGGTGTCGTGCTGCCCATGCTGGAGCGCGCGCCGCATACGCTGACCATCGTCAACCGGACGGCCGCGAAGGCCGAGGCGCTGGTCGATCAGTTCGCACAAGCCGCGAGCGGCGTCGCATGCCGTCTGAGCGGCGGCAACGCGCGAGCGATAGAGCCGGGCGCATACGACGTGATCGTGAATGCCACTGCGGGCAGTCTGGAGGCATCGTTGCCGGAATGCGACGACGGCGCGTTCGGCAACGGCACGCTTGCGTACGACATGATGTACGGCGCGCATCCCACGGTGTTCATGGAGCACGCGCAAAAGCTCGGAGCACGCGGGGCTGACGGCCTCGGCATGCTGGTCGAGCAGGCGGCAGAATCGTTTTACGTGTGGCGCGGCGTGCGGCCTGACAGCGTTCCTGTGCTGGCCGAATTGCGAGCGTTGCTGACGGCGCCGTCGCACGCGTGAGACAGCATTCTTAAGACAGCTTTCGTCAGACGCCCCACGAACTCGAGGACCGACACTACGATGACAGCCACGCGACGCACGAGCCGGCCAGGTCCGGCGCGATGGATCGTTTATCTTGTCGCCGTGGTCGTCTTTGCGTGGCTCGCGACGCAGCTCTTTTACTTCGCGCAGATTGCGGTTTGGAACTATGTGAACCCGCGTTCGACGGCTTACATGCGCTCCGACGCGTGGCGCTTGTCGCAGGAAAAACCTGGCCTTTCGATGCAGCACACGTGGGTGCCGTACGACCAGATTTCGCGCAATCTGAAGCGGGCGATCATTGCCTCCGAAGACGCGAACTTCGTCAACAACAACGGCTACGAAACCGATGCGATCCTGCAGGCGTGGGAGCGCAACAAGGCGAAGGGCAAAATCGTTCGAGGCGGCTCGACGATCACGCAGCAACTTGCGCGCAATCTCTTCTTGTCGCGCGAGAAAAGCTATATACGCAAGGCGCAGGAGCTGATCATCACGTGGATGCTGGACACCTTGATGAACAAGGAGCGCATCTTCGAGATTTACCTGAACTCTGTTGAGTGGGCCAATGGCGTTTATGGCGCCGAGGCGGCGGCGCGTTATTACTACAAGACGCCGGCGAGCGGGTTGACAGCGGCGCAGTCGGCGCGGCTCGCGGTCATGCTGCAGCAGCCGAAGTATTACGACGAGCATCGCGGGTCGGCGTATCTGGCGCAGAGGTCTAGGGTGATTGCCCGGAGGATGGGGGCGGCTGAGTTGCCCGAGTGAGTTTGTTTGTCTGCGGTTGTTGTTTTGAAACCCGTTGGCCTTTCCTTGAATTCGCGGTGGTGTATTTGCGTTGCCCCTGTGCGGGGCGGCACTTACTTTCTTTGCATGCCGCAAAGAAAGTAAGCAAAGAAAGCGGCTTCAAACCGCTAGCTTATAAGTGGGTCCCCTGGCTTGGAGCGGGCAGTGGTGCATCTGGAGTCTGTGTCCTCGCGCACTCCGCACCCGTGACAAGGCCGTCATTCTTCCGGCGACGCTTCGCGCGCCGCAGCGGTCGTTCTTAGAACCGCCGACCGCTCAAACTTCTTCCTCCGTTTCCCATCTTGCCGTCCGTCTCGCCACGACGCTGCCTGCACTCGGCGACTGCGCCAATCGCGAGCCGTTGGTGTTAAGCGGACCTATCCGACGAGCACGCAGTGCAAGGCGGGAAGTATGACTGCCTTGTCGCCGAGGCGGAGTGCGCGAGAGCACGGATTCCAGATGCACCACTGCCCCCTCCAAGCCGGGGGACCCACTTATAAGCTGGCGGTTTGAAGCCGCTTTCTTTGCTTACTTTCTTTGCGGCATGCAAAGAAAGTAAGTGCCGCCCCGCACAGGGGCAACGCCAATAGACCACCGCGAATTCAAGGAAAGGCCAAAGGTCGTCAACACCAGACCTAACACCTCCCCAAAAGCCCGCGGCAACACCAAATCCCATTATCTGACCACACAAATCACATATTGGAGCTTTCTCAAAAACCCCCCTACAATCCACTCCAACAGCAGAAACCCAAAAATTCTGCGACAGCGAAAAAACCGGAGACAAGCCAAACCATGCCTACCAAAGCCCTCAGGCAGCACCCCCGCGCCCACGCCGGCGCGCACACCCAAGGCCCGCTCTCCGGCCCCGCGCTGTAAGCGCAGAATCCACCGAAAAGCGAATCGCCATGAACAAAGCGATGCCCAACCACGCCGAAAGCGCAGCCGAAGCCGAACTGGCGCCACACGCCGACCATGACGCGTCTAGCGCCACGCCGCACACGGCGCCCGCAGCCAAAGCGCCACGCGCCACGCCTCAGCCCGCCGCCGTGGTCAATGGAATTGCGTTGCCGAGCACGCTGCTCGACATCACGCCGCAACAGGCCGGCACTCAGACGCTTCTGCGCGGCCTCGCGATTCTCGAAGCGGCCGCCGCCGGCGTGCGCGATCTGCGCACCTTCGGCGCCGCGCTCGGCACGACGCGCAGCACCACGCATCGGCTGGTCAGCAGCCTCGTGCAGGCGCGCTACCTGCGTCAGGTGCAAGGCGGTTATCTGCTCGGCCCCAAGCTGATCGAACTGGGCACCATTGCGCTCGAACAGATGCCGCTCACCGCGGTCGCTCGTCCGCATCTCGAATCGCTCGCGGAACAGACGCTCGACACGATTCACCTCGGCGTGCGCGATGGCGACGACGTGCTCTACATCGACAAGATTCCCGGCACGCGCGGACTCGAAATGCGCTCACGCGTCGGTCACCGGATGCCGCTTGCGTCGACGGGTATCGGCAAGGCCATGATGCTCGATCTCACGCCGGAGCACTGGCAGTCGCTATTTGACGCATCGCGACGCGCGCTCGCCAGCGTTACCTTCAAGCCCGACAACCGTCCCGACGCGCAGACTTTCATGCAGCGCATGACGAACTACGCCGCCGGCGGCTACACGTTCGACCTCGAGGAAAACGAAGCGTCGATTCGCTGCGTCGCGGCCCCGGTGCGCGATGCGTCGGGCGCGATTGTCGCGGCGCTGTCAGTGGCCAGCACGATCCCTTATATGTCGCTCGAGCGCATGGACGAGCTGATTCCGGTCGTGCAGCGCGAAGCGCGCGCGATCTCCGAAGAACTCGGCTGGCGAGCCCCGCAACCGACAACCCGCAGGATCAAGCGATGAAACACGCGGGTTCTCCCACACCGTCGGACGCGCAGGTGGCGGTCGGCGCCGCCGCGGCCGGCGTGCCAGCGAACGCCGGAATAAACGCAGAAGCAAACGCAGAAGCGAATGCCGAAGCGAATAGTCACGCAGCGCTGATCGCGCTCGACTGGGGCACCACATCGCTGCGCGCGTATCTGTACGACGCGTCCGGCAACGTGCTGGCGACGCGCGCATCGACGGCCGGCATCATGAACCTGCCGCGCAGCGCGGAGCAGGGCGGTTTCGACGCCGCATTCGAGGACGCCTGCGGCGCCTGGCTCAAAGCCGCGCCCGGCGCACCCGTCATTGCTGCGGGCATGGTCGGCAGCGCGCAAGGCTGGCTCGAAGCGCCCTACGTCGATGCGCCCGCGAATGCGGATGCGCTCGCGGCGGGCATCGTCCGCGTGAAGGCGGCTTGCGGCGCGACACTGCATATCATTCCCGGCGTGCTGCAACGCGGCGAGCTGCCCAACGTGATGCGCGGCGAAGAAACGCAGATCTTCGGCGCATTAAGCGAGGATTCCCGCGACGCGGACAGCAACAATCGCGCGCTGATCGGCTTGCCCGGCACGCACGCGAAGTGGGCGGTGGTGCAGGCCGGGCGTATCGAACGTTTCCATACGTTCATGACGGGCGAAGTATTCGGCGCATTGCGCGAACACACGATTCTCGGCCGCACGATGGTCACGCCCGACCGTCCGGATTCCGAGGCGTTTCTGCGCGGCGTAAACATCGCGCGCGACAAGGGACAGGCGGGCGTGCTCGCGACGGTCTTCAGTTCGCGCACGCTCGGTCTCACAGGACAACTTTCGCCCGAGCAGCAGCCGGACTATCTATCGGGTCTGCTGATCGGGCATGAACTGGCCGGCCTCGAAACCGTACTGAAGCAGCAGCAAAGCTCGCTCGCGGGGCAGAGCCTGCGCCTGATCGGCAACGAAGCGTTGTGCGAGCGCTATCGAGTCGCGCTCGCGCGGTTCGGCTGCACGCAGGCCGAGCTCGTCAAGCAGGCCACCGAGCGCGGCCTGTGGCGCGTCGCTTCGCAGGCGGGGCTCGTCAGCCCGGCCGCCCGCGCAGCGCAGGCCGGCTAGTCAGCGCGCCGCCATCCACGAAACAAGGAACCGACATGCAACCTCACATCAATCTGCCCGCTCCGTACATGCCGCACGCGGGTTTGATCGCGGCGTTCGAGGCATGTCCGCTGATCGCGATCATGCGCGGCGTGACGCCCGCCGATGCGGCGGAACACGGACAGGCGCTGTACGAAGCCGGCTTTCGCATCGTCGAAGTGCCGCTGAATTCGCCGCAGCCGTTCGACAGCATTGCGGCAATCCGCAAGGCGCTGCCCGCCGATGCGATCGTCGGTGCGGGCACGGTGTTGCATCCGAGTTTCGTCAAGGACGTGAAGTCGGCCGGCGGTGAACTGATCGTGATGCCGCACAGCGATCCGGACGTTATCGTCGCCGCCAAAGCGCAAGGCATGGCCTGCGCGCCCGGTGTCGCCACGCCGACTGAAGCGTTCATCGCGCTAAAAAACGGCGCGGACGTATTGAAGATGTTCCCGGCCGAACAACTCGGCTGCCATGTGGTGAAGGCCTGGCGCGCGGTGATCGCGGCGCAGGTGCCGCTCGTACCGGTCGGTGGCATCGCACCTGACAACATGGGACCGTTTCTGAGCGCCGGCGCGAACGGCTTCGGTCTCGGCTCTGCGCTCTATAAGCCGGGCCAGAGCGCGGCGGTGACGGCTTCGCACGCGAAAGCCTTCATCAACGGATTGCGCGTTGCGCGCGCGGGTGCGAAGAAATGACACGTCTGGCTGGCAAAGTCGCATTAGTCACCGGCGCAGGGCGCGGCATCGGCGCGGCGATTGCCCTTGCGTTTGCGCGCGAAGGCGCAGCGGTGGCGCTTGCCGAACTCGACATCGATACGGCGCGGCAGACGGCGCAGCAGATCAGTTCGGAAACCGGGGCGCGCGTGTTGGCGGTGCATACGGACGTCACGCAATCGGCTTCGGTCCAGCACGCGGTGAGCGAAGCGGAAAAAACGCTGGGACCGCTCGACGTGCTGGTGAACAACGCGGGCATCAATGTGTTTTGCGACCCGCTGACCATGACCGACGACGACTGGCGCCGCTGCTTTGCGGTCGATCTCGACGGCGTCTGGAACGGCTGCCGCGCGGTATTGCCGGGGATGGTCGAACGCGGCGCGGGCAGCATCCTGAACATCGCGTCGACGCATGCGTTCAAGATCATTCCGGGCTGTTTTCCGTACCCGGTCGCGAAGCACGGCGTGATTGGCCTCACGCGCGCGCTCGGCATCGAGTACGCGCCGCGCAACGTGCGGGTCAACGCAATCGCGCCTGGCTACATCGAAACCCAGTTGACGCATGACTGGTGGAACGAACAGCCGGACCCGGCCGCCGCGCGGCAGGCGACGATGGATTTGCAGCCGATGAAACGCATCGGCCGCCCGGAAGAAGTAGCGATGACGGCGGTGTTTCTCGCATCGGATGAAGCGCCGTTCATCAACGCCACGTGTATCACCGTCGACGGCGGCCGCTCCGTGCTTTATCACGATTGAGCCGGCGACCGGGGCAGCAACCGGCCAACAAACAAGCAGCAAAGCAAAAAAGAAACGCAGTACAAAGCGAACCAGAAAAACGTAGCACCGTTTCACCGGACGACGCGCTGGCCGCGTGTGTCACAACCGGTACAAGAAGACGCGGCCGATACCTTCTCGTTATCAATTAGTCAGGAGACACGCAACATGAAACGTAGAATTTTCCTCACGCTGGCAGCAGCGGCGGCGGGTGTGGTCTTCAACGCGCCGGTCGCGCAAGCCGCCGATCCGGTCAAGATCGGTTTCCTCGTCAAGCAGCCGGAAGAACCGTGGTTCCAGGACGAGTGGAAGTTCGCCGAAATTGCCGCCAAGGAAAAGGGCTTCACGCTGGTGAAGATCGGCGCGCCGTCGGGCGAGAAAGTGATGAGCGCGATCGACAACCTGTCGGCGCAAAAGGCGCAAGGCTTCGTGATCTGCACGCCTGACGTGAAGCTCGGACCGGGCATCGTCGCCAAAGCGAAAGCCGACGGCCTGAAGATGATGACGGTGGACGACCGCCTGGTCGACGGCGCGGGCAAGCCGATCGCGTCGGTGCCGCACATGGGCATCTCGGCGTACAACATCGGCAAGCAGGTCGGCGACGGTCTGGCCGCGGAAATCAAGAAGCGCGGCTGGGACATGAAGGACGTGGGCGCGATCGACGTGACCTACGAACAACTGCCGACCGCGCATGACCGTACGAGCGGCGCAACCGACGCGCTGCTCGCCGCCGGCTTCCCGAAAGCCAACGTGATCGCCGCGCCGCAAGCGAAAACCGACACGGAAAACGCGTTCAACGCCGCCAACATCGCGCTGACGAAGAACCCGCAGTTCAAGCACTGGGTCGCGTACGCGCTGAACGACGAAGGCGTGCTCGGCGCGGTCCGCGCAGCGGAAGGGCGCGGCTTCAAGGCCGACAACATGATCGGCATCGGTATCGGCGGTTCGGATTCGGCGTTGAACGAGTTCAAGAAGCCGAACCCGACGGGCTTCTTCGGCACGGTCATCATCAGCCCGAAGCGCCACGGCGAAGAAACAGCGACGCTGATGTACGACTGGATCACGCAAGGCAAGGCGCCGCCCCCGCTCACGTTGACGACCGGCATGCTGGCCACGCGTGAGAACGTCGGTGAAGTGCGCGAGAAGATGGGGCTTGCTTCGAAGTAACGCGCGCTGCAATGAAGGATTGCCGGCGCGTCGCTTACGGTGCGCGCGCCGGCAACTGAAACGGAACATGAGCAACAGGACATAGGCCGTGCGTTGCAGGTGTCGAAGTACGACGCCCAGCGAGGCGCGGTCGAGATGAAACAGCGAGGAGGCGAAGTGTCAGCGACGCTACGTTTTGACAATATCGGCAAAGTCTTTCCAGGCGTGCGCGCGCTCGACGGTGTGTCCTTCGACGTCAACGTCGGCCAGGTGCACGGCCTGATGGGCGAAAACGGCGCAGGGAAATCGACCCTGCTGAAGATACTCGGCGGTGAATATCAGCCCGACTCGGGCCGCGTGATGATCGACGGAAAGGAAGTGCGCTTTACGAGCGCGGCTTCGTCGATCGCGGCGGGTATCGCGGTGATTCACCAGGAATTGCAGTACGTGCCCGATCTGACCGTCGCGGAAAATCTGCTGCTCGGCCAGTTGCCGAATTCGTTCGGCTGGGTCAACAAGCGCGATGCGAAGCGCTTCGTGCGTGAGCGCCTTGAAGCAATGGGCGTCGCGCTCGATCCGAACGCGAAGCTGCGCAAGCTCTCCATCGCGCAACGGCAGATGGTCGAAATCTGCAAGGCATTGCTGCGCAACGCTCGCGTGATCGCGCTCGACGAACCGACCAGTTCGCTGTCGCATCGCGAAACTGAAGTGCTGTTCAAGCTGGTGCGCGATCTGCGCGCCGACAACCGCGCGATGATCTACATCTCGCATCGCATGGACGAAATTTACGAACTCTGCGACGCGTGCACGATTTTCCGTGACGGTCGCAAGATCGCTTCGCATCCGACGCTCGAAGGCGTGTCGCGCGACACCATCGTCAGCGAAATGGTCGGGCGAGAGATCTCGGACATTTACAACTATTCGGAGCGGCCGCTCGGCGAAGTGCGTTTCGCGGCGAAAGCGATCGAAGGCCATGCGCTTTCGCAGCCGGCCAGCTTCGAAGTGCGGCGCGGCGAAATTGTCGGCTTCTTCGGTCTGGTGGGCGCAGGCCGCAGCGAACTGATGCATCTCGTCTACGGCACGGAGCATAAGAAGGGCGGCGAACTGGTGCTCGACGGCAAGACCATTCGAGTGAAAAGCGCCGGCGAAGCGATTCGCCACGGCATCGTACTGTGTCCGGAAGATCGCAAGGAAGAAGGCATTGTCGCGATGGCGACGGTGTCGGAGAACATCAACATCAGTTGCCGCCGTCACTATCTGCGCGCGGGCATCTTCCTCGATCGCAAGAAAGAAGCGGAAACCGCGGACCGCTTCATCAAGCTGCTGAAGATCAAGACGCCGAGCCGCCGCCAGAAGATCCGCTTTCTTTCGGGCGGCAATCAGCAGAAGGCGATTCTGTCGCGCTGGCTCGCCGAACCCGATCTGAAGGTCGTGATTCTCGACGAACCGACTCGCGGCATCGACGTGGGCGCGAAGCACGAAATTTATAACGTGATTTACCAGCTTGCTGAACGCGGCTGCGCGATCGTGATGATTTCGTCGGAACTGCCCGAAGTGCTGGGCGTGTCCGACCGCATCGTCGTGATGCGCCAAGGCCGAATTGCCGGCGAGCTGTCGCGCAAGGATGCAACGGAACAAGCGGTGTTGAGCCTCGCATTGCCGCAAAGCTCGACCGCACTGCCCGCAACCGGAACTGCCGCTCAACAGGCGGCCTGAACATCATTGGACGAAAGTCCGGCAACCCGTGGGGAACGGGAGGAGTCTTCATCATGCAAGCTAGAGAAAACCTCGCGCAACAGGCCGCCAAGAGCGCGGCTGAGGCGCTGATCCCGCAGACGAGCGACAAGGCGAAGTGGTGGCAGCAAATCACCGAGTACAGCCTGATCCTGATCTTCGTGGTGATGTTCGTGACGATGTCGCTGACCGTCGACCACTTCTTCTCGATCGAGAACATGCTCGGCCTCGCGCTGTCCATTTCGCAGATCGGCATGGTCGCGTGCACGATGATGTTCTGTCTCGCGTCGCGAGATTTCGACTTGTCGATCGGATCGACCGTCGCGTTCGCCGGCGTGTTGTGCGCGATGGTGCTCAACGCGACCGACAATACGTTTATCGCGATCGTTGCCGCAGTGGCGGCAGGCGCGGTGATCGGCTTCGTCAACGGCGCGGTGATCGCGTATCTGCGCATCAACGCTCTGATCACCACACTCGCAACGATGGAAATCGTGCGCGGCCTCGGCTTTATCGTGTCGCACGGTCAGGCGGTGGGCGTGTCGTCGGATACGTTCATTGCGCTGGGCGGCTTGAGCTTCTTCGGCGTGTCGCTGCCGATCTGGGTCACGCTGCTGTGCTTCATCGTGTTCGGCGTGATGCTGAATCAGACCGTGTATGGCCGCAACACGCTTGCGATCGGCGGCAATCCGGAAGCGTCGCGGCTCGCAGGTATCAACGTCGAGCGCACGCGCGTGTACATCTTCCTGATTCAGGGCGCCGTCACCGCGCTCGCAGGTGTGATCCTGGCGTCGCGGATCACGTCGGGACAGCCGAATGCCGCGCAAGGCTTCGAACTGAACGTGATCTCGGCGTGCGTGCTCGGCGGCGTGTCGCTGCTCGGCGGCCGTGCGACGATCTCCGGCGTCGTGATCGGCGTGCTGATCATGGGCACCGTCGAGAACGTGATGAACCTGATGAACATCGACGCGTTCTATCAGTACCTCGTGCGTGGCGCGATCCTGCTCGCCGCCGTGCTGCTCGACCAGTTGAAGAACCGCGGTTCGCGCGACTAATCCCGGCTTAATCATCTCGCTCTAAAAGGAATCGAACGATGTCGTCTCCGGCCAATGCAAACGAGCGTCTCGCGAACAGCGCATTCGCGCGCTACCCTAGTCTTGTGGACCGCACGGTGTTGATTACGGGCGGCGCGACCGGAATCGGCGCATCGTTTGTCGAGCATTTCGCGGCGCAAGGCGCGCGCGTTGCGTTCTTCGATATCGACGCAACCGCGGGCGAAGCGCTGGCGGACGAACTCGGCGACTCGAAGCATAAGCCGCTTTTCCTGCCCTGCGATCTGACCGACGTCGACGCGCTGCAAAAAGCGATTGCCGACGTGAAAGCCGCCCTCGGCCCGATCCAGGCGCTCGTGAACAATGCAGCGAACGACAAGCGTCACACGATTGGCGAAGTCACGCGCGAATCGTTCGACGCGGGCATCGCGGTGAACATCCGTCACCAGTTCTTTGCCGCGCAAGCGGTGATGGAAGACATGAAAGCCGCGAACAGCGGTTCGATCATCAATCTCGGCTCGATTAGCTGGATGTTGAAGAACGGCGGTTATCCGGTGTACGTGATGTCGAAATCGGCGGTGCAGGGTTTGACCCGCGGTCTCGCGCGTGACCTGGGGCACTTCAACATTCGCGTGAACACGCTGGTGCCGGGCTGGGTGATGACGGAAAAGCAGAAACGCCTGTGGCTCGACGACGCGGGCCGCCGTGCGATCAAGGAAGGGCAGTGCATCGACGCGGAACTCATGCCGGACGACCTCGCCCGCATGGCGCTTTTCCTCGCCGCCGACGACAGCAGAATGATCACCGCGCAGGACATCGTCGTGGACGGAGGCTGGGCATGACGGCAAGCGCGCGCTCACACGCCGGTGCGCAACCTGCGAAAAGCGCGGCGCTGCTGCTCGACACCAAGTGCACGTTGGGCGAAGGCGCGACATGGTGCGCGAGAACCGGCCGCTTCTACTGGACGGATATCGAAGGCGCGCGTTTGTGGCGCTACGACCCGAGCGACGGCCGGAGCACTTTCTGGCCGATGCCCGAGCGTCTCGCCACGTTCGCGCTGTGTGCCGATCCGCATTACCTGTTGCTTGGCCTTGCCTCGCATCTGGCCTTTTTCGACATTGCGACGGGACAGACGCGGCACATCGTCGATGTGGAAGCGGGTATGAATACGCGGGTGAACGACGGCCGCTGCGACCGTCAGGGCCGTTTCGTGTTCGGCACGAAAGACGAAGGCTCGCCGTTGCAGGCGATCGGCGGGTTCTACCGGCTCAATCACGACCTGTCGCTGGAGCGTCTGCCGCTGCCCGCGCCGGCCATTTCCAACAGCATCGCGTTCAGTCCCGACGGCGCGACGATGTATTTCTGCGACTCGCCCACGCGTGAGATCCGCGCGTGCGACTATCGTGCGGACGGCGGCATCGCCAACGACCGGCTGTTCGTGCGCCTCGCCGACGCCACTGGCGAGCCCGACGGCTCGACTGTCGATCGTGATGGCGGCTTGTGGAACGCGCAATGGGGCGGCAGACGCGTCGTGCGTTACGGCGCCGACGGTGTCGAAACGGAGCGCGTGGAAGTACCCACGGCGCAGCCGAGTTGCGTCGCGCTGGGCGGCGCGCAACTGGGCACGCTGTACATCACGAGTGCGCGCGTCGGTCTCGACGCAGCGGCGCTCGCCGGCGATTTGCGGGCGGGGGGCGTGTTCATCGCGACACCTGCGCGGCGCGGTTTGCCGGAGCCGATGTTCCAGGGCGCCCCAGCGTAGCGCAGAATGACGCAGCTTCGCAGTCGATGCAGTGACCGGAAGCGCGCGGCTGCAGTGACGAGCCGTGCTTGACAGAAACCAGCAACAACCGGGCATTCCGCGCAAAACGGCAGCAAGCAGTTTGGACCAGAGGCGACCTGTTCAAGAAAATCGCCCGACAGCACCCGTCAGCCAAGACGGCAACGTCCCAGCCTCTCGAAGGAGCAGATATGACTGTTGCGAATCCTGTTTCCGCCTCGTCCCAAACATCACAAAGCGCTCAGAGCCGGCGCTCGCGACTCGCGGCGGCGGCCAATCCGGTGTTGCCGGGGCCGAGCACGTCGGCGGTAGCGGTCGGTGAGACCTCGGCCGGCGACGTCGCGTGCATCACGCTCGCCAATGCGCATTTGCGTCTCGACGTTGCGCCGACGCTGGGTGGCGGAATCACGCGCTTCGACTGGCGCGACGACGGCGCGCTCACGCCGATTTTTCGTCGCTGCCGCCATGTTGCCGCCGACACGCAACCGAACGAACTCGCCTGTTATCCGCTGCTGCCGTATTCGAACCGTATCGGCGGCGGGCATTTCAATTTCGCTGGGCGGCGCGTCGACGTGGCGTGCAATCGTGCGGACGAGCCGTTTCCAATCCACGGCGACGGCTGGCAGTCGGCGTGGCATGTCGTCGATTCAGACCGGGAGAACGTGCGGCTGACGCTCGATCGCCGCGACGGCAAGCCGTACGCGTTTCGCGCGGCGCAGACCTACAAGCTGGACGGCCCGTCGCTCGTCATCACGCTCGAAATCGAGAACGCGGGCCGCGAGGCGTTGCCTTTCGGGCTCGGCGTGCATCCGTTTTTCGTGCGCGACGCCGACACCGAGTTGTCGGCTGCGGCAGGCGGTCTATGGCTCGCCGGCGACGACTGGTTGCCGGTCCGCCACGTGCAGGCGCCGCCGGCTTGGCAGTTCGGCGTCGCTTATCCGCTGCCGGAAACCATCGTCAATCATGCATTCACTGGGTGGAGCGGGCAGGCGGCCGTGGTGTGGCCCAAGCGCCGGCTGTCGCTCAACATTGCCGCCGACACCGATTACTACGTGCTGTACACGCCTCCTGGCGAGGATTTCTTCTGCTTCGAGCCCGTCGATCATCCGATCAACGCGATGAATCTTGCCGGCGGCGCATGCGAAAACGGCATGACGCTGCTTGGGTGTGGCGAGCAACTCGTGCGGACGTTCCGCTTTACCGTTGAACGTACCGGTTTGCGTTCGATGCCGGGCGCCCGAGGATCGCGGCGTCGGCAATAGGGCGCGGTCCGGTGACTCGCGGCGCCTCGAAGGGCTCGCGCTGGACGGAGCGATGGACAGTGAAGCGAGTGAAGCGAGGTGAGCCGGGCCGCGCGCGCACGCCGGACAGGTAAAATACGCGCCTCTTCCGACTACCGGCTCGCCGCGAGACCCACCATGTCCAACTTCATCCAGACACTCAACGACGCGTGGCAGCGCACGAACTCGCTGCTGTGCGTCGGCCTCGATCCGGAGCCCAGCAAGTTTCCGGGCGCGCTTGCCGGCCGCGCCGACGCGATCTTCGACTTCTGCCGCGAGATCGTCGACGCGACTGCACCGTACGCGTCGTCGTTCAAACCGCAAATCGCCTACTTCGCGGCGCATCGCGCGGAAGACCAGCTCGAGCAGCTGATCGCGCACATTCATGCACATCATCCGGGCTTGCCGGTCATTCTCGACGCGAAGCGCGGCGACATCGGCAGCACTGCGGAGCAATATGCGCGTGAGGCGTTCGAACGCTACCAGGCGGACGCGGTGACGGTGAATCCGTACATGGGCTTCGATTCGATCGAGCCGTATCTGCAGCATGAAGGCAAAGGCGTGATCGTACTGTGCCGCACGTCGAACGCGGGCGGCTCAGACCTGCAATTCCTGGAAACGGGGGGCCGTCCGCTGTATCAGGTCGTCGCGCAACTGGCGGCGGAAAAGTGGAATGCGAGCGGCCAGTTGGCGCTGGTGGTCGGCGCGACTTTCCCGAAGGAAATCGAAGTGGTGCGCGGAATTGTCGGCGATATGCCGCTGCTGATTCCCGGCATCGGCGCGCAGGGCGGCGACGTGCAGGCGACCGTGAACGCGGGCCGCACCGCCAACGGCACGGGCATGCTGATCAACTCGTCGCGCGCGATCATCTATGCAGGCAAGGGCGAGGATTTCGCTCAAGCGGCAGCGAAGGCCGCCATGGAGACGCGCGACCGGATCAACGCATTCCGTTGAATCGCGGAGTGAGTTGGTGAGGGGGCCGGCTTAGTCCGCAGCCGGCCCGAGCCGCTCGATGTGCGCGGCATGCTGCGGGTATTGCGCTTTCAATGCGTCCACATCCGCAAGTTCGAATTCACTGAACTCGAAACCGGGCGCCACCGTGCAGCCCACGAGCGCGAACGTCGCCGGATCCGCGCATTCGGCGGCGAACCACAAACCGGCGGGCACCACAGCCTGAAACACCGTGCCGCGATGAGTCAACGCGTTGCCGAGCCGATGTGTAACGAGGGCGCCGGACTCGTCCAGCACGTGAACGTGCAGCGGTTCGCCTGCATAGAAATGCCAGACCTCGTCGGACTTGATCCGGTGCCACGCCGAATGCGCACCATCGCATAACAGGTAGTAGATCGCCGTCGACGCCGAACGCGTTTCGGCCGACCCGCCCGCGCGGCTCACGCGCTCCGCCGACCGGTAGGTCTCGCTGAAAAATCCGCCTTCCGGATGCGGCTTCAGATCGAAGCGGTGGATCAGTTCGTCTCTGGCTGCGTGCGAATCGGACATCGTCTTCCCGCCTTCAACCAAACTCAATGTTCGCGCTCGTCGAGCAGCGCGAGCACGCCGCGCAGCGCGTGCGCCGCGGCCTGCACGCGAATCTGTTCGCGGTCGCCCTTGAAAATCTTCGTTTCGACCGACGTATGCAGCCGGTTGCTCCAGCCGAACGACACCATGCCGACCGGCTTGGTCTCCGTGCCGCCGCCCGGCCCGGCGACGCCCGTGATCGACAACGATACCTGGGCGCGGCTGTTGCGCAGCGCGCCTTCCGCCATCGCGCGCGCCACCTGCTCGCTGACCGCGCCGTACTTGTCGATCATGTCCGCGGGCACGCCGATCATTTCACTCTTGGCCTGATTCGAATACGTGACGAAGCCGCGCTCGAACCAGCCGCTGCTGCCTGAGATGTCGGTGATCGCGGTCGCGACCATGCCGCCCGTGCACGACTCGGCGGTGACGAGCATCAGGCGCTCGTCGCGCAGGCGGTTGCTAACGCGGATCGCGAGCTGGTGAACGACGGAATCGGTAGGCATGGCGTCAATCCGGAACGGGGCGGAGCGGTTAAACGGACATGCGCCAGAGCGCAATCACGAGCAAGGTGAAAAACGCGGCAACGAGGTCGTCGAACATGATGCCAAAACCGCCTTTCAGCCGGCGATCGAAATAGCTGATGGGCGGCGGCTTCACCATGTCGAAAAAGCGGAACACGATGAACGCCCAGAACTGGCCTGTCAGCGTGACCGGCGTGACCATCAGCAGCACGAGCCAGAAGGCGACGATTTCGTCCCACACGACCGGCGATGGGTCGTCAGTGCCGAGCTTCCTGGCGGTAAAGCCGCAAATCGCAATGCCGCCCACGAAGCCGACGCCGATCAGCACGCCCCACTCAATCACGGTCAGATAGCGGCTGAACACGGCAAACGAGGCCCACGCGAACAACGTGCCGATCGTGCCGGGCGCGATCGGCGACAAGCCGCTGCCGAAACCGAGCGACAGAATGTGCAGCGGGTGCGACAGCATGAAGCGCGCGGTCGCGCGGCGCGGCTGAGGGCGCTGCGGCTTGGGCGGCTGACCGCCGACAATATTGTCGGCGGGCGTGAGCGGGCGATCAGTCTGCATGAAAGTGGTCGAAGCCTTGCAACGTCAGGGAGAGCGGCGCGCCGGCAGAGTCGCGCCAGTCGATCGCCGGGCGGTCGGCCGCCGTTCGGAGAGCGCTTATTGTACCGATGCGCGTGACGGGCACGCCCGCCTTGTGGCCGGCGGCCTGAACGGCGTCGCGCGCGGCCGGCGGCGCGGTAAAGCACAACTCGTAGTCGTCGCCGCCCGCGAGCGTGCAGCGCCGCTGCGTGTCGAGCGGCAGCCTGCGCAGTGCGGACGAACGCGGCACTGCGTCGGCGTCGACGGTGGCGTGCATATTCGATCGATCGAGAATGTGCTTCAGGTCGCCTGCGAGCCCGTCCGAGATATCCAGCGCCGCATGGGCGACGCCGCGCAGCGCCGACCCGAGCGCGATGCGCGGTTCCGGGCGCTCGAGCGCGCGGCGAAACGCCGCGGCGTCGTCGGCATCGGCGGTCCACTCGCCGCGCTGGATGCCGAGGCCTGCGCGCGCGTCGCCGAGGGTGCCCGACACCCAGATGTCGTCGCCCGCCCGAGCGGCGTCGCGGCGCAGCGCGGCTTGCGGCGGCACGCTGCCGAACACGGTGATGCACAGGTTCAGCGGGCCGCCGGTCGTGTCGCCGCCGATCAGCGCGCAGCCATGACGCTCGGCGAGCGCGAAGAGTCCTTCGCTAAATGCGGCGAGCCACGTTTCATCGGCCCTGGGCAAGGAGAACGCGAGCGTGAACGCCTGCGGTTGCGCACCCATTGCAGCCAGATCCGACAGATTGACGGCGAGCGCCTTGTGACCGAGCGCCTCGGGATCGACATCCGCGAAGAAGTGGCGGCCTTCCACCAGCATGTCTGTCGAAATCGCCAGCATTTCGCCCGCGCGCGGCGCGAGCAGCGCGCAGTCGTCGCCGATGCCGAGCGAACCGCTCGGGGCCGCCGACGCCTCGCCCGCTGCGCGGCGCGCAAAGAAACGTTCAATCAGCGAAAACTCTGAAAGCATTGTGAGGAAAAGTGAAGGGACGACTGCCTTTCGCTACGTTTCAGTCTCGGCAGTTGTACCCGTATTGAAGGAATCGGGCCGGCAATTGGGGCTACAATGCCGTCGAACATCTATTCTAATCCGCACTTCGAAGCCCGCCTTATGTCGACTCCCGTCAATAGCAAACTCCGCGAAGCCGCCCTCGATTACCACGAATTCCCGACACCCGGGAAGATCGCAATCGCCCCCACCAAGCAGATGATCAACCAGCGCGACCTCGCGCTGGCGTACTCGCCAGGTGTCGCGTTCGCGTGTGAAGAAATCGTCGAGAACCCGCTGAATGCCGCGCGCTTCACGGCGCGCAGCAACCTGGTCGGCGTCGTGACGAACGGCACGGCGGTGCTCGGCCTGGGTAATATCGGCCCGCTCGCATCCAAGCCGGTCATGGAAGGTAAGGCGGTGCTGTTCAAAAAGTTCGCCGGCATCGACGTGTTCGATATCGAGTTGAACGAGTCCGATCCGCACAAGCTCGTCGACGTGATCGCGGCGCTCGAGCCGACGTTCGGCGGTATCAATCTCGAAGACATCAAGGCGCCGGACTGCTTTATCGTGGAACGCGAATGTCGCAAGCGCATGAAGATTCCGGTCTTCCACGACGATCAGCACGGCACGGCCATCGTCGTTGCGGCGGCGATCACGAACGGCTTGAAGGTCGTCGGCAAGGACATCAAGGACGTCAAGCTGGTCTCCTCCGGCGCGGGCGCAGCGGCGCTGGCCTGCCTGGATCTGCTGGTCGATATCGGGCTGCCGCTCGAAAACATCACGGTCACGGATCTGGCCGGCGTGGTCTACAAGGGCCGCGTCGAACTGATGGACCCGGACAAGGAACGCTTCGCGCGTGACACCGAGGCACGCACGCTCGCAGAGGCAATTGGCGGCGCGGACGTGTTCCTCGGCCTGTCGGCGGGCGGCGTGCTCAAGCAGGAGATGGTCAAGCAGATGGCAGAACGGCCGCTGATTCTGGCGCTCGCTAACCCGACGCCGGAAATCCTGCCGGAACTGGCGCTCGAAGTGCGTCCGGACGCCGTGCTGTGCACGGGCCGCACCGACTATCCGAACCAGGTGAACAACGTGCTGGTGTTCCCGTTCCTGTTCCGCGGTGCACTGGACGCGGGCGCGACCACGGTCACGCGGGAAATGGAAATAGCCGCGGTCAATGCGATTGCCGAACTGGCGCGCCAGGAGCAGAGCGACATCGTCGCGACGGCTTACGGCATTCAGGATCTTTCGTTCGGTCCGGAATACCTGATTCCGAAGCCGTTCGACCCGCGTCTGATCGTCAAGGTCGCGCCCGCGGTGGCGAAGGCCGCGATGGATTCGGGCGTCGCCGAGCGTCCGATCGAGGACATGGACGCATACGAGCAGCATCTGCAGCAGTTCGTGTATCACAGCGGCACGACGATGAAGCCGATCTTCCAGCTGGCGCGCGGCGTCGAGCCGGAGAAGAAGCGCATTGTGTTCGCGGAAGGCGAAGAAGAGCGCGTGTTGCGCGCCATGCAGATCATCGTCGACGAAAAGCTGGCCAAGCCGATCCTGATTGGCCGTCCGGCTGTGATCGAGCAGCGCATTGCGCGCTACGGTCTGCGTCTCGTCGCGGGTCAGGACTATACGGTCGTCAATACGGACCATGACGAGCGTTATCGCGACTTCTGGCAGGAGTATTACAAGATGATGTCCCGCAAGGGCATCACCGCGCAGATGGCCAAGCTCGAAATGCGCCGCCGCACGACGCTGATCGGCGCGATGCTGGTCAGAAAAGGCGAGGCGGACGGCATGATCTGCGGCACGATCAGCACGACGCACCGCCACCTGCACTTTATCGACCAGGTGATCGGCAAGCGCGAAGGCTGCGCCGTGTATGCCGCGATGAACGCGCTGGTGCTGCCGAATCGCCAGATTTTCCTGGTCGATACGCACGTGAACGTGGACCCGACGCCGGAGCAGCTGGCCGAGATCACGATCATGGCCGCCGAGGAAGTGCGCCGCTTCGGTATCGAACCGAAGGTCGCGCTGGTGTCGCACTCGAATTTCGGTTCGAGCAATGCGCCGACCGCGCAGAAAATGCGCGATACGCTCGCGATCCTGCAAGAACGCGCGCCCGAATTGCAGGTTGATGGTGAAATGCACGGCGACGTCGCGCTCGACGCGAATCTGCGCCGTGAAGTGCTGCCCGACTCGACGCTGGAAGGCGATGCCAACCTGCTGGTGCTGCCGAACATCGACGCCGCCAACATCTCGTACAACCTGCTGAAGACGGCGGCGGGCAACAACATCGCCATTGGCCCGATGCTGCTGGGCGCGGCAAAGCCCGTGCACGTGCTGACGGCCTCCGCGACGGTTCGACGCATCGTCAACATGACGGCGCTGCTGGTTGCGGATGTGATCGCGGCCCGCTGAGGGTTCGTCTACGCTGACCTGCGCCGGCTCCAGCCGGCGCAGTTGGTGGAGAAAGTTGCCGGCCGCTCCCGCCGGCCTCGTCCAACGAAAAAAAAGGCGTGCCCGCAACGGGCACGCCTTAGGGCGAACAGGGGATAGCCGCCCAAAACGGCAAACAACAGACTTCCTTGCAAGAACTCAGCGCCCGGCATTCCGTGTGGAAAAGCCGGTGTTGCTGCGTCTTTTGCTTGGTTGAGCTAATGTTAGCGCGCATTGGATAAATTTTGTGTCAAAAGTCGTCAAAGCACTGCTGGTGGGGCTTTCGCGTCGAATCGGATCATTTTGCGACTCCGGCGAACGTTGATTCCGGGGACCATTAGCGATACCCTTACGACTTTCATGGTCGTAAAACTCGTGATCTAACAGCCGGGAAACTTGGTAATGGCACGCAGATGGCAGCGCATCAAGGGCGTGCTGATCAGTGCTATTGCGCTGTGCGTTTTCTGCGGCCCCGTGCCTCACGCCATCGCGCGCAATTATCCGGCACCCACCGGCACGAATGCACAGGGCCAAGGCACCATTGCGGCGGCGCAGTTGCCCCGCGAAGCGGTCAATACATTGAACTTGATTGCCGCTGGCGGGCCTTACCCGTATGAAAAGGACGGCATCGTGTTCGGCAACCGCGAACGGTTGCTGCCGCCCAACCGGCGCGGCTTTTACCACGAATACACCGTTCCCACGCCTCGTTCACGTAGTCGCGGGGCGCGTCGCATCGTCTGCGGAGGTCCGCTGAAGCGCACCGACAATTGTTACTACTCGGACGACCATTACACCAGTTTTAATCGTATTGTTGAATGACATCGGGATGAACGGCATGAGCGACAACGTCTACGCGCACGACACCGGAGTCGCGACGGATCTTTTCGCGGCCGGCGACGGCAATCTTTTCCAGCGCGTCATGAAGATGCGCGCCGGCGAGCAGGGCCGTGAGAACCGGAGCGAAGCTGACAGTGTGGTTTCATCGAACGAGGAGCCCATGAGTCTTTTCAAGACCGTACGACCGAACATCGTACAGTCGATCCGCGCGTTTCGCGTTCAGGATCTCGCCGACGAGGCGAATCGACTCGGACAGCACTTTCTCTACGCGTATTGCGCAAACGCGCAGTCCAAGCAGGAAGTCCTGGAAACCATCGCTACATCGTTCCTGTTTCCGAAACATTTCGGCAAGAATTATGACGCGCTCTACGATTGCCTGACCGACCTGGTCCACAAGGCCGGTGCCCAGCCTGGCTTCGTGATCGTGCTCGAGCAATTGCCCGTCGCGCAGAAATTCGACAAGGAAGGGCGAGAGACGCTGCTCGACGTGTTTCGTGAAGCGGCCGAATTCTGGGCCGAGCGCAAGGTTGCGTTCCGCGTCTTTTATTCGTTCGCCTGAATGCTTTGAGCCGAACGCCTGAGTTCAGCCATAGCCGGAATCGCAAAGGCCCGCCAACTGGCGGGCCTTTGCTTTTGGCGGATCGGGCTTGAGCCCGGTGTCAGTGGCATTGGTGGTGCTGTGCCGGTTGCGCCGGCGTCCGCTTCGATCGCTGCCGTTGCGGCTGCCTACGCCATAGAGCCCACAAGCACCAACTCAATCACCGCCTCACCAGCCGCCCCACGCCGCCGCGAGTGCGGACAGAACCGCCATCCCAGCGGTCTCGGTGCGCAAGACGCGCGGTCCGAGCCCGACCGCCTGAAATCCGTGGTCCGTCGCGGCGGCTTCTTCCGCGGCGGAAAAGCCGCCTTCGGGGCCGACCAGCACGGTGACAGGCCCCTTCGGCGGAATTGTGGGCAGTGCCGAAAAATGGATGCTCGCGCGTGGCGACAACAGAATGCGCAGTTCGTCTTCTGCGGGAACGCGCGGCATTGCGGCGAGCCAGGTGGCGATTTCACGTACAGGCATGACTGTCGGCAGGCGGTTGCGTCCGCATTGCTCACACGACGCCCGCACGATGCCTTCCCAGTGCGCATGGCGCCGAAGCGCACGATCGCCGTTCAGACGCACGACGCTGCGCGTGGTGGTCAACGGCACGAAGCTCGACGCGCCAAGTTCGACGGCTTTTTCGATCAGCCAGTCCATCTTGTCGCCGCTTGCTATGCCCTGAGCGAGCGTGAGCCGATACGGCGGCTCGACTTCGATATTGCGGAATTCGCCGACCTTCACGGTGACCGTGCGGCGTTCGATCGCGACGAGTTCGGCGCTGTATTCGCCGCCCTCACCGTTGAAAAGCACAATGGAGTCACCGGTCTGCAAGCGCAGCACGAGGACGTGCCGTACGACGTCATCGGGAAGTTGCATGATGTCGTCGGGCGAAAGAGGCGTACCGACGAAGAAGCGAGGCATCAGAAAAATACTCATTAGTTCACGAAAGGTGGCGAGCGAGCGCCCAACGGTAGCCGTCCAGATCCTCGACCTGGGCGAAGCGGTCGCCCCAGAACTGGTCCTGTGGCTCGCTCAACGATTTGGCGCCGGCGGCAAGCGCCCGGGCGTAAACCGTGTCGACATCGTCGACGTAGACATAGAATGATTGCGGCGCGATCGCGCCCGCGCTGCGGGGTGTTTTTGCGGTGGAGCCGAACGCGCCTTCCGGCGCGAACATCACGATCAACTGACCTTGATAGGTCATTTCGACATGCATGACGACGCCGTCGTCCTGCACGCTATCCCGCAATTCGAAGCCGAATGCCGCGGTGTAAAAGGCACTCGCGGCTCGCGCGTCCCGTACCGTCAGATAGGGGGTCAACCAGGGCACACCGGCTGGGCGGGAGGCGGTCATGGGGTTCTCCAGATCTAGGGTTATTGGGCGCATGCCGGGCCGCCGGCAACGGGTTGCGCATCGGCAAAGAGATAGCGCAATCCGGCGAAGCCGTGCATTTTGCCCGTGCGTCAGTGTGACGGCTTTAAGAATTGACCTAGTTTATCTTGCACCGACGGCGATGCCGTAAAGAGTCCGGCATGCGCGGCAGGGCTGTAGTGCTTCCGTGCGTCGATTCCTCGCACGGCGAGGCGCTCGGCCACGATCTCCGCCGTCAGCGCGGCAGGATCGAGCGTGTCGCTGGCGGTCGCCATCATCCACAACGAGCCGTATAGCGGGACGAACGTGTTCATGGTGCGCACGACCGCGAACGCGCTGCGCAGATCGCCAAGCAGGCCGGCAATGCGTTCAGGGTGGAAATAGGGCGAGCCCAGATGGACGGACAACACGGCGTTCGTGCTCATCACCCGCTTGAGCTGACCGTAGAAGGCGGTCGTGTACAGGCCGGCCGCTGGCGAGTCCGGCGGCGTTAGATCGAATATGACCAGATCGAACTGCGCAGACCGGGCCTGCGCGGCCGCGGTCACGAAATGCGCGGCATCGCCGATCACGAGTTCGACGCGCGGATCGTCGAATGCGCCGCCGTGTACTTCGGGCATGTGCTCGCGGGTCAGGCGAACCACCTGTTCGTCGAGTTCGGCGACCACGATCCTTTCAATGCCCGGATGCGCCAGCAGTTGCCGCGCGGCGCCCCCGTCGCCTCCACCCAGCACCAGCGCGGCTTTCGGTGCCGGATGCGCCAACGCCGCCGGATGCACCATGCACTCGTGATAGATGAACTCGTCGCCGGTGGACGTCATGGGACGGCCATCGAGCGTGAAGATCCGGCCGAGCTGGCGCGTATCCCACACCTCGATGCGCTGATACGGCGAATCGACGCGTGCAATCAGCGACGCGTCCGGAAATCCGTAGACAGCGTCCGGACTCGGGTGGAACAGCAAAGTAGCGCTCAAGATGGTTTGCCCAGTGTGAACGGGTTGGTTTCCGCTGCCCGATTGTAAGTGCGACGCGCGGCACGGTCTCGTGCGCGCCCTACGATGCGGAACGAATCAGCGGCTCTTTGGAGGCACCGGGCGGCGCCCGCCATGCGGCTTTGCGCACAGGGAGGGAGACAACGTTCTGTTAGAATGGCACGCTTTCAGCCTTGTCCGTTTGCTCTGCCCGTTTCGCGTCTTCCGGCGCCGCACCGTGCGCCGAAGCGGACTGGCCGCCGAGCTTCCGGGCCTCAAGCGCGCACCGCTTTCTGACTCTGTCTCCGGACTCGACATGACGACCCCGTCTCCCGCACCCACTTCCTTGATGGCCAACGCAATCCGCGCGCTGTCCATGGACGCCGTTCAACAAGCGAATTCCGGGCACCCCGGCATGCCAATGGGCATGGCCGAAATCGGCGTGGCCCTGTGGTCGCGCCATCTGCGCCACAATCCGAAGAACCCGCAATGGGCGGACCGCGACCGCTTCGTTCTGTCGAACGGCCACGGTTCGATGCTGCTGTACTCGCTGCTTCACCTGACCGGCTACGACCTGCCGATCAGCGAACTGAAGAACTTCCGCCAGATGCATTCGAAGACGCCGGGCCACCCGGAATACGGCATTACGCCGGGCGTCGAAACGACCACCGGCCCGCTCGGCCAGGGTCTGGCGAACGCGGTCGGCATGGCGCTCGCGGAGTCGCTGCTCGCCACCGAATTCAACAAGCCCGATGCGAAGATCGTCGACCACCACACGTATGTGTTCGTCGGCGACGGCTGCCTGATGGAAGGCATTTCGCATGAAGCGTGTTCGCTCGCGGGCGTGCTGAAGCTGAACAAGCTGATCGCGTTCTACGACGACAACGGCATCTCCATCGACGGCGAAGTGGTGCACTGGTTCCACGACGACACGCCGAAGCGCTTTGAAGCGTACGGCTGGAACGTGATTCCGAACGTGGTCGGCCACGACGTCGACGCAGTCGACGCCGCCATCAAGAAGGCCAAGCAATCGGACAAACCCACGCTGATCTGCTGCAAGACCGTGATCGGCGAAGGTGCGCCGACCAAAGCGGGCAGCCACGACTCGCACGGCGCGCCGCTCGGCGACAAGGAAATTGCCGCTACGCGTGACGCCATCGGCTGGAAGTGGGAGCCGTTTGTGATTCCGCAGGAAGTCTACGCAGCGTGGGACGCGAAGGAAGCGGGCGCGCGTTTCGAATCCGACTGGGATAAGGCGTTCGCGGCTTACGCGGCGAAATATCCGCAAGAAGCGGCTGAATTCACGCGTCGTATGGGCAAGCAACTGCCCGCTGACTGGAAGGAAAAGGCGAAGGCGATCATCGCCGGCGCGAACGAGCGTGCCGAAACGGTCGCGACGCGCAAGGCATCGCAGCAGGCCATCGAGGCGTTGTCCGCAGTGCTGCCGGAACTGCTCGGCGGCTCGGCCGACCTGACCGGCTCGAATCTGACCAACTGGAAGGCCGCGAAGCCGGTTCGCGTGAACGGCGAAGGCCGCGCGGCAGGCAACTACGTCAACTACGGCGTGCGCGAGTTCGGCATGAGCGCCGCGATCAACGGCGTTGCGCTGCACGGCGGCTTCAAGGCTTTCGGCGGCACGTTCCTGACGTTTTCCGACTACAGCCGCAACGCGCTGCGCGTTGCCGCGCTGATGAAGGCGCCGTCCATCTTCGTGTTCACGCACGACTCGATCGGTCTCGGTGAAGACGGCCCGACTCACCAGTCGGTCGAACACGTAGCGAGCTTGCGTCTGATTCCGCATCTGCAGGTGTGGCGTCCCGCGGATACGGTCGAAACGGCGGTGGCGTGGACTCACGCGGTCGAACACCATGGCCCGTCGTGCCTGATTTTCAGCCGTCAGAACCTGCAGTTCTCGGAGCGCACGGACGCGCAGATCGCTAACATCGAGAAGGGCGGTTATGTGCTGCGCGACTGGAACGACGAGATCGTTGCGCGCAAAATCATCCTGATGGCCACCGGTTCGGAAGTCGAACTGGCGCTCAAGGCGGTCGAGCCGCTGGCGCGCGAGGGCATCGCGGCGCGCGTCGTCTCCATGCCGTCCACCACGGTGTTCGACAAGCAGGATGCGGAATACCGCGAACGCGTGCTGCCGCAAGGCGTGCGCCGTGTCGCGATCGAAGCGGGCGTGACGGATTTCTGGCGCAAGTACGTGGGTCTCGAAGGCGGCGTGGTCGGCATCGACACGTTCGGCGAATCGGCCCCGGCTGGCGTGCTGTTCAAGCATTTCGGCTTCACCGTCGAACACGTGGTAGAGACGGCCAAAGCCGCACTCGGCTGATCTGAAGCAAAGCGTTGCCGCACGGCTGAAGCAGGAGCACGAACGCGCGGCAACGCAGCCGGTCAGACGAATATCAACGTATTTTTTTAGTCATCAGGAGATAGATCATGACGATTCGCGTTGCAATCAACGGCTACGGCCGGATCGGCCGCAACACGCTGCGCGCCTTCTATGAAAACGGCAAGAAGCACGATATCGAAATCGTCGCCATCAACGATCTGGGCGACGCCAAGACCAATGCTCACCTGACGCAATACGACACCGCGCACGGCAAGTTCCCGGGCGAAGTGTCGGTGGACGGCGACTACCTGGTTGTGAACGGCGACAAGATCCGCGTGCTGGCCAACCGCAACCCGGCTGAACTGCCGTGGGGCGAGCTGAACGTCGACGTCGTGATGGAATGCACGGGCTTTTTCACGACGAAGGAAAAAGCAAGCGCGCACATCAAGGGCGGCGCGAAGAAGGTCATCATTTCGGCGCCGGGCGGCAAGGACGTCGACGCAACCATCGTCTACGGCGTGAACCACAACGTGCTGAAGGCATCGGACACGGTGATCTCGAACGCATCGTGCACGACGAACTGCCTCGCGCCGCTCGTCAAGCCGCTGAACGACAAGATCGGCCTCGTAAACGGCCTGATGACGACCATTCACGCGTACACGAACGACCAGGTTCTGACGGACGTGTACCACGAAGACCTGCGCCGCGCGCGCTCGGCCACGCATAGCCAGATCCCGACCAAGACGGGCGCTGCGTCGGCTGTCGGCCTGGTGCTGCCGGAACTGAACGGCAAGCTGGACGGCTACGCGATTCGCGTGCCGACCATCAACGTGTCGGTGGTCGATCTGTCGTTCATCGCCGCACGCGACACCACGGTCGAGGAAGTCAACTCGATCATGAAGGAAGCGTCGCAAGGCGCGCTGAAGGGCATCCTCGGCTACAACGACGCGCCGCTGGTGTCGATCGACTTCAACCACAACCCGGCTTCGTCGACGTTCGACGCAACGCTGACCAAGGTGTCGGGCCGCCTGGTGAAGGTGTCGAGCTGGTATGACAACGAGTGGGGCTTCTCGAACCGCATGCTGGACACGGCCGTGGCGCTCGCTAACGCGAAGTAAGCCGTTCTGTGCTTTTCCGGACGCCGTCGTTGTAACGTCGGCGGTTCGGTTTGGCGCGGTTCGCAAAAAAAGCCGCTCCTAGGAGCGGCTTTTTTACGCCCGCCGAGTGTCGAAATAGACGCCGGACGCCGCGGCGTTTCAGGCAAAGAAATTCGCCCGACCAAAAAAATGGCCCGGCCGATTCAACCCGGCCGGGCCATTTTTCTGCTGATTGCTAATCGTTCGACCGCGCCCCCCGACACGGCCGGCGCCGCGTCAATGCTTGCGATGTGGACAGTTTTCCTTCGTGCAGGCGCCGTAGAGCGCCAGTGCGTGTTCCTGCAGCTTGAAGCCGCGTTCCTTCGCGATGGACTGCTGACGACTCTCGATTTCGGAGTCGAAAAATTCTTCGACGAGGCCGCAATCGAGGCACACCAGATGGTCGTGGTGCGACCCTTCGTTCAGCTCGAAAACAGCCTTGCCCGATTCGAAATTACTGCGCGAGAGCAGGCCGGCCTGCTCGAATTGCGTCAGCACACGATACACGGTGGCAAGACCGATATCGAGCTCCTCGTGCAGGAGGTTGCGGTACACGTCTTCGGCCGTCAGGTGACGCACCGGGCTGTGCTGGAAAATCTCGAGGATTTTGAGGCGCGGAAGGGTCGCCTTGAGCCCGATGTTCTTGAGATCGGTTGGATTGGTCATGACAAGGGATCCCTAGAGTACAATGCTGGGCTCTCATAGTAATGTGTTTTTGCCGTTCTGGTCATCTTCGATGGAATGAAACTCGCGCGGCTCGTCAGCGGGCCCGCACGGTGAGTGAAATGATTTCAAAATCTCAACTGATCTACCGGGGGAGCCGCATGCGGGGTACCTTGACCGCTGTTGCGGCTGTCGCGATTCTTGCGGGATGTTCCACGTACGACAGCCTCACCCAGCGGGTTGCTCAAAGCATCACGCCGTACCGGATTACCGTTGTGCAAGGCAACTTCGTTTCGAAAGAAGCCGCTGCGCAAATGCAGGTGGGCCTGTCGCGCGCACAGGTGCGTCAGTTGCTGGGCACGCCGCTCCTCGCCGACATGTTCCACGCAGATCGCTGGGACTACGTGTTCTATTTCAAGCGCGGCTCGACTAACGTCGTGCAGCAGCGCGACTTCGTGGTCAATTTCGCGGGCGATCGCGTCGCCAGCTGGAGCGGCGGCGAAGATCTGCCGTCCAACCTCGAACTGCTGGCTGAGATCGACGGTGACAAGCGCGGTAAGAAGGCCGCCGCGGCGAGCGTAGCGAGCAGCACAGGCGAGGCAAGCGCGCCGGTAGCCACGGCGCCGGTCACGGTCGACACTGCGCGTTCGCCGTCCGTCGAAGGTGCAGCCGCAGCGGCCGCGCCGTCTACCGACGCGAACGCTGAAGCCGCTCAAGCCGCGAATCGTGCGACGAATGCGGTGCAAGCGCCGTCGCGGAACACGCCGTCGTCGGTGCGCTCAACCGCTCCGACCGCGAATGCCGGCGGCATCCCGCCGCAAGGCCCGACGTCCGGTGGTCAGCCGCAGTTCCAGTTCCACCGTCCGCCGCCGCCGCAATCGCCGTCGTCGCAGGACAATCCGGTCGGGCCGACGGGCTCGCAAAGCAGCGGCCCGACGCAGAACGCGCCGGTTGGCACGCCGTCCACTTCGGGAACGAGCCAGTAATAGCGCTGTCCTTGTTTTAAGACGGCCGCTGCGCATTCGCCCGCCGTGGAGTGTCACTCCAAAGTGTCGCTTCGGGCTTCGCGCGGCGCCGTCGGATTCTCTGCTGTTCCAGTCCCGCGCGGTGCGAGGGCGTGCTGCCCGCCGCCGCTTTTGCCCGCCTCTACCGGGCTGTGTCATTCGAACCCTCGTAGCCATGAAAATTGCGATTGCTGGCGCATCAGGCCGTATGGGCCGCATGCTCATCGAAACCGTTCTCAACGATTCCGACGCCACGCTGTCGGGTGCGCTCGACCGTGCGGGTTCTCCGCAACTCGGTCAGGACGCCGGCGCCTTTCTCGGCAAGCAGACGGGCGTGATGCTGACCGACGACATTGAACGTGTGTTCGCGGAATCGGATTACCTGATCGACTTCACGCGCCCTGAAGGCACGCTGATGCATCTGGAAGCCGCGCAGCGTCACAATGTGAAAATGGTGATCGGCACGACCGGCTTCGACAATGAGCAGAAGGCGCAACTGCGCGCCGCGGCGGACAACATCGCGATTATGTTCGCGTCGAATATGAGCGTGGGCGTGAACGTTACGCTCAAGCTGCTCGAGTATGCCGCGAAGCATTTCGCGACCGGCTACGACATCGAGATCATCGAGGCGCATCATCGTCACAAGGTCGATGCGCCGTCGGGCACCGCGCTGACAATGGGCGAAGTGATCGCCAACGCTCTCGGGCGCAATCTCGACGACTGCGCGGTCTATAGCCGCGAAGGCGTGACCGGCGAGCGCGATCCGTCCACGATCGGATTTTCGGCGATCCGCGGCGGCGATATCGTCGGCGACCATACGGTGCTGTTCGCCGGTATAGGCGAACGCATTGAAATCACGCACAAATCGGCGAGCCGCCTGTCGTACGCGCAGGGCGCGCTGCGTGCCGTGCGCTTCCTCGAAGGCCACCAGACCGGCTTCTTCGACATGCAAGACGTGCTCGGCCTGCGCTAAACGCGGCGCGCGCGGCTTATTCATCCGCACGAACTCACTTTTCCCCGGCGAAATCAGATGGCAGGCGGCAGCGGCATCATCCATTACCTGCAAACGAGCGACGCGATCACGCATGGCGTCGCTTATGTGCTGCTGGCGATGTCGATTGCGAGCTGGTGCTTCCTGATCGTCAAGGCCTGGGTGCTGGTGCGGGCCAAACGTCAGGCGACGCGCGCTGTCGCGCGCTTCTGGCAGGCGCCGACCCTCGCGGAAGGTGTCGCCGAATTGAAGCGCGCCGACCGCGAGCGCGTTTTCGCGCCGCTTGCAGAAGCGGCGCTCCATGCAGCCGAAGTCGATATTCCCGGCGCACTGCTTGCGCGCGTCGAGCGCAGCGAGCGTGTGGTTCGCGCGCTGCGTCAGGCGCTCAATGCGTCGCAGCGCAGGCTCGAATTCGGCCAGGTGCTGCTGGCTTCGGTGGGCAGCACGGCGCCTTTCGTCGGCCTGCTCGGCACCGTTTGGGGCATTTATCACGCGCTCGGCAGCATTGCCGCGAGCGGTCAGGCGCAGATCGAGAACGTCGCCGGGCCGGTCGGCGAGGCGCTCATCATGACGGCCTTCGGTCTCGTGGTGGCGATTCCCGCAGTGCTCGCCTACAACGTGCTGGGGCGCCTCGTGCGGCAGCTGTCGGAAGAACTCGACGGATTCGCGCATGATCTGCACGCGTACGTGTGCGCGCCCGTGGGCCAGCCGCAAGCACCGGTGCGCGGTCCGCAGGCCACGACTCACTAAGGGCAATAAGCGCAATCGGCACTAGGCGCGCGTCACGACATAGGAGGCGGCATGGCGTTCGGCGGACTGGAGAAAAAGCAGACGGCTGCACCGATGGCCGAGATCAACATGACGCCGCTGATCGACGTGATGCTGGTGCTGCTGGTAATTTTCATCATTACCGCGCCTTTATTCACGCACGCGATCCGGCTCGATCTGCCGAAGGTCGCGTCGGCGCCGGCGCGCGAAACGCCGCAAACCATTTCTCTTTCAATCGACGCCGCGGGCAAGCTCTACTGGGACGGCAGCGTCATCACGCTCGACCAGATGCGCGGGCGCTTCGCGCAAGCCGGCAAGCAGGCCGACCAGCCCGAAATTCATCTGCACGCCGAGCGCAATACGCGCTACGAGGTGATCGCGCAGGTCATGGGCGCCGCGCAGCAGGCCGGTCTTGAGCGCATCGGGTTCGTGACCGACCCACCGCCACCAGGCGCGCAGCAGTAGGCGCGCGGGCGCTCGCCACGCGGCGCAGCCGTCCGCGAACGGTATAATCAGCCCTTTCCCCGCAGTACGGGAAACGACGCCATTTCATCCAGCAAAAGCACCAAGCGGCCGGTGCGGAAGCACCGAACCCAGCGATCCCATCACACCATGCACGAAAAATACGTTCCCTCCGACGTCGAATCCGCCGCGCAAGGGCAATGGCGCGCCATCGACGCGTACAAGACATCGGAAACCACCGACAAGCCCAAGTTCTACTGCGTCTCGATGCTGCCGTATCCGTCGGGCAAGCTGCACATGGGGCACGTGCGCAACTACACGATCAACGACGTGATGTACCGCTATCTGCGGATGAACGGCTACAACGTGCTGATGCCAATGGGTTGGGACGCGTTCGGCATGCCGGCTGAAAACGCCGCGATGGCCAACAACGTGCCGCCGGCAAAGTGGACCTACGACAACATCGCTTACATGAAGAAGCAGATGCAGTCCATGGGCCTCGCCATCGACTGGTCGCGCGAAGTCGCCACCTGCAGCCCCGATTACTACAAGTGGAACCAGTGGTTGTTCCTGAAGATGCTGGAAAAGGGCATCGCGTACAAGAAAACCGGCACCGTGAACTGGGACCCGGTCGATCAAACGGTGCTCGCGAACGAGCAGGTGATCGACGGTCGCGGCTGGCGCTCGGGCGCGCTCGTCGAGAAGCGCGAAATCCCGATGTACTACATGCGCATCACGCAGTACGCAGACGAGTTGCTGAACGATCTGGAAGGCCTCGGCTGGCCCGAGCGCGTGAAGATCATGCAGCAGAACTGGATCGGCAAGAGCTTCGGCGTGAACTTCGGTTTCCCGTATGAAATCGACGGCGAACAGAAGCTGTTGCGTGTGTTCACCACGCGCGCCGACACGATCATGGGCGTGACCTTCGCCGCGATCGCCGCTGAGCACCCGCTTGCCACGCGTCTCGCGAAAGACAAGCCGGAACTGCAGGCGTTCATCGACGAATGCAAGCGCGGCGGCGTGGCGGAAGCCGACGTCGCGACCATGGAAAAGAAGGGCATGCGCACCGGCTTTTTCGTCAAGCATCCGCTCACGCAGGAACCGGTCGAAGTGTGGATCGGCAACTACGTGCTGATGACTTACGGCGAAGGCGCGGTGATGGGCGTGCCGGCGCACGACGAGCGCGATTTCGCGTTCGCAAGGAAATACAGCCTGCCGATCAAGCAGGTGGTGGCGGTCGAAGGCAAGGAGTTTTCGACGCAGGCTTGGCAAGAGTGGTATGGCGAGAAGGGCGGTACGCTCGTCAACAGCGGCAAGTACGACGGCCTGAACTACGAACAGGCGGTAGACGCGATCGCCGCCGACCTGAAGGCGCTGGGCCTGGGCGACAAGCAGATCACGTGGCGTCTGCGTGATTGGGGCGTGTCGCGCCAGCGTTACTGGGGGACGCCGATTCCGATCATCCACTGCCCGAAGTGCGGGGACGTGCCGGTCCCGGAAAAAGACCTGCCTGTCGTGCTGCCCGAGGACCTCGTGCCGGACGGCACGGGCAACCCCCTCGCGAAGTCCGAAGCGTTCGTGAACTGCACCTGCCCGACCTGTGGCAGCGCAGCCAAACGCGAGACGGACACGATGGACACGTTCGTCGATTCGTCGTGGTACTTCTACCGCTATGCATCGCCGGGCGCACCGACCATGGTCGACGAGCGCACCGACTACTGGGCGCCGATGGACCAGTACATCGGCGGCATCGAGCACGCGATTCTGCACCTGTTGTACTCGCGCTTCTGGGCGAAAGTGATGCGCGACCTCGGTCTCGTCAAGTTCGGCGAGCCGGCGAAAAACCTGCTCACGCAGGGCATGGTGCTCAACGAAACCTACTATCGGGAAGACGCCACGGGCAAGAAAACCTGGTACAACCCGGCCGACGTCACCGTTTCGTTCGACGACAAAGGCCGCCCGGTCGGTGCCGTGCTGAACTCGGACGGCCTGCCGGTCGTGCTGGGCGGCGTCGAGAAGATGTCGAAGTCGAAGAACAACGGCGTCGATCCGCAATCCCTGATCGATCAGCACGGCGCAGACACCGCGCGTCTGTTCGTCATGTTCGCCGCACCGCCCGAGCAGCAGCTGGAGTGGTCGGGCTCGGGCGTGGAAGGCGCGAGCCGCTTCCTGCGTCGCGTGTGGAGCTTCGGTCACGCGAACGAAGCGGCGCTGCGCGCAGGCGGCCAGTTCGACGCCGCGCAACTCGCCGACGCTGACAAACTGCTGCGTCGCGAAATCTACAGCGTGCTCAAGCAGGCTGATTTCGACTATCAGCGTTTGCAGTACAACACGGTCGTGTCGGCGGCGATGAAAATGCTCAACGCGCTCGACAGCGCAAAGGGCGCGCAGCCTGCTGTGCTGCGCGAAACTTATGGTGTGATGCTGCGCGTGCTGTATCCGGTCGTGCCGCACCTCACGTTCCAGTTGTGGCAGGAACTCGGTTACGCCGACGAGTTCGGTTCGCTGCTCGACGCGCCGTGGCCGAAGGTCGACGAGAAGGCGCTCGAGCAATCGGAGATCGAACTCGTGCTGCAGGTGAACGGCAAGGTGCGCGGCGCGCTGACGGTGTCGAAAGACGCGTCGCGCGAATCGATCGAGCAGTTGGCGGCCGCGCACGAAATGGTCGCGAAATTCAGCGAAGGCAAGGCGCCCAAGAAGATTGTCGTGGTGCCGGGCCGCCTCGTGAACGTGGTCGTTTGACGATCCAGCAGCATCTGTCAACAGGCATGGCGCCGTCGCGTGCGGCGGCGCGTGCCTCTAGCCGGGAACCCACTGCGAACCAGGAGCCAATGTGACTCGCAGATCGTTTTTTTTGACGCTGGCTTGCAGCGTATTGATGTTGTCCGCGTGCGGCTTCCAATTGCGCGGCCAGCAGGACTATGCGTTCAAGCGCCTGTTCGTCGCCGGCGGTTCCGCATCGGCGAACGCGCGGCTCGCGCGCATGGTGCAAGGTGGCAGCGACACGGTCGTGGTGAACTCGGTGACCAGCGCGGACGCTACGCTGCAGATTTCCGAAGGCCGCGGCTACAGCACGCTGACGCTGAACTCGCTGGGCGTCGTGGAAGAGTATCAATTGAATCTCTCCATGAACTACTCGCTGATCGGCAAGGACGGCACGGTGCTGATTCCGCCGAGCGTGATCGCACTGAACCGCGCGATGACCTATAGCGACAAGTACTCGCAAGCGAAAGCCGCCGAGTCGGACATCCTCTTCGCCGACATGGAAAACGACGCGATCGACCAGCTCACGCGCCGTCTTTCGAGTGTGCGTTCGCTGCATCCGGCGCCGGGCGAGCAGGTGCCGGCCGTCGCGCCGCGCGCGCCTTTGCCGCCGCCGCCGCTGTGAGCGCGGGCGTCGACGGGATCTGAGAAATACATAGCCATGCAACTGCGACTTGACGCGCTCGAAGCGCATCTGGCCAAGGGACTCGCCGGACTGTACGTCGTGTACGGCGAGGAGCATCTGCTCGCGCAGGAAGCGTGCGACCGGATTCGTGCGGCGGCGCGCGCGGCCGGCTTCACCGATCGCTCGGTGTTCACCGTGGAGCGCGGTTTCGACTGGAGTTCGCTGTTGGGCGCGAGCCAGTCGATGTCGCTGTTCGGTGACCGTCAACTGGTCGAACTGCGCATTCCGTCGGGCAAGCCCGGCAAGGAAGGCGCAGATGCGCTGAAAGCGCTGGCGGCCGCCGTCAATGACGACGTCTTGACCATGATCACGCTGCCGCGGCTCGACGCGACCACGCAGAAATCCGCCTGGTTCACGGCGCTTGCCGACGCGGGCGTCGCGTTGAAAATCGATCCGGTCGAGCGCGCGCAGTTGCCGAACTGGGTCGGCCAGCGGCTCGCGGCGCAAGGCCAGCGGGTCGCCGCCGGGGAAGAAGGGCGGCGCGCGCTCGCGTTTATCGCCGAGCGTGTCGAAGGCAACCTGCTCGCGGCGCATCAGGAAATTCAGAAGCTCGGCTTGCTTTATCCGGCCGGCTCGCTGAGCTTCGAGCAGATTCACGACGCCGTGCTCAACGTCGCGCGCTACGACGTGTTCAAGCTGAACGAGGCGATGCTCGCGGGCGACGTCGGCCGTCTGTCGCGCATGCTCGACGGACTGCGCGGCGAAGGCGAAGCCGCGGTCCTCGTGCTGTGGGCGGTCGTCGAAGAATTGCGTACGCTTTTGCGCATCAAACGCGGCGTCGCGGCCGGCAAAGCGCTCGCGATGCTGGTGCGCGAAAACCGCGTGTGGGGTCCGCGCGAGCGGTTGATCGGGCCGGCTTTGTCACGCGTTACCGAGGCCTCGCTGGAAAAAGCGCTGGCGCTGGCGGCGCGGCTCGATCGCCAGGTCAAGGGCTTGTCGGGCGGCACGCCTGGCAATCATCGCAATGACCCGCCGCCCGATCCTTGGGACGGCTTGTTTGAACTCGCGATGACGGTCGCGTCGCCGAAAACGGCGCCTGTTCCGCCGCCGCGACCTCGGGGCGCAGCCGGGGCCGCAGCGGGCGCACGCAGGCCGGCGTGATCCGGTAACGCAGGCCAGGCCGTGGTCACATTCGGTGTGGCACAAGCAGGACAAGCACGGCGTGACGAGCGCCACGGCTCTGGCGGACGGCTGAACGGTCCGGACCAGGAGTTCGCTTTAGCCTGCCGGGCTTCGCGTGCTGAAGGGGCGGCGGCTTCCGCGGGATAGATAGCGCTGGCCACCATCGCAAGCAGAGCGCGTTGCCCCGACTTACAATCGTTGAATCATTCGCTAATCAGCCTTTGCGCCGCACGTCGACGTGCGCGCCATCACGAGAATCACATGGATATCGACCAGTACATGACCGACCTCGGCCGCCGCGCCCGCCAGGCCTCGCGTGCGATGGCGCGGGCGTCGACGGCCGCGAAGAACGCGGCACTCGCGGCGGTCGCAGCGGGTATCGAGCGCGACGCCGCGTTGCTCAAGGAAGCCAACGCGCGTGACCTCGCGCGGGCACGCGACAAAGGCCACGACGCGGCTTTCATCGACCGGCTGACTTTGTCGGATAAAGCGCTGAAAACGATGGTCGAAGGCCTGCGCCAGGTCGCGGCGCTCGCCGACCCGATCGGCGAGATCAGCAATCTGAAGTACCGGCCAAGCGGCATTCAGGTCGGGCAGATGCGCGTGCCGCTCGGGGTGATCGGCATCATCTACGAATCGCGTCCTAACGTGACGATCGACGCCGCCGCGCTCTGCCTGAAGTCGGGCAACGCCACGATCCTGCGCGGCGGTTCGGAAGCGTTGGAATGCAACACGGCGCTCGCGAAGCTGATCGGCGAGGGACTCGAAGCTGCCGGCTTGCCGCAGGACGCCGTGCAGGTTGTCGCGACTGCGGACCGCGCCGCGGTCGGCAAGCTGATCACAATGACCGAGTACGTCGACGTAATCGTTCCGCGCGGTGGCAAGAGCCTGATCGAGCGGCTGATGAACGAAGCGCGAGTGCCGATGATCAAGCACCTCGACGGCATCTGCCACGTGTACGTGGACGACCGCGCGGATCTCGCGAAGGCGCTGACGGTCTGCGACAACGCCAAAACGCACCGCTATGGCACCTGCAACACGATGGAGACGCTGCTCGTCGCGCGTGATATCGCGTCGACGGTGTTGCCGCCTCTTGGCAAGCTGTATCGCGAGAAGGAAGTCGAGTTGCGCGTGGACGCGGCGGCGCGTGCCGTGCTGGCCGACGCGGGCGTGGGCCCGCTGGTCGATGCAACTGAAGATGACTGGCGTACCGAATATCTCGCGCCGGTGCTGGCAATCAAGGTGGTCGACGATCTGGATGCGGCGATCGAGCACATCAACACTTATAGCTCGCAGCACACCGACGCAATCGTCACCGAAGACCACGACCGCGCCATGCGTTTCCTGCGCGAAGTGGATTCGGCAAGCGTGATGGTGAATGCATCGACCCGTTTCGCCGACGGCTTCGAGTATGGCCTTGGCGCCGAAATCGGCATCTCAAATGACAAGCTTCATGCACGCGGTCCGGTGGGACTGGAAGGTTTGACGTCGCTGAAGTATGTCGTGCTCGGGCATGGCGAAGGGCGTCAATAAGCGCTCATCCAATGGTAGGCGTGGCCGTGCAATGCGGCCACGTTTGTCCGCCTGCCTACGCCTCCTGAGCTTGCCGCGACCGTCGGTCACTGTGCGTCGCGATGGATGGCCGCCATGATTGCCGCCGCCGGTCACCACAGGCTGTCACCACAGGCTGGCCGCGACACGCTGGTTACAACACTCAACACGCACCCAAGGACATCCGATGCTCTGGATCAAGACGTTTCATATCGTTCTGGTCGCTTCCTGGTTTGCCGGTCTGTTCTATTTGCCGCGCATTTTCGTCAACCTGGCGATGGAAACCGAGCCGGCGGCGGTGAAGCGTCTCCTGATCATGGCGCGCAAGCTGTTTCGCTTCATGTCGTTTATCGCAGTGCCGGCGCTCATTTGCGGGTTGTGGCTTTGGCTCGTCGTGGGAATCGGACAAGGACAGGGCTGGATTCATGCGAAGGTCGGCGTCGTCGTGCTGCTGGTGATTTACCACGCGTACTGCGGCGTGTTGCTGCGGACGTTCGAGCGCGGGCAGAACCGCCGCACGCACAAGTGGTATCGGATGTTCAACGAACTGCCCGTGCTCGGGATGCTGGCTGCGGTCGCGCTGGTGGTCATCAAGCCGTTCTGATGTGAGCCACACGCCGAGCGTGTCGGATGACTAATTGTTCGCATGTTCGCTGCGAGTAGTGTCGCTCGCGGCGTGACGAGTAACGTAGTGGCTTGACTTCAGTGACGCGGCATTCCCCCGCCGCTCAGCTGCAAGAGTGAATGTGTGAAGCTTGCTCCTTGGAAGCGGTCCGCACACTCTGTGGGCATCCTAAATTTCCGCTTCCCCACCGATTTCACCCGCTGAATCCTGCCGCCTTCGTTAAGACTTTTCTGAATTGTGGTGCGGCAGATTTGCCGCGCTTGTCCGTGCGCGGCATCCCTCGCCGCTAATATCGGCGGACTCGCTTCTCACCGTATTTCCTGCTTGCGTCCATCGCGCAAGCGCCTCACCGACTCTTTCATTTTCTCGCCGCCAGTCTGCTAGACGGCAAGCCCGCCTATACGGCCGAAGCGCGTCGCATTGTCTCTACGTTTGTCTGCAAACGCCTGCCGCCGCAAGAGACGCTTTTAGTCCTCGTCTGATTCTGTCTGTTGGGCGCGTCTCATATTCTCAGCTTCGAACATTAGCAAAGCACGACGGCATAGCCCCGCTTCGCTCAATGTCGAGCCGCAGTGCGCGGTTGTCGTGTGTCCAACTTAATTATGAGTCTTTCATGAACAAGAATCGGTTCCGCCGGGTATTTAGCAAACGTCTCGGCATGCTCGTCGCTGTCGCGGAAAACGTCGCGAGTCAAGGTAAGCAAGCAGGTGAAAGCGCCGGCGTGGGTCCTTCGGGCCGCGAACTGGGCGTCGTTTCCACGATGACCGCCATGGCCGTCGCGCTCGTCGCATTTCAGCCGTCGGTGAGCCGCGCGCAGTCGCTGCCCACCAACGGCCAGGTGATGGCCGGACAGGCAAGCATTTCGCAGAACACCAACACGATGACCGTCAATCAAGGTACGCAACGTACTGTGATCGACTGGAATTCGTTCAACGTCGGCACGGGCAATACCGTGCAATTCAATCAGCCGAACGCGCAAGCACAGGCGCTGAACCGCGTGACGGGCGGTGGTGCTTCGAACATTCAAGGCTCGCTCCTCGCCAATGGCCAGGTGCTGATTCAGAACGCGAACGGCGTGCTGTTCAGCAAAGGCTCGGTGGTCAACGTCGGCTCGCTGCTGGCCACGACCAAGTCGGTCGATTCGAACGCGTTCATGGCAGGCGGCCCGCTCTCGCTGAAGTCCACGGGAACGAATGGCAGCGTCGTGAACGACGGCGCGATCAACGCGCAGGGCTACGTCGTCCTGATGGGCGACCAGGTGCGCAACAGCGGCGCAATCACGACGGCCCAAGGCGGCCAGGTCGCGCTCGCCGCGGGCGACAGCGCGATGGTTGCGCTGCCGAACGGCCAGGGCATCCAGTTGACGCTGACGAACGCGTCGGCGAACGCGCTGGTGGAAAACAGCGGCAACATCAAGGCCGAGAACGGCACGGTGCTGCTCACGGCGCGTGGCAGCAACACGCTGCTGAACACGGTGGTGAACCTCTCGGGCGTGGTGCGCGCGGGCACGGTTGTCGCCGATGCCGGCAACACGGGCGACGTGGCGGTGACGGGCAAGATCGACGCATCGAACGCAGTGGGCCAAGGCGGCACGGTGGTGCTGTCGGGCGATCGCGTGGGCGTGTTCGGCAATGCATCGATCGATGCGAGCGGCGCGACGCAGGGCGGCAAGGTCATCATTGGCGGCGACAGCCTGCATAAGCTGGACGGCACGCAGGCTCAATCGATGCTGCAAGACGGTGTGCAGTTCGCAAACTTCACGCAAGTGGATACTGGCGCGACGATCGATGCCGGTTCGGCACACGGCAACGGCGGCTTCGTCGAAACGTCGGGCCATAGCCTCAACGTGCAAGGTCAGGTGAGCGCGGCGGCACCGGAAGGCCAGGCTGGCCAATGGCTGATCGACCCGACCGATGTGACCATCAGCACGGGCGCCGATGCCGGCTACAACGGCACGGTGACGAGCGGCTTTGTCGGCACGGGCAACACCGCGACGGTGAAGAACACGACGATCAGCAACGCGCTGAACGCGGGCACCGACGTGACGATCACGACGGCCAGTTCGGGCACGGCCACGGGCAATATCGTTCAACAGGCTGGTGCGGATATTACGAAGACCGCGGGCAAGGCCGCAAACCTGACGCTGGCGGCTAACGGCAACATCACGCTGAACGGCAATATCACATCAACGTTCGACAAGCTTAACCTCAACCTGACGGCTGACGTCGGCGGTAATCACACTGGCACGTTGTGGCAGCAAAGCGGCACTATCGACCTGAACGGTGGCACTTTGACCGCTCATGGCGATGTGTCCGGTGAGAGTAGCGGCAACGGGCTGGCATTCAGCGGTACGGTCATGAACGTGGGTGGCGGCTCGATTACAGGCGCGGCGAACACGGGCTCTGGCGTGATCATTGGGAACTTCACTCAAACTTCAGGCGTGTTAAACGTCGGCGGCACGTCCAATACGAGCAACGGAGTTCAGTTTGCGACTGGAGCCAACGTCGCTGTCGCAGGTAACAGCAGCATGACTGTCACTGGTCGCTCCGTCAGCGGGGCTGGTGTTACAGTAGGAAGTTACGGCGTGCCGCCCGTAACGGCAGTCCAAGTTACGGAAAACTCCAATCTGACATTAAATGGTACGAGTAACAGTTCGCATGGCGTGGCCTTCTGGAGCGCAAACGAAGATGTCACTGACAACGGTACATTGAATGTCATTGGTAATTCAAACAGTGGCTTGGGAGTCGGATTCGCGGCAACGGACATTGCCAACGGGTTCCCCGGTTGGGGGAAAGTCCAGGTCGAGAAGCACGGAGCCTTCAATGTCAAGGGAACGTCCGGCACGAACGTGGGCGTGTCCGACTACGGCACGTCCATCGTTGAGTCGCAATTCGCGACGGTCAATATCAGCGGCGTCTCTACGAGCCAGAATAGCTGGGGCGCGTCACTTCTTGGACCTATCACGCTCTCGGACAGTGCGACGCTGAACGCCTACGGCTCTGGCGACCGAGGGTTGGTCGCATGGGGTTCGTTGAACGCGACCGGCAACAGCACGGTTAATCTATCAGGTGACGGGCCTTCGTATGGCGTGCAGGTCGTTGGTTCCACGAACATTTCCGGCGACGCGGAGTTCATCGTTAGCGGAACGTCGAACGGTTCTGCCGGGATTTATGGCCAGGGCGGTGTGGACATTCGTAGGCTGAACCTTTCAGGCAACGCGTCTGCTGACGTCACTGGGACCGCAACCAATGGTAACGGCGTCACTCTCGAAGTCATCACGCTGACCGGAAACAGCACACTCGCCGCCAACGGCACCTCCGACAATGGGTCAGGCGTAGAGTTGAGTGGCAACGCCAGCGGAGGCGGTCGTTTGAATGTTTCTGACAATAGCTCAGTTCAGATTTCCGGCAGTTCTGCGAATGGCTCGGGCGTGGTCGAAATTGCCAACTCGAGCGTGAACGTATCCGCAAATGGCGCCGTCGACATGTCGGGTCAATCAATTGCCGGCAACGGCGCGGTGATCAATGGAAGTGTAAACGTCACCGAGAACGGCACGATCAACATCAGCGGCAACTCCGCTGATGGCACGGGCGTGATCGTCGATACGAACGGGTCGATCAACACGTCGGGCGATGGCTCGACGAACATTTCGGGCGATTCGACCAACGGTACAGGCGCCGACATCAACGGCTCGATCAACACCACCGACAACGGCACAATCAACATCAGTGGCAACTCGACGGCTGGCACGGGTGTGATCGTTGATCCGAACGGTTCGATCAATACGACCGACAACGGCACGACGAACATCTCGGGTCAGGGCACGGATGCGGGCGTGGACATCAACGGCAGCGTTGATACGTCGGGCAACGGCACGACCGACATCTCTGGTAACGCGTCGAACGGCACGGGTGTGATCGTTGATCCGAACGGCTCGATCAACACGACCGACAACGGCACGACCAACATCTCGGGTCAGGGCACCGATGCAGGCGTGGACATCAACGGCAGCGTTGACACGTCGGGCAACGGTACGACCGATATCTCGGGCAACGCGTCGAACGGCACGGGCGTGATCGTCGATCCGAACGGTTCGATCAACACGACCGACAACGGCACGACGAACATCTCGGGTCAGGGCACCGATGCAGGCGTGGATATCAACGGCAGCGTTGACACGTCGGGCAACGGTACGACCGACATCTCGGGTAATGCATCGAACGGCACGGGTGTGATCGTTGATCCGAACGGTTCGATCAACACGACCGACAACGGCACGACGACCATCTCGGGCAACGGCACCGATGCAGGCGTGGATATCAACGGCAGCGTTGACACGTCAGGCAACGGCACGACCGATATCTCCGGTAACGCGTCGAACGGCACGGGCGTGATCGTTGATCCGAACGGCTCGATCAACACGACCGACAACGGCACGACCAACATCTCGGGTCAGGGCACCGATGCTGGTGTGGACATCAACGGTTCGGTTGATACCTCCGGCAACGGCACGACCGACATCTCGGGTAATGCATCGAATGGCACGGGCGTGATCGTTGATCCGAACGGTTCGATCAACACGACCGACAACGGCACGACGAACATCTCGGGTCAGGGCACCGATGCTGGTGTGGACATCAACGGTTCGGTTGATACCTCCGGCAACGGCACGACCGACATCTCGGGCAACGCGTCGAACGGTACGGGCGTCATCGTCGATCCGAACGGCTCGATCAACACGACCGACAACGGCACGACCAACATCTCCGGCAACGGTGCCGATGCAGGCGTGGACATCAACGGCAGCGTTGACACGTCAGGCAACGGTACGACCGACATCAGCGGCAACTCGACTGATGGCACGGGCGTGATCGTCGATCCGAACGGTTCGATCAACACCTCGGGTAACGGCTCGACCAACATCTCGGGTGATTCGACCAACGGCACGGGCACGGACATCAACGGTTCGATCAACACGACCGACAACGGCACGATCAACATCAGCGGCAACTCCACTGATGGCACGGGCGTGATTGTCGATCCGAACGGTTCGATCAACACCTCGGGTGATGGCTCGACGAACATCTCGGGTGATTCGACCAACGGCACGGGCACGGACATCAACGGTTCGATCAACACGACGGACAACGGCACGATCAACATCAGCGGCAACTCGACTGATGGCACGGGCGTGATTGTCGATCCGAACGGTTCGATCAACACCTCGGGTGATGGCTCGACGAACATCTCGGGTGATTCGACCAACGGCACGGGCACGGACATCAACGGTTCGATCAACACGACGGACAACGGCACGATCAACATTAGCGGCAATTCGACTGATGGCACCGGCGTGATCGTCGATCCGAACGGCTCGATCAACACCTCGGGTGACGGTTCGACGAACATCTCGGGCGATTCGACCAACGGTACGGGCACGGATATCAACGGTTCGATCAACACGACGGACAACGGCACGATCAACATCAGCGGCAACTCGACTGATGGCACGGGCGTGATCGTGGATCCGAACGGATCGATCGATACCTCGGGTAACGGCTCGACGAACATCTCGGGCGACTCGACCAACGGTACGGGCACGGATATCAACGGTTCGATCAACACGACGGACAACGGCACGATCAACATCAGCGGCAACTCGACTGATGGCACGGGCGTGGTCGTCGATCCGAACGGTTCGATCAACACCTCGGGCGATGGCTCGACGAACATCTCGGGTGATTCGACCAACGGTACGGGCACCGATATCAACGGTTCGATCAACACGACGGACAACGGCACGATCAACATCAGCGGCAACTCGACTGATGGCACGGGCGTGGTCGTCGATCCGAACGGTTCGATCAACACCTCGGGCGATGGCTCGACGAACATCTCGGGTGATTCGACCAACGGTACGGGCACGGACATCAACGGTTCGATCAACACGACGGACAACGGCACGATCAACATCAGCGGCAACTCGACTGATGGCACGGGCGTGGTCGTCGATCCGAACGGTTCGATCAACACCTCGGGCGATGGCTCGACGAACATCTCGGGTGATTCGACCAACGGCACGGGCACGGACATCAACGGTTCGATCAACACGACGGACAACGGCACGATCAACATCAGCGGCAACTCGACTGATGGCACGGGCGTGATCGTCGATCCGAACGGTTCGATCAACACCTCGGGTGGCGGTTCGACCAACATCTCGGGCGATTCGACCAACGGTACGGGCACCGATATCAACGGTTCGATCAACACGACGGACAACGGCACGATCAACATCAGCGGCAATTCGACTGATGGCACGGGCGTGGTGGTGGATCCGAACGGTTCGATCAATACCTCGGGTGATGGCTCGACCAACATCTCGGGCGACTCGACCAACGGCACGGGCACGGACATCAACGGTTCGATCAACACGACGGACAACGGCACGATCAACATCAGCGGCAACTCGACTGATGGCACGGGCGTGGTCGTCGATCCGAACGGTTCGATCAACACCTCGGGCGATGGCTCGACGAACATCTCGGGTGATTCGACCAACGGTACGGGCACCGATATCAACGGTTCGATCAACACGACGGACAACGGCACGATCAACATCAGCGGCAACTCGACTGATGGCACGGGCGTGGTCGTCGATCCGAACGGTTCGATCAACATCTCCGGCAACGGCTCGGGCGAAATCTCGGGTAACTCGACGAACGGCAACGGGACGATCATCGACGGCAACGTGAACGTGACGGACAACGGCACGGTTGTCATCATCGACAACGGCACCATATTGACCCCCGGCGACAACGGCGGTAGCAATGGCGGCGACAGCGGTGGCAACAACGGCGGTGACAATGGCGGCAATAGCGGCGGCAACAACGGCGGTGACAACGGAGGCAACACGCCGCCGGTCGACAACGGCGGTAACACGCCTCCTGTCGACAATGGTGGCGCCGCATCAGCCGGTGGTTCGAGCGGCGGTAGCGGTGGCATTGCAGCGGGCGCAATTGGCGCGATCGGAATTGGCGGCGCAGCGGCCTATTTCATGAGCGACATGCTGTCGGCCCACTGGTATCTGGAATCCGAGCAGGCGTTGGCGCTCGAATCCGGTGACCCGGTGTTCTGGGCAGATGCCGAGCTGGAGCACGTCACGGTCGACATGACGACGAACTCCGCCGACGTGCAGTTGTTCACGCACGCTGGTGCACTGGACCGTCATCTGGCGTACCGCGACGGTGCGGAAGGCGTGAAGCACTTCACGTACGAAGATCCGCAGCAGAAGACGAAGGCGGACCTGTCCGTCAACATGCAGACGCATGAGTACTTCTACACGGAAAGCGGCGTGAAGGACGGCAAGGCGTATGTGGTCAAGTCGCATGGCTGGCTGAAAATGGGCCTCGCGCCCACGGGCAGCCCGGCACGCGCCTCGATCCAGGGCGCAGCCTGACAACCTGCACCGCGCCGGCTGTAAAGCATGTTGAGGCGCGATGAGACGGCAACTGGCTGATCGTCCGCAGTAGGACGATCAGCCCAGCAAGTTCGTGTTTGTCGATAGAGGGCGGTGCTATATGCGCCGCCCTTTTTTATTCCGAATTCCCAATGACGTTGGGCGTTAATGAACGCTGTGTTTGTTCGCTTATCGATGCATTGATAGACAAAAAAACTTCAACAAACAAGATTAATAGGAATAGTCCTATTTACTGTGGTAATTGTGCCTGTGGCACTTCCAAAACTCCCGTAAGGGCGCTCCACAGCACCCGCGCAGATCCGAAAATCTTTTTTACGATGCTCAGAGTTTTTTTGGAATAGTCCTATTCGCTTCGAAACGCCCGACTCTTAATCTCTTATGTATGGGGCGACGCAGTTTCGGCACAAAATCCGCAAATCGTGACGCCATGGTATTTAATCTGAGTGCAAGGTTAATTCGATGTTGTCGCAGAAAAGCAAAGTAAATCGGCAAATAACTCGCGCAATGTGGGTTTTGCCATTTTTGACGGCAGGCGTTGCTCACGCCGAGCCTGTCGCAACTGTGAATGCCCGTCTGCCCGTCGTTCAGGTAGCCGTTGCTTTCAAGGTGATTCCCGCAGGTAGCCGCGAAGAGGCTGCCATGACCAAGGTGTTGCGCGAGAAAGCGGCAATGCTTGGCGCTGCTCCCTCGAACCTGGGGGATGTGAATCTCTGGTCCGAGCGTCTGACAGACGCGCTGCGTCAAGGCGGCTTCCCGGTCGCCCAGGTGTTGATGACCGACGACGACTGGCGCGCCGCCCAACGAAGCGCCCAACCGGTGTTCACGGTGTATCCCGGAAGAATCCGGAAAATCGTGGTCCAAAACAAATCCCGCGTCGACGATGCCCGCTTGCAGCGCCTCATTTCACACGCGTTGTGCAACGGCGATCCGATCAACGGCATCTGCGTGCTGAGCACGCCGCACCTTGAACGCTCCACGCAGCTGCTGCAGGACGTGCCCGGCGTCGCGATCGAAAAAGCGCCGCAGATTGCGCCCGGCTCGGGCGTAGGCGACATCGACGTGGTGTTCAGCATTGCTGCAAAAGGTAAGCCGATGCAGGCCGATCTCATCATGGACAACCAGGGTATCGAGTCCACCGGCAGCTATCGCTTTGGCGTCACCGCTTCGGGAAACAACTACTTCGGCGCCGGCGAGAGCTACGCATTCACGCTCATGGCCACCGACAAGAAGATGTGGACGGGCTCGCTGACTGGCAGCGTGCCGATCTTCGACGACGGTCTGCGTCTGACTGGCGGCGTCACGCGCCAGCAGTACTCGATCAACGCAGGAACCCCGGTCGCAGGCGTCGCGACCACTGCTCAGGCTGGCGTGCTTTATCCGTTCATGCGTGGTCTGGACGCGAACGTCTGGGGCGCAGCGTCGCTTCTGCACAGCCAGGCTGCGACGACATACAAGGACTTCGGATTCGCTGCGCACAGCACGCTCGATTCTGTACGGCTGTCGGTGCAAGCGGACAACGGCGACCGTCCGCAGCAACTGCGCACGAACATCTTGAGCGGACAGGCAGCCTTGACGCTCGGTCATCAGCGCAACGACGAGCCCGCGCTCGACGCCGGTCCGCACCGCGCGGGCAACTACGCGAAGCTCACCGGTTTCGGTTTCGGCACCTACGCGCTGACGCGCAGCGGCAATCTCTTCCTGACGGGCCGCGTCAATTCGCAATTCGCAAGCCGCAATCTGGACTCCAGCGAAAAGCTCACGGCGGGCGGTCCAGACGCAGTCCGCGCCTATCGGACAGACGAAGTTTCGTTCGACGACGGCGTGATCGTCAACGCGGGGCTGTATCAGCGGATTCCTGTCGCCACGGGCCACCAGCTCCAGTTCGGCGTGTTCACAGACTTCGCTGTCGGCCGCGTGAATCACTCGCCGTGGGCTCATTGGGAGCAAAGCTACGTCGGCGTTCCCAACGTCACCAACAACCGCACGCTAGCCGGCTACGGCGCGAGCGTGGACTGGCTTACGCCGATCGGCGCGACCGTCTCGGCCTCGGTGTCGAAACCCTATGGATTTTCTTCGGCTTCGTGGGTCGACCCCGGCAAGAAGCCGCTGCAGTACTGGCTGTCGGTCACCTGGAAACATTAACGATCGATGGCGCCTCGCGCACCGATCACCTCGTCGCAAGCAATACATCATCCCTCCCCGGAGAGCGTCATGAAATTCAGCATCAACAAATTCGAATATCTTTGCTACCGCCGTGAGCACGAGAAGGCGAGCCGTGAACTGCTTCAGCTGCTCAGCAAGATCGACCAGCATTACGGCATCCTGATGGACGTCGACGTCTGGGCTCAATCGAATGAAGCGCAGGACATCATGGACGATCACCTGCTCGCACGCCTCACGTCCGCGATTACGAGCCTCGTGACTGATCCGAAGTTCACGTTCTCCGACGCAGGTATCGTTCGCACGGCCTTGTTCCAGCGTTGGCTTGCCGCGATGTTTGCCGCGAGCCCATTCCGCAACGCCGACCATATTCTTCGTTCGCTTGGCGTCGACGAGCACGCGCGCAACGCCATCGAGCTGCGCAACAGCGAAGTCCGCAAGTTCCAGCTGTTTTATCTGCCGGAGTCGGAAGTCCGTCTCGACTGGGACGCGCTGTGGAAACTCGACAAGACGATGGCGGCATCTCTTGCGATGACGATCATGTCGTCGCGCTTTCTCGGCACGCCGTCGGCGCACCAGAAGCGCGAACTGCTGCTGCGTTGGTTGCCTGAGCGTCTGGAGCAGATCGATAGCATCGATTCCCTGCCGATGGGCGTCTTGCACGACGTCTACATGCACTGCAGCTACGCGGACATGGCGGCCAAGCACGACATCAAGAAGCCGATCAACGCGCTGATTCGCCGCAAGCTCGAGTCGCTTGGCATTGCGGACGTCACGCGCACTGCCGCTCGTGTCGAGGGTGAGAAGCCGGTGCTCCTGGTCGTGCTCGAATGGTTCTCGAAGAACCACTCGATCTATCGCACGCATTCGCAGACGCTCGTCGCGATGCGCGACAAGTTCCACCTGATCGGCATGGGCTACGACGGCCGTGTTGACGATGCCGGCAAGGCGGTATTCCATGAGTTCATCCCGCTGCAAGGCGCGAACGTGTGGGAAGCCGCGCGTCATGTACGGGATACGAGCGAAGCGCGCAACGCGCAGCAGATGTACATGCCGAGCGTCGGCATGTTCCCGATCACGATGGTCCTCGCGTGCCTGCGCGTCGCGCCTTTGCAATTGATGGCGCTGGGTCATCCGGCCACGACCCACGGTCATGCAATGGATTACGTCGTGGTCGAAGAAGACTATGTGGGCGACGAAGCATGCTTCAGCGAAAAGCTGTTGAAGCTGCCTTCGGACGGCATGCCGTATCGCGCGCCGGCCGCCATGCTCGAACTGGAACTGCCGGCTGAGAAAGAGCCGTCCAATGTCGTGAAAATCGCAGTGGCCGGCACGACGATCAAGCTTAACCCGGGTTTCCTGCACACGTGCGCAGCGATTGCCCGCGAAGCAAGCGTGCCGGTCGAGTTCCATTTCCTGGTAGGTCAGGCAACGGGTCTCGTATTCCCGCAAGTGCGCAACCTGATACGTCGATTGCTTGGGAAAAATGCTGTCGTTCACAAGCATCAGGGCTACGCCGGTTACATGAAGGTGATCGCCGGTTGCGACATGTTCCTGAACCCGTTCCCGTTCGGCAACACGAACGGAATCGTCGATACGGTCTGGGCCGGGCTCGTGGGTGTCTGCAAGACAGGCCGCGAGGTGCATGAACATATCGACGAAGGTATGTTCCGCCGCCTCGGTTTCCCCGAGTGGACCATCACGAAGACGAACGACGAATACAAGGCATCCGCGCTACGTCTGATCGAAAACGCGCACGAACGCCGCGAGTTGGGTGCGGCAATGGCAGGCCCGAAGGCCATTGAAAAACTGATCTTTCACGGACGTCCGGAAATTCTGGGTGAGCGTATGCAAGGGTTGTGGCTCGACAAGCTGCATGGAGCGCAGTGAGACGAACATGAAAGAGACCAGCAAATCCGCTATGCGTCGCGCACGCGACCCGTCGTTCCAGCAGCACTACTTCGCGGGCAAAGGCATTGACATCGGCGCCGGCGACGACCCGCTGAACGCGCATGCACACGCCTTTCCGCGCGTGACGGAGATCGTGTCCTGGGACAAGGCGCAAGGCGACGCGCTTCGCATGGCGGGCGCACCGGACGCATCGTTCGACTTCGTGCACTCGAGCCATTGCCTCGAACACCTGGCCAATCCGTTTCAGGGACTGGCCAGATGGCTGGAACTGCTCAAGCCGGGCGGCTATGCGATCCTGACCGTTCCCGACGAAGATCTGTATGAGAAGGGCAAGTGGCCGAGCCCGTTCAATCGCGAGCACAAGGTCAGCTTCACGATCTGCAAGCCGGAGAAAACGCTGCCGGGCTCAGTGAACGTGCTGGATCTGGTGCGTGCATTCGCGCCGGTCGCGTCGTGCGAACGCGTAATTCTGGTCCGTGAGAATTACGATGAGCGGCGCGCGAATGTCGATCAGACAGCGCGTGGTCTCGCCGAATGTGCGATCGAAATCGTGCTGCGAAAGCGCGCGGTACCGAGCGCGCGCGAGATGATGAACGTTGCGTCGAAGGCGCGAGACGCCCAGGAAAGTCTGCGTGCCTGGCGACTCGCCGTGAAAACGTATCCCTACCGTTTCGAGGTCTATCACGGTGCGATGCTTGCATGGTTGCGCTGGGATCTGATCGAAGATATCGACCGACTGTGGGCTCAATGCATCGAATGTCTGCCGGATCAGCATCTGCCGCGGCTCTATCACGCGTTGCACACCATCGCGCGAGGCAAGATACAGGAAGGTTTCCGCACGCGCGAATCGTGGATGAGCAAGTTCGGATGGCAGCGCCGCACGACAGTGCAGCCGCCGTCGACGATTCGTGCCTGGTCCGGCGAGCCGCTCGGCGGGAAGTCGATCGTGATATGGAGCGAGTTCGGTCTCGGCGACGAAATCTTCTTCTTGCGATTCGCGCGTATTCTGCGTGAGCGATGTGGCGCGGCGCAGGTGTCGGTGGTATGTCAGGCACCGCTCGTGGCGTTGTTCGAACGCTCGGGAGAGGCCGACACGGTGCTCAGCGTCGCGCAAGCCGCCGAGTTGCCGCCGCACGACTACTGGGTGTTTCCGCATGCGATTCCGGCTCACATCGCGTTGGACCTCGAAGCGTTGCCGAAGTCCGTGCCATACCTGCATGCGCCGGGCAAAACTGCGTTCCCTGCGTTGACGGAAAGTAAGGGCAAGCTGAAAGTGGGCGTCGTGTTCAAAGGCGCGCCGACCCATGAGAACGACAGGCAGCGGTCATTGCCGTCGCTTTCTGTGCTGGACGACCTTTTCAAGGTGGATGACGCGGAGTTCTTCAGTTTGCAGAAGGGCGCAGGGGCCGACGAAGCTGCGGACTACGCGAAGCGCCTGCCGAACTTCCACGATGTCGGCGCTTCGCTGCGCACGATGGACGAAACCGCCAACGCGATCGCCGCGCTCGACGTCGTGCTGACCGTGGATACATCGGTTGCACATGTGGCGGCTGCAATGGGGAAGCCGGTGTGGTTGATGCTGCCGTTCTTCGGCGACTGGCGCTGGCACTACACACGCAATGACAGTCCGTGGTATCCGACGATGCGTCTGTTCCGTCGGCTTCCGGGCGGCGACTGGTCGGAGGTGGTCGCGCGCATTCGCGGCCGCTTGCTGATGGCGCTGACCTCGGGCGACGCAAACTTGTGACTACCCAGGTGTCCCTTCGAGCGACACAAAACAAACGGGCTCCCTCGGGAGCCCGTTTTGCATTCGGGTAAAGCAACACGCAGCGATCGCGGATTGCTCCGCTGCGTAACCCTTCATCCGTCTGTCCCGATCCTTCTGCGCGCAATCAGTTCCTTCGCATCGGCCAGTTTCTCCGCAAGCTCCGGCCCGCGTTTCAGCGCGACGCCCACCGCGAGAATGTCGCCGATCGCAAGATGCGAAGTGCGCGACGTCATCGGCGAAAAGATATCGGTGTCTTCGTCGATGTTGGCGAAAAGTCCTACCGACGCTATCCGCGCGAGCGGCGAGTTGCCATGCGTCACGGCAATCACTTTTGCGCCGCCGGCCACAGCCGACCTGGCTGCATCGACGATGTCGCGCGTGCGCCCCGTGTTCGAAATCGCGACCACGACGTCGCCCTGGCCGAGCATCGCTGCCGACATCAGGAACGTATGCGGATCCGAGTAGGCGACGCTAGGCATGCCTAGCCGGAAGAACTTGTGCTGCATGTCGAGCGCGGTGATACCCGAACCGCCGGCGCCGTAGAACTCGATCCGCTTCGCTTGCGCGAGTACGTCGATTGCCGCCGCGACGCTATCCGACGACAGATTGTTGCGCACCTGGATCAGCGCGCCGATCGTCCGGTCGAACACCTTGGCGGCGACGCCCGGCGCCGGTTCGTCCGCGCGCACGTCCCGGTAAACGGCAGGTACTTCAGTCGCAATGCCTTGCGCGAGCCGGATCTTGAACTCGCGGAATCCCGAGAAGCCGAGCGCATGACAAAAACGCGCGATGGTCGGCTGGCTCACGCCCGCACGCGCGGCGACTTCCGTCATCGAAAGATCGAGCACCTCGCGCGGCGCCTCGATCACGTAATCGGCTAGCTTGCGCTCGGACGGGCGCAGCTGCTCGCGCATCTCTTCAACCTGGGACAGCATCATCGGAAATCTCGCACTATGCTGAAGAATGCGTGGACTATAACTGATTGCCCAGTATGTACAAAAACTACATATGTGCCGTAGGTGTTATCCCTTAGCTCTTCGCTGAATGTCGCGGAACAGCCGTCAGTAAGGCGTTGAACGGGATTGCCGATGTCGCATTGCAGCAAGAATTCCGATTGCGGGCGTGTAGTTTTTCTACTAACATTGCCGTCGTTGGTTGATTCGACTCTCCGCGATATCTATCTCGCATCATGTCCGCGCGCCCGCCGCCAGCGACGAAGGAGCTCCGATGGTTTCCCCGCATTCGCAATTGTTAAAGGTCACGCAGCGCGTGGTCGAACGCAGCAAGCCGACTCGCGAGGCGTACCTCGCACGCATTCACGAGGCGCAGGGCAGATTCCCGGCGCGCGGCGCGCTTTCCTGCGCCAATCTGGCCCACGGTTTCGCGGGTCTGGAAGGCAATGACAAGCTCGTCATCAAGCAGATTCGCGAACCGAACATCGGCATTGTCTCCTCGTACAACGAGATGCTGTCGGCTCACGCGCCGTACAAAAACTACCCGGACATCATCAAGCAGGCTGCGCGCGAGAACGGCGGCGTCGCGCAGTTCGCGGGCGGCGTGCCGGCCATGTGCGACGGCATTACGCAAGGCAACGCGGGCATGGAGTTGTCGCTCTTCTCGCGCGAAGTCATCGCGATGAGCACCGCGGTTGCGCTTACGCACAATATGTTCGACGCGGCGCTGTGCCTCGGCATCTGCGACAAGATCGTGCCGGGTCTGTTGATCGGCGCGCTGCAGTTCGGCCATCTGCCGACCATCTTCGTGCCGGCCGGCCCCATGACGAGCGGTCTTTCGAACGACGACAAAGCCAAGACGCGCCAGCAGTTCGCAACCGGCCAGTGCGGTCGCGACGCGCTACTCGAAGCGGAAGCCGCCGCCTATCACGGCCACGGCACCTGCACGTTCTACGGCACCGCGAACAGCAACCAGATGCTGATGGAAATCATGGGCCTGCATCTGCCCGGCTCGGCTTTCGTGCATCCGCATACGCCGTTGCGCGACGCGTTGACCGCGCAGGCCGCGCGCCGCGTGCTTGATCTGACCGTCGAGCGCGGTCATTACATGCCGATTGGTCACGTGATCGACGAGAAAGCGATCGTCAACGGTATCGTCGCTTTACTGGCGACAGGCGGCTCGACCAATCACACGCTGCACCTCGTCGCGATTGCGCGTGCCGCCGGCATCGTGATCGATTGGGACGACTTCGACACGCTGTCGCAAGCGGTGCCGCTGCTCGCGAAGATCTATCCGAATGGCAAAGCCGACGTGAATCATTTCCACGCCGCCGGTGGCGTGGCGTTCCTGGTGCGCAATCTGCTCGAAGGCGGATTGCTGCATGAAGACGTCAACACGGTGGCGGGCAAGGGCCTTCATCACTACACGGAAGAACCGAAGCTGCTCGACGGCAAGCTGCAATGGGTTCCCGGCGTACAGGCCAGCGAAGACACCGCGGTGTTGCGCGGCATCAAGGAGCCTTTCCAGGCAGACGGCGGCCTGCGTTTGATGCAGGGCAAGCTCGGACGCGGCGTGATCAAGATCTCGGCCGTCGCGCAGCAGCATCGCAAGGTGAAGGCGCCGGCCATCGTATTCGACTCGCAGGAAGCCGTGCAGGAAGCGTTCGATAACGGCGAGCTGAAGCGTGACTTCATTGCCGTGGTGCGTTTCCAGGGCGCGCGGGCAAACGGCATGCCGGAACTGCATCGTTTGACGCCGCTGCTCGGTGTGTTGCAGGATCAAGGTTTCCATGTTGCGCTGGTCACGGACGGGCGCATGTCCGGAGCGTCGGGTAAGGTGCCCGCGGTGATCCATCTGTCGCCGGAAGCACTGCTGCAAGGGCCGATCGGCAAGGTGCGCAGCGGCGACATGCTGGTGATTGACGCCGAAGCCGGCGTGCTCGACATCGAAATCGACCCGGCCGAATGGGCTGCGCGCCCGAACGCTGTGCCGCTGCATCAGGCGGAAAACGAAGTCGGTTTCGGCCGCGAGCTGTTCGGTGTGTTTCGCGCGGCGGCAGCGCCTGCGGAGCAGGGCGCGTCGGTGTTCGGGCCGATGGTGGGCGAGGGGACGCTTGCGGACGCATCCGGGCGCGCAACGCATGGCGCTCCGCAAGCCAGCCAGCACGAGAAGGCCCACACCAGCATCACGCAACCCAGCTGAATCCAGCCGAACCCAGTTATACCCAATTAAGCAGGCGTAACAGGCGACTGCGGAATCAAGGAGTTTGACAATGACGTCGAAAACAGTAAGCGATATCGTGCGCCTCGGTCCGGTGATTCCGGTGCTAGCGTTCGATTCCGCCGAGCAGGGCGAACACGTGTCGCGCGCATTGCATGCGGGCGGCGTGAAGGTGCTCGAAATCACGCTGCGCACGGCTGCCGGCCTGGAAGCGATTGAGCGCGCGAGCCACCTTGCCGATGACATCGTGGTCGGCGTCGGCACGATCACGCGACCCGAGCACTGCGCTCAGGCGAAGAAAGCAGGCGCGCAGTTCGGTGTCTCGCCGGGCCTCACGAAGGACATGCACAAAGCTGCGCAGGACGCCGGATTGCCGCTTCTGCCTGGCGTGATGACGCCGAGCGACATCATCACCGCGCTCGAACTCGGTTACGAGATCTTGAAGTTTTTCCCGGCGCAGCAAGCGGGCGGTGTGCCAATGCTGCAAGCTTTTCATGGCCCGTTCCCGACGCTGAAGTTTTGCCCGACCGGCGGCATCACCGCGGAAACGGCCACGCACTTCCTGTCGCTGCCGAACGTGGTGTGCGTCGGCGGATCATGGCTCACGCCGAAAGCCGCATTGGCCGCGCAGAACTGGGAAGAAGTCACGCGTCTTGCGCGCGCCGCAAGCCAGTTGGCCGCGCCCGCTCACTAGTTCTTATCCGCCGCATCTAGCCAGGTCAACGAGCCAGGAAAGCAAAAGCCTCGTCGATACAGCCGCTCCGGCTGTCGCGGCGAGGCTTCGTTGCAAATATGCTCGTTAGTTTCGCGGGCATTTCGAGACAACAAACAGTAAAATTCAGCGTCCGCGCGGTTCGCACAGTTCTGATGCGTGCCGTCGCCATGAGACGAGTGGCTGCTGTCTTGCGCACCCACAATCAATAACGCAAAAAGGAGGAGCTTCATGGAAGCTGTTCACGGCAGCACGCTGCTGGTATTCGGGGTAATCGCCATTGCCTTGCTGATCTTGTTGATCACGCGCTACAAGGTCTATCCGTTCCTCGTTCTGATCATCGTGTCGCTTCTGCTCGGGCTCGCGTCCGGCATGCCGATGGCGACCATCGTCAAATCGTTCGAAACGGGCAACGGCAACACGCTGGGTCACATCGCGGTGGTGGTGGGCCTCGGCACGATGCTTGGCAAGATGATGGCCGAATCGGGCGGCGCCGAACGCATCGCCACGACGCTCATCAACTGGTTCGGCGAGAAGAATATTCACTGGGCGATGATGGTCGTCGCGATCATCGTCGGTCTGCCGGTGTTCTTTGAAGTCGGCTTCGTTCTGCTGATTCCGATTGCCTTCAACGTCGCGAAACGCACCAATAAATCGCTGCTGCTGGTCGGCCTGCCGATGGTCGCGGGTCTGTCCGTCGTGCACGGGCTGATTCCGCCGCATCCGGCCGCAATGCTCGCGGTGCAGCAGTATCACGCCGATATCGGCAAGACGATCGCCTATGGCCTGATTGTCGGCGTGCCGACGGCTATCGTCGCCGGTCCGCTGTTTGCGCTGCTGATCAGCCGCTACGTCAAGCTGCCGCAAGAAAACGCGCTGGCCGCGCAATTCCTCGGTCACGACGACGCGGCGAAGAACGGTGCAACGAACACCGCGCCGAAGCGCGAACTGCCGAGCTTCGGCATCACGCTCTTCACGGTTCTGCTGCCGGTGATTCTGATGCTGGTGGGTAGCTGGGCAGACCTCGTGTTCACGCCGAAGACCTTGCCGAACGACCTGCTGCATTTCGTCGGCAACTCTGACGTCGCGCTGCTGATCGCGGTGCTGGTCAGCTTCTGGACCTTCGGTGCGAGCCGTGGCTTCAATCGCGATCAGATTCAGAAATTCTGCGGCGAATGTCTTGCGCCGATCGCGGGCATCACGCTGATCGTCGGCGCGGGCGGCGGTTTTGGGCGCGTGCTGATGGATAGCGGCATTTCGAAAGAAATCGTTGCTGCAGCCACTGCAGCGCACTTGTCGCCGTTGCTGTTCGGCTGGCTGGTCGCGGCGCTGATCCGTCTTGCCACGGGTTCGGCGACAGTCGCAATGACCACGGCCTGCGGCATCGTCGCGCCAATCGCGGCGGCAAGCGGTGTGCAAGTGAAGCCGGAACTGCTCGTGCTGGCAACGGGTTCGGGCTCGCTGATTTTCTCGCACGTGAACGACGGCGGTTTCTGGCTGATCAAGGAATACTTCGGTATGACGGTGGGGCAGACCTTCAAGACATGGTCGCTCCTCGAGACCATCATTTCGTTGATGGGTTTGGGCTTGACCTTCGCGCTAGCGGCGGTCCTGTAAGGAGTTTTTGATGATTTTGATCGCAATGGGCGTGTCGGGCGCCGGCAAAACGAGAATTGGCGAGATGCTGGCGGAACGCCTGCACTGCGCGTTCACCGACGGCGACGCGTTTCATAGCGCCGCCAACAAGGAGAAGATGCACCACGGCATTCCGCTCACCGACGAAGACCGGTGGCCGTGGCTCAAAACTATCCGCGCCGCGATCGAAGAAAAGCAGAAGGCGGGCGAGACAGCGGTGTTCACATGTTCGTCGCTGAAACGCTCGTATCGCGACATTCTGCGCGACGGCGACAAGGACGTGTGCTTCGTCTATCTGAAGGGCTCGCGCGAGGTGTTGGAACAACGTCTGACCACGCGTACAGGGCACTTCTTCGATCCGTCGCTGCTGCAGAGCCAGCTCGATACGCTCGAAGAGCCGGGGCCAGACGAAGCAGTGACGGTGAGCATTGAACTGTCGCCGGAACAGATCGTGGACGAGGTGTTGAAGCAGGTCCAACAACGGTAAGCTCCGGCGCAGTGTTTGCCGGTTAGATGAAAAAAGCCGCTCGATCGAGCGGCTTTTTCTTTTGACCTGCAGAACGACGAAAGCTTTTAGCGGATGCGCTTCGCCAGTTCGACCGCCTTGCCGATGTACGAGCCCGGCGTCATGGCAAGCAGGCGGTCTTTCGCGTCTTGCGGGATAGCCAGTCCACCCACGAACGTTTGCAACGCCTCGCGCGTGATGCCCTTGCCGCGCGTCAACTCCTTCAACTGCTCGTACGGATTCTCAATGCCGTAGCGGCGCATCACCGTTTGCACCGGCTCGGCCAGCACTTCCCAGCAATTGTCGAGGTCTTCGTTCAGGCGCTGTGCGTTCACTTCGAGCTTGTCGAGACCGCGGATCAGCGAGTCGTACGCGAGCAGCGAGTAACCGAACGCGACGCCCATGTTGCGCAGCACCGTGGAGTCGGTCAGGTCGCGCTGCCAGCGCGAAACCGGCAGCTTGTCGGCGAGATGTCGCAGCGTGGCGTTCGCGAGCCCCAGATTGCCTTCGGAGTTTTCGAAGTCGATCGGGTTGACTTTGTGCGGCATCGTCGACGACCCGATCTCGCCGGCCTTCGTGCGTTGCTTGAAGTAGCCGACCGAAATGTAGCCCCACACGTCGCGGTCGAGATCCAGCAGGATCGTATTTGCGCGCGCGACCGCGTCGAACAGCTCGGCCATGTAGTCGTGCGGCTCGATCTGGATCGTGTACGGATTGAATGCGAGCTCCAGACGCTGTTCGACCACTTCACGCGAGAACGCTTCCCAGTCGAACTCCGGATACGCCGACAGATGCGCGTTGAAGTTGCCGACCGCGCCGTTCATCTTGCCGAGCAGTTCGACCTTCGCGATACGGTCGATCGCGCGTTCGAGGCGCGCGGCCACGTTGGCGATTTCCTTGCCGAGCGTGGTCGGGCTGGCCGGCTGGCCGTGCGTGCGCGAGAGCATCGGCTGCTCCGCTTGCGCGTGAGCGAGTGCAACGAGCTTCTGATGCACCGTGCGCAGCGCCGGCAAAATGACGTGTTCGCGGGCGCCCGCAAGCATCAGGCCGTGCGACGTGTTGTTGATGTCCTCCGACGTGCACGCGAAGTGGATGAACTCGCTCGCGCGCTCCAGTTCTTCCTGACCCTTGACCGATTCCTTCAGCCAGTACTCGACCGCTTTCACGTCGTGATTCGTCACGCGCTCGATTTCCTTGATGCGTGCGGCGTCGTGCGCGGTGAAGCGCTCGGCCAGTTGCAGCAGGAATTGCTCGGAGGCATCGGAGAAGCGCGGCACTTCCGCGAAACCCGCGCGCGAGAGGGCGATCAGCCAATGGATTTCGACCGTCACGCGATTGCGCATGAACGCGGCTTCCGAGAGCCAGTCGCGCAGGGCTTCGGTTTTCGACGCATAGCGTCCGTCGAGCGGAGAAAGCGCATTCAGCGCGAACAGGGTGTCGGGGCGGGTGTCGGACATGATGGCGGCTGGCTCTGGGCGTTGAGCGCTCACTAAACTCACGGTGAGCGGATCGGAACGGAAGGGAACCGCGAATTTTACCACTAGAGCAGCATCCGCCCGGAGCGCCGGCCGCCGGAGCGCCGGCCGCCGGCCTTCATTGAACGTTCCGCGACAAAGGCTGCAACGCTCAAGCCGGCGAGCCTTCGTAGCAAGGGAATAGCGTAGGCAGGATGAACGAAGGCATCGAGTAGCGCGAGAAGCAGCGCGACGTCGAGCCCGGATGCACGATATGCAGGCAACTCGCCTGCGGATCGTCCGCGGCAATGACTTTGCGGCCTGCTTCGACCACGGGCCGGATAAAACTCTCGTCGTCGCACAAATCGATATCGTCGAAGGCGGACACCGCAGCCAGCGCTTTTTCGTACACGTATGAGAAGCCATAGAACAGCACGAAGTCCGCGCCTATCTGCATCTTTTCGTGGAACTCGACATGACTGACCGACTGGCCGCTCAGTTCGTAATGCAGGCCGACTTTCGCGTTGAGGTCCATATAGCCGAAGAATCGCGTGTGCGGCGCATACATGAAAAAGCCCGACAGCTTGACGAGATCCGCGCGGTTCTCACGCATCGTCGAGACCATGTGGGCGAGGTAATGCGGCGCATAGTGGTCGTCGTCGTCGAAATGGGCGATTACCGTACCGCGCGCTTCGCCGATCAGAAAGTTACGCTTTGAGCCGATCGACATTCGCGCCGGCGAATGGAAATAGCGAACGCGTGCGTCCTGCGAAGCCAGCGCCAGCAGATAGGCGCTCGGCACCGCGCTGTCATCGAGAATCAACCATTCCCAGTCGACTCGCTGACGCAACACGCAGCGCGTGATGGCAGGCAGCAGGTACTCGCGATTGGCGGTCGGCGTGATGATCGAAACGAGTGGCGGCATGGGCGAGGCCGCGTTGCGCGGCAAGGTGAGTAGATGGTTCGACCGATGTGTGCCGGCCGTGTCCGCGGTGGCGGTGTAGCGCGATGAGGGTTGATCGCCCGCGTCGCGCGCCGACGCAAGATAGCGATGCGCGGCGCGCGGGCCTATCGGCAAAATCCGATTTTTTTACGAAGCTGCGATAAAGCATTCGCCGCCAACGCCGGCGCCGCTGCGACACCCACTAGAATGCTGACTTCTTCTTTCTCGCCGGCAGCAGGCCTCGCATGGAACTGAAATGGCTGGAAGACTTCGTTTCGCTCGCGGAAACGCGCAGTTTCAGCCGCTCGGCTGAGTTGCGTCATGTCACGCAGCCGGCGTTCTCGCGGCGCATTCAGGCGCTCGAGGCGTGGCTCGGCACCGAACTGATCGACCGCTCGGTCTATCCGACGCGGCTCACGGCGGCGGGCCAGGTCTTCAACGAGCAGGCGCTCGCGATGCTCTCGCAGTTCCACGAAGCCCGGGCGCTCCTGCGTGGCCATACAGCGACGCCGCAAGCGACCATCGAGTTCGCCGTGCCGCACACGCTGTCGCTCACGTACTTCCCGCGCTGGCTTCAACGCATCGAGGCGCAGATGGGCCCGATCCATACGCGGCTGCGCGCGCTCAACGTACACGACGCGGCGCTGTCGCTGGTGGAAGGCGGTTGCGATCTGATGATGGGTTATCACCATCCCAGTCACCCAGTCGCGCTCGATCCCGGCCGCTACGACATGCTGACGCTAGGCAACGAGCCGATCAGCCCATTCTCCGCACCGGGGCGCGCAGGCCGGCCGCGTCATACGTTGCCGGGCACGGCCGAAGCGCCGACGCCATACCTGTCGTACACGCCGAATGCGTATCTCGGGCGCATGACCGAGGTGATTCTCGCGAACGCGCACGAACGCCTCTATCTCGACCGGCTCTACGAAACCGACATGGCGGAAGGCCTCAAGGCGATGGCGCTGGCCGGTCATGGCATCGCCTTCCTGCCGCACAGCGCGGTGGAAGACGCGGTCGCGGACGGCAAGCTGATCCGGCTCGACCGCGGTACGCGCGGCACGCCCGAAGGCCAGCTCACGCTGACCATGGAAATTCGCCTGTATCGAGACAAGCTGGCCGCGAAGAGCGACGACGCGCGGCAAATCCTCGTGCGGCAGTTGTGGGACGTGGTATCGGAAGAACTCGCGCACGGCAGCGCTTGAAGCGACCCGTTACCAACCTGCTTGCCTACGACGCAAATTTGCGGCTTTTCGCAGGTTATGCAAAAAAAACATAATCGGATAAGGAAACGGCATTGGATTTCAAAACGGCGTTTTTCGACAATGCTGCTATTCGAACAACGCCGGAGCGTTCATGTCTTCCCAGCAGCAAGTCGCACAATCTGCCTCAACGTTGCAGTCCGTTCCCTCCTACCTGAATAGCGAAGACCTCGGCCCTTGGGGTAACTACCTGCGCCAGGTCGACCGCGTCGCGCCGTACCTCGGCTCGTTGTCCCGCTGGCTCGAAACCCTGAAGCGCCCCAAGCGCATCCTGATCGTCGACGTGCCTATCGAACTCGATAACGGCACCGTCGCGCACTTCGAGGGCTACCGCGTGCAGCACAACGTGTCGCGCGGTCCGGGCAAGGGCGGTGTGCGTTATCACCAGGACGTGACGCTGTCGGAAGTGATGGCGCTGTCCGCGTGGATGTCGGTGAAGAATGCTGCGGTGAACGTTCCTTACGGCGGCGCGAAGGGCGGCATCCGTGTCGATCCGCGCACCTTGTCGCGTGGCGAACTCGAGCGCATGACGCGTCGCTATACCAGCGAAATCGGCATCATCATCGGACCGAACACCGACATTCCCGCGCCGGACGTGAACACGAACGAGCAGATCATGGCGTGGATGATGGACACGTATTCGATGAACCAGGGCCAAACGGCGACCGGCGTCGTGACCGGCAAGCCCATCACGCTCGGCGGTTCGCTCGGCCGCCGTGAAGCGACGGGGCGCGGCGTGTTCGTGGTCGGTTGCGAGGCGGCACGGCGCATCGGCTTCGACATCGAAGGAGCTCGCATTGCCGTGCAAGGTTTCGGCAACGTCGGCGGGATTGCCGCGCGTCTGTTCCAGGAAGCGGGCGCGAAGGTGGTCGCGGTGCAGGATCACACGGGATCGCTCTACAAGTCGACCGGTATCGACGCGGTTGCGTTGCTCGATCACGTCGCGAAGACGGGCGGCGTCGGTGGTTTCCCTGAAGCCGACGCGGTCACGAATGAAGAATTCTGGACCGTCGAATCCGACATCCTGATCCCGGCTGCGCTGGAAAACCAGATCACCGAAAAGAACGCCGGCAAGATCAAGACGAAGATCGTCGTGGAAGGCGCAAACGGCCCGACCACGACGGCGGCCGACGACATCCTGCACGATCGCGGCATCCTCGTCATTCCGGACGTGGTGGCCAACGCAGGTGGCGTTACGGTGTCTTACTTCGAGTGGGTGCAGGACTTCTCGAGCTTTTTCTGGACCGAAGACGAGATTAACCAGCGCCTCGAACGCGTGATGCGCGAAGCATTTGCCGCTGTGTGGCAGGTGTCGAGCGAGCAGAACGTGTCGGTGAGAACGGCGGCGTTCATCGTCGCGTGTAAGCGGATTTTGCAAGCGCGCGAAATGCGCGGCCTGTACCCCTGATCGCGGGTTGTAACTGCAGGAAACGGCGGGTCTGTTACCTTACCGATCCGTCGCGCATTTCACGTGAATGCGCATGCTCGAACGCGATCCACAAGAGCGCGTGTTTTGCCCGGCGGGCGGCATCGTTACGATGCCGCCCGCCTTTGTATATGCCGAAACCCCGGCCTACTGTGCGAAGCGCCGCCAGGCAATAGCGGCGTGCGCGCAACAACAATGGTTTATAGCCATACTTTCAGAATAATTACTTTGCTAAACTGGCGCCGGTTCTTGCCAAGGAGATCAAACATGAAGGTTAAAAAAGCTGCGCTGCTGCTCGCGACTCTCGGACTGTTTACGGTTGGCGCGCACGCGCAAGACGCCGGTACGCTGAAGAAAATCAAGGACACGGGCGTGATTTCGCTGGGTCATCGCGAATCGTCGATTCCGTTTTCCTACTATGACGACAAGCAGAACGTCATCGGCTATTCGCAGGAATTCGCACTGAAGGTGGTTGACGCAGTCAAGCAGAAGCTGAACATGCCGAACCTGAAGGTGAAACTGACGCCGGTCACGTCGCAAAACCGTATTCCGCTGGTGCAGAACGGCACCGTCGACATGGAATGCGGCTCCACCACGAATAATGCAGAGCGCCAGCAACAGGTGGCGTTCTCGAACACGATCTTCGTGATCGGCACGCGTCTGATGACCAAGAAAGATTCGGGCATCAAAGACTGGGCCGACCTGAAGGGCAAGACGGTCGTCACGACCGCCGGCACGACCTCCGAGCGCCTGCTTCGCAAGATGAATCAGGACAAGAGCATGGGCATGAACATCATCAGCGCGAAGGACCACGGCGAGTCGTTCCTGACGCTGTCCACCGGTCGCGCTGCTGCCTTCATGATGGACGACGCGCTGCTCGCCGGCGAGCGCGCAAAATCGAACACGCCCAACGATTTCGTGATCGTCGGCGCGCCGCAATCGCATGAAGCTTACGGCTGCATGCTGCGCAAGAACGATCCGGAGTTCAAGAAGGTTGTCGACGAGGCAATCGCGAAGGTCGAAACTTCGGGCGAAGCCGATCAGATTTACAAGAAGTGGTTCGAAACGCCGATTCCGCCGAAGGGCCTGAACCTGAACTTCCCGGAAAGCGACGACATCAAGGCGCTCTTCAAGAGCCCGAATGACAAGGCGATCGACTAAACCTTAGCTGTTTTTTTGAAACGCTGAACGAAACGGAAGGGGCCACGCGCTTCTTCCGTTTCTTTTTGCTGGAGTCTTGGTCATGTCATATCACTGGAACTGGGGCATTCTGCTGAGTCCGGTCTCCACCGGCGAGCCGACCACCTATCTGGGCTGGCTGCTGTCGGGCTTTTGGGTGACGATTACCGTGTCGTTGTCGGCATGGGTGATCGCGTTGATCGTCGGTTCGTTGTTCGGCGTGCTGCGCACGGTACCGAACAAATGGGCGTCGGGCATCGGCACGCTCTACGTCGCTATTTTTCGCAACATCCCGCTGATCGTGCAATTCTTCATCTGGTATCTGGTGATACCCGAATTGCTGCCGGTCTCGATGGGCACCTGGTTCAAGCAACTGCCGCCTGGCGCGCAGTTCTTCTCGTCGTCGATCATCTGTCTCGGGCTCTTTACCGCCGCGCGCGTGTGCGAGCAGGTGCGCTCGGGCATCAACGCATTGCCGCGCGGTCAGCGCGCCGCGGGTCTCGCAATGGGCTTCACGCAATGGCAGACGTACCGCTATGTGCTGCTGCCCGTCGCGTATCGGATCATCGTGCCGCCGCTCACGTCGGAGTTCCTGAATATCTTCAAGAACTCGGCGGTGGCGTCCACAATCGGTCTGCTGGATCTGTCCGCTCAGGCACGCCAACTCGTCGACTACACGTCGCAGACGTATGAGTCGTTTATCGCGGTCACGCTGGCCTACGTGCTGATCAATCTGGTCGTGATGCAACTGATGCGCTGGGTCGAAGCCAAGACCCGGTTGCCCGGCTATATCGGAGGCAAGTGATGCACCACTTCGACTGGAGCGGTATTCCGGGTGCACTGCCCACGCTGTGGACCGGCGCGGTCGTCACGTTCAAGATCACGCTCATCGCAATCGTGATCGGCATTGTCTGGGGCACGGTCCTCGCCATGTTGCGGTTGTCGTCGTTCAAGCCTTTCGAGTGGTTCGCGAAGGGTTACGTGACGATTTTCCGCTCGATCCCGCTGGTGATGGTTCTGCTGTGGTTCTTCCTGATCGTGCCGCAGGTGCTGCAGAACGTGCTGGGCCTGTCGCCGGATATCGACATTCGTCTCGCGTCCGCAATGGTCGCTTTCTCGCTGTTCGAGGCGGCGTACTATTCCGAGATCATCCGCGCGGGTATTCAGTCCGTGCCGCGCGGGCAGGTCAACGCGTCGTTCGCGCTCGGCATGAACTACGCGCAGTCCATGCGTCTCGTGGTGCTGCCGCAGGCGTTCCGTGCAATGGTGCCGCTGCTGCTCACGCAGGGCATCGTGCTGTTTCAGGATACGTCGCTCGTCTACGTGATCAGCCTCGCCGACTTCTTCCGCACCGCCACGAATATTGGCGATCGTGACGGCACGAATGTCGAAATGGTACTGTTCGCGGGCGCGTGTTATTTCGTGATCTGCGTGATCGCGTCGAGCCTCGTCAAAGGTCTTCAGAAAAAGGTCGCAAGATGATCTCTATCAAGAATGTTTCGAAGTGGTACGGCCAGTTTCAGGTACTGACGGACTGCACGACGGAAGTCAAAAAAGGTGAAGTGGTCGTGGTGTGCGGACCGTCCGGTTCCGGCAAGTCGACGCTGATCAAGACCGTCAATGGTCTCGAGCCGTTTCAGAAGGGCGAGATCGTCATCAACGGCCAATCGCTCACTGACAAGAAAACCAATCTGTCGAAGCTGCGTTCGAAGGTCGGCATGGTGTTCCAGCACTTCGAGCTGTTCCCCCATCTGTCGATCGTGCAAAACCTCACGCTCGCGCAAATCAAGGTGCTCGGCCGCTCGAAAGACGAAGCGTCGGCGAAGGGACTGAAGCTGCTCGATCGCGTCGGTCTGCGCGCACATGCGGACAAATTTCCGGGCCAGTTGTCGGGCGGTCAGCAGCAGCGTGTGGCGATTGCGCGCGCGTTGTCGATGGATCCGATCGCGATGTTGTTCGACGAACCCACGTCGGCACTCGACCCGGAAATGATCAACGAAGTGCTCGACGTGATGGTTGAACTTGCGCAGGAAGGCATGACCATGATGTGCGTGACGCACGAAATGGGTTTTGCGAAGAAGGTCGCGCATCGCGTGATCTTCATGGACAAGGGCTTGATCGTGGAAGACGACCGCAAGGAAGACTTCTTCGCCAATCCGAAGTCCGATCGCGCAAAGGATTTTCTCGCGAAAATCCTGCACTGAGATTGCGAGTGTCGCGTCGTTTCGCACGCGACCTGCCCTCAAGGGCCGCAACAAAAAGCCGCTCGAAAGAGCGGCTTTTTTATTGCTGAAACGCGGCTGAAACGCTGCTGATTCGGGTGTGATCAGGACTCGAACGCCGCGGCGTCGTCCGCCGCTTCGAGATCGACTTCGACTTCCATGGCGGGAGCGGCCGGCGCCGACGCCGCAATCGTGCTTGCCGAAGCGGACGCATCCAGCGCCGGATTGCGCAGCTTTTCCAGCACCGAAGCCGGCACAGGCACATTGACGCGGCCAATTACGTCGCCGTGCTGGAACATCAACAGATCGCCGGGTTCGAACGCGCTCCACACTTCGTTGTCGGTCAGCGGCTGCGTCGCGATCACTGCAACGCGGTCTTCCGGCGTGGTGTACTTGGCGAAGTCTATCGAGACGTCGGCGTCGACCAGATGCGCGGTCGAAAAAGGCCAGCGCCGCACGATGTAGTGCAGATGCGTGGAGCAATGCGCGAACAGCGCCTGACCATTCGACATCAGAAAATTGAACACGCCGAACTGCGTAATCTCGCGCGTAAGTGTTTCGAGCGCGGCGAAGAGTTCATTGAGCGGCGGTTGCTGCGCGCCGGGAAACGCCTTGCGCAAGCCTTCGAGCAATGCGCAAAAAGCAAGCTCGCTGTCCGTCGTGCCGACTGGCTGATAGACGCCCGAGAGTACCGGCGAAAAGTCTTTCAGATCGCCGTTGTGCGCGAAAATCCAGTGGCGCCCCCACAGTTCGCGCATGAACGGGTGACAGTTTTCAAGCAGGATGTGCCCTTGCGTCGCCTTACGAATATGCGCGATGGTGTTCTTCGACTTGATCGGATAGCGCTTGACCATTTCGGCGATCGGCGAGGTGGCCGACGATTGATGGTCGATGAACAGGCGACATGCTTTGTCTTCGAAGAAGGCGATGCCCCAGCCGTCGGCGTGGTGGTCGGTGACGCCGCCGCGCGCCGCAAAGCCGGTGAACGAGAACGTGACGTCCGTCGGCGCGGCGCAGTTCATTCCGAGAAGTTGGCACATGTTGCGGGTAAGCCTGTGAACGGGGCGAGCCGTTACAATGATGATTGTTCAAGCATATCACCGAGCCAGAAACGCCAAATAGCAAAATAGACGTGTGTTCAGGCCGCAACACGGCGGTTTGACCTCATTGCTGGCGCATTGCTCGCATTTTCAGCTGCCCCTGTTCCGCTCTCGCTCTCCTCTCGCCATGACCGATTCCAACGCTTCTCCTGATTCCCGCGACTCGATCACGCTCGCACGCCCGGACGACTGGCACTTGCACGTGCGCGACGGCGCAATGCTTGCAGCCGTGTTGCCGGACACAGCCCGCCAGTTCGCTCGCGCGATCATCATGCCGAATCTGAAGCCGCCGGTCACGACCACGGCGATGGCGCAGGCGTACCGCGAGCGCATCGTCGCCGCCATCCCGGCTGGCGCGAAATTCGAGCCGCTCATGACGCTGTATCTGACGGACAACACGCCGCCGGACGAAATCCGCCGCGCGCGCGACAGCGGTTTCGTGCATGGCGTGAAGCTCTACCCGGCGGGCGCTACGACCAACTCGGACGCCGGCGTGACCGACATCATGAAGTGCGCGAAAACGCTTGAAGTGATGCAGGAGACCAGCATGCCGCTCCTCGTGCATGGCGAAGTGACGGACTCGTCGATCGATCTGTTCGATCGCGAAAAGGTGTTCATCGACCGGGTCATGACGCCGTTGCGCCGCGACTTCCCTGCGCTGAAAGTGGTGTTCGAACACATCACCACCAAAGACGCGGTCGACTACATCCGCGAAGCCGGCGTTGCGCCGAACCTGCTCGGCGCGACGATCACCGCACACCACTTGCTGTACAACCGCAACGCGATTTTCCAGGGCGGCATCCGTCCGCATTATTACTGTCTGCCCGTGCTCAAGCGCGAGACGCATCGCGTCGCGCTGGTCGAAGCGGCAATCTCGGGCAATCCACGTTTTTTCCTGGGTACCGACAGCGCGCCGCATCCGAAGGGTTTGAAGGAGCACGCTTGCGGCTGTGCCGGTTGCTATACGGCGCTGCACGCGCTGGAGCTGTACACCGAAGCCTTCGACCAGGCGGGCGCGCTCGACAGGCTCGAAGGCTTCGCGAGCTTCTTCGGCGCGGACTTTTACGGTCTGCCGCGCAATCAGGAAAAGGTCACGCTGCGTCGCGAAGAGTGGACGTTGCCTGCTGAACTGCCTGTCGGCGATACGCCTGTTGTGCCGCTGCGCGGCGGTGAATCGATCGGTTGGCGGCTGATTTGAGGCTTTGCTAGATGCAGAGTGAAGCGGGCTCGGGTGTGGTCGACGGCGAAGGGGCGGGAGCACAGGTGGGTGCGGAACCGGTGCCGGGCGCGGGCGCCGTGGCGCGCTTCGCCGCTATCGACTGGTCAAGGCCGTGGTTCGCGCAGTTCGCCGGACGCGGCCAGCGCTGGCAGCGGGCCGCGCTCACGAGTTACGCCGCCTTGCTCGCCGAGATGAATGCCGACGCCGCTAACACGTGTCAGACCACAGGCCGCGGCCAACGCCTCGCGTTCATCGCGCAGGACGAACTACCGCCCGGCGCCGCCTACGAGGCGCACATCGCGTCGACCGGCCGCGTGCCGACACGCCACAATCTGCACGACTTCTTCAACGCGTCGATGTGGTTCGCCTTCCCGCGCATCAAGGCCGCGCTCAATACACGGCAGTCGGCGGCGATCGACCTGCTCGGCGTCGGCTCGACGCGCGGCAGCGTGCGCGATGCGCTGACTCTCTTCGACGAAAACGCACTGCTGTTTGCGTGCAGCGATCCAGCGTTGAGCGCCGCGCTGCGCGGCTTCGACTGGCAGACGTTGCTGCTCCAGCGGCGCGACGCATGGGGTTCGAGCTGCGAAGTGCGCTGCTTCGGCCATGCGCTGCTGGAAAAACTCATCGCGCCGTTCAAGGGCTGCACGGGGCATGCATGGATCGTCGACGTACCGTCGGCGTACTTCGAATGGAACGCCGCCGTCCGCGATGCGTGGCTGGACGAGGCGGTCAGCGCCGCGTTGCTGACCACCGACGCGCTGACGAGCCGGCTGTTCGCGCCGCTTCCGGTGCTCGGAATTCCGGGCTGGTGGCCCGACAACGAGACACCGGCCTTCTACGACGATAAGTCTGTATTCCGCTCCGGGCGGCGCGCAGATGTTAAAATTGGCGCCAGCAAAGCAGGCCAGGCAGTCGCGGCCTCAGCGGCTTCGGCCAAAGAGGGCGAGGAAAGTCCGGACTCCACAGGGCAGGGTGATGGCTAACGGCCATCCGTGGCGACACGCGGAACAGGGCAACAGAAAGCAAACCGCCGATGGCCCGGCGCAAGTCGGGATCAGGTAAGGGTGAAACGGTGCGGTAAGAGCGCACCGCGGCTGCTGCAAGGCAGACCGGCACGGTAACCTCCACCCGGAGCAATTCCAAGTAGGCAGGCGCGCATCTTCGAGATGCAGGACGGGGCCCCCGTCTCGTCTGCGGGTAGGAAGCTTGAGCGTGTCAGTAATGACTCGCCTAGAGGAATGGCTGCCACGCGCGTCGCGTCTTCGGACGTTGCGCGTGCACAGAATCCGGCTTATCGGCCTGCTTTGCCACCTCATAAAAAATGCCGGCGTCTTTTCAGGACGCCGGCATTTTTGTTTTTCCGTGCGAGGCTTCGGTCAGGACCACCCGCGCGGCTCGTGCTTTCGCCGTGACACTGCGCTCAGTTCGCCACAATATCGAACGAGTGCGTAAGTTCGGCCGTCTTCGCGATCATGATCGACGCCGAGCAGTATTTGTCGTGCGACAGGTTGATCGCGCGCTCCACGGTAGCCGGGTTCAGATTCTTGCCGGTCACGGTGAAGTGGAAGTGGATCTTCGTGAACACTTTCGGATCTTCGCTGGCGCGCTCCGCCTTGAGCGTCACCGAGCACCCGGCGATTTCCTGGCGGCTCTTCTTTAGGATCATCACGACGTCGTAGGCGGTGCAACCGCCCGTGCCGAGCAGAACCATTTCCATCGGACGCGGTGCGAGATTGCGACCGCCGCCCTCGGGCGCGCCGTCCATCGCAACCAGGTGGCCGCTGCCCGTCTCAGCAGCAAACGCCATCCCGTCTTGCCCCATCCAGCTCACTTTGCATTCCATGCTGTACTCCACCGCGCATCGCTATATCGAGACGGCATTGTAGCCCGGCGATCCAGTGTCCGCCCGAGGCGGCTGGCGAGCCAAATATGCGAAATGACGTCTCCCGTGCTGCAGCGCGGCATGTTGGGACGGGGTTAGGCAGACTGCCCCGCGTTTAGGAGATTTACTCTAGTAGCACTGGCTTGCGCCGTTCGACTGTGTATGCCTCGTCGCTGTATCTACTTGGGCAGACACGCCCTTTGCTGCTCGTAATCCGCATTATGAAATGCGATTTCACAATGCAAATGTTCTTGCGTTGCACAAGCTTGCTTCATATAATTGCTCCATCGGTTGCGGCAGTTCGCAACCTCCGCTGTCTCCTCCACCTCCTCCTTTGGTGGATTAAACCCGAACCGCTCGTTCGGGTTTTTTTTCGCCCGCGTTCTCACGCGCTCCGAAGGCCCGAGAAGGCACATTCGGTATCAAGTCCAGCACGTTTTGACTTGACGTCGCAAATTCCTTTATAATTCAGGGCTTTTCCGCATTCGCGCCCGCGGAGGAAGAACAGGGAGAGCCTGCACGCGCCTCGATGCGCACACTACAAGCAGGAAAAAACACATTGGGCGCAGCAATTTTTTTGGATCGATCATGAAGACGTTTTCCGCAAAAGCCCATGAGGTGACGCGCGAATGGTACGTGATTGACGCGACGGATAAGGTTCTCGGGCGTGTCGCCAGCGAAGTGGCACACCGTCTTCGCGGCAAGCACAAGCCTGAATTCACTCCGCACGTCGACACCGGTGATTTCATCATCGTTATCAACGCCGGCAAGCTGAAGGTCACGGGCAACAAGGCTACTGACAAGAAGTACTATCGCCACTCGGGCTACCCGGGCGGTATTTATGAAACGACGTTCGGCAAGATGCAAGAACGCTTCCCGGGCCGTGCGCTCGAGAAAGCGGTCAAAGGCATGCTGCCGAAGGGCCCGCTCGGCTACGCGATGATCAAGAAGCTGAAGGTCTACGCTGAAGCAACGCATCCGCATTCGGCGCAACAGCCGAAAGCGCTCGAGATCTAAGGGGAGCCCACATGATCGGTAACTGGAATTACGGCACGGGCCGCCGCAAGAGCGCCGTCGCACGCGTGTTCATCAAGGCAGGCAAGGGCGAGATCATTGTGAACGGCAAGCCTATCGCCGATTACTTCTCGCGCGAAACGTCGCTGATGATCGTTCGTCAACCGCTGGAACTCACGAACCACGGCGTCACGTTCGACATCAAGGTCAACGTGAACGGTGGCGGTGAAACGGGGCAAGCCGGTGCGGTTCGCCACGGCATCACCCGCGCGCTGATGGACTACGACGCAACGCTGAAGCCGGAACTGTCGAAGGCTGGCTTCGTTACGCGTGACGCTCGTGAAGTCGAACGTAAGAAGGTCGGCTTCCACAAGGCACGTCGCAGGAAGCAATTCTCGAAGCGTTAATCGCTTCGGGTGCGCACCGGCTCCAGGGCCGGAACGCAGCAAAAGCCGCCAACGCTGTCGCGAAGGCGGCTTTTTTTATGATTACGGCCTCGCTTGGGGCAACGGCTCGGTCGCCGCTCCGCCCGCATCGGCGCCGATGCAGGCAGACTGCGCGCAACGGCAGTGTCGATCGAAGCGACTGTAAGAACCCATTGATTTTGTGGGCTTCGGCACGATATTGAGATCAGCCCTACAATAGCGGTTAGAAGCTTTTTGGAGAGTTCGAATGAACGCAGTCACCGACACACCCGTGACCGAGATGCCCGCCCCCTTCGTCTTTACCGACGCAGCGGCTGACAAGGTCAAGCAACTGATCGAAGAAGAAGGCAATGCGGACCTGAAACTGCGCGTTTTCGTGCAGGGCGGCGGCTGTTCCGGCTTCCAGTACGGCTTTACGTTCGACGAAGCCGTCAACGAAGACGACACCGTCATGAACAAGAGCGGCGTGCAATTGTTGATCGACTCGATGAGCTACCAGTATCTGGTCGGCGCTGAGATCGACTACAAGGATGACATCAACGGCGCGCAGTTCGTGATCAAGAACCCGAACGCGACCACTACGTGCGGTTGCGGTTCGTCGTTCTCGGTCTGACAACGGAAAGACAAAGCGTTGGAAAGCAACGGGGCTTCGAGCCCCGTTTTTTATTGCCTGTGCACGCCGGCGAGGCGTGCGCCCGCGCGACCTCCGCAACCGCGCTCGCTCAATCTCCACCGCGTCAACGCGGGTAAATTGCTCCCAGTACCCGTTCCGCGCTCGCGCCGGTAACAGCCGGCAAACTTCCCGGCAGGCGCGCGACGCAGCGCATTGCGAGCCACGCAAAGGCCAGCGGCTCGACCTGGCTTGGCGGCACACCGAGGGCGTCGGTCGTCATTACGGGAACGCCGCTGACGCCGCTGTCTTCCAGTGCCTGCTGCAGCGCCTTCAAAATCTCCGGATTGCGCGCACCGCCGCCGCACACGTAGACCGCTCGCGCATCCGGCGCGTGCCGCTCTATCTCCCGCGCGACCGTCACAGCGGTTAACGCGACCAGCGTGGCTTGCACGTCGGCCGGCGCGAGTTCGCCAAACGGGCGCAGTTTGGCATCGAGCCACTCGGCATTGAACAGGTCGCGACCGGTGCTCTTGGGCGGCTGTTGTGCAAAAAACGGCTCGTCGAGCAGCGCGTTCAGCAGTGACCGGTCGACCTGGCCGCTTGCCGCGAACTGACCGTTTTCGTCGAATGGCTTGCCGAGATGGCGCTGCGCCCACCCGTCGAGAAGCGCGTTCGCCGGCCCGCAATCGAAGCCCCGCACGCTGCCGGTCGCATTCAGAATCGTGATGTTGCTGATGCCGCCAAGATTGCACACCACGCGCGTCTCGTCTTTCGCGCCGAAGATGGTCGCATGAAACGCCGGCACGAGCGGCGCGCCCTGGCCGCCAGCGGCGACGTCCCTGCTGCGGAAGTCGGCGACCACGTCGATATGCATCATCTCGGCAAGCAGCGCCGGGTTGTTGATCTGCCGCGTGTAGCCTTTCTCCGGCCTGTGCCGCACCGTCTGCCCATGCACGCCGATCGCGCGCACTTCGGCGGCGGAAACGTGGCAACCGCGCAAGAGTTCGTGACAACACACGGTATAGCGCGTGGCGAGCGCGTTGGCGGCCAGCGCTTCCCGTTCGATCTCGTTTTCGCCCGGCTGCTGCAGCGCGAACAACGCGTCGCGCAAGCCAGCCGCAAAGCCGACGAACGCCTCGGCCAGCACCACGGGCGGTTTCCCTTGCGCGAACCGGACAGCCACGCCGTCCACACCGTCCATGCTGGTGCCGGACATCAATCCAAAGTAGACGCCGTCTGCCGGGTCTTGCGCCACGTTGCTGCTCCTGATCATGGTTCGTTGCTCTTTCATTGCCGCTGCTTTGCGAAGGTTTTAGCAGATTATCGATGCAAGCGCGCTCGAATATAAACCGCGTCCCGGGCGAACGGACGTACGGCGGCGTCCAACCCGCACCGCCAGAACGCGCTCTCACCCCTGCCGGTGGGCGCGGCGGCGCGCATCTATGGGACAATCTACCTTTTCCGCGACTTCCCGTTTCCAGCATGAGCACCGAGTCCACCAAGCCTAACGCCGCCCCCGCCTTCCCGATCACCGACGAAGTCCGTCACGCGCTCGCCGTCACCAAGCGAGGCGTCGACGAATTGCTGATCGAAGAAGAATTCGCGCAAAAGCTCGCGAAGAGCGCGGCGACCGGCACGCCGCTGCGTATCAAGCTCGGGCTCGATCCGACCGCGCCGGACATCCATATCGGCCACACGGTCGTACTGAACAAGATGCGGCAGTTGCAGGATCTCGGTCACACGGTCATTTTCCTGATTGGCGACTTCACGTCGCTCATCGGCGACCCGTCGGGCCGCAATGCCACGCGCCCGCCGCTCACGCGCGAGCAGATCGAATCGAACGCGAAGACCTATTTCGAGCAGGCCGCGCTGGTGCTCGACCGCGAGAAGACCGAGATCCGCTACAACAGCGAGTGGTCGATGCCGCTCGGCGCCGACGGCATGATCAAGCTCGCGTCGCGCTACACGGTCGCGCGAATTCTCGAGCGTGAAGATTTCACCAAGCGTTTTCAGAGCGGCGTGCCGATTTCTATCCACGAATTCCTGTATCCGCTGATGCAGGGTTATGACTCGGTCGCGCTGAATGCCGACCTGGAACTCGGCGGCACCGATCAGAAGTTCAACCTGCTGGTCGGCCGTGAACTGCAGAAGCAGTACGGCCAGGAGCAGCAGTGCATTTTGACGATGCCGCTGCTCGAAGGCCTCGACGGTGTCGAGAAGATGTCGAAGTCGAAGAACAATTACATTGGCATCAGCGAAAAGCCGACAGAGATGTTCGGCAAGCTGATGAGCATTTCCGACGTGTTGATGTGGCGTTACTTCGAATTGCTGTCGTTCCGTCCAATGGACGAAATCGCAGGCTTCAAGAAAGAGATCGAGGCCGGCCGCAATCCGCGCGATTTCAAGGTCATGCTGGGCCAGGAAATCGTCGCGCGCTTTCACTCGCAGGCCGATGCCGAGCGTGCGTTGGAAGACTTCAACCACCGCGCGAAGGGCGGCGTGCCGGACGATATCCCGGCGGTGACGCTGGCAGGCGCACCGCTAGCCATCGGCCAATTGCTCAAGCAGGCCAACCTCGTGCCGTCGACGAGCGAAGCGTTGCGCAACATCGAGCAGGGCGGTGTGAAGATCGACGGCGCGACTGTGTCGGACAAGGGCTTGAAGGTCGAGTCGGGCGAGTACGTCGTGCAGGTCGGCAAGCGCCGCTTTGCGCGCGTCACGCTGACTGCGTAAATGTGCGCGCAATGAACCGACCTTCGCAGCCGGAGCCGGCCCGATGATCGCGCTGATCCAGCGCGTGCTGCGCGCCGAAGTGCGTGTCGCCGACCGCGTGACGGGCGCGATCGACGCCGGCCTGCTCGCGCTCGTGTGCGCGGAGCGCGGCGACACCGAGGCGGCGGCCGACCGGCTGCTCGCCAAAGTGCTCGGCTACCGCGTGTTTAGCGACGCCGCAGGCAAGATGAACCTTTCTGTGCAGAATCTGGACGGCGCCGGCCGCGCCGGAGGTCTGCTGCTGGTTTCGCAGTTCACGCTGGCCGCGGACACCAACAGCGGCTTGCGTCCGAGCTTCACGCCGGCCGCGCCGCCAGACGAGGGCAAGCGCCTGTTCGACTACTTTGTTGCGGCGGCGCGCGCAAAGCATCCTATCGTCGAGACCGGCGAATTCGGCGCCGAGATGCAGGTGTCGCTCGTCAACGACGGGCCGGTCACGTTCTGGCTGCAGACCAACGCCTGATTTCGCGCGGTTCTTGCAACCATAGCGGTTCGGCACAACCGGCCAACAGCGCCCAACTGGATCCCATGACCACGCAGATTCTGTTTATCCGGCACGGCGAGACCGACTGGAACCGCATCAAACGTATTCAAGGGCACATCGACATTCCGCTCGCGGCGGTGGGACTTGCGCAGGCGCAAAGCCTTGCACGCCGCATCGCCGATGAAGTGAAGCACGGCGCGCGGCTCGATGCGATCTATTCGAGCGACCTGCAGCGCGCGCGGCAAACCGCGCAACCCTTCGCGGACGCGCTAGGTTTGCCGGTGCATTTGCGCGAAGGTTTGCGCGAGCGCTCATACGGCGCGTTCCAGGGTCACGACAGCGATGAAATCGCCGCGCGTTTCCCGGACGAATACGCACACTGGCAGACCCGCGACCCCGGCTTTACGCCACCCGGAGGCGAGTCGCAGCGCGCGTTCTACCACCGCGTGTTGCACGCGATCGAACCGCTCGTCGCCGCGCATCCGGGTGGGCGAATTGCCTGCGTCGCGCACGGTGGCGTGCTCGATTGTGTGCGTCGCTTTGCATGCGGTTTACCGCTCGATGCGCCGCGTGACTACGCGCTGCTGAACACTAGTGTGAATGTGGTGGACTTCGACAACGGCCGTGCGACGGTGGTGTCGTGGGGCGACATCTCGCATCTCGACGCGCCTGGCGCCGACGATAGCTTCAAGAAGGGTCCGGAACCGGGGCGTTGATTACTCGTGCCGCGTCGCGTCAACTCGTGTCACGCCGTTGAGCGAATATCCGAGGCCGCGCGCCGTAGTAGCCGACGACGCGCGCGTTCGAACACGCCGTTCATTCCGTTAATCTGATTACTGGCCGCGACGACCCGCACGCGCGCCAGGTTGCTCAACCGGCCCAGGAATAGCCGCTCGCGCCGAGATCCGGCTTCAGGTCGCAGCCGAGTCCCACAGCCCAGGCAACGTGCTGGACGCGTCTGGCGCCGCGAGTCCGAAGTGCCGGTAAGTCAGCAGCGTGGCCACGCGGCCGCGTGGCGTGCGTTGCAGGAAGCCTTGCTGGATCAGATACGGCTCGAGCACGTCTTCAATAGTGTCGCGTTCTTCGCCAATCGCCGCTGCAAGGTTGTCGACGCCGACCGGTCCGCCGTCGAACTTGTGCAAAATCGCTTCCAGTAGCTTGCGGTCCATCAGGTCGAAGCCGACCGCGTCGACGTCGAGCATTCTGAGCGCCGCGTCGGCGACTTGAGCGGTGATGTTGCCGTCGGCTTTTACCTCGGCGAAATCGCGCACGCGGCGCAGCAACCGGTTGGCGATACGCGGCGTGCCGCGCGCGCGCTTGGCGATTTCGAACGCGCCGTCAGGATGAATCTGCGCATTCAGCAGCGAGGCCGAACGCGTGACGATGCGTGCGAGTTCCTCGGCGTTATAAAACTCCAGCCGTGCAACGATGCCGAAGCGATCGCGTAGCGGATTGGTCAGCATGCCCGCGCGGGTGGTCGCACCGACCAGCGTGAACGGCTGCAAGTCCAGCTTGACGCTGCGCGCGGCCGGCCCTTCGCCGATCATGATGTCGATCTGGTAATCCTCCAACGCGGGGTACAGAATTTCCTCGACGACCGGTGAAAGCCGGTGAATTTCGTCGATGAACAACACGTCGTTGGCTTCGAGGTTGGTCAGTAGCGCGGCCAGGTCGCCGGCGCGCTCCAGCACCGGCCCGGAGGTTTGCCGCAGATTGACGCCCATTTCCCGCGCGATGATATGCGCGAGCGTGGTTTTGCCCAAGCCCGGCGGCCCAAACAGCAACACGTGGTCGAGCGATTCGGAGCGGCGCTTGGCTGCCTCAATGAAGATTTCCAGCTGACCGCGCACTTTTTCCTGCCCGACATATTCTTCGAGCTGGCGCGGTCGCAACGCTCGTTCGAACGCTTCTTCGTTCGGCGAGACGGGCGTGGCCGCGATGATGCGCTCGGCGGCGAGTTTGTCGGTTTCGATCATGTGGTCATTGTACCGCGCGAGGACGGTCGGGAAACCCGGCCGAATGGCCGATGCGCGTCGACCCGACAGACGACCTCACATCACGCGGGCGTCTTTGCCCGAGCACGGCGAGGCCGCCGCCAGGGCGTCAGCTTCAGGCCTTGGACAATGCCTTGAGCGCGAGCTTGATCCCTTCCGAAATGCCGGTGCCGGCCGGCACGTTCTTGATTGCCGCCAACGCTTCTTTCTCCGAGTAGCCCAATGCGAGCAGCGCGTTGAGAATGTCGGACGCGTGATCCGATGCCGACGCCGCGCCGGCCATCGCGCCGAGGTCCGCGCCAAGCTTGCCCTTCAGTTCGAGCAGCAGTCGCTCTGCCGTTTTCTTGCCGATGCCCGGTACGCGCGTTAGGCGCGCGGCGTCCTGCAGCGTGACGGTTTGCGAAAGCTCGTGCACGCTCATGCCGGACAGCACGGCTAGCGCCATGCGCGCGCCGATGCCCGAGATTTTCAACAACTCGCGGAAAGTGGAGCGTTCCTCCGTCGTGCCGAAGCCGTAGAGCAGATGCGCGTCTTCTCGCACGATCATTTGCGTGAGCAGCACCACGCGTTCGCCGGTGGACGGCAAGTTGTAGAACGTGCTCATGGGCACATCGACTTCGTAACCGACACCGTTGCAGTCGACGAGCAGATGCGGCGGGTTTTTTTCCAGCAGAACGCCGGCAATGCGACCGATCATGGCGAATTCAGAATCGAGAGAAAGGGCGAGTGTAGCGCAGGGCGTGTGCGCCGCTTAAGGCCAGTCATTGCATCAAGCGAAAAAATGACGGGCGCCGCGGCAACATCAGCCAACCAGACGCCCACGCCGCACGCGCAGTCCTTTCTTTGCAAGCGATGGCGCGATGCCACCGAGCGTGCTCAATGTCGTGCCGCCGTGCGCATGACAAATGGCCATGCCGAGCGCGTCGGCGGCGTCGGTGCTCGGCACGCCCGAAAGATTGAGCAGACGCACGACCATCTGCTGCATCTGCTCCTTGGTCGCGCGGCCATAACCGACTACCGCCTGCTTCAGCTGCAGGGCAGTGTATTCGGCGACCGGCACGCCGCCCGCGACGAGTCCGCAGATGGCCGCGCCGCGCGCCTGGCCCAGCAGCAACGTGGATTGCGGATTGACGTTGACGAACACCTTTTCGATCGCCGATTGATCCGGCGAGTGCTGGCGAATCAGCGTCGAGATACCCTCGAAGATGGTGCCGAGCCGCGACGGCAAGTCGGCGTCCGCGGTCTTGATGATGCCGCTCGCGACATAGCTCAGTGTGTGACCGCTTTGATCGATCACGCCGAAGCCGGTCACGCGCAAGCCGGGGTCGATGCCGAGAATTCTCATGAAGTGCCGCAGATGCGGTTAAAACCAGGTGCCTGCGATACTACAACACACACGCCGCGCGGCGGTCCGCATGTGGCGGGGCAGGCGGAATAAAAACTGCTGCCGTGGACACAGGGAGGCGATCGCACATGCAGCGCTATGGGAACAGGAGCGGAAAATCGGCCGTCGTGGCTTACGAAATCGGCGATAACTTCGTCGCCGCTCGCTTCAACTCGGGCACGACCTACTGGTATTCGAAACAGAGCGTCGGCGCGAAACATGTTGCTGCGCTCAAGCGCCTCGCAAAGCAAGGCGAGGGCCTTGGCACCTACATCAGCCAGCACCCGGACGTGAGGGACGGCTACGAGCGCAAGGATCCCCCGGACTGACGACTCAGTCGGCGTTGCGCGGGCGTCCGAAAACAAAACGGCCCGGCGGAAAATTCCACCGGGCCGTTCTATCGTCGCCTACTGCGGATGTTGCAATGACACGCCGCTCGTCAAACCCGAATCAATGCCGGAAATGACGCACGCCGGTCAACACCATCGCGATGTTGTGTTCGTCAGCGGCGCTCACCACTTCGTCGTCGCGCATCGAGCCGCCCGGCTGGATCACGCAGGTCGCGCCCGCTGCCACGACCACGTCGAGGCCGTCGCGGAACGGGAAGAACGCGTCCGACGCGACCGCCGAGCCGCTCAGCTTCAAACCGGCGTTCTGCGCCTTGATGCTCGCGATGCGCGCCGAGTCCACGCGGCTCATCTGGCCGGCGCCGACGCCGAGCGTCATGCCGTTGCCGCAGAACACGATTGCGTTCGACTTCACGTACTTCGCCACGCGCCACGCGAACAACAGGTCGTCCATTTCCTTCGGCGTCGGATGACGCTTCGTGACCACGCGCAACTCGCGCGGCTGCACGTTCTTCGAATCGAGTGATTGGACCAGCAGGCCGCCGCCCACGCGCTTCAGATCGAACGCGTTGTGGCCTTCGCCCAGTGCGATTTCAAGCAAGCGCACATTCTGCTTCGCCGCGAAAACCTGGCGCGCTTCGGCACTGAACGACGGCGCGATCAGCACTTCGACGAACTGCTTGGCCACCGCTTGCGCCGCCGCTTCATCCACTTCGCGATTGAACGCGATGATGCCGCCGAACGCCGACGTCGGATCGGTCTGGAATGCCTTCGAGTAGGCTTCGTTCGCGTCCGCGCCGACCGCCACGCCGCACGGATTCGCGTGCTTGACGATCACGCAGGCCGGCACGTCGAAGGTCTTCACGCATTCCCACGCCGCGTCGGAGTCGGCGATGTTGTTGTACGAGAGTTCCTTGCCTTGCAACTGGTTGTAGTTCGCGAGCGCGCCGGCCGGCACCGACAGATCGCGATAGAACGCGGCGCTCTGGTGCGGGTTTTCGCCGTAGCGCAAATCCTGCACCTTGTCGAAGGCGAGGTTGAAGGTCGCCGGATAAGCGTTGCGCGACGCGTGCTGCAGTTCGTCGGTGAGACTCGTCAGATAGTTCGTGATCGCGCCGTCGTACTGCGCGGTGTGTGCGAACACCTTGGTCGCGAGACGGAAGTTCGTCTTGTACGACACCGCGTTGCTGTTCGTGCGCATTTCCTCGAGCACGACCGCGTAATCAGCCGGATCGACCACCACGGTCACGTCGCGATGATTCTTCGCAGCGGAGCGCAGCATGGTCGGGCCGCCGATGTCGATGTTCTCGATCGCGTCTTCCAGCGAGCACTCTTCTTTCGACACCGTCTGCACGAACGGGTACAGGTTCACAACCAGCAGGTCGATGGTCGGAATGTCGTGCTTCTCGAGCGCTGCCATGTGTTCCGGCAGGTCGCGGCGCGCGAGAATGCCGCCGTGCACCTTCGGATGCAGCGTCTTCACGCGCCCGTCGAGCATTTCCGGGAAGCCCGTGTAGTCGGCGACTTCAGTGACGGAGAGGCCGGCGTCCGCGAGCAGTTTCGCGGTGCCGCCGGTCGACAGGATCTTGACACCGAGGTCCGACAGCGACTTGGCGAAGTCGACGATGCCGGACTTGTCGGAAACGGAGATGAGCGCTTGCTTGATCATGATGAAGACGAAAAGCCGAAGGGAAACGTGGCAGGGCGCGAGAAAACTACTTCGAGCTACAACAAACCGTGCTGTTGCAGCTTCTTGCGCAGCGTATTGCGGTTGATGCCGAGATACTCGGCGGCCAGCGACTGATTGCCGCCGGCCTGCTCGAGCACCACTTCGAGCAGGGGTTTTTCAACGCACGAAATCACCATGTCGTACACGTCGTGCGGATTCGAGCCGTCGAGATCCTGGAAGTACACGCCCAGGCTGTCGCGGACAGATTGTTCGATATTATTCTTGCTCATGCTGCTAGTCGGTCTGTGTGGTCCTCGCCCTTGTTGTCGGGCCCGGAGTTGCCGACGGTTTCGTCGACGTAGACGAGGCGGTCGGAGATCGCCTTCTGTGCGTCGAAAAACTCGTTGACGGCGAGGAGTTGTTCGCGCGTGGTGTCCAGCGTATTCATGCGATGCCGGAACACGTTGGCGCCGGAAAGGCCGCGAGTGTACCAGCCGATGTGCTTGCGCGCAGTGCGAACGCCGGTAAATTCCCCGTAGAACTCGTAGTGATCTTCCAGGTGTTCGTTCATGACCTGCTGGATTTCGTCGATGCGCGGCGGCGGCAACAACGCGCCCGTCTGCAGGAAATGTTCGATCTCGCGGAACAGCCACGGGCGCCCCTGCGCCGCGCGGCCGATCATGATGGCGTCCGCGCCCGTAACGGCAAGCACGTGGCGCGCTTTTTCCGGCGACGTTATGTCGCCGTTGGCCACCACCGGAATGCGCACCGCCGCTTTGACTGCCGCGATGGTCTCGTATTCGGCGTCGCCGTGATACAGGTCGGCGCGGGTGCGGCCGTGCACAGTCAGCATCGAAATGCCGGCGTATTCCGCAAGGCGCGCGACGTTCAGCGCATTCCTGTTCTCGCGATCCCAGCCGGTGCGGATTTTCAGTGTGACCGGTACCGCGTCGGGACCGACGCCCACCGCGCTCACCACCGCCTCGACAATGCGCTGCACGAGCGGCTCGTTCTGCAACAGGGCCGAACCGGCCGCCACATTGCAAACCTTTTTGGCCGGACAGCCCATATTGATGTCGATGATCTGCGCGCCGTTCGCCACGTTGTAGCGGGCCGCTTCGGCCATCATGGCGGGATCGGCGCCGGCGATCTGCACGGCGATCGGCTCGACCTCGCCGGCGTGATTCGCGCGGCGCATGGTCTTCTCGCTTTTCCACAACTGCGCGTTCGACGCGACCATTTCGGACACGGCATAGCCCGCGCCCAGCCGTTTGCACAACTGCCGGAACGGACGGTCGGTCACGCCGGCCATGGGCGCGACGAACAGGTTATTGCGTAAATTGTGCGAGCCGAGAGTGGGCATGACATGGACGCGCTAGCGACCGATTGCACGGTGTTGTCAATCGGAGCGTTCGCGAAATGCGAGGGAAAACCGCTATTTTAGCGTTAACGGATAGCCCGCACCGGACCTGCGAGTGCTGTAACCCATTAAATCTTCTATGAAAGTCGTCGGCGTCATAGAGTTCTGGCGGCTGGCTGAACCTGGTTCGGGCGGCGCAGACGCGACGAAAGCGGAGCCGCGCGAGCCGCGCATGAACCGGCACGCGAGCCGCGCGCCTATGCTCAGCGGCGCTGCCCGAACATCATCTGACGCGCGAGCGCGGTTTTCACGGGAGGCACGAATTCGAGCGCGGTGAGGGCGAGGCCGCGCATAATCGCGAGCGGCGCGAAGTCGACGGTGAAAAGACGCGCGAGCGTGTCGGTCGCACCGATCGTCATGCGGCGGTCGAGCGCGCGGCGCTGCGCGAACGTCGCGAGCGCGAGCGGCGTGGGACCTTCCGCCGACAACGCGTCCGCGAGCGCATGCGCGTCGCGCAAGCCGAGATTGAGCCCTTGACCCGCTACCGGATGCAGCGTTTGCGCTGCATTGCCGATTGCGACAGCGCGACCCTTGACGAGTGTATCGACGGCGTTCAGGCCGAGCGGGAACGATGCGCGCCCCTTGATGTGCGTGAAGCGTCCCATGCGACCGCCGAACGCGCTGCCGAGTTCGTGCAGGAAATCGTCGTCGGAGAGTTGCGCGCGACGCGCGGCTTCGTCCGGCGAGCAGCACCACACGAGCGCGTAGTCCGCGCCACGCACGCCGCCCATCGGCAGCAACGCGATCGGACCTTCCGGCGTGAAGCGTTCCCACGCGACATGCGGCTGCGGCGCCGACACGGTCACCGTGCCGACCAGCGCTGTTTGCCCGTAGTCGCGCGTGCTCTGCGTGCCCTGTTTGTCCGAGCGTTTGCCGGCATGCTCGCCCGCGTCGTTCGGCGCCGATGTGCGCGTGTGCATTTCGGGGTCGCGCCCGTCGTCTGCTTCGGTGTCGTTATCAGCGCTTGCGCCGACGGCCGCGGCTGCGCGCCTCTTCGCGCCGCCGTGCCCGCTTTTCTGGTCGCCGAACAGGCCACCTTCCGCATTCACGAGAATCCGTGTGCGCAGGCGGCGCGTGACGCCGGCGGTTTCGATCGGCAGCGTGACGCCGTCGTTTTCCTGAACAGGCGCGCCGGCGGAGGTCGAGCGGAACCAGTGCACCGGCGTCGCGTGCACCGCTTCGGCTAGGCCATGCACGATCGAGCCATAGCGCAGCACATAGCCGAGCGCCGGCAGGCCGTGCTCGGCGTGGTCGATCAGCGTGCGGCCGAAACGACCGCGCTGCGATACGTGGATGCGTTGGATCGCGGTGGCGTCGGCGGGCCAGCGCAACGGCTCCAGGATCATGCGGCTGCCGTGCGAGACGGCGATCGCGCGCGGATCGGCAATCGAATCTTCGGGCTCGCGGGCGTCCACCAGGCCGACTTTGAGCGCGCGCGTCGCGCTGCGGCGGGCCAGCCAACCGGCCAGCGCGAGCCCCACCGGCCCGGCGCCCACGATCGTCACGTCGAAGTCGAATGTCTGATCGAGTGCGGCGGGCCTCAGGATCACCGTGGACGGAGAGACATCGTTCATTGCGGGTTACTTCCTTGTTTCAAGAGCCGCGGGCGTCCCGCATCAGCGCTTCGATCTCGTCGGCGGCGACCGGCACGTCGCGCGTCATCAGTTCGCAGCCTGCGGGCGTGACGATCGCATCGTCCTCGATGCGAATGCCGATGTTCCAGTAGCGCTCGGGCACGCCTTCGGCCGGGCGGATATACAAGCCGGGCTCGATGGTCAGCGTCATGGAAGCCTGCAACGTGCGCCAGGGCAACGCACCGGTTTCGTCGCGCGGGGCGCCGCGCTCACGGTAATCGCCGACATCGTGCACGTCCATGCCGAGCCAGTGGCCGGTACGGTGCATATAGAACGGCGCGTAGGCGCGTTCGGCGATCAGGTCGTCGACAGAAGCGAACTTGTTGCGCTCGACAATGCCCGTATCCAGCAAGCCTTGCGACAGCACGCGCACGGCGGCCTGATGCGGATCGTCGAAGGTGGCGCCGACGCGCGTCGCGTCGACAGCCGCCTGCTGCGCGGCGAGCACGATGTCGTAAAGCTCGCGCTGCGCCGGCGTGAAGCGGCCGCTTGCCGGGAACGTTCGCGTGATGTCGGACGCGTAGCCGTCCAGTTCGCAGGCGGCGTCGATCAGGATGAGGTCGCCATCCTGCGCAATCGCGCTGCCGGCCGGATAGTGCAGCACGCAAGCATTGGCGCCGGCCGCGACGATCGACGTATAGGCGGGCGCCTGCGCACCGAATTTGCGGAACGTGTAGAGCAGCTCCGCCTCGAGTTCGTACTCGCGCACGCCGGGGCGGCACGCCGCCATCGCCCGGCGGTGCGCCTGCGCGGAGATCTGTCCGGCGCGGCGCATGATCGCCAGTTCGTGGTCGTCCTTGATGAGCCGCATGTCGTCGAGCAGCGGCACGAGATCGCGCGCGGCCATGGGCGCCGCGACGCCGCTGCGGCCTTGAGCGCGCACGGCCTCGAGCCAGCCGCGCACCTGGCCGTCGAGTTTCTCCGACGTGCCCAGCGCGTAGTGCAGCGACGGCTTGTCCGCGAGCAGCCTCGGCATGTGCGCGTCGATTTCGCCGAACGGAAACGCGGCGTCGAATCCGAAGGCTACCCGCGCGCCGTCGGGCCCGAAACGGAAGCCTTCCCACGTTTCGCGCTCGATATTTTTCTCGCGGCAGAACAGGATGGACGCGGGCTCGCCCGTTGCGGCGCTTGCGTCGAGCACGAGCAGCGCTTCGGGCTCGGTGAAGCCGGTCAGATAGTAGAAGTAGCTGTCGTGCCGGTACGGATAATCCGCGTCGCGGTTGCGCAGCGCTTCGGGCGCGGTCGGCACGATGGCGACGCCGCCGCCCGCCGCGCGCAGCGCGGCGAGTACGCGCTCGCGGCGTGTACGGTAGACGTCGATGGCAATGGTGGGTTCGGTCGGCTGGTTCATCGTGCGATTGTAGCGCCCAATGCACAGAGTCATTTTGTGCCGATGCCGACGCCGAACGACCGGCGCGTTGGCCGTTCGGCCGGCTAGACGGCGCTCGGGCGGCGCGGCAATGTTGCAATCCATCCACAGCGAACGTGCATGCGGCTCGCAGAGAGCGCACGGGCCGCTCGCGCAACGCGCCAAGCACTTATACTTTCGCCGGATTCAGAAAAAGGCAGATGGCAATGATGAAACTCATCGGTTCGCTCGCCAGCCCGTTCGTGCGCAAAGCGCGCATCGTGCTGGCCGACAAGAAGATCGACTACGAGCTGGTGCCCGAGAACGTCTGGGCGCCGGATACCCGCATCCACACCTTCAATCCGCTCGGCAAAGTCCCGTGCCTCGTGATGGAAGACGGCGAAGCAGTGTTCGATTCACGCGTGATCTGCGAGTACGTGGACACGCTGTCGCCGGTCGGCAAGCTGATTCCGCAAGCGGGGCGCGAGCGCATCGAGGTGCGTTGCTGGGAAGCGCTCGCCGACGGCCTGCTCGACGCCGCCGTGCTGATCCGCCTCGAAAGCACGCAGCGCACGCCGGAGCAGCGGGTCGACGCGTGGGTGGCGCGGCAGCAACGCAAGATCGACGAATCGCTCGTCGCCATGTCTCAGGGCCTGGGCAGCAAGCCGTGGTGTGCGGGCAATCACTACACGCTCGCCGATATCGCCGTGGGTTGCGCGTTGGGCTATCTCGACTTTCGCATGCCGGAACTGAACTGGCGCGAGTCGCACCCGAATCTCGACAAGCATTTTCAGAAGCTTTCGTTGCGTCCGTCGTTTATTGATACTGTGCCGGTTAACTGACTGATCCGATAAAGCACGGTGCCCGCGATTACAGCAAGTTTGCAAAATTGCGTTAATCAGTCTTTCAAAGTCATGAATTAATGCTTTCGTTTGTGGTAAAAAAGCGCCTCCCGTCAGGCGCTTTTTTTTCGTCTGCCGCGTGGGGCAATGGTTCTGCGGTTATTTATTCGGCATGTCTCAGCGTCGAAAGCGGCCATTGCGAATGGGCGACGCGTTATGTGCGTCGACAAAACGAATACACCACAAAGAGACTTTCATGATGAAACCGTATCGCTTCGTTATTGCCGCTTCTGCCTGCTCGCTGTTTGCCGCGTGCTCCAATGTGAGCAGCCTCGATCCGTCGGCGCTGGTTCAATCCGGTCAGCTGGTCACGCAAGCGGCTACGCTTTCCGACGCCGACGTGCGCACGCTGACCGACAAATCGTGCGCGCAACTCGACAGCGAAAACACGATCGCGCCCGCTAATAGCAAATACCAGAAACGTCTAAACAAGATTGCCGCGCAATTGGGTGACAACATCAACGGCACGCCGGTGAATTACAAGGTGTACATGACGAAGGACGTCAACGCGTGGGCAATGGCTAACGGTTGCGTACGGGTGTACAGCGGTCTGATGGACATGATGAACGACAACGAGGTGCGCGGCGTGGTCGGCCATGAAATGGGCCACGTGGCGCTCGGCCATACGAAGAAGGCAATGCAGGTTGCGTATGCGACATCCGCGGCGCGTTCGGTTGCTTCTTCGGCGGGTGGCGTTGCGGGTGCGCTATCCGGTTCGCAACTGGGCGATTTCTCGGAGAAGCTGATTAACGCGCAATTCTCGCAAACTCAGGAAAGTGCCGCCGACGACTATTCGTTCGATTTGCAGAAAAAGAAAAATCTCGATCCGTCGGGCCTTGTCACGGCGTTCAACAAACTCGCGCAAATAGACGGTGGAAAATCGAGTATGTTGAGTTCGCACCCGGCGTCGCCTGCACGCGCGCAGCATATCCAGCAGCGTATTGCTTCGAATCAATAACGCTTGCGTGGTTCAACAATAACGCTTGCGTGGTTCACCGATAACGCTTGCGTGGTTCACCAAACGCGCGCTTGCGGCCATGCCGCAGCGCGCGTTTTTTTTATTGCTTACGCCTCACCGTTCCCGGATTTACCGTTTCTCCGGAAAGTCCTGCCCGGCCCGAAAGCAAAGCCGAATGCGAGCAGGAATAACGAAACGGCGAGCACCGTGTTATTGCCGCTCGTCACATATGGCGTACGGCCGGCCGTGCCTTGCACGGTGACGTCGAGAGAACCGATCGTGTAGGGCGTGAGCCGTCCGAGCACTTTACCGTTGGCGTCGATCGCGGCCGTCATGCCCGTGTTGGTCGCACGCAGCATCGGGCGGCCGGTTTCGAGCGAGCGCATGCGCGCTATCTGCAAGTGCTGGTCGAGCGCGATGGTGTCGCCGAACCACGCGAGATTGGTCGAGTTGATCAGCACGCCTGCCGGCGTATCGCTTTCGCGGATGGTCCGCGCAATTTCTTCGCCGAAAATGTCTTCGTAGCAAATGTCGACTGCGACCGGCTGGTTATGCACGATGAACGGCTTTTGCACCGGACCGCCGCGCGCGAAGTCGCCGAGCGGAATGCTCATCAGGTTGACGAACCAGCGAAAGCCCCACGGCACGAATTCGCCGAACGGTACCAGGTGATGCTTGTCGTAGCGGTAGATGTCACGTGTGCCGGGGGTCACGCCAAACAGGCTGTTCGTGTAGTCGACCACGCGGCCTTCGGGTGTGACGGAGCCGCCGATTGCGCCAAACAGGATCGCGCTGCCGGTGGAGTCCGAAAAGCTGCGCACCGCCGACGCGAACGGCGCCGGCAACTGCTGCGCCAGCACGGGAATGGCCGTCTCCGGCGTGACGATCAGGTCGGCGGGCTTGGAGGTGATCATCTGCTGATACTGGTCGATGGCGGCGCGCATGCCCGCTTCCTCGAACTTCATTTCCTGTTTGACGTCGCCTTGCAGGAGGCGCACGGTCAACGGCGCGTTGGCGGGAACAGTCCACTTGGCGAGCGGCAGCAGCAGGCCTGCCGCGATCAGCGCCAGCGCGACGCCGGCCGGCGCGGCGATCCGCGCGGCGCCGCCGCGGGTATGCTCGCCGCCGGACGCAGCCTCGCGAGCCTCGCGCCGACGGCGCAGCAGAGCAACGACTGCCTGCACGATCAACGCCGCTGCAAGCGCGAGCACCCAACCGACGCCATACACGCCCGCAAGTGGGGCGAATCCAGCGAACGGGCCGTCGACTTGCGCGTAGCCGCTAGCGAGCCACGGAAAACCGGTGAACACCGTGCCACGCAACCATTCGCCGATCGCCCATGCGCTGGCGAACGCGAGCGCTCCATGCCATGTCGGCGAGAACGGCGTATCGGTACTCGACGAGCCGTTGCGGGCATGACCGGCGCAGAACGACCAGATGCCCGCGGCCAAAGCAGGATACAGCGCGAGATAAAGCGAAAACAGCACGAGCGCCGTGCCGGCAAGCGGCGCTGGCATGCCGCCGAAAAAATGCATGCTGACGTATAACCACCAGACGCCGCTCACAAAGTTGCCGAAGCCAAACGCGCCGCCTGTCAGGGCCGCACTTTTCCAGCCCGTGGTACGCGTCAGCCAGCCGAAGAAAAACACGAAGATGAGAAGTTCGAGCCAGCCGCCATGCGGCGTGGGTGCGAACGACAGCGTGTTCGCCGCGCCGGCCGCCAGCGCGACGAGATAATGCCAGCGAGGAAGCGTGCGCGCTCGCGTGGGTCTGGCGGCAGAAGCGCTCGTGCCGTGACGGGAGCGGGAAGTAATCGGGTCGGCCATTGTTGCGCGGTCGGCGTGAGGAGTGGCAAATTGAAAAGTCAGGCCGCGGAGCCGGCGGGTGGGCATCGGCGGCTGGGCATCGCGGCTTGAAGCGGGAGCAGCCGGGCCGCTCAGGTCTGCACGTGCTGCGCTTCGCGCTCGCGCTGACCGGCAAGCGGGTCGCGCCGCACGAGCAGCATGTGAACCTGGCGGGCGTCGCCGCGCAGAATCTCGAAAATGAGATCGTCGATGCGAACCTTCTCGCCGCGATGCGGGACGCGCCCGAAGTGATGCGTGACGAGTCCGCCGATCGTATCGACTTCTTCGTCCGAGTAGTGTGTGCCGAATGCCTCGTTGAACTGCTCGATTTCGGTCAGTGCCCGCACACGGAAGCGTCCGTCCGGCGAGGCGATGATGTTGCCGCTTTCTTCGTCGAAATCGTATTCGTCTTCAATATCGCCGACGATCTGTTCCAGCACGTCCTCGATGGTGATGAGACCGGCTACGCCGCCGTATTCGTCGACCACTACCGCGAGGTGATTGCGATTCACCCGGAAATCGTGCAGCAACACATTCAGCCGCTTCGATTCGGGGATAAAGACGGCGGGGCGCAACATGCCGCGCACATCGAACTCTTCTTCCGCGTAGTAACGCAGCAGGTCTTTTGCCAGCAGCACGCCGATGATGTTGTCGCGATTGCCCTCATAGACCGGATAGCGTGAATGCGCTTTTTCCAGCACGTAAGGGATGAATTCGGCGGGATTGTCCGCGATGTTGATCGCGTCCATTTGCGCGCGCGGCACCATGATGTCGCGTGCGCTGAGTTCGGTGACCTGGAATACGCCTTCGATCATCGACAGCGAGTCGGCGTCGATCAGGTTGCGCTCGTGCGCATCCTGCAGAATTTCCAGAAGTTCGGCGCGCGAGTCGGGCTCGGGCGAGATGAAATCGGTAAGACGCTCGAGCAGCGAGCGTTTTTCCTGCGGTTTGTCGGTATGGCGTCGACTGGGATACGTGTCGTTCATGGTAGTGCGCCCGGCAAGACTGGGCGCGCTGTTGCAGAGCATTAAGGATACACCAGGCACATGGCAGGACCGTGTCCCGCCGCACCTGGCGATGAATGAAACCGGGCTGACACCGTTGCGCCGCAAGGCGCGGGCCATGGGTCAATCCTAACTGATTACCGGATGGAAAGCGTTTCGGAACAAAAAACGGCGCGGCGCTCAATGAGCGCTTACTGACGCTTTGTTGAGCCTCACTTACCCGCTTGCGGCTCCCCGCGCACCTCAGCGCCTGCGGACGCGGGCTCGTCATTGCCGGCCTGACAACGCTGGAGTAGCGCTTCCAGTGCCCGGTCCGGCATGCCGCTTTCGCGCAGCGCGTGAACCGTGCGGCTCACGTAGTCGAGTGTCGTACCGTAGCGGCCGCGTGCGCAGCCAAACACTGTTTTGACAATCTCGTCGCCCAGCTTGCCGGTGTAACTCGGCACGTCGCGGCGCATGACGAACGCGAGTGCGTCGACGCGCCGGCCGTCGGCGAGCACGCACGGCAGCCATGCCGGCCGGTACGAGCCCATCGCCATCTCGCGGCGCCAGAGCGCTTCCAGATGCGGCATGGCGCCTTGCGCCGCGAGACGAAACGCAATGCCCGTGCAGGAGCCGCCGCGATCGAGCGCGAGTACGAGGCCCGGCTGTTCCGGCGTGCCGCGATTCACGCGCGACCAGAGATACAGGCCCCGGTGATAACCGTGCACCTTCGAGCGCGTGGCTTCGACGGTGGGCAGACCGGGATTCCAGATCAGCGAGCCATAGCCGAAAAGCCATAAGTCGCTCTGTCGGTCCCAGTCGCGCAGCGTGCATTCGAGCGACGCGCGCAGCTCCTCGTCCGTCAGCAGCCGCGACTCGCCGAGCGCGGGAGGATAGTCCGGGCAAGGCGTTCGGGTGTCGGCGTCAGGGGAGAATGAGCTCACGGTTCGGTCCGGGCGACGGTTAGCGATAAGGGTCGGGAAAGCCGAGCTTGCCGAGAATCTCGGTTTCGATCGCTTCCATTTCCTCGGCTTCTTCCTCGACTTCGTGGTCGTAGCCTTGAGCGTGGAGCGTGCCGTGCACGAGCAGATGCGCGTAGTGCGCAAGGAGCGGTTTGCCCTGCTCGGCGGCTTCTTTCTCGACGACGGGGCAGCACAGGATCAGATCGCCCGTCACCGGATCGTCTGCCGACTCCGCGTACGCGAAAGTCAGCACGTTGGTCGAATAATCCTTGCCGCGATACGTGCGGTTCAACGTCCGGCCTTCTTCCGCGTCGACGAAACGCACGGTCAACTCGCCGTCCGCGAAAAGCGCGGCCTTGACCCAGTTGGCCACGGTGGCGCGAGGCAGCAGCGCCTTGTGCTCGGGCCACGCCTTGGCCGCGGGGAATTGCAGGTTCAGCGTCAGTTTAGGGGCGCGGCTCATGCTGGTTCGAAGTGATGCGTGAAGCGAGGCGCGGAACACAGCCGGTCCGTGGGCCGCGCATTCAGCGGATTATCGGTTGCGTCGAGCCGCATTAACGCGAATCCGCCGGGTTGGCAGTCTTCTGCGAATGCGCGTCGTACGCCTCGACAATTCGTGCGACGAGCGGATGCCGCACCACGTCCGCACTGGTGAAGCGCGTGAGCGCAATACCGCGCACGTCGGACAGAACCTGCTGCGCCTCGATGAGCCCGCTCTTGTGTCCGCGCGGCAAGTCGACCTGAGTCGTGTCGCCGGTCACCACGGCCTTCGAGCCGAAGCCGATCCGCGTGAGAAACATCTTCATCTGCTCGGGCGTGGTGTTCTGCGCTTCGTCAAGAATGATGAACGCGTGATTCAGCGTGCGGCCGCGCATGTACGCGAGCGGCGCGATTTCGATCATTTGCCGCTCGAACATCTTGGCGGTTTTGTCGAAGCCCAGCAGATCGTAGAGCGCGTCGTACAGCGGACGCAGATACGGATCGACCTTCTGCGCGAGATCGCCCGGCAGGAAGCCGAGACGCTCGCCCGCTTCGACGGCCGGGCGCGTGAGGACGATGCGCTTGACCTGATCGCGTTCGAGCGCGTCAACTGCGCAGGCGACCGCGAGATAGGTCTTGCCCGTGCCGGCCGGACCGACGCCAAACGTGACGTCGTGAGAAATGATCTGCTTCAGATACTCGCGCTGCGCCGGCGTGCGGCCGCGCAGATCGGCGCGCCGTGTGTACAGTTTCGGGCCGAGTTCTTCGAGGTCGTCTTCGTCGCTGTCGGCGGGCTGGTCGAACGGATGGTCGGGATTGCCGGGAAAGCCCGGCTCGCCCGCTTCGTCGCCATTCCCATTGGCATTGCCGTTGGTGCGATGCCGTGCCGGGTGGCGCACTTCGACGAGCGCAAGCTGAATGTCGTCGACCGACAGCGGCTCGCGCGCGTTGTTGTAGAAGTTTTCGAGAGCGGTAAGCGCAAGCTTGGCGCCGCGCCCGCGAATCGTGATGCGATGTCCGCGGCGTTGCAGCGTCACGTCGAGCGCCTGCTCGATTTGCCGCAGGTTTTCGTCGAGCGGTCCGCAGAGGTTGGCGAGCCGCGCATTGTCGTCGCGCGGAGCGGTGAATTCCAGATGCGGCTGAGTGGTTTTCAAGGCGGTGATTCGATCCTGTCGGTTTCAGTACTCGGGTGCGTCGGGCGGTGCGTGGCGCGGCCCGGCCGCGCCGCTCTGTCAGTTGTCAGTCGGTCAATGCGTGACAGCGCTTGCGTTGTCCGCTGCATTGTCGTGCACCAGCACGAGCTCCCCACGCAGTGAATGTGGGTACGCTTTGACGATTTTCACGTCGACCATTTGACCGGTCAGCCGCGCATGCGAAGCCAACGGCGCGGGGAAATTCACTACGCGGTTGTTCTCGGTGCGGCCCGCAAGTTCGTTCGGATCCTTACGCGCCGGGCGTTCGACCAGAATGCGCTCCACCTTGCCGACCATCGAATCGCTGATTCGCTGCACGTTTTCTTCGATCGTGGCTTGCAGATGTTGCAGGCGACGCAGCTTCACTTCGCGCGGCGTGTCGTCGTGCAGATTCGCAGCCGGCGTGCCTGGGCGCGGACTGTAGATGAACGAGAAGCTCGTGTCGTACTTCATCTCGTGCACGAGCGCCATCATCTTGTCGAAATCTTCTTCCGTCTCGCCGGGGAAGCCGACGATCATGTCCGTAGAAAGCGACAGGTCCGGGCGGATAGCGCGCAATTTGCGAATCACAGACTTGTATTCGAGCACGGTGTAGCCGCGCTTCATCGCCATAAGGATCCGGTCGGAGCCGTGCTGCACCGGCAGATGCAGGTGACTCACGAGCTTGGGCACCTTCGCGTAGGTGTCGATCAGGCGCTGCGTGAATTCCTTCGGATGCGACGTGGTATAGCGAATCCGCTCGATTCCCGGAATATCCGCAACGTATTCGATTAGCGTCGCAAAGTCGGCGATCTCCGACGAACCCACTGTGAGCGCGCCACGATACGCGTTCACGTTCTGACCGAGCAGCGTGACTTCGCGCACGCCCTGGTCGGCGAGGCCCGCAATTTCGGTGAGCACGTCGTCGAGCGGACGCGATACTTCTTCACCGCGCGTGTACGGCACGACGCAATAGCTGCAGTATTTGCTGCAGCCTTCCATGATCGACACGAACGCGCTCGGACCGTCGACGCGAGCCGGCGGCAAATGGTCGAACTTTTCGATTTCCGGGAAAGTAATGTCGACCTGCGCGCGGCCGCTTTCACGGCGCTTGTCGATCATTTGCGGCAGACGGTGCAGCGTTTGCGGTCCGAACACCAGATCGACGTACGGCGCGCGCGCTACGATCGACGCGCCTTCCTGGCTCGCCACGCAGCCGCCCACGCCGATAATCAGGTTCGGGTTCGCTTCTTTCAGTTCGCGGACGCGGCCGAGGTCGGAGAAGACTTTTTCCTGAGCTTTCTCGCGTACCGAGCAGGTGTTGAACAGAATGACGTCCGCGTCTTCCGGCGTGTCCGTCTTGATGAGCCCTTCAGCTGCGCCCAGTACGTCGACCATCTTGTCGGAGTCGTACTCGTTCATCTGGCAGCCAAAGGTCTTTACATAAACTTTCTTGGTCATCGAATTTCGCCGGTCGCAGTGGTTAATCTGGGGGCGTCGTATTAGGGGTCAAGGAGATGCGAAAACGTGCGCGAGGCCTCAACGGCCGGCACTTTCAGCGCACTTGGGCGGGCAGGGACCGTAATCCCAGTCATGTCTAGCCGCTTGCCGCGCACGCTCGCAGCGTAACGCAACATTATAGCCCTTCGCCGGATACGGTTTGTCCGCCCGTTCCGACCCGCGGAACGGGTTGGGGCGCGTCTGGCGGCAAGCCCAGCAGGCTTTCCAGTTCGTCGGACACTTGCGCGAATCGCTCGCTCAGGAAATCCAGCAGAACGCGCACGCGCGGCGCCATGAAACGGTTGCGGTGATAGAGCGCGTGCAGCGGCGCGTCCGGATAGCGCCACTCGGGCAGCAGAATTTTCAGGCCGTCGGCGCGCAGATCCGCTTGCACGTCCCACATCGACTTGATTGCGATGCCGTAGCCGCGCAGCGCCCATTCGCGGGCGACGGCGCCGTCGTTGGTCTCGCGCGCGGTTTCGAACGGCACGGTGTACTGCTGCACTTCGTCGCCGCGTGTGAAGCGCCACTCGTTCACGGGACCTGAGCCGGTGCTGAGCACGATGCAATCGAAATTGGCGAGATCGTATGGGTCTTTGGGCTCGCCCTTGCGTGCGATGTATTCCGGCGATGCGCACAGCACGCGCCGGTTGGGCGCCAGCTTGCGCGCGACCAGCGTGCTGTCTTGCGGCACGCCGAAACGGATCGCGAGATCGATGTCCTCCTGCACCAGGTTCGACAGAGAGTCCGACAGCGTCAGGGCGAACGTCACCTCCGGGTAGAGCGCGTTGAACTCGTCGAGCCAGTGCATCAACAGATTGCGGCCGAAGTCCGACGTCGCCGAGACACGCACCTTGCCGCGCACCACCCCTTGCCCCGCTTGCAGCGCGGCTTTTGCGTCGTCTAGCGATTGCAGCGCCTGGCGGCAGCAGTTCAGGTAGAGGCGGCCTTCGTCGGTGAGTCGCAACTGGCGGGTGGTGCGCTCGAACAGGCGCGCCTTCAGGCCTGCTTCGAGTTTCGCGAGGCGCGCACTCGCAGCGGCCGGTGTCAGCCCCATTTTGCGGCCCGCCGCGGAGAGACTGCCGTGCTGCGCGGCCTCTACGAAGAGACGAATGTCGCCAAGGTTATCCATTGCGTTCTTCAAATCGTATTTGAAAATGCTTCAAATGCTACGCCAATTATCAAATTGACGCGTCGCGCTCACTATTCAAGCCTCGAAAACCGATGCGGCGCAGTCAGCCGGCCGAAGCCATGCAACTCGATCACGCGACTATCGTCACAGCCGATCTCGACACGGCCCGGCATTTCTTCGTCGATGTAGTCGGGTTGACGCAAGGCGCCCGTCCGGCGTTTTCCGTCGACGGCTACTGGCTGTATGCCAACGGCAGCCCGGTGATCCATCTGGTCGAGAGCACGGTGCCGGACACCTCTATGAGAGCCGCGCCGCGCATCGATCACATTGCATTCCGTCTGGAAAGCGCCGCCGAGTGGCAGGCGCTGCTCGCGCGCCTGCGGGCAACCGGCGTCGACTATCGGACGGCGCAAGTGCCGCCGATGGGCCCGCAAGAAGCCGCCATGCAGATTTTTGTGGCGCTCGCGCCGGGTGTCGTCGTCGAGTTCGTGACGGCGCTGCATCACGCTCAACCGTAGAACCTGGAGAACAACAGTGCCAATTCCATTACTCGCGCTCGCGATCAGCGCCTTCGCTATCGGGACGACCGAGTTCGTCATCATGGGCTTGCTGCCCGAGGTCGCGCGCGATCTCTCGGTGTCGATTCCGTCGGCGGGATTGCTGGTGAGCGGATATGCGCTCGGCGTCGCGGTCGGCGCGCCGCTGCTTGCCGTTGTCACGAGCCGGATGCCGCGCAAGCTCGCGCTGCAGTTGCTGATGGGCGTTTTCATCGTCGGCAATACGTTGTGTGCGATTGCATCGGACTATTCCGTGCTGATGATCGCGCGCGTGGTGACGTCGTTCGCGCACGGCTCGTTTTTCGGCATTGGCGCCGTGGTGGCCGCGTCGCTCGTGCCGATCGAGAAGCGCGCGAGCGCAATTGCGCTGATGTTCACCGGCCTCACGCTTGCCAACGTGCTCGGCGTTCCGTTCGGTACTTTCGTGGGCCAGGAGTTCGGCTGGCGCGCGGCCTTCTGGATCGTCAGCGGGTTCGGCGTGCTGTCGCTCGCAGGCGTGACGGCACTCGTGCCGAATCGCCACGATTCGGGTCCTGCCAGTCTCGGTCATGAAGTGCGCGTGCTGAAGGACCCGCAGGTCTGGACCGCGCTTGCGATGACGGTGCTCGGCTTCGGCGGCGTGTTCGTCGTGTTCACGTATATCGCGCCGATTCTGGAGCAGGTGAGCGGCTTCTCGCCGCGTGCCGTCACGCTAATCCTGGTGCTGTTCGGCGTGGGGCTGACGATCGGCAACACGGTCGGCGGCAAACTCGCGGACCGTGCGCTGATGCCCTCGTTGATGGGCATTCTCGCAGCGCTGGCGATCGTGATGGCGATATTCGCGCGTACCAGTCATTCGCCGGTGGCCGCGGCGATCACGGTGTTCGTGTGGGGCATTGCCGCCTTCGCGACCGTGCCGCCGTTGCAGATGCGCGTGGTCGAGAAGGCCGCCAAGGCGCCGAATCTCGCGTCGACGTTGAACATCGGCGCGTTCAATGTCGGCAATGCGGGCGGCGCGTGGCTGGGAGGTCTCGTGATCGATCACGGCCATTCGCTCGATACGTTGCCATGGGTTGCCGCGGCCGTGAGCGTCGTTGCTCTGTTGCTGACCTGGTTGGCATCGCGCATGGATCGGCCGGTGCCGCAGCCGGTCAATCGACGCGACATGGAAGTGCGCGAGCGGGCTTGAGTGCTCCGGGTACGCAAACCCCGCTGTCTGAGATGTATGGGCGTGCTCTGACGAAAAGCGAAGCCGCGCCCATATGAAAAATCCGCACAAGCTTTGCGAGAAACGTCCTCCGCAATGCTGATAACAGTGTGAAGATAACTTCGTTGGGCACGGCGGGGCGCGATGCTATCTTGCTTCCACTAACTGCTTGCCCGCCGTCCGGCGGCGCTTCTGGAGGCAATCATGCATTCCCCGCTTGCGCTGGTTCGCGATCCCACCGCTGATACCGATGCGCCGCCGCGTGCTGCTGAACCCTTCGATGCACTGGAACATCTGGTTGGCGTGAATCTCGCGCGCTTGCGCGCCGAGCGCCAGTTGTCGCTCGATGCTTTGGCACGCGCATCCGGCGTGTCGCGCGCCATGCTCGCGCAGATCGAGTCGGCGCGCAGCGTGCCGTCGATCAAGGTGCTCTGCAAGGTGGCGGCCGCGTTGAAGGTGTCGGTCGCGGCATTCCTGCGACGTCACGCGACCAACGGCTTCGAACACTTGCCGGCGGAGCGCTCGTCGCGCGTGGTCAGTTCCAACGGACGCTTTTCGGCTCGACCGCTCTATCCCGATACCGAACCGACCGCCGCCGAATTCCACGAATTGCGCATCGCGCCGTTACACACGGAACCCGGCACACGTCGCGCGCCGGGCACGACGGTGAACCTGGTTGTCAGTGAGGGCACGCTCGAGGTGAGCGTGCACGACCAACGTCAGTTGCTGGCCACAGGCGACGCGATCGTGTTCGACGCCGACCAGCCGCATAGCCTGCGCAATCCCGGCGACACCGAGGCGCGCGCGTTTCGCGTAACGTTGAAGGCCGAGACGCCGCCGCGTTGGGACGTGCCCTCGCAGCCGGACGCGGCGCGCGAAGCCGCGCCGGTTTGATCGAACGCAGGGCGGCGCGTCGGCTCGCTGGTCAGCGTCTCGAAGTCAGAAATATGGGTGAGCACGGCGCTCACCGCGAATCCCGTTGCGCAGTAGGGTTGCACTGCAGTTCGCGCGCGACTGTTGTATGCTTGGCCCGCCGGTTATCCGGCAATCAGTGCGTCTTCAGGGCGGGGTGAAATTCCCCACCGGCGGTATGCCGGCAACGCGAGAGCGTGAGCCGGCGAGCCCGCGAGCGCCCGCAGTAGTCTGGCTTTCAGCGAACCGGAAGCCGCCGCGGGGTCAGCAGATCTGGTGAGAAGCCAGAGCCGACGGTCACAGTCCGGATGGAAGAAGATGTGCAGATAGTCATGTTCGTCTCCGTGGCGCCGCTCGCAGGTTCGGGCGGTGCATGAACGCCGCCTCGACTATGCAGAGGCGGTTCGCGGCGCGTCTTTGTCTGTTTGCAATGCCCTGAAACGTTTTTCGCCCCACTTTTGCGATGAGCGTTTCAACATGTCCTTTGCTACTTTTCCTGCCCCGTCGACGATTGCGGACGATGCATTCGCCGATCTCCCGCTGCTCGACACCGAATCCGTTCCGCCGCGTATCGCCGCCGCGCTGCAAGCAATGCGCGATGGCCGTGCCGTCGTGCTGCAAGACGACGACGACCGCGAGAACGAGGCCGACCTGATCGTATCCGCCGAGCGTCTTTCCGTCGAAACAATGGCGCTGCTGATTCGCGAATGCAGCGGGATCGTCTGCCTGTGCCTGCCCGACGAGAAGATTCGCGCGCTCGAACTTCCGCCGATGGTCGCCAACAACGAGAGCCGTCATGGCACGGCGTTCACGGTTTCGATCGAAGCACGCGAAGGCGTGACGACCGGCGTGTCCGCACTCGACCGCGTGACGACCATTCGCGCCGCCATCGCCGATACGGCGAAGCCCGGCGACATCGTGAGCCCCGGCCACGTGTTTCCGTTGCGTGCGATGCCTGGCGGCGTGCTTGCGCGGCGCGGACATACGGAGGGCACGGTGGATCTCGCGATTCTCGCGGGCCTGAAGCCGGCCGGCGTACTGTGCGAATTGATGAACGCCGACGGCACGATGACGCGCGGCGCGGACGTCGAACGCTTTGCCGCGCAACACAATCTGCCGATGCTGACGATTGCCGAGTTGGCCGAGTTCCGTCGCGCGTTGGCTGAGGCGCGTGAATGCGTCGAGCAGGAAGCGTGAACCCAGCGACGTAGTTCGGGCGGCGCGTTGAATCAACGCGCTCATCGACGTTGCTCTCTGACGGGCTCTTTCCGCTCTGTTGCAGCACGCTGTACTCAAAGCACGAGGCCGACCGCATACGGTCGGCCTGTCTTTTTGAACGCTACCTTTGGCGCAGGCGGCTGCTACGACTGCACGTCGCCGAACTCTCCCCGCACGCCCGCTTCGAGCAACGCGGGCAATTCGTCCATGTGTTTCATGATGCGCGTCATGCCCATCTTGCGCAGCGCGTCCGCGTAGCCGTCGGGAATATGGCTCGCGCCGACGAAAGCGATCGTCTTCATGCCCGCCGCGCGCGCCGCGTTCAGACCCGCCACGCTGTCTTCCACGACAATGCATCGCGATGGCTCGACGCCGAGCGTCTGCGCGGCAAGCAGGTAGACATCGGGAAAAGGTTTGGGACGTGCGACCTGTTCGGCGCTGAAAATGCGGTCGCCAAAAATCTGCTGCAGTCCGGCGCGATGCACTGACGCCGTCACGCGTGCCATGCGGCTGTTCGACACGACCGCGGCCGGCAGCGTCACGCGTTGCAGCGCAGTTCGAACACCGTTGATCGGACTGAGCGACGCGGCCAGCGCGAGCTCGACATTGTGTTCAATCGTGTTCAGGAAATCGGGCGGCAGAGCGATGTCGAACGCTTTCTCGATGCCTTCGAGAAAGCGCGACGTTTGCTGGCCAAAGGCCGTCTTGACGATGGGTTCGAAGTCGAGGCCGGGGAAAGTCGCCGATAGCGTCTCGAACATGACGCGGTCAGCAATGACTTCGCTGTCGACGAGTACGCCGTCGCAGTCGCAAATGAGATGGTCGATCATGCCTGAAGGAACGGAAAGCGGGGGCGCGTGGGCCGGAATGGCCAGCCCATGCGCGCCGGGTGAAAGCGCCATGATACGTGCTTTGACGCGGCGCGCGTCGCGCGGCCGCTTTCCGCTGCATTCCACCGATTCCATCGCCCGCGATTCTCGTGCGCGTCGGCTGTTCACCAACGCGCGGCGGGATCAGCGCGTATGCAGATACAGATAAAGAGCCGCCGCCACCGCACCGCCGACGAGCGGCCCGCACACCGGAATCCATGCATAGCGCCAGTCGCTGTCACGCTTGCCGGGAATCGGCAGCAGCGCATGCATCAGACGCGGTGACAGATCGCGCGCAGGGCTCATCGCGTAACCGGTCGGGCCGCCGAGCGAGATGCCGATGCCGAGCACGAGCAGGCCGACCGGCAGCGCGTCGAGCGCACCGAGACCGACTTGCGGCGAAGCCAGATACAGCACGCCGAGAATCAGCACGAAGGTTGCGATCATCTCGGTCAGCAGGTTGTGAGGCACGCTGCGAATCGCCGGCGCGGTGCAGAACACGCCGAGCTTGACGTCGGCGTCGCCTTCTTTCGCGAAGTGCTGGCGATACGCGACCCACACGAGCAGCGCGCCGGCCATCCCGCCGAGCATTTGCGCCGCGATGTAGCCGGGGACCTTGGCCCACGCGAACTTGCCCGCGAGCGCAAGACTGACCGTCACGACCGGATTCAGGTGTGCGCCGCTGTACGATGCAGTGACGTAGACCGCGATGAAAACGGCCATTGCCCAGCCCATCACGATCACGATCAGATCCGCGCCCTTGCCTTTGGTGCGCGCGAGCAGCACGTTGGCGACAGCACCGTCGCCGAGCAGCACGACGAGCGCCGTGCCAATGAATTCCGCAATGTATGGTGACATTGTTGGGTATCCGAAATATTGTTGTTAGGAAAACCGCGAGACGGGCGGCCTTGTCGCGTTTCGTGGCCTGGTGTTTGCCGCCTCGTCGTTGGCTTTTGTTGATTCGTTGCGGTTATGTCGCGATCGGGTCGCGCTTTCGTCGCGCTGGGGTCGCGGCCGCGTTCATCCGGGTTGGACTTGCCTCATGGCGAACGCTTCGCCGCGCCCGTCGCGAACACCGCTCTCAAGGTGTGTCGGCCCACGCTTTGGCGGCGCGAATGGCGCGCTTCCAGCCGTCGAGACATTCCTCGACATCCGCCTGTTCGAGCGCGGGCGTGAAGCGGCGGTCGAGCTTCCACTGGCTTTGCAGTTCGTCCACATCTTTCCAGTAGCCGACCGCGAGGCCCGCCAGATACGCCGCGCCCAACGCAGTGGTTTCCGACACTTTGGGGCGAACCGCATCCACACCGAGGATGTCGGCCTGGAACTGCATCAGCAGGTTGTTCGCGCAGGCGCCGCCGTCAACCCGCAATTCGCCGATGCGAATGCCGGAGTCGGCTTCCATGGCCTTCAGAACGTCGAGCGACTGATACGCGATGGAATCGAGCGCGGCGCGAGCGATATGCGCCGACGTCGTGCCGCGCGTCACGCCGAACAGCGTGCCGCGGGCGCGCGCATTCCAGTGCGGCGCGCCGAGCCCGGCGAACGCGGGCACCAGATAGACGCCGTCGCAATGCGGCACGCCGCGCGCCAACGTTTCGATCTCAGCCGCGTTCTTGATGATGCCCAGACCGTCGCGCAGCCATTGCACGACCGCGCCGCCGATGAAGATGCTGCCTTCGAGCGCGTAGTTGATCTGATCGCCGATCTGCCATGCAATCGTGGTGACGAGATTGTTCTTCGATTCAATTGGCTTGTCGCCGGTGTTCATCACCAGGAAGCAGCCGGTGCCGTATGTGTTCTTCACCATGCCGGATTCGGTGCACATCTGGCCGAAGAGCGCCGCGTGCTGGTCGCCGGCAATGCCCGCGAGCGGAATCTTGGAGGCGAATACGGTGGTCTTGGTCGGCCCATACACTTCGGACGAAGGACGCACTTCGGGCAGCATGCTGCGCGGAATGTCGAGTGCGTCGAGCAGTTCGTCATCCCACTTCAGTGTGTGGATGTTGAACAGCATGGTGCGCGACGCGTTGGTCACGTCGGTGACATGCAGGCCGCCCTTGGTGAAATTCCACACGAGCCAACTGTCGACGGTGCCGAACGCGAGGCGGCCTTGCTTCGCTTTTTCGCGTGCACCTTCCACGTTGTCGAGAATCCAGCGGATTTTGGTCGCCGAGAAATACGAGTCGATCGGCAAGCCGGTTTTCGCGCGAACTTTGGCTTCGAGGCCTTGTTCCTTGAGCTGGTCGCAGAAGTCGGCGGTGCGGCGGTCTTGCCACACGATAGCGTTGTAGATCGGATGGCCGGTCTCGCGGTCCCAGACAATCGTGGTTTCGCGCTGATTCGTGATGCCGATCGCGGCGATCGACGTGCCGTTCATCCCGGCGCGCGTCACGGCTTCGGCAGCGACGCCCGCCTGCGTCGACCAGATTTCCTGCGGGTTGTGCTCGACCCAGCCCGGACGCGGGTAGATCTGCTCAAACTCCTTTTGTGCCGTCGACACGACGTTGCCGAGGCGGTCGAACAGCATCGCGCGTGAACTGGTGGTGCCCTGGTCAAGCGCGAGGATGTACTGATCCTGCATTGTCTCTTCTCCATGCGTTTTATGAATCGCCGTAACAGCTTACCGGCGACGGGAACGGCTTGTCGTTCCAAGCGGCCGCGACCGCTCGGGGTCGGTGCAGCCGGCTCGATGCAGCCGCGGGGTGAAACGGTTTTTTTACGCTGCGAGCGCGCGGACTTCCACCTGCTCAGGCGCTCTGTCGCTCGGGTTGGCGAGCGAACCATGCGTCGATGTCGCGTGTAACCGAGTCGAGCGTGCCCGGCTCGACGTGAAGACCGAGCTTCGAGCGGCGCCACAGCACGTCGTGCGCGCTGCGTGCCCATTCGGTGTCGCGCAGATACGTCAGCTCGGCCTCGTAGAGACCCGGCGCGAATGCCTGGCCGAGACCGGCGAGCGAGCGCGCGTCGCCGATCACGTTCTTCACGCGCGTGCCGTAAGCACGGGCGAGACGATGCGCGAGGTCGGCTGGCAACCACGCGTGCTGCTGCTTCAGTCCAGCGAGAAAGCGCTCGAAGTTTGCCTGCGGGATATCGCCGCCGGGCAACGGCGCGCCGGCCGTCCACGACGGCGCGTCGCTGCCGAGAGCAGGCGCGAGCTTGTCGACGGCTTCTTCCGCGAGCTTGCGAAAGGTCGTGATCTTGCCGCCGAACACGGACAGCAGCGGCGCTTCGCCCGCTGGTGCATCCAGTTCGAGCGAATAGTCGCGCGTCACCGCCGACGGATTGTCCGCGCCTTCTTCCTCGAGCAGCGGCCGCACGCCCGAGTAGGTCCAGCGCACGTCGGCCGGGGAGATCTTCTGCTTGAAGTAGCGATTGATCGAGTCGCACAGGTACTGCGTTTCGTCGGCGCTGATTGCCACTTTCGCGGGGTCGCCGCGATATTCGAGATCGGTTGTGCCGATCAGCGTGTAGTCGTGCTCGTACGGAATCGCGAAGATGATCCGCTTGTCCGGATTCTGGAAGATGTACGCGTGGTCGTGTTCGAACAGGCGCCGCGTGACGATATGGCTGCCCTTGACGAGCCGCACGCTGTGCGACGCCGCGCGGCCGAGCGCGCCCTGGAGCAGTTCGCCGACCCACGGACCGGCGGCGTTTGCAATCGACGCGGCTCGCACGTCGACGGTCGTGCCGTCCGCGCGCCTGAGTTGCGCGCGCCATTCGCCGCCTGCGCGCACGGCGCTCAGCAGCCTGGTGCGCGTGAGAATCTTCGCGCCATGCTCGGCGGCGTCGAGCGCATTCAGCACGACGAGGCGAGCGTCGTTGACCCAGCCGTCGGAGTACACAAAGCCGCGCTTGATGGATTCGACGAGCGGCGCGCCGGCCGGATGGTCGCGCATCACGATGCCGCGCGAGCCGGGCAGCAGTTCGCGCCGGGCGAGATGATCGTAAAGGAAAAGACCGGCGCGAATCAGCCAGGCGGGACGCAGATCGGGCATGTGCGGCATCACGAAGCGCAGCGGCCACATGATGTGCGGCGCTGCGCGCAGCAACGTCTCACGCTCCTGCAACGCTTTGCGCACCAGTCCAAACTCGCGGTATTCGAGGTAGCGCAAGCCGCCGTGGATCAGTTTGGTACTCGCCGAGGACGTATGCGCTGCCAGGTCGTCCTGCTCGCACAGCAGCACGGACAGGCCTCGGCCCGCCGCGTCGCGTGCGATGCCTGCGCCGTTGATCCCGCCGCCTACGACGAGCAAATCGTATCTCGTGCCTTGCGTCACCTGCTGCGTCTCCTGACTCGTCCGAAAGTTTTGTCCGAAACCTATCGAACCGATAGTGTTCGTTTTCGAACTTTAATGAACATATTCGAAAAAGTAAAGTTCGCGCATCTGGCGTGCGCCTCTATCGAAAGGCCAAGGCAGTAGCGCAACACACGGCCACGGACGATACTCTTGCCAGTAGCCATTTCAGGGTGATTTCATGCGTGTACTTTTCATGGTGGGCGCGGCAGCGCTTCTCGCAGGGTGCGTCGCCTCGCCGAGCTTGAGCGGAACGATGGGCGCGCCGTCGTTCGCGTCGTTGCAGCAGATGTGCAGCGCCCAGACGGTCGATTACGGCAACGACGCTCAAGGCGTGTATGCGACGTTGTTCGACGCTTATGTGGCGAACCGGCGCGGGCGGTTGTCGAAGGAAGATTACTGCGCGTTCCAGACGGAAATCGCGCAGCGCTACACGAGCCAGGGGGCGAGTACCGACCCGCAGATTCGCAACCAATGGGTTGCGTTCTTTACGGAGCAGCGCGCACGAGCAATAAGCTGGCGCGCCGCAGTGGATCCGACGTTGCGCAGCGGTTGAGGTTTGTTCGTTAGGCGGCGGCGCGGCGGTTTATTGCTCGGGAGGACGCGGCCGTAATGAAAGTGGGCGCCGCTGCGGGCGCCCACGTTGACACAAACAGAACGGACCTGGCCGGCTCGAGGGTTGGCCGTGTACGTGCGGCTGAGCTGGCAGCCGCACGTACACGGCCGTGAACCGGCAATCAGCCCGACGATGCGCGGGTTGTTATGAGGAAAGGCGTTTGATTGCTCGGAGTGCGCTATCGCCGGATTCCGTTACACGCCATTGTTCATTGCCCGAGGCGAGCCGCTCCAGTTGCACGAGCTGGCGTTCGAGGAGGGCGTCGAGTTCTTCTCGCTCCATGTCCACCTGATCGGGAGCGTCCTTGACGAGCAACAACGTGGCGAATTCGTGCGGACTCAGCATCGTTTCTCTCCATGTCAAGCAAACGCGGACAGCCTCGACGGCGACTGGCATGCATGGCGACAGCCATGGCCGGGTGGTCCGCAAAAAGATGGGGCGGGAGGTGCAGCTACGACAGGTTTACTTAGCACCGGCGGCACGCGGGCACGCAATGAACGCCGGGGAACTGGAGTGTAGTCAAGCAAACGTTAAACACCAAACTGGCCCCTGCAAATTTTCCCTTTGACAAGCGCTCCCCACAGAGGCGGTCATTCGCCGCGGCCAAATCCTTGATTTCACTTGAAGTTTTGCGTGCGGTGCAACATGTCCGCAACTGCCTGGTCAACTGGCCACGTACACCTGGCAATTGGCGGCGGTGAGCGTCTCCGCCATGTCAGGCGGCGGGGCGGCATCGGTGAAGAGCGCGTCGATCTGGTCGAGATGTCCCTGACGAACCAGCGCAGGACGGCCGAATTTCGAACTGTCGGCGGCCAGAAAAACGGTGCGTGCGTGGTGAATGATGGCTTCCGCCACGCGCACTTCGCGCGTATCGAAATCGCGCAGGGTTCCGTCGGGCTCGATGCTCGAGGTGCCGATGATCGCGAAATCCACCTTGAACTGGCGGATGAAATCGATCGCCAGTTCGCCCACGATGCCCTTGTCCCACGGTCGCACGATGCCGCCCGTTACCAGCACTTCGCAGTCGGGATAGCCGCTCATCATGCTCGCGACGTTCAGATTGTTGGTAATCACGCGCAATCCGCGATGCCGGTTGAGCGCGCGCGCGACTTCCTCGGTGGTGGTCCCGAGATTGATGAAGAGCGACGCCTGGTCGGGAATGTGAGTGGCCACTAGCGCCGCGATGCGCCTTTTTTCGTCGTGGAACATGCGCTGCCGCGCGGTGTACGAGACGTTCTCGGAACTGGTCGGCAGGCTCGCGCCGCCGTGATAACGACGCAGCAGATTCATGTCGGCGAGCCAGTTGACGTCGCGGCGGATCGTCTGCGGTGTCACGTCGAAGTGTGCTGCGAGGTCGTCCACGGTCACGAAGCCGTCGCGTTGCACCCACTCCAGCAGTTCCTGTTGCCGGGCATTGAGAGTGAGGCGGGGGTCTCGGGTCATGGGTCTCGGTGATGAGTTGTTATCGGCCTGCCGCAGTCGGCGTGGGCGGGATGCGTATGCGAGTGTGCGTGTATTGTAAGACCATCGCGCGGGTCGTCTGCCAGGTCGTGCGACATGCATAAGCCTGCGCGCGCCGCACATAGGCGCATTCAGCGCGGTAGCGCGTTCATCCATGCGATAAATGGATTTGTGTTTTGCCGCCGCTCGCGCTGCAATCGAAGATTTTCTGTTCCGTCCGCGTTTCACCTTTCCTATTGTGTCCGCTGGCTTGCGTCGCCTAGCCGTGCTTTCGAGAGCGTTCGACATAACCACAAGCGCGCCACGCGATTCGATTTCGGCATGCCGAAGGCGGGCGGCACCATCTACATGTCAGTGGCGGACGAGCGCGGCATGATGGTCAGCTTCATTCAGTCGAACTACATGGGCTTCGGATCGGGGATCGTCGTGCCGGATACCGGCATCTCCATGCAGAATCGCGGCTGCGGATTTTCGATGGATCCGAAGTCGCCCAATGTGGTGGAAGGCGGCAAGCGGCCGTTCCACACGATCATCCCGGCGTTCCTCACGCAGCAGGTGAACGGACAGCAGGAAGCGGTCATGAGCTTTGGCGTGATGGGCGGCGACATGCAGCCGCAGGGGCATTTGCAATCTGTCGTGCGCATGCTCGACTACGGTCAGCAGCCGCAGGCCGCGTGCGACGCACCGCGCTGGAAGGTGAACCGCGACTTCACGATCGACATTGAATCGACGCTCGACGCAAAGACGGCAGAAGGGTTGCAGAAGCTCGGGCACATGATCAAATCCGTCGACGATCCTTACATGGATTTCGGTTCCGGCCAGTACATCTGGAAGCTCGATCGCAATGATCCGGAGCGTGGTTACGTGGCCGCCAGTGACAGCCGCCGCGACGGTTTGGCAGCCGGCTTCTGATGCCCGTCGGCGCCTTCTTCAGCGGGCTGCGAGAGGTAGCTGGAGAGGTGGCTCGAAGAATCCGTGCGTCGCAGTTTTCGAGTCGCGGTTTGTCGCGTTTTGCGAAGCAAAGCCAGCTCGTTGAGCTGGCTTTTTCGTGCGCCGTGCAATCGAGCTTGCCTCACCGAAACTTTCGTCTATCGTGAAATTGGAACCCTGGCCGATCGGTACGGTCAGTGCTGGGTTGTCTGCAGAGTTGCGAAACAGCGGCTAAGATGCAGACACAAGGGGTTAACTCTAATTCACGGCGCTGTATCCGACACGGCGAACCGCAACGCGAGGTAGCGCGATAGCAGCGGTTCCAAGCATGCTCCACGAGTCGATACAGCTTTCGGAGCAAGACACGATGCACACAGAGCTGAACCATGTCATGCCCTGGCGGATCGAGGACATAGACCTCACGCGCATTGATCGCCAGAAAGCGGTCGCGAACGAAGACCTGTTATTGCTGCTGTGTGCCGCTTCATTTATTGAAAGCGGCACCGATCTTTACACCAGTAATCTGAGCAAGTTTTTCGACGGCGATCCGGAAGTTTCCGCGTGGCTCAACAACGAGTGGGAGCCCGAGGAAATGCAACACGGCCGCGCACTCAAAACGTATATCGCTTACGTGTGGCCAGAATACGATTGGGACACGGCGTTCCGTAATTTCATGGACGAATATTCGCTAACGTGTTCAGTGGAAGATTTCGAAAAAACCCGCGCGCTTGAAATGGTGGCGCGGTGCGTCGTCGAAACAGGTACGGCCACGCTGTATCGCGCGATTGGCGAGTGTTCGGACGAGCCGGTGCTCAAGGAGATTACCGACAACATTCGTACCGACGAGGTCCGTCATTACAAACACTTTTTCAAGTACTTCAAGAAGTACAACAAGATCGAGGGCAATGGCCGGCTCGCGGTTCTGGGCGCGTTAATGCGTCGTGTAATGGAGATCAAGAACGAAGACTCGGAAATCGCGTTGCGTCATGTGTTCGCGATTCGTTATCCGGAGCGGGTGCGCGACCAGGCTTACAACCGCGAGCGGGCCGCGCGGATTAATGCGCTCGTGCGGCGTAATCTTTCCGCCGACATGTGCGTGAAAATGCTGCTCAAACCGCTCGATTTGCCGGCGAAAATTCAGCCCGGGGTGCATTACCCGCTCGCCAAGATCACGCAGCATGTGTTTTTCCGTTAACCGGTAGTGCGAACCCCGGCAATTCGCCGGCGTAGAAGATGGCCCGCCTATGCGGGCCATTTGTGTTTCAGGGCATCATGGAGGCTTGCCTCTTAACCGGACCCATGCGATGAGCGATTCCTCCTTGCCCCAGCGCCCGCTCGAACAGACTGCATTCGACGAATGGCCCGACGTGGTTCGCGCGCTATTCGACGGCTCGTCGCTCGCGAGCAAGACCGGTTTCACTGCCTCGCTGCTGACCGTCGACGCGAATCAGCATATCCGCACATCGCTGCTCGGCGCTGGCGAGTTGTATGCGCCCGATTCGCGCACGCTGTGTATCGCGCTCTGGCCGCAAGCCCGGGCGGCGCGCGCAATCGCGCAAAGCGGGCGGGCGGCATTGAGCTTCGTCCTGGAAGAGGCGTTTTATCAGGTGCAGTTGCTCGTCGCGCCGCTGCCGCCCGCCGATGGCGACGACAGCGGTCTCGTCTATATGAGCTGCACGATCGATTCAGGCGAAACGCAAAGCGTGCGCTACGCGCGCCTGACAGGCGGCATTACGTTTGAACTGGAAGAAGGGGCGGAGAAGGTGCTCGACCGATGGGAGCGGCAGATCGAGCAGCTGAAACGGGCTGCGGCGTTGGGGGGCTGAGGTGAGGCTTGGCACCGCTGCCGCGGTTGTGTTTGCTGCGTGGTGACGAGGAGGGCTCTGGGGCCCTCTGGCCCGTATAGTGCGCTTTGCGCGTGGCGGCTGATGGTGAGGCTTGACTGCGTCCTGGCTGGTTGTCGGGCTGGACGGCGGTAGTCTGCGGCCCAGCTGAGAGCCGGCAACCTTCACCGGCAACCTCAGCCGACCCGCCGCCTCAACCGCCCGCAGCCTCAACCTCCAACCTCAACGACCGCGCTGGCCGCTGCGCGCCGGATTGCCCCCGCGCGGCGAGTCGTTGCGCGACTTTGCGCCGCCGAGCAATGCACCCGGATTGCCGCTCTGCGGTTTGCGCGGCGCGTGCTGCCCGCCGCTACCTTCATGAGCAACAGCGCGCGGACGGTCGTCCTGACGCTGACCGTCGCGGCGCGGCTGGCCACCGTTGCCGGCCGGCTTCGCGGCTTGTGGCTTCGGCTGCTGCTGGCCGTTCGCCGGGCGTTGCCCCGAGCGATGCGCTGGCTTGGCGGCGCCGCCGTTGCCAGCCTTCGCAGCGCCTTGACCTTGACGCGGCGAACGACCGCCGCCGCCACCGCCCTGGCCCCGGCGCAAAATCGGTTCCGGCTTCGCGGTCGGATCCGGTTCGAACCCGGCGATCACTTCCTGCGGCACCGGACGCTTGATCAGCTTCTCAATGTCCTTCAGCAACTGCAGTTCGTCGACGCACACCAGCGAAATTGCCTCGCCCGTCGCACCCGCGCGACCGGTGCGGCCGATCCGGTGGACGTAATCTTCCGGCACGTTGGGCAGATCGAAATTGACGACGTGCGGCAACTGATCGATGTCGATACCGCGCGCGGCAATGTCGGTGGCGACCAGCACCTGCAGCGTGCCGTCCTTGAACTCGGCAAGCGCACGCGTACGAGCCGACTGGCTCTTGTTGCCGTGAATCGCCAGCGCGCTGATGCCATCTTTGGTCAACTGTTCAGCGAGGCGATTGGCGCCGTGCTTGGTACGCGTGAATACCAGCACTTGAAACCAGTTGTGCTGCTTGATCAGGTGCGTGAGCAACTCGCGCTTCTTGTCGCGATCTACCGGGTGAATTTTCTGCGCGACTGTTTCCGCGGTCGTGTTGCGGCGCGCGACTTCGATCAGCGCCGGCGAGTCGAGCAGATTATCGGCGAGCGTTTTAATCTCATCGGAGAAAGTAGCCGAGAAGAGCAGGTTCTGGCGCTTCGGCGGCAGCTTGGCCAGCACGCGTTTGATGTCGTGGATGAAGCCCATATCGAGCATACGGTCCGCCTCGTCGAGCACGAGAATCTCGAGATGCGACAGGTCGATGGTCTTCTGCTGCATATGGTCGAGCAATCGGCCAGGCGTCGCGACGACGATGTCCACGCCGCTTCTGAGCGCACCGATCTGCGGATTGATGCCGACGCCGCCAAACATCACCGTCGACTTCAGCTTCAGATACTTGCCGTAAGCGCGCACGCTTTCTTCGACCTGCGCGGCCAGTTCCCGCGTAGGCGTGAGGATCAGCGCGCGCACTGCACGCTTGCCAGACGCGGATGCGTGCGGCGGCATGGAATTGAGACGTTGCAGGATTGGCAGCGTGAAACCGGCCGTCTTGCCGGTGCCGGTTTGCGCGCCAGCGAGCAGATCGCCGCCGTTCAGCACAGCGGGAATCGCTTGCGTCTGGATGGGAGTCGGAGTGGTGTAGCCGAGTTCGTGTACAGCGCGGACCAGGGGTTCGGACAAGCCGAGGGAATCAAAAGACATAGAAACTCTTTGCAATGCAGTTTCGCGAGCGGCACACGTGGGCCCCCAGCGGGCACAAATGCGGCATGAACACGCCGCATGGCGTGATCGAGATCAAGGCCGAAGCCCAGTTCCGTTCGCAGAGAAATCGGCGGCACGCTCGGATGCGTGCCGAATGCTTCAACGCGCTATGCAGACACGTTGACTGGCCTTAAGTTGCATTTCGCCGCCGTGGACGTTACGCGACATAGCGCGCAACGCTGACGAATTGACACAGACTGCCCGCCAGTACGAACAGGTGCCAGATACCATGTCCGTGCCGGATGCGCTCGTCGTTGATGAAGAAGTAGATGCCGGCGCTGTAGATGACTCCGCCGGCCACGAGCCAGGCAGTGCCCGCAGCCGGTAATGCTTGAACCAGCGGGCGGACGGCAACGAGCGCGAGCCATCCCATCAGGACATACAGCACCATCGAAACGCTGCGGGTGCGTCGCCCGAGCGTCAGTTCCTGCACGATGCCGAGAGCAGCAAGCCCCCAGCTTACGCCGAATAGCGACCATCCCCACGGCCCGCGCAACGTGACAAGCGTGAACGGAGTGTAGCTTCCGGCGATCAGCAGATAGATCGCCGAATGGTCGCATTTTTGCAGCACTGCCTTGATACGGGGACTGCGCACGCTGTGGTAAAGCGTCGAGATAGCATACAGCACGAACAGCATCGCACCGTACACGCTGAAGCTCACCACCTTGTATGCGTCGCCCTCTACCGCACCCATCGTCACGAGCGTAGCCAGCCCCGCCACCGACAGCACGGCGCCGACGAGGTGGGTAATGCTGTTGAAACGCTCACCGACATGCACGGGTCTTTCCTCCTGCACGGTTTCATCGAGGCATGTGTTGCCGAAGCCTCATGATACCGGTCCTCAAAAAACGAAGGGCGCGGCCGCGAATTTCGCAGGCCGCGCCCCTGGTGCATCGAACGCTGCTTAGTCGAGCGGCGCCGAACGCAGATCCGACACTTGCTGCGGCGACACGGCCGTGCCGTGGTTGCCCCACGACATACGGATATACGTGACGACAGCGGCTACTTCCTGATTCGACAGCGATTGCGCGAACGGCGGCATGCCGTACGGATGCGGATTCGCGTCCGTGCTCGGAGGATAACCGCCGTTCAGCACCATGCGGATCGGGTTGACCGCCGACGGCATCTGGATCGACTGGTTGTTCGCGAGCGGCGGGAAGGCCGGCGGCTGGCCGAGGCCGTTGTCCGCGTGGCACTTCGCGCAGTTGTCAGCGTAGATCTTCTGACCTTGCTTCAACAGTTCGCCGCCGAACTTTTCGGACGTTTCCAGTTGCAGCGGTTCCGGTGCTTCGCTCTTCTGCGGAATCGTCTTCAGGTACGTGGCCATTGCGTTGATGTCCGCATCGGTCATGTACTGCAGGCTGTTGTGAACCACTTCGGCCATCGGGCCGAAGACCGCACCGCGGTTCGATACACCCGTTTTCAGCAGATCGGCGATGTCTTTCGTTTCCCAGTCGCCGAGGCCTGCTTCCTTGTTCGATGTGAGCGACGGTGCGTACCAGTTCTGCAGCGGAATCAGGCCACCAGCAAAAGCCGCCGAGCTGACCGGGCCGCCCATTGCGTTGATCGACGTGTGGCACATGCCGCAATGGCCGAGGCCTTCGATCAGGTACGCGCCGCGGTTCCACTCGACCGACTTGGTCGGATCCGCCTTGTACTCGCCTTCACGGAAGAACAGCGTGCGCCAGCCGATCAGCATGTTGCGCTGGTTGAACGGGAACTTCAGTTCGTGCGGACGGCTCGCCACGTTGACGGGCGTGACCGAGCGCAGGTACGCATAGATCGCGTCCGAGTCGGCGCGCGTGACCTTCGTGTAGCTCGTGAACGGGAAGCCCGGATAGAGCAGGCTGCCGTCTTTCGAGCGACCGGTGTGCATGGCGCGGTAGAAGTCGTCCTGCGTCCACTTGCCGATACCGTACTGATCGTCAGGCGTGATGTTCGGCGTGAACATCGTGCCGAACGGCGTGGCCATGGGCAGGCCGCCGGCGAACTGCTTGCCGCCGCGGACCGTGTGGCAGGCGATACAGTCGCCGGCGCGGGCGAGGTATTCGCCCTTCTTCACGAGCGCAGCCTGGTCGGCGGGCGTTGCCGCCACGGCCGAGCCGTTATGCAGATTGTCGCCGCCCGACCACAGGACGGGAACGAGTGCAGCAGCCGCAACAACGACAACTGCCGAGAGGGCGAACAAAGACTTGCGTTTCATTTGAGTGTCTCTCCCGGTGCCTTATTGCGGTTCGCTGCCGCAGGCAAGCGGAGTCTTCATCGAGCGGGCCGGAGCCGGCACGGGGTTTTGTGGGGCCTGTTGCGTGGAAAGCCAGGCAGCGACCGCGTTCACGTCTTCGTCTGTGAGACGCGTGGCGATGGTGTGCATGCAATCAGGTGCGATTGCGTGGCGCGTGCCCGAACGCCATGCGCCGAGCTGCGCGCTGATGTAGTCGGAGTGCAGACCGACGAGACCCGGGATTGCCGGCTCCATACCGGTCAGACCCTTGCCGTGGCAGGCGGCGCAAGCCGGAATCTGCTTCGACGCGTCGCCGTTCAGCACGATCTGCTGGCCGCGAGCGAGCGTGGTCGACGACACCGTCGGCTTGGCCGGCTGCGGATAGGGCGGACGTTGCTTCGAGAAGTACGTGGCGATCTGATGCAGGTAGTCGTCGGAAAGATACGTGACGAGGTAATTCATGGGCGGGTACTTGCGGCGCCCTTCGCGGAAATTCTGCAACTGGTTGTACAGATAGTCGGCCGGCTTGCCCGCGAGACGCGGGAAGTAGTCGTTGTCAGTACCTTGACCGTGCGTGCCGTGGCAGGCCGTGCAACCTTGCACGCGCGCTTCCATAGTATCGGGGGCCTTCGGTTGAGTCTGCGCTTTCGCAGCGCTATAGACACCCGCGGAGCCGATCAGCAGAAGGGCAAGCAACGGGCGGAAAATGCGTCTTGAAGACACGCGTAACTCCATCAAAATCGGGGACCTGACCGAACTTCGAGCGGCTCGGTGTGAAGGGCAGCCGGCGCTGCGGCGACGCAGCATTCTATCATCGAAGGGTGATGATGACTATTTGCCACATTCGACAAGCTTACGGCCGTCACGGGCGTGCGACAGTTTGACGCGCATCGCCACACGAACCGCCGCGACTTTCAGACTTCGCTGGTGGTCCACCGCTGCAATCGCTGTACCCGGCAAACTTTTGTTTGCTCGATGTTGAACCGACCCGCGCGCGTGCCATCGAAGCGTACACTTCCGGGCGCCGAACCGCGGACGAGATCTGTCCGCGGCCAGGGACCCGGTTCAACCGGTCCGGCAGGCGCCCGCGTTTTCCCGTTTATCTGCTATCGGCCTTACATGAAGCTAATCAATCTTTTCAGTCCGGCGTGGTTTTCGTCCGCGCTCGGCGCCGCGGCGCTCGTTATGGCGTCCACGGCATTCGCACATGCGCATCTCGTTTCCAGCGAACCTGCAGCCAACGCCGAAGTCGCGGCACCCGCAGAGATCACCCTCCACTTCAGCGAGCCGCTCGAGCCGGCCTTCAGCAAAATCGCGCTGAACGACGCGAACGGCAAGGCAGCAGCGCCCGCAGCGTCGGAAGTCGACAAGCACGACGCGCGTGTCATGCATCTGCCGTTGCCGCAGTTGGGCGCGGGACGCTACGCGGTGCACTGGACCGCCGTGGCCACCGACGGTCATCGCACGCAAGGCGACTTTGCGTTCATCGTCAAATGAGCATCGACGGATTGTGGATCGGGCAGGTCGCCATGGCCGCGCTCATGAATGTCGCGTTTGCGTTTGCCGTCGGTTCGGCATTGCTCGGCGCGTGGCTCGCGAACGATGCCAAGGCGAAGGTCGCGCCCGGGCGTGCCGCCTGGTTGCGCGCGCAACGTTCAATGCTGACGGCGAGCGTCGTCCTGGTGCTCGCGGACCTCGGCTGGCTGTTGTATCAGGCGGCGTCGATGAGTGGCGTTGCGCTTCCCGCCGCATTTGCCTTCGTGCCGACGGTGCTCACTCAAACGCATGTCGGCTACGGCTGGAGCATTGCGTTCGCGGGCGCACTGGTGTTGCTGGGCACGGCAATGACGGCTCATAGCGGCATGTTGCGAAACGCGCTGCTGTGGCTCGCGGTGATTGCGATCGCCGCAGGCAAGGCGTCGCTCGGGCACGCGGTGGACGCAGGGCCGGCATCCGCGGCCATCGCAATGCAAACGCTTCACGTGCTCGTGACCAGCGTGTGGGCCGGCCTTGCGATTACAGCCGGATTGGCGGTGTTGCCGGCGCTCGGCTTGTCGACCGCTCGCGGCATATTGATCCGCACAGCGACGCAGGTATCGAACGTGTCGGTGGTCGCGGTGGGATTCGTGCTGCTCTCCGGCATCTTCAACGCGGTGCGCGGCTCCGGTGGTTCATTCGAGGCGATTGGGTCAAGCACATGGGGCCACGTTTTGATCCTCAAGCTTTCGCTTGTCGCTCTCGCACTTGTGCTCGGCGGCCTCAACCGCTTCCTTGCGCTTCCGCGTCTGCGCCGTACTGCATCGACGATGGACGCCCATACGTTCACCAACGTGCTTTATCTGGAAGCGCTTGCCATGATCGGCGTGCTCGTCGCTGCCGCAGCGCTGTCGCATAGCGTGCCGGCGTTCGCGATGGTGAACTGAGTTCTATACGCGAGATCACCGGCGCCACGGCGCGGGCCGTATTGCCAGTGGGCGTCTGTGCATCCGCGTGAGAAAGCGCCGCACGGTCTCAACGTGCGGCGCCATGACCAACTCGAGTGAACGATCGCGTGTCGAGCATTCGACCGATCGACCAACTCATTCGAGTCCCAGCCGATGACCGAGAATCGGCGCACAAAATAGCGCGATTGCGCAGCCAGCTACCTTGCCTTCGAGTTCGGCTGCTGCCGCATGGGCGCCGTAGACATGCATGAGCAGATCGAAAAGCTGAGGGACGCAATACACGACGGCGGCGACGACAAACCATTTTTCAATGGCCGCGATGCGCCAGCCGCGCTCATAAGCAACGGCCGCGCCGATCACGCGAAGCACGCCGAATAGCACCAGCGCGCCGACGGCCGCCTGCTCGCGCAGCAGATAATCCGGAATGAATTCGCCCATGAGACTCCCCGATGCATTCGTTGTTCGGACGCATTTCAGCAAGGAGCAGGCCATGCATCTGTCTGATGGCGAACAAAGGGCAAGCAAGCCTATCGGGCAAGGCCAGATGCGACGCAAGTCGCAGCGCTGCGATCGGTCACGGCGCACAAAAGAGGACGCCGCCCGCAGGCGGCGTCAGTCAGCAAGCGAGTGAAGCGATTACCACTCGGCGACGCTGCCGTCCGCGTGACGCCAGACCGGATTGCGCCAGCGGTGGCCGACCTTCGCCATCTCGCGTACTTTCTCCTCGTTCACTTCGATTCCGAGGCCTGGACCTTGCGGAATCGACACGAAACCGTCTTCGTATTTGAAGACTTCCGGGTTCTTGATGTAGTCGAGCAGGTCATTGCCCTGGTTGTAATGAATCCCGAGGCTTTGTTCCTGGATGAACGCGTTGTAGCTCACGGCGTCGATCTGCAGACAGGTTGCCAGTGCAATCGGGCCGAGCGGGCAGTGCAGCGCGAGCGCGACGTCGTAGGCTTCGGCCATCGACGCGATCTTGCGGCACTCGGTGATCCCGCCCGCGTGCGACGCGTCCGGCTGGATGATGTCGACGTAGCCGCCGGACAGAATGTGCTTGAAGTCCCAGCGCGAATAGAGACGCTCGCCCAATGCGATTGGCGTGTTCGTCTGATTGACGATGTCACGCAACGCTTCTGCGTTTTCTGAAAGCACCGGCTCTTCGATGAAAAGCAGCTTGTACGGGTCGAGTTCTTTCGCCAGCACCTTGGCCATGGGCTTATGCACGCGGCCATGAAAGTCCACGCCGATGCCGATGTTCGGCCCTACCGCCTCGCGCACGGCCGCGACGTTGTTGATGACGCCTTGCACCTTGTCGAAGGTATCGATGATCTGTAGCTCTTCCGAGCCGTTCATCTTGACGGCCTTGAAGCCGCGTTCAACCACGGCGCGCGCGTTGTTCGCGACGTCGCTCGGACGGTCGCCGCCGATCCACGAATACACCTTGATCCGGTCACGCACCTGGCCGCCGAGCAGCGCGTGCACCGGCACGCCGTGATGCTTGCCCTTGATGTCCCACAGCGCCTGGTCGACGCCGGCAATCGCGCTCATCGTGATCGGACCGCCGCGATAGAACCCTGCGCGATACATGACCTGCCAGTGGTCTTCGATCAGAAGCGGGTCTTTGCCGATCAGGTAGTCCGACAACTCCTCGACCGCTGCTGCGACCGTATGCGCGCGGCCCTCGACCACCGGCTCGCCCCAGCCGACGATGCCTTCGTCGGTCTCGATCTTCAGGAAGCACCAGCGCGGTGGAACGATGAAAGTTTCGAGCTTGGTGATTTTCATAGTGTGCGTCTCCGATCGCATGCCAAATTTTCGAGGATCCTCATGCTACAACAAAAGGCCGCTACAGTACTATTAATAGTACTATTCGCCACATGTTGAGCGGCCACGCCGCAAGGAGGAACCTATTCAGCACGATCTGCATGGGCGCGTCGCCCACAGGCTGGCTACTGCGATACTGCGCGGGGACTACGCACCCGATTCGATTCTGCCGCGTGAGGCGGAGCTAATGGACGCGTTTGGCGTGAGCCGCACGGTGTTGCGCGAGGCGCTGCGCACGCTGACGTCGAAAGGGTTGATCGAATCGCGCCCGCGCGTGGGCACGCGGGTGCGGCCACGGCACGCGTGGAATCTGCTCGATGTCGACGTGCTCGACTGGTATTCACGCGTCGCCGAGCCGATGCAGTTCGCGCTCAAGCTGCAGGAAATGCGGGAGATGATCGAGCCGTATGCCGCGGGTCTCGCGGCCGCTTCACATTCCGACGAGACATTCGGCGCACTCGCGGCCGCTCACGCCGCGATGGCCGGTGCGCGTAACGTCGATGAATGGGTGCGGGCCGATCTGCAATTTCACCTGGGCGTGTTGATTGCGTGCAGCAATGAATTGCTGATACCGCTCGGCACGCTGATCGAGCGCACGCTCGAGGCGCAGCTTCGACTGAATGCGAAACGTGCGGACGTCTTCAACGCTTCGCTCGCCGAACATACGGCGGTGTTCGAGGCGATTCGCGACCGCGACGCGCACACGGCGCGCGACGCAATGGCGCGCCTGCTCAGCGTGACGCGCGCCCGCATCGAGGCGTGACCGGTTCATCGCCGCACGTGCCGTCTGCGCGTCTTGCGTCTTATGCGTTTGGCGGAGTGTCAGCAGTGACGGAAGGACCGGCAGCGTCGCGGCGATGAGTGTCAGCACGAGGTCGTTTAGATCAGCGGCCATTGACGCCAACTGCGTGGTTCATGCAGTCAATGCCGGCATGCCGCGGTTCGAGCCGCTGGCGAATTTTTGGCTAGGCCGGCGTGAAAGTGACCGCCTGCTATGCGTGTCAACGACGCAACTGGCGCAGCCGCTTCCGGTCGCATGCTATTTCGCTTCGGAGCCTGTAGCCATGCCTGACGGCGGCGCGAGTTCGTAGCAGCCCGGCGCGGTTTTGCCCGCTTCCTTACCAGCTTCCGGCGCTTGTGGATCGATGCACTTGAAAGCGCTTTGATCGCGCTGCACGAAGATCGTGTCGGCGGAACCGCCCGCGCCGCGAGGCGTATTGACGACGGCGACGATCTTGTAGCCGTTTTGCAGGAGTGTCGACAACGTGGTCTGACTTGCTCGCCACTGATTGTCGGTCGATGTTTGCGCCAGAACGGCAGTTGCGGAAGCGGCGCCGAGAAGCGCGATCGATACGGCAGCCACGGCGCGCGCGGCGGTGCGGAACGTCATCAAGAAACCTCCTTGAAGTTGCGGGTGTAAAACAAAAAAGCCGCTGAACCTTGCGGATCAGCGGCTTTTTCTTGCAACTGGTGGCGAATCAGGGACTCGAACCCCGGACCTGCGGATTATGATTCCGTCGCTCTAACCAACTGAGCTAATTCGCCGAAAGAAGCGAGATTATGAGGATAGCACCGAGGGCTGTCAACCCCCGGCGCCCAACTTTTTCAGTTGCCGCCCGGGCGGGGCGCCTCAATCCTTTGCGTAGATGTCCGAGTCTTTGGTTTCACGGACAAACAGCATGCCGATCACGAAGGTAATGAGCGCGATCACGATCGGATACCACAAGCCCGAGTAGATATTGCCCTTCGCCGCGACGATCGCAAACGCCGTGGCCGGCAGGAAGCCGCCGAACCAGCCGTTGCCGATGTGATACGGAAGCGACATCGACGTATAGCGGATCCGCGTGGGGAACATCTCGACCAGCATCGCCGCGATCGGTCCGTAGACCATCGTCACATAGATCACGAGGATCGTCAGAATCACCACGCTCATCGGCCAGTTGATCTGCGAAGAATCGGCCTTCGGCGGATAGCCGGCGGACTTCAGCGTCGTCGAAAGCGACTTGTCGAACACCTTGCCCTGATCTTTGGCGTCGGCAGCTTTGCCGTCATAGGTGGAGACAACCGTATCGCCGACCTTGATCTGCGCAAGCGTGCCCACCGGAGCCGCGACGTTTTCGTAGTTCAAGCCCGACTTCGAAAGCGCGCTCTTCGCGATGTCGCACGAACTCGTGAACTTCGACGTGCCGACCGGATTGAACTGGAACGAGCATTCGTCCGGGTTCGCGATTACAACGATCGGCGCCTTCGCCGTGGCCGTTTCAAGCGCCGGGTTGACATAGTGCGTCAGCGCCTTGAAGAGCGGGAAGTACGTGAGTGCGGCGATCAGCAGGCCGGCCATGATGATCGGCTTGCGGCCGATCCGGTCCGACAGCGAGCCGAAGAATAGGAAGAAGGGCGTGCCGATCAGAAGCGCAATGGCGATCATGATGTTGGCCGTCGCGCCGTCCACCTTAAGCGTCTGCGTCAGGAAGAACAGCGTGTAGAACTGGCCCGTGTACCAGACCACGGCCTGACCGGCGGTCAGCCCGATCAGCGCGAGGATCACGACCTTCAGGTTCTTCCACTGGCCGAAAGCCTCGGAAAGCGGCGCCTTCGACGTCTTGCCTTCGGCCTTGATGCGCTCGAACACCGGCGATTCGTGCAGTTGCAGGCGGATCCACACCGAAACACCGAGCAGGAGGATCGACGCAATGAACGGAATCCGCCAGCCCCATGCGCCGAACGCGTCTTCGCCCATTGCCGTGCGCACGCCGAGAATGACCAGCAGCGAGAGGAACAGGCCGAGCGTGGCAGTCGTCTGGATCCACGCGGTGTAGAAGCCGCGACGTCCCGGCGGCGCGTGTTCGGCCACATAGGTTGCAGCGCCGCCATATTCGCCGCCGAGGGCGAGGCCTTGCAGCATGCGCATCGCGATGAAAATCACCGGCGAAGCAATGCCGATCGCCGCGTACCCGGGCAGGAAGCCGACCAGGAAGGTCGACAGACCCATGATCACGATGGTGACAAGGAACGTGTACTTGCGGCCGACCATATCGCCGAGCCGTCCAAACACCACCGCGCCGAACGGCCGGACTGCGAAGCCCGCGGCGAAACTGAGCAGCGTGAAGATGAAGCCCGCAGTCGGATTGACGCCCGAGAAAAAGCTCTTGCTGATGAAGGCCGCGAGCGAACCGGCCAGATAGAAGTCGTACCACTCGAAAACCGTACCTAGCGACGATGCGAAGATCACCCGCTTCTCATCGCGCGTCATGGGCACGGGCGAAATGTGTCCGCCAACGGTAGCCATATGTCGTCTCCAATATTGATATGCACGCGGTGCGCCGGCCCGCGGCGTTCCCGTGCAACCGATTATTGGAGTGAAAACTTACGGCCTTCTGACATGAACGGCTGCTGCCGCAGCTTTTGATGCGCCGGCGGAATGTCGAGAACATCCGTCAACTTGCATGCAATGTCGCGTAGGGTTGCATGAACGCCGCCCATCTCGCTATCTGGCGCCCGTCGCGGTCAGTTCGCGTTAGGGTAAGTCCTGCCCCGTTCCAGCGCATGCAAACTGACACGTACGAGCGTTCCCGCGAGCCGCGGAGAGTTTTGATAGACGTTGTCGTCGATAGTCAGCTCGCCGCCGTGCATCGTCGCAATCTCGCGAACGATCGCAAGCCCGAGCCCACTGCCGTCGCCCTCACGGCCGAGAATCCGATAGAACCGCTCGATCACTCGCGAACGTTCGGCCACTGGAATGCCGAGGCCTGTGTCTTCCACCTCCAGATGCACGAGCCGCGCGGCATTCTCGTGCCGTACCCTGACCGTGATGCGGCCGCCCGCCGGTGTGTAACGAATGGCGTTGTCGATGAGATTCGACAACATTTCGCGCAGCATGACGGGATTGCCTTCGACTTCGACGGGCTCGTCCGGCGCTTCGTAGCCGAGATCCATCTGTTTGGCGAATGCGGCCTGCACCCAGTCGCGCACGGCGTTGCGGGCCACTTCTGTCACTTCCACCGGCGTGAAAATCTGTCCGGACATGCGGTTTTCCGCGCGAGCGAGCGCCAGCAACTGCGTGACGAGGCGGGCGGCGTGTTCCGAACTCGTCGCGATCTGCTCGAGCGAGCGGTGCACTTCCGCCGACGCGTCCTGCCGCAACGCCAGCTCCGCCTGGGTCCGCAGGCCGGCAAGCGGCGTTTTCATCTGATGCGCGGCGTCGGCGATGAAGCGCTTTTGCAATTCCATGTTCTGTTCGAGGCGCGTCAGCAGATCGTTGAACGACGTGACGAGCGGCTCGATTTCCGGAGGCGCGCGACGCGCTTCCAGCGGCGACAGGTCGTCGGGGCGCCGCGCGCGGATATGCGCCTGCAATGCGTGCAGCGGCGCGAGACCACGCGACAGGCCGAACCACACGAGCAGGATGGCGAGCGGCAGGATCACGAACTGCGGCAGGATCACGCCTTTGATGATGTCGTTGGCAAGCTGACTGCGTTTGTCGAGCGTCTCGGCGACCTGCACGAGCACGGGCTCCGCGCCGGGCGTCTGCGGAAACTCGACCGTCGTATAGGCCACGCGGATGTCGTTGCCGCGCAGCATGTCGTCGCGAAATGCGACGAGCCCCGGTTGCGGCCGGTCTTCTTCGTGCGGCAGCGGCATGTCGCGCTCGCCGGCCACCAGTTCGCCTCGCGTGCCGAGCACCTGATAGAAAACACTGTCGACGTTGTCCGTGCGTAAAAAGTCGCGTGTGGAGTCGGGCAGCGTCAGTTCGGCCACGCCGTTGACCGGGTGGATCTGGCGCGCGAGCACATAGGCGTCGGTTTCGAGCGCGCGGTCGAACGGTCCGTTCGCGATCGACTTGGCGACCAGATAAGTCACCGCGAGACTCATCGGCCACAACAGCAACAGCGGCGCGAGCATCCAGTCGAGAATTTCGCCGAATAGCGAGCGCGGGCGGGCCTCGGCGGCGGTTTCAGTTTCGTCGGGCGGAGCGAACGGATTGGCGTAGCGCTCGTCGCGCGCCTCGTCGAGATCCGCCGCGCGGGCCGTCGCGCGATCGGCGCGTGCGGACATGGGTGTGCTCTATTTGTAGTGGTGGCTCGCCGGCATCCCGTCTGACTGCGGCGACGAAGGCGAAGAAGGCGGCTCGGGTTCGGGCTCGGCGGGCGCGGACGCGGTGGCATTCGGATTGGAGTTTGCCGGCGCGACCGCCTTCTCGAGACAGTAACCGAGCCCGCGCACGGTAATGATGCGCACGCCGCTCGGCTCGATTTTCTTGCGCAGCCGGTGCACGTACACCTCGATCGCGTTGTTGCTGACTTCCTCGCCCCATTCGCACAGATGATCGACGAGTTGCTCCTTCGAAACCAGACGCCCGATTCGCTGCAGCAGTACTTCGAGCAGTCCGAGTTCACGCGCCGAAAGCTCGATCACCTGCTCGTTGATATAGGCGATCCGGCCCACCTGGTCGAACGACAGCGAACCGTGCCGCACGACCGTCGGGCCGCCGCCCGCACCGCGCCGCGTCAGCGCGCGCACCCGCGCTTCGAGTTCGTTGAGCGCGAATGGCTTGGCCATGTAGTCGTCGGCGCCCAGATCGAGGCCTTTGACGCGTTCGTCGACGCTGTCTGCGGCGGTCAGGATAAGTACGGGCAGATTGGAGTTGCGGGCGCGCAAGCGGCGTAGCACCTCGAGTCCGGACATGCGCGGCAGGCCGAGATCGAGAATCAGCAGGTCGAAACTTTGCATGGACAGCGCGGTGTCGGCTTCCACGCCGCTCTTCACGTGATCGACAGCATAGGCCGATTGGCGGAGTGATCGAACCAGACCGTCCGCGAGTATGCTGTCGTCTTCGGCAATCAGAATTCGCATGGTGCGCCAGCTCAAGGCTTGGCCGGCACCTCGGGTGTCCCCGCGGCGCACAGCGGTCTCCGAAAATTATTGTGGGTGGTTTGGGCAGCGCGGCGGTAAACATGCGCGTTCGCCTGAGAATCGCGCTTGCCAAAACCACTGTTTTTTTATACAGTGTCTGGGTTTCGTGTGCTGTCCTTCAAAAGGTGGGCCGCACATCTGCCTCAGACGCCGTTCATCATAGCAAAGGACGATTCATGGAAGAAAGCAAGAAAGGCTCGGCTGGACTGACTGCTGAAAAGAGCAAGGCACTCGCTGCCGCCCTCGCGCAGATCGAAAAGCAGTTCGGCAAAGGGTCGGTCATGCGGCTCGGCGCAGGTGAGGTAGTCGAAGACATCCAGGTCGTTTCAACGGGATCGCTCGGCCTCGACATCGCACTTGGCGTCGGCGGTTTGCCGCGTGGCCGCGTGGTTGAAATTTACGGTCCGGAGTCGTCGGGTAAAACCACGTTGACGCTGCAAGTTATTGCTGAAATGCAAAAGCTCGGCGGCACGGCAGCGTTTATCGACGCGGAACACGCGCTGGACATCCAGTACGCGGGCAAGCTCGGCGTGAACGTGAACGACCTGCTGGTTTCGCAACCGGACACGGGTGAACAGGCGTTGGAAATTGCCGACGCACTGGTGCGTTCGGGCTCGATCGACATGATCGTGATCGACTCGGTCGCGGCGCTCGTGCCGAAGGCTGAAATCGAAGGCGAAATGGGCGATTCGCTGCCGGGCCTGCAAGCGCGTCTCATGTCGCAGGCGCTGCGCAAACTCACTGGCACGATCAAGCGCACGAATTGCCTCGTGATCTTCATCAACCAGATCCGCATGAAGATCGGCGTGATGTTCGGCAACCCGGAAACCACTACGGGTGGTAACGCGCTGAAGTTCTACGCGTCGGTGCGTCTGGATATTCGCCGCATCGGTTCGATCAAGAAGAACGACGAAGTGATCGGCAACGAAACGCGCGTGAAGGTGGTCAAGAACAAGGTGTCCCCACCGTTCCGCGAGGCGATTTTCGACATCCTGTACGGCGAGGGTATTTCGCGTCAGGGCGAAGTGATCGACTTGGGCGTGCAAGCCAAGATCGTCGACAAGGCCGGCGCGTGGTACAGCTATAACGGTGAGCGTATCGGCCAGGGTAAGGACAACGCGCGCGAATTCCTGCGCGAGAATCCGGACATCGCTCGTGAAATCGAGAACCGTATCCGCGAATCGCTCGGCGTGAATGCAATGGCTGAAGCGGTGACCGGCGCAGGCGCAGAAGTCGCGGGCGAAGAAGAGTAACCATTACGTGATACGCAAGGGCCGGCCACTGTCCGATACCGGACGCGACGCGGGCGGCCCGCGTAATGACGAGAACGAGTCGGTCGATCCGTCCGAATCGTTCGACGCGCATGATCGCGCTGCGGGCCGTGGCCCGCGGCGCGCCCAGTCTCACAAACCGCCTGCTAGCCCAAATTCCGCAGATTTCTCGGACCCATTCGAGATTGCAGGAAATGCCACGGCTACCGAGCCCACGTATAGCCGCTCACGTGACTCACGCCGAGCGTCCGCCGACGCGAAGTCCGGGCAAAACGAAGCGAAAAAATCCCAACGTCCCGCACGTTCGCTTAAGGGGCGCGCGCTCGGCTATCTGTCTCGTCGCGAATATAGCCGCAGCGAACTTGCACGTAAGCTGAAGCCGTTCGTCGAAGAGAACGACTCGCTCGATACGCTGCTTGATACGCTAGAAGCCGAGAACTGGCTGTCCGATTCGCGTTTCACCGAAAGTCTGATTCATCGCCGGTCGTCGCGAATGGGCACGAGCCGGATCGTCGGCGAATTGAAGCAGCATTCTGTCGATCAAACGCTAGTCGAAGAGGCGAGCGCCCAATTGCGCGAAACCGAGCTTGCGCGCGCCCAAGCGGTGTGGCGCAAGAAGTTCGGCGAACTTCCGCAGACATCGGCCGAGCGCGCGAAGCAGGCGCGTTTTCTTGCATCGCGCGGTTTTTCGGGCGCCACCATCGGCAAAATCCTCAAAGGCATCGACGAAGAATGGAGCGGTGAATAGGCGCAAGCTCGGGCGTAGTCCGCGACCGCGCGCACAGCGTCGTCACGCATGAAACCGGCTCTGGGCGGCCCGCAGGCCGTTCGGCCGCATTCGGGGCTGTCTCAAATACCCAGTATGCTAAAATTCACGCGTTTTCCAATTCGGCCTTTCCTTTCCGCATGCCGCTTTCCTCGCCAGTGCCCCGTCAATTGCGCCATCGCCGCGCAATCAGAGCGGAAGCTTTTGAGCGAGCCGATGGCCTGTGGGATGTGGAAGCGTGCTTGACCGACGAAAAGCCACGCGATGTGGCGCTTGCGTCGGGCGTCCGGCCCAATGGTCAACCGATCCATGAACTCTGGCTTCGCATCACCATCGATCGCAAGCTCAATGTCGTCGACGCCGAGGCGTCGTCCGACTGGGTGCCCTATCCCGGGCTATGCCAAGCCAGCAATCCTGCCTACCGTGCCCTCATCGGGCTCAATCTCCTTCACAACTTCCGTCGCGATGCTGCCCGTTTGCTGGCCGGCACGGCTGGTTGCACGCATCTCACCGAGTTGTGCGCGATCCTGCCGACCGCTGCTATCCAGGCGTTTGCCGGCGACGTGTGGGATACCGGTGACAAGGCGGCAGGCGCGAGCGCCATTTCAGAAAATGAGTCGGCCGACGGTACCGCCGAACGTTTAAACGACAAACCGCCATTCCAGTTGGGACGCTGCCAGGCGCTGCGTTTCGACGGGGAGGCAGTGCAGAAGTTTTACCCGCGCTGGTATGGCTATGCGCCACGCCCAGCTGACCGCCCGGCATCGCCAGACAACGGGGCGGCCCGCCAAGAAGGCAGGGGCAATGCGCCCGGCATGTTGGACGGTAGCGGAAACGAAGTTCAATCCAACTCTCAGACTGAAGGGAATCACGCATGAAGATTCACGAGTACCAGGGTAAGGAAATCCTGCGGAAATTCGGCGTCGCGGTACCGCGCGGCAAGCCGGTCTTCTCGGTGGATGATGCGGTCAAGGCCGCGGAAGAGCTCGGCGGCCCGGTTTGGGTCGTGAAGGCTCAGATCCACGCGGGTGGCCGTGGCAAGGGTGGCGGCGTGAAGGTTGCCAAGTCGCTGGAACAGGTTCGCGAATACTCGAACCAGATCCTCGGCATGCAACTCGTCACGCACCAGACTGGTCCGGAAGGCCAGAAGGTGAATCGCCTGTTGATCGAAGAAGGCGCGGACATCAAGAAGGAACTGTATGTCGGCCTCGTGATCGATCGTGTTTCGCAGAAGATCGTCGTGATGGCATCGAGCGAAGGCGGCATGGACGTCGAAGAAGTCGCGGAAAAGACGCCCGAGCTGATCCACAAGGTTGCGGTCGATCCGTCGACGGGCCTGAAGGACGCCGAAGCTGACGACCTCGCGAAGAAAATCGGCGTGCCCGACGCATCGATCCCGCAAGCGCGCGCGATCCTGCAAGGCCTCTACAAGGCATTCTGGGAAACCGACGCATCGCTCGCCGAAATCAACCCGCTGATCCTGACGGGCGACGGCAAGGTCATCGCGCTCGACGCAAAGTTCAACTTCGATTCGAACGCACTGTTCCGTCATCCGGAAATCGTCGCGTATCGCGATCTGGACGAAGAAGATCCGGCTGAAGTCGAAGCGTCGAAGTTCGATCTGGCGTACATCTCGCTCGACGGCAACATCGGCTGTCTGGTGAACGGCGCGGGCCTCGCAATGGCAACGATGGACACCATCAAGCTGTTCGGCGGCGAACCGGCGAACTTCCTCGACGTGGGCGGTGGCGCCACGACGGAGAAGGTCACGGAAGCGTTCAAGATCATGCTGAAGAACCCGAACCTGACCGCGATTCTGGTCAACATCTTTGGCGGCATCATGCGCTGCGACGTGATCGCGGAAGGCGTGATTGCGGCGTCGAAGGCCGTGTCGCTGAAGGTGCCGCTCGTGGTCCGCATGAAGGGCACGAACGAAGACCTGGGCAAGAAGATGCTCGCTGAATCCGGTCTGCCGATCATCGCGGCTGACAGCATGGAAGAAGCGGCTCAGAAGGTCGTCGCGGCCGCTTCGGGCAAGGCGTAAGCCTAGTCCACAGCGCGTTTACCAGGATTAACCAGGATTACGAATGGCATCGCGCGAGCGACGCTGGCGGCGAACGTGTCGTCCAGTGGCGCTCCCGCGCGACGCCAAACGAACAGAGGTCAATACATGTCGATTCTGATTAACAAAGACACCAAGGTCATCACGCAGGGCATCACCGGCAAAACCGGTCAGTTCCACACGCGTGCTTGCCGTGAATACGCAAACGGCCGCGAAGCGTACGTTGCCGGCGTGAACCCGAAGCGTGCCGGTGAAGACTTCGAAGGCATTCCTATCTACGCGAGCGTCGCTGAAGCCAAGGCTGAAACGGGCGCGACCGTGTCGGTGATTTACGTGCCGCCGGCGGGCGCTGCTGCCGCAATCTGGGAAGCAGTCGAAGCCGACCTGGATCTCGCAATCTGTATCACGGAAGGCATTCCCGTGCGCGACATGATCGAGATCAAGGACCGCATGCGTCGCGAAAACCGCAAGACGCTGCTGCTCGGACCGAACTGCCCGGGCACGATCACGCCGGACGAGCTGAAGATCGGCATCATGCCGGGCCACATCCACCGCAAGGGCCGCATCGGCGTCGTGTCGCGTTCGGGCACGCTGACGTATGAAGCAGTTGGCCAATTGACGGCGATCGGCCTCGGTCAGTCGTCGGCAGTCGGTATCGGCGGCGACCCGATCAACGGTCTGAAGCACATCGACGTCATGAAGATGTTCAACGACGATCCGGAAACGGACGCCGTCATCATGATCGGCGAGATCGGCGGTCCGGACGAAGCGAACGCGGCCGAGTGGATCAAGGGCAACATGAAGAAGCCGGTGGTCGGCTTTATCGCCGGTGTGACGGCGCCTCCGGGCAAGCGCATGGGCCACGCCGGCGCGCTGATCTCGGGCGGTGCCGATACGGCCGAAGCGAAGCTGGAAATCATGGACGCATGCGGCATCAAGGTCACGAAGAACCCGTCGGAAATGGCGCGTCTTCTGAAGGCCATGCTGTAAATCGAAACTGGCGCCCAGTTAGAGCGCCTTTTTTGATACGCTTACGAGATCCTTTCGTTAGCGTGCGGTTTCAAGAGCGGGGGAGTTAAACACTCCTCCGCTTTTTTATTGGCCGCGCTTCCCGTTCCCTTCTATTCTTTCGCTCATGTTCGAGTTCCTCGCCACGCTCCATTGGGGCGCAGTCATTCAGATCATCGTCATCGACATCCTGCTGGGTGGCGACAACGCCGTCGTGATCGCGCTGGCCTGCCGCAACCTGCCACCAGCCCAGCGCACGAAGGGCGTGCTGTGGGGCACGGCGGGCGCCATCCTGCTGCGTGTCGTATTGATTGCGTTCGCGGTCGCGCTGCTCGACGTGCCGTTGCTGAAGTTCGCGGGGGGGCTGTTGCTGTTGTGGATCGGCGTTCGCCTGATGGCGCCGGCGCACGACGCGCACGAGAACGTGAAGCCCGCTGACAAGCTGATCTCGGCAATCAAGACGATCATCGTCGCGGATGCCGTCATGAGTCTCGACAACGTGATCGCCATCGCGGGCGCGGCCGAGGCCGCCGACCCGCAGCATCGCCTCGCGCTCGTGATTTTCGGGTTGGTGGTGAGCATTCCGTTGATCGTGTGGGGCAGCCAGTTGGTGCTGAAGCTGCTGGACCGTTACCCGATCGTGATTACGCTCGGCGCCGCGTTGCTCGGGTGGATTGCGGGCGGGCTCATCATCAACGATCCGGCAGGCGACCGTTGGCCGGTCCTCGATACGCCGGTAGCCGAATATGGGATGAGCATTGCCGGCGCGCTGTTCGTCGTGATCCTCGGCTACCTGATCAAGCGCCGCAACGCGAATCGCGCGGCGGCTCAACATTAGCCATTCGGCCGACTGTGTGACACGAGCGTCGCTCGCTACGATGGAAGCGCCTGTTCCCGATCCGTGGGGCAGGCGTTTTTTGTTTCTGGAGCCTGCCGATGATCGTCACTTTGCCTTATTCCCCATATTCCCAGTCCGCGCTGATCTCACAGTCGCGGCTCACGCGAGCACGCTGGTCGTCTACATTTGCGCGCGCGTGCCGGCGCCTCGGTCTCGGTTTTACGCTGATCGAACTGATGATCGTGCTTGCGATTGTCGGCGTGATCGCGGCCTACGCGATTCCCGCGTATCAGGACTATCTGGCGCGCAGCCGTGTCGGCGAGGGCTTGTCGCTTGCGGCGTCGGCGAGACTCGCCGTATCGGAAAACGCGGCGAGCGGCAACGCGTTTAGCGGTGGCTATGCGTCGCCGCCCGCGACGCGCAACGTCGAGTCCGTCCATGTCGACGACGACACGGGTCAGATCACCGTCGCCTTCACGACACGTGTGGCTCCGTCCGGCTCCAACACGATCACGCTCGTACCGTCGGTGCCCGACAACGTCGATGCACCCACCGCACGCGTTGCGCTGACAAAGGGTTCGGTGCAGGCAGGCGCGCTCGCGTGGGAATGCTTCGCTGGCGGTAAAACGGCTTCGTCTTTGCCGGCGCCAGGCGCGGGACCGAGTCCTGTCAACGCGCCTACGCTGTCGTCGAACCTTGCACCGCCCGAGTGCCGCACGTAATGCAACGGACGGGCGCATGGCGGGCGGTTCGAGCGTAAATCGCTGATTTTCGGGATATTTCGGCTGGGCCGGCGCACAGCACAAGGATTTTTTTGTATAGTGCGCCGGTTGCTGACGCCCACCGCTTATTCGATGCCCACCCCATTCGCGCGCTACCTGTCTCTCGTTCTATTGGCTTTCGCGTTGGTGCTGCCCTATGCAGTCGTCAACCATACCTATCCGATTCCGACGTTCTACGCGGAGTTCACCGCGCTCGCGCTGTACCTGTTGGTGGGCGCGGGCGTCGTCTTCCTGATCGCGAGTTCGCGGCCGCGTATCGCCTTTGCGTCCCCTGTCGTCGCACTCGTGCCGTTGCTGTTCGGCTTGCTGCTGGTCGCTCAGTCGGCGGTGTTGCCGGTCTCCCAGCCGTCGATGAACTGGCTCGGCGGCGGCTTTCTGCTCGCCGCTTTCATGGCGACACATGCGGGCTACGGTTTCGTACGCGCGAAGCTCAATGAGACGGCGCTCCGGTGGGCCGCCTCAGCCCTGGTTGTCGGCGGTCTTTACGCGGTGTTCTGCCAGGTCATTCAGCTTTTTCATCTCGAGGCGCGAGTATCGCCGCTGGTCGTCGCGTACAACGTGACCGTCGAGCGTCGGCCGTTCGGCAACATGGCGCAGGCGAATCACCTCGCCACTTATATCGCGTTCGCGATGGCGGGCGCACTGTTTCTCGTCCAGACGCGCCGGATCGCCGTCGCCATCTGGGCATTGGTGTCGACGCTATTCGCAGTCGGACTCGCGCTGACCGTCTCGCGCGGACCGTGGCTGCAAATGGGCGTGATCGTGGTAGCCGGTTTCTGGATGGCGTTTGCGCAGACTCGCGCCGAGCCGCAATTGCGCCGCAGTCATCGTCAGTGGGTTATTCCGATCGCGTTGGGGGTGATGTTCTTTGTCGTCAACGCGCTGATTCGATGGGCCAACGTGCGCTATCACCTAGAGCTGGGGCAGTCCGCGGCGGATCGCTTCAAAGATGCCGGCCAGATCGCGCCGCGGCTCGCACTTTGGAAATACGGCTGGACGATGTTTCGGACTCATCCGCTGATGGGCGTCGGTTGGGGCGAGTTTCCGAGTTACCAGTATCAGTTCGCGAAGACCCTCGGCGGCGTCGAGATCGCCAACAATTCACACGACATTTTTATCGACCTGCTCGCGAAGACGGGCTTGATCGGCCTCGCGATCGTGCTGTTCGGTCTCGTTACGTGGCTGGTGCGGGTGGTGCGCGCACCGCAGAGCGCCGCGCGTGTTTTCGGCATCGCGCTGATCGGTGTGCTCGTCATGCATGCGCTCGTGGAATATCCGCAGCAGTACATGTTCTTCCTGCTGCCTGCCATGTTCGTGTTCGGCCTGCTGGAGACACGCCCGCTGCGTCTCGTGCCCGCGCGCTTGTCGTTCGGCGCGTTTGCGGTGGTCGTGTTCGGTGGCATTGCTGCGCTGTATCCGGTTTATCGCGATTACGCGCGCGCCGAGGTGCTGTACTACGGCTCGCGTCCGGCCGAACAATATCGCGCCGATCCGTCGTTCCTGTTCCAGGCATGGGGCGAATACGGTATGGCCACGCTGTTGCCGATGGATTCGACGGATCTGCAACGCAAGCTCGCGATGCATCGTCAGGCGATGGCGCTGTTGCCCGGTGAAACCGTGCTGCGTCGTTATGCGGTGCTGCAGGCGTTGAGCGGCGATACGGCCGCGGCATTCGACACCGTTGAGCGGCTCAAAATCTTCGCGCAGGAGTTGAAGGACTGGCCGTCGCAATTGAGCTACCTGTACCAGCTCTGCGATGAGCAGAAGACGCTCGCCGGCTTCAAGGCCGAACTGGTCAAGCGTTATGGCATGCCGTCGGGCGACGTCGCGCCGGACGACGACAGCGAGGAGGATTGAGCCGCGCTGTCGTTTGAAGTTGAGTCGAAGAGGGGACGACGTGAGTGGGTATTCAGCCCGCCACCCAATCCCCCGACTTCCCGCCATGCTTCTCCATCACCCGCACATCGGTGATCGTCATTCCACGATCCACCGCCTTGCACATGTCGTACACCGTCAGCAGTCCAACCTGCACGGCGGTGAGTGCCTCCATCTCAACTCCGGTTCTGCCCAGCGTCTCGACCTGCACGGTGCAATGCACGCCCGGCAGCGTGTCGTCGAGTTCGAAATCCACTTTGACGCGCGTGAGGGCAAGCGGATGACACAGCGGGATCAGGTCGGCGGTGCGCTTCGAGCCCTGGATCGCGGCAATGCGCGCGACGCCGATCACGTCGCCCTTTTTGGCGTTGCCGTCGCGGATCAAGGCGAAGGTTTCCGGCAGCATGCGGATCGAACCGCGTGCGATGGCAATGCGCTTCGTCTCCTGCTTGCCGCCGACGTCCACCATGTGCGCGTCGCCGGCAGCGTCGAAATGAGTGAGTTCAGGCATGGTTGGCTCCTTCAGAGGGCGCCTATCATAGCAGTGCAGCGCGGACGTCTGGCTTGCACGAACGAGACGGATCCGCGCAACGGCTGATTACAATTGCGGCGTGCCCGCTTATCTTAGGCCGCTTGTCCCTGAGCGAAGGGCGTCGCTTTCCGATTCCGTCATACGAACTCGCAATGCGTCCGAACCGGTTCCTTGCTGCGTGGCTGTGTGTCGCGCTTGCGGCGCCGCCCGAGGCGTTCGCACAAGCGCGTGCCGCGTCCGGCGTCGCGCCTGTCGTTACACAGTCCGCTGAGCCGCCGCTCGTGAGTGGGCCGGTGGAGTCGTACTCCGATCCGATGGTGCCGCCTGAGATCGCCCAAGGTGTATTCGGCGTGTACGGCGGCGCGGAAAGCCGCTTTTCCGGCAATTTTGGTTTGAACCGCGGCGCCGGCAATTCGACCGGTGGCGGAAGCAACGACGGCTGGCGCGCGCCGATTGCCGCGCAGCAACTACCCGACCTCGGCAGCGGCGGCTCGGGCTCGCTTACGCCGCCGGCGGAGCGGAAGCTCGGCGAACGCGTCATGCGCGACTTGCGCCGGGACCCCGACTATCTCGACGACTGGCTGGTACGCGACTACGCGACTATCTCAACTCAGTCGCCGCGAAGCTCGCCGCGGCGGCCAACGCGCTCTATATCGGCGGCTATCGCCCGGACTTCGATCTGTTCGCGGTGCGCGACACGCAGATCAACGCCTTCTCGCTGCCGGGCGGTTTCATCGGTGTGAACACGGGGCTGATTGTCGCCACGCAAACCGAGTCTGAACTCGCGTCCGTGCTCGGTCACGAAATGGGGCACGTCCTTCAGCGCCATATCTCGCGGATGATCACCGCCGGTGAGCGCAGCACCTACGCCGCGCTCGCCAGCATGCTGTTCGGCGTTCTCGCGGGCGTGCTCGCGCACAGCGGCGACCTGGGCAGCGCGATCGCGTTCGGCGGCCAGGCTTATGCCGTCGACAACCAGTTGCGTTTCTCCCGATCCGCCGAGCACGAAGCCGACCGCGTCGGCTTTCTCCTGCTCGCCGGCGCAGGCTACGATCCCTATTCGATGATTACGTTTTTCGGCCGGCTCGACCGCGCGGCAATGAGCGACACCGGCATACCGGCGTATGCGCGCACCCATCCGCTGACCGGCGAGCGGATCGCCGACATGGAGGACCGCGCTCGCCGCGCGCCGTACCGTCAGCCGCATCAGGCCGCCGAATACGGGTTCGTGCGTGCGCGAGCGCGTCTGTTGCAGGACCGTTCCCGCAGCGAGTACGCGGACGAGATCTCGCGGATGCGCTCGGAGATCGAGGACCGCACCGCGCTGAACATTGCGGCTAACTGGTACGGCATTGCGTTCGGCCAGATGCTGCTCGAACGTTATGACGACGCGGCGGCTTCGCTGGCGTCGTCGCGCGCGGCGTTTGCCGCGGTCACACAGGCGACCAGCGACGCCGCCCGCAGTTCGCCGAGCCTCGACGTGCTGGCCGCCGACATTGCGCGGCGCGCGGGCCATGACGACGAAGCCGTCCGTCTCGCCGACCTCGCGCAAAAGCGCTGGCCGCAGTCGCATGCCGCTATCGACATGCACATACGCACGCTGCTGACGCTGCGGCGATTTACCGAAGCCCAGGCGCTAGCGCAGAAAGAGACGCAGGCGCAGCCCGATCAGCCCGCATGGTGGTTGTATCTCGCGCAGGCAAGCGTGGGGACTGGTGACGCGCTCACGCGGCGCCGGGCGCTCGCCGAAAAGTTTGCGCTCGAAGGCGCGTGGCCGTCGGCGATCCGGCAACTGAAGGACGCACGTGATATGAAGACGATCGGCTATTACGACCTCGCGACCGTCGACGCCAGACTGCATGAGATGGAGAAGCGCTACCAGGAAGAGCGGCTCGACGAGAAGGGCTAGGCGCGGGTTGAGCGGTTCCGCGCTACGCGAGCATGGTGAGAGGCGCGGCTGTCAATTGAATGCGCAAGCGTGAGCTGCACGAGTTGCACGGCAGATTGCCGGAGGCTTCTGCCTCAAGCGTTCGCCGCCGGACTTGGCACAAAGCCGAAGCGCGACGCAACATCCGCCCGGCGCACGGGCTCCAGCGACAGCTTCACGCCGTCCTTCCAGTGAAATTCGCCGCTCAGCGAATCTTCGGCGAGCGCTGCGTGATCCGCAAAAACTTCGAGATCGTGGTCGTGCAACACGGCCACTCGCGGCTGCGCCGAGGTGTCGGCGAACAGAATGGCGCCTTCGTCATCGGCCAATACCGCCGACGGCTCGAAATCGTTGCCTGCGTGGTCTTTCAGCGCCAGCGTGCCGTCGGGTTCGACTATCAGGCGCACGACCCAGGGCGTGTAGCCGAGCTCCACATATACGCGCTGCGGACCGTTCTGAAAGAACCATTGCCCGCGTTCGTCGCGCTCGTAATTGCGGTTGATGAAGCCCAGCAACGCCTCGTGACGGATCGGCACGCCCGACGAACCGCTCGCCTGCGCGGCGTCGTCGCGCATACGCCAGTTGCCGCGCCGGTCGAGCATCAGCCAGCCGGTGCAACTCGGTACGTTCGGCCACTTGGCCAACGCCTGCTTGACGATGTCATCCATGATCGACGTGCTGCTCCAGATAGCCGAGCACGCGCCGCGACAACCAGTCGATGCGGCCCGGAAACGGTCCGGTCATGAAGCCGGCGTGGCCACCGTGCCGCGGCTGATCCAGTTCCACCGCCGCCGACACCTCATGCCGCGACGGCAACGCCTCGGCCGGCAGGAACGGATCGTTGCGCGCGTTCAGCACGAGCGTGGGCACCTGAATGTGCGGCAACAACGGTCGCGTGGTTGCCGCGCTCCAATAGTGGTCAGTATTGCGAAAGCCGTGCAGCGGCGCGGTGACGACGTTGTCGAACTCGTACATCGTGCGGCTTGCAAGCATCGCGTCGCGGTCGAAAAGACCCGGGAACTGCACCAGCTTCTGCGAAGCTTTCAGCTTGAGCGTCTTCAGGAAGTTGCGCGTATAGACGAGCCCGAAGCCCTGCGACAACGCTCGACCGCCAGCGTGCACGTCGATCGGCGTGGAGATCGCGGCGGCGGCGGAGACGATCCGCGCCGCGTCCTCACGCTGCTCGCCTAGCCAGCGCAGCAGCACGTTGCCGCCGAGCGAGACGCCCGCCGCGGCGATCGGCCCGCGATGCACAGCACGCAGGCGCCGCAGGACCCAATCGACTTCGTTGCTATCGGCGAGATGATAAAAGCGCGGCAAGCGATTCAGCGTGCCGCTGCAACTGCGGAAATGCGGCACTACGCCGTGCCAGCCGTACTCGCGTGCGGCCGCCATCAACGTGGATGCGTAGTGCGATGCAGAACTGCCTTCCAGGCCGTGGAACAGAACGAGCAACGGTGCGTCGGCGGCCGGAATTGCGGCTGCCGTATCCGTTGCAAGCGTCGGGCGCGGCTCGCTGCCGTGCACGACCCAGTCGACGTCGATGAAATCGCCGTCTGGCGTATCCCAGCGCTCGCGGCGAAACGCCACCGCCGGACGCCGGGCGAACAGCGACGGCACGATGGTCTGCACATGCTTGTTCGGCAGCCAGAGCGGTGCGCGGTAGAGCAGGTCGATGGCTGCCTCGACGGCAGCTTCGGCGCGCGTCACGCCCGAAGACGTGGATCCGTCTTGCATCGTTCCCGATGAGGACTGGCTGCGGGGCGTGCTCATGCCGGCCGTGGAGCGAGAGTGCGGCGCTGCCGACCGCGCGTCAGTGAAGCGACCCTTGGCCATGTCGCATCTTCGTAGCGAACTGGCTGGCTGCTTCGTTCGGCATAGGGCTCGCGTGAATGTGCGCGATGCGCCACTCGCCGCGTTCGTGAACCATCACGTAGGTGGTGAAGACCATTGCAGGCAAGGCTTTCGGATCGACCGGGCGATGCGCTTCCGCGATCGCGTAGACGACGGTGCCCAGGCTGTCGTACACGCGGATATCGAGCGGCTCGATCGAGACGGGCGCGGCTTCGAGCTGGATCTGCAAGCCGGCCCGAATGCTGTCGAGGCCGTGAAGATGCGAGCCGTCTGCACAGATGCAGCTCACGAACTCTTCATCGATCCACAGGCCCATCAGGCTGTCGATATTGACCTCGGCGACAGCCTGGTAATAGGCGTTGAGGGTATCGGCGGCAGCTTCGAAGATATGGGCAAAACGTGGCATGGCTCGTCAGTCTCTTGTGCGCGGCGCGCGGTTGCGGGGCAGCGGTCAGCGGGACAGTCCGGCGCACCGGACAATCGCCCCGGGCGCCAGAATGCCCGCGCCGCAAGGCGTGAACATGACGCGACGCGCTCAGGGGCGTGCGGTGTTGCGTGCGAGTGCTGCGTACGAGTGTCAGCCGGCTCAGCGATGCTCGAGCAACATGCCGCGCAGATCGCCGAAAACCTGCTCGGCGCTCAACTGCTTCAGACAGTTCAGATGACCAAGCGGACACTCGCGCTGAAAACAGGGGCTGCATTCGAGATGAAGCCATTGTACCTTCGCAAGCTCCGACAAGGGCGGCGTGTGGCGCGGATCTGTTGAACCGTAGACGGCCACCAGCGGCCGGCGCAGCGCTGCGGCGACGTGCATCAACCCGGAATCGTTCGTGACGACCGCATTGGCTCGCGCGATCAGCGCACATGCTTCGCCGAGCGCCGTTTGTCCGCACAGATTACGCACGTTGGGCGCTTTCTCGGCGATCGCCTGCGCCAGCGGTGCGTCTTTCGGCGAGCCGAGCGCGACGATCTGCGTGTACGGGAACGACTGTCCGACCATTTGCGCGAGCGCCGCGAAATGCTCGGGTGGCCAGCGTTTGGCCGGACCGTACTCGGCGCCGGGACAGAACACGAGCAGCGGCACGCGCGTGTCCAGGTTAAAGCGCGCCGACACGCGCGACGCTTCGTTCGGGTCGGCGTCGAGCCGCGGCATTGGCAGGTCGTCAGGGATTTTGGCGCCGGGAGCGTAGGCGAGGGCGGCGTAATGCCGGACCATCGGCGGACGCTCGTCTTTGCGCGGATTCGCGTGACGCACGTTCAGCAGGCCGAAACGGCTTTCGCCGGTATAGCCGATCCGCAAGCGGATGCCCGCCATCCACGGAATCAGCGCCGACTTGAACGAGTTCGGCAACACGTACGCCGCGTCGTAGCCGACGTCGCGCAAGTCGCTCGCGAGTTGCCAGCGGCGCAGCATCTGCAGCTTGCCGTGCGCGAGGTCGGTCGCGTAGACATCATGGATTTCCGGCATGCGTTCGAGCACGGGCGCGACCCAGGAGGGTGCGACCGCGTCGATGGCGATGCGGGGATGCAGTTTCACGAGGCGCGCAAACAGCGGCTGCGCCATCAATGCGTCACCGATCCAGTTCGGTGCGATAACCAACGCGCGACGCATCAGAGTGATTGTCCGGTGTCGAAACGAAGCGCCGCGCGCGATGCGCGTGGCGCTTCGGATAGGTAAATGTGAAAGGAGAAGCCGTCAGCGAGGCGACGCGATGCCGTCATAGCTGTCATGCCGCTTGGTTGCCTTGCTGCTGCGCACCCGTCTGCTCGCGTTGCCTCGAACGCGCTGCCAATGGAGCGCAATGGAGCGCAACGGAAAGCAACGCGCCGAGGCAACGCATGCAAGGCAGAGTCTCGCGACACCGCGCGTTGCAAATTCACGCGATCAGTCGGACAGGCAATGACAGGCAACTTCGCACATAACGCCGCAGACGAGCGAGTCAGAGCGCGAGCTTTAGTGGCCCTTGATGACTTCGCCGTCGCGCAGCTTGTAACGGGTGCTGCAATAGGGGCAGCGCGCTTCGCCGTGCGTGACGTCGATAAAGACGCGGGGATGCGCGCTCCAGCGCGGCATGGCCGGATTCGGGCAGTACGCCGGGAGGTCTTTTGCCGTCAGTTCGACCAGCGGCATTTCCTTGATATCGCTCATGAGACTTTCTCGTTGTATGCAGGGTGCGTGCGGCGCGCCGTCCCGGACCGTCGTCAAACGAAGGCGGCCCGAAACCAGGTGCGGCGCGCGTTAGATCTTGGTCAGCCAGTGCGCGTACTTCTCGCTCTTGCCGTTGACGATATCGAAGAAGCCCGACTGCAGCTTCTCCGTGATCGGGCCGCGCGCGCCCGCGCCGATCGTGCGGTTGTCCAGTTCACGGATCGGCGTGACTTCCGCGGCGGTGCCGGTGAAGAACGCTTCGTCGCAGGTATAGACCTCGTCGCGGGTAATGCGCTTTTCAATGACCGGAATGCCCATGTCGCGGGCAAGCGTGATGACCGTGTCGCGCGTGATGCCGTCGAGGCACGACGACAGGTCCGGCGTGTACAGCTTGCCGTTGTTCACGAGGAAGAAGTTTTCGCCGGAGCCTTCCGACACGTAACCGTCGACGTCGAGCAGTAGCGCTTCGTCGTAGCCGTCGGCGATGGCTTCCTGGTTGGCGAGAATCGAGTTCACGTACCAGCCCGACGCCTTCGCGCGGACCATCGACACGTTCACGTGATGCCGCGTGAACGACGAAGTCTTTACGCGGATGCCCTTGGCAATGCCGTCTTCACCGAGATAAGCGCCCCACGGCCACGCCGCGATCGCCACGTGGATGGTATTGCCCTTGGCCGAGACGCCGAGCTTTTCCGAGCCGACCCAGATGATCGGGCGCAAATAGCACGACTCGAGCTTGTTCTCGCGGACCACCTCGCGCTGCGCAGCGGCGAGCGTTTCGTGGTCGAACGGCACGTCCATCTGGAAAATCTTGGCCGAGTTCAGCAGACGTTTGGTGTGTTCCTGCAAACGGAAAATCGCGGTGCCGCCGTCTGCTGTTTTGTAGGCGCGCACGCCTTCGAAAACGCCCATGCCGTAATGCAGCGTGTGGGTCAGCACGTGGATCTTGGCATCGCGCCAGTCGATCAGCTTGCCATCCATCCAGATCTTGCCGTCGCGGTCGGCCATTGACATACGATTCTCCAGCAGGTGCGTGTTTATCTGAGCCCCCAGGCCCGTCGCCTCGCGTCAGGCCCCCAAAGGGGCGGGACAGCCGGTACGTGCCGGCGGCTTCCGGTGGGGTGCGGCGAAGAGCGTCATTTTAGCGTCTTTTGCACACGGAACGGGCATTTGGACGCACTTCGGGCGCTATAATTCGGCACACGCATAATTCACATCCGGACGCGCCAGCGGGTGCTTGACGACCTGGCGCCCATTTCCCTCATCGCGGCCACCTGCGCCCGCGCTTTTTCGCCTCATGCTCGCTCGTCTGTCAGATATCGATCGCCGTGCCTTCCGTGAAGGCGCTCGCGACTATTCGCCAACGCTCATGGCGATCTGCTCGTGGGGTCTCGTCACCGGCATCGCAATGAGCAAGTCGGTGCTCACGCTGCCGCAGGCGCTCGCCATGTCGCTGCTGTGCTACGCCGGTTCGTCGCAGCTGGCGGTGCTGCCGCTTCTCGCCGCCAAGCTGCCGGTCTGGACCGTGCTGCTCACGGCCGCCATGGTCAACATGCGTTTCGTGATCTTCAGCGTCGGCCTCGCGCCGCATTTTTCCTATCTGTCGATGTGGCGGCGCATCTCGCTTGGCTACTTCAACGGCGACGTGATCTATCTGCTGTTCGTAAAGAAGAACTTCCCGACCGGCTACGTGCCCGGCAAGGAAGCGTACTTCTGGGGCATGGCGGTGAGCAGCTGGCTGTCGTGGCAGGTCGCGTCGATCGCGGGCATCCTGCTCGCGAGTCTAATTCCCGACAACTGGGGCCTGGCGCTAGCCGGCACGCTTGCGCTGCTGCCAATCATGGTGGCGGCAATCGCGACCCGCTCCACACTGGTGGCGGTCGGCATCGCGGGCGTCGTCTCGCTTCTCGCGTTCGATCTTCCGTACCGGCTCGCGCTGCCGCTCGCGGTGATCGCGGCGATTATCGCGGGCAGTGCTGCGGATCTGATGGTCGAGCGCGCCGATTTACGGCGCATTCGCGGCGGCGCGGGAGATTCGCGGTGACATCCACGGAAATCTGGCTGGCAATTATCGGCATGACCATCGTCACCGCGGTGACACGCGCGATGTTTCTAATCGGCGGCGAGCGCACGGTTTTGCCCGCGCGCGTTCAGCGCATGCTGCGCTATGCGCCTGCCGCAGCGCTTGCAGCGGTGGTGCTGCCCGACGTACTGGCAACGCCCGAGGGCCTGTCGTTTGCGCCGTCCAACCACGAGTTCTATGCGACGCTTGCCGGCCTCGGGTGGTTTTTGTGGCGCCGCACCATGCTCGGTACGATCGTCGTCGGAATGGTGGTGTTCACGATGTTGCGGCTCTTCTTGTAACTCCCGTGCGGCCGATGCTGCGCTGTGGCATGCAGCGCGCCGTCCAAATACGGGACATTCGCCTGTTCGCGGGTCAGAAGGCAGTTCGGATCAGTTAAAATGCCCCTTTCCGGGATGATCGCGCCGATGCCTGGCGCCTGCGCCGCGGCCTTGCCGCCGGCCCCCGACTTTGTGGAGCCGCCGTGCCGACGCGCTGGAGTTCACCGCGCCCAAAGCCCTGAGCGACGTCCGCCACCGCCTTCTCATCAACTCGCACACAAACGCCCATGAACAAGGTATTGCGTCTCTCCGATCTGATCGCCGAAGGCAAGCTGTCCGGCAAACGGGTGTTCATCCGCGCCGATCTGAACGTGCCGCAGGACGATCAAGGCAACATCACCGAAGACACCCGCATCCGCGCCTCTGTGCCGGCCGTCAAGGCAGCGCTGGACGCTGGCGCGGCCGTGATGGTCACGTCGCACCTGGGACGTCCGACCGAAGGTGACTTCAAGCCGGAAGATTCTCTCGCGCCGGTTGCAAAGCGTTTCGCCGAACTGCTCGGCCGCGACGTGCCACTCGTCGCGAACTGGGTGGAAAACGGCGTGAACGTCGCGCCGGGCGAGGTTGTGTTGTTGGAAAACTGCCGCGTCAACAAGGGCGAAAAGAAGGACTCCGACGAGCTCGCGCAGAAAATGGCGAAGCTCTGCGACATCTACGTGAACGACGCGTTCGGCACCGCGCATCGCGCTGAAGCCACCACGCACGGCATCGCGAAATATGCGCCGATCGCTTGCGCCGGCCCGGTGCTCGCGGCCGAACTGGAAGCGCTCGGCAAGGCGCTCGGCGCGCCGAAGCGTCCGCTGGTTGCGATCGTCGCGGGCTCGAAGGTGTCGACCAAGCTGACCATTCTGAAGTCGCTGGCCGAGAAGGTCGATCAGTTGATCGTGGGCGGCGGCATCGCCAACACGTTCATGCTGGCGGCCGGTCTGAAGATCGGCAAGTCGCTGGCGGAAGCGGATCTGGTGAACGAGGCCAAGGCGATTATCGACGCGGCGAAAGCACGCGGCGCATCGGTGCCGATCCCCACCGACGTGGTCACTGCCAAAGAGTTCTCGCCGACCGCCAAAGCGGAAATCAAGGCCGTCGCCGATGTCGAAGACGACGACCTGATCCTCGACATTGGACCGGAAACTTCGAAGGCGCTCGCCGCGCAACTGGAAAAAGCCGGCACCATCGTGTGGAACGGCCCGGTCGGCGTGTTCGAATTCGACCAGTTCGGCAATGGCACGAAGACATTGGCCGACGCCATCGCGAGATCGTCCGCGTTCTCGATTGCGGGCGGCGGCGATACGCTTGCCGCGATTGCCAAGTACGGCATCCACGACAAGGTCAGCTATATCTCGACGGGCGGCGGCGCCTTCCTCGAGTTCCTCGAAGGCAAGAAGCTGCCCGCCGTTGAAGTACTGGAATCGCGGGCTTAACGTGGCGACGCGCTCACCAACGTCGAAATCTGCAAAAGCGGACGGTCAGCGCGGCAAGCCGCGCGACACCGCAACAGCAGCGGCAGGGGAGCGCGCCACGCGCTCCGACGTGGCAACGGCGACAACGGCGGCCCCGGAGTCGGCGCTTGCCGACACGGTTGCGGCCGCGGTCGCGGCTGTCAGCGAAGCCGCACACGCTGACAGTCATCCAGAAACATCCGGGACTTCTCCCGAGCTTGCGGAGTCGACCACTGCAGGCGACACCGCGGGATCGGCCGGCGACCAGGCTAGCGAATCGGCCGGCCCGCCGGCAGAACACCCCGATCCGCAAGTCGCGCCCGCTCCCTCGCCGGCGCCTCGCGTGCTGGTTTCGAACACTGCTTCACCCCATAAAGCGACGCTGGTTTCAACCGGCGCGCAGCCCCTGGCAGCATCTTTCGGTGCGCAGCCTCCGCATCCGACTCGCAGCGCTCTTTCCAGCGATCCCATCCAGACGAGGAGACTCATGCATCGCGCCACCAAGATTGTCGCTACCATCGGACCGGCTTCCAGCACGCCGGAGATCCTGCTGCAAATGATTCAGGCAGGCGCCGACGTGGTGCGGCTCAATTTCTCGCACGGCACGGCCGACGACCACCGCCAGCGCGCCGAATTCGTGCGCGAGGCGGCTCGCCAGGCGGGCCGCGAGGTCGCCATCATGGCGGACCTGCAAGGCCCGAAGATCCGGGTCGGCAAATTCGAAAACGGCAAGGTTTCGCTCGTCGCGGGTGAGCCGTTCATCCTGGACGCCGACTGCGAGCTCGGCAACCAGGAGCGCGCCGGTCTCGACTACAAGGACTTGCCCCGCGACCTGAAGCCGGGCGACGTGCTGCTGCTCAACGACGGCCTGATCGTGCTGAACGTTCAACGCGTGATCGGCAACGAGATTCATACGATCGTGAAGATCGGCGGCGACCTGTCCAACAACAAGGGCATCAACCGCCAGGGCGGCGGTCTGTCGGCGCCCGCGCTGACCGCCAAGGACATGGAAGACATCCGCACGGCCATGTCGCTCGGCGTCGATTTTGTCGCGGTGTCGTTCCCGAAGAACGCGACCGACATGGAAATGGCTCGCCAGCTGGCGAACATCGCCGGCGCACCTTACGGCATCAAGCCGAAGATGATCGCCAAGATCGAGCGCGCCGAAGCCATTCCTGCGCTGCAAGGCATTCTCGACGCATCCGACGGCATCATGGTTGCGCGCGGCGATCTCGCCGTGGAAGTGGGGAATGCCGCAGTCCCCGCGCTGCAAAAGCGGATGATTCGTATGGCGCGCGAGTCGAACAAGTTCGTGATCACCGCGACGCAGATGATGGAGTCGATGATCTACGCGCCGGTGCCGACCCGCGCCGAAGTGTCGGACGTCGCGAATGCGGTCCTGGACGGTACGGACGCGGTGATGCTGTCGGCGGAATCGGCAGCGGGCAAGTATCCGGTGCAGACCATCGAGACAATGGCCGCGATCTGCGTCGAAGCCGAGAAGTCGGAGCAGTCGGAGCTGGACCGGGATTTCCTCGATCGCACGTTTACGCGCATCGACCAGTCGATCGCCATGGGCGCGCTCTTCACGGCGTTTCACTTGGGCGCGAAGGCGATCGTCGCGTTGACCGAATCGGGTTCGACCGCGCTGTGGATGTCGCGTCACTGGACGCACGTGCCGATCTTCGCGCTCACGCCGCGGGTCGGCAGCGAGCGGGCAATGGCGCTGTACCGCAACGTGACGTCGCTGCATCTGGACACCAACACCGACCGCGACACCGCGTTGCAACAGGCGTTGGAGACGGTGGTCAGCAAGGGGTACGCGTCGCGTGGCGACATGGTCGTGCTGACCGTCGGCGAGCCGATGGGGCAGGCCGGCGGCACGAACACGCTGAAGATCGTGCGGGTCGGCGAGCCGTATTGATCGCATGCCCGGCGGACCGGGGTGAGTGAGTTGCACCCGCTCCGGTCGACCGCCCTGCATGGGATCGGAGTAACGCGCTGAAGCGCGACTCCGGTTGACCGCCCTGCATGGGATCGGAGTAACGCGCTGAAGCGCGAACTCTGGTCGACAGCTTTGCATGGGATCGGAGTAACGCGCTAAAGCGCGACTCCGATCGACAGATTCGCATGACCGGTACTGGCTGGATCGAACGAAGCAGGTTGTCAGGCCCCGCGAGAGGCGGTGCACCCGCCGCGATTGCGTGCGTGGCGTGAATGAACGGGTGCGCACGGGTATGCAGCTTGCTTCGACACAAGATCGCCCACAAGATGCCGGCGGCACAAGAATTCGTTTCAATCTAAGGAGTTACAGCATGCCTCTCGTATCAATGCGTCAACTGCTGGACCACGCCGCTGAAAACGGCTACGGCCTTCCGGCATTCAACGTGAACAACCTGGAGCAGGTGCAGGCGATCATGGCGGCGGCCGACAAGGTCAATGCTCCGGTCATCATGCAGGCTTCCGCCGGCGCGCGTAAGTACGCGGGCGAAGCGTTCCTGCGCCATCTGATCGAAGCAGCGGTCGAGTCCTATCCGCACATTCCCGTCGTAATGCACCAGGACCACGGCCAGTCGCCGGCGGTCTGTATGGCGGCGATCCGCAGCGGCTTCACGAGCGTGATGATGGACGGCTCGCTCGAAGCCGACGGCAAGACGGTCGCTTCGTACGAGTACAACGTCGACGTATCCCGCAAGGTCGTGGAAGCCGCGCATTCGATCGGCGTGACGGTCGAAGCGGAACTCGGCGTGCTCGGCTCGCTGGAAACCATGAAGGGCGACAAGGAAGACGGCCACGGCGCGGAAGGCACCATGACTCGCGAGCAATTGCTGACCGATCCGGAGCAGGCCGCCGACTTCGTCAAGCTGACGCAGTGCGACGCGCTCGCAATCGCAATCGGCACGTCGCACGGCGCATACAAGTTCAGCAAGAAGCCGACGGGCGACATTCTGTCGATCCAGCGCATCAAGGAAATTCACCAGCGCATTCCGAACACGCACCTCGTGATGCACGGTTCGTCGTCGGTGCCGCAGGAACTGCTCGCGGAAATCCGCGAATTCGGCGGCGACATGAAGGAAACCTACGGTGTGCCGGTCGAGGAAATCCAGGAAGGCATCAAGCACGGCGTGCGAAAGGTCAACATCGACACCGACCTGCGTCTCGCGATCACCGGCGCAATTCGCCGCTACATGGCGACCAATCCGGGCAAGTTCGATCCGCGCGATTACCTGAAGCCGGCGCGTGAAGCCGCGATGAAGATCTGTATCGAGCGCTACACGCAATTCGGCTGCGAAGGCCAGGCTGGCAAGATCAAGCCCGTTTCGCTTGATAAAATCGCGGAGAAGTACAAGTCGGGCGAGCTTGCGCAGGTCGTCCGCTAAGCGGTATTTGCTTCAGCGCAGGCTCTACACCTGGCCGTCTGGCCAGGTTGTCGTTAGATCGCCGTTCCCGCATCATCCGGGGAACGGCGTTTCCCTTTTGTTCCGGTCACACTTTTTGCATTACTTTTAGCGAACCACGACGATGTCTACCCTCTACGAATCCACGCTCCGCTCGCTGCCGCTGCTCGGCCGCGGAAAAGTCCGCGACAACTATGCAGTGGGCAACGACCAGTTGCTGATCGTCACGACCGACCGTCTGTCGGCGTTCGACGTCATCATGGGCGAGCCGATTCCGAATAAGGGGCGCGTGCTCAACGAAATGGCGAACTTCTGGTTCGACAAGCTCAAGCACGTTGTGCCGAATCACCTGACCGGCGTGGCGCCGGAATCGGTGGTGGCGGCGGACGAAGTCGAGCAGGTCAAGGGCCGCGCGGTGGTCGTGAAGCGCCTCGAGCCGATCCTCGTTGAAGCCGTGGTGCGCGGCTATCTGGCCGGCAGCGGCTGGAAAGATTACCAGGCCACGGGTTCGGTGTGCGGCGTCGAATTGCCGGCTGGTCTGCAAAACGCGCAAAAGCTGCCTGAGCCGATCTTCACGCCGGCAGCCAAGGCCGAGATGGGCCATCACGACGAAAACATCACGTACAACGACATGGAGCGTCGCATCGGCACCGAACTGTCGGCTACGATCCGCGACATTTCGATCAGGCTGTACAAGGAAGCTGCGGATTACGCTGCCACGCGCGGCATCATCATCGCCGACACGAAGTTCGAGTTCGGCCTGGACAACCACGGCAAGCTGTACCTGATGGACGAGGCGCTCACCGCCGATTCGTCGCGCTTCTGGCCGGCCGACCAGTATCAGGTCGGCACCAATCCGCCGTCGTTCGACAAGCAGTTCGTGCGCGACTGGCTGGAAACGCAGGACTGGGCGAAAGAGCCGCCCGCGCCGAAGCTGCCGGACGACGTTATCCAGAAGACGGGCGAGAAATACCAGGAAGCGCTCGAACGCCTGACCGGGCAGAAGCTCGCCTGACCAGATCCGCGCCGTTCGAGAAAAGGAAGCCGCAAGATGAGTGAAGCACAGACCGCCCATACGCATGGCGCGCCGGTTATCGGCGTGCTGATGGGCTCCAGTTCCGACTGGGAAGTAATGAAGAACGCCGTCGCGATCCTGCAGGAATTCGGCGTGCCCTACGAGGCAAAGGTCGTCTCCGCGCACCGCATGCCCGACGAAATGTTCGCCTATGCTGAAAGCGCGCGCGAGCGCGGTATCCGCGCGATCATCGCGGGCGCGGGCGGCGCGGCGCACCTGCCGGGCATGCTGGCGGCCAAGACCACGGTGCCGGTGCTGGGCGTGCCGGTGGCGAGCAAGTATCTGAAGGGTGTCGACTCGTTGCACTCGATCGTGCAGATGCCGAAAGGCGTGCCCGTCGCCACGTTCGCGATCGGCGAAGCGGGCGCGGCGAATGCGGCGCTGTTCGCGGTCTCTATTCTGAGCGGCACGAGCGGCGAATATGCCGAGAAGCTTGCGGCGTTCCGCGTGCGCCAGAACGAAGCGGCACACGCAATGGTATTGCCGGCGCTGTAAGCGCGCGCCGGGAAATGGGCCGATGCACCTGCTGAAACGGCCTCAGTAACGGCTCGATTGATACACGAAGTCCCCTGTCAGACCCACCGGCCGGACGGTTGCCATTGCAGGAGTTGCAGGACTGCAGGCACACCCGGTCGCGACCGACCACTAAGATGAACCCAGACAACACACCGGTTTCACCGATTTTGCCCGGCGCATGGCTCGGCATGGTTGGTGGCGGCCAGCTCGGCCGCATGTTCTGCTTTGCCGCTCAGGCAATGGGCTATCGCGTCGCCGTGCTCGATCCTGATGAAAGCAGCCCGGCCGGCTCGGTCGCCGACCGCCATCTGCGCGCGGCCTACGACGATGAAGCGTCGCTGACCGAACTCGCGCGGCTATGCGCGGCGGTATCGACTGAATTTGAGAACGTGCCGGCCGCGAGCCTCGACTTCCTCGCGAAGACCACGTTCGTGAGCCCGGCCGGCCGATGCGTCGCCGTGGCTCAGGATCGCATTGCCGAGAAGCGCTTTATCGCGTCGTCGGGCGTGACGGTCGCACCGCACGTGGTGATCGAATCGTCGGACGCGCTCGCCGCGCTTGACGATGCGAAGCTCGAAGCCGTGCTGCCCGGCATCCTCAAAACGGCTCGCATGGGTTATGACGGCAAGGGCCAGGTTCGCGTACGCAATGCCGCCGAAGTGCGCGAGGCGTATGCGTCGCTCGCCGGCGTGCCGTGCGTGCTGGAAAAGCGCTTGCCGCTGAAGTTCGAAGTTTCCGCGCTGATCGCGCGCGCGGCGAGCGGCGCTTCGGTGGTGTACCCGCTCGCGCAAAACACGCATCGCGACGGCGTGCTGTCGCACACCATCGTTCCGGCGCCGGACGCAAGCGCCACACTCGTCGAGCAGGCGCAACAAGCCGCGCTTCAAATCGCGGACAAGCTCGGCTATGTCGGCGTGCTGTGTGTCGAATTCTTCATCCTCGAAGACGGCTCGCTCGTGGCCAATGAAATGGCGCCGCGTCCGCACAACTCCGGGCATTACACCGTCGACGCCTGCGCGACCAGCCAGTTCGAACAACAGGTACGTGCAATGACCGGCATGCCGCTTGGCGACACCCGTCAGCATTCGCCGGCGGTCATGCTGAACATTCTCGGCGACGTCTGGTTCCCGGACGGCCCGAAGGGCGCGTCGGTCACGCCGCCATGGCACGAGGTCGCGGCGATGCCGGCGGCGCGTCTGCACTTGTACGGCAAGGAAGAAGCCCGTTGCGGCCGCAAGATGGGCCATGTGAATTTCACGGCTGCGACGCTCGAAGAAGCACGCACGGCGGGGCGCGACTGTGCGCGGCTGCTGCACATCGCCACGAGCTGACGCGCGAGCCATGCCCGATCGACAGCAACCCGCCCAACCCGGTGCAGACGCCGCCAATGCGCTGCCCGTGAACGCCGCGCAAATCGAGCACGCAGCGGCGCTGCTCGATGCAGGCGGCCTCGTCGCGTTTCCCACGGAGACGGTCTATGGGCTCGGCGGCGACGCGGAGAACCCAGACGCGGTGGCTCGCATTTATGCGGCGAAGGGTCGGCCGGCGAATCATCCGGTGATCGTGCATCTGGCTCCGCAGGGCGATCCGCACTACTGGGTCGAGCATTTGCCTCAGGAAGCGCAGCGTTTGATCGATGCGTTCTGGCCTGGGCCGCTCACGCTCATCCTGAAGCGCGCCGCGCGCATACCCTCGGCGGTCAGCGGCGGGCAGGATTCGGTCGGACTGCGCTGTCCTTCGCATCCCGTAGCGCAAGCGTTGCTGCAGGCGTTCAGCGCGTTGCGCGACGGACATGGCGGCGTCGCGGCGCCCTCGGCGAATCGCTTTGGGCACGTGAGTCCGACCACCGCACAACATGTCCGCGAGGAGTTCGGCAGCGCGATTCATGTGCTCGACGGCGGCGCGTCCGACGTCGGCATCGAATCGACAATAGTCGATTTGTCGCGTGGTTTTCCCGCTTTGCTGCGACCGGGCCGCGTCACGCCGCAAGACATCGCCGACGTGCTCGGCGAAGCGCCGCGCCTTCCCGACGGCTCCGACGCAACGGCGCCGCGCGCGTCCGGAACGCTGAAGGCGCACTACGCGCCTCGCACGCCGTTGGCGCTGTTGTCGTTCACCGCGCTCGAACCGGTGCTGGCCGCCCGCGAGCCGGGCGAGCGCGTTGCGCTGGTTGCCCGCGCTTCGCGCGCGGGGCATTGGGCCGACGCCGAAGGCGTGCATTTCATTGCGGCGCCGGAAGATCCGCACGTGTATGCCCGCGAGCTATACGGCTTGCTGCGGGCGCTCGATCGTGCCGACGTCACGCGCATCTTGATCGAGAAGTTGCCGGATACGATCGAATGGATCGCCGTGAACGACCGCCTGGGCCGCGCGGCAGCGGCGTTCGAAGCGCAAAGCCACGCCTGAACTCTCACGTCTCCCGAAGCGCTCCAGAGTAGCGGAGAAGCGCGGAATAAAAAACGCCTGACTGCAATCGACACGCTCACACAGTCGATCAGCCAGGCGTTTCGCATTCCAACGTTCGCAGCTAAAGACCGCGTCACGCGCGGTCTCCAAACTCCACTTATTTACCGAGCCCGGTCGCCGCGATCTGCTGCTGGACATACTGCGCGAACAACGCGTGCATGTGCGTGCTCGGGTGGACCGTGTCCGCGAACATGTAGGTCTGGTCGGCGCCGGCCACCGTGTAGGTTTGCGGCGAGCAGAACAGCGAAGAGGCGAACTGGCTGCCGTACTGCTCCGGAGTCAGGCCGTTCGTCGCGGCGGGATTGGCTCGGGCGTAGGCCGTTGCGTTGGCCTGCATCGCGCTCAGGTTGCACGCAGTGTCGGTGTTGGACACCGTGAAGCCGAGCGCCTTGTAGTTCGGCAACTGCTGATCCTGCCACGCGAACGCATCGACCACGATCACTTTGCCCGTGCCCACGAGGCCGAGCGCCGTGAGGTTCTGAACGAAGAGATAGTTATACGCGGCGGCGATTCCCGACAGCAGCGCGGCGGAGCCCGGTGTCTTCGCGTTGGACGCGACGCCAAGCGGCGTATTGCCGATGTCGGGCACAGTCGAGACCACCACGTGGGTCGCACCCGCGCCAACAATGGTTTTGACTTGCGCGGCCAGTTGGGCGGCGGCCTGAGCGACCTGCGGGTTAGACAGCTGCTGCAGATAGCCGACGATGAACGCGACCTGGCCTGCCTGCGTGTTCGGCAGCTTGCCTGCCTGCACGAGCAGCGGGTATTGCGTCTGTAGCGCGGTGCCGAGCGCGGTCAGGTTAGCGGTGTTTTCCGCGAACTGGAAGATGTCGTTCGCTCCGCCGTTCACGAGCACCAGCTGATTCGGGTTGAAGCTCGAATGGGCACCGAGGTAGTTCGCGACCTGGGTCACGATGGGCACCGTCGTGGCCGCCATGTTGTTAGGCGCCCAGCCTTTGCCTTGAGCATTGACGACGTCCGAGCCGCCCTGCGCATAACCGTAGCCGCCCGTTGCGACCAGCGGCTGGCCAAAGCCGCCGAGGTATGCCGGCTTCAAGGTATCGCCGTAATACTCGGCCACTTTCTGCGTCCACACTTCGCCCGGATTGGTCGTGAAGCGGCCGCCGCCGAAGCTGCCCTGAATCACCGGCGAATAGGTGCCGGCGTCCGAGAGGCTGTCGCCGAACGAAACGACTTGCAACTTGACGCCGCCCGCAGGCGTGCTGCTGGCGTTGTTGTTATTGTCGCTGCCACCGCCGCACGCGGCGAGCAGCGCAAACGCCGCGCTCGCGATGGCGGTTTGCGAGAGGCGCAACCAATGCTGTTTCCTCGATGCTGTGTGCTTCATGTTGACTACATCTCCTCGTATGTTTGGCCCTTGCGCCATATATTGCAGGCTGCGTCCACCGCGTCGGCGGCGTGACGACAGCTTACAGAATCTTCTACGGTCTGCGTCGTGCGGAAAACGCGGCCGTATCGTTGTTATCGTCGATGGTTGCGCGCGCAAGCGTAGCCGTTGAGCCGCAGCTGCTACGCGCGTGATAGTCGGCCGCCCACGCGGGCGGTGCGAAAAGTGCACGCAGCTTGTTGCGCGCGCCGTGCACGCTCGCGAAGTCGCGCGCCATCGACGCCCATTCGTGGAACGTCACCTTCAGCGGGTTATACGTATCGAGCGGCTCCACAATGCCGTACACGGGCGGCTCGCGCGGGTCCTCGTCGACGTAGCTGCCGAACAGCCGGTCCCACACCACGAGCACGCCAGCGTAGTTGCGGTCGATATAGCGGTCATTGCGCGCGTGATGCACGCGGTGAATCGACGGGGTGTTGAATACGTACTCGAGCCAGCCGAGCTTGCTGCCGAATTTACCGATCGCCTGCGTATGCACGAAAAACTGGAAGCCCAGGTTGATCAGGACAATAGCGACGATCTGCTTCGGCGGAAACCCGAGTATGGCGAGCGGAATCCAGAAGAGCCACATGCCAGCCACCGGATACATCAGGCTCTGGCGGAACGCGGTCGAAAAGTTCATCCGTGCCGACGAGTGGTGCACGACATGCGCGGCCCACAGCCATCGCACGCGGTGGCTGCAACGGTGAAACACGTAGTAGAGCAGATCCTGCGCGACGAACAGCACGGCAAACGAAAGCCAGCCTGCGTGCCACGTGTAGACGCGGTAGTGATCGTAGAAGAACGCATAGACAGGGATGATCGCGAGCCAGGCGAGCTTGTCGGCGGCTTGCTGCATGAGCGCGAGCGCTGCGTTGCACAGCGTATCGCGCCAGCTATAGAGCCGCGCGCCGGGGCGCGTTCGCCGCAGGTGCCACGCCTCCCAGCCGATACATGCGAGAAAGACTGGCGCCATGGCGAACAGCAGCAATTCGGCGTCGAATTGCATGGTGTCTTCCTCCGTGGTCCCTTGTCGCCGCGTGATATGCCGCGGTGTTTTGTCGTGTTGCTGTGCGAGCGTGCAGCGCGTCTCGAACACTGCTCGACAGCGTACACGCTTAAGGTCTCACCGCGCGCCGCCTTCGCTAGAAGGAATCCTCAATGCGCTTCGCGCTTGCGCGGGTTTTTCCTGGGCTTGCCATGCGGTGCCACGCCGGCCGATTCCGCGGCAGGCGCCGAGATCTTGCTGAAGCCCGAGCTCGGTCCCTGATACACCCATTCGAGCAGCGCGTCGTGCGCTGCGCGCGCGGCCTCGGAGTGCGGATCGTTGATGAAGCTCACTACCACGTAGCTGTTGCCGTCCGCCGATGCCACGTAGCCCGCGATCGCCCGCACGTCGCGCAAGGTGCCGGTCTTGATTTGCGCGTTGCCGCCCGCGCCCTGGTTGGTCAGCCGGTTGCGCATGGTGCCGTCGACACCGGCGATGGGCAGCGACTGCACGAACACCTGGGCGACAGGGCTCGCGTTGGCGCGTTGCAGCAGGTCGGCGAGCGACAGCGCGGTGATGTGCTCCTCGCGCGAGAGGCCCGAGCCGTTGTCGAGCGTCAGATATTCCATGTCGATGCCGTCACGCCGCAGGAACGCCTCGATCGCGCGGGCCGATTTGGCGGGCGTCGCAGGCCCTTTTTCTTCAGCCGCTCCGATCGACAGGAACAGGTTGCGCGCCATGGTGTTATTGCTGAACTTGTTGATGTCGCGAACGATATCCGACAACACCGGCCCCTGATGCGTGGCCACCAGTTTTGCGCCGACGGGCACGGCGCCTTCACGCGTCGCGCCGCTGAAGGTGCCGCCCGTCTGCTGCCACAAAGCAAGGAAGCCGCCCGCGAAGAACGCCGAGTGGTCCAGCACCGCGACGTTGACGGTGCGCGGACCGCAGCGCACCGAATAGTCGCCGACGAACGATGCGACGAGCGTGCCGTTCGGCGTCGGCGTGACGGTGGGCGACACGGATGCCGCTTCGCCGCGGCACGGGCCGTTGACCGCGCGCATCTGATTGTCGATCTGCAACTGTGCAAGCGCGGGCAGCACGTCGATGGTGACGGTGCCGTCCGATGAAGGCGTCAACGTGAACGACAGCGACTTGAATGCGTACAGCAGCGGGTCCGGCCCGACGTTGTATGGCGCGCTCGCGTCGTCGTCGAACGGCGGCAGATCGCGCGTCGACGGATCGAAGTAGCGCTTGTCGAGCACCAGTGCGCCGTCTATGCCGCGAATCCCCGCCTTGTGGATCTTCTGCACGAGGTCGATGAGTTCTTCAGGCACGAGCTTCGGGTCGCCCGTACCTTGAATGTACAGATTGCCGTGCAGCACGCCGTTGGCGTCGACTGTGCCGTCTGCGTACGCGTTGGTGCGCCAGCGGTAGTCGGGGCCGAGAATAGACAGACCGGAGTAGGTGGTGACGAGCTTCATCGTCGAGGCGGGCATCATCGGCTTGCCCGCATTCAGCGCGACGATCGGCGTGCGGTCGCCGACTTTTTCGATAACCACGCTGATCGACGACAACGGCACGTGCGCGCGCTGCAAGCCGATCATCACCGATTGCGGCAACACGGTGCTGACGTTGACGCTCGGATGGGCCGCCTTGACACGCGCCTGCGCTGCAAGCGGCAGCGACGCGCCGCCGGCAAGCGCGGCGCAAACGAGCAGCCATGCGCTCGCGTGCGACGCCGCGCGCCGCGGCGCGGCGGAACCAGAGCAGGCGGACAAGGGTGCGATGAAAGACGACGTTAAGCGCGAGCGCAGCGCCGCTCGATGAAGATGGCGTGCGGCGAAAGACAGGAAAGCGTGCGTCATGGACGGGCGAGAAAGCAAAATGTCAGGGCGTGCAGCACGCGGCGATTCAAAGCAGTGGAGATGCGCCGCACGAAGGTTCGCAGCGCGTCGGCGGGTTCGTCATTGCGCATGCGGCGTTGAGGCATTCGAGCTGGCGCGCATTGCTCGCGTACTACGTGAGTCAAGCCCGAAGCCGCCGCGCGACGCAAAGCGCCCATTGTAGTGACATGCCGCCGCGCTGCGGTGAAAAAAGCGCCACACGGCGCGCACGCGCGGGGCGGGCGCTAGAATGCGGCATCATCGAATGTTGAGGGAACGGGACCATGCGCATCTTGCTAGTCGAAGACGACCGGATGATCGCCGAGGGCGTCCGCAAGGCGCTGCGCGGCGAAGGCTTCGCGGTCGACTGGGTGGAAGACGGCGAAGCGGCGCTCAGCGCGGCGGGCAGCCAGCCCTACGACCTCGTGTTGCTCGACCTCGGGCTGCCCAAGCGCGATGGTCTCGACGTATTGCGCACGCTGCGCGTGCGGGGCCACGCTTTGCCGGTGCTGATCGTCACGGCGCGCGACGCGGTAGCCGATCGCGTGAAGGGTCTCGACGCCGGCGCGGACGATTACCTCGTCAAGCCATTCGATCTCGACGAACTCGGCGCGCGTATGCGCGCACTGATCCGTCGCCAGTCGGGCCGCAGCGACTCGACAATCCGCCACGCCAATCTGACGCTCGATCCCGCGTCGCATCAGGTCACGCTCGACGGCGCGCCGGTGGCCTTGTCGGCGCGAGAGTTTGCGCTGCTCGAAGCGCTGCTCGCCCGGCCCGGCGCCGTCCTCTCGAAGAGTCAGCTGGAAGAAAAAATGTACGGCTGGGGCGAGGAGATCGGCAGCAATACCGTCGAGGTCTACATTCATGCGCTGCGCAAGAAGCTCGGCGCGGACCTGATCCGCAACGTGCGTGGCCTTGGCTACATGATTGCCAAGGAAGCCTGAGCCGATGCGTTCGATCCGCCGTCAATTGCTGGTGTGGCTGCTCGCGCTCGTGTTACTCGGCGTCGGCGTGGCGGGCTGGTTGATTTACCGCCAGGCGCTTGCCGAAGCGAATGAACTGTTCGACTACCAGTTGGAGCAGATCGCCGCGGCTCTGCCGTCCGAACCGTTCTCACAAGTGCTCGGCTCGCGCGATACCGGCGACGAAGGCATCGTGCTGCAGATCTGGAATCGCAACGGCGTGCTGATGTACTACTCGCGTCCTCGCGCGCCGCTCGCGCCGCGCGCTGAACTCGGCTTCACGACCGAGCATACGGATCGCGGCGACTGGCGCGTGTACGGGGCGATCGTCGGCGATAACGTCGTGCAGTTGGCGCAGCCGCTGTCGGTACGCAACCGCCTTGCCGCCGACGTCGCGTTGCGCACGTTGTGGCCGTTGATCGTGCTGCTGCCGGTGCTCGGGCTCGCAGTGTGGGTGATCATCGGACGCGGGTTGCGCCCGCTGCGGCGCGTGACGAGCGCGCTCGACACGCGTCATCCGGAGGCGCTCGATCCGTTGCCCGATCAGCGCCTGCCGCTCGAAGTGCAGCCGCTCGTGCGCGCGTTGAACGGGCTGTTGCAGCGTCTCGCCACCGCGCTCGACATCCAGAAGGCGTTCGTCGCCGACGCCGCGCACGAACTGCGCACGCCGCTTGCCGCCGTGCAGATTCAATCGCAACTGGTGGCGCGCGCGAAAGACGACGCGGCGCGCAGCGAAGCGCTCGCCGACCTGCAAGCGGGTGTGACGCGCGCGACGCGCCTTGCCGAGCAACTGCTCGCGCTCGCGCGCTCGGAACCGGACGGCCTTGGCGCGACCGAGGCCGTCGACTTGCGCTCGTTGCTGCAGGACTGCGTGGTGACCTATGCGCCGCTTGCTGAAAATCGCGGCGTGGACCTCGGCATCGAGGCGAGCGAAGCGGCTACCGTGATCGGCGATCCCGAGTCGCTGCGCGTCATGTTCAACAATCTCGTGGATAACGCGACCAAGTACACGCCGCGAGGCGGGCGCGTCGACGTGAGCCTGCATGTCGAACAGGGTCATCCGGTCGTGCGTATCGCCGACAGCGGGCCCGGCATCGAGCCTGCCGAACGCGAGCGTGTCTTCGACCGTTTCTATCGTGCGGGCGCCGGCGAGAATCGCGTGCGTACCGATGTGGCCGGCAGCGGACTCGGCCTTGCGATCGTCCGGCGAATCGCGACGCAACATCACGCTACGGTGTCGCTCGACGAATCGCCGGCCGGCGGCCTCGAGGTTACCGTGCGCTTCTGAACCAATGCTTTCAATTTGCATGGTGCGGAAAAACCCCTGAAAAGAAGGCCAAAACACGATCTGTCGCTGCTTAAGACTCTTTTAAGCGATGCCCCGTACGCTTCCTGACATCCAAGTTTCTTTCTCCAGTCAGGAGTACACGATGAACGCGAAAACCTTGTCTCGCAGCGCTGTTGCAGCGGCTGTCGCCGTTGCGCTTTCCGCCGGCTATGTGGCGGGCCATCGCGACGTGCCCGCGCCCCAGGTCATCTCACCGGCGCAAGCGGCCATGATGCCGGCCGAAGCCGCCGCGAAAACCGGCATTCCCGATTTCTCCGGTCTCGTCGAAACGTACGGACCGGCGGTAGTCAACATCAGTGCAAAGCACGTCGTGAAGCGCGCGGCGCTGCGCAGTAATGGCGGCAATGGCGGCATGAGCGGCGGCAATCAGTTGCCGATCGATCCGAGCGACCCGTTCTACCAGTTCTACAAGCACTTCTTTGGCGGCGCGCCGGGCATGCAGGGCGGCGACGGCGGCGATGCGCCCGACCAGCCGAGCGCGAGCCTCGGTTCAGGGTTTATCGTCAGCAGCGACGGTTATATCCTGACCAACGCGCATGTGGTGGACGGCGCAAACGTCGTCACTGTGAGGCTGACCGACAAGCGCGAGTTCAAAGCCAAGGTGATCGGCGCCGACAAGCAGTCGGACGTCGCCGTCCTGAAGATCGACGCAAGCAGTCTGCCGACAGTGAAGATCGGCGATCCGCGTCAGAGCAAGGTCGGTCAATGGGTGGTCGCGATCGGCTCGCCGTACGGCTTCGACAATACGGTGACCTCCGGCATCATCAGCGCGAAATCGCGTTCGCTGCCGAACGAAAACTACACGCCGTTCATTCAGACCGACGTGCCCGTGAATCCCGGCAATTCCGGCGGGCCGCTGTTCAATCTGCAAGGCGAGGTGATCGGCATCAACTCCATGATCTACTCGCAGACCGGCGGCTTCCAGGGACTTTCGTTCGCAATCCCGATCAATGAGGCGATCAAGGTCAAGGACGACATCGTCAAGACGGGTCACGTGAGCCGTGGGCGCCTAGGCGTCGCGGTGCAAAGCATGAATCAGACGCTGGCAAATTCGTTCGGCATGCAGAAGCCGCAAGGCGCGCTCGTCAGCTCGGTCGATCCGGACGGTCCTGCCGCGAAGGCGGGGTTGCAACCGGGAGACGTGATTCTGTCGGTGAACGGCGATCCGGTGGGCGATTCGTCCGCGCTGCCTTCGCAGGTGGCTGGGCTCGCGCCCGGCAGCACGGCCACCGTGCAGGTGTGGCGTGACAAGGGCACGAAGGATCTGAAGGTGACGATCGGCTCGTTGTCGGACGCAAAGCTGGCCTCGGACAAAACCGATCAGCCCGCCCAGTTGCAAGGCCGTCTGGGCGTGGCCGTGCGTCCGCTGACGCCGGAAGAAAAGAGCAGCGCTTCGATCTCGCACGGTCTTCTCGTGCAGCAGTCGGGCGGCGCGGCAGAAAGCGCGGGTATTCAACCGGGCGACGTCATTCTCGCCGTCAACGGCCGGCCGGTGACGAGCGTCGATCAGTTGAAGCAGATGGTCTCCGGCGCGGGCAATAGCATCGCGTTGCTGATCCAGCGCGACAACGCGCAGATTTTCGTGCCGGTCGATCTGGGTTGATCGACGTGCGGTCAGTCATGACTGGTCGATGAAGAGCATCGAGTAACGCTTGCCGGTCTGTTTGCACTTACTGCAGACAGACCGGCATTTTTCTTTCTGTGCCGGAAGCCGCAAACCGGGCGCTTTGCGGCGTGTGACGTGCGAAGCGGGCGATTCGCCGTGCTGTCGAGCGGCCGCGTGGCACGGCAGTTGCATCCACATTGAATCCGGTCCCATCGACGGGTAACGGATAAGGACGTCAATAAGGAGCAAACCGATGAAGAACCAACGCACTCAGCGAAAGATCGTAGCCGCCGCGGCCAGCGTGGCGCTCACTCTCGGTCTGGCGGGCGGCGCATACGCGCAGCAGGCGAGCGAAGTAACCGGCGGCACCACCGCCGACCAGACGAGCGCAGGCAACGCCAACGGCGGAGGTCTGCCGCAAATCCAGCAACAAGGTGACGTGTCGTTCGTCTCGGGCGGCGTCGGTCTGGACGAGTCCAAGGCACTGCAGCAGGCGCAAAGCCAATGGCCGTTGTCGCTGCGCTTTACCGGACCGGGCTCGGACTATCTGGCCGACGTCCACGTACGGATTGTCGACGCGCATAACGGCGAGGTGTTGAGCACCGCGTCGCGCGGACCCTACATGCTCGTGAAGCTGCGCCCGGGGCGCTACACGGTGCATGCGACCTACAAGGACCGCGACCAGTCGAAGGCATTGACGGTGCCCGCGAAGGGCACGGCGAAAGCGGCGTTCTACTGGAACACGCAGTAAACCCGGGGCTTGTCGGGCATGCAGCACGGAGGCCGCGCAATCGCGAGGACTTTGACCGATAATGAAGCCACGGGCCTGTCCCGTGGCTTTGCTGTATGCACGACCGCACACTTTCACGGAGCCGAGACATGAGCGATGCCTTGACACCTCACGCAAACCCGGACAAACCCTCCGGCGGGCACGCCATTACGATAACGGGCAATCATCACCGGGTGCGGGTGATTCATGGCGGCGTGACAATGGCCGACACGCACGCGGCGCTCACGCTCGCCGAGACCGGTCTGCCCGACGTTTTCTATTTCCCGCGTGAAGACGTGAACATGGCGCGGCTCGAACGCTCCACGCACACGTCGCACTGTCCGTTCAAGGGCGACGCGTCGTACTACCACCTGCGCACCGAAGACGGCTTGATCGAAAACGCCGTATGGACTTACGAGACGCCGTTCGAACAGGCAGCCCCGATCCAGGGATATCTCGCGTTTTACTCATCGCGCGTCGACCGCATCGATCAGACGTCCTGATCCGCTGTCGCGCGTCTGTCGGAGGCTGGGATGGAACTGAACGACGCGTTACGGATTCCACTTGCGCCGTCCGATGTCTGGGACGCGTTGCAAGACCTCGCGCTCCTGCGCGCCAGCCTCGATAACTGCGAGTCGTTCACGCGCCTTTCGCACGGCGAATACGCGCTGGCTATGACGGTGCCGCTCGGGCCGCTGCGTGCGCGTTACGAAGCGCGCGCGCACGTCGCCGGCCAGGATTCCGGCCCTGCCGACGCGGAGCGCCGCACGATCAATTTCAAGGCGCGCGCCGAAGGTATCGGCTCACTGCGCGGACAGATCGAAGTGCGTCTGCGCGCGGAAGAGGGCGCGCTCGGCAGCAGGGAGCGCGGCACGCGGATCGACTACACGATCTGGGCGACGTCGTCGGGGCCGCTCGCTGAACTGCCCACGCGTCAGCTCGAAAACGCGCTTCATCATCTCGCCGACGATTTCTTCGCCGAATTCAGCGCGGTCGTGCGTGCGAAGCATGGGCAGGGACCGAACCGCGCGCGCGGTTCGGCGGCGCGTCGTCAGCACGTATTTTTGCGGCCTATCACGCTGAGCGGTGTTTCGCGTCGCACCCGCGCCGAACATGGCAACCCGCTCGCCGGACGCGCTGCCAGCGTGTCGCATGGCGTCTCGCACCCTGAGCCGACGCCGCATGCCATGCCGAACTGGGCGTGGGCTGCGATGATTTTTCTCGTCGCGCTTCTGCTGTATGTAGCGCGCTGGATCAGCGAGCACTGACGGCGCTCTCGCTGTTCTTCATGCCTCGACCGGCGCGCGGAACGGTTGCGCAGTCTGTAGGGTCGAGTGTCGTGCGCGCGCGACTACGAATTCGCGGTGACCGACTACGAAAGCGCGTCGCTTTTCACCCTGCGTTGCTTCGCGACGTCGACGCCATGTTTCGCTTTCGCAATGTGTCATGCGGCGTTTGCTTCGCTCGTAGCGTGCGGGTCACGCGGCAATTGCGTGGGCGCGGTATTTCATGCGCCGCGAAATTCTCTGCGCCATGCCGAGGGCGAGGTCCGAAAGGCTTCGGCGAAATGTTGACGCAATGACGCCGCCGACCCGAACCCGGCGATGCCCGCAATCGCTTCCACCGACTGATCCGAACTCTCCAGCAACTGCTGCGCGCGCGTGAGCCGTTGTGCGAGCAGCCACGCGCCGACGGTCGTGCCGGTGGCGAGCCTGAAGCGCCGCGTGAAGGTGCGCCGGCTCATCAGCGCGCGCGCCGCGAGGCTGTCGAGCGTGTGCGGCGCGTCGAGGTTGCCGCACACCCAATCGAGCAGACCCGAGAGCCGGTCTTCGCGGACGTTCGGCGGCAGCGGCTGCTGGATGTATTGCGCCTGGCCGCCTTGCCGGTGCGGCGATACGACGAGCCGCCGCGCGACGAAGTTCGCCACCTCGGCGCCGCACATCTTGCGCAGCACATGTAAACAGCAATCGAGGCCGGCAGCCGTGCCCGCCGATGTCAGCACGTTCCCGTCGTCGACATAAAGCACGTCGCGATCGAGCCGGACACGCGGATAACGGGCCGCGAAGTCGTCAGCCCATGCCCAATGCGTGGAGGCCGGGCGGTCGTCGAGAATGCCGGCGGCAGCCAGCACGAACGCGCCGAGGCATAGACCGACGAGTTGCGCGCCGCGTGCGTGCGCCGCGCGCAGTGCGTCGAGCAAAGCGGCTGGCGGCGGCTCCGCGGGATCGCGCCAGCTAGGCACGATGATCGTGTCGGCTTCGGCGAGCGCTTCGAGGCCATGAGTGACGGCAATCGAGAATCCTGCGGTCGTCGTCAGCGGGCCGGTTTCGGCTGCGCACACGCGGAAGTCGAAGCCGGGAACGCCGGCGCCGCTGCGGTCCTCGCCGAACACCACGCATGGCACGGAAAGGTGGAATGGGCTGATGCGGTCGAACGCGATCACGGCGACAATGTGCGACCGCTGTGCACCGGGCTTTGCGGCGGCCGGGGCGGGAAAGGCTGCAGGTGTAGCCATGAGTCAGGCACCTTATGAGAGCGACGACGATGGCCCGATTCTAGCGAAGATTGTCAATCGGGCCGCTGTTGGCAAAACGGGCGTAGGCGAACAATGCGTCATCGCGGCGGCCTCGCTTGCCTGAAGCTCGCGGGGCTGTGGCGCGCGACCTCATCAATCTTTCACAGGAGTCTTGCCATGACCACACCACGCCGTGCGCTGATTGTCATCGACGTGCAGAACGAATACGTAACGGGCAATCTGCCGATCGAGTATCCGGACGTCCAAAGCTCGCTAGCCAACATTGGACGCGCGATCGACGCCGCTCGCACCGCCGGCGTGCCGGTGGTGATCGTGCAGAACTTCGCGCCGGCCGCTTCGCCGCTGTTCGCGCGCGGGAGCGAGGGAGCCGAACTGCACCCGGTGGTCGCTTCCCGTGAGCGAAATCATTATGTGGAAAAGTCGCTGCCGAGCGCGTTCACCGGCACGGACCTCGCCGACTGGCTGACAGCACGGCAAATCGACACGGTGACGGTAGTGGGTTACATGACGCACAACTGCGACGCATCGACGATCAATCACGCGGTCCACGCGGGCCTCGCTGTCGAATTCCTGCACGATGCAACCGGCTCCGTGCCGTATGAAAACAGCGCGGGCTTTGCGAGCGCGGAAGAGATTCATCGCGTGTTCAGTGTGGTGCTGCAATCGCGCTTTGCGGCGGTGGCGAGCACCGACGAATGGCTTGCCGCCGTCAATAGCGGTGTGCCGTTAGAGCGCGGCAACATTTATGCATCGAATCAGAAGGCGCGCAGCCGGAATCGCTGATGCTGGCGTGAGGGACGCGGCTGAAAGGCCGCGAGTCGAGGGTCGCGTTTTGCAGGCCGCGGCGTATGGCGGTCCAACGCTGGTCCAGCGTGACAACGAGCGCTGCGAGGGCGGGCGCGGCCGTTTGCGAAATGGGAAGTTTGCCGACAACCGCGGCAACGACAGCCACCGCTCGGTCGGCCGCAAACTACACCGCGTGCGCCGCCCGCAGCCGCCGCGTCACGTCGACTTGCGCAGCGCCGGACTCAGACGCAATGCGTCGAAAATGCCTTCAACCATCCGCTCGCCGAGCGCGGTGAAATCCGTGGCATCGGGTAGAAACAGCATATCGCGCAGCGATCCGCCGACGAACGCATGCACCATGGCAGCAGCGAGCTTCGTATCGAGATCTTCCGGCAATTGCCCTTTCGAGATTGCGTTGCGCAAGCCGCCTTCTATCTTGATCAGCGCCTCGCGCATATTGGTCTGGTAGCGGACCATCACCGGTCCCATCTCTTCGACCAGCTCGCACTTCAGAAACAGAATGTCGAACACGCGACGGCGCCGCTGATCGGTCGCGGTATCGCGCACACAGACGATGCAGATCTCCATCAACCGCCCAAGCGGATCGGGCTCGTTCGGGTCCAGCGACGCGGCCTTGAGTTCGTCCAGCGGCAGCAGCACGCGGTCGAACATCTCGGTGAACAGATCGCTCTTGTGGGAAAAATGCCAATAAATGGCGCCGCGCGTGACCCCGGCCGCCTGTGCGATGTCGGCGAGCGAAGTGCGCGAAACACCCTTTTCGAAGAAGACCCGTTCGGCTGCGTCGAGGATGCTGTTGCGCGTCTCCAGCGCTTCTTCTTTGGTTCTTCTGACCATATTTGTATAACTTGCCCTGATTGCGGGTTTTCCCGAGCTTTTTTAAGTACGCTCGATGACAATCCGTTTGCCCTGAACTGTTTGGCGAAGCTTTCTTCCGGGTCCCCGCCCCGCAAGAGAAGTAACGCACTTTTACATCCATTCGTGAATGTATATATAATAGCACCCCACGATCGGATAGCCCAAGCTGTGACGACCGGTTAATATCCGTCACTGTTGTCTTCAGAACGCTTACGCGCCGTGCTTCAACGGGCGGCGCGGTGCGGCATTTCCCGGTAAGGCGCATTTGGTTCAGGTTGCCTCGCAACTGTTGCCGGCAACCATGGGCTTTCGGTCGAGCGTCGCAAGACGCATGTGTGCGCCGTCGTCCCCGGGGTAGGGATGCGCGCACTTTTTCATTCTCAGTCATAGACAGAGGTCGCTCCATGCGCGTCGAACGGGTTCCATTCCGCTTAATCAGTGCCGCGACGGCTGCCATATTGCTGGCAGCATGCGGACCAAAACAATCTGCCCCGCCGCAACAGACGCCCGAAGTCGGCGTCGTCACAGTCCAGCCGACTACCGTACCTGTCGTCACTGAATTGCCGGGCCGCACCAGTGCTTTCCTCGTCGCGCAAGTGCGCGCGCGGGTGGACGGCATCGTGCTGCGCCGCGAATTCACCGAAGGCGGCCAAGTCAAGGCAGGCCAGCGCCTGTACAAGATCGATCCGGCGCCGTACATCGCCACGCTGAACAACGCGAAGGCGACGCTCGCCAAGGCGCAGGCCAACCTCGCGTCCACCACCGCGCAGGCAAGCCGCTTCAAAGTACTGGTTGCCGCCAACGCGGTCAGCAAGCAGGACTACGACAACGCAGTAGCCGCGCAGGGCCAGGCTGCCGCCGACGTCGCCGCCGGCAAGGCCGCGGTCGAGACGGCGCAGATCAACCTGGGCTATACCGACGTGACCTCGCCCGTGACGGGCCAGATCGGCGTGTCGCAAGTCACGCCGGGCGCTTATGTTCAGGCGAGCGCCGCGACCCTGCTCGCCACCGTGCAGCAACTCGATCCGGTCTACGTCGACCTGACGCAATCGAGCCTCGAAGGTCTGAAGTTGCGCCGCCAGATGCAGGAAGGGCGTCTCAAGACGAACGGCCCTGACGCCGCGAAGGTTTCGCTGATTCTGGAAGACGGCCGTACGTATTCCGAAAAGGGCAAGCTGCAGTTCACCGACGTGACGGTCGACCAGGGCACGGGCTCCGTCACGGTCCGCGCGATCTTCCAGAACAAGGACAAGGTGCTGCTGCCGGGCATGTTCGTGCGCGCGAAGATCGAGGAAGGCGTGAACGAGAACGCGCTTGTCGTGCCGCAAGTGGGTATCACGCACGACCAGAAGGGTCAGCCTACTGCGCTCGTCGTCGGTGAGGACAACAAGGTCGCGTTGCGTCAGCTCGTCACCTCGGGCACGTACGGTTCGAACTGGGTGGTCGAGAGCGGCCTGAAACCCGGCGACCGCGTGATCGTGCAGGGCACCGACAAGGCGAAACCGGGCATGCAGGTCAAGACCGTCGCCGCGCAACTTCCCGCTACACCTGCCTCCGGCGCAGCCGCTCAAGGTGCGCCGGCCGCCAGCGGCAGTGCGCAGACGGCTCAACCTGCCTCCGCTGCATCGGGCGCGTAATAACAGGGAGCCCGCCACATGGCAAAGTTCTTCATTGATCGCCCGATTTTTGCATGGGTGATCGCCATCATTTTGATGCTCGCGGGTATCGCGTCGGTGTTCACATTGCCGATCGCGCAATATCCGACCATCGCGCCGCCGGCTGTGCAGATCAGCGCAACGTATCCGGGCGCTTCGGCGAAGACGGTGGAAAACACCGTCACGCAGGTGATCGAGCAGCAGATGAGTGGTCTCGACCACTTGCTGTACCTGTCGTCCACTTCGGACGACTCGGGTACCGCAACCATCACGCTGACGTTCGCGGCCGGCACCAATCCTGACATCGCGCAGGTGCAGGTGCAGAACAAGCTGCAGCTCGCTACTCCGTTGCTGCCGCAAGCGGTTCAGCAGCTGGGTACGAAGGTCACGAAGTCGAGCAGCAGCTTCCTGCTGGTCATGGCGTTCGTGTCCGAAGACGGCAGCATGAACAAGTACGACCTCGCGAACTACGTGGCGTCGAACATTCAGGACCCGGTCAGCCGTATCGACGGCGTGGGCACGGTCACGCTGTTCGGCTCGCAGTACGCAATGCGAATCTGGCTCGACGCGAACAAGCTGACCAACTTCGGCCTGACTCCCGTAGACGTGCAGACCGCGCTGCAGGCGCAGAACGTACAGGTTGCCGGCGGCTCGCTCGGCGGCACGCCGTCGGTGCCGGGGCAGGTGTTGCAGGCGACCATCACGGAAGCGACGCTGCTCAATACGCCCGAACAGTTCGGCAACGTGCTGCTGAAGGTCAATCCCGACGGTTCGCAGGTTCGTATCAAGGACGTCGCGCGCGTCGAGCTCGGTGGCGAAAACTACAACTTCGACACCAAGTACAACGGGCAGCCTACCGCCGGCTTCGGTATCCAGCTCGCCACCGGCGCGAATGCGCTCGCAACGGCGAAGGCAGTGCGCGCGAAGGTCGCCGAACTGTCGAAGTACTTCCCGCACGGCCTGGTCGTCCAGTATCCGTACGACACCACGCCGTTCGTGCGTCTGTCGATCGAGGAAGTGGTCAAGACACTGCTCGAAGGTATCGTGCTGGTGTTCCTGGTCATGTACCTGTTCCTGCAGAACCTGCGCGCCACGCTGATCCCGACCATCGCAGTTCCGGTGGTGCTGTTGGGCACGTTCGCGGTCATGAGCATGGTGGGCTTTTCGATCAACACGTTGTCCATGTTCGGGCTCGTGCTGGCAATCGGCCTCCTGGTGGACGACGCGATCGTGGTGGTGGAAAACGTCGAGCGGGTGATGGCGGAGGAGGGCTTATCCCCTCGTGAAGCCACCCGCAAGGCGATGGACCAGATTACCGGCGCGCTCGTCGGCGTGGCGCTCGTGCTGTCGGCGGTGTTCGTGCCGGTGGCGTTCTCGGGCGGTTCGGTCGGCGCTATTTACCGGCAATTCTCGCTGACCATCGTGGCGGCCATGGTGCTGTCGGTGCTGGTCGCGTTGATTCTGACGCCGGCTTTGTGCGCGACGATTCTCAAGCCGATTCCGCAAGGTCATCACGAAGAGAAGAAGGGTTTCTTCGGCTGGTTCAACCGGAACTTCAACAAGAGCCGCGACAAGTATCACTCGGGCGTGCACCACGTGATCAAGCGCTCGGGCCGCTGGCTCATCATCTACATGGTGGTGATCTTCGCGGTTGGTTTGCTGTTCGTGAAACTGCCGAAGTCGTTCCTGCCGGACGAAGACCAGGGCACGATGTTCGTGCTGGTGCAAACGCCTTCGGGTTCCACTCAGGAAACCACGGCGCGCGCGCTGAAAGACGTGTCGGACTATCTGCTCAACGGCGAAAAGGCGATTGTCGAATCCACCTTCACGGTGAACGGCTTCAGCTTCGCGGGCCGCGGCCAGAACGCCGGTCTCGTGTTCGTGCGGATGAAGGACTACGCGCAGCGTCAGCACGCGGATGAAAAGGTGCAGGCGCTGGTGGGCCGCCTCTTCATGCACTTCGGCAGCTACAAGGGTGCGCTCGTGTATCCGGTGAATCCGCCGTCCATTCCGGAACTCGGCACGGCTGCGGGCTTCGACTTCGAGCTGCAGGACCGCGCGGGTGTCGGCCACGAAAAGCTGATGCAAGCGCGCAACATGCTGCTCGGCATGGCCGCGCAGGATCCGACGCTGGCTCAGGTGCGCCCGAACGGCCTGAACGATACGCCGCAGTTCAAGGTGAACATCGACCACGAAAAGGCCTCGGCACTCGGCGTATCGCTGTCCGCAATCGACCAGACGTTCTCGATCGCGTGGGCGTCGCAATACGTGAACAACTTCCTCGATACCGACGGCCGTATCAAGAAGGTGTACCTGCAGGGCGATGCACCGTTCCGTATGACGCCGGAAGACCTGAACACCTGGTACGTGCGCAACACGGCAGGCGGCATGGTGCCGTTCTCGTCGTTCGCAAGCGGCCAGTGGACCTATGGTTCGCCGAAGCTCGAGCGTTACAACGGTATTTCCGCGGTGGAAATCCAGGGCGCGGCGGCACCGGGCAAGTCGACGGGTCAGGCGATGACGGCAATGGAAGCGCTCGTGGCGAAGCTGCCCGCGGGTGTCGGCTACGAATGGACGGGCCTGTCGTTGCAGGAACGCCAGTCCGGTTCGCAGGCGCCGATCCTGTACGGCATCTCGATCCTCGTCGTGTTCCTGTGTCTCGCGGCGTTGTATGAGAGCTGGTCCATTCCGTTCTCCGTGATCATGGTGGTGCCGCTCGGCGTGATCGGCGCATTGCTGGCCGCCACGCTGCGTGGGCTCGAGAACGACGTGTTCTTCCAGGTTGGTCTTCTGACAACCGTGGGGCTCTCGGCGAAAAACGCGATCCTGATCGTCGAATTCGCACGCGAATTGCAGCTGAGCGAAGGCATGGGTCCGGTCGAGGCCGCGTTGGAAGCGGCACGTCTGCGGCTGCGTCCGATTCTGATGACGTCGCTCGCGTTCATTCTCGGCGTGATGCCGCTCGCGATCAGTAACGGCGCGGGCTCGGCGAGCCAGCACGCAATCGGTACGGGCGTGATCGGCGGTATGTTGACGGCGACCTTCCTCGCGATTTTCATGATCCCGATGTTCTTCGTCGTGATCCGCGCGAAGTTCGGCGGCGACAAGGAAGACCCGGACGCGGCGCTCGCACACTACAACGAGCACCATCCGCATGATCCGCAAGGTGGCGGAGCGGCTGGCGGTTCCGACACCAATGGCTCGGGCAAGGACGGACATTGAGATGCAAAAACACTCTTTGATTGCAGTGGCGGTCGCGTTCCTCGCCGCCGGTTGCACGATGGCGCCGAAGTACGAACGCCCCGCCGCGCCGGTGACGAGCACGTTCCCGACCGGCGGCGTGTACGACACGCAGCCGGGCACGACGCAGCCTGGCGGGGCCGGTGCGCGCAGCGCAAACGGCCTGGCGGCGGCCGACATCGGCTGGCGCGATTTCTTCATCGATCCGCGCATGCAGCAGTTGATCGACATCGCGCTGAAGAACAACCGCGATCTGCGCGTGTCGGTGCTGAACATGCAGGCGTCGCAGGCGCAGTTCCGGATCGTTCGCGCGGGGCTGTTCCCGACGCTCGACGCCGCGGCATCGCAAAGCAAACAGCGGACGCCGAAAGATCTGTCGGTGTTCGGCAATACGATTTCGAACTCGTATTCGGTCGGCCTGAACGCATCGTGGGAAATCGACTTCTTCGGGCGGATTCAAAGCCTGAAGGACCAGGCGTTGGCTCAGTACCTGGCCACGGCTCAAGCGCGCAAGGCGGCTGAAATCGCGTTGGTCTCGCAGGTGGCGAATCAGTACCTGACGGTGCTCGAACTCGACGATCTGCTGAAGGTCACGCAAGGTACGCTGAAGACCGCGCAGGAGTCGTTTCGCATCACGAAGCTGCAGTTCGACAACGGTACGGGCTCCGAACTCGATGTTCGCCAGGCGCAGACCGTGGTCGAGCAGGCCGAGGCGAACCTGCAAGCGCAGGCGCGTCTGCGGGCACAGGCGGAAAACGCGCTGGTGCTGCTGGTCGGCGAGCCGTTGCCCGCCGGCCTCGCGCCGGGCCTCACGTTGAACGACCAGAATCTGCTCACGGATATTCCGGCGGGTCTGCCGTCCGATCTGCTGACGCGTCGTCCCGATATCATGGAGGCCGAAGAGAATCTGCTTGCGGCCAACGCGAATATCGGCGCCGCGCGCGCGGCCTTCTTCCCGAAGGTTTCGCTCACGGGCAGCTTTGGCACGCTCAGCCCGACGCTCGGCGGATTGTTCAAGCCGGGTTCGGCAGCGTGGAGTTTCGCGCCGTCGATCACGCTGCCAATTTTCGAGGGCGGTCAGAACATGGCCAACCTCGATCTCGCGAATATCCAGAAGAACGTCCAGATCGCTACGTACGAAAAGGCGATCCAGACGGCCTTCCGCGAGGTAGCAGACGCGCTAGCCGCGCGCGGCACGTACGATCAGCAGATCCAGTCGCTCGAGCGCAACGCGTTTGCGGAACAGCGCCGGCTGGATCTGTCGGATCTGCGCTATACGAACGGGGTCGACAGTTACCTGGCGGTGCTGACCGCGCAGACCGCTTTGTATTCGGCGCAGCAGTCGTTGATTACTGCGCGCATGGAGCGTCTGCAGAACCTGGTGACGTTGTACCAGGCGCTCGGCGGCGGCTGGATCGAGCATAGCGGCGATCAGCCGCGTCCGGCCGACGCACCCGTCGACTACGGTGCACCAAGTGCGCCGGCAGCGGCTTCGGCTGCGACCGCCGGCTGACCGTTACAGCAGTTCGACGGTTAAGCCACCGAAGAAAAAACGCCACGGCATGCCGTGGCGTTTTCTTTTACAGCGGTGAGCGGGGCGCGCCTGCTTGCGAGGCATTGCAATAAAACCCCAAGCTTCACCGATTCAGCGTCAAAGCCCTCACTTTCAATGCAGGTCCGCCGCGCGCAGCATTTCGTCGCGAGGCTGATCGTTGCCGCCGCGCCCATCGAAATCGTGGCCGGCCTTGCGGATTTCGCAATGCGCCTTCTTCTCGCTTTTGACGCCGTTGAAAATCAGATTCAGCACGACCGCGGATACCGAAGCCAGCAAGATTCCACTATGCAGCAGCGGTGACAACGCGGGCGGCAGTCTGGAGAAGAAGTGCGGCGACACGACCGGTACGAGTCCCAGCCCGATACTCACCGCGACGATGAACAGGTTGTGGTGATTCCTGACGAAGTCGACTTTCGACAGCACCTTGATGCCATTGGCCGCGACCATGCCGAACATCACGATGCCTGCACCGCCGAGTACGAATGCCGGCACCGACGCGACCACTTGCGCCATCTTCGGAAACAGGCCGAGCAACACGAGGATCACGCCGCCCATCGCGCAGACAAAGCGGCTCTTCACGCCCGTGACGCCGATCAAGCCGACGTTCTGCGAGAACGACGTATGCGGAAACGAGTTGAAGATGCCGCCGATCAGCGTGCCGAGTCCGTCCACGCGCAGGCCGCGCACGAGCGCTTTCTGATCGACCGGACGATCGACCATGTCGCCGACCGCGAGGAACATGCCCGTCGATTCGATGAAGGTGACGAACATCACAGTGACCATGGTCGCAATCGACAACGGATCGAAGTGCGGCAGGCCGAAGTGGAACGGCATCACGAAGCCGACCCACGGTGCGTGCGTGACGCCTTCCATGTTGACCCGGCCGAGCGCCAGCGCGATCACGAAGCCCGCGACAATGCCGAGCAATACGGAAATATTCGCGATGAATCCCTTGGCGAACTTGTTGATGAGCAGGATCAGCATCAGCACGAGCAGCGACAGCCCGAGGTAGACCGGGTTGCCGTAGTCGGGATTGCCCACGCCGCCGGCCGCCCAGTTAATGCCGACGCCCATCAGCGACAGACCGATCACCGAGATCACCACGCCGATCACCACTGGTGGAAAGAAGCGCAGCAGCTTGCCGACGGCCGGCGCAAGCAGGATGCCGATCACGCCGGCGGCAATCGTCGAGCCGAAGATGTCGAGAATGCCGAGCGACGGATTCGTGCCGATCGCGACCATCGGACCGACTGCGGCGAACGTGCAGCCCATGATGACCGGCAGGCGGATGCCGAAAATCCACAACCCGAGCGTCTGGATCAACGTGGCGATGCCGCACGAGAACAGGTCGGCGCTGATCAGAAACGCGATCTGGTCTTTCGGCAGTTTCAGCGCGGCGCCGACGATCAGCGGGACGGCGACAGCGCCCGCGTACATCACCAAAACGTGCTGGATGCCGAGGGTGAGCAACTGGCCCGCAGGCAGCCGCTCGTCGCACGGGTGAACCGTGTTCGATTGCATAACGTCTCTCTCCACAATCTAGTTTTGGGATGGACTCCAAGGTATCGGGGACGAAAAAGCGCAACAAGACCGCTGGGGCCTATTCCGGCATTCCCGGTGACGATATGCGCCAGCCCGTTTTGAAAGCCGGAATCGACGCGAGCGGCGGGTTCACCGGCGGTCAGCCCCTTGTAGCGGCGATGCGCGCGCGGTCGTGCGCATTTCCGAGCCGCCGCGATATATGTGAGAATCGATCAGGTGTATCCGGGCTGGCACATAGTCGTGTTTTCACGAAACTCGTCGCCGACCGGGGTTAACCCGCGATCTGGCCGCATTGCGCATGCGGCAGCCTTGGTTTGCACACATCGCGCGACTGGCAAAAGTCAGCGCTCACGGCACGGTCTGCGTGCTCTCAATTACACCCTAACTGACGACGCTCCATCACTCATGAGCTTTCTCGGCATCGACCTCGGCACCGGCTCCCTCAAAGTTGCAATCGTCGATGAAGACGGCCATGAACGGGCCGCCGCGAGCGTCGCTTATGGTCTTGAGACGCCGCACGCCGGCTGGGCGGAGACGTCGGTGCAGACGTGGTGGCGCGCGCTGTGCGAAGCGGCTGCCCGCTTGCCCGACGGCTTGCGTCGCGAGGTCAAGGCGATCGGCTTGTCGGGGCAAATGCACGGCGTCGTGTTGATCGACGAAACCGGCAATGCAGTGCGGCCTGCCATGCTGTGGCCAGACACGCGCGCGCGGACTTTGCTCGACGCGTGGCCCGAGCCGCAGCCCAACCCGGTGGCGCCAGGCATGGCCGGTCCGTTACTGCGCTGGATCGTGTTGCATGAACCGGAGTCCGCGCGCCGCACCCGCTGGGCACTTCAACCAAAAGACTGGCTGCGCGTCGCGCTGGGCGGGGCGGTCGCAACCGATCCGTCGGACGCCTGCGCGACCGCGCTCGCCGATCCTGATGGCACGTGGGACGCGGCGCTGATCGAACGGCTCGGCATTCCGCACGAGTGGTTCCCGCCGTTGGGGCCGTCATATGCAGCCGCCGGCGTGTTGTCGCAGAGCGCGGCGCAGGCCTTGGGTTTGCGCGCGGGGATCGTGCTTGCGACGGGTGCCGCCGACACCCCATGCGCTGCGCTCGGCAGCGGCATTGCACGCGACGGCGACGCGCTTCTGACGACCGGCACCGGTGGCCAGATCGTCGTACTCGCCGAGCATGAGCCACAGGCGGTGAAAGGCTTGCATCGTTATCGCGCGGCGAGCGATCACTGGTATCGGATGGCGGCCATGCAGAACGTAGGCATTGCACTCGAGCGCGCGCGCGGATGGCTATGCTACGAATGGAGCGACGCCTATGCCGAAGCCTTCGGCGAGCACGCGAACCACGGCTCGGAGATCAACGCCAACGCCGCCGCAGCGGGAGCGCCGCTGACCTTTCTTCCGTACCTCACCGGCGAGCGCACACCGTGGCTCAATCCCGCGGCGCGCGGCGGCTGGGTCGGCCTTGCTCTCGATCACACGCGCGGCGCGATGATGCGCGCCGCGTTCGAAGGCGTCGCTTTTTCGCTGCGCGCGGGGCTCGCTGCGATCCGCGCGAGCGGCGCAACAGTGACGTCGTTGAAGCTTGCAGGAGGCGGTTCCGTCGATGCCCGCTGGCGCCAGTTGCTCGCCGATGCGCTGGATGCGGAACTGCACGCGGTCGATTGTCCGAATGCCGCCCCGCGCGGCGCGGCTATTCTCGGTGGCATTGCAAGCGGTCGCTGGCATGCGCACGATCTCGCTGCGCTCGCGCCTGGTGCGACACACGTGGCGAGCCCGCGAGGCGATCGCGCGCTCGCTGAACGCTATGCACGTTTTCTCGATCTATATGGTCGCGTCGAATCATGGTTCGACGCACCCCCCGGTGCCTGATGAGCAGAGCGGTAATGTCACCTGCTGACAATGCCGCGACGCACTTTGCAATACCATGACGCTTTTCATGCGTTAGCCTGTAGCTCGCGCGGCGCAGGCATCGGCCGCAGCATGATCCCCGTATATTCGCGCGTCGCCATGTTGCAGGCGGCGACTCGCGTCGCATTCACAGACTCACAGGAGCATTCACGATGAAGACCAAAGCAGCAATCGCATGGAAAGCCGGCGCACCGTTGACGATCGAAGAAGTCGATCTCGAAGGACCGCGCGCAGGCGAAGTCCTGATCGAAGTGAAAGCGACGGGCATCTGCCACACCGACTACTACACGCTCTCGGGCGCCGATCCCGAAGGCATTTTCCCGGCGATTCTGGGCCACGAAGGCGCGGGCGTGATCGTCGATACGGGTCCGGGCGTCGGCACCCTGAAGAAGGGCGATCACGTTATTCCTCTTTACACGCCGGAATGCCGTCAGTGCAAATTCTGTCTGTCGCGCAAGACCAACCTGTGTCAGGCGATCCGCTCGACGCAAGGCAAGGGCCTGATGCCCGACGCCACGTCGCGTTTCTCGCTGGACGGCAAGCCTTTGTTCCACTACATGGGCACGTCCACCTTTTCGAACTACATCGTCGTGCCGGAGATCGCGGTTGCCAAGGTGCGTGAAGACGCGCCGTTCGACAAGATCTGCTATATCGGCTGCGGCGTGACGACGGGCGTCGGCGCGGTCGTGTATTCGGCGAAAGTGGAGGCGGGCGCGAACGTGGTCGTATTCGGGCTTGGCGGCATCGGTCTGAATGTGATTCAAGGCGCGAAGATGGTGGGCGCGGACAAGATCATTGGTGTGGACATCAATCCGGGTCGCGTGGAACTCGCGAAAAAATTCGGCATGACGCACTTCATCAACCCGAACGAAGTCGAGAACGTGGTCGATCACATCGTGCAGCTTACCGACGGCGGCGCCGACTATTCGTTCGAATGCATCGGCAATACGAAGGTGATGCGCCAGGCGCTCGAATGCACGCATAAGGGTTGGGGCCAGTCGTTCATTATCGGCGTGGCGGCGGCGGGCGAGGAGATCAGCACGCGTCCGTTCCAGCTCGTCACGGGCCGCGAGTGGAAGGGCTCCGCATTCGGTGGCGCGCGTGGCCGCACCGACGTGCCGAAAATCGTCGACTGGTACATGGAAGGCAAGATCAATATCGACGACCTCATCACGCACCGTCTGCCGCTCGAGCGCATCAACGAGGGCTTCGACCTGATGAAGAAAGGCGAGTCGATCCGCTCGGTCGTGCTGTATTAACTCGGCGCAATGAAAGCGACTCAATGAAAGCGACCTACAAGGAGCAAGACGATGCTTGAGCTACTGTCGTCGCACGCCTGTCATGGCGGCGAGCAGCGCTTTTACCGGCACGAGTCGCAGACCGTCGGCCTGCCCATGCGCTTCTCGGTGTATCTGCCGCCGCAGGCCCTGCAGCCAGATGCGAAGGTGCCCGCGCTGTTTTATCTCGCGGGGCTCACCTGTACCGAAGAGACGTTCCCGATCAAGGCCGGCGCGCAGCGCTTCGCCGCGCAACATGGCGTTGCGCTCGTCGCGCCGGATACGAGCCCGCGGGGCGCGGGCGTGCCGAACGAGAGCGCCGCGTGGGACTTCGGCGTAGGCGCGGGCTTTTACGTCGATGCAACGCAGGAGCCGTGGGCGCGGCACTACCGGATGTACTCGTACGTGCGCGACGAGCTGCGCGAAACGGTGTTGAAGGAACTGCCCGTCGACGGTTCGCGGCTCGGCATCTTCGGGCATTCAATGGGCGGCCACGGTGCGCTGATGCTGGCGCTGCGCAACCCGGACATCTATCGCTCGGTATCGGCCTTCGCGCCGATCGCGGCGCCCACGCGTGCCCCTTGGGGCGAGAAAGCGTTCAGCGGCTATCTGGGCGAGGACCGCGAGACGTGGAAGGAATACGACGCAAGCGAACTCGTACGGCGCGCATCGCGCCAGTTCGCGGAGGGGATTCTGATCGATCAGGGACTCGCCGACCAGTTTCTCGCCGAGCAGTTGTACCCGGACGTGTTCGAAGCCGCATGCCGTGAGGCGGGCCAACCGCTGACGTTGCGCCGCCATGCGGGCTACGACCACGGCTATTACTTCATCTCGACCTTCATTCAGGATCACATCGCGCATCACGCGAAGGTCCTGGTCGGCTGAAGCTTTTGTACCGATGGCGGCGCCGTTGCGGGCCGCCATCCCATCTAGCGCCTTTGGGTTTAGCGGCGCTTCAGCAGACTTCCGCCATACACCACCGCCGACAGCGCAGTGATCCAGAAGCTGGTCGGCCAATCGGTATAAAACGCGAGCGTCACGCCGAGCCACGCCTGCAGCAACGCGAACGCGGCGGCGAGCACGAGGCCGGCGGAAAGCCGCGTCGTCATGTTTTGCGCGGCGGCGGCCGGTCCGACCATCAGCGTGAAGACCAGCAGCACGCCGACGATCTGCGTGCACGCGGCCACTGCGAGCGCGGCAATCGCGAGAAACAGCACCGACACGAGACGCAACGACACGCCTTTGGCTTCGGCCAGTTCAGGCTGCAGCGAAGCAAACAGCAACGGGCGCATGATCGCCGCGAGTGCGAGCAGGCTGACTACGCCCAACGCCGCCAGCACAGCGAGCGTCGACTCGTTTACGCCGAGTACGTTGCCGAACAGCAGCGCTGTGACCTGCGTCGCGTAGGCGGTGAAGAAGTGCAGAAACAGCAGGCCGAAGCCGAGCGACAGCGACAGGATCACGCCGATCGCCACATCGCGTCCGGCAAGGCGTTCGCCTAGCGCGCCCATGCCGACGCCGGCCGCGAGCGTGAAGCCGACCATGCCCCAGATCGGCGAAATGCCGATCAGCACGGCGCCGGTCGCGCCAGTGAAGCCGACGTGCGAAAGCGCGTGGCCGGCGAAGGTCTGTCCGCGCATCACGAGAAAATACCCGACCACGCCCGCGAGCACCGCGACGATTCCCGACGCGGCGAACGCGTTCACCATGAAGTCGTATTCAAACATCGTGCTTATGTCCGTCGCGTGAGTCGTGCTGGTGTGAGTGGTCGTGCGCAGGTCCGTGCGCGGGTCCGTGCGAATGACCATGGGAATGCGAGTGGCCGCCGTTCCCGTCGTGTTCATGTTCGTGATCGTGCTTTTCTACTTCGACGCCACCCGACATCACAAAAATGCGGCCGTTCACGCGCATCACGTCGATGGGCGAACCGTAGAGGCGCGACAGCACGGGCCGGGTGATGACCTCGTCGACGGTGCCGAGCGCGGCCACGCCGCTGCCGAGATACAGCACGCGATCGAGCGAGTTGAGCAGCGGATTCAGTTCGTGCGCCGAGAACAGCACGGCAATGCCGAGTTCCTGCTGCACGCGCCGCACGAGCTCGACGACGCTCTTCTGATGATGCGGATCGAGGCTGATGAGCGGTTCGTCGAGCAGCAGCAGTTTCGGCGCGCCGAGCAGACATTGCGCGAGCAGCAGGCGCTGCCGCTCTCCGCCCGAGAGTTCGGACAACGGGCGCTCAGCAAGCTTTCGGCCGTCGACCAGTTCGAGCACGCGCTCGACGTCCGCGCGCGTCCTGGCGTCTGCGTGCGGTAGTCCCCAACGGTGGCCGTCGGCCGCCATTGCCACGAAATCGCGGCCACGCACGCGCCGTCCGGCGAGCGCGCTGCGCGTTTGCGGCATATAACCGATCGACGCGTTACCGCGCTCCACCGGCTGCCCCAGTACGCGGATCGAGCCGCTTGCCGCAGGTACGAGGCCGAGCACCGCGCGCATCAGCGTGGTCTTGCCGGCGCCGTTCGGCCCCAGTACGCCGATGAATTCGCCCTGATTCACGACGAAGCCGGCATCGCGCAAGATCGTGCGGTCGCCGAGTTCGAGCGTGACGTGATCCACTTCGAGCACGGGCGCGCGGCTGGCTACGCTTGCTGACAGATTGGCTGGCGTGCTGCGGCCAGTGACATTCATTGCATTTTTCCTTTGACGCTGGCCGCCGCCGCATTCGCACCGGCCGCGTCGCCTTGGGCGAGCGCTGCGCCGAGCGCGTCGAGCTGCGAGAGCATCCACGTCTGATACGTCTTGCCCGCGGGCTCGGTCTCGGTGACGCTCATGGTCGGCACCTTCGATTGCTGCGCGAGCTTCAACATGCGTTTGGTCAGAGCCTCGGTTGCCTGGCTGTTATAGATCAGCACGCGCACGCGCTTTTCACGCAGATCGCGTTCGAACGCGGCGATGTCGGACGCGCTCGCTTCGGTTTCGTTCATTGCCGCCAGCTGAAAGCGCATGTTGCGCATGCTCAGCCCGATTGCGTCCGACATATAGCCGAACACCGGCTCCGTTGCCGTGACCGGCGTGCCCGTGTAACGCGCATGCAACTCGGCAACCTTCGCCTCCACCAGCTTCAGCGAATCCAGAAACTTCGCGAGATTCGCATCGTACGCCGACTTGTGCGCCGGGTCAGCCGCGACGAGCGCCTCGTTCACCGCGCGCGCCACCTTGGGCATCGTCGACGGGTCGTACCAGAGATGCGGATTGTCGCCGCTCTTCTTGCCGCTAAGGTCGGCCGCGACGATCGTCGCGCGCTTCGTGCCTTTCGAAGCCGCCAGCAGTTTCACCATCCACGGATCGTAGTCGGCACCGTTGTAGACCACGATGCTCGCGTGTTGCAACGCGCGAGCCGTCTTCGGGCTGGCTTCGAACAGATGCGGGTCCTGGTCCGGATTGCTGAGAATGCTGGTCACGTCGACGCGCTCGCCGCCGAGTTGCTGCACCACGTCGCCATAAAAATTTTCTGCGGCGACCACCGGGATTTTCGCATCCGCGGCAAATGCTGCCTGGCTTAACGCGAAGGCGGCTGTAACCGCGGCGACACACTTCGAGAACAACCTCGTGCCGGTCTTTTTCATTATGTGTCCTGCTGCGTGAGGGTTGAATGAATTGCAAACGTGAAGCGATGGCTCATGTGGATGCAGTGGCGCGCGACGCGCGTGCGCACCGTGCGCAAAGACCGCTCAATTCGACGACCGCTCGGTGTACCTCGAAGCCGTGTGCCGGGGCGCTATGCGACAGCTGCTCGGCGAGGACGTCGCCCGGAATCTCGACGGTCGCGCCGCAGCGATCGCACATCAGAAACTGGCTGCAGTGCGGCACGCCGACCTCGCTGCAGGCGACAAACGCATTCTTCGACTCGATGCGATGCACGAAGCCATGCGCGAGCAGAAAATCGAGCGCGCGGTAGACCGTGGTGGGCGGCACGCGGCCGCGCTGCGGTTCGAGCGCGGCAAGCAACTCGTAGGCGCCGACAGGCCGTTCGCTCGCGACAATCGCGGCATACACCTGACGCCGCAGCGGCGTCAGGGCCAAGCCATGCAACGCGGCATGCGCTTCGGCATGCGCAAGCCGCACAGCATGATGTTCTGCAGTCGATGTAGCCATCAGCGCGAATCTCCTTATCGGTGACGTCAGGCGGATGTAAGGGCGGCTCGTGACGCGAGGTCGCAATGATATAACGTATCTCATTTTTTTGTCACCGGTCGGACGCAGGAGCGCCGCAACTGTCGGACGCGCTCGTTCCGCGCTGCACCATCGAAATCTGAGAGAGCGCCTTGACATGACCCGGTGCGTATCCGATCATTCGATCACAAACAGAGCAATTGATCGCGCAATGAGCGTTCGCTCACCGCGCCTCCAAAAAGCGAAACGAATCGGAGACAAAGCGTGTCGGCACGATTGCAAGACAAGGTGGCCATCCTGACAGGCGCAGCAAGCGGAATCGGCGAAGCCGTGGCGCGACGTTATCTGGACGAAGGCGCGCGATGTGTGCTGGTGGACGTGAAGCCGGCTGACAGTTTCGGCGACACGCTGCGCGCCGCATACGGCGAGCGCGTGCTCACGGTCAGCGCGGATGTCACTCGCCGCGAGGACATCGAGCGCATCGTGGCGAGCACGCTGGAGCGCTTCGGCCACGTGGATATCCTGTTCAACAATGCGGCGCTGTTCGATATGCGCCCGGTCCTCGACGAATCGTGGGACGTGTTCGACCGCCTCTTCGCGGTCAACGTGAAGGGCATGTTCTTCCTCATGCAAGCCGTCGCACGGCAGATGGTCGAGCAAGGCCGCGGCGGCAAGATCATCAATATGTCGTCGCAAGCGGGGCGGCGCGGAGAAGCACTCGTGTCGCATTACTGCGCGACGAAGGCGGCCGTCCTCAGCTACACGCAATCTGCCGCATTGGCGCTCGCGCCGCACAAGATCAACGTGAACGGCATCGCGCCGGGTGTCGTCGATACGCCGATGTGGAAAGAAGTGGACGCGCTTTTCGCCCGCTATGAGAACCGGCCGCTCGGCGAGAAGAAGCGCCTCGTCGGCGAAGCGGTGCCGCTTGGGCGCATGGGCGTGCCCGACGATCTGACCGGAGCGGCACTATTCCTCGCATCCGCGGATGCAGACTACATCACTGCGCAAACCCTGAACGTCGACGGCGGCAACTGGATGAGTTGAGCGGCTGAACCCGCGTTATCCAGCGTCATTTTCGTAGAACAAACGCAGCATCACATAACGCACGAGAAAGGAGACAACACATGAAACCAGCCCTCAAATCCGCGCTCAAGGCGGTTAGCGCAGGCGCCGCTGCATGCTTCGCGCTGAGTGCGTCGGCGGCCACGGTGACGATCGCGACGCTGAACAATCCGGACATGATCGAGCTGAAGAAGCTGTCGCCCGAATTCGAAAAGGCGAATCCGGACATCAAGCTGAACTGGGTGATTCTCGAAGAAAATGTGCTGCGTCAGCGCGCCACGACGGACATCACCACCGGCAGCGGCCAGTTCGACGTGATGACGATCGGCGCGTACGAAACACCGCAGTGGGGCAAGCGCGGCTGGCTCACGCCGCTCACGAACCTGCCCGCCGATTACGATCTGAACGACGTCGTGAAGACGGCCCGCGACGGCCTCTCTGCCGGCGGCCAGTTGTACGCGCTGCCGTTTTACGTCGAAAGCTCGATGACGTATTACCGCAAGGACCTGTTTGCGGCGAAGGGCCTGAAGATGCCTGATCAGCCGACCTACGACCAGATCGCGCAGTTCGCCGACAAGCTCACCGACAAAGCCAACGGCATGTACGGCATCTGCTTGCGCGGCAAGGCGGGCTGGGGCGAAAACATGGCGTATGGCACGACCGTGGTGAACACGTTCGGCGGCCGCTGGTTCGACGAAAAGTGGCATGCGCAACTCACGTCGCCGGAATGGAAGAAGGCGATCACGTTCTATGTCGATCTGTTGAAGAAGAACGGCCCGCCGGGAGCGAGCTCGAACGGCTTCAACGAAAACCTGACGCTGATGTCCTCGGGCAAGTGCGCAATGTGGATCGACGCGACGGTGGCCGCGGGCATGCTGTACAACAAACAGCAGTCGCAGATCGCGGACAAGGTAGGTTTTGCCGCGGCGCCAATCGCGGTTACGCCGAAGGGTTCGCACTGGCTGTGGGCGTGGGCGTTGGCGATTCCGAAGTCCTCCAAGCAGGCTGACGCAGCGAAGAAGTTCATTACGTGGGCCACGTCGAAGCAGTACATCGAGCTCGTCGCGAAAGATGAAGGCTGGGCATCGGTGCCGCCCGGAACGCGCCAATCGACGTACGCACGCCCCGAGTACAAGCAGGCCGCGCCGTTCGGCGACTTCGTGCTCAAGGCGATCGAAACGGCCGATCCGGAGCATCCGACGGCGAAGCCCGTGCCGTACACCGGTGTGCAATTCGTTGGGATACCTGAATTCCAGTCGTTCGGCACCGTGGTCGGTCAAAGCATCTCCGGCGCGATTGCCGGTCAGATGACGGTCGACCAGGCGCTGGCGGCAGGCCAAGCCACCGCGGATCGCGCGGTGAAGCAGGCCGGGTATCAGAAGTAACGAAGAGTAGATCGGAAAGCTCGCCACTGGAGTTACGTGGCGCGTGCCGGCTGACGCCCGTCAGCCGGCTCACGCAGCACAGCGGGCCGTCACGGCCGCGCATACGCCGCAACGCCGCCTCGTCTTCATAGCGAAATGGCGATTCATGCGGTCCGTGCCGCCCGCGCATTACCGAACAGGTGGTCAATCATGCGTCCTCTGCGCCTGCCTCTCATGCATGCCCATCCCCAGACAGAAAAAGAACGCGAAGTCCGCAAAGCCAATTCCGCGCGCTGGCTCGTGTCGCCGTCGGTCGCGGTGCTGTTGCTGTGGATGACGATTCCGCTCGCGATGACGATCTGGTTCTCGTTCTCGCGCTACAACCTGCTGAATCCCGACCTGAAGGGTTTCGCCGGTTTCGACAACTATCAGTTTCTGGCCAGCGATCCGTCGTTCGGCCCGTCGATCGGCCATACGTTGCAACTGATCGTGTCGGTGCTCGTGATTACGGTGGTCGGCGGCGTGCTGATGGCGATCCTGTTCGACCGCAAGTTCTACGGGCAGGGCGTTGCGCGGCTGCTGGCTATCGCGCCGTTCTTCGTGATGCCTACGGTCAGCGCGCTGATCTGGAAGAACATGATCCTGCATCCGGTCTACGGCCTCGTCGCGAGCGGCATGCGCGCGATCGGCCTGCAGCCGATCGACTGGTTCGCCGAGTATCCGTTGACTGCGGTCATCATGATCGTCGCGTGGCAATGGCTGCCGTTCGCGTTTCTGATTCTCTTCACGGCGATCCAGTCGCTCGATCAGGAGCAGAAGGAAGCGGCGCGCATCGACGGAGCGGGTCCATTCTCCATGTTCTTCTACATCACGCTGCCACACCTGAAACGTGCGATTGCCGTGGTGGTGATGATGGAGACGATTTTCCTGCTGTCCATCTTCGCTGAAATCTATACGACGACCGGCGGCGGTCCCGGCACTGCGACCACCAACCTGTCGTACCTGATCTATTCGCTCGGCCTGCAACAGTTCGACGTCGGTCTCGCCTCGGCGGGCGGCATTCTCGCTGTCGTGCTGGCCAATATCGTGTCGTTCTTCCTCGTGCGGATGCTCGCGAAGAACCTCAAAGGGGAGTACGAAAAATGAGCCAGGTTGCCTCTACTCCGGCGTCTACCACGGCGCCCATGACCGTGCCGGCGAAGTCGCCGTTCGCCGCGATCCGTCGCGGCATTCCCGGCGTGCTCGCCTGGTTTGTCGCGCTGCTACTGTTCTTCCCGATCTTCTGGATGACGATCACCGCATTCAAGACGGAACAGCAGGCGTACTCGTCGTCGCTATTTTTTACGCCGACGTTCGACAGTTTTCGCGAGGTATTCGCGCGCAGCAATTATTTTTCGTTCGCGTGGAATTCGATCCTGATCTCGGTCGGCGTGACGGTGCTGTGCCTGATTCTCGCGGTACCGGCCGCATACGCAATGGCGTTTTTCCCGACGCGTCGCACGCAAAAAGTGCTGCTGTGGATGCTCTCGACCAAGATGATGCCGTCGGTCGGTGTTCTCGTGCCGATCTATCTGCTCTGGAAAAACAGCGGCTTGCTCGATACGGTTTCAGGTCTCGTGATCGTCTATACGCTGATCAATCTGCCGATTGCGGTGTGGATGTCTTTCACGTACTTCGCCGAAATTCCACGCGATATTCTGGAAGCGGGCCGTATCGACGGCGCGGCGACCTGGCAGGAAATCGTCTATCTGCTGATGCCGATGGCGCTGCCGGGGCTCGCTTCCACCGCGCTACTGCTCGTGATCCTTTCGTGGAACGAAGCATTCTGGAGCATCAACCTGTCGAGTTCCAACGCAGCGCCGCTCACGGTTTTCATCGCGTCGTACTCCAGTCCTGAGGGCCTGTTCTGGGCCAAGCTGTCCGCGGCTTCGCTGCTTGCGGTCGCGCCGATCCTGATCGTCGGCTGGCTCTCGCAGAAGCAACTCGTGCGCGGCCTCACGTTCGGGGCGGTCAAATGACGGCAGGCACCAGTGCAGGAAATTTCGCGCTGATCTGCGATTGCGACGGTGTATTGATCGACAGCGAGGCGGTGGCTGCGCGCATGCTCGTGCATGAGCTCGAAGCGCGCTGGCCGGGCGCGGATATCGAACCGGTCGTGCTGCCGTTACTTGGGTTGCGCATCGAAAAAGTGCTGGAAGGCACGGCGATGCAACTCGGCAAAAGCCTCGGTCTGGACGACATCGACGCGATTCGCCGGTCCGTGGAAGCGGCGGCGATGCAGGCGCCGGCAGTGCAGGGCATCGAGCAGGCGCTGGCGCAGGTCCCGCTCATCAAAGGCTGCGCGAGCAATAGTTTTCGGCCTTACGTGCAGACTGTTCTTGCGCGTACGGGGCTCGTGAGGTTTTTCGGCGACCGTCTGTTTTGCGCCGACAGCGTGCCCAATCCGAAGCCCGCACCCGACGTCTATCTGGCCGCGGCGGAAGGTTTGCGGCTCGCGCCGTCTGCATGCCTCGTGGTCGAAGACAGCGTGACCGGTGTCACGGCGGCGAGCGCGGCGGGAATGACGGTGCTGGGATTCATCGGCGGCGGTCATGCGAGCGACGCGCAGATCGACAAACTGCACGCGGCCGGTGCCCGGCATGTATTCGACGACATGCATCAGCTGCCGGAACTGGTCGCGCAGTGGACGTTGAGCGCGACGGCCGCGGCGCCGTAAGCGCGGGCGGCTCGGCGCACGATGCACGACGAACGTGCGACCAGCAAAGCTGGCAACGCGCAAACGCAACGCAAACGCAAACGCAAACGCAAACGCAACGTGGCAACACACAAGCAACACACAGCATTACACGGAGACACATCATGGCAAGCGTAACTCTGCGCAATATCCGGAAGGCCTACGACGACACCGAAGTGATGCGCGACATCAACCTCGACATCGCGGACGGCGAATTCGTCGTGTTCGTAGGTCCGAGCGGTTGCGGTAAATCGACGCTGATGCGGATGATCGCCGGCCTCGAAGATATCAGCGGCGGCGACCTCACCATCGACGGCACGCGCATGAACGAGGTGCCGCCCGCGAAGCGCGGCATTGCGATGGTGTTCCAGTCGTACGCGCTATATCCGCACATGACGCTGTACGACAACATGGCGTTCGGGCTGAAGCTCGCCGGCACGAAGAAGCCGGAGATCGACGCGGCCGTGCGCAACGCCGCGAAGATTCTGCATATCGATCATCTGTTGGACCGTAAGCCCAAGCAGCTATCGGGCGGTCAGCGGCAGCGCGTCGCAATCGGCCGCGCGATCACCCGCAAGCCGAAAGTGTTTCTGTTCGACGAACCGCTGTCGAATCTCGACGCCGCGTTGCGCGTGAAAATGCGGCTGGAATTTGCGCGCCTGCATGACGAACTGAAGACCACGATGATCTACGTGACGCACGATCAGGTCGAAGCGATGACGCTCGCCGACAAGATCGTCGTGCTGTCTGCGGGCAATCTCGAACAGGTCGGCAGCCCGACCATGTTGTATCACGCGCCGGCCAATCGTTTCGTCGCGGGTTTCATCGGCTCGCCAAAAATGAATTTCATGGAAGGCGTCGTGCAATCGGTCACGCACGACGGCGTGACGGTGCGCTATGAAACCGGCGAGACGCAACGCGTCGCGGTAGAGCCTGGCGCGGTCAAGCAGGGCGACAAAGTGACGGTGGGCATCCGCCCCGAGCACTTGCATGTCGGTATGACGGACGACGGTGTATCGGCCCGCACGATGGCCGTCGAATCGCTCGGCGACGCAGCGTATCTGTACGCGGAGTCGAGCGTCGCCCCGGACGGTCTGATTGCACGCATTCCGCCGCTTGAACGTCATGCGAAGGGCGAGACGCAAAAGCTCGGCGCGACGCCCGAGCATTGCCATCTGTTCGATAGCGAAGGCAAGGCGTTCCAGCGCAAGATCGTCGAAGTATTGGCGGCTTGATGTGGCGGGAAGGCGCGAGTGCGGCCTTCCCGCTGTTTGTTTCAATGATACGGCGGCCTGCGTGTGTGGGGCCGCGCTCAAGCGAACGCCCCGCTCAAATACGCCGCGCGCTCTTTAAGCTTCGAGAGCAGCCCGCGCGCACAGTTCGTCGGTAACGAGCCCCGACAGCCAGCCGCCCTTGAGCACTGCGATCAGTGCTTCACGCTTGCGCTTGCCGCCCGCAAAACCAATGGTCGGTCGTAGCGGCGGCGAATCGATTTCAATGCTGGTCACGCGCCGGCCAGTCGGCGATTCGACGCGGGCACCGGCTGCGTCGATCGGCAGTCCGAGCATTTCGGCCACCGCGCCGTTCTGCATCAGTTCCTTCACTTCCGCCGACGTAATGAAGCCGTCCTCGTGCAGCGGGCATTTCGGCCCGATATTGCCGATGCCGACGAACGCGACGTCAGCCTGCGCCGATAGCGATTCGACGATCCGATAGAGCCGGTGATTGCACCACTGCGCACGTTCGGCCTCGGTATCGGCAATCAACGGCGCGGGCAGCAGAAAATGCTTGCCTCCGGTCTTCTCCGAAATGTGCAGCGCGACGTCATAGCGGTTCGAGGAGCCGTCCTGAGCGATGGCCCCGACCATCGACACCAGCCGATGCTGCGGACGGTCTAGCTGCGCGATCTGATCGACCGCGGCTTTGAGTGTCCGGCCGCTGCTCACCGCGACCACCATCGGCTTTTCTTCGGCGAGGTAACGTTCCATGACCTGTGCGCCCGCGACCGCGAGTTTGCGATCAACTTCATCGGGCGTGTCGCTGTCGATCGGCACCACCTCGCACATGGCGAGACCGTAGCGTTTCGACAGCTGATCGGCGAGCGACAAACAGTCCGCCAACTGGTGATCGACACGTACGCGGATCAGATTTTTTTCCACCGCGAACGCGACGAGCCGTTGCGCGACCGGGCGCGACACCTGCAGCTTCTCGGCGATCTCGTTCTGGGTATTGCCCGCGACGTAGTAGAGCCACGCGGCGCGAGTAGCAAGATCTAGTTTTTCTGTGGACTTGGGCACGGTGACGATTCGCTTGAAGGGCGCCGATAGTGGCAGCCGGCGCTTGCCTTCAGGCGCCGCCGGTTGCGGTTTGCGCTGTTGCTATGCGTTCAGGCGAGCCGCTCGCGCGCGGGGTCGAATAGCGGCCGCACATGACGGTACAGCGCACGATATGCATCGAGTCGCGTCCGCAATTCAGCGTGGCGGCGCGGGTTCGGCGTGAACTCCTTTTCGATCGGCGGTTTGCTGAGCACGGTCGCCGGATCGCCGCCCGCCGCGAGCCAGCCGAGACGCGCCGCGCCGAGCGCCGCACCCGTCTCGCCGCCGCCATGCTTGCGCGTGGCGGTGTCGAGCGCGTCGGCGAGCAACTGTGCCCAGTAGTCGCTGCGTGCGCCGCCGCCGAGCAGCGACAGCGCCTTTGCTTCGGTGCCGGCTGCGCGCAGCGCGTCGAGACCGTCGGTGAGTGCGAGTGTCACGCCTTCGAGCACCGCGTAGCCGAGCAGCGCACGATCCGTTGCGTGGTTCATGCCGAAGAACACGCCCTGCGCATACGGGTCGTTGTGCGGCGTGCGCTCGCCGGACAGGTACGGCAAGAAGAGCGGTGCGGTGGTGAGCGCTTCTGCGGGCAGTGCTTCTATTTCAGCGAGCAGAGTGGGTTCGTCGGTCGAGGTGAGCTTGCACACCCAACGCAAACAGCTTGCCGCCGACAAGACCACGCTCATCTGATGCCAGCGGTCTGGAATCGCGTGGCAGAACGCGTGCACAGCGGAAGCAGGATTCGGCCGGAAGCTGTCGCCGACCACGCACAATACGCCAGACGTGCCGAGCGATACGAAACCGTCGCCCGGCTGCGTCGCGCCGATGCCGATTGCGCTGGTTGCGTTGTCGCCGCCGCCCGCCGCGACGATCACGCCGTCGGCCAGACCGTATTCGCGCGCGAGTTCCGGCAACAACGTGCCGGACGGCGCACTGCCTTCGGCGAGGCTCGGCATCTGCGCGCGTGTCATGTTGCACGCTGCAAGCAGCGAATCGGACCAGTCGCGTTTTGCGACGTCGAGCCACAGCGTGCCGGCTGCATCCGACGGGTCGGAGACCTTGCCGCCTGTCAGCTGCAGACGCAGGTAGTCTTTCGGCAGAAGCACGCACGCGGTCCGCGCAAAGATGTCGGGTTCGTGACGCGCGACCCACAACAGTTTCGGCGCGGTGAAACCCGGCATGGCGAGATTGCCTGCGACGCTATGCAGGTCGGGCGCGCGTTCGGTGAGTTCGGCGCACTCCTTGTCGCTGCGCATGTCGTTCCAGAGAATCGCGGGCCGCAGCACGCGGTCTTCGGCATCCAGCAGCACGGCGCCGTGCATCTGCCCGGAAAGGCCAATGCCGCGAATCTGGGCGAACTCGTCCGGATGTTTCGCGCGCAATGCGGCGAGCGCACTCTGCGTGCCGGCCCACCAGTCTTCGGGATTCTGCTCCGCCCAGCGTTGATGCGGACGCGAAACCGTGAACGGAGAGCCTGCGGTGCCGATCACGCGTCCGTTGGAGGCGAGCAGCAGGACTTTCACTTCGGACGTGCCGAGGTCGATGCCGAGATACATGGGCGGAAAACCTTCGTCGTAAGAGATGCGCTACTTTAGCGGCACACGGCGCGCGGTGCCATGCGCATTAAGCCTGGCACCGCGCGTGAATTCGAACGTGGATGTACGGTGTTTCTTACGCGTGCGCACGTTTGGCGAGCCAGACGTCGACACGCGCCAATGCACCGGCCAAAGCAGATTCCAGCTCCGGCGTTTGCGCCATGCTGCCCCACAGCAGGCGATCCGCCGCGAATGCCTGCAAAGGATCGGGCGCGGCGAAGAAGCCGCGCGCGACGCGCTCGTCCATCACACCGTCCTGATACGTGTAAGGCAGCGTGCCCGCCTGCCAGCGCTCCAGGAAGCGGAAGAAGAGTGCCGGCAGCATCGCGGTGGCTGCGGGCGTTACGCCGCGCTCGAAACATTCGGCGAGCGTCGGCGCGATGAAGCCAGGCAGTTTGGAAAAGCCGTCGGCGGCGACGCGCTGGTTGGTGTCCTGGATATAAGGATTGCCGAAGCGTTCGAGCACGACATCGCGATAACGCTCCAGGTCGAGCGGACTCGGCGACAGGCAGGGGATCACGTCTTCGGTCACGTAGTCGAACGCGAACTTGCGAATGTCTGCGTCTTGCGTGCCTTCGTGGATGTAGTTCAGGCCCACCAGCGTCCCGGCCCACGCGATGCAGCTATGCGTCGCGTTGAGTATGCGGATCTTCGCTTCTTCGTACGGCAGTACCGAATCGACCAGTTCCGCACCGACTTTCTCCCATGCCGGACGGCCCGCTATGAAGCGCTCTTCGATCACCCATTGAATGAACGCTTCGCCCATTACCGGGCACGCGTCGTCCACGCCCGTCGCGGCCTTCACACGTTCTCTCACGTCAGGTGTCGGGCGCGGCGTGATGCGGTCGACCATCGAGCTTGGACACGCGGTATTGTCGTCGAACCATTGCGCCAGTTCGCCCGCGCCGCGTAGTTCGAGAAACGCGCTCATGCCCGCATGAAAACGCTCGCCGTTGCGCCGCAGGTTGTCGCAGGTTTGCAGCGTGACCGGACCCGCGCCGTTTTTCATGCGCGCTTCGAGAATCGCCGCGAGCGCGCCGTAGATAGTGGTATGTCCGCCTTTCAGGTCGGTCGAGAGATCGGGGTTGGCCGTGTCGAGCTGGTCATGTTCGTCGAGGTAGTAGCCGCCTTCGGTCACCGTGAACGAGATGATCTTGCAGGCCGGGTCGGCACCGGCTTCGATCAGCGCGTCGAGGCTTTCGGTCCACGGCACGACGCGCTCGATCGAGCGGATCGTCTCGTACGCGCGTTCGCCCTGAGGCGTGACGGTTTCGAGCGTATAGACGCCATCTTGTGCTGCGAGCGCTTCGAGCACCGCGTTCATGTCGCTGCGGATATTGCCCACGGTGAGCGACCAGTGCGGTTCGCCCGGCAGATTCGCTTCGTTCAACCTGTGGAGATACCACGCCTGATGCGCGCGATGAAACGATCCCGCGCCGATATGCAGGATTACGTGTGCGGCCGCGCCGCTATCTTGCCCGCTGCTCATGTGCGTCTCCATGTATCTGGCTCGCGCGGCTTGTCGCGCGCGTCTTTTCTTCAGTTAGAGCATTTGCTCTGTATGTGAGCGAATGATCGTACCCGGCGAAATGAAAGTCAAGGCGGCTGCACAGGGTTTTCGTGGCGCAGCGCGGCGCAGCATAGTCGCCTGACACGTTGAATGGCCGCGCGACGCGCTTCGTCGCACGTTTTTGCATTGCATCATTCTTGACGTTGAACCCGCCAGGACTTACCCGAATGCAAAAAAGTATCGGTCCGCAGTCTCATTTTTAGTGGTGGCTTACGCGTTTGGAGGCTACTTTTCGCTGTACACGAAGAAGACGAGCGGCATCCTTGTGAGCCGCATCATGGAGGCAGACAGTGCAACCCGATCTGGAGATCGTGGCCGTACGCCGCGACGAGTCGTTCAAAGTGTGGTCGCACGGCTATCCGTATCGCACGGTACGCTGGCACTTTCACCCGGAGTACGAGATTCATCTGATCGTGGCGACCACGGGCAAGATGTTCGTCGGCGATCACATCAGCAGCTTTGCGCCGGGCAACCTCGTGTTGATGGGCCCGAACCTGCCGCACAACTGGGTGAGCGACGTGCCCGAAGGCGAGAGCATCGCGCAGCGCAATCTCGTCGTGCAGTTCGGCCAGGAGTTCGTGTCGAGCTGCCTCGAAAGCTTCCCCGAGTGGCGTCAGGTCGAGGCGCTGCTCGCCGACTCGCGCCGCGGCGTGTCGTTCGGCGCCCGCACGAGCGCCGCGATCCAGCCGCTCTTCCTCGAATTGCTGGCGGCGCGCGGACTGCGCCGTCTCGTGCTCTTCATGTCGATGCTCGAAATCCTGATGGGCGCAGAAGATCGCGAGACGCTTGCGAGTCCCGCGTATCAGGCCGACTCAACGGGCTTTGCATCGACGCGCATCAATCATGTGCTCTCGTATATCGGCAAGAACCTCGCGAACGAGTTGCGGGAATCGGATCTCGCACAACTGGCCGGTCAGAGCGTGAGTGCCTTTTCGCGTTATTTCCGCCGGCATACGGGCTTGCCGTTCGTGCAATACGTGAACCGCATGCGCATCAATCTCGCATGTCAGTTGCTCACCGATAGCGAACTGAGCGTCACCGACATCTGCTTCAAAGCGGGCTTTAACAACCTGTCGAATTTCAACCGGCAGTTTCTCGCGGTGAAAGGCATGGCGCCTTCGAGGTTCCGCCGCTATCAGCAACTGAACGACGCGAGCCGCAATGCATCGGAAGAAGCCGCGGCGCGTGGCGCTGGCATCGACGATGCGCCCGCCATCGTGCTCGCGCCGGGTCTGCCGCGTCCTGCCGCTTCTGCGTATCCGCCAACGTAACGCCTATGTTGTTCATACGCCTCGCTTGCCAGCAAGGCGTTCTGCTTCACCTGTGTTTCAACACGTATCGCGCTGCCCGACGGCAGCGTGACGGACGTGCTCACTTCAAGAACGGAGACAACCATGACGCAAACCACCTTCAAACACGCATCGTTGAATACTTTCGCGCGGCGCGGCGCGTTGTTCGCGAGCCTCGCATTCAGCCTGTCCATGATCGCGGCGCCTGCCGCGCAGGCAGCGCCGCTAAAGATCGGCATGACGTTTCAGGAACTGAATAACCCGTACTTCGTGACGATGCAGAAGGCCCTCAACGACGCGGCCGCGTCGACCGGCGCGACGGTGATCGTGACCGACGCGCATCACGACGTGAGCAAACAGGTGAGCGACGTCGAAGACATGCTGCAGAAGAAGATCGACATTCTGCTCGTGAATCCGACCGATTCGACCGGCATTCAATCGGCGGTGACGTCGGCGAAGAAAGCGGGCGTCGTGGTCGTCGCGGTGGATGCGAACGCTAATGGTCCGGTCGACTCGTTCGTAGGCTCGAAGAACTTCGACGCTGGACAGATGGCCTGTGAGTATCTGTCGAAGTCGATCGGCGGCAGCGGCGAAGTGGCGATTCTCGACGGCATTCCGGTCGTGCCGATTCTCGAGCGCGTGCGCGGCTGCAAGGCCGCGCTTGCGAAGTCGCCCGGCGTAAAGCTCGTGGATACGCAGAACGGCAAGCAGGAACGCGCGACGGCGCTCTCGGTGACCGAAAACATGATCCAGGCGCATCCGAATCTGAAGGGCGTGTTCAGCGTGAACGACGGCGGATCGATGGGCGCGTTATCGGCGATCGAGTCGTCGGGCAAAGACATCAAGCTGACGAGCGTCGACGGTGCGCCCGAAGCGATTGCCGCGATTCAGAAGCCGAATTCGAAATTCGTCGAGACGTCTGCGCAATTTCCTGCTGACCAGGTGCGTATCGCACTGGGCATCGCGTACGCGAAGAAGTGGGGCGCCAATGTGCCGAAAGCGATTCCCGTCGACGTGAAGATGATCGACAAGAGCAATGCCAAGGGTTTTAGCTGGTAAGCCGAATGCCCGCTGCCGCGCTTCGATCCTGATGCGCGGCGGCGAGCAGTGATGGAGCACCCGATGGACACGATACTCAAGCTCGACAACATCACCAAGAGCTTTCCCGGCGTGAAGGCATTACAGGGCATTCACCTCGAGATCGCACGCGGCGAGATTCATGCGCTGCTCGGCGAGAACGGCGCGGGCAAATCGACGTTGATGAAAATCTTGTGCGGCATTTATCAGCCGGACGAAGGCACGATCACGATCGAAGGCGAGCCGCGCCACTTCGCGAACTATCACGATGCGGTGGCTGCGGGCGTCGGCATCGTATTTCAGGAATTCAGTCTGATTCCGTATTTGAACGCCGTGGAGAACATGTTCCTGGGCCGCGAAATGAAGAATGGCCTGGGTCTGCTCAATCGCGGCGGGATGCGGCGCGCGGCTGCGGAAATTTTCGGGCGGCTTGGCGTTTCGATCGACCTGTCGGTGCCTATTCGCGAGCTCTCGGTCGCGCAGCAGCAATTCGTCGAAATCGGCAAGGCGTTGTCGCTCGAAGCGCGCATCCTCATTCTCGATGAGCCGACTGCGACGCTCACGCCTGCCGAAGCGGAGCATCTCTTTGCAATCATGCGCGACCTGAAAAAGCAGGGCGTGGCGATGATTTTCATCTCTCACCACCTCGAAGAAATTTTCGAAGTATGCGACCGCATCACGGTGTTGCGCGACGGCCAGTATGTCGGCATGACGGAAGTTGCGCAGTCCGACGTGGGCCGCCTCGTCGAGATGATGGTGGGGCGCCGCATCGAAAGCAGCTTTCCGCCAAAGCCGCCGTTGCGGCCCGACGCGAAAGTCGTGCTGGACGTGCAGAAGCTGCAGCTGCTGAAAGACAGCCCGATGCTGCAATTCACGCTGCGCGAAGGCGAGATTCTCGGCTTCGCCGGACTCGTCGGTTCGGGCCGCACCGAAACCGCGCTTGCCGTGATCGGTGCTGATCCGGCTTATGTGAAGGAGATTCGCATCAACGGCGAGGCTGCGAATCTGTCCGATCCGGCCGACGCGCTGCGCGCGGGCGTGGGGATTCTTCCTGAAAGCCGCAAAACGGAAGGGCTGATTACGGACTTCTCGATCAAGCAGAACATCTCGATCAACAACCTCGGCAAGTATCGCTCGCTGCGGTTCTTCATCGATCAGCGCAGCGAAGCGCGCGCCACCGCCGACATCATGAAGCGCGTGGGTGTGAAAGCGCCGACCATGCACACCGAAGTCGCGACGCTCTCGGGTGGCAACCAGCAGAAAGTGGTGATTGCGCGTTGGCTGAACCATCACACCAACATTCTGATCTTCGACGAACCGACGCGCGGCATCGACGTCGGCGCGAAGGCGGAGATCTATTTGCTGATGCGCGAACTCACTGCGCGAGGCTATTCGATCATCATGATTTCGTCCGAACTACCGGAGATCGTCGGCATGTGCGACCGCGTCGCAGTGTTCCGCCAGGGTCGCATCGAAGCACTGCTCGAAGGCGACCAGATCGACTCTAACGCCGTGATGACCTATGCAACCGCCGGCACTCGTGGAGCCCAGCATGAACACGCCTAATCCTTCTTCTTCGCCGAAAACGTCGACTGTCAGTAGTGACGCGCCCGGCGCGCCGGTGCGCTTTACATGGGCCGCGTTGAAGCGCTCCACGCTGTTCTATCCGTTCATCGGCTTGCTCGTTGTCTGCATCGTCATGGTGTTCGCGAGCGACAGCTTCCTCTCGGGCGCGAACATCGAGAACGTGCTGCGCCAGGTGTCGATCAACGCAATCATCGCGGTCGGCATGACGTGCGTGATTCTGACTGGCGGCATCGATCTGTCCGTGGGCTCCGTGATGGCGCTGGCGGGCACGCTCGCCGCCGGTTTGATGGTGGCCGGCATGAATGCGCTTGCTGCGTTGGCGGTGGGCGTTGCCGTCGGCCTCGGCTTCGGCGCGGCCAACGGTTTCTTCGTCGCGTTCGCCGGCATGCCGCCGATCATCGTGACGCTCGCGACCATGGGCATTGCGCGCGGTCTGGCGCTGATCTACACAGGCGGCTATCCGATCGACGGTTTGCCCGACTGGGTCAGCTTTTTCGGCAGCGGCAAGATTCTCGGCATTCAGGCGCCGGTCGTGATCATGGCGGTGATCTATGTCATCGCGTGGGTGTTGCTGGAGCGCATGCCGTTTGGCCGGTACGTGTATGCGATCGGCGGCAATGAACAGGCGACGCGTCTATCCGGCGTGCGCGTAGCGCGCGTAAAGCTGATCGTCTACACGATCGCAGGTTTGACGTCCTCGTTCGCCGCCATCGTATTGACCGCACGTTTGATGAGCGGCCAGCCGAATGCGGGCGTGGGTTTCGAACTCGACGCCATTGCCGCCGTGGTAATGGGCGGCACCTCGATTTCCGGCGGACGCGGCTCGATCATCGGCACGTTGATCGGCGCGCTGCTGCTCGGCGTGTTGAACAACGGGCTGAACATGGTCGGCGTGAATCCGTATGTGCAGAACGTGATCAAGGGCGGAATCATTCTGCTCGCGATTTACATCAGCCGTGACCGTAGAAAGTAAGGCTCGAATTTCCATCTGATCTCCACTTCAGGCAGGATTTGCAATGACGAATCAATCTACTTCATCCGACCAGCAGAACATGACCGCGATTGTTTGCCACGCACCGAAGGACTATCGCGTGGAACAGGTAGCGAAACCGCGTGCGGGAGCGCACGAACTGGTGATCCGTATCGCGGCGTGCGGCATTTGCGCGAGCGACTGCAAATGTCATTCGGGCGCGAAGATGTTCTGGGGCGGTCCAAGCCCGTGGGTCAAGGCGCCGGTGATTCCGGGCCACGAGTTCTTCGGCTTCGTGCAGGAACTCGGAGACGGCGCGGCCGAGCATTTCGGCGTTAAGGTGGGCGACCGTGTGATCGCGGAACAGATCGTGCCGTGCGCAAAGTGCCGCTATTGCAAGTCGGGCCAATACTGGATGTGCGAAGTGCACAACATCTTCGGGTTCCAGCGCGAAGTCGCGGACGGCGGCATGGCCGAGTACATGCGTATTCCGCCGACTGCAATCGTCCACAAGATTCCCGACGGTATCTCACTTGAAGACGCTGCGATCATCGAGCCGCTCGCGTGCGCGATTCACACCGTCAATCGCGGCGAGTTGCAGCTGGACGACGTCGTCGTGATTGCCGGCGCGGGGCCGCTCGGATTGATGATGACGCAAGTCGCGCATCTGAAGACGCCGAAGAAGCTCGTGGTGATCGACCTCGTGGAAGAGCGCCTCGCGCTTGCGCGCGAATACGGCGCGGATGTCACGATCAATCCAAAAACTGACGACGCGCTCGCGATCATCCATTCGCTTACCGACGGCTACGGCTGCGACGTATATATTGAAACGACCGGTGCGCCGATCGGCGTGAATCAGGGCATGGATCTGATCCGCAAGCTCGGGCGCTTTGTCGAATTCTCGGTGTTTGGCGCGGATACGACGCTCGACTGGTCGGTGATCGGCGATCGCAAGGAACTCGACGTGCGCGGCGCGCATCTCGGGCCGTATTGCTATCCGATTGCGATCGATCTGCTCGCGCGCGGGCTCGTTACGTCGAAAGGGATTGTCACGCACGGCTTTTCGCTGGAAGAATGGGATGAGGCGATCAAGATCGCCAATTCGCTCGATTCGATCAAAGTACTCATGAAGCCGCGCGCCTGAGCCTGCGCCTGGGCGGAAACCGGAGCGGCATATAAACGGAGACTGTATGGATTACGTCATCGGCGTGGATATCGGCACGCAGAGCACGAAGGCGCTGCTCGTGGATCAGCATGGCGCCATCGTCGCGCACCATGCGTCGAGCTATCAGCCGGATACGCCCAGGCCGCTATGGGCAGAGCAGTGGCCCGCCGTGTGGTTCAAGGCGGTCACGGAATGCATTGCCGCGTGCGTTAGCAAGGCAAAGGAGGCGGGCGTCGCGGCAAATTCCATCAAGGCCGTGTGCGTGAGCAGTCTGTATGGCGGCTCGGGCATTCCTGTCGATAGCGATATGCGTCCGCTCTATCCCTGCCTGATATGGATGGACCGGCGTGCGACCGATCAGGTCGAGTGGGTGCGCAACAACGTCGACCTCGATCGGCTTTATACGATCACCGGCAACGGCGTGGACAGCTATTACGGCTACACGAAGATGTTGTGGCTGCGCGATCACGAGCCGGACGTATGGGCGCAAACGCGTTATTTTCTTCCGCCGAATGCGTATGTGATCTACATGCTGACCGGCGAAATTGCCGTCGATCACAGTTCCGCGGGCAATATCGGCGGTATTTACGACATCGCGAAGCGCGACTGGTCGGACGAGGCGCTCGACATGCTCGGCATTCCCGCAACGATGATGCCGGAGCGCCTCGTTGAATCGTCCGAAGTCGTCGGCAGCCTGCTGTCGCAGTGGACCGAAGAACTGGGACTCGCCGCAGGCACGGCGATCGTCGCGGGTGGTGTGGACGCAGCCGTCGCAACGTTCGCGGCCGGCGTGAGCCGCGCGGGGCAGCATGTGGCGATGATCGGCACCAGCATGTGCTGGGGATACATCAATCAGACGGTGGACGCCCGCCACGGATTGATCAGCATGCCTCACGTTTTCAACGGCCAGCGCGACATTTATGTATTCGGCGGTGCGATCACCGCCGGGGCGTCCGTGACCTGGTATCGCGATCAGTTCTGCCACGCGGAGATCGAAGCCGCGCGCGCGACGCCTCATGGCGATCCGCATCGGCTGCTAGAAGACAACGCCGCGAAGGTGCCGGCCGGGTCAGATGGCGTGATGTTTTTGCCGTATCTGATGGGCGAACGCAGTCCGGTCTGGGACGCGAAGGCGAGCGGCGCATTCGTCGGCCTGAGTCTGTTCCATACGCGCGCGCATCTTTATCGCGCGGTACTGGAGGGCGTGTCGTTCGCGTTGAAGCACAACATAGAGGCAGGCCGCAAAGGCGCGCAGTCGCTGGAAGACAAGCTGGTGGTGGTCGGCGGCGCGGCGCATTCCGACTTGTGGATGCAGATCATCGCCGACATCACCGGCTATCCGGTCTACACCATCGAGCAGGAAGTGGAGGCGGCCATGGGCGCCGCATTGCTCGCGGCGCTGGGCGTCGGACTGATTTCGCAGGAAGCGGCGCAGGGAGGATGGGTCACGCTGGTCGAGCGTGCGCAGCCGGACGCCGCGCGAATGGCGCTCTACGAACAGCGCTTCGGCATCTACACGGATCTCTATCCGGCATTGAAGCCGGTCATGCATCGCTTGCAAACATCATGAATGCTACTTTCGATTTTTCTGGCCGCTCGATACTGGTGACGGGCGCTTCGAGCGGAATCGGCCGCGCGACGGTCGAGATGTTGTGCGCTTGCGGCGCGAACGTCGTGGCGGCGGCGCGCAGTGTCAGCGAGCTTGCGCGCCTCGCTGAAGAGACCGGCTGCGAGCCGTTGATGCTCGACGTGAGCGATGAAGCTGCAATCGACGATGCGTTCGCGTCGCTCGGTCCTTTCGACGGTCTTGTGAATTGCGCAGGAATCGCGTTGCTCGAGCGAGCAGTGGATACCACGGCCGCGAGTTTCGATCGCGTGATGGCAGTCAACACGCGCGGCGCAGTGCTGGTTGCGAAGCATGTGGCGCGAGGAATGATCGAGGCGAAGCGGGCTGGCAGCATCGTCAACGTGTCGAGTCAGGCGGCGCTCGTGGCGCTCGACGATCATCTGAGCTATTCGGCTTCAAAAGCGGCAATGGATGCGGTGACGCGGGCCTTGTGCATCGAATTGGGGCCGTTCGGAATTCGCGCGAATAGCGTTAATCCCACTGTGACGTTGACACCTATGGCCGTGCAGGCCTGGAGCGATCCTGTGAAGCGCGAGCCTGCTCTCAAGGCTATTCCACTCGGACGGTTCGCCGAGCCCGCTGAAGTGGCTTCGGTCGTGGCGTTCTTGTTGAGCGATGCGGCTTCTATGGTGAGTGGGGTTTCGTTGGCTGTCGATGGGGGATTTACTGCGAGGTGATTGGGGGCTCGTGGCAATTGTTGTTCTTCAACCCTTGGCCGTTCCTTGATGTCACCGTGGTTTATGCGCGCTGCCCCGTGCGGGGCAGCGCGCAGCAACTACAACACAACTACAACATAGTCCTGACATGCCAAAGCTCAGGAAACAGCACCACGTCGAGCATTTTGCGCAGATACGGCGCCCCACTGGTCCCCCCCGTGCCCTGCTTGAATCCAATGATCCGCTCGACCGTAGTCACATGCCTGAACCGCCACTGCCGGAAAGCATCCTCGAGATCGACCAGTTCTTCAGCCATCTCGTACAACTCCCAGTGCTTCGAAGGATTGCGATAAACCTCCAGCCAGGCCGCTTCAACGGAAGCATCATGAACCGTCGGCTGCGTCCAGTCGCGCGTGAGCCGCGAAGGCGAGATCGCAAAGCCGCGACGCGCCAGCAGCTTCACTACTTCATCGTAAAAGGACGGGGACTCGAGAGAAGCCTTCACCTCGGCGAGCACTTCAGCACGGTGCGCATGCGGCTTTAGCATCTGCTCGTTCTTGTTGCCAAGCAGAAACTCGATCTGCCGATACTGGTAAGACTGAAACCCCGACGAACTGCCCAGATAAGGACGCATCGACGTGTATTCGGAAGGCGTCATCGTTGCAAGTACGCTCCAGGCTTGCACCAGTTGCTCCATGATCCGCGAGACGCGGGCAAGCATCTTGAACGCCGGAGGCAACTCGTCGCGATGCACAGCGCCCAGCGCGGCGCGCAACTCGTAGAGCGCGAGCTTCATCCACAATTCGCTTGTCTGATGCTGAATGATGAACAGCATCTCGTTGTGATCGGGCGACAAGGGATGTTGCGCATCCAGCACCGTGCCGAGCGACAGGTAATCGCCGTAACTCATCGACTCGGAGAAGTCGAGTTGTGCGTCGTGCCAGCCATCGGCTGAAGCAGCTTCTGTAGCCGGTCCCTCAGCGGAAGCGGACGCAGCGCGCCCATGACCGAACGGGCATCCTTGCGCGGGCGTTTCTTCGGGCAAGCCCGGCGTTTGCATGTGATCGTTCATCGCGCGCTCCTCAGGTCACCGCGCCGCGCGCGGCGAATTCGGGTGCTCGCCAGGTCTCGCGAACGAGCACCTCGCGCAACGTTTCGACGGCGTCCCATACATCGACGAAGCGCGTATACAGCGGCGTGAAGCCGAAGCGCAATACGTGCGGCTCGCGATAATCGCCGATCACGCCGCGCGCAATCAACGCCTGCATGACCTCGTAACCATGCGGATGTTCGAAGCTCGCATGCGAGCCGCGCTGTGAGTGTGCGCGCGGCGTGACGAGTTTCAACGGAAATTCGCTGCAACGTGTCTCGACCAGTTCGATGAACAGATCGGTCAGCGCGAGCGACTTGCGCCGAATCGCCTGCATGTCGGTCTGCAGGAAAACATCGAGTCCGCATTCGACGAGCGCCATCGAGACCATTGGCTGCGTGCCGCACAGAAAGCGGCCAATGCCGTCGTCGGGCTGATACGCGGGGTCCATTTTGAACGGCGCGCGATGCCCCCACCAGCCGGAGAGCGGTTGCGCAAAATCGTTCTGATGGCGCTGCGGCACCCAGACGAATGCGGGCGAGCCCGGGCCGCCGTTCAGGTATTTGTACGTGCAACCCACGGCATAGTCGGCACCCACGCCGTTCAGATCGACCGGCACGGCGCCGGCCGAATGTGCGAGATCCCACAGCGCCAGCGCGCCCTTGTCGTGGATCAGTCTGGTCAACGCGGCCATGTCGTGCATGTAGCCGGTGCGATAGTTGACGTGCGTGATCATCGCGATCGCGGTGTCTTCGCCGATCGCCTCGGGTAACTCGGACGGGTCGTCGACGAGTCGAAGTTCATAGCCGCGGTCGAGCTGCTCGATCAAGCCCTGCGCGATGTAAAGGTCCGTCGGAAAGTTAGAGCGCTCCGAGACGATCACGCGGCGCTTCGGGTCGCGTGCGTTCGCGAGCCGCAGCGCGGCCGACAGCAGCTTGAACAGATTGATCGAAATCGTATCGGTGACGACCACTTCGTTTTCAGCGGCGCCGATCAACGGCGCAAGCTTGTTGCCGAGGCGCCGCGGCAACGCGAACCAGCCCGCGGCGTTCCAGCTGCGGATCAAACCCTCGCCCCATTCGGCGGCGATCACGGTTTGTGCGCGTTGCGCCGCTGCGGCGGGCGGCACACCCAGCGAATTGCCGTCGAGGTAAATAGTGGTCGCAGACAACGCGAACTGGTCGCGTAATGTTGCGAGCGGGTCGGCGCTATCGAGCGCCAATGCTTCTTCGCGGTGTTTCATGGTGGTCTCGTTCAGTCGGATGATGCGGATTCAACAATCAGTGCGCGTCTGGGAGCGCGCGAAGCACTGCGCGCACGGGGCTTGCGTCGAGCGTGGTCAGTTTCAGCGGCAGCGCGATCAGCTCGTAGTCGCCGGGAGCGACGTCGTCGAGAACGATGCCTTCAAGAATGGCCATGCCGTGCGCGCGAACGCGGTGATGCGCGTCCATCGTTTTCGATTCCTGTGGATCGAGCGAAGGCGTGTCGATGCCGATCAGCTTCACGCCGTTCGCCGCCAGCAGGTCGATCGTCTCAGGCGCGACGGCGCAGAAGCCGCTGTCCCACGCCGCAGTCGGCGCGTTTCTGTAAGTTCGCAGTAAGACTCGCGGTGGCAAGTCGCCCTGCAAACCATCTAGGTGTTGTGGCGTCACAACAGGCGAGGCGCCGATGCAATGAATCACGCGGCATCGTCCGAGGTAGATGTCGAGCGGTACATGGCCAATCGCGGCGCCTGCTGCGTCGTAGTGCAAGGGGGCGTCGGTATGGGCGCCGGTGTGCGGCGAGAGAGTCAGGCGTGCGACGTTTACAGGCGAGCCGGCCTCGATTCGCCAGACGCGCTCGATGCCAACGGGGGTGTCGCCAGGCCAGACCGGCGTTGCCGTATCGACGGCGGGGGTGATGTCCCAGAGTGTCTGCATGTCTCCATCTGCGGTTGATGTCTATAGGGAATGATAGGTGTCTGACCGCGAAATGTGATTGCGAAAAAATCACCTTCCGAGCCGTGTCTTGGAACATAATTTGAGACAAATGGGAAAGGGAGACCGAATATGAACGCGATCTCGCTCGACGCCACCGATTGCCGTATTTTGGCGGTGCTCCAGCAAGAAGGACGAATCAGCAATCTCGATCTCGCGGAGCGCATCTCGCTGTCGCCGTCGGCGTGCCTGCGGCGCTTGCGTCTACTCGAAGAGCAGGGCGTCATCGAGCACTACCGCGCGTGTCTGAACCGCGAGGTGTTGGGGTTCGAACTGGAAGCGTTCGTGCAGGTGTCGATGCGCAATGACCAGCAGAACTGGCATGAGCGCTTTGCCGATGCGCTGCGCGATTGGCCCGAAGTGGTCGGCGCCTTCGTCGTGACGGGGGAGACGCATTACCTGCTGCGCGTCCTTGCGCACAACCTCAAGCACTATTCGGATTTCGTCCTGGAGCGTCTCTACAAGGCGCCGGGAGTGATGGATATTCGCTCGAATATCGTGCTGCAGACTTTGAAGGAAGATTCGGGCGTGCCGGTGTCGCTGGTCACGAAAACCGGCGGGCACGGCGCGCCGCACAACGACCGTTGAGGCGCTGCCTCGCGCTGGCGCCGTTGCAGGCGCTAAAAACGGTTACAGCGGTTTGAGCCCGTGAAACTGGCCGTTCTGAAACACGAGCGGCGCGATCTCCGCCGCATTCTCATGCACGCCGCAACGCTCCACCTCGCCGACGAAGATCACGTGGTCGCCTTCTTCGTAACGGCTGCGGTTGTGGCACTCGAACCAGGCTAGCGCGCCGTCGAGTACCGGCATGCCCGTGTCGCCCGCCGCGTGCGATACGCCTTCGAACCGATCGCCTTTGACGGTGGCAAAGCGCTTGCATAGATCCAGTTGCGACGAGGCCAGCACATTGACGACGTAATGGCTGTTGGTGCGGAACACCGGCATGGACGCCGAGCGCGTTGCGAGGCTCCACAGCACCAGTGGCGGGTCGAGCGAAACCGAATTAAACGAACTGGCGGTGATGCCGATCAACTGCCCGGAGGCCGCACGCGTTGTGATCACGGTGACGCCGGTAGCAAACTGGCTGAGCGCCTGCCGGAAGGCGGCCTGGTCGAAGTTGGGCGGGCTGGCTCGCTTCATTGTGCGCAGGCCGTGGATGCACATGGGCGGGAGGCCGCGTTAAAGCGCTTGCCCGCACAGCGGGAAACAGATAATTCGAAAGTCATAGTGAAAATCGTCGATTTGCCCCAATTTTAACTGCAATCGCGATGCACCGGCCGGACACAGAACGGCGCATCGCAAAACCCGCTAAGCTGAACACTGCGCCGGCACCATAAGCGCTATGGCGAAGCGGAAGCGGCATAGGCCGATCACGAGCTTGAAGGAGCGAGCAGCATGAGTCAGACAGGCGAAGTCGCCACCTTGGGTGGCGGGTGTTTCTGGTGCCTCGAAGCGGTCTATCTGGGCGTCGAGGGAGTGAACTCCGTGGAGTCGGGCTATGCAGGCGGCGAGACGCAGCGTCCGACATATGAACAGGTGTGCGACGGCGCAACGGGCCACGCCGAAGTCGTCAAGGTGGACTTCGATCCGGCAAAGATCGGCTATCGCGAGATTCTGGATATTTTCTTCGCGATCCACGATCCGACGCAGTTGAACCGTCAAGGTAACGACGTCGGCACGCAATATCGCTCAGTGATCTTCACGCACTCCGACGCGCAGCGCGAGACAGCTTTGCAGGCAATCCGCGAGATCGGCGAGCAGGGCATCTACGACGGCCAGATCGTCACGCAGGTACTGCCGCTCGACGGCAACTACTGGCCTGCCGAGGCCTATCATCAGAACTATTTTGCGCAGCATCCGAATCAGGGCTACTGCTCGTTCGTGGTCGCGCCGAAGGTCGCGAAGTTCCGTCAGAAGTTCGCGCACCGCATCAAGGCGAGCTGACGGGGAGTGCGCCGAGATCTTCGTGCTCGTGTGCAAGCCGCGCACAGGCTTCGACGATCTCGCGCGCCAGTTCCACACAACTGAGCGGCGCTGAGCCTTCAGCCTTGTTGTTGACCGCGATCACCACCGGCTGTCCGGCAAGCGCATAACGCGCGGCCAGTTCGGCGAGCGACGCGCGCGTCGCAGGGTCCTGATCGACGAGCCGGTCGAACGGCTCGTACTTCGCCTTCGCCTGCTCGTACTTGAATCCGCCATGCAGGCTCCAGCGAACGATTAGCGGCCCGGCCGGTTCGCCGTCCAGCAGCGCGAGCGCCGCCGCCTGCCGAAGAGGGTCGGGCATCCGCGCATGGATGCCCACGCAGTAGCGCACGCCCGCCGCTTTGAGCGTACGAATGAAGCGCGGCGTGAGCAGACTGGCGTCGCGGATTTCGATTGCATAGCAGGTGCCTTGCGGCAGCTTCGGCAGCGCCATCAGAAAGTCGCCGAGCCGTTCTATGAACGCGGCCGGCTGCGCGAGCATCTGGTCGGGCAGCGGCGACAGCTGGAACACCAGCGCCCCCGCCTTTTCGCCGAGACCTTCCAGACACGGCGTGACGAAGTCGTCGATCGCCATCTGCGCGTTGAGAAAGCATGGGTTCAGCGACACCGGCTCGCCGCGTTCGGCGCGCACGGTTGCGTCGGTGATCGTCATCGGCGCCTTCACGATAAAGCGGAAATGCTCGGGCACCTGCTGCGCGTAGCGCAGATATTCGGTGACCGTGAGCGCCTGATAGAACGACCGGTCGATGCTGACTGTCTTCAGCAGCGGATGCGCGCCGTAAGCGGTGAGGCCGTCACGCGAGAGCTTGCTGTTGCTGTACTCATCGCCGTAGACAATGCCGTTCCAGCCGGGAAACGACCATGTCGATGTGCCGAGGTGCACTTGCGGCGGCAGTTGCGCGGCGAGTGCGAGCACCTCCGGCGAGGGCGGGGCGGCGAGGATCTCCTTCGTGCGCCGCTTCTTTGGCGTATCGGCTGGCGGCGGGTTTGCAGCGGCGGATGTCGGCGCTTCTTCCTGCAGCCGGTCCTGCAGCCGGTCCTGCTGCTCGTCCTGCTGCCACAGCGACGCGGCGGCGGCTTTCTCCCGCGCACCGCGCCGGCTCGCGGGCTTCGGCACGGGGGCGGAGTTGGCGGCCGGAGACTGAGAGGCGGCCTCCGGCGCGAGCGGCAATGGATCGCCGGACACAGTGCGCGAGGGCTTCGCGCGCGCTTCGGTTTCCGCCGATGCAACCGCCAATGCGACCGCCGGTTCCACCGGCATTCCGAACAGATCGAACTGTACTGCTTCGCTTTGCACGTCCGCCTGGAGTGGCGCTTCCGGCTCGCCCGGCGCCTGTTCCACTTCGCTTGTCCCGCTCTGGCCCATCGAGATTCGACCTGCTGTTCAGTAGTTTGCGCCGAGGCGGCACGCTGGTGCACGACGCTGCGGCGCTCACGTCACAGCGGCTTCTCGTACATGTAGCGGCGCGACCACGGCAGGGTTTTAGCGCTGCGGCCGGCCTTCCGGCATACGACCTGATAGATGGAGACGTCGTCGTTTTCGAATGCGTACGCACAGCCGGCCAGATAGACGCGCCAGATGCGGAATTTTTCGTCGTCGACGAGCTTGCGGGCTTCTTCCGCATGCGCCTCGAAATTCTCCGCCCAGATGTCGAGCGTGTGCGCATAGTGACGGCGCAGGCTTTCGACGTCAACCGCTTCGAGCCCGCCGCGCTGCATCGATTCGAGCGCGAGGCTGATGTGCGGCAACTCGCCGTCGGGAAACACATAACGGTCGATGAACTCGCCGCCGCCAAGCGCGGTTTCGCCACTATCCGAGTCGCTCGACGTGATGCCGTGGTTCATCGCGACGCCGTCGTCGGCGAGCAGGTCGTGCATCTTCCTGAAATAACCCGGCAGATTTTTGCGGCCGACGTGCTCGAACATGCCCACACTCGTGATGCGGTCGAATTGCCCTTCGACGTCGCGGTAATCCTGCAGACGAATCTCGATCTGATTTTCGAGGCCCGCAGCTTTCACACGCGCCGTGGCGAGATCGAACTGGTTCTGCGACAGCGTCACGCCCACGCATTGCGCACCGAATTTCTGCGCCGCGCGCAGCACCAGCGCGCCCCAGCCGCAGCCGATGTCGAGCAGGCGCTGCCCCGGCTGCAACTGGATCTTGGTGAGGATGTGGTCGATTTTCTTGATCTGCGCGGTCGCCAGATCTTCGTTGCCGTTCTCGAAGTACGCGCACGAGTACACCATGTTCTCGTCGAGCCACAGCTTGTAGAACTCGTTCGAGACGTCGTAGTGATACTGGATCGCCTTCCGGTCCGACGCTTTCGAATGCTGGAAATAGCGCCGCATGCGTGCGAGTTTGCTCGCACTGGTGACGGTATTGCGCGCGAGCTGATAGCCCACGTTGATGATGTCCGAGAGCTTGCCCTCGATGTCGATCTTGCCCTTGACGTACGCCTCGCCCAGATTGTCGAGGCTCGGTTCGAGCAGGTAAGGCAGCGCCGTCGCGCTTTTCACATGCAACGTGACCTGAGGCGCGGCGAACCGCCCGAAGTCGTGTTGCTGGCCGTCCCACAGCACGAGCCGTGCTGGTAAGTCAGCCTTGGTTTTTACTTCTTCCACCCACTGCGCCAGCTTTTTCTCCCAGAACATGCGATCTCTCCGTGTCCGTTGAACTAAAGCGAAGCTTGTGTGGAGCGCAAATCAGTGCGGCGCGACTCCCATGCCGCGAGATGCGATCCGTGCACCGCGCGCTGCTGCATTGGCTGCGCGCTGGCGACATTGTTTGTGTCGATTCACGGCGAGAGACGGGAGATCTGCCAGTTGCTGTTCTCGCTTACGCGCGTGTAAAGCAGGCGGTCATGCAGACGCGACGGCCGACCTTGCCAGAATTCGATTGCTTCGGGCACCAAACGATAACCGCCCCAATGCGGCGGACGGGGAGGTTCATCGCCATATTGCAGGCGCATTTCGCGTTCGCGCGTTTCGAGCTGCGATCGGCTTTCAATCACCTGACTCTGATTCGATGCCCATGCGCCGATTCGCGAACCGGCCGGACGCGACGCGAAATACGCGTCGCTTTCTTCCGCGCTCGTTTTGACGACGCGTCCCTCGATGCGCACCTGGCGCTCAAGTTCGATCCAGTAGAACAGCAGGCTCGCGTAAGGATTAGTGGCTAGCTCGCGGCCTTTGCGGCTTTCGTAGTTGGTGAAGAATACGAAGCCCCGTTCGTCGACGCCCTTGATCAACACGATGCGCGCCGAAGGCCGGCCGCGCGAGTCGACGGTGGCGAGCGTCATCGTGTTCGGTTCGGGCAGCTTCGCGTCGACAGCCTGTTGAAACCAGACGTCGAATTGCCGGAACGGGTTGCGATCTACGTCGCCGATGTCCAGAGAACCCAGCGAATAGTTTTTTCGAAGTTCGGCGAGTGAGGTCATGTTGTTATGCGAACGCTACAGTCAGGGCAGTATAGCTAAGGCATTAATTTTTTGCGCGCGACTGGATCAAGCGCGACGCAGGCCCGGCGTGCATGATCGGGTAATGCCCCGGAGCGCGACAGGGTGATTGCGGCGGCAATGCTCATGCAGGCGTTCAGGCAAAATACGGCTGCGCGATCTAGAAGCGCGTCCGTTTCCTGCCTGTTCAATGAGTCCCATCATGTCGACCACCGCGCAATCTGATCTTACTACCAGCCTCGACGGGAGTGAAACCGCCGACCGTGCGCGGCGCTTCGGCGGCATTGCGCGTCTGTACGGTGCGCCGGCGCTCGCCGCTTTCGAAGGCGCGCATGTCGCGGTGATCGGCATCGGCGGAGTCGGGTCGTGGGTCGCCGAAGCGTTGGCGCGCAGCGCAGTCGGCACACTGACGCTGATCGATCTCGACAATGTCGCCGAGAGCAACACGAACCGGCAGATTCACGCGCTTGACGGCAACTACGGAAAACCGAAAGTCGAAGCAATGGCTGAGCGCATCGCGGCAATCAATCCGTTCTGCGACGTGCGCCTCGTGGAAGACTTCGTCGAGCCCGACAATTTCGCGGCGACGCTCGGCGGCGGCTTCGACTATGTGATCGACGCTATCGACAGCGTGCGCACCAAAACCGCGCTGATCGCGTGGTGCGTCGAGCGCAAGCAGCCGTTGATCACGATTGGCGGCGCGGGCGGCCAACTGGATCCGACGCGCATTCGCATCGACGATCTTGCGTTGACGATTCAGGACCCGTTGCTTTCCAAGGTGCGTGGGCAGTTGCGGAAACAGCATGGGTTTCCGCGCGGGCCGAAAGCGAAATTCAAGGTGAGCGCGGTGTATTCGGACGAGCCGCTCATCTACCCGGAGGCGGCAGTCTGCGATATCGATGCGGAAGCGGAGCACGTCACCACGTCGCCCGGTCATACGGGGCCGATCGGCCTGAACTGTGCGGGCTTCGGTTCGAGCGTTTGCGTGACGGCGAGTTTTGGTTTCGCCGCGGCCGCGCATGTGCTGCGTGCTTTGGCGAAACAGGCGGGGTGATGCGTCTCTGGCGCGGCAAGCGGCGTGCGGCACGAGCCGGAATTCAGCCCGACGCCGCACGCGAGGTGCGGGTGCCTGGACTCGCTTCAGTACAGCGCCGCGCTTAGCTTGCGCCGCCATTGCGACACCAGCTCCGGCTGATGCGCGGCGAGATCGAACACGGAGAGCATGGTCTTACGGCCAATGTCGTCGCGGAACGTGCGGTCGCGCTGCACGATGCCCAGCAGATGTTCCAGCGCGCCCTCGTATTTGCGGCGTGCGATCAGCGCGCTTGCCAGATCGAAACGCGCCTCCAGATCGTCCGGATGACTTGCGACGCGCGCTTCCAGTGCGTCGGTGGGCGGCAGGTCGGCGGCGGCATCCACGGCGTCGAGCCGCGTCTTGATCGCGTTGAAGCGTGCGTCGATGCCTTGCGTGGTTTTCGGCGACAGCAGATCGACTTCGTTGCGCGCCTCGTCGATGCGGTTGTCGTCGAGCAGCATCTCGATGCGATCCATGCGTGCTTCGTCGAAGCCCGGGTCGTAGGCGAGCGCGGATTCCAGCGCATCGTAAGCGTCTTCGCGGCGACCTTCTTCGAGCGCGGTCTGCGCCTCGAGACGCGCGGCATCCGCGCCTTGCGGCACGAGCCGCTCGATGAATTCGCGCAGTTGGCCCTCAGGCAGCACGCCGATGAACTGATCCACCGGTTGGCCGTCGGCAAACGCCATGACGTGCGGGATGCTGCGCACCTGGAAGTGCGCGGCGAGTTCCTGATTCTCGTCTACGTTCACCTTGACGAGCTTCCATTTGCCGGCGGCTTCGGCTTCGAGCTTTTCCAGCATCGGGCCAAGCGTCTTGCAGGGGCCGCACCACGGCGCCCAGAAATCGACCAGCACAGGGGCCAGTGTCGACGCCGTAATGACGTCCTTTTCAAATGTGGCCAAAGTGGTGTCCATTGCGTCCTCGTCGATAAAAACGGTTTGTCTGCTAGTTGGGGCCGAACGGCGTGGATTCAATGTTCAATGCGCGCCGCGCCGTCGCCGGGACTGGCCGTCATTGCTTTTGCGGCAGCGGAATCCATTCGGTTTCGCCCGGCACTTTGCCCATCTCCTGATTGGTCCATGCCACTTTCGCGGCTTCGATCTTCTCGCGCGAGCTTGCGACGAAATTCCATTCGATAAAGCGTTCACCGTCGAGTTTCTCGCCGCCCAGCACCATCACGCGCGCACCGTGCGTGCTCGCGAGGGTGACAGTCTCGTCGAGCGCGAGCACTGCCATCTGGCCAACTTCGAGCGGCGTGCCGTCGATTTCCAGATCGCCGTCGACAAGATACACGCCGCGTTCCTCATGCTCCGGTTCCAGCGCGAAGGCGCTGCCCGGCGCGAACTCGCCGGCGACATACAGCGTGCCGGAAAACGTCGTGACAGGCGAGGTTTCGCCGAAGGCCGTGCCGGCGATCACGCGCAGCGTGACGCCGTTGCGCTCGACCACCGGCAGCGTGTCGGCGGCGTGGTGCGCGAACGACGGCTCCACCTCTTCGTCTTCGAGCGGCAGCGCGACCCACGTCTGAATACCGTGGATGGTCTGGCCGTTCGCGCGGTCCTCGGCGGGCGTGCGCTCGGAATGGACGATGCCGCGCCCGGCCGTCATCCAGTTGACGTCGCCGGGGATGATTTTCTGCTCGGAGCCGAGGCTGTCGCGGTGCATGATCGCGCCTTCGAACAGGAAGGTCACCGTGGCAAGGCCGATATGCGGATGCGGACGAACGTCGAGGCCGACGCCCGGTTCCAGCGTCGCCGGTCCCATGTGGTCGAAAAAGATGAACGGTCCGATCAGCCGCGCGGCCATTGCAGGCAGCACGCGCCGCACAGTCAGACTGCCGACATCGCGCAGATGCGGTTTGAGAACTGCTTTGATCGAAGAGGACATGGCGGGCTCGGCTGAATAAGGAGGAAGAAATTTCTCAATGGACGATTCTACTGCGGAGGGCGCAACGACGACGTTTCGCAGCACAGTCCTGCTCCGAAAATCCGTAGCACGAACAATCACGTGTCCCGCCACCCTCCGCTAAACTGGCAGGTTCAATAATCAATTGGAGACTGGGATGTCACCCAGGGACCTGCTGCTCGCGCTGATCGTGGTGATCGCGTGGGGCGTCAATTTCGTTGTAATCAAGGTGGGCTTGCATGGCGTGCCGCCCATGCTGCTAGGCGCGCTGCGCTTCATGCTCGCCGCGTTTCCGGCGATATTTTTCGTCAAGCGTCCGCAATTGCCGTGGCGCTGGCTGCTGGCATACGGCGTGACGATCTCCTTGGGGCAGTTCGCCTTCCTGTTTTCGGCCATGTACGTCGGCATGCCTGCGGGGCTCGCGTCGCTCGTATTGCAGGCGCAGGCATTTTTCACGCTGATCTTTGCAGCGTTTTTCCTGCACGAACGCTTCCGCTTGCCGAACGTCGCCGGTTTGCTGATCGCAGCTGCCGGGCTCGCCGTCATAGGCATGCAAGGCGGTCACGCCATGACGCTCGCCGGTTTCCTTCTCACGCTGTGCGCCGCGTGTTCGTGGGCGCTCGGCAACATCGTCACGAAGAAAGTCGGCAAGGTGGATCTGGTCGGCCTCGTGGTGTGGGGCAGCCTGATTCCGCCGCTGCCGTTCCTGGCGCTGTCGTATGCGTTGGAGGGCCCGCAGCGAATCGCTGCGGCGCTGTCGGGTATCAGCGCCATGTCGATCTTCGCGATCGTTTATCTCGCGTTCATCGCCACGCTGATCGGCTACGGTTTGTGGAGCCGTCTGCTGTCGCGCTATCCGGCGAGCCAGGTCGCACCGTTTTCGCTGCTCGTGCCGATCGTCGGCCTGGCGTCTGCATCTCTCTTTCTCGATGAGCGGCTTTCCGGCGCGCAGATCGCCGGCGCGGTACTGGTAATGGCAGGTCTCGCGGTCAACGTGTTCGGCGGATGGGTCGCTCAGCGCCTGTCGCCGGCACGTTGAATCGCGCTACTGAACGAGAAGGGAAGGAAAAACGGCCGCATTGCTGCGGCCGTTTTTTTCGTCGTCGTATGCGTCGTCGAATGACAGCGCGCTATACGCGCGTCACGTCATGCGGTTCTTCGCGAGTGGCGGGTTCGCCGCAAAGTAACGCTTGATGCCCGTCATGATCGCGTCCGCCATCTTGTCGCGGTACGCGTCGTCGTTCAGGCGGCGTTCTTCGTCCGGGTTGCTGATGAACGCGGTTTCCACGAGGATCGACGGAATATCGGGCGCCTTCAGCACCGCAAATCCCGCCTGTTCGACCGAGCCCTTGTGCAGCTTGTTGATTCCGCCAATCTCCTTCAGCACGAAGTTGCCGTAGCGCATCGAGTCGCGGATCTGCGCGGTGGTGGACATGTCGAACAGCGCGCGGTTGACGGTCGCGTCGGCGGACTTGATGTTGATGCCGCCAATCTGATCCGACGAGTTCTCCTTGTTCGCCATCCAGCGCGCGGCTGCGCTCGACGCGCCGTGCTCCGACAGCGCAAACACCGACGAGCCCCGCGCCTCGGGCGTGGTGAACGCGTCCGCGTGGATCGACACGAACAGGTCTGCGCCAACGCGCCGCGCCTTTTGCACGCGCACGTTCAGCGGCACGAAGAAGTCGGCGTCGCGAGTCATCATGGAGCGCATGTTCGGCTGCGCGTCGATCTTCGCGCGCAGCTTCTTCGCGATGTCGAGCGCGACGTGCTTTTCGTAAGTGCCCGAGCCGCCGATTGCGCCCGGGTCTTCGCCGCCATGCCCTGGATCGATCGCGACCGTGAGAAGGCGGACCGTGTTGCTCTTGCCCGGCTTCGGCGTGGTGAACGCGTAGGTGTCGTCGCTCGCGTCGTCGTCGTTGCCGAGGCTGTTAGCGCTGTTGCCACCGTTACTACCGTTACTACCGCTGCCTTTATTGCGCGCGATTGCGCTGGGCGGCGACGCGGGGGCGCCCGGTGTCGCCGGCTTCGCGATGATCGGCGGGATCGGCGGCAGTGGCGTGGGTGCGCCGTGCGCGGGCGGACGTGGCACGCTCGGCGCCGACCCGCTGCCGCCGTTTTGCGCATAACGCTCGAAGAACGCTTCGCTGTTGTCGGCGACCGGCGGCGTGGTGCCCGGGCCGCTCAATGTGGCCGGCGGCGCGCTGTTTTCTTCGTTCAGCGTTTGCTGCTTGCGCTCGCTCTGCGCGAGCAGTTCCATCAGCGGATCGGGTGCGACGGCGGGGTACAGGTCGAACACCAGCCGGTACTTGTACGCGCCGACAGGCGGCAGTGCGAACACCTGCGGCTTCACCGAGCCCTTCAGGTCGAACACCATACGCACGACGTGCGGCTGAAACTGGCCGACTCGCACCGACTGGATCTGCGGATCGTTTGGCGTGATCTTCGAGACGAGGTCCTTCAGCGCCTGGTCGAGATCGAGGCCGCTGAGATCGACTACGAGCCGGTCCGGACCCTGAAGCAACTGCTGCGCGTTTTGCAGCGGCTGATCGGATTCGATCGTCACCCGCGTGTAGTCGCGCGCGGGCCATACGCGCACGCCGAGCACCGAGCTGGCGAGTGCAAGACGCGGTGCGACGAGACCGAGCACAAGCGTGGATGCGCCCGCGCACAGAATCTGCCGGCGCCGCCAGTTATGCGTTGCGGTGGCCGCTGATTCGATCGAGCGGAACGGTTTGATCAACATCTTTCGAGACATGCCTTTCCTGTTTCGCTGTATGCCCGTGCGACGAGTACGCGGCCGTCGCCCTCGCTATCCAGGGCGAGCGAGAAGACGAGATCCGGCACGCCGAGAAGACGCCCCGCGCGTTGTGGCCATTCGACGAGGCAGACTGCACCGCTGTCGAAATACTCGCGAAAGCCGGCGTCGGCCCATTCGGCCGGATCGGTGAATCTGTACAGATCGAAGTGATAAAGCGCGAGTTCCCCGGTGGGTCGCTCGAGCACGTAGGGCTCGACGAGCGTGTACGTGGGACTGCGCACGCGGCCCGTGTGACCGAGGCCGCGCAACGTGGCGCGCACGAGTGTGGTTTTGCCCGCGCCGAGATCGCCGACCAGTTGTACTTGTAGACCGTGGAATGCCTGAGCAGCCTGGCCGCTGACCTGGCCTTGTGCTGCGACGGCGACGCTTTCGATGGCCCGTGCGAAGCGCTCGCCGAATGCGAGCGTGGCGGCTTCGTCCGCGAACGTGAAGGCGCGTTCGAGCAGAACTTCGGCGGGCGGCGCGATCGCGCGATCGGGATGGTCAGGCATTCTCGTAAAATGGCGTGATGAACCGAAGTCCGGAGTCTCCCGTGTCCCCTGCGCCCAATGCGCCGACGTCTTGCGACGAGGCGCGCGCCGAGCGTCAATTCGATGAAGCGGCGCTGCATGCGCTCGCGCGAAACATCAAGACGTGGGGCCGTGAACTGGGTTTCGGGGCGATCGGCATTAGCGATACCGATCTCTCCGCTGCCGAAGCGCCGCTTGCAGCCTGGCTGGAAGCGGGGTGCCACGGCGAGATGGATTATATGGCGAAACACGGTATGAAACGCGCGCGGCCTGCCGAGCTTGTGGCCGGCACGCTACGTGTGATTACCGCTCGCATCGCCTATTTGCCCGCCCATGCAATGAGCGGAAAGCCGGGCGAAAGCGAACCGCAGGAAGTGCCGCCCAGCGAGGACTGGCGGGCTGTCGAGCATGCGCGGCTGGCCGATCCGTCGGCCGCGGTGGTGTCGATTTATGCGCGCGGCCGCGACTATCACAAGGTGATGCGTAACCGTCTGCAACATCTGTCAGAGAAAATTCAGGCGGAGATCGGCGCGTTCGGTTATCGCGTGTTTACCGACTCCGCGCCGGTGCTCGAAGTGGAGCTTGCGCAAAAGGCCGGCATTGGCTGGCGCGGCAAACATACGCTGCTGTTGCAACGCGATGCGGGTTCGCTGTTCTTCCTTGGCGAAATTTATGTCGATGTGCCTTTGCCGACCGACGCGGAGACGTCGCCCGAGCGCGCGCCTGAAACGCCGGGCTCGCATTGCGGCAGTTGCGCGCGCTGCATCGGCGCATGTCCGACAGGCGCGATCGTCGCGCCTTACAAGGTGGATGCCCGTTTGTGCATCTCGTATCTGACCATCGAACTGAAGGGCAGCATTCCCGTCGACATGCGTCCGCTGATCGGCAATCGTGTTTATGGCTGCGACGATTGCCAGCTCGTGTGTCCGTGGAACAAGTTCGCGCAGGCTGCGCCGGTCCCCGATTTCGACGTGCGGCACGGGCTCGATCGCGCGTCGCTGGTGGAACTGTTCAGCTGGAGCGCGGACGAGTTCGACACGCGCATGCAGGGCAGTGCGATCCGCCGTATCGGCTACGAAAGCTGGCTGCGCAATCTCGCCGTGGGCATGGGCAACGCGCTGCGTGCACCGCGCGAGAGTTTGAGTGCGGACGCTCGCAAGGCGATCGTAGAGGCGCTCGAGCGCCGCGCCGACGACTCTTCTCACGTGGTGCGCGAGCACGTGCAATGGGCGCTCGAAGCCGCATGAAAAGCGGCGTAAAGTATCGGCAATCCGCGAGTCTGTTGTACGTCTCGAATCATCGTCGCGCGAGTCAGGAGGCGCCATGTTCAACGCAGTGATCGACGCGCCGTTCGGCAAGGTCGGCATTCGCCTGGAAGGCGAGGCCGTGCGCGAGATCGTCTATTTGCCCGAGTCGATGCAGAACGTCGCGCCTGACACGCCGTTGGCGCGACAGGCGGTCGAACAGATCGAGCGGTATTTCAGCGAGGCGTCGGCGACATTCGAACTGCCGCTCGCGCCGGTCGGCACCGCTTTCCAGCGACGCGTGTGGCAGGCAATTTGCGAGATTCCGCCGGGTGCCGTGGTGACCTACGGCCAGCTTGCCCGGCAACTCGGAAGTGTGCCGCGTGCGGTCGGCCAAGCGTGCGGCGCCAACCACTTTCCCATTGTCATTCCATGTCATCGCGTGGTGAGTTCGAGCGGCATCGGCGGATTCGCGCATCACGCCGAAGACGGTTTCTTTCGCAACGTCAAGCGCTGGCTGCTGACGCATGAAGGCCTTCCCTACGCATGAGCGATACCCTGGTTGAAGACGCGAGCGCGCAATCGCCTTCGCCGCTATCGTCGCCTTTGTTCGCGACGAGTTCCGCGTCGATCGACGCATTCTGCGACGCGCTCTGGCTCGAACACGGTTTGTCGCGGAACACGCTCGACGCATACCGCCGCGACCTGCGTCTCTTTAGCGAATGGCTCGCGCAAACGCGCAACGCGTCGCTCGACACCGCCAGCGAGGCCGATCTGAACGCGTACAGCGCCGCGCGTCAAAAAGACAAATCGACGTCGGCGAATCGGCGCCTCTCGGTGTTTCGACGCTACTACGGGTGGGCCGTGCGCGAGCATCGCGCGAAAGTCGATCCGACGTTGCGCATTCGTTCGGCGAAGCAACCGCCGCGTTTTCCGTCGACGCTCAGCGAAGCGCAAGTCGAGGCGTTGCTCGGCGCGCCCGACATCGAGACCGCCCTGGGTTTGCGCGATCGCACGATGCTCGAACTCATGTACGCGAGCGGCTTGCGTGTTACCGAACTCGTCACGCTGAAGACGGTGGAAGTCGGGCTGAACGAGGGCGTGGTTCGCGTAATGGGTAAGGGCTCGAAAGAGCGGCTGATTCCGTTCGGCGAAGAGGCGCACGGCTGGATCGAGCGCTACCTGCGCGACGCACGACCGGCGCTGCTCGGCCCGCGCGCGGCAGACGCGCTGTTTGTCACGAGCCGTGCCGAGGGCATGACGCGCCAGCAGTTCTGGAACATCATCAAGCGACATGCCGCGGTGGCCGGTGTGCACGCTCCGTTGTCGCCGCACACGTTGCGGCATGCGTTCGCAACGCATCTGCTCAATCACGGCGCCGACTTGCGCGTGGTGCAATTGCTGCTTGGGCACACCGATATTTCGACCACGCAGATCTACACGCACGTGGCGCGCGAGCGGCTGAAGTCGCTGCATGCGCAGCATCATCCGCGTGGGTGACCGTGGTTATGCGCCGGCCGTTGCCGCTGTCGCTGTCGTCCGTTGCGGCTTCAGAGGAATTCGCGCAGCCGGTGCTTGAGAATCTTCCCCGTCGATGCAGCCGGTAACGCGGCAAGCACCTTCACTTCGGCGGGCCGCTTGTAGGGCGCGAGGCGCTCGACGCACCAGGCAATCAGTTCAGCCGGTGTCACGCTTGCATTCGCCGTCAGTTCGACGAACGCAATAACCTCTTCGTTGCCCTCGACGGGGCGTCCGATCACCGCCGACTGAACGACCTGCGGATGCGCGTTGAGCACGTGCTCGACCTCGGCGGGATACACGTTGAAGCCGGAGCGAATGATCAAATCCTTGCTGCGTCCGACGATATGCAGCGCGCCGTCAGCGTCCTGCCGCGCCAGGTCGCCGGTTTTCAGCCAGCCGTCCTGGGTCACGGCGGCGCGCGTTTGCTGCGGGTTGCGATAGTAGCCGAGCATCACGTTGGGGCCGCGCATCCATAGCTCGCCGGTTTCGCCGACCGCGACATCGGCGCCGTCGAGGCCGACGAAACGCACTTGGACGCCCGGAATGACTTCGCCCACCGAGCAGTCGCGGCGCGGCGCGTCGAGCATGGTCTGTGAAACCGTGGGACTGCTCTCCGTCATGCCATAGCCGTTATGCAGCGGCAGACCGTAGACGCTTTCGACGTGCGCTTTCAGCGCGGCGTCGAGCGGCGAGCCTCCTGAATAGATGAAGCGCAGATGCGGCGCGTGCCACGCATGCCCGTGCGTCTGCAAATGTTCGATCAATTTCGCATGCATGGCCGGCACGCCCTGGAAAATCGACACGCGTTCGTCGGCAAGCGCGCGCCGCACCGCTTCCGGCGCGAAGCGCGGCGCGAGGCGCAAGGTCGCGCCAGCGTACAGGCTGCCGAGACACACAGACGCAAAGCCGTACACATGCGAGATCGGCAGCACGGCGTAGACGACATCGTCGGGACGGACCTGGCGCAGACGGCTCGATACCGCGGCGATGAACAGCAGATTGCGATGCGAGAGCATCACGCCTTTTGGCGCGCCGGTCGTGCCGGTCGTGTAGATGAGCGCCGCGCATTGGCGGTCGTTCGCGGCTTCCACCGGTTCGGCTTGCGCGGACGTGTCCACCGTGAAGGACCACGCGCCGATACCCGGCGCGACGTCTGGCGCTGCGCTTGCTCCATGACGCTGCGCGTGCTGACCGGCATCGGCTGAGCTTTCCACCACGTAGGCCGTCACGCGCGGCTGCGCGTGCGTGCGAATCGCGTCAAGTTCGGACGCCGACAGGCGCGCATTCGACACGAGCGCCCAGGCGTCGAGCCGCGCGGTCGCGAAGAGCAGCACGATCTGCGCGATGCTGTTTTCCGCCACTATCATGACCCGGTCGCCGCCACGCACGCCGCAATCGCGAAGCAACGCAGCGGTGGCCTCGACGGCTTGAACCAGTTGCGCGTTGGTGAGACGGCGTCCGTCTTCGATCAACGCGACGTGTTGCGGATCGCGCCCGGCCGCCAGCGCGGGAATATCGGAGATGCGCGCGGGCAGGGCGTCCAGTAGCGCGGGAACGTCGATCGTGGAGCGTAAAGGCGAGGCGGTACTCAAGGGCGTCTCCTGAATGCGATTGCGTGCCCGGCGTGCATCGCGCCGGAAGATTTTCGAACGATCGTGCCACAATGCATCGAGCCGCACAATTGACCATTCGGCAAATAGCCGTTGCGCAAACTCGCCATTACAATGCGCCGATGAGCAAATCCAGACACGTATCCGAAACGCCTGCCACGCAGTTCCTGCGCCGTCACAGCGTCGTTTTCGGCGAGCATCCATACGATTATGTCGAGCATGGCGGCACAGGCGAATCGGCGCGCCAGCTCGGTGTGGACGAACATCATGTGGTGAAAACGCTCGTCATGGAAGACGAGCATGCCAAGCCGCTCATCGTCCTCATGCATGGCGACCGTACTGTCAGTACCAAGAACCTCGCACGGCAGATTGGCGCGAAGCGCGTCGAGCCGTGCAAGCCCGAGGTGGCGAATCGTCATTCCGGCTATCTGATCGGCGGAACCTCGCCGTTCGGCACGCGCAAGCAGATGCCGGTGTACGTGGAGTCGAGCATTCTCGAGATGGACAGAATCTGGCTGAACGGCGGCCGGCGCGGCTTTCTCATCAGCATCGAGCCGAAGGTGCTCACCGACCTGCTGGCAGCGAAGCCGGTGCAGTGCGCGAGCGTCGATTGACGTTTGCTTGAATGTTCGTAGCGAGCGCGCGTTCGGTAGAATGTGCGCCGCTCGGTCCGCCTCTTTGGTCCGCTGCATTGCGTCACGTTCCGTTGCGATTTTCGTTCCCCGAGCGGTTGAGGTATCCAGTTGCAGACCGCCGATCCTTTTAAGAGTCACAGATGCAAAACCTGATCGTTGCTGTCGTTGCCTACCTGATCGGTTCGGTGTCGTTCGCCGTGATCGTGAGCGCCGCGATGGGGCTCGACGACCCGCGCTCCTACGGCTCGGGCAACCCCGGTGCGACGAATGTATTGCGCAGCGGCAGCAAGAAGGCCGCGATCCTGACGTTGATCGGCGACGCCTTCAAAGGCTGGCTGCCGGTGTGGTTCGTCGTGCATTTCGGCGCCCATTACGGGCTCGACGATACGTCGGTGGCGATTGCGTGCGTCGCCGTGTTTCTGGGCCACCTGTATCCGGTGTTCTTCCGCTTCAAGGGCGGCAAGGGCGTGGCAACGGCGGCCGGCGTGCTGCTCGCGATCAACCCGATCCTCGGCGTGGCAACGCTGCTGACGTGGCTGATCGTGGCGTTCTTCACGCGCTATTCGTCGCTCGCCGCGTTGGCGGCGGCAGTATTCGCGCCGATCTTCGACGGCTTCCTGTTCGGGCCGCACATCATTGCGCTGGCCATTGTCGTAATGAGCTCGCTGCTCGTTTGGCGTCATCGCGGCAACATCGCCAAGCTGATGCGCGGCGAGGAAAGCCGCATCGGCGACAAGAAAAAGGCGGCTGCGGCCGCGAGCGCAGGGGCGGGCGAGGATCGTTGAGCGGCTGGGTTGCGGCCGCGCGCGGCTGCGTGCTGCGGCCGCCATGTCTTTGCAACTGTTGCTTGTGTTTGCAATGCGCTCGCCGCTGCAGCGCCCGCCATGGCTTACGCGCTGTGGCGCTTCTTGAGCAAACGCTCAGTCGCGGAAGTTGTTGAAGTCGAGCGGCGTGTCGGTCACGTCCTTGCGCAGCATCGCGATCACGCTTTGCAAATCGTCGCGCTTTGTTCCGGTGACGCGAACCGCGTCACCCTGAATGCTCGCCTGAACCTTGATCTTGCTATCCTTCACGAGTCGCACGATTTTCTTCGACAGATCGCCGGACACGCCTTTCTTGATCTTGATGACCTGCTTGACCTTGTCGCCGCCGATCTTCTCGATCTTGCCGTAGTCGAGGAAGCGTACGTCCACGTTGCGCTTCGCCATTTTCGACAGCAGCACGTCTTTCACCTGGCCGAGCTTGAAGTCATCGTCCGCATAGGCGGTGATTTCGTTTTCCTTGTGTTCGACGCGCGCGTCGGACCCTTTGAAGTCGAAGCGGGTTGAGATTTCCTTGTTGGACTGCTCGATCGCGTTCTTGACTTCGATCATGTTCGCTTCGCAGACGACGTCAAACGATGGCATTGCATTCTCCCAATAGTGCGGCGGTGCGCGACGCAGCCGGTCGGCTCGTCGTGTGGCACTCGCTATAATCACGGACCGATGTCATTTTACCGACGCCGCCCCCATTTGCCTAAGGCCGCCGCGCGGCCGCAGCCCGAAGCCGTTTTCGGCTCGTCGCCCGATAGTTCTCATCCAATGTCTCACACCGATTCCGCCGATTCCGCCGAGTTCGTTGCCGGCTATCCGCTCAAGGCCCACAACACTTTCGGCTTCGATGTCCGCTCGCAGTGGGCTTGCCGCATCGAGCGCGAAGCGCAATTGCTCGCCGCGGTGCGCGACCCGCGCGCGGCCGGCTTACCGCGTCTCGTGCTCGGCGGCGGCAGCAATGTCGTGCTGACAGACGACTTCGCTGGACTGGTGCTGCTTGTGGCCTTGCGCGGGCGCCGGATCGTGCGCGAAGACGCCGACGCCGTGTATGTCGAAGCGGCGGCCGGCGAACCGTGGCACGACTTTGTTGCGTGGACTCTCGCTCAAGGGCTACCCGGTCTCGAAAATCTTGCGCTGATTCCCGGGACAGTGGGCGCGGCGCCGATCCAGAACATCGGCGCGTACGGCCTCGAGATGTGCGAGCGCTTCGCGTCGCTGCGGGCCGTCGAGCTTGCGTCGGGTAAGACGGTCGAGTTCGATGCGCACGCCTGCGCGTTCGGCTACCGCGACAGCTTTTTCAAGCGCGAAGGGCGCGATCGTTTCGTCATCACGTCGGTCGTTTTCCGTTTGCCGAAGGTGTGGCAACCGCGCGCGGGTTATGCAGACCTGGCGCGTGAACTCGCCGCGAACGGCTATGCCGCCAATGGCGAGCAGCCCGACGCAAAGGCGATCTTCGACGCCGTCGTCGCGGTGCGGCGCGCCAAATTGCCCGATCCGCTTGAACTGGGTAACGCAGGGAGCTTCTTCAAGAATCCGGTGATAGACGCCGCGCAGTTCGAGGCGCTGAAAAGCAGCGAGCCGGACGTGATTTCGTACGCGCAGCCCGACGGGCGCGTGAAACTTGCGGCAGGGTGGATGATCGACCGTTGCGGGTGGAAGGGCCGTGCGCTGGGCGCCGCCGGCGTTCACGAGCGCCAGGCGCTGGTGCTGGTCAATCGTGGCGGTGCGAGCGGGGCCGATGTGCTGGCGCTTGCACGAGCAATCCAACGCGATGTGCAGGCGAGATTTGGCGTCGAACTGGAAGCCGAGCCCGTTTGCGTGTGATTACGGGCGGCGTAAGCCGTTCTGGCGAGCCGAGGACTGTCTGACGGTAAGAAAAAAATAAAGGCGCCGGGGCTTTTTGGCCCCGGCGCCTTTTTGTATGCCTGCGTTGCGGCGTCAGCCGCGCTTTCAGCACATCATGCGTCGATCGCGGCTCAGGTCGTCGCCGTCCGCTACCGTGCGCCGCGCCGAGTGCATGTCTCGGCGCTGAACTTCACACAGCGCGAAGTGGCCCTCGCCGAAGCTTCCGGCTTAGCCACGCTGACGGCGGGCGTTCTCCGCGATGCGCATACGCAAAGCGTTCAGCTTGATGAAGCCGCCGGCGTCGGCCTGGTTGTAGGCGCCGCCGTCGTCGTCGAACGTTGCAATGGTCTTGTCGAACAGCGTTTCCTTCGAATCGCGAGCGACCACCGACACGCTGCCCTTGTACAGCTTCACGCGCACCCAGCCGTTGACTTTCTCCTGCGTGTGGTCGATCAGCACCTGAATCGCGCGACGCTCCGGGCTCCACCAGTAGCCGTTATAAATCAGCGACGCGTAGCGGGCCATCAGATCGTCTTTCAGGTGCGCGACTTCACGGTCGAGCGTAATCGACTCGATGCCGCGGTGCGCCTTCAACATGATCGTTCCGCCCGGCGTTTCATAGCAGCCGCGCGACTTCATGCCGACATAGCGGTTTTCCACCAGGTCGAGACGGCCGATGCCGTGCTTCCCGCCAAGACGGTTCAACTCGGTGAGCATTTCCGCTGCCGAGAGGCGCTTGCCGTTCAGCGCGACCGGGTCGCCGTGCTCGTATTCGATATCGACGTATTCGGCCTGATCCGGCGCCTGTTCGGGCGACACGGTCCAACGCCACATGTCGGCTTCGGCTTCCGCTTTCGGGTCTTCCAGATGACGGCCTTCGAACGAGATGTGCAACAGGTTCGCGTCCATCGAATACGGCGCGCCGCCTTGCTTGTGCTTCATTTCGATCGGAATGCCAGCTTTTTCCGCATACGCGAGCAGCTTTTCGCGTGACAACAGATCCCATTCACGCCACGGCGCGATCACCTTGATGCCCGGCTCGAGCGCGTAGTAGCCGAGTTCGAACCGAACCTGGTCGTTGCCCTTTCCGGTTGCGCCATGCGACACCGCCTCCGCGCCGGTGGCGCGCGCGATTTCGATCTGACGCTTGGCAATCAGCGGACGCGCGATCGACGTGCCCAGCAGGTACTCGCCTTCGTAAATTGTGTTCGCGCGGAACATCGGGAACACGAAGTCGCGCACGAATTCTTCGCGCAGGTCTTCAATGAAGATGTTTTCCTGCTTGATGCCGAGTTGCAGTGCCTTCTTGCGCGCCGGTTCCAGCTCTTCGCCCTGGCCGATGTCGGCCGTGAACGTGACGACTTCGGCGTCGTAGTTGTCCTGCAACCACTTCAGGATGACGGAGGTGTCGAGGCCGCCCGAATAGGCGAGCACGACTTTCTTGATATCGCTCATGGTGAACTCGTAGCTGGAAAAAGCGGGAAAACAAGGCGCACCGGCGGTCCCGGAGCGCGGAAAACAACTATTTTGACACTAAACGGCTGCGTGGCCGCATTTTGCGGCTTCTACGACCGGGTGACGGCGCATTTGCGCGCTCACTTGCGGCCCGATTGCCGACTGGATGTGCAGCGGCGCATTGGGTGCTGTGCGAGGCCCCGGCGCCGATGCCTTGCCGCTCAGTCGACGCCCGGCCGCGCCTCACGCAGTGGCTGCAAAGCGGTCGGCTCAGTGATTGAGCTTGCCCAGCAGCAGATATTCCATCAACGCCTTCTGCACGTGGAGACGGTTTTCGGCCTCGTCCCACACGACGCTTTGCGGGCCGTCAATCACTTCCGCGCTCACCTCTTCGCCGCGGTGGGCTGGCAGGCAGTGCATGAAGAGGGCGTCCGCATTGGCGCGCGACATCATCTCCGCGTCGACGCACCAGTCGGCAAAGGCCTTCTTGCGCGCTTCGTTTTCCGCTTCGAAGCCCATGCTGGTCCACACGTCGGTAGTGACGAGATCGGCGCCTGCACAAGCTTCGTTCGGATCGTCGAACTCCTGGAAGAACGGCGCGCTCTCCGCTGCGACCAACGCGCGGTCGAGCTTGTAACCCGGCGGCGTGGACAGGCGCAGCTTGAAGCCGAGAATCTGCGCGGCTTCAATCCATGTGTACAGCATGTTATTGGCGTCCCCGACCCACGCAACCGTTTTGCCGCGAATCGGACCGCGATGCTCGAAGTACGTGAAAATGTCGGCCAGCACCTGGCACGGGTGATATTCGTTTGTGAGACCGTTGATCACCGGCACGCGCGAATTTTCGGCAAACCGCTGAATAATGTCCTGTCCGAACGTGCGGATCATGATGATATCGACCATGCGCGAGATCACCTGCGCTGCGTCTTCGATAGGTTCGCCGCGACCCAATTGCGTGTCGCGCGTGCTCATGAAGACGGCATGGCCGCCCAACTGGAAAATACCGGCTTCGAACGAGAGGCGTGTGCGAGTCGAATTCTTTTCGAAGATCATCGCCAGCGTGCGGTCGTGCAGCGGATGGTAAGTCTCGTAGTTCTTGAACTTGCGCTTCAGAATTCGCGCGCGCTCCAGCACGTACTCGTAGTCGTCTAGCGAGAAATCCTTGAACTGCAGATAGTGGCGAATTTTCTTGGCGGTCATGAAACAAATACGGCGGTCTCACCCGGCAGGATTGCCGGACGGCGCCGCCGTCGTTATGTGGTAACTCAATGCAGCATAAAGGATTTCGCCTCATTTGACGAGTCGGCGAAAAGGCCGGAAAAGCGCTTTGAAAGGTTCGCTGTGCTGTCGGAATGAGCTTGTGTGCAGTGCGGAAAAAGGCCTGCTGCGCTATAATCTGCGGGTTATTCCAAGGCCCAGCAGGCCGGTGCTTCGCTTCGGCGGGGGCACGGCTCGTATGGCTCGCGCGGTTCGGAAGGGCAGTTCGCGGTGCGCCGTCTCCACGTGCGTCACAGCGGCTCAACCCGCCTCACGGTCTCCGCCGGCGCGGCGCTCTGGAGCGGCTCACACGCGAGGCTCAGGGTTTCAAAATCCGTTTTATCGCTTGCTGTCGCCGTCGTCCGCTGGGCAGTCACACAGGTATTCCTACATGGCCGAAGCAGCTCCAACCGAATATTTCATTCAGGGCATCACGTCGACGGGAAAGAAATTCCGGCCGAGCGACTGGTCGGAGCGGCTCGCGGGTGTGATGTCATCTTTCGGGCCGGGCGCGCGGAAAGGTCCGCACGCCTACATGCAGTACTCGGTGTACGTCCGGCCAACCATGATTGGCGACCTCAAGTGCGTGATTCTCGATTCGCGCTTGCGGGACATCGAACCCATGGCGTTCGACTTCGTCATGAACTTCGCGAAAGACAACGACCTCGTGGTGACCGAAGCGTGCGAACTCGAACTCGAGCATGCTCCGCCGCCGCAAACCAAACGACACTTCATTTGAGGCGCGCTGCGCTGGCTTTTCAGAATGCAAAAAACCCGCTGCTCGCGGGTTTTTTTGTTGTCGGCGTTGGGGCAGAGCCGCGAGCCCTTCTCTAGTCTCGCGCAGCCAACAAAAAAGCCCGCCAAAGCGGGCTTTCATGCGCAGCGGAAACAGGAGGTAGCCCGCCGAAGCGGGCTGACCGGAATTACTGTGCTGCGGACGCCTGCAGACCCTTGATGGCTGCGGCGAGGCGGCTCTTATGGCGAGCTGCCTTGTTTTTGTGAACGATTTTCTTGTCGGCGATGATGTCGATGGTCTTCGACGATGCCTGGAAGATCTCAGCGGCCTTAGCCTTGTCGCCGGCGTCGATCGCCTTGCGCACTGCCTTGATAGCCGTGCGGAACTTCGAGCGCAGTGCCGAGTTGTGCGAGTTTGCCTTGGCGGCCTGGCGGGCGCGCTTGCGTGCTTGTGCGGAGTTAGCCATGACGGTTCCTTATCCTGTTCCTGTTTCCAGTACCTGACCTTCAAGTGGTGAGGCGCTGCTTTTAGATCCGAACTCTTGGAAGCGATTGCCCAAGAGCGCAAAAGTGTCGAAAAACGGTCGAACTACGCGAAGGCGGGCCGATGTTTGCGGCGCCATGTTCCGGCGTATTGCAGACTGGTAGCCAATAACCTGGTGCCAGCCTCAGCCCTATCCGGAAGCCGTCCGCGAACTGAGCGAGCTTCGAAACCGGCGATTATAGCAACAAAATCATGGACGTGGCAACGGGAATGCGCTGCCTGCGTGCCGCGCCTTGGTCGGCAGGATCTCCGTGACCCGAGGCCCCAACGCTGTCCGCGGACGTGCGTCATTTTCAAACGCCCGTGCGCGAGGCAACAAAAAACGACGCAATTCGCCGCCGCGCCGCGAACGTCTGCCGGGTAAATCGGTCCGAATCGCTTCCGGCTCGTCGTCCGCATCTGCGGCACCCTTATAATAAGCGCCCCATGAATCTATTCCGAGCCCTGCTGACGGTCAGCGGCTTCACGCTGTTGTCGCGCGTGACCGGACTGGCCCGCGAAACGCTGATCGCCCGCGCGTTCGGCGCCAGTCAATACACTGACGCGTTTTACGTCGCCTTCCGAATTCCGAATCTGCTGCGCCGCATTTCCGCCGAAGGCGCGTTCTCGCAGGCCTTCGTGCCGATCCTCGCCGAGTTCAAGAACCAGCAGGGTCACGACGCCACCAAGGCGCTCGTCGACGCTACTTCGACGGTGCTCGCCTGGGCGCTCGCCGTACTGTCGCTGATCGGCGTCCTGGGCGCGTCGGGCGTCGTATTCGTGGTTGCCTCGGGTCTCGCCCACGAAGGCCAGGCCTACGCGCTTGCGGTCACGATGACCCGCATCATGTTCCCGTATATCATCTTCATTTCGCTCACGTCTCTCGCGTCGAGCGTCCTGAACACGTACAAGGACTTTTCGCTGCCCGCGTTCGCGCCGGTTTTGCTCAACGTCGCGTTCATCGTCGCCGCGGTGTTCTTTGCGCCGCGAATGCACACGCCGGTCTATGCGCTCGCGTGGGCCGTGATCGTGGGCGGTCTGTTGCAGTTCCTCGTGCAGTTGCCCGGTCTGAAGAAGATCGACATGGTGCCGCGCATCGGCCTCAATCCGGTTCGCGCGCTTGCGCATCGCGGCGTGAAGCGCGTGCTTTCGAAGATGGTGCCGGCGATGTTCGCTGTGTCCGTCGCGCAGATCAGCCTCATCATCAACACGAATATCGCGTCGCGCATCGGGCCGGGCGCCGTCTCGTGGATCAACTACGCCGACCGGCTGATGGAATTCCCAACCGCGTTGCTCGGTGTGGCGCTTGGCACGATCCTGCTGCCGAGTCTCTCGAAGGCGCATGTCGACGCCGACCCTCACGAATATTCGTCGCTGCTCGACTGGGGCTTGCGCGTCACGTTCCTGCTGGCCGCGCCAAGCGCAGTCGCGCTCTTCTTCTTCGCCGAGCCGTTGACGGCCACGCTGTTTCACTATGGCAAGTTCGACGGCAACTCGGTCGTCATGGTGGGGCGTGCGCTCGCCGCCTACGGCGTTGGCCTGATCGGCCTGATTCTGATCAAGATTCTCGCGCCGGGCTTTTACGCGAAGCAGGACATCAAAACGCCGGTGAAAATCGGCATCGGCGTGCTGGTCCTCACGCAGTTGAGCAACTATGTGTTCGTACCGATTTTCGCGCATGCAGGGCTCACGCTGAGTGTCGGGCTCGGGGCTTGCGGCAACGCGCTGTTGCTGTTTCTCGGATTGCGCAAGCGCGGTATCTATATGCCGTCGAGCGGCTGGCTCAAGTTTTTCGTGCAGTTGTTCGGTGCGTGCCTCGTGCTGGCCGGCCTGATGCATTGGCTCGCTCAGAGCTTCGACTGGATCGGCATGCATGACCGGCCGATCGACCGTATCGCGCTGCTGGGCGCCTGCCTCGTGCTGTTCGCCGCGCTATATTTCGGTATGCTTTGGCTGATGGGCTTCAAATACGCGTATTTCAAAAGGCGAGTGAAGTGATTACGATGACGCGGGTTCTCGACTATTTCAGCACGCTCGTCGCAGAAGACGAAAGCTTGCCGCTGACCGAGGCGGCGCTCTCGCTCGCGCAAGATGCTTACCCCGACCTCGACTTGCAAGGCACGCTGGCCGAGATCGACGAACTCGTGGTGCGCCTGCAGCGCCGCATGCCGGAGGACGCCGATATCCGTCAAAAGGTCGGCGTTTTGAACCGGTTTTTCTTCCGCGAGCTCGGATTCGCGAGCAATCTGAACGACTATTACGACCCGGACAACAGCCACCTGAACGCGGTGCTCAAGCGTCGCCGCGGCATTCCGATTTCGCTGGCCGTCCTTTATCTGGAGATGGCGGAGCAGGTTGGCATCCCGGCGCGCGGCGTGTCGTTTCCCGGACACTTCCTGCTACGCGTAACGACACCTGACGGCGACGTGATGCTCGATCCGACTAGCGGACATTCGCTGTCGGAGTCGGAAATGGTCGACATGCTGGAGCCGTATGTCGCGTCGGCTGGAGAATCGGTGAGCAGAGCGCTGCGCATGCTGCTGCAGCCGGCCACGCGACGCGAAATCATCGCGCGTATGTTGCGCAATCTGAAGTCCACGTATCTGCAGACGGAGCGCTGGCAGCGCCTGCTTGCCGTCCAGCAGCGCCTCGCGATTTTGCTGCCCGAGAGTATCGAAGAGATTCGCGACCGCGGATTCGCGTACGCGCGCCTCGACTATCTGCGCCCGGCGCTCGAAGACCTCGAACGCTATCTGGGCGAGCGCCCGGATGCCGAAGACGCCACGGTCGTCGAGTCGCAGTTGCAGGAACTGCGTCAGCGCACGCAGCATAACGATCGCGACTAGCAGGTAGCAAATAGCGAACGGTGCTCGCGAGCGCTTCAAAATAAAACGCCTGCACATGCGTCATGTGCAGGCGTTTTTCGTTGTCGCCGCCGGAATTCGCGGCGCAGGCGGCTGTTACTTCGGCTGCATGCGAATGGCGCCGTCAAGGCGGATCACTTCGCCATTGAGCATCGGATTATCGAAAATCTGCTTGGCAAGCATGGCGTATTCCGCCGGCTTTCCGAGGCGCGGCGGGAACGGCACCATTGCGCCGAGCGCGTCCTGCACCTCTTGCGGCATGCCGAGCAGCATCGGCGTTTCGAAGATGCCCGGCGCGATTGTCATGACGCGGATCGCATTGCGCGACAGGTCGCGCGCGATAGGCAGGGTCATGCCGACCACGCCGCCCTTCGACGCCGCGTAAGCTGCCTGACCGATCTGACCATCGTATGCGGCGACCGAGGCCGTATTGATGATCACGCCGCGTTCGCCGTTGGCGTTCGGCTCGTTCTTCGACATGGCCGTAGCCGCGAGCCGGATCATGTTGAACGTGCCGATCAGGTTGATCGAGATCGTGCGCGTGAACGAGTCGAGCGGATGCGGGCCGTCTTTGCCGACTGTTTTGACGGCGGGCGCAACGCCCGCGCAATTCACGAGGCCGCGCAGCGTGCCCAGCTTCGTTGCAGCGGCAACCGCTTGCGTCGCGTCGTCTTCGCGGCTCACGTCGCATTTGACGAAAATGCCGCCGAGTTCGTTGGCAAGGGCCTCGCCGGCATCCTGATTGAGGTCGGCCAGCACGACCTTGCCGCCGTTCTCCGCGAGAAGGCGCGCGGTGGCGGCCCCGAGACCCGATGCACCGCCGGTGATCAGGAATACGTTGTCGCGAATCTCCATGTTTCCTCCTTTGCTCGATATGGTAGGTAAGTCAGATTGGATCGGCTTTCAATTGTTGATAATCCCACAACGCAATGGCCGGAGATCAAATAAAAACGTCCGTGCGGAAACGCAATAAAAAACCCGCCGAAAGGGGCGGGTTTTTCTGTGTCAGCGGATGCTACGGGGCCGATTACTTCAGCGCGTCGAACACGCGGTCGCGGATTTCCTCGACAGTGCCGAGGCCCGAAATGCGACGGTATTGCGGCGCCCGCAGCGGCGTGCTTGCGTCGCCGTTCTTCGCCCAACCGTTGTAATAGTCGATCAACGGCTTGGTCTGCGCTTCATACACTTGCAGACGCTTCTTGACCGTTTCTTCCTTGTCGTCCTCGCGCTGGATCAGCGGCTCGCCGGTGACGTCGTCGATTCCTTCGACCTTCGGCGGGTTGAACTTGACGTGATATGTGCGGCCCGACGCCGCGTGCGAGCGGCGGCCGCTCATACGTACGATGATCTCGTCGAACGGCACGTCGATTTCCAGCACATAGTCGATCGCGACGCCTGCCTGCTTCATCGCCTCAGCTTGCGGAATGGTGCGCGGAAAGCCGTCGAACAGATAGCCGTTGGCGCAGTCCGGTTGTTGCAGACGCTCTTTCACCAGGTTGATGATCAATTCGTCTGTGACCAGTTCACCTGCGTCCATAAAGCGCTTTGCTTCCAGGCCGAGCGGCGTGCCAGCTTTGACGGCCGCGCGCAGCATGTCACCGGTGGAAATTTGCGGAATGCCGAATTTTTCCTTGATGAAGTTTGCCTGAGTGCCTTTACCCGCGCCGGGCGCACCCAAAAGGATCAAACGCATGTGTATCTCCAGATCTATGTGAATTCTTTGGGGCGCTGCAGGCATCCCACGAGGGCGAGGGACCCGCGTCGGCTACCGTCTGGTCCCGCGCTGCACGTCGAAGACGGCGCTGCAAGAAACACACACGGCGCGACCGGGCAAACCCAGGCTCTCGCGAATAAAACGGGAGGCGCGCACAAGCGTCCGATTATGCCATGGGTTTTTGCGCTCAAGACCCGAATAAAGCCCGCACGCGCGCCAGATCCGCGGGCGTGTCCACGCCCGGAAGCGGCACCTCGGGCGTGATCAGGACCGCGATACGCTCGCCATGCCACATCGCGCGCAATTGCTCGAGCGCTTCGACCTGTTCGATAGGCGAGATGGCGAGATCGGGATACGTGCGCAGGAACTTGGCGCGATACGCATACAGCCCGATGTGCCGATGAACCACCGCGGGCGCGGGCGGCACGGGCATCGACGCGACGTCGGGCCAGTGCGGCTGATAAGCGTCGCGCGCCCAGGGAATCGGCGCGCGCGAGAAGTACAGTGCCACGCCGCGCGCATCGAGCACGACCTTGACCACGTTTGGATTGAAAATCTCCGCCGCGTCGACGATCGGATGCGCGGCAGTAGCGATCGCGCAGTCGTTTCTTGCCGCGAGGTGCGACGCGACGCCGCACACGAGCGCCGGATCGATCAGCGGTTCGTCGCCTTGCACATTGACGACGATCGTCTCGTCGCTCCAGCCAAATTGCGACGCGACCTCGGCAAGGCGGTCCGTGCCCGACGGATGGTCGGCGCGCGTCAACACGGAGTCGAACCCATGCTCGCTGGCGGCATCGAGCACCGACTGCGCGTCCGACGCGATCAACACCTGCTGCGCGCCCGACTCGCGTGCGCGTTCGGCGACCCGCACCACCATCGGCTTACCGCCGATATCGGCGAGCGGCTTGTTGGGTAATCGGCTCGACGCCAGACGCGCGGGCACGACGGCGATGAACGGGGGCGTGGCGGGGTTGGTGTGATTCATCGGAGAGATGCGCGCAAGGGTAGAGAGGACGGGAGCAGGGACGCGGTGCGAGTGAGCCAGCAAACGCGGCTTGCGAAGGAGATAAAGCACAAGACAAGGCCGATACGCGTGGTCGACATCGTGGGCGGCAGATCGACACTGCAACGGGCACAGAAACCAGCCCGCCGTGCATTCGCGCTCACGGCGCGGTTTGCGCTACCTGCTGCCTTGCATTTACCGAAACGCGGTCTGCGTGATATGCCCTTCGCTAGCCTGACCCGCGTTAGGCGACCGAACCCGGATTCAGGTCGACCGGCGTGCCTTCGACGGTTTGACGCGCCTCGTCGACCAGCATCACGGGGATGCCGTCGCGGATCGGATACGCGAGCTTGTCGGCGTTGCAGATCAGTTCCTGCGCGGCACGGTCGTAGCTGAGCGGGCCCTTGCAGATCGGGCAGACGAGAATTTCAAGCAGGCGAGCGTCCACGGACTTTCTCCACAACTAATGCAATGAGGCGATGATCGAGCGCGGCTTCAACAGGAACGACCCAGATGCGCGCGTCGCGCCAGGACCCTAATTTTACCGCATCCTTTTCGGTTATCAGGATGGCATCGGCTTCAGCGTCGGTAAAAGGATTGCGCTCGAAAGCGTAGTGATCCGGCAGCGCGCGAGTTTCAGGCGCAAGGCCCGCGGCACGCAGCGTAGCGAAGAAACGTTCCGGCGCACCGATGCCCGCGGCTGCCAGCACCCGCTCGCCGCTGAACTGCGCGAGCGGACGGCGCAGCGCGGGATTCTCGAGATGCCACGCGTCGGCCGGTGCGAGTTGCAGCGAGAAGGTGTTCGGCCACGCAGGCAGCGTTTTCGCGTACGGGTCGTTGATCAGCGTGGCGTCTCGACGACGCGAGAGGGGCTCGCGCAGCGGTCCTGCCGGCAGCAGAAAACCGTTGCCGCCGAGCCGGTGATCGAATACGACCAGTTCGGCGTCGCGTGCGAGCCGGTAGTGCTGGAGGCCGTCGTCGCTGACAATCACGTCGACATCCCGGTGCGCCGCGCACAGCGCCTGCGCAGCTGCCACGCGATCCGGGCACACCCAGACCGGCGCGCCGGTGCGGCGCGAGATCAGCAGTGGCTCGTCGCCGCCGACACTTGCTGCCGATGCAGGCGTCACCGGCGTCGGAGCTTTCACGCGTGCGCCGTAACCGCGCGACACGACACCAGGGTTGAAGCCGACGCCGCGCAACGCTTCGACTAGCGCGATCACTGTCGGCGTCTTGCCGGTGCCGCCGACGGTCACGTTGCCTACTACCACCACAGGCACGCCCACGCGCACTGACTTCAGCCAGCCGAACGAGAATGCGGCGCGGCGCATCGCGGCAACTGCGCCGAACATGCAGGCAAGAGGCGTCAGCGACCATGCGAGCGGTCCGCGGTGTTGCCACTCGCGGGCAATCCGCGTTTCCAGGCGATCGAAAACTCCGCTCATCGGCAAAGCGGGCGAGCGGGCGGCGCGCCGCTCGCGGGTCGGTTGAGGTGCAGCAGCGGCGTGGAAGCGCCAGGGGCAATGCGCGGGACAGGCATGAACGCGATTCTCCGGACGGTCGAAGTGTGGAGCACGAGTTGAGCACAGGTCGAGCGCGAAAGGGCGCAGGCGGGTCGACATCGCGCCTAAGCGCCGCTCGGGTTTGCTGTGCTGTGCAACCCGCCACTCTAGCGCGCACGCGTCCCGGCCCGCAAGTCGCGGGCGCTAGATCCTACGCCCCCATTTCGTTTAGCCGGTTATTTGCGGCCTGTGGATAACTTTGTGGAGAACTGCCCCGCCATCGGGCCGCGAGGGCCGTTGCAAGCGCTTCGCATCGGCAATCATTCTCATTGTCCATCAGTAAAATTCATATAAATCAACGAGATGGTTCGGATTTCCGTAGTGCTGCGGCCTCTTTGGCGGCATCGTCCTGGTAAGTCCCGACATGTGGACACTTTTGACAATTTGCGCGGCCCGCTGGACGCCGATGGCTGCTCGGTCTATCGTCTGTCCGGCCAGTCCCAACAGGTTTCCTTGCATGAATTCCGATAGTTCTTTTAATTCGCCGACGCTGCCCGGCGGCGAAGTCGTCGTTCCAGTTTCCGCTTTGAACCGAGCGATCGGCACCATGCTCGAACGCTCGTTTCCGCTCGTGTGGGTCGCGGGAGAAGTGTCGAATTTCACGCGTGCCGCGAGCGGTCACTGGTACTTTTCAATCAAGGACGCGCAGGCGCAAATGCGTTGTGTGATGTTCCGCGGCCGTGCGCAGTACGCGGAGTTCATGCCAAAGGAGGGCGACCGTATCGAAGTGCGGGCCCTCGTCACGATGTACGAGCCGCGCGGCGAGTTGCAGCTCAATGTGGAAGCGGTGCGGCGGACCGGGCAGGGGCGTCTTTACGAAGCGTTTCTGCGGCTCAAGGCGCAGCTGGAGGCCGAAGGACTCTTCGCCGCAGAGCGCAAGCGCGCGTTGCCTTCGCATCCGCGCGCAATCGGCATTGTCACCTCGTTGCAGGCGGCGGCGCTGCGCGATGTCCTTACAACGCTGTTACGTCGCGCGCCGCATATTCCGGTGATCGTCTATCCGGCGCCGGTGCAAGGCGTGGGCGCGAGCGCAAAGCTGGCGGCGATGGTTGATGCGGCCAGCGCGCGGCGCGAAGTGGACGTGTTGATCGTATGCCGTGGCGGCGGTTCCATAGAAGATCTGTGGGCCTTCAACGAAGAAGTGCTGGCTCGCGCGATTGCCGAAAGCGCGGTGCCGGTGGTCAGTGGCGTCGGTCACGAGACCGATTTTACGATTGCCGATTTCGCCGCCGATATGCGCGCGCCGACACCCACGGGCGCCGCCGAACTCGTCAGCCCCCAACGCGTGCTGTTGTTGCGCGAACTCGATCATCGGCACGCCGCGCTCGCTCGCGGCTTCGGCCGGATGATGGAGCGGCGCGCCCAGCAACTCGACTGGCTTGCGCGCCGGCTCGTGTCGCCAGCCGAGCGTCTTGCGCGGCAACGCATGCACCTGCAGCAGTTGAGCGCGCGGCTTTCGTCGGCGGGCGCGCGACCAGTGCGCGACGCCCGAGCGCGTTTTTCGTTGCTGCAGATGCGTTGGCAGCGCTGGCGTCCCGACCTCGCCGCGCATCAGGCGAAACTCGATAATCTCACGCAGCGGCTCGATGCCGCGCTGTTACGGCAACATGAGCGTCAGGCCGCGCGCATCTCGACACTGGCCGCACGACTCGAAGTGCTGAGTCCGCAGCGCACGCTCGAGCGTGGCTATGCCGCGGTGCTCGATGCGCAAACCGGTCGTGCGTTGCGAGCGCCGTCGTCGTTAAAGCCTGGCCGCCGCCTCACCGTGCATCTCGCAGAAGGCACCGCTGATGTCGCGCTCGCCGATGTGCAACCGCGTCTTGCGGACGGTTTCTGACATTGCGCTGACACCTCGCCGCGTGCGTACTTTTGACTGTGCCTGGCAGGGAATTCGGGTGTAACGCGAGCAGTAATTACGCGGTTTTGCAGGCAATTCGCAGATGCCGGATATAAAGTCCGTTCGTTTGCGGGGTTATTCCAAGTCGCCTACAATCGAGTGCTCTGAAGCGTTATCCGCAGACTCCCCACAACAGATACAGACTGAAGGAAAGCACCATGGAACATACGCTCCCGCCGCTGCCGTTCGCGAAAAACGCACTCGCTCCGCACATGTCGGAAGAGACGCTCGAGTTTCACTATGGCAAGCACCACCAGACCTATGTGACCAACCTGAACAATCTGATCAAGGGCACGGAGTTCGAGAACCTGTCGCTCGAAGAAATCGTGAAGAAGTCGTCGGGCGGCGTGTTCAATAACGCGGCTCAAGTGTGGAATCACACGTTCTTCTGGAACAGCCTGTCGCCGCAAGGTGGCGGCGCTCCGACCGGCGCGCTGGCCGACGCGATCAACGCCAAGTGGGGTTCGTTCGACAAATTCAAGGAAGAGTTTGCGAAGACCGCTATCGGCACGTTCGGCTCGGGCTGGGCATGGCTCGTGAAGAAGGCAGACGGTTCGCTCGACCTCGTGTCGACAAGCAACGCAGCTACGCCGCTGACCACGGACGCTAAGGCGCTGATCACGATCGACGTGTGGGAACACGCGTACTACATCGACTACCGCAACGCACGTCCGAAGTTCGTTGAAGCTTACTGGAACATCGTCAACTGGGAATTCGCGTCGAAGAATTTCGCGTGAGTCGACAGTGAGCGTAGCAACGATCCCGCGACTTAGTTAATGAACGGCGGCGTCGTTGTGCTCAGGCTCTAAGCTGGTTGCGATTCGAGCCTTAAGCATAAGCAGAAATAGAAGCCCTCCGTGTGAGGGCTTTTGTTTTTTCTCGCAGGCTGAGATTTGCGGCTCGCGTGCTTACAGCAACTTTGTCACCCTTCGTAACCGCGCGAGTATAAAAGGGGCGCTGCTTGGGCCACTTGCACGGCTTTTTGTGTGTCGGCGCAAAACATACGGTAACCGTTCGGTAAACATAGTGTGCGCCGATTGGTCTAACGTGTGTTTTCCCAATTCCCTGTTACTCGCGCCATCATGATTTCAAATCTAAAACCGGTGCGCGCCGCGCTGCCTCTCGGGGCCGTTGCACTCGCGCTTGCGCTGCTGGGCGGTTGCGCCGTCGTGCCGCCGAGCGGTCCCTCAGTGGTGGCTCTGCCGCGCAGTGGCGAGCCGCTCAGTCAGTTCCAGCAAGACGATTACACATGCCGTGACTATGCGTTCCATTCGTCCGATGTAGCCGGCGCCTCGCAGAGTGCGACCACGAGCAGTGTCAACAGCGCAGCGATCGGCACGTTCGGCGGCGCGGCAGTCGGCGCACTGTTGGGTGCGGCGGCGGGCAACCCCGGCGCAGGCGCGGCCATCGGCGCGGGCAGCGGTTTGCTGATCGGCGGTGCTGCCGGCGCAAATGGCGCGCAGTACTCGGCGAATAGCCTCCAGGCACGGTATGACGCAGCCTACGCGCAGTGCATGACGTCGAAAGGCAACACCATCTCGCAGCCGCAAGTGCCGGTCTACGCGCCGCAGCCCGTGTATGCGCCGCAGCCTGTCTACGTCGCTCCGCCGCCGCGTTATTACGGGCCGCCGCCGGTCATGTACTCGCCTTATCCGTACTACTGACTGTAGGTCTTGCACACGCGCGCATGAACCGCGTCCGGCACATGCGCACATGGATGAATGCCGCGACCTATTCCGCGTCGCCGCTCCCCGCCGTCTTGCGCGGCCGACGGTTGCGTGACGACGCCGTTTTTCGCGCGGCTCTCTTCTTCGGCGCTGGCGTTTCCTCCGCGACGGCTGACGTTTCCGCAACTGGCGGGGCAGCTTCCGCGGCGCTGTCCGATTTTTGTGCTGCAGTCTTTCTCGCTTTCTTCGCGGCTGGTTTGCGGGGCTCGCGCGGCCGACGACGTTGAGTCTGCGTGTCGTCTGCCTGCTCCGCCTCGGTATTCGCGACTGCGTCAGCTTCTGTAGTCGTCACGTTGCCCGGTGGCGCGGCGGGTGCCTGAGGCAACTCAGACGAAAAATCCGCATGTGCCTGCGCGGGTGCCTGCCTCGCTCCAGTGTCCGGATCGCTTTGACTGGCCGCGCCGTAGTCGTCTTGTCGATCAGCGGCTCCGGCGGATTCGTATGGGCTTTCCGGTGCGGCTTCGCGCATGACTTGCTGGCTCGCTCCTCCTTTCCGGTTGCCACGGCCCCGACGACGCTGATCATGCTTACCGCCTGTCTCGGCTGTCACCGTTTCGGCCGCCTGAAGCTCGACAAGCTGTTCACCCACGTGCGCGGTATAGGCACGTTCGCTCGCATGTTCGGTCGCCTGCTCGCCCGCACTTTCTCCGAGCACGTTCGATACCGTGCTCCGGTACACGTAAGCGCCTGACTTCTCGTCGCGGCCGAATTCCAGCAGTCCGCGCGCGTGCGCCTCCTCCAGCAGATTGCCGAACGCGCGAAAGCCATAATAGGTCTCGTTGAAATCAGGCTTGCGACGCTTGATGGCGTTTTTCAACACTGATGCCCAGATCTTTCCGCTGTCACCGCGCTCGGAAGCGAGCGCGTCGAACGTTTGCACTGCAATCTCGACGGCTTTAGTGCGACGCTTTTCGAGGTCTTCCTTGCTGCGGCTCTTATCTTCTTCCTGCGATGGCTTGCCGGTCGGCTGAGCCGCCTTCTGTGGCCTCGACGACTCCCGCTTTGCAACCGTCCGTTGACTTTCCCGGACCAGGTCGTCGTAAAAGAAGAACTCGTCGCAGTTTGCGATTAGCAGGTCTGACGTGGATTGCTGCACGCCGACGCCAATCACCTGTTTCGCGTTTTCGCGCAGTTTCGACACCAGCGGTGAAAAGTCCGAGTCGCCGCTGATAATCACAAACGTATTGACGTGCGATTTGGTGTAGCAGAGGTCGAGCGCGTCGACGACCAGCCGGATATCCGCGGAGTTCTTGCCCGATTGGCGCACGTGCGGAATTTCGATCAATTCGAAGTTGGCCTCGTGCATTGCGCCTTTGAAACTCTTATAGCGATCCCAGTCGCAATACGCTTTCTTCACGACGATGCTGCCCTTGAGCAGCAGACGTTCGAGCACCAGCTTGATATCGAACTTGTCGTACTTCGCGTCGCGCACGCCCAGCGCGACATTTTCGAAGTCGCAGAAGAGCGCCATGCTGACGGTTTCATTGGATGACGCCATGTAAATCTCCATTGAAGCGCTCGTCGATGTCGACGAATCGCGACCATGATAGCGATTCCAGCGAAGCTGATCAGCTTTTGTCCAAACAACGCAGTTCAACGCGCCGACCTACAGATCGTGACGTCTGTCTGGCGCCGCAGGAAACGGGCTTAGTGCCGCCCGTGTTTCCAATACCTCGTCCACCAGGCCATAGGTTTTTGCCGCGAGGGCTGACATGAAATTGTCGCGGTCTGTGTCACGCGCGATTTCCTCGATGCTTCGCCCCGTCCGTTCGGCCATCATCGCGTTCAGGCGTTCGCGCAGATAGAGCACTTCCTTAGCCTGAATGTCTATATCTGCCGCCGTGCCTTGGCTACCGCCCGAGGGCTGATGGATCATGATGCGGGCGTTAGGCAATGCGTACCGTTTGCCGCGTTGGCCGGCGCACAGCAGGAACGTGCCCATGCTTGCAGCAAAGCCGGTGCATAGCGTCGACACTTCCGGCTTGATGAACTGCATGGTGTCGTAAATGGCGAGACCGTCGTAAACCGAGCCGCCCGGCGAATTGATGTAAAACGAAATATCCTTGTCGGGGTTCTCGGATTCGAGAAACAGTAGTTGCGCCACGATAAGACTGGCCGACTGCTCGTTCACGGGCCCCACTAGAAACACGATGCGCTCGCGCAACAAACGAGAATAGATGTCGTAGGCGCGCTCACCGCGACCGGACTGCTCTATGACGGTTGGGACGAGCCCGAGACCTGTGACGGATGGGTAATTGGAATGCATTTTTGCCTCGCGGAAGTGGGCTGCTGTCCCTATGACGATCCCGCTGCCGGCGGCGTGACATAAATATTTTTTGGCGCGCCTGTCACGCAACGTATCGCCCAAGCGTCAAGCTGCAATGGATGCCCTTTTGCGGTGAGCCGCGCCGGAGCATCCTGCATATCAGCGCACGCGCTTTTCATCACGCACGATCTGGAGGTCAACGCATGACAGAACACGAAATCGACAAGGCATCCAGCTTCGGTGCGGTGCGCGCCCGTCTTATCGCGTTGGCGTACCGCATGCTGGGCAGTCGCGCGGAGGCAGAAGACATCGTGCAGGACGTCTGGCTGAAGTGGCATCTTGCCGACACGCATGAGGTGCAAACGCCGGCGGCGTGGCTGACCACACTGACCACGCGCACGGCGATCGACCGTCTGCGAAATGTGCAGCGCGAGCGGGAATCGCAGGCCACCGGCTGGTTGCCGGAGCCTTGGCTCGACGAAGTCGCACCATCCGCTGAAGAACTCGCCTTGCGTGCCGCGGAAATGTCGTATGGCGTAATGCTGTTGCTTGAGCGTCTCAAACCCGACGAGCGCGCGGCGTTCGTGCTGCACGAAGCGTTCGATTGTGACTATGCCGAGATCGGCAAGATCCTGGAGCGTACGCCTGCAAGTTGCAGGCAGATTGTCCATCGGGCAAGAGTTCGTTTGCAGCGTGCGGGCGCGCCGTTGCAAAGGCCCGACGCGCAGGCGCACGCGCGGATCGTCGAGCGTTTGCGCAGCGCGCTGGAGGCGCAAGACCGGGCGAGCTTGCTCGACCTGTTTAGCGACACGCCGGTAGTCGTCAGCGACGAGCCGGAGTTCGGGGCGCTGAATGTCGTGGCGAGTTCGCCCGCGCCTTTGGTTACGCCTCTGGTCGCACCTCCAGTCACACGTGGGGGGGCGGAAGCGGTAACAAAGCCGCCGGGAATACCGGCACAGGCGATTGCCCAAGCACCTGCGTGCGAGCACGAATCTACGTTCGGCTCTACATTCGGCGATTGGATCGAGAAGGTGACGTCGCTGGCGGGGCAGGCGAGTCATGTCGAACTGGTGTCGGTGGGCGGAGTGCCGTCCATCGCTTTCCTTATCGAAGGCGATGTCGTCGCGCTGATCGACGTCTCTACAGAAGACCCGTACAACAGCCTCACAAGCGCCGAGAGGCGCAGTCGGGCACAGGGCCCGGTCTGCAACGCGACCAACAGCGCTCAGAAGATCGTTTCGTTGCACGCGGTAACGAGCGCGTCGCGGCTTCGGGCCGCCAACCGCGTTTTAGGCCGAGCAGCGGTCTCTGAGTTGCTGGCGCGAATTACGCGCAACCCGGCGCAGTCAGTTGCGATGGGCCGCGACTTCCCAGTTGATGTCTACGCATAGCACTTGTGTGCCCTTCGGCGTATGCGCGGCGATTGAGGCAGTCACACACAAGTGCGCTTCGTTGATCGAAAGATAGGGAGGTGTTAGATGCACCTGACCCGGCACACGCATTGCCTGGATGAAATACGGCCGCCGCTCCCAACTTGCGCCCTCGGAATGCAACAGTGGGCGGAAGCGTTTGGCGCGTTGCGAGGCGCGCCCCGGAGGCAGCACGTTGTCGCCGATCTGCCGTCCTGAGCCGTCCAGAATAAAGCAGCGTGCTGTCTCGCCGAGTTTCAGTAGCGGGGCAGTCGCCTCGGCAGCAGGTCGCCCTGCTACAAGCTCTGCGGCTGCTGTTTGGAGCGCAGTCACGTACGGCGCGAGGCGCGTCGCCTGCGCGCGCTCGCGCGCAGCAACCCGCTCACGCAACGCTGCCGAAAGCGAGTCCATCAAACCTGCAGCGGTTTGCGGCTTGACCGCATCGACGCTCGGACCTGCAAAGAAGGCGCCCTGCACGAAATCGACGTTGCATTCGAGAGCGATCAGCGCATCGCGTTCAGTAGTGAGGCCACCCATCAACACCAGTTGGCCGGACTCATGCAGCAGCGAGACGAGGCCGGGCAGCACGCGTTCAATGTGCGAATGCTCGCTGGCCTGGGCGAGAATGCAGCGATCGAGCGTGACAATGTCGGGGCGCAGGTTCCAGACGCGGTCAATGTTCGAGTGCTTGGCGCCAAAGCCATCGAGCGCTATCAGGAAGCCTGACTTGCGGAGCGCGTCGATGATCTCCGCAAAACGGGTTGTTTCGCCGCCCGCCTGTTCGGACACTTCCAGGACTACGCGTTGTGGCGGCAAACCCAACGCCTTGAGGCCGGCCAGGAGTGCATCGCCATAGCTGGTGTCCATCAGTGCGGCTGGGTGAAGGCTTAGGAAGAGCCATTCATCGTGACTGTCGAACGCGTTGAAGTTGCCAAGGTGAAGTGATTCGGCCAGCCGACCCAGCTCCAGCAGGTCGCCGCGGCGCGCGGCCTGGGTGAAGACCTCGTGCGAAGGTACTTGTGCCGCGTGCTCGTCGTGGGCGCGCAGCGACGCGTGATAACCGATTGCGCGCCGGTGCGATACCGAGAAAACCGGCTGGAACACACTGAAGACGGTGTAGCCGCCGTATAGAACGGTGCGCCGGGAGCCTTCGTCGCCGGCCATCGGGCGGGGAGGCTGGAAACCGGGAGGATCGAGTTCGATCATGCTCATCATGTCAGTCGTGTGAAGGGCGGCGCGATCGCATGCTCGATGTGGGTGTGCATGCGCGATACGTAAGTTTACAGGATTGAAGAGCAAGATCTATGCACGTGCAGAGATGCTGCGTGCGCGCGCGATTGCCACGAGGGATCGGCAACATTGTGCGCCAACCCGGGCGCTCACGCGATACTTCGCACTTTGCTGGTGCGGCAGCGCCCTGCGGCAGAGCCCGCGTTGGCAGCCACGCTGCCGCTGAGAAAGCATGGCAGGCGCTCTGCGTGGAGTTGTGCCAGGTGCTCGGACTGCCGTCGGCGACCAACAGCTAACGTCGCTGACTGCCATCAACTATCGCCCCCGAGCGACAGCCAACGTCCCGACGAACGCCTCAACCAACGCCTCAACCAACGCCTCAACCAACGCCCCAACCAACGCCCCAACCAACGCGCAACCCACCCCCAGCCCCCGCCAGCCAACCCAAAAAACTCACGTGCGCTCAGAAGGGTCCGTCTTCTTCGCGGGCGTCCGGATATCAGGCGACAACTGCGCGAAGATCCACGCCGAACCTGCGGTGATAATGCCGACGCACAGGAAAGTCGCGTGGAACGCGGGCAGCGAATTAGCGGCTGTCACGCGTGGCAAGAGGCCCGTGAACGTGGCGAGCAGGGCGCCGGCCACCGTCACGCCGAGGCTCATCGACAGCATCTGGACAAGCGAGAACAAACTGTTGCCGCTGCTTGCGCCGCCGGTTCCGAGGTCCTTGAGCGTCAAGGTGTTCATCGCGGTGAATTGCATCGAGTTGACTGCGCCGAACAATGCCAGTTGCACAAGCCTCAACCATAACGGCTGGCCCGCGCTGGTGAGCGAGAAGCTCGCCATCGTCAAGCCGACAAGAATCGTGTTGACCATCAATACGCGGCGATAGCTGTACTTAATGATCAGCGTCGTCACGAGGCGCTTGGACGCCATGCCCGCAGCCGCGACGGGCAGCATCATCATTCCGGCTTCAAAAGCGCTATAGCCAAGGCTCACCTGCAATAGCAAAGGAATCAGATACGGCATCGCGCCGCTGCCTATCCGCGCGAATAGATTGCCAAGCAGTCCGACGCTGAAAGTGTGGATCTTGAACAGATCGAGCGGAAAAATAGGCGATGGCTCACGCACCGCGTGCAAACCGTAGGCGACAAAACACGCCAGGCTCAGGATCAGCAGCACGAGCACGGTCGCGTGTTGAATGCCGAATTCGGTGCGTCCGTCGAGCGCGGACGAAATCGCCACCATGCCGGCCACGAGCAGAAGGTAGCCTTTGACGTCGAACTTGCCGACCTGTTCGTTACGGCTATCCGGCATGAAGATGAATGTGGCGATGCATCCGGCGATGCCCACAGGCACGTTGATCAGAAAGATCCAGTGCCAGGATGCGATCTTCACCAGCCAGCCGCCAAGCGTCGGTCCAATCAACGGACCGATCAGTCCGGGGATGGCAACGAATGACAGCGCCGGCAGATAGCGCTCGGCCGGAAACGTCCGCAGCACGGCAAGCCGCCCGACCGGCAGCAGCATCGCGCCGCCCACGCCCTGCACGATGCGGAACACCACCAGTTGGTTCAGCGTATGAGCGTTCGCGCACAGCAATGAGCCGACCGCGAAAACCAGGATCGCGCTGAAGAACACGCGTCGCGTACCGAGTTTGTCGGCGAGCCAGCCGGACACGGGGATCATCACGGCCATCGTCAGTGAATAGGCGATGACGACCGACTGCATGCGCAACGGGAGTTCGCCGAGGCTCGTTGCCATCGCTGGGAGGGCGGTGTTGACGATCGTCGAATCGAGCGTCTGCATGAAGAAGCCAGTCGCGACGAGCCACAGCATCACCGTCAGTGAGCGGGCGGAAGGGGCGCTGGCTGCGACGGTTGCCGAGGCGGGCGGAGTTGGCGGCGTGGACATGAAGTAGCGGCTAGGCGCAAGGACGGCAGGGACCCGCTATTCTAGGGAAAAGCAGCCGACGACGCAGGGAGGTCAAAGCCGGAGCCACGCACGGAGGACAGGTCGTGACGTGCTGATGTGCGCGGCGGGGTTAGATGCAACGCAGTGAGGCCGCGGAGCCAGACGCGACAAAACCACGCCAGCCACGCAACGAACCTCAGCCAACAACCCCAAGCCAACAACCCCAACCCCGCAACCCCCTCACCCCCGCAACGCAGCCGCCGCCCGAAAAAACGCTTGCGCCCTCGGCTCGTTTCCGAACGCGGCGTGAATCCTGATCCACGGGCTCTGTTCCATGCCCGGCCGGAAATAGCTGCCCGGCGCAACGGTCACGCCCAAAGGCGCGCCGCACTCCACCAGCCGCTCCGCGTTGTCCACATGCGGCACGCGAGCCCACAGGAATTTGCCTCCGACTGGTTTCTCGAACACCTCCCAGCCGGCATCTTCGAGCGTTTGTATCGTCGAGCCCAGCGCATCGCGCATACGACGCCGCAGTCGCTCGAGATATTTGCGGTATGCGCCGCGCTCGAGCAGCGACGCCGTCACCGTCTCTGCAAAGAGCGACCCGCCGATGCTAGTCAGCATCTTGATATCGACGAGATCCTTGATGATCGCGTGGCTCGCCACGACACAGCCGATGCGCAACGACGACGACAGCGTCTTCGACAATCCGCCGATATAAATCACGTGTTCCAACTGATCGAGCGTCGCGAGGCGGTCGGTGATGTCGGCCTGAAAGTCGGCGTAAATGTCGTCTTCGATAATCGTGAAGTTGTGCTCGCGCGCGAGTTGCAGCAGACGGAACGCCACCGGCGGGGCAACGGTCGTCCCGGTCGGATTGTGGAACACGGTGTTGATGAAGAACAGCTTCGGCCTATGCCGCTTCAACTGCGCCTGCATGACGTCGAGGTCCGGGCCGCTCCGCGTACGCGGAATGCCGATCAGCCGGACGCCGTGCAACTTCAGCAGGCCATACAGGTTGTAGTAGCCGGGATCCTCGACGAAGATCGTGTCGCCCGCCTTCAGCATGTAGCGCATCAGAAGATCGAACGCCTGGCTTGCGCCGTTCGTAATGAGAATCTGCGAAGTGTCCGCGCGGATACCCAGTTGCGCGATTCGTGCCTGCAAGTGCTCACGCAAGCTCAAGTTGCCGAGCGGCGTTGCGTAGTCGACCATGCTCGCGGGATCGGTGCGCAACACGTGTCGTATCGCCTGGGCGATGTTGTCGGTGTCCCGCCACGGCTCGGGAATGAAGCCGCTTCCAAGTTTCAACGTTTCGCCGGGATGGTTGAACTGCTGGAGCAGGTGGTCGGACTCGTCCTCGGCGCGGCGCGGGTCCGACGTGCCGTCGCACTGCGAGCCGCCCGGCGGCCGGTCGGCCACGTAGAAGCCTGAGCCGTGGCGCGAGTCGACGTAACCGAGCGACACGAGCCGGTCATAAGCCTCGATCACCGGAAAGCGGCTCACGCCATAGTCGGCTGCGAACTGGCGGATCGACGGCAATTTCGAGCCGGGATGCGCGGCGCGCGAGCGAATCCACGCGGTCACGCCCGCGACGATCTGCTCGGTCAGCGGCACGCCGTTGTCTCTGTCCAGCTGAATATCGAGTCGCATACGGTTTCCTTCGCGAACGCGTTGGGCGGGCCAACAGAGTTTCACGCGCCAACTGTTCGGTTTTTCAACTGCACAGTTCCGACGAAAGTGTTCGGAAGTGTGCATGGGTATTCGATCATCGCACGTCAATAATCGATACAACAGAGAAGCCCTTTTGAAGGAGAACGGCAATGCGTGAAGTGCGGATTTTCGAACTGGAACATGAAGAGCCGGCCGCGGCCTGGCATGTCGCGCGCCCGTCTACTTTCAAGGTGATCTCGGGTGAGATCTGGCTGACCGTCGAAGGCGACAGCGAGGATTACTGGCTTGCCACGGGTGAATCGATCGAGTTGCCGCGCCGGGCCGTGGCGTGGATCAGCGCCGGGCGTGATGGTGCGCGCTTCGCGCTCGCAAGCGGATCGGAGCGCGGAACCATCAAGCCGATGCTCGGCGTGCCGACACCGAACTGGCTGCCGCGCTGGCTCGGCGCTGCCTGACAGATGGAACCGCAGAAGTACCGGCAGAAGTGCCGGCAGAAGTACCGGCGCGAGGGGCGGCTTCCCGCCGCTCAAGCCTCGAGCTCGCCCACATAACGTGCTCGCGGCCGGATCAGGCTGCCGTCGCGCGCCTGTTCCATTGCGTGCGCAATCCACCCGACCACTCGCCCCACAGCGAAAAGTGTGAAGGCGGCGCCCGCCGGCAAGCCGAGCACACGCTCGATGGCCGCAAGCGCGAAGTCGACGGTCGGCTCCGCGCCGGTCGTATCGCGCACCGCTCGCGCGAGCGCCAGCACCTGAGGGAGCGGCGAGCGGGCCGGCGCACAGTCTTGCAACAAGTCCAGCAGAAGCCGCGCGCGCGGGTCGCCTTCCGGATAAAGCGGATGCCCGAAGCCCGACAGCACCGGCCCTTGCGTGCCTTGCTCGTGACGCGACAAACGGGTAGCCAGGTAACGATCGAGATCGGCGGCGCGTGAGGCTTCGTCCAATAGCGCGGCAATGCGCACGGTTTCTCCGCCGTGACGCGGGCCCGCAAGCGCGGCGAGACCGCCCGCGACCGCACCGAACAGATGAGTGCCCGTCGACGTGATGCAGCGGACCGTGAACGTCGACGCGTTCAGTTCGTGATCCGCGCACGCGACAAGCGCCGCGCGCAGCAGCCCCGCTTGCTGACGGCTGCGCACCTGCCAGGCCGATGCCAGTTGCCGATGCAGTGGTGCATTCGACGGCGGCGCCGAGACCATTGCGGCGGCCAGCAGGCGCATCACGGCGCAGGCGCTGTCCAGCTGCGCATCGCGACCGAGCGCCCACACCCGCGGCATTTGCGCCGCCGCCGCAGGCAACAGAACAAGCGCACGATCGAGCGGCGTATTGTCGCCCCACAGCTTCAGCCACGCGGCCCACTGAGCGGCGGCGATCGGCACGGCCGGCGCATCCGCAATGCGCGCCGCGCTGCACTCCCACAACAACGCGGCGACGTCTTCCAGCGATTCAGTGCGCGCGAGCGCAGTCGCATCGTGCCCGCGATACAGCAGGCGTCCGTGTGCGACCAGCGTGATCGACGATTCGAGCACCGGCACGCCCCAGTCCAACACTTTCTGCGCGACTTTGCCCGCGCGTTTGCCGTCTTCCTTGCGCCGCGCGAGCCGCCGTACCTCGCGCGCGTCGTAGCGGCGATGCTTGCCTTGTGCGTCCGGCGACGAGCTCAGCAAGCCCCGGCTCACATACGCATAAAGCGTGGCAAGGCTGATGCCTAGTTCGGCGGCGGCTTCGCGGGCGGTCAACGAGTCGGGCAAAGGCATAGGAATACGCGGCAAAAGTAGAGTTCAACCAAAGAAATCAATATATGTTGATTATCATAATCAAGATTGATTAACGCAAGGCGCGATTCTAGACTCGATCGCATCCCCGTTACTCGACTGTGAGCAACATGACGCCCGAACTCGCGCTCGACCACATCTGGAGCCTCGCAAACTGCGAGCCAGCCGCGCTTCGTTCCGTACATTTCACCGGCTCGGAGCCGGGCTTGCCGTCGGTATTTCGCGTCGGGGCGCTGGCGTCCGCGACCATCGCAGCGGTGGGTTTGGCGGCGGCTGAGTACCATCGGTTGCGCACGAGGCACGGCCAGCGAGTGACGGTGGACATGCGGCGCGCGCTGGCTTCGTTCCGCAGTGAACGTTACCTGCGCGTCGACGACGGGCCGCCGCCTGCGCTGCGCGATCCGGTGACGGGTTTCTACGAGACGGGAGATGGCCGCTGGATCCAGCTGCATACGAATTTCGCGCATCATCTGAACGGCGTGTTGAAGGTGCTCGGTTGCCAGAACGATCGTGCCGCGGTCGCGGCGGCAATTCGCGGCTGGGACGGCGCCACGCTCGATCAGACTCTCGCCGATGCGGGCCTGTGCGCCGCGCTGATCCGCACGCCCGGCGAATGGGCCGCGCTCGAACAGGCGAAAGCGATCGCGGGTTTGCCGCTCTTCGAAATAGAGCGGATCGGCGATGCGCCGCCGGCATTGCCCAAGTCCCCGCAGTCGTTCGAGCCGTCATCGCGCAATACTGGCAGCCGGCCGCTGTCCGGCGTGCGGGTGCTGGACCTGTCGCGCATCATCGCGGGGCCGGTGGCCGGGCGAGCGCTTGCGCAGCATGGCGCTCAGGTGCTGATGATCAACGGGCCGCATCTGCCGAACATTGCGCCGCTCGTCATCGACAACGGGCGCGGCAAACGCTCGGCCTTGGTCGATCTGCGCGACTCGGCGGGGCGCGAGACGTTGCGCGGTTTGACGCGCGACACCGACGTCTTTTTGCAGGCGTATCGGCCTGGAGCGCTGGCCGCGCGCGGATTCAGTCCCGAGGACGTGGCGCGCTTGCGGCCCGGCATTGTCTATGTGTCGGTGTGTGCGTATGGATACGAGGGACCATGGGCCTCGCGACGCGGTTTCGATAGTCTCGTGCAGTCCGCGAGCGGCATCGCGATGACCGAGCAATCCGCAGCCGGATCGACCGAGCCGAGACATCTGCCGTGTCAGGCGCTCGATCACGCGACTGGCTATCTCGCCGCTTTCGGTGCCATGGCTGCGTTGGCGCGACGCGCCACCGAAGGCGGAAGCTGGCACGTCAAAGTTTCGCTCGCGCAGACGGGCCAGTGGCTGCAATCGTTCGGCGAGATCACCGACGGGTGGCAAGCACCCGATGTTTCGCTCGATGACGTGCGCGACTGCCTCGTCACAGTGGACTCCGAATTCGGTCGCGTACAGGCCGTGCAACCGGCCGAACAATTGGAAGAGACGCCGGCTTTCCTCGGGCTGCCGCCGTCGCGCATCGGCGCGCACGACGCGAAGTGGCTGTAACGGAACTGCGTCGCTGCGTCGGCCCGCCCGTGACACGCCCGCCTATTTGCGCAGTTCCGCGACGAAATCGTAGTAGTCGTTGCGGCAATACGTGTCGGTCAATTCGATAGCGCGCTGGTCGGCCGTATATCCGACGCGCGTAATCAGCAGGAGCGCTTCGTTCGGCGCGATGCTCATTTGCTGCGCGATCTCCTCGCTCGCATTCACCGCGCGGAAATGCTGCAGTGCGCGGACGATCGTCAGTCCGCGATTCTCCAGATAGGTATAAAGCGAATCGCCGATCGCCTGCGGATCGGGGATCACCGCAGCGGGGAAGGTGGAATTTTCGACCGCCATCACGATGCCGTCGGCGAGACGCAAACGCCGTAGCCGTGTCACGGCGGCAGCCGGCGAAAGCCCGAGTTGGATTACCTCTTCGCGATTGGCCGGCAGAATTTCGCGCGACAGCCATTTCGAACTCGGCGTAAAACCTCGCCGCCGCAACATTTCGCTGAAGCTCGACAGACGCGACAGCGGATCTTCATAACGTGGTGTGATGAAACTGCCGGCGCCCTGCGTGCGTCGAATCAATCCCTGCTCGACGAGCAGCGCGATAGCCTTGCGTGAAGTGATCCGCGAGACGCCGAGCGCCTCCGAAAGCACGCGCTCCGACGGCAGTGCCTCGCCGGCGTTCCAGCGGTTCTCGTGAATGGCCGTGCCAAGCTTGCGGGCAAGTTGAAGATAAAGCGGTGTGTCGTTTTCCGGGTCCGGGCGCAGATCGCGCCAGCGGTCTTCCGAGGCAGAGGTCATGGGGCTTACGCTAGAAGGGCGAGGAGCAATTCTAAGACATCGGCGCGCTACGTTATAGCGGGCTTTTGCCTGATGGCCTGTCGGCCGGTCTCACAACCGCTAAACTCGTCGATACGCTTTCTCGCAGCACCGTCGCGCGTTGGTTCGACGCCGGCGCGTGGTACCCGTTCGGCCACAGTCCACACTCAGTCACCTCAGGAGTCAGCATGACGACCGATATCGCAAGCGTGAGCCTGCCCGACGGCGAGCGCATCCCCAAACTCGGGCAAGGCACGTGGGAAATGGGCGAGCAGCCGGCGCGCCGCGCGGCCGAGATCGCCGCAATCCGCTTAGGCGTCGAGCTTGGCATGACGCTCGTCGATACCGCGGAAATGTACGGCGACGGCGCGACCGAACTGTTGTTGGGCGAAGCGCTCGCGGGGCTGCGCGATCAGGTGTTCCTCGTTAGCAAGGTCTATCCGCATAACGCTAGCAGGCGCGGCGTGATTTCTGCTTGCGAGCAGAGCCTCAAACGCCTGAAGACGGATCGGCTCGATCTGTATCTGCTGCATTGGCGCGGTTCGATACCGCTCGAAGAAACGGTCGCCGGGTTCGAAGCGCTGCGCGACGCGGGGAAGATCCGCCACTGGGGCGTGAGCAACTTCGATACCGAGGACATGGAAGAACTCATCGCTACGCCCGGCGGCACGGCGTGCGCGACGGACCAGATTCTCTATAACGTTGCGCGGCGCGGGCCCGAATTCGATCTGTTGCCGTGGCTCGCCGAGCGCAATATGCCGGCAATGGCCTACAGTCCCGTCGATCACGCACGTCTGCCGAAACGCTCGCCGCTCGACGACATCGCTAGCGCGCGCGGCGTGTCCGTGTTTCAGGTGGCGCTCGCGTGGGTGCTGCAGCAGCCGGGCGTGTTCGCCATTCCGAAGACAGGCCGCGTCGAGCACGTGCGCGACAATCATCGTGCGCTGCAACTGCAGCTCGACGCTCAGGAACTCGCGGCCATCGACAGCTATTTCAAGCCGCCACGCGGCAAGCGCCCGCTTGAAATGCTCTGAGCCAGGCGCGCGCCGCAGAGGTATCGCGGCGCAGTGAGCGCCTGGCGGCATTCAGAGCATTCCTGGCGCGCCGCGTACTACGCACACGAAGTCGCGACGGGAAAACCGCTGTGCGCGGCGCTGCTCAGTGTCGTCAATTGCAATTGTGATGCAGGTGCACAGAGCCCAGCACCGCGACTTCGGCGGGCGTGTGCTTGAGCGAATCTTCGTTGACCTGACCCGCGTCCGCGACGAATTCGTCAACGATCGAAGAAACCGGTGTATTGCGCAGACACAGCGACACACGCTGGGTTTCGTTGGCCGGCAAGGACGCGCGCTGACCGAGGAACAGCACACCGTACTGATAACCGTGGATGATGCCGCGGATCGCGCCGACACATTGACCGTGCGCGACGTTGTCGTTCTTCTGCTTGCAGGCTTGCGCAAGCGAGTATGCAGAGAAGGTGGGGTCCACAGGCGGCGCGGCTTGCGACATCGTGGGCGACAGCGGTTGCGCCGTCGGTGCCGGGCTTTGCGTGCCGGACTGCGCATTGGCGAGCGAGGCGAAGCTCAGAGCAGCGGCCGCTGCGAAGCCGACGACCGCGCGTGCCGCGGAGCAGGGGACGTTTCGTTGCATGTTGTGGTGCCCTCATATCGAACGTAGAAACTGATATGAGGCAATTGCCGCGCTTTGGTTCCGGACGTATGCGCCGCGCCGGCTCGTGACATTTGTCGCGCATGCCGGCGTGCAGGCGAGAAAGCGAGGTGGCACTAGAGCATTCGCCGCGGTGCGTTACTTCCGAAGCAAACGCAGAAAGCCGCAACGCGTGAGCTCCGACAATGGGCAGCAGCACGGCCGCGAACAATGATTGTGAAGTAGCGCTATGAGTCGCGCCCAGCACCGTTGGCGGGACTCGCGGGCTTGTCGCGGGCAACGTCGCTCGCTTCGTCGCGTGCCTGGTCGTTTGCCTGGTCGCGCGACGCGGTTTGTAGTGCACGCAGTTCGTCGGCCGGAATGTGGCAGCGGATCAGATGCTTGCGGCCGATGCCGTTCGTAGCCTCGCGTGCTGAACCGGTCGCTTGAGACACATATGCCGCATCGGCCGCCTCGGCGAACGGCGGGTCCTGCTGTTCGCAGATCGCGCCGAGCTTGCGTGGACAACGTGTGTGAAACACGCAGCCGGACGGCGGCGACGCGGCGCTGGGCAGATCGCCCGACAGCCGAACGCGGGCCACGCTCGCGTGGCCGTCGAGTGTCGGCACGGAAGACAGCAGTGCTTCCGTATAAGGATGCTGCGGCCCGTCGAATACCGCCGCGGCCGGTCCGATTTCAAGCAGTCTGCCGAGATACAGCACGGCGATGCGATCGGACAAATATCGTACGACGTGCAGATCGTGCGAGATGAACACGTAGCTCACGCCACGCTCGCGCTGCAAATCGGCAAGCAGATTGAGGATCGCCGCCTGCACCGAGACGTCGAGCGCGGAAGTCGGTTCGTCGCACACCACCACGCGCGGCTCGCCGGCGAACGCGCGCGCAATGGCCACGCGTTGCTTGAGTCCGCCGGAAAGCTGGCGCGTGCGCGAGCCGAGATAGCGCTCCGGCAAACGCACGGCGGCCGTCAACGTAGCAAGCCGCTCGTCGATGGCGGCACCGCGCAGCGCTGCAAGACGCGACAACGCGCGGCCAATCAGCCGCTTCACAGAATGCGCGCGGTTAAGCGCCGAGTCGGGATTCTGGAACACGATCTGCAGCGACTTGACCTGCTCGTCGTTGCGCCGTGTGACGCGCGCGGCGAGCGGCGCGCCGTCGAGTTCGAGCACGCTGCCTGCGTCCGGTGCGAGAAGGCCGAGCATCAGTTTCGCGAGCGTCGTCTTGCCACTGCCCGATTCGCCGACGAGACCCAGCGTTTCGCCGGCCGCGAGGTCGAGCGAAACCTTGTCGACGGCGCGCAGCGCTGTGCCGGACACATGGAAAGTCTTCGATAGATTCTCGGCGCGCAAGACGAGTTCTCGCGGGTTCTTGTCCGCATTCGCAAGGCCATGCTCGGGCAATGCTTGCGCGAGCGCGCGCGGCAACTCGATCGCGCGCTCGTGATAGTGACAGCGTGACATCTGATCGCCATGCGCCGCGCTGACACGGTACGGCGGCGGCGCTTCGCGGCGGCACCGGTCGTCGGCGAGACGACAGCGCTCTGCGTAGATGCAGCCTTGAGTCACCGAGCCAGGCGAGGGCAGGCCGCCTGCAATGGTATCGAGCCGCTCGGTATCCTTGCTGCGTCCCACGGTGGGCAGACAGCGCAACAGTCCCACGGTGTACGGATGACGCGGCCGCGTGAAAACGTCTTGCGTCGCGCCCTCCTCGACGAGCTTGCCCGCGTAAAGCACGCCGACGCGCTCACACATTCGCCCGATCACCGCGAGGTTGTGACTGATAAACAGCACGGCGGTGCCGAGTTCCGCGCGCAGTTGTGCGACCAGGTCGAGCACTTCCGCTTCGACGGTGGCGTCGAGCCCGGTGGTCGGCTCATCGAGAATCAGCAGTGCCGGGTTCGACGCGAGCGCCATGGCGATCACCACGCGCTGCTGCATGCCGCCCGACAATTGATGAGGATAGCTGTCCATCACCCGTTCCGGCGATGCAATGCGCACGCGCTGCAGCATCTCGAGCGAGCGTTGCAATGCTTCATCGGGCGCGACACCGGCGGCTTCGAACGCTTCGGACACTTGCCGCGCGATGGTCAACGACGGATTCAGCGCGCGCGCCGGGTCCTGATAGACCATTGAAATGGTGTTGGCGCGCATCGTGCGCAAAGCGTCGGCGTCGAGCTTGTTGACGTCGGCGCCGGCGATGACGATCTTGCCCGCCTTCACCTTGCCGTTGCGCGGCAGATAGCGCAGCGCCGCCATCGCGACGGTCGACTTGCCGCAGCCCGATTCGCCGACGAGCCCGTATGCTTCGCCGCGACGCACACGGAACGATACGTCCTGCAAGACTTCGCGATCGCGTCCGCGCATCCGGTATGTGACCGTCAAGCCGACGACGGTCAGCGCATCCGTGCGGTCGCTCTTCGACACGTCGAAGGCGGGGAACGAGGAGGGCGGAGGTCCGTTCATCGGTCGAGCACGCCTTGTACGCCGTCGGCGATGAGATTCACACCGACGACCAGCGTGGCAATTGCGCCGGCCGCGAATACGACGGTCCACCACGCGCCGCCCGCCATCAGCGTGTACGACTCGGAAAGCGCGAGGCCCCAGTCGGCTGACGGCGGTTGAATGCCGAAGCCGAGAAACGACAGCGTGGCCACGGCGAAGATCGCATAACCGAGCCGCACGGTCGCCTCGACGATGATCGGCGGCAGCACGTTCGGCAGAATTTCCGCGAACATGATGTAGGGCGCGCGTTCGCCACGCAGTTGCGCGGCGGCGACGTAGTCGAGATGCCGCTCGGCGAACACGGCGGCGCGCACGGTGCGCGCGGTAATCGGCGTGAAGGTGATGCCAATCACGAGTATCACGGTCAGGTTCGACGCGCCCACCGCAGCAAGCGCGAGCAGCGCGACGATCACGAGCGGCAGCGCGAGTACCGCGTCGATCGCGCGGCCCACGACGTTATCGACCCAGCCGTCGAAGTAACCGACGACGAGACCTAGCGACGTACCCGCCACCGTGCCGAGTAGTGTCGCGAGCGGCGCAATCGTGAGAATGTCGCGCGCGCCGACGATCACGCGCGAGAACACATCGCGGCCCAACTGGTCAGTGCCGAACCAGTGCGCACGGTCGGGCGGCATGAGCGAATTGAGCGGGTCGGACGCATACGGGTCGACAGGCACGAACCATTGCCCGGCAATCGCGCATACGATCCACCACACGACGATCAGCACGCCCACCACGAACGTCGGCGAGCGAAGCAACACACGCAACTGATCGAAGCGTGGCTCGCTCGCAGCGCGCGGCGCGGCTGGCGGAACAATGGTGCTCATTCGGCGCTCCTCACGCGCAGGCGCGGATTGAGCAGCACGTGCAACGCATCCGCAACGAGATTGGCGACGGTATAGACCACGCCGACCGTCAGTACACCTGCCTCCAGCATCGGGAAGTCCTTCGCCTTCGCGGCGTTGTAGATCAGCGAGCCGATCCCCTGATAGTGGAAGAGTGTCTCGACCACCACGAGGCCGCCAATCATGTAGCCGAGTTGAGTGGCGGCCACGGTGATGGTCGGCAGCAGCGCGTTGCGCAACACGTGCCGCCAGATCACGGTGTGACGCGGCAAGCCCTTGAGGATCGCGGTGCGCGTGTAGTCGGCGTCGAGCGCTTCGACGGTGCCGGCGCGCGCCATCCGCGCGATATAGCCGAAGAACACCAGCACCAGCGGCAGCACCGGCAGGATCAGATGACGCAGTTGTTCGAGCGGACCGGCGTCGGGCGCATACGCAGCTTCGATAGGCAGCCAGCGCAGCCACACGCCGAACACGAGAATCAGCACGATCGACGACACGAATTCCGGCACGACGGTCGCCGACAACCCCGCAATGCTGATCGTGCGATCCAGCCAGCGTCCTGCGTGCATTGCGGACCACACGCCGCCCGCAATTCCCAGTGGCACCACGACGATGAACGCGAGCAGGCCGAGCTTCGCGGAATGCGCAAGTGCATCGGCGATAAACGGTCTCACCGGCTCGCGATAAGCGTACGAAAGTCCCATGTCGCCTCGCACGAAATGCGAAATCCACTCGACGTATTGCGTCATCAGCGGACGGTCAGCGCCGAGTTGATGATTGAGCGCCGCCACCGCGCGCGCGTCGGCGAGCGGCCCGAGAACCGCACGACCGATATCGCCGGGCAGCAGTTGCCCGCCGGCGAACACGATCACGGACAGCAGCCATAGCGTGATCAGCGACAGCCCCACGCGCGTCGCAAGGAAACGCACGACGCGGCCGGCGTTGCCTTTCGGGGTCGAGGCGGGAGAACTCACTGTGGTCGACATCGTGAACGCTTGCCGAAGAATTGCGCGCCTATGCGAGCCGCTTACGCGCTCAACACCGCGCGGTCAAAGTAGAGCTGCGCGAGCGCGGTGAAGCGCACGCCGTTCACGCCCTTGCGCATCGCGATCAGTTGATCGTAGAAGAACGGGATGATGATTGGCGTTTCGTCGAGCAGCAGCGTCTGAATCTGGCCGGAGATTTTCTTCTGCGATGCGAGGTCGATGGCTGCGACGAATTGCGCGACCAGTTGATCGTATTGCGGGTTCTTGAAGTGCGCGGCATTCCACGTGCCGCTGCTCGTGAGCGGCGCATTCAGAAACACGTTCGGTACGCCGCGATGACCGTAGTCGGTGATGCCGAGCGGCGAGTCGAGCCAGTCCGATTTGCCCGGCGTGCCCGCGCCGTAATACAGCGACTGGCTCTCCACCTTCAGATTGATGCGCACGCCGATCGCCTTCGCCGCGTTCTGCACCACGACCGCAAGGTCGGGAATCTCCATGTACTTTTCAGTGGTGAGCGTCACGTCGAAACCGTTGGGCACGCCCGCTTGCGCGAGCAGTTGCTTCGCTTTCGCTACGTCGATCTTGCGCTGCGCAACACCGGCATCGGACGACGGAAACACCGGCGCAAAGGGACTGTCGTTGCCGAGTTGCGCGCGGCCCTTGAAGAGGCCGCGCACCAGCACCTCGCGATCGATCGATAGCGCAAGCGCCTGACGCACGCGCTTGTCCTTGAAGAGCGGGTTGTCGTTGCGCATGTGAATCTGCCGATGCGCGCTCGACTTCACGCCGATTGCCTTGTAGTCGGGATTGTTCAGAATGGCCGCGCCGCCTTGCACGGTGAAGGTGCCCATTACGTCGGCCTGATGGCCTTGCAATGCGAGCAGTTGCGCCTGCTGGTCCGCATAGAAGGAGAACTGTACGCGTTGCGGTAACGCTTTCTCGCCCCAGTAGTCGGGGTTGCGCACGAACGATGCGCCGACCTTCGGCTGATACTTTTCGAACTTGAACGGACCGGTGCCGATGAAGCTCTTTTCATAGCCGCCCGCGTAGTTCGCGGGCAAGATCACGGCGTTGTAATTGTCCGAGGAAACGTAGTACGGGAAATTGCCGTTCGGTGCGTCCAGGTGGAACGCGACGGTGTGATCGTCAACCACCTTCGCGCCGCCCTTCGACAACACGCCCTTCAGCACCGAGAGCGCCGCCGAGCCGGTCGCAGGGTCGGCGAGACGGTCGAATGTCGCGACCACGTCTTTCGCCGTGAAGGGCTGGCCGTCGTGGAATTTGACGTTCTCGCGCAGCTTGAACGTCCACACGTCGCCCTTGTCGTTCGGCTTCCAGGACAGCGCGAGGGCGGGCTTCAGCATGAGCTTTTCGCCGTCGTCGTCGATCAGGAATTCGCCGGTCTGATTCAGCAACGCGAGACTCGCGGCATCGGTCACTGTCAATGGGTCGACGGCGCCCGCAGGCGTCAGATGCGCGACCCGAATCGTCTGGTTCGACGGACCGCCCGCGCTTGCCTGACCTTGTGCGTGCGCTGCCGGAAGATTCAGCACGCCGCCGCCAACGAGCGACAAGCCGATCACGCTCGCGTAGCGCAGCAGATCGCGGCGCGTGATACGGCCGGCGAGAAATTCGTCGATGGCGTGATTGCCGTACGCGTCGGCGGTGCTGCGGGCGAGGTCGAGAGCGGGGAATCGGTCAGCGGGAGTCTTCATCGATGGAATGTCCAGTCCGTTCGGTTGCCGGTTCTGAGAAGCCGCGCCGGATGCGCGACAGTCAGGCCGCGAGGCGGCACGATTGCGGCGATGCTTGTGGCGATGCTTGTGACGATATTAGGCGGCTTCAGTTTAAGCGATTGCTCGCGGATTGGAGCGCTTGCGGCGGTGTCGTGTTGGCGATCCGCGAATAAAAGGGCCGGTGTGTGTCGTCATCACAACGGTCGGCGCGACATCGCTGTGGCGCGCTCGGCGCCTCTCGCGCGGCGCGCCTGCGACTGTCGGCGCTGCAGTGGACGAACCGGCGCGGTAGCTATGGAAAGCTTACCGGCCGCGGCGCACGCGCGCGTCGATGCGGACGCAATTACCGCGCCGCGATAGCTGGACGCTTCCAGCGATGAAACAGCACCGAGCCGATCCAGCACGCCATGAACGCCGCGACGATGCCGTAGCCGAGCACGCCGAACTGCTCATTGGCGTTCGTCACCGCATCCCATATCCCTCCGTTGAGACCGAGCTTGTCGGAGAGCAGTCCCAGCGCTTCTACGCCGCCGATCACGATCGCGACGACCGCCGACACGAAGGTAATGCTCGCGTTGTAGTAGAGCTTGCGTTTGGGGTCGTCCATGGCCCAGCCGTATGCATGGACCATCAGAACGTTATCCGTCGAATCGACGAGCGTCATGCCTGCGGTGAAAAGCGCTGGAAAGACCAGGATCGAATACAACGGCAAACCCTTGCCGGCTTCGGACGCGGCAATTGCAAGCAAGCCGATCTCGGTTGCCGTGTCGAAGCCCAGTCCGAACAGCACGCCGACCGGGTACATATGCCAGCTTTTGGTCACGAGGCGGAACAGCGGCCGCAACGCGCGGGACAACAGGCCTCCAGGACCGGCTGCATGGTCAGTGTCCAACGCAGCAGCAGCCAGTTCGCCGTCACGTTGGACATGACGATAACGCCGCCACACGTCGCGCAGAATCACGAGGTTCACGGCCGCGAGCGTGAGCAGGAATGTTGCCGAAACAAGGGTGCCGATGGTGCCGCCCACGGCCTTGAACGTCTCGAAGCGGCCGTGCAGCGAATGCGCGGTCCACGCGATGCCGAGCGTCGCGAGAATCACGATGCTCGAATGTCCGAGTGAGAACGACAGGCCCACGCCGAGCGGCCGCTTGCCGGTCTGCATCAGTTTGCGCGTGACGGCGTCGATAGCGGCGATGTGGTCGGCGTCGACTGCATGGCGCAGACCGAAACCGTACGCCAGCAGCGCCGTACCGAGCAGCAGCGGATAGTGGCGAAACGCAATCAGCGCCCATGCCCATGCGCCCAGATTGGCCGCGATCAGAACCGTGTACAGCGTGAGAAGGCGAGGGCGCAGCGAAGCAGTCGGCGTCATGAGTCGCGTCAAAGTGATTAGTGATCGTGCGGATGTTTGTGAATCGGATCGACCCAATACACCGCTTCCGGTTGTTCGACTGCGTCGATATTCAGATTGACCACGACCGCTTCGTTGTCGCTGCGCACGAGCACGCATTCGAGCGGATCGTCGGTGCTCGCATTGATTTCCTGATGCGGCACATACGGCGGCACGAAGATGAAGTCGCCAGGACCGGCTTCGGCGGTGAACTCCAGATGCTCACCCCAACGCATCCGCGCCTGGCCGCGCACCACATAGATCACGCTTTCGAGCGCGCCGTGATGGTGAGCGCCGGTCTTCGCATTCGGATGGATCGTCACCGTGCCGGCCCAGATTTTTTGCGCGCCGACGCGTGCGGCATTGATCGCGGCCGCGCGATTCATGCCTGGCGTTTGCGCGGTGTTGGTGTCGAGCTGATCGCCCCGAATCACCTTGACGCCGTGCTCGCGCCAATCGACGGGTGCGGCCTCCTGCTTGTCGCGCTCGTCGTTGTAATGCGGATGTTCGTGATCCTGGCTCATCGCATGTCTCCTCGTGGCTTGCGTTGACATTCGTCGTGGAAAGGGCCGCGGCGCCGTTTGGCATTTTTACACGTTAAAAAACGTCCGTGGGGCGAGTGACCGCCTGCGTATTTGTGGTCGAAAAAAAAGCCCGTCCATGAAGGACGGGCTTTGGCCGGTCAGCCTGAGTGGCCATGCTGCGGCACGCAGGCTTGTTTCATTAGCGCAAGCGCCTACTTGTGCTTCGCGTTGATCACGGCTTCGGCGACATTGCTCGGGGTTTCAGCATAGTGCTTGAACTCCATCGTGTAGGTAGCGCGGCCTTGCGTGGCCGAGCGCAGCGACGTGGAGTAGCCGAACATTTCCGCGAGCGGCACTTCGGCGCGCACCAGTTTGCCGCCGCCGCCCGCAATGTCTTCCATGCCTTGAACGAGGCCGCGGCGGCTGGACAGATCGCCCATCACGTTGCCCATGAAGTCTTCGGGCGTTTCCACCTCGACGGCCATCATCGGCTCGAGCAGCACGGGCTTCGCCTTGCGCATTGCTTCCTTGAACGCCATCGAACCGGCCATGCGGAACGCGTTTTCGTTCGAGTCGACGTCGTGGTACGAACCGAAGGTCAGCGTCACTTTCACATCGACCACCGGATAGCCCGCGAGCACGCCGGCCTTCAGCGTTTCCTGGATGCCCTTGTCCACCGCCGGAATGTATTCGCGCGGAATCACGCCGCCCTTGATCGCGTCGACGAATTCGTAGCCCTTGCCCTGCGGCGCCGGCTCGAGCGTGACCACCGCGTGGCCGTACTGACCGCGGCCACCCGATTGCTTGACGAACTTGCCCTCGACGTCCTCGACCTTGTTGCGCACCGTTTCGCGGTAGGCGACCTGCGGCTTGCCGACGGTCGCTTCCACGCCGAATTCGCGCTTCATACGATCGACGAGAATTTCGAGGTGCAACTCGCCCATGCCGGAAATGATCGTCTGGCCGGATTCCTCGTCCGTTTGCACGCGGAACGAAGGATCTTCCTGCGCAAGACGATTGAGCGCGATGCCCATCTTTTCCTGGTCGACCTTGGTCTTCGGCTCCACGGCCTGCGAGATCACGGGCTCAGGGAAGATCATCTTTTCGAGGATGATCACGTTGTTCGGATCGCACAGCGTGTCGCCGGTAGTCGCTTCCTTCAGGCCGACTGCCGCAGCGATATCGCCCGCGTACACTTCCTTGATTTCCTTGCGCTCGTTCGCGTGCATTTGCAGAATGCGGCCGAGACGTTCCTTCTTTTCCTTGATCGCGTTGTAGACGGTGTCGCCCGAATTCACGACGCCCGAATACACGCGGAAGAAAATCAGCTGGCCGACGAACGGGTCGGTCATGATCTTGAAGGCGAGTGCCGAGAACGGATCGGTGTCGTTCGGGTGGCGCTCGATTTCCTTGTCGTGTTCGTCGTGACCGGTAATCGCGGGCACGTCGACCGGCGACGGCAGATAGTCGATCACCGCGTCGAGCATTGCCTGCACGCCCTTGTTCTTGAACGCGCTGCCGCACAGCATCGGCACGATCTCGTTGGCGATGCAACGCGCGCGAATGCCATGCTTGATTTCCTCTTCGGTCAGCGTTTCGCCGCCCAGATATTTATCGAGCAGTTCTTCGTTCGCCTCGGCGGCGGCCTCGACCATCTTGTCGTGCCATTCCTTCGCGGTGTCAGCGAGCTCCGCCGGAATGTCGCGGTATTCGAACTTGATGCCCTGGTTTTCTTCGTCCCAGAAAATCGCCTTCATCTTGACGAGGTCGACCACGCCCTGGAAGTGTTCTTCCGCGCCGATTGGAATCTGGATCGGCACCGCGACGCCCTTCAGCCGCTCGCCGATCTGCCGCTGCACGCGGAAAAAGTCTGCGCCGACGCGGTCCATCTTGTTGACGAACGCGATGCGCGGCACCTTGTACTTGTTCGCCTGACGCCAGACGGTTTCAGATTGCGGCTGCACGCCGCCCACCGAGTCGTAGACCATGCAGGCGCCGTCGAGCACGCGCATGGAGCGCTCGACTTCAATCGTGAAGTCGACGTGCCCCGGCGTGTCGATGATGTTGATCCGATGCTCGGGATAGTTGCCGGCCATACCTTTCCAGAAGGCGGTGGTGGCTGCCGACGTAATCGTGATGCCGCGCTCCTGCTCCTGTTCCATCCAGTCCATCGTCGCCGCACCGTCGTGAACCTCACCGATCTTGTGGGTCACGCCGGTGTAGAACAGGATGCGTTCGGTGGTGGTGGTTTTGCCGGCATCGATGTGAGCGCTGATGCCGATATTCCGGTAGCGCTCGATGGGAGTCTTGCGGGGCACGTGAACCTCCTTGGAATAGCGCGCCTGAAACGGTTGGCGGGCGGCAGTCTGTGCCGCCCGGACCGCGGGATTCTGCATTGCTAAGAATACTAGGATAGCGCGTCGGCCCGTCTTTTGCAGGAATCTTGCCAGGCGAGGGCTGGCCGGGCGGAGCGGGGGGCGGCGGTGCCGTGATGCAAGAATGACAGGGAGTGCGCGGCAAGAATGACAAAAGCCGCCGCCCTTGGAAAGGCGACGGCTTCAAGGTGGTCGATCTGGCGAAAGCGGCTGGCTTTTCAGGCGCGCTGCCGCTGCGGAACGGGGCGGTGTTTGCGGCGGAGCACTGCGCGATGATCGCCCCGCGGACTGCCGCGCAAACTCGTGCGCCAGTTGCGCTAGTTACTGCGCAGCCGGCAGCCCCTGAATCTTCATTCCGGGCTTGATACCCTTCGACGTGAACCAGCCCTTGCTCATCTCGAGCGCGTAGACACCGTTATTCTTCGGGCAGTGGTTGTTGGTCGTCTCCGCCTGCATTTCGTCGATGTCGGTCACGGTCCCGTCGGCCCTGATAAATGCAATCGACAACGGGATCAGCGTGTTCTTCATCCAGAAGCAATGCACGGCATTCTCGTTGAAGACGAACAGCATGCCTTCGTTTGGCGCCAGGTTCGTGCGGTACATCAGACCTTGCTCGCGGTCCGCGTCGTTGGCGGCGACGGCCGCGTCGATCACGAACATGCCGGCGGTGAGCTTCGCGCGCGGAAATTCGCCAGGCTGTTTCGCGCCGGCCGGCATTTGCTGCGCATGAGCGGGGGCCGCATTGAGAGCGGCAAACGACACCGCCGACACCGCCGCGAACGGCAAGATCGCGGCAACGGCGAAACGCGCCATCAACGAGCGCATGGAAAATCGCACGGCATGACTCCTTGCTGAAATTAACCGGGGAATGTTACGCGAGCGCGTCAAAAACAAAAAGGCAGATCGCCTTGCGGTGATCTGCCTTTCAACGCCGTAAGAACGGCAATGAAGCTAGTTCTTGACTGCGTCTTTACAACAAACTTACTCCGAAGCGCCCGAAGCTGCAGCAGCTGCTGCTGCCTTCTTGTGCGACTTCTTGTGAGCGTGCTTCGTGGTCTTCTTAGCCGACGAAGCAGCAGCTGCCGGAGCTGCCGAAGCTGCTGCCGGTGCCGAAGCTTGTGCGAATGCTGCCGTTGCGAAGAGGCCAGCGACCAGAGCGGCGATCAGTTTGTTCATTTTGCAAATCCTCAGCTTTAGTTAATTAACCAAATGACCCGGTTATGTTTGAGTCATGTCGGTAAACGTGCCATCCACCTTTCGGTTGACAGGTGCGTCGAACAAATTTTCGACGCGCCCGCCTAGCGCTCAGACTGCCCGCACGGACCGCACATGCGGCTTGTACAAAGGCCCTTAAGGCTGAATGCCGGACGGCTTAGAGCGGCATCTGCGTCGAATAACGCGTGAGCTCGCGCACCGGTTGACGTAAATTTTCCGGAAAGTTTCGATGTGGGACGTTGAGGTGAACCAGGCTTTCGACGAGTCGCGCGAATGCCGGTGTTTCACGGTTTTTCACTCGCGAGTTTCACGCGCCGTTTTGCTCACGCAGACAATGACTTAGCGATTCAGGCGTAGCCTTCCCAAGGTGCTTTCAGCGGCAGATCGAGGCTTTCTCCCGGCTGCAGACCAAGCGAAAAAATATCGAGCGCGCCGATGCCGACGCGCACGAGACGCAGCGTCGGAAAGCCGACCGCGGCCGTCATGCGGCGCACCTGGCGATTCTTGCCTTCGGTGATCGACAACTCGATCCACGTGGTGGGAATGGCGGCGCGGTAGCGGATCGGCGGCGTGCGGGTCCAAAGCGTATCGGGCGGTTCGACATAGTCGGCGCGGCAGGGCTGCGTCACGTAGTCGCCCAGATCGACGCCGCGCGCGAGCTTTTTCAACGCGACGGAATCGACGGCGCCTTCCACTTGCGCCCAATAGCGCTTGACGAGCTTATGACGCGGTTCGGCGATACGCGCTTGCAGCGCGCCGTCGTCGGTGAGAAGCAGAAGGCCCTCGCTGTCCGAGTCGAGACGCCCGGCTGGATAGACGCCGGGCACCTTCACCCAGTCGGCCAGCGAAGCGCGCGTCTCGTGCGCGGAAAACTGGCAGATCGTGCCAAACGGCTTGTTCAGGGCGAGAAGGCGCATAAGAAATGGTGGAGTCGTGCGACGCCCGTCGCGGCGTGAAGCGCCGATGCGCAAAACAGAACACGCCCGGGCCTGTAGTCGATGGCGCGATCATAAAGCATAGCGCGTGTCCGAAAGCGCTGAGTCCTATGTAAGACATGACGTTCGACCGTGGCGGTCATGGGCGCTTCATGTTGGAAAACCCCGAGCCGCTCTCGCCTCGGTGCAGCGCCCGCGTGGGCTAGAATAACGGCCAGGCCGCTTGCGGGCGTCCGGCATTGCACGTAGCGAGGAGCGCCCATTTTCGCAGTCTCCCATCAGCTTTCAGCACAGCCTTCATTGGAGTCCGATCATGCCGTATCAGCACATCAACGTTCCGACCGGTGGTGACAAGATCACCGTCAATGCGGATTTCTCGCTCAACGTGTCCGACCAGCCGATCATTCCGTTTATCGAAGGCGACGGCACCGGTGTCGACATTACGCCGGTCATGATCAAGGTCGTGGACGCCGCCGTGGAAAAAGCCTACGCGGGCAAAAAGAAAATCCACTGGATGGAAATCTACGCGGGCGAGAAGTCGACCAAGGTCTACGGTCCGGACGTGTGGCTGCCGGAAGAAACGCTTCAGGTGCTGAAGGAATATGTCGTGTCGATCAAGGGGCCGCTCACCACGCCCGTCGGCGGCGGCATCCGCTCGCTGAACGTCGCGCTGCGTCAGGAACTCGACCTGTATGTGTGCTTGCGTCCCGTTCAGTACTTCAAGGGCGTGCCTTCGCCCGTGCGCGAGCCGGAGAAAACCAACATGGTGATCTTCCGCGAGAACTCGGAAGACATCTACGCGGGTATCGAATGGCCGGCCGAATCTGAAGAGGCGAAAAAGGTCATCAAATTCCTGAAGGAAGAGATGGGCGTGAAGAAGATCCGCTTCCCCGACACATCGGGAATCGGTATCAAGCCGGTGTCGCGCGAGGGCACGGAGCGCCTCGTGCGCAAGGCGATCCAGTATGCAATCGACAACGATCGCCGCTCGGTCACGCTCGTGCACAAAGGCAACATCATGAAGTACACGGAAGGCGCCTTCCGTGACTACGGCTATGCGCTCGCGCAGAAGGAGTTCAACGCCGAGCTGATCGACGGCGGTCCGTGGATGAAGGTCAAGAATCCGAAAACGGGCGGCGACATCGTCGTGAAGGACGTGATCGCCGACGCGTTCCTGCAGCAGATCCTGTTGCGCCCCGCCGAATACGACGTGATCGCGACGCTCAATCTGAACGGCGACTACGTGTCGGACGCGCTGGCCGCGCAGGTCGGCGGAATCGGCATCGCGCCGGGCGCGAACATGTCGGATTCGGTCGCAATGTTCGAGGCCACCCATGGCACGGCGCCGAAATACGCGGGCAAGGACTACGTGAATCCGGGCTCGGAGATTCTTTCCGCGGAAATGATGCTGCGCCATATCGGCTGGCTGGAAGCGGCGGATCTGATCATCAAGTCGATGGAAACGTCCATTTTGCAAAAGCGGGTCACTTACGACTTCGCGCGTCTGATGGAAGGCGCGACGCAGGTCTCGTGCTCGGGATTCGGCCAGGTGATGATCGAAAACATGTAAGCGGCGCTTGGCGTGCCGCCTGGCCGGCATTGCAAGGAACCCGGTTGCGCTTCACAGGCGGCCGGGTTTTTTTACGCCAGTTGGGCGGTATGAGGTCTCGTTACTGACGTGTACCGGCTGAAAACGGAGCGCGCGATGACACGAGGCGAGGCACAGTGGGAGGCTTGCATGATCATCTGCCCGTTATTTGGGACGTCGATGTATTTGCAACGGACTTCGGATTAAACAGAAAGCGTCGCCCAAAAAGAAACCCGGCGCGAAGCCGGGTTTCAAAAGGACGGGTACCGAACAGGTGTCAGGCGGGTGCCTGGATGTTCGATGCCTGCTTGCCTTTCGGGCCTTGCACGACCTCGAAGGTCACTTTTTGGCCTTCCTTGAGGGTCTTGAACCCATTCATCTGGATGGCCGAGAAGTGTGCAAACAGATCCTCACCACCTTCGTCAGGCGTGATGAATCCGAAACCTTTTGCGTCATTGAACCATTTGACCGTACCAGTTGCCATTCCAACTTCCCCTGTAACTCATGTCACTACACGAGCCCTCGAAAAGCTCGACGACCGCGCGATGCAGCCGCTCCCTCCTCACAAGCTCACCATCGGCATTTTTTCGAATTTGGCGCAGTGAAAAAAGTGCCAGCTTGATTGTTGAGGCTCTTTATTCGAGTGTCAAGAAAATTTTGAGACGGGGTTACACGCGTTGCGAACAGGCGGTTTCCAGGGTTTTTCCCGCTTTTGTTATGTGCGGTTGCGCAAGCGGGGCGTCTTGAAAAGTCGCATAATCGACTCACTTGCTGTTCTGCGGGTCGCTCGCCGCGAGATGGGCGAACGAGTGGCGGTCAGCTAGCTCCGGCAGGTTGTGCGATACTCGATCCGACTGCGGCGCAGCACGGCCGCGACGCATGATCTGGATAGGGGGCCGGCTCCGCAATCGGCTCGTCGAATGGCGCATGCAGGCGGTGAATTTCCGCCGGGCGGCGGCGTTCGGGTGAACCGGCCGGTTGGCCGGGTTTTGACAGGATTGCGGGCCTGTCCTAGATGTTTAGAATGGGTGTATGGCGATTATCCCGGACAAGCAGGACGGCACCGTACTGGAGCGGCAGGAGAAAAAGCTCAAGCCGCCATCCATGTACAAGGTGGTGCTGCTGAATGACGACTTCACGCCAATGGAATTTGTCGTGATGATCGTGCAGGAATATTTCAATAAAGATCGTGAAACCGCAACACAGGTTATGTTGAAGGTGCATCGCGAGGGCAGGGGAGTTTGTGGGGTCTATACGCGGGACATCGCGTCGACCAAAGTCGAGCAAGTCGTTACCCACGCACGGCAGGCCGGGCATCCGCTGCAGTGTGTGATGGAGGAAGCATGATTGCCCAGGAACTGGAAGTCAGCCTGCACATGGCGTTCATGGAAGCACGCCAGGCGCGGCACGAGTTCATAACGGTCGAACATCTTTTGCTGGCACTGTTGGACAATCCGACAGCGGCGGAAGTGTTGCGTGCATGCGCGGCCAATATCGAGGATCTGCGCCAGAACCTGCGCAACTTCATTCATGACAACACGCCTACCGTGCCCGGCACGGACGACGTCGACACGCAGCCCACGCTGGGTTTCCAGCGTGTGATTCAGCGCGCGATCATGCATGTTCAGTCCACCTCGAATGGCAAGAAGGAAGTGACCGGCGCGAACGTGCTGGTTGCGATCTTCGGCGAGAAGGACTCGCATGCGGTCTACTACCTGCAACAGCAGGGCGTGACACGTCTGGACGTGGTCAATTTCATCTCGCACGGCATCGCCAAGACGAGCAGCACCGACGCCGCGAAAGCGAGCGACGCGAATGCCGAGTCTGACGAAGCCGCCGCGCAGAAAGAAACTCCGCTCGCCCAGTTCACGCAGAATCTGAATCAGATGGCGAAAGACGGTCGCATCGATCCGCTGATCGGGCGCGAGTCGGAAGTCGAGCGTGTGGTCCAGGTGCTGTGCCGCCGCCGCAAGAACAATCCGCTGCTGGTCGGCGAGGCGGGGGTCGGCAAGACCGCGATCGCCGAAGGTCTGGCGTGGCGAATTACGCGCGGCGAAGTGCCGGATATTCTGGCCGACGCTCAGGTGTATTCGCTCGACATGGGCGCGCTGCTGGCCGGTACCAAGTATCGCGGCGATTTCGAGCAACGCCTGAAGACGGTCCTGAAGGAATTGAAGGAACGCCCGCACGCAATTCTTTTCATCGACGAAATTCATACGCTGATCGGCGCTGGCGCCGCGTCGGGCGGTACGCTGGACGCGTCCAATCTGCTGAAGCCGGCGTTGTCGTCGGGTACGCTCAAGTGCATCGGCGCGACTACGTTCACCGAATATCGCGGCATCTTCGAAAAAGACGCGGCATTGTCGCGCCGTTTCCAGAAGGTCGACGTGACTGAGCCGTCTGTCGAACAGACGGTGGCGATTCTGCGCGGCCTGAAGTCGCGTTTCGAAGAGCATCACGGCGTGAAGTATTCGTCGGGCGCGCTGTCGGCGGCCGCGGAGTTGTCGGCACGCTTCATCACGGATCGTCATTTGCCGGACAAGGCGATCGACGTGATCGACGAAGCCGGTGCGGCGCAACGCATCCTGCCGAAGTCGAAGCAGAAGAAGACGATCGGCAAGAACGAGATCGAGGAAATCATCTCGAAGATCGCTCGCGTCCCGCCGCAAAGCGTGTCGCAAGACGATCGGAGCAAGCTGCAAACGCTGGATCGCGATCTGAAGAGCGTGGTGTTCGGGCAAGACCCGGCTATCGACGCGCTGTCGGCCGCAATCAAGATGGCGCGTGCGGGTCTCGGCAAGCTGGATAAGCCGATCGGCGCGTTCCTGTTCTCCGGTCCCACGGGCGTCGGCAAGACAGAAGTGGCCAAGCAGCTGGCGTTCACGCTCGGTATCGAGTTGATCCGCTTTGACATGTCCGAGTACATGGAACGTCACGCGGTCAGCCGTTTGATCGGTGCGCCTCCGGGCTATGTCGGTTTCGACCAGGGCGGCCTGTTGACCGAGGCTGTCACCAAGAAGCCGCACTGCGTGCTGCTGCTCGACGAAATCGAGAAGGCGCATCCGGACATTTACAACGTGCTGCTGCAGGTTATGGACCACGGCACGCTGACGGACAACAACGGCCGCAAGGCGGATTTCCGTAACGTCATCATCATCATGACGACGAATGCGGGCGCCGAGGCAATGGGCAAGTCGGTGATCGGCTTCACGAATCGTCGGGAAACCGGCGACGAAATGGTCGACATCAAGCGCATGTTCACGCCGGAGTTCCGTAACCGTCTGGACGCGACGATCAGTTTCCGTGCGCTCGATGAAGAAATCATCATGCGCGTGGTCGACAAGTTCCTGATGCAACTGGAAGATCAGTTGCATGAGAAGAAGGTCGATGCGCTCTTCACCGACGCGTTGCGCAAGCACCTCGCGAAGCACGGTTTCGATCCGTTGATGGGCGCGCGGCCAATGCAGCGTCTGATCCAGGACACGATTCGTCGTGCGCTGGCCGACGAACTGCTGTTCGGCAAGCTGATGAGCGGCGGCCGTGTTTCGGTCGACGTCGATGCGGAAGACAAGGTCCAGTTGACCTTCGACGAGCATCCGGCGCCGCGCAATCCGAATCCGGAAGCGGTCGAAGTCGAGTAAGCGTCGAGCGTACTCGCCACAGAAAAAACGGCGTGGACCGCAAGGTCCACGCCGTTTTCATTTGCGCCGGTTCAGTTCAGTGCTTGCCGGTGCTGCCGAAGCCGCCTGCGCCGCGCTCGCTTTGCTCGAAGTCATCGACGATATTGAATTCGGCCTGCACGACCGGCACGATCACGAGTTGCGCGAGACGCTCCATCGGATTGAGCACGAACGTGGTCTCGCCGCGGTTCCATGTCGAGATCATCAGTTCGCCTTGATAATCCGAATCGATCAGGCCGACCAGATTGCCGAGCACGATTCCGTGCTTATGTCCCAGACCCGAGCGCGGCAGGATCAACGCAGCGTAGCCGGGGTCGCCCACATGTATCGCGAGCCCGGTCGGCACGAGTGCGGTTTCGCCGGGTTTGAGCGTCAACGGCTCTTTGAGGCACGCGCGCAAGTCGAGCCCCGCGCTACCGCTCGTCGCGTAGGCAGGAAGCTGGTCGCGCATGCGCGCATCGAGAATCTTCAGGTCGAGTTTCATGCAGGTTAGAAGGTTTAAGAAGTTGAAGCCGGGCGCCCGAGATCGAACGCTTCGGCCAGGAGTTCATAGGAACGCAAGCGCGCGCGATAGCTGCCTGCGACGGTAAGCACGATGAGCTCGTCGGCCTGGAACTGCTCCTGCAATGCATGGAGGCGCTCGGTCACGACTTCCGGCGTGCCGATGATACTGCGCGGCTTCTCGCGGTCTATCACCAGTCTCTCGCGCTCGCCATACTCCTGCGCGACACCCTGTTCGATAGTCGGAATCGGTTCGTTCAGGCCATAAGCCATTTGCACCCGACGCAGATCGACGGCTTTCGCCAGATCAGCGGCTTCCTGTTCGGTGTCCGCGCAAATCACGAACACGGCGGCGGCCAGATACGATTGCTGCGTTTCCTCGCTCGGCTTGAAACGCTCGCGATACGCGTGCGCGACCTGATGCCCGAAATGAGCGTTGATGAAATGCGCAAACGCGAAGCGGATTCCGAGTTGCGCTGCGAGCAACCCGCCGAATTCGCTTGAACCGAGCATCCACAGTTGCGGACGCGTGGCAACTTGCGGTTGCAGCAGTACGCCTCGCGCGACGTGATCGGCAGGCAGCGTGCCGTGCATCAGGCCGAGCAGATCGGCCACCTGTTGCGGGAAGATTTCGCCGCGGTTGTAGTCGCCCGCAGCAACCGCCTGGGCGGTGCGCATGTCGCCGCCGGGCGCGCGTCCTACGCCGAGGTCGATGCGGTTAGGGAACAGCGCCTCCAGCATCATGAATTGCTCGGCGACCTTGAACGGGCTGTAGTACGGCAGCATGATGCCGCCGGAGCCGAGCCGGATGCGTCGCGTGACGCTGCCAAGGCGCGCGAGCATTACTTCGGGGCAGGGGTTCGACACGCCGCGCAAGCCGTGATGCTCAGCGCACCAGTAGCGCGTGTAGCCGAGATCGTCAGCGAGTTGCGCGAGTTCTACCGTGGCGGCAATCGCGTCCGCCACCGAGTGCCCTGAAATGACGGGCGTTTGATCGAGCACGGAAAGTAGCGTCATGTCAGTGTGCTCCAGATGGGTCATTCGCTTCGCCGCGTTGCTTGCGGCGACTGCATGCCGGCGCCGGACCGCCGGCTCAGCGAATCAAACTCGTGTCGGGCAGACGCTTCGCGATCTCCGCGATAAGCGCGCGCGCGAGCGTCTGCTTGTCGGCGCGCGGCAGCCTGGTTGCACCGCCCGCTTCGAACAGGATGACCTCGTTATCGTCCATGCCGAATGTGAGCGGTCCGAGATTGCCGATCAGAAGCGGCACGTTTTTGCGCACGCGTTTTTCCTCGCCATGCACTTCGAGATCGCCGCTTTCCGCGGCGAAGCCGACGGTGAACGGCGGATGCGGCAACTTCGCGACCGAGGCCAGAATGTCCGGATTTTCGACGAACGAAAAAGTGGGCAGCGCGCGATCCGCGCTTTTCTTGATCTTGTGGTCGCTCGGGTGATCGACGCGCCAGTCAGCGACCGCGGCTACGCCGATGAAAATGTCCGCATCTGTCACCGCGCGCATCGCGGCATCGTGCATCTGCTGGGCGGTTTGCACGTCTTCGCGGAACACGCCCCACGGTGTTTCGAGCGCGACAGGACCGGCCACGAGGTGCACGTCGGCGCCCGCCTGTTGCGCGGCGCGGGCCAGCGCGAATCCCATCTTGCCACTCGACCGGTTGGTAATGCCGCGCACCGGATCCAGCGGTTCGAACGTCGGCCCGGCGGTCAGCAACACGCGCCGGCCGGACAGAATTTTCGGCGCAAAAAACGACGCGATCGCCTCATAGGTCGCCGCGGCTTCGAGCATGCGGCCGTCGCCGATTTCGCCGCAAGCCTGGGGACCGGAGTCCGGCCCGAGCACTTCGATCCCGTCCGCGCGCAGTTGTGCGACGTTGCGCTGCGTGGCCGGGTTTTGCCACATCTGCCGGTTCATCGCGGGCACGACGAGCAGCGGACAATCGCGCGCGACGCACAGCGTAGCGAGCAGGTCATCGGCCATGCCGTGTGCGAGTTTGGCGAGGAAGTCGGTGGAGGCGGGCGCGATCACGATCGCGTCGGCTTCGCGCGACAGATCGATATGCGCCATGTTGTTTGCAATACGCGCGTCCCACTGGCTCGTGTAGACGGGCCGGCCAGACAGCGCCTGCATGGTCACCGGGGTGATGAACTGCGTGGCCGCTTCGGTCATGACGACCTGCACGGTTGCGCCGGCCTTGGTCAGCAGGCGCGTGAGTTCGGCGATCTTGTAGCAGGCAATGCCGCCCGTCATGCCGAGGACGAGGTGTTTCCCTGCGAGTTCTGCGGTTGCCAACGAAAGCCTCCGACAAAGCGTGGTGGCCGAGCGCGGCGCGCTTGCACCGTTGCCGGCCGTCAAAGCGGACTTCTGGCGCGAGGCGAGCGGTCGAAAGCCGACCACGGCCTCGCGCGGTGAGGCGACCTTGTTGAGCCGACCTTAACGCGAGTCGCGTACGCGCCGCAACTCGTCGACTACGAGCAGGATCGCGCCGACTGTGATCGCGCTGTCGGCCAGGTTGAACGCCGGCCAGTGCCACGCGCGCACGTGGAAATCCAGGAAGTCGATCACGTGGCCGTACGCGAGCCGGTCGATCACATTGCCGAGCGCGCCGCCGAGTATCAACGCAAGCGCGGTGCAGAACATTTTTTGCCCGCCGTGACGCTTGAGCAGATAGCAGATCACCAGCGCGGCGACCACGCCGAGCGCGGTGAACGCCCAGCGTTGCCAGCCGCCAGCCATTGCGAGGAAGCTGAATGCGGCGCCGCGGTTGTACACGAGAATCAGGTTGAAGAACGACGTGACCTCATGCGCGACGCCATAGGCAAACACCTTCTGCACCGCGATTTTCGTCAACTGATCGAACAGGATCACGATCAGCGCAACGCCCAGCCAGGGCGCCAGCGAACTGTTACCGGCGGAAGCTTTCGATGTGGTTTTCGCCATGGTTCTCGCCATTATGCCGCGCTCCTCGCTTCACCGTTGCCGAACAGGTTGCTGACACAGCGGCCGCACAGCGTGGGGTGTTCCGCGTCCGCGCCCACGTCCGCGCGATAGTGCCAGCAGCGCTCGCATTTCAGATATTTCGACGTGATCACTTCGACGCCTTCTTCCGCTTCGCTCTCGACCTTGACGACGCTCGCAGCCGACGTGATCAGCACGAACTTCAGATCGTCGCCGAGGCTTTTCAGCGCGTCGTAACGTGCGCCGCTCGCCCGGATTTCCACTTCCGCCTGCAGCGACGAGCCGATCAGGTTCGCGACGCGCGCTTCTTCCAGCGCCTTCGTCACGTCGCCGCGGGCAGCGCGCAACAAAGTCCATTTGTCGAGCAGCGCGCCGGCGTCCGGCACCGCCGGGAACGCGTGGTACGTCTCGGTGAAAATGGTCTCGCTGTTCGGCTGGAACACCTTCCACGCTTCTTCGGCTGTGAACGACAGGAACGGCGCCATCAGACGCAGCAGGCCTTGCGCGATGTGATACAGCGCGGTTTGAGCCGAGCGGCGCGCGACGGAATCCGCAGCGGTGGTGTAAAGGCGGTCCTTCAGCACGTCCAGGTAGAAGCCGCCGAGGTCTTCGGAGCAGAACGTTTGCAGCTTGGCGACGACCGGGTGGAACTCGTACTTGTCGTAATGCGAGAGGATGTCGTTTTGCAGATTCGCCGACAGCGCCACCGCGTAGCGGTCGATCTCGAGCCAGTCTTCAACTGGGCGCGCGTTCTTCTCGAAGTCGAAGTCCGACAGATTCGCGAGCAGGAAGCGCAGCGTGTTGCGAATGCGGCGATAGCCTTCGGTCACGCGCTTCAGGATTTCTTCGGAGATGGCGAGCTCGCCCGAGTAATCGGTCGACGCGATCCACAAACGGATGATTTCTGCGCCGAGCCGGTTCGCCACTTCGTGCGGATCGATACCATTGCCGAGCGACTTGCTCATCTTGCGGCCTTCGCCGTCGACGGTGAAGCCGTGCGTGAGCAGCGCGTTGTACGGCGGACGGCCGTCGAGCATCGACGCGGTCAAAAGCGACGAGTGGAACCAGCCGCGATGCTGGTCCGAGCCTTCCAGATACAGGTCGGCCGGGAATTGCAGCTCGTCTTTATGCGAGCCGCGCAGCACGTGCCAATGCGTGGTGCCGGAATCGAACCACACGTCGAGCGTGTCGCGGTTCTTTTCGTACATGTTCGCGTCGTCGCCGATCAATTCGCGCGGGTCGAGCGTTTGCCAGGCTTCGATACCGGCCTCTTCGACGCGCTTTGCGACTTCCTCGAGCAACTCCAGCGTGCGCGGATGCAGTTCGCCGGTTTCCTTGTGCACGAAGAAGGCCATCGGCACGCCCCATTGGCGCTGGCGCGACAGTGTCCAGTCGGGACGGTTCGCGATCATGCTGAAAAGGCGCTGCTTGCCCCACGACGGATAAAACGCCGTGTTTTCGATGCCTTCGAGTGCGGTTTCGCGCAGAGTCTTGTCGGTATCGTTCGGCTTCACGTCCATACCCGCGAACCATTGCGACGTGGCGCGGTAGATGATCGGCGTCTTGTGGCGCCAGCAGTGCATGTAGCTGTGCGTGTACTTCTCGGTACGCAACAGCGACCCGGCGCCTTGCAGCGCTTCTACGATCTGCGGATTGGCCGCCCAGATCGACAGACCGCCGAACAGCGCGAGCGATTCGATGTAACGGCCGTCGCCCATCACCGGATTGATGATGTCGGAATCGGCCATGCCGTGTGCCTTGCAGGACACGAAGTCTTCCACGCCATAGGCCGGCGACGAATGCACGACGCCCGTGCCGGTTTCGGTCGTGACGTAGTCGCCCAGGTAGACCGGCGCCGTCCGCTTGTAGCCCGGGTGAGCGGACGCGAGCGGATGGTTGAAGCGCAGATTGACGAGCTTCGCGCCGGGCGTGGTCGCGACGACCGAGCCTTCCAGGCCGTATGCGTTCAGACATGCTTCGACGCGTTCTTCGGCGAGGATCAGCAGCCCGCGCGGCGTGTCGACGAGCGCGTAGACGATTTCCGGATGCAGGTTCAGCGCCTGGTTGGCGGGGATCGTCCACGGCGTGGTGGTCCAGATCACGATGCCGCCTTCGTTGCGCGGCAGCGCGGCGAGACCGAAAGCCTGCGCGGTCTTTTCCGGCTCGGCGAAGCTGAACAGCACGTCGATGGTCGGATCTGTCTTGTCCTTGTACTCGACTTCTGCTTCAGCGAGCGCCGAGCCGCAGTCGAAACACCAGTTGACCGGCTTCAGGCCGCGGAACACGTAGCCCTTCTCCATGATCTTCGCGAGTGCGCGGATTTCTCCGGCTTCGTTTGCGAAGTTCATCGTCTTGTACGGGTTGTCCCACTCGCCGAGCACGCCCAGACGACGGAAGCCGACCTTCTGCTTTTCAATCTGCTCGGTCGCATAGGCACGCGCCTTCTGCATCACTTCGGCGGCGGGCAGCGACTTGCCGAACTGCTTTTCGATCTGGATTTCGATCGGCATGCCGTGGCAGTCCCAGCCCGGCACATAGACCGCGTCGAAGCCCGCCATGTTGCGCGCCTTGACGATCATGTCCTTCAGGATCTTGTTTACCGCGTGCCCGAGGTGGATGTCGCCGTTCGCATACGGAGGGCCGTCGTGCAGGATGAATTTCTTGCGGCCCTTGCTGGCGGCGCGGATCTTCTCGTAGACCTTGCGTTCCTGCCATTCCTTGACCCATTGCGGCTCGCGCTTGGGCAGATCGCCGCGCATCGGGAACGGCGTGTCGAGCAGGTTCACGGGATAACGTGACGGCGGTTTCGAATCGGCTTTCTTGTTGCTCATGATGTGGTCGCGGTGAATTCTTTATAAGCGCAGCGGGGCGCGGGTTGCGCACGATGCGCGAGAGCGTGGGGCGCGCCCGGCAGGCATGTCGCGCGATGCACGGACGCCTTTCGAAGCGCGAGAGCGGCGGTCCTTGCGGCAATCAGCGCGCATGGACCGCGGCGGCTATCTAATTCGGTCGGTGGCCGACGTGGCGAAACCGGTGGAACGGCTGCCCGGCGAACCCGCGCCGACGGCCGCGAACCATGCGCGCGCGTTGGCGACGTCGCGCGCAATGGCGGCCGTGAGCGTTTCGAGGTCGACGTACTTTTCCTCGTCGCGCAGCTTCTTCAGGAATTCGACGCGCACGAGCTTGCCGTATGCGTCGCCGTGCCAGTCGAGCAGATGCACTTCGAGCAGCACGCGGCCGGAATCGTCGACGGTCGGACGCAGGCCGAGGCTCGCGACGCCCGGCAGCGGTTCGTCCGCCACGCCATGCACGCGCACGACGAAAATGCCCGCGAGCGCCGGACGCTTGTGCGCGATCGGCAGGTTTAGCGTGGGAAAGCCGAGATCGCGGCCGAGCTTCATGCCGTGCACGACGTGACCGCTGATCAGATAATCGCGGCCCAGCGCGGCGCGCGCCGCGTCGAGATCGCCGGCCACCAGCGCGGCGCGCACTCCTGAGCTGGATATACGCGCGCCGGACGGATCGGCGACCGTTGCCATTTGTTCGACTTCGAAGCCGTAATGCTGGCCCGCGGCTTTCAGCGACGCGAAGTCGCCCGCGCGCTTTGTGCCGTAGCGGAAGTCGTCGCCGATCATCACCCAGCGCGCGTGCAGCCCGTTGACGATGATCCGTTCGACGAACGCATCCGGCGACTGGCTCGCGAATGTGTGATTGAAGTGCTCTACGACGACGCGGTCCACGCCGTTGGTGCGCAGCGCCTCCAGCTTGTCGCGCAGCATCGCGATGCGCGGCGGCGCGCCGGCGGGATTGAAGAACTCGCGTGGGTGCGGCTCGAAGGTCATCACGCAGACGGGCAGGCCGCGCGCGTCGGCCGCCGCGCGCACGTGCGCGAGCAAAGCCTGATGGCCGCGGTGGACACCGTCGAAGTTGCCGATGGTCAGTGCGCAGGGCGCACGGCTTTCAGCATTGGGAAGACCGCGGAAGACTCTCACGATAGCGCGTCGGGATAGAGCGGGCGAGGTGCCGCAAAACAAATGATTATAAACGCTCGGCGCATGGGACGGCGGCGCGTCGCGGATTGGGTGCCCTCGAATGATAAAATCCGCGCATGAAAAAACTCGTCATCCTGATTTCAGGGCGGGGAAGCAACATGGAAGCTATCGTTCGAGCCTGCTCGGACGAAGGCTGGCCGGCGCAGGTCGCTGCCGTGATTGCCAACCGTCCGGATGCCGCGGGCCTTGCGTTCGCGGCGTCGCACGGCATCGCCACGGCGGTGGTCGATCACCGCCAGTTTCCCGATCGCGACAGCTTCGACTCCGCGCTCGCTGAACAAATCGATCGTTTCTCGCCCGATCTGGTAACGCTCGCAGGCTTTATGCGCGTGCTGACAGACGGTTTCGTCGACCGTTATGCGGGGCGCATGTTGAACGTGCACCCGTCGCTGCTGCCGAGCTTTCCGGGACTGAAAACGCATCAGCAGGCGCTCGACGCCGGCGTGCGCCTGCACGGCGCGTCGGTGCATTTCGTTACTTCGCAGCTCGATCACGGGCCCATCGTCGCGCAGTCGGCGGTGCCCGTCGTGGCTGGCGATACGCCAGCCACGCTCGCCGAGCGCGTGCTTGCAACCGAACACATTATTTATCCACGCGCGGTGCGCTGGTTCGTCGAAGGGCGTCTCGCTCTGGATGGCCTGCGCGTCACGCTTACGCCGCCGGAGCCGCAATGGCTCTTTGCCGGTCACACCGCCGGAGAGGGCGCATGAGATTACATGGTTTTCTGATTGGACAAACTGAGACTTTGCTGGCCGAAGTCCTTCGACTGAACGGTCCTGCCGACGCTACCACGAGCCGTTTTTTTCGTGCGCATCCGAAGCTCGGGCACGGCGAGCGCGGCGTGATTGCCGAGGCGGTTTTCGCAGTGCTGCGTCGCCGGATGGAGTTTGCGCACCTTGCCGAAAGCGGCGCGGGCAGCCCGGCCCGCCGCATGGCCCTGCTCGGGCTGATGCAGACGGCCGGCCGCACGGCGCTCAAGCCGTTCGTGTCCGACTCGGAGTCGAAATGGCTCGAACACGTCGCGATGATCGATCCGGACAGCTTGCCGCTGCGGATTCGCCTGAACCTGCCCGACTGGATCTATCAGGCGCTCGCGAAGCGTTTTGAACCGGCCGAACTGGCTCAACTGGCCGCCGCGTTGAACTACCCGGCGCCGTTGGATCTGCGCGCGAACCCGATCAAGGCGAGCCGCGACGACGTACTGAACGCGTTGTCGAAAGCCGGCATCGAAGCCGGCGCAACGCCGTTCGCGCCGTTCGGCGTACGGGTAGTGGGCAAGCCGCCGCTCACCAAGCTCGACGCGTTCCAGCACGGTTGGGTCGAGGTGCAGGACGAGGGCAGCCAGTTGCTGTGCTCGCTGGTTGCGCCCAAGCGCGGCGAGATGATCGTCGACTTCTGCGCGGGCGCGGGCGGCAAGACTCTGGCGCTGGGCGCGGCGATGCGCTCCACCGGGCGTCTCTATGCGTTCGATATCTCCGAGCGGCGCCTCGCCAAGCTCAAGCCGCGACTTGCGCGCAGCGGTTTGTCGAACGTGAATCCGGTACTGATCGACAGTGAACACGACGCCAAGATCAAGCGGCTTGCCGGCAAGATCGACCGCGTGCTGGTCGACGCACCGTGCAGCGGTTTGGGCACGCTGCGCCGCAACCCCGACCTGAAATGGCGCCAGTCGCCGGAGTCGGTCGCCGAACTCGCGCCCAAGCAGGCGTCGATTCTGGCGAGCGCGGCGCGTCTGGTGAAGAAGGGCGGTCGCCTCGTGTATGCGACCTGCTCGATCCTGGAAGCGGAAAACGAAGCGGTCGTCCAGCAGTTCCTCGCAGATCATCCGGACTTTGCGCTCGTCCCCGCGCGCGAGGTGCTGGCCGAGCAGCGCATCGATCTCGAAATGGGCGATTACCTGTCGCTCTGGCCGCACCGCCACGCGACCGACGGCTTTTTCGCCGCCGTGCTCGAACGTCAGAGCTGAGCCCGCAATAGGCCAGCCGGCTCGCGGATCGATTGTCCGAACCGCGAGCCGCACCTGAGCCGGCCATTCCGGCGACATCATGCAAAACCGTATCTTTTCTCATCTCTTCGGCGATCTCGCGCGCGACTTCGGTCAGCCCGTCATGCTTTGGCAAGTCGGCGTGCTGATTGCCACGCTCGCACTCGCCTGGTTGCTCGCCCGCCTGTTGCGCCGGGCGCTCGATTTGCGCCGTCAAACCCGCTATCAGACGCTGCGCTTTGGCGCGGAAAGCCTGAACCGGGCGTTTTTCCCGCTGATCGGCGCCGTGCTGGTGTGGATCGCACGGGCGATCGCCGGGCGGTTCATCCACACGTCGCTGCTCGATCTCGCGTTGGTGCCGCTCTTCGGCATCGGCTTGATTTACATCGTGTTTTTCTTCGCGCGGCGCGTCTTCAGCCATGACGGAGAGACGCACCCGTGGCTTTTCCTCGTCGAAAAGATCGTTTCTCTGGGCGTGTGGGTCGCCATGGCGCTCACCGTGATGGGCATTCAGGACGACGTGATCGCGTGGATGGCGAGCGTGCACTTTCGTGTCGCGAACGCGCACATGACGCTGCTCTCGCTCGTCACAGGCCTGCTGTGGGTCTGCGTGACGATGATCGTCGCAATGTGGCTCGGCTCGGCGTTCGAAGACCGTCTGATGCGCGCCGCGACGCTCGACGCGAATCTGAAAGTCGTGGTGGCGCGTGTCGGCCGCGCGGCGTTTGTGCTGGCGGCGGTGCTGATCAGCTTGTCGCTGGTGGGCATCGACATCACCGTGCTCGGTGTATTCGGCGGTGCGCTGGGCGTGGGGCTGGGGTTCGGGTTGCAGAAGATTGCCAGCAACTACGTGTCGGGTTTCATCATCCTGATCGACCGGTCGCTACGAATCGGCGACACGATCAACGTGAGCGGCCTGCAAGGCATGGTCACGCAGATTCGCACCCGATATACGGTCGTGCGCGGTCTTGACGGTATCGAAACGCTGATTCCCAACGAAAAACTGATCACCGACGTCGTGCAGAACCAGTCGTCGTATCTGACGCGTGGCTATGCGAAGGCGGCCGTGCAGATCGCCTACACCGCCGATGTCGAGCAGGCCATGGCGCTCCTCGCGCAAGCAGCGGACGGCGTGCCCCGCGTACTGACGGACCCGGCGCCTACGCCTTATCTCGTAGGCTTTGGCGCCGATGGCATCAACCTGGAGCTAGGCTTCTGGATTGCCGATGCGGCAACGGGCACATCAGCCGTCCGCTCGGCGGTCAATCGCAACATCTGGCAGCTTTTTTCTGCACACGGCATCTCCATTCCTTTCGCGCAACGCGAAGTCCGCATTGTCGGGAATGCGACTGACGTAGCAAATGTCGGAGGGGCGTTGTCCAAACCGGTAAGTGTGACCGACGGGATGGCGAATCAGGCTGGCAACGCTATTTAGCGGGCACTCGCACGGCACTGATGAGTCTAAGAAGGCTTGTTGCGGGCGTGTTTGTGTTGATGCTGCACAAAAAATCCCTATTTGTTACAAACACTTGGAACGCTTCCAGTAGAATGTCGTCCAATCCCGCTGTATGCTTTCACTTTCTTGACACGCGCAGTTCGCGGGTGTCTCGTGTCTCTCGTTCCACAGGTAAATTGCCTTGTTGAATTCTTTGCTCGATTTCCTTGCCCACGGTCTGATGCGCTTCTCGTGGTGGCAACTTGTTCTGTACACGCTCGCCGTGACACACGTCACTATCATCGGTGTGACGGTCTATCTGCATCGCTGCCAGGCGCACCGGGCGCTAGAGTTGCACCCTGTCGTCAGTCATTTTTTCCGATTCTGGCTGTGGATGACCACGGGCATGCTGACCGGTCAATGGGCGGCTATCCACCGTAAGCACCACGCCAAGTGCGAGACGGAAGAAGATCCGCATAGCCCGCAAACGCGCGGCATCTGGAAGGTGCTGCTCGAAGGCGCGGAACTCTATCGCACCGAAGCGAAAAATGAAGAAACGATGCGCAAGTTCAGTCACGGCACGCCGAACGACTGGATGGAACGCAACGTCTACACGAAGTACCCGATTCTCGGCGTCAGCCTGATGATGGTGCTGAACGTCGCGCTGTTCGGCGTAGTCGGCCTGACCATCTGGGCGGTGCAAATGGTGTGGATTCCGTTCTGGGCAGCCGGCGTGGTGAACGGCCTCGCGCACTTCTGGGGTTATCGCAACTTCAACTCGTCGGACGCCAGCACGAACATTTTCCCGTGGGGCATCATCATCGGCGGTGAGGAGCTGCACAACAATCACCACACGTACGCCACCTCGGCGAAGCTGTCGAACAAGTGGTACGAGTTCGACATCGGCTGGATGTACATCCGCATCATGTCGGCTTTCCGCCTCGCCAAGGTGAAGAAGGTCGCGCCCACGCCGCGTCTGACCACAGGCAAGATGGTGCTCGATCAGGACACGTTGCAGGCCGTGCTGGCTAACCGGTACGAAGTGATGGCGCGTTACGGCAAGGCGCTCAAGCGTGCGTATCGTCAGGAACTCGCGCATTTGAAGGAAGTGGGCGCGCGCGAGAAATATCAGGTCATGCGCGGGGCGCGCAGCTGGTTCCACAAGGAAGAAGCGGGGCTCGACGAGCCGCAGAAGCGTCTGTTGCCGCAAATTTTCGCGAACAGCCAGAAGTTGAAGACCTACATCGACATGCGTAACGAACTTGCGTCAATGTGGGAGCGCTCGAACGCGTCGCGCGATCAGTTGCTGGTGCAGTTGCAGGACTGGTGCCATCGCGCTGAAGCGAGCGGCATCAAGGCGCTGCAGGAGTTTGCAATGCGACTGCGCCGTTATGCTTAGTCACGAAATCCATTAAAATTTCGTTACGTCACAAAACCCCGCGTTGGCGGGGTTTTGCTTTTTGGGCCGCGGAATTTGCATGACGCGATGGGTATTCCACGGCGGCAAAGCGAGGGCAGAAGAGATCATGGATCAGCAGGCGATCAGGGCCGTGGAATACGACCGGCCGCAGGCGCAGGGGACATCCTGCGGGATCGGGCAGGCGTGGGCGAAGGTGCCCGAGGTGCCGTCGGCGCAGGAAAAAGTGGCGCTGAAAGAGCGCATTCGCGCATTGCTCAAGCGCGAGAAGGCCGTGCTCGTCGCCCACTACTATGTCGACGCCGAATTGCAGGAGCTGGCCGACGAAACAGGCGGCTGCGTGGCCGATTCGCTTGAAATGGCCCGTTTCGGGCGCGATCACGAGGCCCAGACTCTCGTGGTGGCGGGAGTGCGGTTCATGGGCGAGACGGCGAAGATTCTCAGCCCGGACAAGCGCATTCTGATGCCGGATCTCGACGCAACATGTTCGCTGGACCTCGGCTGTCCGGTAGATGAATTTTCGGCTTTCTGCGACGCACATCCGGACCGCACGGTGGTCGTTTATGCGAATACGAGCGCGGCCGTTAAAGCCCGCGCAGACTGGATGGTGACATCGTCGATTGGACTGGAGATCGTGGCCGACCTTCACGCGCGCGGCGAAAAGATCATTTGGGCGCCTGACCGGCACCTTGGCGGTTACATCCAGAACAAGACCGGCGCGGACATGCTGATGTGGCAGGGTTCGTGTCTCGTACACGACGAATTCAAGGGTATTGAACTCGACTTGCTGCGCGCCGAATATCCGGGCGCGAAAGTCCTGGTTCATCCGGAGTCTCCGGCCAACGTGGTGGCTCAAGCGGATGTCGTCGGCTCCACCACTCAGTTGATCGATGCCGCGCAGAAGTTGGATGCGACGCACTTCATCGTGGCAACGGACCTCGGCATCCTCCATAAGATGCAGCTCGCCGCGCCCGGCAAGACGCTGATCGCCGCGCCTACTGCCGGCAACAGCGCGACATGCAAGAGTTGCGCGCACTGCCCGTGGATGGCGATGAACGGTCTCGCGAATCTCGCCGACGTCCTCGAACGCGGTCATAACGAGATTTTCGTCGAGCGCGCCGTTGGCGAGCGTGCACGTGTGCCGATCGACCGTATGTTGGACTTTGCCGCGCGCCATAAAAAGCGCGTGCAGGCGAGCGGCGATCTGGCGCGCGACGCGCAGTTGTATTCGAACGTGGGAGCCGCCTGATGACCGCGGCAGCGCAGAGTTCAGCAGTGCCCCGTTCGGCGCCATACAGTCACGCCGAAGCCGTGTCGCCACTCTTCGTCGAGATCCATGCGCAATACGGCGCGGCGTTCGACGCAGCGCTTGCGCGCAACGTCGCCGACGCGCTTGCGGAAGACGTCGGCACGGGTGATCAGACCGCCCGCCTCGTACCCGCCGATGACGTGCGCCGCGCGCGTGTCGTCGTCCGTGAGGATGCGGTGTTGTGCGGTGTGTCGTGGTTCAACGCGGTTTTGCGGCAAGTGGATTCGCGGATCGAGGTGCAGTGGCTTTACCGCGAAGGCGACCGGATGACAGCGGACACTCCCGTGTGCGAACTGCGCGGGCCGGTCCGTGCGCTGCTCACTGCCGAGCGCAACGCGCTTAACTTCCTTCAACTTCTATCAGGCGTGGCGAGCGCCACGCGCCGGTATGTGGATGCGGTCGCTCATACGCGTACCCGCATTCTCGATACGCGCAAGACCTTGCCCGGCTTGCGGCTCGCGCAGAAATACGCGGTGCGCGTGGGCGGCGGAGCGAATCAACGGCTCGCGTTGTATGACGGCATTCTGATCAAGGAAAACCACATTGCCGCTGCCGGCGGAGTGGGGGCGGCTATGGACGCCGCGCTCGCGCTCAACGCGGGCGTCTCTATCCAGATCGAGGTCGAGACGCTCGAGCAGCTGGAAACGGCATTGGCGCATCGCGCGGAGTCTGTTCTGCTCGACAACTTTTCGTTCGATTCGATGCGGGAAGCAGTGCGGATCACCGCGGGGCGCGCCGTACTGGAAGTGTCGGGCGGAGTGAACTTCGAAACAGTGCGGACGATTGCCGAAACGGGCGTCGACCGTGTGTCGATCGGCGCTCTGACAAAAGACGTGCGAGCGACCGATTACTCCCTGCGGATCGTCTGACGGAAGTTCTTGCTTATAAAACGCCACCACCGGCCCGGAGCCGATGGTGGCGTTTCGCCTTTGATCACACGTTGCGGTTTCGGACGTGCTCGGGCGAGAGCACAGTCGGCAGCGCTTTCGGCAAAGTTGCCGGCCAGTCGCGGCTGAAATGCAGGCCGCGGCTTTCGCGCCGCGAGCGCGCGCCGTCCACGATCAACGAGGCTACGTCCACCAGATTGCGCAACTCGAGCAAATCGCGGCTCACCTTGAAGTTCGCGTAATACTCGTGGATCTCGTCGCGCAATAGCGCCAGCCGGTGTTTGGCTCGCGCGAGGCGTTTGTCCGTGCGCACGATGCCGACGTAGTTCCACATGAGCCGGCGAAGCTCGTCCCAATTGTGGGCGACGACCACTTCTTCGTCGGGGTCCGAAACGCGGCTCTCGTCCCAGTCTGGCAATGGCGCGTGGACGGCGCCGCAAAATCCCTCTTCTTCGATCGCGCGTGCCGCCGAGCGGCCAAGCACGAGGCACTCGAGCAGCGAATTGCTGGCAAGGCGGTTCGCGCCGTGCAATCCAGTGCAAGATGTTTCGCCGACTGCATAGAGCCCTGCGAGATCGGTGCGGCCGGCCAGGTCGGTAACTACGCCACCACACGTGTAGTGTGCCGCCGGGACCACGGGGATCGGTTGCTTCGTAATGTCGATACCGAATTCGAGGCACCGAGCGAGGATCGTCGGAAAGTGCTCGCGGAGAAAGTCCGCCGGCTGATGGCTGATATCTAGATACACGCAATCTATGCCGCGTTTCTTGATCTCGAAGTCAATCGCGCGCGCCACGATGTCGCGCGGCGCGAGTTCAGCGCGTTCATCGTGATTCGGCATGAACCGCGTGCCGTCCGGCAGCTTCAGGACGCCTCCCTCGCCGCGCACCGCTTCGGAGATCAGGAACGACTTTGCGTACGGGTGGAAGAGGCAGGTGGGATGGAACTGGATGAACTCCATATTCGAGACCCGGCAGCCTGCGCGCCATGCCATCGCGATGCCGTCGCCCGTCGCGGTATCAGGATTTGTCGTGTACAGATAGACCTTGCCGGCGCCCCCGGTGGCAAGCACCGTATGCGGCGCCTCGATCGTGACGGTGCGTCCGCTTTCCACATCGAGCGCATACAGGCCATGGCAACGGCGGCCCGGCAGTCCGAGCCGGTCAGACGTGATCAGGTCGATTGCGTAGTGATCTTCCAGCAGCGTGATGTTCGGATGCTGCCGCACGCGTTCGCTCAGCGTGGCCACTACCGCATGGCCCGTCGCATCCGCCGCATGAATGATCCGCCGATGGCTATGGCCGCCTTCCCTGGTCAGATGGAAGCCGAGTTCCGCGGAGTCGTCTTTGGTGAACGGCACGCCTTGTTCGATCAGCCATTCGATCGCAGCGCGCCCGTGCTCGACGATGAAGCGCGTAGCGGCTTCATCACAGAGGCCGGCGCCTGCAACGAGCGTATCGCGCACGTGATTTTCGATGCTGTCCGCCGAATCGAGCACTGCGGCAATGCCGCCTTGCGCCCAATCGCTCGCACCCTCGGTTATCGACCGCTTGGCGATCACCGCGACCCGCCGCGTCTGCGCGAGGTTGAGCGCGACGCTCAGTCCCGCGAGACCGCTACCGACAATCGCCACATCGAATTCCATTGCTCGCATCTCCGTCTTTCGTTTTGCTGTAGCAGCGTGCGATTTACGCGCTGCTAAAACGGGAAAGGATACGCGCCGCGACGGTCGAGGGAAAGCTGGCTGAACGTTATAAGGCTATGTATCGCCGACGATGGCGACTTGTCAGGGTCAGCTGGTTTGGTTAGTCCAAAACAAAAAGCCTCGCACGAGTGCGAGGCTTTTTGTGTAAGTCTTGCCGTCGTCAGGCGGCAGGAGCCAAGATTTATTTAATCTTGGTTTCCTTGTACTCAACATGCTTACGAACGACCGGATCAAATTTCTTGATCAGCATCTTTTCCGGCATGTTGCGTTTGTTTTTCGTCGTCGTGTAGAAGTGACCCGTGCCTGCGGTCGATTCCAGCTTGATCTTGTCGCGTGCGCCTTTCGCCATGATTTACTCCTTAGGCTTCACCGCGTGCGCGCAGATCTGCGAGCACAGCGTCGATACCGTTCTTGTCGATCAGGCGCAGGCCGGCGTTCGAAATACGCAGACGCACCCAACGGTTTTCGCTTTCCACCCAAATGCGGCGGCTTTGCAGGTTCGGCAGGAACCGGCGCTTGGTTTTGTTGTTCGCGTGGGAAACGTTGTTGCCGCTCATCGGCGCTTTCCCAGTTACTTGGCATACGCGTGCCATGAGAGCACTCCTAATACGCTAATTCTGAGTTCGAACGCCGTGAAAGTTTCCCGAAAAGAGTCGCGCTGAAATTCAGGCACGTATCCTTTCCGGAACGCCTTGGTGGCTTCGGAACAGGGGGTTGGAAACAGGCAAACCGGAATTCTAGCAGAAAAAAAGCCGCAAAATCAAACCTTATTTGCGGCAGCAAGACAAGGCGCGGAGCCTTTTCTTTTGCCATTCGTGCTTTTTCCATACCGTTTCGGGACGAGCTGCAGGCGCCGACGCATGGTCCAACGTCAGGGCCAGCCGTCGCGGGCAAAGGAGTATACGCTGTCGGAGCCGATTACCAGATGATCGACCAGTTGAACGTCGATCAGCGCAAGCGCTTCGCGTAGTGCGCGCGTCAGACTGCAGTCGCTCGCGCTCGGCCGCACAGCGCCAGACGGATGATTATGCGCGACGATCAGGCTTGCCGCATTGAGCGTCAACGCACGCCGCACGATCTCGCGCGGATACACCGCCATACGCGTGAGCGTGCCGCGCGCGCTTTCCTCGCTGCGGATAAGCCGGTGCCGGGCGTCCAGAAACAGCGACACGAACACTTCGTGCGGACGGCCGCCTATCAGCAGGCGCAGGTAGTTTTCGACCGCTTCCGGAGAATTCATGAGCGACCGGCGGCGCATTTTATCGACCAGCGAGCGCCGCGCCATTTCCATGATCGCGAGCAATTGCGCTTTTTTCGCGGGCCCGATGCCGCGCAGCCCGTCGAAGTCCGTGTAAGTGGCGTCGAGCATTGCCCGCAGTGAGCCGAAACGGTCGAGCAGCTCGCGAGCCACACTGAAAACGTCGTGGCCCGGCAAGCCGGAGCCCAGTACCAGCACGATCATCTCGGTGTCTGACAGTGCGCCGGGGCCTTGGTCGATCAGCCGCTCACGCGGCATGTCACGTTTGGGCCATTTGCGCCTGCGACGCAATCCATCCGCCGTGGGAGCCGGAGCACCCGGCGGCGAACGAGCGAAATCCAACATTGGTTCGTCGATCGTCGACGCATAATCAGACATATACAGACAATTCCTCCGCTTGGGGTTCGGCCCGGTGCGCGCGATGGACGCAAGCCGAGGCCAGCCATGTGGCTTACAATAGACGCTTTGCGCACGGCACGCCGACGGTTTGCCGCACGCGTCAGCTGCGCCCCGCGGCGCACGCGTGAGAGCGCGCTTCGACTGAGCGAGCATTGCATGAGCATCATCGACATCTCCGAAGTGAAGGCCGGTTCACACGTGACGCTTCACTACCGGCTTTCCCTTGCCGATGGCGCCGAAGTCATCAACACCTTCAACGACAAGCCCGCCACGCTGCTGCTCGGTGCGGGACAGCTCGCACCGCCGCTGGAAGACATTCTGATGGGTTTGAAGGTCGGCCACCATTCGACCTTTCAGCTAGCCCCCGGGGCCGCATTCGGTCCCCGTAATCCGGAATTGATCCAGCGCGTGTCTCTGGCCACGCTGCGGGAAAACAGCATGATCGGCGAGGATTTTTCGCCAGGCGACCTGGTCGAATTCAACGCGCCGGGCGGCGGCCGCTACGCTGGCGTTCTGAAAGAAGTGAACGAAACGTCGGCCCTGTTCGATTTCAACCACCCGCTTGCCGGCCAGGCGCTGGCATTTGAAGTGAAAATCATCGGGATTCTTTAAACATGATCATCGCGGATACGACCCTTGCCGAAACGGAGATCCTGCTGGCTCAGCCGCGCGGGTTCTGTGCCGGCGTCGATCGGGCTATCGAGATCGTCGAGCGGGCCATCAAGCTGCACGGCTCGCCGATCTACGTGCGCCACGAAATCGTCCATAACGCCTACGTCGTCGAAGATCTGCGCAAGAAGGGCGCTATTTTCATCGAGCGTCTGGAAGAGGTGCCCTCCGGCAATACGGTCATTTTCAGCGCGCACGGTGTCTCGAAAGCGGTGCGCAGCGAGGCCGAGTCGCGCGGGCTGCGCGTCTACGACGCCACCTGTCCGCTCGTCACCAAGGTGCACATCGAAGTGGCGAAGATGCGGCAAGACGGCTTCGACATCGTCATGATCGGTCACAAGGGCCATCCAGAAGTGGAAGGCACGATGGGCCAGGCGGGCGAAGGCATGTACCTCGTCGAAGACATCGAAGACGTGCAGGCGCTGCAACTGGCCCACCCTGATCGGATCGCGTTCGTCACGCAAACCACGCTTTCCGTCGACGACGCAGCGGAGATCATCGGCGCGCTCAAGGCGAAATATCCGTCCATTCGCGAGCCGAAGAAGCAGGACATCTGTTACGCCACGCAGAACCGCCAGGACGCCGTGAAGTTCATGGCGCCGCAGTGCGACCTGGTGATCGTGGTCGGCAGCCCCAACAGTTCGAACTCCAACCGGCTGCGGGAACTCGCCGAAAAGCTCGGCGTGCCTTCCTATATGGTGGACTCGCCCGACCAGATCGATCCGGCATGGGTCGAGGGCAAACGCCGGATCGGTGTGACTGCCGGTGCCTCGGCGCCTGAGGTGCTTGCGCAGGCCGTGATTGCCCGTCTGCGCGAACTCGGCGTGCGCAACGTGCGCGCGCTCGAGGGCATTGAGGAAAACATCGCGTTCCCGTTGCCGCGTGGCTTGGGTCTGCCAGCCTGACCTTTCTGAAATAGTCGAAAAGTGCGCGCCCTCGGGCGCGCTTTTTTTTTGCCCGTGGCTAGCGAGTGCGGCCCGCAATTGGTGCCACATCGCCCAAGGCGCCCGCTTTTCGCCTCCCGTTTCGATATTTTTTCGCGAATTCGATCCGACATTTATTGAAATTTGATGACTGTGGCCCCGTTTTATGAGGCCTGATCTGGCCGCAAACTATTTTGACGCACTAACATGGTGCCGAGAGAGAGGCAGTGCCGTTTAAATATGATTTAAGCGAAAGCGCGCTGCGACCGGGCCTTGAACCAACCGTCCGCAACACTTGATGCGAGCGGATCCCACGCTGGTGCAACTGATGCACGAAAATCAGTCGCAACCGGGTTGCGCCTCCGGCTTCGATGCGGTCTTGAAAAGCGGTTGCAATGCAGGAAAACCCTGCCGGTTCAACAATATTGCCCGTCGCAAAATTGGAGTTACAATGCGCGCGTTCTCAAGGCCTTAGGGTCCCGAACAATAGATTTTGCAAGGCGCGGGAGACCTATTTAATGCGAGTCAAGTTTGCTTACGCCGTGTCCATCGCGGCCGCGGTTGCGATGCTGACCGCGTGCGGCAAAAAACAGGATGGCGAGGCGGGAGCAGGAGCATCGGCGGCAGTGGCAGCATCCGCCGCACCGGCGAGCGAAGCAATCGTTGTGAAGATCGGCCATGCAGCCCCGCTGACGGGCGGCATCGCGCATCTGGGCAAGGACAATGAAAACGGCGCGCGTCTCGCGGTCGAGGAAATCAACGCACAAGGACTGACGATCGACGGCCACAAGATCGACTTGCAGCTCGACGCGCAAGACGACGCGGCGGATCCGAAGGCCGGTACGGCGGTCGCGCAGAAGCTCGTCGACGATCACGTGGTGGCGGTGGTCGGGCATCTGAATTCGGGTGTGTCGATTCCGGCTTCGAAGATTTATAGCGACGCAAGCATTGTGCAGATCTCGCCTTCGTCGACGAACCCGGCGTACACGCAGCAAGGTTTCAAGACGACCTATCGCGTCGTCGCCACCGACGCGCAGCAAGGTCCGGCGCTCGCCAATTACGCCACGAAGGCGTTGGGCGCCAAACGCATCGCCGTCGTGGACGATGCAACCGCCTACGGTAAGGGGCTCGCGGACGAATTCGCGAAGACCGTCGAGGCGAGCGGGGCGAAGATCGTCGCGCGGGAAGCGACGAACGACCGGGCCACGGACTTCCGGGCCATCCTCACAAAGATCAAAAGTGTTCATCCGGACGCCATCATGTTCGGCGGCATGGACGCGACGGGCGGGCCGTTTGCCAAACAGGCGGCGGCGCTCGGTATCAGGGCAAAAATCCTTGGCGGCGACGGCGTGTGTACCGACAAGGTGGGGGAGCTGGCGGGAACCGCCGTGCAAAACCTGGTCTGTTCGGAAGCGGGACTCGCGCTTTCGAAAATGGACAGGGGAGCGGACTTCGAAAAGAAGTACGTGGACCGCTTCCACACGCCGGTGCAGATTTACGCACCGTTCACGTATGACGCTGTGTACGTGATTGTCGATGCAATGAAGCGCGCTAATTCGATCGAGGCGCCCAAGGTGCTGGCTGCGATGCCGTCCACCGATTACAACGGGGTAATCGGCCGTATCGCGTTCGACGACAAGGGTGATTTGAAAGAGGGCGCCATTACGCTTTACGACTTCAAGGACGGCAAGAAAGCGGTTCTCGACGTCGTGAAGATGTGATGACGGGACGTTCAGCCTGACGGCACCGAACCACCCAACGGTGCCGTTTTTGCATCCGCTGAAGGCGAGCCTGCGACTGTGACCCAGTCGTCTGGGCAAACCGGCGGCGGATAAACCCTTACCGGTCTTTTACATCAGTACCCGCAGTGCCGTTGAGATTCCGTAACGCATCACCGCCCACCGGCTGATGAAGAGCGCGAATCCAGTCGCACGGGCTAAGGAGCATTAAATGGATATCTTCATCCAGCAGATCCTAAACGGACTGGTGCTGGGCAGCGTTTATGCCATCATCGCACTGGGCTATACGATGGTTTACGGCATTCTTGGCATCATCAACTTCGCTCACGGCGATGTGTTGATGGTGGGCGCGATGGTCGCGCTCTCAGCCATAGGCGTGCTGCAAAACCACTTCCCTGGCCTCGGCAATGTGCCGACGCTGTGCATCGCGCTGGCAATCGCCGCCGTGGTTTGCGCGGTGGTGGGCTACACGATCGAGCGCGTGGCTTACCGGCCGTTGCGCAAGGCGCCGCGTCTCGCCCCGCTGATCACCGCGATCGGCGTGTCGATCCTGCTGCAAACGCTCGCCATGATGATCTGGTCGCGCAACCCGCTGCCTTTCCCGCAGCTTCTGCCCACCGATCCGCTGAACGTGATCAAGGCCACGGACACGACGCCTGGCGCCGTGATCTCGATGACTGAAATCGTGATCATCGTCGTCGCGTTCCTCGTCATGGCAGGCCTGCTGCTGCTCGTGCACAAGACCAAGCTCGGCCGCGCAATGCGCGCCATCGCCGAGAATCCGGGCGTCGCCTCGCTGATGGGCGTGAACCCGAACTTCGTGATCTCGGCGACCTTCATGATCGGCTCCGCGCTTGCTGCGCTCGCCGGCGTGATGATCGCATCCGAATACGGCAACGCTCACTTCTACATGGGCTTCATCCCCGGCCTGAAGGCCTTTACCGCGGCGGTGCTCGGCGGTATCGGCAATCTCGGCGGTGCGATGGTCGGCGGCGTGATTCTGGGGCTCATCGAACAGTTGGGCGCCGGCTATATCGGCAACCTGACCGGTGGCGTGTTCGGCAGTAACTATCAGGACGTGTTTGCGTTCATCGTGCTGATCATCGTGCTGGTGTTCCGTCCGTCGGGTCTGCTCGGCGAACGCGTTGCGGATCGCGCTTGATCCAGGCCAAGGAGTAAATCAAATGACCTCAATTCAACCGATCGAGCCGTCCACGACGCTCATTCCCGAGAAGAACCTGGCGAAGACGCTGACCGTCGGCATCATCACTGCGTTCTTCGTGATCGCTGCGCCGATGATCATCGGCACCGCCGGCGGCAACTACTGGGTTCGCGTGCTCGACTTCGCGATGCTGTACGTGATGCTGGCACTCGGTCTCAATGTCGTGGTCGGCTTTGCCGGCCTGCTCGACCTGGGTTATATCGCTTTCTACGCGGTGGGCGCCTATACCGCGGCGTTGTTGTCTTCGCCGCATCTGACCTCGCAGTTCGAGTGGATCGCGCATCTCGCACCGAACGGACTGCACGTGCCGTTCCTCATCATCGTGCCGTGCGCGATGGCGGTGGCGGCGTTTTTCGGCGTGATACTCGGGGCGCCGACGCTGCGTCTGCGAGGCGATTACCTCGCCATCGTGACGTTGGGCTTCGGTGAAATCGTCCGGATCTTCCTGAACAACCTCGACCGTCCGGTGAACATCACCAACGGTCCGAAAGGCATTACCGGGATCGATTCGGTGCACCTGGGCGACTTCAGTCTCGCGCAGACGCACTCGCTGTTCGGTTTCCAGTTCCCGTCGGTGTACTCGTACTACTACCTGTTCGTGCTTGCCGCGCTGCTCGTGATCTGGGTCTGTACGCGTTTGCAGCACTCGCGTATCGGCCGTGCATGGGCCGCGATCCGCGAAGACGAAATCGCCGCCAAGGCGATGGGCATCAACACGCGTAACGTGAAACTGCTCGCGTTCGCGATGGGCGCGTCGTTCGGCGGCCTGTCGGGCGCGATGTTCGGCGCGTTCCAGGGCTTCGTGTCGCCGGAATCGTTCACGCTGCCGGAGTCGATCGTCGTGCTGGCCTGCGTGGTGCTGGGCGGCATGGGCCACATTCCTGGCGTGATTCTCGGCGCGGTGCTGCTCGCCGTGCTGCCGGAATTCCTGCGCTCGACGATGGGTCCGCTGCAGCACATGCTGTTCGGCCATGAAATCGTCGACACCGAAGTGATCCGCCAGCTGGTCTACGCACTCGCGATGGTGCTGATCATGCTGTATCGCTCGGAAGGCTTGTGGCCGTCGCCGAAGCACGAAGACAAGATTGCGAAACTGTCGAAGCGTAGCGGCAAGAAGCCGGTGCGCGCCTGACGGACAGGGAGAAAAAACATGAGCGATAACATTCGACTGTCGGTAAAGGGCGTCAACAAGCGCTTCGGCGGTTTGCAGGCACTGTCCGACGTCGGCCTGGAAATCAAGGCTGGCCAGATTTATGGTCTGATCGGCCCGAACGGCGCCGGCAAGACGACGTTCTTCAACGTGATCACGGGCCTGTACACGCCTGATTCGGGCGACTTCAAGCTCGACGGCCAGAACTACACGCCGACCGCGGTGTATCAGGTGGCGAAGGCGGGCATTGCCCGTACGTTCCAGAACATCCGTCTGTTCGGCGGCATGACCGCTCTGGAAAACGTGATGGTCGGCCGGCACGTGCGCACGAAACACGGCTTGCTGGGCGCGGTGTTCCAGACGCCGGCCGAGCGCAAGGAAGAGCGCGAAATCAAGGAACGCGCGATCGAACTGCTGGAGTACGTCGGCATTGCGCAGTACGCGGACTACACGTCGCGCAACCTGTCGTACGGCCACCAGCGCCGCCTCGAAATTGCGCGTGCGCTTGCAACCGATCCGAAGCTGCTCGCGCTCGACGAACCCGCTGCCGGCATGAACGCAACGGAAAAGGTCGAACTCACGCGACTGCTCGACAAGATCCGCGCCGACGGCAAGACGATCCTGCTGATCGAGCACGACGTGAAGCTCGTGATGGGTCTGTGCAACCAGATGACGGTGCTCGACTACGGCAAGGTGATTGCGCAAGGACTGCCGCAAGACGTGCAGAAGGATCCGAAGGTGATCGAAGCTTATCTGGGTGCAGGAGTCCACTGATGTCCACGACGCAAGCAATGTTGAAAATCAAGGGCCTGCAGGTCAATTACGGCGGCATCCAGGCAGTGAAGGGCATCGACCTCGAGGTCGGGCAGGGCGAGCTGGTCACGCTGATCGGCGCGAACGGCGCGGGCAAGACCACGACGATGAAGGCGATCACGGGGCTCAAGCCGTATGCCGCAGGCGACATCGAGTACATGGGTCAGTCGATCAAGGGCGTGCCGCCGCATGAGCTTCTGAAGCGCGGTCTGGCAATGGTGCCGGAAGGCCGCGGTATCTTCGCGCGCATGTCGATCGTCGAGAACATGCAGATGGGTGCGTATCTGCGCAGCGACAACGACGGCATCAAGGCCGACGTCGACCGCATGTTCGGTTTCTTTCCACGTCTGAAAGAACGCGCCACGCAATACGCGGGCACGCTCTCGGGCGGCGAACAGCAGATGCTGGCCATGGCGCGCGCGATCATCTCGCGTCCCAAGTTGTTGCTGCTTGACGAACCGTCGATGGGCTTGTCGCCGATCATGGTCGAGAAGATCTTCGAAGTGGTGCGCGCAATTTCGGCTGAAGGCATGACCGTGCTGCTCGTCGAGCAGAACGCGCGTCTCGCGTTGCAGGCGGCGAACCGCGGCTATGTGATGGACTCGGGTCTCGTCACGATGTCGGGTGACGCGAAGCAGATGCTGGACGATCCGAAGGTCCGGGCGGCTTATCTCGGTGAATAAGCTGGGTGAATGAGTTGGGTAAATAGCCCCTCAAGCTGAACCGCCGATGAAAAAAGGCCGCATGCGTGAGTCAAACGCATGCGGCCTTTCTCTTTTTACGACGCATGAAGCGCCCGAAAACTAAACCGGCGGCGAGTCCGCCAACTCACCGAGACGTTTGCCGAAACTGACCACCGCATCCGCGCGATAACCGAGCGCCTCGTAAAACGCGCGGACGTCGCCCTTCGCGGACAACACCTGCAGGTTCAGCTTCGGACAGCCCAAAGCCGTCAACGCGTCTTCGACGTGTGCGACCAGACGCGAGCCGATGCCATGTCGCCGCACCGACTCGTCCACCGCGAGCGAATAGAGCCAGCCGCGATGACCGTCGTAGCCGCCCATCACCGTGCCGACCACTCGCTCAGCCAGCACCGCTACGAAGAACAACTCGGGCTGCGTCGCGAGCTTGTTCGCAATCGACAGATGCGGGTTGCGCTGCGGCTTCGTCACGTCCCTGTATTCCGGGAAGGCCTGCTGCCACAGCGCGACCACGGCGTCGCTGTCGCTCGCGTCGAAGCGGCGGATAGAGAGTGTTGCGCTCGCGGTCGTCGTCATACGCGTTCTGTGCAATTACAGCGTGTCGAGGATCGAACGCAGCATCGCCATCATCTGGTCGATCTCTTCGTTCGTGACGTTCAGCGCAGGCATGAAGCGCAGCAGGTTCGGGCGCGCCGCGTTCAGCAGAAGACCGTCGGGCTGCATGTCACGCGCCTTTTCGACGATCTGGTTGCCGATGTCCTTGCCGAGCAGCAGTGCACGCAACAGCCCTTCGCCGCGCTCTCCCTTGAAACCGCGCTCTTCCGACAACTCGAGCAGTTTCGCGCGCAAATACTCGCCACGCGCACGCACGCCTTCGAGGAAGCCCGGCGCGGTGAGTTGCGAGATCACCGAGTAACCGACCGCGGTCATCAACGGATTGCCGTTGTACGTGCCGCCCTGGTCGCCTGCTTCGAACACGGCGACTTCGGCTTTCGCGAGCAGCGCCGCGAGCGGCACGCCACCGCCAATACCCTTGCCGAGCGTCATGATGTCCGGCTCGATGCCCGACAGCTCATACGCGAACAGCGTGCCGGCACGGCCGCAGCCGCTTTGCACTTCGTCGACGATCAGCAGCACATTGTGCTTGCGCGTCAGCTCACGCAGTTGCTGCATGAATTCGCGCGTTGCCGGAATCACGCCGCCTTCGCCCTGGATCGGTTCGAGCATCACCGCGACCGTCTTCGCGTTGATGAGCTTTTCCACCGACGCGATGTCGTTCAGATCTGCTTTCGGGAAGCCAGGCACTTGCGGCGCGTAGATCGTGTCCCAACCCGGCTTGCCGCTTGCCGACATCGTGGCGAGCGTGCGGCCGTGGAAGCTGTGATCGAACGTGATGATTTCGAATGCGCCGTCCTTGAATTTCTTGCCCCACTTGCGCGCGAGCTTGATCGCGCCTTCGTTCGCTTCGGCACCGCTGTTCGCGAAGAACACCTTGTCGAAGCAGCTATGTTGCGTGAGCAGCGCCGCGAACTTCGCCATCGGCTCGTTGTAAAAAGCCGGCGACGGATTGAAGAGCAGCTTCGCCTGCTGGTTCAGCGCTTCGATCATGCCTTCGTTGCAATGACCGAGGCAATTGACCGCCCAGCCCTGAATGAAGTCCAGATATCGCTTGCCGTTGTTGTCGTAGAGCCACGAGCCCTTGCCGTGCGTGAAAACGATTTCGGGCCGGTTGGTGATGTACATCAGCGACTCGATCGGATATTCATTGAAATTCATGACGGCAGGCTCCAGACAGCGGGTAAGAGGTGGATAAGGCGTTGGCGCACGTCAGCCGATGAGCAAACGGGCCGGAAAAACAAAAAAGCCACGGCATGCCGTGGCTTTCATGATTCGAACAGCTTGCGCTCTGTTGTAGCGCGAATCCGTGACGAAGCCGGCGGCGTCCCTAGGGAAGCGGCGAGCGGCGACGTCGAAGTTCGGATTGGATGCGGTTCATGCGCGAAAGAATACGACAATAAAAGCGCTGGTGTAAACCTTGAATTTGCACGAATTCATCGCGATGGGCGCGTCTGGCAGTTTTTGCGCGCCTGTCTTCATGCTGACATGTTGTCTCAGGCACGGCTCGCACGTTGTTGCGAGCGGGCCGTTTCTTTCAGCGGGCTTCGAGCTAAACCGCGTTCGCCAGGTCAGCGGCGCTCGTGAACGAGTCCGCGTAGAACTCGTCTTCGGGCAGGCTGTGATGCTGCGTGAAATCGCGCTGTGCCGACTCGACCATGACCGGCGCGCCGCACGCATATACCTGGTACGCGGACAGGTCGGGAAGGTCTTCGATCACTGCCCGATGCACGAAGCCGACACGGCCGGCCCACGCATCGCTCGCGTCCGGCTCCGAAAGCACCGGCACGAACTTGAAGTTCGGAATCTCGCGCGCCCATTGTTCGGCCAGTTCGAGCAGATACAGGTCTTTCTTGCGACGCGCGCCCCAGTACAGCGTCATCGGGCGGTTCAGGTTCTTGAACACCGCATGCTCGACGATTGCCTTCAGCGGCGCGAAGCCGGTGCCCGAAGCAAGCAGCACGATCGGCTTGTCCGACTCTTCGCGCAGGAAGAACGTGCCGAGCGGCGCTTCGAAGCGCAGGATATCGCGCTCTTTCATAGCGTTGAACACGTGGTCGGTGAACGCGCCGCCGGGCATGTGGCGAATGTGCAATTCGATCGGGCCTTCGACGTGCGGCGCATTTGCCATCGAATAGCTGCGGCGCTTGCCGTCCTTCAGAATGAATTCGAGGTATTGGCCGGCAAGATATTGCAGACGTTCGTTAGCGGGCAATTGCAGCTTGAGCACGACGACGTCGTCGGCCTTGCGCTCGATCGCATTCACACGGCACGGCAGTTTCTTCACCTGCACGTCGCCCACACCTGCCACTTCGCGGATATCGATCTCGAGGTCGGAGCACGCCGTTGCGCAGCAGAAGAGCGCCATGCCGCGCGTTTTTTCTTCGTTCGACAAAGCCGACGACGAGTGTGCGCGCTGTTCCACCTGGCCGCTGACCACAGCGCCTTTGCACGAACCGCACGCGCCGTTCTTGCAGCCGTACGGCAGACCGATGCCTTGACGCAAGGCGGCGTTCAGCACCGGCTCGTCCTGTTCTACCTGAAACTGCCGGCCGCTTTGCCGGAGCGTGACGTTGAATGCCATAAAGTGATCGAAGTCGAAAAGTCGGTAATCGTTAAACGGAGAGACAGGGCACGCAAAGCCAGGATCGTCGGAGCCAGCGGTATTGTCGCCCCGCGCCCCGCGAGCTTGACGGCTACAATGCGTGCACCATGAAAGCCACACGAAACTTCCGCCGTCCGCGCGTGCTGATCGTAGGTTGCGGCGATGTCGGCATGCGCTGCGTACCCCTGTTGCAGCGCGCTCACGTCTTTGCACTGACAAGCCATGCGGAGCGCACCGCCGAGTTGCGTGCCGCGGGCGTTTCGCCGCTGGTCGGCGATCTCGACGAACGCCGCAGCCTGAAACGGCTCGCGGGCCTCGCGCCCACAGTGCTGCATCTGGCGCCGCCGCAGAAAACCGGCGACGACGACCGCCGCACTCGCGCGTTGCTATCAGCTCTCGCGATGCGCCGCGCTCGCGCGGTGTCAGGCACGCATGGGACCCGCGCCACCATCGCGCCGGTCGGGCGCTTGCGCCGCGCGCGCGCTTCATGGGCACAAGCACGGCCACTCCCGGAACCAGCCGATATTGTACCCGACGGCCTTCGCCGCGCCGCCGCTTCACGCGCGCCGTTGCGCTTCGTGTATGCAAGCACGACAGGCGTCTATGGCGATTGCGGCGGGGCGTGGATCGACGAGACGCGCGTCACTGAACCGGCCAATGCGCGTGCGAAACGCCGCGTGTCGGCCGAGCAGCAATTGCGACGCGCGACCGCTCGCGGGTCGATTGTCGCGAGCATCGCGCGGATTCCGGGCATTTATGCAGCCAATCGCCTGCCGCTCGCGCGGCTTGAAAAACGCACGCCGGCGCTCGTCGATGCCGACGACGTCTACACCAACCACATTCATGCGGACGACCTCGCCGCGATCCTCGTGCGCCTCGCCACTCATGGCAGGCCGGCGCGCGTGATCCACGCGTCCGACGACTCGTCGCTGAAAATGGGTGAGTACTTCGATCTCGTCGCCGATGCGTTCGGTTTGGCACGTGCGCCGCGCATCACGCGGGCTCAGGCTGAAGAGCAGATCGAGCCGACCTTGCTGTCGTTCATGCGCGAGTCGAGACGGCTCGTGAACCGCCGCCTGAAAGAAGAGCTAGGTGTACGCCTGCGCTATCCGAGCGTCGAAGATTTTTTGCGTGAAGCGGCAGGCGCTGGGGAAGTGAGTAAAGACGCGCCGTGAAGGCCCGGCAGAGCTATCTCGATGCCTTAAAAGCCCGGCGACGCAGCGGCAAACGAATTCCGCCGGACATCGGCCGGACAACTTCGTGAAGCGTCGCCGCGCGGCACACCACAGCACCGCATAGCAGCGCGCCTCGTGCCTCAGGTCAGCGCGGGCAGTGCTTCGAGCAGCAGGAAACACAACATCCCGCCGATCAACGCGCCGATCAGATTCGGATCGTATTTGTGCCGCAGCCGCATGGCGATCAGCAGTCCGCCGATCACCAGCAACCCGACACACACGAACGCCGGCAACACGTACGAGAGCATGACTCCGTTATGGACGATCATGGCCGCTCCTTGAACTCTTTGTAGTCTTTGTTTAAACGAGTATAGGGCGCGGCCTGATGAAGAGCATGCTGCAGCGCAGCGTCGATTGCATGCGCGCTCGCGCGAATGTGCGGATGCGCACAAGGCTTTCCTAGTCTTGTCAGATGGTTGCGCGCGACCTACCGGTTTACCCGCTCCGTAAAGATCCGAGGTCGGTTTCGTCGAACCATTGCCACGCGCCTGGTGCAAGGGTCGCAGGCAAAGCGAGTCCGCCGACGCGCTCGCGATGCAGCGCTTCGCAACGGTTGCCGGCCGCCGCGATCATCCGCTTGACCTGGTGATACTTGCCTTCCATCACGGTGAGCGCCAGCGTGTGCTCGCCGCGTGCATCGGCCGCGACCGCCGCGACCGGCTTCGACTCGCCGTGCAATAACACGCCATTGCGCAGCGCGCTCAACTGCGCGTCGTCGATCGCATGACGGGTTGTCGCGACATACACCTTCGGGACTTTGCGTTTGGGCGACGTGAACATGTGGACGAACTTGCCGTCGTCGGAGAGCAGCAGCAAGCCGGTGGTGTCCTGGTCGAGCCGGCCGACGCATTGCACGCCCCGCTCGGCAAACTGCGGCGGCAGCAGACTGAATACGCTCAGATGATGCTGCGGATCGCGCGAGCACTCGTAGCCGGCCGGCTTGTTGAGCAGCAGATACGCGCGCTCCCGGTACGGCCAGACCACGCCGTCGACGCTGAAGCAGAACGACGCATCGTCAGTCGGGAAATCGGCGTCGGCGTCGGTGCACAGTGTTCCGCCGATGCTCACGCGAGCGTCGTTTATCAGCGCGCGGCATTGGCGGCGCGAGCCGAAGCCCTGGGTGAAGAGAATGCTTTCGAGATTCATGGCGAGCGAAGAATAACACCGCAAGAAGCGAGGCGTCCTGCGATGCGTTCGCGGCCACGATGGTCGCTCCTGTTTCGTTGCCGGAGCCATCGATGCACGCCTCGCCGTCTTCAACCCGCGTCCGTTTGCCGGCCGCTTTCCAGCGGCTCGCGTGGTCTAACCTCGTCGCGCAATCCGCTGAGCAGATCAGCCTCGCCGCCGCGCCGCTCGTCGCCGTGTTCGCGCTCGGCGCCGACGCACGCGGCACGGGACTTCTGCAGACAGCGCAGACATTGCCTTTCCTGCTGTTGTCGATCCCGCTCGGCGTATGGGCCGACCGCCGCTCGCGCCGCACGTTGATGGCGCTCGCCGAGAGTGTGCGCGTCGTCGCCATGCTATGCGTGCTCCTGCTGCTGATGACCCATGCGCTCAGCCTGCCGTTGCTCGCCGCGCTCGGCTTCGTGGCCGCGACTGGCACAGTGGCCTACAACGTCGCCGCGCCTTCGCTCGTGCCGTCGCTAGTCTCGCGCGAAGCGTACGCCAGCGCGAACGGTCGTCTGGAACTTGCGCGCAGCGTCGCGTATTCGGCTGGGCCGGCGCTGGGCGGCCTGCTGGTCGGCTGGATCGGCGCTGGATGGGCATACGGCTGCGCGGCCGCGTTGTCCGCGCTCGCGGTGGGCTTGCTCGCGGGACTGCGCGAACCGTCGCGCGCGGCGACGCCTGCGCGTCACTTCATGGTGGAGTTGCGCGAGGGTACGCGCTTCGTATTGCGCGATTCACTGCTGCTTCCCATGCTCGCGACGGCCGTCTTTTTCAACCTCGGCTTCTTCGTGCTGCAAGCGGTGTATGTGCCGTACGCGGTGCATCGGCTGGGATTGAGCGCCTCGGCGGTAGGCATCACGCTGGGTGCATATGGCGTCGGCATGGTGTGCGGCGCGTTGGCCGCACCCGCCGTCGCGCGACGCCTCGCGTTCGGCCGTGTGCTCCTGATCGGGCCGTCGTGCGGGCTGCTCGCGTCGCTCGTGATGGTGGGGACGCTCGTTGCGCCGTCGTTCTGGCTTGCGCTGCTCAGCTTCTTTCTGCTCGGCGCCGGACCGATCCTGTGGGTGGTCGGCTCGACCACGCTGCGCCAGGCCATCACGCCGCAACGGATGATGGGCCGCGTCTCCGCGCTGAACAGCACCGCGACCTATGGCGCGCGGCCGGCGGGCGCACTGCTCGGCGCGGCGATCAGCGCGCGCTGGAACATGGACGCCTGCCTGATCGCCGCCGCAGCGGCCTTTTTCGTGCAGGCGTCGATCATCGCGATGTCACCTGCGGCGCGGCTCGCGCGCATTCCCGACGAACGCGTCACGGCTTGCTGAAGATCAACTTCATTGCACGATGAGCGCCAGGGCAAACCCCCAAAAAATGAAAATGAATTTTTTCTCGAACCGATTCCATGTAAATATACTTTCATCCAATTTGCTTACACCCTCTACGCACTACCGCGCTGACACGCCGCTTCGCTCGCATGATTCATCAACCGTCCGTTGCATCCAACCCGGCCGAGCAGGCCATCGCTGCGCGCATCGAGGCGGCCATGCCTACGCTCACGCCGATTCATCGGCGTATGGGCGAGTACGTGCTGGCCAATCTGTTCCGCGCGGCCACCATGCGAATCGACGAACTGGCGAGCGTGGTCGGCGCGTCGGTAGCGACCGCGAATCGCTTTGCCCGGGCGCTCGGTTTCGACGGCTATCCGCAGTTTCGTGAGGCGCTCGTGCGCGGCTTCGAGGCGACGCTCGCGCCGGTCGAACGTCTGCGCAGCGCGCAGGAGTCGCTCGCTGCGGGCGACGACGTGGTCGACGCGTCGCTCGAACAGGCGGCCAACAACCTGCACTTGACCCGCACGGCGATCGACAGCGCCGCGGCCGAGGCCGCGGTCGAAGCGATCCTCGCCGCGCGGCGTGTGTTCGTGCTGGGCGCGGGTACGAGCGCGTTCCTGGCCGGGCTGATGGAGCACGGCCTGATGGCGTACCACGACAACGTGCAATCGCTCGCGTTCATCGGCGGACCCTCGCATGCGGCGCGGCGCCTGTTCAACTGCGGCAAGGGCGATCTCGTGATCGGCATTGCGTTCCCGCGTTATGTCGACGACACCATCGAACTTGCGCGCCGTGCGGCAACTCGCGGCGCGCGGGTGCTGGCGCTGACCGACGGACCGCGCTCGCCGCTCGCGCAATTCGCCGATCTCTCGTTATACGTGCGCTCTGAACGCCGCCTCGCGGCGAACGCGGATGCCGCTGTTCTTGCTGTGATCGAAGCGCTATGCGACGCGGTCGCTTATCGGGCGAAGCGCTCGGTGAAGGCAGCCGCCGACGTTACCGAGTTCGTATTGCCATGGCTCACCGATCCGCTGTCCGCATCCGCGAGTGGGGCGGGTGAAGCCGTGCGCGAACCGGCGCGCACGGCGCGTACGTCAGTAGGCGCAGTACCGAACCCTCGCACCACCCAGGCAAAATCCAAACTCAAACGATGAACGACAACGCAGTCATTGCCATTCATGGCGGCGCGGGCACGATCCTGCGCGCGTCGCTGTCGGCCAGTGCCGAAGCCGAATACCACGCCGCTCTGCACGCGGTGCTCGCCGCCGGCCAACGCGTGCTTGCAGACGGCGGCAGCGCGCTCGACGCAGTCAGCGAGGCCGTGCGGTTGCTCGAAGACTGTCCGCTATTCAACGCGGGCCGTGGTGCGGTCTACACGGCAGCGGGCACGCATGAACTCGACGCGGCGATCATGGACGGCAGCACGCTCGAGGCCGGTGCGATCTGCTGCGTGAAGCGCGTGCGCAATCCGGTTCTGGCGGCGCGCCGCGTGCTGGAGTGCAGCGAACATGTGCTCTTCACCGGCGAAGGCGCGGAAAGTTTCGCGGCCGCGCAGGGACTCGAATTCGTCGAACCGCAGTACTTCGATACCGAGGCGCGTCTTCGTCAATGGCTGCTCGCGCGCGATCAGCAGCGCGCAGTGCTCGATCACGACGGCGCGACGCTCGCCGCGTCGCCGTCGGCTACAGACAACAGCGATCCCGTGCCGCACGAGCCGATCGATCCGAATCGCAAGTTCGGTACTGTCGGCGCGGTCGCACTCGACAGGCACGGCCACGTTGCGGCGGCGACGTCGACGGGCGGCGTCACCAACAAGCAGGTGGGGCGCGTGGGCGATACGCCGCTGATCGGCGCAGGCTGCTATGCGGACGACGCAACCTGCGCGGTCTCGACCACCGGCTCGGGCGAAATGTTCATGCGCATGGTCGCGGCTTACGACGTCGCCGCGCAAATGGCCTACCGCAACGTGTCGTTGCAGGAAGCCGCGCACGACGTCGTGATGAACCGCCTGCCGAAGATCGACGGCCGCGGCGGCCTGATTGCCGTCGACGCGCTCGGCAATATCGCGTTGCCGTTCAATACCGAGGGTATGTACCGCGGTTTCGCGCGTCTTGGCGAGGCGCCGACGACGGCGATCTACCGTTAGTTCGTTACCCTGAACATTGCTGAAGACCGCTAGCGCGTTCGAATTCAAAGGAATCATTGTGCCGACTTCATCGCACACCGCCAGCCCGATTACTGAAAACCTGCCGACGCAACGCGTGCTCGCAGTCGACAACCTGTCGGTCGCGTTTCGCAGCGGCGAGACCACCTTCAACGCGGTGCGCAATCTGTCGTTGACGGTCGAGCGCGGCGAGACATTGGCGATAGTGGGCGAATCGGGTTCAGGAAAATCAGTGACATCGCTCGCGTTGATGCGGCTGATCGAGCATGGCGGTGGGCGCCTTGCCGGCGGCAGCATCGCATTCCGGCGCCGCGACGGCAGCGTGCTCGACCTCGCGAAAGCGTCGTCCGGCACGATGCGCTCGATTCGCGGCGCCGACATCGCGATGATTTTTCAGGAGCCGATGACCTCGCTCAACCCAGTCTTCACGGTGGGCGACCAGATCAGTGAGGCGATCTCGCTGCATCAGGGCAAGAGCCGCTCGGCGGCCTTCGCGGAAACACTGCGTCTGCTCGAACTCGTGCGCATTCCCGAGGCGCGGCGCGTGGCGGCGCGGTTTCCGCATCAACTGTCGGGCGGAATGCGCCAGCGCGTAATGATCGCGATGGCGCTGTCGTGCAAGCCCGCGTTGCTGATCGCCGACGAACCGACCACCGCGCTCGACGTGACCATTCAGGCGCAGATCCTGCAACTTATTCGCGGCTTGCAGGACGAGATGAACATGGGCGTGATCTTCATCACGCACGATATGGGTGTGGTCGCCGAAGTGGCGGACCGCGTACTGGTGATGTATCGCGGCGAGAAGGTGGAAGAGGGTGCGTCGGACGCGCTCTTCGCGGCGCCGTCGCATCCTTATACGAAGGCGCTGCTCGCCGCCGTGCCGCGTTTGGGCGCAATGCAAGGCACCGATCAACCCGCGAAATTTCCGATCCTGACGGTCGAGCAGGCGGGCGCGAGCGGTGCCGATGAACCCGTGCGCCCGGCAGCCTCTGTCGCGAAGGAAGCGCAACCGCATGTCGACGAAAGCACGCCGCCGATTCTGCGCGTGCGCGATCTGGTCACGCGCTTTCCGGTCAGGACCGGGCTTTTTGGCCGCCTGACGGGCCGCGTGCATGCAGTCGAAAAAGTTAGTTTCGATCTGCGGCCCGGTGAAACGCTCGCCCTAGTCGGCGAGTCGGGCTGCGGCAAGTCGACCACGGGCCGCTCGCTGTTGCGGCTCGTGGAAAGTCAGAGCGGTTCGATCGAGTTCGACGGCAAGGAAATCAGCTCGCTCACAGGACCTGCGTTGCAGGCACTGCGCCGCGATATCCAGTTTATTTTTCAGGACCCGTTTGCGTCGCTCAACCCGCGGCTGACGGTTGGCTTCTCGATCATGGAGCCGCTCCTCGTGCACGGCGTCGCGCAAGGCGCCGAGGCGCAGGCGCGGGTCGCGTGGCTGCTCGAAAAGGTAGGCTTGCCGCCCGAAGCCGCGCGCCGTTACCCGCATGAATTTTCCGGCGGCCAGCGGCAACGCATCGCGATTGCGCGCGCGCTCGCGTTGAATCCGAAAGTCGTGATTGCCGACGAATCCGTTTCTGCTCTCGACGTCTCCGTGCAGGCGCAGATCGTCAATCTGATGCTCGATCTGCAGCGCGAACTCGGCGTCGCGTATCTGTTCATCTCGCACGACATGGCGGTCGTGGAGCGCGTCAGTCATCGCGTTGCAGTGATGTACCTCGGCCAGATCGTCGAGATCGGTCCGCGCCGCGCAGTGTTCGAAGCGCCGCAGCATCCGTACACGAGAAAGCTGATGGGCGCGGTGCCGGTTGCCGATCCGGCGCGACGTCACGCGAAACGGATGCTCGCCGCCGATGAAATCCCGAGCCCGATCCGCTCATTGAACGATGAACCGGCCGTGGCGCCGCTCGTCGCCGTGGGGCCGGGGCACTTCGTCGCACAACATCGCGTCGGCGGCGCGTATTGAACGGCAACAAAGCCGGACAACAAGCCGGACAAAAAACCCGATGCAGCAACGTAAAGCAACTCAAAGCAACTTAAAGCAAATCGTCTCGCAGCAACTTAAACCATTTCATTTTCGCAGCCTGGAGCACACTCATGAACCTGCCGGTCCCGTCTTCCACGTTCCGTTTGCGCGCGCTGATCAGCGGCGGCGCGGTAATGTTCGCGATGCTCGCGGGCAATATGGCGCACGCCGAAACCACCGCGGTGATGGCCGTCGCCTCGACCTTCACCACGCTCGATCCGTACGATGCGAACGACACGCTGTCGCAAGCCGTTGCGAAGTCGTTCTACCAGGGGCTTTTCGGCTTCGACAAGGACATGAAGCTCGTCAACGTGCTCGGCGATAGCTACGAAGCGAGCCCGGACGCGCGCATCTACACCTTCAAGCTGCGCCACGGCGTGAAGTTCCAGGACGGTACCGACTTCAATGCCGCCGCAGTCAAGGCTAACTTCGACCGCGTGACGGATCCGGCGAACAAGCTGAAGCGTTACAACATGTTCAACCGCATCGAGAAGACGGAAGTGGTCGATCCGTACACGGTGAAGATCACGCTGAAGGCGCCGTTCTCGGCCTTCGTCAACGTGCTTGCGCATCCGTCGGCGGTGATGATTTCGCCGGACGCGCTGAAGAAGTACGGCAAGGACATTGCGTTCCATCCGGTCGGCACGGGCCCGTTCGAATTCGTGAAGTGGGACCCGGCAGGTGACCTGACGGTGAAGAAGTTCGGCGGCTACTGGAAGAAGGGTTATCCGAAGGTCGACGCGATCGACTGGAAGCCGGTGGTCGACAACAACACGCGCGCCGCGCTGATGCGCACGGGCGAAGCCGACTTCGCGTTTCAGGTGCCGTTCGAGCAGGCCGCGCAATTGCAGTCGAGCCCGAAGGTCGATCTGATCGCGTCGCCGTCGATCATTCAGCGCTACATCAGCCTGAACATGAATCAGAAGCCGTTCGACAATCCGAAGGTGCGCGAGGCGCTGAACTACGCGGTCAACAAGGAGGCGCTGACCAAGGTCGTGTTCGCGGGATATGCAACGCCTGCCGACGGCGTCGTGCCGCAAGGCGTGGACTACGCGGTGAAGCTCGGGCCCTGGCCGTACGATCCCGCGAAGGCTCGCGCGTTGCTGAAGGAAGCGGGTTACCCGAACGGTTTCGAAACCACGCTGTGGTCTGCGTATAACTACTCGACCGCGCAGAAGGTCATCCAGTTCGTGCAGCAGCAACTGGCGCAAGTCGGCATCAAGGCGCAGGTCGAGGCGCTCGAAGCCGGCCAGCGCGTAGCCAAGGTGGAAAGCGCCCAAGACGCGGCGACCGCGCCGGTGCGCATGTACTACGCGGGCTGGTCGTCGTCCACAGGCGAAGCCGACTGGGCGATCACGCCGCTGCTCGCGTCGGTCTCGTTCCCGCCGAAGATGGTCAATACCGCTTACTACAAGAACGATACGGTCGACGGCGACCTGAAGCAGGCGCTCGAAACCACGGATCGGACGCAGAAGGCCGCGCTTTACACGGACGCGCAAAAACGCATCTGGGCCGACGCGCCGTGGATTTTCCTCGTCAAGGAAAAGGTCGTGTATGCGCGCAGCAAGCGTCTGTCGGGTGCTTATGTCGCGCCGGACGGCTCGTTCAATTTCGACGAGATCGCGGTCAAGTGATGAGTTGACCGTGCGGCGCTGCCTGTTGCATCAGGACATGCAGCGCCGCGCTGCCGTATCGCTGCCCTACATGACACCTCGTTGCCCGCTTCATTGCCGGATTGAGCTTCAATGCTGAACTTCCTCGTCAAACGTCTCTTTGGCCTGCTGCCGACGCTCTTTATCGTCGCGGTGCTGGTCTTTCTGTTCGTGCATCTGTTGCCGGGCGATCCGGCGCGGCTCGCCGCCGGTCCCGATGCCGACGAAGCGACCGTCGCACTGGTGCGCGCCGACCTCGGACTCGACAAGCCGATGCCGCAGCAGTTCGCGCACTTCTTCGTGAAGATCGCGCACGGCGATTTCGGCACGTCCACGCGCAGCAAGCGGCCCGTTAGCCAGGAGATCGGCGAGCGTTTCATGCCGACGCTGCTGCTCACGCTCGCAAGCATGGTGTGGGCGGTCGTGATGGGCATGGGCATCGGCATCGTGTCGGCGGTGTGGCGTAACCGCTGGCCTGACCGGCTCGGCATGACGCTCGCGGTGTCGGGTATTTCCTTTCCCGCATTTGCACTCGGCATGCTGCTGATGGAGATTTTCTCGGTGAAGCTCGGCTGGCTGCCCATTGTCGGCGACGGCTCGTGGCAGAGCTACATACTGCCTTCGCTCACCCTTGGTGCAGCTGTCGCGGCGGTGATGGCGCGGTTCACGCGCGCCTCGTTCGTCGAAGTGATGAACGAGGACTTCGTGCGCACGGCGCGCGCGAAGGGCGTGCCCGAGCGGCTCGTGATCGTCAAACACTGTCTGCGTAACGCAATGATCCCCGTCGTCACGATGATGGGTCTGCAATTCGGCTTTCTGCTCGGCGGCTCGATCGTGGTCGAGGTCGTGTTCAACTGGCCGGGCCTCGGGCGCTTGCTGGTGGATGCGGTGTCGATGCGCGACTATCCGGTGATTCAGGCGGAGGTTCTGCTGTTCTCGCTCGAATTCATCATCATCAATCTGGTCGTCGACGTGCTGTACGCCGTGATCAATCCGACCATCCGTTTCAAGTGAGGCCTGCATGAGCACGACAGCCACCGGGCCCGATGCGGCCAAACCTTCCGGCGCTGAGCGCGCGATCCGCACGCCATGGAGCGAGTTCTGGCGCAAGTTTCGCAAGCAGCACGTCGCGCTCGCCGCGGGCATTTTCGTGTTGCTGCTGGTCGTGATCGCGATTGCCGCGCCGCATATCGTGCCCTACGACCCTGAGAATTTCTTCGACTACGACGCGTTGAATGCGGGGCCTTCAGGCGCCCACTGGTTCGGCGTGGATTCATTGGGCCGCGATATTTTCAGCCGCATTCTTGCGGGCTCACGTATTTCACTCGAAGCCGGCTTTTTGTCTGTAGCGATCGGCGCGGTGATCGGCACTTTCTTCGGGCTGCTCGCGGGCTACTACGAAGGCTGGTGGGATCGCATCACCATGCGCGTGGCCGACGTGCTGTTCGCTTTTCCCGGCATTCTGCTTGCAATCGGCGTGGTCGCGATTCTCGGCAACGGCATGATCAACGTGATCTGCGCGGTGGCGATCTTCAGCATTCCAGCCTTCGCGCGGCTCGTGCGCGGCAATACGCTGATGCTCAAGCAGCTCACGTATATCGAAGCGGCGCGTAGCATTGGCGCATCGGATTGGACCATTATTGTGCGTCATATCTTGCCGGGCACGATCTCGTCGGTGGTCGTGTACTTCACGATGCGTATCGGCACCTCGATCATCACCGCCGCTAGTCTGTCGTTTCTCGGACTGGGCGCTCAACCGCCAACGCCCGAGTGGGGCGCAATGCTCAACGAAGCACGCGCGGACATGGTCACGGCTCCGCATATCGCGCTGTTTCCGAGTCTCGCGATCTTCCTGACCGTGCTCGCCTTCAATCTGCTGGGTGACGGCTTGCGCGATGCGCTCGACCCGAAGCTCGATCGCCCATGAGTTCGACGCAGTTGCCGGGTTTGCACGGTTTGCCGGATGTGCCGCATATCGGCGAGTTGCAGTGCGGCCCGCTGGGCACGATTGCCGACGTGCATGGCGTGAGCGTCGGGCACTGCACGCTCGATGAAGGCGCGCTACAAACCGGCGTGACCGTGATTCGTCCGCATGCGGGTGATCCGTTTCTGGACAAGGTGCCGGCGGCGTCGTCGGTAATCAATGGCTTTGGCAAGAGCGTGGGCCTCGTGCAGGTGGACGAACTGGGCACGCTCGAAACGCCTATCGCGCTGACCAATACTTTCGGCGTGGGTGCTGTAGCGCAGGCGCAGATTCGCGCGGCCATACGCGCCAATCCGGGCATCGGCCGCGAGTGGCCGACCGTTAATCCGCTGGTGTTCGAATGCAACGACGGATACCTGAACGATATCCAGGCGCTAGCCATCGGCGAGCAGCACTTCAATCAGGCATACGACGCGGCGAGTACGAACGTTGCGAGCGGGTCGGTGGGAGCGGGGCGCGGCATGTCGTGCTTCGATCTGAAGGGCGGCATTGGCAACGCTTCGCGTGTGGTGCGGATCGGTCAACGTGAATACACAGTGGGCGCGCTCGTGCTCGCCAACTTCGGCCGCTTGCCGATGCTGATTGTCGACGGTACTCCGCTCGGGCGAATTCTTGCCGGGCGTGCGGCAACAGAGAAGGCGGAATCGGCTGGCAAACGTGCGGACGTCGCGAAGCCCGAGCAAGGCTCGATCATCATGGTCGTCGCAACCGATGCACCGCTCGACGCGCGTCAACTCAAGCGCCTTTCGTTGCGCGCGGCCGCGGGCCTTGCGCGCACGGGTTCCGTCTATGGTCACGGTAGCGGCGATATTGCGCTCGCTTTTTCAACGGCTTATACGGTGCCGCATATCGCCGAATTCATCGCGCTCCCACCTCTGCTCGCCGATCAACACATGGACCCGCTCTTTCGCGCCTGCGCAGACAGCGTCGAACAGGCGATTCTCGATGCGTTGTGGAGCGCGGAGTCCGTGACCGGCCGCGACGGGCATCGACGTTTATCACTGGGCGAGAGCGCTCCCGATCTCGCGCATTTACTGAAAAGAAAGTCCTGATGAAAGTCCTTATTTCCGCCGACATCGAAGGGATTGCCGGCGTGTTTCATCCCGAACAAACGCGCGCGGGCAACGGCGAATACGAAGCCGCGCGCCGCTGGATGACGCTCGAAGCGAACGCGGCAATTGAAGGTGCGTTCGCCGGCGGCGCGACTCAAGTGTGGGTCAACGATTCGCACGGCGGGTTCCGCAATCTGCTGCCCGACCTGCTCGACCCGCGAGCTCAGGTGGTGCTCGGCAAGCCGCGCACGCTCGGCATGATGGCTGGTCTGGAATATGGCGCCGCGCTGGTCTTCATGATCGGGTATCACGCAATGTCGCAAACGCGCGGCATCCTCGCGCACACCATCAACAGTTTCGCGTTTGCACGCGTGTCGCTGAACGGGGAAGAGGTGGGCGAGGCGGGGCTTTACGGCGCGCTGGCGGAAGAATATGGTGCACAGGTAGCGCTTTTATCCGGCGACGACGTTTTCGCCGACGAAACCGCGCCGCGCTTTCCCGGCGCGCGCTTTGTCGTGACGAAGAGTGCGACCGGACACGCGAGCGGCGTCACGCAGTCGCCGGCCAGCGCTCGCGCAGCTATCGAAAGCGCTGCACGCGAGGTGGTGCAGCAGCATTTCGCCAACGGTCACCCTCCACAAGCTACGCGCGGCGCGGCCAAGCCTGTCGAGTGCGAATTGCGCGTGCAGACAAGCGCGCTAGCCGATCTGTTTTGCCAGTGGCCGACTATCACGCGTGTCGATGCCGTCACGTTGCGCTTTGGCGCGGAATCGGCTGAACACGCGGTGCGCATGCTCAACTGTTTATCCGCGATGTCGTTCATGCTGCGCTAGCGTTTGCGTTCTGCATTTGCGTTGCAGGACGCGTCGTGAGTCATTGAACGGCTGTACTACTGCTGCCTGCTCAATTCGCGCGCGGCACGGTCTATCACGTCGGCAATCGCGCCCGCATGCGACACCGGCGCGAGATGGCTCGACGCCATCGGCACGATCTTCGCGCCCATCCGCTCCGCCATGAATCTTTCGACGTCCGGCGACACTGCGCGGTCTTTTGTCGTCACCACGTACCACGACGGCTTCTCTTTCCACGCGACCTGGCTCACCGTTTCGCCGAAAGCCTTGGCGGCGATCGGTACTTGCGCGGCAGACAGCACACGCGTCAGGTTTTCGGGGACGTCGGCGGCGAAGTCAGCGTGGTATTTACTGCGGTCCAACCACAGAAAACCGCTCGCGTCCTTGATGATGCTCTGACCCGAGGGCATAGGCCCGCCGCGCTTCAGCAGGTCCATTGTCGACTCGTGCAGATCGGGCGCGATTGCCGCGATGTACACGAGCCCCGCGACGTTCGGCGCATTCGCTCCCGCTTCGGTAATTACCACGCCGCCCCATGAGTGGCCGACGAGCATCGTCGGGCCTTCCTGGCGAGCAAGCACGCGACGTGTCGCGGCGACGTCGTCGGCGAGCGAGGTCAGCGGGTTTTGCACCGAACTCACGTGGTAGCCCTTCTGCTGCAATTTCGCGACGACGCCGTTCCAGCTCGAACCGTCGACGAACGCACCGTGAACCAGCACGACATTGCGCACCGGCCCTGTCATCGTCGCGATGGCGGGCTTGGCGGCCGAGGCTGTAGCTGGCGCCCCGGAGGCGGCGGAAGGCACCGTAGATGGGCTGGCTTCGGCTGCCGGCGGAGCAACCGGCTCGGCGGACTGGGCGGGTTCGGGCGTGCGCTCCGCGGCCGGTGCCGCAGGCGCCGTGTTCTGTGCGACGTTTTGCGCAAAGACGCCGAGGCTTTCGAAACCGAGACAAAGGACGGCGGCGCAAAACAGGTGTTTGGGCGACATGTTGCATCTCCTGAGGCATCGAACCCGACTACGGCAACATACAGAAGCGGCGCGGCAGTGACAACCGCTATCCTCCCGTGCCGGTGCGGGGCGAAACAAAGCGCGGGTTGGTACCAGTATTTGGGCAATATCGTCCGAGGTAAAATTTTCGGTTCTGCCGGAGCGGACCACAAGTCCGGTCGGGCGATCGAAATCCATACACTGGGGCGCAATTTGGACAATGCACTACAGCAAGACGGCTTGAAGCGCGGGCTGAAGAACCGCCACATCCAGCTCATCGCATTGGGCGGCGCGATCGGCACGGGACTCTTTCTCGGCTCGGCAAGCGTACTGCAGGCCGCGGGCCCTTCGATGATTCTCGGCTATGCAATTGGCGGCATCATCGCGTTCATGATCATGCGGCAGTTGGGCGAAATGGTCGCGCAGGAACCCGTGGCCGGCTCGTTCAGCCATTTCGCGTACAAGTATTGGGGCGACTTTCCCGGCTTTCTGTCTGGCTGGAACTACTGGGTGCTGTACGTGCTCGTCAGCATGGCCGAATTGACGGCGGTCGGCACATACGTTCATTACTGGTGGCCCGGTGTGCCGACGTGGGTGTCGGCGCTGGTGTGCTTCGCGGGCATCAACGCGATCAACCTCGCGAACGTCAAAGCGTACGGCGAGACGGAATTCTGGTTCGCGATCATCAAGGTCGTGGCGGTGATCGGCATGATCCTGTTCGGCGGCTATCTGCTCGTCAGCGGACATGGCGGGCCGCAGGCGTCGATCAGCAATCTCTGGAGCCATGGCGGATTTTTCCCGCACGGGTTCCACGGACTCTTCACGATGCTCGCGGTCATCATGTTTTCGTTCGGCGGGCTGGAGCTGATCGGCATTACGGCGGCGGAAGCTGACGAGCCGCAAAAGAGCATTCCGAAGGCCGTGAATCAGGTCATCTACCGGATCCTGATTTTTTATATCTGCTCGCTCGCGGTGCTGCTGTCGCTGTATCCGTGGAACGAAGTCGCGGCCGGCGGCAGTCCGTTCGTGATGATCTTTTCGCAGATCGGTTCGACGCTGACCGCCAACGTGCTGAACGTCGTGGTGCTGACCGCGGCGCTGTCCGTGTACAACAGCGGCGTCTATGCGAATAGCCGCATGCTGTACGGTCTCGCGGAACAGGGCAATGCACCGCGCGCACTGATGAAGGTCGACCGGCGCGGTGTGCCGTATATGGCGATCGGCTTATCGGCGCTCGCCACGTTTACCTGTGTGATCGTCAACTATCTGATTCCCGCCGAGGCGCTCGGCTTGCTGATGGCGCTCGTCGTCGCTGCACTCGTGCTGAACTGGGCGTTGATCAGCCTGACGCATCTGAAGTCGCGCAGGGCGATGGTCGCAGCGGGCGAGACACTGGTCTTCAAGTCGTTCTGGTTTCCCGTCAGCAACTGGATCTGCCTCGCGTTCATGGCGCTGATTCTCGTGATTCTCGCGATGACCCCCGGCCTGTCGGTTTCTGTGCTGCTCGTGCCGGTTTGGCTCGTGGTGATGTGGGCGGGTTATGCGTTCAAGCGTCGTCGCGCGGCGGCGCATGTTGCCGCGCGGGTGGTGGGACGCTAGGAGGATGAGGCGAGCACGGCGAGAGCCGTGCTCGCCGAAAAGCAAAAACCCGCGAAGCGTTTGGCTTGCGCGGGTTTGCGATACATCTTGCGGCTGATTTACCGCTGATTTCGTGCTGACTACGAAAATGTTTGGTGCCCAGGGCCGGAATCGAACCGGCACGCCTTGCGGCGGGGGATTTTGAGTCCCCTGCGTCTACCAATTTCACCACCTGGGCAGATCTTGCAGCGCACGCGCGAGATGCTGGCGCGTCGCGAAGACGCAGATTATGGCCGAAAATTCGACGACGGGCAAGCCGGTTGCAGCCGCCGCCCGCCATGCCGTCAAACAGTGCGCGAGAAACGTTCGAGCGTCTGTTGGCCGAGATAGCGGTCGAACACCATTGCGATGTTGCGCACGAGCATGCGCCCGGCCGTCTGCACTTCCAGCTTGCGCTCGGACAGCGACAAGAGGCCGTCCTGCTCGAAGCCGCGCAAGCGGTCGAGTTCGGGCTCGAACGTATCGGCGAAGCGGATGCCGTACATCGCTTCGAATTCGTCGAACCGCAATTCCAGATGGCACATCAACTGGGTGATGATGTCGCGGCGTAGACGGTCGTCGGCGGTGAGGCGGACACCGCGTGCAATTGCCAGTTTGCCGGCGTCGATCGCCGCGCCATACGCGGGCAGGTCTTTCGCGTTCTGCGCGTAGACGTCGCCGACCTTGCCGATCGACGACGCGCCGAAGCCGATCAGGTCGCATTCGGCACGCGTGCTGTAGCCCTGGAAGTTGCGGTGCAAGGTTCGCTGTGCCTGCGCGCGCGCCAGTTCGTCGGTGGGCAGCGCGAAGTGATCCATGCCGATGTAGACGTAGCCCGCCGCTGTCAGACGCTCGACTACCCGTTGCAAGATAGCGAGCCGAATTGCAGGCGAGGGCAGCGTGGCCGCGTCCATCTGACGTTGCATTTTGAAGAGCTGCGGCATATGCGCATACGCGAACACGGAGAGGCGATCAGGCGCGAGTTCGATCATCGTGTCCAGCGTGCGAGTGAAGCTTTCCACCGTTTGATGCGGCAGCCCGTAGATCAGATCGACGCCGATCGAATGAAAGCCTGTATGCCTCGCGGCCTGCATGACGGAGGCAGTCATATCGAGCGGCTGAATGCGGTTGATGGCGCGCTGCACGAGCGGATCGAAGTCCTGCACGCCGAGACTCAGGCGATTGAAGCCGAGCTTGCGTAGATGCGCGATGGTCTCGGGCGAAGCCTCGCGCGGATCGACTTCAATGGAATATTCGGCTTCGTCGTCAGGCAGCAAGGTGAAGTGCTCGCGGGCCGCGCTCATCAGTTCGGCCAGTTCATCGTTCGACATGAACGTGGGCGTGCCGCCGCCCAGATGCAATTGCGATACTGGTCGGCGCGTATCGAAACACGCTGCCTGCAAGGCCATTTCGCGCTTCAGCTGTTCGAGGTAGGAGCGGGCGCGCGCGCGGTTTTTCGTCGCGATCTTGTTGCAGCCGCAGTAGAAGCAAACTGTGTCGCAGAACGGAATATGGAAGTACAGCGAGAGGTCCGCGGCCGATGCGCCGGGGTCCGCTGCGGCGCGTAAATAGTCGGCAACGGAGAAGTTGTCGCGGAACTGAAGGGCAGTGGGATAGGACGTATAGCGTGGGCCGTTCGCGCTGTACTTGGCGAGCAGATCCGGGCGAAACAGCGAATTGGCGGTGGTCATGAAGGGCTCGTTGTGATGGCCACCGGCAAAGAGGCGGGAACTCCGCTGTTTCCCGCATTGATGAACGGAACTCGCGGCGCCTCACAAGCGTGGCCTTGAGGGTCAGTCGAGTTTACGTGAGCGGTCTCGCGCCGGATTGTGTAAAAAGGTCGCACGCGACGCAGTGGCACAATGCGGGTCGGGTGGCGATGCGCCGCTCTTCGATTTAAGGACAATGTAGTGAGTGATGTGCGCGATCGCGTGACGAAACGCGACTCTCCGTTTGATGTGGCAGAGCATGCGTGCCGGCCCGATTGCGGCGCGTGTTGTATCGCGCCGTCGATTTCGAGTCCGATTCCGGGCATGCCGAACGGCAAGCCGGCGGGCGTGCGCTGCGTGCAACTAGGCGAAGACTTGCGATGCGCGATCTTCGGCCGGCCCGAGCGGCCGGCATGCTGCTCGGGGCTGCAGCCGCAGCTGGAAATGTGTGGGCCGGACCGAGGAAGCGCGCTTGCATGGCTCACGCTGCTCGAAGCGCAGACCCGGCCGGAAGTTGGATAAAGCAAGTACCTGGACCGAGGCAGGCTCTCAATTGTGGTTGATCGGAGATTGTGTATGACTGGACTTGTCGCGCCCACCAGGCGCCGTTTTCTACTCGCAGCGCTGGCCGGTGCCGGCGCGCTTGGCGTTATCTCGCTCACGGCCTGCGCCGCGTCGATCTTTCCATTCATTCCGTCGCACTACACGTTCTCGCAGCAGCAAGTGCAGGACGCCGTGCAGCGCAAATTCCCGTATCAACGCACTGTCTCACAAGTATTCGACGTCGCGCTGAGCCATCCGGTGGTCGGCTTGCTGCCCGAGGCGAACCGTGTTTCGGTGAAGCTCGATGCGCACCTCGCGAGCCCGTTCATGCCGCAGCCGGTCGACGGCGTCTTCACGTTGTCGAGCGAACTTGCGTACGACGCCGCGAGCAAATCCGTCGTGCTGAAATCGCCCAACGTCGACAACGTCAGCGTGACCGGCGACGCGCAGGCTTATACGCAACAGATCAACGCCGCCGCCGCCGTGCTCGCCACGCAGTTGCTGAGCAATTACCCGATCTACACATTCAAGCCGGAACAACTTCAATTTGCCGGAGTTAATTACGAACCCGGTACAATCACCATCCTTACAAACGGTATACGCGTGCAAATCGTCGAGAAATGACGTTGCGCGTGGCCGGCAGGGCCGACAAACGAAAACGATGAGGGGCACGGATGGACTGGTTATTGGCTTGCAAGGCGTTGATTCTGGGCGTCGTAGAAGGCTTGACGGAATTTTTGCCGGTGTCGAGTACGGGGCACCTGATCGTCGCGGGGAGTCTCCTCAACTTCACCGACGAACATGCCAAGACCTTCGACGTCGTCATTCAGCTCGGCGCGATTCTCGCGGTGTGCTGGGAGTTTCGCCGCCGTATCGGCAGCGTGGTGACTGGCCTGCCGAGCCGTCCGGAAGCGCGGCGCTTTACGTTGAACGTGATCATCGCGACCATTCCGGCGGTCGTGCTCGGTCTGCTGTTGGAAAAGTCGATCAAGGCTGCGCTGTTTTCGCCGGTGCCCGTGGCGTTCGCGCTGGTGGTGGGCGGCGTCGTCATCTTGTGGGCAGAAGCGCGCCAGCGCGCGCAGGCTCGCGAAGGCGGACAAGCCAGGGTTGCGCGCGTGACCAGCGTGGACGACCTGAGCGCAATGGACGCGCTCAAAGTCGGCCTCGCTCAATGTTTCGCGTTGATCCCTGGCACGTCGCGCTCGGGCTCGACAATCATCGGCGGGATGTTGTTCGGACTCGACCGGCGCGTGGCCACTGAGTTTTCGTTTTTCCTCGCGATCCCGATCATGTTCGGCGCGACTGCCTACGAGTTGTACAAGGACTGGCATCTGCTGTCCGTCGACGCGCTCGGCGTTTTCGCGATCGGCTTCGTGGCTGCGTTCGTCAGTGCCTTTCTGTGTGTGCGATGGTTGCTTCGCTACATCGCCGGACACGATTTCACGGCGTTCGCGTGGTATCGCATCGGCTTTGGATTGCTGATCCTGCTAGTCGGCTATAGCGGCGCGCTGAGCTGGACGGAGTAAGTCTCCCCGCTTTTCGCAGGCCGGAAAAAAAGGTCCGTCACTTGAGGTGGCGGACCTTTTTGTTTATGCGACGTCGCGTTTGCGGAACACGAGATCCCACACACCGTGGCCGAGGCGCAGGCCGCGTCGCTCGAACTTCGTTACGGGACGATATTCGGGGCGCGGCGCATAGCCGTCGACGGTGTTTTGCAACGTCGGCTCGGCATTGAGCACTTCAAGCATTTGCTCGGCGTAGTTCTGCCAGTCGGTCGCGCAATGCAGATAGGCGCCGGGCTTCAGGCGCGACGCGAGCAGCGCGACGAACTTCGGCTGAATCAGACGACGCTTATGATGGCGCGCCTTGTGCCACGGGTCGGGAAAGAAGATGTGCACGCCGTCGAGACTGTCCGGCGCGATCATCTGTTCGAGCACTTCCACGGCGTCGTGCTGAATGATGCGGATGTTGGTCAGCGCCTGCTCGCCCATCAACTTCAACAATGCGCCGACACCCGGTTCGTGCACTTCGACGCCGAGAAAATCGTCAGTTGGACGGTGCGAGGCGATTTCCGCGGTGGTCGCGCCCATGCCGAAGCCGATCTCCAGAACGCGCGGCGCTTCACGGCCGAATACGCTGTTCCAGTCCGGCTGCTGCGGCGTGAACGGAACGACGAAGCGCGGGCCGAGCTCGTCCATCGCGCGGCGCTGACCGGTCGACACGCGGCCGGCGCGCGTGACAAAGCTGCGAATGCGCCGAAGATGCAAGGCTTCGCTGTGCGGCGCGGAGTCGTCGGCGGCGGCGGCGACATCGTCTGTTTCGTTGGAGGACGTCGGAAGGTCGTCGGGCGAGCCGGCGTTGTTGGGATCGTGGATCATGGTCGATGCTGCTACAAGGATGAAGGCTTCGCGGCTTGCTCGGCGCGGGTTGGCCAAAATTTGGCGCTAATTGGCGCTGATCGGCGCTCGCTGATGACGACGCGGCGCACCGCGTCAGCACGAGCCGGTTGTCATATCGGCAAGCGGATTGCGATCAGTCGCCGCGCGGGCTAGCCGTCGCTACAAAAAAGCCGCCTTCGTAGAGGCGGCTCGTGCCTGATTAGTGCCCAAGGCTCGGCAACAACGTGGAGCTGGCGTTGCAAGTGCGCGTAAGGTAGCACAACGCGAAAGGGTGCGTCCAGACAGCGCGCCGTTCGCCGCGGCCGCAGGCAGCGCACATTCCGTTCTAGTAACGGTGCAGGTCTTGTATGATTTAATCGTTCTGTAAGCCAGCCCTTTTCAACGATTAAACTACGCGAATACGTTATGAGTAAGCACACACACAATCACCGCGAAGCAAGACCAGCGAAAACCGGCTGGAGCCCGATTAAACCCACCAAGATTCCCGCTACGTCCGTGAATGCGCTTCGGGAAGCGATGTCGACTGAAGGTGTGCCGCTGACTCAATTCAACGATCTGCTGTGGCTCATGGCGCAGGAGTCGGGCGGCGCGGTGAATCTGCGCAATCCTAAATCCGGCGCACGCGGGCTGTTTCAATTGCTGCCGTCGCAATATGAATTGAATCCGGATGGCGTCAAGTCTTTTGGCAATGCAGTGGAAGAATGCCGCGGCGGAATTCGATATATTCTCGGCCGCTATCACAATGCGGCGTCCGCCCGTTTGGCGTGGAAAGCCAATCAGTGGATTTGACGTATCAGGCGTGTTCTGCTTTGCGTAACTGAACTTCAGTGCGGTGAATGCAGATACTTTCTTCGAAGCAGCAGTTGCGAGCGGGTTGCCAAACTGCCGGAAAGTATCTGGAGCGGGCGATGGGAATCGAACCCACGGCTCTAGCTTGGGAAGCTAGGGTATTACCATTATACGACGCCCGCAGAGCGCGCTATTTTACTCGCGAAAGGGCAGCGAGCGCAAACTGCGCCGCTGCTTTTCCTTATGCCGCATTGTGCGCGGCGACGTCGTCCGGCATTCCGCTTTGCTTCAGATCACGAAGTAAGTCAGTTGGACGGCGGCGCGCGTGACCACCATCAGCAGCACCTGCACGATCACGAACAGAAGAATCGGCGAGAGGTCGATGCCTCCGAGATGCGGCACGACGCGTCGCAGCGGATTCAGAAACGGCGCGGTCAGTTGATAAAGGATCGGCATTGCCGGCGAACGCGGATTCAGCCAGGACAGCAGCGCCATCAGGATCGTCATCCAGATGATCAGATTCAGCGCCCACTTGATTACCGTCAGTACCGCGACGATCAGCAGCGTCGGCACCAGCGTGAGCGGGTCGGCGCCGGTCAGGACCACCATCAGCACGACGTAGACGATCGCCGCGATCAGCGCCGCGACGAGGCTCGCCCAGTCGACGTTGCGCGTGCTCGGCAGAATGCGGCGCAGCGGCAGAACGATCCAGTTCGTCGCTTGTAGCACGGCGTTCGTGACCGGGTTGTACGGCGGCATGCGCACGACCTGCAGCCAGGCGCGCAAGAGCAGCGCCGCGCCGAAGAGGGTGAAGACGGTATTGAGCAGAAAACGGGCGATATCGCCAAACATCGTGTGTCCTTATGCTTCTGATGACAGCCGTGGAACGGCATGGGCGCCGGTGCTTTTCGGTGCTGGAGCACAGGCGGGTCAGTAACTGGCATCGACCGCCGACGCGGCCGCATGCATTGCCAAGCGGATGATACGGGTCGTGCAAGGCTCGCATTTTCAACGACGGACGAAGAGCCGCTCCCGCATCAACTGCGGCCAGTCACACGGAAACCTTGATTTCGCTGATGAGAATGGCGCCGTTGCCGCCGTCGGTGTAGTTCGGAATGTCGGCCAGCAGGCGTTCGGATGCCGGCTTGAAGACCTTGTAAAAGTCATCCGTGCTGTCGAACAGGAAGTGACCCGCGGCCACATAAGGCGGCGGCGTACCCGGCGGGCCCGCGTTGATGCCCACGTCGACGGACCATCCCTTCAGCGACGGGCCAAACAGTTCCGCCGCGAGCGGCATGTGGGTGACGCAGTAATAGTCCACGTCGAAGTGGCCGTTTTCCCGATACGGATAGAGGATGCTGACCTTGATCATTGTGCGTTCTCGTCTGTTGGTCCCGAAGCGAGGCGCCGGCGGATTGCGCGCGGCGCCGGACGTCACATTATCACGGCTTACTTGACGCTTGCACCTGCTGCCGCCTGATTCAGCGAGCGGCTCAACGAATCTTCCACCGCGTCGGCGATTGCGGCGATTGCCGCAGGCGGCGTGGCGCGGCGTTGCGCCAGCTCGACCGCGCGCCGTGACAGCAAACCGTACAACGCAGCGTGATCTCCGCCGAGGCTTTCCATCAACGCCAACTGCTTTTGCACGACACCGGTGTCGCCGCGCGAGACCGGCCCGGCGAGCGCGTTGGGCAGTCCCTTGTCGCGAGCGGTCTGGATGGTGCCCGCGAGCATCGGCAACAGCGCACGCAACGCTTCGTCCTCGGCAAAACCGAGCGTGCGCCACAGCGCGACGCATTCGGCCAGGCTGCAGAGCGCGAAACTCGCCGCATAGTGCGCGGCGCCGTGGTACAGCATGCGGCCGCCCGGCGGAATCGACAACGGATGACAGCCTAGCGCGACGGCCAACGCCGTCAGCGTGTCTTTCAGGTCGCCGTCGGCCTCGATCGTTACCGAGCAGCCGGCGATACGGTCGAGGTCGGCCAGTTCGCCGCTGAACAGGTAGAGCGGATGAAAGCCGCCGATCGCCGCGCCCTGGTCCCGCGCGCCCGCCAGCAACTCGACCGGCGACGCGCCGCTGCAATGCACGAGCGCCTTGCCATAGACTGCATCGGCGGCGAACCGCAGTGTGTGCGCTGACGTACCGATGCTGTCGTCGGGAACGGCTAAAAAGACAACATCGGCGCCGTCGACGACTTGCTGAGGATCGTCGAGCGCCATGCAGTTGGGAATTTGACTGGCGAGCCGGCTAGTGGAAGCCGGCGTGCGGCTCGCCACTGCCGTCACCGGATAGCCTGCGCGCGAGAAACTCAGCGCGAGGCATCGCGCGAGCCGGCCCGCGCCGATAAAGCCGAGGCGTGGCAAATGGGAGTCGGGCTGGGACTGGGACATGTCGACGTGCTCCAGACGGGGCGTGATAGGGAACAAGCAGTATCGCGCATCGGCAGGGTCGCAGCGCGTGCAACGGTCGTCAGATGAGTTTGCCTGCGATATGACGCGAGCTGCTGATCATGGCGTCGCGCGCGCCCTGCGGGCTTGAAAACTGCTCACAATTTCCGGATGGCCGGTCGGCCGTGGCTGTCTATGGGTATTCGCTTCGCAATTTCGCAATCGGATTCGGGGAGGCTACGATGAATATTTTTTCTTACCGGAAGCACTTGCGGTTCTTGACCCACGCTCAGCGGCGTCGCTGGTGGGATCAGAAGAAGCGTCTGAGCCCGCGCGTGCGCATCAGCGCCGCGTACGTGCCACCCAACGTGTCCCGCGAATTCGCTTACGTGAAGGTCGGCTGACCGACACCCGTTTCGAGCCTTAACAAAGCCCGGCCTCTGCGCCGGGTTTTTTATTGGGCCGTTGCTCTGCGCCGTCAGCATTGAAGCTAATTTGTAATTAAAGATTACCGACGCGGCGTCCGTTTAACTCGCGACACCTTCCTGTCCACCGCGAAGAGGCCTAATCCGTTGATTCCTTAGGCCGTTCGCGCTTTTCAAGCAATGCTGCTTTCCAGGCGACAGCGCAAAACCTTTTCGCGTATTGCAATTTGCAACAAATGCGAACAGCGTCGCGCGGGCTTTTTGGATAAATTGGTTTCGTAGCATGCACGGCATGCGAAGTTGGCGACCTTCAATGGGCCGCGCCAGGAGAACAAAAGTGAAGAAGATCGTTCCGTTCGTCGTTGCCGCCGCACTCGGCGTGGGGCTTGCCGCCACCGCGCAGGCACACGTCTCTGTCGGTATCGGTATCGGGGTACCGGTCGCGCCGGCTTATCCTGTCTATGCCGCGCCCGTCTATGCCCCGCCGCCGCCGGTGTACTATCCGCCGCCGCCTCCCGTCGTCTATGCGCCGCCGCCTGTGGTCTATGGGCCGCCGCCCGTCGTAATGGGTGGGTATTACGGTTACGGTCGCCCTTATTATCGCCACGGCTATTACGGTGGTGGTTATGGCCACGGTTACTATCGGCGCTAATTCTGCCTGACCCACGAGTTGTGATCGACACCTGCCTGGTTGGCGCCTCGCTGTAGGCGGGCAGAGAGTCTGAACGGCGTAACGCCGGCTTGATCGCCGCGTTACGCCGTTTTGTTTTCTGCGGCATTGAGTGAGTTGTTGCGGAAGTTTCAAAGCGTCGGCGAAGCTGGGAGAATGGCTGTTTCGCCACCGCTCTGGAGAACTCCGCCAATGCAGCCGATGCACCCACTTCCCGCTCCCACCTTCGACGACGTGCTCGACGCCGCAGCGCGACTCGAGGGCGTCGCGCACCGCACGCCAGTTCTCACATCGAGCACGTTCAACGAGCGCACCGGAGCGTCGGTATTCTTCAAGTGCGAGAACTTCCAGCGAATGGGCGCGTTCAAGTTTCGCGGCGCCTATAACGCGATCTCGCATTTCGACGCGGAGCAGCGCAAGGCCGGCGTGCTGACCTATTCGTCCGGCAACCATGCGCAGGCTATTGCGCTGTCGGCGCGCCTCGCCGGCATCCGCGCGACGATCATCATGCCGCACGACGCGCCCGCGGCCAAAGTGGCCGCCACCAAGGGCTATGGCGGCGAGGTAATCACCTACGACCGCTATAAGGAGAACCGCGAGGAAATCGGCCGAAGGCTCGCCGAGGAGCGCGGCATGACGCTGATTCCTCCATACGATCATCCCCATGTGATCGCGGGGCAGGGCACGGCGGTGAAGGAATTGATCGACGAAACGGGGCCGCTCGACATGCTATTCGTGTGTCTGGGCGGTGGCGGGCTGATTGGCGGCAGCGCGTTGTCGGCGGCGGCCTTGAGCCCGGACTGCACGGTAATTGGCGTGGAGCCGCAAGCAGGCAACGACGGTCAGCAATCTCTTGCGCGCGGCGAGATCGTGCATATCGACACGCCGCGCACCATCGCCGATGGCGCGGCCTCGACGCATCTGGGCGACTACACCTTCGCGATCATTCGCAAGCTGGTTGCGCGGATCGAAACCGTCACCGACGAACAGTTGATCGACACCATGCGCTTTTTCGCCCAACGCATGAAGATCGTCGTTGAGCCGACCGGCTGCCTCGCGGCGGCGGCCGTGCTCAACGGCGTGGTGCCAGTGAAGGGCAAGCGTGTGGGCGTGGTGGTGAGCGGCGGTAACGTCGATCTCGAGAAGCTCGCGCAGTACCTGGCCTGATTGTTTCCGGCCAGAAGCCGGCTGACGTGTAGGAAGACGGCCCGCCTCCAGGTTCATAGGGCGGGCCGTTGCATGTCAGCTCGCCGCTTGTGCGACTGGCGAGCGCTCTGCCGTTTGCAGAATCAGATCGCGGTAACCGTTCACGATCACGCTGTATGAGAAGTAGGCGAACAGCAGCGCGGACAACACATGGCACGCGCGCAGCAAACCGGTGCCGGCGCGCTTGCGCCCGTGGCTGCCGAGGCCGCAGATGAACACCGTCCAGCACAAGCCGCCAAGAAAGAAACCGCCGAGAAAGACGGGCGCGGTTTTGGCGCTCGTCGCGCCGGCTTTGGCGATCAGCGCGCCCCCGACTGCGGCAAACCACAGAATCGCCGAGGGTGACGACACCGCCAGCAACACCCCGCGCAGGAAGCCGCGCCACGCAGACAGATGCGGCGAACTGGCGTCCGCCTCGCCGGCGACAGGCGGTGCCGACGCCGGAAACATCGCTTCGCGCGCCATCTTCCAGGTAAGAAACAGCAGGATGAGCGCGCCGCCAATCCACACGACCCAGCGCACCGACTCGAACTGTAGCAGCGCAGCCATGCCCGCTAGCGCAAGCGCCGCATAAATCAGGTCGCCGACGCACGACCCAAGGCCGAGCCAGAAGCCCGGCTTGAACCCGTGCGACAGCGCCAGCGAAATCATCGCGACGTTCACGAGGCCGATGTCGAGACACAACGACAAAGACAGGAAGAACCCGTCCGACATCATCGAGAAGGCATGCATGCCTGCAACTGCTCCATCTGTTTGTTATGCGGCCGCGCTCGATGCGCTCGACGCGCTCGATGCGCTCACAGTCCCAGTTCGTTCCACAAACTGTCGATTCGCTGCTTCACCGCCGCGCTCATTTCGATGGGCCGGCCCCATTCGCGATCGGTCTCGCCAGGCCATTTATTGGTCGCGTCGAGTCCCATCTTCGAACCTAGGCCCGCGACCGGCGACGCGAAGTCGAGATAGTCGATCGGCGTGCGATCGACGAGCACCGTATCGCGTGTCGGGTCCACGCGCGTGGTGATCGCCCAGATCACTTCTTTCCAGTCGCGAATGTTGACGTCTTCGTCCACGACGACAATGAACTTCGTATACATGAACTGTCGCAGGAAGCTCCAGACGCCGAACATCACGCGCTTGGCGTGGCCCGGGTAGCTCTTCTTCATCTGCACGATCGCCATGCGGTAGCTGCATCCTTCTGGCGGCAGATAGAAATCGGTAATCTCGCTGAACTGCTTCTGCAGAAGCGGCACGAACACTTCGTTGAGCGCGACGCCGAGCACGGCAGGCTCATCGGGCGGTTTGCCGGTGTACGTGGAATGGTAGATCGCGTCGCGGCGCATGGTGATTCGCTCGACAGTGAATACGGGGAACCACTCCTGTTCGTTGTAGTAGCCGGTATGGTCGCCATACGGGCCCTCCAGCGCGTGCTCATAGGCGGCCGAGGCGCCCTTGGCCGGCCGCGGCGGCGCGCCGGCCGGAGCGGGCGAGGGCGCACCTTCCTGCGGATAGATGAAGCCTTCGAGCACGATTTCAGCGCGCGCGGGTACCTGCAGACCGTCGACGCCCGGCGTAATGCATTTGGCCAGCTCCGTCCGACCGCCGCGCAGCAAGCCTGCGAACTGGTATTCGGACAGCGTGTCCGGCACTGGCGTCACCGCGCCGAGGATGGTCGCCGGATCCGCACCCAGCACGACCGCTACCGGATACGGCTGGCCAGGATTCTTCAACGCGAACTCGCGGAAGTCGAGCGCGCCCCCACGATGTGCGAGCCAGCGCATGATCAGCTTGTTGCGTCCAATTAACTGCTGGCGATAGATGCCGAGATTTTGTCGGCTCTTGTTCGGGCCTTTTGTGACGGTCAGGCCCCATGTGATCAGCGGGCCGGCGTCCCCGGGCCAGCAAGTCTGGATAGGCAGCTTTTCGAGGTCGACGTCGTTACCCTCCCACACGATTTCCTGGCAAGGTGGCGCGCTCACGGTTCGTGGCGCCATGTCCCACACCGCCTTCGCAAGCGAGAACAGTTTGCCCGCGTCCTTCAGCCCTTTTGGCGGCTCCGGTTCCTTCAACGCAGAGAGCAGCCGGCCGACGTCGCGCAGAGAATCGAGCGCGGCGCCGTCGCCTTCGCCCGCTTCAGCATCGATGCCCATACCGAGCGCTACCCGGCGCGGCGTGCCGAACAGGTTGCCAAGCACCGGGAACGCATGCGCCTCCTGGTTCTCAAACAGCAGAGCCGGCCCCCCGGCGCGCAGCACGCGGTCGCACAGTTCGGTCATTTCCAGTACAGGCGATACCTTTTGCGGGATACGGCGCAGTTCTCCAATCGTCTCGAGACGGCCGATGAAGTCACGCAGGTCTTTGTATTTCATCTGATGCGGTTGTGTGCCGCGAGCGGCGATAGAGGAAGCGCGACTGCGGAGGAGGCGCTGGAACGATTGTCGATTTTACCTGCGTTGGCTAGCGCACGTAGATCGGCCGAACGTCATAGGGCGAGCGGCAATCGCCAAAATGCCGAAAAACCGCTCCGTACGGCCCTTTGAGCGGTCGGAACCCTTGTCGTTATTACAATTAGTTATACTTTCGCGAGTTTATAGTGTTGACGATCTATAAAACCGTGCCCTAGAATCCGTCCACGTTGGTTGCAGGGCGTGAACCTTTTACCACTGCCCCCGGTCCCATTAGACGCAACGCGTCACCGCTTACCGAAGCCCTGCACGGTATTCGTCGGTCTTATCGATGTCCTTGCCAGCGCCAACTGACGCTGGTTTTTCGCGTGGGAGCCACCGCCCGCATGTTTTCGGCATGCCGCGGACCGCTTTTCAGGAAGGCTCCCCACAAACGGTATTTGCCGTTTTCCCGACGTCGCTGCTGCCCTAACCAGACAGAGCGCGCGATGTCTTGACTCTGCGAATGTGTGGTACCGCCTGTTTTTCCGGTGGGGTTCGCGGATCATGCAACATGGGAGATCTGAATGAACGCCTGGTTATCGTGGCGTCCCGACGAACGTATCGCGCAAGTCGTGCGCGGTGCAGTCCGTCGCGGGACGCAATTGAGTCATCACCTGTTCAGCATTGTCGGCGGCATTGCCGTGGTGCTGGCAATCGCGCTGTGGCTGATGCCCACGTGGCGCGGCACCCTCGCGGCGAAGCTGATGCCGGTCCTTTCCGCGGCTGTGCAAGCTGGCCCCGCGCGCCTGCTGCAAGGCAACCCGCTGCCTGCTTTCGGGCCGCCGGGGCGTACCTCGTCGGACGAAACGCTGTCCGCGAACTCGAACCCAAACAGCGCTGACGCAGCAAGCGTCGGCAATAACGCGGGCGTGAGCGTCAGCAACACCAGTTATGACGGCGCGTTCGACGGTTCCGGCTCCGCAGGCATGGGAATCGCGGCGCTCAACGGCCTCGATCCGCGCACGATGCAAAGCGTTTCGGCGTTGGCCAGACTGATTCCTGCGCAACGCGTGTCCGCCGACGCGCGCGACGATCGCGTGTTGATTTCGTCGCGTGAGCAGGCTCTCGTAGCGTCGTACCTGGCTCGTCGCTACCGCGTCGCCCAGGAGCCTGTCGGCGAGCTGGTGAAGGCTGCGTTTGACACCGGTCGCGAAGTCGGTCTCGACCCGCTGCTGTTGCTGTCGGTCATGGCGATCGAATCGGGCTTCAACCCTTACGCCGAGAGCGGGGTGGGCGCCCAAGGCCTGATGCAGGTGATGTCCAAGGTTCATTCGGACAAGTTCCAGTATTTCGGCGGCGAGAGCGCGGCGCTTGAGCCGGTTGCGAACATCAAGGTCGGCGCGCTGGTTCTGAAGGATTGCATCGCGCGCGGCGGTTCGCTGCCGGGCGGACTGCGGCTGTATGTCGGCTCGACGTCGCAGGACGACGGCGGCTACGGCGCCAAGGTGATGGCAGAACGCGCGCGTCTGCGTGACGTCGCGCGCGGCCGCAAGGTGCCGATCAACGCGCCGCAGGCGCCGGTTATCACTGCATCGAATAATGCGTCGTCGTCATCCTCGTCGTCGTCCGCTGCTGCGAACAACAGCAATGGCAAGCGGGTGCAGGTCACGCTGGAAGGAAGCCATCCGTTGAGCGCCGCTGCGCCGGGCAAGACGCCGGTCTCGGAGCAGGACGATGCCAGCACGAGCGCTCCCAAACACGTGGCGTCTGCCGCGGAACTGGGCGCCTGAATCGCTCGCAAAGCCAGCCTCATGCTGATCGCCTGACACGAACGTGAACGGCAAGAAAAAGGACACCCTCGGGTGTCCTTTTTTGCTGTTAGGAAGGCAGCGCCGCCGAAAGACAAAAAGACAGCAGCGTCCTGGGTCCGGCTGTGCCTGGCTCCAGGCAGCTCTCGCTACGCACGAGGCACTCGTCAGGCCCGGCTGCCTTGCGCTTCTACTGCGGTTGGCCGAAAAGCCGCGCCAGGCGTTCCACCGCCTCTTCCAGCTTCTGGTAGGCGGTTGCGTACGACAGCCGGATATATTGTTTTGGCGCGTGGCTGCCGAAGTCCATTCCTGGCACGAGCACAACACCTGCCTCGTGCAGCATCGCTTTCGTGAGCGCCGAACTGTCGCCTGCGGCAGGGTGAGCGACGCTCCGGCAGTCGGCGTAGACGTAGAACGCGCCGTCGGGCATGACAGGCACTGTGAAGCCCAATGATTCGAGCGCCGGCGCGATGAAGTCACGCCGCCGTTTGAACTCGAGACGGCGTGCCTCGTACGTTGCGATGGTCTGCGGTTCGAAGCACGCGAGCGCCGCGTGCTGGGCGAGCGCTGACGCGCAGATGAAGAGATTCTGCGCCAGTTTCTCGAATGCGCTCACCATGCCCGGCGGGACCACCAGCCAGCCGAGGCGCCAGCCCGTCATGTTGAAGTACTTCGAGAAGCTGTTGACCGTGATGACGTCGTCGCCATAGGACAGCGCCGACACGGGTTTAGCGTCGTAGCTCAAGCCCTGGTAAATCTCGTCGACGATCGTGAAGCCGCCACGCGCTCGCACCGTTTTGACGATGCGTTCCAGTTCCGCCGGCTCGATGGACGTGCCGGTCGGGTTGGACGGCGACGCGAGCAGCACGCCACGCGTGCGCTCGTTCCAGAGCCGCTCGACGTCGGCGGCAGTCAGTTGGAAGCGTTCGGCAGGGCCGCTTGGCACCATCACCGGTTTGCCTTCGGCGGCGATCACGAAATGGCGGTTGCACGGGTAGCAGGGGTCCGGCATCAACACTTCGTCGTCGCGATCTACCAGTGCCGCGCACGCCAGCAGCAATGCGGCCGATGCGCCCGCGGTCACCACGATCCGGGCGGGATCCACGTTGACGCCGTAGACCTCTGCGTAGTGCGCCGAAATTGCTTCGCGCAGTGCGTGCAGGCCAAGTGCGCTGGTGTATTGCGTGACGCCGCGGCGCAGCGCGTTCGCTGCTGCCTCGATGACAGGTTCGGGGGCGGTGAAATCGGGCTCGCCGATTCCCATGTGAATGATGTCGCGTCCGTCGCGCTCAAGAAGCGCAGCCTCTTTTGCCAGCTCCATCACGTAGAACGGCTGGATGGAATCGACGCGTGCGGCGAGCCGCATAAGAGGTTCGGTCACGGAGTTCATACGGTCAAATCCAGTTCAAATGCGAAAGCGCGACCGCCATTCGCGCGGTTCTCGCGCGCGGCAGCGTTGTGACAGGCGATGCATTTCGTTGTGTCGGCGTCGCGTACATTTGCGACGGTTTTGCCGCCGTGTTGCGCGAGCCGACCACACGCATGCCTAGCCCTTCTTGCGAGCGGCTTCGATTTCGGCGACGCGCAGCTTGGCCGCCAGCTTGTCGAGCACGCCATTCACGTACTTGTAGCCGTCGGCGCCGCCGAAGGTCTTGGCCAGTTCAACCGCTTCGTTGATCACCACGCGATAAGGAATATCGAGGTGATTCTTCAGTTCAAACGCGGCGACGAGCAGCACTGCGCGTTCGACCGGCGAAAGCTGCTCGATCGGACGGTCCAGGCAAGGCGCGATGTCGGCGGACAGCGCCTGCGAATCGCGGATCACGCCGTGCAGAACGGCGTCCAGATGCTCATGGTCCGCTTTGTCGAAGCCCTGCGCGCCGCGCAGTTGCGCGTCGATCTCACCGCCGGGCGAACCCGACAGCAGCCACTGATAAAGCCCCTGCGTGGCCAGTTCGCGGGAGCGTCGGCGTGCGCTCTTCATGCCTCTTCCTCTTCTTCGTCTTCTTCTTCGTCGCCACCGAGTTGTTCCAGCGCAACCGCGAGGTTCGCCATTTCGACCGCCACGCGTGCAGCGTCGCGACCTTTCTCGGTCATGCGAGCGACGGCTTGTTCGTCGTTCTCAGTGGTCAGCACCGCGTTTGCAACAGGGATGCCGAAGTCGAGGCCGATGCGTGTGATGCCCGCGCCGCTTTCGTTCGACACCAGTTCGAAGTGGTACGTTTCACCGCGGATGACCGCGCCGAGCGCGATCAGCGCGTCGAACTGCGCGCTCTCAGCGAGCTTTTGAAGCGCCAGCGGGATTTCCAGCGCGCCCGGCACGGTGACGAGCAGCACGTCTTCGCCGGTCACGCCGAGGCGTTCGAGTTCTTCGATGCACGAGTCGGCGAGGCCGTTGCAGACGGGTTCGTTAAAACGCGCCTGGACGATGCCGATGCGCAGTCCGTCGCCGTCGAGGTTCGGTTGGTATTGTCCGATTTCCATGTGAATTCCGTAGTGTTTTTGGGTGAGCGCGAGGCGCGTGAATGACCGGATCAGCGTTATTGCGGAGGCTGCGCGACACTGCCTGGCATGGGTATGAAGCCTGTGACTTCGAGGCCGTAACCCGACATGCTGCCCAGCTTGCGCGGATTCGACAGCACCTGCATCTTGCCGACGCCCAGCTCGCGCAAAATCTGCGCGCCGATGCCGTAGGTCTTGAAGTCGACGGGCCGGCGCTTGAGCGCGTCTGCTTTTTCTTTCGAATCGAACGCCTTGAAGACGTCGATCAGATGTTCCTTCGAGTCGCCGCAATTGAGCAGCACGATCACGCCGACTTCGCGCGAGGCGATCTCTTTCATGGCTGCGTCGAGCGTCCACGAATGAGTGGATTCGCCGACTTCGAGCAGGTCGAGCACCGACAGCGGCTCGTGCACGCGCACCGGCGTGTCGTGCTCGGGGTTCGGCGTGCCGCGCACGAGGGCAATGTGCGGCTGACCGCTCGGCTGATCGAGATACATGACCGCGCGGAAAGCGCCGTGCGCCGTCTGCATGGTGCGCTCGCAAATGCGCTCGACGATCGATTCGGTGCGGCTGCGATAATGGATCAGATCCGCGATCGTGCCGACCTTCAGATCGTGCTCTTTTGCGAACGCCATCAGGTCGGGCAGGCGCGCCATGGTGCCGTCGTCGTTGATGACTTCGCAGATCACTGCAGCCGGCGTCAGGCCTGCCAGCGCGGTGAAGTCGCAGCCTGCCTCCGTGTGGCCGGCGCGCACGAGCACGCCGCCCGGCTGGGCCATGATCGGAAATACGTGGCCCGGCTGCACGATGTGCTCCGCCTTCGCGTCCGGTGCTACTGCCGCGGCGATCGTGCGGGCGCGGTCGGCGGCCGAAATGCCGGTCGTCACGCCCTCCGCCGCCTCGATGCTGACGGTGAACGCGGTTCCGTACTGCGTGCCGTTGCGGTACGTCATGAGCGGCAGGTTGAGCAGCTTGCAGCGTTCCTGCGTGAGCGTGAGACAGATCAGGCCCCGGCCGTAGCGCGCCATGAAGTTGATCGCTTCCGGCGTCACGAATTCGGCGGCGAGCACAAGATCGCCCTCGTTTTCGCGATCTTCTTCGTCGACGAGGATCACCATCCGGCCGGCTTTGAGTTCGGCGATGATCTCTGTAGTGGAGGCGAGCGTCATGTTGGCGAGTTTTTCGGGAAAGCGCGTATTTTACGCCACGCGCGGTCCCAAGTCGCCTCCGCCAGACGGCATATGCCGTTTGGCCGACTGGCGCTGCGTCACCGGCCGTTGATATGCTCGGCAGAACGATAGACGCATGGACTGATGAGAAGCGGCAAGGCGCCGCCTGCATGGGCGCCCGGCGGCAGCAGCTGCCTTGCAGCTGGCGTTGCTGTTGGCGTTTTTGCCGGCTACTTCGGTGCGTTGAGCATGCGCTCCACGTAGCGAGCGATCAGATCGATTTCCAGGTTCACCGGCGTGCCTTCGCGCAGATGCTTGAGCGCGGTGACTTGCACCGTGTGCGGAATCAGATTGATCGAAAACTCGCAACCGTCGTCACGATCTTTAACCGAGTTGACGGTCAGACTCACTCCGTTGACAGTGATAGAGCCCTTGTACGCCAGATAGCGGCCGATCTCGCGCGACGCCAGCACGCGTAGTTCGTGCGATTCGCCTACCGGCGCAAAGTGGGTGACCGTGCCCAGGCCGTCCACGTGACCCGAGACGATATGGCCGCCCAGCCGGTCGTGCGCGCGCAGTGCCTTTTCCAGGTTGACTTCGCCCACTTCGCCAAGGCCCGCTGTGCGATTCAGGCTTTCTCGCGACACGTCCACTTCGAACGAATGGCCGGTCTTCGCCACCACGGTCATGCAGGCGCCCTGAATGGTGATGCTGTCGCCGAGTTGCACGTCGGCGAGATCGAGGCCGCCGGCCTGCACGTTCAGGCGCACGCCCGCGTCGCCGTCCGTGCCGAGAGGCTTGACTGACTCGATGCGGCCCACTGCCGCGACGATTCCTGTGAACATCGTACTAATCCTTAAAACGAAACGGGTTGGGACGCGGTGTCGGTTCCGGCTGCGGTTAGGCCCGCCGGCACGAGGCGCGCGAGAATCCGAAGATCTTCGCCGATCCGCTCGACGTTATGAAAAGCCAGCTTGACGCGTCCTTCAAGTGTTTCAGGCGCGCCCAGGTTGAACATGCTCATCGAGTCGATGCCGAGCAGGCTCGGCGCGAGATAGACGAGTAGTTCGTCCACGCAACCTTCGCGCAGCAGCGAGCCGTTCAGCTTGTAGCCGGCTTCAACGTGTAGTTCGTTGACCTGGCGCTCGCCCAGCACTTTCAGCATGGCCGGAAGGTCCACCTTGCCGGCCGCGTTGGCCAGCTGAACGATCTCGGCGCCGCGCTCGCGTAGTGCTTGCGCACGGTCGCTATGCCGTTGATCGAGATTGCCGCAAAAAATCAGCGTGGGCGCCCCGGCCAGGATCTGCGCCTGTGGCGAGACTTCCAGCTGACTGTCGATCAACACGCGTTGCGGCTGACGCGGCGTGTCGACAGCGCGCACGGTCATGCGCGGATCGTCTTCCCTGACTGTGCCGATGCCGGTGAGTACCGCCGACGCGCGGGCGCGCCATGCATGTCCGTCGGCCCGGGCGGCCTCGCCGGTGATCCATTGGCTGACGCCGGAGGGAAGGCCGGTGCGGCCGTCGAGCGAGGCTGCCACTTTCATGCGAACCCACGGCCGGCCGCGTGTCATGCGCGACACGAAGCCAATGTTCAACTCGTACGCCTCATTGGCGAGCAGCCCGCAGCGTACTTCGATCCCGGCATCGCGCAGCACCGCGAGACCGCGTCCGGACACCTGCGGATTGGGGTCTTCCATCGCGGCCACCACGCGCGCGACTTGCGCTTCGATCAGCGCGTTCGCGCACGGCGGCGTGCGTCCAAAGTGGCTGCACGGTTCGAGCGTTACGTAAGCGGTGGCGCCGCGCAGATCGTGACCGCGCGAACGCGCGTCTTTCATCGCGCGGATTTCCGCGTGGTCCTGGCCGGCCGGCTGCGTGAAGCCTTCGCCGATCACTTCGCCGTTCTTGACGAGCACGCAACCCACGCGCGGGTTCGGGTCGGTCGTGTACATGCCGCGCTTGGCCAATGCAAGCGCGCGTTCCATATGGACGAAGTCGGTTTGCGAAAACATCGGTGTGTGGTTAGGTCCGGTGGCAGGGTGGCGGCGGTTTCGGGACGCTCGGTCGCTCAGGCGCTCAGCGACGCGAACGCGCCACGGGCGGCATCCACAGTTGCGTCGACGATCGCGTCGTCGTGCGCAATCGAAACAAAGCCTGCTTCATATGCCGACGGTGCGAAGTAGACGCCCGCGTCGAGCATCTTGTGAAAGAACGCGTTAAAGCGCGGCACGTCGCTCCTGGTCACTTCGGCGAAGCTCGTCGGAATCGACTCGGTGAAGTACAGGCCGAACATGCCGCCGAGCGAGTCGGCCGCGAACGGTACGTTGGCTTCGCGAGCGACCTGGGCGAGACCTTTCGCAAGACGGGCAGTGCGCGCGGCGAGTGTTTCGTAAAAGCCCGGCGCCTGGATCAATTGCAGCGTCTTCAGCCCCGCGGCGACCGCGATGGGATTGCCGGACAACGTGCCCGCCTGGTAGACGCCGCCGAGCGGCGCAAGGTGAGCCATGATGTCGCGCCGTCCGCCGAAGGCAGCCGCCGGCATGCCGCCGCCGATCACTTTGCCGAGACACGTCAGATCCGGCGTGATGCCGTAGACCTCTTGCGCGCCGCCGAGCGCCACGCGGAAACCGCACATGACTTCGTCGAAGATCAGCACGGAGCCGTATTCGGTGCACAGGCGTCGCAGCGCCTGCAGAAACTCGGGCGTGGCACGCACCAGATTCATGTTGCCCGCCACCGGCTCGACGATCACCGAGGCGATTTCGTTGCCGAAGGCTTTGAACGCCTCTTCGAGCGCGGCGACGTTGTTGTATTCCAGAACCGTGGTGTGCTTTGCGATGTCGACCGGCACGCCCGCCGATGTCGGATTGCCAAACGTCAGCAGGCCCGAACCGGCTTTCACGAGCAGGCTGTCGGCATGGCCGTGGTAGCAGCCTTCAAACTTGACGATACGGCTGCGGTTCGTGAAGCCGCGCGCGAGACGCAGCGCGCTCATTGTCGCTTCGGTGCCGCTCGACACCATGCGCACCTGTTCGATCGACGGCACGAGCTTGCAGATTTCCTCGGCGATTTCGATTTCCGACTCGGTAGGTGCACCGAACGAAAAACCATTGGCCAGCACGCGCTGCACCGCTTCCAGAACTTCCGGGTGCACGTGCCCGAGAATCATGGGTCCCCAGGAGCCGATGTAGTCGATATAACGTTGGCCATCGGCGTCCCAGAAATAAGGACCCTGTGCGCGTTCGATGAAACGCGGCGTGCCGCCGACCGAGCGGAATGCGCGGACCGGCGAATTCACGCCGCCGGGAATGGTCCGTTGCGCGCGGTCGAAGAGGGTTTGATTGTTGGACATGACGATGCCTGGAATTGGGTTGCGCAGCGGCGCGGCTTGCCTGCGAGCGGTTCGCGCGACGCCGGGATAGATGAGAGAAATTGTACCGGAGTCGGTGTGAACAGGTTTTGCGGAGCTACATGGCTTTCAGACGCATTCTCAGCGCAGCGGCGCGCGCTTCCTTGCGGGCGTCTTCACGGAGGCCTTAACTGGCGATGTGCCGGCGGGCGATTGCGCCGCGTGCGCAGTCGCCTTGGTGGAGCGTGCCGGGCCAACCGGCGGGTCCAGTGGGGGCGGCTTGCGTTTGCCCGTGAGTTCAGCCCAGCGTTTTTCTAGCGCGCCTTCCGCGATCGGTTTGATTACCGTGCCGGAACTCTGCGCGTCCCAGGTCTGCACCGAAAATGGATGCACGCGCAACATGTCGCGAGGGATCACCACGTTTTCATGCGCATCGACGAGCCAGTCGTACACGAAGTCGATGCATAAGCGGTAGCCGCGCTTCGTGGCTGGGTCCGGGACTTCATACGGTGCGCGTGTCACGTAGCCCGAGCCAAAGATGCCTTTCGGCTCCGTGGCGACACGATGCAAAAACACGCGATCGCCGGGCAGAATGCCGCGCGCGAATCCACAACCCCACACGTCGGCTACGGCGACGCCCGCCGCAACGCGTTTGGCCACATCGGGCAGTTCTGGCCACGGCCATTTCTTGGGGCTCCAGATCAGCAGGAAGGCAGTCATCGCAACGTTGCACAGAAAGGTATGAGGGACGCGCGCCGCTGGCATCTTCGCGCGACGCTGAACAGCCGAAACGGTTCACGCGGCAGCTTAACCGATCAGCGGCGCGCTTGCCCTGCAAGCCTGCAACGGCCTCATGCTGCTGCTCGTGCTCGCTGCAGGCGAAGTCGATGCCTTAACCGTCGCGTACAATCGATGCGACCAACTGCAGTCTTTTTGTACCCCCGCGCGCCGGTTTTCCGAGGACGCGCGCTTCACCTGGATTCCCATGTCTCACGTCACCGGACGCCGGCCAGATGGCCGGCTGATTCTGTTGCTCGGTGCGCTTGCCGCGTGCGGGCCGATTTCCATCGACATGTATTTGCCGAGCTTGCCGACCATCGCCCAGGCGTTCGCGATCGGAACGGGCGCCGCACAAACCACGTTGACCAGTTTTATGTTCGGCTTCTCAATCGGCATGCTGCTTTATGGGCCGCTGTCCGATACATATGGCCGCCGGCCTGTGCTGCTGGGCGGCATCATCATGTATGCGCTGGCGAGCATTGCGTGCACGCTGTCGTTCTCGATCGGCGCGCTGGTCACGTTCCGTTTCGTGCAGGCGCTCGGTGCGGGCGCGGCATCGGTGCTGGCTCGCGCCATTGCCCGCGACGCGTATGGTCCGACCGACGCTGCGCGCGTGTTGTCCATGCTCGCCATCGTCACGTCGATCGGACCATTGCTCGCGCCGCTGATCGGCGGACAGTTGCTACTGCTTGGCGGCTGGCGTGTCGTCTTTATTGCGTTGACGCTGTTCGGCATGGTGTGCGCGATTACCGCGTTTCTCAAAGTGCCGGAAACCTGGCCGCGCGAAAAGCGTGCGCATTCGGCGCTACTCAAATCGTTCGCCGCATACGGCCGGCTGTTACGCGATCCAGTTGCCTGGGGGCATATGCTGTGCGGCGGCATGGCATTCGCGTCGATGTTCGCGTACATCACGGCGACGCCGTTCGTCTATATCCAATATTTTCACGTGTCGGCGCAGCATTATGGCTTTCTGTTCGCGCTGAACATCGTCGGGATCATGCTGGGCAACTTCATGAATACGCGGCTTGTCGGCAGGCTTGGGTCGCTGCCGATCATTTCGTTCGCCGCGAGCGTGAGCTGTATTGCGTCGTTGTTCGTCTGTCTTGTCTCGTTGACGGGTTGGGGCGGGCTGTGGTCGATCGTTGCCGGCTTGTTCTTTGTCGTTGGCGTGGTGGGTTTGCTGTCCGCCAATTGCACGACGGATCTGATGCATCGCTATCCGGTGAATGCGGGTGCGGCCGCTGCCGTGTTCGGCGCGGTGCAACTGGCGCTCGGCGCGCTGTCGAGCCTCGCGGTCGGACTCTGGCAGGACGGCTCGCCGAAAGGCATGGGCGTGGTGGTGGGCGTCGCAGGATCGCTGTGCTACGTCGGCCGTATTCTGGTCGTCAGATGGCACGGGACGAAGGCGCCGGTGGCTGTCGTTTGACGACCGCGTGATTGAGATGCGCAATAAGACGGCGCAGCAAGGACAGGGCGAAGGGAGCGCCCCGTGTTCCTGCGCCTGGTGCGTACACGCATTCCCGGTGCACGAAGCGCTTCTACCGGAAAACACCAGGTGTTGCGCGCACGCGACCTTGTCTTTGAATTGGCATTGCTATGATGGGATCACTGTTCCTCGGAGCGGCAATCATGGCGATCAGAGATTTGATGAACGGCGAGCGGCAACATGCTGCTTTCGCCGAAGCGCGGAAGCTGGCCGACAGCGGCGCCTATCACGATTACACGGACATCGAATACGTTTTGCGCTTTGATTACGGCTTGACCGATGTGTCCACGCTGCTCGACAGCCAGTTGATGCATCGCGATCTGAACCGGCGTTGCGCCGACGCACGCGAGAAGCTTGACGCGGTAAGTGTGTGACGCGGGGTGGGGGCGTCGTTTTTCGTCGTGCTGTCTTATGGCGCGTACGGGAATCGGCACACCCGTTCCGCAAGTTCGTACGGCTTCAAGGTTGAAGCCAAGCGTCGGCGCGGGTGTAGTGTGCGGGGCGAGTACAAACAAAAACGGGCCTTGCGGCCCGTGGATGTGTACAGAGATCTGGCGGAGGCGTGACCGCCTTAATTAGTTCCGCAGCGATTGCACGGCGTTGCCTATGCAGCTTATTCAGACCAGCGATTTACCACTGCCTGCCGGACTGCCTTGCACGGTACTTCTTCGTTATTACACCGCCAACGACTGCAAGCAGAAGGCCGAAAACTAAGCCACAACGCAAGGCAAACACCAGCGCTCGCGTACCGCACGCGTCTCCGCATTCGAGGGTTTGTGACGGTAGGGCTATATAAAGCCCCACAAGGCCGCCCCCTACGGCGCCAATGACGAACAAGAGCGCGAAAACGAACGCCTTCTTCATTTGATTTCCCAGAATAGGATCGTTTTCGAGTCAGCAAGATTGGAGTATAGGTTTTCCGGACCGACGCCTAAAACGGATAGCGGATTCCACACCTTGTTTATACCGAACGTGAACCGAAGAGTCGTTTCGGAGCTCGGCGTAAGGCTATCTACGTTCCACAAGTCAATGTGATCGCCAGTCGGATCTTTGTCTTTCAAGTTGCGTCGCCAGTAACTCCCGAAGAAGATAACTCCCGTTTTCCCTTTCACCCTATCTTGCCAGCCTGTGCCTGTAATTGGTACTGGAACAGGGCAACCAGCGAAAGGGCGACGCTGAAGCCATTCCGCCACTTCCTTGGCCCGAAGCATGTGACTTGGTGGGTGACCGTGAAACCAGCACTTCTCGCCTTTGAACGACTTATTGGTGATGCCCACATTAGTGAGACATGTGCCGAAGCGAACGGCACACTCATCCTCAAAAGCTGGCTTTCCTGTGGACGGGTCCGTACACGGATCGGAGTGGGGATATGCCGACCACAACGCGGCAAAAGTAACAGCGTTCAACTGCACTTCTTTGATGGAGTTAGGCGTTGAGTTGGTTCTGACTAATGTCTTTCTGTTCGGCATCATTCAGTCTCCCTGTCTTGCAAGGGCTTCATCGCCCCAATACACTGTGTAGTCGCCGCGACTCTCGCCGGTGTGAATGCGAGGTAGCAGTCCATCCGCATCGAGGCGTCCCGCGCGCATCTGGCCGTCTGGCGTCTCGATGACATACGGATACCCTTCGAGCGTCATGCCCGCAGCAGCGGCGCGGACCTGTTCGTCGTATATCGCATTGACTACCGATGAGGCGATCGCAGCAGCCGCCTCGCTGCTTACGCCCGCTGTGCTTTCGTCGGTCCAGTAGAAGCAACCCGGATTGGGACTAGCCATCACGCGATTCTGTCCGCAGGGACACAGCACCAGATCGCCTTCGACGACGCCGGGCTTTCCTCTGTAACATCTGCGTGTAGCCGTACCGGATATCCTGAATGCGCCCTTGCACTTGCCACACGTTGCTTTGTCACCGTGCAGCGCGAATGGCCTGCCGTGATCCGTCATGTGAGTAGCAGACCCGCCGGTTACAACGCCACCTGTCGTCGTCGGGCTGCCTTGCACGACGAGCGCCTTACGCATGGGTGTCGCCTCTCGCATCGGCAGGCTCAGCGGCAGGCGGCACGTATCCGGGATTGAACGGGAGGTGAGTCGTTTCGCCGTTACTTTGACGCGAACCGATCTGCGCAGGTGGCTTACCCTTCCATGTGGCGGCATAAGCCGCGCCGTCTATAACGGTAGTTTGACCGCCGTCGTCATACGCGTCGATATCTACGACGCGAGCGAATGCCTTGCCTTTATACTCGGCGCTGGTCAGTACCCGGCTCGCGTATCGGCCGCGCCTGGTACGAGTACCAATAATTGCAAACAGGTTTGTCGTTTGGTTTTTCTGCTGTTCCGGCATTTCTACGTCTCCTGTCCTGGTTGAGTTGCTCCGATGCATCGCGCGAAAACTGGCCCGCTGACGCGGCAAGGCATTACCCCGCAGGACAGGCCGACAGCCATATCGGACAACTCTGAAAACAGGTGACGTGCTGCTGTTTGGTGACGTGGGACAGTATTTTCCCGCTCGCAATCCAGTGGGATAGTGACAATGCATTAATTCAGGTGCGTAGCATCCTTGTGATGCTGTCAACAAGAATCCGATCAGAACAGTCGGCTTCGGGTCACTACGGCATCCCGAATATGCGACTAGATATCGTGAGCTAACCCTGCGCTCACGTCGACAAGGCCACGCTCGAACAGGCCAAAGATCAAAGCCTGTCCCGGCAGCGACAGACCGGCGAACTCTTCGGCCATGGCTTTAGTCGCGACAGGCTGGTCAGCGCATGTAACTGGTCGATGCGGATTGCGGCGATATCCAGCGCGGCAGTATTGTGACCGCTATCGGTACATAGAGATTTGGCTATGACGGGACTTCATTGTTCTGTCGAAGCGCTTCAACAAAGGCAAGCACCATCGCACGGCTGGCGGCGCGTAAGGAGGTTTGGTTTTTTCTGATAGATCACGCCGCCCAGCTTTGACGGCTTGGCGCAGACTCCTGCCCAGTTGTCATCACCATCCTGCGCGTTTCCAGCACGTCGCCGCGTTAATAGGCCGCCTCATTGCATCGCCCTAGGTGCGCGCGAACGCCACCTCGGCCAGCTCGCGCGGATAGTTCGCGTACCCGCTGGCCCTGTGTCAGAAGTTGGGCGCAACCCTTCCGGTGTGGCCCCTAGGCTCTGTCGACGCATCAACTCCGGCGGTGACATGTTAGGGTGCGCGCGGCCCGATCGCGCTGATTGCCGGCCAAGACGGTCCGCAGAACCCATGGTCGCGAGCCTTCGCCCGCGCCCTTGAGATACAGCCATTCCGCGCCGCCCAAGGGGTGCTGTCCCGGCGTCCCACAATAAAACCAGAGAAATAATGTCGGGTCTTTTGCGCTGAGAGCCTTAGCTGGTAAGGCTCAGCGCGATTGAATCGGATTGATTCGGATGAGAGGCGAGGGGTGTCCTGGCGGAGGCGGTGAGATTCGAACTCACGGAAGGATCACTCCTTCGCCGGTTTTCAAGACCGGTGCCTTAAACCGCTCGGCCACACCTCCAAGCCGCAAATTGTAACCTGAAAAAACCTCGCTGCGGCGCTCTCTTGATCCGCATTCACTGCGGATCTTTCAGAAACAACGCCTGTAGATCGTTGAGGAACGCTTGTCCAAGCGGCGTAGGCGCAATCTTTTCGTGGTCTCGCGTAATCAGTTTGCGGCGCTCCGCCTCCTGCAAAGCCGGCTCGATAGAGGTCATCGACAAACCCGTGCGTTCGATGAACCGATGCACCGGAAAGCCTTCCACCAGTCGCAGCGCATTCAGCATGAACTCGAACGGCAGGTCGCGCGGTCCGACTTCGTGTTCTTCCTGCACCGCCGCGCCGGCCTTGGCGTGCTCGATGAACGCGGTCGGATGCTTGTAGCGCGCCTGACGCAACACACGATTCGGAAACGACAGCTTCGTGTGCGCGCCGGCGCCAATGCCAAGATAGTCGCCGAACCGCCAGTAGTTCAGGTTGTGCTTGCTCTGCCGATGCGGCCTGGCATACGCGGACACTTCGTAGCGCTCATATCCCGCCGCCGCCGTGCGCTCGTGAATCCAGTCGTGCATGTCGGCGGACGCGTCGTCGTCCGGCAGCGCAGGCGGGAATTTCGCAAACAGCGTGTTCGGCTCGAGCGTCAGGTGATACAGCGAGAGATGCGGCGGCGCGAACGACAACGCAGTCTCGACATCGGCCTGACACTCGGCGAGCGTCTGCTGCGGCAGCGCGAACATCAGGTCGAGATTGAAATTGTCGAACGTAGTGGCGGCCACTTCCACCGCATGGCGCGCTTGCGTCGAATCGTGAATCCGGCCGAGCGCCTTCAGATGCGCCTCGTTGAAACTCTGTATGCCCACCGACAACCGGTTCACGCCGCTCGCGCGAAACTGCGCGAACTTCGCGGCCTCGAACGTGCCGGGATTAGCCTCGAGAGTGATCTCCGCATCGGCGTCGAGTGGCAAGAGCGCTCGCACGTCCGACAGCATGCGGTCGAGTCCGGCCGCTGACAGCAAGCTCGGCGTACCGCCGCCGATGAACACCGTATGCACCTGCCGTCCCCACACGAGCGGCAACGCCATCTCCAGGTCGGCACGCAATGCGTCGAGATACTCGTTCTCGGGGAAGCTATCGCCTTTCCATTCATGCGAGTTGAAATCGCAGTACGGACACTTGCGCACGCACCACGGAAAATGCACGTACAACGAGAGCGGCGGCAGCGACGTCAGACGGATGCTGCCCGGCGACGTGAATGCCTTGATCACGCCGTTTCCGACATCGGCGGGCGTCGGCTTGATCGGAATCACACTTCCTCCGTCAAACGCGCAAGCAGTTGGCGCAACGCAATCGCGCGATGACTGCTGGCGTTTTTCAGCGCCGGCTCGAGTTCCGCGGCGCTTGCGTTGAGCGAAGGCAAAAAGAAGTACGGGTCGTAACCGAAGCCATTCGAGCCGCGCGGCGCATCCAGAATCTCGCCATGCCAGCGGCCTTCGGCGATCAGCGGCTCGGGATCGTCGGCGTGACGCACCAGTGCCAGCACGCAGTAGTAGTACGCGCGGCGATCGCTCTCGCCTTGTAGCGCGGAGACGAGCCGCGCGTTGTTTGCCGCGTCGCTCTTCTCGCCGCCGGCCAGTTGCGCGTAACGCGCCGAATAGACGCCCGGTGCGCCGCGCAGCGCGCGCACGCAAAGACCGGAGTCGTCGGCGAGGGCAGGCAGCCCGGTGAGCCTGGCCGCATGCCGTGCCTTGGTCAGCGCGTTTTCGACGAAAGTGGGATGCGGTTCTTCCGCTTCCGGCACACCCAGTTCGCCCTGCGCAATCAACTCGATGCCGGCCGCGCCGAGCAGCGCGGCGAACTCGCGCAGCTTGCCGGCGTTATTCGACGCCAGCACGACCTTGTTCAACGGCGATCCCGATAGAGACGCGCCATTGCCTTCACGAACTTCACTCACCTCGGTACTCCAATGCTTCTTTCTGTTTCGCGATCAGCGTGGCGATGCCGTCGCTCGCGAGATCCAATAGCGCGTTCATTTCATCGCGCGAAAAAGGCACGCCTTCTGCGGTGCCCTGAATTTCGACGAAGCCACCCGCGCCCGTCATGACCACGTTCATGTCGGTGTCGCATTGCGAATCTTCGTCGTAATCGAGATCGAGCACCGGCACGCCGTCGTACACGCCGACTGAAATCGCCGCGACGTAGTCGGTGATCGGCGAACTCTCGATGCGCCCCGCAGCCAGCAGTTTGTTCACCGCGTCATGCGCGGCGACAAAAGCGCCGGTGATGCTCGCGGTGCGTGTGCCGCCGTCGGCCTGGATCACGTCGCAGTCGATATGCAGCGTGCGCGCGCCGAGCTTCTCCAGATCGAACACCGAGCGCAGCGCGCGGCCGATCAGACGCTGGATTTCCTGGGTGCGCCCGGTCTGCTTGCCGCGCGCAGCCTCGCGGTCGCTGCGCGTATGCGTGGCGCGCGGCAACATGCCGTATTCGGCGGTGAGCCAGCCCTGGCCGCGATCGCGCAGGAACGACGGCACGGTCTCCGCGATGCTCGCCGTGCAGATCACCTTGGTGTCGCCGAATTCGACCAGCACCGAACCCTCCGCGTGCTTCGTATAGTGGCGCGTGATGCGCACGTCGCGCAGCTGATTGGCGAGACGGCCGCTAGGGCGTTGAGTGGTGTCGGTCATGTCGATTGGGTCGGGAAGGAAGCAGGAGGGGAAAGCACGATTTTACAGCCGATCCGCGCAGGTATGCGCCCCGTCGGCGCGCCGCGTCGGCCGGGGCTCTCCAAGGGGTCCCATCGCCAAAAATGGGATAATGCCGTTTCCCCGCCTCGCGTCTCGTACACGCCGGGCGATTCGACTCTTCGGCCAGCGTCTCACGCATGGCCACCATCGCGAGAAATACGATGATCTACAGCATGACTGGCTATGCGAGCGCGACACGCGAACTCGTCGCGGCCTCCGGCACGGGCGGCGTAAGCGTGTCGGTCGAACTGCGCACGGTGAACTCGCGCTTTCTCGACCTGAACTTCCGTATGCCCGAGGACGTGCGCGTGTGCGAACCCACACTGCGCGAAATGCTGATGAACAAGCTGTCGCGCGGCAAGGTGGATATTCGTATCAATCTGCAGCGTAGCGAACAGACGGCAAACGCCGGTTCGATCAATCATGACGCGCTGACGCAGCTTGCATTGCTGGAGCGCACCGTGCTGGCGACGTTTCCGGAAGCGGGCCGTCTGCGCTCGGGCGAAATTCTGCGCTGGCCCGGCGTGCTCGCCGAGACGGGCGTGGCGCCGGACGTGCTGCGCGACGCAGTGCTCGCATGCGGCAAGCAGGCCATTACGGATCTGATCGACGTGCGCGCCCGCGAAGGCGCACAACTGGCCACGATGCTGCTCGCCAACGTCACCGAGATGGAAGCGATCGTCACGAAGATCACGCCGCTCGTGCCGGAACTGATCACAAAGCATCAGCAGAAGATCGTCGAGCGACTGCAGGAAGCGCTCGGCATTGCCGCGCCCGAAACGGCGGCGACCACCGTGTCGCGGGAAGAGATCAACGAGCGGATTCGCCAGGAAGTGACGATGTACGGCATCCGCATCGACATCGCCGAAGAACTGTCGCGGCTCACCGCTCACCTGAACGAAACGCGTCACGTGATCCAGAAGGGCGGCAAGGTCGGCAAGCGGCTCGACTTCATGATGCAGGAACTCAATCGCGAAGCGAACACGCTCGGCTCGAAGGCGGCGGCGAAGGAACTGGCGGATTCGTCGATGACCCTGAAGCTGCTCATCGAACAGATGCGCGAGCAGGTACAGAATCTGGAATAAGGCTGGAGCATCACAACATGACCGATCACCACACACGCGAAAGCGGCGCACCGCGCAACCCGTATGCCGGAGCGTATCCGGGCAACCTGTTCATGGTCGTCGCGCCGTCGGGCGCCGGCAAGTCGACGCTCGTGAACGCGCTGCTCGCCGGCGACGACGCAATTCGTCTCTCGATCTCGTACACGACGCGCCCGCCGCGCCCGAAAGAGCAGGACGGCGAGCATTACCACTTCACGTCCGTCGACGATTTCATGCGGCGTCACGACGAGGGCGAGTTTCTGGAAAGCGCCGAAGTGCACGGCAACTACTACGGCACTTCGCGCGTGTGGATCGAGGAGCAGATGAAGAGCGGCCATGACGTGCTGCTCGAAATCGACTGGCAGGGCGCGCAACAGGTGAAGAAGCAGTTTCACAACGCAGTGGAAATTTTTATCCTGCCGCCATCGCTCGAAGCGCTCGAAGAGCGTCTGAAAAAGCGCGGTCAGGACGAGCCGAATGTGATTACGCGCCGGCTTCTCGCTGCAGGCAGCGAGATGGCGCACGCGGCCGAAGCCGAGTATGTGGTGATCAACGAGAACTTCGATCGCGCGCTCGGCGAACTGCAGTGTCTCGTGGCTGCTACGCGTTCGCGCTTCGCCTCGCAATACGCGCGTCATACGCAGCTTTTCGTGCAGCTCGGCATTCACCTTCCGCACCCCTGAGCGCGGCGGCGATTCGAGCACATAAGGTAGAATAAGCAACATACTGAGAAGGAACTCAACATGGCCCGCATTACCGTCGAAGACTGTCTCAAACAGATCCCGAATCGTTTCGAACTCGCGCTCGCTGCAACGTATCGCGCGCGTCAGCTCGCTCAAGGCCACACGCCGAAAATCGAAAGCCGTGACAAGCCCACGGTCGTCGCGCTGCGCGAAATCGCGGCCGGCCAGGTCGGCGTCGAAATGCTGAAGAAGGTGCCGGTTTAAGGCGCACTGTTTCTGTTTTCGGTTGGCAAGCATTTTTGCCATAGTTTTTGCGTCACCTGATTGCATCAACGTGCAGACCGGCGTCAACTCTCAACCGCTACGGAGGCGACCATGAGTACTACCCCGCCCACCGCCACGGAAGCGGAGCATGACGCCGACTCGCCCTCGTCTGCACGCAAGTACATCGACGCGGTCCTCGAACAGTCGTTTCGCCATCTGTTCGGGCCGACCGCCACGCCGGAGCAGCCTCGCCGGCATGACGTCGTATCGATTGCCAAGCTGACGTCCGCGTTGTCCGGCTATTTGCAGCCGGAAGAGATCAAAGACGTCAAGGCGGCCTTCCATTTCAGCGACGAAGCCCACCTCGGCCAGTATCGCCAGAGCGGCGAGCCCTACATCACGCACCCGGTTGCCGTTGCGGAAATCTGCGCCGGCTGGAATCTCGACGGCCAGGCAATCATGGCCGCGTTGCTCCATGACGTGATGGAAGACCAGGGCGTGACCAAGGCCGAGCTCGCGGAGCGTTTCGGCGCGAAGGTCGCGGAACTGGTCGACGGTTTGTCGAAGCTCGACAAGATGGAGTTTCGCAATCGCGAGGAAGCGCAGGCGGAAAACTTCCGCAAGATGCTGCTCGCCATGGCGCGCGACGTCCGCGTAATCCTCGTGAAGCTGGCCGACCGGCTGCACAACATGCGCACGCTCGGCGCGGTGCCGCCGGAAAAGCGTCGTCGCGTGGCGCGCGAAACGCTGGACATCTACGCGCCGATTGCGCACCGGCTCGGCTTGAACAATACGTATCGTGAGCTACAGGACCTGAGCTTCGCGAACTTCAATCCGCATAGGTATGCCACGCTCGAGAAAGCCGTGAAGGCGGCGCGCGGCAACCGGCGAGAAGTGGTCGGCAAGATTCTGGAATCGGTGCAGCGCGCAATCGCCGACGCGAAGATCGACGCGGAAGTGACCGGTCGCGAGAAAACCATTTTCAGCATCTACAAGAAAATGCGCGACAAGCAGTTGTCGTTCTCGCAGGTGCTGGACGTGTACGGCTTTCGTGTGGTGGTGGACAGCGCGCTCGAGTGCTACACCTGCATCGGCGCATTGCATGCGCTCTACAAGCCGGTGCCGGGCAAGTTCAAAGACTACATCGCGATCCCGAAGGTCAACGGCTATCAGTCGTTGCACACTACGCTCGTCGGTCCGTTCGGCGCGCCGATCGAGTTCCAGGTGCGTACCCGCAAGATGCACGAGATCGCCGAAGCCGGCGTGGCGGCGCACTGGCTGTACAAGAACGGCAGTGCGGATCTGAACGATGTGCAAAAGCGCGCGCATCAGTGGCTGAAGTCGCTGCTGGACATTCAGAGCGAAGCCGGCGACTCGAGCGAATTCCTCGAGCACGTAAAGATCGACTTGTTCCCGGACGCGGTCTACGTCTTTACGCCGAAGTCAAAGATTATGGCGCTGCCGCGCGGCGCCACGGCGCTCGACTTCGCGTATTCGATCCACAGCGACCTGGGCAACCAGTGCGTCGCGGTCAAGATCAATAACGAATTGCTGCCGCTGCGCACCGAGTTGAAGAGCGGCGATATCGTCGAAGTCATCACGGCGCCGTATTCGAAGCCGAATCCGGCGTGGCTGGGTTTCGTGCGCACCGGCAAGGCCCGTTCCGCGATCCGCCATTATCTGAAAACGATGCGGCTGAACGAATCGGTCCAGCTTGGCGAGCGTCTCGTCGATCAGGCTTTGAAGGGCTACGGCCTGGCGCTGTCGGACGTGACGCCCGAAGCGTGGGAAAAGCTCGTGCAGTGGACGGGCAACAAAAATGGCCAGGAAATTTTCGCGGACATCGGTCTCGGCCGACGCGTCGCGGCGGTCATGGCAAAGCGTATCGAAGTGTTGATGAGCGGCCGCGATGCCGACGACGACGGTTCGCGCTCCGAGTCCGGTTCCACGCCGCATGCGCCGCCGGTCGTGATCACCGGCACCGAGGGCATGTCGGTGCAACTGTCCGCATGCTGCCGTCCGATTCCGGGCGACGACATCATGGGCTATATCGGCATTGGCCTCGGCATGGCCATCCACACTACCGACTGCCGCGTTGCACAGCGAATCCACCGGCGCGATCCCGGCCGCTGGATCGACGTGGCATGGGCGCCGCAACCGGGGCGTCTGTTCGACGTCGCAATCAAGGTGCTGGTCAAGAACACGAAGGGCGTATTCGCCCGCGTGGCCGCAGACATTACTTCTGCAGACGCGAACATCGTGCATATCGCGATGGACGAAGACCTGTCGCAGGAATCCACGATCTTGCGCTTCGTGATTCAGGTCAGCGATCGCGTTCATCTGGCCAACGTCATGCGCCGCGTACGTACAAATCTCGACGTAATGCGCATCGCGCGTGAGCGGCCGAGCGACGACGGGCATCACCGGCATGACGGCGGCATGCGAATCGACCGCGAGCGGGCCGATTACTGACCTCTGCCGCCCATCGGGCGGAGAGGCGCTGCTTCTTTCTGCCGGAACGCCGGCGCCGCTAGCGAGTCTCACCTGAAAACTCAGGGAGAACGCTGATGAAAGTAGCTGACCTCGAAGGCATCGCGCTGGATTATTGGGTGGCCCGCAGCCTGCACGATTTCGTGCGAGAAATTCACTTCACCGACAGCGGCGAGACCGTCGCCATCCGCGGGAACGATCGTGGCCGTCCTTGGGATGGCCGTTTCACACCGACCACCTCGTGGGACGCCGCTGCGGCAGTGATGGAGCGCGCGCGTCGGCTCGAAATGCGCGAGCGTAGCGGGGAAAGCCCTGCACACTGCGTGGCGGAATTCGAAGGCGGCCGCGGTGAAGTGGAGGGGCGTGGCGACTCGTTGCGCGTGGCGTTGCTGCGGGCGTTCGTGGAAAGCCGGTTCGGCGATAGCGTGGGCGAAATGCTGCACGAGTCGCAGATGCTGGTCGACGACACGGCTCGGCGCATAGCCGAAGCGACAGCAGGCGATACTTTTGAAGAGGTTCCGAGCCCGGACGGGCATATCGGCGATATTCAGTCTCCGCCGCGGCCATGACGGCAACACGGCGATCACCGTGCTGTCGTGCGAGCGGTTGACGCAGAAACGCGCCCGAAAGACAAAGGGCCTTCCAACTGGAAGGCCCCTTAGAGGTGGTGCGGCTGGCAGGATTCGAACCCACGACCCCTTGGTTCGTAGCCAAGTACTCTATCCAACTGAGCTACAGCCGCACGCGAAACAGGTTGTGCACTACTTCATTAAAACTGGGTAAAACATAAGGGCCTCCCCGGAGGGAGGCCCTCGAATAAGTGGTGCGGCTGGCAGGATTCGAACCCACGACCCCTTGGTTCGTAGCCAAGTACTCTATCCAACTGAGCTACAGCCGCACGCAGAAACGAGATTATAGCAAAGGTTTCAAAAAAGGGAAGCGTGTAACTGCGATTTGTCTCATTGTCATGATCGTGTACCCTAGTGGAGCAGCCGTTTGCTGCAGCTTATGGATCATCATGAACAAGGCCTTTGTCAAAGAGTCGAGCGACGATAATGACGACGATCTCGACGTCGCGCAGCCGGAAATCCCCGCCGGAACCAAAAACTACATCACGCCTGCCGGTTACCACCGCATGCGCGATGAACTGCTGCATTTGATCGACGTCGACCGGCCAGAGGTCGTGAAGCTCGTGTCATGGGCTGCATCGAATGGCGACCGCTCCGAGAACGGCGATTACATCTACGGCAAGCGCCGCCTGCGCGAGATAGATCGGCGCATCCGCTTTCTGACCAAGCGTCTGGATCTCGCCGAGGTTGTCGACAGCAGCAAGCAGGAGAACGTCGATCAGGTCTTTTTCGGGGCGACTGTCGAATATGCGACGGAGGACGGTGAAGAGCACACCGTGACGATTGTCGGCATCGACGAGGTCGATCTCGATATCGGACATGTGAGCTGGATCTCGCCGATCGCACGGGCGTTGCTGAAGGCGAAGGTGGGTGACACCGTGACGTTGTACACGCCGGCCGGCCCGCAGCCAATCGACATTCTCGACGTCAAATATCCGCCTGCAAATAGCGACGTCTAGTCTGCCACCTCGTGCAGATTGGTCCGCACGGAGCGTCTTCAGGCAATAAAAAAGGCGCCGCGAACGGCGCCTTCCATGCTGCGAGTCGTGCCCGCCGCGTTAGAAGCGGTGACGCAGACCTGCCGTGACCGCAACCTGCTTGTTGTTGCTCGAAGCACCCAGACCGTTGATGTCTGCACCAACGATCGCGCCTTCGTTGACCTGCTGGTATTCACCCTGCAGATAAACGTCCGTGCGCTTGGACAGTGCGTACGCCGTTTGCAGATTGAACTGATTCCAGTGCGGACGGGTGCCCGCGAGGCTCGCGCGCGTGTACGTGTACGAACCGGCAATGCTGACAGCCGGCGTCAGAGCGTAACGAGCGTTTGCTTCGTAATTCTGGAAGTGCGCGCTGTTGTTCGGCAGGCCGATGCCGCCGGGTTGGCCCGATGCACCTGCGCCGATGCCGACGAGACCCGACAGGTTCGTCTGCGAATAGACGAGGCCGACGGTTGCCGGACCAAACGCGTAGCTGGCGCCTGCGCCCCACGTCTGCTGACGGCCGGCGAAGAAGGTGTTGTCGCTGGACACTGCACCACCGGAGTTGAACGCTGCAGCCGCGCCGGTCGCGCCGTTGCTGTTCAATTGCAAATACGCTGCGCCGACGTTGAGCCCGCCCCAGTTGTACGATGCGCCCGCGCTGTATGCGCGGTTGTTTGCAAAACCGTCAGCCTGGTTCGAGAAGCCATACAGGCCGCCGAACTTGAAGCCGCCGTAGTTCGCGCTCGTGTATTTGACCGAGTTGTTGATACGGAACGAGTTGTTCAGGTTGTCGTTGTCGAACGGGTGGGCGAACTGCGTGCCGCCGTATTGCGTACCGGTCAGCGCCAGCGGGCCAACGTAGTCAACCATGCTGTCGTATTGACGGCCGAGCGTAACGGCGCCGAACTGGTTGCTCGACAAACCAACGAATGCCTGACGGCCGAATTCGCGACCGCCTTGTTTCAGCGAGCCGTCATTGATGCCGAAGCCGTTTTCCAACGTGAAGATCGCCTTCAGGCCGCCACCAAGGTCTTCGGCACCGCGCAAGCCCCAACGGCTGCCGTTCACCGAACCGCTCGTTTGTTGCCAGTTGCTGTGGCCGTGCTGGTTGTTGGTGTACGTGATGCCGGCGTCGATCAAGCCGTAGAGCGTGACGCTGCTTTGAGCGTGCGCCGCAGTTGCAAAAACGCCCGTCAGGGCCGCGACCATGAGAGTCTTTTTCATTTTGTTACTCCGAAAGCGAGAGTGAGCGGTGAATCGTGCTTCGGAAACCTTCACGCGGGCGCTGCGAGAGGCGTATCCGTGTCAAGGTGCGCTTGAAGGTAGAGCGCTGATTTCCGGTTACGCAAAGTGTAGAGAGAGCGTTGATTCAATGGACGTTTCGATTCTCGCAATAAAGAATTACCTGATTCGAAACGATGAAAGAATTCCGCCAAAGCCTTGCTGGTCAATGGCTGCGGGCATGCCAGCAAGTATCCGAACTGATGAATGCGAAGTGGCGTTGCGAAATCGCGACGGTAATTCGATGCGAAAAAACAACGAAATCCAGCCGTCAACTTATTGTTGTCGTTCTAGCAACAGACGATTGTATTTTGTGTGAATAATCGGATTTGGATTAAACGCTATACTGAAAGTCCTGCTTTCCGAAGCGGACTTTTTCGTTGACGAAAAAGATCTCCAAACCTTTGTCGGCGCGACTTCCCAGTCGCGCTTTTTTTTCGTCCGCTAATCGGCGAGTCGGCCGCGAGTCGGCCGCGAGTTGGCGCTATGGCGCCGGGCGATGATCAGTGCGCAGATGCGGCGCGGTCCGCACTCCACTCATCCGCTGTGGTCGCGGTCCAATCTTCCATGACGTAGCGTCGGGCGTCCATTGGGGAGGACAGCAGGTTCTGCCAGTGGTCGCCGTGCCACATCGGATCGAATTCCAGCGCCGATGGCTGACTTGGCTCAGGCGGGAGAGGTGAGGCGGCGGGCGATCGTTCGAGATGAGGAATCAGATTAGAAAGGATTCGGCGGATATCACTGAACTGCATGGCAACCTCCTGATGCGCATTACCGCAAACGCTGGCTTCATGATCCAATTGCGTCGGTCCGCGAACAAGTCGGAGAAACACTTATCAACGTTGCAGAGCGTTACAGACACTGGCGGTCGGAAAATACTTCTTTCTTTTTATACAATGGTTATTCGGCCTGAGTAATATTGACGTAAGCGCGCGGAGCGATGCGATCACGCTGTCGATATGAACGCCGATCTATCGCATCGCAGAAAAAAGTGCATATCGCCGGCGTTTCATTGGACCTATTAATAAAGGGCGCGAAATCCATCCGATGAACAATTTGTTAAGCGCACAAGAAAAAGAATTTCCAAATGCCTTACTAAAACCTGCGACTCAATTACCCACGGTCGATATAACGCGCGTACTTTTCAAGCCCCCGCCGCGTTGCGAGATGAGGCTGCCGCCGACTCCCGGAAACCCATTGCCGACGAAGGACGGATAAGGCACTGCCCATGCCTACAGGTCACCGGCCGCTAACTAGTGCATACTTGGCGCAAAGTCACGCGTCCAAGCATTCCTTTCATGTCCGAACAGTTTTTGTCCGAACCGGCCCTCAGCGATCCCATCGTCTTTGTCGATCTGGAAACCACCGGCGGCTCGACTAACGAGCACCGTATTACCGAAGTCGGCGTCGTCGAAGTAGGGCCGGCCGGCGTCTCGCGCTGGAGCAGCCTCGTCGATCCGCAGCAACCGATCCCGTCGTTCATCCAGCAGCTCACCGGCATCACGAACGCGATGGTGCGCGGCGCGCCGACGTTCGACGCCATCGCGCCCGAACTGTTTGCCCGACTCAACGGCAAATTGTTCATCGCGCATAACGCCAGCTTCGACCGAGGGTTTCTGCGCGGCGAGTTCCGCCGTGCCGGCCTGTCCTTCGACCCGGACGTGCTGTGCACCGTGCGCCTGTCGCGCGCGTTGTTCCCGTCTGAGAAGCGCCACGGGCTCGATGCGCTGGTTGAGCGGCACTCGCTGGTGCCGTCCGACCGGCATCGCGCGCTTGCCGACGCCGATCTGATCTGGCAGTTCTGGCAGCGGCTTCACGGCCTCGTGCCGCTAGACGTTCTGCGCGCGCATATCGAGCGCACGACGCGGCGCTACCGGTTGGCAGGCGACATCACCGAAGATCTGCTTGAGACCGCACCTGCCGGATGCGGTGTCTACGCATTCTATGGAGACGACGACTTGCCGCTGTACGTCGGGCGGAGCGTGCGTGTCCGTCAGCGACTTCGTGCGCATCTGACAGGCGAACGACGTTCGTCGAAAGATATACGGCTTGCGCAGCAAGTGAGGCGCGTAGAGTGGCGCGCCACCGGCGGCGAATTGGGTGCGATGCTCGCCGAGGCGCAGTGGATCGCGACGCTGCGGCCGGGGCACAACCGTGTGCCGCGCGTGTCGAAGAGCGATCCTGCGGGCGCGCCGTGGCCGTTCCAAGGGCCCGTCGTTTTCGAGGAGCATGAAGAAGCGTCGCAGGCGCGCGCTTTCCATGTCGTCGACCAATGGTGCTACATCGGTCATGCGCCGTCGTTGGCGCAGGCGACCGAACTGCATGCGGCCAGTCTGGCCGGCGGCTTCGAAGCGTCGACCTACAAGATTCTTCAGAGCCACCTTGCGCGCGGGTTGCGGATCATGCCGCTCAGCGTGCTGGCCGCCGCGCCCGTCGTAGGCGTCGTTTGACCGCTCTCGCCTGATTGCGCGGCTGCTACGCGTGGCCAGGCGAGACCTCGTTATCCCTCGCCGCGCAACGTTCGTCCTTCGCCCGCTTCTTGCGTCTACCGAACCGTCAGCCGGTTGCGCCGACGCCACCGCTTTCGCATACGTGCCCAAGCGCGCGATTCAATGCAGTTGAGCGCGCGGAATCGTAGCGAGTCATAGACTTCCAGCTAGCCAGCGATTGCGCGACGCGCGACGGACAATCCGGCGCCGCGCGCAGCGGTTGCACGCGAGCAAGGCCGGCGACGAGCGATTGCGTCAAGCGATCCAGTTGTGGGCGCGTGCTCGTTGCGAGGTCGGGAGCCGGCTCCTGCGGCGGCTGCGTTGCGCGCCAGCTCGCAAAAAGCGCGTTCTGCACGTCTTTGCTCGCGTCGATCTGATCCTGGAAGAACGCGCGCGCGAACGCCGGATCGACGTTGGCGGCTGCCGCTCGTTTCTCCACATCAGCAAGCAACGCCTGCTCGCGTGGCGTGTCGGTGATTGCCTGGTGATTAGCCCACTTCCAGCGCGCGACCGGTTCCGCGAGGGTGAGTCGCTGCGACGCGAGCGCGATCAGATTCGTGAGCGCGGTATCGTCGCCATCGGCGAGGGCAGAACCAGGGGCAACCAGGAGTGATGCGAAAAGGGCGAGCGCGCACGGCGCGGCAAAGCGAAACGGGCGATTCATAAGGTGGACGATGGCCGGGCGGCTGTGGAAGGAAAGCTGAAGCATAGACGATGCTTCATTGCCCAAGCGTTTTCGCCGGCATCAAAGCGGTGCTGCCGGTCGCGGCAGAACAGCCAGTTCACGCGGTCAGGGGCGGTCGCAGGCTCGAGTGCGAGCGTCAACGCCAGTCAGCGCTAGTCCGCCTGGAGAGTGTGATCCAAAGAAATCAGCGAGCCGCGCGGCACCGCGCCTCGTGCCATAAGCACAAGGACCGCTACCGAGTCGCGCCGCTGCACAATTACTTTGCGTCGCAAGACTTACGTTGTTCGTCGAAGAAGGCGCGCACATGCTCCGGCAATTCCGCCCCGAGAAACTCGACGCCGACAGGTTCCGGATCCGGGCTAAAGACTTTGTCCGGGGTCGGGATCTTCGGTGGTTTGGCATCCATGATCGTTCTCCTTTACAAACCGATTATCGGCCTCGTGCCCCGTTTCGCACCAGTGTCCGATTAGCATCACACCATCTTTGTTGCTTTAACGGCACAGCGCACCATTTCAGCAGAGCTTCTGATGAAATTTATAGGTTTGCTTGTGTCGTCGTTCGTGGTCTTGCGTACAGTTTCGACGTCGAATGTTTCAAAATTCTCTCGCGAGCCTTATCTGACGGACTGTTGCGAAGGTGAGCGGCACCCTCGCGGTATAAGTCGTCAGTATGGTCCGGGTATTCCCCGATTGGCGATCAATTGGTGCATTGCGATATCGGCATAATCTTCCCGGTAAAAAGCGAACGTTCGTTTATTGCCGATCGGACATTTATTCTGTCGTAACCGCGGTGATTACTTTGTAAACGATTTATTTGTCACCTCGTTGACGAGGCGCCAAATTTTAAAGCGCGATGCGCCATAAGGCTCTCCTCGCATGCGAGTGCGTTAGCCGTGTCGTGTTTGCCGGCATCGACGTCGCGCACTTTGCGCCAAAACTTCGTCTGCTTGAGTGACGAGCCTCGCCGCATCAGCGTCGAATCCTATGATGAAGGTGGCTGGTTTCGGTCGGCCACAGTGCGGTGGACAACTGATCCCGGCCAGCCAACGCGGAAGATGGTTGTCTTCGCCTTCAGAGGGTTCGTCATGGAAAACGGTGTGTACTGGAATGGACGGCAGGTCGGAATCGAATGCGATGGCCGCATCTCGTGGTTTCCGTCAGCGCCGAAGGAAGCAGTCGCTGCGTACGGCGACGCTAAACGCACGGAAGGCAAAGACGCCGTTCAGATTCAGATGAGCGACACGATCGTCGCGCGCAACCTGGGAACAGTCGCGCAATTTGGTAGACCTGACTTGCGGGGCTAGGAAGCGAGCGGAATAGGCCGGCGAAAAGCAAAAAAGGTCGACGAAAAGCAAAAAGCCCAGTCACGAGGACTGGGCTTTTTGCTTGAATCTTGATGGTGCCGGAAAGAGGAATCGAACCCCCGACCTTCGCATTACGAATGCGCTGCTCTACCGTCTGAGCTATTCCGGCATCAGGAGAAACGAGATTATAGGGACTTCTTTATTGGCTTGGCAAGCCCTCGAATCACTTTTTTGTTTCGAGATGGTAGCGGGTCACGCGGTCCACTTCGTTCTTCGATCCGAGGAACACCGCAACGCGCTCATGCAAGCTCTTGGGCTGAATGTCGAGGATGCGCTTTTCGCCGTTGGTTGCAGCGCCGCCCGCCTGTTCGACGATGAACGCCATCGGGTTCGCTTCGTACATGAGCCGCAGCTTGCCCGGCTTCTCCGGCGTGCGCTTGTCGGCCGGATACATAAAGATGCCGCCACGATTCAGGATACGGTGCACGTCTGCCACCATCGACGCGATCCAGCGCATATTGAAGTCGCTTTGACGCGGGCCGTCTTTACCCTGCTTGAGTTCGCCGATGTACTGCTCAACCGGCGGATACCAGTGACGTTCGTTCGACGCATTGATTGCGTACTCCCGCGTTTCGACAGGAATGCGCATGTCGCTTTGCGTGAGCACCCACGAACCGAGTTCACGGTCGAGTGTGAAGCAGTTCACGCCATTGCCGGTGGTCAGCACCAGCACGGTTTGCGGTCCGTACACCGCATAACCCGCAGCAACCTGTTCTGTGCCTGGCTGCAGGAACGACTGTTCGGTGGGCTGCTGGCCATCTGGGCAGCGGAGCACCGAAAAGATCGTGCCGATAGAAACGTTCACGTCGATGTTCGATGAGCCGTCGAGCGGATCGAACACCAGCAGGTACTCGCCCTTCGGATAGTTCGCGGGGATAGGGAAGAACTGCTCCATTTCCTCCGACGCCATGCCCGCCAGGTTGCCGCCCCATTCGTTGGCTTCGAGCAGGATTTCGTTCGACAGAATGTCGAGCTTCTTCTGTACTTCACCCTGGACGTTCTCGCTGCCCGCCGTGCCGAGTGCGTCGCCCAATGCGCCTTTGCTAACGTGATAGCTGATCGCCTTGCATGCGCGTGCGACAACTTCGATCAAAAGCCGCAGGTCGGCCGGCAGGTTATTGGTTTCCCGCTGCTGCTCGATCAGGTACTTCGTGAGAGTGGTACGACGTTGCAAGGACATTGCTGTACTCCAGGAGGCTTGAGGAATATCCCGATTTTAACCGCTCGGTGTGTCCGCTCTGTGCTTTTGACATCGGAGCGCGCATGCAATGGCGCCCGATCGGTGCCAGCGGCGCTGCGTGAGCGAGCCGTTCAGCCTTTGCGCCGGGCCTTTCCGCCCGTCGCGTTGCCGCTCACGCTTGCTGCGAGCGCCGCAGCCCGGGCGTGTTCCGCCGATACCTTCGGCAGCTTCGGGCGGTCCGCCTTAGGCATGGGTTCTATCTCGCGTTCGATCTGTTCGCCCGCTGCCGCCGTGGCAACGCGCAGGTCGTATGCGATTTGCAGGTTGAGCCAGAACTGCGCGCTCGCGCCGAAATAGCGCTCGAGGCGCAGTGCAGTGTCGGCGGAAATCGCGCGCTTGCCGCGGACCACGTCGTTGATGCGCGGCGCCGGTACGCGCAACGCGAGCGCAAGCGCGTTGACTGACATGCCGAGCGGTTCCAGAAACTCGCTGCGCAGAATCTCACCCGGATGGATCTCCTCGATGCTGTTCCCCGCGTCGATGTCGGAGAAATCGATACTGTCCAGATCGGAGCGTTTGATGACCATGCCGGTCTCCCAATAATCAGTGATAGTCGACAATCTCAACATTCAGCGCCTCGCCTTCGATAAAGTGGAAGCAGATGCGCCACTGCGCGTTGATCCGAATGCTCCATTGCCCGCTGCGCTGGCCTTGCAGTGCTTCGAGCCGGTTGCCGGGCGGCGTGTGCAAGCTGTGGATGCAGTCTGCAGCGTCGATCATCAGTAACTTGCGGTACGCGAGCGCCTGGATATGACGCGGCAACGTATGCACGAACTTGCCCTGAAAGATTCTCGCCGTAGACTTGTCGCCAAATGTCGTGATCATGGGATGATATAACGCATCGCGTTAAACGTAAACCGTTAAATGGATGCGTTTACTTTCACCCGTCGGGACGCGGCCGACCAGTCAGCCAGACGGCTAACGTCGATGCGCGCCTGAGACCCGAAGTCGTCGCTAAACAAAGGGCGAAAAAAAAGCCGGCAACGTGTGCCGGCTTTTCGTACGGAGGACCGCGTCAGCGGAGCGTCATGCGAGCGCTTTCTCGACAATCTCACGCACGTCGCGCGATTTGACCTGCGACGCCACTTTTTCCAGCGCCGCGCGCATGCCTTCGCGCAGCGTCGGCGTGAAGCGGCGCCACAATTCGAGCGACCGCGCGAGGCGGGCGGCCACTTGGGGGTTGATCGCGTCGAGTGCGATTACCTGGTCCGCCCAGAACGCGTAACCCGATCCGTCTTCGGCGTGGAATTGCGCAGGGTTGGCCGCGCAGAAGCTGAAAATCAACGAGCGCGCGCGGTTCGGATTTTTCAGATTGAAGGCCGGATGCGTCATCAGCTTGCGTACGACGTCGATGACCGGACGCTGCGCGCTGCCGCGCTGCGTGGCTTGCAAAGCGAACCACTTGTCGATCACAAGCGGCTCCTTCTCGAAGCGCCGGTAGAAGTCGTCGAGCGCATGCTGCGCTTCCGCGCTGCCGCCGTTTGCCGCCGATGCATTGAGCAACGCGGACAGCGCCGCCGCGCGGTCCGTCATGTTGTTCGCCGCATCGTATTGCGCGGACGCGAGCCGCACCGTTTCCGACGGATCGTCGAGCTCAGTGAGATAAGACAACGCCAGGTTCTTCAACGCACGGTGGCCTGCCGCAGCCGGCGTGGCTTCGTACGGGCCGGGCGTGCGATGTTGCTCGTAAATCTTGAGCCAGTCGTTCTTGAGTGCATTGGCGAGGCGCTTGCGCACGAACTGCCGCGCCGCATGCACGGCCGCCGGATTGGATTCGGCCATCTGCTCGGCGAGATACGCTTCGGACGGCAGCATCAATGCAAGTTCGCGGAAGGCTGGAGAGAGCGACTCGTCCGTGAGCACGCGTGCGAACGCGGCCGCCACCGAGTCGTCGAGCTGTAGCTCCTCGCCGCTCGCGGCCCGTCCGGCTAGCGTCAGCAACTCGCGCGTGGCGAGCCGTTGACCGGCTTCCCAGCGGTTGAACGGATCGCTGTCGTGCGCGAGGAGGAACGCCAGTTGATCCGCCGAGTAATCGTATTCGACGATCACCGGCGCCGAGAAATTCCGCAGCAGCGATGGCAACGGTTCCTGCGCCACATTGACGAACGTAAAGGTCTGTTCGGTCTGCGTGAATTCGAGCACGCGTGTGGTCGAGTCCGAAGCCTTCGGCTCACTCTCCAGTTGCAACGGCAAGTCCTTTCCGTCTTTGCCGATCAGGCCGATCGCAAACGGAATCAGCAGCGGGCCTTTTTGCGTTTCGCGTGCGGCCGGTGCCGCGTCGCCATAACCTTGCGTGAGCGTTACGCTGTAGCGCTGCTGCGCGGCGTCGTAACGCGTGCGCACCGACACTCGCGGCGTGCCCGCCTGGCTGTACCAGCGCTCGAACTGCGCGAGGTCGCGGCCGTTCGCGTCGGCGAGCGCGTGACGGAAGTCGTCGCAGGTCACGGCCTGGCCGTCGTGCCGCTTGAAATACAGGTCCATGCCCTTGCGAAACCCTTCGCGGCCGAACAGCGTCTGATACATCCGCACGACTTCGGAGCCTTTCTCGTAGACCGTCATCGTGTAGAAGTTATTGATCTCGACGTAGCTTTCGGGACGCACCGGGTGGGCCATCGGTCCGGCGTCTTCGGCGAACTGCATCTGGCGCAGCACGCGCACGTCTTCGATGCGCTTGGTGGCGCGCGCGGCTTCGTCACTGCCGTCGGCCTCGCCGGCGGCCATGTCGGCCGAAAATTCCTGATCGCGAAATACTGTCAGGCCTTCCTTGAGGCTCAACTGGAACCAGTCGCGGCAGGTCACGCGATTGCCGGTCCAGTTGTGGAAATACTCGTGGCCGACTACCGCCTCGATATTCGCAAAGTCGGTGTCGGTCGCCGTTTCGGGGTTTGCCAGCACATACTTCGTGTTGAAGATGTTGAGCCCCTTGTTCTCCATCGCGCCCATGTTGAAGTCGCTCACGGCGACGATCATGAAGCGGTCCAGATCCAGTTCGAGCCCGAAGCGCTCCTCGTCCCAGCGGATCGAGTGAATCAGCGAATCCATGGCGTGACGGGTCTTGTCGAGATCGTGCGGCTCGACCCATACCTGCAGCAGCTTTTCCTTGCCCGAACCCGTCTTTACTCGCTCTTCCAGCGCAACGAGCTTGCCGGCGACAAGTGCGAACAGATAGCTCGGCTTTCTGAACGGATCTTCCCAGCGCGCGAAATGGCGGCCGTCCGGCAGATCGCCTTCTTCGAGCAGATTGCCGTTGGACAGCAGCACGGGGTAATCGGCCTTGCTGGCTCGCAGCGTCACCGTGTAAGTGGCCATGACGTCCGGCCGGTCGAGGAAGTACGTGATGCGGCGAAAGCCTTCGGCCTCGCACTGCGTAAAGAAATTCCCACTCGAAACATACAGGCCGGAGAGCGTGGTGTTCGCGGCCGGATTGCAGATGCTCGTGAGCGTAAGCTCGAACTTCTCCGGCACGTTGTCGAGGACCAGCCCGTGTTCGTGCGCATGCGCGTTGGCGAACGGCTGGCCGTCGAGCGTAGCGCTGACGAACTCAAGCTGTTCGCCCATTAGCTCGAGATGCGCGGCGCGCGACGCGTCCGGATTGCGGCGCACGCGCATTGTGTTCTTCACGACCGTGCGTTCCGGCAGCAGGTCGAATTCGAGTGCGACGGTGTCGATCAGGAAAGCGGGCGGCGCATAATCGGCGCGGCGGATCACATTGGGCGTTGCGGTATCGGCCATGGCGTTCTGTAGTGATGGGACTCGAGCGGCCGGCGCACGAAGGCGTGTGAGCCGGGCTTGTCGAGCCATTGTACAAAGCCTCGGCGAATCGTGCGGAGCGAACTTTCGACCGTTCCCAACGCGCCGCAAGGCCGGCGCGCGAGCGGCCGTCCAGACAAACATAGGCCCACGCGGCGGGGCCCGGAACGTGAGGCCTGGCCTACGGTCTACGTACAATACGAACCCGAGCCGACCCAAACGCTTCACGAGGTAGACCATGAAAACGAATCGATGGACGCGCCGCGCCATGCTGCTGCTGGCGGCGCTGACCGTGCTGCTGTCCGGCTGCACGACTTATGTGACGACGCAGGTCACCGCGTTCTCCGACTGGAGCGGCGGCGACGCGACGCGCACCTACGCGTTCATGCGCGAACCCGAGCAGCGGAACAATCTCGAACTGACCACGTATGAGCGCATCGTCGCCAATGAACTGGCCACGCACGCGTTTCGCCAGGTGGACGGCGCGCAGGCGCGCTATCTGGTCGGACTCTCGTATGGAATTCGCTCGGACGTGGTAACAGTGGCCGAGCCGGTCTATTACAACCCGTGGCCGGCGCCTTACTGGGGGTGGGGGCGTCCGTACGATCCGTGGGGGCCGTGGGGACCGTTTCCCGCCGGATACGTGAACCAGAGCTATCCGATCTTCACGCATCTGCTCGGTGTTCGGATCACGGAGCGCGCGACCGGCAAGGAGGTCTACAACGTGACCGCGCGCAATTCGGGCGGCGAGTCGTCGCTGGTGAGGGCCATGCCGTATCTCGCTCGCAGCGCGCTCGCAGACTTCCCGCTCGGCAATGGCGTTGTGCGTACGGTCAAGATTCCGCTAGGCACCGGCGCAGGCGCTCCGAACGAAACGCCTGTGCCCGCCGCTGCCCCGGCATCGGCAATGGCGCCCGCGCCCGCGTCCGGCGCGAAAGCCGCGCAGTGACGGAGCGGTGATGCAGCGGTGATGCAGTGGTGATGCAGTGGTGACGCGCCGCGGCGCGCAATCCGGCTGGCGCCCGGATCGCGCGGTTCGCTTCAGATTCCTGCGCCGAACAACGCCATTGTCCCGAGAACGACGAACAGCACGGCGGCGATGCCATGCACGACGCCGGTCGGCAGACGGTGAGCGAAACGGTCGCCGAGCAGGATTGCCGGCACGTTGGCGATCATCATGCCAAGCGTGGTGCCTGCAACTACGCCGAAGAAATCGTGAAACCGCGCGGCCAGCGCCACCGTCGCGATCTGCGTCTTGTCGCCCATCTCCGCCAGGAAAAATGCCACGACAGTTGCGCCGAAGACGCCGAGGTGGGTGCGGTTCGTGTTGGCCTCGTCATCGGCTAGCTTGTCGGGCACGAGAATCCACAAACCCATGCCGATGAACGAAATAGCCAGCGCCCAGCGCATCACGGTCGGCGTGAGCAGCGAGCCGAGCCACGCGCCAAGTGCGCCCGCGCCCGCGTGATTGACGAGTGTCGCCGCCAGCACGCCCAGAATAATTGGCACTGGCTTCCGATAACGCGCGGCAAGCACGAGCGACAGCAATTGCGTCTTGTCGCCGATCTCGGCGAGCGCGACCGCTCCGGTCGAAATGAGAAAAGCGTGGATCACGTTGTTTTGAATTCCTAGGCCGAGATTGAACGAGCGACGACCCACGACACGCCGGGCCCAATTGCGGCAGGGTGTGGGTCATCGGTCTCGCCAGGCCTGAGGCTGCGGCTGCCATGGCCGTAACGGCCAAGTCTGTTGACAGGCGCCCCCGCCAGTTCGCGTTCCACGAGCCCGGCCTGCTTGCCGGACGAACGCGCTGCGGGGCGGCTACTCCCCAATGAGGGGCGGATTATAGCAGGCGTGGCATGACGGCCGCAGCGCCGACCCTTGCATCGGCCGGCAAAATGAATGTATTGAAGTGCAACAGCCTTCGCAGAAAGTTTATTGAAAGTTTCAAGCGGCTTTTAACGTAAGCCGCGTCGCGCAACACTGCAATCCGACAGGAAAACACACCGCCATAGGTAGATTCCCAAGCGTCCCTTGAAACGTCCGCGAAATCTAATATCGCCTGAACGGCACCGTGGCAATCGCGACACGGATACAGATGGATACGTCTTTTTTGGCTGATTTAAACGAAAATCTTCAGTATGATTCCGGCCACTGCGGGAGCCGGAGCCAATTTATAAGGTCGATTGTCAGAGGCACCTAAATAATCTGGCCGATGTGCCGTTAATTTCGGTGAACCTACAAAAAGACTGATCGACCCGCGGCTGGAGTTGCCGGTCCGCGCGGCGCGCATACGCTATGAAGGCTGCGTGTTCCGTCAGGCGCTTCAACCTCTCCCTGCTTCTACGCGCGAACACCGATATGCCCGATCCGCACTGGACCATTCCGGTCGCTCGCTGGTCTAGCTGGCCTGCCGCCGCTTCTGCCTCACCCGACATCGGCTTTATCGAGCCGATCGTGCGGCGGCGTCTCAGCACTCTGTCCAGAGTCGCGCTGAAGGTTGCGCACGATTGTGTCGGCGCCGACGAGGCCCGCGTCGTGTTCGCCTCGCGGCACGGAGAATTGCGCCGCACTACCGACATCCTCCGCGCGATCAGTTCCGGCGAGCCCGTCTCGCCGACCGCCTTCAGCCTCTCGGTGCTCAACGCCATGACGGGCGTGTTCGGCATTGCGCGCGGCGACCGCTCGGCGGCGAGCGCGATCTCCGCCGGGCCCGAAACGCTCGGCTATGCGCTCCTTGAGGCCTATGCGCAATTCGCGACGCAACCTGCGTCGCCGGTATTGCTCGTCTACGCGGACGAGCCCGCAGATCCCGCATACGGCACCATCGAAGACGAAGTCCAGGGCGGCGCGATCGCTATTCTGCTGAGCAGCGAAGGCGCGTTGGGCCACCTCGTGTGCGCTCGGTCCTCAGTCGTCGCCACGGATACCGCGCGCGCAGTCGGCCAGCGCGACCCCGGCCCGACGGCTGAAACAAGCGTAGCGCCGGGCCACAGTGCGGCAACAGGTGCAACTGGCGCGGCGCAACCGCCCGATACTGCCGAAGCGGAAACGCGCTTCGCCACGCAAAGCCAGGCGCTGCTGCACTGTCTCGAAACCGGCAAGCCGGCGGCCTGGCAGGGCGCCGGGGCTCTCTGGCATTGGGGATGGCATGACTGCGCGGCTTGATTACGCCTGGCGACTCTTTGCCACCGGCATGGCGTTCGTCGTGTTCGGCATTTGCGGCGTGCTATTTTCTGTGCTCGTGTTTCCGCTTGCGTGGCTGTGGCCGCATCGCGCGTCGCGACAGTTTGCAGTGACGGGCGTGATCCACTGGTTCTTCCGCGCGCTTGTCGCCGTACTGCAGCGGATCGGCGTGATGGAACTCGAAGTGTCGGGCGTGGATGCGTTGCGTGCACGCACGCCGTCCATCGTGGTCGCGAATCACCCCACGTATCTCGACGTGATGGTGCTGCTCTCGCTCACGCCGCATGCATGCTGCGTCGTGAAAAACGCGCACTGGAGCAATCCGTGTTTCTGGGGCATCGTGCGCTCGGCGGAATACGTCAGCAATGTCGATCCCGCGGAACTGGTCGAGGCCGGCGCGAGGCAGCTGGCCGCGGGCTATACGATGATCATATTTCCGGAAGGCACGCGCAGCCCCGCGCCGAACCGGTTGCATGCGTTTTCGCGCGGTTTCGCGCATATGGCGTTGAAGGTCGGCGCGCCGATCGTGCCTGTGCTGATGGATTGCGATCCGCCCGCGTTCACGAAGCAGATGCGCTGGTACCACGTGCCCGCGCGAGCGTTCCGCATGCGCGTGAACGTGCTGGAACCATTGGGCGTGGACCAGCTCAAGGCAGACGACACCACACCGGCTCTCGCTGCGCGCAGCGTGACGAGTGCCGTCGAAGCACACATTACTCAGCACCTGTTCGATTATGGATTCTTTAAAACTGGAAATTAAGCAGCTCCTCATCGAAGCACTCGATCTGGAAGACCTGAGTCCCGCCGATATCGACGACGACGCGCCGTTGTTCGATACCGACGGCATCGGTCTCGATTCGATCGACGCGCTCGAAATCGGCATCGTGCTGCGCAAACAATACCAATTGACCATTGCGGCAAACGACGAACGCACGCGCGAACACTTCCGCTCGATCAGCACGCTGGCCGCGCTGGTCGAGAGTCAGCGCGAAGCGGCGCACGCTGCGAACGAAACCAACAGAAAAGGGGAATAAACGTGTCCGAGGCAGAGATTCTTGAACGCATCCGCGCCATCTTCAAAGAGAACTTCGCAATCGAGCCCGAGCGCGTGACGCCCGATGCCCATCTGTTCGAAGACCTCGATCTGGATAGCATCGACGCCGTCGATCTCGCGATCAAGCTGCAGGAAATGACCGGCCGCCGAATCAAGCCCGAAGAGTTCAAGTCGGTGCGCACGGTCGGCGACGTGATCGGTGCTGTCGAATCCCTGCTGGCGGCCCAAGGCTGATGCCGGCAGTGCGCTCGGGAACGCCGGCGACTGCGACTGAAGCGCCTGCTTCCGGCGCCTCGTCCGCCGGCGGGCGTCATTGGGTCAAGGCAGTCGTGCAAGTGCTGGTGAAGCTCGCCTATCCGGCGTTGATCCTGTGCGCGTGGCGGTGGGACACGCCGCGTTATGTCGGCTGCATGCTGTTCGCGATCCTGTGGTTGCAGCGCTGGGCCGGCAGCGGTCCGGTCGCGACATCGCTGCGCCGCCTCTCCGCAATCGACTGGACTGTGGTCGGCTTGCTGAGCTGCGCGTCGGCGGCAATCGTATTGACCAACAGCGAGCTGTTGTTGCGCCTGTATCCATCGCTCGTCAATCTCGGACTGCTGATCGCGTTCGGCGCGACGCTCGTGCACGGGCCGTCGATGATCGAAAAGTTCGCGCGCCTCGGCAACCCCGATCTGCCACCGGGCGCAGTGCGCCATACGCGGCGCGTTACTCAGGTGTGGTGTGTGTTTTTTCTGCTGAACGGTGCTTTCTCCGCTTATACCGCGCTCTACTGGAGCCGCGCGAGCTGGTCGCTCTATAACGGCGCGATTGCTTACGTGCTGATCGGTGTTTTGCTGATCGCCGAGGTCATATGGCGCTACCTCGTGGTGCTGCCGCGCGCAGCACGTTCGGAGGCGGCATGATCGCGTTGCACGATCTGTTGTCGACTCCGTTGAGTACAGCGGCTGCCGCTACGCCCGTATGCCGCGATCGCGGTTTGCTGCTCGATCGCGCCGCGTTTCGCGCGCGCGTTGCGACGCTGCGGGCGGCCGTGCAGTCGCAGGCCGCGCAACGCTACGCATTGTGTATCGACGATCCCTTCGATTTCGCCTGCGCCTTATTTGCGCTGTTCGCATGCGGCAAGGAGCCGGTGATTCCTGCGAACGCGACGCCCGGCTATCTCGCCGACCTCGCCGATGCGTACGACGTCGTGCTCACCGACGCCACGCTGGCGCCGTATATGCAAGCCGACGCCGCCGGCGCCGACGCCGCTCAAGCTCTGGGCGCACATATCGACCCGCAAGCACCGCTCACGCTCTATACGTCGGGGAGCAGCGGCCGGCCAAAGCCGATTCGCAAAACGCTCGCGCAGTTCAACGCCGAGGTGCATACGCTCGAAAAGCAGTGGGGCACGTTAGTTGGCAACGCGACGATGCTTGCGAGCGTGCCGCATCATCACATCTACGGTCTGCTGTTTCGCGTGATGTGGCCGCTGGCCGCCGGCCGCGCATTCGACCGTGAGATCAGCATCGAACCGCTGCATCTGCAAGCGCAGCTCGCGCAGTGCGGCGCGGCGGTGATCGTGTCGACGCCCGCGCAGTTATCGCGCTGGCCTGCGCTGCCTGGCTTCGCCGGATTGACGCCCGCACCGCGCGCTTTTTTCTCGTCGGGTGGTCCGCTCGCGCTCGAAGCCGCGCACGAATATGCGGCGGCCTACGGCGCCGCGCCGCTCGAAATCTATGGCAGCACTGAGACCGGTGGCATTGCGTGGCGCCGCCAGGATCAGACGGATGCATGGCAACCGGTGACCGGCATCGAAGTGCGCCGCGACGAAGACGGTGCGCTCAGCGTGCGCTCACCGCATCTGGACCACAACGGCTGGCATCGCACCGACGACCGGATCGCGTTCGACGAGCAAGGCCGCTTCCGCTTGCAAGGGCGCCTGGATCGCGTGATGAAGCTCGACGGCAAGCGCGTGTCGCTGCCGGAACTGGAAGCGCGACTCGCGCTGCATCCGTATGTCACACAAGCGGCAATCGTGCCGCTCGAGGGCGGCGTGCGTGAGCGCGTCGGCGCTGTCGTCGCGTTGACCGAAGCGGGTAATAAAGCATTGCGCGACGAAGGCCGCGTGCTGCTCGCGAAAACCTTGCGCCGACATCTCGCCGATTACTTCGACGTCGTCGTGTTGCCGCGTCACTGGCGCTTTCGTCTCGCGTTGCCGTTCGACGCACGCGGCAAGCTGCCGGTCTCGGCGGTCGCGGCGACGTTCGAGCCGCGCGCCGAAGGCGTCGAAGTGCTGGCCGAAGCGCGCGGTGGCGACACCGGAGAGACACTGCATTACGAGTTGCGCGTGCCCGCCACGCTCACGCATTTCGCCGGCCACTTTCCGGGCTTGCCGATTCTGCCGGGCGTTGTACAGATCGATTGGGCGATGCGGCTTGCAGCCGAGCAACTGCCTTGCGTGCGCGGTTTCACGTCGATCGATCGATTGAAGTTCATGGCGCCGGTGGGGCCGGGCGCGGTGCTCAAGCTCACGCTCGCGCACGATCCCGCACGTCAGCGCGTGCAGTTCGCGTACCGGGCGAACGAGCGCGAATGCGCGTCGGGCGTGATCGTTTATCGGGCGGACGCATGATGAACTTCGCTCCCTGCATCGTGATCCCGATCTACAACCACAAAGACGCAATTGGTGCGACCGTCGCGCATCTCGCGGTGCACGGCTTGCCGATTTTTGTCGTCGACGACGGCAGCGACGAGGCCACCCAGCAGGTGCTCGCGCAACTCGCGCGCGAGTACGCGGCGCAGCTCACGTTACTGCGCCTGCCCGTCAACGGCGGCAAAGGCGCGGCGGTGATGGCGGGCTTGCGCGCCGCGCGCGACGCCCACTACACGCACGCGTTGCAGATCGACGCCGACGGCCAGCACGACGCCACCGACGTGCCGCGCTTCATCGAAGCGGCGCGCGCTGAACCGGGTGCGGTGATTCTCGGCCGTCCCGTCTACGACGAGAGCGTGCCGAAAGCGCGTCTCTACGGCCGTTATCTGACGCATGTCTGGGTGTGGATCGAAACGCTTTCGCTGACCATTCGCGATTCCATGTGCGGCTTTCGCCTGTATCCGCTTGCGCTGGCTTGCGATCTGATCGACAGCGTGCAGTTGCCCACGCGGATGGACTTCGACATCGAAATTCTCGTGCGCCTTTACTGGCGTCGCGCCGCATTCCGCGCGATTCCCACGCGCGTCACCTACGCGAGCGACGGCGTTTCGCATTTCGACGTGCTGTGGGACAACGTGCGCATCAGCCGCAGCCACACGCGGCTCGTGTGCGGCATGCTGGCGCGTCTGCCGATGCTGCTCGCGCACAAGTTCATGCCACGGCGTGCCGCGCCAGCCGGTGCACGAAGCAAACAAAGCGGCGGCGCTGAGGCTCAGGACTGGTGGCGTATTGCCGAACGTGGCAGTCATCTGGGCATGTCATTGCTCGCGGTCAGCTGCAAGCTGTTCGGCCGCCGCTTCACCGGGCTGTGGCTGCATCCGATCGTTGCATATTTCCTTTTGACGGGACGTGCCGCGCGCGAGGCGTCGGCGAATTACTTCAGGCGTCTGCACGAGGCCGAACCGCGCGGCGATACGCCTCGCCCAGGCTGGCTCTCCGCGTATCGTCACATGCTGGCATTCGCCCAATCGGGCTTCGACAAGCTCGCCGCGTGGTCCGGGCGCGTCAACAATGCGGACGTCCAGTTCGAAGATCCTTCGGCGTTCGAAGCATTGGTTGCGAGCGGCAAGGGCGCGCTGGTTATCGGCGCGCATCTCGGCAATCTGGAGATGACTCGTGCGCTCGCCGCACAGGGCGCGTATGCGAAAGTCACGGCAGTCGTCTATACCGAACATGCACGCCGCTTCAACAGCGTGCTGGCCTCCGCGAATAGCGAGTTCACGCGGCACCTGCTGGAAGTCGCGGACTTCGGGCCCGAAACCGCGATGATGATGCAGGAGCGCGTCGACGCGGGCGAGTTGCTGGTGATCGTCGGCGACCGTGTGCCGGCGCATGAAGCCGGCCGCACCACCGAGGCGCGTTTTCTCGGCGCGACTGCGCCTTTCGCACAAGGTCCGTATGTGCTCGCGCATGCACTCGGCTGTCCGGTCTATCTGTTCTTCTGTCTGAAAGAACACGACGGTTATCGTCTTTATTTCGAGCCGTTCGCCGAGCGCATCGAATTGCCGCGCCGCGAACGCACGCAGCATCTCGCGGCCTGGGCGCAGCGTTATGCAGTGCGTCTCGAACATTACTGTCGCAAGGCACCTTATCAATGGTTCAACTTCTTCGATTTCTGGGCTCGCCCCAAGCGAGACGCGAATGGCCGAACATGACCTGATCGACGCGCCGGATGCCGGCGCGCATGCGGCTTCCAACGGCGATAGCCACGCGGCTCACGTCGTGATCGGCGGGCGCAAGCTGAGTATCGAAGAAGTCGTCGCGATTGCTCAGCATCGCGCGCCGGTTGCGTTGAACGCAGACCCGGCATGGCGCGCCCGTATTCAACGCGGCGCGGATTTTCTGCGCCGCCATCTTGCCGCGGGCGAGACGGTCTACGGCGTCAACACCGGTTACGGCGACGCCTGTGTGGTGGACGTGCCGATGGAACTCGTCGAAGCTTTGCCGTTGCAACTCACGCGTTACCACGGCTGCGGCATGGGCCAATATCTCGACGATGCACAGACGCTCGCCGTCATCGCCGCGCGTCTGAATTCGCTCGCCTATGGTTTTTCAGGCGTGCGCCCCGTATTGCTCGAACGCCTCGCGGACCTCATCAATCATCGCGTGCTGCCGCGCATCCCCGCCGAAGGTTCGGTCGGTGCGAGCGGCGATCTGACGCCGCTCTCGTATGTCGCCGCAGCACTCGCGGGCGAGCGGGAAGTCATGTTCGAAGGACGTCTGCGCGACGTGCGTGAAGTGTGGAACGAACTCGGACAAACGCCGCTTACGCTTGCGCCTAAAGAAGGCCTCGCACTAATGAACGGCACAGCGGTGATGACCGGCCTCGCGTGTCTGGCGTTCGCTCGCGCGGACCATCTGACCCGGCTCACTGCGCGCCTGACCGCGCTTTGCACCGTCGCGCTCGACGGCCGCGCCGCGCATTTCGACGCCACGCTCTTCGAAGTGAAGCCGCACGCCGGCCAGGCGCAGGCCGCCGCATGGATACGCGAAGATCTGGAAGGCCGCGACGATACGCCCGGCCACCGTTTGCAGGACCGCTATTCGATCCGCTGCGCGCCACATGTGATCGGCGTTGCGCGCGATGCACTGAGCTGGGTGCGTCGCGATATCGAAAACGAATTGAACAGCGCAAACGACAACCCGCTGATCGATCCCGACAACGAGCGGGTACTGCACGGCGGCAACTTCTATGGCGGTCATATCGCATTCGCGATGGATTCGCTGAAGGTCGCAGTCGCCAATCTCGCCGATCTGATGGATCGGCAATTGGCGCTCCTCGTCGACGTCAATTTCAATAATGGCCTGCCGCGTAACCTGACTGGCGCCGCGCCCGCGCGCGCCGCGATCAATCACGGCTTCAAGGCCGTGCAGATTTCGTCGTCCGCGTGGACTGCCGAAGCGCTCAAGAACACGATGCCCGCGAGCGTATTCTCACGCTCGACCGAGGCGCACAATCAGGACAAGGTCAGCATGGGCACTATCGCCTCGCGCGACTGTTTGCGCGTGCTGGAGTTGACCGAGCAGGTTGCCGCCGCGCATACGCTTGCAGCGGTTCAGGCTGCGCGTTTGCGCCTGCGCATCGACAGCGCGACGCCGGTGCCTGCGGCGTTGCGAACGTTCATGGAAAACGTCGGCGCGCAATCGCCTTTCGTCGACGAAGATCGCGCGCTCGAACACGATTTGCGCGCGCTGACCGTGCGCATCGCCGCATGCGGGTTGTTGCAGGATTATCGCGGAGGGCCGCAAACATGAGCATGACGGAAGGCGCGACCCGCAAGGTACTGAGCGCCAGTGCAATAGTGGAGGTGCCGTTCCACGACGTGGATGCGATGAATGTGTGCTGGCACGGCCATTATCTGAAGTACTTCGAGATCGGCCGTGCGGCGCTGCTGCGCGCATTCGATTACGACTACCGCGAGATGCAGGCGTCCGGTTATCTGTGGCCGATCGTCGAAGCGCATCTCAAGTATGTTCGCCCGGCTACGTACGGTCAGAAGATCGACGTGCGCAGCCAACTGCTCGAACACGAAAACCGCCTGAAAATAGGCTACGAAATTATCGATTGCGAATCGGGCACGAGGCTCACCAAGGGCTATACGATCCAGGTGGCGGTCGATGCGGCCACGCAAGAGCTGCAGTTCGTGTCACCGCCGGTGGTCTTCGAGAAACTGGAGCGGGTATGGCGATAAGGAATTCGGGCGTGCGGTTGTTGAGTGGACTGCGTGCCTGTGCGTTTTCTATTGCGGTGGTCAGTGCGTTGAGCGTGCCGGCATGGCCAGTGTATGCCGCGTCTACAGACGGCAATCCCTCGCTGGTCTCGCAGGTCGCATCGCATCTTGCGCAGGCCAAAGGCGTGCGCGCGCAATTCACGCAAACGCAGACGCTGGCCGCAATGAAGCAGCCGCTCGTCAGTACCGGATCCTTGTTGTTCCTGCGTGAGCGCGGCGTGATCTGGCATATCGACACGCCGTACAAAGCCACTTATGTCATCACCGATGCAGGCGTCGCCGAAATTGATGCCAACGGTCAGCGCGTCACGGCGCACAGCGCGCAAGGCACGCGCGGCGTCGCGCAAGTTTCGAAGATGATGCGTGCAATGCTCGGCGGCGATCTGTCCGCACTCTATTCCCAATTCGACGTGCAGGCCGAGGGCAGCGCCGCGCACTGGCGCATGCAGCTGACGCCGAACCAGCCGCAGCTTGCGCAGTCGATCAAAGGCTTGCAGATGAGCGGCGGAGACTTCCTGCAGAGTTTGCGTATCGCGCTCGCCAACGGCGATACGACGCAACTCGAATTCAGCAAGAGCGAGGCGGTGAGCGAACCGGCCGCGGCCGAACGCACTCTGCTCGGGGCGCCCTGATGGACCTGCTGCAACACAGGTCCGCAAAAAACGCGTGGGGCATGCGCGCCGCGTGGCTGCTGCTCGCGCTCGTCGCGGCGCTGTATTGCGGCTGGCGTTTTTCCGGACCGTCGCCGTTGCAGACGAATTTGCTTGCGCTGCTGCCGGCAACTGAGGCAGATCCGGTCGCCGAGAAAGCAGTCGATACGCTGGCGAGCGCTCTCGGCGACCGCACGGTTTTTCTCGTCACCAGTCACGACGATGCGCATGCCAAAGCGGCGGCAAAACAACTTGGCGCTTCGCTGCAAAAAAGCGGGGCGTTCGCTTCGGTGACGGCGGAGTTGCCGCCATTCGATCTGTCGCAGATTGCGGCGCTGTATCTGCCATATCGTTTCGGCTTGCTGACGCCTGCTGACCGCGCGGCAATCGCGGGCAGTAAGGCGCCCGACGCCGCGTTGCGCGACGCGCTCGCCCAACGCATCTATAGCCCGCTGCGGGGCGGACTCACCACGTCGCTTGCCGACGATCCATTCGGCTGGCTCGAACACTGGCTCGGCAATCTGCCGCTTGCGACATCGAATCTCGAACTCGAAGACGGGTTGCTGGTATCGCATCAAGACGGGCAACAAGGCGCGCATCAAGAGGGGCAACAAGGCGCTGCGACGAGCGTACTGATCGTGGCTACGCTGCCAGGCTCCGCGTATGAAACCAAGACGCAGCACGCGGTGCTCGCGGCGCTGTCGCAAGGCGAAAGCGCGTTGAAGCAGGCATTCCCCGACGTGTCGGTCGCACGAACCGGCGCCGTGTTCTACGCCGAGTCGGCGCGCAGTGCATCGGAACGCGAAGTGCATCTGATCGGCGTCGCGTCGCTCGTCGGCATCGCGCTGTTGATGATGTGGGTGTTCCGTTCGCCGCGTCTGCTCCTGCTCGGCTTCGTCTCGACTGCGCTTGGCATCGTCTGCGCGCTTGCGGTGACGCTGCTCGTATTCGGCAAACTGCATCTGCTGACACTCGTGTTCGGCGCAAGTCTGATCGGCGAAGCTGTCGACTATTCGATCCAGTATTTCGTCGTCTATCTCGGTGCCGGGCGCGATTGGGACGCGCGACGGGGCGCACGTGCGGTGCGTCCCGCGTTGAGCGTAGCGCTTGCCACGAGCCTGCTTGGTTACGCGATTCTCACGTGGGTGCCGTTTCCCGCGCTCAAGCAGATCGCATGTTTTGCGATGGCGGGCATCGTGACGGCGTTCGCCTCGGTGATGTGGCTGTTGCCCGCGTTGCTGCCGCACGCGCCGAAGCGCAGTCCCCGGCGACTTTTCGAACGCTCGGCGCGTTTGTTGAGCGCATGGCATCGGTTGATCGGCGGCAAGCGCGCCTGGATCGTCGCGGCGCTGTTGCTGATCGTCGCGATTCCCGGCTGGTTGCGTCTCACGAGCGACGACGACGTTCATCTGCTGATCCAGCGCGACCCGTCGCTCATCGCGCAAGAGGACAAGGTGCGCAACGCGGTGGGGATCGACAACAGCGCGCAGTTTTTCGTCGTGCGCGGTGAGACGCCAGAGCTCGTGTTGGAGCGTGCCGAAGCGCTGGGCGCAAAACTCGACGCACTTGGCGGCACGCCGAACGGGGTGGGCGGTTATCAATCTGTCGCGCAGTTCGTGCCGTCCGCGCAGCAGCAGAACAGAGACCGCGCGTTGCTCGCGCAGCATGTGTTCGACGACACTGCGGCATTGCGCGCCACGTTGCTGCAAGCGGGCTTCAAGGACGAAGTCGCCGACGCGTGGATCGCAGCGGAAAAGAATGCGCAAACGAAACCGCAATCTCTTCTGACCGTCGACCAGTGGCTTGCCGCGCCGTGGTCGCAACCATACCGACATTTGTGGCTCGGCCAGGTCGATGCGGCGACGAAAGCGTATGCCGCCATCGTGATTCCGCAAGGCGTGACATCGCGCAACGAGGCCGCCTTGATCGCGACCGCGCGTTCAGTGCCAGGCGTGGCTTTCGTCGACAAGGCCGCGAGCGTGTCGAAGCTGTTCGGTGCGTATCGCGTGGACAGCGGCTGGTGGCTCGGCGGCGCGCTGACATTGGTGCTGATTCTGCTGATCGTGCGCTATGCCCGGAAGCAACCGGACTCGGGGCACGTCGCGAACGAAGTGCCGCTCGCACACCGCATGCGCGGCGGCATCGCCGTGACGCTGCCCGTACTGCTCGCAGTAGGCGTCACGCTGGCGGTATTCGGCTACGCTCGTGTGCCGCTCAATCTGTTCAACTGGCTGGCGCTCATGCTCGTGCTCGGCGTCGGCGCGAACTACGCCGTATTTCTGCGTGAAGGGTGCCTACGCACGGACGCGGATCTCGGCGCGGTGTGGACGGGCGTGCTGCTTTCGGCCGCCACCACGCTGCTGTCGTTCGGCATGCTTGGCATGAGCGCAATGCCTGCGTTAAAGAGTTTTGGCGCGACGCTCGCGCTCGGCATTGCGGTCTCGGTGCTGCTCGCGCCGATCGGCATGCCATCGGAATCAAGGAGGGCCGCATGAAAGCGCCACCAGTTTATTTGCACGCGCTCGGCATGATCAACGCGCTCGGCGGCGACCTCGACAGCATCGTGCCGGCGCTCGCCGCGAGCCACGCGCGAGGCATGGCGGCCGTGCATACGGGCATCGGCGACGCGTTTGTGGGCAGCGTCCTGACGCCGCTCGATCTCGCTCCGCCCGCCGATCTCACGCGTTACGACTGCCGCAATAACCGCTTGCTGCTCGCCGCGCTCGCGCAGATCTCGCCTGCCGTCGACGCCGCGCGCGAGCGCTACGGCGCGCATCGGATCGGCGTGGTGCTCGGCACCAGCACATCCGGTATCGAAGCGGCTGAGGCCGCGTTCGTGTATCAGGCGCAAGCGGGCGACTTGCCGGCGAACTTCAACTACCGGCAGATGGAAATCGGCACGGCCGCGCCCTTCGCGGCGGCGGCACTCGGCTTGAAAGGCCCCGCGTTTACAATCTCGACAGCCTGCACGTCGAGCGCGAAAGCGTTCGCGTCGGCCCGGCGCCTGTTGCAATTGCAGATGTGCGATGCGGTGGTGGTGGGCGGTGTCGATTCATTGTGCGAACTGACGGTGCAAGGCTTTGCGTCGCTCGAATCGACCAGCGGCGAGCGCACCAATCCGATGAGCCGCAATCGTTGCGGCATCAATGTCGGCGAAGGCGCGGCCGTATTTCTGATGAGCCGCGACGAGGCGGCGGTGCGCCTCGCGGGTGTCGGCGAATCGAGCGACGCGCATCATATTTCGGCCCCCGATCCGCAAGGTGTGGGCGGCGAAATGGCGCTGCGCGAAGCAATCGCGGATGCGGGCATCGCACCGTCGTCGATCGGTTATGTGAACTTGCACGCCACGGCCACGCGCAAGAACGACGAGATGGAAGCGAACCTGATGTCGCATGTGTTTCCCGACGGCGTCGCGACGAGCGGCACGAAACCGCTGACCGGCCATCAACTGGGCGCGGCGGGCGCGACCGAACTCGGCTTCGCCTGGCTCACGCTCGCGCGCGACGACGTTGCACTGCCACGCCATATCTGGGACGGTGAAGCGGACCCCGCGCTGCCCGCGCTGGAACTCGTCGAAAGCGAACGGTTTTTGCCGCGCGGCGAGGGCGCTCAATACGTGATGAGCAACTCGTTTGCGTTCGGCGGCAGCAATGTCAGTCTGATTCTTGCACGGTAAGGCGCGATGAACTCGACACGAAGCATTGACGAACTGCTGCAGCAACCTATCGAAGCGATCATTCCGCATCGCGGCACCATGCTGCTGATCGACGCCGTCACCGCGTTCGACGAACAGACACTGAGCGCGCGCGCAACCGTGCATGCCGATGCATGGTATGCGGACGCGCAAGGCGGGATGCCCGCGTGGATCGGCATTGAATTGATGGCGCAGTCGATCGCCGCACACGTTGCGTTGCTCGCCATGCGTGGCGGTGGCCGCGCGCGGCCCGGCGTGCTGCTCGGTTCGCGCAGCTACAAGGCGTTGCAGCCGTCGTTCGCAGGCGGCGCGCAACTGCTGATTCACGCAACGGAATTGCTGCGCAGTGACGAAGGCCACGGTGCATACGAATGCACGATTCATCACGACGACGTGTGTTGCGCCGAGGCGGTGATCAAGGTCTTCCAGCCGTCCGATTTTCAGTCATTCATCGAAGGGAGTTTCAATTCATGAGCCGGCGTGTTCTCGTTACCGGCGCAAGCCGCGGCATTGGCCGCGCGATTGCGTACCAGTTGGCCGCCGACGGCTTTGCAGTGTCCGTGCACTGCCGCACGGGGCGCGCCGAAGCCGAGGCAGTGGCGTCGGGCATCGCCGCTCAGGGCGGCACTGCGCGGGTGCTGCAATTCGACGTGCGCGAGCGCGCGGTGTGCCGCGATGTGCTCGAAACCGATGTGGCGGCGAACGGACCGTACTACGGCATCGTATGCAGCGCCGGCGTGACGCGCGACGCCGCGTTCCCCGCGCTCACCGATGAAGACTGGGACGTCGTGATCGAAACCGGTCTCGACTCGTTCTATAACGTCGTTCATCCGCTGACCATGCCGATGGTGCGTGCCCGCAACGGAGGGCGCATCGTGACTATCGCGTCGGTATCGGGCGTGATGGGCAATCGCGGTCAGGTCAACTACAGCGCGGCAAAGGCCGGCCTGATCGGCGCGACCAAGGCGCTCGCGGTGGAACTCGCGACGCGCAACATCACCGTCAACTGCGTGGCGCCCGGCCTTATCGAAACCGGCATGCTCGACGAGATGCCGCTCGACCACGCATTGAAGACGGTGCCGATGAACCGCGTCGGCCAGCCTGCCGAGGTAGCGTCCGTGGTCAGCTTCCTGATGTCGGATGCGGCCTCGTATGTGACTCGCCAGGTGATCGGCGTCAACGGCGGGATGGTCTGATGAAGCGAGTCGTCATTACCGGCATGGGCGGCGTCACGGCGCTCGGCGATAGCTGGGACGCAATCGAAGCGCGTCTGAAAAGCGGCGTGAACGCAGTGCGGCGCATGCCCGAGTGGGACTACTTCGAATCGTTGCATACGCGGCTCGCATGCCCGTTGCCGCAGTTCGTCACGCCCGCGCATTATCCGCGGAAGAAGACGCGTTCGATGGGCCCCGTGTCGATGTATTCGGTGCGCGCAAGCGAACTCGCGCTCGCAGATGCGGGCCTCGCCGACGACGCGAGCATCAAGGACGGCCGCATGGGCGTCGCGTACGGCTCGTCGTCGGGCTCGGTGCAGCCGATCCGCGCGTTCGGCACGATGCTCGAAAGCGGCTCGATGAGCGACGTCACGTCGAACAGTTACGTGCAGATGATGCCGCACACAACAGCCGTCAACGTCAGCCTGTTCTGGGATCTGAAAGGGCGGATCATTCCCACGTCGTGCGCATGCGCGTCGGGCAGCCAGGCAATCGGCTACGCATATGAAGCAATTCAGACGGGCAAGCAGACGCTGATGCTGGCGGGCGGCGCGGAAGAATTGTCGGGTCCGGCGGTCGCCGTATTCGATACGTTGTACGCAACCAGCACGCGCAACGACGAGCCTCATCTGACGCCGCGTCCATTCGACGCCGCGCGCGACGGCCTCGTGGTCGGCGAAGGCGCCGCCACGCTCGTGCTCGAGGAATACGAGCACGCGATGGCGCGCGGTGCGCGGATTCACGCGGAGATCGTGGGCTTCGGTTGTAACTCGGACGGCGCGCATATGACGCAGCCCACGGCGGAAACCATGGCGTTCGCGATGCAGCTTGCACTGAAAGACGCCGCGCTTCCGCCCGAAGCGATCGAGTATGTGAACGCGCATGGCACGTCCACGGATCGCGGCGATGTCGCGGAGAGCCACGCAACCGCGCAGACATTCGGCGAGCGCATGCCGATCAGTTCGCTGAAAAGCTATGTGGGCCACACGCTGGGCGCGTGCGGCGCGCTCGAAGCCTGGTGGACCATCGAGATGATGAAGCGCAACTGGTACGCGCCCACGCTGAATCTGCAGGACGTGGACCCGGCCTGCGCGCCGCTCGATTACATCATCGGGACGGGGCGCGAGATCGACGCCGAACTGGTGATGAGCAACAACTTCGCGTTCGGCGGGATCAACACGTCGCTTATTTTCAGGCGTGTTCAATGAGCGTGGCGTTGCAACGCGTGGTCGTTACCGGCATGGGCATCGTGTCGTGCCTCGGCAATTCGCTCGACGAAGTGTCGGCTGCATTGCGCGCGGGGAAGTCGCGCATCGAGCGAGTCGAAGCATGGCGTGAGCGCGGCTTTGCGTCGCAAGTCGCGGGCGTGGCGTCGGTCGCTAATGAAGCGCCTTTCGAGCGCAAGCTGGAGCGCTTCATGGGCGATACCGCGCGCTTTGCCTGCCATGCCGCGCGCAAGGCGATCGACGATGCCGGGCTCGATGCCGCCATGCTGCGCTCGGCGCTTGCCGGCACCGTGATCGGCTCGGGCGTCGGCACGATGTCGAGCTACGACGCCGCGATGACCGTTGCCAACACGCGCGGCGTCGATAAAGTGCCGCCTTACACGGTGCCGCATGCAATGAGCAGCACAGCCTCCGCGAACGTCGCGCAGGTGTTCGGGCTCGAAGGCGTCGGCTATTCGCCGTCGTCGGCATGCACGACTTCCGCGCTTGCCATTGGCCAGGCGATGCAACTGATTCAGACCGGCCGCCAGCAGATCCTGCTCGCGGGCGGTAGCGAGTCGCTGCACGACAACATGACGCTGATGTTCGACGCGATGGGCGCGTTGTCGCGCCGCTCCAACGACGCGCCCGAGCGCGCGTCGCGCCCGTACGATACGAAGCGTGACGGTTTCGTGATCGCGTCGGGCGGCGGCGTGCTCGTGCTCGAAGCGCTGGACCACGCATTGGCGCGGGGCGCGCGCATCTACGCGGAACTCACGGGGTTCGGCGACTGCACGGACGCCGGCATGGTCACGCCGCGCGCGGCAGGCATCGCACGCGCCGTGCGCGGCGCGCTGGACGAAGCGGGCAGGGGTCCGGACTACATCAACACGCACGCGCCTTCCACGCCGCTTGGCGACGTCGAGGAACTGCATGCGTTGAGGCAGGTGTTCGGTGCCGCATCGGAGCGCGGCGTGCCCGCGTTTTCGTCGACCAAGGGCATGACAGGGCATCCGCTTGGCGCATGCGGCGCACACGAGGCGATCTATACGTTGCTGATGATGCGCGACGGGTTTATTGCAGGCACCACGGGGATCGATTCGGCGGAGCCGGAAATCGACGGCATGCCGCTCGTGCGTGAGACGCGCGACGCGCGCATCGGCTCGGCGATGTCGGTGTCGTTCGGCTTCGGGGGAAGTTGCGCGAGCCTGATGTTCGAGGCATGGCAGGGCGGCTGAAACGGTCGCGATTTTAAAAAAACGAGGGTGATAAAAATGAAAAGAACATTGGTGCTGGGTGCATTGACGATTGCAGCCGCGACGCTGACGGGATGTGCGACACAGGTGAAGTCGCTGCCGCTCGCGGCCGCGGGCGGTGAATCGCGCGGCGGCGTTCCCGTGTATTTCGGTGAGCAAAGCCATCCGGCCGTGAAGCGCGGGTTGGGCGACGTCTCATACTCGGTGCGCATCGCGCGCAAGGTCGCGGGCCCGGACGACGCATGCCGCGAGGCGCTCGCCGAAGCAATCGGCAAGCTTCGCGCAGCGGCGCGCGAGCGCAATGCGAATGCGGTGATCGACGTGACGACGCGCTTTCACAGCAGCGAAAGCAATTCGTCCAGCGAGTTCACTTGCGGCGTGAGCCCGAGTGCCGCCGCGATCGCGATCAGCGGCCGGCTCGCTGTGCTCGAGGCGAACTGATTTGCAGGGCAGTGAATGCGGAAATCGTAAAACCCATAACAACCAGGAAGGAGTATCAATGAAACGTCATCTGATGTTCGTCACACTCGCCGCTTCTTTTTCGATGCTGAGCGCCGCACCGGCTTTTGCGCGGGACTCGGTGGGCACCTATCCGATCAACGAAGCGTTGCATAGCGAGCCTGGCAAGGTCGGCGACGACATCCAGTTGTATTTCGCGGGCCAGCGGCATCCGGCCGTCGCGAAAACGATCGGCGAATTTGCGACGAACAAGAAGACTAACGCGTTCGGCAAGAGCGATGAGGCCGCATGCCAGCACGTGTTCCTGTCGGCGGTGATCGAGTTGCAGGATCGCGCGCGCAAGGAAGGCGGCAACGCGGTGATCAACATCAAGAGCAACTACAAGAACGAAGTGCGCGAAAGCGCGACCGAGTTCACCTGCGGCGCGGGTGCGGTGATTGCGGGCGTGGCGCTGAAGGGCGACGTCGTCACGCTGCGCAAGTAACGCAACCTGGGCCGGCTCAGACGGTCTTCACCGCCGCGACATTGACGAGCGTCTCACGGCGCTTGCCGGGTTGCGGACGGTAAAGGCCGAGCCGTTCGAGCAGACCGAAGTCTTTCGCGCGGCTCCACCAGAGGTACGGCAGGGACACGTTGCGTTCGGTAAAGCTGAAGCCGCCGCGACGAATCATGTCGAGATAGCCGTCCGCGCTTCTTTGCACGTGCATTGGATGACGAAACAGCAGCCGTATCACCCACGACCTGATGTACGCGTCGGTCGATTCGGCGAACAGCAGTACGCCGCCGGGCTTCAACACGCGGCGGAACTCGGCGAGCGCGCGGTCCTGCTCGACGAGATGATGGAAAGTCTGATGGCAGAACACGATGTCTGCGCTCGCATCGGGCAGCGGCAGCGCCGCGCAGTCGCCGTGCAGCAGTTCGATGTCGGCGACCTTGTCGCGGCAGGAGTTGGCCGCATTGGCCGCGAGCGCAAGCGACGGTTCGTGATAGTCGATGCCGACGATGCGGCGCGGCTCGAACGCATCGGCAAGCAGGCGAAACGAAATGCCTTGTCCGCAGCCAACGTCGACGATGACGGGCGCTGCGGGCAACGGCGTATCGATCAGGCGCTTGAGGTCGTTGATCGCGACGCGCAACACATGATGTTCCCATGTGTGAGTACGCAGGAACCAGATTCCAAATGCCGTTTCCGGCACGAACGGCACACTGGATGTTTGAGACGGCGGCACGCTGGACTCCCCGGTGAAATATTTATTGCTGCTAGAGATGCAATGTAACAGGACGTAAGGATGCAGCGTATTGCTGCGTCGGGCAAGCAAACGATTGAGGCGAACTTGAGTACACATGACATGAAGCACACGGCGGAACACACGACGGTCGACGTCGCGATCATCGGCGCCGGCCCGGCCGGTGCAGTCGCGGCCGCGTTGCTGCGCAAAGCGGGCCGCTCGGTACTCGTGCTGGAGCGCCAGCACTTTCCGCGTTTTTCGATTGGCGAAAGCCTGCTGCCGCAAAGCATGGCTTATCTGGAAGAAGCCGGCATGCTGCAAGCGGTGATCGAGGCCGGATTCCAGTACAAGAACGGCGCGCAGTTCGTGTATCGCGGCCAATCTTCGTCGTTCGATTTCCGCGACAAGCACACGGCGGGGTGGGGCACGACGTATCAGGTGGAACGCGCGGTGTTCGACGAGATCCTGATTCGCTGCGCAGCGGAGCAAGGTGCGGATGTGCGCTTCGGGCACACGGTACAGGCCGTGCATACCGGCGAGGGCACGGGTGCCGCGCCGCGCGTCGACGTAATCGACGAGGCCGGTCATGCGTATCAGGTCGAAGCGCGTTTCATATTCGATGCAAGCGGCTTTGGCCGTGTGCTGCCGCGTCTGCTCAACCTGGAGGCGCCCACGCGCATGCCCACGCGCGCCGCGCTCTTTTCGCATGTCTACGACGGCCTCCCCGCGGGCGCCCACGACCGCAACAAGATCTGCGTGGCAACGCATCCCGAGCGCCGCGACGTGTGGTTCTGGATGATTCCGCTTGCGGGCGGACGGTCGTCGGTGGGATGCGTCGCCGAGTCGAGTTTTCTCGACGTGCCGCCAACGGAGCGCGAGCCGAAGTTGCGTGCGCTGATCCAGAAGGAGCCGACGTTTAACCGGCTGATCGGCGACGCGCCTTTCCTGTTGCCTGTGCGGCATATCGGCGGCTACTCGGCGAATGTCGAGCGTCTGCACGGACCGGGTTATGCGCTCCTTGGCAACGCGGGCGAGTTTCTCGACCCCGTGTTCTCGTCGGGCGTAACGATCGCACTGCGCTCGGCGCATCTGGCGGTGCAGACCTTGAACCGCCAACTCGATGGCGAGCAGGTTGACTGGTCCGCGAATTACGACGTGCCGTTGCGCAAGGGCATCGACACATTCCGCGCGTTTGTCGAGCGCTGGTACACGGGCGAATTGCAGGACATCATTTTCTATCCCGACCAGACACCGTCGATCCGCCGCATGATCAGCGCGGTGCTGGCGGGCTATGCGTGGGACGAGTCGAACCCGTATGTCGCCGACCCGGTGCGCAGGCTCAATGCCTTGCATGAGGTTTGCACGCAGCGCTGAGTCCCCGCGGGTGGGGCATGCATTGAACGTAGAAATTGAAACGGCGCTTCCTTGTCATGCAAGGAAGCGCCGTTTTTATTCAGAAGCGGCGAAGACCATCAGGCCGCATTCGAGCGGCAATCAGGCCGCGAATCGAGCGACGCGCGGCGCGTGCTGCCGCACGTCGTCGCGGCGATGCACGCGCTTGCCGGCCGCATACGTTTCATAGACCGCGCGATCGTCGCCGAGCAGCGCGAAGGCGAACAGCAATTCTTCGAGCGACTCCGTGCGCGCCGTGCGGCGGGCGAGCAGCGGCGTTGCTCGAGGATCGAGCACGACAAAGTCCGCTTCCGACTTCGGCCTGAGCGTGCCCACCTTGTCTGCGAGATCGAGCGCTTCGGCCGCGCCCGCTGTCGCGAGATAGAACATGCGCGTGGCCGTCAAATGGTGACCCGTCAATCGCGCGACCTTGTGCGCTTCGTTCATTGTCTGCAGCATCGAGAACGACGTGCCGCCGCCGACGTCCGTGGCGAGTGCGATCGGCATGTTAGCTTCGTCGGCCTTGTCGAAATCGAACAGACCGCTGCCGAGGAACAGGTTCGACGTCGGGCAATGCGACGCGACCGCGCCGGTTTGAGCCATGCGTTGCCGGTCTTGCGCGTCGAGATGAATGCAATGCCCGTACACCGCGCGGCGGCGTAGCAGGCCGTAGTGGTCGTAGATGTCCAGATAGCTGCGGTGACCGGGGAAAAGACTGTTGACCCATTTCACTTCGTCGGTGTTTTCGGCGACGTGACTCTGGATGAACACATCCGCATGCTTGCCCGCCAGCACGCCGCAAGCTTCCAGTTGCGCTTCGGTCGAAGTCGGCGCGAAACGCGGCGTGAGCGCGTACATCTGACGGCCGCGGTTGTGCCAGCGGCCGATCAGCTCGGCGCTGTCGTCATAACCGGATTGCGCGGTGTCGCGCAGGAACTCCGGACAGTTGCGATCCATCAGCACCTTGCCTGCCACCATGCGCAGATTGCGCGCCTCGCTTTCGGCAAAGAGCGCGTCGGCCGACTCCTTGTGCACCGTGCAATAGACAAGTGCGGTGGTCGTGCCGCAAGACAGCAGTTCTTCGAGGAAGAAGCTTGCCGTATCGTGTGCATAGGCCTGATCGGTGAAACGGCGCTCGGTCGGAAACGTGTACGTGTCGAGCCACGGCAACAGGCCAGCCGCAGGCGACGCGATCATGTCCGTTTGCGGGTAATGAATGTGCGTGTCGATGAAGCCCGGCACGATCAGCTTGTCGCGCATGTCCTGAACCGGCGTGCCCGGCGCGAATCGAGCCGCGAGCGCCGCGTACGCGCCCGCCGCGACGACATGGCCGTCTTCGACGATCAGAAGGCCGTCCTCATTGAAGATCGCCGCGTCGGGCGAGCGCGACGGATCGCCGTTGAAAGTCAGCAACTGCGCGCGGAATGCCGATTGGGCCGGGTTGGCCGTTGTAGCCGGGTGAGTCATGAGAAAACCGTCTCCGAATGTGAAAAGCTGAGCAGCGTGGAGGGCCGTGTTGCGATGCCCGCGCTGCAATACGTCGGCCCGTTAATGTGGGCCGCTTTGATTCCAGTGCGCGTCGAGCTTCGCGATCAGTTCCGCGCGCTCTTGCGGCGTAACGAACGACGCTTCGAAACCGTTGCGGATGATCGTGTAGACCTCCGCATCGTCGAGCTTCAATGCGTCGATGGTCGCCGCATAGTTGGCGTTCACATAGCCGCCGAAATACGCCGGATCGTCGGAATTCACCGTGACGGCGACGCCGCGATCGAGCAGGTCTTTCAGCGTGTGTTTTGTCATGTCGTCGAACACGCAAAGCTTGAGGTTCGACAGCGGACACACCGTCAACGCGACGCGCGTGTCGGCAAGACGCGCGACGAGCGCCGGGTCTTCGATGCTTCGCACGCCGTGATCGACGCGGTCCACCTTGAGCAGATCGAGCGCTTCATAAATATACGACGGCGGTCCTTCCTCTCCCGCGTGCGCGACGAGCTTCAAACCGAGTGCACGCGCTTTCGCGAAGACACGTTCGAACTTCGACGGCGGATGGCCGCGCTCCGACGAATCGAGCCCCACGCCGATCAGGCGATGCTTGTACTGGTCGAACAGCGGCCGTGCTTCTTCGAACGTTGCAAGTGCGTCTTCTTCGGACAGGTGACGCAGGAAACACAGAATCAGCTTGCTCGACATGCCGCGTTTCTCCGCGTCGGCGAGCGCGCGCTCAATGCCGGCCACCACCGTCGCGATGGGCACGCCGCGCTCGGTGTGCGTCTGCGGATCGAAGAAAATCTCGCTATGAATCACGTTGTCGGCGAGGCAGCGCTCGACATACGCCATCGTCATGTCATAGAAGTCCTGCTCGTGCAGCAGCACGCTCGCGCCGGCGTAATAGATGTCGAGAAACGATTGCAGATCGGTAAATGCATAGGCTGCGCGCAGTGCTTCGATCGAGTCGTAAGCGAGCTTCACGCCGTTGCGCTCGGACAGCGCGAAAATCAGTTCGGGTTCGAGCGAGCCTTCAATGTGAATATGCAACTCGGCCTTCGGTGCGAGCATGGCCTTTTCGATGAGGGACGCAGCGGTTGTTGTGTTCATGGTCGGTCAGAAGTTCGTTGGTGTCGTTGTGCGCCGGATGCGTAAGCGTGATGTCGACTCGCGTCGTCAAACCGTCTGCGCGGCGCGATGCACGCTCGCATTCGCTTCGACAGCTTGCAGCACTTGCGCGGCCGCGGAAATCGCAATGATCTCCGGCGACTTGTCGACGATGCCATCCACGCCGAGTGGGCATTTCATCCGCGCAATCCGCGAAGGATCGATGCCGCGCGCGGCGAGCCGGTGTTCGAACTGTTTGCGCTTGCTGTGCGAGCCGATCATGCCGAAGAACGCAAAATCGCCGCGCCGCAAAATACGCTCGGCCAGTTCAAGATCGCGCGTATGGTTGTGCGTCATGACGATGAAGTACGTGTTGGGCGCAGCCGTGTCGACGGCTTCGTCAGGCGCGTCGTTCGCGTCGATCTTTACGTTGTGCGCGTGCAGCGATTCAACGGGCGGAAACTGCGCATCGCGTTCGTCCACCCAGCGTACCGTGCAAGGCAGCGTGGCGAGCACGCGAACCAAAGCGGCGCCCACGTGCCCCGCGCCAAACAGCACGACCGGGAAGTCGCCCGGCGCAATCGTCTCGGTGAGCAGCGCGCCGCTGTCGTCGAAACCGGCGCCGTCCCACAGCAGGCAGTCGGCGGCATCGACGCCCGGCTCGGGGTCGGACAGCATCACCGCATCCGGTGCGGGGCCGAATGATACGCTACGCACCGTCGATTGACCTGCGGCCACGCGCTTCGCAAGCGACGTGATCCAGCCGAGATCGCCGATGTCGAGCCGTTCGAACGCAAGTATCACGGCGCCGCCGCAGCATTGCCCGAGACTCGGGCCAAGCGCGAAACGCTCGAGCCGGCGCATATGCGGCGAGCGCATGCCGTCGCGCAGCACCTGGCGCGCGGTCTCGATCGCTTTCCATTCGAGGTGTCCGCCGCCGATCGTATGTTTCGCCGAATCGCGCGTCACGATCATCTTGGTTCCGGCCTCACGGGGCGCCGAACCTTCGACGCGCGCGACCGTCACCAGCACGGCGGCGTCGCCGTGCGCGAGCAGTTGTTGCAGGTCAGGTAGCCATGCTTGCATTCGACGAATCTCCGTACAGTGCCGCTCGGGGTTTCCGTGCGGCCGGTTGAACCTGGTGCGAGGCGATCGTGTCGCGTCGGGCGTATCTGCAAGTCACTTGCGTTCGCTGCGCTGCGCTGCGCCCGGATCTGAGCTTGAGTTGTCTGTTTCGCGCATGTCAGGCAGTCGTGTCGCTGGTCGACGCCTCTATGCTCGTTCCTTGCCCGGATGCCGGCTCGCTCGCGTTTTGCGCGTGCAGCGCATCCAGTGCATCGAGGATCGCTTCGGGCGTCGCGGGCGCGCGCAACATCGGCGCATGCTGTGCGCTCGGTACCGCGGCCGCGATCGCGTCACGAATCGCGAGGAACACGGAGAACGGCAACAGCAAAGGCGGCTCGCCGACAGCCTTCGAGCGGAACACAGTCGGCTCTGCATTCGGGTTTGGGTAAAGCCGCACATGGAAAGCGGCGGGCGTGTCGTTCACAGCCGGAATCTTGTACGTGGACGGTGCATGCGTCATCAGACGGCCATCGCGGTTCCACCATAACTCTTCGGTCGTAAGCCAGCCCATGCCCTGAATAAAGCCGCCTTCGACCTGACCCAGATCGATCGCCGGATTGATCGACTGACCAGCGTCGTGCAGCACGTCGGCACGCAGCAGTTTCCATTCGCCGGTCAGTGTGTCGATCACTACTTCGGACACGGCCGCGCCATACGCGAAGTAATAAAACGGATGACCGGTCAGCGTTTTCGCATCCCAATGCACTTTCGGCGTTGCGTAGAAACCGTCCGACCACAACTGCACGCGCGCGAGGTAAGCGGCGCCGACCAGTTGATCGAAGGGCATCGCACCGCCGTTCACCGTTACCTCGCCGTTCGCGAACAGCACGTCGTCTGCGTTGCCGCCGAGTTGTTTCGCCACGAGTTCGGCAAGCCGCGCACGAATGGTTCGCGCGGCGTCTTGCGCGGCCTTGCCGTTCAGATCGCTGCCGGTGGAAGCTGCGGTCGCCGACGTGTTGGCGATCTTCGAGGTATCGGTTGCGCTCACACGCACGCGCGAGAGCGGCAAGCCAAACTCGTTCGCGACGACTTGCGCGACCTTCGTGTTGAGGCCCTGGCCCATTTCGGTGCCGCCGTGATTAACGAGCACCGAGCCGTCCTTATACACATGCACCAGTGCGCCGGCCTGATTCAGAAAGGGCACATTGAACGAGATGCCAAACTTGACCGGCGAAAACGCGAGGCCGCGCTTGAGTACCGGGCTTCTGGCGTTGAACGCGGCGATCGCTGCGCGGCGCGCGCGATAGTCGCTGGAGTCGAGCAGATCGTCGGTCAACGGCGCGATGATGTTGTCTTCGACCAACTGTCCATACGGAGTCGTATTGCGCTCGCCTACGCCGTAGTAGTTGGCGAGGCGTACGTCTAGCGGATCGTGGTTCAGTTGACGCGCAATGCTGTCGAGCATCACTTCCATCACGAGTGCGCCTTGCGGGCCGCCAAAGCCGCGGAACGCGGTGTTCGACTGCGTATTCGTTTTGCAGCACAGCGCGACGATGTCGACGTCGGACAGGTAGTACGCGTTATCGAAATGACACACGGCGCGCGTGGCGACGGCGCCGGAGAGGTCGGCAGAATAGCCTGCGCGCAACGCAATTTCTACGCGCGCGCCGAGAATGCGGCCATTGTCGTCGAAGCCCGCTTCGTATTCGTAGATCGCGTCGTGCCGCTTGCCGGTGATCATGAAGTCGTCGTCGCGATCGGCGCGCAGTTTGACCGGACGACGCAGCAGCTTCGCCGCGAGCGACGCCACGCAGGCAAAGAGCGCCGATTGCGATTCCTTGCCGCCGAAGCCGCCGCCCATCCGGCGGCACTCGCACACCACGTTATGCGCGGGCCAGTCGAGCATATGCGCGACGACCTGCTGCATTTCGCTTGGATGCTGCGTCGAACTGTAGACGAGCATGCCGTCCATCTCTTTCGGCACCGCATATGCAACCTGGCCTTCGAGATAGAACTGCTCCTGGCCGCCGACTTCGAACGTGCCGCGAGTTTTATTCGGCGCGGCCGCGATCTTCGCGTCCGGATCGCCGCGCTTCAGATGCAGCGGCGGCAGCACGAACTGTTTGGCGGCCTTCGCGTCCGCCGGCGTGAGAATCGCGTCGAGCGGCTCATAGCGGATCACGTCGTCGCTCTTTGCGAGCGCCGCGGCGCGGCGCGCGAGCTCGTGGCTCTGCGCAATCACGGCGAACACAGGCTGACCGAGGTACAGCACTTCATTGACGGCGAGAATCGGGTCGTCATGCAGCACCGGGCCGCAATTGTTTTCACCTGGGATGTCTTCGGCGGTCAGCACCGCTACGACGCCGGGCGCTTTCCTCACCGCGTCGAGATCCATCGACACGATGCGCGCGTGTGCATGCCGCGACAAGCCAAGCGCCGCGTGCAGCGTGCCTTGCAGTTCGGCGATGTCGTCGGTGTAGGTCGCCTCGCCGCTCACGTGCAGCGCGGCCGATTCATGCGGCAGCGCGACGCCGATCGCGGCTTCGGGTCGATGCAGGTCGGCGGGGTTTCCAGCAGAGCCTTCCGCCTGTTTTGCAGCGCGTTCGACAAAAGCATCGGTGCGATTCATCACGACGGCTCCTTCACGATCGCGTCCGGCGTGCCGGCTTCGAACGCGAATGCATTCACGTCGAAGAGCGCGAGCGGCGCGTCCTCGCGCGTTTCCAGATGGAAGCGCCACAGCAGGTTGCGCGCCACCTTCAGCCGATAGGCGCTCGATGCGCGCATGTCGGTGAGCGGCTGGTAGTCGGCGGCAAGTGCGTTCATGGCCTGTCGCGCGGTGCTTTCGTTCCACGTCGCGCCGCTCAGCACAGCTTCGGTTTGCGTGGCCCGCTTCGGCGTTGCAGCCATGCCGCCGAATGCGACGCGAGCGTCGACGATCGTGCTGCCTTCGTCGATATGCAGAGCGAATGCCGCGCAGACCGCGGAGATGTCCTGATCGTAGCGCTTGGACACTTTGTAGGTGCGAAAGCGCAGATTGCCCGCCGGCCGCGGCACGCGCAGCGCGGCGACGAATTCGCCCGCCGCGAGCGCGGTTTTCTGGTAGCCGAGATAGAACCCGTCGAGCGGCAGCGTGCGCGTTTTCGTGCCGTGGCGCAGCACCACTTCGGCACCGAGCGCAAGCAGCGCGGGCATCGAATCGCCGATCGGCGAGCCGTTCGCGACATTGCCGCCGAGCGTGCCGGCATTGCGGATCGGCAGCGACGCAAAACGCGTCCAAAGTTCGGCGAGTTCGGGGTAGTCGGCGGCTAGAGCCGCATACGCGTCTTCAAGCGTGACGGCCGCGCCGATAGTGAGCGTCTGCGCATCGCGCTCGATCGTCTTCAGTTCGCGGACATTGCCAATGTAGAGAACGTCGCCGAGATCGCGGAACTGCTTGGTGACCCACAGGCCGACGTCAGTGCTGCCGGCCACGAGCCGGGCTTGCGGATGTTCGGCGCGAAGCCGCGCGAACGCGTCGAGCGTGAGCGGCGCGTAAAACGCTGGCGCACCGAAGGCGGCGCCGCGCGTGTCGGGCGCGCGGTACTCGAAGGTGTCGTTGCGTTGCAGTGCGCGCAGCGTTTCTTCGACAGCCTTGCGATCGAGCGTCACGCGCGGATATTGCGCGTAGTCGAACATTTTCTGCGATGCGTCCACGATCGGCCGGTAGCCGGTGCAGCGGCACAGGTTGCCGGACAGCGCGGTGTTGATTTCGTCGCGCGTCGGCAGGCCGGCAGCCGCTGGCTGGTTTTCGTAGAGTGCCCACATCGACATCACGAAGCCCGGTGTGCAGAAACCGCACTGCGAGCCGTGACAGTCGACCATTGCCTGTTGCACGGGATGCAGCGTGCCGTCCGCGGCGCGCAGGTCTTCGACCGTGAACAGGGCTTTGCCGTCGAGCGTGGGCAGGAACTGGATGCAGGCGTTGACCGCTTTCAGCGCGAGCGCGCCTTGCGCGTCGAGTTCGCCGATGACGACCGTGCAGGCGCCGCAGTCGCCTTCAGCGCAGCCTTCCTTGGTGCCGGTGCAATGCAGGTCTTCGCGCAGATGCTGGAGCACGGTGCGCGATGCGGGTACGCCGGAGATCTCGTGGACGGACCCCTGGCGATAAAAGCGGATGGTTTGCGTTGTCATGGCGAATCCAGAAGACAGTGCGGACCGGGCGCGCGTTACGCATGGGGTCGCGCCAAAGCCGGCCTCGCGCACGTAGATCGCCATCCATATCCGAAGATAGCATTACGGCGCCCCAAAAATATTTCCGATGTCGCATGAAGCTTATTCGGAAGATGCAATGAGATGAGTCCGATTTGAGTCGGATTCGCTTCGTGCGGGGAAGTTGCGTCGGGCGGGAAGGAGGCGCACCGGCGGAAGCTGGCGCGAAACAGGCGAATGGGCAGGAGATGGACTGCGGACCAGGCGAAGCGCCGTGCCTGCGGTTCAAAACCGCCGGAAACCCGGGCGCGGCGGCGGAAGCAAGAAGATCAGCAGAAAGGAAAGCGGCAAAAAACCGACACAGCGCAGAGGCGGCCCGATCCACATAGGCGGTATCACTGCGCCGGTGTCCGCCATGTCGCCGCGCCGGCAGGCGCGGGATAGATGCCCGCGCCGCATGAAACCGGCGGATTGCCTCAAGCAATCCGTCTGCGGTTGCGCACGAGGCTAATCGCCAGCGGAACAAAAGCCAGCACGAAGCCGACCAGTGCCCACATCGGCAGCGTCAGCCCCAGGATCGGCGGATAGGCGGTTTCGCATAGCCCGGCCACCTTGAACACGCCCGGCAGCCAATGCGCAGGCGGCAGACTGTCGACGATCGGCTGCAGCGCGTCGAAGCCACAGCTAAAGCCCGGATTCGCCTGCACATACACGTGCCGGGCCGCGGTCACGATACCCGCCAGCGCCGACAGTGCCGCCATCGTTTCGAGCAGACGGACGCCGCGCCAGCTGTTGAACCGCGCGCCGAGGAACGCGAAGATTGCGATCAGCAGGAAGAAATAGCGCTGGATGATGCACAGCGGGCACGGGTCCTCGTGCTTGAAGTACTGCAGATACAGAGCGCCGGCAACGAGGCCGACGCAGATCAGGCCAAGCAGGACCAGCAGGGAGCGCTCGCGGCGCAGCATTGCATTGTCGTTGTTCATGGATCGTGTGGCGGTTGTATAGCTATTGTGTGGCCGCTAATCAGCGGAAACGGCGAGTGCCCGCGATTTTAGCGCGAACCCCCGCCCACACGACGCCACACCCGCACGCAAACCGTGACGCCGCTCAGCGAATCGCGTTGAGCACCGCTTCGGCGCCCCGGCCAATGGCGAGAAGCGCGTCGTCGGCGTGCGGCGCGCCTGCCAGCATCAGGCCGACCGGCGCGTCGCCTCGCAGGTGGCAAGGCAGCGACAGCGCGCAGGCGTCGAGGAAGTTGAACACGCCGGGGTTGCGCAGCATCAGTGCGTTGGTGCGGCCGAAAAGATCGTCGTCGGAAACGAGTTCGGCGACGCGCGGCGGCAGCATCGGCACGGTCGGCGCCACTACCGCGTCGAAGCGCTGCCACAGCGTGCGCGCCGCTTCGGCGAGCATCGCGTCGCGTTCGGCGAGCAGGTCCAGATAGTCGGCGGCGCTCGCCGGCTGGCCCTTGAGAATGCGCACCAGCACGCGCGGATCGTATTGTTCGCGGTGTTTCTCCAGCAAAGGACGATGCCACGCATACGCTTCGATCGGCGAAAAGCCGAAGCGGTTGATGTCCGGCAGACGGTCGAGCGGTGCAAAGCGCACTTCGCTGACAATCGCTCCGGCTGCTTCGAGGTGCTTGAGCGCGGTGTCGACAGCGGCCGCGACCTCGGGCTCGACGCCGTCGGTAACGTAGTTCGTCAGCACGCCGAGGCGCACGCCTTCGAGCGGCCGCGCAGCCGGCACGCGCGGTTCGAGCCCGGCGAGCATGCGGTCCACCAGTGCGCAGCACGCCACCGAGACGCCGATCGGGCCGAACGAATCGAGCGTCGGCGAAAGCGGCACGCCGCCTTGCTTCGGAACGCGCGCGGCGGTCGGCTTGAAGCCGGTCAGACCGCACAGCGCGGCCGGAATGCGAAGCGAGCCGCCCGTGTCGGTGCCGAGCGCGACGGCGGCCATGCCGTCCGCGACGGAAGCCGCCGCGCCCGACGACGAGCCCCCCGAGATCCGCTCGTCGCCCTTTACGTCGCGCCGGTACGGCGACAGCGGGTTGCCGTAGTGCGGATTGAGTCCGAGCCCGGAAAACGCGAATTCGCTCATATTGGTTCGTCCGACGATCACCGCGCCCGCCCGCTTCAGGCGCGCGACGGCCACGGCGTCCTGCGTGGCGGCGGGTGCGTCGGCAAGAACCGTCGAGCCGGCGCGGGTCGGCTGTCCTTCGATCTCGAACAGATCTTTCACCGAGACCGGGATGCCGGCGAGCGGCGAGAGTACTGTGCCGGCGGCGCGCAAACGGTCGTGCGCGTCGGCGGCCTGGCGGGCGCCGTCGGCATCGACGTGCATGAAAGCGACCGCGCCCTGGCCGGCCGGATCGGCAATCCGTTCGAGCGCGGTTTCGACGAGCGCGCGGCTCGTGGTCCGCCCCGCGGCAAGGTCGGCGGCGAGTTGGGCAAGCGGCGGGAAGGGCGTAAATTCAGTGGCCATGATGTCGTTCTATCCGGTGGGTCTGCGTGAAGCCGCTTACGTAACGGTCCTACATGCGGGTTCTACATGCGGTTGAAAAGCGTCGCGCGGAATGCCTCGATATGTTTCTGCACCGAGCGTTTCGCGCCTTCGGCGTCGCGCTCGCGCAGCAGGCGGAACAGTTCGAGGTGTTCTTCGTGAACGTCTTCGAGATGATGCGGCTCGGAGAGTGAAATGAACCAGAAGCGCAACGAGCGCTCATGCAGTCCGCGCAGAATGTCGGCGAGCACTGCGTTGCGCGAGGCGGCCGAAATGGCCAGATGGAACTCGCGGTCAATGTCCATCATGCCTTCTATGTCGTGCGCGGCGACGCACACGGCCGAGCGCTCCAGCAGCGTCTGCATCGCGTCGTAGTCGTGCTGTTGCGCGTGACGCGCGGCGAGTTCGACGCAGTAGCTTTCGTTGACGAGCCGCACGTCGATGATCGCAAGCACGTCGTCGAGCGAAACCGGACGCACCATGATGCCCTTGCGCGGCATGATGGTCAGCATCCCTTCGTGCACGAGCCGGTGCAGCGCCTGGTGCACCGGCGTCCTGCCGATGCCGGTCAGCGCCATCAACTCCGCTTCGTTGAGCACCTCGCTCGGCCGCAAACGCATCGTGATGATTTCGCGCTTGACGAACGCATAAGCCTGTTCGGCGAGACTCGCGTTGGCGGTCGCGCGGGTGGGCCGTGGAGGGCGGGCGGTCTGCAAAAGCGTCATGTGAAGAAGGAGCGGACGATGTCGTCCGCGCATTGTAGAGCAAGGTCGAGCGAGCTTTTCGCGGGCGCGGCGGGCGCGGGCTTCGGTCCGATGCAAGCTGCGTGAATCTGGCCTGTCAGGGTGGCTCGTGCCCGCCACGCCACACCAACTATTGATACCTCACGCGCTGCCCGCCACCGTTGTCGCAGCGTGCTGAACCCTGACGCGCGGCATCATCAGCGTGACGAGGCCGCCCACGATCAGCGCGCCCGCTATCAGCACGAGCCCGAACGTCACGCTATGCGTCGCGTCTTTCACGATACCGAGTACATACGGGCTGACATAACCGGCGAGGTTGGCGATCGAATTGATCACCGCAATGCCGGCGACCGCAGCGGTGCCTTGCAGGAAGCTCGTCGACATCGACCAGAAGATGCCGAAGCCCGCGAGAATGCCGATATACGCAATCGACAAACCGGTGACGGCAAGTGGAATCGAGTTCGTAACCGACGCGCTGCCGAGCAGGCCCGCCGCGCCGATGAAACAGCACACGGCGTAGTGCCAGCGGCGCTCGCCGGTCACATCCGACGAACGGCCGATCAGAATCATGCCGATACCGGCAGCCAGATACGGAATCGCGGTCACGAAGCCATTGGTCACGAGATTCGTCACGCCGAGGTCTTTGACGATCTGCGGCAGCCAGAACGAAAAACCCGCATTGCCGGTGACGAGGCAGAAGTAGATCAGCGTGAGCAGCCAGAAGCGGCCCGAACGCAATGCGACCGAGAGGCTATGTTCGGCGCCTTCCGCAGCAGCCGCCGCATTCTCGCGCGAGATGCGGGCGAGGATTACGCGTTTTTCGTCGTCGCTCAGCCACGGGGCCTCGGCGGGCGTGTTGCGCAACACGGCGAGCGCCCAGAAGCCGGCGAGAATCGACGGAATGCCTTCGATCAGGAACATCCACTGCCAGCCGCGCAAACCGTGTGCTTCGTGCAGCGCCGACATCAGGAAACCCGACAACGGCGCGCCGATGATGCCGGCCACCGGAATCGCAGCCATGAATACGGCGACCATGCGCGCGCGGCGGTCGGACGGGAACCAGAAAGTCAGATACAGCACGACGCCCGGCACCAGTCCGGCTTCGGCAACGCCGAGGAAAAAGCGCAGCACGTAGAACATGGTCTCGCTGCGTACGAACATCATCAGACACGACAGCAGGCCCCACAGCATCGTGATGCGGGCGATGGTGGCGCGCGCACCGAATTTCTTCAGCAGCAGGTTGCTCGGCACCTCGAATACGAAATAGCCGAAGAAGAAGATTCCCGCGCCCAGTCCGTACGCGGCGTTGGAAAGTCCGAGATCGCCGGTGAACTGCAGCTTCGCATAACCGATGTTGACGCGATCCAGATACGACAGCACGTAGACAAGGAACAGGAACGGCATGATGCGCCACGTGATCTTGTGGATGGCGGCGGCTTCGAGCGAGGCGTCGGAGAACGCGTCGGCAGCGGATGGCAATGGGGTGCTCATGAATGCCTCATTGAACGATAGCTCATTCGACAACAGGTAACGCGCGCACGCGGTAGGCGTGGCGCAGCGTGCGGTTCAGTACGGGGTCGTGCAATTCGAGTTCGAGCGCGTCGCCGTCGACCATACCGACAATGCCGCCTTGAACCGCAAGCGTGCCGCAGAACATGGCCGCGCCTTGTGCGAGCGGGGCGCGCGCGAGCAGGTCGGCGGCGGGGAGCAGCGAGGCGACGCTGCCTTGCTGATACACGCGGCGCTCGCCGTTCGCGATCGCATAGGCGCGCAGTTCGAGCTGATCCCAATGGTCGGCGACGTCTTCGAATCGCCACGCGTCGCGCGCGACCGGCTTCGGACACACCTGCTTGGAGACGGTCACGCCGTAGGCCTCGACTTCGCGGTCGGTGTGATCGGAGCCGACGGTGATGAGCAGTCCCGCACTGGAATGCACCAGCACGCATTCCGCTTCACCGCTCGACTTCGTGCCGACAACGTCGATCTGTTCGGCTTGCGTCAGCAGTTCGGAGCCGAGACGGTAAAAGCACGGCGTAGTGGACGGGCGCTTCACGCCGATTTCGGCAAGCTCGGCAATGTGGTGCTCGATTGCGGCCTGATCGCGGCCTGCCCAGCCGGCGATCGTGAGGCGGTTTACATCGGTTGAAATGGCGCGCTCGGCGCCGGAACGGTCTACAACCTTGAAAGACACCTGCTGCATGAGTGAACTCCGGAACGATATGCGGCAAATATTATTGTGATATTTCACAGGCGTCCAGCGTGTCAAAAACATTGGCTTCCGATCGCCGACGGGCGCGCAAGCCGCGGCGCCGAAGATGGTTTGTTACACTGCGCTTCTTTGAACATTACTTTTTGTAAGGGAAAGACGCATGCACGAAGGCATCGGCTTCATTCAGGATCTGGCGGTCGTGATGGCGCTCGCCGGCGTCGTTACCGTGCTGTTCCATCGCCTGAAGCAGCCGGTGGTGCTCGGCTATATCGCGGCGGGCGTGATCATTGGGCCGTACACGCCGCCGTTCCAGCTGATCCACGACGAAGAGACCATTAAGACGCTGGGTGAACTGGGCGTTGTGTTCCTGATGTTTTCGCTCGGTCTCGAATTCAGTCTGCGAAAACTTTTCAAGGTGGGCGCGACCGCGATCGTCGCGGCGCTCTCCGAAATCGTGCTGATGCTGTGGCTAGGCTATGAGATCGGCAGCGCATTCGGCTGGAGCCCGATGGATTCGTTATTCCTCGGCGCGATACTCGCCATTTCGTCGACGACCATCATCGTCAAGGCGTTGTCGGAGCTTGGCCTGAAGCGCGAGAGTTTCGCGCAACTCGTATTCGGCATTCTGATCGTCGAAGACATTCTCGCCATCGCAATGCTCGTGCTGCTGTCCGGCATCGCGCAAACAGGGCAGTTGAGCGCGGGCGTTGCAGCTGTCACGCTGGGCAAGCTGTTGCTGTTCATGACGGTGTCGCTGGTTGTCGGCATTCTCGTCGTGCCGCGCGCGCTGAACTATGTCGCGCGTGCCCGCAGCGACGAGATGTTGCTCGTCGCCGTGCTCGGGTTCTGTTTCGGTTTCTGCCTGCTGGTAGTCAAGCTCGACTACAGCATTGCGCTGGGCGCGTTCCTGATCGGCGCGATCATGGCCGAATCGCGTCATCTGCATCGAATCGAGCATTTGATTGCGCCGTTGCGCGACGCGTTTTCTGCGATCTTTTTCGTCACCATCGGCTTGATGCTGAATCCCACGGTGCTCGTCGACTATGCCTGGCCGATTGCCGTCATCACGGTCGCGGTCATCGTCGGCAAGATCGTCTCGTGCGGGCTCGGTACTTTTCTCGCGGGCAAAGATGGCCGCACGGCGATGCGCGTCGGCATGACGGTCTCACAGATCGGTGAGTTCTCGTTCATCATCGCGTCGCTCGGTTTGACGCTGAAGGTGACGAGCGCGTTTCTTTATCCGATTGCGGTGGCCGTATCGGCTTTGACGACGCTCTTCACGCCTTATCTGATACGCGCTGCAGATCCACTCACGCGGCGTTTCGCCGACGCGATGCCGCGCACGCTCGTCAATGTGTTCGGCATGTATAGCCAGTGGTTGAGCAGCCTCAGCACAGAAAGCGGCGAGCCGACGCTTTTCAGCATGACGCGGCGAATCATCCTGCAGATCGCGGTGAATCTCGCGTTGGTTGCCGCAATCTTTCTGATTGTGTCCTACGGCGCGCCTTACATCAGTACTGTGTTGACGCGTTGGGTCAGTTCCGAGCCCATGCAGCGCGTCGTGCTGTGGAGCGTCGCACTGCTCGTGTCGATGCCGTTTCTGGTGGCGGTTTATCGCAAGACCAAGTCGCTCGCGTTGCTGCTCGCCGAGGTGAGCGTGCAGCCGGCGACGGCCGGGCGCTTTACCAGCGCGCTGCGTTATGCGATCTCCGATCTCGTGCCGGTGGTGTGCATGGTCGGCGTGTTTCTGCTCGTCGCGGCGCTTTCGGGCGGTATCCTGCCGCCGACCGGCCTGCTCGCCGCGGTGCTGATCTGCGCGGCGCTGCTGCTCGCGCTCGTGTGGCGCTGGTGCGTGAAGATTCACGCGGCAATGCAGATCGCGCTGCGCGAAACTTTTGACGAACAGCCGGATCCCTAAGTTAGACGGAACTGCGCGAGGCGGCCCGACAATGTGAGCAATTGTGTGCGGGTTTGCCGGGTCAGGCACGCTGGCGGATAATCAGGGCATATTCATTCGTTCGCGTGGAAGGCGCCTGTCCAACAGTCATGAGCGAAAACAAACCCGAAAACGCTGGTCAACCCGGCAGTGCAACGCCGCCTGCGGCATCGCCGGAAAGCTTCAGCCAAACCCCGGCCGAGCCGACCACAACGTTACCCCTCTCGCATGAAGACGCCATTCAGTCGCCCGTGAAAGATCCGGTCGGGTCGAAGGCGGCGCCGTCGTCTGTGCCCGTTACGGCATCGGTCACGGCGCCGGCCACTTCGTCCGAGGCGGCGGCGAGGTCATCGACTGACGACCCCGAAAGCGCGTCCACCGTTACGCCGGTCGTCAAACGGACCGCCCAGCAACGCGACGCAGCCGAGGCGCGCAGTTCCGCTGCGGCTTCCACCGCGAAGCAGGAGGCCGCGGTTCATGAGCGCGACGCGCGCCCGGTTCGCGGGCGCGAAGTTCCGTCCACTCATAGCGCGACGCCGCTGACGAGTGAACCGGTTCAAGGCGAACTCATCACTTCGGCCGACGACGTGCTCGCCGCCGAAGACGCCGCCGCATCCACCGCGCGTCCGGCGGGTTCGCCGCCGCCGGGCTTCGGCGCCGCGCCCGATTTCACCGCGACCAACCCGCCGCCGCCGAATGCGTTGCCGCCGTCGCCACCGCGCTATCTCAAGCAGACGGACTCGGCGTGGTCCGTATTTGGCCGCATCATCGCGGCGCGCGCGCGGCAGCTGTTCGATCGGGCCGGTCAGCGGATTACGCAGCGCACGCTGCGCATCGGCGTATCGGCGCGAATCTTTCACCCGGAGCCGGGTGCGAAAGGGCTGCGCGGCAAGACGCTGCAATATCTCGAAGAGTCGATTGCGCACTGGGTGATGTCGCGCGACGTGCTGGTCTTCATGATTCCGACCGTCGGACACCAAGGCATGCTGCATCCGAGCAACATCCGTTTGCGCGACTACGCGAAACATCTCGACGGCCTGTTGCTGCAAGGCGGCGCGGACGTTTCGCCCCAATCGTATGCGGAGGCGGCGACAAGTCCCGAATGGCCCGGCGACCGCGTGCGCGACATGTACGAGCTCGAACTGCTGCATGAATTCATCGAGTCTGGCAAGCCGGTGCTCGGCGTGTGCCGCGGTTGCCAACTGATCAACGTGGCGTTCGGCGGGACCTTGTATCAGGATATCGCCACCGACGTGCCGACCGCCGGTGCGCACGTGAACGAAGATTACGATCAGCATCGGCACGCCATCCATTTCCCCGACGGCTCGACGCTCGCCAATATGTTCCCCGCCCGGCGCGATGCGATCGTCAACTCGATTCACCATCAGGCGGTCAAGACGCTCGGCCGCGATCTGAATATCGAGGCGGTGTCGGCATCGGACGGCATTATCGAAGCCGTGCGCTACCGGCGCGCGCCTTTCGTGATGGGCGTGCAATGGCATCCCGAGTTCCATCGCGCGGGCGGTCCGGAACTGCTCGATTGCACGCCGCTGCTCGATACATTCCTGCGAGTGGCGCGCGAAACGCGCTTCTAGGCATGGGGTGACGGCAGTTCGCGCTTGCGTATTGCCGGCGTGGCGCGGTGCTGAAAAATGTAATTCGTTAGAGGCGCCACTGCGTAAGTGGCGCCTCGTTATTTATGGGTTCGTCGTTATTACTTGCGCGTCGTGTTTGGCGTCTTGTCTTGTCCATCGACGCCATATTTCTCCTGCGTCTCAAGCCTTATCCAGATATGTTTTATTTCGCGATAGGCGGCCATGTCATGTCTTTCGGACAACGTAGTTTTATCTCAATTTAAAGTCCAATTTTGCGACGCTTCAATGCTTCGCTTAAGCGACAATCCGCGCGATAATCCAAAGCTGTTTTCTGGATCCGCATGGAGCATGCACGTATGAAGTACACCTTATTGATACGGCGCGCCATGCTGCTCGCGACTTCGTGTGCGCTGTTGCAGCATGGCGGGTTCGTGCTGGCCGCGCAAGGCGAAATGGCCGCACCTATGGTCGGCACGCGGCCGGCCATGAACACTCTGACGCCGCAGCCTGTCGTCGCTGCGCTGCGCGACGCGGCGTCGGGGGGCGCCTCAGCCTCGGCTGTGTCGCTTGCGCCAGGTGCCTCGGGTTCGTTGGCTCAGTCCGCTGCATCGCCCGAGTCGCCGATGTCTGGCGACGCGCAAGGCAACGTGGCCGAATTAATGCAAATGATTCAGGACACGAAGCTGAGCGAATTGCGCACCACGTACAACGGCAGTTATGGCGCGAGCCTTTTCTTTTATCCTCGCGAGATGACGTACTACGTCGCGTTGTTTCAGGACAAGCATTTCTGGCGGGTAATCAAGTCGGCGGACGCGGGCCGGGCTGAAGCGATTTACGCGGGATTCGTACAGCAAACCGCGCAGTTGGCTGAGGTAGAGATTCACCGGACGCAGTTGCAGGCGCAGAAGGCATACATAGAGGACACTATTGCGTTATCCGAAGATCGTGCGAAGCGCCTGCAAGCCGACCTCGAAGTCGCCCGCACCCAGCAGGCCAAGGTCAACGACTACCAGCGTCAAACGCTAAACGAAGCCGCCGCGTTACGTGAGGAGAAGGAGCGGGCGCAGGCGCAACTGCGGCAGGTGCAAGGTCAGGTCATGCAATTGCAACGGCAGACCGAAATGGGTTTGGCAGGCCAGAAGTAAAAGCGCTTGAATGCGGAAAAAGCCCGGCTTTGGTAGCCGGGCTTTTTTATGCCGCTTTTCGCGCGGCTATCTGATGAATTGATCTGGGGCTTCCGTCACTCGCCGATGTGTGAGACGGGCGCTCCACTGCTGCCCGGCGCTCCCGTCCAGATTCGCTGATGGTGCCTGCTGCGCCTGCTGAGTCGAGCTGCCATGCCGAGTGCTCGCGGACATGTCGACAAACGTGTAGTCGCTCGTGTCTGGCTGCGTTGGCGCGGGCGGCGAGTATGAGCCCGCAACCGACGGTTTGACGAACATCCGCGTTACAGGCGCTGACGTTGCGATAGTGGACGCGCTGTCGACTGCATGCCGGCGATGGTTCACAGCGTCAGCTCTCGGGCGATGTCCATAGACGATCCGGCGATCGCCGTCATTACTCACGGCAACCGGCGTGCGTGTGCGGACGATGGTTGCTGAGCGGTGCGTTTCGATCGACGCGGTTGTCGGCGAGTGCAGCGTCAAGTTGCCCGGAGCAACGGTCCGGGCCGTGCCGGACACCGATGCGGTTCGCGCATGCTGCCGTACAGAACCAGCGCTTGCACCGCTCATGTTTGCTATTTCGGCGACCCTGTTCGAAACGTCAACGGTATCGCGCCGCGGAATCTGCGCGGCCGGCGTCTCGCGCTCGACAACAGCTATGTCAGCCCGCTTCGTAGGGTTGCTATTGCGCGGACCACGGACGTCGACATGGCCGAACGCCGTCCATGCGAGCAGTGCGGCGCCGCTCAACGCGCAGGCGCCACCCGCCAGCGCCCACCGCGGCAAGTGGGGCGCGCGTGCCGCGGGTCCTGCGACATGCGCTTTCACTGGCGCAAAAGCATCCTGAAAAGCGGGAGCCTCAGGCGCGGCCAAATTGTCCGCGAAAACCGAGTGCCCCGGAGGCAAGCCGCCCCGAAGTCGCAACGCTTCCGCCTCATGCTCGCCCACTGCCCCCGGTATCCTGGCGCCCATAGTCATCGCCGCGTTAACGTCGGCAAGCTGATGATTCGGCGCCACCCATCGACAGAACGAGCGAATAGGCTGGTCGCGTAAGTCAAATGTCTTGAGGACCGCTCCGTAAAGCCCGTGCAGCCCTTTATCCAGGCGGTGGCTTGGCGCGAGCAACGTCCACCCGCGGCCGAAGGGCGCCGGCACATCATTGAACGGGCGGGAGCGGGGCAACGCCATCGCGCCGTCAATTATGGTTAAAGGTGTGGTGGGCATCGATCTCTTCCAGCGCCTCGGGGACGGACGCCGCCTGGCGTCCCGTAGGTCGGAGAGACGATGGCCTCGGAGCAGTACGCGAAGCGGAAAACGCTTCATGCGTCCACGCGCAAAAGCGCAGGGACGCGCATGAGCCTCCGCGAATGCATCAGCACCTCAACAGGAAAGCCATCGTCGGGAAGAAAGCATGATGCGCCCGAACGAAACCGGCAACGCTCAGACGCTTCGCAACGTGAGTGCAGATCTGTCCGGGATTGCAGCGCTCAAGACGCAACTCAAGCGCTCGACTTGTCCAACCGATAAACATAGCGCAGCGCCGTGATATCCACGCCGCCCATGCGATCCGGCTCTGCGCCGACATACTGCCAGCCTTGCCTTTCGTAGAAACCGATAGCCGGCAGATTGCCCTCTAACGCGAACAAATAGAGTTGGGTCTCACCCTGCGCGCGAGCCCAGTCTTCGGCGGCGCGCATCAGCAGTTTGCCGACGCCAATGCCCTGATGTTCCGGCAGTGCATGCAGGTTATCCAGCAGCACGCCCCACGCGGATTCCGGTTGACTCTCCACGCATACGAAGCCAACGGGCGCGCCGCCCAGTTCTGCAATCGCCACCATGCGACGCTCTCCGCCCGGCGCGCTCATGCGGGCTTCCCAATAGGCGGCGCGCTCCTGAGTGACTTCACCGTCCAGAAAAGCGTCGGGCAACAGACCACGATAAGTGGCGCGCCAGCTCGTGCTGTGAATAGACGCGATAAGCGCTGCGTCGGCGATGGTTGCGGGGCGCAGCGAAAGGGCAGGGGCGGTTGGCATCGGGAAAGGCATCACGGCAATGACGAGTTGCAATTCTAACGGTCGTGAGTGGCGCAGCCGGCTGTAATGAAAATGTAGGGAATACGCAACAGCACTATCGACGGTAACATGCTGTGGCGCGGTTTCCGGCGGACCTCAACGTTTACCCTGATACCGCTAAAGTGTATTGGGACGCAGAATTCAGCGCCCCCGGCGCGGCCCAACCTGCGGCCAACCATTTGCCTGTGGCATCCGCATTCTCACCGGGCGCGGATCGTTTCAACTGCCAGATCGCCGCGGCTCGCCGGGCGTCGGCTTATCAGAGAACGTCATGTCAACAGCGTCACACGCTATCTCCTCGTCGCAAGAATCCAAAGCCAAGACAGTGTTCCGCGTAGTCAGCGGCAACTTTCTTGAAATGTACGACTTCATGGTCTACGGCTACTACGCGTCCGCGATTGCCAAGACCTATTTTCCGAGCGGCAGCGAGTTTGCGTCGCTGATGCTTTCGCTGTCGGTATTCGGCGCGGGCTTCCTGATGCGGCCGCTCGGCGCGATTGTCCTCGGTGCTTATATCGACCATCACGGTCGCCGCAAGGGGCTGATTCTCACCCTGGGCCTGATGGCGCTCGGCACGCTGACCGTAGCGTCCATTCCAGGCTACGCGACGATCGGCCTGCTTGCCCCGGTGCTCGTGCTGCTGGGCCGCTTGCTGCAAGGCTTTTCCGCGGGCGTGGAACTGGGCGGCGTGTCGGTGTATCTGTCCGAGATCGCCACCAAAGGCAACAAAGGCTTCTATTGCGCGTGGCAGTCGGGCAGCCAGCAGGTTGCCGTGGTGTTCGCCGCGCTGCTCGGCGTGATGCTCAACAAGATGCTGCCCGCCGACCAGATGAGCGCATGGGGCTGGCGCGTGCCGTTCCTGATCGGCTGCCTGATCGTGCCGTTTCTGTTCATGATTCGCCGCTCGTTGAAGGAAACCGAGGAGTTCTCGGCGCGCAAGCATCGTCCGGGAATGGGCGAGATCATGAAGACCATGGCCGCGAACTGGGGCACCGTGCTGGGCGGCATGGGCATGGTGATCATGACCACCGTGTCCTTCTACATGATCACGGCTTATACGCCGACCTTCGGCAAGGAAGTGCTGAAGCTGTCCTCGATCGATACGCTTGTCGTCACCGTCTGCATCGGTCTGTCGAACCTGATCTGGCTGCCGCTCGCGGGCGCGCTGTCGGATCGCATCGGCCGTCGTCCGGTGTTGCTCGCTTTTACGGCGCTCACCATCGTCACCGCGTACCCGGCGCTGCAATGGCTCGTCGCCGAGCCGTCGTTCGCGCGCCTGCTCGCTGTCGAGTTGTGGCTGTCGTTCCTCTACGGCAGCTATAACGGCGCGATGGTCGTGGCGCTGACCGAAGTCATGCCGGTCGAAGTGCGCACCGCAGGCTTCTCGCTCGCGTACAGCCTTGCCACGACGATCGGCGGTTTCACGCCGGCCATTTCCACGCTGCTGATCCATTCCACCGGCAACAAGGCGGCCCCGGGCCTGTTCCTCGGCGTGGCCGCGATCTGCGGGCTAATTGCAACGCTCGTGCTGTACCGCACGCCTGAATCGCGCGATCAATACAAAGCAGCATGACTCCGAGCGTGTGCTGACGTCGCTCGCGACGTCGACGCAACAAAAACAAAAAACCCCGCGCTCGTCAGACCGCGGGGTTTTTTGTTGCCGTAGCAATCACACGACCGGGCGGCTAGCCCCGGCGCAATTCATTTGCGACCGCCTGCACGACCTCGCGCCATGCATCGTGCTGCGGCTGACGTACCAGTGTCGCGCTGGCGTACCACGGGCTGCGCGTGTCGTCGGCGCACCAGCGCCAATCGGGCGCGAACGGCAGCATCAGCCAGAGCGGCTTGCGCAGCGCGCCGGCGAGGTGCGCGATTGACGTATCGATCGACACCACCGCGTCGAGGCGTTCGATGATCGCCGCCGTATCCGCGAAGTCGTCGATCCGCTTGTCGAACCGATGAATCGACCCGGCTCGCGGATGCGCGTCCAGCGCGGCGCATTCATCGGCACTGAGGTTGGGCTGCAACACGATCCAGTCGATGCCTTCTATCGCGAAAAGCGGATCGAGCTCGGCGAGCGGCATGGAACGCGTTTCGTTCTGGTGGATGCGCCCCGACCACGCGAGTCCGATCTTGCGCTTTGCCTGGCCGCCCAGCGAGCCGCGCCATTTTCGCCGGTACGCGGGTGGCACGCTGAGATAGGGCGTGCGCTCGGGAATCGTGTCCAACGTCGTGCCGAGCGCGAGCAGCAAGCTCAGCAACGGGCATTGAACATCAGCGGCGGGGCGCGGCGCGCCTCGCGGGATGAGCGTCACACGCCACGCCTGCGCGGCCGGCTCGAGCAGCGGCAGCAACTGCGGCTGTACTTCGAGCACCACACGCGCCGCACGTTGCGCGGCCAGCGGGATGAAGCGCACGAACTGCAACGTATCGCCGAAACCCTGTTCGGCGTGTATCAGCAGCGTGCGTTGTGAGACCGGCTCGCCGTGCCAGCGCGGCAAGGTTTCGATGGCCGGCTCGGCGACCGTTTGCAGACGCCATTCGTATTCAGGCAACCCACGCGCGAAGTCGCCCAGCGCGAGCCACGCTAGCGCCCGGTTCATATGCGCCGACGCGAGATCCGGCTGCACGCGCAACGCCTGATCGAATGCGCGTACGGCGGTGGCGTGTGCGCCCAGCGCCTGGTGTGCGGTGCCAAGGCTCAGCCACGCGAGCGCGAATTGCGGATCCAGTCCGACTGAGCGTTCGAGATACGGTATCGCTTGAGCGTGACGCCCGAGCGCAGCCAGCGCGTTGCCCATGCCGAAGATGGCGGGCGGCAGGTTCGGCTGCAATACGAGCGCAGCCTCGAACGAGGCAACCGCCTCTGCATGCCGGCCGGTGGCGTCGAACGTATTGGCGAGGTTGAAATGCGCAGCGACGAAGCGCGGCTCGGCGGCGAGTGCGGCCTGGAAGCACGGGATCGCTTCGTCGGCGCGGCCGAGCGCATTGAGCGACATGCCCATGTTGTTGAGCGCCCCGGCGTGGCCTGGGCGCAACTCCAGCGTGCGGCGGAACGAGGCGATGGCTTCCTCGTGACGACCGAGCGCGTGCAACGCGTTGCCCAGATTGTTATGCGACGAGGCGTCGTCCGGCTGCAGGCGCAACGAGCGGCGGAATGCGTCCGCGGCGTCTTCGTGACGACCTGCCGCCGTGTAGGCGTTGCCGAGGTTGTAGTGCGCCATGGGGAACGACGGCGCGAGCGTAAGAGCGTTGCGGAACTGGTCGATGGCTTCGTCGATCTGGCCGAGCGCCTTCAGCGCGTTGCCGAGGTTCAATTGCAGCGCGGCGTCTTGCGGGCGCAGGTCTACCGCGCGCCGCACGAGTTCGGCGGCCTCGGCGTGCTGGCCCTGCTGGTGGCGCAGCACGCCCAGCAGGTGCAACGCATCGACGTGCACCGGGTCGCCGTCGAGCGTCGCGCGGTAGCCGCGTTCGGCATCGTCGAGCCGGCCGTCACGATGCGCCGCGAAAGCGCGGTCAAATACAGGTTGCATGACGGGGATGGTAGTCGGGTGAGGCAAAGGCCGCATTTTCCCACACTCGCCGACCCGCACCCCGGTTTGACCCGGCGTACCGGTTTCGCTAACATGTGAACACCTGTTCATATATCTGCCGCCCATGATTCCCGCTACGGCTTCGCCGCCATTGCCGCCTTCGCCGGCGAGTTTCGAACCGCGCCTGGCGGACAGGATCGCGCCGCTCGCGGACCTGTTTCGCCTGCTGGGCGATCCGACGCGCTTGCGCATCGTGCTGGCTTGCGTCGACGAACGGCGGGCGGTGGGTGCCATTGCCGAAGAACTGAATTTGTCGCCGTCGCTCGTGAGCCATCATTTGCGGCTGTTGCGCGCGGCGCGAATCGTGCGGGCGCAGCGGCAGGGCAAGCAGGTGTTCTATCTCGCCGCCGACCGCCACATCAGCACGATGCTGGCCGGCATGCTTGAACACGTGGCCGAACCCGCCCGTGATGACGCATTGGATCTGCCATGAAGAAAATCGAAGAAAGGGAAGACGAACACGCCCCGGTGTGGCTCGACGCGACGGATAACAACGACGTCGCGGACACGCAGAGTCGCGTTGCCGGCACGCGGGTTCATGAGGACAGTGATCGCGGGGTTGTAGCGGGGGAGCGTTCTGCTCGTGGGTTTGAACAGGACGGCCATGGCGACGGTCGCGATCATACTCATGCCGCCAGCCACAACCACGGCCGCAGCGTCAGCGACGACCCAAGTCATGGCCACGACCACAGTCACGGCCAGAGCCATGACCACGGCCACGACGACAGTCACGGTCACGGCGGTGGCCACAGCCACGGAGACAGCCACACCCACGCAGGCCACCACCACCATCACCACCACGCGCCCGTCGCAGGCCACGGCTTCGCGTTCGCGCTGGCTGTCGCTCTGAATGTCGCGATCGTCGTGATTCAGGCGCTGTATGGCGTGCTCGCGCACTCGACAGCGCTGCTCGCCGACGCCGGTCACAACCTGTCCGACGTACTCGGCCTGCTGCTCGCCTGGGGCGCCGCCTGGCTTACGACGCGCCGTCCTTCCGCACGTTACACATTCGGCTACGGCAGCTCGTCGATTCTCGCGTCGCTGGCCAATGCGGCGCTCCTGTTGTTCGCCTGCGGCGTGATCGTCGCTGAGGCGATCGGCCGCCTGATGAATCCGGCGCCCGTCGCAGGGCTCGCCGTGTTCGTCGTTGCGACCGTGGGCGTTGTCGTGAACGGGGTTTCCGCGTGGCTCTTCATGCGTGGCCAGAAGGAAGACCTCAACATCCGCGGCGCCTTCCTGCATATGGCAGCAGATGCCGGTGTGTCCGCTGCGGTGGCCATAAGCGGTCTCGTGATTCTCTATACCAACTGGACGTGGCTCGACCCGGTAATGAGCCTGCTGGTGGTGGCGGTCGTCGTCTACGGGACCTGGGGTCTGTTGCGCGATTCGGTGAGGCTCGCGCTCAATGCGGTGCCGTCAGGCGTCGACCTGCAGAGCATCCGCGATTATCTGGCAGACCTGCCCGGCGTCGAGGGTGTGCACGATCTGCACGTGTGGGCGCTGTCGACCACGGGCAACGCGCTCAGCGTGCACCTCGTGATGCCGGCCGGGCATCCCGGCGACGAGCGGCTCGATGGCATCGTGCTCGCGTTGCGGGAACGCTTTTCGATGCAACACGCGACGCTGCAAGTCGACCTCGGCACGACCAGTCATCGTTGCGCGATGGAACATCCGGCAGAACAGCACTGACATCTGCCGACGCGGCAGCCCGCGGAAACACTGAAGCACTGACCCGCGACAGCACAACGCCGCAGCGCCGGTCTACGACAAGCCCGGCTCTGCGCGATACACCTCGCAATTGATGCACCGCGCCGTTCAGCCCGGGGGCTCGGGGCGTACACTAGAGCGCACTGTGCTCTGCGGAGTTTCGCATGGACGCTGCTGCTGATAATGCGTCGCCGGTTCTGATCGTCGGAGCGGGTCCGACCGGCCTCGCTGCTGCGATGAGCCTCGCGCGCGCTCATATTCCCGTGCGTCTGATCGACCGCGCGATGCAGCCGAACCCTTATTCGCGGGCAATCGGCATTCAGGCGCGCACACTCGAACTGCTCGAGCAGCATCGGCTCGTCGAGCGGTTTCTCGAACTGGGCCATCGCGCCCGCGTCGCCAATCTGTTTTCGCACGGCATGCGCCTCGCGCAACTCGACTTCGATCCGCTGCACACGCGCTATCCGTATCTGCTGTTTCTCGATCAGTCGGTGACCGAGCGTCTGCTGACCGAGCATCTCGCGACGCTCGGCGTCACGGTCGAGCGGGGCGTCGAACTCACGATGTTCACACAGGGCTCGGCCGGCATTCAGGCGACGCTGCGGCGCGCCGACGGTCACACGCAAACCTTGCGTCCGTCCTACATGATCGCCGCGGACGGCGCGCACAGCATGATCCGCCATGGCCTCGGCCTGAGCTTCGAGGGCAAGACGCTCGAGCAGACTTTCCTGCTTGCCGATCTGCACGCCGAGACGGACTGGCCCGAGGACGAATTCCACATCTTCGCTTCCGGCGAAGGTCTCGTCGCACTCTTTCCAATGGGCCACGGCCGACATCGGCTGATCGCGGATCACGCAGTCGAGCGCGTCGCCGAAGCCGCGCCGCTGTCGCCGGTAGTGCTTGGCGAACCGCCGCTCAATCGTGCACCCGGACCGTCGCTCGACGAATGCAAGGCACTGCTCGCGAGGCGCGTGCATGAACGCGTCGATGTCTCGGAACTGGCGTGGTCCTCGTATTTCCACCTGAACAGCCGGATGGTCGAGCGGCTGCGCGTGGGGCGCGTCTTCCTTGCCGGCGACGCTGCGCACGTGCATAGTCCGGCCGGCGCGCAGGGAATGAACACCGGCATGCAGGAAGCGTTCAATCTCGGCTGGAAGCTCGCGCGCGTTCTGAAGGGCGCGGCGCCGGATCGCCTGCTCGACACCTACCATCTCGAACGGCATCCCATTGAGCGCGACGTGCTGCGGCAAACCGGCTTCATCACGCAGATGGCCGAGGCGGATCATGGGCCGCTCAAGCTGCTGCGCGAGCGCGTGATGCCGGTTCTCGCCGCGCTCGGTCCGTTGCGCGACGCCGCGCGGCTCACGATCAGCGAATTGTCGGTCCAGTACCGCCGCAGTCCGCTCACGCTCGAACGCGTGCTCGACGGCGGCCCGCGCGCGGGCGAGCGCGCGCCGGATGCGGTGGTGCACGTGGTCGACGGTCCGCTCGGACGCGCGCCCGGCATCGGCTGCATTTTCGATCTGCACGACCCCGCGTTTTTTTCGCTGTTCGTGCTCGTGCCGCCATTGCCCGTCGACGAAAAGCCGCTCGATCCGGATGCAAAGCACGAGCCGCCGCGCGACGCCGAGTTCGAGCGTCTCGTGGCCGACATGGAGAGATTGTTGCCAGGCGCGGTGCGCATCTGGCGCGTGACGGATACGACCGGCGACGGCGGTCCGTCGCTAGCCGAGTCGTATGGACGGACGCGGCCGTCGTTCTATCTGCTGCGGCCCGACGGCTACATCAGCGCGCGCGGGCGCACCGGCTCGGACCTGAACGGCCTCTTGCGGCATTGCGAAGCGTGGTTCACGGTTGGCGGACAGATACCGGAGCAGACAGCCGTGTAAAGCTGCGGCGGGCGGCTGCCCCGGTTGGAGCCGCCGCCTTTACGTGCAGATCGGGTAGAGCGCGCGACCCGCTACATGCCGCTTCAGGCGATTGACGGCTCCGCAGGCGTCAGGCGTTCGCGGTGTTTGACGAGCGCTTCCCTGACGATCGCCGACATCGCGATGCCGCCTGCGTCCGGGTTATCGAGCGCCGCGAGCAACGCGCGCCGCATGCGCGGCTCCCAGAAACGGCGGATGTGGTCGGCGACGCCTGTCACCGCTTCTTCCCGATCCGGCATCGAATCGAAAAAGTCGCCGATGCGGTTTGCCATGTCGATCAGATTCTGTGTGTCCATGGCTCGCCTCACTTACCCGCGGTCGCGTTGGCCATCTCGCGCTGCTTCAGCAGTTCGAGTTGCTCCGCGTTAAAGCGCGAATACTCTTTCTGCCATTGCGACGGCTGTTCGACCGGCATCACCTGCACCGCCGTGACCTTGTATTCCGGACAGTTGGTCGCCCAGTCCGAGCTGTCGGTGGTAATCACGTTCGCGCCCGATTCGGGGAAGTGGAACGTCGTATAGACGACGCCGGGCTGCATCCGCTCGGTGACCTTCGCACGCAGCACGGTCTGTCCCGCGCGCGATTCGATGCCGACCCAGTCGCCGGTCTTGATGCCGCGTTCTTCCGCGTCGTGCGGATGCAGTTCGAGGCGGTCCTCGTCGTGCCAGCGCGAGTTCTCCGTGCGGCGCGTTTGCGCACCCACGTTGTACTGCGACAGAATGCGCCCGGTGGTGAGGAGCAGCGGAAATTTGCGGGTGACTTTTTCCGGCGACGCGATGAACTTCGTAATCACGAACTTGCCCTTGCCGCGCACGAACGTATTGATGTGCATGGTCGGCGTGCCGTCGGGCGCCTCTTCGTTGCAAGGCCACTGGATACTGCCGAGTTCGTCGATTTTTTTGTACGACACGCCGTGGAAGGTCGGCGTGAGACGCGCGATTTCGTCCATGATCTCGGACGGATGCGCGTAGTCCATTTCATAGCCGAGTGCGCGCGAAAGCAGCAGCGTGACTTCCCAGTCGGCGTAGCCCGGCACCGGCGGCATGACCTTGCGCACGCGCGAGATGCGGCGCTCCGCATTCGTGAACGTGCCGTCTTTTTCGAGGAACGTCGAGCCGGGCAGCAGCACATGCGCATACTTCGCGGTCTCGTTCAGGAAAATGTCCTGTACGACGATGCATTCCATCGACGACAACGCAGCGGCCACGTGGTGCGTGTTCGGGTCCGACTGTACGATGTCTTCGCCCTGGCAATACAGGCCCATGAAGCTGCCGTCGAGTGCTGCTTCGAACATGTTCGGAATGCGCAGACCCGGTTCGGTTTGCAGCGTGACATTCCACGCGTCCTCGAACTGCGAGCGCACGATCGTATCGCTGATGTGTCGATAGCCCGGCAGCTCGTGCGGGAACGAGCCCATGTCGCACGAACCCTGCACGTTGTTCTGGCCGCGCAGCGGATTGACGCCGACGCCTTCGCGGCCGATGTTGCCGGTGGCCATCGCGAGGTTCGCAATGCCCATCACCATGGTCGACCCCTGCGCGTGTTCAGTGACACCGAGGCCGTAGTAGATCGCGGCATTGCCGCCGGTTGCATAGATGCGCGCGGCTTCGCGCACGTCTTTGGCCGGCACGCCGGTCACGGCTTCCGTTGCTTCAGGCGCATTCTCCGGAAGCGCGACGAAATCGCGCCATTGGTCGAACGCGCGTCCCTCGCAGCGCTCGGCGATAAATGCTTCGTTCAGCAACCCTTCGGTCACGATGACGTGAGCGAGCGCGTTGACGATGGCGACATTGGTGCCCGGACGCAATTGCAGATGATGCGACGCCTTGACGTGCGGTGTATCGACGATATCGATGCGGCGCGGATCGACCACGATCAGTTTCGCGCCTTCGCGCACGCGGCGCTTCAGGCGCGAGCCGAACACCGGATGGCCTTCGGTCGGATTCGCGCCGATCACCATGATCACGTCGGCCTTATCGACCGAGGCGAACGTCTGCGTGCCTGCCGATTCGCCGAGCGTTGTCTTCAGGCCATAGCCGGTCGGCGAATGGCAGACGCGTGCGCAGGTGTCCACGTTGTTGTTGCCGAACGCCGCCCGCACGAGCTTCTGCACCAGATACGTTTCTTCGTTCGTACAACGCGACGATGTAATGCCGCCGATCGAATCGCGTCCATGCTTCGCCTGGATGCGGCGGAATTCGGAAGCTGCGTAATTGATCGCCTCTTCCCAGCTGACTTCGCGCCACGGATCGGTGATTTTCGCGCGGATCATCGGCTTGGTGATGCGGTCCTTGTGCGTCGCATAGCCCCATGCAAAGCGGCCCTTCACGCACGCGTGACCTTCATTCGCCTGACCGTTCTTGAACGGCACCATGCGCACGACCTGGTTGCCCTTCATTTCGGCCTTGAACGAGCAGCCGACGCCGCAATACGCGCAGGTGGTGACGACCGAATGTTCGGCCTGGCCGAGCATGACCACGGTCTTTTCCTGAAGCGTGGCGGTCGGGCACGCGGAGACGCACGCGCCGCACGACACGCATTCCGATTCCATGAACGGCTGGTTTTCGCTCGCCGCCACGCGCGATTCGAAACCGCGCCCCGCGATGGTCAGCGCGAACGTACCCTGGGTTTCTTCACATGCACGCACGCAGCGATTGCAGACGATGCATTTCGCCGGATCGTACGTGAAGTACGGATTCGATTCGTCCTTCTTGTCCTGCAGGTGATTTGCGCCGTCAATACCGTAACGGACTTCGCGCAGGCCGGTGACGCCTGCCATGTCCTGCAATTCGCAGTCGCCGTTCGCGGGGCAGGTCAGGCAATCGAGCGGGTGATCGGAGATATACAGTTCCATCACGTTGCGGCGCAGCGATTGCAAACGATCGCTCTGCGTGCGCACCTTCATGCCGGCTTCGACCGGCGTCGTGCACGAGGCCGGATAGCCGCGCTTGCCTTCAATCTCGACGAGACACAGGCGGCACGAGCCGAACGGTTCCAGCGAATCGGTCGCGCAGAGCTTCGGCACATTCACGCCGGCTTCGATAGCGGCGCGCATGACCGACGTGCCGGCCGGCACCGTTACCGCCTGGCCGTCGATTTCCAGTGTCACGTCGATGTCGGCGTGACGCTCGGGCGTGCCGTAGTCGGTGTCGTCGAAGTAGGAGCGCGGGGTGCGCGATTGTGCTTGCGCTTGCGATTTGCACGCGCAGTTGCCGGAGCCGCAGCCGCCGGCGGGAGTGTTGAGCATGTCTGACATGGTTGGGCTCCTCGTTCAGGCCGCGGCTTTCGGTGCGTCGGCGCGAGCGTCGGCGAGACCGAAGTCTTCAGGAAAATGGTCGAGTGCGGACAGCACGGGGTAAGGTGTCATGCCGCCCATCGCGCACAGTGAGCCGGACACCATCGTGTCGCAAAGATCGCGCAGCAACTGCACTTGCCGCGTGGACGTGTCGCCGTTACGGATTCGTGCGATCACTTCGACGCCGCGTGTGGAACCGATGCGGCACGGCGTGCACTTGCCGCAGGATTCGAGCGCGCAGAAGTGCATCGCGTATTGCGCGAGTTCGGCCAGATTGGACGTGTCGTCGTGCACGACGAGCCCGCCGTGGCCGACCACGGCGCCGACCGCCGCATACGCTTCGTAATCCATCGGAATGTCCCACTGGCTTTCCGGCAGATAGGTGCCGAGCGGGCCGCCAACCTGCACGGCGCGCGCGGGCCGGCCGCTTGCCGTGCCGCCGCCGTAGTCGTGAATCAGTTCGCGCAGTGTCACGCCGAATGCAAGTTCCACGAGTCCGCCTTGCTTGACGTTGCCTGCCAGCTGGAACGGCAGCGTGCCGCGCGAACGGCCCATGCCGAAATCTTTATAGAACGCCGCGCCGCGCGCGAAGATGATCGGCACGGTGGCGAGCGTGATGACGTTGTTGATCACCGTCGGCTGGCCGTACAGACCGACCAGCGCGGGCACCGGTGGCTTCGCGCGGACGATGCCGCGCTTGCCTTCGAGCGATTCGAGCAGCGCGGTTTCTTCGCCGCAGACGTACGAGCCGGCGCCCTTCGCGACGAACAATTCGAACCGATGCGCGGAGCCGAGCACGCTGTCGCCAATCCAGCCGGCGGCGCGCGCTTTTGCAATTGCGGCTTCCAGCGTCGCAATTGAATGCGGATATTCGCTGCGCACGTAGATGTAGCCGGCCGTTGCGCCGGTCACGACGCCCGCGATGATCATGCCTTCTATCAGCACATACGGGTCGCTCTCCATCACAAGGCGGTCGGAGAACGTGCCGGAGTCGCCTTCGTCCGCATTACAGACGATGTACTTCTGCGCGGCTTTTGCTGCGCGCACCGTGCGCCATTTGATGCCGGCGGGGAACGCGGCGCCGCCGCGTCCGCGCAAGCCCGATTCGATCAGCGCTTCGCATGCGGCGTCGCCGTCGGTTTGCAACGCCTGGCGCAAGCCTTCGAGACCGCCGTGCGCAACGTAGTCGTCGGTGGAAAGCGGGTCGGTGATGCCGATGCGCGCGAACGTCAGACGCTGCTGCTTCTTCAGATACGGAATCTCGTCCACCACGCCGACGCGGCGAGCATGCTCGCCACCGTCGACGAAGCCCGCGTCGAAGAGCGCGCCTACGTCACTTTCCTCGACGTTCGCATAACCGACGCGGCCTTCGGCCGTTTGCACTTCGACGAGCGGTTCGAGCCACAGCAAGCCGCGCGAGCCGTTGCGGATCAGGTCTATCGCGATGCCGCGGCGTGCGGCCTCGGCTTTGATCGCGTCGGCAAGCGCATCGGCGCCGAGTGCGAGCGCCGACGAATCGCGGGGAACATAGATGCGCGTCATGCCGTCACCTCCACGCATTTGCTGGCGGCCGCGAAAATGGCGTCGAATTTCTGCGGCGTAACCTTGGCATGGAGCGTGCCGTTGACCATCATCGCAGGCGACAGCGCGCATTGGCCAAGGCAGTACACCGACTCGAGTTCGACCGCGTCGCCGGTTTCATGGCCCGCATCGAAGCGGCAGCCCGTATGCGCCTCGATATGCTGCGCGAGCGCCTCGGTGCCCATGCTGCGGCAGGCTTCCGCGCGGCACAGCTGCACCGTGACGGGCGCCGCCGGACTCGTGCGGAAATGGTGGTAGTAGGTGATGACGCCGTGCACTTCCGCGCGCGACAGGTTCATCACGCGAGCGAGCGATGGCACCGTGGCGGGCGGCACGTAACCGAGTTCGTCCTGAATCGCGTGCAGCACCGCTAGCAGCGACTTGCCAGGCAGCGCATGACGCTCTACGAGCTGTTCCGGCGCGAAGGCGATGAGATCGTCCAAGTGGGGGCTCCTCCAAAGTCATATATGCACTTGTTATTCATAATGTGTGCACTTATGCTTCGTTTATTCGATATGGGATAGCCGAACGATAGGCGGGCGAAACGGCCTATGCAATAGGAGAAACCTGTACATATATGATCAGAATCGAGTGCCACGCGCAACTGGTGTTGAAGGGTCCGGACGCTCGGGAGGCAAGCCTGTCGGACGTCGTGCCGTTGCTCGCTCTCGTGAACGAGTCGGGCAGCATTGCGCAGGCGGCGGCGCTTAAGGGTTTGTCCTACCGTCACGCGTGGGGTTTGTTGCGCGGAATCGAGGAGCGTCTGGGCGGTCCGCTGATCGCGAAGGAGCGCGGCCGAGGTTCGGTGCTTTCGGAACTCGGCCACGCGGTGCTGCGTGCGCAGCGTTTATGCGGCGAGCGGCTCGACGGCAATATGCAGGCGCTGGCGAGCGAGGTGGCAAGCGATCTGAATCGTTGGCTCGCGCCGCCCGTCGATCACGTGCGCATTCACGCATCGCATGGCTATGCCGTGGCGGCGCTCGTGACCGCGCTGGTCGCGAACGAGCTGCCCGTCGAAATCAAATACCGCGACGGTGCGGACGCCGTGAGTGCGCTCGCGCGCGGCGAGTGCGAGCTGGCCGGCTTCCACTTGCCTCTTGGCGAGTTTCGCGAGGCTTGCGCCGATACGTACCGGCGCTGGCTCGATCCGCAACGCCATGTGCTCGTGCATCTGACGCGGCGCAAGCAGGGGCTCTTTCTCGGCAAGGGTAATCCGAAGACCATCGGCGGCCTGAGCGACCTCGCGCGCGACGACATCCGCTTCGTCAATCGTCAACATGGCTCCGGCACGCGCATGCTGCTGGATCTGGCGCTGACGAAGCTCGGCATCGACCCGGATCGCGTGAATGGCTACGCGTCGGCGGAGCTTACGCATTCGGCGATCGCCGCATTCGTTGCGAGCGGCATGGCCGACGTGGGCTTTGGCGTGGAACCGGCGGCGCATCATTTTGGGCTCGACTTCATTCCTGCCGTCGACGAAGACTATTACTTCGCATGCGACCGCGCGCGGCTCGAGCGCGAGCCGCTGTCCACGGTGATCGAACTGTTGCGCGGCAGCGCGTTTCATGAAAGCGTCGATCAGCTGCAAGGCTACGATCCGCGCGAGTGCGGCAAAGTCGTGGACCTCGAAGCAGGATTGAGCGGAGCAGGCGCGTAAGCGGTTGTAAACATAGTGGCGCGTTCGACGCTGCGTATGGCTTTCGTTTGGGATACTCTCTAAGCTTCCGCTTTTGCCCAACCGCGCGCCAGGCCGCGCTACGAATCGATATGAAAGCTCTTGTACATGCATGCGCCGCCGCAGCGTCGGCTGGTTTGCTCCTCGTGACCATTCCGGTCGCTTTCGCGCAGAATTCGCCGGGCGTGCCGGGCGGCATTCTGCAGGAGCAGTTCCGGCTTGCTGAACATCCGCAAATGCCGTTCGCGGCTTCCGCGCCGTCGGACAAATATCAGTCGGACAAGAAGTCGGCCATGCGCAAGCGCGGCGACCTGGGCGACCCGAATGGCTGCAACCTGCGCTGTCCGAAAGACGAGTAGGCTGCTGTTCAGTGCATTTTTGCTAGTTGAAACGCCGGCGCTTTGCCGGCGTTTTTCGTTGGTTGTGCGTCTGGGTGCCGGTTACGGCTTTGCCGTGTGCCAGACGTCCTTGAAGCCGTCTCCTTTTGCGTCCCCCGCCTGCTTGTCCGCCGAGTAGCGATAAAGCGGATGACCTTTGTACGCCCATTGCTGCTTGCCGTCGGCCGACGGAATCAGTGTCCAGTCCCCGGACGGTTTGTCGGAGGGGCTCGCCACGGCAGCCGGCCAATAGCTCATGCAGCCGCCTGTGCAGGCGCTGACGCCCGGCGTCGTGTCCTTGTCGAAGGTGTAGAGCGTCATGCCGTCGGCGGTAACGAAGCGGCCGTCGACAACCTTCGGGGGTTCGGCAAAAGCGGCCTGTTGCAGTGCCAGCAAGGCGAGGCAGAAGAGGGTTTTGCGCATGATGTCGACTCCTGTTGTTTGTGATCGTGTGAGTTGTTAGCGCGCAGAGCGGCTCGCGTCCGCGCGTGAGGTATCAACGAACGAGCCGGGAGGTTTATTCCACGTTTGCCGGATGTGTTCGCTATTCGCTTGCGGCCCGATGTTCATTCGCGCCGTCATCTCGTTCCCGGTGCGTTTGCGCTCGCACTGTCACAGTAGGCGACGGATTCGGGTTTAGCAACGCGTCGCGATGTTGCAGGGCGTGATTTATCGCGGCTTTGTTGACTTACGTTAATTCCTATTTTGACGTAGGAATGTTTCGCATTGTATGTAGGAGCGACGAATTAGCCGGGTGTATGTTTTTCATGAACACGCGGTCATTAACAAAAATGATTGATTGGTATTTTTAGCGTGCGCCCATACCACGCCTGGAATAGAACCGGCTGGTCGATCCGACGGTCACAGCCGTCATAGCCCGGGCAGGCTCGCCATGTGCGCCGCCGGGCAACGTAATCTGGAATATTCATGGATTAAGCGGAGAAAATTCCGATGAATAAAGATAAATGAAAAATTCCGTCAAGATGCCGTTTTTTAAAAAAACCGAGTGCTAGAATCTGCGCCGCTCGATGAGCAAGAAATTACTCTCGAGCTAATCATTTATTCAGTTAACTTAGGTAAACAAAAATGCAAAAAATCAACCGTAATGAACTGGCCAAATCAGCTGTTGCCGGCGGCTGCTGCAAGAGCAGCACCGCAAAGACGACGCAGACGACGCTGAAGAGCGCTGCTCCGGTCAAGTCGCGCGCCTAATGCTCGACCGTGCCGGGACCGCGCCCGCTGGCGAGGTCCCGGCACACGAACGAACGCCAACATGAAGCCGTGGGTCGTCGGGTGGAACGTGCTGACTTTCCTGCGCAACCGGATCGCGAGTGCGAGGCGCAGCGTACAGGTCGCGTTGATTGCGCGCATGCCGCGATCGGCAATCGAGCCGCTGTCCGCCGTTTTATGGCGGGTCTATCGGCTCGTCGATGCGCGTGCCCGGTGGGAAGGCGTGTGCCGTTACGAGATTGGCCGCGACGTACTTGACTTGCCACTGCGCAACCCGGGCCGCGTTGCCGCCGGCCGCTTCCGGGAGCGCCTGATCGACCAGCGGATTTACTTTGGCCGGCTGTTGCGTGGCAGCGAAGCATGGTCCGACCTGCAGCAGATCGCGAGTTCACTCGCCACACGAATCAGGCAACTGCAGGCAAATGAACCCGGTCGCCCGGTCATTGTGTCGCCGTTTCACTATGTGTCGCAATACGCGAACATTTATGTCATCGACGAATTGCGGGCGTTGCTGGGACTCGAATCGATCGCCGTGGTGTCCGGTGTGCCACGAGATATGTATGGCGATGATCACTCGCTCATACCAGGCGTGAACGTGCTGTACACCTACGGGCAAGACGATCGCAATGGCCTCGGCCTGCGTGTCGCGCGCGCGTTGAGGCGAAGTGGCGTCGCGGTGTTGTTTGCCGACGTGCCTCCGTTCGCACTGCACCGTTATCCCATGGAGACGGTGAGCGTCTCCATGTTTGGGCGCAACGCGCGCATTCATAACGGTGTGTTCCGGCTGGGCGCGCAGTTCGACGCGATATTGCTGCCGTTCTATCTGCGCTTTGAGCGCGGGCGTTTCGGCGCCGAAATATTCGAGCCGTTGCCGCTTGCCGCGACAGGTGCCGCTCAGCAGGTTGCGAGGTATATCGAAGCCGCGGCCGCGAACAACTATTCGGATTGGCTGGTTGCCGGCCATCCCTCGATGTACTCGTTCGCGCCCGTTCGCTAAAGCTTTCCCGCCCAGCACGAGAGCCGCGGCATCGCATTCGACCCAAAAGCGCGCAGGCATAGAAATGCGCACAGACCAGCACCCGCTGGCATCCGGCAGCAACGAGGCTATGGAACCGATCTATCTCCCACAATTCAGGGACGTCTCGTGGCGTTGGCTCGCTTATGCGGCGTCCACGCTCATCATTGTCGCGGTCGTTTTCGCGTTTGTTCACGACGTCGAGCTGAAACAGGACGTGCGCGCGGAGATCGTGTCGCCGTCGGAAATCAAGATCCAGGGGCTGAGCGGACTGGTATCGGACATCTATGTCAGCACCTCGGCGCGCGTCGGGCAGGGCGCACCGCTCTTCAGGCTGGAGCACGATCTTTCGCTGGCGAGCGACGGCCGGCAGCGCCCGGCTTTTGACGCGCATGACCGCGACGAGCAGATTCGTACAAGCGAAGCGCAATACACGCAGCGCAAAGCCGATCTCAGCGCGCAACTGAATGCCGCACGTCTTGCCGCGCAAAGCCGTCGGGCGGAGATCCTCGCGCTCGATGAGCAATTGAGCCAGAACGAGCAATTAGCCAACGAAGCGCAACGTACGGTCGCACGGCTCGAATCGGTGTCGGACTACGTCACCGCAGACCGCGTCGAACAGGCGAGGGCGGTGACGCATCAGGCGAAGGTGTCGGTTGCGCAGAGCGCCGCGCGCCGTCAACAGTTGAACGCCGAACTCGGCGCGGCGCTCAGCACCCAAACCGGGCTTGGCGCGCAGCTGACTGAACTCGAAGCGCGCCACGCGCGCGAACTCCAGGACATTCGTGTGCGGTTCGAGCAGATTCGCCAGGACGCGACCATTTCCGCGCCGAAGGCAGGCGTCGTTACGTTTTCTGGGCTCGTTCCTGGCCGCACGCTGTCCACGGACGACGTGGCACTCGTGATATCGACCGGCGAGAAGGGGCCGCTGCGCGCTGCATTGCGTATTCCTTCGCGACGGCGTGGCTTTATCCGCGAAGGGCAAGTTGTGCGGCTCAAGTTCGACGCGTTTCCCTATGCAAAATTCGGCAGCTACGCGGCGCGCATTGATTCGATCTCCCGCACCACGGTGCGATCAGGAATGTCATCGGCGGGCGCTTCGGAGCCGCGCGGTGCGCAAGGCGACTATATGGCATGGGCCACGTTGAGCGACGACAAGTTCAAGTTCGAACAGCAACGCTTCGACATTCTGCCCGGCATGGCCGCGACGGCGAGCATCGTGATCGAACGGCGCACCATCGCCGAATGGGTGCTCGCGCCATTTTTCCGCATGCTGCGAGCTTGACGATGCGCGCTATCTATCAAAACGAAGTTGCCGAGTGCGGCTACGCGTGTCTGGCCATGGTCCTGTCGCACTTCGGCCGAGCCATTGAAGTGCGTGAGTTGCAGGCTTTCAGGCCGATCTCAGCCAACGGCCTTTCGCTGATGGACCTGTACGACGTGGCAGTCGAATTCGGTCTCGCCGTGCAGGCATACCGCTTTGACGCAGGCGATCTGCCGAGCATCAAGCGCGGTTCGATTCTCCACTTCGGCGGCGCGCATTTCGTCGTTTTCGAGAATTGCGGGCGCGGCTATGTGAAAGTGATCGATCCGGCGAGCGGGCGGCGGCGCATCTCCATGGACACCTTTGTCGCGAATGTGTCCGGCTACCTGCTCGAATGTGCGCCGACGCCAGCCATGCCGCGTGTGCGCAACAAGTCGCGTGTGCCAGGCGCGCTGGCTCGCGTGCGTGCGCTCAATCCGCAACTCACCGCGCAGATCGCCAAGGTGATGTTCGTCGCGCTCGGCAGCCAGTTTGCGATTCTCGCCATGCCGTATCTCGGCAATCTGTTGCTCGACGACGTCGTCGCCGCCGACAACCTGAACCTGCTCAATGTTTTGATGCTGACGTTCGGCGGTATTTTTATCGTCGGCGCGTTGAGCCAGTACGTTCAGACCTACCTCGTCGAGCTTCTGCACGGTTTAGTGCAGATGAACATGACCGAGGGAATCGTGGCGCAACTGTTGCGCAACCCCATACCGTACTTCGAGAAGCGTCACGTCGGCGATCTGTTCGCACGCGTGAAGGCGCAAGACGAAGTTAGCGCCTTCACCACGCGGACAACGATCTCATCAGGCATCGACGTCGCGGTGGGCATGCTCGCGCTCGCATTGATGCTGGTACAAAGCAGGCAACTCACGCTGATCGCCGTGCTGATTTTCATGGTCTACGTGGCGGTGTCCTTCGCGCTGTTTTCGCGCATGCGCGACACCCATGCACTGGTGCTGGAGGAGTCGGCGCGCTGCGACGACACGCTTATCGAAACGATCCGCGGGGCTTCGCTGATCAAGCTGTCGCAATGCGAGGCGCGGCGCACGGCGATCTTCATGGGGAAATATCGCGCGTATATGGCGGCGTTGGTGAAGAACAGCCGCCTCGCGAGCGCACGCGACTCGATCCTCAAACTTGTCGACTACGCGGACATGATCGCGGTGAGCTGGTTCGCCGCGCGTCTGATGTTGAGCGGCACGATTTCGGTGGGCGTCTTCTATTCGTTTCTGATCTACAAGTCGTTGCTGTCCGAGCGCTTTGCGCGAGCCGTCAACGCAGCCTTCGAATATTTCATGCTGAGTGTTCCGGTTGCGCGCGTGGGCGATATCGTCGATGGCGAAGCGGAGCGGTACACCGAGCCCGGCGAGATGCATAAGGCCGTCGAGGTGCGAACGTTCGAGCGCATCGACGTGCGCGGCGTCACGTTCCGCTACGGCGTTTCGGATCAACCGGTGCTCAAGGACGCGAACATCGTGATCCGGCGGGGCGACAAGATTGTGATTACTGGCGCCTCGGGAACCGGCAAGTCGACGCTCTTCAAGTTGCTTGCCGCAGCCGAGCCGCTGCAGGAAGGCGAGGTCACGCTAAACGGGATCGCGTGGCCGAATCTCAGCGTCGATGAAATCCGACGACATGCCGTTCATATGCGGCAGGGCGATCTGATCCTGCACGGCTCGATTGCCGACAACGTCTCACTTTTCGCGGGCAATGCGGACGAGGCGCGCATTCATGCATTGCTGGACGACGTCGGCTTGCTGTCCGATGTCATGCGCTTGCCGATGCGCACGCGCACGGTGATTAGCGACACGATCGCGAATATTTCAGCGGGCCAGCGGCAACGGCTGCTGCTTGCCCGAGCGTTGTATCAGCAACGGGAACTGCTGCTGCTCGATGAGCCGACTTCGAACCTCGATCCCGCATCCGTGCGGCACGTTGTCGACTTGTTGCTGCGTCTGGAACGCACGGTGGTCGTGATTACGCATGACATGTCGCTCGCTTCGGCGTTCGACACGCGCTATCGATTGGTCGATGGTGAACTGGTGTGCGAGGCTCGCGATGGAGTTCTGGTGGATGAATAAACGCAAGATCGCGAGCGCACTGCTTATGTTCAGCAGCGTGGTTTACGCAGAGGCCGCAGAGGCTGTCGATCTGCTCACCGTGGTGGAGCAGAGCACCGATCACGACGCGGATCTGGCGGCGTTTCGCGCCGGTTCGAGAGCCGCGGGAGAGGCCTTGCCGAAAGCCCGCGCGGCGCTGCTGCCACAAGTGGCGGCGGGTTGGGGGCGGGCGTACAACAGCACGGTAACCGAGGGCGTTCCGAACACCCACTACTGGCAGAACGGGTGGACTGTCGCGCTCACGCAGCCTGTTTTCGACTGGAGCAGATGGACCACTTATAAGCAGGCGGATTTCGTTCAGGCGCGCGGCGCGGTCGATCTCGCGCGTGCGCAGCAATCGGCCATTCTGCGAGCCGTGCAAACGTACTTCGACGAACTTGCAGCCGAAGACGAACTGACACGCGCCGACGACTACACGGCGGCGCTGGATGTGCACCTGGAAGAACTGCGGCGCCGGCGGCGTGCCGGCGAGGCCACGGTGATCGATGTGCAGGAAGCCGAGGCGGCTTGCCAACAGGCGCGGTCGCAACAATTGGACGCCCGGGACGACTTGCAGTTGAAACGGCTCGCGCTGGAACACCTCACGGGGCAGCGGTTTGCGGGGCTGTCGCGCTTGTCGGACGCCGCAGTCATGCCAGGGCTGTACCCGGAAGATATGGAAAGCTGGGCCTCGCAGGCCGAGGCGCACGATTACACAGTGCAACTGAAGCAGATCGACCGGCGCATTGCAGAACTCGAGGTCGAGAAGGCTCGCGCAGCGCGGTTACCGGTCGTGGATCTGACGGCGAGCCATACGCCAGCCGGCGCAGCATCCGGCTACGTCCGCCCGACGACGACAACCACGGCGATGCTGTCGGTGAGCATCCCCATTTTCGAAGGCGGTGCAACGAGCGCGAACATCGACGAAAAACTGGCACTCGAAGACAAGGCGCAGGACGAACTGGTTGCGGCGACACGGTTGGCCGGAGCGAGCGCACGCGAATACTGGTCGCGCTTTCTTGCCGGCGTCGCCCGGGTGGAAGCACTGTCGCGATTGGTGCAGAGTTCGCGCGCCGCGCTCAACGCGACGAAGGTCGGCTATCGCGTGGGCAGTCGCGGGAGCGCAGATGTACTGCGGGCATCCGACGCCTTTTTCGCGAATCGCCGTGATCTCATTCGGGCGCGGTATGCAACAGTCGTTGGGCTTCTTCAATTGAAGGCGGCAACGGCGAGCCTGAATCTCGACGAAGTGGCGCGCGTTAATGAACTGGTGCTGAACGTTGGAGACCGTCAGCCGGTGACTCGCGCGGATGTGCAACACGCGGTGGTGGATGCCAAAGTGGAGCGGGTGGCGGCTGAGGCAAAGATAGAGACGGCTGCAGCGGATACTGAGATGCCGCTGGCGGTGGTTGGTACCCAGCCTCCGCAAAGCGTAGCCGGCACGGATCCGCAGCCGGCAGCGATTGACGCGGCCGTGCAACGCGCGCTGGGCTCTATTCGTCAGCAATGAGCGCCGACGCAATCTGCGCCGTGCAGTTCGTGGTGGGCGGGATCGCCATGCCGAAGCGCTGGCGATCTAAAGACAAAAAACCCCGAGCGGCTAGCGCCGTCGGGGTATTCGTTGAGGCATTGCCATTTGCCTGAAAGGTGTCTGGTGGAGGCGGCGGGAATCGAACCCGCGTCCAGAAGCACTCTACGACCAGTTCTACATGTTTAGTTCTGTCATTTGATTTAACCATAGTGACGCGGACGAACACGCTGCACTACGGCGATTCACTAGATTTTCGACCCGGACGTCGTGACTCCGTCAAGGCTTAACTGACGTATATGACCTCTGTCGGTATTGCTACCGGTCTTGCGACTCTAGCCCGTCAGTGAACTAGGCAGAGGACGGCGGCCCTTAGGCTGCCAGTGCGAACGTATCGTCGTTTGCAGTTACGTTTTTCCCATTGATTAACGAGGTGACGGGTCCTCGACATGCCCTAGCCGCTTCGCAACCCCTGTCGAAACCAGGTCGCCCCCGCGGTTCGTTGCTCGGAACTTTGAGCCAACGTATATTTTACAATAGATTGACGGCCGTGTCTTGGCCCATTCCTGGCTGATGTGACCTGCGCGTCGGGCCCGTGCCGAGGCCGGTCGCTAACCGATGTCGCGAAGCAGTTTCTGCAGCTCGGCCGGCGACTGCACGACATGCTGGGCATGCCATTGCGTCGGCGGAATATCGTCGCCGCAGTAGCCGTAGGCCGCAGCCACCGTCTTCATGCCGGCAGCAAACCCAGCCTGCACATCGCGCAGATCGTCGCCGACGTAGACGATGCGCTCGGGCGTCACGTCGAGTTCGCGGGCCGCGTGCAGCAACGGCGCCGGGTGTGGTTTCGAGTGCGGAGTCGTATCGCCGCTGACCACGCAGCCCGCCCGCTCTTCCAGACCCAGTTGCGCGACCAGCGGTTCCGTGAGCCGCGCGACCTTGTTCGTGACGATGCCCCAGCGCACGCCTCGCGCGTCGAGTTCATCGAGCAGTTCGGGGATGCCCGGAAAGAGCGTGGTTTCGATGCAAAGGTCCGCTTCGTAGTTGGCGAGGAACTCTTCGCGCATCGATGCGAACTCGTGGTCGTCCGGTCCGATGCCGAACGCCCCGCCGAGCAGCCCTCGCGCGCCAGCCGACGCGAGCGGCCGTAGTCTTTCGAGCGGGACCATATCCAGCCCGCGATCATGGCGCATCTTGTTGACGGCGGCGGCAAGGTCTGGCGCCGTATCGGCCAGCGTGCCGTCGAGGTCGAACAGCACGGCTTGGCAAAGACCCAGTGCGTCTTCGTGGTCTTCGCGTTGGGGCAGGGGCGTAGGATCGCTCATCGATTGGATTGGGTCGGCGTTCGGGCGGATCAGGCGTCGCGGCGGCAGGCGAGCATGTAGTTCACGCTCGTGTCTGCGGAAAGCGCGAAGTGCTTGCTGAGCGGGTTATAGACAATACCCTTGATGTCTGCGGTGCGCAGGCCGGCGGCTCGCACGAAGCCCGCGAGTTCGGACGGACGGATAAAACGCGCGTAGTCGTGCGTGCCTTTGGGCAGCATGCGCGCAATGTATTCCGCGCCGATCACCGCAAACAGGTATGACTTCACGTTACGGTTGAGCGTGGAAAAGAACACCCAGCCGCCCGGTTTGACGAGCGTCTTGCACGCCTCGACGATCGCGGCGGGCTGCGGCACATGTTCCAGCATTTCCATGCAGGTGACCACGTCGTAGGTGCCCGGCTCACGTGCGGCGAGCGCCTCGGCGGCGATCTCCTCGTAATTAACCGTTACACCGCTTTCAAGGCTGTGAAGATCGGCGACGCCAAGAGCTTCGCTCGACAAGTCGATTCCTTTGACGTGCGCGCCTAAGCCAGCCATCGACTCGGACAGAATGCCGCCGCCGCAACCGATGTCCAGCACGTGCTTGCCGGCCAGATGGGCGTGGGCGTCGATCCAGTTCAAGCGAACCGGGTTGAGTTCATGCAGCGGTTTGAACTCGGCGTTTGGGTCCCACCAACGATGCGCAAGGTCGCTGAATTTCTGTAGTTCGTGGGGATCGGCGTTGGTCATGGCGAAGCTGCCTCGATGAGAGCGGTGAGCGGGCGCTCGAGGATAAACCCGGAGTATATAGGCGAGGGGCCGGGGCGGCAAAATGCCGCCCGCGCGTGCAAGCGGTTGGCGGCGCTCGCCTGGCTTGATCGGCGATCTGCGCAGTCTGCGCAAAAAAAAGCCCCGCCGAAGCGGGGCTTTTTGTACTGCGGTAGTTTGTAGCTTACTGCTTCGAAGTACCGACAACTTCGACTTCCACGCGACGATCCGGTGCGAGGCAGGCGATGAGTTGCTTGCGGTTCTTCTGGTTGCAACCGGTCGTGACCGGGTTGCGCTTGCCCTTGCCTTCCGTGTAGATACGGTTGGATTCGATGCCCTTGCTGACCAGGTATGCCTTCACAGCTTGAGCGCGACGCAGCGACAGACGGTCGTTGTACTTGTCCGAACCGATGCGGTCCGTGTAACCCGTTGCCACGACGACTTCGAGGTTCAAGCCCTGGATCTTCGATGCCAGATCGTCCAGCTTTTCCTTGCCAGCCGGCTTCAGGATAGCCTTGTCGAAGTCGAACAGTGCGTCAGCCTGATACGTGATTTTCTGGCTGGTGATGGCCGGTGCCGGTGCGACCGGTGCCGGCGGCGTCGGAGCCTGGGCAACCAGTGCGCCGTCGCACTTTGCGTTAGCCGTTGCCGGCGTCCAGAATGCATCGCGCCAGCAAAGCTCGTTCGTGCCGTTCATCCACACGTATTCGCCAGTACCATTCACCCAGTTGTCATTGGTAGCTTGTCGCGACGCCGGCACCGACTGTGCCATTGCGGATGCAGCCATAACTGCGGTAGCTGCAATGAACGCGAGCTTTGAAAGTTTATTCATATTTCTCCTCTCGAATTTGAGATTACCGCAGGTTTACTGCGAGCCTGTTGACGAAGACAAGTCATACATTGCTCGAAGTATAACATTGGTGCCAAACAAAAAACGTTGTGTGTAGACTTCGAGCAGTGTCTGACTCTTTGTGCGTTGGCATTTTGCCATATCGTTCCCTTCCGACGATAAAAAAATCCGCCCCCGATCAAAACGCCTTCCAATTGTGGTGCATGCGCAACAGAACCGATCGCCCGGAGCGTCCCGCCAGTCATGGCTGAGCGCGAAATTGCCCCACGCATTAATCGAGCCTGGCCGGCCCGGATATGGGGCATTTGAACGCCGCTCTGACGCCTTTGCCGAGCACTCGCTAATAGGTATACGTGCGACCGTCGGGCGCGGATGACCGGCATGTTAGAATCGCGTGATGCGTTGCGCCTGCAATGCTTACGCGAAGGCGCCGTCTTCCCGTCGCCTTCGCACGTAAAAGATACGGATAATGGATCAATTCGCCAAAGAGACTCTGCCAATCTCCCTAGAGGAGGAAATGCGCCGTTCGTATCTCGATTACGCGATGAGCGTGATCGTAGGGCGTGCGCTTCCCGACGTTCGCGATGGCCTGAAGCCGGTCCACCGGCGCGTGCTTTACGCGATGCACGAACTGAACAACGACTGGAACCGCGCGTACAAGAAGTCGGCGCGTATCGTCGGCGACGTCATCGGTAAGTACCACCCGCACGGCGACACGGCTGTATACGACACCATCGTCCGGATGGCGCAGGACTTCTCGCTGCGTTACATGCTGGTAGACGGCCAGGGCAACTTCGGTTCGGTCGACGGCGACAACGCCGCGGCCATGCGATACACCGAAATCCGCATGGCCAAGATCGGCCACGAACTGCTTGCCGACATCGACAAGGAAACGGTCGACTTCACGCCGAACTACGACGGCAGCGAGAACGAGCCGGCCATTCTGCCCGCGCGCATCCCCAATCTGCTGATCAACGGCTCGTCGGGTATCGCGGTCGGCATGGCGACCAACATTCCTCCGCACAACCTGAACGAGGTTGTCGACGCGTGCCAGCACCTGCTCAGGAACCCGGAAGCCACGATTGACGAGCTGATCGAGATCGTTCCGGCCCCCGATTTCCCGACCGCCGGCATCATTTACGGCGTGGCAGGCGTGCGCGACGGCTATCGCACCGGCCGTGGCCGCGTGGTAATGCGCGCGCTGACGCACTTCGAAGAGATCGATCGCGGCCAGCGCATGTCGATCATCGTCGACGAATTGCCGTATCAGGTGAACAAGCGCTCGCTTCTCGAGCGTATTGCCGAACTTGTCAACGAGAAAAAGCTGGAAGGCATTTCCGATATCCGCGACGAGTCCGACAAGAGCGGTATGCGCGTCGTGATCGAGTTGAAGCGCGGCGAAGTGCCGGAAGTCGTCCTGAACAATCTGTACAAGGCGACCCAGCTTCAGGACACTTTCGGCATGAATATGGTCGCGCTGGTCGACGGCCAGCCGAAGCTGCTGAATCTGAAGGAAATGTTGTCGTGCTTCCTGTCGCATCGCCGGGAAGTGCTGACGCGGCGCACTGTATACGAACTGCGCAAAGCTCGCGAACGTGGGCACGTGCTCGAGGGTCTGGCCGTTGCGCTCGCCAATATCGACGAGTTCATCGCGATCATCAAGGCCGCGCCGACTCCGCCCATCGCTAAGCAGGAATTGATGGCGCGTCCGTGGGATTCCTCCCTGGTGCGAGAAATGTTGTCGCGCGCCGAAACGGAAAACGCGTCGGCCGGTGGCCGCGAAGCCTATCGTCCTGACGGATTGAATCCGTCCTTCGGTATGCAGTCGGACGGCCTCTACCGTTTGTCCGACACACAGGCTCAGGAAATTCTGCAGATGCGTCTGCAGCGCCTGACCGGCCTGGAGCAGGATAAGATCATTGGCGAGTATCGCGACGTCATGGCGCAGATTGCCGATTTGCTGGACATCCTCGCGCGCCCGGAGCGGATTACGGCGATCATCGTCGACGAACTCACCTCGATCAAGTCGGAATTCGGCGACGCGCGCCGCTCGAAGATCGAGCTCAACGCAACCGAGCTGAACACCGAAGATCTGATCACGCCGCAAGAAATGGTCGTGACCATGTCGCACGCCGGTTACGTCAAATCGCAGCCGTTGTCCGAATATCGCGCCCAGAAGCGCGGCGGTCGCGGCAAGCAGGCGACTTCCATGAAGGAAGACGACTGGATCGACACGCTGTTCATCGCGAACACGCACGACCATATTCTGTGCTTCTCGAACCGTGGCCGTGTGTATTGGGTCAAGGTCTACGAAGTGCCGCAAGGTTCGCGGAACTCGCGCGGTCGTCCGATCGTCAATATGTTCCCGCTGCTGGAAGGCGAAAAGATCACGGTCGTGCTGCCGGTCAAGGAATTTTCCGCAGACAAGTTCGTGTTTATGGCCACCGCGTTAGGAACGGTAAAGAAGACGCCGCTCGAAGCCTTCAGCCGACCGTTGCGCAAGGGTATTATCGCGGTCGGTCTCGATGACGGCGATTACCTGATCGGCGCCGCTATCACAGACGGTCAACACGACGTCATGCTGTTCTCCGATTCTGGCAAGGCGGTCCGCTTCGACGAAAACGACGTGCGGCCAATGGGACGCGAGGCGCGCGGCGTGCGCGGCATGCAACTCGAAGACGGCCAGAACGTGATCGCGTTGCTGGTGGCGGGCGACGAGCAGCAGTCGGTGCTCACGGCTACGGAAAACGGCTTCGGCAAACGCACGCCGATCACCGAGTACACGCGTCACGGTCGCGGCACGAAGGGCATGATCGCGATCCAGACGTCGGAGCGCAACGGCAAGGTCGTCGCCGCCACGCTGGTCGATCAGGAAGCGCAGATCATGCTGATCACCAATACGGGCGTGCTTATCCGTACGCGCGTGTCGGAAATTCGAGAAATGGGCCGTGCAACCCAAGGTGTTACACTCATCAGCCTTGACGAAGGGACCAAGCTTTCAGGTCTGCAACAGGTTGCCGAAGCAGAAGCAGACGTCGATGTGGAAGGCGACGCCGAAGGTCCCGCCGACGGCAGCAACGACGTCGAAGACGGCGGTGCGACCTGACCTGCGTCGCGGCTTGCGCATTCGTTAACCGGTTGAAAGCTGCGCAGGAAACAATAGCGTGTCGGGCCGACATGCTTTCTGTGCGGCAAGCAGTTCAAGTCAATTTCTATTAGGGAGTAATGATGCAGAAACGATTTAAACAACTGGCGTTGCTGGCTGCCCTCGTGCCGACGTTTGCAATGGCTCAAGCGCTTCAGAGCCAGGCTCCGTCGGCTCCGGCTGCTGCCGCAGCACCGGTTGATCCGGCCAAGCAGGCTGCAATCAAGGACCTGCTGGACGCAATCGACGCGCAGAAGCTCGTCGGCGCAATCGGCAACAGCGCGCAAATGCAAGCAAAGCAGCTGGTCCCGGCTATCCTCTCGGACGCGCTGAGCGAGAACAAGACGATGACGGACAAGCAGAAGCAGGCTTCCGTCCCGACGCTGCAAAAGAACGCAGTGCCGAAGCTGGTTGACGGCGCAGGCCAGGTCTTCGCGACGGACAGCTTCCGCCAGGACGCAATGCAAGCTCAGTACGATGCTTACGCAAAGTACTACAGCACGTCGGAAATCAAAGATCTGACCACGTTCTACAAGAGCCCGACGGGCCGCAAGTTCATCCAGGTTCAAGACCAGGTTGGCCGCGACGTCGTCAACGGCTTGATGCAAAAGTACATGCCGCAATCGATCAAGGCGACGCGTGACCAGGCTGACAAGGAAGTCGCTTCGGTCAAGCCGGCTAAGTAAAGCCTCGGGCGAAGACTGCGCTCGCACGCCAATGGCGGTCCCTTGCCGGGCCGCCGGGTTTGGCGGGTTCGCGGGGACAGTGCGATAATGGCCGTTTGCGCGTGTGCGCAAATGGCCATTATTTTTTGGCGCGAGATTGTGGAGCCTGCTGCGTTTTGATCGCCGCGTTGCAGATCGACACAGCGTTTCTCGTCTGTCAATAAATCTAGCCGGTTCAGCAGCTTATTTTCGCGGCGGCCTCTTCGCCGACTCGTGCGCGATCTTCCGTTTTCGCGCCGCTTTCAGGATCTCACGATGCGCGTTTTTAATTTCTCCGCCGGCCCGGCGGCCATGCCCGAAGAAGTGCTGCGTCAGGCAGCCGACGAGATGCTCGACTGGCAAGGCAGCGGTATGAGCGTGATGGAAATGAGCCATCGTGGAAAAGAATTCATGTCGATCCACGAGGAAGCGCTCCTCGACCTGCGCGAGTTGCTGGCTGTGCCGGCGAGCCACCGCATCCTGTTTCTGCAAGGTGGCGGTCTCGGCGAAAACGCAATCGTGCCGATGAACCTGCTCGGTTCGAAGCCGCGCGCCGATTTTGTCGTCACGGGTTCGTGGTCGCAAAAGTCACTGAAGGAAGCGCAGAAGTACGGCACCGTGCACGTTGCGGCAAGCGGCGAGACGGCTGACGGTTTCACGCGCGCGCCTGCATTTTCCGAATGGCAAATGTCGGACGATCCGGCTTACGTGCACTTGTGCACGAACGAAACGATCCACGGCGTCGAGACATTCGAGATTCCTGATCTCGGCAACGTGCCGTTGGTGGCGGACGCGTCGTCTCACATCCTGTCGCGTCCCATGGACATCGCCAAATACGGCGTGCTGTTTGGCGGCGCGCAGAAGAATATCGGCATGGCCGGCGTGACGGTCGTGATCGTGCGCGAGGACATGCTGGATCGCGCACAGGCCATCTGCCCGTCGGCGTTCGAATGGAAGACCGTCGCCGAGAACAATTCCATGTACAACACGCCGCCCACGTATGCGATCTACATCGCGGGGCTGGTGTTCAAATGGTTGAAGAAGCAGGGCGGCCTTGCTGCAATCGAAGCGCGTAATCGCGAAAAATCGAAGCTGTTGTACGACACGATCGATTCGAGCAGCTTCTATCTGAACAAGGTCGAGCGTAGCTCGCGTTCGCGGATGAACGTACCGTTCTTCCTCGCCGACGAGTCGCGCAATGAAGAATTCCTCGCCGGCGCGAAAGCGCGGGGAATGGTGCAGCTAAAGGGCCACAAGTCCGTCGGCGGCATGCGGGCGTCGATTTACAACGCCGTTCCGCTCGAAGGCGTCAAAGCGCTTGTCGAATACATGAAGGAATTTGAACAGCGCAGCGCCTGAGTGCTTCGGCATTCGGCGCGCGCATCCTTTCCAGCACGCTTTTTTCCAGCAGCTATCGGCAGGACCGTTTTCACGCATGGACGACGAACTCAATAACCGACTCAAACCTCTTCGCGAACGCATCGACGCGCTCGACGCGCAGCTGATCGCGCTTCTCAATCAGCGTGCCGCGGTGGCGCTCGAAGTCGGCGAGGTCAAAAAGCATTTCAACGCGCCGGTGTTTCGCCCCGAGCGCGAGCAGCAGGTGATCGCCCGTCTGCAGGACATGAGCGAGGGGCCGCTTGCGAGCGAGCATATCAGCGCGATCTGGCGCGAGATCATGGCGGCCAGCCGGGCGCTCGAGAAGACAATCAAGGCGGCTTACCTCGGGCCGGTGGGCACCTACAGCGAGCAGGCCATGCACGAGTACTTCGGTCAATCGATCGAGGGGCTGCCGTGTCCGTCGATTGACGAAGTATTTCGCTCGGTCGAAGCAGGCGCCGCCGAATTCGGCGTCGTGCCTGTCGAGAATTCGACCGAAGGCGCGGTATCGCGCACGCTGGATCTGCTGTTGCAAACTCAGTTGGCCATTGGCGGCGAACTTGCGTTGCCGATTCATCACAATCTGTTGACGCTGAATGGCGGCCTTGCGGGCGTCACGCGCGTGTGTGCGCACGCGCAGGCGCTCGCGCAATGTCAGCGCTGGCTCGCGACCAATGCGCCGCATCTGGAGCGCCAGGCGGTCTCGAGCAACGCGGAAGCCGCGCGCATGGCGGCGGAAGATCCGACCGTCGCGGCGATCGCTGGCGACCGCGCTGCGACCCACTACGGCTTGCAAGTCGCCTATGCGCTGATTCAGGACGACCCGCACAACCGCACCCGCTTCGTCATGATCGGCAAGGAACGCACAGGCGTGAGCGGACACGACCAGACGTCGCTGATCGTGTCGGTGGCTAATGAACCGGGAGCCGTGTTCAAGCTGCTGGAGCCGCTCGCTCGTCATAGCGTCTCGATGACCCGCTTCGAATCGCGGCCAGCGCGCGTGGGTACGTGGGAGTACTACTTTTATATCGACGTCGAGGGCCACCGCGACGATCCGGCTGTAGCGGCCGCGCTTGAAGAGCTTGGCCAGAAGGCAGCATTTCTGAAGATTCTCGGCTCGTATCCGCGTGCGCGCTAACGGTCAACGGTCGGCGAGTAAGCTCACTCAGACAGCAGGCCGGCGCGCTGGCCGCGACTTTTCTAATAATCGTTCGGAGTTTTCATGACAACGTCCTTCGGTCCTTCCTACGTACGCGCTATAGCGCCCTACATTGCCGGTAAGCCCATTTCTGAAGTGGCGCGCGAGTTCGGGTTGGACGAAGCGAACATCGTGAAGCTCGCATCGAACGAGAACCCGCTCGGCATGCCGGAGTCGGCTAAACGTGCGATGGCGCAAGCAGCGAGCGAACTGGGCCGCTATCCCGACGCGAATGCGTTCGAGCTGAAGGCCGCACTGAGCGAGCGCTACGGCGTGCCGTCGGACTGGATCACGCTCGGCAATGGCAGCAACGACATTCTCGAAATTGCCGCGCACGCGTTCGTCGAGAAAGGGCAGTCGATCATTTACGCGCAGTACTCGTTCGCGGTCTACGCACTCGCCACGCAAGGCCTGGGCGCGCGGGCGATCGTGGTGCCGGCTGTCGAATATGGGCACGATCTCGACGCGATGCTGGCCGCGATCACCGACGACACGCGCCTGATCTTCGTCGCCAATCCGAACAACCCGACCGGTACGTTTATCGAAGGTTCGAAGCTCGAAGCGTTTCTCGACAAGGTGCCGCGCAACGTGGCAGTGGTTCTGGACGAGGCGTACACCGAATATCTGCCCGCGGAAAAGCGCTACGACTCCATCGAGTGGGTGCGCCGTTATCCGAACCTGCTCGTGTCGCGCACGTTTTCGAAGGCGTTCGGTCTCGCTGGCCTGCGTGTCGGCTTTGCGATCGCTCAACCAGAGTTGACCGACTTGCTGAACCGTCTGCGTCAGCCGTTCAATGTGAACACGCTCGCGCAAGCCGCAGCCATCGCCGCGCTCAACGACAAGGCGTTCCTGGAGAAAAGCGCGGCGCTCAACGCGCAGGGTTATCGCCGTTTGACCGAAGCGTTCGAGAAGCTCGGCCTCGAATACGTACCGTCCGACGGCAATTTCGTACTGGTGCGCGTCGGCAATGACGACGCGGCCGGCAATCGCGTGAACACTGAATTGCTGAAGCAGGGCGTGATCGTGCGTCCGGTCGGCAACTACGGATTACCGCAGTGGCTGCGCGTCACGATCGGACTCCCGGAAGAAAACGAAGCGTTCATCGCCGCACTCGAAAAAACCCTCGCCACCGCCTAGGCGGCGAACCTTGACCCACGCGCCTCGTCGATATGAAAGGCGCGCTTTTTGTGTGACCGACGTGGCCGCGTTTTCTTTTAACAAGCTGGTGATTTTTGGTGTCGGCCTGATCGGCGGATCGCTTGCGCGCGCACTGCGCGAGCGCGGCGAAGCGGACGGCGCGCGCACGGTAATTGGCGTCGGCCGCTCGGCTGCGTCGACCGGGCGCGCGGTCGAACTCGGCGTGATCGATAACGCGGCGGCATTGACCGACGACGCCGCGCTGCGCCAAGCGCTTGCCGACGCCGACGTCGTGCTGCTCGCGGCGCCTGTCGCGCAGACTCAGCCGCTTCTTGAACGCATTGCGCCATTTCTCGGCGCGGATACGATCGTGACCGACGCCGGCAGCACCAAATCCGACGTTGTCGCCGCTGCCCGTGCCGCACTGGGCGCGCGCATCGGCCAGTTCGTGCCAGGGCATCCCATTGCCGGGCGCGAGTCGAGCGGCGTCGAGGCCGCGTTGCCGGACCTGTATGTCGGCCGCAATGTCGTACTGTGTCCGTTGCCGGAGAATGCGCCGGGTACCGTCGAGCGCATCGCGGCGATGTGGCGCGCGACTGGCGCGCTCGTGCGCGACATGGCACCAGAGCAGCACGACCGCGTGTTCGCGTCGGTCAGTCATTTGCCGCATGTATTGTCGTTCGCGCTCGTCGAGCAGATTCTCAATTCGCCCGATGCCGCACTGAAATTTTCGTTCGCCGCGGGCGGCTTTCGCGACTTCACGCGAATTGCCGCGTCGAGCCCGGAGATGTGGCGCGACGTCTGCATCGCCAATCGCGTTGCGCTGCTTGACGAACTCGACGCCTATTCTGCGGTGCTGGCGCGCCTGCGCACGGCTATCGAGGCTGCCGACGGCGCCGCGCTCGAAGCCGTGTTTGCCCGCTCTCGTCTCGCGCGTACCGAATGGCAGGAGCAACGCGCGGGTGGCGGGGCGCCGGGCGACGCGTCCAAATAACCGGAAACTGGACTCAATCATGGAATTCCTCGATCTCGGACCATTTTCTCGTGCGTCCGGCACGGTTCGTTTGCCTGGCTCGAAGAGCATTTCGAATCGGGTGCTGCTGCTCGCGGCGCTCGCCGAAGGCGAAACGACAATCACGAACCTGCTCGACTCCGACGACACGCGCGTGATGCTCGACGCGCTCGAAAAGCTGGGCGTGCGTCTGAAGCGCGACGGCGACACGTGCGTCGTGACCGGCACGCGCGGCGCTTTCACGGCGCGCACGGCCGATCTGTTCCTCGGCAATGCCGGTACGGCGGTCCGTCCGCTGACCGCGGCACTCGCGGTGAATGGCGGCGACTATCGCATTCACGGCGTGCCGCGCATGCACGAGCGGCCAATCGGCGATCTGGTCGATGGATTGCGGCAGATCGGCGCGAGAATCGACTACGAAGAAAACGAAGGTTTTCCGCCGCTGCGAATCCGTCCGGCGCAGATTTCCGCCGAGGCGCCGATCCGCGTGCGCGGTGACGTCTCCAGCCAGTTCCTCACGTCGCTGCTGATGACACTGCCGCTTTTGCGCACCGAAAGCGGCGTGAGCACCGTTCAGGTCGACGGCGAACTCATTTCCAAGCCGTATATCGATATCACGATCAAGCTGATGGGGCGCTTTGGCATCGAGGTCGAGCGCAATGGCTGGCATCAGTTCGTGGTGCCGGCGGGGCAGCGTTATCAATCGCCGGGCACCATCATGGTGGAGGGCGACGCGTCATCGGCGTCCTATTTCCTCGCGGCGGGCGCCCTCGGCGGCGGGCCGCTGAAGGTGGAGGGCGTCGGCCGTTCAAGCATTCAGGGCGACGTCGGCTTCGCGGATGCGCTCATCAAGATGGGCGCGAATCTGCAAATGGGCGAGGACTGGATCGAAGTGCGCGGCGTCGGCCACGACAGCGGCAAGCTCGAGCCGATCGACATGGACTTCAACCTGATCCCCGACGCCGCCATGACCATAGCGGTTGCCGCGCTGTTCGCCGACGGCACGACCACGCTGCGCAACATTGCGAGCTGGCGCGTGAAAGAAACGGACCGGATCGCGGCGATGGCCACCGAGCTACGCAAGGTCGGCGCGAAGGTGCAGGAGGGCGAAGACTTCCTGGTGGTCACGCCGCCAGAGAAACTGATTCCGAACGCGTCGATCGACACCTACGACGATCACCGCATGGCGATGTGTTTTTCGCTCGTGAGTCTCGGCGGCGTGCCTGTCCGGATCAACGACCCGAAGTGCGTCGGCAAGACATTTCCCGATTATTTCGAGCGCTTTACTGCGCTTGCCCAACCCTGATTCCTGTGCGAATCGCCTGACGTGCGACTCTTTCGATGAAACCGATCCGTCCCTTTCACCAGACGCCCGTCATTACGATCGACGGCCCGAGTGCCTCCGGCAAAGGCACCGTGGCTGCGCTGGTTGCTGCGAGCCTCGGCTTCCACCTGCTCGACAGCGGCGCGCTGTACCGCCTCGCCGCGCTCGCCAGCATTCGCTACAACGTCGCGGCGGACGACGTCGACGCCCTTGTAAAGCTGATCGACGACCTGCATATCACGTTTCGCGAAGGCCTCGCGCAACTCGACGGAGTGGACGTTTCGGCGGACATTCGTGCCGAGGAAGTGGGCAGCCGCGCTTCGGCGATCGCCGTCCATGCCCCGGTGAGGGCCGCGCTGGTGGCGCGCCAGCGGGCGTTTCGCAAGGAGCCGGGCCTCGTCGCGGACGGTCGCGATATGGGCACGGTCATCTTCCAGGACGCCGTGCTCAAGGTGTTCATGACCGCCAGCGTGGAAGCCCGCGCGGCGCGGCGGCATAAGCAATTGATACAAAAAGGCTTTTCTGCTAACATAGATAACTTGCTCCGGGATTTGCGTGAGCGCGACGAGCGTGACAGTCAGCGCGCAGCCGCGCCGCTTAAGCCCGCAGCGGATGCAAAGCTGCTCGATACGTCCGCCTTATCGGTCGATCAGGCGGTCGAGCAGGTAGTCCAATGGTTCGAAGCCCTGGTTCCGCAGGCGTGACTGGAATGCATCGAGCATCGGTCGCACATGAATGCGCGGCCGCAGTCGTAGTTCCATTGTGTGTTGGTGCTTCGCGATGGTCGCGAAGCGTTGTATTAACCCTTTAACCCCGCGTGGCATTCGCATTCTTGCCGTAGTTGCTGACCGTCCGGCCAGCCGGGCAGCGCGAAAACCATGCAAATTTCGATTTTTATGTCCGACCTGCAAACCTCTACCCCGAATACCGAATCTTTTGCGGCTCTGTTCGAAGAGTCGCTGACCAAGCAAGACATGCGCGCCGGCGAAGTGATTTCCGCCGAAGTCGTGCGTGTTGACCACAACTTCGTGGTCGTCAACGCTGGTCTCAAGTCCGAAGCCTACATCCCGCTCGAAGAGTTCCTGAACGACGCGGGCGAGGTAGAAGTGCAGGCGGGCGACTTCGTTTCCGTCGCGATCGACGCGCTGGAAAACGGCTATGGCGACACGATCCTGTCGCGCGACAAGGCGAAGCGTCTGGCTTCGTGGCTGTCGCTGGAAAAGGCTCTCGACAACAACGAACTCGTGACCGGCACGATCACGGGCAAGGTCAAGGGCGGCATGACCGTCATGGTCAACGGCATCCGGGCGTTCCTGCCGGGTTCGCTGGTCGACACGCGTCCGGTCAAGGACACGACCCCGTACGAAGGCAAGACGCTCGAGTTCCGCGTCATCAAGCTCGACCGCAAGCGTAACAACGTCGTGTTGTCGCGCCGTGCCGTGATCGAAGCGACCCAGGGCGAAGAGCGCGCAAAGCTGCTCGAAACGCTGAAGGAAGGCGCGATCGTGGAAGGCGTGGTGAAGAACATCACCGACTACGGCGCGTTCGTGGACCTCGGCGGTATCGACGGCCTGCTGCACATCACCGACATCGCATGGCGTCGTGTGCGTCACCCGAGCGAAGTGCTGTCGGTTGGCCAGGAAGTCACCGCGAAGATCCTCAAGTTCGACCAGGAAAAGAACCGCGTTTCGCTGGGCATCAAGCAACTCGGCGACGATCCGTGGGAAGGCATCTCGCGTCGTTACCCGTCGGGCACGCGCCTGTTCGGTAAGGTCACGAACATCACCGACTACGGCGCATTCGTCGAAGTGGAATCGGGCATCGAAGGCCTCGTCCACGTGTCGGAAATGGACTGGACGAACAAGAACGTTGCACCGTCGAAGGTTGTTCAGCTGGGCGACGAAGTCGAAGTCATGGTTCTCGAAATCGACGAAGACCGCCGCCGTATCAGCCTCGGCATGAAGCAGTGCAAGCCGAACCCGTGGGACGACTTCAGCCGCAACTTCAAGAAGGGCGACAAGCTGCAAGGCGCAATCAAGTCGATCACCGACTTCGGCGTCTTCATCGGTCTGCCGGGCGGCATCGACGGTCTGGTTCACCTGTCGGACCTGTCGTGGTCGGAAACGGGCGAAGAAGCTGTTCGCAAGTACAAGAAGGGCGACGAAGTGGAAGCGATCGTTCTCGGCATCGACGTCGAGAAGGAACGCATTTCGCTGGGTATCAAGCAGCTCGAAGGCGACCCGTTCAGCAACTTCGTTGCAATGAACGACAAGGGCTCGATCGTCGACGGCGTGGTCAAGACGGTAGACGCGAAGGGTGCAGTGGTTCAGCTGTCGGCTGAAGTCGAAGGCTACCTGCGCGCTTCGGAAATCGCACAAGACCGCGTGGAAGATGCTCGTAACGTGCTGAAGGAAGGCGACAAGGTCAACGCGATGATCATCAACATCGATCGCAAGTCGCGTGGCATCAACCTGTCGATCAAGGCGAAGGACTCGGCTGAGCAACAGGAAGCGATCCGCGGCCTGGCTTCGTCGGATTCCAGCGCAGCTGCTACCGGCACGACCAACCTCGGCGCACTGCTGAAGGCCAAGCTCGACGGTCAGAACCAGTAATTGAGGAACGCCCCCGAACCTGCCGTGTTTGCGCGGCAGGTATCCCTTTGCGGGGAAAACCTGGGGGCGGCTCGGCGTTTTCTTGAGAGGTCTGCTGCAGTATGACCAAATCGGAATTGGTCGCCCAACTGGCTACGCGGTTTCCGCAACTTGTCCTAAAAGATGCGGATTTCGCGGTGAAGACGATGCTTGATGCGATGTCGGAGGCGCTTGCCAAAGGTCATCGCATCGAAATTCGAGGTTTCGGCAGCTTCGGCCTGAACCGCCGTCCTTCCCGCGTCGGGCGCAATCCGAAGTCGGGCGAAAAAGTGCTGGTGCCTGAGAAGTACGTGCCGCACTTCAAGCCGGGCAAGGAATTGCGCGAGCGGGTCGATCGTCGCGCGGGTGAGCCGTTGAAGGCGGAAGAGCCGGACGACGATCTATAAATGCTCCGTCATACGCTGTGCATTTAGCAGCGTGGCTTTGGTAGCGTCAGCGGCCAGTGCCAGTCGGCAAAGAGAAGAAATGCGCCTCCGGGCGCTTTTTTTTCGCCTGCGCGTTTTCGGTCCACCTCGGCGGACACGTACGTGCCGGTTGAGTTGTCGGGCGCAATGTCCGGCGCCTTAATAGCCGCGCTTTCAGCCAAGATATCAAGCAGTTTCCACGCCGAGTTCTCGGTCGACTTCAAGACCACTTCCAAGTCGAGTCTCACGCCGCCATCCCAGCCGCCGTCAAGCCGCCGTCCAAGCCACCATCCCCGCGACACATCCACCCACACTAAGCTCACAACAATCGCGCCAAATCCGAACCCCCGCCCGCACCGTCACCGATGCTTTTCTGTAAGCGCAGGATCCGCCAGTTCCTGCCCAGTCGCGAGGGCTTCAATTACAATACGGGTCACTTCGGCGCGGGCAACACCGTGGCGCGACGCGTCATCAGGCCGGCGTCACCCCGCAACTGCCGTCAAGAGATCTATTCATGAAATTTATCGTCTGGCTGATCCGTGTACTGGTGTTCGTGCTGCTGTTGGTGCTCGCACTCTCCAATACGCAACCTGCTACGCTGAATTTCCTCGCTGGCTACGCGTGGTCGGCGCCGCTCATCCTGATTGGACTCGCGTTCTTCGGGGTTGGGCTGCTCGCAGGTCTCGTTTCGTCGATGCCGGCTGTCGTGCGCCTGCGCATGGAGAATGGCCGCCTCAAGCGAGAACTGCGTGTGGCACGCGAGGCGCCGGTCGTCGTTGAACAGCCGCCCATGCCGCCGCTGATCTGATTTTGTCGTTCGCCGCGCATATAGCGCGCGGCATTCCATTTCCGCCTTCAGGCTCATTTGCATTCATCGCATGGATCTAGACTTCTGGTGGCTGCTCGTCATACCCGTCGCTTTTGCGTTCGGCTGGATGGCTGCGCGCTACGACCTCAAGACGCTGCTGTCAGAAAGCGCCAATCTTCCGCGCTCCTATTTCCGCGGACTCAACTTTCTGCTCAACGAGCAGCCGGATCAGGCGATCGACGCGTTCATCGAAGTCGTCAAGCTCGATCCTGAAACTGTCGAACTTCACTTTGCGCTGGGCAATCTTTTCCGGCGCCGCGGAGAAACGGACCGCGCCATTCGCGTGCATCAGAATCTGCTGAGTCGTGCGGATCTACCGGTCAGCGAGCGTGATCACGCGCTATTCGAACTCGGGCAGGACTTCCTGAAAGCCGGCCTGCTGGACCGCGCGGAAGAAACCTTCCGTTCGCTCGAAACCGGCGACTACGCGTTGGGCGCGCAGCGCGCGCTGCTTACAATCTACGAAATCGAGAAGGACTGGATCAAGTCGATCGACACAGCGCGTCATCTGGAAACAATGGGCGCGGAGTCGCTCGACAAGGAAATCGCGCAGTTCCATTGCGAACTCGCGCAGGAAGCGCTGCAACAGAAAAAACCCGACGAAGCACGCCGGCAACTCGGCTTCGCGCTGAAGGCCAACCCTACCAACGTGCGCGCCACGATTCTGTTTGGCGACGTCGATGCGGCCGGCGGCGCACAAGAAGCGGCGATTGAACAATGGCGGCGGGTCGAGGAACAGAACCCTGCGTATCTGCCGCTCGTCGCCGAGAAGCTGATGAAGGCGTACGAAGCGCTCGGCCGAGCGCAGGAAGGCGCCGACCTGCTCACCACGTGGGTCGACCGCTATCCGAGCAATGATCTGCTCGACGTCGCGTACCAGCACGTCGCATCGCTGCGCGGGCCAGATGCGGCGCACGCGCTCGCACGCTCGCAGATGCAGAAGTCGCCAAATCTGGCGGGTATGACGCGGCTGCTCGAAGCGCAACAGGCCGTCGCGGAAGAGCCGCGGCGCAGCGAACTCGAACTGATGCGCACGCTGATCCGCCAGCGCACCAAAAATCTGCCGCGCTACACGTGCCAGAATTGCGGCTTCAGGGCGCGGCTTTTCTACTGGCAGTGCCCGGGTTGCAGCGGTTGGGAAACCTACGCGCCGCGCCGGGTCGAACCGATCACCGCGACGAACTGAGTTCGCGGACGGATTTGACATCGTGCTGATGACCGGCTTCTTCACCGCCGGGAATCATCACCGGAACCTTCAACCGGAAAGCGTATGAAAATCACCATTATCGGCACCGGCTATGTCGGCCTCGTCACTGGCGCGTGCCTCGCTGAAATCGGCAACGACGTGTTCTGTCTCGACGTCGATCCGCGCAAAATCGAAATCCTCAACAACGGTGGCGTGCCTATTCACGAGCCGGGTTTGCAGGAAATCATCGCGCGTACTCGCGCGGCAGGCCGTATCACGTTTTCGACGGACATCGAAGCGAGCGTCGCTCACGGCGACGTGCAATTCATCGCCGTCGGCACGCCGCCCGACGAGGACGGCTCGGCCGACCTGCAATACGTGCTGGAAGCCGCGCGCAACATTGGCCGTACGATGAACGGCTTCAAGGTGATCGTCGACAAATCGACGGTGCCGGTCGGCACTGCGCAGCGCGTGCGCGCGGTAATCGAAGAAGAACTGGAGAAGCGCGGGCTTGCCGGTAGCCCACAGCACCGCTTTTCGGTGGTGTCGAATCCCGAGTTCCTGAAGGAAGGCGCGGCAGTAGACGACTTCATGCGACCCGACCGCATCGTGCTCGGCAGCGACGAAGACGAAGCCGGCTTGCGCGCGCGTGAACTGATGAAGCGGCTGTATGCGCCGTTTAACCGCAATCACGAACGCACGTTGTACATGGACGTGCGTTCGGCCGAATTCACCAAGTACGCAGCCAACGCGATGCTCGCCACGCGCATCTCGTTCATGAACGAGATGTCCAATCTCGCGGACCGTGTCGGCGCGGATATCGAGGCGGTGCGCCGTGGCATCGGCTCGGACCCGCGGATCGGCTATCACTTCCTGTATGCCGGTTGCGGCTACGGCGGCTCGTGCTTCCCGAAAGACGTGCAGGCGCTGATTCGCACTGCCAGCGAAAGCGGCCACAATCTGCGCATTCTCGAGGCCGTCGAGGAAGTGAACTACACGCAGAAAGACGTGCTTGTGCAGAAGATCGCGCACAAGTGGGGCAACGACCTGTCCGGCCGCACGTTCGCCGTTTGGGGCCTCGCGTTCAAGCCGAACACCGACGACATGCGCGAAGCGCCGAGCCGCCGCGTAATCGCGGAGCTGCTGGCGCGCGGCGCCAACGTGCGCGCGTACGATCCGGTCGCCGTGGCAGAAGCGCGGCGCGTTTTCGCGATGGATCTGCACGATTCGCCGGAACAACTCGAGCGTCTTACTTTCATGAGCACGCAGGACGAAACGCTCACAGGCGCCGACGCGCTCGTGATCGTCACCGAATGGAAGGAGTTCAAGAGCCCCGACTTCGCGTATCTGAAATCCGTGCTCAAGTCGCCGGTGATTTTCGACGGCCGCAATCTGTACGAGCCGGATGCCATGAACGAACTCGGCATCGACTATCACTCGATTGGACGTCCTTATGCCCAACCCTCCAAACGTGCGGCCGATGCCTGAGATCATGCCCGCATCCGCCACGTCCACGCCCACCTCCACGACGTCGCCCGCACTTACCGTGGTGCCGCGTGCGCAACTCGCTGCCGCGCGCGTCCTCGTGGTCGGCGACGTGATGCTGGACCGCTACTGGTTCGGCGACGTCAATCGTATTTCGCCGGAGGCGCCGGTGCCGGTCGTGCACGTGCAGCGCCAGGAAGACCGGCTTGGCGGCGCGGCGAACGTCGCGCGCAATGCGGCGGCGCTCGGTGCGCAAGCGGGCCTCCTGTGCGTCGTCGGACATGACGAACCGGGCGAGCGCATCGTGCAGTTGCTCGGCGAGAGCGGCGTGAACCCGCATCTCGAACGCGATCCCGCGCTTCTAACGACAATCAAGCTGCGTGTGTTGTCGCGTCAGCAACAGCTGCTGCGCGTCGATTTTGAGAACTCGCCCGCGCATGAAGTGCTGCTCGCGGGTCTTGCCCGCTTCGACGAATTGCTGCCTTCGCACGACGTGATCCTGATGTCCGACTACGCCAAAGGCGGCCTGACCCACGTCACGCAGATGATCGCGAGAGCGCATGCTGCAGGCAAACCGGTGCTGGTCGATCCGAAGGGCGACGACTGGGAACGCTATCGCGGCGCCACCTTGATCACGCCGAATCGCGCGGAGTTGCGCGAAGTGGTCGGTCAGTGGAAATCGGAAGAAGACCTGATCGAGCGCGTGAGCAAACTGCGCGCGGATTTTCAGTTCGAGGCTTTGCTGCTCACGCGTTCGGAAGAGGGCATGACGCTGTTCTCCAACGACGGCATCCTCCACACATCGGCTGTTGCACGTGAAGTGTATGATGTTTCGGGTGCGGGCGACACGGTGATCGCGACGCTCGCGGCCATGCTGGGCGCGGGTCTCACGCTGGTCGAAGCGGTTGGCCTCGCCAATCGCGCGGCCGGCATCGTGGTCGGCAAACTCGGCACCGCCACCGTCGACTACGACGAACTCTTTCAATGACGCTGCCCGCCAGATTCGTTGCCGCACGCCTTCGGGCTGCGTGCAAAATGGATCGGCGGGACGTCGACTGACCCTGACGATTCGCGTTGGCGCCTGAGCGCTCACGCGAGTCCCTACAAGGCTCATTACCGCGGGACCATCATGACCCTTATCGTCACCGGCGCGGCCGGTTTTATCGGCAGCAACCTCGTGAAAGCGCTCAACGAGCGTGGCGAACAACGCATCATCGCCGTGGACAATCTGACGCGCGCCGACAAGTTCAAGAACCTCGTCGACTGTGAAATCGACGACTACCTGGACAAGACCGAATTCGTCGAGCGCTTCAAGCGTGGCGACTTCGGCAAAGTGCGCGCGATTTTCCACGAAGGCGCCTGTTCGGACACAATGGAAACCGACGGGCGCTACATGATGGACAACAATTTCCGCTACAGCCGCGACGTGCTCGACGTCTGCCTCGCGCAGAACATCCAGTTCCTGTACGCGTCCTCGGCGGCAACGTATGGCGGCTCGAGCCGTTTCGTCGAAGAGCGCGAAGTCGAGCAGCCGTTGAACGTGTACGGCTATTCGAAGTTCCTGTTCGATCAGGTCATTCGCCGCGTGCTGCCCACTGCCAGAAGCCAGATCGCCGGATTTCGCTACTTCAACGTGTACGGTCCGCGCGAAACGCATAAGGCGCGCATGGCGTCGGTGGCGTTCCACAACTTCAACCAGTTCCGCGCCGAGGGCAAGGTCAAGCTGTTCGGCGAATACAACGGCTACGCCGCGGGCGAACAGACACGCGACTTCGTCTCCGTGGAAGACGTGGTGAAGGTCAACCTGTTCTTCTTCGACAACCCCGACAAGTCAGGCATCTTCAACTTGGGCAGTGGGCGCGCACAGCCGTTCAACGACATTGCGAGCACGGTGGTCAACACGCTGCGCTCGTTGAACAACGAGCCGTCGCTCTCTCTCGCGGATCAGGTGCAACGCGGGCTGATCGAGTACATTCCGTTTCCCGACGCATTACGCGGCAAGTACCAGTGCTTCACGCAAGCGGACCTCACGAAGCTGCGCGCGGCCGGTTACGACGCGCCGTTCCTGAGCGTGCAGGAAGGTGTCGATCGTTACGTGCGTTGGCTGTTCGGCCAGGTGTAAATAATTCGGATACCTCTTTAAACTGGAATCTCCCGGTTGGTGATGTCGCCAACCGGTTGTACGAGGGAGATTCCATATGTTTCGAAAAATTCTGGTTACCGCGGCCATGCTCGCCGCTTTCGGTCACGCGTATGCGTCGGTCGACGTCAACACGGCTAACGAGGACGCACTGCGCGGCATCAAAGGCATCGGTCCTGCCAAAGCGAAAGCCATTCTCGAAGAGCGTTCAGCGCATGGTCCATTCAAGGACCCGAGCGATCTCGGCAAGCGGGTCAAGGGCATGGGCGGGCATACCGTCGAGCGCCTGCAGGCGGAGGGTCTCGCTGTCGGTCCGGCTGGCGCGGCTGCTGGCTCGCAGGTTGCGGCGTCTTCACAGACCAAAGGCGCGACCGTTCCGGCCAACACGCCTAAAGGCGGCGCCACAGTGGCGGTGAAGAAATAGTCTGACGCGAGTCAGACACGAGTCGGGCGCGCGGTACCGGTTGTGCCGCGCGCGATTCGCCATCGTATTCCCTTCATGGTCGGAGCCGGCAGCAGCGCTCCTTAAGTCGTCACTCGCATGACTGGCTCCCGCGGTACTCAGCCGCGGGCTTTTTGCGTGGCGGAGGTTGCATCCATGCGGGCAGAAGGGCCGCGCGGCAACCATGGGCACCGTGGTTTAGAATCAAAGCATTGAAGACTTCGCGCATCGACAGCACCAGAACCTATATGGCTTACAAAACGATTGAAGACACGATCGGTAATACGCCGCTCGTGCAGCTCGTCCGGCTCCCCGACGACGAGATCCGCAGCCGTAACAACGTGGTCCTCGCCAAGCTCGAGGGAAACAACCCCGCTGGCTCGGTGAAAGATCGCCCGGCGTTGTCGATGATCAAGAAAGCGGAAGCGCGCGGCCGTATCAAACCGGGCGACACGCTGATCGAATCGACAAGTGGCAACACCGGCATCGCGCTCGCCATGGCAGCGGCGATCCGCGGCTACAAGATGGTTCTGATCATGCCGGAAGACCTGTCGGTAGAGCGCCGTCAAAGCATGGCCGCATACGGCGCGCAGATCATCCTCACGCCGGTAACGGGAGGCATGGAATACGCGCGCGATCTGGCCGAACAGATGCAGCGCGACGGCAAGGGCATCATCCTCGATCAATTTGCGAATCCGGACAATCCGGCGGCGCACGTCGAAGGCACCGGCCCCGAGATTTGGCGCGATACCGAAGGGCGCATCACGCACTTCGTGTCGTCCATGGGCACGACGGGCACCATCATGGGCGTGTCCAGTTACCTGAAGCAGCAGAATCAGTCGATTGAAATTGTCGGCGCGCAGCCTGAGGAAGGGTCGCGCATTCCCGGCATCCGTAAATGGCCAGAGGCTTATATGCCGAAGATCTTCGACCGTAGCCGGGTTGACCGCGTCGAGAACGTGAGTCAGGCCGCTGCCGAAGCAATGGCGCGTCGCTTGGCGTCCGTCGAAGGCATTTTTGCGGGCATTTCGTCGGGCGGAGCGTGCGAGGTGGCGTTGCGCGTCGCGCGTCAGGTCGAAAACGCGACCATCGTATTCATCGTCTGCGACCGCGGCGACCGTTACTTGTCCACCGGCGTGTTTCCGGCGTAAGCGGGCAGTGTCGCTCGCGCGCCATACGAAATAGCGTCAGTTAAAAAAAGCGCCGGCAGGCGCTTTTTTTACATCTATGGCATTCAGGGATCGGCCTGCAGTCCGCGCTATGAACTATTGCGAAGCCGCGCTCGGCGGCGCAGCGTTGTTCTGAGCATTGCCCGGACTCGCTGCGTCGCTGGCTTGCATCTGCGACTTGATGCGTTCGCCCAACTGATAAACCGCGAGTGCATAAAAGAAGCTGCGGTTATAGCGCGTGAGCACGTAGAAGTTTTTCAGGCCCAGCATATATTCCGTGCCGCGGCCCGGCGACGGCAGGTCGACCACCGTGACAGGCGTTCCCGCTTCCGCTGCAATATTCACGCTCGGCTCATTGAGGAGCAGACCCGCACGCAACAACTGGTCGAGCGGCCAATGCGGTTCCGGCGCGCCGTCGGCGGCGGCTTGCGCGACGCCCAGGCTGCCAGCGTCCGTACCGATTTTCCATACCACGGGCCGGCCGTTTTCCCAGCCATTCTGCCGCAGATAGTTCGCCACGCTGCCGATTGCATCCGCCTGGCTCGTGCGCAGGTCGATTTCCTTGTTGCCGTCGTAGCTCACCGCGTACTGCGTGATGCTGCTCGGCAGGAACTGCGGAATGCCGATCGCGCCCGTGTACGAGCCGAGCACCGTGGTCGGGTCGATCTGCGAATCGCGCGTCCACACCAGGTAGTCTTCGAGATTCTTGCGGAACGTTGCCTGACGGTCGGCGCGATTAGGCGTGTTCGGGTAGTCGAAACTGAGCGTAGTCAGCGCGTCGAGGACGCGGAAGTTGCCCATGAAACGCCCGTAGATCGTTTCCACGCCGAGAATGCCGACGATCACCTCCGGCGGCACGCCGAACTCCTCGTACGCACGCTGCAGCGTGGCCTGATTCGCGCGCCAGAAGCGAATGCCCGCGTTGATGCGAATCTGGTCGAGAAAGCGCGACTGATACGCGCGCCAGTTCTTCACCGAAGGAGATGCCGACGGCGTCACCAGCTTGACCGCGGTCGCCGAATAACTCGCGCCGGCAAAAAGCGAATGCAGCGACGACTCGTCGAAGTCGTAGCGCGCCACCATATCGTTGATGAATGCATCGACATTCGGGTTGTTCGCGTAGCGCTGCGGAATGATTTCTTCTTCGAAGGTTTGCCCTTGCGGCACCGCTGTTTGCGGTTGCGCCTGAGCAAGCAGCGTCGGCGGTTTTTTTCCGGCGTTCTGCGCAAGCGCCGGAGTGGTTGCCATGAACATGCACGATGCGATGGAGAGTGCGGCGGCGATGGTTCGGGTGCTGAGCCGGTTTCGTGCAGACAGAGCAAGCTTGACGGTCATAATGAGCTGGGGGCGCAGTGCGAAAGGACAAAGACATGAGGAAAACGGATCGGGGCAGTATACCCGAGGCCTCTCGCGAAACTGTGCCGGACGCGTTACAGCGACGTCGTGTGGTAACTTGACGATGTTGGCGCGCCGCGGGCGCGCGCCCCTGGATGGAGACGCGCCGCGCACGCCTCGAAGGCGGCGCGCCGCAGAAGAAAATCATGGCAACAGGCTTCTATTCTCACGCCGACTGTCTGCTGCACGACATGGGGCAATGGCATCCCGAGTGCCCTGCACGGCTGCAGGCTATCGAAGATCAATTGATCGCAAGCCGCATCGACGCGTTGATCGAACGCGAGTCGCCGCCGCTCGCCGACGAAGCGGCGCTGCTACGTGTGCACACGCAAGCGCACATCGACTACATCCGCAGCCGTTCGCCGGCCGAGGGCATGGCTGAAATCGACCCCGACACGTCGATGAACCCGCATACCTTGCAGGCAGCGTTACGCGCAGCCGGTGCCGCAGTGGCCGCCACCGACGCGGTCATCGAAGGCCGCTTCGACAACGCCTTCTGCAGTGTGCGCCCGCCCGGTCATCACGCCGAACCCGCGCGTGCGATGGGCTTCTGCTTCTTCAACAATGTCGCGATTGCCGTCCGTCATGCGCTGGAGGTGCATGGCTTGCAGCGCGTCGCGATCATCGACTTCGACGTGCACCACGGCAACGGTACCGAGGCGGCGTTTTCCGGCGATTCACGCGTGCTGATGTGCAGCATCTTCCAGCATCCGTTCTATCCGTTCACCGGTGCCGACAATCAGGCGCCCAATATGTGCAACGTGCCGATGCCCGCGCGCTCGAAGGGCATGGCGGTGCGCGAGGCGGTCGACATGCTGTGGCTGCCTCGTCTGAATGAATTCAAGCCTGAGATGCTGTTCATTTCGGCAGGCTTCGACGCGCATCGCGAGGACGATCTCGGCAACATGGGTCTGGTCGAAGACGACTACGCGTGGATCACCGACCAGATGCGCGACATCGCAAACCGCTACGCGCGCGGGCGAATCGTGAGTTGCCTCGAAGGGGGCTACAACCTGTCCGCTCTTGGGCGCAGCGTCGTCGCGCACGTGCGCGCGCTTGCCGGAATCTAAGCAGTCGCCGTCCCGCATAGGCTGCGGTTGCCGGACATTGAAATGGGAGCGAGCCATGAATGCCGATGCACTGAGCGCTTCGCTGATCGAGACGGAGGCCGACGCGTACGGCGTGCCGGGCGTCGTCCTTCTGACGATGAACCGGCCCGACGCGTTCAACGCACTCTCGGAGCCGTTGCTCGACGCGTTGCAGGAAGCGTTGAACGGACTCGCTGCGTCGCAAGCGCGCGTGGTGGTGATCGCCGGCGCGGGGCGCGCATTCTGTGCGGGACACGATCTGAAAGAGATGCGTTCGGCGCCGTCGCTCGAGTATTACCAAACGCTGTTCGCGCGCTGCACGAAACTCATGATGACGATTCAGCGCTTGCCTCAGCCGGTGATCGCGCGGGTTCAAGGGATTGCGACGGCGGCCGGCTGCCAGCTTGTCGCGATGTGCGATCTGGCCGTGGCTTCGGACACCGCGCGGTTTGCCGTCTCGGGCGTGAACCTCGGGCTGTTTTGCGCGACGCCGTCGGTGCCGCTGTCGCGCAACCTCTCGCGCAAGGCCGCGCTCGAAATGCTGTTGACCGGCGATTTCATCGACGCCGCAGAGGCGAAGCGGCAAGGCCTCGTCAATCGCGTGGTCCCTGCGGACTCCCTGGATGCGGAGGTGGCAAGGCTTGCCACCAGCATTTGCGCAAAGCCCGTGGAAGCCGTGACTGCCGGCAAGGGGCTGTTCTACCGGCAGCTTGAAATGGGCATCGAAGCCGCGTATCAGCTTGCGGGCCAGACCATGGCCTGCAACATGATGGACGACTCGGCGCTCGAAGGCGTTCAGGCGTTCATCGACAAACGCCCACCTGACTGGAAGCGTTAGCGCATGCGCCCCAGTCTCTGATCGATCCACTCGATCAGTTCGCTCATCACGCGCTCGCCGTCCAGATCGTTCATCGTCTCGTGAAAGCTGCCTTCGTAGAGCCGTAGCGTCTTGTCCGGCGATCCGGCGTACTCGCTAAAGTCGCGGCTTCCTTCAGGCTCCGTGAGCTTGTCGGCGGTGCCGTGATAGACGAGTAGCGGCAAGCGCAGCGCCGCGCGGCCCGCTTCGATGCGCGCCATCGCCAGCAGCAATTCCGCGCCGGTGCGCGCGGGGATCGGACCGTGATGCACGAGCGGGTCGTTGCGGTTCGCGTTCACCACGGCAGGCACGCGCGAGAGCAGGGCGGCGTCGATTTTCATTGCCGGGAAGCTCGGCCAGATGCGGCTGATCACCTGACTCAGCTTGAGCATCCAGCGAGGCACGTCGCGGCCTGGCGCGAGCGCGGGGCTCGACAGGATCAGACCGCTCAAACATGTGCCGAGGCCGTCGCGAGCGGTGCCGAGGCGCTCGGTCGCGTAAAGCGCGGCTACGGCGCCTCCCATGCTATGGCCCATCAGAAAAAGCGGTGCATGCGGACGTGCCTGGAATGCGGCATCGAGTAAAGCCTGTGCGTCCAGCAGGTAATCGTCGAATCGGTCGACGTATACACGCTTGCCGGGTGCCCGGCCATGGCCGCGCAAGTCGATTGCCAGCAGTTCGACGCCGGCCGCGTTGAGCCTCGTGGCCAGCGCCCGATAGCGGCCCGCGTGTTCAGCCAGTCCGTGAATGAGTGCGACCGTTGCGCGCGGCGTTCCTATGACAGGCCAGCGGTACAGCGGCAATTCGACATTGTCGGCTGCAAAGACTGACGAGCGAAAAGGCTCGGTGCTTTCTGCGCCGCTCGGGGCGGCGAAAACGCTGCTCTTTTGGGAAGTCTGCATGACGGCGCGTCCATTGGTTCTGGTCCCGGCAGATCATAGACCGCCGCCAGGTCGCCCGGCGAAATCGCGCCTTGCGCCTTCCTCTAATGTCGATTAGTTATGAAAGAATCGTAATTGATTATTAAAGGGAATGACGCCGCCTACGGTAGAATCGCGGGCTCAAATCCCAATAAAAGTGACGGCGGATGCTTGGTCGCAGAGCGCATGACGCTCGTCGACAAACCCGCCGTTTCGTTTTTCCATGATCGAAATACGCAATATCTCCCAGCGGTTCGCGGGACCCCGGGGCTGGGTCGAGGCACTGCACAACGTCAATCTGTCGATTCCGGCGGGCGAAGTGTTCGGCATCATCGGCCGCAGCGGCGCGGGCAAGAGCACGCTTGTGCGGACCATCAACCTGCTGACGCGTCCGACGGAAGGCAACATCGTCGTCGACGGACGGGATCTGACCACGCTGCCCGCCGCGCAATTGCGCGAGGCGCGCCGCGAAATCGGCATGATCTTCCAGCACTTCAACCTGCTGTCGTCGCGCACGGTGTACGAGAACGTCGCGCTTCCGCTCGAACTCGCCGGCATGAAGCGCGACGAGATCGAGGCGAACGTGCTGCCGCTGCTTGAACTCGTGGGCTTGTCCGCGCAGAAGGACCGTTACCCGGCGCAAATCAGCGGCGGGCAAAAGCAACGCGTGGGCATCGCGCGAGCGCTCGCTAGCAAGCCGAAGGTGCTGCTCTCGGACGAAGCGACGTCCGCGCTCGATCCCGAAACCACGCGCGCGATCCTCGAACTGCTCAAGCGGATCAACCGTGAACTGAATCTGACGATCGTGTTAATCACGCATCAGATGGACGTGATCAAGCAGGTTTGCGATCGCGTCGCCGTGCTCGACGCGGGCCGCGTGGTCGAAGAGGGCAAGGTGATCGACGTGTTCCTGCAGCCGCATCACGAAGTCACGCGCGCGCTGATCGGCGACGTGATCGCGCAAGAACTTCCGCCTGCAATGAAGGCGCGTGTGGCCGAGCGTCTGAAGACCGGCAGCGGTCACCTGCTGCGCCTCGCGTTTACGGGTTCGGGCGTCGATCAGCCGATTCTCTCGGAGACGATTCGCCGCTACGAACTCGACTTCAACATCCTGCACGGACAGATCGACGAGATCCAGGGCCAGGCGTTCGGCTCGCTGGCGGTGCTCGCGGGCGGCGAGCCGACCAAGGTGGCGCAAGCGCTCACTTATCTGCGCGAACAAGGTGTGGTGGTGGAGGAACTCTCGTATGTTGAGTGAAATGTTCGATATGTTCGTCCAGTCGTTCTGGGAAACGCTCGTCATGGTGGGCATTTCCGGACTGGTCGGCGCGCTGGTGGGTTTGCCGCTCGGCGTATTGCTGTATCTGACCGACCGTCAAGGCGTATTGCAGAACGTCGCAGTCAATCGTGCAATGGGCGTGGTCGTCAATGCGGTTCGCTCTACGCCGTTCATCATCCTGCTCGTGGCGGTGATTCCGTTCACCCGCCTCGTGGTCGGCTCGTCGATCGGCACGGCTGCGGCCGTTGTCCCGCTGACCATTGCCGCGGCGCCGTTCATCGCGCGTCTCGTCGAGACCGCGCTGCGCGAAGTCGATCGCGGCCTGATCGAGGCGGCGCAAGCAATGGGCGCGACCACCAGCCAGATCGTATTCAAGGTGTTGTTGCCGGAATCGCTGCCGGGCGTCGTCGCCGGGTTGACGATCACGTTCGTCTCGCTGGTCGGGTATTCGGCGATGGCGGGCGCGATCGGCGGCGGCGGTCTCGGCGACCTCGGCATTCGGTACGGGTATCAGCGGTTTCTGCCGGAAGTCATGTTGACGGTCGTCGTGATTCTGATCGTCTTCGTGCAATTGGTGCAGTCGTTCGGGGATTGGCTCGTGCGTCGTCTGAGCCATAAATAATCAAAAGGTCCATCATGCAACGTCGTTTCATTTTCAAGCTCGCCGCGGCGCTCGGTGCCGTATCGATCTTCGCCGCCAACGCGGCTCACGCTGAAGACGCGATCAAGGTCGGCGTCACTGGCGGTCCGCACGCGCAGATCATGGAAGTCGTGAAGACCGTCGCGGCAAAGAACGGTCTGAACATCAAGATCGTCGAATTCTCCGACTACGTGCAGCCGAACGCGGCGCTCGCCGGCGGCGACCTCGACGCGAACAGCTATCAGCACGACCCGTATTTGCAGGCGCAGGTGAAGGACCGCGGCTACAAGCTGATTCGTGTCGCCGACACGGTCACGTATCCGATGGGCATCTATTCGAAGAAAGTGAAGACGCTGGCCGAGCTGCAGCCCGGCGCGAAGATCGCGGTGCCGAACGACCCGACCAACGGCGGCCGCGCGCTTTTGCTGCTGCAAAAGCAGGGGCTCCTGAAGTTGCGTGCCGACGCGGGTCTGAAGGCTACGCCGCTCGACATCGTCGACAATCCCCGGAAGCTGAAGATCGTCGAACTCGACGCCGCGCAGATTCCGCGCTCGCTCAACGACGTGGATGCGGCGGCGATCAACACCAACTTCGCGATGGAAGCAGGGCTGAAGCCGAAGCAGGATGCGATCGCGATCGAAGACCCGAAGGGGCCGTACGTGAACATCATCGCAATCCGCGAGGCGGACAGGAATAAGCCGTGGGTCGCCAAGCTGGTGGCGGCTTACCATTCGCCGGAAGTGAAGCAGTTCGTCGAGGGCAAGTTCGGCGGCGCTGTCATCACCGCCTGGTGAGCAGAGCGGCTTCAGATCCAGCAAAACACGTCGGCGATATGAGAATTAGAGTCGTAAGTGAGAACCCGGGGTTGCTGCCCGGGTTTTTTTGCGATTAAAATAGAACGACCGTTCGATATTGCCGTCACGCCACTGGGGAGCGATATCCTCGTGCTAGAACACCCGCGATAAGGCTGCAGTGAGGCAGTCGCTATAATGTTCGTTGGGTTGACGTATTCGTAACTTTGGAGCGTGTGCATGAAAATCCTGGTGCCAGTCAAGAGAGTGGTCGATTACAACGTGAAGGTCCGAGTCAAGTCGGACGGCACGGGCGTCGACATTGCGAACGTAAAGATGTCGATGAATCCGTTCGACGAAATCGCGGTTGAAGAAGCCGTGCGTCTGAAAGAAGCCGGTGTGGCGACCGAGGTGATCGCCGTGTCGGCCGGTGTCACGCAATCGCAGGAAACGCTGCGCACGGCGCTCGCCATCGGCGCAGACCGCGCGATCCTGATCGAGTCGGCGGAGGAACTGCAGCCGCTGGCGGTCGCCAAGCTGCTCAAGGCGCTCGTCGACAAGGAGCAGCCGCAGCTGGTGATTCTCGGCAAGCAGGCTATCGACGACGATTCGAATCAGACCGGGCAGATGCTTGCCGCGCTGGCTAACCTGCCGCAGGCAACGTTCGCGTCGAAAGTGGTCGTGGCCGACGGCAAGGCAACGGTTTCGCGCGAAGTGGACGGCGGTGCCGAGACGCTGTCGCTCACGCTGCCCGCAGTGGTCACCACCGACCTGCGCCTGAACGAGCCGCGCTATGTGACGCTGCCGAACATCATGAAGGCGAAGAAAAAGCCGCTCGAAACGATCAAGCCGGAAGACCTCGGTGTGGATGTCACGCCGCGCCTTAAGACGCTGAAGGTTGTCGAGCCGCCGAAACGCTCCGCCGGTGTGAAGGTGCCGGATGTGAAGACGCTGGTCGAGAAGCTGAAGACCGAAGCCAAGGTGCTGTGAGCAGCGCACGGAGACGAATGAAATGACGAATCTGGTGAATCTTGTAATAGCAGAACACGACAACACGTCGATCAAGGGCGCAACGCTGAATACGATCGCAGCCGCGCAGAAGGTCGGCGGCGATATTCATGTGCTGGTCGCAGGTCAGAATGCGCAGGCTGCAGCGGATGCGGCGGCGAAGATCGCCGGTGTTTCCAAAGTGTTGCTGGCCGACGCGCCGCAACTGGCCGAAGGGCTCGCGGAAAACGTCGAAGCCACGGTGCTGAACATCGCGAAGGACTACTCGCACATCTTCGCGCCGGCCACCGCCTACGGCAAGAACATCGCACCGCGTATTGCAGCGAAGCTCGACGTCGCGCAGATCAGCGATATCACGGCGGTCGATTCCCCGGACACGTTCGAGCGCCCGATCTACGCGGGCAACGCGATCGCGACGGTGCAGTCGGCCGATCCGATCAAGGTCATTACCGTACGCACGACGGGCTTCGACGCAGTTGCCGCCGAAGGCGGCAGCGCGACGGTGGAGGAGATCGAAGCAGCCGCGGACGCGGGCATCTCGCAGTTCGTCAGCCGTGAAGTGACGAAGCTGGATCGTCCGGAACTGACGTCGGCGAAGATCATCGTTTCGGGCGGGCGAGGCCTCGGCAACGGCGAGAACTACACCAAGGTTCTCGAGCCGCTGGCCGACAAGCTGAACGCGGCGCTGGGTGCATCGCGTGCAGCAGTGGACGCCGGTTTTGTGCCGAACGACTATCAGGTCGGCCAGACTGGCAAGATCGTCGCGCCGCAGTTGTATGTAGCGGTCGGCATCTCGGGCGCGATCCAGCATCTGGCAGGGATGAAGGACAGCAAGGTGATCGTCGCCATCAACAAGGACCCGGAAGCGCCGATTTTCAGCGTTGCCGACTATGGCCTTGTTGGCGATCTGTTCACGCTGGTGCCGGAACTCGTCAGCGAACTCGGCTAAGCGTCCGGGCGCCGTATAAAAGCCATTCAAAGGCGTTAGGCGACATATAAAGGGCGCGGGACCAACAAGTCCGGCGCCCTTTTTCCATCAAGGCAGGAGGAGAACACAATGAGCTATACGGCGCCTATCAAGGACATGCTGTTCGTGATGAAAGAACTGGCGGATCTCGAGCAGATCGCGACGCTGCCAGGCTTCGAGGACGCGAATCTGGACACCGCCCAGGCCGTGCTGGAAGAGTCGGCGAAACTATGCGGCGAAGTGCTGGCTCCGCTGAATGTGGAAGGCGATCGCAACCCGAGTAGCTGGAAAGACGGCGTAGTTACCGCGACGCCGGGCTTCAAGGAAGCGTTCCGCCAGTTTGGCGAAGGCGGCTGGCAGGGCGTGCAGCATCCCGTCGACTATGATGGTCAGGGCTTGCCCAAGCTGATCGCGACCGCGTGCATCGAAATGCTGAACGCGTCGAATCTGTCGTTCGCGTTGTGTCCGTTGCTGACCGACGGCGCGATCGAAGCGCTGCTGACCGCCGGCACCGACGCGCAGAAACAGACCTATGTGCCCAAGCTGGTTTCCGGCGAATGGACCGGCACGATGAACCTCACCGAGCCGCAAGCGGGCTCCGACCTCGCGCTCGTGCGCACGCGCGCAGAGCCGCAAGGCGACGGTTCGTTCAAGCTCTTCGGCACGAAGATTTTCATCACGTGGGGCGAGCACGACATGGCGAAGAACATCGCGCATCTCGTGCTGGCGCGCACGCCGAACGCGCCTGAAGGCGTGAAGGGCATTTCGCTCTTCATCGTTCCAAAGTTTCTGGTCAATGAAGACGGTTCGCTCGGCGAGCGTAACGACGTGCACTGCGTGTCGATCGAACACAAGCTCGGCATCAAGGCGAGCCCGACAGCGGTACTGCAATTCGGCGATCACGGCGGCGCGATCGGGCACCTGATCGGCGAGGAAAATCGCGGACTCGAGTACATGTTCATCATGATGAACGCTGCTCGTTTTGCCGTGGGCATGCAGGGCGTCGGCGTGTCGGATCGCGCGTATCAGAAGGCGGTCGCGTATGCGAAGGACCGCGTACAAAGCCGTCCCGTCGACGGCTCTGCAAAACAGCCGGTCGCGATCATTCAGCACCCTGACGTGCGTCGCATGCTGTCGACAATGCGTGCGCTCACGGAAGCATCGCGTGCGCTCGCTTACGTCGCGGCAGGGCATTGCGATATCGCGCATCGTCATCCGGACGAAGCGACGCGTGCGAGCCACCAGGCGATCTACGAATTCCTCGTGCCGATCGTGAAGGGCTGGAGTACCGAGCTGTCGATCGACGTGACGAGCCTCGGCGTGCAGGTGCACGGCGGCATGGGTTTCATCGAGGAAACGGGCGCCGCGCAGTATTACCGCGATGCCCGCATCCTGCCGATTTACGAAGGTACGACTGCAATCCAGGCAAACGATCTGATCGGCCGCAAGACGGTGCGTGATGGCGGCAAGGTTGCGAAGTCGCTGCTCGCGGGCGTCGCTGAGACCGTCGAATCGCTCGGCGCGCAGCAAGGGCCTGCGTTCGAGTCGATGAAAAAGTATCTGGGGCAAGGGCAGCGCTCGTTGAGCGCCGCAATCGATTTCGTCGTCGCGAACACGAAAGAGGATCCGAACGCCGTGTTTGCCGGCAGCGTGCCTTATCTGAAGCTCGCCGGGATTATGCTCGGCGGCTGGCAGATGGCGCGTGCACTCCTCGTCGCCGCTCAGAAGCGCGACGAAGACCCGGCGTTCTACAGCGCGAAAATCGCGACCGCGCAATTCTATGCGGAGCATGTGTTGCCGCTTGCGTCCGCGCTCGAAGCGTCGATTGTCAGCGCGAAGGGCGGCGAGGGCGTGCTCGCATTGTCGGCGGACCAGTTCTGACACGGTCTGCCGTTAGACAGTGCCCTGTAATGCAAACGGCGCCTTGTAAAGGCGCCGTTTGTTTTTTGACGAGTCGCTTCGCGCAGTCACGAACCGGCTGGCGAAGCGGTATGCGTCAAATCTCGCGAGTTCTCGAAGTCACGCTTCGCGCATAAGCCGGACGATGCGCGCTGCCCGTGTCGCCGAGATAGCGATGTACCGACAGATCGTCTGCCTTGATGGCAGGCTGCTTGCCCGAGATGACGTCGGCGAGCAATTGGCCGGAACCACACGACATGGTCCAGCCGAGCGTGCCGTGGCCGGTGTTCAGGAACAGATTCGCCACCGGCGTGCGGCCGACGATCGGTGTGCCGTCCGGCGTCATAGGCCGCAGCCCGCTCCAGAAGCTCGCCTTCGACGTATCGCCGCCACCCGGGAACAGGTCGTTCACGCACAGTTCCAGCGTTTCACGGCGCGCCTGGCGCAACGACTTGTCGAAGCCGACGATCTCAGCCATGCCGCCCACGCGAATCCGGTTGTCGAAGCGGGTGATCGCGATCTTGTAGGTTTCGTCCAGCACCGTGGAAACGGGCGCGGCCGCTTCATTGACGATGGGCGCCGTGATCGAGTAGCCCTTCAGCGGATAGACCGGAATCTTCACGAGACCGGACAGGAATTTTGTCGAGTACGAACCCAGCGCGACCACGAACGAATCGGCGCGCACCAGTTCGTTGCCGCATTGCACGCCGGCAATGCGGTCTCCGGCCATGGCGAGTGCGTCGATCGGCGTGTTGTAGCGGAATTTGACACCCAGTTGCTCGGCCAGCGCGGCAAGGCGCGTGGTGAACATCTGACAGTCGCCGGTTTCGTCGCCTGGCAGGCGCAGACCGCCGGTCAACTTGTGGGAGACGGCGGCGAGCGCCGGTTCCGCCTGCGCCAGTTCGGCGGCCGAGAGCAATTCGTACGGCACATTGGCTTCGCGCAGCACCGCGATGTCTTTCGCCGCGCCGTCGAATTGCTGCTGCGTGCGGAACACCTGCAGCGTGCCGCCAGTGCGGCCTTCGTACTGGATGCCGGTCTCGGCGCGCAGCGCCTGCAGGCAATCGCGGCTGTATTCGGCAAGACGGACCATGCGGCCTTTGTTGACCGCATAGCGCGACTCGGTGCAGTTCTGCAGCATTTGCCACATCCATTGCAGCTGAAACTGCGTGCCGTCGAGGCGGATTGCGAGCGGTGCGTGTTTCTGGAACATCCACTTGACGGCTTTCAGCGGCACGCCTGGTGCAGCCCACGGCGACGCATAACCGGGCGAGATCTGCCCGGCGTTGGCGAAACTGGTTTCGAGCGCCGGGCCGGCTTCCCGATCGATAACGGTCACTTCATGACCCGCCCGTGCCAGGTAATACGCGCTTGTCACGCCGACGACGCCACTGCCCAAAACGACGACTCGCATAGCTGCTCCGGAAATTCGCAAAGATTCGGGGGCGGTGCGCTCGCTAGTTCGTGGATTCGTGCGATTAACGAGGTGGAACGCGGTTCGCCCAGTGTTAACCGCTATACTATGGTCGAGCCTGCAGGTTTTGTTATTGTATTTTTGCGATTTTCAGAAGAAACACTATGCGTACGCAGCGCCAGCCGGTCCGAGCTCTCGACAAGCTCGATCACAAGATTCTCCGTCTGCTGCAGCAGGACGGTCGCATGGCCATGAAAGACCTCGCCGAGCAGGTCGGACTGTCGGTGACGCCGTGTATCGAGCGTGTCAAGCGCATGGAGCGCGACGGCGTCATTACCGGCTACTACGCGCGCGTGAATCCGGCGGAACTGGGCGCGGCGCTGCTCGTATTTGTAGAAATCACGCTGGATCACAAAAGCGGCAACATGTTCGACCAGTTTCGGCGTGAAGTTCAGAAAATCCCCGAAGTGCTCGAATGCCACCTCGTGTCGGGCGATTTCGACTATCTGATCAAGGCGCGGATCGGCGAAATGGCCGACTACCGCAAGCTGCTGGGCGACATCCTGCTGCAGCTCCCCGGCGCCGTGCAGTCGAAAAGCTACGTGGTGATGGAAGAAATCAAGGAAACGCTGACCATTCCCGTCGGCGACGAAGCCACGCGCTAGTTTTCCGCAGGGCTCGACAAACGGCGTAAACACTGTATATTTATACAGGTGTTTTGCGCCGTTTTTCATTAGTCTCCTGCTAGCCGTGACCAAATCCCACGTCTCTTCCGTCCGCGAGTTTCCAATCGCACCGCCAGCGCCTCGCAAGGGGCGCGGTGCGGTAACGAACTTGCAGGGACGCTACGAAGTCGACCACCGCGAAGCCGTAGACGACGGCTGGCTCGCGGTCCCGGACGAAGAGGAAGCACCGAAGGTTCTGCGTACGCAGGTTTTCGAGGAAAGGGCGAAGAGCATCCTCACGCGCAATAGCTCGCCGGATATCCCGTTCAGCGTGTCGCTCAATCCGTATCGTGGCTGCGAACACGGCTGTATCTACTGTTTCGCGCGGCCCACGCACAGTTATCTCGGGCTTTCGCCGGGACTCGACTTCGAAAGCCGGATCTATGCGAAGGTCAATGCGCCTGAATTGCTGGAGCGCGAACTTTCGAAGAAGTCGTATGAGCCCGAGCCAATCGCGCTCGGCGTGAATACCGACGCTTGGCAGCCCGCAGAGCGCGATTGGCGGCTCACGCGCCGCGTGGTCGAGGTGCTCAGCGAGCGGAATCACCCATTTGCAGCGATCACGAAGTCGTCGCTGATCGAGCGCGATCTGGATCTGCTTGCGCCAATGGCGGCTCGTGGCCAGTTTATGGCAGCCATCACGATCACTACGCTAGACGCGGATATCGCTCGTACGCTGGAGCCGCGCGCGGCTACGCCCTCGCGGCGGCTGCGAACCATCCGCACATTGAGCGAGGCCGGCATTCCGGTCGGCGTGAGTATTGCGCCCGTCATTCCGTTTGTCACCGAGCCCGACATGGAGCGCGTGCTCGAGGCGTGCGCGGAAGCCGGCGCCAGCAATGCGAGTTATATCGTGCTCCGCTTACCGTGGGAGGTCGCACCGCTTTTCAAAGACTGGCTTGCCGCGCATTTTCCCGATCGCGCTGAACGGGTCATGGCGCGCGTGCGCGATATGCGCGGTGGTAAAGACTACGACTCGTCTTTTTCTGCCCGCATGAAGGGCGAAGGTTTGTGGGCCGATCTGCTCAAGCAGCGTTTCCACAAAGCGGTGCGCCGTTTAGGGCTGAACCAGCGCGACCGGGGCATTCTGGATATGTCCCACTTCCGGCGAAACGAGGCGCAGCGCGTGCCGGCGGCAATTCCGGACAATCCGCAACTCGATCTGTTCTAGCGTATTGCGCGGCGTGCCGGATTATTGCGACAGCGCTTTGGCCGCCTGAACTTGCCCTTCAAAGTAGGTCTGGAAGGAAATGGCGAGGCCGGTCATCAACAGGAAGGCCCCGATCAGCAGCGAAAAGATCACCACGAAGATTACGGTCCAGCCGGATCGGCTCGTGCGCTGCGTGTGCGCGTTAAACTGCCTGTCCCATTTTTCGTCAGGGCGCAGACCGTAGACGATCGCGGCGAGGAATGCAGCCAAGAGAGAGACCGCGCCAGGAAACGCCAAGACCCAGCCGAGCATTGAGGTGCGTTCACTCGCCACGAGCAACATCGCGCCTGGAATGCCGATCAGCGTGCCGATCAGGTGAGCCCAGCCGAAAAGGTCGCGCGGTCCGTACAGGTAAAAGCGATGTGCGCCGAGGGTGCCCAGGAAAAATGCCAGTGCGGCGGTAATAGTTTTGGATCGAAAGTAAGTCGAGGTCGAAACTGGCTTGGACATGTAGGCGAGGGCAGAGTAACGGGCGGTCAGTAACGCGGGCCGAAGGAGCGGTCAATGGAGCGGGCACACCGTTGCCGCGGACCGTCGCGCATTCTACGCCGCTCGCGTGCGGCCGGTCACGCGGCGTACGGCCTCAGGGGACGCGGGCATGTTGCCGTCTGGCTTGCTGGTTCCTGTGTCGCGCACCGCGAGACGAGATTGACTGCTGGCCCACTGAAATGTGGAGCGGCCGGACGGGCGTTCAAGGCGCAGAGTAAGTGACGCGATAGATAGCGCCGGCGTAGTCGTCGCTGATAAGCAGTGACCCGTCGGGCAGCGGCAGGACATCGGCCGGGCGACCCCAGACGGTTTCTCCCGGCTGGAGCCATCCTTCGGCGAACACTTCCTGACGCGCATGACTGCCGTCCGGCTCCGTGACGACGCGCATCACGCGGTAACCGGACTTCTTGCTTCGGTTCCAGGAACCGTGCTCGGCAATGAAAATGTTTGCGCGGTAGTCGGGCGGGAACATGGAGCCGCTATAGAAGCGCATGCCGAGCGCGGCCACGTGCGCACCTAGCTTGGCGACGGGCGGCGTATACGCGCTGCATGGGTGGCCCTCGCCAAATTCCGGGTCGGGAATGACGCCGGCGTGGCAGTACGGAAAGCCGAAGTCCATGCCGGCGCGCGGGGCGCGGTTGAGTTCGTCGTCGGGTGCGTCGTCGCCCAGCAGGTCGCGACCGTTATCGGTGAACCATAGTTCGTGCGTCACCGGATGCCAGGCAAACCCGACCGTGTTGCGTACACCGCGCGCCACGACTTCGTAATGATTGCCGTCCGCGTCCATGCGGCCGATCATCGCGTAGCGGTCGCGGTCTTTCTCGCAGACGTTACAGGGCGCGCCTTGCGGCACGTAAAGCTTGCCGTCCGGCCCGAAAGCGATGAATTTCGCGCCATGATGAGTCTCTGTCGGCAGTTTGTCCGTCACTACGACTGGTTTGGGCGGCGCATTAAGGCGCGTATCAATCGAGTCGAAGCGTAAAATCTTCGACACCGCGGAGACGTACAGCGCGCCGTTGTGCCAGGCCACGCCGACCGGAGTCTCCAGCCCCGAGGCCACCACATGGCGCGCGGTTGCGCGTCCGTCCTGCAGCTGGAGCGCGTACACGTGGCCGTCGAGGCTGCCTATATATAGAACGCCTTTCGGCGACAACGTCATGGCGCGAGCACTCGGTACAGCGTCCGACAAGACCTCAATGCGAAAACCGGCCGGCAGCTTGATGCGTTCAATAGGTAGCGCGGCAAACACATTGCACGCAAAGGAGGCCAGGAGTGCCGCCGCGACCGTGCGAAAACGGCGACAGAGCGGGGCGTTAGCGGTCCGACGGGCGAAGTAGACGAGTACGAGAGCGGCTCGGGACAGTGGTTTCACAAGGCGTTCCGTCAGGTTGTTTGGGCTTCTGGGCGCCGCCGACCACCCGCGCTGTATGGGCGGCGCAACCGCGCTGCTCAGTTTATCCCGGTAAGTGTTTGTTATGGCGTCAGTTTCCCGCTATAATCGCGTGTTTCAGTCGTTCCGAACCCCGGTTTTCAAGGATTCTAGTATGGTCATCATCCGCTTGGCTCGTGGCGGCTCCAAGAAGCGCCCGTTCTACAACATCGTCGCAACTGATTCGCGTAACCGTCGTGACGGCCGCTTCATCGAGCGCGTTGGTTTTTACAACCCGGTCGCTACGAAGGGCGAAGCCCTGCGTATCGCTCAAGACCGCCTCACGTACTGGCAAGGCGTTGGCGCACAACTGTCGCCGACCGTCCAGCGTCTCGTGAAAGAAGCGCAAAAGGCGCAGCCGGCTGCTTAATGGTAGCTCGCATGCGGATCGTCGTCGGTTTGCCCGGCGGCTCGTGCAACTCGCATGAGCAGTCCGATACGCAAGATTTTTTGCCGAAGCAGGCGTCGAAGTTCGTTGTGAGGCTCAATCATGTCCGAGCGTGATTCCGGCAGTTCAGGTCGCGTAAAGGCCAAAGAGCCGACACAAGAGCCGCCGAAAGGTGCGAGCTCACGTGCGAAGACGTCTGGTCAGGCGCCATTCGGTGCATTCGTCCGCAAGCCGGTCGAGCGGACCGAAGGCAAGGCGAAAGCCAATGTTGCAAACGCCGGTTTCGAGGCAGCAGCAATGCGCGCGGAAACGGCGGAGAGTTGGCCGGCCGACGCGGTCGAAGTCGGCGCAATCGTCGACGCATACGGTCTCAAAGGCTGGGTCAAGGTAGCTGCTCACGCGGATGCCGGCCATGGCGGCGACGCTTTGCTCAGTGCAAAGCGCTGGTGGCTGATGAAAGGCCGCGAGCGGCAGTCGGCGCCGTCATTGCAGGCGAAAACGCATAGCGACAGTGTGGTGGCCCATCTGGGCGGCGTCACTGACCGTGATGCGGCGTTGTCACTGCGCGGCTCTCGCGTCTATATCAGCCGCAGCGAATTCCCGGCGCTGGAAGCCGACGAATTCTACTGGGTCGACCTGCTCGGCCTGGATGTGGTGAACCTTGCCGGCGTCAACCTGGGCAAGGTGGCAGACATGATCGACAACGGTGCGCATTCGGTGTTGCGCGTCGAATATGCGGCAGCCGACAAAGTCGGCAAGCCGGTCACCGCCGAGCGTTTGATCCCGTTCGTCGGTGTGTTCGTCAAAACGGTGGACCAGGCGGCAAAGCAGATCATCGTCGACTGGGAAGCTGATTATTGACAGTTCAGCAAATCGAGTTCGCTAAAACGGAGAGAGCGATGCAGTTCGATGTCGTCACGCTCTTTCCCGAAATGTTTCGTGCGCTGACCGACTGGGGTATAACCAGCCGGGCAGCAAAGCAGGAGCGCTATGGGTTGCGCACGTGGAATCCGCGTGATTTCACAACCGACAACTACCGCACAATCGACGATCGCCCATACGGCGGCGGCCCCGGCATGGTCATGCTGGCCAAGCCGCTGGAAGATGCGATTGGCGCAGCCAGGGCGGCGCAGGCGGAGCAGGGCATCGGCGCGCCGCGCGTGGTGATGATGTCGCCGCAAGGCGCCACGTTGAATCACGAGCGTGTCATGAAGTTCGCCGCGCAGCCGGGGCTGATCTTGCTGTGCGGGCGCTACGAAGCGATCGATCAGCGTTTGCTCGACCGCGTTGTAGACGAAGAAGTCAGTCTTGGCGACTTCGTGCTGTCGGGCGGAGAGTTGCCCGCCATGGCCTTGATGGATGCGGTCGTGCGCCAGCTGCCGGGCGTGCTCAATGATTCGCAGTCGGCGGTGCAGGACAGTTTTGTCGACGTGCTGCTCGATTGTCCGCACTACACGCGGCCCGAGGAATACCAAGGCGTGCGCGTGCCCGATGTGCTGCTTGGCGGCCATCACGCGGAAATCGAAGCGTGGCGTCGGCGCGAGGCCTTGCGAAACACGTTGCACAAGCGGCCTGACCTGATCGTCAAGGCTAGAAAAAACAAGATGTTGAGTCGTGCCGACGAGGCATGGCTTGCAAGTCTCGCGAAGGAAGAGCCGAAGGCGTAAAGCTTCGGTCTTTCGAGCGGACACCAGGCGGCGCCGCACATGCGTGTACGGCGCCTGATGTGAACCCATCCTCTATCGGGGCCGTAGCCGGGCATTTTGATGCGAGGCAGGTACGAACGCCGACAAGATGGACTTAGGAGTCAGTGATGAATCTGATTGCAAAACTCGAGCAGGAAGAAATTGCGCGCGCCCTCGGCGAAAAGACCATTCCCGAATTCGCTCCTGGCGATACGGTGATTGTCAGCGTGAACGTGGTTGAAGGTACGCGTAAGCGTGTTCAGGCTTACGAAGGCGTCGTGATCGCCAAGCGTAACCGTGGTCTGAATTCGTCGTTCATCGTCCGTAAGATTTCGTCGGGCGAAGGCGTCGAGCGTACGTTCCAGACGTACTCGCCGCTGCTGGCAAGCATCGTCGTGAAGCGTCGTGGCGATGTGCGTCGCGCGAAGCTGTACTACCTGCGCGACCGTTCGGGCAAGTCGGCTCGAATCAAGGAAAAGCTGGTCTCGAAAGACCGCGCTGCTTCCCAGGCGTAAATGCTGTAAGAAAAAGCACCCCTCGCGGGTGCTTTTTTGTTTGCCAGGTCAAAATAGCGGCATCGCCTCTACCGCTCACTCGAGAGATCCGTTGATCCGCCCCGCCTTTGAACCTGAAACGTTGCCTGTCGAAGCGACCGGCGCCCACTTGTCGCCAGTGCCCGCGGAGCGTCTTACGCCCGATGGCCTGCGCCGCCGTTTCAAACAGCATCTTTGCTGGACACCCGAGCCGATCGTCGAGGCGCCGTGGCGCACCACTCAGGGCGATCCACGTGTCGCCTCTGTACTGGTCCCGCTCATAATCCGCGCAAATGGCCTGACGGTGCTGCTCACGCAGCGTGCCGACCATCTTAACGATCACGCAGGCCAGGTCAGCTTCCCTGGTGGCCGGCAGGAACCGTTCGACGCAGACGCCACAGCCACTGCTTTGCGCGAAGCGCAGGAGGAAGTGGGCCTGGCGCCGTCGCGCGTGGAAGTGCTTGGCGCGCTGCCCGACTATCTGACGGGCACCGGTTTCCGCGTGACGCCGGTAATCGGCCTCGTGCATCCGCCGTTCGCCTTGAAAGCGGACGCGCTGGAGGTCGCAGAGGTATTCGAAGTGCCGCTCGCATTTCTGATGAACCCAGCGCATCACGAAGAACGCGTGTTCCGTTACGAAGGAGGCGAGCGGCGTTTCTTCGCTATGCCGTACCCGCGCGGCGCGTCATTGGAAGCGGCTGAAAGAGACGACGGCACGGGTAGCCACTATTTCATCTGGGGCGCGACGGCCGCCATGCTGCGCAATTTCTATCGCTTTCTAATGGCTTAAGGCGAGGTGACGCGCACGGTCGCCGGATGTTTGGCAACGACCTCGCTCAGCGGCATCCGACCCTGTGCTATCGTTATGAAACAATCGTAAAACTCGAAAAGCACGGCGCATCGCATGACTTTTTTTTCCGTATTGCTGGCTCTGATCATTGAACAGGTGCGCGCACTGTCGCCGAACAATCCGGTATCCGCGCTGCTTCAATACCACGCGGAGTCGGCGGCGCACGGATTTGATGCGGGCAAGCCCAAGCACGGCCTTCTTGCGTGGCTCGTCGTAGTGGTGCCGTGGACGCTCGTCGTCGCGCTCGTCTACTACGTTCTGTACAACATCCATTTCGCGCTTGCGTTCCTGTGGAACGTCGCGGTGCTGTACTTCACGCTCGGCTTTCGCCAGTTCAGCCATTACTTTACGGACATTCATCTCGCGCTCAATAACGACGACGTGCCGCGCGCCCGTGAAATTCTGAACGAATGGACCGGTCTCGACACGCTCGACATGCCGGTCAGCGAAATCGTGCGCCATACCCTGATTCACGCAGTCGTCGCGTCGCATCGCCACGTTTTCGGCGTGTTCTTCTGGTTCCTGATTCCGGTCGGGCCCGCAGGCGCGGTGCTGTATCGCATCGCCGAATATTTGTCGCGCACGTGGGCGCGTCCGGTGGACGACCGTACCATCGCGTTTTCAAGTTTTGCGCAACGCGCATTTTTTGTGATCGACTGGGTGCCGGCGCGGCTTACGTCGCTGGGCTTTGCGATTGTCGGAAATTTCGAAGACGCGATCTATGCATGGCGTAACCATGCGCGTCAGTGGCCGGATGCGAACGACGGCGTGTTGCTGGCCGCCGGCAGCGGCGCGCTTGGTGCGCGTCTGAGCGGGCCGCTCGCAGAGCCGTCGAGTCTCGACGCGCTCGCCACCGGCGACGGCGGTCCCATGCAAGTCGGCGACGATTGCACGCCGCGCACGCTGCAGTCGGCCGTTGGGCTGGTGTGGCGCGCAGTCGTGCTGTGGATGATCCTGTTGCTCATGCTGACAATCGCCGTGTGGCTCGCTTGACCGCACACGCATGCGAACAAAAAAAGCCGGGTCGCCCCGGCTTTTTTTACGTCCTTCTCCAGGCTCAGGGCGCTTTCAGAGCTATGGTCCGCTGAGGGCAGAACATCAAGCATGCCGCGTCAGTCTGAACAGCATCGCATGAAGCGCATCAAGCGCATCAGCTCATGTCCGTACTGTGGAGGCGCGAATCACCCGTCCAACGGATCGCGCGCCGTACCGCACTGCCAGCACACGGTGAATTGCGCTTCGAGCCTCTCGCCGCACTGTCGGCACTGCCAGCCCGGCGCACCGGCCGCTGGACCTTGCGACGCCGCATCGATCAAGCGCCGCGCCACGGCCTCGTCGCGGTCGTCCACGAGCCATAGCTCAGGCGCGCATTGATCGGCGGGGATATCGCCGAGCGCGCCGTTCAGATAGCGGTTGTGCAACTCGCACGGAATGCCGGCCGCGGCCAGCACATTGACCCAATGCTGTCCGATGATCAGATTCGGCGCGCGCATCAGCCTCATATCAGCGAACGATCTGACTGGCTTCGTGCACCAGTTGCGCGTACAGCGCATGGCGTTCGCGGCGGATACGGCCATCGGCAACCGCCTCGAGGATCGCGCAGCCCGGCTCTTGCAGGTGATGGCAGTTGTAGAAGCGGCAATTGGGCAAGAGCGGCCGGAACTCCGGAAACGCGCGTTCGAGCCGGCCTTCAGTCAAATGATGCAGGCCGAATTCCTGGAAGCCCGGCGAGTCGATCAGTGCGCCGCCTTCGCCGTCCACGCTGCGAGTGTCGTGCCCGTTGTCCGCGATGTCTGAGGTGTCCGCTGTGTCATTGCGCGCGAAGTTCGGCAGCGGATAGAGACGCGTGAACGTCGTCGTATGGCGGCCGCTGTTCAGCGCCGTCGAGATCTCGCGCGTGGCGACTTCGGCGTCCGGAATCAGCAGATTCACGAGCGTGGACTTGCCCATGCCGGACTGGCCGAGCAACAGCGTCGAATGACCGCGCAAATGTTCGATCAACGCGGTGCGAGCGGCCTCGGGTTGGGCCTTGATCGACACTTCCACCACCGTGTAGCCGAGCGCGCGATACGGCTCCAGCCGTTTGCGAGCGCCTTCGAGCGCATCGGTCACGTCGATCTTGTTCAGCACGATCAACGGTTTCAGTTCGTTGGCTTCCGCTGCGACGAGCGCCCGGCCGAGCAGGTCTTCGCTGAAATGCGGCTCTGTCGCGAGCACGATCAGCAACTGGTCGAGATTCGCGGCGAACAGCTTCGACTTGTACTGATCCGAACGATAGAGCAGATTGCGCCGCTCGCCGATTTCGACGATCACGCCCTGGTCCGCGGAAGTGGGCTCGTAGATCACGCGGTCGCCTACCGCGACTTCGCTGCGCTTGCCGCGTGGGAAGCATTGGAGCATCGGGCCGCCGTCTTCGGGTGCGACCAGATAGTGGCGGCCATGTGCGGCCACCACGAGGCCGCCTACGCGCGTGCTGGACGGCGCGCGCGGCGCTTTCTGAGGGCGGCCGCTCATGCGTGGCGCAACAGTCGGTCGATCCGCTGCGACGCAGGCGGATGCGAGTAATAGAACGCGGTGTAGAGCGGATCGGGCGTCAGCGTGGACGCATTGTCTTCATACAGCTTGACGAGGGCGTTGACGAGGTCTTGCGCGCGGGTTTGCGTGGCGGCGAATGCATCGGCCTCGAACTCATGCTTGCGCGACGTGAGACTGCCGAGCGGCGTCACGAAGAACACGAACACAGGCAGTGCAAGGAAGAACAGCACGAGCGCGAGTCCGCTATTACCGCCGACTAGCGACGGCCGCACGCCCAGCCCTTCGTAGAACCACACGGACTGCGCGAGCCAGCCGAGCAAGGCGAGCATGGCGAGGCTGAGCGCGAACGTGACCAGCATCCGCTTGATCACGTGACGGCGCTTGAAGTGGCCGAGTTCGTGCGCGAGCACGGCTTCGATCTCGCTGCCCGACAGGCGCGCAAGCAGCGTGTCGAAGAACACGATTCGCTTGGCCGCGCCGAAGCCGGTGAAATACGCGTTGCCGTGCGCGGAGCGGCGGCTGCCGTCCATGACGAAGAGGCCTTTGGCCGCGAAGCCGCAGCGTTTCATCAGCGCCTCGATGCGGCTTTTCAGCGCTTCGTCCTTGAGCGGTTCGAATTTGTTGAAAAGCGGTGCGATAAACGACGGGTACAGCACCAGCACGAGCATCTGGAAGACGACCCAGACGATCCACGTCCACAGCCACCAGAAACTGCCCGCCTGGTTCATCAGCCACAGTACGACGAACAGCAACGGCAGACCGAACGCGACGCCAAGCAGGACGCCCTTCAACCGGTCGACGATGAAAATGCGTTTGCTCATCCGGTTAAAGCCGAAGCGTTGCTCGATTACAAACTGCCGGAAGTAATCGAACGGCAGGTCGATCGCGCTGGTAATGGCGATCACGGCCGCGACCAGTGCGATCTGCCCGACGTAGCCGCGGCCGAGCCAGTCTGTGATCGCCAGATCGAGCGCCTGCACGCCGCCGAGCAGTGTCAGGCCGATCAGCACGGCGGCGCCGACGACGATCTCGATCATCGTGAGACGGGTGCGCTCGACGGTGTAGTCGGCGGCGCGCTGGTGCGCGCTCAGCGCGATAGTGCCGGCAAACTGGCTCGGCACCTGCTCGCGATGGCCGGCGACGAAGCGGATCTGCCGCGACGCGAGCCAGAGTTTGGTGCCGACCATCGCCACGACGGCGACGACGAACAGAACGGTGAAGTACAGGGTAGGCATCCGTGGATTCCGTGGTATCTATGCGAGAATTATATGTTTCTTCCCGCCTCGCAGCGGGGACATGCTCAAACCATCTCAAACGACCAACCGCCGCAGCAATGGGGCTTCCCGCAAGCTTCCTGCCCGGCCATCAGGACTCCCTTCATGACCGACATTCCCGAATCCGCGCAACCGCTGCCGCTCGTGCGCAGCGACATGAATCTCATCTGGCTGGACATGGAAATGACCGGACTCGACCCGGATTCGGACCGCATCATCGAAATTGCGGTGGTGGTGACGAATTCGACACTCGACAGAATGGTCGAGGGCCCGGTTCTGGCGATTCATCAGAGCGACGAGACGCTCGCCAAAATGGACCAATGGAATCAGAACACACACGGCCGGTCGGGACTGATCGACCGCGTGAAGGCATCTACGGTGAGCGAAGCCGATGCCACCGAACAGATTCGCAATTTTCTCAGCACACATGTGCCACCCGGCAAGTCGCCGATGTGCGGCAACTCGATCTGCCAGGACCGCCGCTTCATGGCACGCTGGATGCCGGAACTGGAGAGCTTCTTCCATTACCGCAATCTCGACGTCAGCACGCTCAAGGAGCTGTGCCGACGCTGGCAGCCGGCAATCTACAAGGGTTTTCAGAAGCGCGCGCTGCATACGGCGCTTGCCGACATCCACGAGTCGATCGACGAACTGAAGTACTACCGGGAGCACTTCCTGATTCCGCCGACGCCGGACGCCTCCCTCAACGCGGAATAAGCTAAGCCTGCCGGGGGGCGCGCACCGCGCTCTTCGGCCGGAACGCCTTCACTACTTCCGCGTTGGTCTCCACGTACGGCCCGCCGATCAGGTCGATGCAGTAGGGGACCGCCGCAAAGATGCCGGGCACCTTCACCGTGCCGCCGGCTTCGGCATCGGCATCGCGCAAGCCTTCCAGCGTTTCCTTGATCGACTTCGGCTGACCCGGCAGGTTGACGATCAGCGCCGCGTGATCCGCCGTCTCGCGGATCACCGCGACCTGGCGCGACAGGATTGCGGTCGGCACGAAATTCAGGCTGATCTGCCGCATCTGTTCGCCGAATCCCGGCATTTCCTTCGTCGCGACCGCTAGCGTGGCCTCGGGCGTCACGTCGCGCCGCGACGGGCCCGTGCCGCCGGTAGTCAGCACGAGATCGCAGCCGACTTCATCGACGAGTTCCGTGAGCGTTGCCGAGATGGTCGGCGCGTCGTCCTGAATGAGGCGCGTGACCACCTGCCACGGCGAACTCAACGCGGCGCCGAGCCACTCCTGCAACGCCGGAATGCCTTTGTCCTCGTAGACGCCCGTGGATGCGCGATCGCTGATCGACACGAGGCCGATCAGGATCTCGTCGGGGTGATTGCGCTTCAGCTTGGTGTCAGGCGTCGCGGTCGTCATCGTCGTCTTCCAGGGCGTCGTCGGCATCGGAATCGCTCGCCGCTGCGGGTCCGTCCGCGTTCTTGATCCACTGGAACAACTCGCGGAAGTAACGCGGCGGCTTGTTCTGCTCGGCTTCCTTGCGGGCGTTGCGGATCAGCGTGCGGCCCTGCTGTGGATCGGCATTCGGATGCTGGCGGATGAAATCGGTCAGCGCGGCGTCGTCGGCAAGCAGTTTCTCGCGAGTGCGCTCGATCCAGTGCAACTTGGCCGTTTCCGCCTTGTTGACACCGTTGTAAGTGTCGAGCGCGGTGCGCAGCGCAGCGGTTTCTTCGTCCAGCAACGAGCGCATCACGCGCCCGACATACTGCACCTGACGGCGCTTGCCTTCGTGATCGGTGATGCGGCGCGCCTCGCGCACGGCGTCGTCGAGCTTTTCGGGCATCGGCATGCGCTTGAGCGCGTCTTTGGGCAGCGCGATCAGCGCCGAGCCGAGTTCCTGCAGCTCGTGCATTTCGCGCTTGAGCTGCGACTTGCTCGGACGGTCGTAGCCGTTTTCGTCGACTTCCGGCTCGGCGGATTCGATGGGTTGAATGCGGGTTTTGCGTGTCATGCCGATATTGTAGCGTGCCAGGCCCGACGAACCGGCTGCGCCGCCGTGCACGGCGATCGACATCGCCGGAAGCGGGCAGCGAATGCCAGGTGCAGCAGCGCTTAGCTTGATATGATCGCGGGATGCGTGAGTGCGCTCGAACGCACGGCAAACGCAGACTGACGCGCATACGAGCAGCGCATATGAGGCGCACTGAACTGCGCGGCATGTGCGAACACCCAAGGGCCGCTCGGCCCCGAACAGGACGGCAACGACAATGGCAGCAGACATGGACGTCAAGCAGCGCTTTTTTCCGCATACCCAGGATGAACTGAAGGAAATCGCCTCGGACATCCTTCGTCACGCGAAGTCGCTCGGCGGTACTGACGCGGCAACCGAAATTTCCGAAGGCGACGGCCTGTCCGTCTCCGTGCGGCGCGGCGAAGTCGAGACGATCGAACATAACCGCGACAAGATGGTCGGCGTGACCGTGTTCATCGGCAACAAGCGCGGCAACGCGAGTACTTCCGACTTCTCGTCACAAGCGCTGAAGGACACGGTCGCGGCCGCGTACAACATTGCCCGCTTCACGGCGGAAGACGATTGCGCGGGTCTCGCCGAAGCCGAGTTGCTCGAGACCGAGCCGCGCGACCTGGATCTCTACCATCCGTGGAATCTGTCCGCCGACGAAGCCGTGGAAATCGCCCGTCGCGCGGAAGACGCCGCGTTCGCCACCGATCCGCAAATCAAGAACTCGGAAGGCGCGAGCGTGTCGGCGCAGCACTCGCAGTTCGTGCTTGCCACGTCGCGCGGTTTCCTCGCGGGCTATCCGTACTCGCGTCACTACATCGCCTGCGCGCCGATTGCCGGCAGCGGCCGCAACATGCAGCGCGACGACTGGTACACGTCTACGCGCAGCGCGGAGCAACTGGCCGACCCGGAAGCGGTCGGTCGTTACGCGGCGCAGCGCGCGCTTGCGCGCATCGGCGCGCGTGGCCTCGACACGCGCAAGGTGCCGGTGCTGTTCGAAGCACCGCTCGCCGCGGGTCTGCTCGGTGCGTTCGTGCAGGCTACGAGCGGCGGCGCGCTGTATCGCAAGACGTCGTTTCTCGTCGATAGTCTCGGCAAGCCGGTGTTCGCGCCGCATGTGCAGATCGTCGAAGATCCGCACGTGCCGCGTGCCATGGGCAGCGCGCCGTTCGACGAAGAAGGCGTGCGCACGCGGCAGCGTTCGGTGGTGAAAGACGGCGTCGTGGAAGGCTATTTCCTCTCGACCTATTCGGCGCGCAAGCTCGGCATGCAGACTACCGGCAACGCGGGCGGCTCGCACAACCTGTCGCTGCTCAGCTCCAACACGCGTGCGGAAGACGACTTCGAAGAAATGCTGCGGAAGCTCGGTACAGGACTGCTGCTGACCGAACTGATGGGCCAGGGTGTCAACTACGTGACGGGCGACTATTCGCGCGGCGCGTCCGGCTTCTGGGTCGAGAACGGCAAGATCCAGTATCCGGTCGAGGAGATCACCGTCGCGAGCACCTTGCAGGAGATGTTCCGCCATGTCGTAGCAATCGGCGCGGACACGATCACTCGGGGCACCAAGCAGACCGGCTCCGTGTTGATCGAACGGATGACGATCGCCGGGCAGTAAGCGGTTTCCCAGCTTTGTAGCGGTACAGACGAAAACGCCACGCAAGTTTGCGTGGCGTTCTGCTTTTTCGGCGTGCTTCGTTCCGCTTTTGTCAGCGCGCTTCACGCCCGGGCGCCTTACGTCACCGGCTTTTGCGCTTGTATGTGACGAACGCGTAGTCGAAATCGTTCGGTGCATGCGCGCGATGCGTTTCGTGTGCGACTTCTTCCCACTCGTTCGGATCGACCGCCGGGAACGTCGCGTCACCGTCGAAATCGGCGGAAATCTCCGTGACGATCATCTTGTCTGCAAGACGCAACCCTTCCACATACAACTGGGCACCGCCGATCAGAAACGCTTCGGGCGCCTGGTCCTGCGCGGCGAGCTTGAGTGCTTCGCCGAGCGTGGTGGCCGCGTCGCAACCCTGGAAGCGCCGACCGGCATCGCGAGTCACGACAATGTTGCGGCGTCCCGGCAACGGCCTGCCGATCGACTCATGCGTTTTGCGGCCCATGATGATGGGCGCGCCCATGGTGGTCCGCTTGAAAAACGCGAGGTCTTCGGGGAGTCGCCAGGGCAACTGGTTGTCGCGGCCGATCACGCCATTATTGGCGCGAGCAACGATCAGGGTGAGCGTCGTCATCGAATGGAAGAGGGAACATAACCCGCCTGATTCTACCTGACGCACACGCTCCGGCCGCCGCTCTGGCGTGATCCATCGAGCGGCGACGCCCGGCGGCACCGGCCGAAAAATGCCGCGCGCACTGCGACATCGGCTGAATCCGCGCAATAAAAGCCGATTGAGTGGCGAGTCTTCCTATACATAGCGATTGGCGAACATCTCGGACTGCTCGCAAACCATTGGTGCATTGGTGAACAACGTTCCCGTCACCAATCAGATAAAGTAGTGGCACAGGAAACTATGCAGGTTGAACCCGCCAGAAGAAAATACCTATTAGATGCTAATTGAAACGGTACGATCTACCTGCGTTCCTACGTATGAGAAAAGCGCTTCCACATTTCGTAATTCGTAAGTTGATTACTTATTTATCGGCGTGGACGCCTTGCTGGGCAAGGGCGGGCGGATTAAATTCGCATAATTGTTTTCCAAGCCGCGCGCGTATAGTAAGCTCTCGGAAAGAGCTTCAATTTTAAAAAAGCCCGCTAACGGGCCGTCTCAAACACACACGCCGCTTTCTGGGGATCAGCTGTCCGCACGGAATGGAATGGCCGTTCGGTTTTTGCTATTTGCGAATCCCGAATGTGCCAGCGTGTCTGAATTGCGGTTCAGGTGCGTGCATCATCCTTAACGTTCGTTGACGAGAGGATCTGAATAATGGAACCCGCAACGCGGCAACTGATTTACGTTTCGCGAGAGCCAAGCGCGGAACTGAACACCCGCTTCCACCAGCGTGGCTGGAATGTCGAAGTGGTGGGATCGGCGCGCGACGCGCGCCGGGCCGTACGCGCCGGTTCGGCAGCGGGTGGCCTGCTCGATTTATCGAGCCATTTCCAGCCGCATGAAATTGCAGCATTCGAATCCTGCCTGACCATGCCGAACGTCGGCTGGGTCGCCGCGACCATGCCTGGGCAACTCCAGGACGCAGCGCTGCGCCGTCTGGTACGCGATTATTGTTTCGACTATGTGACCGTCCCTTACTCCGGCGACCGGATCGTCGATTCCGTCGGTCACGCATACGGCATGATCTCGCTCGGCGAACCCGCTTCGAACGATGCATCGCAGGGCGCCGAAGGTGAAATGGTCGGGTCGTGCGACGCAATGCTGGCGCTGTTCCGCTCCATCCGCAAAGTCGCGATGACTGATGCGCCGGTCTTTATTTCGGGCGAGTCAGGCACGGGTAAGGAACTGACGGCTGTTGCGATTCACGAACGCTCGGCGCGGCGCAACGCGCCGTTCGTGCCGATCAACTGCGGCGCGATTCCGCCGCATCTGCTGCAGTCCGAACTGTTCGGCTACGAACGGGGCGCGTTCACCGGTGCGAATCAGCGCAAGATCGGCCGCGTGGAAGCGGCCAACGGCGGCACGCTTTTCCTCGACGAAATCGGCGATCTGCCGCTCGAAAGTCAGGCGAGCCTGCTGCGCTTCCTTCAGGAGCGCAAAGTCGAGCGGCTGGGCGGCCATAGCGCGATCGACGTCGACGTGCGGATCATTTCCGCAACGCACGTGGATATGACGGCTGCCATGATCGAAGGACGTTTCCGCTCGGACCTGTATCACCGCCTGTGCGTGCTGCAAATCGACGAACCGCCGCTGCGCGCGCGCGGCAAAGACATCGAACTGCTCGCGCGCCACATGCTGGAGCGTTTCAAGAAAGACGCGAGCCGGCGCCTGCGCGGCTTCGCACCCGACGCAATCGCCGCTTTGCACAACTACGGCTGGCCGGGCAACGTGCGCGAGCTCATCAACCGCGTGCGTCGTGCAATTGTGATGTCCGAAGGACGCGCGATCACGGCGCGCGATCTCGAACTCGCCGAGTACGTGGAGATCGTGCCGGTGTCGCTCGCTCAGGCGCGCGAAGCGGCCGAGCGCCAGGCGATCGAGCTTGCACTGTTGCGTCACCGTGGACGTCTTGGCGACGCAGCCCAGGAACTCGGTATCTCGCGCGTCACGCTGTACCGGCTGCTGTGCTCGCACGGCATGCGTCATATGGAGAGCGAGCCGCTTGCGTCGCCGCACGGCACGTTGCCCGCATCGGTGCCGCATCTCTGAAACGCGGCCACACGCAACGGTTGTGAGCTGGCCGCTCCGCAGCGGCCGGTAGACCGAACGGCCCGCGACGCGTCGCCCTCCGCGTGGTTTCGCGCGGGGCTCGTAGCATTGGGGCGCCTTGCTTCCAAAGTCTCTCGCAAGCGGTCGGCGCCCGCCGGCCGCGCTTGGTAAAATCGGGTTTTCCGCTCAATCTCGCGGCGCACCGCTTGCGGACCGCGTCGAAGGAACCCGCATGAAACAATACCTGGATCTCGTCCGCACGATTCTCGACACTGGCACGTGGCAGGAGAATCGCACCGGCATCCGTACCATCAGCATGCCGGGCGCCATGTTGCGCTTCGATCTTCAGCAGGGTTTCCCGGCGGTCACGACGAAAAAGCTGGCGTTCAAGTCGGCCGTGGGCGAACTGGTCGGTTTCCTGCGCGCGTCGCGCAGCGCCGCCGATTTTCGTGACCTCGGCTGCAAGGTGTGGGACGCGAACGCCAACCAGAATCCGCAATGGCTTGCCAATCCGTATCGCGAGGGCCCCGACGACCTGGGCGACGTATACGGCGTGCAGTGGCGGCAGTGGCCGGCCTACAAGGTGCTCGACGCCAGTGCGAGCGCGCAGCTTGCGGATGCGACCGCGCGCGGTTTCCAGGTGATCACTGAATTCGACGAGAACGGTAGCCGCAAGGTGCTGCTGTACAAGGCGATCGATCAATTGCGTCAGTGCCTCGACACCATCATGCAGAATCCGTCGGACCGGCGAATCCTGTTTCATGCGTGGAATCCTGCGGTTCTGGATCAGATCGCGTTACCGGCTTGCCATCTGCTCTACCAGTTCCTGCCGAATGTGGCGAAGCGCGAAATCTCGCTGTGTCTGTACATCCGCAGCAACGATGTCGGGCTCGGCACGCCGTTCAATCTGACCGAAGGCGCGGCCCTGCTGCACCTGGTGGGACGCTTGACGGGCTACACGCCGCGGTGGTTCACGTACTTCATCGGCGACGCGCACATCTACGAGAACCAGTTGGACATGCTGAAGCAGCAGCTCACGCGCGAGCCCTATGAAAGCCCCAAGCTCGTCATTTCCGAGCGGGTGCCGGACTACGCGAAGACCCACGTGTACGAGCCGGAATGGCTGGAAAAGATAGAGCCGTCGGATTTCTCGCTGGTCGGCTACCGGCATCACGAGCCGCTCACGGCACCCATGGCTGTCTGACGCGACTGACCAAAAAAAGCCTCCGCGATTCCCATCGCGGAGGCTTTTTGTTTTGTGACGACGGCAGACCGCTCGTAGGGAAGGGCGCTTAGCCCTTGTGATGCTCGTCGTGGCCACCGGCCGAGCGCTGCTCATTGTGCTGCTGCGGCTCAGGGCGCGGCTGCTGCGCCTGCTGCGGATGAAACTCCTGACGAGGCGCCTGTTGAGCTTGCGGTTGCGGACGCGGCTCAGGACGCGGCTGCTGCACTTGCTGTGGATGAAACTCCTGACGCGGCGCCTGCTGAGCTTGCGGTTGCGGACGCGGCTCAGGACGAGGCTGCTGCGCCTGCTGCGGATGAAACTCCTGACGCGGCGCCTGTTGAGCTTGCGGTTGCGGACGCGGCTCAGGACGCGGCTGCTGTTGGACCTGCGGCCGCTCGACCGCTCCGGCGCGCTGCGCGGGCTGCCGTTGATCTTGCGCCGCATGCGGCTGTTGCCCCATCGCCGGATTTTCCATGGGGCGCGGCGCCTCGCGTGACTGCATCGCTGGATTCCGCTGACCACCTGGCTGCTGCGACCACTCCGGCCTTGGCGTCTGGGCCTCTTCACCGCCTCGCTGACGACCCTGCTGCGCTTGCTGGGCCATAGGCGTATGCGGCTGCGTCCACGCCGGCTGCTGACGCCCATCCGCGGCAACTGACTGGCCCTGCTGCTGAGCCGGTTGTCGAGCCGGTTGCTCTGCCACTCCCCGCTGTTGTGCCACACCCGGGTTGCCGCCGTTTGCCTGCGGCGGCCGCGGCACGCCGTTCGGCAGGGCACCTGCTGCGCCAACCTGCTGCCCATTCCACCGCAGGGGCGTGCCGGGACGCTCCGGCTGCGCGCCCGCGCGCCCCGGCTGAACTGCGACAGGCGCGTCGCCTGGCCGGCGCCCAGCCTGCGGCACGTTGTTCTGCGGCTGGCCCGTGGCGCCCGGCGCGGCCTGTCCGCCCGGTCCCGGCTGAAGAACTGGTGCTCCCGCCGCCGCCCCCGGCATTCGTCCCGGAAGATGCGACTGGACGACCCGCACGTTCTGCACCGGCAACGCACCGGGCCCACCCGACATGTGCGCCGGGACCGACGTCCGAACGATCGGCTGCCCGGCGCCCGGCACGCGTCCACCGCTTTGCGCGAAACGCTGCGCGAGGCCATCGCGGTAGGCGGGCGGCATCGACGGACTACGCGTCGCGACGACTGGACGTGTCATCACCGCCGCCGGCGGCCGGTAGTTCGCGTTGCGCAGACCCGGCCCGTAACTCTCGCGCACCGGCGCGATGCCCGGGGCGCCCGGGTTGATCCGCGCATTGCGCCACTGCGCGGGATCCACCTTCTGCGCAAAGCGCCCCACAGGCTGTCCATGCACGAAAGCCGTCGCCGGAACCGCCGTCACAGCGCGCGGCGCCCGGTAGTTGACGTACGTGTTGTGAATGTTGGTGATGTTGCGGTTGTAGTTGTTGATGACCGTCGTCTGATTGACGCGTTCGTAGTAGCGCGGGCTCCAGTGATCGTGGTCGCCCCAGTGCGGATGCCACCGTTCGCCCGGTCCGAGCGGGAACCACGCAACGCCCGCGGCCATCGCACCGCCAATCGCCAGGTTCACGCCCCAGTCGACTCCGCCGCCACCGCCGCCGACGAAAGCCACGAGCGCCGGCGCATAGACCGGCGGCGCGCTGACCACGACCGGGCCCGGCACCCATGCCCACGAGTCGTCGACGTAGGCCCAGCGGCCGTAGTGATACGGAGCGAACCCCCACGGTGCGTCGTCGACCCAGGTCCAGCCCCAAGGCGCCTGCCATACCCAATGTCCGTCGTGGTAAGGCGCCCAGCCGGCGGGCGTCGCGCGCGGCACCCAGACCTCGCCGTACTGTGGGCTGCTGCGCCACGTACCGTTGGCGTCCAGATCCTGATAACCGGGGATTTCACGCGACACATAGCGCGCCGATACCGAGCGGTTCTCGGCGGCGTCGCGGCTTGCGGCCCATTGGTCGAAGCCGTCGGGGCCCGGCGCGCCATTGTCGGCAAGCGTTTGCAAAGAAGTGCCGGCGAAGCGGATCTGCTGGCCGGCCGCGATCGGCACCTGGGCGCCGTCGCCATAAACCGTCGCATTGCCGTTGCGAACGGTGACGGTGGTGCTGCTGCCGTCCGGCGCGACGTCGACGCGGTAGTCGCCCGGGCCGTTCAAGCCGAGCGCGAGATTCGGCGTGTCGACTTCATACGACGACCCCGGCGGCAGTTCCCGCACATGCGCCGACAACGTCCCTTGCGCGACCTTCAACTGTGCGCTGTTGTCGTCGAGACCGAGGATATCCAGGCTCGTCGACTGGCCGAGACGCACGGCGGTCGAGCCGATATGCAGCTCGGAACGCGCGTTCTGATCGTTCCACAACTGGTCGCCGGTAGTGAGCGGCCGGTTGATCTGCGCGTACGACCAGTCGGCGGCGCCGGCGGGCTCGGTGGTCACGGTTCCGGCCATGTAGTTCAGCCGCGCGACGCGCCCGGGCGGATCGCTGTCCGTAGCGACGCCCTGCGGCGCCGGCGCGGCTTGCTGCGCGAGCGAGGCCTGCGCTGCGAACAGGAAGGCGGCTGCGGCGATCAGCGAGTAGCCGATGGTGCGACGGGTTGACGAGGTTGACGATAGTGAGGTCGTGGTTCTCATGATTGTTCTCCGACGGACGATGCACGTGCAGCATCCGTGAACCACTGTACCCGCGCCGTTTGTTTCAAGACGCCCACTTTTGTAAAGCCTGGTGGCGACTGGTAACAAAAGGTCTCTATCAGGCCGCGTCGGGCTCCGAGCGCGCGGTCAGTCACTCGGCCAGGAAGGCGTCGAAGTGCCGGTGTCCGGTCGGCGTGATGCGCAAGATTCGCGGCCGTTCGGTCCGTTCGACCCAGCCGTGCGCGGCCCACGAGTCGAGCAGCGCCGCCCCGAGCGCGCCGCCGAGATGCGGGCGGCGTTCGCTCCAGTCCGGGCAGGTGCACGCGAAGCGGCGCCGGCGGCTGCGCTGCGCCGACAGGTCGATGCCCCAGTCGGAGAAGCGGGCAGCACCCTCCGGTGTGGCTTCGAGCGACGCACCGTTCAAAGCCAGCAGTCCGCGTCCGACGAGCCGCTCGAATACGCGTACGGACAACTCGCCGGCCATATGGTCGTAGCAAGTCCGTGCGTAGCGCATGTCGGTCGGCACGGTGCGCACCGGGCGCGGCACCGGACGCTGCGGCGCGCTGACTTGCGCGACGTTGGCGAGCGCTTCGATGGACGCCGCGATGTCGGCCGACGCAATGCGGAAATAGCGATGCCGGCCGCGCACTTCGAGCGCGAGCAGGCCTCCCTCGGTCAGGCGCGCGAGATGAGCGCTGGCCGCCGATGGCGACAGTCCCGCGATCATCGTGAGCTCGCCGGCGGGACGCGCGCTGCCGTCCATCAACGCCCACAGCATGGCTGCGCGGCCGGGATCGGCAAGCAGCGCGCCAATGCGGCTCAGGCCGGGAAAATGATTGTGTTCGTCTGCGAGGCTGGCGGGCATGACGCGTCTCCGTATCTGTCGGTCTTCGATGCGCGGGGCGCAACGTACGATGCAGCCACTTTACCTGGCAAATGCATTCGATGGTTCACCCTGGCGTGAACGGTCGATTGCGGCGCGGCGTATGCGCCTGAAGCGCCAGGCTAGAATCGGAGCCTGTCTTTGCAGGATACGCAGTCATGAAAACAGTTCTGGCCGTTGTCGTTTGCGTTGTCTTGCTCGGTGCCTGCGCTCAGGGCGGCTCCGGCTCGGCAGCGGGCGCGGGTACCGGCAGCGTCACCATGTACGGCACGATCGACGAAGGCATCAGCTTCCGCAAATAGAGGCGTCGTCGGCCTCGTTGCCCCTTTCGGCAAGCATCGAATTGGCAGAAACTGATACATCGTTGTCATTGCTGCCACGCGCAGTCATGTGACGATGTGGTTTTCGCCAAGTGAGCACTCGGCGGCTCAGCTCAGTCAGGCCAGTCAGGCGATTTCGAGCCGTGGCGGCGAGTGCGGGCCGCTTGTGCCGCTTGTGCCGCTCCTGCCACTTCGACCGCCTTCGCCGCCGGGACCGATCCATGCCGCCTGCCGCACCAGCTTCGTCTTCTCGATCCGCCGCCGCTTCTGCCTTCACTGCCGTTTCCGCGGATCTGCGCGGCTCCGGCCCGCATGGACGTCGCGACGCGCGCGTGCTGGCCGTCTGCCAGGCGTTGTACACCTCGTCGGTGTCGATCGATCTCACGCTGACCGGCCTCGTTGGCTACACGCTCGCCGACGACAAGGCGCTAGCCACGCTGCCTTTCTCGCTGATCACGGTGGCTGCGGCGCTCACGACGATCTTCGCATCGTTTCTGATGGCGCGCATCGGCCGTCGCGCGGGTTTCGTGCTGGGCGCGAGCGTCGGCGCGCTGGGCGGCGCTGTTTCGGTGTGGGCGATCTTTCATCACGACTTCTGGGCTTTTTGCGCGGGGACCGCGACGGTCGGCGTATTCCAGGCGTTTGCGCAGTACTACCGGCTCGCCGCCGCAGACGCAGTCGGTCTCGAAGCCAAGAGTCGCGCAATTTCGACGGTTCTCACGGGCGGCGTGGTCGCGGCCGTCTGCGGCCCGCTTCTCGCCGCGTGGAGCAAAGACTGGCTCGCGCCGGTGACATTCGCGGGCTCTTACGCGCTCGTCACCGGACTCGGACTCGCGTCGATTGTCCTGTTGATGCTGCTTTATCGCGACATGGCGCCTGCGCCGGCCGTGGCCAGTACCCACGACGCCGCACGGCCGCTCGCGGAGATCGTGCGGCAACCGATCTTCGCTGCGGCGCTCGCGAACAACGCGCTCGGCTATGCCGTGATGACGTTCGTCATGACCGCCACGCCGATCGCGGCGGTCGCGTGCGGGCACAGCATCGGCGACGGCGCGTCGATCATCCAGTGGCATCTGGTCGGCATGTTTGCACCGTCTCTGTTTTCCGCGCGGCTCATCAAGCGTTTCGGCGTGCTGCCGGTGATCGGCGCGGGCATTACGCTCTCGGCACTATGCGGTGTGTTCGCATTGCGTTCGACCGATCTGCCGCACTTTTACGCCGCGCTCGCGTGTCTCGGCGTGGGCTGGAATTTCATGTTCGTGGGCGGCTCCACGCTGCTCGCGCAGTCGTACAGGCCGTCGGAACGGGCGAAGACGCAGGCCACCAGCGAATTCACGACGTTCGCGTTCTCCGCGCTCGGTTCGCTATTCGCAGGGCAATTGCTGGCCCGCTTCGGCTGGGCGACGATCAACGCGGCGATCTTTCCGCTGCTTGCCGCAGCGGCGCTAGCCACGCTCGCCTATGCACGGTCGTCCAGACGGCGCGCGATGGGAGGGGTCGCGCGATGAGCGTGCGTCATATCGTATTTGCCGTCGCACCCGATCTGGTCCTGCTCGACGCGTGCGGCCCGCTGGAAGCATTCTGGCGCGCCGAACTGACGATAGCCGCTGCGCAGGGTACGAGCGATGGCGGTGGGCGGGTGCCGATACCGGCGAACCCTGCCACGCATGCGGATGCGTCCGTGCCTGCATCCACGCACTCGCCCGCACGTCCGGTCGCCTATCGCACGACAGTCGCCTCGATCGACGGCGGCGTCTTGCAGACTTTTCCGGGCCTGCCAGTCGTGACCGAACGACTCGATTCACTCGACGCCGAGCCTATCGACACGCTGATCGTCCCCGGCGTTCCGGTCGATCAGCATTGCACGCTGCAGCCGGAACTCATCGCGTGGATCAGGCGCAATGCGCCCCGCGCACGACGCGTGTGCTCGGTATGCACGGGCGCGTTCTATCTGGCGGCGGCCGGCCTGCTGGACGGCCGCCGCGCGACCACACACTGGCGCGATGCACCGCATCTCGCGCGCCGCTTTCCCAATGTTCATGTCGATGCCGATCCGATCTTTATCCGCGACGCAGGCCCGGAGGGAGCCCGAGGTGACGGCGAACGCGTGGTCTGGACGTCGGCGGGCGTGACGGCGGGCATCGATCTCGCGCTTGCGCTGATCGAAGAAGACCTCGGCCACGCCGTCGCGATGCAAGCAGCGCGGCGCCTCGTCGTCTTCATGAAGCGGCCCGGCGGACAGTCGCAATTCAGCGCGGCACTCGCGGCACAGGCGTCGGCGGGAGGGCCGTTCGAGGCCTTGCATAGCTGGATGGTCGCCCATTTGCGCGAGGACCTCACGGTCGAGCGCCTCGCCGAGCACGCGCGAATGACCCCGCGGACCTTCGCGCGTCGCTACGTCGACGAGGTCGGGCGCACGCCGGCGAAAACCGTCTCCGCATTGCGCCTCGAAGCGGCTTCGCGGGCACTGGCCGAATCGCGCCGGCCGCTGAAGCGCATCGCGCTCGATTGCGGTTTCGGCAGCGAGCAGAATCTGCGGCGCGCGTTCGTGCGGCGCTTCGGCGTGCTCCCGCTCGAGTATCGTGAACGGTTCATGTCCGCGACTGCGCCTGCGTCGGCGAACCATCGAGAGGCGCCTGTCCGCGCGGGCGACGACGTGCGCTGAACGACTGCGCGTGAAGCGACGTTCGAGCTGGAGAACAGGCGAGCGCCGCGGCACTGTACGAGCTTGCAGCGGCCACAGCGATGAACCGGCTGATCGGATGGCGCGCCGAAACCGGCTGCGCGCATGGACGTTGCACGCACTTCCGCCCGATAAGTGACCACGCCGTCAATATTGCGCTCGTATAATCGCCTCCTTTCAATGCATCCGATTGACCGGAGTCAAGATGAGTAGCCATCTCTCAGCGCCGCTGGAACGTTCCGAAACCACGTTCCGCTTTCTCGCCGAACCCAGCTCGGTCAACTTCGGCGGCAAGGTGCACGGCGGCGCGCTGATGAAGTGGATCGACGAAACCGCATATGCGTGCGCGGCGGTGTGGTCGGGGCGTTATTGCGTGACGGTCAGCGTCGGCAATATCCGTTTCCGTCGACCGATTCTGGTGGGCAACCTCGTCGAATTGCGCGCGCGCGTGGTGGCGACAGGGCGCACCAGCATGCACATCCATGTGTCGGTGCAGGCTGGCGACCCGAAGGGCGGGGAGTTGCTGCAAACCACGGATTGTCTCGTCGTGATGGTCGCGGTCAATGAAAACGGACACCCGGTGCAGGTGCCGTCGTTCGTGCCGGAAACCGACGAGCAGAAGCGCCTCGCGAAGTACGCGATGGACGTGAAGGAAGCGCTCGACGCGATCGTCGAGCTGAAGCCGGAAGAGGTGGCGCAGGGCAAGGTTTGAACGACGCTTGCCGGCGGTCACTCGGGCGCCGGCTAAACTTCAGGCGGCGATCCTTTGCCGCCTAAGCGCCCGCGTTTCCGTCCCGGGCTAATCTGAATCAAACCCGCATCGAATCAAACCGGGCGACTCACCGCGAGTCGCCCAGCGCGTCAAGCGTGGGAGCGGGCAGGCGCCAATCAAGGCACCGAATGGCCCACCATATCGCCCGGCCGCACCCATTCGTCGAACTGCTGCTCAGTGACATAGCCGAGCGCGAGCGCCGCGGCCTTCAGCGTGGTGCCCTCCTTGTGCGCCTTCTTCGCGATCTGCGCGGCCTTGTCGTAGCCGATGTGCGGATTGAGCGCCGTCACGAGCATCAGCGATTCGTTGAGCAGCGCGTCGATCCGCTCGCGATTCGGCTCGATGCCGACTGCGCAGTTGTCGTTGAAACTCAAAGCGCCGTCGCTGAGCAGGCGGATGGACTGCAGCACGTTGTGCGCGATCATGGGCCGGAACACGTTCAACTCGAAGTTGCCGCTCGCCCCGCCGATGTTCACCGCGACGTCATTGCCGAACACTTGCGCGCACAGCATCGTCAAGGCTTCGGATTGTGTGGGATTGACCTTGCCCGGCATGATCGAGCTGCCCGGTTCGTTCTCCGGAATCGACAGTTCGCCCAAGCCGCAGCGCGGGCCGCTCGCGAGCCAGCGGATGTCATTGGCGATCTTGTTCAGACTCGCGGCCACCGTTTTCAGCGCGCCGTGCGCGAAAACGAGCGCATCGGCTGCGGCCATTACCTCGAATTTGTTGGGCGCGGACACGAACGGCACGCCGGTGAGCTTCGCGATGGCAGCCGCGACCTTGCCGGCGAACTGCGGATGCGCATTCAAACCGGTGCCGACAGCCGTGCCGCCCTGCGCGAGTTCATACAGGTGCGGCAACGTCGATTCAACATGGCGGATGCCGTGGTCGAGCTGCGCGACATAGCCGGAGAACTCCTGACCGAGCGTGAGCGGCGTTGCGTCCTGCAAGTGCGTGCGGCCGATCTTGACGATGCCGGCAAACGCCTTCGCCTTCCCGTCGAGCGTGTCGCGCAACGTCTTGAGCGCAGGCAGCAGATGCTTGACGATGCCATGCGCGGCGGCCACGTGCATGGCCGTGGGGAAGACGTCGTTCGACGACTGGCCGCGATTCACGTCGTCGTTCGGATGCACTTTGCGCGCTTCACCGCGCTCGCCGCCGAGCAGCTCGCTCGCGCGATTCGCGATCACTTCGTTCAGGTTCATGTTGGTCTGCGTGCCGGAGCCGGTTTGCCAGACCGCGAGCGGAAACTCGTCCGGATGCTTGCCTGCGATGATCTCGTCGGCTGCCTGCATGATCGCGTGCGCCTTCGTCTCGTCCAGCACGCCGAGGCCCAGGTTCACCTCGGCGGCGGCGCGCTTGATCACGGCGAGCGCGGTGATCAATTCGGGCGATTGCTTCTCGGTGGAAATGCGGAAATTCTGCAGCGAGCGCTGCGTCTGCGCGCCCCACAAATGAGCGTTCGGCACAGCGATTTCACCGAACGTATCGCGCTCCATTCGTACGTCTTCAGTCATGGTTGAGCTCCGCTTTTAAAGTTCTGCGTTGACCGGCAATAGGGAGAATAGCCCTGTTAGCGCGTTCCGGTATAACCCTGCCTGCGGGTCGAAAATGTAGGTGCGGCGCGTGCCGTCTTCGACATCGGTCCACACGAGCGGGGACAGCGGCGCGCCGATCGAACGAAGATAGGCGAGCTGCGCGCCGTCGGCGAGTGTCACGCGGTAGCTTCGCTCAGGCGCCGTGGCGGTGGCGAAAATGTCGGCGACCTGCGCAGCCAGTTCCGGGCTGTGGATCACGAGCGCGAGTTCGGTATTCAGATGCGCCGAGCGCGGATCGAGGTTCATCGAGCCGATCACCAGAATCCGGCGGTCGATCACGTAAGTTTTCGCATGCAGGCTCGCGCGCGAACGCGACCCGGCGATTCCCGCCGTGGGCGTATCCTGGCGCGGCTTGAATTCGTATAACTCGACGCCCTGTTGCAGCAGCGGCACGCGAAACGGACTGTAGCCCGCTTGCACCGCAACCGCGTCGGTGGCGGCGAGCGAATTCGTCAGGATCGCTACGCGCACGCCCCGGTGCGTGAGTGTGCCCAGCGCCGTCACGCCGGCGTCGTGCGGAACGAAGTAGGGCGACACGACGAGGAAATCCTTGTGCGCGTCCTTCATGAGCTCGCCGAGCCGCTTCATCGGTGGACTGACGTAGTCGGGCGACGGGCTCTCGATCTTCTCCGGCTGATCCGCCTCGAACTCCGCTTGCGCCCAGGTCAGGCCGAGTTGCTTGCCCGCAATCTGCGTGGCGAGCGGCGTCGCGTTCAAGGGCTTCGCGTTGTATGGATCGGCGTTGGTGCGCCAGTGCTTGCGGAGGTCGTCGCGTGTCTGATCGAGTTCTTCGCGATCGAATTTCTGCTTGTTCAGCACGCCGAGCGGATACGCGACGCTGCTGTTCCAGTAATCGTCGAAGCTCGCTGAGACATCGGCGGTGATCGGGCCGGCGGCGAGCACGTCGATGTCGCGAAACTGCAGGACTTCGCTCGCGTTAAAGTATTCGTCGCCGAGATTGCGGCCGCCGACAATCGCCAACTGGTTGTCTGCGATCATCGCCTTGTTGTGCATGCGGCGCGTGAAGTGGCCGATCTGCGTGAAGACATTCGTAGTGCGCTCGAACACACCCTCACGCGCGCTACCGAACGGATTGAAGACGCGAATCTCGATGTTGCTGTGCGAGTTGAGCCCCGCCATGATGCGGTCGATGTCCTTGAAGTTCAGGTCGTCGACCAGCATGCGCACGCGCACGCCGTGATCCGCCGCGTACAGCGCGGCGCCGAGCAGCAGCTTGCCGGTGGTGTCCTCGTTCGCGATGTAGTACTGCATGTCGAGCGTTTTCGTCGCCGCGCGGGCGAGCGCGATGCGCATCTGCAGTGCGTCCGTGCCGCTCGAGAGCACACGAAAACCCGATTCCCCCGGATGAGCGGCTTCGAGCGGTTCGAGCGCCGCGCGAAGCGGCGTGTTTTCGGTCGGTGATAACGCGTGAGTGACGGGGCGGTCGAACGCGGTGGCGGGAGGTTTGGTTGCGCACGCAGTCAGAAATGCCGACGTGCAGCACAGCAAGAAAAAATGTCTGGCGGAGCGGATTGCGCGCTTGCGTTGCGTCGCGGTCTGCTTTTGTTCTGTATGCAACTGCACGCTTTTCCCCTTGTTGTTCAGGCTTTTCGTAACGGCAGCGCAGATGCTTCAGCCGCGCTGCCGAGAAATCCATTCTAAGGGGAATCGCGCCGCCGGACTGTGCACCGCGGCACGCCGGCGGCGTCTGGGACCGCGATGAGCGGTGGCTCGAAACCGTCAGACGCGTTCGGTGTTCAGCCCGCGTTCGCCTTCGGCATACGTCGAGCCCTTCGCCGGGCGCCCTGCCCAATAACCCGCGAGCAGCGACCCCGACAGGTTGTGCCAGACGGAGAACAGCGCGCCGGGCAACGCGGCAATTGGCGTGAAGTAGAGCTTGCCGAGCGTCGCGGCGAGGCCCGAATTCTGCATGCCGACTTCAATCGCAAGCGTGCGGCAAACGGCTTCGTCGAAACCTAGCAGACGGCCGCCCCAATAGCCGCCGAGAAGGCCGATGCCGTTATGCAGCACCACCCCGAGCATCACCACGAGGCCGACGGACGCAATGCTTTTCTGCGTGCCGCCCACCACCGCGCCGATGATCAGCAGGATCGCGACCATCGAAACCAGCGGCAGCACCGGCTCGATCTTGCGAACCGTCTTGCCGAACAGGTGATTCACCACGAGGCCGACCACGATCGGCAGCGCGACGATTTGCAGGATGCTCATCAACATGCCGTGGACGTCGACGGCGATCGACGCATCCACGTAAAGGCGCGTGAGAAGCGGCGTCGCAAAGACACCGACGAGCGTGGACAACGCACTGATCGTCACCGACAGCGCGACGTCGCCGCGCGCGAGATAGATCATCACGTTCGATGCCGTGCCGCTCGCCACGCTGCCCACCAGCACCATGCCGGCGGTCAGATCGGGCGGCATGCGCAAGGCTTTCGCGATGACCCAGGCGGCGAGCGGCATCACGAGGTAATGCAGCACGATGCCTGCGATCACCGGCGCGGGCCGTGTGAAGACGCGTTGAAAGTCCGCGACGGACAGCGTGACGCCCATCGCCAGCATGATGATGGTCAGAAGCGTGGTGACGTGCGGAGCGATGCCGGTGAACGAAGCCGGCGAGAAATACGCTGCAACCGAAATGAGCACGGCCCAAACGGGAAAAAGACGGGTGATGCGGGCAAGCATGGGGCAAGGTCCTTGGTTATGTTTTATGGCGAGAAGCGGGGTTGGTCGTTCGCAAGCGGGCGCAGCGCTGAAAGCGGCGACGCTCTGCCGGGTGCGGCGCCTCACGGATTGCAGCGAGTGCCTGTGAGCGGGACGCGCCGTACGTCGCGGTTGCTGCAGTTGAGTCGCAAGCGAACGGCAGGTTGTCAGCGGATGGTGGACCTGCCGGCAGCGCGGTCCTTTGTGAGGCGCGCAAGCGGAGCTTCGGTGGATGGACGCGGGTTCGCGACACGCACCGAAGAAGTCATGCATTTTAACGTTGTGGGCGGCAGCTTGCTGGCTCTATGGTTGCGCGTGCAACGGGTTTGCCGGGACGTTGGCTCGCTGTGCCATTGTCCCTTTTGCGGCGAGACCGGCCGCCGGGCCTTAACGGTTTTCCCGTCCGCAAGCGGACCTGTCACGCAGCGCGGGCGTGCCTGAAACGGCGAGTCCGTTACCCGCGTTCAAACCGATGCGGCAGGCGGCGCGTCCGCCGCGACCGGCACGCGCCGCAAGCTTAGCTTGTGAAAGCGCAGCGTCATGAGCAGCGCGACGCTCGCGAGTCCGGCCGCGAGGCCCCACCACAAACCTCGAGCACCCAGCCCGGCATGAAAGGCGAGCGTATAGCCGGTCGGAAAACCAATCACCCAGTAACCGAATGCGGCGGCGATCATTGGTATGCGCGTGTCTTTCAGACCACGCAGGCAGCCAGATCCGACCGTTTGCATGCCGTCGACGATCTGAAAAATCGCTGCCACGCCGAGGAGCGAACTTGCAAGCGTAACCGTCGCCGCATTGGCCGGGTCGTCCAGGTGCAGATAGAGGCCGACGATCCAATGCGGCGCGGCGATCAACACGATTCCCGACAACGTCATGAAGCCGACGCCGAGCGCCAGCGCGACGAAGCCCGCATGACGCGCGGCGAGCGGCTGCCCGGCGCCGGACCAGAAGCCCACTCTCACATTGGCCGCCTGGCCGATCGCGAGCGGAACCATGAATGCCACTGACGCGACGTTCAGCGCGATCTGATGTGCGGCCAGTTGCGACTCGCCGAGCAGCCCGACCATCAGGCCGGTCGCGAGGAAGAGCGTCGATTCGACGCCGTAGGTGATCGCCACTGGCCAGCCGATACCGAACAGCTCGCCCATCAGCGGGACGTTGGGACGCGTGGCGACCACGAAATGGCGATAGCGGGGCCGCAGATGCAAGAGTGCCATCAGCACGAGCGCGGTCAGCCAGACGGTGATGGACGTCGCAGCCGCCGAGCCGAGGAAGCCGAGCCGCGGCAGCCCGTACGCGCCGTGAATCAGCCCGTAGTTGAGAAAGCCGTTCACCCCGACGCTGACGAGCGACACCCACAGGAGCCGCCGCGCCGCGCCGATCGCCGGCAGGAAAGAGCGCATCAGACCGACGCCGATCAGACTGCCCAGCGCGCCCCAGCGCAGCACCGCCGCATACTCGCCGACGTTATGCGCGAGCAGCGCCGGTTCCCCGAACGCAAGCAGGATGGGCGTCGCGAACGACAGCAAGGCGAACGCCGGCACCGACAGCAACACCGACAACACAAAACCGGTCCAGTAGATGTGCGGCACGCGGCTTTCGTCCTGCGCGCCGCGCGCATGCGAGACGCTCACGCTGACCGACGTCAGCACGCCCTGCAGCAGCGTCACGACCACGAAGAACAGATTGGCGCCCAGACCGCCGGCCGCGAGCGCGTCCGGTCCGAGAGAGCCGAGCAGGATCGTGTCGGTGACGCCCATGGCCATTTGCGACAGCTGCGCGATGGCGAGCGGCGCGGCGAGCCGCGCGGTGTCGGCGGCGTGGCGGGACAAGGTCGGCGGACGGGTGGCCACCCGGGTGAAGCCGGATTGAGTCATGGAGCGTGTGAAAGTTGACGGAATGACGACGCCGTGACCGCTGGCGACCGCCGCGGCACTGGAAGCACCGAAGGCAACGGAAGCGCGCTCTACGAGAGACGCGTGGGCTCGCGGTCGCAAGGCGGTTCACGAGCCTCGTGATGACGCCGATCAAGGCGGCTCGCCACGGTTTTCCCGCGAGCCCACGGTTGGCGATGTCAGCGGGGCCGTTCGTCTAGCGAAACCAACAGCTTATTGCGTGACCGCTGCAAAGTCGATGGATTAAGCACATTTTTGGTGCGCGAGTTTCCTGCGGAATCTCGTGGTTCCCGCGCGAGTAGTAGCCGTCAGGCTTCGTGGACCGCGATTCGCGTGTCGCCGAGCAGTACCACCTGTCCTGCGCGGATCTTGCACGTTTTACGCGTTTCGACGCGGCCGTCCACAGTGACGGCTCCGTCCGCCACCATCATCTTCGCCGAGCCGCCGCTGTCCGCGAGCCCAGTGATCTTCAGCAGATTGTGAAGTTCGACGTAGTCGCCGGTGAGCGTGAAATCGAGGTTGGGCATGGGCATTGCACCTTCAGGCAAGGGGTTCGCATCATAAAGCACAAGCTTGCCCCTAAGAAGTCGCGTTGTCTCGCGCAGTGTTTCGTGAACGCATCGCAAGCAAATGCAAGCAATGTTATCCGTTTGTCGGAAAGTGAAACGTTGCGTAACACCGGTCGTCACAACACGACTTCACTCTTAAAGTGCATCTCAGCAGGAAAGCTTGCCGGATCTAGTTCGGCTATGAGCAGACCGGGGAGGTCGTCCAGCGCGCCGCAGTGCGATGCAGGGCGTTTCGACCCGGCCACAACAACTCTAGAGAGGAATTTGCCATGACCCAGATTCGTACGCTCCTGATCGGCACCGCCATGACCGCATTCGCCGCTACGGCAGCAGTCGCGCAGACCACGCAGCCCGTTCAACCGGCTGCGGGCATGAATACCCAGGTACAGGTTCAGTCGCCCGGCGCCGACGTCGCGCCGACCGCTCCTGCCGCCCAAGGCGTGCAGCCGGTCACCCCGGCACCGACCCGCCTGACGGCCTCGGGGTCGCCCGATCCGCTGGTACAAAAGCGCGAAGCCAACGCGAAGGCTAACGCGGAGTACCGCGCGTCGAAGAAGGCGTCGAAGGCCGAGCTGAAGGAACAGCAGAAGGCTGCCAAGTCCGAATACAAGGAGCAGGTGCGCGACGCAAAGATCAACAAGAAGGCGGACAAGCAGGCCGCTGACAACGAAATGAAGATGAACCTGCAAAGTCAGGCAGGCGCCCAGACCGACGGCGGCGAAGTCAAGCATTAATGGCAGGCGGAGCCGCGGGCTCAGGTTAGCCCGCGGCGTCGAACCCGGCTCGACCTGATGAGACTGGTAAGGAGGAATCGCATGAGCAACACTCGATTTACTAATTCCGCAAAATCCCCGACCGCGCGGCTTTGCGCGTTGCTGATCGCGGGCTGCCTGTCGTCGGCCGCATTCGCGCAGGCAAGCGATCCGGCCGCGGCGCCGGTCACGCACGCCGATCAGAAGGCGGCGAAGCAGCAAGCCAAGGCAGACAAAAAGGCGGCTGTCGCGCAAGCCAAGGCTGACAAGGAAAAGACCGAAGCCCAAGCCGACGCCGACAAGGCGCACGCCGAGGCCACTCTGAAGGACGCGAAGAAGCAGTAGGTTCCTGCTTCCTGATGGGCAGGTGCGACCTGCTCAGCGAAACGGCCCGTTTGCGGAATGCAGACGGGCCGTTTGTTTTGAGCGGCTTGTAAGCGTGCGGGGCGGCGTGCGCGTGACTGCGCAGCAGCCACGCTAAAAAAGGGCGCTTGTGCGCGCGGGTTGTATGGATATACAGTATGCGTCGCCGTTCCCGATCCATCCAACGCCCTTAAAATACCGTGCTTTCCGTCGCAGAAACGCCGTCGCCGTCCGATACCGCCGCCTGGCTTGCGAAGCTGAACGACGCGCAGCGCGAGGCCGTCGAATTCGGCACCGATACGCCTCATTCACCGTCGGGAGCCTTGCTGGTCATTGCGGGCGCGGGCTCCGGCAAGACCAGCACGCTTGCACACCGTGTGGCCAATCTGATGGTGAAGGGCGCTGATCCGCGCAGAATTCTGCTACTGACGTTTTCGCGTCGCGCGGCGCTGGAAATGACACGCCGCGTCACACGTATTGCCACGACGGCGCTCGGCACGCGCGCCGCGCTCGCGCAAGGGCTGACATGGGCGGGCACGTTTCATAGCGTCGGCGCGCGGCTTCTGCGCGAATATGCGGAACTGATCGGTCTTGCACCGGCCTTCACGATCAACGACCGTGAGGATTCCGCCGATCTGATGAATCTGGTGCGACATGAACTGGGTTTGTCGGCGAAAGAACGGCGCTTTCCCGCTAAGGGAACCTGTTTCGCGATTTACTCGCGCGTCGTGAACACCGGTGCGTCGCTCGGGCAGGTGCTCGATAGCGCGTTCCCGTGGTGCCGCGAGTGGGAAGCCGATCTGCGCATGCTGTTCGCCGCCTACGTCGACGCGAAGCAGAAGCAGAGCGTGCTCGATTACGACGACCTGCTGCTTTACTGGTCGCATATGGCTGCGGAGCCGGCAATTGCCGCCGATCTGTCGGCGCGCTTCGATCACGTGCTGGTCGACGAATATCAGGACACCAACCGGCTGCAGGCGTCGATCCTGCTCGCGCTGAAGCCGGACGGACGCGGCCTGACCGTGGTCGGCGACGACGCGCAGTCGATCTATTCGTTTCGCGGCGCCACCGTGCGCAACATTCTCGATTTCCCGGCGCATTTCGATCCGCCTGCGGTTCAGGTCACGCTCGAACGCAATTACCGCTCGACCGAGCCGATTCTTGCCGCGTCGAACGCGGTGATCGAACTGGCCAGCGAGCGATATACAAAGAACCTGTGGACCGACACGTCGTCGGCGCAACGGCCCCGGCTCGTCACCGTCGCCGACGAGGCCGACCAGGCTCGCTATATCGTCGAGCAGGTGCTGGAAGCGCGCGAGCAGGGCATGACACTGAAGTCGCAGGCGGTGCTGTTTCGCGCCGCGCATCACAGCGCGGCGCTCGAGATCGAACTCACGCGCCGCAACATTCCGTTCGTGAAGTTCGGCGGCCTGAAGTTCCTCGATTCCGTGCACGTCAAAGACGTACTGGCGGTGCTGCGTTGGGCTGAGAATCCGCGCGACCGGGTGGCCGGTTTTCGCGTCGTACAGTTACTGCCCGGCGTGGGGCCGGCCACGGCTGCGAGAGTGCTCGACGAAATCGTCGCGCGCGCCGGTGTGGGCAATCCCGCCGACACCGCGGGCGGCACGCTCGCCGCGTTCGCGCCGCCGCCTCGCGCGCAGGAGGACTGGCATCCCTTCGTCAGGCTGATGTCGAGCGTGTATGGGCGGCAGACGCCATGGCCTGCGGAGTTCGAGATGGTGAGGCGCTGGTACGAGCCGCATCTGGAGCGCAATCATGAAGACGCCGCAATCCGTCATGCCGACGTGTTGCAGATGGAAAGCATTGCGGGCACGTATGCGTCGCGCGAGCGCTTTCTGACGGAGCTGACGCTCGATCCGCCCGATGCCACGAGCGACGAATCGGGCGTGCCGCTCATCGACGAAGACTATCTGATCCTGTCCACCATCCATTCGGCAAAGGGACAGGAATGGCGCAACGTGTTCGTGCTGAACGGGGTCGACGGCTGCATTCCATCCGATCTGGGTACCGGCAGCGAAGAGGAAATCGACGAAGAACGCCGCCTGCTTTACGTGGCGATGACGCGCGCAAAGGAAGACCTGCATATCGTCGTGCCGCAGCGCTTTTACGTGCACAACCAGACGCATATGGGCGATCGTCACGTGTGGGCGTCGCGCACGCGCTTTATCCCTGCGCACCTGATGCCTTTGTTCGACGCGTATGCATGGCCCCGCGTGCCGGTGCCCAGTGCGCCGACCGCCGCGGGGCTTGCCGCGGCGGCGCAGGCAAAAATCGAAATCGGAGCAAGGCTCAGGAAGATGTGGGACTGAGCGGCGCTCAGGTGGGTGGCGAGGCGGGGCTCGATGCCGCACGGGCTGTAGCCGCGCGGGAGCTTCCCGGAGGGCTCCCTGGATCGCTTTCGGCAGCAGGCAACGTGCTTTACACGCTAGCTGCTGCTGGTGGGCAGACGCTGGGCCGAATCAGCGCGACTGCCGTTGCTGCTGTTGCGGGGCGGGGCGCGGCGGCACGAAGAAGTTGCGCAGCCACGCCGCCATCCGCGAAAACACGTCGTACGGTTCTTCGACGAAGATTTCCGGCTTCAGCAGGCGCAGATATTCCATGATCTGTTGCGCTTCCTGCTTCTGGAACGAGCCGTGCGAAATGCCGAGCCGCAGCAGGCCGCGCAGTTCGCCCAGCTTTTCGCGGGCGGTGCTGCCCACGCTCGTTTCGCACGCCACCTTTGCTTCATAAACACGCTGACGCAGCGATTCCACGAGCCGCCATGCCGGCGTCTGCATGATTTCCTCGAGCGCCTGGATATCCTGCACTGCGCTCTTGATCTGTGCCGAGAGCGGGTCGACCAGCACCGCGTCGCCTTCGGCTTCCTTGACGATCGCCGCCGCCCAGTCGCGGCATTGCTTGGCCAACTCTTCCGGCGTCCACTCCGAGCGCGCTGCAAAGCCGAAACCGAATTCCCCGGCCTGCCGCATCAGAATCGCGACGACGTCAGGAAACTCCTTGTCGAGCGTGCGTTTCGCCCATGCATACTGGCCGCCCTGCAACATCCGCTGAACGGCGTGTTCGGTCAGCGGCACCATGTTGTCGAGCAGCTTCGCTCGCAAAAAGTCCTCGAACGAAGGCGTCGCGAACTGCGGATCGAGCTTCAGCGATACGCGCAGAAATGCATCGAAATCCTTGCGCAGCGTCGCAATGGTCTCGTCTTTGAGCGTGAGGGTAATTTGACCCATGTGTCTATCCCGTTTGGTCCTGCCGCGCGGCCTCGTCGTGTTCGTCCGGTCGCAAGCGGACCCGGAAGACTGGACGTGCAATGGCTGCGCGTTTGATTCCTGCCTGTTGCCGCGTCTGGCGGGACGTATCCCGACGAGCGGACCTCGACTGCATATCGGCGGATCGACGGGAAACTTAAGGGTTTTATCGGATATGAGGCGGGCTTTGCCGCGCCGCCCGGACGGTTTTGCGGCTCTCGTCTGGAGCCCACGGTGAACGCGGAAGCCCCGCCACCGGCGGCTTCCGTGTGAGTGAGCCCTTACGTGTGGCAGCGCACGTGTGTTATCGCAGCACCACGCCTTGCCAGACGAAAAACACCGTGAGGCCCACGGCGATGGTTACGAGTGGCCGCCGCGTCAGCGCGCTTACGATGACAGCGGCCAGTGCGCCGACCAGTTGCGGATTGCGCCACGTCAGTTCGGCACCGGTGTCGGCGCCATGCGGCGAGACGGCCATCGGCACGATGATCGCCGTCAGCACGGTGACCGGCACGAAGCCGAGCGCCGTGCGTACCAGAGGCGGAAACACCAGCCGGTCGCCGAGCACGAAGACGGCGGCGCGGATCACCCACGTGATGAGCGCCATGCCGAGTATCAAAACGACGTAGTTCATCGCGATCCCTCCGCCGACCGGCGAGCACGCCGCAATCCGAAGCCCGGCGTGGAAAGCAGTACGCCGACCACGACGCCCGCGAAGACGGCGGCGAGCAGTCCGAGCTTGTACGGCCACGCTTGCCAGAAGAAGGCCAGCGTGCCCGCGGTGACCGCGGCCGCGATGTAGCGCAACGCGGTGAGCTGCGGTACGACGATCGCAATGAAAGTGGCGACCATCGCAAAGTCGAGTCCGAGCGATTGAAGTCCGGGGAAGGCAGCGCCGAACAGCAGGCCGGCGACTGTCCACAGTTGCCAGTTCAGATACATCGCGAGACCGGCGCCGAAGAAGTAGTGCGGGCCGACGGTGCCCGGCTCGCGGTTCCGATAGTGCTCCCACGCGACTGCGAATACTTCGTCCGTGAGCAGCGCGCCGAGGGCCCAGCGCCAGCGCGCCGGAAGATGCGCGACGTGCGGCGCGAGTGTCGCGCTATACAGAACATGCCGCAGATTGACCACGAGCGTGGTGGCCCAGATCACCGCGAAGCTCGCGTGGCCCGCGATCAGCCCAAGCGCGATAAATTGCGCGGAGCCCGCGAAAACGATGAGCGACATCAACTGGCCGTGCCACAGATGCAGCGGCCCGGACGCGACTAGCGTGCCGAAAATGACGCCGAAAGGCGCCGAGCCGACCATCATTGGGATGATGTCGCGCGCGCCCGCAGTGACTTCTTTCAAACGGACTGAGTGGGTCAAAACTTGCCTCCTATGAGTCGGGAAGCATAACGGGGCAGGCAGAGCCGGGCTTGTACGTTCTTGCGGACGATCACTGTCCCTGCCAGCGTCCGGGCGGCACGCCGAACATGCGCCGGAAGTGCCGCGTGAAATGGCTTTGATCGGTAAAGCCGCTGGCGGCCGCCACGTCTGTTACAGGGACGCCTGCCCGCAACGGCGCAAGCGCGCGTTGCAGGCGTATCTGATTGCGCCAGGCGTGGGGCGGCAGACCCGTCGCGCGGTTGAAAAGGCGCGCGGCGTGAAATGGCGAGAGTCCGGTCGCCTGCGCCACGTCGGCGAGCGTGACCGGTTCGAGCAGGTCGCCTGCCAGACGTTCTTTCATGACGGCGACGCGGGTGTCGTCGGCGGCCATGCGCGAAGGCTCGGGCAGCGTCTGCGAATAACGCACGAGCAGCGTGGAGAGCGCGTCGAGCATGGCGGCTTCGGCCGCCAGCGCGTCGCTGCCCGCTTCGAGCATGCGGTGCGCGTTCGCGAGCCGCACGGCGAGGTCGGGATCGTGGATCACGCCGGGTGCAAACCACGGCAAAGGCTGCGGCTTGCCGGCGATCTGATCGGCGAGTTCGTGGATGAACTGCACCGGCGCGTACGTTACGCGATAGCGCCAGCCTGCTTCGACTGCCTTCGAACCGGTGTGGAGTTCGCCGGGATTGATAATCGGCACGCCTCCGGCTTCGGCGACATAGTCCGAACCGCGATACCGATAGCCTTCGGCGCCCGCGACGATCACGGGAATCGTGTACGCATCGTGCCAGTGCGGTGCGAACTCGTGGTCGTGATATTCAGCGGTGAGCAGGTCCGCACCGGGCAGAAGCGGCGTGCGCCAGTAACGGGCTGAATTCTGGAAACGATGGACGGCGGTCATTGCATGGCTCTCGCACAGCCAGTCAGTTTAGCGCGGAGCGACGGCTGCGGGCATGGCGGCGCGCTTCGTTCGGCGGCGCGCGCCGTGCGCTTTTTCGTAGGACGTCGCCCGCGCTGACCCGCGGTTGGTCACTTCACAGGGATGATGGTGCCGGCCGGCATCGGCACGGCGCTCACGCTGTTTTTCGCGCTGCCGCTGACGACCCGGTCGCTGTAGGTGAGATACACGAGCGCGTTGCGCTTTGTGTCGACCACGCGCACCACATGCAACGCCTTGAAGATTAGCGACATGCTCACCGAAAACACATCGGCTTGCTGTTTCAACGGACCGGCGAAATGAATTGCTCCGACCTGACGGCAGGCGATCGACGCCTCCGTGGGATCTTCCGCGATGCCAAGCGTGCCCTTCACGCCGCCCGTGCGCGCACGCGACACGTAACAGGTCACGCCTTGAACGAGAGGATCGTCATAGGCCTCGACGACAACCCGGTCGGAACCGGTGATGTGAAAGTTCGTATTGACGCTGCCGACTTCTTCGCCGTGCGCGACCGGCACGGCGACGGCGGCGACGACTGCAAGCGCGATTTGCAACGTGGTGATTTTCATGAGATGGCCGGGTTGAGCAGGAAGCGTTGGAGGCGCGTTGTGCGCCGCGAGCTGTCATCGTATACCGCGGGAAGATTGGCGAGACGTTCGGCGACGGCTAGGCAAACGAGCCTTGAAAAAACCGCCGTGAATGATGAGTGGAGAACGACGCGCTGATCGCGAATGAGGCGCTCGCCTTGAAGGAAGACCGAACTGAAGGAAGGCTAAAAACAAAAAGGCCCGCACGGATGCGGGCCTTTAAAATTTTGGCTCCTCGACCTGGGCTCGAACCAGGGACCTACGGATTAACAGTCCGGCGCTCTACCGACTGAGCTATCGAGGAACAGCAGTACAACTTGATCTACATAAAAAAGCCCGTCTTGGTTAACGGGCTTTTGCAATTCTTGGCTCCTCGACCTGGGCTCGAACCAGGGACCTACGGATTAACAGTCCGGCGCTCTACCGACTGAGCTATCGAGGAACAGAAAAACAACAGCAGAGAAGCGAAATTGTAGAAGCAGCGTTGGCGCCTGTCAATACCTTGTGTTCATCTCAATTTGATCCGAACTACCGGGACGTATGACGGGCTCTCAAACGCTCAGCGCGCGAGCAGGGCGAGCTTTTCCTTGACGTCCTTGAACTCGTCGGCTTCCGGCAGCGGCGCCTTGGTCTTGGTGATGCTCGGCCAGTTCTTGGCGAGATCGGCATTCAGCTCGATGAAGTTCTGCTGGTCGCCCGGCACGTCTTCTTCGGCATAAATGGCGTTCACCGGGCACTCGGCCACGCACACTGCGCAGTCGATGCATTCGTCGGGGTCGATCGCGAGGAAGTTGGGACCTTCGCGAAAGCAGTCCACCGGGCACACATCGACGCAGTCGGTATAGCGGCACTTGATGCAGCTTTCGGTCACAACGTGAGTCATTCAGGCAGCTCCTGCATGCGGAATCAGGGAAGGCGCAAACGCCAAAAGCGGTATTGTAACGTAACGTCAAGAGGCGCATGCAGCATCGCACAACGCCGTTTATATGTTTTCGTGATTAGTTTATTGCGTGCGCGAAGAGTAACGGGTTCGCGCTCAACGGCGCGAGGGCAGGCCGCGCTCGCGCCTGAATGACGGCGCATTCGGGTAACATGCGTCAAGCCGGCGCGCACGAGGCGCCCCGATGCATGGGTTGAGTCAGGCCTTCCGTACTTCCTGCGGTCCAGTTCGCACCATCATGATTATTACTTCGCTGCTCGACACCGATCTGTACAAGTTCACGATGATGCAGGTGGTTCTGCATCACTTCCCCGCGGCCAGCGTCGAGTATCGCTTCCGTTGCCGCACGCCGAACGTCGACCTCGTGCCCTACATCGGCGAGATACGCGACGAAGTGCGCAAGCTCTGCCAGTTGCGCTTCACCGACGAGGAGCTCGACTACCTCCGGCGCATGCGCTTCATTAAGGGCGACTTCATCGAGTTCCTCGCGCTCTTTCATCTGAACGAGAAGTACATTTCGATCGAGCCGTCGCCGAAGAACAACGGCGAGATCGACATTGAGATCAAAGGTCCGTGGCTGCACACGATCCTGTTCGAGATCCCGATGCTCGCAATCGTCAACGAGGTCTACTTCCGCAATACACAGCAGGAACCGGACTACAGCGAAGGCCGTGGGCGCCTGGTGGACAAGATGAAACTTCTGGGCGCGCGGCCGGAATTTGCCGACTGCAAGATTGCCGACTACGGCACGCGTCGCCGCTTTTCGAAGCAATGGCACGAAGAAGTGATCCTCACGCTGAAAGACGGCCTTGGCGAGCAGTTCGCCGGCACGAGCAACGTGTTTTACGCAATGAAGCACAGCCTGACGCCGCTCGGCACCATGGCGCACGAGTATCTGCAGGCGTGCCAGGCGCTCGGCCCGCGGCTGCGCGATTCGCAGATCTTCGGCTTCGAAATGTGGGCGAAGGAATATCGCGGCGACCTGGGCATTGCACTGTCGGATGTCTATGGCATGCAGGCGTTTCTGCGCGACTTCGACATGTACTTCTGCAAGCTGTTCGACGGCGCGCGCCACGATTCGGGCGACCCGTTCGATTGGGGCGAGCGCCTGCTCCAGCACTACGAGGCGAACCGTTGCGATCCGCGCACGAAGATCCTGGTGTTCTCCGACGCGCTCGATATTCCCAAGGTGCTGCAGCTCTACGAGCGCTTCCGCGGACGCTGCAAGCTCGCCTTTGGCGTGGGCACGAATCTGACCAATGACCTCGGCTATAACCCGCTGCAGATCGTGATCAAGATGGTTCGCTGCAACGGGCAGCCCGTGGCGAAGCTGTCCGATTCGCCGGGCAAGAACATGTGCGAGGACAAGGCGTATCTCGCGTACCTGCGGCAGGTTTTCGGCATCGCGCAGCCCGAGGAAGAGTCCGCGAATTAACGGCTTTTGCACGCGTGTTTCCGCGCGTCTGAAGTGTTCCTATGCCGTTCGGCCAGGGTGTTCGCGCGGAGGGTGGCCGGTATAATTCCGACATATCGCACGGCTATCGACACGAGGACTTTCGCATATGGACACATCGATTGCCCGCCGCAACATTCTGGCGCGCATCCGCGCGGCGCAAGGCCGGGAACCGGAGCCGTCCCCGTCCGAGCGGGAAGCGGCGGCGGACTATCTGGCGCGCCATCCGTCTGGCCCGCGCCCGGATATGCCTGCGGACCTGACCGGGCGGTTCATTGAAGAAGCGCAGAAAATGGCGACCACCGTCGACACGGTAGCGTCGCTCAGCGACGTGCCGGCCGCGGCGTATCGCTATCTCGCAGATCACTCGTTGCCGTTGCAAGCCATTGCTTGGGGCACGCTGCAGGATCTGCGCTGGAACGACGCAGGCCTCACAGTTGAATTTCGCAAGCCGAAAGACGGTGACGTAGTGGGCCTGACCGGCTGCTTTTGTGCGACTGCCGAAACGGGCTCGCTGGTGTTGCTGTCCGGCCCGGACACTTATGCATCAGCCGGTCTGCTGCCGGAAACGCATATCGCAATCGTGCCGGCTTCGCGCATCGTGGCGGGACACGAAGAAGCGTTCGCATTGATCCGCAGCGAGCGGGGCGAGCTTCCACGTGCGGTCAACTTCATCTCTGGACCTTCGCGCACCGGGGATATCGAACAGACCATCGTGCTCGGCGCTCATGGGCCGTATCGCGTGCATGTGATCGTCGTACTCGGCGCCTGAGTGAAAACCACGCTTGTCTTCACGCGCGCGTAACTGTCCGCGGTGTTCAAGTCATTTCAACAAAGAAGGACCTCCAGCATATGACTAGACGTGCCGTGCCGACGTGCATGGTGCTCGTGGCTGCACTGACGCTGACGAGCTGGCCCCAACTGGCCTGCGCCGCCACACTCGAAGGCGCTTCGCTTTCCTCGCTCTGGGGATTGCCGTTTGCGGGCATGCTGCTCTCGATTGCCCTCTTTCCTCTCGTCGCACCGGCTTTCTGGCATCACCATTTTGGCAAGATTGCGGCGGCGTGGGCGCTGGTGTTTCTCGTGCCGTTCGCGTTTGCATTCGGTTGGGGCATCGCATTAGGCACGCTAGTGCATGCGTTGCTCGAAGAATACATTCCCTTCATCGTGTTGCTGGCAGCGCTTTACACGGTTGCTGGCGGCATCTGCGTGCGCGGCAATCTGCACGGCACGCCGCGCCTGAACACAACGATTCTCGCGCTCGGCACGTTGCTCGCGAGCGTGATGGGCACGACCGGCGCGGCGATGCTGCTCATCCGTCCGTTGCTGCGCGCGAATGACAATCGCCGGCATGTGGTGCACGTGGTCGTGTTCTTCATTTTCCTGGTCGCGAATGCGGGCGGCTCGCTCTCGCCGCTGGGCGACCCGCCGCTCTTCCTGGGCTTCCTGCAGGGTGTCGACTTTTTCTGGACCACCACGCATCTCGCGCTGCCCATGTTGTTCGTTTGCGGTGTGCTCCTAACAGCGTTCTATTTCCTCGACTCGCACTATTTCCATCAGCGTGAAGAAGAGCGTTCGCGTTTTTTTGACCCTACGCCCGACTCGCCGCTCGGCATCGACGGCAAGGTGAATTTCCTGCTACTTGGCGCGGTTATCGGGCTCGTTCTGATGAGCGGGCTGTGGAAACCCGGCGTCAGTTTCGATGTGCTCGGAACCCATGTAGATTTGCAGAACGCCGTACGCGATGTCGCGCTCGTCGTCGTCATGTTGCTTTCACTCGCATTGACGCCGCGTGCGGCTCGCAAGGGCAACGACTTCAATTGGGCGCCGATCGAAGAGGTGGCCAAGTTGTTCGCGGGCATCTTCGTGACGATTGCACCCGTCATCACAATACTGCGCGCGGGCGAAGCCGGTGCGTTTGCCGGCGTGGTTCATCTGGTCAACGATTCCGCAGGACGACCGCACGACGCGATGTACTTCTGGGCGACGGGCCTGCTATCTTCGTTTCTGGACAACGCGCCGACGTACCTGGTGTTTTTCAACCTGGCCGGCGGGGATGCTTCGTCGCTCATGACAACCGGCGCCACCACGCTCGCGGCGATTTCGGCGGGCGCGGTGTTCATGGGCGCGAACAGTTATATCGGCAATGCGCCCAACTTCATGGTAAAGGCGATTGCAGAGTCGCGCGGTGTTCGCATGCCGAGCTTTTTCGCTTATCTGGGGTGGTCCGGTGCGGTGTTGCTGCCGCTTTTTCTTGTCACCGGTTGGCTGTTTTTCTGACACCGAGTCTGAAGCCGAGGCCGTCGAACTCGACACGCTATACGGAGAATTGCAATGCAGAAGATCCTCGTCGCCCGTCCGATTTTTCCCGATGTGATCGAACGGCTCAAACAGTATTTCGACGTCGACTGGAACCAGGGCGACGTGCTGTCCGCGGAAGAACTGAAGCGCCGTCTTGTTGACAAGGACGGCGCACTGACCGCGGGCGATCCTGTCGGCGCGGAGGTTCTCGCGGCCGCGCCGCGCCTTCGCGTGGTGTCGAATATGGCGGTGGGTTACAACAACTTCGACATGGCGGCGTTCAACGCAGCCAACGTGCTCGGCACGAATACGCCGGACGTGTTGAACGAGTCGACCGCGGACTTTGGCTGGGCGTTGATGATGGCTGCGGCTCGGCGCATCGCGGAATCGGAGCACTGGCTGCGCGCGGGCAAGTGGCAGAAGTGGGCGTACGACGGCTTTCTCGGTGGCGATATCCACGGCTCCACGCTGGGCGTGATCGGCATGGGCCGGATCGGCCAGGCGCTCGCACGGCGCGCGAAGGGCTTCAACATGCAGGTCATTTATCACAACCGCTCCCGGGTCGCGCCCGAGATCGAAGCCGAACTGAATGCCGAATATGTGTCGAAGCAGGACCTGCTGCGGCGCGCCGATCATGTCGTGCTCGTGCTGCCCTATACGAAGGAGAATCATCACACGATCGGCGCTGCCGAACTCGCGCTGATGAAGCCCACTGCGACGCTGACCAATATTGCGCGCGGCGGCATCGTCGACGACGCAGCGCTCGTCGAGGCGCTTCGCTCCGGGCAGATCGCCGCCGCCGGCCTCGACGTCTTCGAGGGCGAGCCGAATCTGAATCCCGATCTGCTGAGCGTGCCGAACATCGTGTTGACGCCGCATATTGCGAGCGCAACCGAGGCGACGCGCCGTGCAATGGCCAATCTCGCCGCGGACAATCTGATTGCCGGCCTTGGCGAAGGTCCGCGCGCCGGTCGGCCACCCAATCCGATCAATGCCGAAGTTATCGGCCGGGCGCGTGCATGACGATGATTCTTGTCGCGGCCGTCGCGGTGCTGGCGGTCGCGCTCGTGCTTGCCGTGGTCTTGCTGATGCGAGTCCACGGTCGCGCTAATGAGCACGAGCAGTTCGAAATGCTGAGCGATCGCATCGATACCGCAGCCGACGCGCAGGCACATGCCTATGAGCGCCTCGAGCGGCAACTGCGCAATGACATCACCGAGACCGCGCGCGTGTCGCGTACAGAGCAGAGCAGCGGCTTCGCGCATTTCCAGCAAACGCTGGCCGCGCAATTCAGCAGCATGACGACTGTGCAGGGCGGCAAGATCGACGGATTCGCGCAGCAACTGGACGCGGTGCGTCACAGCCTTCAGCAGCAGGCGCAGCAGGCGCGTGACGAACAGGGACGCTCGCTCAAGCAGTTCGGCGATACCCTCAGCCTGCAGCTCGGCCAACTCACAGAGGTGAACGATCGCCGCTTCGCCGAGGTTCGCGCGACCATCGAACAGCGGCTGAAGGACATCGAGGCGAACAATGCCAGCAAGCTGGATGAAATGCGCCGTACCGTCGACGAAAAACTGCACGCCACGCTCGAACAACGCCTGGGCGAGTCGTTCAAGCTCGTGTCGGACCGCCTCGAACAGGTACATCGCGGTCTGGGCGAAATGCAGACGCTCGCGGCCGGCGTCGGCGATCTGAAGAAGGTTCTGACGAACGTGAAAACGCGCGGCACGTGGGGCGAAGTGCAACTCGAAGCGTTGCTCGAACAACTGCTCACCGCCGACCAATACGCAAAAAACGTGGCCACCGTGCCGAAGAGCGCGGATCGCGTCGAGTTCGCTATCCGCCTGCCTGGACGGGTGGAGGCGGGCGGTGCGGCCACTCCGGTATGGCTGCCCATCGACGCCAAGTTTCCGCGCGAAGACTACGAGCGGCTCATCGACGCGCAAGAACGGGCCGACCCCGCCGCAGTGGAAGAAGCGTCGCGTGCCTTGGAAGCCAGGATTCGCGCAGAGGCACGCGCCATCGCCGAAAAATACGTGTCGCCGCCGCACACCACCGATTTCGCGCTGCTGTACCTGCCCACCGAGGGTCTCTACGCGGAAGTGCTGCGTCGGCCAGGTTTGTCGGATCTGCTGCAACGCGATTACCGCGTGACGATTGCGGGCCCCACTACGCTGACTGCATTGCTCAACAGTTTGCAGATGGGTTTTCGCACGCTTGCCATCGAGCGGCGCTCAAGTGAAGTGTGGCAAGTGCTCGGCGCGGTTAAGACCGAGTTCGGCAAGTTCGGCGACGTGCTGGCAAAGACCAAAGCGCAACTTGAAACAGTCACGCGATCTATTGAAGCCGCTGAGACGCGCACCCGCGTGATGAATCGCAAACTGCGCGATGTCGAGGCGCTGCCCGGAGAGGAGGCGAGTGGTCTGATAGGCGGCGCGTTGCCGGGCGTCGATCCCGACGAGCAATAAGCAACAAGCAATGAGCAACAAGCAATGAGCAACAAGCAATGAGCAACAAGCAATGAGCAGTAACGCTGGCGCGGCGCGTGCGCGTCAGCAGTCCGCGCCTGCCGCGTCAGCGAGCGCGGCGGCAGTGGCGCGGAGCGGGGCACGCATCAGGCTTCTTCCGGTGCGTCGGTCAACTGGATTTCAATGCCGCCGAATCGCGACGCAACCCAGTTGTATGCGTGGCATGCAATCCACAGCAGGATGAAGCCAAGAATCGCATTCAAGAGCAGCGCGCTGAACACAGTGCTCAGTTCGACAGAACCGTAGCGCACGAACGCGACGAGCACGCCGAGCAGCACGATCGGCACAGAGAACGTCAGATAGACGAGGATAAGTGCTTTGGCCGTCTGTCCCGGTGCGATGAACGAGATCTGTTTTTTCATGTAAGTCAAACCCGCATGTCGTAGTGGTAATGGGTAAAGCTGAATGTGACCGTGGATGAAAGCGCCGCGAGGCGGATACGTCAGATCAAGCCGTGGAACAGCATGATACTGACGCGTTCGCCCTCGCCAATGTCGCCTTCTTCATGGCCGAGCACGATGAAACAATTGGCCTCGCTCATCGAACTCAATACGCCGGAGCTTTGCGAGCCTGTCGGCGTGACCTGCCACTGGCCGTTCGCGGCCTGGCAAGCTATGCCGCGCTGGAACTCCGTGCGTCCGGCGCGTTTGCGGATTTGCCGCACGCTCGCCGCGTGAATCAGCGGCAGCGGCTGCGGCGCGGCGCCCGACATGAGCAACAGCACTTCGCGCACGATCTGATAGAACGTCACCATCACGGCGACCGGATTGCCCGGCAGACCGAAGAATAACGCAGGTCGTCCAAGACCCGGCCGCTCGCCGGACCATACGCGGCCAAACGCAAGAGGGCGGCCCGGGCGCATGGCGAGGCTCCAGAACGCGACGTCGCCGAATGTCTGCAACAACTGCCTTGTGAAATCCGCCTCGCCGACTGAAACGCCGCCGGAGGTCAGTACCACGTCGGCACTCTCCGCGGCGCTGCGCAGCGCGGCTTCGAGCGCGGCAGGTTCGTCGCGGATCACGCCCAGATCCAACGCTTCCACGTTCAGGCGCCGCAACATGGCGAAGAGCGTGTAGCGGTTGCTGTCGTAGACCGCGCCCGGGTCGAGCGGCTCGCCCAGAGAGCGCAGTTCGTCGCCAGTGGAAAAGAATGCGACGCGCAAGCGCCGCCGAACATTGATTTCGCCGATGCCGAGCGAAGCCAGCAGGCCGAGGTCGGATGCGCGAATAATGCGGCCCGCATGTAACGCAACGTGGCCGCGAGCGAGGTCTTCGCCGGCTAGCCGCCGGTTTGCACCGGCCTCGACCGCGTCGGCTGCAAAGCTGATCGAAGCGGAGTCGGCATTGCGCTCGACCAGTTCCTGCGGCACCACGGTGTCGCAGCCTTCCGGAACGCATGCGCCCGTCATGACGCGCACGCATTGCGCTGCTCCGACGTGGCCAGCAAACGGATGTCCCGCCAAAGCTTTGCCGACGACGGTCAGCTCGACCGGCTGGGCGCCGCTTCGCAATGCGGCGCCGTTGAACGCATAGCCGTCCATTGCGGAATTGACGTGCGACGGCACGTCGATCGGCGAAACGATGTCTGCGGCCAGCACGCGGTCGAGGGCGTCGCGCAAGGCCACGCGTTCGACGGCCGTAACCGGCGTCGCCCACTGGCGGGTAATCGCCTGGGCAGCCGAAACAGGTAGCGCATGAGGATCGTACTGCGCGACGCAGCGGGAAAATTCGTTATGCGTGGTCATGAAGAGCTGGACGTCGCGGCTGGCGGCTAGGTGGCGCTTGCCGTGCGGCGGAGCGGGATTCAGCCGGGGCCCCGATCACGCTCGAGGTCGGCGAGTTCTTGTAACGAATTGATATTGTAAAACGCACGCTCGTCGGTAAAGACGACTTCCACGGTCTTGTGGCGCGCGTACCACGCGCGCACCTTCCGCTCGCCGGCGGCCAGGTAGGCGGCGAGGTCGTCGGCGAGACCGGTTCGCAGCAGCGCGAAAACCGGGTGAAGCGAGCGATTTCCGTCGGCGTCAACGGTTGTAACGGTGGCGATGTCAGCTGCGTTTGCAGCAAGGGCCTGAGCAAGGCGCGCGGCGAGGTCGGCGGGGAGCCAGGGCGTGTCGCACGGCGCGCTCAGCAGGTATTCGCTGCGAGCAGTGCGCAGACCGGCCAGCAAACCGGCCAATGGCCCTGGGAATTCAGGCAACGTGTCGGCGACAATCTCTGCGCCGAAGGGCGCACCGAGTGCTGCGTAAGCGTCCGGGTGGCGATTGGCGCTGATCAGCAGCGCGCCCGTCTGCGGCGCAAGGCGCTTCAGCACATGACCGGCGAGCGGCTCGCCGTGCAAGGTCTGCAAACCCTTGTCAGCGCCGCCCATGCGTGTACCGCGACCGCCCGCGAGCAGCAGGCCGGTAATCTGTTCGCGCGTCGGCGTCGCGGCTTGACCCATCCCAGCGATCAGCCGCCGATGTACGACATTTCGACGCGCCGTGCGTCCTGCTCGCGTGCTTCGGCCGCGTTGCTGCCGCGCAATTGCGAATAGCGGTCGCCGCGGCCTTGCCAGATTTCGGCGACGGCAGTTGCGATTTCGGCGTCGGTTGCCCCGCTACGCAGCAACGCGCGCAGGTCGTGGCCCGACGATGCGAACAGGCACAGGTACAGCTTGCCCTCGGTCGAAAGGCGCGCCCGTGTACAGCTCGCACAAAACGCGCGGGTCACGCTGGAAATGACGCCGATTTCGCCGCTGCCGTCGGCATAGCCCCAGCGCTGCGCTGTCTCGGCTGCACTGTGCGCTTCGAGCGGCGCAAGCGGGAAATGCTCGGCGATGCGCGCGATCACGTCCGCCGACGGCAGCACTTCGGTCATGTTCCAACCGTTGGACGTGCCGACGTCCATGTATTCGATCAAGCGCAGTACCGCGCCCGAGCCTTTGAAATGGCGCGCCATCGGCACGATTTCGCTGTCATTCGTACCGCGCTTGACCACCATGTTGACCTTCACCGGCGCGAGGCCGACGGCGTGCGCGGCGGCGATTCCGTCGAGCACGTCGGCCACCGCGAAATCGGCGTCGTTCATGCGGCGAAACAGCATGTCGTCGAGCGCGTCGAGGCTGACGGTTACGCGGGTGAGGCCTGCGTCCTTGAGGCTGCGCGCCTTCCGGGCGAGCAGCGAGCCATTCGTGGTGAGCGTCAGGTCGAGCGGCCGGCCTGCTGGCGTAGTGAGTTGCGCGAGGCGTTCGATCAGGAATTCGAGATTCTTGCGCAGCAGCGGCTCGCCGCCCGTCAGGCGAATTTTTTCGACGCCATGCGCGACGAAAAGCCGCGCGAGCCGCTCGATTTCCTCGAAGCTCAACAACGCGCTGTGCGGCAGGAATGCATAGTCCTTGTCGAACACGGCGCGCGGCATGCAGTAGACGCAGCGAAAGTTGCAACGGTCCGTCACCGAAATGCGCAAGTCTCGCAACGGACGCGCGAGCGTATCGTGCAGTTCGCCGCTAGGCGTCTGCACCGGGCCGGAAATGACCGGCGCCGCGCTGAGGTCGGCAACAGGGATGATGCGTCGGGACATGAGTGACTTGCGTTGTGCCAAACGGATAAGGCGATTCCTTCATTCTATCGGAAATGCCTTAAACGGCTGGGCGATGCCAACCCCTGTCGGGGTTTACGGGGAGGGTAGGGAGTTCGCGAGGGCGATGCGTTTCTCATGCGCAAAAAACAAAAAGCCCGCCGGTGAGGGCGGGCTTATCGAAGCGGGTTGCAAGCTTACTGCGGATGCTTCCCGGTTTCCACTTGCTGCATCGGTGCCGAGTCGACCGGCGGCAACGGCTTGCGCTCACGCACCACGCGCGGCGGTTTCACCGTTTGCGCAGCGGCTTCTTGTGCTGCGCGCAGCTTGTCGGCGTCGGTATTGACCCAGACAAGACCGGCTTGCTCCAGCACCGGCTTCAAGGCTTCAGCCGAGACGCCGCCGTTGAACGACGCGCGCGGTGCCGACGGCGCTTGCGATGCCTGCGTGGCTTCGGCCACATCGGCGACTTCGGCGGCTTGCGGCGCGGCGGCGACAGGCGCCGGCTCGACCGCTGCTGAGTCCGCAGCCGGTGCGACTGCTGCCACGACCGGTTTCTGCTCGACGATCTGCGGTTGCGGTGCCGGCTCAGCGGCCGGAGCTGCGATCACTTCCGCCGGAGCGGCGCTCGCAGGTTCGACGTGAGCCTGCTCGGCTTGCGCTTCAGCCGCCGGCGCTTCAGCCGCAGCCTCTTCACGAACGACCGGTTCCACGAGCGATACCGTCTCCGCCGCAGCCGGTGCAGCCTGCGCCGGTTCGACCGGCGCCACAGCTTGTGCAACAGGCGCCTGCACGACCGGTTCGACGGCAGCCGGAGCAGCCGGCACTTCGGCGACCGGCACGACCGTTTCCGTTTTCGCTGCCTTTTCGACGGCTAGTGCCGGCGTTTCGGTTGCAGCGTGGAGCTCCGTGACGACAGCCGTCTCGGTTGCAACGGCGGCAACTACGACTTCCACCGGCGCCACTTCCTTCACTTCCCGGGCTTCGCTCACTTCGGGCTTCGATTGGACCGGCTGATGCGCGGTGCGCACCGGTGCGTCGTCGCTGACGTTGACGTTGTCGCCTTCCGCTTCCGCGACGTCTGCCGCCAGGTTGCCGTTCACGTCTTCCTCACGCTCACGACGACCGCCGCGACGGCCGCGACGGCGACGACGACGCTCTTCGCCGTCACGCGCCACAGCTTCCTGATCGACCGGCGCAGCGTTGTCAGTAACGGCCGTCTGGTTTTGCGCCAGTGCCAGTTCTTCCGCGGTTTGCGCCTCGGCCTGGGTCATCGCATCGGCGGTTTCTGCCTGCGGCTTGCGGCGCTCGCCGCGCTCAGCGCGTTCGCCACGTTCGCGGCGCTCGCCGCGTTCCTGACGCTCGCCACGCTGTGCGCCTTCGGCCGTTTCAGCACGCTCGCCGCCGCGATTGTCGCGCTCGCGGTTGTCACGCCCTTCGCGCGGTTCCCGTGCCTCGCGGGGCTCGCGGCCCTCACGCGCTTCGCGGTTGCCGCGAGGTTCACGAGCCTCGCGCGGTTCACGCGGCTCACGGCCTTCGCGTGCTTCACGCACCTCGCGGCCTTCGCGCGGCTCGCGTTCCTCGCGACGCTGCGAAGGCGGCTGGCCTTGACGGCCGCCGTTCGTCGCTTCGCCACGGGCTGCCGCATCGCGGCCACCCGCGCCACTGCGACGATTACGGTTGCGATCGCCGCCGCGTTCGCCGGTGCGCTCGCCGCGCTCCGAACGCTCGCCACGCTGTTGCGGACGGGCGGGTTTTTCGGTAGCCGCAGGCGCAACGGGCGCCGGCGCCGCCGGCTGCATGCCGAACAGATTCTTCAGCCAGCCGATGAAGCCGCCGCTCGCCTGCGTAACAGCGACGGGCGCCGGCGCTGCGACCGGTCGAACCGGCGCGCTCGGAGCCGGCTTCTCGGGCGTGATGCCCTTGACCGCCGCTTCCTGCTTCGGCTTCACTTCTTCGGTGCGCTTGCTGTAGCCGGTTTCCGACTCCAGCTCGCGAGCCGCTTCTTCGGCCATCTTCCACGAAGCGCGCGGTTCGTCGAGGCGCGCGTCGTCGTGACGCAGACGTTCCAGCTTGTAGTGCGGCGTATCCAGGTGCTTGTTCGGCACCAGCACGACGTTCACCTTGAAGCGCGATTCGATCTTGTTGATTTCCGAACGCTTTTCGTTCAGCAGGAAGGCGGTCACTTCGACCGGCACCTGGCAATGGATCGCCGCGGTGTTTTCCTTCATGGCTTCTTCCTGAATGATCCGCAGCACTTGCAGCGCGGACGATTCGGTATCGCGGATGTGGCCCGTGCCGTTACAGCGCGGGCACGTCACGTGGCTGCCTTCCGACAGGGCCGGACGCAGACGCTGACGCGACAGTTCCATCAGGCCGAAGCGCGAGATTTTGCCCATCTGGACGCGCGCACGGTCGTGCTTGAGGGCGTCTTTCAAGCGTTGTTCGACTTCGCGCTGGCTCTTGGCCGACTCCATGTCGATGAAGTCGATCACGATCAGGCCGCCCAGATCGCGCAGGCGCAACTGGCGGGCGACTTCGTCTGCGGCTTCGAGGTTGGTGCGCGCGGCCGTTTCCTCGATGTCCGCGCCCTTCGTGGCGCGGGCCGAGTTCACGTCGATCGCAACGAGTGCTTCAGTGTGGTCGATCACGATCGCGCCGCCCGACGGCAGCGGAACCGTACGCGAGTACGCCGTTTCGATCTGATGTTCGATCTGGAAGCGCGAGAAAAGCGGCACGTCGTCGTGGTAGCGCTTCACCTTGCTGACATTGTCCGGCATCACGATGTCCATGAAGGCGCGTGCCTGGTCATGAATCTCGGTGGTGTCGATCAGAATTTCGCCGATGTCCGGCTGGAAATAGTCGCGGATCGCGCGAATCACGAGGCTCGATTCGAGATAGATCAGCATCGGCTGGCCGCTCGAACCGCTTTGCGACGCGGCTTCGATCGCGCGCCACAGTTGCATCAGGTAGTTCAGGTCCCACTGCAGCTCTTCGGCGCTGCGGCCAATGCCGGCCGTGCGCGCGATGATGCTCATGCCTTCCGGCAATTGCAGCTGCGCCATGGTTTCGCGCAGTTCCTGGCGGTCGTCGCCTTCGATCCGGCGCGACACGCCGCCGCCGCGCGGGTTGTTCGGCATCAGAACGAGATAGCGGCCGGCGAGGGAGATGAAGGTGGTGAGGGCTGCGCCCTTGTTGCCGCGCTCTTCCTTTTCGACCTGGACGATCAGTTCCTGACCTTCCTTCAGTGCGTCCTGAATGCGCGCAGAGCGCATGTCGACGCCGTCGCGGAAATACTGGCGGGCGACTTCCTTGAACGGCAGGAAACCGTGGCGGTCTTCGCCGTAGTTGACGAAACAGGCTTCGAGCGACGGCTCGATGCGGGTAATGATGCCCTTGTAAATATTGCCTTTGCGCTGTTCGCGCCCGGCGGTTTCGATGTCGATGTCGATGAGTTTTTGCCCATCGACGATGGCAACGCGCAGTTCTTCCTGCTGCGTCGCATTGAACAACATGCGTTTCATGGAACGGCTCCAGTGCGGCTCGGCCGGCGCGCGTCGCCTTCGCGGTTGTCAGTCGCGAGCGCGAAGCGGGCAGCGGCATGCCGCGCCTTATTGTGTTTTCACAAGCACGCTGGAGCGGGAAAAATGGCGGGAGAATTGCCTGAGAGGGCCCGGCTCCATAAAGAAGGAGCGCGGTGCCGCAGGGCACATGCGAACACGGCTTCAAATAACGACCCGACACGCCGCGGGTTCTGCCGGCAGACCTTCATAAGCCTTTCGTCCCCTCTCGCCGGTGCGCCAACTGGGCGCGTGACCGGAGGGTCGAAGGCTGCGGTCGTGCCGCAACGGGAAGTTCGCGCAGGCGGCGCGTCTTTTCCTGCTGGGGGTGTCTCGCCTCATTTTGACGTCGCCAAGTCTTGTACTTTCTACAAGACGCCATGGGCGCACGCCGTATTTTCGCAACTCGCAGCTTCGTACAGCAGGACGTGAGACGCCCGATACCGAAGCTGGGAGTTAAATTCTTTTTTACCAAAATTCCGTTACCGTCGAAGCCGACCTTGACCGAACGCGCCTGTGGGCGCCGTCCCTGCCGGGTGCTGACCTCGTGCGTGCAACTTGTTGCATCTCATTTTCAGGGTGAGCAACCAGACCCCGGCACAAGTAAAATAACGATTTACGCTTGCACCTGCGCAATCCGCCCGAATTCCGGACACTGCGCCGGCCGCCGCAGACTGCTGGGCAAATTATATTCAGAATGAAAGAGTTAGGCAAAATATCCCAGAAATCGGTGACAAGCGCGGTCGCGAGCGATCAGGTCTCAGTGATCGAGATCGACGACAGCGCGGCCGGACAGCGCATCGACAACTTTCTGTTGCGAGTCTGTAAAGGCGTCCCCAAGAGCCACATTTATCGCATCCTGCGCAGCGGGGAAGTGCGTGTGAACAAGGGCCGGATCGACGCGCAGTACCGGCTCGAACTCGGCGATCTCGTGCGCGTGCCGCCCATCCGGGTCGCGCAACCCAACGAGGCGGTGGCGCACGCGCCGGTGCCGAGCGCTGAGTTCCGGACCATTTTCGAAGACGAACACTTGCTCGTCATCGACAAACCGGCGGGTGTCGCGGTGCACGGCGGCAGCGGCGTCGCGTTCGGCGTGATCGAGCAGATGCGCGAGGCGCGGCCGCAGGCGAAATTCCTCGAACTGGTGCATCGGCTGGATCGCGAGACCTCCGGCATCCTAATGCTTGCCAAGAAGCGTTCGGCGCTCGTGAATCTTCACGACCAGATTCGCGAGAACAGGATGGATAAGCGCTACTATGCGTGCGTTCATGGCGAATGGGCGAGCGACTGGGGGCGTCGCCGCGCCGTCAAGGAACCGCTGCACAAATACCTGACCGCAGACGGCGAGCGGCGCGTGCGCGTGCAGGCCGACGGTCTGGCGTCGCACACGGTCTTCAATCTGATCGACCGCTGGCCCGACTACGCATTGCTCGAAGCAGAGTTGAAGACGGGCCGCACGCATCAGATCCGCGTTCATCTGCAGCATCTGGAACTGCCGATCGTCGGCGATGCCAAATACGGAGACTTCGCGCTGAACAAGGCGCTGGCTCGCGCGAATGCCAAACCCGGGCTCAAGCGCATGTTCCTGCACGCTTACCGGCTGAAGCTGACGCATCCGGCAACCGGCGCGCCGCTGCAACTGGAGGCGCCGTTGCCGGCCGAATGCCGCAATTTCATCGCGCAACTCAACGAATTACGAAATGGGTCACACCCGGAGACGGCACCGCATGGCTAGAGAGCAGTTTGACCTGATCGTCTTCGACTGGGACGGAACGCTGATGGATTCCACCGCGCACATCACGCGCAGTATCCAGGCAGCGTGCCGTGATCTCGGTCTGCCGGTTCCAGCGGACGAAGCCGCGAGCTATGTGATCGGCCTCGGCTTGCGCGACGCGCTGCAAATCGCGGCGCCCACGCTCGATCCGAGCGACTACCCGCGGCTCGCCGAGCGCTACCGCTTCCACTATCTGGTGAAAGATCAGACCACAGAGTTGTTCGTCGGCGTGCGCGAAATGCTGCAGGAGTTGCGCGATCAGGGCTATCTGCTGGCGGTGGCAACGGGTAAAAGTCGCGTCGGACTCAACCGCGCGCTCGATCAGGTGCGGCTGACCAGTCTGTTCGACGGCACCCGCTGCGCGGATGAGACGTTTTCCAAGCCGCATCCAGCCATGTTGCACGAGTTGACGCGCGAATTGGGGCAGGACCCGGTACGCACGGTGATGGTCGGTGACACGACTCATGATCTGCAGATGGCGATCAACGCTGGCGTCGCCGGTGTCGGCGTGACTTACGGCGCGCATCCGGCCGGGTCGTTGAGCGCGCTGTCGCCGAAATATGTCGCCTCCAGCGTGGGCGCGCTGTCGTCCTGGTTGAGGGAGAACGCATGAGCACCGGCGTGAGCGAGGGCGGGGGCGAGGCTACCGTTCAGGCGGTTCGGGTGTGCGCATCAGGGGAACTCGTGGACGGCGCAATGGGCGTGCGGCGTGCCGCTAGAATCGGTGCCGACGAAGTCGTGGTGTTTTTCGTTCGCTACGAGGGCCGTGCTCACGGCTATCTGAACCGTTGCGCTCACGTTCCGATGGAGCTGGATTGGGCGGAGGGTCAGTTCTTCGAATCGTCCGGTTTATACTTGATGTGCGCCACACATGGGGCGATTTACGCACCGGATACCGGCAAATGCGTAGGCGGTCCGTGCCGCGGCGGCAGGCTGCGGGCCCTGAAAGTAGACGAGCGCGATACGCCCGAGGGCCGCGCTGTGTTCTGGCTTCCCGACGGCGAGTTGCAACCCGCCGCGTCCTGATCCGCGTTTTGATCTGTCTTCCTCGAAAATTCCACTGCACGCATGTCCGATAATTTGACGCCTGAAACGAAAGAACCGGCTATGAGCGGCCATAGTCGCGTCTCCGCCGACGAGCCCGGCTGGGAACGCGCGGCGCTCGAGCGCATAGCGCTTGCTGCAATCAACGAACAGCGTGCCGCTCGCCGCTGGAAAATCTTCTTCCGTCTGCTGTTTCTCGTCTTGCTGGGACTGGTGATCTGGGCGGTGTTCATATTTTCCGGCGACAAGCTTGCGGCTACGGGCCGTCATACGGCATTGATCGCACTTGACGGCGAAATCTCCGCAGATACGAACGCAAACGCCGAAGATGTTGGCGCGGCGCTCGAAAGTGCGTTCGGCGACGCGGGCACGGCCGGGGTCATCCTTCGCTGCAACAGTCCGGGTGGCAGTCCCGTGCAAGCGGGCATCATTTATGACCAAATTCGTCGATTGCGTGCAAAACATCCGTCAATTCCGCTCTACGTCGTCGTAGGCGACATGTGTGCGTCGGGCGGTTACTACGCTGCCGCTGCCGGCGACAAGATCTATGTCGACAAAGCGAGCATCGTCGGCTCGATTGGCGTGTTGATGGACAGCTTCGGTTTCACTGGGCTCATGGACAAGCTGGGCATCCAGCGCCGCCTGCATACATCTGGCGAGAATAAGGGGTTTTATGACCCGTTCTCGCCCGAAACGCCGAAGATGGACGAGCATGCGCAAGAAATGCTCGATCAGATCCACGGGCAATTTATCGACGCAGTTCGCCAAGGGCGCGGCAAACGCCTTCACGAAACGCCCGATATGTTCTCCGGGCTCTTCTGGACCGGTCAGAAGAGCGTCGAACTGGGTCTCGCGGATGGTTTTGGCGACGCCAACTATGTGGCGCGCGAGATCATCAAGGCGCCGGAGATCGTCGACTACACGGTCAAAGAAAGCATCACCGACCGCGTCGCGCGCAAATTCGGCGCGGCCGTCGGCAATGGCGCCGTGCACGCGATGGCGCTGGGCGGCAAGCTCAACTTGCGCTGACCGAAACGAGGTCCGCCTGTCGCAAAAGCCCCGCGCGGTCGTTCGGACCGGGCGGGGCTTTTTTGCATCGAAGTGGCTGGGAGGCCGATTCGTTCAAGCGGCCAGTATCAGAAAAATCGCCGGCCGCTTATGCAGATCGAGTGCCGGTTTCTTCTTCCAGTCGGCCACCGTGTGGCTGCGGATCGTTTCCGTTTGCAGCGTCAGATCCACAGCGACACAAACCAGTGTCGACGGGGCGCAGGTCGCCAGCAGGGTGTCCAGCAGTGCGCGGTTGCGATACGGCGTTTCAATGAAGATCTGCGTCTGCTTGCCTTTGCGCGATGTCAGTTCGAGCTCGCGCAGGCGTTTGGCCCGTTCGGTCGCGTCGACCGGCAAATAGCCGTGGAAAGCAAAACTTTGGCCGTTGAGCCCGGAAGCCATTAGCGCAAGCAGGATCGAGCTCGGCCCTACGAACGGCACGACCTTGACTCCGCGTTCGTGCGCCCGCCGCACCAGCAGCGCGCCCGGATCGGCTACCGCAGGGCAACCCGCTTCCGATACGAGGCCGGCGTCCGTGCCGGCCAGAACCGGCGCAAGCAGTTTGTCGATCTCGCCGGCCGGCGTGTTGACGTTCAGTTCGCGGATCTCGATTTCCTGGATGGGCTGCTCGGTGCCGACTTTCTTGAGAAATGCTCGTGTGGTCTTGGCGTTTTCGCCGATGTAGTACTGAAGCGCCGCGGCGCGGGCCCGCACCGGGGCCGGCAGGACGGCGTCGAGCGCGTCGGCGTCGCCTTCGCCTAGCGTATTCGGAATCAGATAGAGCGTGCCGCTCATTGCGCCCCCAATAACGGATAACCCGCCGTCAGCAGCATGTCCGAGAGCGCAATCAGCGGCAGGCCGACGAGTGCAGTCGGATCGTCGGAATGGATGGCTTCGAGCAGCGCAATGCCGAGCCCTTCGGACTTGGCGCTGCCGGCGACGTCGTACGGCGTTTCGGCCAGAAGATAGGCTTCGAGCGCTGCGTCTGGCAGTTCGCGGAATCGCACGCGGGTAATCACGTCGACGCTCTGGGCGGTTCGCGAGCGGCTGTCGAAAAGACACAGCGCACTATGAAACAGCACCTCGCGGCCGCGCATTGCTTGCAATTGTGCGAGCGCCTTGTCGTGAGTCCCCGGCTTGCCGATTTGCAGGCCGTCGTAAGTGGCGACCTGGTCGGAGCCGATTACGAGGACGGCTTCGTCGGCGGGAAGCGCGCTGGCAACCGCTCGAGCCTTCGCCTCGGCGAGCCGCAAAGCGGTGGCGTCGGGTGTTTCGCCGGCGTGCGCGGTTTCGTCGATCGCGGGCACCGCAACGTCGAATGGAATGCGAAGGCGTTCAAGTAACTCGCGTCGATAGGGCGAACTCGACGCCAGAATGACGCGTGGCGGGCTTTGTGGGGAGTCTGGCATGGGCGATCAACGGCTAAAAGGGCGGGACGTACGACGTTGCGCGGAGGCCGCGCTGGTACGAGCTTAAGTGTTTGACTCGAAAAGACAAAGCGGATATGATTTTGGGCTTTTCATCGGTATGCTTGCGTCAGGCGTGGCTCGCCGGGCGTGACGCGGTGAGAGCCGGAAGGGTAGCTGCAAGCAGGGCTGCGGTGTCGCTGCGGTCATGCAGTTTAGCGGCAACACAATCGTGCATCGCTCAAGTTTCGCGGCCTTCTCGCGGACTGATTCACCCCGTGATTTACCCTTGATTGACCCGTGAGTTGCCGGTGTTTAACCGGCGAAATTAGCCGGCGAAACGAGCCGGCGAAATTGGCCGACGAAAGCAACCGGCGAAATCATTGCCGACGCAGGAGCGCACATGACTCAACATCCTGGCAAACCTGCAGGTCTGTCCGACCCGCATGAACTCGATCTGTTCGAATTTGCGCGAAGTGGACGGCAGGCCGCGGGTGTCGTGCGCGTCTCGCAACTGCCGCGCATGTTAAACGAAGTCCCGGCAGAAGCGCCAGAGCGCGACACCGCGTTCACGTGGCAAGCCGAAGGGGCGACGCAGCCGGAATTGCAGGACGACGGCACTGAGGGCCCTCAACCTTATCTGAGGTTGGCGATCCACGGCGCTGCATGGCTCGAATGTCAGCGATGCATGACACCGTATTCGCAGGCGTTCAACGTCGACGCAACTTATCGGATCGTCAACACCGAGGCGGAAGCCGAAGAGTTTCCGCTCGACGAGGATGAAGTCGAAGTGATCGTGGGCTCACGCCAGTTCGATCTCATCGACTTGATCGAAGAGGAGTTGCTGCTTTCTTTGCCGCTCGTGCCCAAGCATGAGGTCTGTCCCGAGGTGCACGAAAGTCTCGTCTCGGGTGTGGCCGGTGCCGAAGGCGAAGGTGACGAAGCCGCGCTGGACGAAGCAGGCGAGGGCGATGAGCCCGAGCGGCCGAATCCGTTCGCCGCGCTCGAAAGTCTCAAGCGCGGCGAGCCGGGCGACAAGAAGCATTGAACAGTTGCATGGGAGCGCGATACGGGCGCATTGGCCATTCGGCCAATGGCGGACACCGGGTCGGGCTGTGTTAGAATTCGGAAAATTTTTAGGAGTTAGTCATGGCAGTTCAACAAAATAAGAAGTCGCCGTCGAAGCGCGGCATGCACCGTTCGCACGATTTCCTGACGGCAGCGCCGCTGGCCGTGGAGCCGAGCACGGGCGAAGTGCATCTGCGTCACCACGTTAGCCCGAACGGCTACTATCGCGGCAAGAAAGTCGTCAAGACGAAGAACGACTAATCGTTTCACTGCGTTGCGCCAACTGGCGTTTCGCGTGGCGATCAGCTCGCTTGACATTTTCCCGGCTCGGCAAAAAGGCGGCATTCGTTTGCCGCTTTTTTGTGTCGATCGCAGTTGCAGCTTCGGCGCTTACTGCGATCTCATGCAGAGCGCCTGAAATTCGCCGCACTCCATGACAGTAAAGCTCACGATAGATTGCATGGGAGGCGACCACGGCCCGTCCGTGACCGTTCCCGCTGCCGTCAACTTCGTTCGTTCGCATCCCGACGCGCAATTGCTGCTCGTCGGCATTGAAACTGCGATTCGTGCGCAGCTGAAGAAGTTGAAGGCTCAGGACCTGCCGGCGCTGACGGTCGTATCCGCTTCCGAGATCGTTGCAATGGACGACCCGGTCGAGGTCGCGCTGCGCAAGAAAAAAGATTCATCCATGCGCGTCGCGCTGAATCGCGTCAAGGAAGGCGAGGCGCAAGCCTGCATTTCCGCCGGCAATACCGGCGCACTCATGGCGGTTTCGCGTTATGTGCTGAAAACGCTGTCGGGAATCGAGCGCCCGGCAATTGCGTCCGCTTTGCCGAACCCGAACGGCTACACCATGATGCTCGACCTGGGCGCCAACGTCGACTGCGAGCCGCAGCATCTGCTGCAATTTGCGGAGATGGGGCACGCGCTCGTGTCGGCGCTGGAAGGCCGTGAGCGGCCCACCATTGGTCTCCTGAATATTGGCGAAGAAGTCATCAAGGGCAATGACACGATTAAGCGTGCCGGGGAGTTGCTGCGAGCGAGCACACTCAACTTCCACGGCAACGTAGAAGGCAACGACATCTTCAAGGGCACGGTCGACGTGATCGTGTGCGATGGTTTCGTCGGCAACGTGGCGCTCAAGACCTCTGAAGGCCTCGCGCAAATGCTGTCGAACATCATCAAGGAAGAGTTCGGGCGTTCGTGGCTTACCAAAGTGATGGCGGTGCTCGCGCTGCCCGTGTTGATGCGCTTCAAGAAGCGCGTCGATCATCGGCAATATAATGGTGCTGCGCTGCTCGGCCTGCGCGGACTGGTGATCAAAAGCCACGGTTCCGCCGATGCCTACGCGTTTGAGTGGGCTATCAAACGCGGGTATGATGCCGTCAAAAACGGCGTGCTGGAGCGCCTTGCGCAAGCGATGGAAGAGAACGCTGGTTCTCTTGAACAGGCGGCGCGCGACGCAAGCGGTGCGGGTCACGCAAGCCCCATCGCAGGCCAGCCGGCCGAGCCCTACGCTGCGCAATCCTCGAAGGCATAATGGCTCAATCGACAATTTATTCCCGCGTCCTCGGTACCGGCAGCTATCTGCCGCCCGCGCGCGTCACCAATCAGGACCTCGCTGAGCGTCTGGCGAAGCAAGGCGTCGAAACGAGCGACGAGTGGATCGTGGCCCGCACGGGCATCCATGCACGTCACTTCGCGGATCCTGATGTCACAACCAGCGACCTGGCGCAGTTCGCGTCGCTGCGTGCGATCGAAGCGGCGGACATCGACCCGCAATCCATCGATCTGATCATTGTTGCCACTTCCACGCCGGACTTCGTGTTTCCGAGCACGGCGTGCCTGTTGCAAAACAAGCTCGGCATCAAGAATCACGGCGCGGCTTTCGACGTGCAGGCCGTCTGCTCCGGCTTCGCTTACGCGGTGGCTATGGCCGACAGTCTGATTCGCGGCGGCCAGCATCGCACGGCACTCGTCGTCGGCGCCGAGACGTTCTCGCGCATTCTCGATTTCAATGACCGCACCACATGCGTGCTATTTGGCGACGGCGCCGGCGCGGTGATCCTGCAGGCGTCGGACGAGCCGGGGGTACTTGCGAGCGCATTGCATGCAGACGGCAGTCATTCGAACATTCTGTGCACGCCGGGTAACGTGAACGGCGGTGTGATCGCCGGTAGCGCGTTCCTGCATATGGACGGGCAGGCGGTGTTCAAGCTCGCCGTGAACGTGCTCGAAAAGGTCGCGGTCGAGGCACTCGAAAAAGCGAATCTTTCCGCCGATCAGATCGACTGGCTGATTCCGCATCAGGCCAACATCCGCATCATGCAGAGCACTTGCCGCAAGCTCGGCTTGCCGCAGGAACGCATGGTCGTCACGGTGGGCGAGCACGGCAATACGTCGGCTGCGTCCATTCCGCTCGCACTCGACGTCGCGGTCCGCGACGGTCGCATCAAGCGCGGCCAGAACGTGCTGATCGAAGGCGTCGGCGGCGGCTTCACGTGGGGCGCGTCGGTCATTCGCTACTAAGCGGGCCGACTTCAGGCGGCGCTCTTCATGCGCCCACGCGTCGCGTGCTTTCGAGCCGCGCGCACCTCACATCTGACTAAATCGATTTTGGGGACGATATGAAATTTGCGTTCGTTTTTCCCGGACAGGGTTCGCAATCGGTCGGCATGCTCAATGCATTTGCCGACCATGCGGTTGTGCGCGAGACAGTTCAGGAAGCGTCCGACGCGCTGAATCAGGACATTGGCAAGCTGATCGCCGAGGGCCCGGCCGAAGACCTGAACCTCACCACGAACACGCAGCCGGTCATGCTGACCGCGGCCTACGCGATCTATCGCGCGTGGCAGCAGGCGGGCGGCCCCGCGCCGGCAATCGTCGCGGGTCATAGTCTCGGCGAATACACGGCGCTCGTCGCGGCTGGTGCGATCGCGTTTCGCGATGCCGTGCCGCTCGTGCGTTTCCGCGCGCAGGCGATGCAAACGGCGGTGCCCGTCGGCGAAGGCGGCATGGCGGCGATCCTCGGTCTGGACGACGACACTGTGCGCACTGTTTGCGCCGAAGCGGCGGCCACGGGCGTCGTCGAAGCGGTCAATTTCAACGCGCCTGCCCAGGTCGTGATCGCGGGCCACAAGGCAGCGGTCGAAAAAGCCTGTGAAGTGGCGAAGGCGAAGGGCGCAAAGCGCGCGCTGCCGCTGCCGGTATCGGCACCGTTCCATTCGTCGCTGCTGAAGCCGGCGTCGGATCAGTTGCGCGAGTATCTGGCGAGCGTCAACGTTCAGGTGCCGTCGATTCCGGTCATCAACAATGTCGACGTCGCGATTGTGAACGAGCCGGCACAGATCAAAGATGCGCTGGTGCGCCAGGCGGCCGGCGCGGTGCGCTGGGTCGAATGCATTCAGGCCATGGCGGCTCAAGGCGTCACGCACGTCGTCGAATGCGGGCCGGGCAAGGTCCTTGCGGGCCTCACGAAGCGTATCGACGGCAATCTGGTCGGCGCGTCCGTGTTCGAACCCGCTTCGCTCGAAGAAACGCTCAAGCTCGTTACGGCAGGCTGAGCGCTGCATCGCATAGACGGCAACAGGCATCAGCAATCAATCAGCCCTCCGAAGGGCATTCGGACCGACAGATGGAAAAGAATCTCGATAAGCAGATCGCAATCGTAACGGGCGCCTCGCGCGGCATCGGCCGCGCCATCGCTATGGAGCTCGCGCGCCAGGGCGCAACGGTGATCGGCACGGCAACCAGCGAAAGCGGCGCGGCGGCAATCAGCGAAGCGTTCAACGCGGCCGGAGTAAGCGGGCGCGGCGCGGTGCTCGACGTGAACGACGCGGCTGCTGCCGAAGCGCTGATCGAAGGCACGGTGAAGGAATTCGGTACGCTGCATGTGCTCGTGAACAACGCCGGCATCACGCAGGACCAACTGGCCATGCGTATGAAGGACGACGACTGGGATGCGGTGATCGACACCAATCTGAAGTCGGTGTTCCGTCTGTCGCGCGCGGTGCTGCGTCCAATGATGAAGGCGAAGGGCGGCCGCATCATCAATATCACGTCGGTGGTCGGTTCGGCAGGCAACCCTGGGCAGATCAACTACGCCGCAGCGAAAGCGGGCGTGGCCGGCATGACTCGCGCGCTTGCACGCGAGATCGGCAGCCGTGGCATTACCGTGAACTGCGTGGCGCCCGGTTTCATCGATACAGACATGACGCGCACGTTGCCGGAAGAGCAGCAAACGGCGCTCAAAACGCAGATTCCGCTGGGCCGTCTCGGCAGCCCGGAAGATATCGCACACGCCGTCGCATTCCTCGCGTCGCCGCAAGCAGGCTACATCACCGGCACGACGATGCATGTGAACGGCGGAATGTACATGTCGTAACCAAATTCGGTTACTATCCGCGCCTTGATGCGTTTGCAAATGCGTAAGGCGCATGCCTTGACAGCAACCTGATGCGCCGCTTTTTTGCCGGGTCAAACCTGATAAAATGCGCGCACCTGTATTTTTGAACTTCTTTCCCTTGGAGGGGTAATGGACAATATCGAACAGCGCGTCAAGAAGATCGTCGCAGAACAACTGGGCGTGGCCGAAGCTGAAATCAAGAACGAAGCTTCGTTCGTGAACGACCTCGGCGCCGACTCGCTGGACACGGTTGAACTCGTGATGGCCCTCGAAGACGAATTCGGCATGGAAATTCCGGATGAAGAAGCCGAGAAGATCACCACCGTTCAGCAAGCGATCGATTACGCTCGCGCAAACGTCAAGGCCTAAGGTCATTCGCGCCTGCGTTTATGCGTTAGCGGCGTATGACGCCCTGCCGTGTCGGTTGCCGACGCCAGCGGGGTCGCCATTTTTTGCCGCGAGGTGTGCCGTGCAGGAGCCAGCGATGTTGACAGCGCATTCTTCAGCGCGATTGCCGACTTAACAGCCACAGGGTACACAGGTCAGGTTCCTGTGGCCGCTGTGGCTTTTGTTTTTGTCATCTATGAAAAAGGGGTTACCGTGAGCCGCCGTCGTGTTGTTGTTACAGGCCTGGGGCTGATTTCGCCTGTTGGCAATAATGTTGCCGACGGCTGGGCCAATCTGGTCGCCGGCAAGTCGGGTATTGCCAATATCACGAAGTTCGATGCGTCGAACTTTTCGACTCGTTTCGCCGGCGAGGTGAAGGGCTTCAATATCGAGGACTACATCCCCGGTAAGGAAGCGCGCCACATGGATACGTTCATCCATTACGGCGTGGCTGCCGGCATCCAGGCGATGCAGGACAGCGGCCTGGAAGTCACCGACGAGAATTCGGAGCGTATCGGCGTCGTGGTCGGCTCGGGCATCGGCGGTCTGCCGATGATCGAAGTCACGCAAACCGAACTGCTCAATCGCGGCCCGCGCCGCATTTCGCCGTTCTTCGTGCCGGCGTCGATCATCAACATGATCTCCGGGCACCTGTCGATCAAGTTCGGCATCAAGGGTCCGAATCTCGCCATCGTCACCGCGTGTACAACGGGTTTGCACTGTATCGGCGAGGCTTCGCGTCTGATCGAATACGGCGACGCAGACGTGATGATTGCGGGCGGTGCGGAATCGACCGTGTCGCCGCTCGGCATCGGCGGCTTTGCAGCGGCCCGCGCGCTGTCGCAACGCAATGACGATCCGGCGACGGCAAGCCGTCCTTGGGACAAGGATCGCGACGGTTTCGTGCTCGGTGAAGGCGCTGGCGTGATGGTGCTCGAAGAGTACGAACACGCGAAGGCTCGCGGCGCGAAGATTTACGCCGAAGTCGGCGGCTATGGGATGAGCGGCGACGCCTATCACATGACCGCACCGCTCGAAGACGGTGACGGCGCGCGCCGCTGCATGCTTGCGGCCATGAAGAACGCCGGCATCAATGCCGATCAGGTCAACTACCTGAACGCGCACGGCACGTCCACGCCGCTCGGCGATCTGGCTGAGACAACCGGCATCAAGCGGGCGTTCGGCGACCATGCCAAAGACATCGTCGTGAATTCGACCAAGTCGATGACGGGTCACCTGCTCGGCGGCGCCGGCGGTCTTGAGTCGGTGTTTACCGTGCTGGCTGTTCACCATCAGGTGTCTCCGCCCACGATCAACATCTTCAACCAGGACCCCGAGTGCGATCTGGACTACTGTGCCAACACCGCACGGGAGATGAAGATCGACGTCGCGCTGAAGAACTCGTTCGGGTTCGGCGGCACGAACGGTACGCTCGTCTTCAAGCGCGCCTGATCTCTCGCAACGGGTGACGCGCCAGCCAACGGCGCCGGCTTTGCCGGCGCTTTTCCGTGATACGGCCAGCTTCGAAGGAACGTCGCAGCAAATCGTGCTGCGGCGTTCCTTCGCGATGCGTGTTGCGTTGGCTGCTTTCGTGGTGACGGCGTCGTGTGCGGTTTATAGCTGCATGGCGTCGTGGCTCACCGCATGGCAGGCGGTTCCGTTGACGCTTGCAGTGTTTGCGCTCCTTGCGCTTTGCGCGGTCAGGCACGACCGGGCGCAGCCAGCGGCGCTCAGAATGGGACGCGAGGGCATTTCTGTCTGGGGCCGGGCCGGAAATCTGCTCGCATACGGTCGAATCGCCGGCTGTGCGCACTGGAGCGACCGTTTGCTGGTGCTCGAAGTGACGCCAGACGAAGGTCGCCGTCAAACGCTTCTTGTTCCCGCCGACACTGTGCCGACGGCCGTTTTCCGCGAACTCGCGGTGCGCGGGCGGCGCCGCGCCGGGGCGTGACTGTAACGAAAGTAACCGCTGTTACCGCGCGTCATGACCTCCGTAACGTGCCTCGTCGACGGGAACGCTACAATGGTGCCCCCGTCATGCGCCCCAAAGTTAACGGATTTATCAGGTGAGCGAAAAAGAAATTGATCAGGTGCTGGTCGAGCGCGTCCAGAAGGGCGACAAGGCCGCCTTCGAGCTTCTGGTCTCCAAATACCACCGCAAAATTCTCCGGCTAATCTCGCGCCTCGTGCGCGACCCCGCCGAAGTAGAAGACGTTGCGCAAGACGCTTTCATCAAGGCGTATCGGGCGTTGCCGCAATTTCGCGGGGAATCGGCTTTTTATACGTGGTTGTACCGGATTGCGGTCAACACGGCAAAGAACTACCTTGCGACCCAAGGCCGGCGCGCGCCGACTTCGACCGAAGCAGATGCTGAAGAAGCTGAAACTTTCTCGGACGCCGACCAACTAAGGGATATCAACACGCCTGAGTCGATGTTGATGAGCAAGCAGATCGCTGAGACGGTCAATGCTGCGATGGCGGTTTTACCGGAAGAGCTGCGTACCGCCATTACTCTTCGTGAAATTGAAGGTTTGAGCTACGAGGAAATCGCTGAGATGATGGGCTGCCCAATCGGCACCGTCAGATCGCGAATTTTCCGCGCTCGCGAAGCCATTGCGGCAAAATTGCGTCCGTTGCTTGACACACCTGAAGGCAAGCGCTGGTAAGTCACTAGCGCGCCGAATGGGGCGCGGATGCAATATCTGGATTAGTGGTGTCACTACGGGGTCTTTGTAAGATGGGGAGCATCATGGGGTCGGTCTCGATGCAATCGCAAGCCAGCTCGCGCGGCGAGCGTCTGTCCGCTTTTGTCGACGGTGAGCTGTTCGGCGAAGAGCATCTGAATCTGGACAAGTTTCTGTCCGAGCTGGACGGCGAAGATCGCGCCGCGTGGTCCAGCTATCACCTGATCGGCGACGCATTGCGTTCCGACGATCTCGCGGTCGGTGCCGCGGCGAGCAGCGCATTCCTCAGCGGATTCGCCGCCCGGCTGGAAAGCGAGCCGCATTTGCTCGCGCCGGCAGCCATACCGGTTACGCGCCGTCTGCTAGCGCTGCGTCGCCGCGTGGTGCCGGCCTTCGCGGTGGCCGCCGCGGCCGCTACGCTAACGTGGATCGTCGTGCCGCAACTGCAGGGCGTACCCAGCGGGCCGGGCTCGACGCAGGTCGCTTCGGTTTCGTCCCACGGCGACGCGGTGCAAAAGGTTGCCATGGCGTCCGTGCCGGTGGCGCAAGACGCGAACATCATTCGCGACGCGGGTCTCGACCAGTATCTCGAAGCTCATCAGCAGTTCGCGCAGCAACCCGTCATGCCGGGCTCAATGCCGCTGATCCGCGCTGCTGCAGTCTCCACGCAAGGCCAATAGTTTGATGCAGACTCCGCGGTTGAATATAACGACTATCTGGGGGCGGCTGCCGGCATTTCTGTTCTGCGCAGCCGTGTTGTTGTCCGCTACACCGCGGGTTTTTGCACAAACCGACGACCCGCTCGTCGCCCGCCGCACCGCTGCCGATCTGCTGGATCGCATCCATCAGGCTGCGCAGCAACAGAACTACGAAGGCGCGTTTGTCTATCAGCGGGGCAATTTCGTCCAGACGTCGCGGATCGCGCACTATGCGACGAAGGCAGACGGCGAATTCGAACAGCTGGAAAGCCTCGACGGCAAGCCACGCAAGATGCTTCGTCATAACGAGGAGCTCTATACGTTCGTGCCGGAACGCCATTTGTGCGTTGTCGAAAAGCGCCAGAACAAAGACTCGTTCCCCGCGCTGCTTGCCGTAAGCGGCGAGCAGGTCCTGTCGGTGTACGAGCCGAAACTGCTCGGCGACGACCGCGTTGCGGGCATCGAAAGTCAGGTCATCGAACTCGATCCGAAAGACGCCTACCGATTCGCTTACAAACTGTGGGCCGACAAGAAAACCGGCCTGCTGCTGCGCGCACAAACGCTCGATCCAAGCGGTCAGGTGCTCGAACAACTGTCGTTCTCGCAGATTCGCATCGGCGTGCCCGTCGACAAGGCGGGCATTGTCAACGGTATTCGCAATACCGCGGGCTGGACGGTGGTGCATCCGCCTATTGAACCGGTCGACATGGCCGCGCAGGGCTGGCAGTTTGGCGTGACGGTGCCGGGCTTTCGCAAGATCCGTGAACTGCGCCGCCCAATGGCGGCGCGCGAAGCAGGCCAGCCCACCATTCCTGTGGATCAGGCCGTGTTCTCCGACGGCCTCGCCGCGATCTCGGTGTTCATCGAGCCGGTTGAAAACAACACGCGCAAGGAAGGCGCGGGCAGTACCGGTGCTACGCACGTACTAGTCAAGCGCCGCGGCGACTTCTGGATTACCCTGCTCGGAGAAGTGCCCCAGACCACGTTGCAGCAATTCGCGTCTGCCATAGAATACAAGGCTCCGAAGTAATCCTCCGAATCCTGAATCCCTCGGCTTCCTACGATATGACGACTTTCTCGGTGCGCAAATTCCTCGCGGCCGCGGTGGTGGCGGCATGTTTGCCGTTCGCACCGCATACGGCGTCAGCGGCCTCCGCAGCCAATCTGCCCGACTTCACCGACCTCGTCGACAAAGTCGGTCCGGCGGTCGTCAACATTCGCACGACCACGCGCGTGACGAACAGTGGCGCGCGCGGCGGTTTGCCGCCCGGCATGGACGACGGCGACATGTCGGAGTTCTTCCGGCGCTTTTTCGGCATTCCGATGCCGCAGTCGCCGCAATCTCCAGGCGCGCCGCGCGGCGGGGACAATGGCGGCCATGGCGGCAGCGGCGGTAGTGGTGGTAGCCAGGACACGCCGGACAGCAACGATCCCGAACAGAACAGCGGCGTCGGCTCGGGCTTCATTCTGTCGGCGGACGGTTACGTGATGACCAACGCGCACGTGATCGACGACGCGGACACCATTTACGTCACGCTCACCGACAAGCGCGAATTCAAGGCGAAACTGATCGGCGTAGACGATCGCACCGACGTCGCGGTCGTGAAGATCAGCGCGGCGAATCTGCCGACCATCACCATCGGCGACTCGAACAAGGTTCGCGTGGGCGAGTGGGTGGTCGCAATCGGCTCGCCGTTCGGGCTCGAAAACACGGTGACGGCCGGCATTGTCAGCGCGAAAGGGCGTGACACGGGCGACTATCTGCCGTTCATCCAGACCGACGTGGCCGTCAATCCGGGCAATTCGGGTGGACCGCTCATCAACATGCAGGGCGAAGTGATCGGCATCAACTCGCAGATCTACAGTCGTACCGGCGGCTTTATGGGCATTTCGTTCGCGATTCCGATCGACGAAGCGATGCGCGTGGCCGATCAGTTGAAAGCGTCGGGCAAGGTGGTGCGCGGCCGGATCGCGGTGGCGATCGGCGAAGTGACCAAAGACGTCGCTGATTCGCTCGGTCTGCCGAAGTCGCAGGGCGCGCTTGTCAGCAGCGTCGAGCCGGGCGGTCCGGCGGACAAGGCAGGCGTGCAGCCAGGCGACATCATCCTGAAGTTCAACGGTCATTCGGTCGATACGGCTACTGACTTGCCGCGCATGGTCGGCGATACCAAGCCGGGCACGAAGGCGACCATTACGGTCTGGCGCAAGGGCCAAACGCGCGAGCTGCCGGTCACGATCGCAGAGATGCAGCCGGACAAGACTGCAAAGGCCGATCAGCGCAAGCCACAGGCGCCGAAGCAGCGGGCCACGAATGCGCTCGGCCTGGCCGTCAGCGACATCCCGTCCGACCAGCTGAAGGCGCTGAAACTGCGCAACGGTGTGCAGATTGACGCCGCGGACGGTCAGGCGGCACGCGTCGGCCTGCAAAAGGGCGACATCATCCTGCGTGTGGGCGACACGGATATCACGAGCGCGAAGCAGTTCGACGAACTGACCTCGCATCTGGACTCGCAGAAGATGGTCGCACTGCTGGTGCGTCGCGGCGAGAACACCCAGTTCGTGCCGATTCGCCCGCGCAGCGCTCAGAAATGACAACGGTGGCGCCGCTCACGCTCTATTCGCGCGCGTGGTGCCACTTGTGCGACGACATGCGCGCCGCGCTCGAGCCCTTGCTGGCCGAGTTCGGCGCGCAAGTAGAAGTCATCGACGTCGACAGCGATCCTTCGCTCGAAGCCCGATACAACGAGCTGGTACCCGTTCTGTTGTGCGACGGAATCGAGCTTTGTCACTACCGTCTCGACGAATCGCGGGTGCGTGAAGCGTTGGCTGCCCGCACCGCTGCGGCTTCCTGAACCGGTCTTTCGTCGAAGGTCTCTGCATCCAGGCCCTGCAAGATGCGCCGGGCACCGGCCTTTTCGGCTAAAATAGATAAGTTTTTCACCTACTTACAAGGCGTGCTCCGCTATTGTCCGAGCGCGCCTTTTTTGCTTGATCGGCACTGAATGGATCATATTCGTAACTTCTCGATCATTGCGCACATCGACCATGGCAAGTCGACGCTTGCCGATCGCATCATCCAGATTTGCGGCGGTTTGTCCGACCGCGAGATGGAAGCTCAGGTGCTCGACTCGATGGACCTCGAGCGCGAGCGCGGCATCACTATCAAGGCACAGACTGCGGCCCTGACCTATCGCGCCCGCGACGGCAAGGTCTACAACCTGAACATGATCGACACGCCGGGGCACGTCGACTTCTCGTACGAAGTCAGCCGCTCGTTGTCCGCGTGCGAAGGCGCACTGCTGGTTGTCGACGCAAGCCAGGGCGTGGAGGCGCAAACAGTCGCCAACTGCTACACGGCAATCGAACTCGGCGTCGACGTCATTCCGGTGCTCAACAAGATCGATCTGCCGGCCGCGAATCCCGAGAACGCAATCGCGGAGATTGAAGACGTAATCGGTATTGACGCAACCGACGCCACGCATTGCAGCGCCAAGACGGGCCAGGGTGTGGAAGACGTGCTCGAAGCGTTGATCGCGAAAGTGCCGCCGCCGAAGGGCGATCCGGAAGCGTCGTTGCAGGCGCTGATCATCGACTCGTGGTTCGACAACTACGTCGGCGTCGTGATGCTCGTGCGTATCGTCAACGGCACACTGCGTCCAAAGGACAAAATCCGCATGATGGCGACCGGCGCGCAGTATCCGGTCGAGCACATCGGCGTGTTCACGCCGAAGTCCAAAAACCTCGAATCGTTGTCGGCGGGGCAGGTGGGTTTCATCATCGCCGGCATCAAGGAATTGGCCGCGGCGAAGGTGGGTGACACCGTCACGCTGGTGAACGCGCCTGCTGCCGAGCCGTTGCCGGGTTTCAAGGAAGTGAAGCCACAGGTGTTCGCCGGCCTCTATCCGGTCGAAGCGAACCAGTACGACGCGCTGCGCGACTCGCTTGAAAAGCTGAAGCTGAACGACGCATCGCTGCAATACGAGCCCGAAGTTTCGCAGGCGCTCGGTTTCGGTTTCCGTTGCGGCTTCCTGGGTCTGCTGCACATGGAGATCGTGCAGGAACGTCTCGAACGCGAGTTCGACATGGACCTGATCACCACGGCGCCGACCGTCGTGTACGAAGTCCTGCAACGCGACGGCACAACCATCATGGTCGAAAATCCGGCCAAGATGCCGGAGCCCTCGAAGATCGAAGAAGTGCGCGAGCCGATCGTCACCGTGAACCTGTACATGCCGCAGGATTACGTCGGTTCGGTGATCACGCTGTGTACGCAAAAGCGCGGCAACCAGATCAACATGCAGTATCACGGCCGTCAGGTGCAGTTGACCTACGAGATCCCGATGGGCGAGGTCGTGCTCGATTTCTTCGATCGGCTGAAATCGATCTCGCGCGGTTACGCGTCGATGGATTACGAATTCAAGGAATATCGCGCGTCCGACGTCGTAAAGGTCGACATGCTGATCAACGGCGACAAGGTGGACGCGCTGTCGGTCATCGTGCACCGTTCGCAGAGCCAGTACCGCGGCCGCGAAGTCGCGGCGAAAATGCGCGAACTGATTCCGCGCCAGATGTACGACGTTGCGATTCAGGCCACGATTGGCTCGAACATCATCGCGCGGGAAAACATTAAAGCATTGCGTAAGAACGTGCTGGCAAAATGCTACGGCGGCGATATTTCACGTAAGAAAAAGCTGCTGGAAAAGCAGAAGGCAGGCAAGAAGCGAATGAAGCAAGTGGGGTCCGTCGAGATTCCGCAAGAGGCTTTCCTCGCCATCCTGCGTGTCGAAGACAAATAAGACGAACAACGGAACCCTATGAATTTTGCGCTGATTCTTTTTGTGCTCGTCGTTTTGACGGGCGTCGCATGGGTCGCAGACAAACTGGTGTTCATGCCGCAAAGGCGGCGCGCGGCGGAAGCCGCGGTCGCTGAGTTCGACCGTCAGCAGGCACGTATCGGTGAGCGTTTCGCCGACGAAAACGCCGCGCAGACGCGCGCGCGTCTGCGTGACGACAAGCTGCGCCAACCGTGGTGGCTCGAATATTCCGCGAGCTTTTTCCCGGTGATTCTGGTGGTTTTCGTGGTGCGCTCGTTTGTTGTCGAGCCGTTCAAGATTCCGTCCGGCTCAATGGTGCCGACGCTGCTGGTCGGCGACTTCATCCTCGTGAATAAATTCGATTACGGTATCCGTCTGCCGATCGTCAATACGAAAATCACAGAGGGCCGGCCGCTTCAGCGCGGCGACGTGGTGGTGTTCCGCTACCCGAAAGACGAGTCGGTCGACTATATCAAGCGCGTGATCGGCTTGCCGGGCGACACGGTTGCATATCAGGACAAGCAGCTCACGATCAACGGCAAACCAGTGCCTGAAACGCCGCTGCCCGACTATCTTGACGAGGAGCGTCTTGGCTACGCGAAACAGTTCGAGGAAAATCTCGACGGCCGCAAGAACGCAATTTTGAACAATCCTGCGGTGCCGCCGTTTATCGTCGGCGCAGAAGATTATCCGTATCGCGACAACTGCACATACAACGCGCGCGGCGTGATTTGCAAAGTGCCGCCGGGCAATTACTTCATGATGGGCGATAACCGCGACAACAGCGCCGACAGCCGGTATTGGGGTTTTGCGCCGGACAAGAATATTGTCGGCCGCGCGTTTTTCATCTGGATGAACTTCAGCAATCTCAAGCGCATCGGCTTGTTCCAGTAAGTTTTGCGCCGACTGCATGACGCGCTGCGAACGTGATCGCTTAGCAAAGATCAGCGATCACGTGAACGACCCTGCGGGCGCCCGCGCGTTATCGCTACATAAAGTCCTCTAACGTCGCTTCACCACGCTTTCCCCGTCGGGCCGGCCGCGTTTTCGCCCGGCCCGGCGCCCGCGTTATACTCTGCCCATGCCCTCATCTCCGTTGGAAAGCCGTCTGCGCTACGAATTTCGCAATGCGGAATTGCTGCGCCAGGCTTTAACACACCGCAGTCACAGTTCCACGCACAACGAACGGCTCGAATTTTTAGGCGATTCCGTTCTGAATTGCGCGGTGGCTGCGCTTTTGTTCCAACGTTTCGGGAAGCTGGACGAAGGCGACCTGTCTCGCGTTCGCGCTAATCTGGTCAAACAGCAATCGCTTTACGAAATCGCTCAGGCCCTGAATATCTCCGAAGGACTTCGGCTCGGGGAGGGCGAACTGCGCAGTGGCGGCTTCCGTAGGCCGTCAATCCTTGCTGACACGCTCGAAGCGGTGCTGGGTGCAGTATTCCTCGACGGCGGTTTCGAAGCCGCCCAGACGGTCATTAAGCGGCTCTACGTGCCGATCCTTGATCACATCGACCCGCGTACGCTCGGCAAAGATGCGAAAACGCTTTTGCAGGAATATCTGCAAGGTCACAAGATCGCGTTGCCCACGTACACCGTCGTGGCTACGCATGGTGCGGCGCACAATCAGCAATTCGAGGTTGAATGTACGGTGCCGAAGCTGGACGTGAAGGTTTCTGGCTCGGGCGCCAGTCGGCGCGCGGCTGAGCAGGCCGCGGCCAAAAAAGCGCTCGACGAGGTCCTCGCCGCCGCGCCTGCCGTCGTCGGCAAGTCGAAGCGCTCAAAAGGCGCCCGGGCCGCGAAAAACGTCGAGCTTGAGATCGTTCCCGGCGTGACTGGCGTTCAGACCGCGCTCGACCTGCGCAGCCCGGATCGTAAGAGCGAGCGTGGCGCGGCGAGAGGAGAACCGCGGGTAACGTCCGGAACAGAGCCCGCAGCGGAGCGCAGCGCGTTGGCGACTGCGGTTGCGGCTGCGCCGCTGGCGGTGATTCGCGCGGCGCACGTCGAGTACAGCGCCCCTGAAAGAGTCGAACGTGGCGACAAGGGCGAGCGACTGGAGAAAGCCGACAGGGCGGAAAAGTTCGAGAAATCGGACCGAGCCGTAGCGCAGTCTGGCGAAAAATCGGCGGAAAGATCAGCAGGGGACAAGCCGGCGGACAAACTGGACGCGAAGTCGGCCGAGGCCAAGCCAGCAGAGTCAAAAACCGCCGACCCGAAAACCGCCAGCGCCTCGTCCGCAGACCTGAAGCCGGTCGACCCGAAGCCCACCGACCCAAAGGCAGAGTCCGCCGTCCGCAACGTAGACAAACCGCCCCGCGGTCGCGAGCCGGCGTCCGACGCCGTATCGCCCGTGACGAACGCTGGGGCCCCCACCGAAAACGAACCCGGCGTAGCCGACGCGGTACAAACGCGCGTCGCCGACGCGGGCCATTGATTGCCCCGGTGCGCCACCCGAGCGCGTCGATCCGAAACTGCCGTAGCCCAATATGAACGCTCCCACTCCCACTGGTTTCCGCTGCGGCATGGTCGCGATCGTCGGTCGCCCTAACGTCGGCAAATCCACGCTGATGAACGCGCTGGTCGGCCAGAAAGTCAGCATTACGTCGCGCAAGGCGCAGACTACGCGCCATCGCATCACCGGCATCCATACGCTCGAAGACGTCCAGTACATTTTCGTCGACACGCCCGGTTTTCAGACCAAGCACAGCGGCGCGCTGAACCGTTCGCTGAACCGCGCGGTGACGTCTACGCTGACTTCCGTCGATGCGATCCTGTTCGTGATCGAAGCCGGCCGTTTCGGCCCGGACGACCAGAAAGTGCTCGACCTGATTCCGCCTTCCGTACCCACGTTGCTGATTGCAAACAAGCTCGACCGTGTGTCGGATAAAGACTCGCTGTTTCCGTTCATGCAGCAGGTGAGCGCGCTGCGCCAGTTCAGCGAGATCGTGCCGCTGTCGGCCAAGAACCCGGACGACATCAAGCGCCTGATGGCCACCGTCAAGCCGTATCTGCCGGAAGGCGCACCGATCTACGGCGAAGACGATCTTACTGATCGCAGCGAGCGCTTTCTCGCGGCCGAGATTCTGCGCGAGAAAGTTTTCCGTTGGACCGGCGACGAACTGCCGTACACGAGCACCGTGCTGATCGACAAGTTTGAAACCGAAGGACGCCTGCGCCGCATCTTCGCGACGATCCTCGTGGAGCGCGACACGCACAAGGCCATGATCATCGGCCAGAAGGGTGCAAAGCTGAAGCAGATCAGCACCGAGGCGCGCCTCGACATGGAGAAGCTGTTCGACGGACCCATCTATCTGGAAACCTTCATCAAGGTGAAGAGCGGTTGGGCCGACAACGAAGCAGGACTTCGTGCGTATGGGTACGAATGACGCGTGGGTCACGCTGAATTCCGACACGGATCCGGACGACTCGGAGCCGGCTGCGCCGTCACGCGAGCCGTCAAAACCGGCTCGCTCCAGCCGCAAATCTTCCACTAAAAGCACCTCCGACACCGGCCCCGATGACGCGCCTCGCAAGGCGCCGGCTCGCCGGTCCTCACGCGGTTCCGCATCGGCTTCCGAATACCGGATCGCCGAGCAGCCCGCCTTCGTTCTGCACAGTTATCCGTATCGTGAGACGAGTCTGATCATCGACGTGTTGTCGCGCGATCACGGTCGCCTCGCGCTCGTCGCCAAGGGCGCGAAGCGTCCGCACTCCGCGTTGCGCGGCGTGCTGCAGACGTTCCAGCCACTCGCGCTGTCGTGGTCCGGCAGAGGCGAGGTACGTACACTGACCGGCGCCGAGTGGGTGGGCGGCATGCTGCCTTTGACAGGCGACGCGCTGCTGTGCGGCTTCTACGTGAATGAACTCCTCGTGAAGTTCTGCGCGCGCGAAGATCCGCATCCGCAACTGTTCCATCACTATGTCGTCACCATGACGCGTCTCGCGCACGACGAGCCACCGGTCCAGGTGCTGCGTTCGTTCGAGCGCGTGTTGCTGCGCGAAACAGGTTACGCGATGGCGCTCGATCGCACCGTCGCGCGCAAAGCGGTGGAAGCCGGCAGCCGCTATGTGTTCGATCCGGAGCGCGGCGTGCGCGAAGCATCCGACGATCTGCCGTCGCAGTGGCCGGTGATTGCAGGTCAAACCTTGCTCGATATGGAAAAGGACGATTACCATCGGGCGCAGACGGTGGCGCAAAGCAAAACGCTGATGCGCTTTCTGCTCAACACTTATCTTGGCGGCACGCCGCTCGCGACGCGCCAGATCCTGATCGACTTGCAGAACTTATGAGCTTCTTTCTAACGTCGCCGAATGTGATTGATCTCGGCGTGAACATCGATCACGTCGCCACGCTGCGCAACGCGCGCGGCACTTCGTACCCCGACCCGATCCGCGCCGCGCTGATGGCCGAGGAAGCCGGCGCCGACGTCATTACGCTGCATCTGCGCGAAGATCGCCGCCATATCGTGGACGCCGATGTGCGCGCGCTGCGCCCGCTGCTCAAGACGCGGATGAACCTCGAATGCGCGGTCACGCAGGAGATGCTCGACATCGCCTGCGAAGTCAAACCGCATGACGTTTGCCTCGTGCCGGAAAAGCGCCAGGAATTGACGACAGAAGGCGGTCTGGACGTCGCCGGTCAGTTCGAGGCCGTGCGCGCTGCGTGCAGGCAACTGGCCGACGCGAACTCACGCGTGTCGCTCTTCATCGATCCGGACGAGACGCAGATCCGCGCAGCGCACGAAGCCGGCGCACCGGTAATCGAACTGCACACCGGACGTTATGCCGAGGCGCACGATCCAGCCGAACAACAACGCGAATTCGAGCGCGTGGTTCGCGCGGTCGAATTTGGCGCGACGCTCGGTATCAAGGTGAACGCGGGCCACGGCCTGCACTACACGAACGTCCAGCAGATCGCGGCGATCGACGGCATCGTCGAGCTGAATATCGGTCACGCGATCGTCGCCCATGCGATTTTCGCGGGCTGGGACAACGCGGTGCGCGAGATGAAGGCGATCATGGTCGCCGCCCGTCTCGGCGCCCGTGCGTAACGCGTAAGGGCCGGCCCCCTATGGCGATCTACGGTATTGGTACAGACATCGTTCAGGTGAGTCGCGTGGCCGCGGTCATGACCCGCACCAACGGCCGCTTTGCCGAGAAGGTACTCGGCCCGGACGAACTGCGTGTCTACCACGCGCGCAACGCCCGTTCTGCCGCGCGCGGGCTCGCATTCCTCGCCACGAGATTCTCGGCGAAGGAGGCGTTTTCGAAGGCGATCGGTCTCGGCATGCACTGGCCCATGACATGGCGCGCGTTGCAAACGCTCAATAAGCCGAGCGGCGAACCGATGGTGGTCGCGTCCGGGGAGTTGGCCGAATGGCTCGAGGCGCGCGGCATCACGGCGCGCGTCACGATCACCGACGAGCGCGATTACGCCGTGTCGTTCGTGATTGCCGAAAGTGCGCAAGCGCTAGAGGCGAACGGCTCCGACTCTTAAGCTGCGGCTAACCAGAAATAATCGTGAACGCGGCCCATGCGGTCGCGCATCTCCTTGCTTCACGCAATCTTCAAGCGAAAATCAATGAAAACCAATCCCGGACCGGTGATGCTCGACGTCGTCGGCAAGACGCTGAACGACGACGACAAGCGCCGTCTCGCCCATCCGATGACCGGTGGCGTGATTCTGTTCGCGCGGCACTACGAGAGCCGGGCGCAACTGATTGCGCTGACCGACTCGATTCGCGCGATTCGCGAGGACTTGCTGATCGCGGTCGATCACGAAGGCGGACGTGTGCAGCGCTTTCGAACCGACGGGTTCACCGTGCTTCCCGCAATGGGCAAGCTCGGCGCGCTGTGGGACAGCGACGTTATGCAGGCCACCAAGGTCACGACCGCAGTTGGCTATATCCTCGCTTCGGAGTTGCGCGCCTGCGGCATCGACATGAGCTTTACGCCGGTGCTCGATCTGAACTACGGCCAGTCGCAGGTAATCGGCGATCGCGCGTTTCATAGCGATCCGCGCGTCGTGGCGATGCTGGCGAAAAACCTCAACCACGGTCTTGCGCTCGCCGGCATGAGCAACTGCGGCAAACACTTTCCGGGGCACGGTTTCGCGCACGCGGATTCGCACGTCGCGATGCCCGTCGACGAACGCTCGCTCGACGAGATTCTGCGCGACGACGTGGCGCCGTATGACTGGCTTGGGCTGTCGCTCGGCTCGGTGATTCCGGCGCACGTCGTCTATCCGCAAGTGGACTCCAAGCCGGCGGGTTTTTCACGCATCTGGCTGCAGGACATCTTGCGCGGCAAGCTGCGCTTCGAAGGCGCCATTTTTAGCGACGACCTCTCAATGGAAGCCGCGCGTCAGGGCGGCACGCTCACCGAAGGCGCGACTGCCGCGCTGCAGGCCGGTTGCGACATGGTGCTGATCTGCAATCAGCCGGAAAAGGCCGAACAGGTGCTCGACGAATTGCGCTTTACGCCATCGAAGGAATCGCAGCAGCGGCTCAAGCGCATGCGCCCGCGCGACAAGGCTCTCAAATGGAGCAAGCTGGTGGCGGAGCCGCGATATCTGCAAGCCCAGGCTTTGCTGCGCAGCGTGTTCGCCTGAGCGACGCGCGAAGACAGTAGATAAACCAAAACGGCGCCTCGCTTGAGGCGCCGTTGTTCATTGGTCATCTGCGCGCGTGCATGCGATGTGCGCCGCCCGGATCCGCTTTGCGAGTGGTTCGACTTGCAAAGCGAAGCGGGCGGTCAGTTCAGCCGCATCCGTTGCAGTTTGTTGTACAGCGTCTTCGGGCTGATGCCCAGCAGCGACGCCGCCCGATGGCGTGTGCCGCCTACCGCGTCGAGCGTCGCGCGAATCAGCATTTCTTCCACATCGGCGAGCGGGGTGCCGACCGTGACCTGAACGCGGCTGCCATTCAGATCGCGACCGTTGACAGAGCCCGCTTCGTCGGCGCGCAACGACTCCAGCACGTCGCCCGACGCGTGGTACGCGCGCCGCACGCGGTCCTGCAACTCGCGCACGTTGCCCGGCCATTCGTATGTCAGGCATTCGCGCAGGAAGTTGGGCCCGATCTGCTTGGCGACGTCGGATACGCCGCGCGCGGCGGCGTCGTGATTCAGGTCGTCGACAATCGCCTGCGCGATCAGCGCAGGATCTTCGTCGCGCTCGCGCAACGGCGGCAGCGTCACCGCTGCGGCTTCGAGCCGCAGCGCGAGGTCCTCGTGGAGGCTGCCGTCCGCGACCGCAGCGCGCGGCGGCTTGCGCGTCGACGCGATCAACCGGAAATCGGTCACGACCTGACTCGTGCCGCCGACCCGCATGAAGGTCTGCGAATCCAGCGCGCGGAGCAGTGCTTCCTGCTGCGCGCGCGGCAACTCCGCGATCTCGTCGATGAAAAGCGTCCCGCCGCTCGCCTGCTCGAAGAGGCCAGGCTCGCGCTGATCGGCGCCGCTAAACGCGCCGCGTTCGTGGCCGAACAGCACGCTGTCCAGCGAACGCAGCTGCGAACTGGCCGCGCTTCGGCAATCGAGCGTGACGAACGGGCCTTTGCGGCGCCGGCTCATATCGTGCATTGTCTGGGCGGCCACCTGTTTGCCGGTCCCGGCTTCGCCTGAAATCAGGACGGCCGCTTCGGTCGGCGCGATATGTTCGATCGTGTCGTACACGTGCTGCATCGCGGCGCTGCGACCCAGCACCGAGCCAAAGCGCCCAAGCTGACGCAACGATGCGCGCAGCGTCTGCACTTCTTCAGTCAACTCATACGGACGCGGAATTCTCGCCAGCAGACTGCGCAGGCGCGGAATGTTGACCGGCTTCAGCAGATAGTCCCAGATGCCATGCCGCAAGCCTTCGATCGCGCTTTCCACGGTCGCATTGCCGGTCATGACGATCACGGGCAGTGCGCCGCCTGGCGGATGCGCGGGCAGATGCTGCAACAGATCGAGCCCGCTGCCGTCCGGGAGATTCAGGTCGACCAGAACAACGTCGGGGATGAAGCGCGTCAGCGCGGCGCGCGCTTCGGCGATGGTCGTCGCGGTGTCGACGGAAAAACCATCCGCGGCAAGAATCGCGGATAGGCCCGACAGGCTATTGGGGTCGTCTTCAACAATCAGAGCGTGTGGCATGGCGAGCGCAACTTTATAAATGGATGAAATAGCCGCTTTTTCTGCGCCTGAACCGCAGCGCGGCGAAGCGGGCACGATGGCTGGCCGGTACTGTCGGTCGGATGCGTCGCCACGCAAGTCAGCATCAGCCGGGCGGCCCGCAAGCGGCCTCCCGGTCGGCATGACCGCGGTACCCGGCATTCATGACACCGGGCGAAGCGGGCGGCGAGTCGACTCACGTAGTTCTGGTCCTTTTCTGTATCTGAGCGGGCGATTCGCCGCGCGCTGGTTAGCGCTGCGGCCCGCCTGGTTCTATTCGCCGGCATCCTGCGGTCACTATGCAACGCTGCAAGGGCGCCGACGCTTACTTCGCGTCTGCTGTTTTTGCTGTCAGATATCCCGATTGCTGTCGAAGAAGCGGCGTACTTCGCGCTCCGCGTCCTCGCGCGTTTTGCCATAGCGTTCCTGAATCAGGCCCGCGAGACGGTCCGCGCGACCTTCGGCCTTGGTGAGTTCGTCGTCGGTCAGTTCGCCCCATGCAGCCTTTGCCTTGCCGACCAGTTGCTTCCACTTGCCTTCTGCGATGTCGTTATTCATCTCGCATCTCCGGAGTCGAGAGGTATTGGGTATGGGGTCTCTAGCATGAGCTATGCCAACGCGCTTTGACTTGGCATATCAAGGGCTTACATTGGCCCACACGGCAACATCGAACGCTGCAACCGGAAATTTGGACAAAATTGCCGGTAAAGTTTTCCTCAACGATACTCGGCGGCACAAAAAAGAAAAAGCGCCCAATTGGGCGCTTTTCATTTTTGCCAGCGCGTTGCGTCGCGCTGGCGGGGCAGCTTGCCGGCGGTTATGCGCGGCTACGATACTCGTGCGTACGCGTGTCGATTTCGATCTTGTCGCCGATGTTGCAGAACAGCGGCACTTGCAGTTCGAAACCGGTGTTCAGCTTGGCATTCTTCAGCACCTTGCCCGACGACGTATCGCCCTTGACAGCCGGTTCCGTGTAGATGATTTCGCGGACCAGCGTGGTCGGCAGTTCGACGGAGATGGCTTTCTCGTTGTAGAACACGACTTCGCAAGTCATGCCGTCTTCGAGGTAGTTCATCGCGTCGCCCATCATTTCGGCTTCGACTTCATACTGGTTGTAGTCGGCGTCCATGAACACGTACATCGGGTCGGCGAAGTACGAGTACGTCACTTCCTTGCGCTCGAGCACGACGACGTCGAACTTGTCGTCTGCCTTGTATACGCTTTCCATGCCTGCGCCGGTCAGCAGGTTCTTGAACTTCATCTTGACGACGGCGGAGTTGCGGCCCGATTTGTTGTATTCGGCCTTTTGCACGACCATTGCGTCTGCGCCGATCATCACGACGTTGCCGGTGCGGAGTTCCTGTGCGGTCTTCATAAAACTGTCCTGTACGAAATAAGTAGCTTCAACTTGTGCTCAACGGCATACGGCGCAAGCGGCTTCGACGTTTCCTGCGCTCTACGCCGCGCCGCGATGAGACGGCCCGGCGAGAAGCGGTGCATGAAGCGCGGTTGACTTGCTGCGAGGGTTCCAGTGGCGTAGCCGATGCGACGCGTTCCGCAATTCCCGCAAATCCGTTACCTGCTTTTTACCCGATGCGGGCGTGTACACGAGTGGCGCCGGTCTGCAGCGTGTTTCCTGAAGTGCGCTTTACTCCGCCGTTTCTCCACCGATTACATGCGGCTTGCGTGAAGCATCGCATTTGCATCTTTCGATGCCGGGGGATCCGGCTAAAAGTCGGAGACTAAAAGCCGACTGAAGCCAACCGAGGCCAACTGAATCCAGGATTTTTGCTGCGATCGGGCCGCGCTTGCGTCGTCGGCCGTTGGATAACCGCTTATTTTAACTGACTTTTTGTGAACAAGGCCAGATTTCCAGCGAGGTCGCCGACGCGCGCGAGTTCGCCGGCCCACTCGACCGCGCGTCGCTGCAGCGCCGGGTAGTGGTCGCGCAGCGCTGCCCAGTCCGGCTCGCCGGCGCCATTCCAGGCGTGCCAGAAGCGCGCGAGCGCGGCGCGGGCATCGACGGGAAGCGTGCGGCCGTAGTGTTCAAGCGCGGCGTCGAGCTTCGGCAGATGCGCGTCGTCCGCTTGCGGGTAAATGTGCCAGACGAAGGGCCTGGCGGCCCACTGCGCGCGCACAAACGAATCCTCGCCGCGCACGAAATTGATGTCGCTTGCCCACAGCAGCGCGTCGTAGCCGGATTGTTCGGTGAACGCGAGGCCGTGAGCGCTCAATGCGCCGCGCTCGGCATGGGCGCCGGCGCTGAACGCCGGCATTCCGAAAAAGCGCGCGACCGCGCCGGAGATGCGGCCCTCGGGCACAAGCAGCACCACAGGTTCGACACTGTCGCGCCATTGCTCGAGCAGGTTGTCGACTGCCGGATTCTCGTAGGCGAAGAGCGAGACGACAGTTGCCCCGACAGGCGGCGCGCGTCCCACGGCTCGCAGCCACCACGCTTCTCGTGCCGCGGGCGACGCCTCGAACGCCGCGCGTGCGGCATCCAGACTCCGCTCCTTCAGCACGCCGCCGGTGCCCGGCCCGAGACCGGGAAAGAAGAACGTCTTGACGAGCGGATAGCGCGGATGCGGTGACGGCCGCAGGTGGAAGTCCGCGACCCAGTCCTCGGCGCTCAGATATTCGAGGTTGATCCACACAGGCGGGCGCTTGCGCTGCGCCATTGCAGCCACGTAGATGGGCGGCAGTTCGCAGGCGAACGCCTCGATCACCACGTCGGCCACTTCGAGCGTGTCGCCGGCGTGCGTCGGCGCGTGCCAGTGTTCGACGACGATCCCGTCGATGGTCTGCCGTGCACGATCGAGCACGAGCGACGGACACAGTTTCTGGAACGCATGCAGATCGTCGACGAAGACTCGCACTTGCCACCCGTGCTCGCTCGCAAGCTGACGCGCGAGGCGCCAGCACACGCCGATATCGCCGAAATTGTCGATCACCGCGCAGAAAATGTCGCACGCGATGGCTGCGGACGGTTCGCGAGGCGCAGCGGCGCTTGGATTGGCAGCTGCGTCGGCGGTCGGGTCGGCGGTTGGGTCGGATGGCGGCGCGGTGGAGGGCATCGGCGGGCTCGGGCGGACGCGGAATGTTCTAAACTGGCGATTCTAAAGCACCCGTTCGATCTCCTCGCGCCGGACTTCTTTGAGCGCGAAACCGATGCGGCCACACGAGGCCAGACGGGGCGACCGCCCGCGAGACAGTTCCATCAGCCGATCCTGCATGACCGAACCCGAAGCAAACATCGCTTTCGAGCCGAAAAAAGTGCTCGCCCAGTTGCCGCATCTGCCTGGCGTCTACCGCTATTACGACACGCACGGCGCGGTGCTGTACGTCGGCAAGGCGCGCGATCTCAAGAAGCGCGTTTCGAGCTATTTCACGAAGACGCAGCTGTCGCCGCGCATCGCGATGATGGTGACGCGCATCGCGCGCATCGAGACGACCGTGACGCGCTCCGAGGCAGAAGCGCTGTTGCTGGAAAACAATCTGATCAAGGCGCTCGCGCCGCGTTACAACATTCTGTTTCGGGACGACAAGTCGTATCCGTACCTGAAACTGACCGGTCACAAATTTCCGCGCATGGCCTATTACCGCGGCTCGGTGGATCGCAAGAACCAGTACTTTGGTCCGTTTCCGAGCGCGTGGGCGGTGCGCGAGAGCATTCAGATCCTGCAGCGCGTATTCCAGTTGCGCACGTGCGAAGACTCCGTGTTCAACAACCGCACGCGGCCGTGCCTGCTGCATCAGATCGGCCGTTGCACGGCGCCTTGCGTTGGCAACATCGGCGAAGAGGATTACGCGCGCGACGTCGCGAATGCGTCGCGCTTTCTGCTCGGCCGTCAGGGCGAAGTGATGAAGGAACTCGAGCAGAAGATGCATGCGTTCGCGAGCGAGCTGAAGTTCGAGCAGGCTGCGGCCGTGCGCAATCAGATGAGTTCGCTGTCGACGGTGCTGCATCAGCAAGCCATTGAAGTCGGTAGCGATAGCGATGTCGATATTCTCGCGGTGGTCGCTCTGGGCGGGCGCGTCTGCGTGAATCTCGCGATGGTGCGCGGGGGCCGGCACCTCGGCGACAAGGCGTATTTCCCCGCGCACGTTGAAAGTGCGTTGACGGCGGAAGAGGGTGGTCTCGAAGAGGACGGCGACGACGTGCTGGTCGACGTCGTGTCGGATGCAGGTTCGGTTTCTGCGGAAAACGCGCTCGGCGATATAAGCGGCGACAAACTATCGTCGGACACCGCGGACGCGCTTGCAATCGCACAGGAACTGCCGCCGGAAGATGACGATGACCTCGCTGACGACGCGAGTGACGCTGGCGACGCAGCCGCGCTGGATGCCAGCCCCGATTCCGGTTCTGAACCGGCGAAGCCGCGCAAGAACAGCGCGTCGGGCAGCATCGAGTCGGAAGTGCTCGAGGCGTTCATCGCGCAGCATTATCTCGGCAATCGCGTGCCGCCCGTGCTGGTGGTCAGCCACGCGCCGGCCACGCGAGAACTCGTCGACGTGCTGATCGAGCAGGCCGGCCACAAGGTCACCGTGCTGCGTCAGCCGCAAGGGCAACGACGCGCGTGGCTCGCGATGGCCGAGCAGAACGCGCGGCTCGCGCTCGCCCGACTGTTATCCGAGCAAGGCTCGCAACAGGCACGCACCCGCGCGCTTACCGACACGCTCGGCATGGAGTGCGACGACCTCGCGCACGTGCGCATTGAATGTTTCGACATCAGCCACACCATGGGCGAGGCGACGCAGGCGTCGTGCGTCGTGTATCACCATCACAAGATGCAGTCATCGGAATATCGCCGCTACAACATTACCGGCATCACGCCCGGCGACGACTACGCGGCGATGCGCCAGGTGCTCACGCGCCGCTACGAGAAAATGGTTGCGCAGGCTGCCGCGAATGCCGCCGACGAGGCCGTCGATCTGCAAAGCGATGCGGCGGTAGACCCGTCGCTCGCGCCCGAGGCCGCTGAACCGGTCGCGTCGGGAGGTATCTTGCCGACCATCGTGTTGATCGACGGCGGCAAGGGTCAGGTGGAAATCGCGCGGCAGGTGTTCACCGAGCTTGGGCTCGATACGGGCATGCTGGTCGGCGTCGCGAAAGGCGAGGGGCGCAAGGTCGGCCTCGAAACCCTGATTTTCGCCGACGGCCGCACGCCGCTCGAACTCGGCAAGGAAAGTGCAGCGTTGATGCTGGTCGCGCAGATCCGCGACGAGGCGCACCGTTTTGCGATCACCGGCATGCGCGCAAAACGCGGCAAGACGCGTCAGACGTCGCGGCTCGAGGAACTCGAAGGTGTGGGGGCGAAACGGCGTCAGCGGCTGCTGGCGCGCTTCGGCGGACTGCGCGGCGTGGTCGCGGCGAGCGTCGAAGATCTTGCGAGCGTCGAAGGAATTTCCCAGGCGCTCGCCGAGCAGATCTACCGGCAATTGCACTGAATCGCGGTGCGCGGGTCGCGCAAGCGGTGCGCGCGTCGCTCCCGGCGCCGCTTTGCTTGTGGCACGCACTGCGACACGGCACAATTGCATCTCTCCCGTCAGACGCTGCGCCTGCCCATGCCGTTCAATTTCCCGATTTTCCTAACCTGGCTGCGGATTGTTCTGATTCCGCTGGTCGTCGGCGTGTTTTATTTGCCCGACATGATGATGAGTCCCCCGCACCGTAATCTCGCGGCGGCAACGATCTTCGTGCTCGCTGCGCTGACCGACTGGTTTGACGGCTACCTGGCCCGCAAATGGAATCAGACGTCGGCGTTCGGCGCGTTTCTCGATCCGGTCGCGGACAAACTGATGGTGACCGCCGCCTTGCTGGTGCTCGTGCAACTCGCCCGAATCGACTCCGCGATTGCTCTCGTGATCGTTGGACGCGAGATCGCAATCTCGGCGCTGCGCGAGTGGATGGCGCAGATCGGCGCGTCGAAGAGCGTCGCCGTGAATTCGCTCGGTAAATTCAAGACCGTTTGCCAGATGGTGGCTATTCCGATGCTGCTGTTCAACGGTCCGTTGTCCTTCGGCGGCGGCGTGACGATCGACACACGAACGTGGGGCTTGTGGCTAATCTATCTCGCGGCATTCCTGACGATCTGGTCCATGCTGTATTACATGAAGCTCGCATGGCCGCAAATTCGCGAGCGCAGCGGGGCTGCCTGAGCGCCGTGCGCGCTCGCATTGAACGCGATTCGCGGGAACGTCATGAGTGAAATCTGTTCAGTTAAAGAGATTGGCAAAAGGGGTTGACACGTTTCGGTCGTTTCTCCATAATCTCGTTTCTCCGATGCACGCAGTTCGAAGCATCGGTTGCAGTAGAAGGAAGAAAGGCGCAGTAGGCCTTTTTAAGCAGCACAAAAGCAGCAATACGCGGGAGTAGCTCAGTTGGTAGAGCGCAACCTTGCCAAGGTTGAGGTCGCGAGTTCGAGCCTCGTCTCCCGCTCCAGATTTCTGAAGCAGCGCGTTGGTCAGTAATGTAGTTGAGAAGTGCAAGGCGTTGCGAAGCAGTGCAATGCGGGAGTAGCTCAGTTGGTAGAGCGCAACCTTGCCAAGGTTGAGGTCGCGAGTTCGAGCCTCGTCTCCCGCTCCATACATCAGGGGAAGCAACGCTTCCCTTTTTGTTTGGTGGACTGATGGTTGTCCACGAGACAAATCAGCGAATCTGCAGCTAGATTCCAATCCGCTTGCGGCGCGATAGCAAAGCGGTTATGCAGCGGCCTGCAAAGCCGTTTAGGCCGGTTCGACTCCGGCTCGCGCCTCCAGTAGTTGAAGTACAGAAAAGCCCCGCCATGTCGGGGCTTTTCTTTTTTCCGCGTCCGCAATCCAGTGTGGGCTCGTGCATATCGACGTGCTGCGGACGTGCTGCGCCGCGCGGACGATATGGCGCACAATGCACGTTTGTTCCTTGCCACCCAACGTGCATGTACCTACACATCACCGGCACGAATGTGCGCCTCCTTGGCTCCATGCATCTCTTTCCCGCGTCGAGCCGCAGAACGCCGCCGTGGATCGAGCAAGCATATGACTGGGCCGAGGCGCTCGTTTTCGAATCCGACGCGCCGACCATTCTTCCTTTCCTCAAAGCCGATCCGCAGCGTGGCGCGCAAAGCCTCGCGTCTTTCCTTTCCGCCGACACCTGGACTCGTCTGCAAGCGGCCTGGCCCGCTGACGGCCCGCTCACGCCGCTCGCCGATTTGCGTCCGTGGGCCGCGCTGATCATTGCGCCTACGTTGTTTCAGCAGCTCGTCGAGGGCGTCGAGCCGCGCATGCTGCGCTGGGCGACAGGCGAGGGCAAAGCCTATGAGTACCTGGAGACAGCGCAGGAAGTCGCCGGCGCGCTCGAATCGATTCCGCTCGATGCAGTCGCCGCGGCACTCGAGTTGCTCATGGCCGACATCAGCGAGCCGCAGCGCACGGTCGAGCGCATGCATGAAGCGTGGCTCGACGGAGATCTGTCAGCCGTGCACCGCATCGCCGTCGAGTCACCCATGTTCAATCTGCCCGACATCCGACGCACGATTCTGGACGGGCGCAATCACATGTGGGCCGCGCGCATAAACGAGTTGCTCGCCCGGCCTGAACGAACTCTGGTCGTGGTCGGCGCGCTTCATCTATGCGGACCGGGCAACCTCGTCGAACGTCTCGCGCGATCCGTCGAGCCGGTGTTTGCCGGCGAGTAGCAGGGGCGCTATGGGGAACTTGTCCGCCCGCGTAAAATCGCAGAGTGAGAAGCCTCGAATCGCTCAAAAAATCACTCAGGAATCACCAGATCACTACTCGCTGTTTCACGCGATGGTTTCAGAGGACACCCCATGCATCTGCCACCCATTCCCGGCAATGAAAGCACGCGTCTGGAGACGTTACGCGCGCTGAATATTCTCGATACTTCGCCCGAAGAGCGTTTCGACCGCCTGACGCGACTCGCGAAGCGTCTGTTCGGTGTGCCGATCGCGCTGGTAAGCCTCGTGGATGCAGACCGGCAATGGTTCAAGTCGTGCGTGGGCCTGTCGGCGAGCGAGACGTCGCGCGACGTCTCGTTCTGCGCGCATGCAATCGTGTCGGACGAGATACTCACGGTGCCCGACACGCTGGCCGACGACCGCTTCCACGACAATCCGCTCGTGACCGAAGCGCCCAATATCCGCTTCTATGCCGGCTGTCCGCTGACGGTGCCCAACGGCAGCAAGCTGGGCACGTTGTGTCTGATCGACGTCAAGCCACGCGAACTCGACGATGAAGAGCGAGAACTGCTGCGCGATCTCGCGCGCATGGCCGAACAGGAACTGGCGGCCGTGCAGCTCGCCACGCTTGACGACCTCACGCTGCTGTCCAACCGGCGTGGATTCTCCGCGCTCGCCCAGCATGCACTCAATGTCTGCAAGCGCCTGAACAAGCCGGCGTCGCTGCTGTTTTTCGACCTCAACGATTTCAAGCAAATCAACGACACGTTCGGTCACGCCGAGGGCGATCGTGCGCTGAAGACTTTTGCCGACATACTGCGCACCGCGCTGCGCGAAAGCGACGTGATCGGGCGGCTCGGCGGCGACGAGTTCGTCGCGTTGCTCAGCGACGCGGACGAAGCCGCCACGCGCGAAGTGACGGAGCGTCTTACGCACTTGCTCGACGAGCGCAATGCGCAGGATCAGCGCGGCTATCGGATTCGCTTTAGCGTTGGGCAGATCCAGTACGACGCCGGGCGGCACGGTTCCATCGCCGAATTGCTCACCGCAGCCGACGCCGCGATGTATAGCCACAAGCAGGCGTCGAAAGTGCGCGCCGCGCGAGGCGCGTAAGCGGTTGTTTATTCCGGTGCCGCGACGCGCGGCATCATTGTGCATTCGCCGCCGTCGGTGACGGCGCGCTTCATTCCAAAAGTCTGTCATGACCGAACCGCAACACACCGCTGCCGCGAGGCTCGTGCAACTCGAATGGCGCTGGAAGGCGTTCGATGAACTCACGAGCGCCGAGGTCTACGCGATGCTCGCCGCGCGCAGCGCTGTCTTCGTGATCGAGCAGAACTGCCTGTATGGCGATATCGACGGTCTCGATCTCGACGCATGGCATCTGCTCGCGTTCGGCGCAACGGACGATGCAACCACGGGCGCAGCGCGACCGTCGCTCGCCGGCTATTTGCGCGTGCTTCTACCCGACGCCGACGACGGCGATATTCGGATCGGCCGGGTACTGACTACCGCGGAATTCCGCGGCATCGGTCTCGGCAATGCGATGCTCGACCGCGCGATCGCGAATATCCGTATGCAGTGGCCTGGCACGCCGATCCGCTTGCACGCGCAGGCGCATCTGCAAGGCTTCTACGGCGCTTTTGGGTTTGCGCCAGTGTCCGAGATTCACGAAGAGGACGGCATTCCCCACGTGTGGATGCGTTCGGCCTGACCGTGCATCGGCGTGCCTGGGTGATCCGGGGCATCTGCCCGAGGCGGGCGAGGCGTTAGCGGGGTATCGGCGAGACGTCAGCGGTGAATGCCGACAGTCGATGAAGTTGTGTTCGCGACATCGGCTTGCGTGGGGCTTGCCGGCATCGCGCGCCGTTCGCCGCGCACGCGTCCGCGTGCGGAGAGGCGCATCCAGTGACGCAACGCGACGAGCGCGCCGATCACGCTCATCATGGAACCTGGGATCCACAGAAGCAGACCGCCGATCTGTTGATCGCGCATCGGGCTCAGCCAGGTGAACGCGCGTCCGCAGATCGAATAGATCGGATATAGCTCACGCGGCGAAAAGAAGATGAACGCGCCGAGGATGATCTGCGGCGGAATCGCGGCGATCACCACCAGCACGCGCTTGCCCGGCGACAGACGCGCCGGCGGCGCGGGACGCGGATCGAGCACGAGCCACCAGAACAGCAGGCCGTCGACCACCATGCTCCAGTTCATCACGCGATAGAGCCGCCAGTCGAGCATCGCGACAAAATGGACCGGCGACATCAGCCAGAAGTAAATCAGGCCGACGAACAATGTCACCGCGACGACCGGATGCATGACGACGTCGAGCAGCTTTCGTACGAACGGCAGCGCGAGCGCGGGCCGCACGAAGCGCTGTCGCCAGCGGAACGGAACGCCCGCGCGCAATGCCGCGCCCGGATACGACAGCGCGATAAAGAAAGGCCCGAGATGATGCAGCACGAGGTGCTGCGCGCGATGCATGAAAAACTCATGCTCGAAGAAATAATCGAGCCGCGTGTGCAACGCGACGTATAACGCCACTAGCCCGAACCAGAAGGAAACGCGGCGGGCAACCGACACCTTTGCCTTACTTGCGCCGCGCACGAACAGTATTGCGGGCAGCAGCAGGGCGATGACGACCGTCGGTGAAAATTCCCAGGGATCGAGCCAGTAGAGCAGGTTCATTGCCGCGGATTGCCGTGAAATGCCGTAAGTTGCCGTGCTTACTTCGTCTGCGCGGGCGACTTCACCGCGAACGGTGTGTCGAGCGTTGCGCCGTCTGAAAACTTCAGCATCAGATGTACCGTGTCGCCCGGCGCGATCTTGTGCTTCGCGCCTTCGAGCATCACGTGATAGCCGCCCGGTGCGATTGCAACCTGCCCGTGCGCGGGAACCGTCAGCTTGTCGACCATCACCATTTTCTGCGACGAACCGTTCGAGACTGTCTGATGCAGCATCGCGTCGCCGTAGTCGGGGCTCGAAATATCGACGAGGTCCACGGGCTTGTCGCCTGAATTCACGAGCGTCACATAACCCGCTGCCGGCAGGTTGTTCGGCAGCCAGCGGACCCAGGCATTCTGTGCGGTGATCGGCTGCGCGCCGGCGGCGTGGGCAGTCGCCGCGAAAGCAAACGAAAGGGCAAAGGCGCCGGCGACGGCGGAGAGCGTACGCATTCTGGACGTTGGGATCTGTGTCATGGATTGAGTCAGGAGCGTTGATCGACGATGCGGCGCAAGTCCTGCGCGATCGCATCGGGAGTGTCGTGGTCGGTGGCGAGCAGGCGTGCGCGGCCTTGCGCGTCGAACACGTAGACGGCGGAACTATGAGTGACTTCGTAATTGCCGTTCGGGTCGCGCTTTTCCATCTGATACGCAACCCTGTAGCGCTTGGCGAGCGATTCGATCTGCCAGTCGCTGCCCGTCAGTCCCTCGGCATGCTTCGAATCGAACGCGCCGACGTAATCGTGCAGAGCTTGCGGCGTGTCGCGCGCCGGATCGACGGTGATGAACAGGATGCGCACCTTCTGCGCGTCGGGGCCGAGCTTTTCCAGCACCTGCATCAGCCGTCCCATGGTTTCGGGACAGACGTCCGGGCAATGCGTGTAGCCGAAATAGACGAGCGAGGCGCGCCCCTTGAACGAATCGCCGCTGACGGGACGCCCGTCGTCGCCTGTCAGCGTGAAGTCGAGATCGGGCAAATGGCCCGCCACGTTCGTCAGATGCCATGGCTCCGCGCGACTTGTGCAGCCGGCAAGCGCGATCATGGCCATGAGCGCGCCGGCTGTGATCGTCGAGCGAAACCGGCGCGCGGGGCTCTCGCGAGGCCGAGACCCCAGGTGCGCTTGCAAGCGTTGCAGTGTGATGTTCGGGAACAAAGCAGGTATCAATGACTCGATTGAAGAGCGGGGCATTGCGCACGCTTTCGCGTGCGCGCGCTCAAACTTGTGCCGGCGAGCGGTTCGCGATAGTGGACGAAAATCGTCGTAACGCCAAAGTCCCATTTGGCTGCGACTGTATCGCAAAATGACGGAAGGCGTCGCTCATCGCCCACGGGCAGTGCGTTTGCGAGGCAATATGACGCACATGGCTGAAAGCCCGTTGAAGTCCGATCGTTTCCGTTTTGAACGCAATGCCAGCGAACGGGGCGCGACCTCACTGCCGTGCTGCTCCATCCGGCTTGCGGCCCGGCTCTCTTTCTCGAAAAATTGATGGATGCGCGGTAAGATGCGCACACTTTTCCGGCTGCGAAAGGCCGAAAGGCAAAATACCCGATGCAACCACTTCCGGCTTTCCTGTCTCCTGCCGAGACCGCATTTTTTTTCGATTTCGACGGCACGCTCGTCGAACTCGCGCCCACGCCGGACGGCGTTCAGGTGCAACCTCGCGTCATCGAGCTACTCGCCGAACTGCGGCGCTTGACCAATGGAGCGGTCGCTGTGGTGTCCGGGCGCGGCATCGACAGTATCGACGCTTTTCTCGGCATGCCCGATCTGCCGATTGCGGGTCTGCATGGCGCCGAGCGGCGCGACGCGAACGGCGACACGCAACGCATCGGCTTCCACGATGAACGCCTTCTGCGCATGGAGCAGGTTTTGGCCGAGGTGGTCAACGCCAACCCTGGCATGCTGCTCGAGATCAAGGGCGCCGCGCTCGCGCTGCACTACCGCAATGCGCCGGATCGCGAGCAGGCGGCGCGCGAGGCGACCGAGCGGCTGGTCGCGGATTATCCGAACTCGTACGTGTTGCAGCCGGGCAAGATGGTCTATGAAATCAAACCGAAGGACGTCGATAAAGGCCGCGCCATGCGCGCATTTCTCGACGAGCCGCCGTTCGTCGGACGCAAGCCGGTTTTTGCCGGCGACGACCTGACCGACGAGAAGGGCTTCGCCGTCGTCAACGAGCGCAACGGACTGTCGATCAAGGTCGGCGCGGGCGAGACGATCGCGCAAACGCGCGTCGAATCCGTTTCCGCGCTGCTCGACTGGCTCGAGACGGTCGTTGCGGCGGCGCGTGCAGGATGAGCGGCGCGGTGTCCGGCTCAAGACGTTTACAACGCACACGACATAGTGCGACAACAAGGCATTACATCGGGGACAGCGTTTCATGAGCCGACTGATTATCGTTTCGAACCGGGTTGCGCCGATCTCGGAGGGCGGTCCGGCGGCGGGCGGTCTGGCGGTCGGCGTGTACGACGCGCTCAAGGAGACCGGCGGCATGTGGTTCGGCTGGAGCGGCGACGTGCTGAGCTCCGGCCAGCCGCAGATCAAGGTCGAAGAGCGCGGCCCCGTGACTTTTGCGACCATCGCACTGATGCGCCGCGACTACGACCAGTACTATCGCGGCTTCTCGAACGCGACGCTGTGGCCGGCCTTTCACTACCGCGCCGACTTGCTGCAGTACGACCGGCATGACTTCGAGGGTTATTGCCGCGTGAACGCGTGGCTGGCGCAGCAACTCGTGCCGCTGCTGCGTGAAGACGACGTAATCTGGGTCCACGACTATCACCTGATTCCTTTCGCCGAGGCGCTGCGCGCGGCGGGCGTGAAGAATCGCATCGGCTTTTTCCTGCACATTCCGTTTCCCGCTTCGCAGGTTCTGCTGGCTGTGCCGCCACATCGCGAACTGGTACAGGCGTTGTGTTCGTTCGATCTGCTCGGTTTCCAGACTGCGCCTGACTTGCGCGCTTTCTGCGATTACATCGTCAACGAGGCGAACGGCACAGTCGACGCCTCGGCCGCCGGGCCGCTCGCAGTTCATGCGTTTGGCCGCACGTTGCGTGCAGCGGCTTACCCGATCGGCGTCTATCCGGACGAGATCGCCGAACTGGCCAAGGCGGGTGAGCGCGGCAAGCCGGTGCGCACGATGAAGGCTACGCTGCATTCGCGCAAGCTGATCATGAGCGTGGACCGTCTCGACTACTCGAAAGGGCTGGTGGAGCGTTTTCGCGCGTTCGAGCGTCTGCTGGAACACGCGACCGCGCAACGCAACAAGGTGTCGTTCTTGCAAATCGCGCCGCCGACACGCGCCGACATGCATGCCTATCAGGACATCCGTCTGCAGCTGGAAGGGGAATCGGGCCGCATCAACGGACGTTTCGCGGAGCTGGACTGGACGCCAATCCTGTACATCCATAAGCAATATGAACGCTCGGTGCTCGCCGCGCTCTTTCGTACGGCGCATGTTGGCTACGTCACGCCGCTGCGCGACGGCATGAATCTGGTCGCCAAAGAGTACGTGTCGGCGCAGGACCCGGAGAATCCGGGCGTGCTTGTGTTGTCACGTTTCGCGGGCGCGGCGCAGGAGCTGGACGGTGCGCTGATCGTCAATCCGGTGGATATCGACGGCATGGCCGATGCGCTTGCAAGAGCGCTCGACATGCCGCTCGCGGAGCGCCAGGCGCGTAATCGAGACATGATGGCGCAGTTGCGGGAGAACAATGTCTCGGTCTGGCGCGACAATTTCATGCGTGACTTGCAGAGCGCCGGTGGTGCAACCCGCACCAGGAGCGGGCGGGCGCGTACCGCTTCGGGGAAGAAGACCGCGCGCGAGGTTCTCGCGAGCTAGCTACGGTGAGCCGGTTCTAATCGGGAAAACGAAAAAAAGCCGCTTGAAAAAGCGGCTTTTTTCTTTGACTAAACGCGTTTCTCTAGACGGCGCGCGGCTCAGATAACGTGCTGTTCGTCGACTTTCTTTCCGCCCACATGCAGGGTGGCGCCCTTGCCGTATTGCTTCGACAGCAGGTCGCGATACAGACCGGGACGCAGGCGCAACTCTTCGGGACTGCCGTCGTCGATCACCTTGCCGGCGCTCATCACGATAATGCGGTCGAAGTTGTTGAGCGTCGACAGGCGGTGCGCAATGGCGATCACCGTGCGGCCTACCATCAGCCGGTCGAGCGCCTTCTGGATCGCTTCTTCGGATGCGCTGTCGAGCGCCGACGTGGCTTCGTCGAGCAGCAGGATCGGCGCGTTCTTCAGGATCGCGCGTGCAATCGCGATCCGCTGACGCTGTCCGCCCGACAGCTTCACGCCGCGGTCGCCGACGATCGTATCGAAGCCTTCCGGCATGGCTTCAATGAAGTCGGTGCAGCGGGCCTCGCGCGCCGCAGCCAGCACTTCTTCGCGGCTCGCTTCAGGGCGGCCATACGCAATGTTCTCGTACACCGTGCGATGGAACAGCGAAATGTCTTGCGGCACCAGCGCGATCGCATGGCGGAGGCTGTCCTGCGTGATGGTGTTGATGTCCTGACCGTCGATTTTGATCGAACCGCCTTGCGTTTCGTAAAAGCGCTGCAGCAAGGCGAGCACGGTCGACTTGCCCGCGCCCGACTTGCCGATCAGACCGACTCGCTGGCCCGGCTCGATATGCAGGTCGAAATGGTCGAGGATCGGCCGGCGGCGCGGATAGGCGAACGTCACGCTTTCGAAGTCGACGCGGCCGCCCTGCGGCACGAGCTCGGTCGCGCCGTCGCGGTCGGGCATGCCATGCGGTTCGAGCAAGGTGCGCACGGCTTCCGCGAGACGGGCCACGTGCTGCGTGACGTCCACCAGCGCGACCGCGAGATCGCGCGTGCCGTGCAGAATAGTGAAGCCGAGCGAGCTGACCAGCACGATGTCGCCCGACGTCGCTTTACCTTGATCCCACAGCACGAGCGCCCAGCCCAGCAGGCCGGCCGACAGCAGCGCGGTGATCACGGCGTGCAGCAGACGCAGCTTTTCCAGATAAAGCAGGCTTTGCTGACGCGCGTCCATCTCGGCCTTGACCGTCGCACCGAAGCGCTGCTGTTCGCGAAACGTCATGCCGAAGGCGCGCACGAGGCCCATGTTGCTGATGACGTCGACGAGTTCGCCGTCGACCGAGGCCGCCTTGGTCGCGAAATGGTGGTGGCGCGCCGAACCGCGGCCGGCAAGCTTGTACAGCACGACCGACAGAATGGCCGAGCACAGCATCAGGCCGCCGGCCATCAGCGGGTTCACCGCGATGATCATGAAGATCGCGCCGAGCACGGCGATGCACGGCGGCAGCACGTTCCAGGCGGTCGTGTTCTCGGCGGTGTAGACCGCATTCGACGTCGCGGTGATCCGGCTGGCCAGCATGCCGGGCTGCTTCTCCGAGTAGTAGGTCGGTGAGTGTCCGCTCAGATACTGGAACAGGTCGCGCCGCAAGTCGCCGGTCACGGCGACAAAAGTGTGGGCGGCGACCCAGCCGCCGACGCGCCACAGCAGATTGTCAGCGGCGATCAGCCCGACCAGGATCGCAAAAGCGCCCCACAGCGGCCCCGGATGATGCCGGCCAGCGCCGAGCACATCGATGAGATGCTTGATCGCATATTGCGAAGCGAGCGCACAGCCCACGGCCGCTATCACGCTGCACAGCACGGTCGCATGAGCGAGCGGGTGACGGCGGATAAAGCGGAAAAGGAACGCAAGGGGCCGATGCGCATAGCTCGCGAGCTTGGCGTTCTGGGCGTTGCGCTGGGCGATGGTCAAATGTTCCAATTGATCGTGAGGTTGATAAGGTTCGGGGGTGTGCATGCAAAGCGTGGGCCACGCGAAAAGATTCGCGGCGAAGCCAATGCTTCGCATTGTAAACATGCAAAAGCGATTGCGCCCTGTGTAACCGGGCTTTTGGCGCGATAGATGTCGCGATGGACGTCCGCGACCTACTTCTTGCTCGACTCACTGCAGCGGCAGTGGTTCACGCGGTCGGGGAATGTTTTCGAGATATAATTACAAATTGCATTCAGCCGGGACTCTGCATTCTCTTCAACGGGTACCGGCAAGATTGATGCGAGAACTTACAAGATCCCGCGTGCGAACCAGGGACAGCCGCAGATGGCGGCCAGTCGCTACTGTAGAACTGTCTTGTAAAACAAGGGTTTGCAAAGTGTATCCCCCTTGTAACAACGTAAAGACTTTGAAATGTTGTGGTGCAGCGTGAAGCTCGGCATCGATAATGCATGCGCTCTATGCCCCACGCGGAATTTTCTGACAGTTTGTCAACGTCCGTGTTGTTTGTGCGTTTACCGCACAGGCATGAACGGTGAGCACCGTTCGGGCTCTCTAACCTGAAGCGATCTATCGCAGGATTTCTCGAAAGAATAAGGCCCGCGCCGGCATGTCCAGCCCGGCTGACCTGGCGAGCAAGCGAGTCGCTTTTACCAAACGCAGTACTTTTGCCGGTTTTTTACGAGGAGTTCTTCATTATGCGAATCGCACAAATCGCTCCGTTGCACGAGGCGGTTCCTCCCAAGCTGTACGGTGGTACGGAACGTGTGGTGTCCTATCTGACCGAAGCGCTGGTCGAGCAGGGCCACGACGTCACGCTCTTTGCGAGCGGCGATTCGCAAACCTCGGCGAAGCTCGAAGCGTTCTGGCCGCAGGCGCTGCGCCTCGACCCCACCATTCGCGACGTGATGGCGCCGCACATGCTGCTGCTCGAGGAAGTGCGCCGCCGTGCGGACGAATTCGACGTGCTGCATTTCCACATCGACTATTACCCGTTTTCGCTGTTCGCACGCCAGCCCGTGCCGTTCGTGACCACGCTGCACGGCCGTCTCGACCTGCCGGAATTGCAGCCGATCTTCAACACGTTCAAGGACGTGCCGGTCGTGTCGATCTCGGACAACCAGCGCATTCCGCTGCCGCAGGCTCACTGGCTGCAAACCGTTTATCACGGCCTGCCGGAAAACCTGCTCACGCCGATCAAGGACGTGAAGCCGAGCTATCTGGCGTTCCTTGGCCGCATTTCGCCGGAAAAGCGTCTGGACCGTGCGATCCGCATCGCCGAACAGGTCGGCATGCCGATCAAGGTCGCGGCCAAGCTCGACAAGGCTGACCGTGCGTACTACGACGAAGTCATCAAGCCGCTCATGGCGCTGCCGCACGTCGAATATATCGGCGAAATCAGCGAAGCGGAAAAGACGGAGTTCCTCGGCAACGCGCACGCGCTGCTGTTCCCGATCGACTGGCCGGAGCCCTTCGGTCTCGTGATGATCGAGGCAATGGCTTGCGGTACGCCGGTGATCGCGTTCAATCGCGGTTCGGTGCCGGAAGTGATCGAAAACGGCGTGTCGGGCTTTGTCGTCGAAGACGAAATCAGCGCTGTCGCAGCGGTCAAGCGTCTGCATACGCTGCCGCGCGAAACGGTGCGCAAGGCGTTCGAAGCACGCTTCTCGTCGAAGGTCATGGCGCAGAACTATGTCGCCACGTACGAAGAGCTGCTGCGTCGGAAGCACCGTACCGTGCTGCGTGAAGTCAACGCGAACTGATTGAGCCGGGCCGGGTAGCTCCGGTCCGGGAACGGGCTTGCTGGGAGGAGCGTCTTCTACGCGTCTCGCCAGCGCCCGGCAACGCCCCGCGCGCAAGCCGCTCGCGGGGCGTTGTTGCATCCACGCCGCGTTTTTCGCGTTCCGCGATGCAAAGTAAGCGGTTCAGGCACGCGGCGGCGAGCCGGGCTTCGTAATATCCCTATAATGGCCGTGCCGCGAAATTGGCTGCGGCGCCGCCGACGACAGGAGGATGCCTTGGCGAGAACGAAAGAGACGCGTGCGAATGCCGCGCCCGGCGCCGGAACGATTTTCGCGTTACGCGCTATCGGTCTCGTGCTTCTCGCCCGCTGGCTGTTTTCCATGTCGGAGATGGATCTGACCGCGTCGCTGTCGGCCATGGCGTCCTCGCCATGGGCGTGCATCAACCTGGTCTTCCTGTTCCTGCTCATTTTTCTTCCTGGCGCACGCGCGGTCGCAGAGCGTCCTTTTCATCCGCTGCCGCAATGGCTGCGGCAAGCGCTGCGCCTCTTCGCATTCCTGGGATTTCTGTTCGCGATGTGGTCGGTCAGCGCCTTTGCGGTAAGCGCCGGCTGGCGCCGTGCCGCGCAAGCCGTGGCGGCGACCAACGGCTGGCTGTTGGCGGCGCCCGCGCTGTACGCGGCCGTTCTGTGGATCTGCCGTCCGCGCGCGCTGTGGCGCACCAACATTGCTGCGCGCCGTTTTGCGATCGGCCGCTACGCCGTCTCGCTCGATCCGCTTACGCGCACAGTCAGCGTATGGGCCGAGCGTCGCAAGGTGGGGCAGTACGACGCGCGCGAACTCTCCGTGCGCTGGGCGGACGTGGCAGGCACGCGCTCTGCGACGGCGCCCACGCCGGTCATCGCGCTCCATGTCGCCGGTGACACTGGCGCCGGCGTTGTGTCGTCAGGTCCGAGCGGCGCTCCGTCGCTTGCTCGAGCCGCGTTTGGCCGGCGTCCGAAAATCGAGTTGCTGTGGGATTCGCCCGCGGCGGCCGGTCACAACCGGCAAACCGTATTTCGCGCGGCTCTGACGACCGAAGGGGATCGCGTCGCCGCACGCGCGCTTGACAGCACGTTGCGGCAGGTCTGAGGCAGAGGTTTTGTGCAGTCGGTCACATGCAGTGACGGTTGCGCGCGTTGTAAAGTAAGCCGTGGTCGATAATGAAACAACGATGCCGCCCGTACTGACGGCGGGCGAGTGAAACAACAATCGATGTGCCGTGTCGTTTGCAGGAGTCGCTATGCTGGTTCGCTGGTTGCTTGCCGCTCTTCATCTGCTCGCTTATGGCTTCGCACTTGCGTCGATTCTGCGGCGCACGTGGGCGCTGCGCCGTGCCGCGGTGCCAGCGGCGCTCCGCTCGGTATTCCGGGCCGATACACGCTGGGGCCTCTCCGCACTCGTGTTGATCGTTACCGGCTTGATGCGCGTTTTCGGCACGTATGAGAAGGGCGCCGATTACTATCTCCACGAGCCGCTCTTTCACGTCAAGATGACGCTGCTCGTGATAATCCTCGTGCTGGAAGTTCCGTCGATGCTGGCGTTAATGCGCTGGCGCGCATCGATACGAAAAGGCGCTGCGCCGGAGCTGCAAAACGCGCGTCGCTATGCGCATTTGAGCGTGATTCAGACTGTGTTGCTCGTGTTGATGGTCTTTGCGGCAACCGGTATGGCGCGCGGCATCGGTTTGCCCTCGGGCGCGGTGTAACGATAGCGGCGTGTCTTGCGGAATATGCCTTGTACAAAGACATATTCCGCAAGACACGCCGCATCTTTCCCTCTTCAGTCATTGACCAGCAGGCTTGAATCGTCCACGGCGTGGCTGCGCGCGCGGGGCCGTTCGTGCGATGCCGGCGCTTCATTCAAGCCCTTGATCAGCTCCAGCGCCTGACGCTCGAACAGACGCCGGTAGAGTCCGTTCTCCAGTCGGATCAGCGCCTCGTGGCTGCCTTCTTCGATTACCTTGCCCTTGTCGAGCACGAGCAAGCGGTCGAGCGCGCGCACCGTCGACAGGCGGTGTGCCACGACGAGCGTCGTGCGGCCTTGCATCAGCCGCTCCATCGCCTGCTGGATCAGCACTTCGCTTTCGCTGTCGAGGCTCGACGTGGCTTCGTCCAGAATCAGGATGGGTGCATCCGCCAGAAACGCCCGCGCGATCGCCACGCGTTGGCGCTCGCCTCCCGAGAGCTTGATGCCGCGCTCGCCGACCAGCGTGTCGTAAGCATTGGGCAGCGCGCTGATGAAGTCGTGCGCGTTCGCGAGTCGCGCCGCGTGTTCGATCTCGGCGCGGCTCGCGTCCGGACGTGCATACGCGATGTTTTCCGCGAGCGAACGGTGAAACAACACCGGCTCCTGCTGCACGATGGCGATCTGGCTGCGTAACGACGTCTGCCTGACTTGCGCGATGTCCTGACCGTCGATCGTGATGCGGCCTTCTGACACGTCGTAAAGACGCTGAATCAACTTGATGAAGGTCGTCTTTCCCGAACCCGAATGGCCGACCAGCCCGACGCGTTCTCCGGGCGCAATGCGCACGGAGAAGTCGCGATAGAGCGGCGTGGCGTCCGCGCCATAATGAAACGTCACGTGCTCGAAGCGGATCTCGCCTTTGCCGATGACGATCGGACCGGCGGCGGGGCGATCTTCGATGCCGAGCGGCTGACGCTCCAGCGAGACGAGTTCTTCCATGTCGTTAACCGAGCGTTGCAAGTTGCGAATGTGCATGCCGACCTCGCGCAGGTAGCCTTGCAGCATGAAGAACATCGTCAGCGCGAAAGTGATGTCGCCGACGCTCGCCTCACCGCGCAACCACAGTAGCAGCGCGGCGCCGAGAATCGCGGTCTGAATCGCCACCAGCATCGCGCCTTGCACGCCGCCGTTGATCGTGCCGCGAATCCACGTGCGGCGCGTGCGGTTGCGCCACTTGCCGATTACACGCGCAAGTAGCAACTCCTCGCGCTCTTCGGCGCCGAAAGCCTTGACCACACCGTTGCAGCTGACCGCGTCCGCGAGCGCGCCGCCCATGCGCGTGTCCCACGCGTTGGCGAGGCGCGCGGCCGGCGCCACGAAGCCGAGCGACAGCGCGACAGTTACCGCGATATAGAGCAGCGAGCCGACGCCGACCACCGCGCCCATCATCGGCCAACGCCAGCCGAGCAGCAGCGTCGCGCCCACCAGCATGACGAGCGACGGAAACAGCGCGATCAGCAGCGTGTCGTTCAGCAGATCGAGCGCCCACATTCCACGCGTGATCTTTCGCACCGTGGAGCCGGCAAAGCTGTTGGCATGCCAGTCGGTTGAAAAGCGTTGCACGCGATGGAAGGCGTTCGCGGCGATCTCACTCATCATCTTCAACGTCAGCTTGATGATGTTGAAGTACATGGCCTGCCGAAGCAAAGTGGCGCCCAGTCCCAGCGCGGCCAGAACGCAGAAGGCCGTGATGGCTGCATGCCATGCGCTCGCACGCGCGGCCGGGCCGGATGCGATGGCGTCGACGAGGTGGCCGGCGAACATCGGCGTGAGCACGTCCGCCACGGCGGAGAGCATGACAAGCGCGGAAATGACGACAATGCGCCACGGCTGTTGAGCCCAGTGCCGGAAGGTGAAGCCGAGGACATCCTTGAACGCTTGCCCGCGAAAGTCGAGTTTTTTTCTGGTCATTTGCGACAACCCGTTCGCGCATGGCGCACCGGGGTTCCAGTCAGAAGCGAGGTGGATAGACAGTCGAAGCGCGCCGCTTAACGGCAATGGAACTGCTGGCAATGAAACTGCTGGCAATAAGCCTGCGGACTTGGCTGCGAACTATCTGGGATTGCGCGGAGCGCCTTTTCAGGCCGACTTGCGCGGTCGACGAGTCAACGTCGTGGGACCATGTCAGGGATGGCCATATGCACTGCGAACATGTGACGCCTCCCTGTAGTCAATGAGGTGGAGAGAGTAGACGGGGCGAATGCCCGAAAGCCGACTATATCAGCACTGTTTTGCCGCCGCAATCGACGAGGTTTCGTTGTTGACTCGCACGCACACCGTGGTGCCGACGACAGATATCGGCATGCAAGCAGCGAGAAATACAATGACGAGGCAAGCCGGACGTGACGAAACTGAAAACACAAAACGCAAAACACAAAAAGGAAAAGGGCTTACGCATTGCTGCGTAAGCCCTTTTTTCTTCGGTGATCGACACACCAAAATTCTGGTGGGTAGTACTGGGATCGAACCAGTGACCCCTGCCGTGTGAAGGCAGTGCTCTACCGCTGAGCTAACCACCCGAAGAGAACGAGATTATGCCGGGGATTTTCGAGCTCGTCCAGCACTTTTTAAGCAGCTTGCTCATCCGACACGGGCACGGGTTCGAGGCGCCACACGCTCGTGCCTTTGATCGCTTTGTCGAGGCCGTCCAGAACCGCCTGGTGCGCGGCGAGTTCTTCGTCGCTCGCGGCAATCACGACGAGGTCCAGCGAGTCGATGGCCACGCGCGGCGCATGCGCTTCGCCGCTGCCGTGCGATTCGCCAAGCATGTCGATGACAAGGCTTTCCTGGCCGCGTGTCATCGCCAGATAGACCTCGGCGAGCAGTTCCGAGTCGAGCAGCGCGCCGTGCAGCGTGCGGTGCGCATTGCTGATGCCGAAGCGGTCGCACAAAGCGTCGAGTGAATTGCGCTTGCCGGGGAACATCTGCTTCGCGCGCGCGAGCGTGTCGATGATCTCGCCGCAATAGGTGCTGACGGGCGGTAGGCCGAGCAACGCGAACTCGGCGTCGAGGAACCCGATGTCGAACGGCGCGTTGTGGATGATCAGGTCCGCGTCCTGAATGAAGTCACGAAACTGGTCGGCGATCTCGGCGAACTTCGGCTTGTCGCTCAGGAACTCGGTGGTCAGCCCGTGGACCGCCAGTGCGCCGGGATCACTGTCGCGCTCGGGGTTGATGTAGAAGTGCAGATTGTTGCCGGTGAGGCGCCGGTTCACCAGTTCGACGCAACCCAGTTCGAGGATGCGGTCGCCGGTTCGGGCATTCAGGCCGGTTGTTTCAGTATCGAGGATAAGTTGACGCATGTTGGGTTAGCTTTGCCTCAGAAATTGCAGCCGAAAATTTTGCGGGGAGAACATGGTCGCGCGGCCTGGCGGCCGACGGTCACAATTCCGCGAGCGACGCGACGCCACGATTCGCAAGCTGGTCCGCGCGTTCGTTTTCCGGGTGCCCGTTATGCCCGCGCACCCAGCGCCATTCGATCTCATGTTGCGCGACGAGCGCGTCGAGCCGCTTCCACAAATCGGCGTTTTTCACCGGTTGCTTTGCGGCGGTGACCCAGCCTTTCTTTTTCCAGCCGTGAATCCACTCGCTGATGCCTTTCTGCACGTACTGCGAGTCGGTGTGCACAACAGCTTTGCACGGACGCTTCAGCGCCTCGAGCGCGGATATCACGCCCATCAGTTCCATGCGATTGTTGGTGGTATTCGCTTCGCCGCCGAACAGCTCTTTTTCCTGATCGCCGAAGCGCAGCAGCGCGCCCCAGCCGCCCGGGCCGGGGTTGCCCTTGCAGGCGCCGTCGGTGTAAATGTCGATGATGTTTGCTGTCATTGAGTATGGTTGCGTGTGTTCGGTGTAGCGGCGGGCGCGAGGCCCGCGGCGAGGACGGGCTTTTTCACCTTGAGTGGTCCGACGAGGCGCATGCCGCGCACGCGCTTGATCGCCTTGATCATGTAGGTCGCGCCGAAGATCGGCCACCAGCGGTCGCCGGCGGCTTCCATGAAGCCGTAGCGGGAGAGCCACTGATCGCTGTCGAGCGGCGGACGATAGCAGCCGAAGCGTCCGCGTTCAAGGTCGAAACCGAGCAGCTTGATCCAGTCTTTCAGACGCGTGAAGGCGATCAGATCGACAGCGGCGGGCACGAACGGCCGGCCCGTCATCTTGCCGACCGATTGCCGCGCGCCCCACAGCGAAAGCGAGTTGAAGCCGAGAATGATCAGCTGGCCTTCGGGCATCAGCACGCGCTCGGCTTCGCGCAGCAGGCGGTGCGGATCGCTCGTGAATTCGAGCGTGTGCGGCATCACGATCAGATCGACGCTTTGCGCTTCGAACGGCAAATCCAGCAGGTCGCACCAGACCGCGCTGCGTCCGGCGGGCGAGGGCAGCGGCGCCGGCGCTGGTCCGCCGCGCATGGGGCCGTTGCCCGGGGCGCTTCTCAATCCGTCTCTCAGACCGTCTCTCAAGCCGTCCATCGAGCCATTTCCGGCAAGTGCCAGAGCGCGCGGGAAACTATAAGGTGCACTCGCACCGCTCGCGGCGTCGAGCACGAGCCCGCGACAGGGCATGCGGTTTTCGCGCAACGCGTCGAGCTGCGGCAGGCCGAGTTGCAGCGCGTGGTAGCCGAAAACGTCCGACACCACACGGTCGAGCTGCGTCTGTTCCCATTCCAGCACGTAGCGGCCGGGCGGCGAATCCGTCCAGGCGGGCCAGTCTATAATCGCTCGGTCAGTCATATCAAAGAATGCGTCGCCTATGAATGCGCTCGAGTACGTACCGGTCCCGGCGTTTGAAGACAATTACATCTGGGTCGTTTCCGACGGATACCATGCGGTAGTCGTCGATCCGGGTGAAGCCGCTCCCGTTCGCGCCTATCTGGCGAGGCGCGGTTGGCGACTGAGCGCTATTTTACTCACGCACCATCATCAAGACCACGTCGGCGGGGTAGCCGATCTGCTGAATGGCCAGGCCGTTCCCGTCTACGGGCCCGCTGGCGAAGCGATCGGGCATCTCACGCACCGTCTGAAACATGGCGATCGCGTGACGATCGCTGCGCCCGCGCTCGATTTGAGCGTACTCGAGGTCCCGGGCCACACGAGTGGCCACATCGCTTATTTTCAGGCGGCGGACCCGGGCGGCACACCGCATGTGTTCTGTGGCGACACGCTGTTCGCCTGCGGGTGCGGGCGACTCTTCGAAGGCACGCCGAGCCAGATGCTCGCATCGCTCGACTCGCTCGCGGCGTTGCCCGGCGCGACCGAAGTGCACTGCGCGCACGAGTACACGCTGTCCAACATCCGCTTCGCGCTCGCTTGCGATCCAGACAACGACGAACTGCTTGCCTGGCGCGACAAGGCGAGCGATCTGCGGGCTCGCAAGGTGCCCACGCTGCCGACCACGATCGCCCACGAGCGCGCCGTGAATCCCTTCCTGCGTGCCGACAATCCCGCCATTCAGACGACCTTGCGGGAGCAGTTGCATGCCGACGTACCCGACCGGCTGGCGTCGTTTACATTGATGCGCGAGTGGAAAAACCGCTTCCGGTAACCGGGTTCGTCTCGGGCGCTTCCTCAAGCGAAGAATCGGAAGAATTCGCCAAGCCCTAGATTTGCTTGATATTTTGGTCAATTTCCGATTGACGTAGACGTTACGGTTTCGTACTATCGGCTGCAAATTCCAGCCCTTGTGGAAGCCGAGACGTTCATGCGATTTATCTTTAGTGCGTTGCTGGTCCTGACGCTCGCCGCCTGCGCGAGCCAGGGACCAACGACGAGCAGCCCCACCACCGCAACAAATCCCGCCAGCCAGCAAGCCGTAGCCGACGCACTCCGCAAGACAGCCACCGCCAAGGAAACCATCAATGTCGACCAGGGCTCCGTCACGCAGTTGACGAGCGCCGACGCCGATTTATGGGGCCGCATTCGCCGTGGTTTCCAGATGCCGGATCTGCAAACGGACCTCGTCGACATGCAGGTCAACTGGTACGCGCAGCGTCCCGATTACGTGCAGCGCATGACTGAGCGCTCGCAGAAATACCTGTATCACATCGTCGAAGAGCTCGAGGCGCGCCATATGCCGACCGAGCTCGCGTTGCTGCCGTTCATCGAATCGGCGTATAGCCCGCAGGCGTTGTCGGTGGCGAAAGCGGCCGGCATGTGGCAATTCATGCCGGGCACCGGCCGCACGTACAACCTCAAGCAGAACATGTGGCAGGACGAGCGCCGCGACGTGCTGGCGTCCACCAGTGCCGCGCTCGACTATCTGTCACGTCTGCACGACATGTTCGGCGACTGGCAACTGGCACTCGCTGCGTACAACTGGGGCGAGGGCAATGTGCAGCGCGCAATTGCGCGCAATGAAGCGGCGGGCTTGCCGACAGACTATCTGAGCCTGCGCATGCCCAACGAAACGCGCAACTACGTGCCGAAGCTGCAGGCGGTCAAGAACATCGTGTCGAACCCGCAAATGTACGGGCTCGCGTTGCCGTCGATCCCGAACCACCCGTATTTCGTGACCGTCACCACGTCGCACGATATCGACGTGGACATGGCCGCCAAACTGGCTAATCTCTCGCTCGACGAATTCCGTTCGTTGAACCCGTCGTTCAGAAAGCCGGTGATTCTGGGTGCTACGCAGCCGCAAATCCTGCTGCCGTTCGACAACGCGAGCGCGTTCGAGCGCAATCTGAAAACGTACTCGGGTTCGCTGTCGTCGTGGACCACGTATACGGTTACCGAGCGTTCGGCGCCGGCGGCCATCGCGCAAAAGATCGGTGTCGATGCCGACACGCTCATGGAAGTCAACAAGATTCCGGTCGGCATGCGTCTGAAGCCGGGTTCAACCATCGTCGTGCCGCGCGGTTCGGATGACGACGAGGACATCAGCGCGGACGTCGCCGAAAGCGCCGTGCTCGCTATGGAGCCCGACGTTCCCGATACCCGCAAAATGCTGATCCGCGTGCGCCGCAATCAGTCCATGGCGGCTATCGCGTTGCGTTATGGCGTATCCGTCGGGCAGTTGAAGTCGTGGAACCGCACGCATCGGGATAGCGTGACGCGCGGGCAGGTCATCGTGCTGCACGTGCCGGTCGGCAGGACTGTTCCGAGCGAACCGGGTCCCGAACGTATCGCGACCGACGTCCAGGGCGGCGGTGTCCAGAAGATCGGCACGCGCGTGGGCGGCTCTAAAAGCGAATCTCGCAACGACACAAAGAAGGGACGCGGCCACTCCGCTGTAGTGAAGGCGTCCGAGCCGGTTGCCAAGGCCGGCAAATCGAAAGCGTCTGTCGCGCCTGCTGGCAAAGTGACCAAAGTGTCGGCTTCCACGTCGAGCAAGGCAAAGAAGAGCAAGTGAAGGCGGTGGCAATCAGGGCCCTGACCGGGCCCCTTGCCTTTGGGGCTCCTCCAGCCGGTTCGCTGCGAACGTATTCCCGTTTCATTGACGCCGTCACCCTGTGGTGACGGCGTTTTCCATTTGCGGGGCCGGCGGCGGACATAGCCGAATTCCGATATCGTTCGTCATTTGGCCTGCGGCCAACCGGATATTGAGCGTATGTCGTCGACCCAGTTGCGCGTCTTTCTGCTGTTTTCTGCCGGTTATTTCGTGTCCTATGTGTTCCGGGGCGTCAATCTCGGTTTTGCGCCGTTTATCACCCACGACCTCGGGTTGTCCGCGGCTGATCTTGGCGTGCTGACCAGTCTGTACTTTCTCGGCTTCGCGGGCGCGCAAATCCCGGCCGGCGTATTACTCGACCATTTTGGCGCGCGGCGCGTGACGGCAGTCACCTTGCTGTTTGCCGCCGCGGGAATCTGGGTGTTCGGCGCGGCCCACAGCCTCGGAATGATGATGGCGGGGCGGTTGCTCATCGGCGTGGGCGTGTCCGTGTGCCTCGGTGCCGCATTCAAGGCGTTGGCGCAGCATTTCGCATCGGCGCGTCTGCCGCTGATGAACGGTCTCGTGATGGCGATCGGCGGCTTCGGCGGAGTCATGGTCGGCTCGCCGCTCACATGGGTGCTCACCTTCAGCAGCTGGCGCTCGGTTTGCGTTGGCCTGGGTCTGATGACGGTCGCCGTTGCGCTCGCTCAGTGGATTCTCGTTCCAGAGACGAATGAAACCCGTCATCAGGCGAGTATCGGCGCGCAGTTTCAGGGCACGCTGCATATTCTACGGAGCGCCACCTTCTGGAAAATCGCGTCGTTTTCAGTCGTCACGCAGGGCGTTTTCTATGCAATGCAATCGCTATGGGTCGGCGCGTGGCTGCGCGACGTTCAGGGTTTCGCGCCGAAAGAAGCCGCTGCGCTGGTGTCGATTCTTGGTTTCGCGATGATGGCTGGTTGCGTCGGTTTCGGCGCAGCGGCCCGCAGTCTGGAGCGGCGCGGCGTATCGCTGTATGCGTTCTGTGGCATCGGCATGGCTCTGTATGTGTTGACCCAACTGCTGATCGTGTTCAATGCGCCGCTCCCGGCGAGCTTGCTGTGGGCGGCGTACGGAATCTTCGGCGGCACGGGCATTCTCACGTATGCGGTCATGGCGCGCAGCTTTCCGGCGCAGATGACCGGCCGCGTGAACACCACGCTGACATTGATCATTTTTCTACTGATCTTCGGCTTTCAGATCGGCGTGGGCGCCGTGTTGTCGCATTGGCCGGCGAGCGGCGGCCATTATCCGGCGGCCGCTCATCTCGCGGCGTGGGGAATTCTCATCGCGTTTCAGGTGCTCAGCGCAGTCTGGTACATGATTCCGGGGCGCAAGCCGGTGCACGCCGCGGCCCACGCTCAGCAGGACGCATGAGCCTTTTCCGGCGATTTTACGGGAAGCGGCTGAACCGGCACCCTACGGCTCGTACTATCCCGAATCCGGCAACGTAAAACTTGCCGGCTTGCCGTGCGAGCCCGCCCAATAAGGCTTTGACCGGATTGCCGTGGGTCGCGGAGGTGTCGGCATGCCATCTCGGATTTGGAGGGAAGGGCAGTCTCAGGCTATAATTCCGAGGTTTGAGCTTATCAACCCGCACCCTAGCGCCTACCTCTTCCATACCGTTCATCCGCCGCGCGCCACTGGCGTAGCAAGCAGCCCGCACCAAGCCGATCCGTCCACCAAATGGACACATTGGACACCCCGCGCGCGCTTTGCAACGTCAACGGCAGTACGCGAGCGAGTCTGCGCGCGCATCGCATGATGCTGTCCGCTGCGGCTCGCAAACCGGATAGGCAGGTCGGCAACAGGGTGTTCCCCCAAGGAGTCTCCCGTGTTGCCGTCATTTTCTCCCGCTCTGCTCGCGCTCGCCGACGGCACGGTCTTTCGTGGTTATTCGATCGGCGCCCCCGGGCATACCATTGGCGAAGTGGTGTTCAACACCGCTATCACCGGCTATCAGGAAATTCTGACTGACCCGAGCTACGCGCGCCAGATCGTGACCCTCACGTACCCGCATATCGGCAACGTCGGCGTGAACGCCGAAGACGTCGAAGCGACGAAAGTCCATGCCGCCGGGCTGATCATTCGCGACCTGCCGGTTCTCGCGTCGAATTTCCGCATGGAGCGCACGCTCACGCAGTATCTGCAGGACGAAGGCGTGGTCGCGATCGCCGGTCTCGACACCCGCAAGCTGACCCGCGTCCTGCGTGACAAGGGCGCTCAGAACGGCGCGATTCTCGCCGGCTCGGACGACGAGGCGAAGGCTATCGAACTCGCACGCTCGTTCCCGGGCCTTGCGGGCATGGACCTCGCGAAGGTCGTGTCGACGAAAGAAACCTACGAGTGGACTCAGACCGAATGGCGTCTGGAAAGCGGCTACGGCAAACAGAATGCGCCGAAGTATCGCGTTGTCGCGTTCGACTACGGCGTCAAGTACAACATCTTGCGCATGCTCGCTGAGCGTGGCTGCCACGTGACCGTGCTGCCGGCAGAGGCATCGGCCGCGGACGCGCTCGCGCTCAATCCGGACGGCATCTTCCTGTCGAACGGCCCGGGCGATCCCGAGCCGTGCGACTACGCGATCGCGGCCACGAAGGAACTGATCGAGCGTGGTATTCCTACGTTCGGCATCTGCCTCGGACACCAGATCATGGGCCTCGCGCTCGGCGCCAAGACCGTGAAGATGAAAACCGGCCACCACGGCGCCAACCATCCGGTGAAAGATCTGGACGACGGCCGCGTGATCATCACGTCGCAAAACCACGGCTTCGCAGTGGACGCCGACACGCTGCCGGACAACGCGCGCGTCACGCACGTGTCGCTCTTCGACGGCACGCTGCAAGGCTTCGCGCTGAGCGACAAGCCCGCGTTCTGTTTCCAGGGCCATCCGGAAGCGTCGCCGGGCCCGCACGACATCGCCTATCTGTTCGACCGCTTCACCGCGTTGATGGACACGAAGAAGGCCGGCAAGACCGCGGCGGCATAACGAGCGCGGCCAGAAGCAGCGAGAGGTAAAGCGCGCGCAACGCCCAAGCGGCGCGCGCTGACGGAAAGAATTCAGGAATACATTAGCGAGAGCGTTATGCCCAAGCGGACAGACATCAAGAGCATTCTCATTATCGGCGCGGGTCCGATCATCATCGGCCAGGCGTGCGAGTTCGATTACTCGGGCGCGCAGGCATGCAAGGCGCTGCGTGAGGAAGGCTACAAGGTCATCCTCGTCAACAGCAATCCGGCGACGATCATGACCGACCCGAACACGGCCGACGTGACTTATATCGAGCCGATCACGTGGGAAGTGGTCGAGCGCATCATCGCCAAGGAGCGCCCGGACGCGATCCTGCCGACGATGGGCGGCCAGACCGCGCTGAACTGCGCGCTCGATCTACACGCGCACGGCGTGCTGGAAAAGTACAAGGTCGAGCTGATCGGCGCATCGCCGGAAGCAATCGACAAGGCGGAAGACCGCCAGAAGTTCAAGGACGCGATGACCAAGATCGGTCTCGGTTCGGCCAAGTCGGGCACCGCGCATTCCATGGAAGAAGCGCTGCAGGTTCAGGCGCGCATCGCCGTCGAAACCGGTAGCGGCGGTTATCCGGTCGTGATCCGCCCGTCGTTCACGCTCGGCGGATCGGGCGGCGGCATCGCGTACAACCGTGAAGAATTCGAGGAAATCTGCAAGCGCGGTCTCGACCTGTCGCCCACGCGCGAATTGCTGATCGAAGAATCGCTGCTCGGCTGGAAAGAGTACGAGATGGAAGTGGTCCGCGACAAGAAGGACAACTGCATCATCGTTTGCTCGATCGAAAACCTGGACCCCATGGGCATCCACACCGGCGATTCGATCACGGTCGCGCCGGCTCAAACGCTCACGGACAAGGAATATCAGGTCCTGCGTAACGCGTCGCTCGCCGTGCTGCGCGAGATCGGCGTGGACACCGGCGGTTCGAACGTGCAGTTCTCGATCAATCCGAAAGACGGCCGGATGATCGTCATCGAAATGAACCCGCGCGTGTCGCGTTCGTCGGCGCTGGCGTCGAAGGCGACCGGCTTCCCGATCGCCAAGGTCGCGGCCAAGCTTGCAGTCGGCTACACGCTCGATGAACTGAAGAACGAAATTACCGGCGGCCAGACGCCGGCGTCGTTCGAACCGACGATCGACTACGTCGTCACCAAGATTCCGCGTTTCGCGTTCGAGAAATTCCGCGAAGCCGATTCGCGCCTGACCACGCAAATGAAGTCGGTCGGCGAAGTCATGGCGATCGGCCGCACTTTCCAGGAGTCGTTCCAGAAAGCGCTGCGTGGTCTTGAAGTAGGCGTCGACGGTCTGGACGAAAAGACCGATAACCGCGACGAGATCATCCGCGAGATCGGCGAAGCCGGTCCGGACCGGATCTGGTACGTCGGCGACGCGTTCCGTATCGGCATGACGGCGCAGGAAATTTTCGAAGAGACGTCGATCGACCCGTGGTTCCTCGCGCAGATCGAACAGATCATCCTGAAGGAAAAGGCGCTGGCCGGCCGTACGCTCGCGAGCCTCTCGAAGGAAGAACTGAAGTATCTGAAGCAAAGCGGTTTCTCGGACCGGCGTCTCGCCAAGCTCGTCCGCGCGAAGCCCGCCGAAGTGCGCGCTCGCCGCATTGAACTGAACGTGCGCCCGGTGTACAAGCGCGTCGATACATGCGCGGCCGAGTTCGCCACGAAAACGGCCTACATGTACTCGACCTACGAGGAAGAGTGCGAGGCTAATCCGACGAACAACAAGAAGATCATGGTCCTGGGCGGCGGCCCGAACCGGATCGGCCAGGGCATCGAGTTCGATTACTGCTGCGTGCATGCCGCGCTCGCCATGCGCGAAGACGGCTACGAAACGATCATGGTCAACTGCAACCCTGAAACGGTTTCGACCGACTACGACACGTCCGATCGTCTGTACTTCGAATCGCTGACGCTCGAAGACGTGCTCGAAATCGTCGACAAGGAAAAGCCAGTCGGCGTGATCGTGCAATACGGCGGCCAGACGCCGCTGAAGCTCGCGCTCGATCTCGAAGCGAACGGTGTGCCGATCATCGGCACGTCGCCCGACATGATCGACGCGGCCGAAGACCGCGAGCGTTTCCAGAAACTGCTGCAGGACCTCGGCCTGCGCCAGCCGCCTAACCGCACCGCGCGCGCCGAAGACGAAGCGCTCAAGCTCGCCGACGAAATCGGCTACCCGCTGGTGGTGCGTCCGTCGTACGTGCTGGGCGGCCGCGCAATGGAAATCGTCCACGAGCCGCGCGACCTCGAGCGCTACATGCGCGAGGCCGTGAAAGTGTCGAACGACTCGCCGGTGCTGCTCGACCGCTTCCTGAACGACGCAATCGAATGCGACGTGGATTGCATTTCGGACGGCGAAGCGGTGTTCATCGGCGGCGTGATGGAGCATATCGAACAGGCGGGCGTGCATTCGGGCGACTCGGCTTGCTCGCTGCCGCCGTACTCGCTGTCGGGCGAGACCATTGCCGAACTGAAGCGCCAGACCGGTGCAATGGCGAAGGCGCTGAACGTGGTCGGCCTGATGAACGTGCAGTTCGCGATTCAGCAAGTTCCGCAGGCGGACGGCTCGAAGCAGGACATCATCTACGTGCTGGAAGTGAATCCGCGTGCTTCGCGCACGGTGCCGTACGTGTCGAAGGCGACCAGCCTGCCGCTCGCGAAAATCGCAGCGCGCGCTATGGTCGGTCAAAAGCTTGCGGCACAAGGCGTGACGAAGGAAATCGATCCGCCGTACTTCAGCGTGAAGGAAGCCGTGTTCCCGTTCGTCAAGTTCCCGGCTGTCGATCCCGTGCTCGGGCCGGAAATGCGTTCGACCGGCGAAGTGATGGGCGTCGGCCAAACGTTCGGAGAGGCGCTTTTCAAGTCGCAGCTGGCGGCGGGCTCGCGTCTGCCAGAGTCGGGCACGGTGCTGTTGACCGTGATGGACGCGGACAAGCCGAAGGCCGTCGAAGTCGCGCGCATGCTGCACGAACTCGGCTATCCGATTGTCGCGACCAAGGGCACGGCGGCTGCGATCGAAGCGGCCGGCGTGCCGGTCAAGGTCGTGAACAAGGTGAAGGACGGCCGCCCGCACATCGTCGACATGATCAAGAACGGCGAAATTGCGCTGGTCTTCACGACCGTCGACGAGACGCGCGCCGCGATCGCCGACTCGCGCTCGATCCGCATGAGTGCGCAGGCGAACAAGGTCACGTACTACACGACCATGTCGGGCGCGCGCGCGGCCGTCGAAGGCTTGCGCTACCTGAAGGATCTGGAAGTCTATGATTTACAAGGCTTGCACGCTCGCCTAAACTAAGGCTTCGAGTTCCTGTCCAAGATGTAAGTGCCGCGGTTAAGCGGCGTTCCGCAGGTGCTGTGTCCCGGTTTGTTCCGGGTCGCCGGCTCCCACGGAATGCACTTAACCGCGGTGTTTTTTTACGGCCGCTTTTTGTTTCAAAGCACTCCTCGCATCTGGCTCTTTCGCTTCAGATGCGGCGCGGGGTTCAGCGAACCGGAAGCGGCCCGGCGTTTTCACGAGAGTTGTTTATGAGCACTATTCCATTGACTAAGCGCGGCGCAGACATGTTGCGCGACGAATTGCAGCGCCTGAAATCGGTTGAGCGTCCCGCCGTGATCAACTCGATCTCGGAAGCGCGCGCGCAGGGCGACCTGTCGGAAAACGCAGAATACGACGCAGCGAAGGAAAAGCAGGGTTTTATCGAGGGCCGCATCGCAGAAATCGAATCGAAGCTCGCCGGCGCTCAAGTGATCGATCCGTCCAAAGTGGACGCGGATGGCCGCGTGGTGTTCGGCGCAACGGTCGAACTTGAAGATCTCGCCTCGGGCGCTTCGGTCAAATATCAGATCGTAGGCGACGACGAAGCGGATATCGACCACGGCCTCATTTCCATCAGCTCGCCGATTGCGCGCGCACTGATCGGCAAGTCGGAAGGCGACGTGGCGTCGGTGCAGGCGCCCGGCGGCGTGCGCGAGTACGAAATCATCGCAGTTAGCTACGTTTGAGGGCCACTCCGGTGTCCCTGATGCCGCATCGGATTTTCCGTCTGCTGACGGTGGTGTGGGTCGGTAGCCTGCTGACTATCGGCTATGCCGTCGCGCCTGTGCTGTTCACTTCGCTCGACCGGACAACGGCGGGCGCAGTGGCCGCGCAGCTGTTTCGCGTCGAAGGGGTGCTCGGCGCCGTGTGCGGCATTTTGCTGCTCGGCCTCGCGAACGTGGTGATCCGGCGCGGCGGCAACGCGTATCGCCGGTTGCGCTGGCTTGTCGCGGGAATGCTGGTGTGCGTGCTGGTTGGTTATTTCGCGCTGCAGCCGTTCATGAATGCGATGCGTATCGCTGCGGTCGAAGCGGGCACCGATGTCGGCCATTCCGCCTATGCTGCGCGCTTCGGCATGCTGCACGGCGTTTCGAGCCTGTTCTATCTGATTGAAAGCCTGCTCGGCCTGGTTCTGATCTGGAAGCTGCCGCTGGGCGAGGGCGCTGGTTCAGTACAGCAGGGCGCCCCCGATGTTTCGGGCAAAGTGACAGGCTAAAGCACCGGCTGGAGGGCTGCTGCTGTGGTGTGGCGCTCGCTTGTGCTGCGGCGCGCCAGGCGAAGAGCGCTGCCAAACCTTGAAGTCAAAGCTGGCCGCAGGCAATAGGCGCGGAGCTCGCCGCACCTTTCATACGTTTGCTTATTTCGACTGATGCGCGCGCTTGGCGCTTGTTTGCCGCTTTTTCGCGCGTTTGATGTTGCCGCCTTGCGTGACGCGTTCGTTCCCGCGCACCAGCACTGCTTTCGCCTTGGGTTTGCGCATGGGCACTTCGCTAGGCTTCACAACTTTGACGACGCGCGGCGCGCGGCCCTTGGCGGGCTTGGCTTCGACAGCGGCTTCGCGGGCGCTCGGCAATGCGCCGCGCTTGCTCTTTACCGCGGGTTGCGCTGCGGCCTCCGGCTTCCAGATAACCAGCAGCTTGCCGATATGCTGGATCGGCGCGGCGTTCAGCGTGTCGCAGATCTGTTCGTAAATGGCGATGCGTTCTTCGCGTTCGTCGCCGAACACGCGAATCTTGATCAGCTGATGAGCGGCAAGGTGAACCTTGATCTCGGCGAGCACGGCGTCGGTCAAACCTTCGGCGCCGACGAGCACGACCGGTTTGAGCGCATGTGCCTGGGAGCGCAACTCGGCGCGTTGGTCGGAAGAGACTTTGAGGGCGGGCATGTGAAGTGGGAGACTCGACTAAAATGGCAGCGCCTGCGTGGCCTATCCCGTCTTTCGATTGATTCGGTTTGGGCGCAATCGGGATACGAGTGGGACAGTACGGCAGGCGGCGCGTCAGGACAACAGAATCGCGGATAACTGCCGGTTTTTGGCGGTCGCCGCGCGAATTAACCGCGTATTATCCGCTAAAGCGTGACATGACGCAGCAAGAGTTCAACGTTTAATGGCAAAAAACAAGTTCAACACGGCGTGGTTGCATGACCACATCAACGATCCTTACGTAAAGATGGCGCAGCGCGAAGGCTACCGCGCCCGCGCAGCGTACAAGCTGAAGGAAATCGACGAGCAGGACAAGCTGATCCGCCCGGGGCAGGTCATCGTCGATCTGGGCTCCACGCCGGGCAGTTGGAGCCAGTATGCGCGCAACAAACTCGCCAAAGGGTCGCGGCGCGACGCCGAGCGCGAAGGCGGGATCGACGGCACAATTATCGCGCTCGACGTGCTGCCAATGGAGCCGGTCGCCGACGTCCACTTCATTCAGGGCGACTTTCGCGAAGACTCGGTGCTGGCCCAGTTGGAAGAATTAGTGGGAGAGCGCCAGGTGGACCTTGTAATTTCGGATATGGCGCCCAACCTGTCAGGCGTGGCCTTGGCGGATGCGGCGCGAATCGAGCATTTGTGCGATCTCGCGCTGGAATTCTCGCAGAATCACCTGAAACCGGATGGAGCCCTTTTAGTCAAATGCTTTCACGGCAGTGGTTACAGTCAGATTGTCGAAAAGTTCAAGCGCCAGTTCAAGGTGGTGGCTGCCCGCAAGCCGAAGGCTTCGCGGGACAAGTCGTCAGAAACGTTTATTTTGGGTAAGCATTTGAAGCGCCCCGCGTAGGGCGGCCCGCGTAGGGCGAGCTGCGTGGGGCCTGCAGAATGGTTCAGCGTCTGTCCATAAATGTGCTGATGACGGTGGAAATTTGCACCGTTACAGCCAGCTACGCTATTTCTGTGGTAGCGAAACCTTATGGCAGGGGTCTGCGGACTGGATTAGAATGCTTTCGTGGTGCCGCAAGGCAAATGTAGGCGCCCGTCTAAGTGAAGGAGTGGTGCTTTGAACAACAATATGTTTTCGAAAGCAGCAGTGTGGCTGGTTATCGCACTGGTGCTATTTACGGTGTTCAAGCAGTTCGACAAGCCCCGTGTCCAGGAAGGCGTTTCCTATTCGCAGTTCATGGACGACGCGAAGAACGGCAAAGTCAAGAACGTCATTGTCCAGGGGCGGAACCTCACGGTCACTCCAGCAGACGGCCAGAAGTACCAGATTGTGTCGCCCGGCGACATCTGGATGGTCGGCGATCTGATGAAGTATGGCGTTCAGGTAAGCGGCAAGGCTGACGACGAACCTAATGCGCTGGTGTCCGCGCTGTATTATCTCGGGCCGACGATCCTGATCATCGGTTTCTGGTTCTACATGATGCGACAGATGCAGGGGGGCGGGAAAGGCGGCGCGTTCTCGTTCGGCAAGTCTCGCGCGCGTCTGATCGACGAAAACAACAACGCAATCAATTTCACCGACGTCGCAGGTTGCGACGAAGCGAAGGAAGAAGTCTCCGAACTGGTCGATTTTCTGCGCGATCCGCAGAAATTCCAGAAGCTGGGCGGCCGCATTCCCCGTGGCGTATTGCTGGTCGGCCCGCCGGGAACCGGTAAGACATTGCTCGCGCGCGCCATTGCCGGCGAAGCGAAGGTGCCGTTCTTCAGCATTTCGGGTTCGGACTTCGTCGAAATGTTCGTCGGCGTCGGCGCGGCGCGTGTGCGCGACATGTTCGAGCAGGCGAAAAAGCATGCACCGTGCATCGTGTTCATCGACGAAATCGACGCGGTCGGCCGTCATCGCGGCGCCGGCATGGGCGGCGGTAACGACGAGCGCGAGCAGACGCTGAATCAGATGCTGGTCGAGATGGACGGCTTCGAGGCGAATTCGGGTGTGATCGTGATCGCCGCAACCAACCGTTCGGACGTGCTCGACAAGGCTCTGCTGCGTCCGGGCCGTTTCGACCGCCAGGTCTATGTCGGTCTGCCGGACATTCGTGGTCGCGAACACATCATGAAGGTTCACCTGCGCAAGGTGCCGATTTCGAACGACGTCGACGCAGCGGTGATCGCGCGTGGCACGCCGGGCTTCTCGGGCGCCGATCTGGCGAATCTCGTGAACGAAGCGGCTTTGTTCGCAGCGCGTCGCGGCAAGCGCATCGTCGAAATGACGGATTTCGAAGACGCGAAAGACAAGATTTTCATGGGTCCGGAGCGCAAGTCGGCCGTGATCCGCGAAGAATCGAAGCGTGCTACCGCGTATCACGAGTCGGGTCACGCAGTCATTGCGAAGCTGTTGCCGAAGGCCGATCCGGTGCACAAGGTCACGATCATTCCGCGTGGCCGTGCGTTGGGCGTCACGTGGCAGTTGCCGGAGCATGACAACGAAACGTATTCGAAAGACTACCTGCTGGATCGTCTCGCCATCCTGTTTGGTGGCCGTGTTGCGGAAGAGCTGTTCCTCAACCTGATCAGCACCGGCGCGTCGGACGACTTCAACAAGGCCACGCAAACCGCGCGCGCCATGGTGGCTCGTTTCGGCATGACGGACGCGTTGGGACCGATGGTCTACGTTGACGACGAAAACGACGCAACGCCGTTTGGCCGCGGTTTCACGCGTACCATTTCGGAAGCAACGCAGCAGAAGGTCGACGCCGAAATCCGGCGCGTGCTCGACGAGCAATACAACCTCGCGAAGCGCCTGCTGGACGAAAACCGCGACAAGGTCGAAGCAATGACCGCCGCGCTGATGGAGTGGGAAACGATCGACGCCGATCAGATCAACGACATCATGGCAGGCCGTCCGCCGCGCTCGCCGAAGAGCTCGCCGCCGTCGGCAAGCGACGCTTCGTCGGGCGGCAGCCCCGGCACCGAAGTCAAGCCGGGCAGCGCGACCGCGCCGGCCTGATCGGCTATCAGTAGAAAGTGCGGGCCGGTGTGTTTCACACCGGCCCGTTTTGCATTTATCCGTCATAAGTGATGTAACGCTACGTGGCCACAGTCGCTATTCCTCCTCCCCGTATCCCGGAGCCGTTGCAATGCGGCCGGTTCAAGCTGAGCTTTGAACGCCCGTTGGTCATGGGCATCCTGAACGTCACCCCAGATTCCTTTTCCGACGGCGGCCAGTATGCGATGCGCGGCGATGCGTTGCGTCAAGCCGAACGCATGCTGCTCGAAGGCGCGGACATCATCGACATTGGCGGCGAATCCACGCGCCCTGGCGCGCCGCCAGTGCCGCTCGACGAAGAGCTAGAACGTGTGATCCCACTTGTCGAGCAACTGCGCGGCGCCAACGTGCCGCTATCCGTCGACACCTATAAGCCCGAAGTAATGCGCCACGCGCTCGCCGCGGGCGCCGATCTGATCAACGACATCTGGGGCTTTCGCATGCCCGGCGCCGTCGACGCGGTCCGCGAAAGCGACTGCGGTCTGTGCGTCATGCATATGCTCGGCGAGCCGCAGAGCATGCAACTGGGTGAACCGGCTTACGGCGACGTCGTCAGCGAAGTCCGGCAGTTTCTGGAAGAACGGGTGGATGCGCTCAGACAGGCGGGCATCGCACGTAATCGCATCAGCGTCGACCCCGGTTTCGGTTTTGGTAAGGCAGTGGTCGAGCATAATTACGCGCTGCTCGCGGCTCTGCCGGATACGGCGCCGCGCGGCGAGCCGCCATATCCCATTCTTGCGGGAATGTCGCGCAAATCGATGATCGGCGCGGTCACCGGACGGGCGGCGCCGGAGCGCGTCGCCGGCAGCATCGCTGCGGCCGTTTGCGCGGCGGAGCGCGGCGCCGCGATTCTCCGCGTGCACGACGTCGCACAAACAGTAGACGCATTGAAAGTCTGGGTAGCCCTGCGCAACGCGGCGAATCACGCCGGCCCGCGCGGTTGAACCCACAGCCAAGGAGGAACATAAAAGATGGCACGTCGTTATTTCGGCACGGACGGAATTCGGGGAAAGGTCGGTGAAGGGCCCATCACGCCGGAATTTGTTTTGCGGCTCGGCTATGCGGCCGGCAAGGTGCTGGTCGGTGCAGACCGTTGGGCACGCACGGGCACGCGGCCAACCGTGCTGATCGGCAAAGACACGCGGGTGTCCGGCTATATGCTCGAGGCTGCGCTCGAAGCCGGTTTTTCCGCAGCAGGCGTCGACGTGATGCTGGCCGGTCCAATGCCTACGCCGGGCATCGCCTATCTGACGCGTGCGTTGCGGCTCGCGGCCGGCGTGGTGATCAGCGCGTCGCACAATCCGTATTACGACAACGGCATCAAATTCTTTTCCGCCGACGGCAACAAGTTGCCCGACGAGGTGGAATCGCAGATCGAAGAGCACCTTGAGCTGCCGCTCGCCTGTGCTTCGTCTGAGCAGCTCGGCAAGGCGCGGCGTCTCGACGACGCCGCCGGCCGCTACATCGAGTTCTGCAAAAGCACGTTTCCCGCGGCGTTCGATTTGCGGGGACTGAAGCTGGTGGTCGACTGCGCGCACGGCGCCGCGTATGACGTCGCGCCGCACGTCTTTCACGAGCTCGGCGCGGAGATCATCCCGATCGGGGTTGCGCCGAATGGCTTCAATATCAACGACGGCGTTGGTGCGACCGCGCCGGATGCGCTCGTGCGGGCGGTGCGGGCCAACCACGCCGACCTGGGTATTGCGCTCGACGGAGACGCTGACCGTCTGCAGGTCGTCGACGCGGCAGGGCGCCTGTATAACGGCGACGAACTGCTGTACGTGCTGGTGAAAGATCGTATCGCGACCGACGGCAAGGTCGAAGGCGCGGTCGGCACCTTGATGACCAATATGGCGGTCGAAGTCGCGTTGCAGGCGGCAGGCGTCAAGTTCGTGCGCGCGGCAGTCGGCGACCGCTACGTGCTCGAACAGTTGCGGGAACACGGTTGGCAGCTCGGCGCGGAAGGGTCGGGCCACATTCTGTCGCTCGACCGCCATTCCACCGGCGACGGAATTGTGTCAGCGCTGCTCGTGCTTGCCGCCATGAAGCGCAGCGACAAGACGCTGGCCGAACTGCTCGACGGCGTCACGCTGTTCCCGCAAAAGCTGATCAATGTGCGGATGAAACCGGACGCCGACTGGAAGGGCAGCGACGCGATCCGGCGCGCTATCGCCAGCGCTGAAGACGCGCTCAACGGCCGCGGACGCGTGCTGATTCGCGCTTCGGGCACCGAGCCGGTGCTGCGGGTCATGGTGGAGGCGGAACATGCCGACGATGCGCTTCGTCATGCCGAATCCATCGCTGCTGCGGTGAAGCAGGCGACAGCTTAAGCGGGCGCCTCAATGCGCGGGCGGGGCCGACCATCGACGGCCCAGCCCGCGCATGCCCGAGTTTCATTGCGGCGAGCCGATGCGCACTCACGCATCGCTAGATCCCACGCTCCACCGCAAGCCCCACGCAAACCCTCACCCCATCTTTTTCGCCTAATCTATACAGGCATCGGGCAACGACGCGCCCGCTCCGTGATTTACCCACCAGAACGCCTTTCACCTTCGTAAACCCACTGTCACGTACGTTTCACGGTAAGTCACGTTACTGTCACAAAGAGACCCTAAGCTTCGCGGTGTTCGTCTTACTCGCTCACACCGCTCACACCTTGGAGGTTTCGATGAAATTGATGCAAACCGTGTTCGCTGGCGTCGCTGGCGCGTTCTTCGCGATCGCAGCGCAAGCCGCAGACATCACCGGCGCGGGCAGCACCTTCGCAGCACCGATTTATACGAAGTGGGCCGACGCCTATCAGAAGTCCGGCGGCGGCAAGGTTAACTATCAGGGTATCGGTTCGTCGGGCGGCGTGAAGCAGATCGTTGCCAAGACCGTCGATTTCGCAGGCTCCGACGCTCCGTTGAAGGACGACGAACTCGCCAAGGACGGCCTGTTCCAGTTTCCGACGGTGGTCGGCGGCGTGGTGCCGGTCGTCAACGTACCGGGCGTGAAGCCGGCTGAACTCGTCCTGTCGGGCGAAGTGCTCGGCGATATCTATCTGGGCAAGATCAAGAAGTGGAACGATCCCGCGATCGTTGCACTGAACCCGAAGGTCAAGCTGCCGGACACGGACATCGCCGTGGTTCGCCGCGCCGACGGTTCGGGCACCAGCTTCATCTGGACGAACTACCTGTCGAAGGTCAACACGGAATGGAAGTCGAAGGTCGGTGAAGGCTCGACGGTCAACTGGCCGACGGGTACGGGCGGCAAGGGCAACGACGGCGTCGCCGCATTCGTGCAACGTCTGCCGGGCGCAATCGGCTACGTCGAATGGGCCTACGCCAAGCAGAACCACATGACCTACGTCGCGCTGAAGAATTCGACGGGCACGGTGGTCGAGCCGAAGACGGATACGTTCAAGGCAGCGGCAGCAGGCGCGGACTGGTCGAAATCGTTCTACCAGATCCTGACGAACGAGCCGGGCAAGAACGCATGGCCGATCGTCGGCGCGACGTTCGTGCTGTTGCACACGACGCAGGAAAAGGCACCGCAAGGCACCGAGACGCTGAAGTTCTTCGACTGGGCATTCAAGAACGGCACGCAAGCCGCGAACGATCTCGACTACATTTCGCTGCCGGAATCGGTCGTGTCGGAAATCCGCACGCAGTGGAAGTCGAAGGTCAAGGACGCAGCGGGCAAGCCGCTCGCCGAGTAAGCGTTGCCCCAGCAGAAGTAGCAGGCAACGGCTGTACGTAACACATTGGCCGTCCTCGCGTGAGGACGGCCAATGGCATTGACCGGCACGTCCCGGCGACGTCCCGGCACCCGGCAACATCAGTCGGTACTCACGCATTACCGGCCGCGCGGCATACGTCGCACGGCAACTGGAAAAGGTCCATCAGGCTCTTATGTCCGACATCCAACTCGCGTCAGGCGCTTCGCGGGCGACACCGCCCGGCAGCGCGTCCCAGCAGAAAGCGCCCAGCCGCGCCGGCGACGTGATCTTCGGCGGCCTCGCGCGCCTTGCCGCTATCGTCACGCTGTTGCTGCTCGGCGGCATCATCGTTTCGCTGATCGTCGCATCCATGCCGTCGATCAAACAATTCGGCCTCGGCTTCCTGTGGAGCGCGCAATGGGATCCGCCGAGCAAGCAGTTCGGCGCACTCGTGCCGATCTACGGCACCATCGCCACATCGATCATTGCACTCATCATCGCGGTGCCTGTCAGCTTCGGCATCGCACTTTTTCTGACGGAACTCTCGCCCGCATGGCTGCGCCGGCCGCTCGGCATCGCGATCGAACTGCTCGCCGCGATTCCGTCGATCGTCTATGGCATGTGGGGCCTGCTCGTGTTCGCGCCGATCTTCGCGACGTGGTTCGAGAAGCCGCTCGGCGCGGTACTCGGCGGCATTCCGGTGGTCGGCGCGCTGTTTCAGGGCGCGCCCATCGGCATCGGCATTCTGTGCGCGGGAGTGATTCTCGCGATCATGATCATTCCGTACATCGCTTCGGTGATGCGCGACGTGTTCGAAGTCACGCCGGTCCTGCTCAAGGAATCGGCTTACGGTATCGGCTGCACGACGTGGGAAGTGATGTGGAAGATCGTGCTGCCCTTCACGAAGAGCGGTGTGATCGGCGGCGTGATGCTCGGCCTCGGCCGCGCGCTCGGCGAGACCATGGCCGTGACCTTCGTGATCGGCAATACGAATCTGCTCGATAACGTGTCGCTCTTTTCGCCGGGCAACAGCATCACGTCGGCGCTCGCCAACGAATTCGCCGAAGCGGATCCGGGCCTGCATACGTCGGCCCTGATGGAACTCGGCCTCATTCTGTTCGTGATTACATTCATCGTGCTGGCGATTTCAAAGATCATGCTGCTTCGTCTCGAGAAAGGGGAGGGCGCCAAATGAGCCAGTCCACCTTGAACATGCCGGGTTCGAACGACGCAGCCGCGCTCGAAAAAATGCGCGTGCGTCTGCAAGGACGCCGGCGCATGAAGAATGCGATGGCGCTGACGTTGTCGCTCGCCGCAATGGCCTTCGGTCTGCTGTGGCTGATCTGGATTCTCTACACGACGCTGCGCCTCGGTATCGGCGGTTTGTCGATCGAGCTGTTCACGCAGTCCACGCCGCCGCCGAACACCGATGGCGGCGGTCTCGCCAACGCGATCGTCGGCAGCTTGATGCTGGTTGTGCTTGCAACGTTCGTCGGCACGCCGATCGGCATTCTTGCAGGCGTGTATCTCGCGGAATATGGACAGAAAGGCTGGCTCGCGAGCGTCACCCGGTTCATCAACGACATTCTGCTGTCGGCGCCGTCGATCGTGGTCGGTCTGTTCGTCTACGCGCTCGTCGTCGCGAAGATGGGGCACTTCAGCGGCTGGGCCGGCGTATTCGCGCTCGCGCTGCTGCAGATTCCTATCGTCATCCGCACTACCGAGAACATGCTCAAACTGGTGCCGAACGCACTGCGTGAGGCGGCGTTCGCGCTCGGCACGCCGAAGTGGAAGATGGTGTTGTCGATTACGCTGAAGGCGTCCATTGCGGGCATCGTCACCGGCGTGCTGCTCGCCGTCGCGCGTATTGCCGGCGAAACGGCACCGCTGCTTTTCACCGCGTTGTCGAACCAGTTCTTCTCGGCGGATCTGGGCCAGCCGGTCGCGAACCTGCCGGTCACGATCTACAAGTTTGCGATGAGCCCGTTCGCGCAGTGGCAATCGCTCGCGTGGGCCGGCGTCTTCCTGATCACGCTCGCGGTGTTGGGACTGAACATCCTCGCGCGCACGATCTTCACGAACAAGTAGGGGCGGAGTGTAATCCGATGAATATGGCAGAAACTCAACTCAATCCGATCTCGCGTCCCACTGCGCCCGCCGGTTTCGATCCCGCACAAGGCGGCCAGGAGCCGTCGCCGTCGCGCCCGAAGATCGAGGTCAACGACCTGAACTTCTTCTACGGCAAGTATCACGCGCTGAAGAACATCAATCTGCAGATTCCCGAAGGCAAGGTCACCGCGTTCATCGGCCCGTCGGGTTGCGGCAAGTCGACGTTGCTGCGTACGTTCAACAAGATGTACGCGCTCTATCCGGAGCAACGCGCCGAAGGCGAAATCCTGATGGACGGCGAAAACCTGCTGACCTCGAAGCGCGATATCTCGCTGCTGCGCGCGCGCATCGGCATGGTGTTTCAGAAGCCGACGCCGTTTCCCATGTCGATCTACGACAACATTGCGTTCGGCGTGAAGATGTTCGAAACGCTGCCGCGTTCGGAGATGGACGATCGCGTCGAATGGGCGCTCACGAAGGCCGCGTTGTGGAACGAAGTGAAGGACAAGCTCGGCCAGAGCGGCTACGGTTTGTCCGGCGGCCAGCAGCAGCGTTTGTGCATTGCGCGCGGCATCGCGATCCGCCCGGAGGTGTTGTTGCTCGACGAACCGTGCTCGGCGCTCGACCCGATTTCGACGGGCCGTATCGAAGAGCTGATCGCCGAACTGAAGAGCGACTACACGGTGGTGATCGTCACGCACAACATGCAACAGGCGGCCCGCTGTTCGGACTACACTGCCTATATGTACCTTGGCGAGCTGATCGAATTCGGCGACACCGAAAAGATCTTCATCAAGCCGGTCCGCAAGGAAACCGAAGACTACATTACGGGCCGCTTCGGCTAATCGGCCGGGCAAAAACAACGGAGTACGACATGTCCGATAAACACCTGTCCAGCCAGTTCGACGCCGACCTGAATCTGGTTTCCTCGAAGGTGCTCGAAATGGGCGGCCTAGTCGAATCGCAGATCGTCAAAGCGATGCAGGCGCTCAACGAGTTCGATCTCGACATCGCCGAGCAAGTGATCGCGGCAGAAGACCGCCTGAACACGATGGAAGTGGAGATCGACGAGGAATGCAGCAACATCATCGCGCGCCGTCAGCCGGCCGCACGTGATTTGCGCTTGCTGATCGCAATCTCGAAGACCATCACGAATCTGGAGCGCGCGGGCGACGAGGCCGAGAAAATCGCCAAGCGCACCAAGCGTCTCATGGAAGACGGCGCATCGCGCACCATCAATATCGCCGAGATCAAATTGTCGGGCGAAATGGCGGTGTCGATTCTGCGCCGCGCGCTCGACGCGTTCGCGCGTCTCGACACGGTCGCCGCCGCGCAAATCGTGCGCGACGATAAAGCGATCGACGAAGAATTCCGCGCGTTCGTGCGTAAGCTGATTTCGTACATGACCGAAGATCCGCGTTCCATTTCGGTGGGCCTCGATTTTCTGTTCATCGCGAAAGCCATCGAGCGGATCGGCGACCATGCGAAGAACATCGCCGAGTTCATCATTTACATCGTGAAGGGTACGGACGTGCGGCACAAGTCGCGCGACGCGCTCGAACGCGAAGCACTCAGTTAATCCAGAGATAAGGACCAGAGGTGCCGATGCCCAGCAGCATTCTCGTCATTGAAGATGAGCCCGCGATTTCCGAACTGATTTCGGTCAATCTTCAACACGCCGGACACTGCCCGATTCGCGCGTACAACGCCGAGCAGGCGCAGAACCTGATCAGCGACGTATTGCCCGACCTCGTCCTGCTCGACTGGATGCTGCCGGGCAAGTCGGGTATTGCGTTCGCGCGCGACCTGCGCAACAACGAGCGTACCAAGCACATTCCGATCATCATGCTGACCGCGCGCGGCGATGAACAGGACAAGGTGCTCGGCCTCGAAATCGGCGCCGACGACTACGTCACCAAGCCGTTTTCCCCGAAAGAATTGATGGCGCGCATCAAGGCGGTTTTGCGCCGCCGCGCGCCGCAATTGACCGAAGACGTCGTCGCGATCAATGGATTGAAGCTCGATCCGGCAACGCATCGTGTCGCGGCGCACGCGGAAGGCAGCGAGATCAAACTCGATCTCGGCCCGACCGAATTCCGTTTGCTGCATTTCTTCATGACGCATCCCGAGCGCGTGCACAGCCGCACGCAACTGCTCGACCAGGTATGGGGCGACCACGTGTTCGTCGAAGAGCGCACGGTGGACGTGCACATCAAGCGTCTGCGCGCGGCCCTCAAGCCGGCTGGCTGCGATGCTATGATCGAGACGGTCCGCGGCAGCGGCTACCGTCTGGCCAAAAGCGCTTGATCGCTTGATCAATGGGTAGCGGCGCGCTCGCCGCTCTCTTCGAACGTTTAGACCATGAACATCATCTGGGCGCGCTCCATCGTTTCGATCGTGCTGCTCGCCATACTGTGCGTGGTGGTCGGCGCATTGGTCAATGTGAAGGCGGCATTGATCCTCGCGGTCGTAATGCTGCTTCTGCAAAGCTTCTTCGGTACCTTCCATAAAGAGCGCTTGTGGCGTTTGCTCGACGCGCCGGTTTACGGCGAAGTGCCGAGCGCGCCTGGTATCTGGGGCGAAATCTATTACCGTTTGCACAAGCTCGCGAAGCGCTGGCATGCACAGGTGCGCCAGGTCGAGCAGCAACATTCGCGCTTCATTCAGGCAATTCAGGCGTCGCCGAACGGCGTCGCAATGCTCGACGACCACGATCAGATTGAGTGGTGCAACGCCATTTCCGAAGTGCATTTCGGACTCGACGCGAAGCGCGATTTGCGTCAGCACATCACGCATCTGGTGCGTCAGCCGGACTTCGTGCGTTATCTGAACTCGCACCACTACGAAGAAATGCTGATCATGCGCGGCATGGGCGAGAAGCGGCAGAACGTGCTCTCTGTGCAAGTGTTCCCTTATGGCGAGAACCGCAAGCTCGTGCTGTCGCAAGACATTACCGAACTTGAGCGCACCGACGCGATGCGGCGTGACTTCGTCGCCAATGTGTCTCATGAACTGAAGACGCCGCTCACGGTACTCTCCGGTTTTCTCGAGACGATGCGCGAGTTGCCGTTGGCCGAAACCGAGCGCGCGCGTTATCTGGAGTTGATGGAGCAGCAGGCGTCTCGCATGCGCCATATCGTGAACGATCTACTCGTGCTCGCGAAACTGGAAGGCGACAACAAGCCGCCGAGCGATCAGATGATCGACATGCGCGCCGTATTGCGGCACTTGCGTGACGACGCGGAGAGCCTGTCGAGCGACCATCACAAGATTACATTCGACGCCGACGAGGGGCTCACGGTGACCGGCGTCGAAACCGAGATTTTGAGCGCGCTAGGCAATCTGGTGACCAATGCCATTCGCTATACGCCCGATGGCGGCGCGATCAAAGTCAGCTGGCAGGCGCAAAGCGGCGCTGCCGTGTTCTCCGTGACGGATAGCGGCCTGGGTATTCCGGCTGCCGACATTCCACGGCTAACCGAGCGCTTTTATCGTGTCGATCGCAGTCGCTCGCGCGACACGGGCGGCACGGGCCTGGGACTCGCGATCGTGAAGCATGTGCTGCAACGGCACGATGCGCAACTCGACGTGAAAAGCGAGGAAGGGCGCGGCAGTACTTTTACCGTGAGATTCCCGGTGTATCGCACGACACGGCGGCAACCGGCGCATGCGTGAGAAGCACTCGCTTCAAAGAAAAGCCCGCTAGAATGCGGGCTTTTTTTATATACGTAGCAGCGTTCACCCGCTCGACGCGGAGTGCGCCGGCCTTCACGGACAGAACTTCGTCAACAGACTCATTTGCGCATTGCGCGAGGACTTGCCGGGACGCCGCCGGCGATAGTGCCCGTCGCTTTGCATCAGCCACGCAGACTGGTTGTCGCCGAGAAACGCGGACAGGCCTTCTGCAATCACACGCCGTTTGAGCCGCCGATTGTTGATGGGAAACGCAACTTCCACGCGGCGGAAGAAGTTGCGATCCATCCAGTCCGCGCTCGACAGATACACCTGCTCGCGGCCGTCGTCGTAGAAATAGTAGATGCGATGATGTTCGAGAAAGCGCCCGACAATCGAGCGCACCGTGATGTTTTCCGACAGGCCCGGCACGCCCGGCTGCAACGAGCACACACCACGCACGATCAAGTCGATCTTCACGCCGGCCTGCGATGCTTCGTATAACTCTGCGATCACCGTGGGTTCGAGCAGCGCGTTCATCTTCGCGACAATGCGCGCTTTTTTGCCGGCGCGCGCATGCTCCGCTTCGGCGCGAATTGCTTCCACGAGTTTAGGATGCAACGTGAACGGCGACTGCCATAACTCGTGCAGCTTCAGTTCGCCGCCAATGCCGGTCAGTTGCTGAAAAACGTGGTGCACGTCCTCGCAGATTTTCTGATCCGCGGTCATCAGGCCGAAGTCGGTGTAAAGGCGTGCAGTGCGCGGATGATAATTGCCGGTGCCCAGGTGCACGTAGCGCTTGAGCGTCATCTTGCCGCCCACCGTTGCGCGCCGCACGATCAGCATCATCTTTGCGTGGCACTTGTGGCCCACCACGCCGTACACCACATGCGCGCCGACAGCTTCGAGCTGCGAGGCCCAGTTGATGTTCGTCTCTTCGTCAAAGCGCGCAAGCAGTTCGACGACCACCGTCACTTCCTTGCCGTTGCGCGCGGCTTGCATGAGCGCGTCCATCAGCGGCGAGTCGGTGCCCGTGCGATAAATCGTCTGCTTGATGGCGACGACGTTTGGATCTTTCGCAGCCTGCAGCAGCAGTTCGAGAACCGGCTGAAAACTTTCGTACGGATGATGCAGCAGCACGTCGCCCTGATCGATCACGTCGAACATGCTCGCTGCGTTGGCAATGGCGGAAGGGATCGCGGGAATGTGCGGCACGAACTTCAGATCGGGCCGATCCACCATCTCCGGCAATTGCATCAGACGCACGAGATTGACGGGGCCGTCCGCGTAATAGCAGTCCTTGTTCGACAGGCCGCTCTCGTCGAGCAGGCGCCGCACGACATGCGCGGGTGTCTCCGCGGATACTTCGAGGCGTACCGCGTTACCAAGGTGCCGCGCGGGAAGTTCGCCCTGTAGCGCGACGCGCAGATTCGTGATTTCGTCTTCGTCGACGAACAGTTCGCTGTTGCGCGTAATGCGAAACTGATTGCAACTTCGCACGACGAGATTCGGAAACAGTTCGCCGACAAAGCGCTGCAATAGCGAACTCAACAGTACGAAACCATGCGGATAACCCGACAGTGCCTGCGGCATCCGCACGAGGCGCGGCAAGGCGCGCGGTGCCTGCACGATGCCCATCATCGCCTGACGGCCGAATGCGTCCTTGCCCTCGAGCTCGACGACGAAGTTCAGGCTCTTGTTCAGCACGCGCGGAAACGGATGCGCCGGATCGAGGCCGATCGGCGTGAGCACGGGCAGGAGTTCGTCGAAGAAGTAGTTGCGCGCCCATTCGGTCTGCGCTTCGCTCCAGGCTTCGGTGCCGTGAAAGTAGATGCCTTCTGCTTCCAGCGCGGTGAACACGGTGTCGTGCAGCATGGTGTACTGCCGATGCACGAGCTTTTGTGCCCGCTCGACCACGAGGTCGTAGACATGCTGCAGCGACATGCCGTCGGGCGACAGCGCACCGGGGTTGTCGCGCATCTGCTCCTGCAGTCCGGCCATGCGGACTTCGAAGAATTCGTCGAGATTGCTACTGGTGATGCAGATGAAGCGCAGGCGTTCGAGCAAAGGGACGGCGGGGTCGGCGGCTTGCGCCAACACACGCTCGTTGAAACCCAGAATGCCCAGCTCGCGATTCAATAAGGGGTAGCGGATGGACATCGGCAGCGAGAATGGAATGTCAGATATGGAGGCAGAAAGACGCTCGGAAATTCTCACAGTATGATGACGTTGTTATGACATTCTCAATGTTATAAATTCTACGCTGTATTCCTCGCCTGTCGTCAATATGACGCAGTCCGTATGGGACCATGGGGCACCCCCATCTCCGCGAGGTGACATCGTGAGCTCCGGTACGCTTAGAATGGCGTCTTTGAACAGCGCGGCCGGCCGCAAGACGAAGGGAACCTCGCGTGACGGTCCCGCCTTGCTCACATCCACCGCTGCCGCGCTCGCGCGCATGGAGTCCGCATACCCGATGGTCAATACCCCACAACTCCTTGCTGCAGTCGACCTTGGTTCGAACAGCTTCCGGCTGATCGTCGGCCGGGTCGAGGAAACCGACGCGGGCAGCCAGATTTATCAGGTCGATGCATTGCGTGAGCCCGTGCGGCTCGCCGCCGGTCTGTCGCGCGACAAGATGCTCGATCGCGCGTCACAGGTGCGCGGCTGGGATGCACTGAAGCGCTTTGGCGAGCGGCTGCGCGACTTTCATCCCGACCACGTTCGCGCGGTCGCGACCAACACATTGCGTATCGCGAAGAATGCTGGCGAATTCCTCGGCGAAGCACAAGCCGCCCTAGGCTTCCCGATCGAGGTGATTGCCGGCCGCGAGGAAGCACGGCTGATTTACGCCGGGGCAGCACACTCCGTGCCCGCGAGCCCGGGCAAGAGGCTCGTGGTCGATATCGGCGGCGGCTCGACGGAGTTCATCATCGGCTCGCACTACACGCCGATCAAGATGGAAAGCCTGTACATCGGCTGCGTGAGCCACAGCCGGGCGTTTTTCCCGTCAGGCAACGTCGACGAATACACGATGCGACAGGCCGAGCTTGCAGCAGGCCGCGAAATCCAGATCATTTCGGCCGAATACAAGAAAACCGGCTGGGAGCAGGCAATTGGCTCGTCCGGTACGGCGCGTGCCCTTGCCGAGCTTGTCGAGGCAAACGGCTTTAACGATGCCGGCATCACGCACGGCATTTCGCGCGGCGGCCTCGAGCGTTTGAAGCGTGCGCTGATCAAGGCGGAGAACGTCAATCGTCTTAAGCTGGTTGCGTTGAAGGGCGACCGGATCCCGGTGCTCGCGGGCGGCCTCTCGATCATGATCGCGGTGTTCGACGAACTGGGCGTCGATTACGTCGATACGACAGATGGCGCATTGAGACTCGGCGTGCTCTACGATCTGCTCGGTCGTTCGCAACACGAAGACATGCGCACGGTCACCGTGGAAGGCTTCATGCGCCGCTATGGCGTGGATCGTCCGCAGGCCGGGCGTATCGGCGAGCTGGCGGTGCGCTTTTACGATCAGTTCGCGGAGCCCGACGAAGAACGCCGCCAGGAGAACCGCATGTTTCTCGGCTGGGCGGCGGCGTTGCATGAAATCGGCTTGTCGATCTCGCACAGCGCCTATCACAAGCATTCGGCCTATATCACGAGCAATGCAGACATGCCCGGCTTCTCGCGCACCGACCAGGCGCGGCTTGCCGCGCTCGTGCTCGGTCATGCAGGCAAGCTCGGCAAGCTGTCACAGACGCGCGAAGTGGAGTGGCCACTGCTGTTCTGTTTGCGGCTCGCTGCACTGCTATGTCGCCGGCGTGCCGATGTCGGTCTGCCTGGCATCACGGTCGCGCAGGCCAACGGCGGATATGAGGTGCGTTTGCCTAACGAGTGGGTCGCCAATAATCCGCTTACGGACTACAGCCTGATTCAGGAGGCCGCGGAGTGGGAAAAGGTTGGGATTCCGTATCGAGTGGTCTATACGGACGAGTGACGTGTCGATGTCCGGTTCTGTCAGTACGTAGGCAGAGCAAGCGGCACATGTAGAAAAGCCCGGTTTTTACCGGGCTTTTCTGTTTCTGCTTGCAAGCTCGCTCAATGCTTGCAAGCTCGCTCGAGCGTTGTCAGCGGGGCAATGCATCGCCGAGGAAGTGGCGCGCATAGCGGGCGTTGATGTCCGACAGACGGAACAGCGTCAGAAAGTCGGCGGTATTGAAGTCGGGATCCCATGCGGGTGCGCCGCAAATCTTCGCACCTAGTCGCAGATATCCTTTGACGAGCGGTGGCGGTGCGACATTCGCGCCGGTCTGCAGTTCGTCGACGGGCAGCGGCGTGTGCGGAAATGCGCGATATTCCGGCGCGGTCAGCGCGCTATCACGCAGCGAGCAATAGAGGTTCGCTGCATAGTGCCCGCCGTCGACCATCGCGACGCTCGCGCAGCCGAGCATCGTCTCGTAGCCGTTGTGCTTCATATAAGCCGCGAGTCCGGCCCACAGCGACATGATGACGGAGCCGCTGCGATAGTCGGCGTGCACACACGAGCGGCCGACTTCGACCATCTTCGCGCGCAGGTGAGTGAGACGCGAGACGTCGAACTCGCTTTCCGCGTATAGACGTCCGATGCGCGCCGCCTGGTGCGGCGGCAACGCGCGATAGGTGCCAACCACTTTCAGGGTGTCTAGATCGCGCACCAGCAGGTGATCGCAGTACGAATCGAACGGATCGACGTCGAGGCCTGCGGGGCCGCTCAGGCGAGCGCCCATTTCCTCGGCGAACACGCGGTAACGCAGACGCTGCGCCTCGCGAAGCTCTTCGTCGGTGCGAGCCCACGTGACTCGCAGGCGGTGCTGGGCGGTGACCGTCTCTTCGGCGCGGGGCAGGCGACGCGACTCGAAGATCGAAGCGAGGGGCAGGGTAGGCGTCGGCAGTTCTCGCATTGGGGCGTCCTGGTCGAAAAAAGGATGAGTCTTTTTTCGCCAATGTAGTAACGCCCGGTGACGCTCGCATGGCAAAGCCGTGACGATTGGATGACTGTATGAAAGCTGCGGGTGCCGCATCTCTTGCCGGACGGCGTTCCTCGTACTCGCCGCGCCGGGCTTGCGGACGTTGGCCGCGCGCAGTTCGCCGATCGGGTCAGACGAGTTCGGGCGTCATCGCTGCGAGCAGCACCGCCTGGTCGTCGCCGTGGCGCTCGCGGCTGGCGATCCACCATAGGCCCGCTTTCTTGAGCGGCCAACTGGCGTCGCTGTTCGCAAGCAACTTTGCGGCAACGTGGCCGAGCGTCGGCTGATGACCCACGATCACTACCGTTTCGGCGATGCCCTTCGGCCAGCCGGATGCGGTGAGTACGTCTTGCGCGCTTGCATTCGGCGCCAGCTCGCGCACGACACGGTATTGATCGCTCAACGTCTCCGCGGTCTGGATGGTCCGCACCGCGGGGCTGGCGAGGATCACGGCGTCGTCGGGCAGACGCGTGCGCAGCCACTTGGCGACGTGTTGCGCCTGCTTGCGGCCACGAGTAGTGAGTGCGCGGGCGAGATCCGTGGCGGCGTAGTCCTCGGCTTCGGCGTGACGCCAGAGAATCAGATTCATGCGTGGCTCCTCGAGTCTGGATACGGGTGTTGCAGTGCTTTGCATGTGGCGCTGCACGGTTCCAACGCCTGGGCGCGGGCTTGATGGCTAGCGGGGGCGGCCTGCTTCGTCGGCTGAATCGCGCTTCGGTTGCAATTGTTTTAGCAGATCGCGAGCCTGGCCTCGGGCTCATCTGCGTTCATTCGGATGCAAAAAGCAAAAACCCGCGAAGCCGGAGGCGACGCGGGTTTTTGTGATGCCGTTGCTGCTTTTTTCGTGGTCGGAGCGAAAGGATTCGAACCTTCGACCCTCTGATCCCAAATCAGATGCGCTACCAGGCTGCGCTACGCTCCGACGAATCCGAGATTCTACGTGGCTTTAGGTGCCAGAGTCAATCGCGAATTGCGTCGAAGCAAAAATAGCCGCGTCATATGCGTCCCATGAGCAGCAACACGATGACGATGATCAGCACAACACCGAGCAGGCCGGTCGGGCGGTAGCCCCAGCCGCTGCTGTACGGCCAGGTCGGCAACGCGCCGATCAGCAGCAGGATGAGCACGATGAGGAGGATGGTTCCGATTGTCATTTGAGTTCTCCCTGTCCGGCTCCGACGAATGCCGGGCCGCATGGTTCGTTGATCCGACGCAAATTGCCCGTCGCGATGAGCGACCTGCAACGTGCGCTGCTTGCAGCCAGCCAATCAGCAATCCGTGTGCCTAAGCTTGTAGTGCTGGCTGCGCCCCACGCGGAACGTTGGGGAGAGGCAAGGCTTGACGACGCGGACAAGTCGGAGGTGCAAAAAAGGCAGTGGTAAGTCGGCGGGCGAAGGAGAGCGTGACGAGGCGCAGTGGAGCACACAGTGACAAAGCTGGACGGAGAGCAGGCCAGACGAAGGCCAAGGCCGGACACGGAAGGTCAGGATCGGCGCTTGACGGGAAAGGCTCAAGGCGGGACAGATCTGGGCGTGACAGGCTCAGGCGCAACCCGGCCAGCCGTGGCGCCTCAATCGCAACATGAGCAGACCACACACCTCGACCGACACGACAGCGCCCCTCCCGCAATCGCGGGACAACCTGCAATCGAGCGAGGCACAAAAACCTTCAGTGCCGGCGGCGCTTCCAGTGCGGCATGTGCACGTGCTGATGAGTCAGCCAGTGATGCAGCATGCCTTCGCCGTGTTCGCGTCGATATGTCTTCGATTCAAAAATCGAAAGTGCGAGCAGCACGGCGAGGCCGATCCCGAGTCCGACCAGACCGGCAACCGATTCAGCGTCCATGGCAGTCTCCTTTGACGTTCTGCTGTGACTTTATAGTAGGTCACGCATCGCGAAACGGCAGAGCGGACTGCGCGCGCCGCGTCATGGAACGAGCGTTGCGGGTAGACTCTCGCGCTCCGCAGCTTCGTATCCCCGGCGCTCACGCCTTGCGTTCCTTCCCATAAGAGAGACTACCGTCCATGTTCCGTGTTTCGATGATTGCCTTGTTCCTGAGTGCCGGTGTCGCGGGTTGTGCAAACGAACCATCCGGCCACCACGCGGCCCCGCCGCAGGATCCCGCGGATTATCATGGTGTGCCCACCGACACCCGTCCGCCCGCAATGGTGCCCGCGCCCGTGGCGCGTTGAACGCGAGCGGAAAACCGACGCGCCCTCGCCGCTACACCCCCACGCTCGCAACCACTTTCGTCAGATGACGCGCAAGCGTCACGCCACGCGCGACCATGAAGACAAGCATCGCGGCCCACAGGCCATGGTTGCCGTACAGCATGAGCAGCGGCCACGAGGCGCCGACGAAAATCGCGAACGACAGGACCATCGACGTCATCAATTCTCGCGTGCGTGTTGCGCCGATAAACACGCCGTCGAGCACATAGCCGCCTACCGACACCACCGGCGAGAGCGCCGCCCAAGGCAGATAACGCTCGGCCGTGGCACGCACGGCTGCCTGATCGGTCAGGCGCTCGACGATCCACGAACCTAGGCCCGCGTACACGAGTGCGAAGCCGAGCGCGCCGAGCGCCGACCATAGCGCCGTAACCTTGATGGCCTGGACGAACGCGTGCCGGTCGCGCGCGCCGATTGCCGCGCCGACCAGCGCCTCGGCGGCGTGTGCGAAGCCGTCGAGACCGTAAGCCATGAAGGTCTGAAAGTTCAGCAGCAGCGCGTTCGCGGCGAGCGTCGCGTCGCCCTGTTTCGCTCCGAGGTGCGCAAACCAGCCGAACGACAGCAGCAGGCACAGCGTGCGCAAAAAGATATCGCGATTGAGAACGATCAGGCGTCGCAGCGCCGCGGCGTCGAAGAGCGCCTGCCGAGTGAGGGCGGGCACGCCGCGCGTCCTGCCGTGCCACAACAGTGCCGCGCCGAGCACGAAGCCGAGCGCGTCGGCGGTGGCAGTGGCCGCACCGATCCCCGCAACGCCCCAATCGAACACATACACATACAGGAGCACCGCGACGATGTTTACGCCGTTGATAAACACTTGCGACAGCAGCGCCAGACGCACGCGCTGCGTGCCGAGCAGCCAGCCGAGCACCACGTAGTTGCCGAGCGCGAGCGGCGCGGCCCAGATGCGCGCGTGGCAGTAGAGGCGTGCGTTGCGCTGTACGGCGTCGCTTCCGCCGATGGCGCGCAAAGCGTAATCGATCAGCGGTACCTGGAGCGCGAGTATTGCGGCGCCGATCGCGGCCGCGAGCAATAGTGCTCGCACGACGTTATCGCGCGATGCCGCGTGGTCGCCCGCACCGTGCGCCTGCGCGACGAGGCCGGTCGTGCCCATGCGCAAGAAGCCGAAGCCCCAGAACACGAAGTTGAAGAAGAGTCCGCCAAGCGCGACGCCGCCGAGATACGCCGCTCCGTCCAGATGACCGGCGACGGCGGTATCCACGGCACCGAGAATCGGCTGAGTCAGATTGGCGAGAACGATTGGAAATGCAAGCGCAAGCACGCGGCGATGCCAGCGCACCGGCAGCGCGGGCGCCGTATGTTCGACGCCTGACACCGCTTCGCTCAATGGCGTTCCTGCACGCAAATCCACGGAGAAACGACCACGGCCCAAAGGTCAGGGTCGCGCGCGGCGAAGTCCGCGGCGGTCTCGGACTGCACTCGCTCGACAAGTCCCGCCGACAGCCATTGCGTGATCTGCGCGGTGTCGTCGCTGGCGATGGCTTCGGCCACGCTCACGAGATCGAGGTCGCTCGCGACGCGTAACAGCATGCCCCGCGCGAAGAAGCGTTCCAGTTCCGGCCAGCCGATTTTCGCTGTTTCGGCGAGGAGCTTGGCGTACAGGGGGCTATGGGCGGCGTCGTTGGAAGTCATCGTAAGCGGGTTCTGGCGGGGGTCGATACTATAAACCATCGGCGCAAGCAGCCGGCGCGGCACGCATTCCGGTACGCTTAGGCCCTTCGCAATTCGTCCGATTCTGAACCTTCATGTCACTCGATTCAACCGCGCCGGCTCCGGGCGCGCCAGTTCACGAAGTGGCCGACGCCACGCTCACTCGCGCCGACGTCGAGCAACTGATCGCGGCAAGCGCCGTCGCGAACAGGCAGGCGAGCGGCGCGCCGCTCGTCTTCAACGATTGCGATCTGGAAGGCGCCGATCTTTCGCGGCTCGATTTGCGCGGCGCGCAGTTCCACCGCTGCGCGCTTGCCGAGGCTTCGTTTTTCGGCGCAACGCTTGCGCAGACACGCTGGGTTCGTTGCCGGGCGCGCCAGGCCGATTTTGCATCGGCGGATCTCGTGGATGCGGCATTCCAGTCGAGTGATCTGAACAACACGAACTGGCGGCGCGCCAAGCTCGCCTCCGCGTCGTTTAGCGGCTGCAAGTTGACCGGCGCGAACTTCGAGGCGTGCACGGCGCTGGGCCTGAGCTTCGTCGAAACGCTGCTGGTCGGCGCGCATTTGCGCGGCCTGTCGTTCCGCAAGGCGACGCTGCATCAGCTCGATTTCTCCGACGCCGACCTCGCGGGCGTCGATTTCCGCGAGGCGATTTTCGATGGCGGCAGCCTCAAGGACGCACACTTGAAGGGCGCGCGGTTCGACGGGGCCGATCTGCGCGAGGCTGACTTGAGCGGCGTGCGGCTGGTGGACGCGGCCCTCTTCAAAGGCGCGACGATTTCGCATCTACAGGCTGCGGTGCTCATCACCGAGCTCGGATTGCGAGTCATGTAAAGCCGCAGCGCAACCCGGCCGGATTATGACCTTCGGCCGACTTGTGCGGAACCGCACGAATGACTAACATCTGATTTATTCAACGCCTGAAACTTGGGATTTTAAGCGGCTTATTTGTCGGTGGATTTGAGGCGAGTTTAGAATTTCGCCATTCGCGGATTCTCATGAGGGGTTATTGGACGTGAGCAGCGCGTGCTGATTCCGATTATTTAATTGAATTGGTGCGGTGGCGCACCTAGCGTTTTTAACACCGACGATCCGCGAATAAGGCGCGGCGCCAGCGCTGGAAAGAGAGGCGCGTTATTTGTCAGCCTTGCTGAGGCGGAGTGATCCCGAGCCTTGCTGCGAAAGGGCTTGCGGGCGTATTAACATGTTTGAACCGCTGGGCTAATAACCTGCCGTCTGCCGGGCTGGCCTGATTTATTAGGCGGTTAATGCCTATGTTTTCGGTTCACATAATGCGAAATCCGTGCGTCGCATCACATTGCTGTCGAAATTAAGATATTGCGCTTGTAAAACCGGGTTGTTAAATTTCGTTCTGGCGCATGGTGAACCGGTCCTTTGCCGATATGCGCCGAACCCCCGTTAGCCCGGCCTCGCGCCGGGCTTTTTTTTGGGCAGACCTTTAATTGCCGTCACCGCGATTACACATCACGCGCGGATCATAAAAGCTTACCTTTTCTTTCCTCGGTTATGACTTGGGTAATCATATTCGTTGCCGCGTGGCCAATTGCATTCGGAGCGTTGCTGGCGTTCGCCGCACGCATCGAACCGCGGTCGGGGCGTTGGGTGCGCGGCCGGCTGCACTTCGTGCAACCCGGCAGCGTGGTACGCATGCTTTACTGCTTGCAGCGGATCACCATCGAGCGGTTTTTCACGTTCGCCCCAAAAATTCCGCCGACGGTGCCGCCCGAAGTCGCGCCGTTGTCGACATCTTTCGATACGACGTCGTAGCCATAATTGCCGCAGACTTCGCCGGCGCGCTTGTAGCATTCGGCCCAGCTCGTGCTGGCGTCGCTGCCGCTGCAGTTGATCGCAAAGCCGGTGTCGCCGCTTGGCAGATAAGTCATGTTGGTGGTGGTCGAGCAGCCGCTGAGGCTGCCCAGCGTGAGCAGGCCCACGCTGATCGCTGCGGCCGTCGCCACGGACGCAAATGCGCTCTTCATTGCAGATTCCCTTACAGATGACATGAAAGACGTGGCATGAAGCCACGCGTGTCGGATTGAGCGTTTATAGCACGCGGGGTTCCCCTGTCAGTCCGTGTAACGCGATGCCCCGGATGCGCGGACTGTAGCGCCGCGAGCCAGGCGGCGCGCCAGCAGCAGGCTGTCGCCACGCCTACGTCGCGTCTAATGCCACGTCTAACGTGCGGGCAGCGCCCGCGACGGGTCGATCGAGCGGCCCTGATAGCGCAGCTCGAAGTGCAGCATGACCCGATTGGTATCGGTGTCGCCCACCTCGGCGATTTTCTGGCCTTGCGCGACGGTTTCGCCTTCCTTCACGAACAGCACGCGATTGTGCGCGTAGGCGGTCAGATACTCCGCGTTGTGCTTGAGAATCAGCAGATTGCCGTAGCCGCGCAGCCCGTTGCCCGCGTAGACGACTGTGCCGGCCGCGGCCGCGACCACAGGCGTGCCCGCTGGAGCGGAAATGTCGATGCCCTTTGAATTGCCGCCGTCAAAGCCGCGAATGACATTGCCGTTCGTCGGCCACACGAGCGAGATCGATGACGCGGGCGGGGAAGAGGGCGCGCTCTCGACCGGCGCGGAACGCGGCGCGGCCGAAGCACTCGCGCTCCCGTTGCCGCTGCTGCGCACGGCGCCGTTCGTCGAAGCCGCGCCGTTGGGCGGATCGACACGCAGTACTTGCCCGACCTCGATGCTGTCCGGGTTCGTCAGGTTGTTCCAGCGCACGATGCTTTGCACCGACTGGTGGTGACTACGCGCGATCTTCGACAGTGTGTCGCCCCGTTCGACGCGATAAAAGCCCGGCCCCACCGGCGCCGACCCGCACGCGGCGATGAGCGCCACCAACGACACGCACGCGAGTCGTTTGATAATTCTTGTTGTTTCAGACATTGGACCTCGCAAAGCGCTGCCGCGCGCCGATCCCGATCACGCGGCAGGTAGATACAAAGCGTCTGATTCTAACGGTTTTGCGTTGCAGCATCGGAAAAACGGGCATTGGGCGCGCTCGGCATCTCGCGCAATAGAGCCGCGCGCACGTGACCGCTGCGCCCGTGTGACCGGAAATTAGTCGAGTTTTCCGACGCTGATGCGCAGCGCGGCGATTTCGGTCTTGCCCGGATCGAGCCAGCGCAGGCCCATGCCGTTATGAATCGCGTCGGGCAGGCCGAGCCACGGTTCGACGCAGTAGAAGTCGGACTCCGCCGCTTCCGTCCATGTCGTCACCGCGTACCAGGGCACGGAGTTCGGCCGCTGCAGATCGATGGTGATCACCCGACCGAGCCCAGGCGCGATCAACCGTACTGGTCGTTCCGGGGCGCCCGTGAGGCAGTGGAAGCGGTCGTGAATGCGTGCTTCGTCGAGTGTGTAACGCGCTTCGCCCGGCTCGGCCGCGCTGATCGAGCCGTCTGCCTGCTGGAAGCGCCTTTCAGTGCGCGGCAATTCGAGCGACGTCTCGGCACGTTGCCGGTGCGGCAGCGTGAAGTAGAAGTGATGGCCGGCGTAATAGGGCAGCGGTGCGTCGCCGGTGTTGGTGGTCGTCAGCGTGACTTCGAGCGTGTGCGCATCGATCAGCGTGTAGGCCGCCTCGAAGCGGAAGCCGAACGGATAACCGCCGCGCGTGGCGTCGCTATCGGTGAGCACGAGGCGCAGGCCCGCGCCGTGCACGTCGGCGTGAGCGTCGAACGGAAGGTCGCGTGCAAAGCCGTGCATCGGCAGCTCGCGGACCGTGCCCTGCGCGTCCCGCCAGTAGCCGATCTTGCCGTCCACGCGATGACGTCCGAGAAACGGAAACAGCAGTGGGTTGCCGCCGCGGATGCGCGCGGGCTGACTCCAGTCGGCGTGCTCGGGCCAATGGATCACCTCTTCGCCGTCGATGATCCACGAAAGCAGACGGCCGCCGGCTTGCGGCGCGAAGCGGAGCACGGAGGCGTCCTGAGCGATTTCGAGAATGTCCTGCTGCGGGGAAAGAGGCATGGTCGATGGTGTGATGGAGTAAGTGGTAGACGCGCCGGACGCGACAGCCGCAGCAGCCGCGACTTCCGGTACCGGCGGAAACGACGATTTTGCTCTGCTTTACGCTACGGGGAAACCCTTCTGGGGAAATTGCGGGTGTCGCAAGCGGCCGATCGTTGCCGATAATCCGTCTCACTGCCCGGTGATATCTACCGCCGGGCGAGATCGCTCAGGAGGGGTTATGGATCTCGCAATGGCAATGGGTGTCGCTCTCTTCGGCATGTTCACTGCAAGCACGGTCTACTTCTTTTACAAGCTCGAGCGCTGATCTGCGTGCTCGCCCGCTGTTTGCTCGCTCGCTTCAAACGATGCGTCGCGTCGCCCATGCGAGCGGCTTGCATTTCGTAAGCTTGACGACTTCTCGAACGCGCTAATCCCGCGTTGGCCGTTAGGCGATTGAAAGGGCTGCGGTCTCTCTGCGGCCCTTTTCGTTTGCGTTTCGCGTAGCGACAGTCTTATGTCGTGACGCAGCGCGTCAATATCTCCCCGAATGTGGCCCAAACGCTTGGCGCTGACTTGCCAGCCAGGCATAATCGGTGCGCTTTTTAACGCGCCGGGTAATTCGTTGTGCGGCGCGCTGTCCCCGACATCTTCCTTACAAGGACTGCCGCGTGAATCTGTCGTTTCTGATCTTCCTGAGCGTGCTGCAAGGCGTGACCGAACTTTTCCCGGTGAGCAGCCTCGGTCATACGCTGCTCGTGCCAGCATTGTTCGGCATGCATATCGATAAACACGCGCCGCAGTTGCTGCCGTTTCTCGTCGCCTTGCACCTCGGTACGGCCTTCGCGCTGCTGTGGTATTTCCGCGAGCGTTGGTGCGCACTCGTGCGCGGCTTCTTCGCGTCGTTCGGCGGCCGCCGTAACGACGATGCTCACATGATGTGGGCGCTCATCATCGGCACGATTCCGGCAGGGCTCGTCGGCCTGCTGCTCGAGAAGCGGCTAGAACGGATCTTCCACGACCTGCGCATCGTGGCAATCGCGCTGATCGTCAACGGCGTGCTGTTGTGGCTGGGCGATCGCCTGCAGCGTTCGCGCGCGCATCAGGCGCCGGAGAAAATGGGCTTTGGCCAGGCGTTCCTCGTCGGCCTCGCCCAAGTCGGCGCGCTGATTCCCGGATTTTCGCGCAGCGGCCTCACGATGATTGCCGGCAATGCCGCTGGCCTCACGGCGGAGAAAGCCGCGGAGTTCTCGTTCCTGCTCGGCACGCCGATCATTTTCGCAGCCGGTTTGCTCGAGGTACCGAAGCTTTTCCATGCACCGGGCCAACTCGCGGACGCACTGCTCGGCGGCGTGCTGACCGCCATCGCCGCGTATCTGAGCGTGCGTTTTCTGATGCGCTATTTCGAAGGCCGCGGACGTCTTGCTTCGTTCGGCGTGTACTGCGTGATCGCGGGCATCGTGTTCCTTGGCTGGTTTGCGTTGCATCCGCAGCCGGTCTGATAATGTGCGATGTGCCCGCCGCGTTCTGGCGGGCATGAGGCGATCGGTTATAATCCGGGCCGACCTTTGCGGCGGTAGCTCAATTGGATAGAGCACAGGTCTTCTAAACCTGAGGTTGTGAGTTCGATCCTCGCCCGCCGCGCCATTGCCCGCATGTCAAGAATCCCATCTACCGAATCCGGTGATGGGATTTTTTTATTGCCTCGCGTTTTCCCGCGTTACGACAGCGCTTGCACGTCGATCGAATCGACGCGGTCTGGATAGAACGCGAGATGCTGGGCTATCTCTTTCACGGCCGCATACGGCGACTCGTAGGTCCACACTGCATTGACCGCGCGCTCCCCGCCCGGCGTGATGCTGTAGTACGCACAATCGCCTTTGTACGGGCAGTAGGTCGTGTGGTCGGTACGCGCGAGCAGGTTCATGTCGGCGTCGTTGCGCGGAATGTAATACACCGCCGGATAAGACGCTTCGCGCAGCACGAGCGCCTTTTCCGTGTCGGCGATCACGCGGCCCGCCACCGTCACGACAACGCGAGCCCGCGCGGGCTCGACGCTAATCGGATGATCGGCGCCGGGGACCTTGATGGTTCTTTCAGTCATGCTGTCGAACTCCTGATGATCGGGCGAAATGACGTCGACGCAAGTCGTCGAGCCTGTAGCGCAGCATACGCTCGTCGCGTCCGATGCGCCGCGCCGAAGGTCACCGGTCATCACGCCCATATCACGGCTGCGGGTCTATGCGTCGCGCCAATAAATCGCGCCGATAAATCGCGCCAATAAAAATGGGCAGCCGAAGCTGCCCGTCGAAAGCCGCGCCGCAAGGCCGGCTGTTGCTTACCAGTGCCGCTGCGCTGTCGCGCTTACTGCCTGACGTTCAGTGCGGCGGTCAGATCGCCCATCGGCTTGCCGCCGTTGGCGACGAGCGCCGAGTCGCGCGCCGCGATGCCCGGGAGCGTCGGCAGCGAGAAACGGTGCGTGATGAAGCGCAGGATCGAAGTCGTGTCGTATTGCGTGTGATCGACGAAACCCTTCTTCGCGAACGGCGAGATGATCAGCGCCGGAATACGCGTGCCCGGACCCCAGCGATCCGCCTTGGGCGGCGCGACGTGATCCCAGAAGCCGCCGTTTTCGTCGTAAGTGACGACCACCAGCATGTTGTTCCACTGCGGGCTCTTCTGCAGATGCGAAATCACGTCCGCGATATGCTGGTCGCCCGACGCGACGTCCGTATAGCCCGGGTGCTCGTTCAGGTTGCCTTGCGGCTTGTAGAACGTCACTTGCGGCAGCGTGCCGCTGTCGATCGCCTTGATGAACTCCGAGCCGCCGAGGCCGCCGTCCAGCAGATGCTGCGAGCGGTTTGCCGTGCCCGGTGCGAGATCCGCGAAGTAGTTGAACGGCTGATGATGCGGCTGGAAATTAGGCGCCGTCAGATTCGCGCCGTAAATCACGTTCGACGTGCCGTTCTGTGCCGCGCTCAATGCCGCGCCCCACGCGCCGCCGTACCATGCCCACGACACCTTCGCATTGTTCAGCAGGTCGCCGATGTGTTGCTGCGTCTGCGCGGGCAACGTGGTGGCTGCGCCCGGATCGGCGAGATTCGCGTCGCCGCCCGAGGCCGCCTTGTTGCCGCTCGGCTGATACGGCGGCTGCATCGTGTTGATCGCGTAGAAGTCGGGCGTGAGGTTGCCGGACAGCACGAACTTCGGCGGCCCATTGAGCGACGAAGCCGGCGAATTGGACGCGACCTTGAGCGTCACGCCGTCGCTTTCGACGGCCGAAATCGAACCGGCCGCCGGGCTCTTGTCCGCGTTCGGATAGGTCGGCGTGCACGCGCACACGAGCCACTGGTGATTCAGAAACGAGCCGCCGAATGCGCCCATGAAAAAGTTATCGGCAAGCGTGTACTGCTGCGCGATCTTCCACAGCGGCAGCTTGTCCGCATTGAGCGTGTAATGGCCCATGACGAGGCCGCCCGAATCGGCCCATGCGGCGAACTTGTCGTTCTTTCCGCCGTCGATCTGCATCTGGTTCTCATAGAAGCGGTGATACAGATCGCGCGTCGTCGCGGTGATCGGCGTGTTGAAACCGTTGGGGTCGTCGATCGCGAACGGGCTGTTCGGCAAGTTGGCCGTCATGGCCTGCGTGACGACCGGCGTCACGCCGGTTTGCGTGAGGCCGTTCCAGACCTGCGGGAGCGTCGCGAGCGTGGAGCCGTCGCGATCCAACTGCTTCGCGCTCGCCGCGCTCACGTTCTGCAAACCGTTGGCACCAGGGAAGTTGCCGTACAGGTTGTCGAAGCTGCGGTTTTCCGCGTAGATCACCACAACGTTCTTGATCGACGTGATGTCCGGTTGCGTAACCTCGTTGCCGCCGCATGCATAAAGGCTTAACGCTGCAGCGATCGCCAATGGCGCCGCGCAGATCAGTTTCTTGTTCATCTTTGTAAGTTCTCTCTCTCGCGTTGGGGACGGGCCGCGTGCGTTTGATAGCTCGATGACCGCCCGCGAAAGTGTGACGATGCAATTTGACAGAAAGATGTATTCATTACGAATTGCTTCGGCGCGGCGATTCGCTGTGGGGCGAATGTCATTTGAACGTCATATCCATGAAATACGCTCGCGGACTTCATATTGCACATTCACATCATTCACATGCGACTCGGTCTGACGGGGATCCGGAAAACAGTAGCGCCCGACGTGGCGTTGTCGCGCGCGAGGTCGGCGGTCAACCGCGGATGTCGCGCGATAGCGCTTTCGTTCGTGGTTGCGGGAATGGCGGTGAGCATGAGTCTCGCCGGTTGCGATGCCGGCACGCCGGCCGCTTCCGCGGATGCGGGTGCGAGTGCCGCTCATGCTTTGGTGGATTCCGCTGCGGCCGTCGTGCGGGTCGCGGCGCATGAGGTGACACATGAGGTGACGCAACCAACGCCGGCCGGTGGTCAATCGCGCGCACAAGTCTACGAATCCGTGCGGCAGATGACCGCGGTCGGCAAGCAGCTGTTCTTCGATCCGTCGCTATCCGGTTCGGGCAAGCTGGCGTGCGCGTCGTGCCACAGTCCGGACCACGCGTTTTCGCCGGCCAACTCGCTGTCCGTGCAACTGGGCGGCGGCGACATGCACCGCACCGGCATGCGCGCAGCGCCGACGCTCAAATATCTGCAATCGGTGCCGGCGTTCGCCGAGCACTATCACGAGTCCGACGACGAAGGCGACGAAAGCGTCGATGCCGGTCCAACCGGCGGCCTCACGTGGGACGGCCGCGTGGATCGCGGCAGCGACCAGGCGCGTATTCCGTTGTTGTCGTCGTTCGAAATGGGCAGCTCGCCGGCCAAGGTCACCGCCGCGATCAAGGCCGCGCCGTACGCGGGCGCCTTCCGCGCCGCGTTCGGTGAACATATTTTCGATAGCGACGACGCGACCTTCAAAGCCGTGCTGCAAGCGCTCGAAACCTTCGAGCAAACGCCCGAAGTGTTCTACCCGTACACCAGCAAATACGACGCTTATCTGGCGGGAAAAACGCAGCTCACAAAAGCCGAGCTGCACGGTTTGCAACTTTTCAACGACGAAAAGAAGGGCAACTGCGCGAGCTGTCACATCAGCCAGCGGACGCTGGACGGGGCGCCGCCGCAGTTCAGCGACTTCGGGCTGATCGCGATCGGTGTGCCGCGCAATCGCGCGCTGCCCGTGAACCGCGATCCGCGCTTCTACGATCTTGGCGCATGCGGCCCGGAGCGCACCGACCTGCAGGGACGCTCGGAGTTCTGCGGCATCTTTCGCACGCCGACGTTGCGCAACGTCGCGTTGAAGAAGAGTTTCTTCCACAACGGTATCTATCATTCGCTCGAACAGGTTCTGCACTTTTATGCCGAACGCGACACGAACCCGGAGAAGTTCTATCCGGTGTCGAAGGGGAAGGTCCAGAAGTTCGACGATCTGCCGCAGCGCTACTCGGCGAACCTGAATACGGAGCCGCCGTTCGACCGCAAGCCGGGCGACAAACCTGCGCTGAACGACGCCGAGATCAAGGACATGGTGGCGTTTCTGAATACGCTCACGGATGGCTACAAGGCGGGGAACTGACGAAGAATCTTTGGGGGCGGCGCGCCCGAGGTGATCCGGCGCTTCAGATAGATGCGCCGGCGACGATGCAGAAACAGGCGGCGAGCAGCAGCGCAAAAGAGACGAGCACGCATGCGATGCCGGCGCGCGTCACGAGGTTCGGCCAGCGGGGACGGCGCAGTCCGTCGATCCGGATGATGGGCCGCGCGAGACCGGGATCGCGTCGGATAGCGACCGGCACGAGCGCCACGCAAAGCAGCGCGAGTGCGACGGCAAAGGTTTCCAGTGCAACGGTGAATTCCATGATTGGGCGTTTGAAGGGAGCAGCGCGAAAGCGCAATACGGCCAATCTTAGGAAAGCGTGACGCACGGTGATATGGGAGCCATCCTAAAAATGAGAGCGCCTAAATCAGAGTGATTAGGTAGGAGCGGCTAAATGAGAGCCGCTAAACGAGAGCCGCAAAATGAGAGCGGCTGCCGGTCGCGAGCCATAGCCGCGTCGCGCATTGTTTCGGCGGGCGATGGTTGCGTGAAAGGGAATGGGTCGCCTCGGCGCAGCGCGCCCAAGCTGTCACGACGGACATGCTATGCTTTTGGGGTCCAGATCAAGAGCGGCCATCAGTGCGCTCGAGACCGCCCAAAAACGCAGTAAAACGTATCCGAGGAGCCCCTTCATGTCGATGCGAACTCGTGCACTCCGTCAACTGACCGCCGCCGGTCTCCTGCTTGGAGCGGCCATCGGCGCGCAAGCGGCGAATCTCGGTTTCCTCAACGACACGCCGATCAGCTACATGAAAGAGCGCGACGTCGAGTCGATCAAACAGGCGGTCTTCGCCGCACTCGATCAGAAGCACGACGGCGAAAGCATCACATGGGTCAATGAAGGCACGCGCAACAGCGTGAAGATCGACGCGACCATAACGATCGCGAGCACGTCGAAGGAAGGCGAGCGCACGTGTCGCGACCTCGGTGTCGTGCTCAATGCAAAAGGGCAGTCCATGAACCTGCGCCCGCAGTTCTGCAAGCAGGGCGGCGGCAAGTGGCAGTTGCAGAAGAAGAACTAGGCATGCATCCAGTCGTTGGAATGCCGGCGGGTCGTTCGCGAGCCCGCACGGATGCCGTGAGTCGGACCGGGTCGGAGCGTCGATGAGTCCGCGGATCGTCTCGTGCGGAATCGTGCTACTCGATCCCGAAGGCCGCGTGCTGCTCGCGCATGCCACCGAGACATCGCACTGGGACATTCCGAAAGGTCATGGCGAGGAAGGCGAGGCGCCGCACGTCACCGCGCTGCGCGAGATGGTCGAAGAGACCGGAGTCGCAATCGAGCCGGAGCGTCTGAAGGATTTGGGCCTCTTTGTCTACCGGCGCGACAAGGATCTGCATCTGTTCGCAGCGCGCGCCACCGTCGATGAACTCGACCTGAGTTCCTACACATGCACGTCGCTGTTTCCGCGCCGCTCGGACGGTAAGCTGATTCCCGAGATGGATGCGTATCGCTGGACCGCGCCCGACGAAGTGGAAAAGTACGCGAGCCGCAGCCTCGCGCGGCTCTTTCAAACCACGCTTTCGCTGACGGAATTGCATCGGTCGTTATAGCGGCGCGCAGCGCTTTTGCTGACGATTCCCGACGCGAGAAGGCACGCACAAAGAAAAAGGCGTGCATCCGATGAAACAGATGCACGCCCTGGTCGATCACTGATGCGCGGCTAACGCCCTCTGAAGCGGCGACGCTGCCGTTAGCCGTTGGCTTCGCCGCTTACGCCGGCTTGCCCCAACTGTCGCGCAAACTCACGATCCGGTTGAACACGGGCTTGCCCGGCTGCGAGTCCACGCGGTCCGCGACGAAGTAACCGTGACGCTCGAACTGATAGCGCTGTTCGGGCAACGTGCCGTGCGCGCCAGGTTCGAGGTAGGCATTGACCACGCGCTTCGAGTCGGGATTCAGCGCTTCCAGGAAATCGCGGCCGCCTGCGTCCGGTTGCGGTTCCTTGAAGAGGCGGTCGTAAATTCGCACTTCGGCCGGGCACGCGGCTGCCGCGCTGACCCAGTGAATGTTGCCCTTGACCTTGTAGTTGTTCGCGCCCTCGGTGCCCGAGCGGCTGTCCGGGAAGTAGTTGCAATGGACCGCGACGATGTTGCCGTTCTCGTCCTTCTCCGCACCCGTGCATTCGATCACGTAGCCGTAGCGCAGACGCACCTTGTTGCCCGGGAAGAGGCGGAAATAGCCCTTCGGCGGCGTTTCGGTGAAGTCGTCGCGCTCGATCCACAGCTCGCGCGAAATCGGAAACTCGCGCATGCCCTGTTCCGGATGATGCGGATGCACCGGCGCGCTGCACGGCTCGGTGAGTCCCTCAGGGAAGTTGTCGATGATCAGTTTCAGCGGGTCGAGCACGGCGGCGATGCGCGGCGCCTTTTCGTCGAGATCGTCGCGCAGCGCGCCTTCGAACACGCTCATGTCGATCCAGGAATCGACCTTCGTTACGCCGATACGCTCGCAGAACAACTGGATCGACTCAGGCGTGAACCCGCGACGGCGCACGCCGACGATGGTCGGCATGCGCGGATCGTCCCAGCCATCCACATGGCCTTCGTTCACGAGTTGCAGCAGCTTGCGCTTGCTGGTGATCGCGTACGTCAGATTCAGACGCGAGAATTCGATTTGCTGAGGCAGCGGGCGCGTGAAGATACCCGCTTCGGCCAGCTCGTTCAGAATCCAGTCGTACAGCGGACGGTGGTCTTCGAATTCGAGCGTGCACAGCGAATGCGTGATGTTTTCCAGTGCGTCCGAAATGCAATGCGTGTAGTCGTACATCGGATACACGCACCACTTGTCGCCCGTGCGGTAGTGATGCGCGAAGCGGATCCGGTAAAGCACCGGATCGCGCATGTTGAAGTTCGGCGACGACATGTCGATCTTCGCGCGCAGCACGTGCTCGCCTTCCTTGAACTCGCCCGCCTTCATGCGGCGGAACAGGTCCAGGTTTTCCTCCACCGAACGCTCGCGGAAGGGCGAGGGCGTGCCGACCTCGGTAGCCGAGCCGCGGTTCGCGCGCATTTCCTCGGCGGACTGGCTGTCGACATACGCCTTGCCGCGCTGAATGAGCAACTCGGCGAATTCGTACAGCTTGTCGTAGTAGTCGCTCGCGTAGTAGAGGTGTTCCTTGCCGTCTTTCTGCCACTCGAAGCCGAGCCAGCGCACGGCGTCGATGATCGAATCGACGTATTCGACGCTTTCCTTTTCCGGATTGGTGTCGTCAAAGCGCAGATGGCATACGCCGCCATAGCTGCGCGCCACGCCGAAGTTCAGGCAGATACTCTTGGCGTGACCGATGTGCAGATAGCCGTTCGGCTCGGGCGGAAAGCGCGTTTCGACGCGCTGGCCCCACTTGCCGGTACGGTTGTCGTCGTCAATGATGTTGCGGATGAAATTGGATGCCGCTGGCGCGTCGTTGCGTTCGGTATTCATGCGAGATGGTGAAAGTCTGTCGGGGGCGCGCAATACGCCCACTTATCCGACAATTCTACCTGACGAGGCACGATGCGGCAGGCGAGTGCGGCGCGCAGCCGACGTTCGAGCGGCTTTCATGGCGCGCCGCGCCGCGAGTTATGCGAGGACTCGCGCGGCAGTTCGGGCACAGTTCGATGCGCAGACCGGCTGTAACAGGAGGTAAATCGTTTTGTTCAGCGCCTGACAGCGACTTAGCATGCCGGTCGGCGCGGGTCTGCGCGGGCGCAGGAAACGCGCTTTGCCGTCAGGCCGCCGCGCGCCGCCCCGGGCGGCCACGTCGGCGCCCGCCGATCATTCAAGAACGGTGCAGGATGCGCCGTGGCGGCGCATCCGCCTCGCGCTGCGCTTACGCAAGCCGCACGTTCAGTCTCGCCTTGCTCGGACTTTTTCTGTTCGTGCAACATGGCGCCCTTAGTTGCCGGAGTTCCTCGGATGCCAATCTTGACGCACGACGCGCCTCGCGCGCCCTTTGCCTTTACTTCGTTCGCGCGACTGATCGCGGCCGCCACGTTATCGGCCACGTTCGCTGCGTGCATCGTCGCGCCCGCCGCGGTGTTCGCCAAAACGCCGCAGCCTAAAGCCGTGTTCGATGCATCCGCGGTGGCCGCGCCGGATCGCTACAGCGCCGACGCCGCGCAGCAAATCTTCGCCGCAGGCGGCAACGCAGTGGATGCCGCCGTGGCTATCGCCTTCACGCTGGCCGTCACGCGCCCGGACGCCGGGAACCTCGGCGGCGGTGGGTTCATGACGCTGTTCGTCGACGGCAAGCCGTATTTTCTCGACTACCGCGAGCGCGCGCCGCAGCAGGCGACGCGCGACATGTATCTCGACGACAAAGGCAACGTCGTGCCGGGCATGAGCTCCATCGGCCATCGCGCGGTGGCTGTGCCGGGCAGCGTCGACGGTATGTGGCAGGCTCAGCAGCGTTTTGGAAAGCTGAAGTGGAAGCAGGTACTCTCGCCCGCCATCCGCTACGCCACTGAAGGCTTTCAGGTCGATCCCCGGCTCCAGCAGCAGCGTGACGCGGCGGCGAAGAATTTCGCCGGCAGGACGAACTTCGACGCCTATTTCTCGGGCATGAAAGCCGGCGCCACTTATCGGCAGCCGGAACTGGCGCAAACGCTCTCACGGATTGCGAGCGACGGCGGCCGTGAGTTCTACGAAGGGCGCACCGCCGATCTGCTCGCGCAGCAGATGTACGGGCATGGTTTCGTCACGAAGGCTGACCTGCTGCAATACAAGGCCGTGTGGCGTCAGCCGCTCACTGCAAACTGGAACGGCTATCAAGTGCTGACGGCGCCGCCGCCGAGTTCGGGCGGCGTGGGGCTCATCCAGATGCTGAAAATGAAGGCCGATCTGAAGCCGGCTTTCGACGGGCTCGAAGTGAACTCCGCGCCGTATATCCATCTGGTCGCGCAGATCGAAGACCGCGTGTTCGCCGACCGCCAGCAGTACCTGGGCGACCCGGATTCGTACAAGCTGCCGGTCGATAAACTGCTCGACGACGCCTACCTTAGCCAGCGCGCCTCCGAAGTCAGTGCGGACGAAGCGCCAGGCGCGACGCCGGTCAAACCCGGCCTGGGCGACGCGGTACCCGAAAAAGCGCAGACCACGCATTTCTCTGTGGTGGACAAGTGGGGCAACGCGGTGTCGAACACCACGACGCTCGACGGCGAATTCGGCTCGGGCGTGGTGGTCGACGGCGCGGGTTTCCTGCTCAATGACGCGATGGACGACTTCGTAACGAAGGCCGGCGCCGCGGGCCAGTCTGGCTCGACCAGTGCGACGGCTGCGACCGGTGCCACGCCTGCCGCGGGTGCGGAACTCAACACGGTGCTGGCGGGCCGCCGCCCGCTCTCGTCGATGACGCCGACCATCCTGCTAAAGGACAACAAGGTGTCGCTTGTGATCGGGACGCCCGGAGGATCGCGCATTCTCACGTCGATCTTCCAGGTCATGACCGATCTCTACGACTTCAATATGCCGCCCGGCGACGCACTCGCCGCGATGCGCTTTCATCATCAGTTACTGCCGCCCAAGACGATTTACTTCGAGCCGTACCATCCCATTACGGGCGAACTCGCCACCGCGCTGCAGGACCTGGGCTACACGCTGGAAGGGCAGTCGTTCAACGGCGACGTGCAGATGATCCGCATCGACGGCACGACGCCCGAGCCGGCCGCCGATCCACGTGGTATGGGAACAGGACGTGTGATACGTTGAGCGCTCGACGCGTTGCAGCTGGCCACCGCTGATAGCGGTCGGCCGCGATTGCGCGCTAAAACAAAATCTACGGGGAACACAATGAACGCACGACAGCCGGGCGTACTCGTATTGCCGGGGTACCAGAACTCCGGCGCAGGGCATTGGCAGACGCGCTGGGAGGCTCTTGATCCCGCATTCGCGAGGGTGCAGATGCCTGACTGGAATTATCCCGTGCGCGATGCGTGGTGCCGCGCGCTCGACTCAGCGGTGGCAGCCGCTGATGGTCCGGTCGTCTTCGCGGCCCACAGCCTCGGTTGCCTGACGGCCGCGTTCTGGGCCACGCAGTACGCGAGCGTCGCCCAGCTCGGCAAAGTGGCAGGCGCGTTGCTTGTCGCCGTTCCCGATCCCGCTGGAGCGAACTTCCCGCAAGACGCGAGCGGATTCGCACCGGTGCCGACTGAGCGCTTGCCGTTTGCGAGCATCGTGGTTGCGAGTAGCGACGATCCGTACGGCGGCGTGCCGTTCTCGCAAGCCTGCGCAAACGCGTGGGGCAGCCGCTGGATCGACGTGGGTCCCCGCGGACATATCAATGCCGACAGCGGGCTCGGCGATTGGGACGAGGCGCGCGGCTGGCTCGCTGCGCTGCGCGCTTCGGCTTGAGCGCGGGACGCGAGCCAGCCCGCGCGGAAGCGGGCATTTCTCAAATCACGGATTGCCCGCGTAACGCCGCGATCCGTTCGTCGCCGTAACCGAGTACGTCGCGCAGAACGCTTTCCGTATGCTCTCCGAGCGTGGGCGGATGCGTGAGCGCTTGTGGCGGCGTGCCCGTCATATTGATCGGATTGCGCACCAGCTTGACGGTGCCGCCCGACGGATGCGGCAGATCGACCTGCATGCCGCGCGCCACCACCTGCTCGTTTTCGAACACTTCTGCGAGATCGTTGATCGGACCGCACGGCACGCCGGCTGCCTCGAGCGCCGCGATCCAGTCCTGCTTGCCCTTCAAGCGGACCATTTCTGCGAGGATCGGCACGAGCACCTCGCGATGCCGCACGCGCGCGGGATTGGTCGCGAAACGCTCGTCTTCGGCAAGTTCCGGGCGTTGCCCCACCTCGACGAACTTGCGGAACTGGCCGTCGTTGCCGACCGCGACGATGATCCAGCCGTCGCTCGTCTGGAACGTCTGATACGGCACGATGTTCGGATGCGCGTTGCCCCAGCGGACTGGCGGCTGACCGCTCGCGAGGTAGTTCGAATTCATGTTGGCGAGCATGGCGACCTGCACGTCGAGCAATGCCATGTCGATATATTGGCCTTCCCCGGTGCGGTCGCGGTGCGTGAGAGCCGTGAGCACGGCGATGGTCGAATACATGCCGGTCATGAGATCGGCAATCGCCACCCCGGCCTTTTGCGGGCCGCCGCCCGGCTGGCCGTCGCGCTCGCCGGTGATACTCATGAATCCGCCGATCCCCTGTACGATGAAGTCGTAGCCCGCGCGCTGCGCATACGGTCCCGTCTGCCCGAATCCGGTTACGGAGCAGTAGATCAGATCCGGCTTCACTTCTTTCAGCGACGCGTAATCGAGGCCGTATTTCTTCAGTTGCCCGACCTTGTAGTTCTCCAGCACCACGTCGCTTTGCGCGGCCAGTTCGCGAATGATCCGCTGACCTTCCGGCGACGCGATGTCGATGGTCACCGAGCGCTTGTTGCGGTTCGCGGCGAGATAGTAGGCCGCCTCGCGCGTGTCCGCGCCCTCGGGCGTCTTGAGGTACGGAGGGCCCCAGTGGCGCGTGTCGTCACCCACGTCGGGGCGTTCGATCTTGATCACGTCTGCGCCGAAATCGGCAAGCGTCTGCGCGCACCAGGGGCCGGCGAGCACGCGGGTGAGATCCAGCACGCGGATATGACTGAGAGCGCCCATGTTTGTCGATGTCTCCTATGTAAGCGGCCGGCGCGCAAGGCACCGTGTATGTGGGCAATCTTAAGCGATTCGCGGGCGCCGGCGCAGTCGGCCAAACGTCATAAGACGAATGACGCGCAATTCTCGCAAGCGCTGCAAGAGCCACGCAAGGACCCATGCGCGGCTTGGCGCGTCCTGTGTCTCACACTACCCGGTGCGACCTGGCCGAACGGCTAACCACGCGGCAGCGCGCCGCGCAAGGCCGCCGATCCCGTATAATCAGTCGTTTAAGAAACAAACAGTTGGCGCATCTTCCGATGCCGCCGGTAAAAGTCTGGAAACAGTCAGGACCGTCCCCCGCACGCTATGAAAGCCGCCGAAATCCGCGAGAAATTCCTCAAGTTCTTCGAATCGAAGGGCCATACGATCGTTCGCTCGTCGAGCCTTGTGCCCGGCAACGACCCGACGCTGCTCTTCACCAATTCGGGAATGGTGCAGTTCAAAGATGTGTTCCTCGGCGCAGAGTCGCGTCCGTATTCGCGCGCCACTACCGCGCAGCGCAGCGTGCGCGCGGGCGGCAAGCACAACGATCTGGAAAACGTCGGCTATACCGCGCGCCACCATACGTTCTTCGAAATGCTGGGCAACTTCTCGTTCGGCGACTATTTCAAGCGTGACGCAATCCACTACGCGTGGGAACTGCTGACGGGCGTGTACCAGTTGCCGAAAGACAAGCTGTGGGTCACCGTCTATCACGAAGACGACGAAGCGCACGACATCTGGGCGAAAGAAGTCGGCGTGCCGGTAGAGCGCATCATCCGCATCGGCGACAACAAGGGCGCGCGTTACGCGTCGGACAACTTCTGGCAAATGGCAGACACCGGCCCGTGCGGTCCGTGCTCGGAAATTTTCTACGACCACGGCCCGGACGTGTGGGGCGGCCCGCCGGGATCGCCGGAAGAAGACGGCGACCGCTACATCGAGATCTGGAATCTCGTGTTCATGCAATTCAATCGCGACGCGCAAGGCAACATGACGCCGCTGCCCAAGCAGTGCGTCGACACAGGCATGGGTCTCGAGCGAATCGCCGCGGTGTTGCAGCACGTGCACAGCAACTATGAGATCGACCTGTTCCAGGCGCTCATTCAGGCTGCCGCGCGCGAAACCGGCGTGAGCGATCTCACGAACAACTCGCTGAAGGTGATAGCCGATCATATTCGCGCGTGCTCGTTCCTCATCGTCGACGGCGTGATTCCCGGCAATGAAGGTCGCGGCTACGTGCTGCGCCGTATCGTGCGTCGCGCTATCCGTCATGGCTACAAGCTCGGCAAGAAGGGCTCGTTCTTCCATCGCATGGTGGCCGATCTCGTCGCGCAAATGGGCGGCGCGTATCCGGAACTGAAGGACGCACAACAGCGCGTGACCGACGTGCTGCGTCAGGAAGAAGAACGCTTCTTCGAGACGATCGAGCACGGCATGTCGATTCTCGAAAACGCGCTGGCCGACCTCGAAAAGAAGGGCGGCAAGACACTCGACGGCGAACTTGCGTTCAAGCTGCACGATACGTATGGCTTCCCGCTCGACCTGACCGCCGACGTATGTCGCGAGCGCGAAGTGACGGTAGACGAAGCAGCGTTCGACGAAGCCATGGCGCGTCAGCGCGAACAGGCTCGCGCAGCGGGCAAGTTCAAGATGGCGCAAGGGCTCGAATATTCGGGCGCGAAGACCACGTTCCACGGCTACGAAGAAATAATCTTCGACGACGCGAAGGTTGCCGCGCTTTATGTCGATGGTGCTTCGGTGCAGGAAGTCACACACGGGCAGCAGGCCGTTGTCGTGCTGGACCACACGCCGTTCTACGCAGAGTCGGGCGGCCAGGTTGGAGATCAGGGCCTGCTCGCCAACGCAAGCGTGCGCTTTGCGGTATCCGACACGCTGAAAGTGCAGGCCGACGTGGTCGGTCACCACGGTACGCTCGAACAGGGCACGCTGAAGGTGGGCGACGTCGTCAAGGCTGAAATCGACGCGGTGCGCCGCGCCCGCACGGCCCGCAACCACTCGGCCACGCACCTTATGCACAAGGCGTTGCGCGAAGTGCTCGGCTCCCACGTGCAGCAGAAAGGCTCGCTCGTCGATCCGGACAAGACGCGTTTCGACTTCGCGCACAACGCGCCAATGACAGACGAGCAGATCCGCCGCGTCGAAGAGATCGTCAACGCCGAAGTGCTGGCGAACGCACCGGGCATCGTGCGCGTCATGCCGTTCGACGAAGCGGTGAAAGGCGGCGCCATGGCGCTGTTCGGCGAGAAATACGGCGACGAAGTGCGCGTGCTCGACCTGGGCTTCTCCCGCGAGTTGTGCGGCGGCACGCACGTGCAACGCACCGGCGACATCGGTCTCTTCAAGATCGTGATGGAAGGCGGTGTGGCGGCAGGGATTCGTCGCGTGGAAGCAATCACGGGCGACAACGCCGTGCGCTTCGTGCAGGATCTCGACGCGCGCATCAATGCCGCGGCGGCCGTGCTGAAAGCTCAACCGTCCGAACTGACGCAGCGCATCACCCAGGTGCAGGACCAGGTGAAGCAGCTTGAGAAGGAACTGAGCGCGCTCAAGTCGAAGATGGCGTCGAGCCAGGGCGACGAACTCGCCGGTCAGGCGATCGAAGTGTCCGGCGTGCAGGTTCTGGCCGCCACGCTCGAAGGCGCAGATGTGAAGACGCTGCGCGAAACGGTGGACAAGCTCAAGGACAAGCTGAAGAGCGCGGCGATCGTGCTGGCTTCAGTCGAAGGCGGCAAGGTCAGCCTGATCGCCGGCGTCACCGCGGACGCGAGCAAGAAGGTCAAGGCGGGCGAGCTCGTCAACTTCGTCGCGCAGCAGGTGGGCGGCAAGGGCGGCGGCCGGCCGGATATGGCGCAGGCTGGCGGGACCGAGCCGGCAAATCTGCCTGCAGCGCTTGCTGGTGTGAAGGGGTGGGTCGAAGCGCAGCTTTGATCGGGTTTCGATCCGGCTGTTATGCGCTGGATCGAGCCGAACCTCGTTGAAAAGATCTGAAGTGGGTCACGCGGTGCGCCGGTTTGTCGGCGTGGCGGGTGACCCGATTTTTTTTGGGCTGCGTCGGCGTTCGGTTAGCGTTTCGGGCCTACCGTTGGGGAGCGGGACACGGCGGCGTGACGCGTCTACCGGCCAATTTCAGATACTCGCTGAGTGTCCAGCGTTGCCGCTAAACTCAAGCGACGCCAGCGCTCACGCCAGCGCGAACGCCTGGATCAGCATCTGAACCTCCACCCGCAACCACCTCCGCCGTCACAACCCCGGCGCCCTCCAGCGCGACCAGAGTCTGCTTAAGCGCGTTGAGGGCCGACGAAAAATGTCCACGTCGCCAGACGAGCAATGTCTCGATCACACCGATGTCGGGCAAGTCATGCACGGCGATGTTGCTCGCGTCCGCTTGCAGTCCCAGCACCGAGCGGGGCGCAACCGCCACCCCGGCGCCCGCGGCCACGCAAGCCACGATCGCATGATACGAGCCGAGTTCCAGCACCCGCGCCGGCCTCACGCCGTGCTCCAGATACCATTTCTCGATGTAGGCCCGGTAGGCGCAGCCGCGCTCGAACGCAACGAGCGTCGATAGCGCGATGTCGCGCACTCCGCGAATGGGCCGATGGCCGCGCGGCGTCAGCATCACCAGTTCCTCTTTGAACACCGGCACCGTCTCGAACAAGTCGCCAAGCGCCGCCGGGTCCAGTGGTGTTGCCACGAGAGCGGCGTCCACTTCGAATTCGCGCACCCGTTCGATCAGCTTGCCGGTCGTACCGGTTTCGAGCTCGAGGGCGACGTCGGGCCATTGCTGGTGATAGCGGGCGAGCAACCCCGGAAGACGTGTTGCCGCGACACTTTCCATTGTGCCCAGACGCAACCGCCCGCTCGGACGGTCGGCGCGCACCGCGTGGCGTGCTTCGTCGGCAAGAGCGAGCAGCCGTTCGGCGTACGGCAGCAGCGTCTCGCCGGCGGGCGTCAGCACGAGGCGTCGCCCGTCGCGGATAAAGAGATCCGCTCCCAGTTGCTCCTCAAGCTGTTTGATGCGCGTGGTGACATTCGATTGCACGCGATTGAGCTTCGCGGCGGCGCGGGTCACGCCGTTTTCGCGCACGACTGCCCGAAAAATCGTTAAGGCTGCCAGGTCCACGATTCTCTCCTCGCGATGGATGGTATCCAAATTATTCATTTTCCATGATCGAATCGTCAAGCTAATATGGATACAGCTTCGGCTCAGGCGCCGCCCGCATGCTGGTCGGCATGGGCCGGCCGCGCGGCAGCTCAGGTGAGCTGCCGCGCGGCTTCCTGCATGTCGCGTGCGTTTCCTTCAACGGCCATCCATGAACGATCCTGCTTCCCACGCCCAATTCATGTCCACGGAACCCCATGCCGCCCGGCGCGCAGCGCTCGCCTGTATGGTGACGCTGGCCGTCGCGCTCGGAGTCGGGCGGTTTGCGTTCACGCCGCTATTGCCGCTGATGCTGCACGGCGGCGGCGTGTTCGGTCAGCCGCCGATCGACATCCAGCACGGCGGCTGGCTGGCGTCGTTCAATTACGCGGGCTATTTCGTCGGCGCTTTGACCTGCGCGGCGTTGCGCGTCGAGCCCGCCCGGATGGTGCGCTCCGGGCTGGTACTGACCGTTCTGTTGACACTGGCAATGGGCGTCACGAGTCAGTTCTGGGTGTGGGCCGCGGTTCGCTTCATCGCCGGAGCGGTGAGCGCCTGGACTTTCGTGTTCGCGTCGCAATGGGGCCTGCGGCGGCTCGCGGAACTCGGTCAGTCTGCATGGAGCGGCGTGATTTACACGGGGCCGGGCGTGGGCATCGTCGGGACCGGCTTGCTGGTCAGCGCGGCGGGCGGTTATGGCGCGACGGTGGGTTGGATCGGCTTTGGCTTGATCTCGGCGGTTCTCACGGTGGTGGTCTGGTCCGCGTTCGGCGCGTCGGCCGCTTCCGGTTCGGGTGCTGAGAATGCGCGTCGCCGCTCTGCGCCTTTAGTTAATGAAAGGGCGATGGGAGACAGGCCGGCTAGCGGATCGTTCACTGGAACGGTAGGAGGCGCCGGTCAACGCACCGGCCAAGAACACACATCGAGTTTTGACCCGGCGACGCGCGGCCCAACGGCGCCGGAGGGTCTGGCTGCCGCGAACTCCGGCGTAACTACGGCAAAGAGTTTTGCCACCGCCGCGCCTGACGCCATCGAAGCAAACGTCTCCGCCGCTGCAACCGCCGCTGCAATTGCACATGCAACCAAAGCGCCCAGTGCTGCCCCGGCAATGCCCAACACCGCCGCGCGAAGCTATGGCCACGCAACCCGTCCGACCGTGGGCGACGAGCGTCGCAGCCACCCCGCGGACGCCTTCTGGCTCGTCGTCCTTTACGGTGTGCCTGGCTTCGGCTACATCATTACGGCGACGTTTCTGCCGGTTATCGCGCGTCATGCGCTGCCCGGCTCGCCGTGGCCCGACCTGTTCTGGCCGATGTTCGGCGCTGCGTTGATCGTCGGTGCATTGCTGGCCGCGCGGCTGCCGCTGCACCTGGACAATCGCGTGTTGCTGGCGGGCAGTTACGTGTTGCAAGCCTGCGGTATCGCGCTCGGCATTGTCTGGCCGACGGCGGGCGGCTTCTCACTCGGAAGCATTCTGATCGGCGTGCCCTTTACTGCAATTACCTTGTTCGCGATGCGTGAGGCACGGCGTCTGCGCGGCGACGACGCGGCCGGCCTCATGGGCTATGCCACTGCCGCCTACGGCCTCGGCCAGATCATCGGACCGCTCGTCGCTGCGCCGATCGCCGCGCATACCGGCTCGTTTTCGCCGGCTTTGTGGCTGGCGGCCGGCGTGTTGTTGCTGGGGGCGGGCGGTCTTGTAGCCGTCGCCAGAATGCCTCGCGGGCGAGGGCGCATGCCGGAGTGTGGCTGCGGTTGAAGCCGCGGTTGGACACCGGCGGTAAGTTCGCCGACGTTCGGGCAGCCCGGTGATGAGACGACGCGCCGTCGCGTCCTTCGTTTGCATACTCGCGCCTGGACACTGGCGGCGGACACCTTGGTAAGTTTGCCGACGTTCGCGCATCCCCGTGACGAGACAACGCGCCGTCGCGCCCTCCGATTGCATGCTCGCTAGCGAATATCCTCGAACAACCCCCTTCCGCAATCCCACGCAAAAACCTCACGCTTGCCCCCCAAGCTCGAACCACCCACGCTCAACCCCAAAACCGCACCCCCTCAAAAAACAAATCCCGCCCTCTAGCACTAAAATGACGGCTTTCCGTCATCCCCGCGTGTCTGTCGCCGGCCGCGCTGCTCACCATGCAACATTTCGCGTCCGACAACTACGCCGGCATCTGTCCCGAAGCGCTCCATGCGCTGATCGCCGCCAACAACAGCGGCCACGAACCGGCCTATGGCGACGACTCCTGGACCAATCAGGTATGCGACCGTCTGCGCGAACTGTTCCAGACCGATTGCGAAGTGTTCTTCGTGTTCAACGGCACGGCGGCCAATTCGCTTGCGCTTGCGTCGCTTTGCCAGTCATACCACTCGGTGATCTGCCATGAACTCGCGCACATCGAGACCGATGAATGCGGCGGCCCCGAGTTCTTCTCTGGCGGCTCGAAGCTGCTCACGGCGCCCGGCATCGGCGGCAAGCTCACGCCTGATGCGATCGAGGCGGTCGTCACGCGCCGCGCCGACATTCATTACCCGAAGCCCAAGGTCGTCACGCTCACGCAGTCGACCGAAGTCGGCACCGTCTACACCGTCGAGGAAGTGCGCGCGATCGCTGCAATCGCCAAGCGTCGTCATCTGAAGGTGCATATGGACGGCGCGCGTTTCGCGAATGCGGTCGCCGCGCTTGACGTGCATCCGTCCGAGATCACCTGGCGCGCGGGCGTCGACGTACTGTGTTTCGGTGGCACCAAGAACGGCTTGCCGGTGGGCGAAGCGGTAGTGTTCTTCGAACGCGCGCTCGCCGCCGACTTCGCCTACCGACTGAAGCAGGCGGGCCAGCTTGCTTCCAAGATGCGCTTCATTTCTGCGCCGTGGCTCGGCCTGCTCGATAACGACGTGTGGTTGCGCAACGCGCGTCACGCGAACGCGATGGCGCAACTGCTGCAAACGCGGTTGCAGGAAATTCCGGGCGTCAGCATCATGTTCCCGCGCGAGTCGAACGCGGTGTTCGCGCAGTTGCCCGCGCAAGCCGCGAAGGCCATGCGCGCGCGCGGCTGGAAGTTCTACGAGTTCATCGGCGCGGGCGGCTGCCGGTTGATGTGCGCGTGGGACACGCAACCCGAAACGGTCGAGCGTTTCGCGACCGAAGTCCGCGAGTTGTGCGCGGCGTAAAGTTCGTCCGCTGTGCAAACCGGGAAGCCGGGAAGCCGGGAATCCGTGTAAGCCGCAACGCCGCCAGCGCGCCGCGCCGGCAAAGACCGAACCTCCAAGTCACCTCACCATGACCGAATACCGATTTTGTCCCCGCTGCGCGACGCCGTTGACGGAGCGCGCCGACGCCGAGCATGAAGGCGGGCGCATCCGCCAGACCTGTCCCGATGCCGGATGCGGCTACGTGCACTGGAACAATCCGCTGCCGGTGGTCGCGGCGATCGTCGAATACGAGGGCAAGATTCTTCTGGCGCGCAACGCTGCGTGGGCGGAGGGCGTCTTTGCGCTGATCACGGGCTTCCTCGAAAACGGCGAGACGCCGGAAGAGGGCATTGCGCGCGAGGTGCTTGAAGAGACGTCGTTGCATGCCGAGTCGGTCGAGCTGATCGGCGTGTACGAATTCATTCGCAAGAACGAACTGATCATCGCGTATCACGTGAAGGCAAACGGCACGATTTTTCTGTCGCCGGAACTGCTCGAGTACCGGCTGGTCGAGCCGGAGAAGCTGCGGCCATGGCGCGCCGGCACCGGGCAGGCGCTCGGGGAATGGATGCGGCGGCGCGGCTTGCCGTTCGAATTCGTCGACAAGCCGGGGCAATAGTCGTGAGCGGCCATGATCGCCGGTAACGTCGGCGAGCCGGACAGCGGCGCCGCACATACGGCAACGGCAGGCGCCGCCCCAAACCCGACCGCACCCCGACACCACCACTCAAGCGACCCAGCCACCTCAATGTCCAAACCCGCCGCCGCGTCACGAAGTTCGTACCCGCACTTTCTCGCCATCACCACGCGCTGGATGGACAACGACGTCTACGGTCACGTGAACAATGTCGTCTATTACAGCTACTTCGATACGGTGGTGAACGAGTATCTGATCCGCGCCGGCGTGCTCGATTTCGAGCGCGGCGAAACGATCGGTCTGGTGGTCGAGACGCATTGCAACTACTTTGCGCCGCTCGTGTTCCCAGAGCGCGTCGAAGCGGGCTTGCGAGTGACGCGGCTCGGCACGTCGAGTGTGCGTTACGAAGTGGGGCTCTTCAAGGAAGGCAGCGACGAAGCCGCCGCGCACGGCCACTTCGTGCATGTGTACGTGGATCGCGTCACCCGCCGTCCAGTGAGCCTGCCCGATGCACTGCGCGAGGCGCTCGAGCCGATCCGCGTTGTCACCGGCACAACGGCGGATTAGGCACGTGCAGTCGTTAGCCATCAACCTGCTTAACGGGCTCAGCTTCGGACTGCTGCTCTTCATGCTGTCGGCCGGGCTGACGTTGATCTTCAGCATGCTCGGCGTGCTGAACTTCGCGCATGCGAGCTTCTACATGCTTGGCGCCTACGTCGGCTATTCGGTGGCCGCGCGGGCCGGATTCTGGAGCGCGCTCGTGATCGCGCCGCTCGTCGTCGGTTTGATTGGTGCTGCGTTGGAGCGCTGGCTGTTGCGCCGGGTGCGAAGCCATGGCCATCTGGCGGAATTGCTGCTGACGTTCGGCGCTGCCTACGTGCTCGGCGAACTCGTGAAGCTCGGCTGGGGTTTGAGTCCGCTCGGCGCGAGCGTGCCGGCCGCGCTGGACGGTCCGCTTTTCACGCTCTACGGCGCGACCTTCGCGCGTTATCGAGCGTTCATGATGCTCGTCTCTCTTGTGATGCTCGTCTCGCTGTACGCGGTGCTGCGCGTGTCGAAGGCGGGCCTGATCGTGCGGGCCGCGCTGACGCACCCGAGCGCCGTCGAAGCGCTCGGCCACAATGTGCCGCGCGTCTTCACCGGCGTCTTCGCGGCGGGCACGGCGCTCGCCGCGCTGGCCGGCGTGATCGGCGCGCCGCTTTCCGTGATCGAACCCGCTATGGCCGAATCGCTCGGCTCGATTGTGTTCGTCGTCGTGGTGATCGGCGGGCTCGGATCGCTGGGCGGCGCGCTGGCTGCGTCGCTGCTGATCGGCTGTGTGCAGACACTGGCGGTGGCGAGCGATGTTTCGCTCGGCGACGTGCTCGCCACGTTCGACGCTTCGCTGCCGCGCGAATGGGATGCGCTGACGCTCGCGCAGCTTGCGCCGCTGATTCCGTACCTGCTGCTCGTCGGCATGCTGGCGCTGCGCCCGCGCGGACTCTTCGGCCGGCGCGACGATCATGCGTGAATTGCTCAAGCCGGAGCCCGCGCAAGCGTCGCCCGTAGCCGGGACCCAGCGTTCTCACGCGATGTGGCGTCGTCTCGCACCGTGGCTCGCGCTCATTGTCCTTCTCACTGCACCGCCATTGATCTGGCGTCAAAGCTGGCTGCTCGTCTACCTCGCGCAGACCGCCACGATGATCGTCTTCGCGCTCTCGTACAACCTGTTGCTCGGAGAGACCGGACTGCTGTCGTTCGGCCATGCCGCCTATTCGGGCCTCGGGGCGCTGATTGCCGCGCAGGTTTTCAACCGCATCGGCGCACCGCTCGCGCTGCTGCCGCTGGTCGGCGGCGCGGGCGCCGCGTCGTGCGGGGCGCTGCTCGGTTTTATCTCGACGCGTCGCGCCGGGACCGCGTTTGCCATGATCACGCTAGGCATCGGCGAACTCGTCGCGGCCGCCGCGTGGACCTTGCCCGACTGGTTCGGCGGCGAAGCGGGTGTTGCCATAGACCGCGCAAGTGGGCCCATGCTCGGCGCCTTTACGTTCGGCCCCGCGCGCGAGGCTTACACGCTGATCGCGCTGTGGTGCCTGCTCGCGAGCGCCGCGATGTTCGCCCTGTCACGCACGTCGTTCATGCGGCTTGCCAACGCGGTGCGCGACAACCCGGCGCGCGCCGCGGCGATCGGCTGCTATCCGCGCCGCGTCCGCTATGGCGTCGTGGTCATGTCGGCGTTCTTTGCGGGTATCGCGGGCACACTTGCGCTGATCAACGTCGAACTGGTGTCGACCGATAGTGTGAGCATGGTGCGCTCGGGCTCCGTGCTGATCGCCACGGTAATCGGCGGCACGGGTGTCTTTTTCGGACCGGTCGCAGGCGCGGTCGTGCTGACGTTCTTCAGCGTGGCCGTGGCCGGCGTCACGCGGGCCTGGCTCTTTTATCTGGGCCTTTTCTTTATGGTGATCGTGGTCGCTGCGCCGGACGGACTCGCCGGTTTTATCCAGCGGCATACGGCGCGGCTCGCGCGTGACGGTTGGCGCACATGCCGCGCCGTCTACATCTGCGGCACGGCTGCCATCCTGTTGTGGACGGTTGCCACCGTGCTCGCGGTGCAGTGGGCTTACGCCGTCCAGTTCGGTGCCGAGGAGGGCGCTGCGCTGCGCGTCGGCGGTCAGTCTTCGTGGCTATCGTTCGTCACCGCGTCGCCGTTGCGGCTCGGGCTGACGATCTTCGTGCTCGCAGCACTGGGTGCCTTGGCGGCTTTGTCCGCGTCGCGTGCGCAAACCCGTCTCGCGGCCCATGTACGCACGATGCAAAACGCCGGAGGTTCGCAATGATCCCCGCGCTCGCGCTCTACGGCGTCGAGAAGCGCTTCGGCGCCACGCGCATCCTGCGCGGTGTGAATCTCGCGATCGAACCGGGCGAGCGGCACGCGTTGATCGGCCCCAACGGCGCGGGCAAATCCACGCTCTTCAATCTCATTGCCGGCGCCACGCGGCCAGACGCTGGGCGCATCGACCTCTTCGGTGCTGAGATCACGCGCCTTGCGCCGGCGGCGATTGCGCGCCGTGGTCTCGCGCGCAGTTTCCAGAACACGAGCGTGTTTGCACGGTTGAGCGTGTACGACAACCTGCGCTGCGCGGCGATGCTCGCCGAGCGCGACCGCATACGCTGGTGGCAGCGATTCTCTGGCGCACCGGAGGTCGATGCACGCGCGGCGCAGGTGCTCGAAGCAGTCGGCCTCGACGCGCGCGCGCATATTCTGGCCGGCGCGCTGAGCTACGCGGAGCAGCGCGCGCTCGACCTCGGCATAGCACTCGCTGGCGGCGCGCATACGTTGTTGCTCGACGAGCCGACTGCCGGCATGAACCGCGCGGAGGCGGCGCGCGCAATCGAACTGATCCGCGAGACCACAGCGGGACGCACGCTGCTGATGGTCGAGCACGATATGGACGCGGTGTTCGCCATCGCCGATCGCATTTCAGTGCTCGTGCAAGGGCGCATTATTGCGACCGGCACGCCTGCGGCGATTCGCGCGGATGCCGCGGTGCGCGCGGCTTATCTCGGCGAAGGATTCGACGCATGACATCCTTGCTCGACATTCGCGGACTGAATGCCTGGTACGGGCCGAGCCAGGCGTTGCACGGCGTGAATTTGCAGATCGGCGCGGGCGAAGTGGTCGCGCTCGTCGGGCGCAACGGTTCGGGACGCTCGACACTCGTTCGCTCGATCATGGGCCTCTTGCATGCCGAAGGCGAGTTGCGCTTCGCGGGTCACTCACTTGCCGGGTTGCGCACCTTTGAAATCGCGCGGCTCGGCATCGGCTATGTGCCCGAGCATCGCGATGTGTTTCCCACGCTGAGCGTCGGCGAAAACCTCGAACTCGGCGTAGCCCCGCGCAATCGCGGGCGCACGCCGCGCTTCAGCATAGACGACGCCTACTCGCTTTTCCCCGTGCTGCACGAGCGACGACGCATGCGCGCGGGCGCGCTGTCGGGCGGCGAGCAGCAGATGCTGAGTCTCGCCCGCGCGCTGCTCGGCGATCCCGATCTGCTGCTGGTCGACGAGCCCGGCGAGGGCCTCGCGGGCTTCGTGATGCAGCAGGTCGCCCAATGCCTGCGTGTGCTGCGCGAGCGCGGCATGGCGATGTTGCTGATCGAGCAGCGACTCGTGATCGCGCAGGACATTGCGAGCCGCGTCGCGGTAATGGGTCATGGCGAGATCGTGTTCGACGGCGAACTTCACGCGTTCCTGCCGCGTCCGGACGTCATGCGTGAATGGCTCGGTGTGGGTTGATCCCTGGGTGTGGATTAAACCCTTTCCCTGCGTGCGGTTCTCAACCCCGCGTGTGCTTTTGTCGAATGCCCATTTTTCCGCAAACTAAAAAGGGCGGCGGTATTAGCGTTTGACTCTCCGTTCCGGCTATGCCGCTTATCCCGAGCCCGCACGGCTTTGCGTCGACTCGTCAAAGCGATTCAAACGCTTGATCGATTGGTGAGCGTCCTCCAGAAATCTTGTCGGCAGCGCGCGTACAAATGAAGACAATCAAGTGAAAGACGAGCGACGTCGACGTGAGCGTTGAAGACGCGTCGCGGCTTCAGGAGGAGACATCATGAACGAGACAGGCGCGGTCGCCACAGTGCTCGCCGTGGCTTTGCTGATGTGCGCTTGTGCCGACGCCAGTTCGTCGGCGAATCTGGCAACGTCGGCGACCATGCCGGCGTCGCAGGACAAAACGGGTTACGACTCAAAACCCGCATCCTCGTCGCTGCCTGCCATCGAGCGCGCGAAGGCCCACCAACTCGTCATCGAGCAAAGCATCGCCGCGCGGGTGCCGGCGACAAGCGGCCTCAGCACGAAGCGCAGCCGCGCGCTCACACTGCGCGACTCGGGCATCGACGGTTCGTTGATGTTCGGGCGCAACGTCGACTTTCGCGTGACGGGCGACATCGGCTTCATGATTTACGACATGGCCGCGACGCTGGTTCCGTCGCGGCCAGGAGAGCCGATCGTATTCGACGACCCGACCAGCCTGAGCATCGACGTTCATCGCGGCGAGGTGATGCTAGACAGTGCAAAGCTCACCGCGATCTTCAACCGTTATCTGTTCCAGTATCGAGGTTCGCCGCTGCGCAACATGCGCGTCGTGCCGCAAGACGATGGCAGCTTGCGCATTACCGGCGAGATGCGTCGCGATACGTGGGTGCCGATCGTTCTGTCTGGTTCACTGTCCATGCTCAGTGCCGACGAACTCGTGTTCCATGCCGATCACGTCGAGGTTGCAGGCGTGGCAGCCGACAGGCTGATGCAGGCCGCGCACGTCAGGATGGCCGATCTGTTGAAGGTCGATACGCCGATTGCGCGTCTCGACGGCGACGACGTCGTCATGCAGGTCGCGAAACTGACGCCGCCGCCTGCGCTGCATCTGACGATAACGAAGCTCGACACGAGCGCGGCCGGCGTGCGCTTCATGCTCGACGACGGCTCCGTGCCGAAGATCGACTGGCCTGCGAACATGCCCGCGCGCGGCATGCTGATGGAAGGCGGGGACGTCAAATTCATGCGCTCGATGCCGATGAACATCGACATGGCGCTCACGCCTATCGACGCGGACGCGCCGTTCGTGCTTGATCTGTACCACTATCGCGACCAGATGGCCGCGGGATATTTCACCTTCGACGAAGCGGGCGCGCTTGCCGTCCACCTGCCTTCGTACACGGCGCTTGCGGGTGCCGCGAAAGATCCGTCGCTGCAGATCGGCAGCGCTAGCGCGCGCTTCAACGACAGCTTGATTCGCGCGCAGCAGGCCTCGCTTGCTCAGGCGCGGCTCGAATGGCGACGCGTGCCGCAGGAGTTGCAAAGCGCGTCGGCGGCGCGTGCTGTTCCTGTCAGCATGCGGAGGGCGTTTTCCGGTGCCAGGGAGGGGACTCGAACCCCTGCAACCGGCGACGAACGTCATTCATCCGGCCATGCGTCGTTGATACATGTCGAAAACGTCGACTTCTATGTAGCGGGTCGCATCGGCTTTCATGTGCGTTCGCTCGACGCGCAGATGATTCCGAAGACGCCGGGCGAGCCTGTCGACCTCGACGATCCGGGACAGTACGACATCCGCATCATCGGCGGGGAAGTGGTCGAGCCTTGGCCGGCAATGGCGGCGCTCTTCAACGACTACCTGCTCGATTACGAGCCGCGCTCGCTCAATGATCTGCAGTTGAAGCCGGTGGACGGCAAGCTCGAAGTCACGGGCGGCATCAAGTTGTGGAATCACTTTCCCGGCGTGTGGCTGCCCACGACGATGAGCGGCACCATCGTCGCGAGAGACGATCGGCATCTCGTGTATGAACCTTCGTCGGTGAAAGTGCTTGGCATACCGCAGGCCGGACTGCTGCGCGCACTCGATATTCCGCTCGCTTCACTCACGCCATTTGCGCGCAAAGGTGTCGCGCTCGAAGGCAACGAACTCGTGTTCGATCAGTACACGGTGTTCCCGCCGCCCGTCTTGCAAGGGCGTCTTGCAAGCGCGACCGTGACCGACGAAGGTCTTCTACTGAAGTTCAGGCGCGAGACCGGGATCGCGCCCGCGCGGCCGCCGGCAAACATGGTCAACGCGGCAAAAAGTTATGTGTGGATCGAATCCGGCGACGTGAAGATGTTCAATTCGCTCGTCACGAATGCGCGGACGTTCATCAAGGACAGCTCGAACGCCGGCGCGATGAAGTTCGATTTATACGGCTATCGCAGAGACGTTTCGAAGGGCACGGTGAAAATGGACACCAACGGGGGCCTCGAAGTGGATCTCGCCGCGCGAGGCAAATGATCGGGCTTTGGCATCGCGCGAGTCGGATGCGTGGCGTTGTGTGTTGTTACGCGAAGTTGCCTCGCTCCTCGTGTGAAGCAACTTCGCACGAGGCACCTTCGCGCGGCTCAATCTTCCTTGTTGATGATCCACTCGTGCGCCGGGTCGTTGCGGAAATGCCAGACGCGTTGAGCACCGGCCATGACATTCAGATAATACGAGTCATAGCCATACGGCACGACGACCGGATGATAGCCGCGCGGCACCATCACGACATCGTGGTCCTCGACGGCCATTGATTCGTCGATGTCGCGCATATCGGTGTACACGCGTTGGAACGCAAAGCCTTGCGGCGGATTCAACCGATGGTAGTACGTCTCTTCGAGCGAACTCTCGTGGGGCACATTATCGGTGTCGTGCTTATGCGGCGGATAGCTCGACGCGTGTCCGCCAGGCGTTCTCACTTCAACCACCAGCAGCGATTCCGCCGGCTCTGTTTGCGGAAGAATGTCGCATACGTATCGCGTATTAAGACCCTTCCCGCGCGTCGAGCGCTTCATTGAAGACGGCTCGATCAAGCGTGCGGGCAACTCGCCTTTCGCAGGCGCGCTCGCTACGCCGACCTCGGCATCGCGGCACGCGCGCACGGTGGCCCGCACGCCCGGCGGCAAATAGACCGCATAAGGCGAGGCATCTTCGAATACGCTGTCGCGCGAACCGAGCGAACTCCATCGCGTGTCCGCAGTTTCAATATCCACGGCGCCCGTGAGCACGACAATGCACACTTCGCGCGACGGCTCCATCACGTGCACGACTTCACTCGTGCCAAGACGGTAAGCGGCAAAGCCGACATAGCGCCAGCACGCCGATGCCGGTGTAACTCGCGCGATTGTCTGGCCTTCGCGCTGCGCCTTCACTAATAAAGTCATGCTGCCTCCTGCGTGGTGCCATGGCTGTCGCCCCGAGTGCCGGCAGACGTCGTGTCGAGCGGGGCATCGACCAACGCACGCAATGTTTGATAGCCCTTCTGCGCATACTCGAACGACGGTGCCACGACCGGGTCCTGTTCCGCCTCCACGACGAGCCAGCCCGAATAGCCATGCCGTTTCAGGCGCGCGATGATCGACGGGAAATCGACTGCGCCGTCGCCGGGCACCGTGAAAGCGCCGGCGATCACCGCGTCGAGAAAGCTCCAGTTGCGATTGCGCGCGAGTTTCATGACGGCAGGGCGCACGTCCTTGCAATGCACATGACACACCCGGCCAATGTGTTTGTCGAGCACGACGAGCGGATCGCCGCCTGCAAAGGTAATGTGCCCGGCGTCGAACAGCAGGCCGACAGCGTCGCTCGTGCGTGACATCAGCTGATCGACGTCGGCCGGCGTTTCCACATAAGCCCCCATATGATGATGGTACGCAAGCCGCACGCCGCGGCTTAGCGTATAGCGCGCGAATTCGTCGACGCGTGCGGCGTAGGCGGCCCACTGTGCGTCGCTGAAAAAACGCGGCCGTTGATATAAAGGTCTTGGCGCGCCCTGAATAGAATCCGCCACTTCGCCATACACCATGACCGTCGCGCCGTTTCGCGCGAGCAGTTCGAGATGCGGGCCGACCTCGGCGATTTCCTCTTCGACGCTACGCCGCGCGAGACGTCCCGAGTACCAGCCGGACACGAGCGCGAGATCGTATTGCGCGAGCAGTGTCTTCAATGCCTGCGGTTCGCGCGGAAACTTGTTGCCGAGTTCGAAGCCCTGGTAACCGATCTCGCGTCCTTCGGTCAGCGCTAGTTCGAGCGGCGTCTCGCCGCCGAGCGAAGGCAGATCGTCGTTCATCCACGACAACGGGTTGATGCCGATGCGTACGTTGAAAGCTGTCATGCGAGCGTCCTCAATCGTTGGCCTGGTCGTTGCTGTTGCTGCCGTTGCCGCTGTACTCTGCCGAAGCGGGCGGTTTCCCGCGCGCCGAGATCTGCGCGTCGTAGTTTGCTCGCGCTTCGCGCACGCTCGCTCGCGGTGAGACTTCGGGCACCGCGACTTCCCACCACCAGCCGCCGTCGCTCGTCGTGCGGGCCGGATCGGTGTCGATGCTGATCACGTAGGTCCGGTCCGCCGAGCGCGCGCGTTGCAGTGCGGCTTCCAGTTCCGCCACATTCGCCGAGTGTTCCGCTCGCGCACCGAGTGCGCGGGCGTGCGCGGCGAAGTCGATCTGCGGCGCGCCGAGCGGGCCCTGCATGCTGTCTTCGAGCAGGTTGTTGAACGGCGCACCGCCGCATGCCTGTTGCAGGCGATTGATGCAACCGTACCCGCGATTGTCGAGCACCACGACAATGAGCTTCGCGCCGAGCATCACCGACGTGGCGATCTCGCTGTTCATCATCAGATAGCTGCCGTCGCCCACCATCACGATCACTTCACGCTCGGGCCGCGCAAGCTTCACGCCGAGTCCGCCGGCGATTTCGTAGCCCATGCACGAGTAGCCATATTCGACGTGATAGGCGCCTGGCGTTCCGGCGCGCCACAGCTTGTGCAATTCGCCGGGCAAGGTGCCGGCCGCGCACACGACAATGTCGTTCGCCGGTGAATTCGTGCTTGAACGTTGCACGGCGCCGATGACATCGCCTTCATAAGGCAGCACGGACTCTCGTTGCGGCGCGTGCGTGAGCGCATGCACCGTATCGCGCCAGCTTGCGGCTAGTTCGTGGGCGCGCGAGGTCCACGCGCGATCCGCCTGCCAGTCCGGCAGACGTTCGGCGAGTGCGTCGAGCGCGAGACGCGCGTCCGCCTCGACGACTTGGGCGCGATGCTTGAGGGCGTCGAACGCGTTCGCATTGATGCCGATCACGTCGGCTTGCGTGAACAGCGTATTCGAGCCGGTTGTGAAGTCCTGCAAGCGCGTGCCGAGCGCGAGCACGCAGTCGGCATCGCGGGCGAGCGCGTTGGCCGCGGGCGAGCCGGTCACCCCCAGCGATCCGACGTTCAGTGGATCGTCCCATGCAAGCGAACTCTTGCCGGCTTGCGTCTCCGCAACCGGAATGCCGTGCGCGGTAGCAAAACGTTGCAACGCATCGGTCGCGCGGCCGTACAGCACGCCGCCGCCCGCAACGATCAGCGGACGCTTCGCGCGCTGCAAACGTGCTACAGCAGCGTCGATTTCATCGACACGCGGTGCGGGCGCATAGAACGTGACGATGCGCGGCGCAAAGAAGTCGGCAGGGAAGTCCCACGCCTGCGCCTGCACGTCTTGCGGCAACGCAAGCGTGACCGGCCCGCACGATGCGGCGTCGGTGAGCACGCGCAGTGCGCGGGGCAGTGCACTCAGCAGTTGCGCGGGATGCATGATGCGATCGAAGTAGCGCGACACGGGTTTGAACGCGTCGTTCGCGGAAACGCCGCCATCGTGGAAATCTTCAACCTGTTGCAGGACAGGATCGGGCGCCCGCGACACGAAGATGTCGCCCGGCAGCAGCAGCACCGGCAAACGGTTCACGTGCGCGAGCGCGGCGGCCGTCAGCAGATTGGTAGCGCCTGGTCCGATTGACGTGGTGACCGCCATCATGCGTCGGCGAAAGTGCGCCTTTGCATAAGCGATCGCGCTGTGCGCCATCGCCTGTTCGTTATGGGCGCGCAGCGTCGGCAGCTCGTCGCGATGCTGATACAGCGCCTCGCCCATGCCGGCGACGTTGCCGTGTCCGAAGATCGCGAACACGCCGCCGAAAAGCGGTTCTGTTCCCAAGCCGTCTTCAGTGGCGACGCGTTGTGCGGCGAGGTAGCGAACGAGCGCTTGCGCGGTGGTCAGCCGGATGGTCGTACCTGAGACTACCGCGCCCGCCGATGCCGCCTCGTCGTGTTCATGATGTAACTCGCGCTGATTCATGCCGCCTGCTCCTGATGAACACGGTTGCTGGCGCCTCGTTCGGCGGCGGCGGCGTCCCGCGCCGCGCGCCACGATGCGATTAGCGTTTCGAACGTGCGGCGCACGCGCGCGATCAATTCGTCGTCGCCGATCTCGCCTGCGAGCCACGCATGACTCGGCTCGTGGAAGATCGTGCGGCCAACTGTGAAACCGCGACACGTCGACGAGCGCGCGGCCGCGCGAAAGCCCTCGTTTAACTGCTCGACGCCCGCCGACAAACCGAGCAGCACGACGCCCCGGCAATACGGATCGCGCTCGGCGATCAGCGCGTCGATGTTGCGCCATTGCGCGGCGTCCATCGGTTCGAGCTTCCACCACTCGGGATAGATGCCGATGTTATAGAGCCGCTTCAACGCGCGATACACAATATCCGGACCCTGCGGCAAGTTCGCGTGCTTCGGCGGAATCACTTCGAGCAGCAACTCGTGCCCGCTCGCTTGCGTCGCGTCGTATAGCGCGCGCAATTGGGCTTCCTGTTCGAGGCGCTGTTCGACGGGTTCGTCGGGGTGGAATTGCACGAGGCACTTCGCGACGTGTTCCTGCGGCCACGACACGAGCGTCGTGCCGACGGAGCGGCCATGATCGAAGACGAGCGGCACCGAGCCGGGTAGCTCGACCGGGCGGCCGATCCACCAGCCGCGGCCCGTTGCCGCGTTCAGCGCGTCCTGACCATAGCGGCTGTCGATCAGCACGCCAATGCGGCCTTGCAGGCCCAATGCGCTTTCGGTCTGCGCGACCGCGTCGACGAACAAGCCCTTGAGCTGGGCGATGCGTGCTTCGCTTGCGCCGCTCTGCTGCGCGAGTTCAAAGAACTGATTCCGATGATCGAACGCGAAGCCGAGCACTTCGTCCCACTGCTTGCGCGCAGGTGTCACGCGATGCAGGCGCGCCAATGTCGCGTCGCGGTCGGGGCGGCGCATACGCTCGGGATCGGCCTTCGCCTCGCGTAGAAAGTAGTCGAGTTCAGCGGGCGTCGGCATGGCCGGCGCGCACGCGTGGCGCGAAACGACGAGTGCACCGCTCGCATTGGCGGCACGCGCGCAGGCGTCGAGCGGTTGATCGCGCAGCCATCCGGAGAGAAAACCGGACGCGAAGGCGTCGCCGGCACCGAGCACGTTCAGCACTTCGACTTCCACGCCGCCGTGCACCGGCGTGTCGTCGAGCGAGGCGGGCACTTCGCCGTCGATGATCTGGCAGCCCATCGGCCCGCGCTTGAGCACGAGCGTGGCCGGAGTGACCGCGCGCACCATTGCCAGGGCGTCGAGAAGATCGCTTTTGCCGCCCGCAATGCGGAATTCCTCCTCGGTGCCGATCACGAGATCGAACAACGGCAGGATGCGCTGCAAATGCGCGGTGACTCCTTCGCTTGCAACAAAGCGCGTTTCGCCGTCCGCCTTACCCGTGAGGCCCCACAACACGGGGCGGTAATCGATGTCAAGAACGGTGCGCACCTGGTTGCGCCGCGCGTAATCGAGCGCGCGGCGGCTCGTGCGGTTCACCTGTTCGGTCGAGAAGTGCGTGCCGGTAATCAGCAGCGCTTTCGACGACGCGATAAAAGCCTCGTCGAAATCCGCTTCGTCAACGGCCATGTCCGCGCAATTCTCGCGATAGAAGATCAGTGGAAACGTATCGCGATCCTTCAGACCGAGCAGCACGAGCGCGGTCAGGCGTTCGGGATCCACGCGCACGTGGCTCACATCGCAGCCTTCCTTCGTCAACGTCTCGGTGAGAAAGCGGCCCATGTGATCGTTGCCCACGCGTGCGAGCATTGCCGACGCAAGTCCGAGCCGCGCGCAGCCAAATGCAATGTTCGCCGACGACCCGCCGAGATACTTCGCGAAGCTCGACACGTCTTCGAGCCGCGCGCCGACCTGCTGCGCGTACAGATCGACCGCGAGCCGGCCAAGACACACGATGTCGCGGCTGCGGCCCGGCGCGAAGCGGCTGCCGGCGGTTGCGCCCGGTTGCTGCGCCGGCGTGCCGCTGAATGTACTGGATTGAGCCATGAATGTCCCTGAATGACGGAGCGCGGCGAGCGGTGCCACGGCAGCAGCCGCCGCGCGAATGAATCAGATCGTTGCGCCTTCGAGTTCGCCTATCATCTTCTGCATCTCGGCACCGCCCGCCATCATGTCGAGCACTTCGTCCTTGCTGATCGTTTCTTTTGTGAACGTGCCGAGCGATTTGCCGCGATTGAGCAACGTGAACGAATCGCCGATCGGATACGCGTGATGCACGTTGTGCGTGATGAAGATCACCGAGATGCCTTTCGCGCGCGCCTTGTGGATCAGCTTCAGCACATTGAAGCTCTGCTTGACGCCGAGCGCGGCGGTCGGCTCGTCGAGGATCAGCACACGTGCGCCGAAATGGATGGCGCGCGCAATTGCGAGGCACTGTTTTTCGCCGCCCGACATCGTGCCGATCGGCTGATGCGGATCGCGCACGTTGATGCCCATTTCTGCGAGCTTGTCGCGAGCTGTCGTCGCGCTCGTTTCCAGATCCATCACGTTCAGGAACCCGAACAGTTTCTTTTGCGGCTCCCGTCCCATGAAGAAATTACGCGCGACGGAGAGCAGCGGCACCAGCGCAAGATCCTGATAGACGGTCGCAATGCCGAGATCCAGTGCGTCTTTGGGCGACTCGAACAGCACCGGCTTGCCGTCGACGAGATACTGGCCCGACGACGGTTGATGTACGCCCGCCAGAGTTTTGATGAGCGTCGACTTGCCCGCGCCGTTGTCGCCGAGCAGGCAATGAACTTCTCCGCGTTTCAGGCGCAAGGTCACGCCGCTTAGCGCGATTACTTTTCCAAAGTACTTGTTGACGTTCTCGAGAGCGAGGATCACGTCGTCTTGCGGCGCGGCACTCGACAGGTTCATTTCGTTCGTCACATGGTTCGTATCGGACATGTGCGTCTCCTCGTTACGATTGCGCGACGCGACGGCGCACATAGTGATTGAACAGCACGGCGATGAGCAGCATCACGCCGAGGAATACGCGGAACCAGTCGGAGCTCACATTGGTATAGGTGATGCCGATTTGCACCACGCCGAAAATCAGCGCGCCGAAACATGCGCCGATTACCGAGCCATAACCGCCCGTCAACAATGTCCCGCCGATCACGGCCGCGATGATTGCCTCGAACTCCTTCTGCAAACCGCGGTCGGCCGCAGCGGAGCCGATGTCGCACACTTGCAGCACCGCGAACAGGCACGAGCAGAACGCGGTCAGCACGAAGAGCAGGATTTTTACGCGACGCACCGGAATGCCGACGTTTTTCGCCGCGTTGGCGTCGCCGCCCACTGCGAGAATCCAGTTGCCCGCGCGCGTTTTCGCGAGGACGAATGCGCAGATCGCGGCGAGACCGAACCACCACAGAATCACTTTCGGAATGCCCGGCACGAGCGCGTGACCGTTGTCGAGCAGGGTGCCGATGCCGTGATGCGCGAGCATCGTGAAGAGACCCTGCAGCGCAACGCCGTGAAAGAGCGTGTTGGCGAGCCAGTCCTGCTGTGCGAGATCGCCCACGCCGGAAACGATGGTGCGGTCCGCGAACATGATCGACAGCGCAAGAGTGAGGCCGCGCAGAATGAAGAGGAACGCGAGCGTGACGATGAACGACGGCAGGCGCGTGCGCATCACGAGATAGCCGTTGAGCGCCCCCAGCAGCATCGAGCCGACGAATGCAAAGAGAATCGCGAGCGAGATCGGCCAGTGAAAATACACGGTGGGAATCGCGACCATCATGCCGGCAAAGCCGATCATCGAGCCGATCGAGAGATCGAACTCACCGGCGATCATCAGGAGACACGCGCCCACGGAAAGAATCCCGAGATAAGCGGACACCTGCGACCAGTTCATCACGCCGTCGAGATTGAACATGCCGGAGCCGCCGGCCGTCAACGCGAAGACTAGAAACACCAGCACAGCGCCGGAGATCGCGGCGAACTCGGGGCGGTTCAGCAAATGACCGAACCATGATTCCTTGCGCACGCGCTCGTCGCGCCCGTCCGTTTCGGGGCGCGACGCAGCGCTATGCGAAGCGGCGCTATTCGAGTCGACGTGCGGTGGAAAGTGCTTGCCGGCTACACCCATGATGTCTCCTTGGAGCCGGCTGTGTGTCCGGGCAAGCGGGAATGCGTTGCGGGAACGACAGCCGGTGAAATGCGCGCTGGCAGCGAAGCCGCCCGGCGGGAGCGTTGCCCGCCGCGCGCGTGACTAGCTAGAGAAAAGAATCAGCGGTACTGCCCTGCGTATTTGATCACCTTGTCGAGGTTTTCCTTCGTGATGAAGCCCGGACCGGAGCGAATATTCTTCGGGCCATACGAGGGCGCCAGGCCGTAAGTGGCAAGCCGTGCCTTGAACTTGGGATTCGCTTCGAGAATCTGGCGAATCTTCGCGGGGTCGGTGGTGTGCTCTTTCTTCACGATGGCCAGCACGGCGACCGGAATGTAGCCCTGCAGATACGGCTGCTGATCGATCGCGAACTGGATCGTGCCGTTCTGGATTGCCTTCGCGATGTCGTCGGAGAAGTCAAAGGTGCAGAAGTAGATCTTGCCGTTCAGGCCCATTTGCTGCACTGCTTTGAGCGTAGCCGAAGCCGGCGTCGGTCCGAGCGTGAGAATGGCGCCGGTGTTCGGATGGTTGCGCAAATAGGCGCTGACTTTCGATTGAATCTCGGTCGGGTCCTGGCCGGAATCGATCGTGGACGACTTGTAGTCGACGCCAAGCGCCTCGGCAAAGCCGCGGCAACGGTCGAACGAAACGGTGTTGGTCGCGAGGTGATTCACGCACAGGAACGACTTCACGCCGGCTGCTTTCGCCTTTTCGCCTGCCGCCTTGCCGGCCACGTATTCCGGCTGGCCGATGTGCATGATCGCGCCGAGTTGCGCGCTTTGTTCCTCGGTGCCCGAGTTGATCGTGACGAGCGGGATCTTTTTCGCGGTGACTTTGTTGATAGAGCTTTTCAGCACGTCGTAATCGGCGATGGTGACGATCACACCGTCGTAGTTGCGCGCTGCGGCCTGTTCGACGAGACGCGCCATATCGGCGATGTCACCGTTCGGCGGATTGCGATAGTCGGTCTCGACGTTGAAGTCCTCGTCGGCCTGCTTGATGGCGTTTTTGATCGTGTTCCACCACGAATCGGAGTCCGGCGCGTGGCTGATCAGCACGAAATGAGCGTCAGCCGCGCGGGCGGCCGAGGCCGCTCCGAATCCCGTCGCCAACGTCAAAGCCGTCACCAGAATCCTGAGCGTAGCCTTGCCCTTGCAAAGTCTCATGTCTCCACCTTTCTCGGTCTGTCGTTATTGAAGGAGCGTGTGGCGCACGGTACGCAACGCGGCACCGGAGGTGTCGCACGATCGCCGCAGCACCATCGCTCACGACCAAGATTAGGTCATCTTCGAATGGCTTGCAATGGAAATTTCACCGTAGATAAAAATGGAAAATACGTTCCATTTATGCGGTGTGCTGCCTATAATCGGCAACGTCAGCAGCCTCTGCGGCGCAGGTCCGAAAGCGTCTGCCGCAGTGCAGTAAAGCCCCGAAGAGAGAACCATGGCGGAAGAGAGCACAGAAGAATTGCCGAGCGTCGAAGAATTGATGCAGCGCATCGCCGATAACTACGAGGCGCTGCCGCGTCAGTTGAAGAATGTCGCGACATATATCGAGCAACATCGTTCGAGCGTGATGGTGGACCGCACGAGCGACATCGCCGCGAGTTGCGGCGTGCATCCGTCGGCGGTCGTGCGATTTGCGCAGCGCTTTGGTTTCTCCGGCTTCTCCGATTTGCAGGCGGTGTTTCGTCAGGCGTATACAGGCCAGGGTGCGTCGTCGCCGAGTTATCAGCAACGCATTCGCAAGCTCATTGACGAGAAGCCCGGTGCGTTGTCCGGCGGCGCGGTCGCGCGCGAGTTCATCGCGGCTTCGCGTGGCGGTCTCGAAGAACTCGAAGCGGGGCTCGACGACAAGCAGTTCGACGCCGCCGTGAAGATGCTGCAACAGGCGGACAACATCTATGTGATCGGCGTGCGGCGCTCGTTTCCGGTGGCGAGCTACATCGTCTATGCGTTGCAGCACACGCCCAAGCGCGTGCACCTCGTATCGGGTTTCGGCGGCATGTACCGCGAGCAGATTCGCAGCGTGAAAAAGGGCGACGTGGTGATCGCGATCAGCTTCGCGCCTTATGCGAAGGAAACGCAGTATTGCCTGCGGGTCGCGCATCATCATCAGGCGAAGACGCTGGTCATTACGGACAGCCAACTATCTCCGCTCGCGCGTTACGCGAGTACCCAGCTGTATGTGAAAGAGGGCAGCGCGTTCGCGTTCCGCTCGCTGACCAGCACGATCTGCCTGTGCCAGGCGCTCTTCATCGCGCTTGCGTACAAGCTCGAATTAAACGTAGAAGAATCGAAAGACACTGGAGGATACGATGACTGACGCAGCAAAACCGATCGACGTCGCAGTGTTCGGCGCGGGCCGTATCGGCAAGATTCACGCGGCCAATCTCGCGCGGCAACCGGGCGTGCGGCTGAAATATGTGGTCGATGTGAATAGCGAGGCGGCCGCGGCGCTGGCTGCCGCGCATGGCGCCAAGGTGGCCGATATCGACGGTGCAATGGGCGACGCGTCCGTCGGCGCCACGGTGATCTGTTCGAGCACCGACACGCATGCGGATCTGATCATGAAGTCGGCCGCTCAGAAAAAACATGTGTTCTGCGAAAAGCCGGTCGACTTGACGCTGGAGCGTGCGCGAGCCTGTGCTGATGCCGTTGAGCGCGCGGGCGTGGTGTGCATGATCGGCTTTCAGCGCCGCTTCGATCCGACGTTCTCCGCGTTGAAGGCGCGCCTCGATGCGGGCGAGATCGGCACGCCGGAAATGCTGGTGGTGACGAGCCGCGATCCCGGCGCGCCGCCGGTGGACTACATCCGCCATTCGGGCGGCATCTTCAAGGACATGCTGATTCACGACTTCGACATCTTCCGCTGGATTCTCGGCGACGAAGCGGACACGTTGCACGCCACCGGCAGTTGTCTGAGCGACCCGGCAATCGCGGAGGCGGGCGACATCGATTCGACCGCGGTGACCATCCGCACGAAGCGCGGCCGCCTGTGCCAGATCAACACCGCGCGCCGCGCCGCCTACGGCTACGACCAGCGCTTCGAAGTGCTCGGCAGCGCGGGCATGCTGCAGGCGGGCAACGTGCGGCCCACGGAAGTCACGGCTTACTCCAGGACGCAGGTGTCGAGCGACGTGCCCGAAGCGTTTTTCCTCGAACGTTATCGCGCCGCTTATGCGCTCGAAATTGCGCATTTCTTCGAGGCGGTCACGCAGGGCAAGCCGGTGCGCACCACGGTGGCCGACGGTTTGAAAGCGCTAGAACTCGCTGAGGCCGCCACGCGCTCATGGCGCGAGGGGCGTGCGGTGAAGCTCGGCGAGGCCGCGCAATGAGTGCGGCGGCGTCAACGCGGCGCTTGCGTCTCGGCGTGGTTGGCCTCGGGCGGCTCGGCAAACGTCACGCTGAGAACCTCGCGTATCGCGTGCCCAGCGCGGAACTGGTTGCTGCTTGCAGCCCGCTCGAAGAAGAGCGGAGGTGGGCGCGCGACGCTTTGCCGTCGCCGCGCCTTTACGATGACTACGCGCGGCTGCTGGACGACAAAGACGTGGACGCCGTGTGGCTCGTCACGCCGTCGTCGCTGCACGCGCAGCAGATCGTCGACGCTTTGCGCGCCGGTAAGCACGTGTTCTGCGAAAAGCCTTTGTCGCTCGATCTGGCCGAGTGCGAACGCGTGCTGCACGAGGCCGCGCAGTTCCCGCATCTGCAGGCGACGATTGGCTTCATGCGGCGTTTCGATCCGAGCTACAAGGACGCGTTCGACAAAATCGAAGCGGGCGCGATCGGGCGGCCGTTTCTCGTGCGCTCGCAAACCACCGACAAGAACGACACCGACGGCTTCTTCGTGCGCTTCGCGGCAACTTCCGGCGGCATTTTCCTCGACTGCACGGTGCACGACATCGACGTCGCGCGCTGGCTGCTCGGAAAGCCGCGTGCGAAGCGCGTGTTCGCGGCGGGCGCCGTCGCGCTGCACGAAGGCCTGCGTGAATTCGGCGATGTGGATAACGGCGTGGCGATCTGCGAATTCGAGGACGGCAAGCTCGCCATGTTCTATGCGTCGCGGACCCAGGCACACGGCAACGACACCCACAGCGAGGTGATCGGCACGGCAGGCGGACTGACCATTGGCCATAATCCGCGCGCGAATCGCGTCGAGATTTACGACGCGACGGGCATTCGCAACGAGTGCACGCCGAGCTTCTTCGATCGCTTCGAAGAGGCGTTTCTGCATGAGGCGCGCGCGTTTGTCGCGTCGGTGCAGGGCGGGGCGGGATCGACCGTGCAAGCGGGCGCGACGCTCGCCGACGCGCTGGAAGCAACCCGCATCGGCAATGCGCTGCGGCAGTCGCTGCAAAGCGGGCAGGCTGTGACGCTGTAGCGTCGATATGGCTGGTTGGGCGCCGATGCGCGCGGTGCCTGCGCCGGCAAGGCGGCGAAGGCTGCGGTAGAATTTGACCCTCTGTCCGGCGTCGCGAACGACGCCTTGTCCCGAAGGTCATCGTCGATGCAAATTCAGATTCATAAGGAAGTCGATGCGCGCGGGCTGATGTGCCCGTTGCCCATTTTGCGCGCCAAGAAGGCGCTCGCCGATATGGAAAGCGGTCAGATTCTCAAGGTGCTCGCTACCGACCCCGGCTCGCAGCGCGATTTCGCCGCGTTCGCGAAGCAGACGGGCAATGAGATCGTCGAGAGTTCGGCGCACGACAAGGTCTTTACGTTCCTGATGAAGCGCCGCTGAAGCGCATACATTCAGACGCACGCCCCCAAACAAAAGGCGCTGTGCCCGCGAAAGCGGGGCACAGCGCCTTTTTGACTTTCGGGAGATGCCTCGCGATTCAAGGCATCTCGCAGAGGCTTTAGCCTTCCAGAACCGGCGAACGGGTACGCAGATATTCGTCGAAATCCGCGGCCACTTCGGGGTGGCGCAGCGCGAACTCGACCGTTGCCTTCAGATAGCCAAGCTTGCTGCCGCAGTCGAAACGCGTGCCGTGGTACTTGTACGCGAGAACCTGTTCGTCGGCGAGCAACGACTGGATTGCGTCCGTAAGCTGCAGTTCGCCGCCGGCGCCCGGCTTGATCGAGCGGATGTGATCGAAAATGCGCGGCTTGAGCACGTAGCGGCCCACCACGCCGAGATTCGACGGTGCGACGCTCGGTTCCGGCTTTTCGACGATGCCCGACATCTTGATGATCGAGTCTTCCCATTCCTTGCCGTCGACAATACCGTACGACTTGGTTTCCTGCGCCGGGATCTCTTCGACGCCGATCACCGAGCTGTGATAGTGGTCGAACACCTCGATCATTTGCGTCATGACGGGCGGCGTGCCGTACAGCAAGTCGTCAGCCAGAATCACGGCAAACGGGTTGTCGCCCACCAGCTTTTCCGCGCACAGCACGGCGTGGCCGAGGCCGAGCGCTTCGGGCTGACGCACGTAGAAGCAGTCCACATGGCTCGGCTTGATGCTGCGCACGAGTTCGAGGAGCTTGTCCTTGCCGCGCGCTTCCAGTTCGGCTTCGATTTCATACGATTTATCGAAGTGGTCTTCAATCGCCCGTTTGCTGCGGCCCGTGACGAAGATCATTTCGGTGATGCCGGCCGCCATGGCTTCTTCCACCGCGTACTGAATCAGCGGCTTGTCGACGATCGGCAGCATTTCCTTCGGGCTTGCCTTCGTGGCAGGGAGGAACCGGGTGCCAAGACCTGCTACCGGAAATACTGCCTTTGTAACTTTTAGCATGTGATTACCCTGAGTCCTCTGGTTTAGCTATCTGTCCGTGCCCGCCGCGCGGGCGGGCGTAGAGCGTCGATCAGGCCGGCAAGCGCGCGAGCTGCGCTTTCAGCTTGCCGACAGTCGCTTCGAATTCCGCCAGCCTTTTCTGCTCCTGCTCGACGACTGCGGGCGGCGCCTTGGCGACAAAACTTTCGTTCTGCAGTTTAGCGTTGCACTTGACGACTTCTGTGCTCAACCGCGCAATCTCTTTCGACAACCGCTCGCGCTCGACCGCGACGTCGATTTCCACCTTCAGCACGAGCTTGTCACTGCCTACGATAGCAATTGGCGCGCCATCTGCTTGCGCGTCGAGCGCGGCTTCGTCGGCAATGATCTGCACTTCCGACAAACGGGCCAATGCCTGGGCGTACGGAGCGAAGGTGCGAAGACGCTCCGCGTTGCCGGTAGCGAGCAACGGCACCTTGACCGCCGGCGACAAATTCATTTCGCCGCGCAGATTCCGGCACGCATCGATCACTGCTTTCAGGTCGGCCGCCCATTGCTCCGCGTCTTCGTCGAGCTTCGACATCTCGGCAACGGGGTACGGCTGCACCATGATGGACGCTTCGCCCTCGGCCTTGCCCTCGGGATAACGCCCGGCCAACGGCGCAACTTTTTGCCACAACGCCTCGGTGATGAACGGAATCACCGGGTGCGCGAGGCGCAACACCGTCTCGAGCACGCGCAGCAGGGTGCGCCGTGTGGCGCGCTGCTGGTTCGGCTGACCCGTCTGGATCTGAACCTTGGCGAGTTCGAGATACCAGTCACAGTATTCGTCCCAGACGAACTTGTATAGGGCGTTGGCCACATTGTCGAAGCGATAGTCGGCGAAACCCCTGGCGATCTCGGTTTCCACGCGCTGCAGGCGGGACACGATCCAGCGATCCGCCGACGAGAAGTTCAGGTGGCCGTCCGGGCCGCACTCGCCGCACTGTTCCGGCTTGCCGAAACCGCAATCGTGGCCTTCGCAGTTCATCAGCACGAAGCGGGTGGCGTTCCACAGCTTGTTGCAGAAATTGCGGTAGCCCTCGCAGCGTGCGAGATCGAAGTTGACGTTGCGCCCGAGCGTCGCCATCGACGCCATCGTGAAGCGCAGCGCGTCGGTGCCGAATGCGGGAATGCCGTCGGGAAATTCCTTGCGTGTTTTCTTTTCGATCGACGCGGCCTGCTTCGGGTTCATGAGGCCGGTGGTCCGTTTGGCGACGAGGGCGTCAAGACCGATGCCGTCGACGATATCGATCGGATCGAGCGTATTGCCCTTGCTCTTCGACATTTTCTGACCTTCGGCGTCGCGCACGAGACCGTGCACGTAGACCGTGTCGAACGGCACCTTGCCCGTGAAGTGCGTGGTCATCATGACCATGCGCGCGACCCAGAAGAAGATGATGTCGAAGCCCGTAACCAGCACCGACGACGGCAGGAAGTGCTTCAGTTCCTGCGTTTCGTTCGGCCAGCCGAGCGACGAGAACGGCACGAGCGCGGACGAAAACCACGTGTCGAGCACGTCTTCGTCGCGTTTGAGCGGGCCCGTATAGCCGGCTTCTGCCGCTTTTGCGTGCGCGCCTTCCTCGGTCTTCGCGACGAAAATCTCGCCATTTTCGCCGTACCACGCAGGAATCTGATGACCCCACCAGAGCTGGCGCGAGATGCACCAGTCCTGAATGTTCTCGAGCCACTGGTAGTAGGTGGTGGTCCAGTTTTCCGGCACGAACCGGATTTCGCCGTTGCGAACCACGTCGAGCGCGGTTTCGGCGATCGATTTGCCCGGATTGAACGTGCCTTCAGGCGCCGGTTTGCTCATCGCGACGAACCACTGGTCGGTCAGCATCGGCTCGATCACGACGCCGGTGCGGTCGCCGCGCGGCACCATCAGCTTGTGCGGCTTGACCGATTCGAGCGCGCCGAGCGCTTCGAGGTCGGCGACGACCTGCTTGCGGGCTTCGAAACGGTCGAGGCCACGGTATTTTTCCGGCGCGTTGTCGTTAATCTTCGCGTCGAGCGTGAGGATCTCGATTTGCGGCAGCTTGTGGCGCAGGCCGACCTGATAGTCGTTGAAGTCGTGCGCGGGCGTGACCTTGACGACGCCCGTGCCGAACTCGCGGTCGACGTAGTCGTCGGCGATGATCGGCACTTCGCGGCCCGACAGCGGCAGCGTGACGGTCTTGCCGATCAGATGCGCGTAGCGCTCGTCTTCCGGATGGACCATCACGGCGGTGTCGCCGAGCATGGTTTCGGGCCGCGTGGTCGCGACCGTCAGATGGCCGGAGCCGTCGGTGAGCGGATACTGAATGTGCCACAGGTGGCCGTTTTCTTCTTCGCTGACCACTTCGAGATCGGAAACGGCGGTGAGCAGCACCGGGTCCCAGTTGACGAGGCGTTTGCCGCGATAGATCAGACCCTGTTCATAAAGGCGCACGAACACGTCGCGCACGGCGGCCGACATCTTGTCGTCCATCGTGAAGTATTCGCGCGACCAGTCGATCGACGCGCCGAGGCGGCGCACCTGGTTCGTGATGGTCGAGCCGGATTCCTGCTTCCATTCCCAGACGCGTTCGACGAATTTTTCGCGGCCGAGGTCGTGGCGCGACACGCCTTTCGCGTCCAGTTGCCGTTCGACGACGATCTGCGTGGCGATACCCGCGTGGTCGGTGCCCGGCACCCACAGCGTGTTGTCACCGAGCATGCGGTGATAGCGGGCGAGGCCGTCCATGATGGTCTGGTTGAACGCGTGGCCCATGTGAAGGGTGCCCGTGACGTTCGGCGGCGGCAACTGGATCGAGAAGTCTTTCCTGTTCCCGTCGAAAGAGGGCGCCGCGTAGGCGCGCTTTTCCCATTCGGGGCCCCAGTGGGCTTCGATGGTGTGCGGCTCGAAGCTTTTGGCAAGGGTAGAGGAGGTGTCGCTCGGGGTGTCGCTCATGGGTCGATCGGCTGGTAAATGCGGAGAATGTTCGATTATAAAGGGCGCCGGGGCGCGGCTCGGGTTTTGGTGTTTCTCTGCTGCCGGAGGCTCGGAGGCGAGCGCCTGGCGACGCTGGCCCGAGGTGGGGTGCCGACCCTGCGTGACGTGTACGACAACACGCTGACTGGCTTCGCGCCGCGCTTGCGGGCTAACGGCTCCGTGTCGTTCGTGTACCGCTGGAGCGCACCTGAAGGCCAGCAGAAAAGGAGCACCGGACGCCGGCCGGGGATAACCGTCGAGGAAGCATGGGCGGCCGCAAAGGCGTTCATGGGTGTGCCGATCGCCGCTCCGCGGGCAGCGTGAAGAGGCCGATTCCCACCGCGACAATCAACTGTGGCGCAATCAGACGAATCCAATTTTCTGAATTTCATTGCGCGCGCACAAACCGTGACAGTTCTTGACGATCCCAAGGGCCGGATCGTGGGACCATCGCGCGGCTGTATTCCGCAGACAAAATGGTCTCCTGCACCGGGCTGGAGTCTGGTCACGCGGATGTGCCCCCGCATCGACGGGATCGAGGACCGGACTGCCAGACGAAACGAATGCCATGACAAAGCCGCATCAACCGCTCGCAGACCCCGAACTGCTCGATTACTACACCGGTGAACTGCTCTATGCAGGCAGCCGTGCGCAGGAATTCGCCGCAGGGCAGCTGAAGATCGCGGCGCGGCTGGGCATGCAGGCGGGTGGGATCGACGACCCCTCTGTCGAGCGCCTGGTCCAGGCCTCCGCGTTCGTGAACGCCCGCGCGCAGATGCGCATCGCCCGTGCGCCGGATCCGTTCACGCTGCGCCTGCTCGAGAGCGTGCATCCGAACTACGTCACGCCGTTGCCGTCGATGGCGCTCGTGCAGTTCTACCCTGGCGAAGGTGCCGGACAGGGCGGCGAGGCACAGACGCTGCCGCGTGGCACGCCGCTTTTCTCGCGTGCGCATGAGGGTCAGACGGCGGTGGAATTGCGCACCGCCTTCGATGTGACCGTCCAGCCACTAACGATTGCCGCCGTCATCGCGGGCGGTATTCCGCCCGATATTCCCAACCTTTACCGCCATGTGTCCGGAGGTGTCCAGGTGCGCGGCTCGCTGCGCCTGCGCATCCGGACAACCCACGGCGGCCCCATCCGCGCGCTGTCCGCTCTGGACCGCCTGCCTGTTTATCTGTGTGGCGCGGAGCGGATTGCCTCGCAGCTCTTCGATCTGATCCACACGGCGACTGTGGCGAGCATTACGGGCGTGCCGGGGAAGTTTGCGACGGGCGAGCTGCACAGCGTGTTCCAGGACGGCATGCGCAATGGCCGTATCGAGCATGCGGTTGAGTATGAGGGGCTGGAGCCGCAGCGGAGTCTCCTGCCGCCCGTCCATGAGGGCATGCACGGCCATAACCTGCTGCACGAGTACATGGTTTTTCCGCAACGGTTCTGGTTCTTCACACTCGCGGGCCTGGCCGGTGGGCTGTCGCGCATCGACGAACCCGAAGCCGAGCTCGTGCTGCTGCTCTCCCGCGAGCCGGGAGAACTGGCGCAGCATGTCGATGCCTCGCAGTTTGCGCTGCACTGTGTGCCTGTCGTGAACCTGTATCCGGCCGCGTCCGAGCGGCTGAAGGTGGCCCCCCAGGACAGCGAACACCGGCTCGTGCCCGAGGTGACCGCGCCCGACGATCATCTGCTTCACTCGGTCAATCACATCATCGGCCAGGTGGACGATGACGCGACATCGGAGGCAATTCCCTTTGTGCCTCAGGACGTGGCACTCCCAAACGACGAGCGTCGCGATGTGCGCCGCTTTACCGTGCGGCGTGAACTGGAACTGCCGGCGGACAACGTGCGCCGCTACGCCACCCACCAGCCGTTTGTGCGGACCCATACGTGGCTGTCGCTCCTGCGGCACGACCAGCAGCCGGACGATTCGGGGGTGCGCTACCTGTCACTCGATGCATGGCTGACCAATGGCGACCTGCCTTGCACACTGCCGCGCAATGGCCGCGATGACCTGATCGTGCATGGTGCGAAATCAGTCGCCAGTGTGGGCTTCGTGCGGCCACCCACCATGCCCGGGCCACCGCTGGCGCGTGGCGAGGCGGCATGGAAGCTTCTGCGGCAGTTGAACCTCGAATACGGCGTGTTCGATGACGAATACGACGAGCCGCGGCCCGGCGAGGGGCTGCGCATGATGCTGGAGCCGTACCTCGCTGCAGGTGCACCGCAAATGCGCCACCAGCTCGACGGCCTCATCGCTGCGCAGGCTGTTCCGGTGAACGACTGGCACCGGATCGCGGGCGACATGCAGTTCATGCGCGGCATCGGTATCACGCTGGAGTTCGACGAGGCGGCGTTCGAAGGCTGGTCGGCCTTCACGTTCGCCCTTGTGCTGGAGCGCTACGTGGCCCGCCGCGTTTCCAGACATTCCTTCACGCGCACTACGTTCAGGACGAAGCAGCGTGGCGCGGTTTTCACCTGGCCCGCGCGTGACGGTACGCGCGAGGTTTTCTAGGAGGTGCATTCATGTCATGGAATACCCAGGCCCGCACGCTTGAGGTGAGCTGCGAGGCGTTTCCGACCTACCGGGGCGAGCCGGTGTTCGTGGCCACGCGCCTGGCGGGCACGGAAAAACTCGGCCGTCTCTACGACTATGAGGTCGATGTCTCGACCATCGAGGCGGACGGCCTGTACATCAGCGAATTACACAAGCTGGTTGATGTCGACAAGCTGGTGGGCAAGCGCATGACGGTGCGCATCGCCATCGGAGGCAACGGCACCTGGCAGAACGGCCTGACACTGGACAGCGGCGTGAACTTCGGGGCCGACATCCGCGAGATCACGGGCGTGATCACCGAGGCAAGCTGCCTTGGAGCGGAAGCGCCGCGCCGCATGTTCTATCGCTTTCGCCTGCGGCCCGCGCTCTGGCTCACCAGCCTGAACCGCGAAAACCGCGCGTTCATGGACAAGGATGTCGTCGAGATCACGCGTGAGGTCCTGAAGAAGTATGCCATCGAGGTGCGCTACCGTCTCAGCGGCCCCGGTGGCCAGAAAAGCTACTACCCGAAAAGGGACTACACCCGCCAGTGGTTTGAATCTGACTGGAATTTTCTGGACAGACTATGGCAAGAATTTGGGGTGACATTTTTCCAGCAAGGCGACGCCCTGGTGCTGTTCGACAACGCGAGCTGGAAGAAGCATGGCCCCGCGTACCGGACCATCCGGTTTCTCGACCGGGGCGGCCAGCGCATTGACGAGGAGCATGTTCATACTCTGAAGCTCTCGCGGGCGCTGACCACCGGCCAGACGACGGTCACCGACTACGACTATATGCAGGGCGAGTCGCACCGCACGTACACGGTCAAGATGCACCGGGACGCCTCGCACGACAACGCCGAGGAGTACATCCAGGCCGACTATGCGCAGCCGCTGCAGGGGGAGATGGGTGTCAATGGCCAGCGCAACGACGAGCAGTATGAGGCTCGATTCCTGGCGCGGGTGCGCGTCGATGCGCACCGCTGCAAATCGATGCGCATCAAGGGGGAGGGCAACCTGCGCGGCCTGATGACGGGTTACTCGTTCTTCCTCGAAGGCTATCCGTACCAGCCGGCGAACGCGGAGTACGTGGTGACCGGCACGACAATCGAAATCGTGAACAACGACACGGTCACCCAGGGCGGCGGCCTGAAACGCCAGTACACGTGCAAGACGAAGTTCACGGCGCAGGACGCCAACGAGGTGTACCGCACGCCGCTGAAGGCGAAGAAGCCACGCGCGTTTGCGGAGACCGCCATCGTGTGCGGCTACGACAACTCGGTTGTGACCACTGACCCGCTCGCGCGGCTGCGCCTGTGGTTCACCTGGGACCGCAAGGGCCAGCGCGACGGGCAGGCCACGTGCTGGGTGCCGCTCGCTCAACCGTGGCAGGGCACGCGCCGTGGCGCGATCTGGATTCCGCGTGTGGACGACCACGTCCATGTGGGCTATTACAACTCGGACCCGGACCGCCCATTCATCCTGGCAAGCCATACGACGAACGATAACAAGACGCCGTGGGACCTGCCCGCGAACGAGGCGCTGTCGGGCTGGCGCAGCCAGGACATTGGCAGGAAAAGCGGGTCTGCCTCGAACAGCGTGGTGACCGACGACACGCCCGGCAGGCTTCAGGTGCAGGTGACGAGTGACCATGCCAACTCGCGCTTCGTGGCGGGCTTCAACACACGCATTGATGGCAACAAGGGGCGCACGGAGGCGCGTGGGGAAGGCATCGAGGTGGCCACCGAAGCACACGCGGTAATGCGGGCGAACAAGGGCACGCTGATCACGACAGAGTCGCGCTCAGGTGCAACCGCGCCCGCGCTGGATCGGGGGGAAACAGTCCAGCGCCTGGCCCAGGCAGCGGAGCAGCACGACGTGCTGGCTGCCGCGGCCGTTCAGGCGGGAGCGCAACAGTCGCAGGACCGGCACGAACTTGGCCAGCCGCTGAAGCAGCAGGCAACGGAAATTGGTCGCACGGGAGACGACGGTCTCGGCGGGCCATCGAAGCCGCACCTCGTTTTGGCCTCCGCTGCCGATGTTGCAGCAACCGCGACCGCCAATACCCATCTGCATAGCGGCAAACATACCGCCCTGACGAGCGGCGAGCATACGAGCGTCAGCACGGGCGGCAACCTGTTCGCTTCGGCACGCAAGGCGATAAGGCTGTTTGCCTATCAACTCGGCATCCGCATCATCGCCTATGCCGAGGACATTAATATTTCCTCGCTGAAGAAGAACCTCAATCTGCTGGCGAAACTCGACATCACCCAGAGTGCCAACCGCATCACGATCAAGGCAACCGAAGAGGTGATGCTGCACGGTGGCGACAGCTATATCAGCCTGAGGAGCGGCAAGATTACCGTCGGCGGCGGTGTCTATGAGGTCAACGCCCAGGCGAAAAACCTGCCCCCGAAACCGATGGGGGTGAATGCGAATGGACTGCCCGATGTCCAGGCGAACGACCAGCTTTTCCGCGTGCTCTCGCCGACGGGCCAGCCGCTTCCTGGTGTGGACTACCAGATGATCGCCCAGTCAGCCGGTCATATCTTCAGGACAGACGAACTGGGACGCTCACCGGCACTGAATACCGTAGAGCAGGAAGGCGCAGCGTTCCAGTTGCACTGGGATGAATTTTCCGCCGCTCGCGGCGAGGTCAATGCGTAATCACGACATGGATCAGGGAACGAGAAAATTTTGGCAGAAAATCTGACAGCGACCGGCACGACGAATCCCCGGCCCAATACGTGCGTTGACGCGAAGTGTAGTTGTGATGTTATCTGGTCGCTCGCGCAGCAGTTTGCGATGCGGCACCTCGTGACGCATGCGCCGGTTCACCAACACATGCCCGACTACCGCGAGGGCGATCCGCATGTTTCGGGCACACAGGTTGAAAAGGGAGCGCCGGCGTTCGTCAGTGATCCTGAGGTACGGGCGAGACGCATCGCCGCAGCCTATGCGCGAGTGTTCCTTGAAGACTTCCATCTGGGTGACAAGAGCAAGATCGGCCGCTTCTATTGGCTCGGCCTGGGCGCGTTCGCGTCCAAGCAGGTTGCGGCCACGCTCGCGCTCTGGCGGGTGAAATATGGCGCACGGTGGTCCGACTTACGCGCAGGCCTGGGCCATGGCAATCTCTGGCTGTTCAACGATGTTCTGCCATGGTTCTATGGCTATGCCGCTGGAGCCGGCACCTTCGATATGTGTGCGCAGTCCCGCGATAGCAGGAATTTTGTCGATCAGGTTGCAACCAACTTCTCCCGGCAGAACAGTCACGCAGAATCAATCGGCAAAGTTCCGTACGAGATTGATGGCGACACAGGGAACAAGAAGGCAAAGCTCGGTTATCTCAAGTGTACGCCGCTGGTTAGTGATGGATTTGCTGCTGTGAGCCAATGGGAGGCGGCGGGGGATAAAGCTCGGCCAGATATTGCATTTACTCATTTGCTGGCGATTGCCAGGCACGAACAAGGCGAGGTGCTGCAGGGTCTGATCTACGACGATCCGTCTTTCCAGTGGTGGCTCAACGGCCAGAGAGCTGCACTGGCGACCTCCGACGATACAGCAATCAATGCTTCGGTAAGCAAAATGCAATACGGCTTGTCGGACGGTTCTGACATTGCGTTGTCGCCGGTTGTTCGTGCCTTGGTGCCAAGTCTTCAACTGGTACTTACCGACGAGGACACCACAAACAACCTGGTATTCCGATCCGATGCGCCCGACCGGCTGGTGCTGCAGGATTACCAGAAGCGGATGGGCTGGATTAAAGATGCTGCAACGAAGTATCACCGACTGATGCAAGGCGACTACCGGCAGACGATGCTCGACTACCTCTCAAACATCCGCAACTGGGGCGATATGCCGGACAACTCATGAGGACGTTCCTTGCTGCAGTGCTTGCTATCGGGGCATTTTTGTTTGCCGTTCTGATGGTTTCACATTACTGGAGTCCTCCTCCATCCTTTTCTAACGGTCACGAGATGTCCCAATTACCTACGCTTATCCGGCTTGGCAACCCACAAAGCTCTGACCTCAATGGTCCCGGCTCATCCGTCGACAATCATCCCACAGGCGCGAAGTTTTACCAGCGTGACTGGCAAAGAGGCGACCTTGGCACGGTGCAGTTCGTGAATGGGAATCACAGTTTCGTGATCGATAACGTCCTGTCGATGATCGGCTTCGCGGCCGAAAACGTACCGGAGGGGATCTACGAGTGGAGCATTAATTTTGGCGTGAGTCCCGAGCAGGCTGATACGCACGAAGCGGCGCGTGATCGGGTCATGAAGTTGCTCGCACAGTTGCGTGCTTCGGGATGGAAGCGCTATGTAGATGTCGGTGATCCTCGCCTTCAGGGCCGAGCGGCATGGCACTACGGTGCCTCATTCCCCGTTGCTGTCTATTCTTTAGATTCGGAATACCCCCCAACGCAAGACGAATGGAATGCGATGTTACGACACACCCCAAGATGGATTTTCTATGGAGATGGTGCTTATCTAACCCTCTCTGTAATGGAAAGCAACATGGGCGGATTCGTCGGAAAGAGCACCTACCTGCTAACGGTCGATGTGAAGAGTGAATACGCTTTTTATGGTCTAGGGTATTTCCCGGGAAAAGCAGAAAAAATCCACAACTGGAAGGCACTATTGCCCGCAGAACTGGAGAAGTACCAAGCCATGAGGCTCAAGACGGAAGCGGCACTGAGGGCACAAGGCTACGCCATCGACACGACCTACCAGGATCCGCCCATCAAGGCACTGGAGTCGTCCAGTGCATCCGGAAATTGAGAAGGAAATCATGCTCATGGAACGCGCGGACATGAATGGCAAGAAGCAGATCGTAGTGGGCGATACGACAAGCCACGAAGGTACCAGAAGCGGATGGGCTGGATTAACGATGCTGCAACGAAGTATCACCGACTGATGCAAGGCGACTGCCGGCAAACGATGCTCGACTACCTCTCAAACATCCGCAACTGGGGCGATATGCCGGACAACTCATGAGGACAATCTTTGCTGCAGTGCTTGCTATCGGGGCATTTTTGTTTGCCGTTCTGATGGTTGCGCATCACTGGAGTCCCCCTCCATCCTTTTCTAACGGTCACGAGATGTCCCAAGTACCTACGCTTATCCGGCTTGGCAACCCACAAAGCTCAGACCTTAATGGTCCCGGCTCATCCGTCGACAATCATCCCACAGGCGCGAAGTTTTACCAGCGTGACTGGCAAAGAGGCGACCTTGGCACGGTGCAGTTCGTGAATGGGAATCACAGTTTCGTGATCGATAACGTCCTGTCGATGATCGGCTTCGCGGCCGAAAACGTACCGGAGGGGATCTACGAGTGGAGCATTAATTTTGGCGTGAGTCCCGAGCAGGCTGATACGCACGAAGCGGCGCGTGATCGGGTCATGAAGTTGCTCGCACAGTTGCGTGCTTCGGGATGGAAGCGCTATGTAGATGTCGGTGATCCTCGCCTTCAGGGCCGAGCGGCATGGCACTACGGTGCCTCATTCCCCGTTGCTGTCTATTCTTTAGATTCGGAATACCCCCCAACGCAAGACGAATGGAATGCGATGTTACGACACACCCCAAGATGGATTTTCTATGGAGATGGTGCTTATCTAACCCTCTCTGTAATGGAAAGCAACATGGGCGGATTCGTCGGAAAGAGCACCTACCTGCTAACGGTCGATGTGAAGAGTGAATACGCTTTTTATGGTCTAGGGTATTTCCCGGGCAATGCAGAAAAAATCCACAACTGGAAGGCACTCCTGCCCGCGGAACTGGAGAAGTACCGCGCCATGAGGCTCAAGACGGAAGCGGCACTGAGGGCGCAAGGCTACGCCATCGACACGACTTACCAGGACCCGCCCATCAAGGCGCTGCAGTCGTCCAGTGCATCCGGAAATTGAGGGGGAGATCATGCTGATGGTACGTGCGGACATGAATGGCAAGAAGCAGATCGTAGTGGGCGACACGACAAGCCACGGAGGTACCAGAAGCGGATGGGCTGGATTAACGATGCTGCAACGAAGTATGACGGGGTGATGCAAGGCGACTACCGGCAAACGATGCTCGACTACCTCTCAAACATCCGCAACTGGGGCGATATGCCGGACAACTCATGAGGACAATCCTTGCTGCAGTGCTTGCTATCGGGGCATTTTTGTTTGCCATTCTGATGGTTGCGCATCACTGGAGTCCCCCTCCGTCCTTTTCTAACGGTCACGAGATGTCCCAATTACCTACGCTTATCCGGCTTGGCAACCCACAAAGCTCTGACCTCAATGGTCCCGGCTCATCCGTCGACAATCATCCCACAGGCGCGAAGTTTTACCAGCGTGACTGGCAAAGAGGCGACCTTGGCACGGTGCAGTTCGTGAATGGGAATCACAGTTTCGTGATCGACAACGTTCTGTCGATGATCGGCTTCGCGGCCGAAAACGTACCGGAGGGGATCTACGAGTGGAGCACTAATTTTGGCGTGAGTCCCGAGCAGGCTGATACGCACGAAGCGGCGCGTGATCGGGTCATGAAGTTGCTCGCACAGTTTCGCTCCCTTGGATGGAAGCGCTATATCGACTCATCTGATCCGCGTCTTTCTGGGAAGCAGGCGTGGATTTATGCCGCGTCAGATGCAGCAGATTGGGAATATTCTCTCGATTCAAACTATATGCCTAGTATGGATGAGTGGATGAAGGCCAAGGGAAAATTTCCCAGATGGGTTTTCTATGCCGATGGCGCGTATCTCGAAGTTAGCCTTATGGAAAGCAATATGGGTGGTTTCGTCGGGAAGAGCACCTACCTGCTAACGGTCGATGTGAAGAGTGAATACGCTTTTTATGGTCTAGGGTATTTCCCGGGCAATGCAGAAAAAATCCACAACTGGAAGGCACTGCTGCCCGCAGAACTGGAGAAGTACCAAGCCATGAGGCTCAAGACGGAAGCGGCACTGAGGGCACAAGGCTACGCCATCGACACGACTTACCAGGACCCGCCCATCAAGGCGCTGCAGTCGTCCAGTGCATCCGGAAACTGAGCGGGAGGTCGTGCTGATGGAACGTGCGGACATGAATGGCAAGAAGCAGATCGTAGTGGGCGATACGACAAGCCACGGAGGTAAGGTTGTTTCGGGCAGTCCGTCTTCGACCTGGGGGCGTTCGGAAATGCCTATCGCGCGTAAGGGCGACATGGTGACCTGCCCGAAGTGCGCACCTCATATGTTCGAGATTGCCGAGGGCTACGATGGAAGCCTTGATTTCGGCTCGCCCATCGCAGTAGAGGGGCACAAGACCACATGCGGCGCAACGTTGATCGCTAGCGAGCAATGACGCAGCGGGAAGCAAAATTGCATCCTGTACCTCGGCCTCCCCGCGCGGCAAGACAATCACGCCACGTGCGGGCGCGGACGAAGGGTCTGCGCTTGAGCATCGGGGACATGCGCGCGATGCCGCTATGCGACGGACCGGATATCCTGGTCAATCCGTTCGCCAGCACCTCCGGGCTGCGGTGCCCGGCTGGCGGCCCGGCGCCTGCCAGTCATCTGCTGCATTAGCCGTGCGCTTCACTCTCATGAGATGACCTGATGAAGTCTGAACAACCTGATACGGCTTCGGCTGTGCCGCCGCTCTCGCAGGCGCTGATCGCGCACGTGGAAGCCGAGCCGTGGCGTTACGGGTTTATTGCGCTCATGCGCCGGATCAATGCGAACCCGGCCATCGATCCGGTCGGCACGGCTGCACTGACTACTACCGAGACATTCAGGCTCGGCCAGAAGCCGAGCCTGGTCTTCGCTCCACGCGAAATTGCGGATGCCACGCTCAAGGACGGCAGCCTCCGCATCCGGCTCTTTAGTCTCGGCATGCTCGGCCCCAACGGTCCGCTACCTATCCACGTCACGGAGATTGCACGCGAGCGTGAGGAAAGCCGTCGCGATCCAACACTCTGCAATTTCCTCGACATCTTCCATCACCGCTCTCTCTCGCTGATGTTTCGCGCATGGAAGTGGTCGCAGTCGGCGGCGAGCCTCGACCGGGCCGACGACGATCACTTTTCTTTTTACGTGGCCTCGCTGCTGGGGGATGGGGGGCGGCGCGAGCGGCGCTTTCCGCTGGCCTCCCATGCACGCCTGTCGGCCGCGCCACACCTGATACGCCAGTCGCGCAATCCTGACGGCCTGCGTGCCACGCTGGCGCACTACTTTGGCGTGCCGGTGGAGATAAAGGAGTTTGGACTGCACTGGATGGCCATTGAGCCGGGGCGCGAGAGCCGTCTGGGTGGAGAGCGGATGTCGTCCTGCATGGCGATGGGCGCGACCCTCGGGCAGGTGGTCCCTGACCGCAGGCACCGTTTCTGTCTCGTGCTTGGGCCGCTCGATTCGGAACAGTATCAGCGCTTTACACCGCGGGGCGCCGACTTGCTCAAGCTCATCGAGTTCGTTTGGACCTTTGTCGGCCGCGAGTATTCCTGGGAGCTTGAGCTGTTGCTCAAGCCGGAAAGCGCGACACCCTCGGTCATGGGCGGCTCTCAGCAGCTCGGCTGGTCGAGCTGGCTGGGCCAGTCACCTCAGTGGAAGCCCATCGCCGGGATGCGCTTCGAGCCGGAAAACTACGTGCGCCAGCTGCGGCAGAAAGTGAAAGCCCGGGCCTCAGGCGACATGCCCGCGTAGCGCTCGACGGCAGTGCGATTGTTCGCGCTCCTGTTGTGTGTGTCCTGGCCGTCTACCGAATCAACTTATAGGGAAGTTTTCAGCCCACTCACGGGTAACTGTTGCTCTAGCGGAGAAGAAAAGGAATATGGATTTCATTGATGAAGTGAGGGCTTTGGCAGCACGCATCGCAACCGCAAAGGATATGGTGCAAACCGAAGAGGCAACCAAGAATGCCATGGTGATGCCGTTCATCCATCTGCTGGGATATAACGTCTTTGATCCTCTTGAGGTGACGCCCGAACTGATCGCTGATGTGGGCACGAAGAAAGGCGAGAAGGTGGACTACGCAATCCTGAAGGACGGCAAGCCAATCATGCTGTTCGAGTGCAAAAAATCTGGCGGCGATCTGAACATCAATCATGCGAGCCAGCTTTTCCGGTATTTCCACGTAACGGAGGCACGCTTTGGGGTGCTGACGAATGGTCTCGTCTACCGGTTCTTTACTGACCTCGAACAGCCGAACAAGATGGACGAGAAGCCGTTCTTTGAGTTCAACATCGCTGACTTCCGCGATCAGGATGTCGATGAGCTGAAGAAATTCGCCAAGGCTGCGTTCGATCTCGAAAACATCCTCACCACGGCAAACCACCTCAAATACACGCGGGCCATCAAGAACACCTTGAACTCATGGATGGCTGAGCCTCCCGAGGAATTCGTTCGGCTTGTGTCTGCGGAGTTCCTGGCAGGGAAACAGTTCAGGACGACGGTCAAGGATCAGTTCACGCAGATTACGAAACACGCTTTTCAGCAACTGGTGGCCGACAAGATCAATGATCGTCTGAAGGGTGCAATGACGCCGGAAACGGCGTTGCTTCCATCGGTTCCGCAGGCCGAGAGCGAAACGGCATCTGGGGATGCCTCGGAGCCGACCGGTATCGAGGTCGAGGCATACCAGATTATCCGGGCAATCCTGCGACCTGTCGTATCGCCGGGGATGGTGGCGATACGCGGCGCGGCGAGCTATTGCGCGATTCTCTTCGATGACAACAATCGCAAACCCATCTGCAGATTGCGGTTTAAAAACGAAAGCAGGCTTGTCATTGGCGTGTTCGACGACAAGAAGGAAGAGGATCGTCTGCATCTGGAGAATCTGGATGCCATTTTTGAGCTTGCCGATAGATTGAAAGCCTGCGCGAGTGCGTACATGAAACCTGCCCGGGAGGTCGAAAACGCTGCCGCATAGTCGTCTTCGCGGCATGAAGCAGATCGCGGCATGGAGTTGACAACCGATTCCATTTAAGGCGGCGTATCGACGAAGTTCGGCGGCTTCTCGGGCGACCTCCTGGCGGGTACCCCGATTAGCCAGCCGGACTGGTGCGTGTCATCGCTCTTCGGCTCGACTGGCAACGGCAACTCGGGCATTGAATCTGGTCGTCGGTTTCCTGGACGCCCAGGAAAAGGCCGCGCACGAGGGATGCAGGAGGGTATTCGCGTTTGCGTCGCGGGATGCCAGTATCCAGGACGGACATCTGGTGCCCGAACTGGATGTCGAAGACGAAGAAGGGGAAACGCGAGCGCTGTGATCTGGAAGGCCGAAAAGGGACCAAAGGAAAGAGCTGCTGCAAGCAAAGGAAAGCGCCGCCGCCGGCAGCATGACCGCACCGAGGGCGCAAAAAATCCCTTCCCCCTCGCGGGCATATAATGACGAACACCCCGCCGTCCCTCCGAAAAAATGCCCGATCTGCTAGCCAATCTCAACCCCGAACAACACGCCGCCGTCACACTCCCCAACGAGCCCGCGCTCATTCTCGCCGGCGCGGGCAGCGGCAAAACCCGCGTGCTCATCACGCGCATTGCGTGGCTCATCCAGCACGGGCTTGCGTCGCCCGCCACGATTCTGGCCGTGACCTTCACCAACAAGGCCGCGCGCGAAATGATGTCGCGCCTGTCGGCGCTTTTGCCCATCGACACGCGCGGCATGTGGATCGGCACCTTTCACGGCCTGTGCAACCGCATGCTGCGCGCGCATCATCGCGATGCCGGCTTGCCCGCCACCTTCCAGATTCTCGACACCGCCGACCAGCTGTCCGCGATCAAGCGTCTGATGAAGGGCCTGAACATCGACGACGAAAAATATCCGGCAAAGAACCTCCAGTACTTCATCAACAACGCGAAGGAACAAGGACTGCGCCCGAAAGACGTCGACGCCACCGACAATTTCAACCGCAAATTCGTCGAACTGTACGAAGCGTATGACCAGCAGTGTCAGCGCGAAGGCGTCGTCGACTTCCCGGAACTGCTGCTGCGCTGCTATGAACTGCTCGCGCACAATCCGCCGCTGCGCGCGCATTATCAGGCGCGCTTCAAGCACATTCTCGTCGACGAGTTTCAGGACACGAACAAGCTGCAATACGCGTGGCTGAAGCTGCTCGCGGGTCAGACCAACTCGATCTTCGCGGTCGGCGACGACGACCAGTCGATCTACGCGTTCCGCGGCGCCAACGTCGGCAACATGCGCGACTTCGAACACGAGTTCAATGTCCGGCATCTGATCAAGCTCGAGCAGAATTACCGCTCGCACGGCCATATTCTCGACGCGGCCAACCAGTTGATCGCGAACAATTCGCGGCGTCTCGGCAAGAATCTGCGCACCGACGCCGGTCACGGTGAACCGGTCCGTGTTTATGAATCCGCGACGGATTCGCAGGAAGCCGGCTGGATCGTCGAGGAAATCAAGGCGCTGATCAGCACCGGCACGTCGCGCAGCGAAATCGCGATTCTCTACCGCAGCAATGCGCAGTCGCGCACGATCGAGCACACGCTCGTCAATGCGGGCATCGCGTATCGCGTGTATGGCGGCTTGCGCTTTTTCGAGCGCCAGGAAGTCAAGCACGCGCTCGCGTATCTGCGTCTGATCGACAATCCGAACGACGACACAGCGTTCGCGCGCGTGGTCAATTTCCCCACGCGCGGCATCGGCGCGCGCTCGATCGAACAGCTCGCGGACGCGGCGCGACTGTATAACTGCTCGATGGCCGCGGCGATCCCATATGTCGCCGGCAAGGCGGGCTCCAGTCTTGCGAGCTTCGCGAACCTGATCGGCAAGATGCGCGCGGAAACGCAGCAGATGAGCTTGCCGGAAACCGTCGAGTACGTTGTCCGTGCAAGCGGTCTCGCGGACTTCTATCAGAACGAGCGCGAAGGTCAGGACCGGCTCGAGAACTTGCAGGAACTCGTCAACGCGGCCGCCGCGTTCGTCAGCGAAGAGGGCTACGGCATGGACACGCCCGCGCGCTCCATTCCGCTGCGTCCGGGCGCCACCGCGGCGCCCGAACTGGCAGTCGCGACCGACGACCCGAACACCGTAGTGCTCGACGCGCCCGGCATCGCCGACCCCGCGCAAAACCCGGACACCATGACGCCGCTCGCCGGCTTCCTGTCGCACGCGTCGCTCGAAGCGGGCGACAACCAGGCGCAAGCCGGCCAGGAAGCCGTGCAACTCATGACGGTGCACGCGGCCAAGGGCCTCGAATTCACGGCCGTGTTCATCACGGGTCTCGAAGAGGGACTGTTTCCGCACGAGAACAGCGCAATGGAGTCGGACGGACTGGAAGAAGAGCGCCGTCTGATGTATGTCGCCATCACGCGCGCGAAGGAGCGCCTGTACTTGTCTTTCGCGCAAAGCCGGATGCTGCACGGCCAGACCCGCTACAACATTCGCTCGCGTTTCTTCGACGAATTGCCCCAGGAAACGCTCAAGTGGCTCACGCCGAAAGTCGAGGCGGGCGCGCGCTGGGGCGGCCGCTCGGACAATGCCGGTTATGGACGAGACTGGTTCGCCCGGCCCGACCGACAGCAGGGGTACGGCGGCGGGGCGTCCACGGCCGCCGCGCCATTGCCGGCGTTCGCTAACGAGCAACGTGCGGCGGAGGCGGGCTTCCGCGTCGGCCAACAGGTGTTTCACACCAAGTTCGGCGAAGGCACGATCACCGCGCTGGAAGGCGGCGGGGCCGACGCGAAGGCGCAAGTCAAGTTCAAGCGCCACGGCGAGAAGTGGCTCGCGCTTGCGGTCGCCAAACTGCAGGCGGTCGAATGAGCGCCGCAAGTCAGGGCCATGACGCAGCGCTGGCCGCGTCGTCGTCGAAGAGACCGCTCGGCATACTTGCGGCCTTGCCGCAAGAACTCGGCGACCTGATCGAGGCGATGCGCGCGGAATCCGGCGTGCGCACGGTCACGCACGGCCGGCGCGACTATCACGTCGGCACCATCCATGGCGCGCCGTGCGTCGTAACGCTCGCGCGCGTCGGCAAGGTCGCGGCGGCCGCAACGGTCAGCGCATTGATCCATGCATTCGACGTCGAATCTGTCGTGTTCACCGGCGTCGCCGGCGGAGTGGGCGCGGAGGTGCGAGTTGGCGACATCGTCGTTGCCAATGCGTTGTTGCAACACGATCTGGACGCGTCGCCGCTCTTTCCGCGTTTCGAAGTGCCGTTGCTCGGCATGTCGCGCTTTAGCGCCGACGGCACGTTGGCCGCGCAACTCGCCGCCGCGTGTGAGCGTTTTGTCGCGGAGGAAGGCGCTGCGTCGGCGGCGCGTTTCGGCACGATGCGGCCGCGCGTGCATCGCGGGCTGATTATCAGCGGCGATCAGTTCGTGGCGAGCGCGGCGGGCGTCAAGGCTTTGCGCGAGGCCTTGCCGGACGCGCTTGCCGTCGAGATGGAAGGCGCCGCGATCGCGCAGGTCTGTCACGAATACGGCGTGCCGTGCGCAGTTGTGCGCACTATCTCCGATACCGCCGACGATCACGCACCGGCGTCGTTCGTCTCTTTTCTCACCGAGATCGCGGGCGCTTATTCAAACGCGATCCTCACGCGCTTTCTGGTCGCGCGCAGCGCGGGTTGAGTCGAAGCGGGCCGACGGAAACCCGGCCCTCACTCGTTGCGCGCCGACTCGCTCAGCCCCTCGCGCACCTGCTGCAACGCGGCCGGGTCTTCGATAGTCGGCAGTTCGCCCGGCTCGCGTCCTTCTGCCAGTGCGGCGATAGCCCGGCGCAACAACTTGCCTGAGCGCGTCTTCGGCAGCATGGAAACGATCACCACCCGCGACGGCCGCGCAATCGCGCCGAGTTGCCGGTCGACCGTCGCCGTGAGTTCCGCCTCCAGCTTCGTGCGTGCGTTGGCATCCGCGTAAGCCTGCGCGTCGCGCAGCACGACGAAAGCCATCGCCGCCTGACCCTTCAACGGGTCGGCGACGCCGACCACCGCGACTTCTGCAACGGCCGCGTGACTCGACAACGCTTCCTCGATCTCGCGGGTACCGAGCCGGTGCCCCGCGACGTTGATCACGTCGTCGGTGCGGCCGAGGATCGTCACGTAACCGTCTTCGTCCTGAATGCCCCAGTCGAAGGTCGAATACACCTGCTGGTCCGGAAAGCTCGACCAGTACGTACTGACGAAGCGCTTGTCGTCCCCCCAGACCGTCGACATGCAGCCCGGCGGCAACGGGTAATTCAGCGTCAGCACGCCTTTTTCGCCGGGCGGGCACGGCTCGCCCGTCAGCTCATTGCGCAGGGTCAGATTGAATCCGGCCGACGGTACACCCGGCGAGCCGAGCTTCGTCGGCAGCGCTTCGACGCCGCGCGGAATCGCGAGCATCGGCCAGCCGGTTTCCGTTTGCCAGTAGTTGTCGATCACCGGCTTGCCGAGCGCGCCGGTAATCCATGAGGCGGTCGGTTCGTCGAGCGGCTCGCCGGCAAGGAACAGCGTGCGCAGGCTCGACAGGTCGGCGCTTTCAAGCAGCGCCGGGTCCTGTTTCTTCAGCACGCGCAGCGCGGTCGGCGCGGTGAACATCAAATTGATCTTGTGCTGTTCGACGAGGCGCCACCAGATGCCGCCGTCCGGGCGGATCGGCGTGCCTTCGTACATCACCGTGGTCAGCCCCGCGATCAACGGCGCGTAGACGATATAGCTATGGCCGACCACCCAGCCGACATCCGACGCGGTGAACATCGTGTCGCCGGCCTTGCCTTCGAAAATGTATTCCATCGACGCCGCCAGCGCCACCGCATAGCCGCCCACATCGCGTTGCACGCCTTTGGGCTTGCCGGTCGTACCCGACGTGTACAGCACGTACGAAGGCTCGCTCGACTCGAGCCATTCGCAGGACACGTGCGCGTCGAAGAACTGTTCGCGCAGCGGTTCGTAATCGACCAGGTAAGTTGCGTTGAGCCGCTCCGGCGCGAGCTGGCGGTCGATCAGCAGCACGCGCGCCGTCTTGCGCGTTGCGCGCGCGATTGCTTCGTCCACGAGCGGCGTGTAGTCGATCACCTTGCCGCCGCGCGCGCCGGCGTCGGCGGTCACGATCAGCACCGGCTTGGCGTCGTCGATGCGCGCGGCCAGGTTCGGCGCCGCGAACCCGCCGAACACGACCGAGTGGATCGCGCCGAGCCGCGCGCAGGCGAGCATGGCGAAGAGCGCTTCGGGGATCATCGGCAGATAGAGCAGCACGACGTCGCCGCGCTTCACGCCAAGCGAGCGCATCACTGCGGCCATCCGGTTGATTTCGGCATACAACTCGGCGTACGTGTAGCGCCGCTCGATGCCGGTTTCCGTCGACACATATACCAGTGCATTTTGCTGCGCGCGGTCGACAAGATGCCGGTCTACCGCGTTATGACAGAGGTTCGTGCGCCCGCCGACGAACCACCGCGCGAACGGCGGGTTCGAGCGGTCGAGCACGGTGTCGAACGGCGTTTCCCAATGAATGCGCCGCGCCTCGTCGCGCCAGAATGCCTCGGGGTTCTCGATCGAACGGCGGTGGAAGTCGCGGTAGCGGGTCATCTGCGGCGATCCTTCGGATGCTGGGTGACGAACAGGTGGAGAGGCCGTGCGCTGCGGCCATGTTGGGCGGCGCCGGAGCGAGGTGTGTGGCACAAGCATAGAGTACGCGCGGCTCGCCGGACAACGGGGGTTCACCATGAGCGGCGCGCGCAAAAGAAAAAGGCGCCGCAGCGCCTTTTTTCATCCGTCGACAGCAGGCTTTTACGCCTTCGCGCGCTTGCCTTCCACGTCCGGCAGAAACACCGTGAGCACGCCGATCAACGGCAGGAACGAGCAGACCTTGTACACGTACCCAATGCTGGTGGCATCCGCCAGTTCGCCCAGCACCGCCGCGCCGATACCGCCCATGCCGAACGCGAAGCCGAAGAAGAGCCCGGCGACCATGCCGACCTTGCCCGGAATGAGCTCCTGCGCGTACACGAGAATCGCGGAGAACGCCGAGGCCAGCACGACGCCGATGATCACCGTCAGCACGCCGGTCCAGAAAAGATTCGCGTAGGGCAGCAGCAGCGTGAAAGGCGCGACGCCGAGAATCGACACCCAGATCACGTATTTGCGGCCGATCCGGTCCCCGATCGGACCGCCGATCACGGTGCCCGCGGCGACCGCGGCGAGGAACACGAACAGATGAATCTGCGCGGCCTGCACCGGCAAATGGAAGCGGTCGATCAGATAGAACGTGAAATAGCTGTTGATGCTCGCGAGGTAGAAATACTTCGAGAAGACCAGCAGGATCAGCACGCCCATTGCGAACATGACCTGGTTGCGCGACAGCGTCGCATGACCGGTCTGGCTGCGCGCCTTCTTGACCGACGGATGCTGCTTGTACCAGCGTCCGATCTGCGTCAGCACGACGATCGCGACGAGCGCCGCCACCGAAAACCACGCGATGCTGCGTTGGCCGTGCGGAATCACGATCAGCGCGGCAAGCAGCGGTCCGAGCGACGAACCCGCATTGCCGCCCACCTGGAAGAGCGATTGCGCAAGTCCGTGACGGCCGCCCGATGCCATGCGCGCGACCCGCGACGACTCGGGATGAAACACCGACGAGCCGCAGCCAACGAGCGCCGCCGCCACCAGCAATACGCCGAAATTGGGCGCCATCGACATGAGCAGCAGGCCGGCCAGCGTGAAGCCCATGCCGACGGGCAGCGAGTACGGCTTTGGATGCTTGTCGGTATAGATGCCGACGAGCGGCTGCAGCAGCGACGCGGTGATCTGATAGGTCAGCGTGATCAGACCGATCTGGCCGAACGACAGCGAGAAGTTGTCCTTCAGCATCGGGTAGATGGCGAGGATCAACGACTGGATCATGTCGTTGAGCAGATGCGAAAAACTGATTGCGCCGAGCACCGAATAAACCGTGCGCTGCACGGTCGCCGCCGGCTGCGCGGACGAGCCCGTCGAGTTGGGAGTGGCGGTGGTGCCGGTTACGGCTGACGCGCTGGCAAGTGCGCGTTTATCGAGGCTGGTTTCCATACGCTTGGACAAAGGAAGAGAAAGGGGCAATTCCCGGCTGGCAATAGATCGCGATCGGCGTACTCCGTCGCGCTTTGTCGTTTCGGCATTTCGACGGGGGCGTCGCGGGGCGGCCAGCTACTTGTCGCAGTTTAATGTGGCTCGACGGAACTGTAAGGACAAGTTTTGTCGCGAATGAGACATCACGCTGGGCGGTCCACGCCCTCCTGCGCGCAGCGATGGGGCGTTTGACGCACCGTCGCAGTGCCCGGTCGCGAGCGGCCGGCACGCCAGTAAGCGTCTGGCAAGCCTGCCGATAAAAGCGCTATGGGGATTTTTGGCCATGTATAAACGGGCGCGGACGCGCGCTCACAAAGCTGCGCGTCGAGGACCGGGCGATCACGATCGGCTTTTTACGAACCGCACTAAAGATCGCGGACGTCGATGCCGTAGACCCGGAGAGATAAGAAGCAATGCCGGAACAGACCTTTGCGGCAGTTCTAAACGTGGGGACGGGGAATATGAAAGCAGTTTCGTTGGGCAGCCGGACAGGCGCGGGCTTTGTTCCGGATGGAAAAGCGGCGGCGTCGCCGTCGCGCGGAAAGGGTGGAAACGGCGGTCGCTCGCGGGCGGTGAGCTTGAAGGGCTTGTCGGTCAAGACGATGTTGCGCCTCGCGTTCGCCGTGCTGCTGATCGGCACGCTGGCGATCGGCGTGTTCTCCCTCACCCAGATCAGCCGCCTGAATGCGTCGGCCCAATCCATCTACGATCAAGGCCACGTTGCGAGCCGCGCTGCGGAAGAAGCCCGCGGTCACATGTTGCGCGCAAGCCGCGCGCAAAAAATGCTGTTGACGGCGACGACTGCTAAAGAGCGCGACGAACTGGGCACCGACATCGACAAGGGCTTGAACGGCCTTTCTAGCGAGTTGAGCACGCTGCAACAGTACGTCGACAAATCCGACGCGAAGGCCGTCGAGCATCAGAAGAAATTCTCCGCCGCTGTGACGGTGTGGAGCGCGCATCTGCGCGACTTCGTGACGCTCGTGAAGGCGCAACCGCTCGACCTGTCGCAGATGAACTGGCAGGTCGGCACGCAAGACGTGTCGCTGCTGGTCGAAACCGGCAAGCTCGAAAAACTCGTCGACGAAATGGTCACGGAGCGCGGCACGGCCGCGAAGGCGACAATCGACGCCTCCCGTTTCATTTACCAGTCGTCGTTCGTCATGCTCGCCGTCATGACGATCGGGCTGATCGTGCTGGCCGCCGGCATCAGCGAGTGGGTCGTGCGGCGTCTCGCGCGCCAGCTCGGCGGCGAGCCGGCATACGCGAAGGAGATCGCGAGCCGGATCGCGGCGGGCGATCTGTCGAATCACATCACGCTGGGCCGCAAGGACAAGTCGAGCGTGCTGTACGCACTCTCCGACATGCAAAGCGGTCTTGCGACGACTGTGTCCGACATTGCATCGAGCGCGGACGCGATTGCGACCGCTTCGGGCGAAATTTCGATGGGCAACCTCGATTTGTCGCAACGGACCGAGCAGCAGGCGATGGCGCTGGAGCGCACCGCGACCAGCATGGAGCAACTGACGTCGACGGTCCGGCAAAACGCCGACAACGCGAAGCAGGCGAGCACGCTTGCGAATAACGCGTCGGAGATCGCGGAGAAGGGTGGCGAAGTGGTGAGCCGCGTCGTCGCGACGATGAACGAGATCAACGACAGCGCGCGCAGCATCGGCGACATCATCGGCGTAATCGAGGGGATCGCGTTCCAGACGAATATTCTGGCGCTGAATGCGGCAGTCGAGGCAGCGCGCGCCGGCGAGGAAGGCCGCGGATTTTCAGTAGTCGCAGCCGAAGTGCGCAACCTCGCACAGAGGAGCGCCGCCGCGGCGAAGGAGATCAAAGGGCTGATCAGCACGTCCGTCGAGCGCGTGAGCAACGGTTCGACGCTCGCTCAGGACGCGGGGCAAACCATGGACGAAGTCGTCAAGGCGGTGAAGCGCGTGACCGACATCATGGGCGAGATTTCGGCGGCTTCTTCCGAGCAGAGCGCAGGTATCGAGGAGATCAATCTTGCCGTCGCGCAGATGGATTCGGGCACGCAGCAAAACGCGGCGCTCGTCGAACAGGCGACTGCCGCAGCACGATCGCTCGACGATCAGGCTCACGGCCTGAAGCAGATGGTGGGCAAGTTCAGGTTGTGAGGCGTAGGACGGGTTAGGCGTATTGATGTTGCAGCGCGCCCGGCACGAACCGGGCGCGCACTGCGCCGCTCAACTCTGCTTGACCACCACCGTGCAGGTAATGCCCGCCGCGAGCACCACACCGTCAGGCACCGAATCGATCCTCACGCGCACCGGCACGCGCTGCGCGAGCCTGACCCAGTTGAATGTCGGGTTCACATCGGCGAGCAATTCGCGGCTTTGTGGATTGTCTCGATCGTAAATACCGCGCGAAATGCTCTCCACATGGCCTTCGAGTGTGCCGCCGCTCATCAGCCGGACTTCAGCCTTGTCGCCGATATGCACGTGCGGCAGCTTGGTTTCCTCGAAGTAGCCATAGACCCAGAACGAGTGACTGTCGACAATGGCGAGCTTCGCCGCGCCGGCTGTCGCATAGTCGCCGCGAAACACATTCAGATTCGTCACGTAGCCGTCGACCGGCGACACAACCCGCGTGCGCGCCAGATTGAGCTTCGCGGCATCTAGCGCGGCGAGCGCCTGCTGATACGCAGCCTCGGCGGCCGACGCCGTATGCGTCGCGTTTTCCTGGTTTTCTTTCGACACCACGAGCGAATCCATATCCGCGCGGCGTTTTGCGTCGTCGCGCCTCATCTGCAATTCGGCCTTGCGCGCGGCCACGGCGGCCTGTGCCTGTTCGACGGCGATCTCGTAGTGCGACGGATCGATCTGCATGAGCAGATCGCCTTTTCTCACCATTTGATTGTCTTTCACCGGCAGATCGACGACGGCGCCTGAAACGTCCGGCGCGACGTTGACGATCTCGGCACGCACGCGTCCGTCGCGCGTCCACGGTTCGTCCATGTAGTGAACCCATAGCACGCGTCCGAGCAGGACCGCGACGATAAAGATTATGGCTGTCGCGACGAAGCCAACAAGATTTCGAATGGTCATGTTTCGACTCTGATCAACGGTAAACGGCGAGGCCCAGCACGCCGCAAACACACACGAGCAGGCTGGCCCGGAATAGGGACGGGTGCCACACGACGCGATACACGCCCGTGTAGGCGATGACGCGATCCAGCACCCAGGTGAGCACGGCGCCCGCAATGAACAGCAGAACGATCGTCGGCACGTAGGCGTCGAAAACGGCAATGTCACGCGGCATGCGGAACTCCTTCTGACACGTCGGCTCGTGCGCTCATCAACGGTTCGAGCGGCGATTGCGGATCGAGCAACGCGGTACGAATGAAATGCAACTGACTCAGAATGCGCTGCAACTGATGACGCTCTTCGCGCGGCGGCGTGAACTCGGCGAGCAGCAACTGGACGGCGCCGATCGCGTTTGCGGTGGCATCGAGTGCGCGCTCGAAGCGCTCGGCGCGCGGCCGCTCGAACAGAACGCTCAGCGCATCGCACACTGCGTGCAGCGAGACCCGCCACGGCATCGTCTTCGCATAGCGCGGGTCGGCGGGCAGCATCGCCACTTCGCGTCGCAGATCGATGACCGCGTTGCCCACTTCGAGCACCGAGAAGAGCCAGCGTAACGTGTCGCGCTTCGCCGACGCGTCGTCCTGCGCGAGCGCGTTGATCTGGAACATCAGATCGCGCGCGCCGCTCTCGAAGCGCGAGCGCACGCGACCGAGGCGTGCGCGGCTCGCCACCGCGACCTGGCGTCGCAAGTCCACGAGCAGCCGGTTGCGCAGCCACGGCGTGGACGGCGGCAGCAGCACGGCGAACGCGACCGACGACACCAGCATCGACAGCACGAGCGCGATCGCATCGTTGATAAAGGCGCTCGGGTCGTAGTGCATCACGTTGTCCGGACCGGCAAGAAAGCAGAAGAAGATGCAGTAGCCAACGCCGTAGCCGGCTAGCGCGGGCCGCGTGGTCATGAAAGCGCCGAACAGCAGGAACGGCGCGAGCGCCGCGCACAGCAGCGGAAATCCGTCGATGCGCGGAAACACGCCGTACACCGCAAGCATGCCCATCACCGAGGCGACGAGCGTGCCCCCCGCCATCTGGAACACGGTGCGTTTCGGATTCGGTGACGACGACGCCAGCGCGCAAACGGTCGCTGCATTCAGCGTCAACGTCAAGCCGCTCGGCCACGCGGTGGCTATCCAGAACGCGCCGAGCACTATCATCACGAGAGCCGCGCGCAGGCCCGCGACGCCCGCGGCGATTGCGTTCGTCTTGGGCTGGTAACGCTCGACCCAGCGCTCGCGCTCGTGCGTGTCGACGGCAAGCGACGCGTAAGTGGCGGCATATGCATGCAGATCGTCGATAAAGCGGTACAGCAGTTCCGCGCCCGTGTCGAAGTCGAGCAGCGGCGCATTGGGATGCGCTTCGAGCGCGGCCCGCGTCGCGCGCACGCGGCGCGGCAACTCGGCCTTGTACGCGTCGAGTTGCGCGGCGGCGTGAGCGGCGTCGGCCGCGCTCAACACGGGTTCGCCGGACTTCGCGAGCAACGGTGCAATTTCCTTGAAGTACGGTTCGAGCGCGTCGATGGCGATGGCCGCGCCGTGCGTGCCGGCGTCGCGCAGTCGGTTCATCAACTGATGCAGCGCGTGAAAGCGCGTCGATGCGGTCATGAACTCGCTGTTCAGCCTCGCGAGGCGGCCGCCGCGCATCCGCGAATCCGGTCCTTCGAACACGGCGACACTGCGCGCCGCCTCGAACCCGACGATGTCCGCGACGAAGCGCGCATTGGTCGCTTCGATCTGCGCGCGGTCATTGCGGCCGGCGAGCGACGCGGACACGTATTCGACGAACGCGGAGAACCGCGCTCGCACCGTGCCGCGCATCTGCAAGCCGGTGAACTGCGGGAAGACGAGGCCGCTCACCGCGCCCGCGCAGACGATGCCCAGAACGACTTCGGCGACGCGCGTGAGCGCGCTCAGAAATGCGCCGTCGGGATGTTGCGAAGCGGGGATGCCGATCAGCGCGGCCGTGTATCCGGCGAGCACGAATCCGTATGACCTGAAGTTGCGGTTACGCGCGGCGCCCGCTGTGCAGATGCCGACCCAGATCGCCGTCGTGACGATGAACATCTCCGGCTGTTGCGCGAACAGTCCGAGCAACGCAAGCGTCACGACGAGGCCAACGAGCGTGCCGCAAATCCGATAGAAGCTTTTCGCGAACACCATGCCGCTTTGAGGCTGCATCACGATGAAGACGGTGGTCATCGCGGTACGAGGTTGGGGCAGGTCGAGTTTCATTGCGATACCGAGCGCGAGGAAGCACGCGGCGAGCGCCTTGAACAGATAGATCCACGTGAGGCCGTCGGTGCGCGCCCAGTCGGCGGCGGCCGAGTACCACGCGGCAAACGACGAAGCCCGCGGAGCGGATGAAGAGGAGGCTGACATCGCGGGCTTCCTTATTCGGTAGCCGACGCGGCGTTGCCGGTGTCTGCATGGCTGGCCGTCGCCGCGCGCTTCTGCGTAATGTTCGCTGCAGGGTCTGCGCTGCCCTCGCCTGCCGTGCTTGTCGCGGCTGGCGCAACCGCCGCTTTCGCGGCAGTCGCGTTCGACGGTTGCACGGCAGCTTTGCCCTTGCCCTTACCGTGCTCCGGCAGGGTCTGGTCCGCTTGCGGACCGTTGGCCGGATCGTCGAGCCCGCCGCCCAAGGCCGTGACCAGCGACGCATGCGCGCCGAGCCGCTCAGCCTGAATCCTGGCCACGCCTTCCTGGGCCCGAAGCAACTGATTCTGCGCGATCAGCACGTTGAGATAGTCGGTCAAACCACGTCGATAACCCTCACGGGAGAGGTCGTAGTTTTTGCGCGCGGCGGCGACCGAACGGTCGGCGTCTTGCGCCTGGGTCGTGAGCGAACGCATGCGGATGACCTGATCCGAGATGTCCTTCAGCGCGCCGACGATCGACTGGTTGTAGCGCTCCACCGCCTCGTCGTAACCGGCCGACGCTGCGCCAAGCTGCGAGCGCAGCCGGCCGCCGTCGAAAATCGGCAGCGACAGCGCGGGTCCGGCGCTCCAGCTATGCGAAGGATTCTTCAGGAACTGGAACAGCGGCCCCATTGCCGCATAACCGCCGATCGACGCGAGCAGATCGATATCCGGATAGAACTCGGCTTTCGCGACATCGATGCCGCGCGCCTGTGCCGCGACTGTCCAGCGCGCGGCGACCACGTCCGGCCGATGCCCGATCAATTCCGCGGGCAGGGCGCTCGGCAAGCCGGCAGGCGCGCTGAGCGACAGCACCGGCCGCTGGATCGAGTCGCCCGCGCCGGGACCCTTGCCGGCCAGCGCAGCGAGTTGATTGCGGCTCAACGCGATGTTTTCTTCGATCGAGTCGATCTGACGTTCGTATTCCGGCAGCGGCGTTTCGGCCTGGCTTACTTCGAGCTGCGTGCCGATGCCGCCTTTCATGCGCCGGCGGGCCAGGTCGGCGATTTGCTGCTGTTGTTGCAAGGTGGCGCGAGCGATGTCGAGGAGCGCGTAATTCAGCGACATCTCGATGTAAGTGCGCACCACGTTGGCCTGGAGTTCGAGTTGGGCGGCGCGGGCATCGGCGGCGCTGGCATGCGCGGCGTCGAGAGCGCGCTCGGCGGCGTTCTTGTCCTTGCCCCACAGATCGAGGTGATAGGACAGCGCGAGCGTGCCGGTGTTGTTCCATGACTGCTCGCCTGCGAGCGGTCCGGGACCGTAGTAGAGGTTGTCGGCCCACTTCTGACGCTGGATCGACAGATGGCCGTTCACTTGCGGCGACAGTGCCGAGCGCGCGACGCCCGCCATCGACATGGCCTGGCGCACGCGCGCCTGAGCGGCGGCGAGGCTCGGGTTGTTCTCCTGTGCGGCCTCGATCCATGCGTCGAGTTGGGGGTCGTTGTACGCGCGCCACCAGTCAGCGGCAGGCCATTGCGCGTCGGCGTTCGCCGCGCGAATGGCGTTGCCGGCGTCGAGCGACGCCGCGTCTGTAGCGCTCGCCTGGGGGGCGATGCCTCCGGTATTTGCGCAGCCGGCGATTGTTAATAGGATCGTAAGAACCGCGGCTGCGGTGATCCTTGTTGGTACCGGAGACTGCACGATTTCCTCCAAAAGTCGCTATAGAAGCAAGTTGCCAATTATATTTTTGGATCGATTGGGGAATAACCGGTAAAAATGCAAGGCATTCTTACGGACGTTGAGATAATCGCTCTTGCAAACCGTGTAACAATCGCTGCGGGATTCTCAAGGAAAGGTATGGATACGCTTCAAAACATGCGCGTATTTGTCCGCGTCGTCGAAGCGGGCAGCTTCACGGGTGCCGCGCAGCACCTGAATACGACGACTGCATATGCGTCGCGCGCGGTGTCCGATCTGGAAGCGCATCTACGCACGCGCCTGTTGAACCGCACCACGCGACGCATTGCGCTGACCGAGGCCGGCGAGCGTTATCTGCAGCGCTGCGAGCAGATTCTTGCGTATGTCGATCAGGCTGAAGCCGAGGCGAGCGACGCGCACGCGCGTCCGTCCGGCAAGCTGAAAGTCCACGCAATGACGAGCTTCGGCCAGCACTACGTCGTGCCCGCCGTGGGCCGCTATCAGGAGCGGTATCCGGAAGTGAATATCGAGCTGACGCTCGCGCAGCGCATGCCGGATCTGCTCGACGAAGGCTTCGACGTGTCGCTGACGCTCGCCACCGGCTTGCCTGATTCGGGACTGGTGTCTCAGCGGCTCGGCAGCGCGTTCAGCATTGCTTGTGCGTCGCCGGCTTATCTGGAGAAGCACGGCGTGCCGCAAACTCCCGGCGACCTCGCGCGCCACACGTGCCTGCAGATGGTCACGCCGGTGTTTCCGCCCGACAAGTGGGCCTTCGACGGCCCGAACGGCGAAGAAACCGTTACGCTAGGCCCGGCCACTTTCCAGGTGAACGTGGCGGAGGCAATGGCCGTCGCGGTGGCGAGCGGCATGGGCGTTGGACTGATTCCGATCTACTCGGCAATCAGCGGTTTGCGGAACGGCTCGCTGGTGTGGCTGCTGCCGGAGTACACATCGCAAGAAATGAATCTTTATGCGTTGTATCCGTCGCGCCAATATCTGGACGCCAAGATCCGAACATGGATCGAGCATCTGCGTGAGGAGCTTCCGGCGACGCTTGCGGCCGATCAGGAGGAGTTGCGGCAGTTTGCGCGGACGTGACGTTAGCGCCGCATTGGCGCCCCATCGACGCCAATGCGCTCGCTGGGCCCGCGGCACTCAGATAACGCCCTGTTACATGGACGCCGCGTCGCAACATTTCCTTACTTCTGGGCGGAAATCGATTTGATACCGTGTCGATGACGCTGCTGCTCGAGCCGGCACGTTCATTTCGCCGCCACGATTCGGCAATCGCAATCACTGAAGGACGAGGGTTTCATGGATACGCACCTGATGATCGGCGTGGCCGTCATGTTTGGACTAATCGGCATTGCCGCATCTCGCGACCTGCTGCGCCGCCTGCGCGAACAGCAGCCGCAACTTGTACCCATCAAGATCGAGCGTCCGGAGACGGGCAAACAGCGAGGCGGACGGTAATCGTTTCAGCGTGCGTTCGGGCATGCGTTCGAGCGGGCGGCCATGGCCGTGCGAGCTGAACCGCTGGCTCTGCCGCCGGGCTATATCTCGACGACCTTGTCCCACGCAAATTGCGGATTTTCCCACTGCCCGCTGCGCCGGTCGAAATAGCCCCGCGGATTGCACACCACGCGTGTGCCGTTGACCGTGTAGTCGAACGGCGTGTGCGTGTGCCCGTGAATCCATAGTGCGACCGGCGTTCGGACGAGTTCCGGCAGGTGGTTGACGAATCCGGCGGACACGCGGTCTTGCGCGTAGCGCTCGGCAAGACTCAACCGATGCGGCGCATGATGCGTGACCACGATCGTCTGGCCGGCAAATGGTTTTGCGAGTTCGTGTTCGAGCCATGCGCGCGCATGGCGGTGCAGCGCGAGCGAGTCGCCGGGCGTGAAATCGCGCGATGAGTCCTCGGCATATTTCTGCGAATCTTGCGGCCAGTTCATCTGGATCAGTCCGCGGAAGTCGAGCATGGCGCGCCGCGACGCCTCTATCGATTCTTCAAGCGCTGCGCTATCTGCGCCGAACAGCGCGAAATCTGTCCACAACGTCGTGCCCAGCACGCGCCAGCGGCCCTGCGGATCGACGAGCGCGGCATTGTTCAGCACGTGCACGTTGTCAACCTGCGCGGCGGCATCGTGAAGTGCGCTTTCCAACGCTCCGAACTCGCCGTCGTAGTACTCGTGATTGCCGGGCACGTAGACCACGGGCACCGCGCCGTCGAAAGCCTGTGCGGCCCAGCGCGGCCCAGCCGCATGATTGTGGATGTCTCCGGCCAGCACGACGAGATCCGCCTGCGCGTGCGGAATCAGTTCAGGCTCGTCGTTTTCCAGATGCAGGTCGGACAGCACGCGAATTTTCACGGATAGGGCTCCTGCGAGTGACCCGCGTCGACATGCGCGGGCCAGGCTTCGGCGTGAAGTTTCAGCTTTAGTTCGAGCGTAGCACCTTGCCCGGGTTCATCAGGTTCAGCGGATCGAGCGCGCGTTTGACTACTCGCATCAATTGGACCTCGACGCCCGGCTTGTAGTGCATCGCCTCGTCGATCTTCAGCTGACCGAGCCCGTGTTCCGCGCTGATGCTGCCGCGATGCCGATGCACGCTGTCATACACCACGCGATTGATCGGGCTCTGATACTGCTCGAGGAACGCCTTCGCGTCGACACCCTCCGGCGCCTGCACGTTGTAGTGCAGGTTGCCGTCGCCGAGATGGCCGAATGTCACCATGCGCGCCCCCGGCGCTGCCTGCTCGATCGCCGCGTCGGTTTCTTCTATGAAGTGACCAATGCGAGAAATCGGCACGGCAATGTCGTGCTTGATGTTCAGACCTTCCTCGGCCTGCGCGAGCGGAATATGTTCGCGCAAATTCCAGAACGCGCGCGATTGCGCGAGACTCTCGGCGACCACCGCGTCTTGCACCATGCCGTCTTCGAGCGCCTGTTCCATCAGACGCTCGAACAGTGCGCGCGCGTGCTCCTCGCTTTCGCTGTCCGACAGTTCCAGCAGCACGATTTGCGCGTGCGGTTCCGCGAACGGATAGCGCATCTGTTCGAAGTGCCGGCCAACGAGCCGCAGGCAGAAATCCGACATGAGTTCGAAACCGGTCAGAAGCGGCCCGGCGACGCTTTGTGTGAGCGACAGAAAGTCGAGTGCGGCATGCGGCGACGCAAGCGCGGCGAGTGCCGTTACGCGTGCAGCCGGCTGCGGATGCAGCTTCAGCACGGCTGCGGTGATGATGCCGAGCGTGCCCTCCGCGCCGATGAACAGATCGCGCAAATCGTAGCCGGTGTTGTCCTTGCGCAGTCCGCGCAGACCGTCCCACACCTCGCCTTGCGGTGTGACTACTTCGAGGCCGAGGCATAGCTCGCGCGTGTTGCCGTAGCGCAGAACGCCGGTGCCGCCCGCGTTGGTCGCAAGATTGCCGCCGATCGTGCAACTGCCCTCGGCAGCGAGGCTCAGCGGGAAGAGACGTCCAGCTTCTTCCGCGCGCTTTTGCACTTCCGCGAGGATCACGCCCGCTTCGACGGTAATCGTGTTGTTGTGCGGATCGATGTCGCGGACGCGGTTCAGACGCCGCAAGCTGACGACCGCCTGCGCACCGCTCGAATCGGGCGTGGCGCCGCCGGCGAGACCCGTGTTGCCCCCTTGCGGCACTACTGCGATGCCGTGTTCGACGGCCAGCTTGACGAGCGCGGCGACTTCATCGGGGGTGGCCGGGCAGAGCACTGCGCAGGCCGCGCCGGTGTAGCGGCGGCGCCAGTCGGTGAGGTAGGGCGCCGTGTCGTGTGCGTCGGTCAACACATGGGCGGCGCCGATGGCGTCGCGGCAGGCAGTGAGAAAAGCGGTTTGGGTCATGTCGGTCGATCAGCGGGGTTGGACTGCGTGATGTGGCGCGTGACGTTCATATGTCCGTGAAGGCGCGTGAAATTCATGTGTCCGCGCCTGCAGGACGTTCGCGGCGCAGCTTCGCGGCGCGCTTTGCCGCCCGTTTGAATGGCGCAATATAGGCCAGCGTGCAGACAAAAAAGACCAGGGTTAGCACGGCTTCCAGCCAGCCGAGCCGCGCGCTCAAGTCACGGTCGCTCCAGCCGCGCACTACGCCTTCGGCAAAGTACAGCAGGATCAGCATCGACGCCCATTGCAGCGTGTAGAGCCGCTGGCGCCACACGCCAGGCAGCGCCAGCAACAGCGGCAACGCCTTGAGCACCAGCGCCGAGCCGCCCGGGCGCAGCGGCGCCAGCCACCATTCCCATGCGATCGACAACGCGATCAGTGCAACGAGGGCGGCGGTCGCGCCTGACGCGGCGCCGCGTCTTTGCGGCGTTGGATCATTCACGGCCGTTCGCTCATGGATGCCGCCGTGCGCGCAACGCGTGCGCCGAGCGCAACGGCAAGAGTTTTCTCGTCCGCGGAAATGCCTTGTGCGGCACTGCCCGCGCGTGCGAAGTGCGATGCGCCGTATGGCGTGCCGCCGGTTTGCGTCGTGCTCAGTGCGCTCTCCGTGTACGGGATGCCGACGATCAGCATGCCGTGGTGGAGCAGCGGCAGCATCATGGATAACAGCGTGGACTCCTGGCCGCCGTGCAGACTGCCGGTTGACGTGAACACGCAGGCCGGCTTGCCGGAAAGTGCGCCGGAAAGCCACTGCGGCGTCGTGCCGTCGAGAAAGTACTTGAGCGAAGCGGCCATATTGCCGAAGCGTGTCGGCGAGCCGAGCGCGAGACCCGCACATTCCTCCAGGTCGCGCAGTTCGACGTACGGTGGTCCTTCAGCGGGAATGTCGGGTTGGGTCGCTTCGCAGACGGTCGAAACTGCCGGCACCGTCCGAACGCGCGCCTGCATGCCGGGGACGCTGTCGACGCCGTGCGCGATCGCCAGCGCGAGTTCGCGCGTGGCGCCGTGACGGCTGTAATAGAGCACGAGAATGTCTTTCATAGGCCTCATCGGTGAACGGGTATTATAGGGCTTGGGTCCGCTCTACAGGCCGTTCCCAGCGATTCACAGCCATTGGTGGCCATTCGGCCAGGCTCGCGCCAGGAACTCCGCACAGTTCTGTAATGCGGTCCTGAAACACGGTTCGACGAAGCAAGGAGGCAGGTTTGTTGTCCAGGGTGCGTTTCGATCTCGACACGCTCAAGCGGCTCGCGCAGTTCGCCGCGAAGCGCAGCAGCGAGGACCGTATTCCGCAGGTGGCCGGCAGTCTCACCTTCACGACCATGCTCGCGCTGGTGCCGCTCGCCACCGTCGCGTTTGCGCTCTTCACCGCGTTTCCGCTCTTCAGTTCGTTCCAGGAGTCGCTGCAGTTCTTCCTCGCGGATCACCTGATGCCCGCGCAGCTGAACAGCCAGATTTTCAGGTATCTGAACCAGTTCGCCGCGAAGGCGAAAGGCTTGACCACCATCGGCATGGTGCTGCTGTTTCTCACGGCCGTCATGACCATGATGACGATCGAATCCGCGTTCAATGTGATCTGGCGCGTGCGCAAGGCGCGGCCTATCGCGCAGCGCATCCTCGTGTACTGGGCGATCATCACGCTCGGTCCGATTCTGATTGGCGTGAGCCTCTCCATCTCGTCGTATCTGTTCACGCAGTCAATGACCTTCAGCGCCGCCCAGCGCATCACGCCGGTTATCGAGTGGGCGCTCACGGGTGCGGCATTGCCGTTGACGGCGCTCGCGTTCACGATTCTCTACGTGTATCTGCCGAATTGCCGCGTGGAATGGCGCGACGCGGTGATCGGCGGCGTGACCGCGGCAATCGCCTTCGAGCTCGCCAAGCGCGGCTTTGGCTATTACGTGCGCCGTATTCCCACTTACACCGCGGTCTACGGCGCGTTCGCGGCAGTGCCGCTTTTCCTGCTGTGGATGTACCTGTGCTGGTTCATCACGCTAGCGGGTGCGATGATCGCGTCGGCGTTGCCTGCAATCCGGATCGGCCAGTTTCATCGCCCGACTTTCGAGGGCAGCAATCTCTTTGATTCTCTCGAATTGCTTGCACGGCTTTGCGAAGCGCGCGACGCCGGCAAGCGCGGCTACACGGTGCCCGAGCTTTCACGAATGCTCCGCCGCGATATGGACACCACCATCAATCTGCTGCAACGGCTCGAACAGATCGGATGGATCGCGCAACTGGAGGATGACGGCTCGCGCCCGCACTTCCTCTTGCTGGCGAATCCGGCGCAGATCACCGTTCAGCAGGTCTACGACCTCTTTGTGATCGATCGTGCAGAGCTGGAGTATCAGCTTCAGCTTGCTTCTACTCGCGTGGATGGCGCCACGCTGCTCGCGGCGCTGGAGAACGACAAGCTCAAAGTGACGCTCGCGACGCTGCTCGCGGCCCGTGCCGCGGCACGCGAATCGGAAGCCGAAGAGAACGAGCGCGGCGCGTCCTCGATGCCGCATCAGGCGGCGTAGGCGTCGCGCGAGGCGGCGGGGCGATCTTGCGCCTGTCTACAACGAGATCTTGCCTACGCAGATGTCCTTGAACATCACCCAGTCGCCCATCAGGCTATAAAGCGGATGACGAAACGTTGCCGGCCGGTTCTTCTCGAAGAAAAAATGTCCGACCCAGGCGAAACCGTATCCGCAGATCACGGCGGCCGGCAGCCATAGCCAGTCGCCGGTGGCAAGCGCCATGGCGAGACAGCCGATGACCCCGAGCGATCCCACGAAATGCAGCCGCCGCGAGACCTGGTTGCGATGCTCGCTCAGATAGTACGGGTAGAACTCCGCGAAGTTCGCGAAGTGGTCGGTGTGCGCGGTATGAGCCATAACGCCTCCGGATTGCTACGCGCTGCGATTGCACGCCCGCCGCTGCGAACGCTCTTTTGCTGAGCGCGCCTGCATGCCCGCGGCGCCTTGACGAGGACACGCTCGAACCATTGTGCGGCTATCGTGCGACTCGCGCAACCTGGCCATTCGGACGATGGCGCCGGCGTCCCGCAGCCGCTATCTTGAGAACTCGTCACGGCTTGCAAAGCGGGAGCGACCGGCACGAAATTGCGCAGCGGCTAGCCCGCGTCGCGTGGCGGCGTACGAGCGAAGCTGAACAACGCGTCGAGCGTCGCGTCTGGCTGTTCGGTCATCAGTGCGTGACCGGCGTCGAGCGTCACCGTATCCACCGGTGCGCCTGCTTGCAGAAGCGCATCGGCCAACGCCTTGGCGGCTCGCGGCGGCGTCATCGCATCGCGCCGGCCAACGACGAGGCGTGTGGCGCAGCGAATCTGCGCGGCTCGCGCGAGGCCGTCGGCGTACGTATTGCACGCGGTGAAGTCGGTATGAAAGAGATTCGCTTCACCCTTTGCTGAAACGCGCTCCATCAACCGCTGGTTCATGCCGTGCAGCCAGAAGCCGGGTCCGGGGCACGAAGGCTTCGCGGCGAGCGTCGAGTGCGACCACTGGTTGACCATGTCGATCGCTTCGGGCTCGCGGTGCAGGGCGGCCTCCAGCAAGGTGTCGGATACCGCCATTGGCAAAGCGGTGGCGAGCAGAGCGAGGTGAGTGGTTCGTTCGGGGTAGCGGCCCGCGAAGTCGAGCGCGACAAGCGAGCCCATGCTGTGGCCGGCTACGAATGCGCGCTGCACGCCCGCGGCGTCGAGCAATGCGGCGAGCCAGTCAGCCATCGCCGTGACCGTGCGTAGCGCCGGGCCGGCGCTACGGCAGTGCCCAGGCAGATCCACGGCGAGCACGCCGAAGCCGTGATGCGCGAAGTAGCGCGTCTGCAGCGCCCATACGCTATGGTCGTGCTCCGCGCCGTGGATGAAGACGGCGGTCGGCAGACTGGCGTCGAACGGTTTGCCGCCGGTGTAGGCGTAGGCGGCTTTGCCGTGAACGTCGACGATCATGCGGACTCCTTGCCGGGACGTGTAGCCGCGGAACCCGAGCCTCGAGGTTCGGTGGAACCAGATTGCCCGCTTCGCTGCGCCGCTGAGCCAGACGCTTTCTGCGCCGCTTTCAGACCGCGTTTCAGGTCGTCGATGAGGTCGTCGGGGTCCTCGAGGCCGATCGACAACCGGATCGTGCCTTCAGCAATGCCGGCTGCGGCCAGCGCGGCGGCGTCCATGCGAAAGTGAGTCGTGGAAGCAGGATGGATCACCAGCGAGCGCGCGTCGCCCACGTTCGCGAGGTGAGAGAACAGCGAGAGTGCTTCGATAAAGCTGCGGCCGGCGGCGCGGTCGCCGCGCAGATTGAAGCTGAATACGGCGCCCGCGCCACGCGGCAGCAGCCGCTTCGCAAGCGCGTGGTCGGGATGCGTCGGCAACTCCGGATACGCGACGGCTTCGACCGCCGCATGACCGGCCAGGAACTCGACCACGCGGCGTGTGTTGGCCACGTGCCGCTCCATCCGCAAGGGCAGCGTTTCGATGCCTTGCAGAAGCTGCCACGCGGCTTGCGGATGCAGGCACGCGCCGAAGTCGCGCAAGCCTTCGCGGCGAGCGCGCAGCAGGAAGGGGGCGGCGGTGCTTTCCTCGCTGAATATCATGCCGTGAAAACCTTCGTAAGGCTCGGTGAATTCCGGGAAGCGCCCGGAAGCGTCGAAGTCGAACGTGCCGCCGTCTACCAGCACGCCGCCGATTGTCGTGCCGTGGCCGCCCAGGAACTTGGTGGCCGAGTGATAGACGAAGTCGGCGCCGTGCTCGAAAGGCTTCAGCAGGTATGGCGTGGTGAACGTGGAATCCACGAGAAGCGGCACGCGGTGCTGGTGGGCGATCTGCGCGACGGTTGCGACGTCAAGCACGTCGAGGCCCGGATTGCCGAGCGTTTCGCCGAACAGCAGGCGCGTGTTGGGACGCAGAGCCGCGCGCCATGCGTCGATATCGCCGGGTTTGACGAAGGTGGTCTCGATGCCGAAGCGGCGCAACGTGTAATGCAGCAGATTATGCGAGCCGCCGTATAGCGCGCTCGAGGCCACGATGTGCGAGCCCGCGCCCATTAGCGTGACGATCGCGAGGTGCAAGGCAGCCTGGCCGCTTGCCGTGCCGATTGCGCCCGCGCCGTTTTCAAGCGCGGCAACCCGCTCTTCGAATACGGCCACGGTAGGATTCGAGATGCGCGAGTAGACGTGGCCCGCGCGCTCCATGTTGAAGAGCGCGGCTGCGTGGTCCGAGTCGCGAAACGAGAACGACGTGGTCTGATAGATAGGCGTGGCTCGCGCACCGGTGGCGGGGTCGGGAGCGGCGCCGGCGTGCAGCGCAAGCGTATCGAAACGGTTGGCGGACATGCTGGTCGGCGAGGCCACGGACAGCCTCGCGAAAGGTGAAAGTGGCGGCCATCGTATCACCGGCATGAACTGCTTCAAGCGCGGTTTTCCCGATGCGTCTGCGCGCCGCAAGGCCTTTGCAGGGCGGCGTAAGCCCGCCGTGCCTTGGTGGGCGGGCCGCTTTCCTTTTATGGGCCTTTCCGCTAGGATCGAAAGTCATTGATGCATCACCATGCCTAGCGGGTATTTCGGGAGACAGATCATGCGAGTCAGCGACATTCTTAAAGTCAAAGGCAACACCCTTTTCACGGTCACGCCAGACGCCACGCTGCACGACGCAGTCAACACCATGGCCGAGCACGACATCGGCTCGCTCGTCGTCATGGAGTACGGCGACCTGGTCGGCATGCTGACATTCCGCGAGATTATTCTTACGCTGAGCGAGAACGGCGGAAGCGTGGGCACGTCCACAATCCGTAAGGTCATGGACGATCATCCGCTCACCTGCACGCCTGAAACGGACGTCAACGAAGTGCGCCGCATGATGCTCGAACATCACGTGCGCTACCTGCCGGTCATGGAGAGCCGCACGCTGATGGGCGTGATTTCTTTCTACGACGTCGCGAAGGCGGTGGTCGAGGAACAGGGCTTCGAAAATCGCATGCTGAAGGCGTACATCCGCGACTGGCCGGAAGAGCAGGGGCAGCAGCCGGCGCGCTAATACGCAGCAACCCGCTCGCGGAGCCGCTGGTATTGCCGCGTGGGTGGCCGGACAGGGCGCCGCGGTGCTTGGGAGGGCCAGCGGCGGGGAACGTCCAGTAAAGACGTAACATCCAGGAAAGGCGTGCGCGAGAGCGCGCGCTTTTTTTGTGCGCGCCGTCATGGTTCTTCATGTGGCCTTTAGCCGCTTTTCCTGGCGCCTGCTATCGAATCTGTTTCAACGAACTTCATGAGTCAAAGCCCGCTGCCCCCAACGCCTCCCACGCCGCCTGCGCCGCCCGCGTCTGCGTCTGCCGCCGCCCACCGTGCCGCGCGCCAGCATGGTCAGCACGAATCGCAGTTCAAGCTGCTGGGCCAGCGCCGCTTTGCGCCGTTTTTCTGGACGCAGTTCCTCGGCGCGATGAACGACAACGTGTTCAAGATAGGTTTCACGTCGCTCGTCACGTTTCAGGCGGCGCGGTTCTCAGGCGTCGATCCGAAGACCGCCGCGTTCATGATCTCGGCGATCTTCATCTTGCCTTTCGTGTTGCTGTCGGCCACGTCCGGACAGATCGCCGACAAGTACGACAAGGCGATGCTCACGCGTTTCGTGAAGAGCTTCGAGATCGTCGTCATGTTGGTCGGCGGCGCGGGCTTCCTGCTGCATAGCGCGCCGCTGCTGTATCTGTGCACGTTTCTGATGGGCATCCATTCGACTCTGTTCGGGCCGGTCAAGTATTCATATCTGCCGCAACATCTGTCGAGCGAGGAACTGGTCGGCGGCAACGGCATGGTCGAGATGGGCACTTTCGTCGCGATCCTGGTCGGCACGATTGTCGGCGGCGCGGGCGCGGGTTTCGTCGAACATGGCGCGCTGGTTCTGGCTTGTGCCTGCGTCGCCATTGCGCTCGCGGGGCGCGTCGTATCGAGCTTCGTGCCGGTAACAGCGGCGCCGCAGCCGGATTTGCGCATCAACTGGAACCCGGTCAGCGAGACCTGGCAAAACCTCAAGCTCGCGCGCGAAAACCGCACGGTGTTTCTGAGCCTGCTCGGCATATCGTGGCTGTGGTTCGTGGGCGCGACGTTTCTGTCGTCGTTTTTCAGCTTTGCAAAAGATGTGCTGTCCGCGAACCCGGACGTCGTGACTGTACTGCTCGGCACCTTCTCCGTTGGTATCGGCCTTGGCTCGCTGCTGTGCGAGAAGCTTTCCAAGCGGCGTATCGAGATCGGCCTCGTGCCGCTTGGCTCGATCGGCATGAGCGTGTTCGCCATCGACCTGTTCTTCGCAAGCCACGCGCTGCCGGCCGCCGGTCATCTGTTGAGCGTCGGCGAGTTCCTCGCGCACGCCGCGCATTGGCGCGTGCTCGCCGATCTGTTTCTACTTGCCATGTTCGGCGGTTTCTACAGCGTGCCGCTTTATGCACTGATCCAGAGCCGCAGCCAGCCGAGCCACCGGGCGCGCATCATCGCCGCGAACAATATTCTCAATTCGCTGTTCATGATCGTCTCGGCGTTGATGGCGGTCGGCCTCACCTCGGCGGGTTTCAGCATTCCGGCCATTTTTCTCGTGACCGCGCTGCTCAATATCGTGGTGGCGACCTACATCTATTCGCTCGTGCCCGAGTTCCTGTTGCGATTCATCGCATGGTTGCTCGTGCACACGTTCTACCGGATTCGCCTCGTGCACGCGGAGCGGATTCCGGAAGAGGGCGCGGCCGTACTCGTGTGCAATCACGTGAGCTTCGTTGATGCGGTCGTGATCATGGCCGAGAGTCCACGGCCGATCCGCTTCGTAATGGACTATCAGATCTTCAAAAACCCGTTCGCCGGCTGGGTCTTCCGTCATGCGAAGGCAATTCCCATAGCGCCCGCGCATCAGGACCCGCAGGTGTTGGCGCGCGCGTACGAGCGCTGCGCACAGGCGCTTGCCGACGGCGAACTCGTGTGCATCTTTCCCGAAGGCAAACTCACCCGGACGGGCGACATGAACGAGTTCCGTCGCGGTGTCATGGAAATCATCGCGCGCACGCCCGCGCCGGTCGTTCCAATGGCGTTGCGTGGCCTGTGGGGCAGCGTGTTTTCCCGCGCCGACGACGCACGCTGGCCACGCCCCGTGCAAAAGGGCGTGATGAGCCGGCTGACTTTGGCGGTAGGCGAGCCTATCGACCCGGCGCTGGCCACGCCCGAGTTGCTTCAGAGAATCGTCACGGACTTGCGCGGCGCGCGGAAGTAGGCGCGCGGCCTTGTCCGGAAGTCATAAGCCGGCGCGCGGCGTCGTCCCGGGCGGCAAGGGGCTGGCATAATAGCGTCTTCCCCGCATTCCTTTGGACGACGCCCATGTCCGGCAATACGCTCGGTACGCTTTTTACTGTCACGACCTTCGGCGAATCGCACGGCCCGGCTATCGGCTGTGTGATCGACGGTTGCCCGCCGGGCATGGCGCTGACCGAAGCCGACATCCAGCTCGAACTCGACCGCCGCAAGCCGGGCACGTCGCGCCACGTCACGCAGCGTCAGGAAGAGGACAAGGTCGAGATCCTGTCGGGCGTGTTCGAGGGAACCACCACGGGTGCACCCATCGCGCTGCTGATTCGCAATACCGACCAGCGCAGTAAAGACTACGGCAACATCGTGGACACGTTTCGTCCCGGCCACGCCGACTACACGTATTGGCAAAAGTACGGTATTCGCGACTATCGCGGCGGCGGCCGTTCGTCGGCGCGTTTAACAGCGCCTACGGTCGCGGCCGGTGCCGTTGCAAAGAAATGGTTGCGCGAAAAATTCGGCACTGAAATTCGTGGCTACATGGCCGCGCTTGGCGAGATCGACGTGCCGTTTGTCGACTGGGCGCATGTGCGCGAGAACCCGTTCTTCGTGCCGAACGCGGACATCGTGCCGCAGCTCGAAGCGTATATGGACGCGCTGCGCAAAGAGGGCGACTCGATTGGCGCCCGTATCAACGTGGTGGCTTCGGGTGTGCCCGTCGGTCTCGGCGAGCCGTTGTTCGATCGCCTTGACGCGGACATCGCTCACGCCATGATGGGTATCAACGCGGTGAAGGGCGTTGAGATCGGCGCAGGGTTCGCGAGCGTCGCGCAGCGCGGCTCCGTGCATGGCGACGAACTCACGCCCGAAGGCTTTGTCGGGAATAACGCGGGCGGTGTGCTGGGCGGTATTTCCACCGGCCAGGACATTACCGTGTCGATTGCCATCAAGCCGACGTCGAGCATTCGTACTCCGCGCCGCTCGATCGACAAAGCGGGGCAACCGGCAATGGTCGAGACGTTCGGGCGGCATGACCCGTGCGTCGGCATTCGCGCCACGCCTATCGCCGAATCCATGCTTGCGCTGGTGCTGATCGACCATGCGTTGCGCCATCGCGCGCAATGTGGCGACGTTTCGGTGAGTACGCCGAAGATCGCAGCAAGCGCGCCGTAAAGGGCGCGGTTCGCGCGTTTCAATCGCATTGCGCGAACTGCGCTTTTCGCATGAATCATCTCTCCAGCCAGCCGGCGGACAACATTCTCCCGGCGTTGCGGGCCCGCGCCGCGGCGCCGCACGCGGTCGCGCACGACTGTCTCGCGTTCGGCCAGGCGCTGCTGCAACACGCGGGCGGCGACAAAGCGCTGCAACGCGAAGCCCTCGGGGCGCTCGTGCGCGCGTATCGAGCCGATCCAGCCTGTGAGCCGACGCTCCTCCACACTATTGCGCAGACGGCCTTCGTCGTGCGCGATTGGGCGCTTGTCGAATCTGCCACGGCACTGCTGCTGTCACAAAACCCCGCCGATGCCAACGCATTGATCTGGCGGTCCGCCGCCGTCCAACATCGTAACGATTTCGCGACTGCCGAGAATTTGCTGCGCGAAGCGGTGCGCCTCGTGCCGGGCAATCCGATCGCGCTTCATAAGCTGGCGTTGTGCATCAAGGAGCAGGCGCGTTTTGCGGAAGCCGAAGCGCTCCTTCATGAGGTGCTCGCGTTGTCCGCGGATAACGCGCATGCGTTGTTCGATTTGTCCGAACTCCAGATCCGCAGCGGGCGTTTCGCCGAGGGCTGGGCGCTCTACGAGTCGCGCCTTGCGTTCGCCGGCGATCTGAACAACGCGCAGCAAGCGCTCGCCGCGATCAGCGCACCGTGGCAAGGAGAGTCGCTGGCGGGCAAGACGCTCGTCGTGTACGGCGAGCAAGGCAACGGCGACTGTCTGTGGGCGGTGCGCTTTCTGCCGCTGCTCGCCGAGCGTGCGCGGCGTGAGGGCGGTCAGGTGATCTTCGGTCACGACGGGCCGTTGCGGCATCTGTTCGAACGGACGCTGCCTGCCGACCTGCGGCTTGAAACAAGCCTCGAAACGCAGCCTGATTTTCATTGCGGGTTGATGAGCTTGCCCTTGCGTCTAGGCATTGTCGAGGCGACCGGTTGGGGCGCGCCTTATCTGAGCGCGGACCCGCAACGTCTGCAACCGTGGCAGCAGTGGGTGCATGCCCGTGTCGACGGCAAGCCCGGTAATCGCAAAGTGGGACTCGTGTGGAATGGAAATCCGGACCATATCCGCGATGCGCGGCGCTCGGTGCCGATCGAGCAGTTGGAGCGGTTGCTGAACGTGGCCGGCGTCACCTACTTCGCGCTGTCGCCAGGACGCGGCGGGACGGTCGCGCAATGGCGCGCAATGGGCTTCGACGTCGTCGATCCTACTCAGTACTTTGAAGCCGGCTTCGACGACGTCGCCGCGCTGCTGGCGAATCTCGATCTGGTGGTGACGATCGACAGTGGACCTGCCCATCTGGCCGGCGCGCTCGGCGTACCGACGTGCTTGATGATCGATCACGTATCGGCCTGGTTCTGGGGAGTGGGGGCGCCGGTTACGCCCTGGTACGACTCGATCGAACTGTTCCGGCAACCGGCGGTGGGCGCCTGGGCGCCGGCGGTGGCACAAGTGTGTGCGCGCATCGAAGGAATGGTGCGCGGCTGAGCAGTGGCCTTGGCGGTTGCCCTGGTGGGTGGCCTTGGAGTGGCCTTCACGGCTTGCCTTCGCAACGCAGAGGTCGTCTGCCTAAGTTGCGAAGGCGAAGCGCCGCTCACATGTTCGGGTAGTTCGGCCCGCCGCCGCCTTCAGGTGTCACCCACACGATGTTCTGCGTCGGGTCCTTGATATCGCAGGTCTTGCAGTGCACGCAGTTCTGCGCGTTGATTACCAGCCGCTCGCTGCCGTCGTCGTTCTTCACGAATTCATAAACGGCCGCCGGGCAGTAACGCGACTCCGGACCCGCATACGTCTGCCAGTTTACGTTCACCGGGACCGTGGGGTCTTTGAGCGTCAAGTGAGGCGGCTGGTTCTCTTCGTGATTCGTGTTCGATATGAACACTGAAGACAACCTGTCGAAGGTCAGCTTGCCGTCCGGCTTCGGGTAGGTGATCGGCGTGCATTGCGACGCGGGCTTGAGCATCTCATGATCGGAATGCTGATGGTGCAGCGTCCACGGCACATTCCCGCCGAGCAGCTTCTGCTCGATGCCGACCATCAACGTGCCGAGGTACAGGCCCTTGCTCATCCACTGCTTGAAGTTGCGGGCCCTGTAGAGCTCCGTGTGCAGCCACGAAGTCTTGAACGACTCGGGATAAGCCGTGAGCTCGTCGCTCGTGCGGCCTGCCTGCACGGCTTCAAATGCGGCATCGGCGGCGAGCATGCCGGTCTTGATCGCGGCATGCGAACCCTTGATCCGCGATGCGTTCAGGAAGCCCGCGTCGTCGCCAACCAGTGCGCCGCCGGGGAACACGAGCTTCGGCAGCGACATCAGGCCGCCCGCAGTGATTGCCCGCGCGCCATACGACACGCGCTTGCCGCCTTCCAGAAAATGACGGATTGCCGGATGCGTCTTGTAGCGCTGGAATTCCTCGAACGGCGAGAGATACGGATTCGTATAACCGAGCCCGACCACAAAGCCGACCACCACCTGGTTGTTGTCCATGTGATAGAGGAACGAGCCGCCGTACGTGTCCGTCTGCAAAGGCCAGCCGGCCGTGTGCATGACGAGCCCCGGCTTGTGTTTCGACGGATCGATCTCCCACAATTCCTTGATGCCGATGCCGTAGACCTGCGGATCGACGCCGTCGCGCAACCTGAACTTCTCGTTCAGCTGACGCCCGAGATGCCCGCGCGCGCCTTCGCAGAAAAGGGTGTATTTCGCGTGCAGTTCCATGCCGAGCTGGAAGTTTTCAGTCGGCTGGCCGTCCTTGCCGATGCCGAGATTGCCCGTGGCGACGCCTTTCACCGAACCGTCGTCGTTGTAGAGCACCTCCGCAGCCGGGAAGCCGGGGAAAATCTCCACGCCGAGCGCTTCGGCCTGCTGGCCCAGCCAACGCGTCACGTTGGCGAGGCTGATCACGTAGTTGCCGTGGTTCTTGAAGTTATCGGGCAGCGCCCAGTTCGGCACGCTCTTCGCGCCGGTTTCCGAAAGGAACAGGAATCGGTCTTCGGTGACTTCGACATCCAGCGGCGCGCCTTTCTCCTTCCAGTCGGGAATCAGTTCATTTAACGCGCGCGGGTCCATGACGGCGCCCGAGAGGATGTGCGCCCCGATCTCCGAGCCTTTTTCCAGCACGCAGACGCCAAGCTCGACGCCCTTGTCGGCCGCCAGCTGCTTCAGGCGGATCGCCGCGGACAAGCCAGCCGGGCCGCCGCCGACGATCACGACGTCGTATTCCATCGACTCGCGCGGGCCGTACTGCTCAATGAGACTTGCGGGGGTCATTGATGCTCCTCTTACCGTTAGAATGCTTTTTTCGGGATCGTATTGTGGGCGATGGTCTCTTGCACCGCAACCCGATCAGCAGAGATTAGCACGAGCGTTCTATTTATATGCTACGGTATTGACCCGAGCATGGGTCGGACCGCGACCGACAACCGTATTCGTAACTACAACCGAACAAGGAACGACAATGGGCCGTTCGATCAATCTGGAAGGCAAAGTCGCGCTCATCACAGGCGCCTCGAGCGGGTTGGGAAAGCGCTTTGCTCAGGTGTTGTCGCAGGCGGGCGCCAAGGTCGTGCTGGCGAGCCGGCGAACCGAGCGCCTGAAGGAACTGCGCGCCGAAATCGAGGCGTCAGGCGGCGCGGCGCACGTCGTTTCGCTGGATGTGACCGATTATCAGAGCATCAAGTCGGCGGTCGCCCATGCGGAGACCGAGGCGGGCACCATCGACATTCTGGTGAACAACTCGGGCGTGTCGACCACGCAGAAGCTGTCGGAAGTTACGCCGGCCGACTTCGAATATGTGTTCGACACCAACACTCGCGGCGCGTTCTTCGTCGCGCAGGAAGTGGCCAAGCGCATGATCATGCGCGGCAACAACGCGCAGAAACCTTCGTACCGGATCATCAACATTGCGTCGATGGCCGGCTTGCGCGTATTGCCTCAAATCGGCCTTTATTCGATGAGCAAGGCAGCCGTCGTCCACATGACGAAAGCCATGGCGCTCGAATGGGGCAAGCATGGCATCAATGTGAACGCGATCTGCCCGGGCTATATCGACACGGAGATCAATCATCATCACTGGTCGACCGAGCAGGGGCAAAAGCTTGTGTCCATGCTGCCGCGCCATCGCGTCGGCAAGCCTGAGGACCTGGACGGATTGCTGCTGTTGCTGGCCGCGGACGAATCGCAGTTCATCAACGGCTCGGTAATCGCCGCCGACGACGGCTTCGGTCTGGCCTGATCGCCGGCTTATGAGTTGACGCGCGATCACCGGGATCCGGGGAGGTGCGACTGGCACTCGTCCCGGCGCGCCAGGCGATTAACGCAGTTTCGAAGAAGCTCTTTTACGCGCGCGGGCCTTCTGCCGACGAAACGTCTGCGCTATGGTGCAGGCATTGGCCTGAATGGCCACGGTTTTACCCGACTCGATCCTTGAGCAATCTTTTGAGAAGTAAGAAGAGCAGAAGCACGATGAGCGATTTTCACGCAGTTTTCGAGATGTCGATGCCGATCCGCTGGGGCGACATGGACGCATTCGGCCATGTGAACAACACGGTCTATTTCCGCTACATGGAGCAGGTGCGTATCTCCTGGTTCGAGCAACTCGGCCTCGCCGGCAGCAATGCGGATGGGCAGGGGCCGGTGATCGTGAACGCGTCGATGGAGTTTCTCAAGCAACTGCATTATCCCGGCGACGTGATCGGCCGCATGACCGTCGCGACGCCCGGCCGCAGCAGTTTCGACACGGGCTTCGAACTCGTGCGTGCAGACGATCCCAGCACCGTCTATGCACGCGGCGCCGCCCGCTGCGTGTGGATCGATTACGCCGCCGGCAAGTCGGTGCCGGTTCCTGATTTGTTGCGCGAGACCATCGAGCGCGCCGCGCTCGTGAAAGCGGCTGAGCCGGCCGCATAAGTTCGCCGTTTATTTCTGCATGACCGCACAGCGCGGGGCCTCAACTCTAAGGCCTCGCTTCATCGTTCCACTTCTTGGCTCGACTTCGCACAAAGCGGTGTCGCGCGCCCCGGCTGCGGCCGTCAATGCCCGAGCAGACGCTGCAACAGTTCGGTAGCGTTACCCGTATCGTATTTGCGCATCAAGCGGGCGCGATAAACGTCGACGGTGCGCGGGCTGATTTCCAACGCCCGTCCAATCTGTTTGCTGGTTTTGCCGGTCACCAGTTGGGCGGCGATTTCCCGCTCGCGAGGCGTCAATTCGACCGCTACGCGCCGCGTCGCACTTAGATCCTCGAAAGTCCAGACGCCCGCCGCGTGCGGGTCGGTGCGCCGCTGCGCGCGGCCCGTCACATGACACCAGAACAACTCGCCGTTGGCGCGCTTCATGATGCGGTCGTCGGCATAGCTGCCTTGAGCGGTCATGATGGGCGGGATCCTTGCGCCGATCCGCTCGAATTCGTCCGCCGACGGATACAGAATCTGGAACGACTGCCCGAGCAGCGCCTCGCGCGGACAGCCGAAGATGGACGCCAGTTCGTCATTGCAGTCTTCGATAATGCGCTCACGCGACAGCACGAGCCCGATCGGCGCGAGATGAAAAGCGGTTTGGTAATCCAATGCGGGCATGGGCTGGCGGCAAGTACTTATGTATTTTTGCGTATTGTGCCGTATGGCGCACGCAGCGTACTCTTTCGGGCACATGAGAACGCGGTGAGGCGTCCGTGGCGGCGTTTGCGCGAAGCGTGACACAGGCTTCGCGCACGGCAACCCGCCGGATGACTAGAATGACGTGTCGGGCCGCGCCTGAGCGCGTCACACGAGCCGCAAGAAAACGGTTTCAGGTTTCCATAAAGGAAGGGACATACTGATGAACAAGGTCTATCCAGGCGCCGCCGAGGCGCTGAAAGACATCGTCAAGGACGGTCAGACGTTCGCCGTCGGCGGCTTCGGGTTGTGCGGCATTCCCGAAGCGCTGATCGCTGCGCTGCGCGACACCAAGGTGCAAAACATTACCTGCATCAGCAACAACGCGGGTGTCGACGGATTTGGCCTCGGTCTGCTGCTCGAAACGCGCCAGATCAAGAAGATGATCTCGTCGTATGTCGGGGAAAACAAGGAGTTCGAGCGCCAGTATCTGGCCGGCGAACTCGAACTCGAATTCACGCCGCAGGGCACGCTTGCCGAGAAACTGCGCGCGGGCGGCTCGGGCATCCCGGCGTTCTTCACGAATACCGGCTACGGCACGCTGATCGCCGAGGGCAAGGAAACCCGCCAGTTCGGCGAGAACCACTACGTGCTCGAACATTCGCTGACGGCGGATATCGCGCTCGTGAAGGCATGGAAAGCCGACAAGTCGGGCAACCTGATCTATCGCCGCACGGCCCGCAACTTCAATCCGATGTGCGCGATGGCCGGCAAGATCACCGTCGCGGAAGTCGAGGAAATCGTCGAGGTGGGCGAGCTCGATCCGGACGCGATTCATACGCCTGGCATCTTCGTTCAGCGCATCGTGCTCAATGCGCATCCGGAAAAACGCATCGAACAACGCGTCGTCCGCGCGAAAGGAGACTGATCATGGCATGGACTCGTGACGAAATGGCCGCGCGCGCGGCGAAGGAATTGCAGGACGGTTTTTATGTGAACCTCGGCATCGGCTTGCCGACGCTGGTGGCGAACCACGTGCCGCCGGGTGTCGAAGTGTGGCTGCAGTCGGAAAACGGCTTGCTCGGCATTGGCCCGTCGCCGACCGAAGACGAAGTAGACGCCGACCTCATCAACGCGGGCAAGCAGACGGTGACCACGCTGCCGGGCTCGTCGATTTTTTCGTCGGCGGATTCGTTCGCGATGATTCGCGGCGGCCACATCAACCTGGCCATTCTGGGCGCCATGCAGATCAGCAAGAAGGGCGACCTCGCGAACTGGATGATCCCCGGCAAGATGATCAAGGGCATGGGCGGCGCAATGGACCTGGTGGCCGGCGTGAAGCGCGTGGTTGTGCTGATGGAGCACGTCGCGAAGGGTGATCAGCACAAGATTCTCGAAGAATGCACGCTGCCGTTGACGGGCGTGGGCGTGGTAGATCAGATCATCACCGACCTCGGCGTGATCGAAGTCACCGACGACGGCCTGAAGGTGACAGAACTGGCGCCTGGCGTGAGCGTCGACGAGATCAAGGCGAAGACGGGCGCGCCGCTCGATGTGAGCGCGGTGAGCTGATCACGGTTGTCGGGTTTGCTGCCGGGCTGACGCATGTGCGTTGGCCCAGGCGGCGGGAATGGTGGGCGGGGCGGGCGAGGCGGAAGTCTCGCCCGCTTTTCTTTTTGCGGCTCGCGGTTTTGCCGCTCCCGTCCTATGCCTTCTGGCCGATCCTTGTCACGCGGCAAAGCGGTTTACAATCGTTCGAAGCAATCACTTGACGATTCGTCGCCTGTTTCTTCGCGCCGCGGTACGGTGCCACGGGCCACCTGCACAGCGCTTTTGCAAGGACCACAGATGACCGCAACGACAGCTTTCGCCGGCGAGCGGCTCGCGCCGCGCCAACGTTATGTGCAGTGCGCGAGCGCCGCGGGCCTGCATCGCATTGCCTACACCGAGTGGGGCCATCCCGACAATCCGCGGGTGCTGCTGTGCGTGCATGGCCTGACGCGCTCGGGGCGCGACTTCGACCGGTTAGCGGCGCAGTTCGCCGATACCTACCGTGTGGTCTGTCCTGATGTGGCGGGCCGGGGCTTGTCTTCGTGGCTCGCCAACCCAAACTTATACAGCGTGCCGCAATATGTCGCAGACATGGTGACGCTCATTGCGCGGCTGAATGTGGAAACGGTCGACTGGTTCGGCACGTCAATGGGCGGCCTGATCGGGCTCGGCCTCGCGGGACTCGCGGACACGCCTATCCGCAAGCTGTTGCTGAACGACGTCGGTCCGCATCTGGAGCCCGAGGCCGTCAAGCGTATCGGCGATTATCTCGGCAAGCCCGTGCGCTTCGACTCGCTGCGGCAAGGCATCGATCACGCGGCGTTCCTCGCGCGCAGCTTCGGTCCGCTCACGACGGAAGAATGGCGCGAGATCAATACGCCGCTGATTCGCGAAGAGAACGGCACATGGCTGTTCCGCTACGATCCGCGCATTGCGCAGCCCTTTGCCGCGACGACGGAAGAAACCGCGAAGCTAGGCGAAGCCGCACTATGGCATTCGCTTGCGTCGTTCCAAGGGCCGGTGCTGGTGGTGAGAGGCGAGCTTTCCGATCTGCTGTCGCGTGAAACAGTCGCCAGGATGGTCGAGACGGGGCATGCGGTGTCGAGCGTCGAGATCAGCGGTGTGGGGCACGCGCCGGCGTTTCTTTCGGCGGATCAGATCGACATTGCGAAGCGGTTCTTTATCGGCAATGGCGGCGACGCGTCATAATATGCAGTTGCGCGTGGCGCTGTAACGCGTCATGCATAGCGCATCCAGTCAATCTTCTTCTACCTACTTCAGGATTCTTCATGGCAGTCATTCGTCACCATGTCGGCAAGCGTCTTTCTGAAATTGCCGTGCACAACGGCACGATTTACCTTGCCGGCCAGATCGCCGAAGACGCGGACCAGGACATCACGGGGCAAACACGCGAAGTGCTCGGCCATATCGACCGCCTGCTAGCCGAGGCAAACAGCGATAAATCGCATTTGCTGTCCGTGCAGATCTATATCTCGGACATGGAGCATTTCGCCGGCATGAACGCGGTGTGGGACGAGTGGGTGGCGCAAGGCGCGACGCCGCCGCGCGCGACCGTCGAGGCGAAGCTCGCCAACCCGAAGTGCCTGGTTGAGATCGTCGTGGTCGCGGCGCAGCGGAGCTGAGCGAAGCAAAACCAGGCAGTTGCAGTTGAATTCCGTTGATTTGCCAGGGCCCGGTGGGCCGCCGCACCATGAATACCGAAACCGCTACGAGCACGCCGAATCCTCTTCCGTCTTTCGACGAAGCAATGGCGTTCGTGCGTCGTCACGCGGGCGAGGTGCGGCTGTCGTCGGGCGAGTCTCTCGCGGATCATGCGGCGGGCACCGCGTCGATCATGCGCACGCTCAACGTCGATCCGCCGGCCGTGCTGGCGGCGGCGTTGTTTGCATTGACGCCGCATTTGCAAGATCCCGAGCGCGTGATCGCCGACAACTTCGGCGAGGAAGTCGCGCAACTCGTCGGCGACGTGCGCAAGTTGCTGCGCCTCGGCACAGTGAGCTTGCGCGCTGCACAGAACGCCATGCCCGAAGCGGGGCGTGATGCGCAGGCCGCCCGGCGCGCGCAGGTCGAGGCGCTGCGCAAGATGCTGCTCGCGTTCGCGCAAGATATTCGCGTGGTGCTGATACGCCTCGCGTCGCGGCTGCAGTCGCTGCGCTATTACGCGGCGGCGAAGCTCACGCCGTCGCCGGATGTGGCGCGCGAAACGCTCGATATTTATGCGCCGCTCGCGAACCGCCTCGGCATCTGGCAACTGAAGTGGGAACTCGAAGACCTTGCGTTCCGCTTCGAAGAGCCGGTGACCTATAAGCGCATCGCGAAGTTGCTGGACGAGAAACGCGTTGAACGCGAAAGCTATGTTGCGCAGGCCATTGAACGGCTGCAGCAGGAACTTGCCGCCGCGAACATTCGCGCGGAAGTAAGCGGCAGGCCAAAGCATATCTATAGCATCTGGCGCAAGATGCGCGGCAAGGAACTCGACTTCGCCGAACTGTACGACGTGCGCGCGTTTCGCGTGATCGTGCCGGACATCAAGGATTGCTACACGGTGCTCGGCATCGTGCACAACCTGTGGCAACCGGTGCCGAGAGAGTTCGACGATTACATCTCGCGGCCGAAGCCGAATGGCTATAAGTCGCTGCATACGGTCGTGATCGGCGACGACGGCCGTGCGTTCGAAGTGCAGATTCGCACGCACGACATGCATCAGTTCGCCGAGTACGGCGTGGCCGCGCATTGGCGCTACAAGGAAGCCGGCACGCGTGGGTACGGCGGGCAGTTTGCCGCCAATGAGAAGTACGACGAGAAGATCGCGTGGTTGCGTCAATTGCTCGCGTGGAAAGACGACGTGTCCGAAGGCGAGCACGGCGAGAAGCGCGCGGCGCAGCCGTGGGAGCAATTGCGACAGGCCACGCTCGACGACGACCACATCTACGTGCTCACGCCGCAGGCGCGCGTGATCGCGTTGCCGCATGGTGCGACGCCGGTGGATTTCGCGTATCACCTGCATAGCGAGTTGGGGCATCGGTGTCGCGGGGCGCGCGTCGACGGGGCGATGGTGCCGCTGAACACCCAGTTGCAGAACGGCCAGACGGTGGAAATCGTCGCGGTAAAAGAAGGTGGGCCGTCGCGCGACTGGCTCAATCCACAGCTCGGTTATCTGCATAGTCCGCGTGCGCGCCAGAAAGTGCGCGCCTGGTTTAACGCCGTCGAGTTGCAGGAGCACATTGCGAGCGGCCGCGCAATGGTCGAAAAGACCCTGCAGCGCGAGGGCAAGACCTCGGTGAACCTGGATCAGCTCGCGGCCAAACTCGGCTTCAAGACTACCGACGATCTGTTCTCGGTCGTCGGCAAGGAAGAGTTCAGTCTGCGGCTCGTCGAGCAGGCGCTGCACGATGCGCCGCCGCCGGAACCGGTGGTCGAAGTACCCGAGCAATTCGAAAAGCGCAGTAGTGGCGCGAGCGTGGCGCGCGGCGCGTCGACGGGCGTGCTGGTGGTCGGTGTCGACGCATTGCTCACGCAACTTGCTCGATGCTGCCGTCCGGCGCCGCCTGACGACATCTGCGGATTTGTGACGCGTGGCAAGGGCATGTCGATTCACCGCAGCGACTGCCCGACGTTTTTGCGCATGGCCGAACGCGCGCCGGAGCGTGTGTTGCAAACGGCGTGGTCAGCGGACGTGATGAGCGGTCGCGGGCAGTCGGTGTATCCGGTCGACCTGTCGATCGAGGCGACGGACCGCCAGGGTTTGCTGCGCGATATCTCCGAAGTGTTCGCGCGAGAAAAAATGAATGTGATCGGTGTGAAGACCCAAACCCGCCGCAATGCCGCGTTCATGCAGTTCACCGTCGAGGTGTCGAGTGCCGCGCAAATTCAACGCGCCTGCACGCTGCTCGGCGAAGTGACGGGTGTCGTGCGGGCGTCGCGCAAAGGCTGACGCAGTGACGCGATGTTGAGCCGATGTGCTCACTTGCTCATGCGCAAGCGAGTGAGTGATGTGGGTAAGCGCAATTTAAAGTCGATGCATAAAAGTACTTGCCAAGCAGTGTGGGGCTCCATATAATCTCGTTTCTTCAGGCTCGTAGCTCAGCTGGTTAGAGCACCACCTTGACATGGTGGGGGTCGTTGGTTCGAGTCCAATCGAGCCTACCAACGAAAGAGAAATTCCGGTTCTGCCGGGGTTTCGCAAACTGCAGTAAGCGCCTGTGGCGCAAAAGGCGAATACGGTTATGACACCGCGAACGTTGACCGAAACCACTTCGGAGCGACGCTAGTCGAGGACCACTTTCGCCAGTGTAGTTTGCAGGAAATGTGAATGCGGCCCCTCGAAAGCGGGGCCGCATTTTTTTTGGCTTGTTTGATTGATGTATATGCCGCCGCCGGTCGGCACCACGGAGAACGCAATGGTTTCGATACGTCTGCCTGACGGTTCTGTTCGACAGTACGAGCATCCGGTGACCGTCGCCGAAGTGGCCGCGTCGATCGGCCCCGGCCTCGCGAAGGCCGCGCTCGGCGGCAAGATCGACGGTGAACTGGTCGATACGTCCGCGCTGATCGACCACGACGCGGCGCTTGCCATCGTCACCGAAAAAGACGCAGACGGTCTGGATATCATTCGTCATTCTGCGGCGCACCTGCTTGCGTACGCAGTGAAGGATCTCTATCCGGAGGCGCAAGTCACGATCGGTCCGGTCATCGACAACGGCTTCTATTACGACTTTGCGTACAGCCGTCCCTTCACGCCGGAAGATCTTGAGAAGATCGAAAAGCGCATGCAGGAACTCGCGAAGAAAGACGAGCCTGTTTCGCGCCGCGTTGTGTCGCGCGACGAAGCGGTGGACTACTTCAAGAGCATCGGCGAGAAGTACAAGGCTGAGATCATCGAATCGATCCCGGCTACGGATGAAATCAAGCTGTACTCGCACGGCGGCTTCACCGACCTGTGCCGCGGTCCGCACGTGCCGTCCACCGGCAAGCTGAAGGTCTTCAAGCTGATGAAGGTGGCCGGCGCCTACTGGCGTGGCGATTCGAAGAACGAGCAATTGCAGCGCATTTACGGCACGGCCTGGACGAAGAAGGAAGATCAGGACGCGTATCTGCACATGCTCGAAGAGGCGGAGAAGCGCGATCACCGTAAGCTCGGCAAGCAACTCGACCTGTTTCACATGCAGGACGAGTCGCCGGGCATGGTGTTCTGGCATCCGCGCGGCTGGACGCTGTGGCAGCAGGTCGAGCAGTACATGCGCCGCCGTGTGAACGACGCTGGCTATCTCGAGATCAAGACGCCGATGATCATGGACCGGTCGTTGTGGGAAGCGTCGGGTCACTGGCAGAACTATCGTGAAAACATGTTCACGACGGAATCGGAAAAGCGCGATTACGCGATCAAGCCGATGAACTGCCCGGGTCACGTGCAGGTGTTCAACCACGGTCTGCGCTCGTATCGCGATCTGCCGCTGCGTTACGCGGAATTCGGCTCGTGCCACCGCAATGAATCGTCGGGCGCGCTGCATGGATTGATGCGCGTGCGTGGTTTTGTGCAGGACGACGCGCACATTTTCTGTACTGAAGACCAGTTCATCAGCGAGTCGATTGCCTTCAACACGCTGGCCATGAGCGTGTACAAGGACTTCGGCTTCGATAACGTCGAGATCAAGCTTTCGTTGCGCCCCGACGCACGTGCCGGCACCGACGAGACCTGGGACCGCGCGGAGCAGGGCTTGCGCGAAGCATTGACGGCTTGCGGCGTGACGTGGGAAGAACTGCCGGGCGAAGGGGCGTTCTACGGTCCCAAAGTGGAATATCACATCAAGGACGCTCTCGGCCGCTCGTGGCAGTGCGGCACGTTACAGCTCGATATGGTGTTGCCGGAGCGGCTGGGCGCGGAGTACGTCGCGGAAGACAACAGCCGTCGCCGTCCGATCATGCTGCACCGGGCAATCGTCGGATCAATGGAGCGTTTTCTCGGTATTCTGATCGAGCACCATGCTGGTGCAATGCCCGCGTGGCTCGCCCCGATGCAGGTAGTGGTGATGAATATCGCCGAAAGTCAGGCCGAATACGCCCACTCTCTGGCCCAATCGTTGCAAAAACAAGGGGTTAGAGTAGAGGCCGATTTGCGCAACGAGAAGATTAGCTATAAAATACGTGAGCACACGCTTGAGAAGGTGCCGTACCTGCTTGTGGTCGGCGACAAGGAGCGTGAAGCCCAAACGGTAGCCGTGCGTGCCCGTGGTGGTGTCGACCTAGGCGTGATGCCTGTCGATTCTTTCATTGAACGTCTGCGCCAGAACGTGCAGTCGTTCAACTGAGCCACTTGGCAGCGCGGCTCGTTTTTTTAATTTTTAGAGGAAACGTAACATCGCTACTGATAAGTCTGCGCACCGCATCAACGGTGAAATTACGGCACCCGAGGTGCGTCTGGTCGGAGTCGAGAACGAACCGCTCGGCATCGTGAAACTTGCTGATGCGTTCCGCATGTCGGAACAGCAAGACGTAGATCTGGTGGAAATCGCGCCGCAAGCGGTTCCGCCGGTCTGCCGATTGATGGACTACGGCAAGTTCAAGTACTCGGAAGCGAAGAAGCAGCACGAGGCCAAGCTCAAGCAGAAGATCGTTCAGGTCAAGGAAGTCAAATTCCGTCCGGGCACTGACGACGGTGACTACAACGTCAAACTGCGCAACCTCATTCGCTTTCTCGACGACGGCGACAAGACGAAAATCACGCTGCGTTTCCGTGGCCGCGAAATGGCTCACCAGGAAATCGGTATGCGCATGCTGGAACGCCTGCGCACGGACCTCGACGAAGTCGGTCAGGTCGAGCAAATGCCGAAAATGGAAGGGCGCCAGATGATCATGGTGCTCGCTCCGAAGAAAAAGAAGTAAGCGGTCAGAGCGGCGACGCGCCATGTGGCGCGTGTTCTGGTTGTGAAAAGTCGAACGATGCCGCACCGGGTGTCCGGTGCGACATCAGCAGGTTTCGAGACGGCGCTTATGCAAATGCGCGCTGTCTCCGAAAAGCGGCTGCCGGCAGTGTTGGCGGTCTGCATACCAAGTGGAATGGGTTTCGAAGGGCGGGTAATGGCCATCTGGCCGACCGCACACCCATATCCATCTAATAATGGAGTTGTCATGCCGAAGATGAAGACCAAGAAGAGTGCTGCGAAGCGCTTCGTGGTGCGTCCGGGCGGTACCGTCAAGCGCGGTCAAGCCTTCAAGCGCCACATTCTTACCAAGAAGACCACCAAGAACAAACGCCATCTGCGCGGTTCGACGGCAGTTCATGATTCCGATCTGAACTCCGTGCGCGCAATGCTGCCGTTCGCTTAACCCTTAACCGAAACTCATAGGAGCGAAACATGCCTCGAGTAAAACGTGGGGTTACCGCACGGGCCCGTCACAAGAAGATCATCAAGCTGGCCAAGGGTTACCGCGGCCGTCGCAATAACGTCTATCGCATCGCCAAGCAGGCGGTCATGCGCGCAGGCCAGTACGCCTATCGCGATCGCCGCAACAAGAAGCGTGTGTTCCGTGCATTGTGGATCACGCGTATCAACGCGGCGGTGCGTCAGCACGACATGACGTACAGCGTGTTCATCAACGGCCTGAAGAAGGCTTCGATCGAACTCGACCGCAAGGTGCTGGCCGACATGGCTGTGTTCGACAAGGCTGCTTTTGCTGCGATCGTTCAGCAGGTGAAAGCCGCCGTTGCAGCCTGATTGCGCTTCTGGCAATTAACACTGCGTGGTTCGTTGCAGCGAATATCCGGTAGTCTCGGTGACGCTGCAACAAAAACGGGGCTCCTCACCGAGCCCCGTTTTTGTTGGTAGAACCAGTTTTGCATCGATTGAACACTGACGTTGAAATGATGGGATCAATGGACCTGGACCAGATTGTCGCGGACGCGCAAAAAGCCTTCGCAGAAGCCTCCGACGTCACCACCCTCGAAAACGAGAAAGCACGCTTTCTCGGCAAGTCGGGCGTGCTGACTGAACTGTTGAAGGGCCTTGGCAAACTCGATCCCGAAACGCGCAAGACCGAGGGCGCACGGATCAACCTCGTCAAGCAACAGGTTGAAGCCGCGCTGACGGCTCGCCGCCAAGCGTTAGCCGACGCGTTGCTGAATCAGCGCCTCGCCGCCGAAGCGATCGACGTCACCCTGCCTGGCCGCGGCGCCAATACGGGCAGCCTGCACCCCGTCATGCGGACCTGGGAGCGCGTCGAACAGATTTTCGGCAGCATCGGATTCGACGTGGCCGATGGCCCCGAAATCGAAACCGATTGGTACAACTTCACCTCGTTGAACAGCCCGGAAAATCATCCGGCGCGCTCAATGCAGGACACTTTTTACGTCGACGGCAAAGATGCCGACGGTCGCCAACTGCTGCTGCGCACGCATACGAGCCCGATGCAGGTGCGTTACGCGCGTACCAACAAGCCGCCCATCAAGGTGATCGTGCCCGGTCGCACCTACCGTGTGGACAGCGACGCGACTCACTCGCCGATGTTCAATCAGGTCGAAGGCCTGTGGATCGACGAGAACATCAGCTTTGCCGATTTGAAGGGCGTCTATACAGACTTCCTCAAGAAATTCTTCGAACGCGACGATATTCTGGTGCGTTTCCGTCCCTCGTATTTCCCATTCACCGAACCGTCGGCCGAGATCGACATGCTGTTCGAAACGGGCAAGAACGCGGGCAAGTGGCTCGAGATTTCGGGCTCAGGCCAGGTGCATCCCACTGTGATCCGCAACATGGGCCTCGACCCGGAGCGCTACATCGGCTTCGCGTTCGGCAGCGGCCTCGAACGGCTCACCATGTTGCGCTACGGCGTGCAAGACCTGCGTCTGTTCTTCGAAAACGACCTGCGTTTCCTGCGTCAATTCGCTTGAACGAACGCATTGCGCGACAAGCATAGAGCGCGGTACTGCACCGAGTGCATGCCGCCACAGCGTCCCGGCAGTGACAGGCAGTGACTCGCTGTAACTCATGGCAACTGGCGATTGCGCCGCACGCCGAGTTGCGCGATGTATCTGCCTCACGCGGACCTAACCTGATCAGAACGTACAGAGAACCATGCAATTCCCGGAATCCTGGCTGAGAACCTTTGTCGATCCGCAACTGACGACGGACGAGCTGTCGCACGCATTGACGATGGCGGGTCTCGAAGTTGAAGACCTGCGACCGGCTGCGCCACCGACCTCGAAGATCGTGGTCGGTCAGGTGCTGGAAGTCGTCAAGCACCCGGATGCGGACAAGCTGAACGTCTGCCAGGTTAACGCCGGCACAGGCGCCACGCTCAATATCGTCTGCGGTGCGCCAAACGTAGCGCCAGGCATCAAGGTGCCGGTTGCGCTGGTTGGCGCGCAACTGCCGCCGGCCGAAGAGGGCGGCGCGCCGTTCGAGATCAAACTCTCGAAGCTGCGTGGCGTGCAAAGTCAGGGCATGCTGTGCTCGGCGCGCGAACTGAAGCTCTCGGAAGATCATAGCGGCCTCCTGATCCTGCCGGAAGATACGCCGATTGGCCAGGACATCCGCGAAACGCTCAATCTCGACGACACCATTTTCGAGATCAAGCTGACGCCGAACAAGGCAGATTGCTTGTCGGTGTTCGGTGTGGCGCGCGAAACCTCCGCGATCACCGGTGCACCGTTGCGTCCGCTCGAGATCAAGCCGGTCCAGGTCAAGCTCGACGAGACGCTGCCCGTCAAGATCTCGGCGCCCGATCTTTGCGGCCGTTTCTCGGGCCGTGTCATCCGCGGTGTAAATGCGCGTGCGAAATCGCCGCAATGGATGGTCGAACGTCTTGAGCGTTCAGGTCAGCGCAGCATCTCCGCGCTCGTGGATATTTCCAATTATGTGATGCTCGAGCTGGGCCGTCCGTCGCACGTGTTCGATCTGGACAAGATCCACGGCGGTATGGACGTGCGTTGGGGCCGCAAGGGCGAAACGCTCAAGCTGCTGAACGGCAACACCGTCGAAGTTGACGAAACGGTCGGCGTGATCGCCGACGAGCAACACATTGAAAGCCTCGCGGGCATCATGGGCGGCGACAGCACGGCCGTCACGCTCGACACGACCAACATCTATCTTGAAGCCGCATTCTGGTGGCCGGATAGTATTCGTGGCCGCTCGCGCAGGTACAACTTCTCGACCGATGCGGGCCATCGCTTCGAGCGCGGCGTCGATTACGCGACCACGGTCGAGCACATCGAGCGGATCACGCAACTGATCCTCGACATTTGCGGCGGCGAAGCGGGTCCCGTGGACGACCAGGTTGTCAATGTGCCGCAGCGCGAGCCCGTGAAGATGCGCGTGTCCCGCGCGAACCGCATCATCGGCATCGCGATTGGCGCCGAGGAAATCGCACAGATCTTCACGCGTTTGGGCCTTGAGTTCGAACGCGACGGCGACACGTTCTCGGTCATGCCTCCGTCGTACCGTTTCGATATCGAGATCGAAGAAGACCTGATCGAAGAAGTCGCACGTATCTACGGCTTCGAGAAGATTCCGGCGCGACCGCCGGTCGCTAAGAGCGAAATGCGCGCGACCAACGAAACGCGCCGCTCGATCCACGCAATCCGGCACGCGCTTGCCGCTCGCGATTACGCTGAGACGGTCAACTTCAGTTTCGTGGATGCCGAATGGGAGCAGGACTTCGCCGGCAATGACAAGCCCGTGCGTCTGCTGAACCCGATTGCGAGCCAGTTGTCGGTCATGCGGACCACGCTGATCGGCAGCCTGATTCACGTGCTGCGCACGAACCTGAACCGCCGTGCTGCCGACCGCGTACGCGTGTTCGAAGCTGGCCGCGTGTTCCTGCACGATCCGTCGATCAAGGCCGGAGAGCTCACGGTCGAAGGCTTCGCCCAGCCGAAGATGATCGGCGGGCTCGCGTACGGTCCCGCGCTTGAGGAGCAGTGGGGCGCGCCGTCGCGTACCGTCGACTACTTCGACGTGAAGGCCGACGTCGAGGCGTTGCTCTCGCCGGCAGTCGCGCGTTTCGTGAAAGCGGAGCATCCCGCGCTGCATCCGGGGCGCAGCGCGCGCATTGAACTGAATGGCCGCGCGATTGGCTGGATCGGCGAACTGCATCCGCGCTGGATGCAAAAATATGATTTACCGAATGCGCCGATTCTGTTTGAAGTCGAAGCGGACGCATTAATGCAACGCGTATTGCCCACACCGTCGGAAGTGTCTAAATTCCCGCCGGTGCGTCGCGATATCGCGGTAGTTGTCGATCAAAAAATCGAGGCGCAGGCGCTGCTGGACGAGCTCCAGAAGGCTCAGTCCGAGCCCGCCTGCAAGACCGTCCAGAAGGTTGTGCTTTTTGACGAATTCCGTCCAAAATCAAACACTTCCGGTGGCTTGGGGGCTCACGAGAAAAGCCTTGCGTTCCGTGTTACCTTGCAAGATACTGGCGGGACCCTTCAGGACGAAACGGTCGATCTGGCCATTCAGACTCTGGTGGAACGTCTGGCTCGAGTATATGGCGCACGGTTGCGCGGATAACCCGCATTTAACAATTGCGCGGCTGTTTCCGCATCCTTTGTTTTCTGCATGGCGCGCCATTTGATAGATATGAATGAAATGAACTCGAGTGATTTCGAAGCCCTTCTTACGGCGCAACGCAGCGCCATGATTCGAGAAATTCCGACATCACCCGCCGTCGTTTCAACTGAAACGCCGACGCTCACCAAAGCGGAACTTGCCGAGTTGCTGTTCGACAATGTCGGGCTCAACAAGCGGGAAGCGAAAGACATGGTGGAGGCGTTTTTCGAGGTGATCCGGGATGCACTGGAGAGCGGCGACAGCGTGAAGCTGTCGGGCTTCGGCAACTTCCAGTTGCGCGACAAACCGCAGCGTCCCGGCAGAAACCCCAAAACCGGCGAGGCAATTCCCATTGCCGCGCGCCGCGTTGTGACGTTCCATGCAAGTCAAAAGCTGAAGGCTCTGGTCGAGAACGGCGCCGAAGCGAGCTTCACGCGCTGATCGACTGGCGCGTTCCTGCGCAACCCACCACGACGGCTAACTGACGATGACAGCGACGATGGAAAAAGTCGTCTTGCCTCCGATTCCGGCGAAACGCTACTTCACGATTGGTGAGGTCAGCGAACTATGCGGCGTCAAACCGCATGTGTTGCGCTATTGGGAGCAGGAGTTTACGCAGTTGCGGCCTGTCAAGCGACGCGGTAATCGCCGGTACTATCAGCATCACGAGGTGCTGTTGATCCGGCGGATTCGTGAGTTGCTGTACGAGCAGGGCTTCACGATCAACGGTGCACGCAACCGGCTGGATTCACATGGCGGCGGCGCGCACAATGCGCCGGCTGAAATGGGCGAGCAGGTCGAGGGCTTCGTTCCGCCGGAGGCACCAGCAACCGCTAGCGCCGTCGACGTCGAGCAGTTGCGCAAAGAACTGCTGCACGTGATCGATCTGCTGAATCGCTAGTCGCTTTATTGGTGCGAACGGTTCTATTCGAATGAAGTGTCTGTTATAATTTTGTGCTGTTCGGGGCGTAGCGCAGCCTGGTAGCGTACCTGCATGGGGTGCAGGTGGTCGGAGGTTCAAATCCTCTCGCCCCGACCAAGAAATCAAGGCCTTATGGATATATGTCCATAAGGCCTTTTTCGTTTTGGGCCCATCTTAACCACACGTTTGCTCCACAGAACGGACGGCTCTAGCGACAACAGAACAGGTTCTTATACATCACAGAACACGCCGCAAGAAACAGCGGCACTGCCCACACCTCCGCCCCAAACCACGCCAGCCCCAACACTCACTCGCGGCTCGGATGCTGATGTACGAAAGCGAGCAGCGTCTTGCGAAAGTGGGAAGCCGCCGGGCTGTGCGAATCATCTCGCGTAACGAGATGCAATGGTGCGCGAAAAGCATGGTCGCCCGCCACGCGGCAGTAGCACACGCTTTCCTGGTGATAGCGATGCATCGACGCAGGAACGAGCGAGATGCCGCCGCCCGCTGCCACGAGGTTGATGGCCGTTACCATGCGCGGCACTTCCTCGACCACGTTTGGCTCAAAACCCTTTGACTGACAGGCGCTAATAAAATCCGCGTACATACCGGTGGCACCAGGCCGACGCACGAAAATAAACGACTCGTTGGCAAGCTTCTGGAGCGCTATTGCGCGGCTGCTTATGAGCCGATGTCCGACAGGCAGCACCAGCAACATTCGTTCTTCGGCCAACAGTTCGAACCGCAGACCTGCGGGCGTGTGAACCGGCTTGCGCAGAATCGCCGCATCCGCGCGGTCCTCTACCATCATTTCGATGATGTCCGCCGCGTTGACCTCCGTCATCTCGATGGCGACCTCGGGGTACAGCTCACGGAAATTGCGGATGGCCGTGGGCGTCAGAGGATGAAACGCAGCCGAACTCGTGAGCGCAACGCGCACGGTGCCGATGTGCCCTTGCGCAACGCGGCGCGCCTGAACGACCGCGTTGTCCAGTTCGAGCAGCACGGAGCGGGCGCGTGCTGCGAACGTTTCACCTGCCGCCGTCAACGAGACGCCGCGCGGCTGTCGCACGAAAAGCGCGAAGCCCAGTTCCTGTTCGAGTTCCTGAATCTGCTGCGACAGCGGCGGTTGCTGAATGTGCAGCCGGGCGGCGGCGCGGGTGAACTGGCCTTCTTCGGCGACCGCGAGGAAGTAGCGCAAATGTCTCAGTTCCATGGTTGGCCTGCTATATGTGGTGGATATGGCAACCGCGCCTCATATGTATTTTACATTGGTGACTTCCGCACGTACTCTCTATTTGCAGGCAGCCGAATACAAAGGAGACACATGCAAACCGTTATGCAAGTGGTCACGCCCGGTGCGGCCGCGCCAGCTTTGAGCCGTTCACAGATGCGCCGCGCGGTGCTTGCTTCAGTCATCGGCAATGGTCTTGAGTGGTTCGACTTTCTGATCTACGGGTATTTCGCCAAGGTCATTGCACAGGTGTTCTTTCCCGCGAACAACAGCTTTGTGTCGATTACATTGACGCTCGCCACGTTTGCAATCGGCTTCCTGGTGCGGCCGCTCGGCGGCATCGTTATCGGCGCGTGCGCCGATCGTTACGGGCGCCGCAAGACGCTGTCGCTGCTGATTCTTCTGATGGCGCTGAGTACGCTGATGATGGGCCTGACACCCGGCTACGCGACTATCGGCATTGCGGCGCCGCTCATTGTGATTGTCGCGCGCATTCTGCAGGGGCTGTCGGTGGGCGGAGAGTTCGCAACCGCAGCTGCAATGCTGACGGAATATGCGCCGCCTCGGCGCAAGATGTTCTTCGGCAGTTTTCAAATGACGTCGCAGGCCGTCGCGCTCCTGCTCTCGTCGCTCTGCGCGTTGCTCCTCACCACGCGGCTCTCGCACGAATCGCTCGTGTCGTGGGGCTGGCGCGTCCCGTTCCTGCTCGGCGCGCTCGTCGGTCCGGTGGGCTTCTATATCCGGCACAAAGTGGGTGAGTCGCCGGAGTTTCTTCAGCTGCGCGAGCGGCTCGGACACGCACCGCGTCAGTCGCTTCGCACGTTCATTCGTGAGCGCGGCGACGCGGCGCTGTGCGCGATGGGCGTCATCATCGTTGGGGCCGCAACGAATTACCTGTGGCATTCGTACATGCCGTTGTATGTCGAGCATCAGCTGCATTTGCCGCTGAAAAACGCGCTGTTCGGCACGGCCATTTCTGGCCTGATCGGGATTGCCGGCTATCCGCTGGCGGGGCGTCTTGCCGACCGTTTCGGCGCATATCGTCTGTTTTTCCCGGTCACGATAGCGTGGGTGTGCGTTGCCTATCCGCTCTTTGCATGGGTGCTCGCAGCGCCGTCCGCTGAACGTGTGTTCACCGCGCAAATGATTGCGACTGTCGTGCTTAGCCTCATGTCCGGTGCGCACCCCGGCATGCTCACGCAGCTCTTTCCGACCTCGACGCGCTCCACAGGCGTTGCGCTCTCGTACAACGTGGCGGTTACGCTGTTCGGCGGTCTTGCGCCCCTCACGGTTTCGACGTTAATCGACTTCACCGGCTCGCGGTTGGTCCCGGCGTGGTATCTGATCTGCGCAGGCGTCATTTCGCTGCTGCTTGTTGGACTGACGGCCTCCGGGCGGCGCCTGGTTCGCAAGCCCGATCTCTGGCTGGCCGACGGTTAATGAGCGGCGCGATAAATCTTGTGACGGACAGCGATGCAAGGCCACGCAACGAAGTGCCTGTGCAGGTGATAGCCAGCGAACGGTTGATCGTATCGAACGCGCGCGGTGAGGCAGCCGTTCCGCTTTTCAAAGGCGGCAGTACGCGGCCCACTCAAGCGACTCGGGTGGTCGTGATGCTGCACGGAAGACTTCGTGATGCGGATGCGTATCTGCAATCCACACAGTGCGCACTGGCGTCGTCGACTGTTGAGCCTGATAGCGTGATCCTCGCCGTACCCCAGTTTCTTGCGACGGCCGATGTCCAGCATCACTCGTTGCCGGCCGACTGTCTGCACTGGGAGTGGACCTCGTGGATGGGCGGTCTAGATGCGATCGGGCCGGCGCCGCTAAGCTCTTTCGACGTACTCGACGCGCTGATCGAACACTACGTGCGTGACGACGCTTACCCGAACGTGCGGGAGATCGTCGTTGCCGGGCACTCCGGCGGGGCACAGGTCGCGCATCGGCACGCGATACTCAGCGACGCCGCCGCAGGTTGCAGGGCGGCGGGAGTGAACGTGCGTTATGTCATTGCGAATCCGTCGTCGTATGTGTACTTCGACGCGTGGCGTCCGCACCGTGCAGACGGATCGAGCGCAGACGCACGCGCCGCTTGCACCGGGTTCAACGCATGGAAGTACGGCACAGAAGGGTTGCCGCGCTATGCGAAGGAACTGGATGTCCAACAGCTTGAATACCGTTATGTCGATCGCGACGTCACTTATCTGCTCGGCACGCACGACAACGATCCGGCGCATCCGGCTCTCGACCGCTCATGCGAAGCCATGCTGCAGGGCCCGCATCGACTCGCAAGGGGCCGCGCCTATTTCGCGTATCTGCGCAGACGGCATCCGCAGTTGCGTCATCAACTGTTCGAGGTGGCGGGCGCGGCGCACAGCGGTGACGCGATGTTCGTGTCGCAGGCGGGTGTGCAGGCGCTCTTCGGCACAACTGCACGGCTTATCGACACCGGCGTCGTGCACGAGGGCCGCGCGCTCGAATAGCGACAGCGGCGCGGACGCATAGCAACAACATAATCAGCCAATCGTTTCAGGAGACGAAGATGATCAGAAGATCGCTCGGGTGGGCGCTCGCCTTCACCTTTTGCATCAGCGGATGCGGCGGCAATGGACCGACCAGCGAGAATCCGGGCGGTTCGACGCCTGCGCCCACGGCGGCCACGCAATGCAGCGCGTTGAGCTGGCTGTCGATTCCGGCGTCCTCGATTGCTGAACCGACCAGCGGCGCGACGATTACCAGCGCGACGCTAGTGGAAACGAGCGGCGAATACTGCCAGGTGAACGGTGCAATCGCACCGGTCGACCCGGCTGCGCCTTCCATCAAATTCCAGGTCAATCTGCCGACCAGGTGGAATCGTAAGGCACTGCATTATGGCGGCGGCGGTTTCGACGGCACGCTGATCACCGGTGTCGATCCGCTCGACATGGCCCCGACCGGCACATCCACGCCGCTCGCAAACGGCTACGCGACCTTCGGCGACGACTCGGGGCATCAGAGTTCGAGCATTACGGACGGCAAGTTCGCCGCCAACGACGAGTCGCTTGCAAATTACGGCGGCTTGAGCCTCAAGAAGACACACGACGTCGCCATGGCGCTGATCAAAAAGCGCTACGCGAGCGCGCCCGACAAGGTCTATTTCTTCGGCAGTTCGACGGGTGGACGCGATGGTCTGAGCGAAGCGCAGCGCTGGCCGCAGGACTACGACGGCATCGTGGTGAACCGTCCCGCGCTCAACTATACGGGGCTTCGTCTGAGCAATGTCGTGCTGGGCCGGGCGCTGTATCTGAATAGCGGTGCGGGTTGGCTCGACGTGGCGAAAACGGTGTTGCTGCAGAACGCGGTCATGACCGCATGCGATGCGCTCGACGGCGTCGCCGACGGCGTCATCGCGAACGTGACGGCGTGCAAGGCACAGTCGGCCACGGTGCTGGCATCGCTGCGCTGCCCGAGCGGCGCGGACTCGGGCGATACCTGTCTGTCGGACGCGCAGATCGCGACCGTGCAGACCATTGCCGCACCGCTGCAGTTGCCTTATCCGCTCGCAAATGGCGTGACGCGTTACGCCGGCTACAACATTCTCGCCGGTTCAGTGTTCGCCGGGCCGAACACCACGCGCGATCTTGGCGAGTCCAGAGTCCCTGCGAATCCCGCCGGCAAGAAGGACGCTAACCAATGGGTAACGGGCGACCAGTGGGTCAAGTACTTCGTCACACGCGTGCCGACTTTCGATTCATTGACATTCGACCCGCTGAATCCCGGTACGTACCAGTCGCGAGTGCAAACCGTGTCGGCGCTCACGGACGCGACGAGCACCGACCTGAGCGCCTATGTCGCGAAAGGCGGCAAGCTCATCATGACGCACGGTCTTGCAGACGAGATTGTCAGCACTGATTCGAGCACGGATTACTACAACGGACTTGTGCAGCGCTTCGGACAGAGCACGGTGGATGGGTTCGTACGCTTCTACCTGATGCCGGGAGTAGGGCACGGCACGGGACCGTTTCATCCGGCTGTCGATTCCCTTTCCGCACTCGATCAATGGGTAGAAACCGGCAAGGCGCCCGAAACGCTCTCGATGAGCGATTTGAACGCCGCAACGCTCGGTAGAACGCGGCCGCTTTGCCGTTATCCGCTATGGCCAAAGTACATTGGCGGAGATATCAATGTGGCCGCGAGCTTCCAGTGCGCTAGCTCCTAACGCGCAATCGCATGGCGCCGCCCGCGGGGCGGCGCCATGATCGGCGTGAGTCGAGTCTCTGAACGATGGAGAGCGCAGTTCCCGGTTCAGCTGGTGGACCTACATCAGAACGATGTCGTATTGCTCCTGACTCAGATTCGACTCCACCTGCAGCGACACCGGCTTGCCGATGAAATCAATCAACATTGCCAGATGTTGGGACTCTTCTTCGAGAAACAGATCGATTACCTGTTGGGACGCAACCACGCGAAACTCACGCGGATTGAACTGTCGCGACTCGCGCAATATCTCGCGCAGCACGTCGTAGCAAACGGTACGCGGCGTTTTCACCTGGCCCTTGCCCTGGCAAACCGGGCAGGGCTCGCACAGCACATGCGCGAGCGATTCGCGCGTGCGCTTGCGTGTCATTTCAACCAGCCCCAGTTGCGAGAAACCGTTCACGGTCACGCGTGTGCGGTCGCGCGACAACGCCTTCTTCAACTCGCCCAGCACCTGATCGCGATGCTCGACGTTTTCCATATCGATGAAATCGATAATGATCACGCCGCCCAGGTTGCGCAACCGCAATTGACGCGCAATGGTGTGCGCCGCTTCCAGGTTCGTCTTGAAGATGGTGTCGTCGAAATTACGCGCGCCGACGTAGCCGCCCGTATTCACGTCGATGGTGGTCATTGCTTCGGTCTGGTCGATCACCAGATAGCCGCCCGACTTCAGATCCACGCGGCGCGACAACGCGCGCTGGATTTCGGCCTCGATGTTGTACAGATCGAAAAGCGGCCGCTCGCCTGTGTAGTGATGCAGTTTCGCGGACACCGCCGGTGTGAACTCCGCCGCGAAATCGGCAAGCATCTGATACGTCTCGCGCGAGTCGACCTGAATGCGCGATGTTTCATCGTTCACGAAATCGCGTAGCACGCGTTGTGCGAGATTCAGATCCTGATAGAGCAGACTCGTGGGCGGCATGCGCTGGCCTTGCGACAGGATCGTTGCCCATGTCTTGCGCAGATAGGCAACGTCGGCGGCCAGTTCTTCGCTCGTCGCATCTTCGGCGATGGTGCGCACGATGTAGCCGCCTTTCTCGTCGGCAGGCAATACGGCGGTCAGACGGGCGCGCACGGCTTCGCGCTCGGCTTCGCTTTCGATCTTCTGCGAAATGCCGATATGCGGCTCCTGCGGCAGATAGACGAGCGTGCGCCCGGCAATGCTCACTTGCGTGGAAAGCCGCGCGCCCTTGGTGCCGATCGGATCCTTCACCACCTGGACCATCAGCGTCTGACCTTCGAACACGATCTTTTCAATCGGCTGATGCGGCGTCTGATGTTGCGGCTCGCCGGCAATGCGCGGGTGCCAGATATCGGCTACATGCAGAAACGCGGCGCGTTCCAGACCGATGTCGATAAAAGCGGATTGCATGCCCGGCAACACGCGCACGACCTTGCCGAGATAGACGTTGCCGACGCGGCCCCGCGACAGCGTTCGTTCGACGTGAAGTTCCTGGACGGCGCCTTGCTGGACGAGCGCGACGCGCGTTTCCTGCGGCGTGACATTGATCAGGATTTCTTCATTCATGGTGTTGTTCTAGAAGTCGATGCGCGCCGCACGCAGGAGGGCAGCGGTTTCAAAAAGCGGCAAACCCATGATACCTGAATAGGACCCGTCGATATGCTCGATAAACTCCGCGGCGCGCCCTTGCACGCCGTACGCTCCCGCCTTGCCGAACGGCTCGCCGCTCGCTACGTAGCGGCGAATCGCGTCTCGATGCAACGCAGCAAAGCGCACTGTCGATGTGGACAGCGCGGCGGGCAGCAGCTCGCCGTAAGCATCGACTACCGCCACGGCCGTCAGCACTTCGTGAGCGCGGCCAGACAGGCGCGCGAGCATCGCTTCGGCATCGTCGGCGTCGAGCGGCTTGCCGAGAATCGCGTCGTCGATCGTGACGGTTGTATCCGCAACCAGAACAGGTCGCGCGGCGTGGTTGCCGGCTGCGAGCCGGGCATGCGCGGCTCGCGCTTTGGCCACGCACACGCGCTGCACGTAGTCGTGCGCACGCTCGCCCGGCAATTCGGCTTCGAGCGCTTCGGCGTCTTCATCGGGGCGCGGCAGCAGCAGTTCGAAGCGCACGCCGATCTGTTGCAACAACTCCTGACGGCGCGGACTTTGCGACGCGAGATACACGAATGGATGCAGCGAAGCGGTGGACGTTGGCATGAAGTTGTCTCGAACAAACGGTTTATGTGGGCGTGCGATAACGGGCGCGCCCGGGCGTGGCTACGGGAGCGCGTCAGCAGCGTAACGAGGAACTAAGGCAATTGCCGGCGATTGCTGGCAACTGTGGTCGCAACGTCCCGCGTCGAAACGAGCGGGACTCGGAACGCCAGGCGTCCCGATCGATCTCACTTACGCGCGATGATAGGGATGATTCTGCGTGATGGTCCACGCGCGGTAAAGCTGTTCGGCGAGCAGCACACGTACCATTGCGTGCGGCAGCGTGAGGCTCGACACGCGCAGCATCATGTCGGCACGTGCCTTGAGTTCGGGATCGAGCCCGTCTGCACCGCCGATCAGAAACGCGACGTCGCGGCCGTCCTGCTGCCAGCCGGGCAGGGCGCCGGCAAGTTGCATGGTGGTCCAGTCTTTGCCGCGTTCGTCGAGCGCGACGATGCGCGCGTTTTTGGGCAACGCTGCCTCGATCTTCAGTCGCTCGGCGGCCATTACGCTCTCGGCCGGACGGCTCGACGAACGCTGCTCGGGCTTGATTTCGCGCAGCTCGATACGCAGCTCCGGCGGCATGCGCTTCGCGTATTCGTCGAAGCCGACAGCGATCCAGTCGGGCATCTTGTGGCCGACAGCGAGGATGTGCAGTTTCATGATGCGTAGGAGCGCCGCTCGCGCAGTTCCGCTGGGACGCGGTTGCAGCGAGCGGTCAAAGCCCGCTCACTTGCGGCGCGCGGCCGTCTTGCGCGCGGGCTTCTTCACAGCCGGCGCCTCTTCGTCTTCTTCGTCCTCGTCGGGCTCGCTCGAACGCGCGCCGCCGAACGGATCAGGCGTAGACAGCTTGATGCGGACCGGCTTGTCGCCCCAGATTTCCTCGAGGTTGTAGTACTGGCGCAGCGCCGGTTGCAGGATGTGGACGATCGCGTCGCCGCAATCGACCAGCACCCATTCGCCGATGTCCTCGCCTTCGGTGCTGACGATGTCGCCGCCGGCTTCCTTCACGCCCTCGCGCACGCTCGAAGCCAGCGCCTTGGTCTGCCGGTTGGAGGTGCCGCTCGCGACGATCACGCGATCGAACAGCGCCGTCAGGTGGCTGGTGTTGAACACCTTGATGTCTTGCGCTTTGACGTCTTCGAGAGCGTCGACGATCACGCGTTGCAGTTTGCGAATATCCATGGATTTACCGGTGGTACAAATGATGTTGAAGAATGTAGTCCCACACCGCAGTGGGGACGTGGCTTGCGGCCTCACCCTGTTGTTCGCCGCCCACATGGGCCAGCCGCTGGCTCACCTGTTCACGCAGATGCGCGCGAATGTCGGTGGCCGAGACGTTGAACGCAAGCGTGGTGTCGATCAGCAAGTGGCCGCAAGGCGTGGCTCGCAGAACGTCGGCGCCGGCGCGGCGTGCGTCGATTTCACTCGCGACCGCGGGCGGAATCGACGCGAGATCGAAACCGGGCCGCGTGGCCGCGCAGATGTGCGCGAAGTCGAACAGGCGCCGCCAGTCGCGCCATGTATCGAGATGCACCAGTTGATCCGCGCCGATCAGCAATGCAATGGATACCTCGTCGCCTTCCCGTTCGCGCCAGCGCTGCAGCGTGTCGACAGTGTAGGTCGGGCCTTCGTGTTCGATTTCGTCGGTTGCGACTCGCACCGTCGCGCCCGGCAGCGCGAGTTGACCGGCCGCCGCGCGTGTCATGGCGAGGCGATGCACGGCCGGCGACACGTCCGCTTTCTGCCACGGCTGGCCGGCCGGCATCAGCACCAGTTCGGTCAGTTGCAACACGTCGGCGAAACGCCGCGCGAGCGCAAGGTGGCCGTCGTGGATCGGATCGAAAGTGCCGCCTAACAAACCGATCCGGCGAGGCAGTGCAACAGGATGAGCGTTCGGCTTCAGGTGAAAGTCCTTTGTCGTAGCCAGGGGCGGGGCAGTGCGCGTCTGCGGAATTCCGCAGCGCTCACACCCAGTCGCGCGGCACGAGAAAATCGGTGTAAAGGCGCGCTTCCGGCGTGCCCGGTTCGGGATGCCAGTTGTAGCGCCAGTTCACCACAGGCGGCATTGACATCAGAATCGATTCGGTGCGTCCGCCGCTCTGCAGCCCAAACAGTGTGCCACGGTCGAAGACCAGATTGAACTCGACGTAGCGCCCGCGCCGGTAAGCCTGGAAATCGCGCTCGGCCTCGCCGTACGGAATGTTGCGGCGCTTTTCGATAATCGGCAGGTACGCTTTGAGGAATCCTTCGCCCACGCTTCTCAGCATCGCGAACGATTGGTCGAAGCCCGGCGCCGAGTAATCGTCGAAAAAAATCCCGCCGATGCCGCGCGGCTCGTTCCTGTGCTTCAGGAAGAAATAGTCGTCGCACCAGCGCTTGAAGCTCGGGTACAGGTCCGCGCCATAAGGCTCCAGCGCATCGCGGCACACGCGGTGGAAATGCCGCGCGTCTTCTTCGTAGCCGTAGTACGGCGTCAGATCCATGCCGCCGCCGAACCAGAACACGGGCTCTTCACCAGGCTTGGTGGCGACCAGCAGCCGCACGTTCATATGCACCGTCGGGCAATGCGGATTGTGCGGGTGCAGCACGAGAGACACACCCATCGCCTCGAAGCCGCGCCCGGCCAGTTGCGGACGCGCCGCGCTCGCGGAGCCCGGCAACGCGTCGCCCGCGACGTCGGAAAAGCCAATGCCGGCACGTTCGAAGAAGTTGCCGCCTTCGAGAATGCGCGTGAAGCCGCCGCCGCGCAGCTTTTCGCCGGGCGTGCGCTGCCATGCGTCGGTGGCGAAGGGCTTGCCGTCGAACGCGCCCAGCGTGTCCGCGATTTGCGTTTGCAGGCTTTGCAGCCAGATGCGCACGGCTTGTGCGTCGTAGCTCGAATCGGTCATCAATGCAGGTGCTGAAGGCGGCACGTCCGTGCCGCGGGTTGCTCGTGAGGCGCCGCGCTGTGTTTCAAAAACGCCGTCGCGAAGGCGCGGCCGAACGGGCGCGCCCGCATACCCGCAGTGTAGCGCCGCTGGCGCCGCGAACCGGCGAGCGCCTTGCGCGTCAGTGCTTGCCTTCCGTCTTCGCGTCGTGCTTGCGGTTCAGCGCGCGATAACCGATGTCGCGCCGGTACTGCATGCCGTCGAACGAGATCTGGTTGATCGTTTCATACGCGACCGACTGCGCGCTGCGCACCGAGTCGGCCAGGCCGACCACACACAGCACGCGGCCGCCCGACGTGAGGAGCTTGCCGTCGGTTAGCGTGGTGCCCGCATGGAACGTGACCGAGTCCGCCGTCTCCGCAGGAATGTCGTTGATGCGGTCGCCCTTGCGCGGCGTATCCGGATAGTTGTGCGCGGCGAGCACCACGCCCAGCGCGGTGCGGCGGTCCCACTCCAGTTCGACCGTATCCAGCGTGCCCGCAATTGCCTGCTCGACCACCTTCGAATAGTCGCCCTTCAAACGCGCCATGATCGGCTGCGTTTCGGGGTCGCCCATGCGGCAGTTGAACTCGAGCGTTTTGGGATTGCCTTGCGCGTCGATCATCAGGCCCGCGTACAGAAAGCCGGTGTAGCGGATGCCTTCTTTTTCCATGCCGCGCACGGTCGGCAGGATGATTTCGCGCATCACGCGTGCATGCAGTTGCGGCGTGACGATCGGCGCGGGCGAGTAGGCGCCCATGCCGCCGGTGTTCGGGCCCTGATCGCCGTCGAGCAGACGCTTGTGGTCCTGGCTCGACGCGAGCGGCAGCACGTGCTTGCCGTCGACCATCACGATGAAGCTTGCCTCTTCGCCCGCGAGGAACTCCTCGATCACGACGCGCGCGCCGGCGTCGCCGAGCTTGTTGTCCGACAGCATCATGTCGACCGCGGCGTGCGCTTCTTCCAGCGTCTGCGCGACGACCACGCCCTTGCCGGCGGCGAGGCCGTCAGCCTTGATGACGATCGGTGCGCCCTTGGCCTCGAGATATGCGTGCGCAGCGGCGACGTCGGCGAAGGTTTCGTATTCGGCTGTGGGGATCGCATGGCGCTTCATGAACGCCTTCGCGAAGTCTTTCGAGCTTTCGAGCTGCGCCGCTTCCTTCGTCGGTCCGAAAATCTTCAGGCCGCGGGAGCGGAACAGATTGACAATGCCTGCCGCGAGCGGCGCTTCCGGCCCGACCAGCGTGAAGGCAATCTGTTCCTGCTCGACGAAATCGGCGAGCGCGGCCGGCTCCGTAATGTCGACGTTGCGCAGACGCTCGTCCTGCGCGGTGCCGCCGTTGCCAGGAGCCACGTAGACGAGCTGGACCCGCGGCGATTGCGCGAGCTTCCATGCGAGCGCATGTTCGCGACCGCCGGAACCGACGACGAGTAACTTCATGTGAATCCCCGAGACTTTAAAAACGATAAACGGCTGAAGCAGCGAGCGCAGCCGTGCAATAAATAGCGAGATTCGCGCCGGGTCGGCCCGCGCCGGCGTTTAAGCCGGCGCACCAAGTCCGGGACGAACCCGAGTGGCGATGACGTGGCGGGCGCACAATCCTGCACCTCTGTCCAGAACGCCGGTTCAGCGCAACGATCCGCATAAAGCGGCAGCAAACCAGCAGCAAACCAGCAACAAAGCCGCAATCAAGCAGCAACGAGAAGGCGCGCCGGCAGCCCGTCGCGGGTTTGGGTTCGTCGATCAACGCGAGCCCAACCCGAACGGTGCCTGAGCACACTCACTCGTCGGCGATCGCGGCGTTTGTATAGACTTCCTGCACGTCGTCCAGATTTTCCAGCGCGTCGAGCAGCTTCTGCATTTTCACCGCGTCGTCGCCGGTGAACTCGACTTCCGTTTGAGGTTTCATCGTCACCTCAGCCACTTCGGCCTTGAAGCCCGCGGCTTCGAGCGCGGCCTTCACCTTCGGGAAGTCGTTCGGCGGGCACAGAACTTCAATGCTGCCGTCTTCGTTCGTGACGACGTCGTCGGCGCCGGCTTCGAGCGCGGCTTCCATCAGCTTGTCTTCGGGCGTGCCCGGCGCAAACAGGAACTGGCCGACGTGATCGAACATGAACGAGACGGAGCCGTCGGTGCCCATGTTGCCGCCGTTCTTCGAGAACGCGTGACGCACTTCCGCCACCGTGCGGGTACGGTTGTCGGTCATGGTGTCGACGATCACCGCCGCACCGCCGATGCCGTAGCCTTCGTAGCGGATTTCTTCGTAGTTCGCGCCGTCCACACCGCCCACGCCGCGCTGGATTGCGCGGTTGACGTTGTCTTTCGGCATGTTGGCGTCGTACGCCTTTTCGACGGCGAGCCGCAGACGCGGATTCGAGTCGATGTCGCCGCCGCCCATGCGCGCCGCGACCTGAATTTCCTTGATGAGCCGCGTCCAGACCTTGCCGCGCTTGGCGTCGGCCGCTGCTTTCTTATGCTTGATGTTGGCCCATTTCGAATGACCCGCCATACCTTTCTCCGTCGCGCGCGCCAGCGGGGCGCACGCATTGTGCAATTGTCGTTGCGATTCCGGGCGCTCGTGCGTGTGCTTGCCGCTTTGCGCCTCGATGCTGAATTCGCGCCCTTGTCCGTTTAGCCGCCGTTACTCAAGTCCAAGTCGTGTCGCCTCGCGCCGTGTCTCGTCTCATCGCGCCGGGCGCGGCTGGCGGGTGCGAAGCACTGTGGCGCGGCCGGCAGGCGCCGTGCGGCTAACGCCGCGATTAACGGCTGGCTCGCCCGGTCAGCGTGCATTGCCCGCCAGGACACGCTGCGAGCCTCGAGGTGCCGGAAGCGGGGCTGCCCTTTAAGTGGACTCGAATTTTATCACGGCGGGACGGGCCGGCAGAGGCAGACGTCGACGTGAATTGCACAGAAAGTGCGCGTGCGCGGCGTTCAGCGGCGGCAATGAGATGCCGCCGGCCCCATTTTCCTATTTTTCTATTCGTCAGTTCTTCGTGCCGAACAGGCGGTCGCCCGCATCGCCCAGGCCCGGCACGATGTACGCGTGCTCGTTCAGATGCGAATCGAGCGATGCAACGAAAAGCTTCACGTCCGGATGCGCGTCCTGGAACACCTGCACGCCTTCGGGCGCGGCGACCAGCGCGAGGAACAGGATGTTCTCGCCGGCCACGTTGCGGCGCTTGAGCACGTCGACTGCATGCACCGCCGAATAGCCGGTCGCGACCATCGGATCGCACAGAATGAACACACGGTCTTCGAGATCGGGCAGGCGCACCAGATATTCGACCGGCCGGTGATCTTCCGCGCGATACACGCCGATGTGACCCACGCGCGCCGACGGCACCAGTTCCAGCAGACCGTCCGACATGCCGATGCCCGCGCGCAGCACCGGCACGATCGCGAGTTTCTTGCCGGCGATCACCGGCGCGTCGATCTCGACGAGCGGCGTGCTGAGCCGGCGGGTGGTCATCGGCAGATTGCGGGTGATTTCGTAGCCCATTAGCAGCGTGATCTCGCGCAGCAGTTCGCGGAACGTGCGCGTCGAGGTGTCCCGGTCACGCATGTGCGACAGCTTGTGCTGGATCAGCGGGTGATCGAGGATGAAAAGGTTGGGAAAACGGCTGTCCTGAGTCATGGGCGGGGGCACGAGCGGCGGCAAAAAGGTCGATTCGGGGCCGATTCGGGGATCGGTTCGGCGCATTGCGCGGCGAGCGCAATCAACTTGCGACGGCCGGCGCACGCGCCACGGCGCAAGTTTACCGAAAGAGTGGCCCCGGAAGATACCGGAGATTGCAACAGCCCGGCGCAGTCCGGCACCGATTCTTCTAGAATCGGGGGAAACTTTGCAACCATTCAGCAAGAAGCCAGCGAGGAGAACGCACACATGGACATGGGCATTGCAGGACGCACAGCGCTGGTTTGCGCGGCGAGCAAGGGTTTGGGGCGTGGTTGTGCTGAAGCGCTCGCGGCCGAAGGCGTCAACCTGACGATCGTCGCCCGCACTGCCGGCCCGCTCGAAGCGACAGCCGACGACATTCGCCGTCGAACTGGCGTCGAGGTGAAGACGGTCGCATGCGACATCACCACGCCCGAAGGCCGGGCAGCGGCGCTCGCGGCTTGTCCGCAGCCGGACATTCTGGTGAATAACGCGGGCGGGCCGCCGCCCGGCGACTTCCGCGAATTCACGCACGACGACTGGATCCGCGCGCTGGAAAGCAACATGCTCACGCCGATCGAGCTGATCCGGGCGACTATCGACTCGATGAGCGCGCGCGGCTACGGGCGCATCGTCAACATCACGAGTTCGTCCGTGAAGGCGCCGATCGACGTGCTGGGCCTGTCGAACGGCGCGCGTTCGGGCCTGACCGGTTTTGTCGCGGGTCTCGCGCGCAAGATGGCGCTCACCGGCGTGACGATCAACAACCTGCTGCCGGGCATGTTCGATACGGACCGGATCGCCGTGACCATGCAGGCGGCAGCGAAATCGAACAACATTTCCCTCGAAGAAGCCCGCGCGCAGCGCATGAAGGCGATTCCCGCCGGACGCTTCGGCAATCCCGACGAATTCGGCCGTGCCTGTGCCTTTCTGTGCAGCGTCCACGCGGGTTACATCACCGGACAGAACTGGCTGATCGACGGCGGCGCCTATCCCGGCACGTTCTAGACGCATACGTTCGCATAGGTGCGCGCCGTGGGTCCACGGCAGCACTTCGAGCAACATCACAACAACGACAATCACAACGGTTCCAGGAGTCTTACGTCATGACCACCCGCATTGCGCTGATCGCGCACGATCACAAGAAAGACGACATCGTCAAACTGGCCGGCGAATACGTCGACACGCTCAAGCGCTGCGATGTCGTCGCGACCGGCACGACCGGCGGGCGCATTAGCGAAGCGCACGGGCTGACCGTCGAGCGCATGCTGTCCGGCCCGCACGGCGGCGACCTGCAGATCGGCGCGCAACTGGCGGAAGGGCGCGTGGACATGGTGATTTTCCTGCGCGATCCGATGACGCCGCAACCGCACGAACCGGATATCAACGCGCTGGTACGCGCATGCGACGTACACAACATTCCGTGCGCGACCAACATCTCGACGGCACGCATGGTTCTCGACGTCCTCACGCTGCGTCTCACGCAGCAAGTTTGACACTGCAAACGCGAGGCTCATCGGCCAGACAATCAGCCCGCATTCCAAATCAAGGAGACACGAATGGTCAAAGCAATCCGATTCGATAAAACCGGCGGCCCCGAGGTGATGAAATGGGTCGACGTCGAGGTGGGCGACCCCGGAGCCGGCGAAATTCGCATCCGTCAGACGGCGGTCGGGCTCAACTATATCGACGTGTACTTTCGTACCGGTTTATATCCGCTGCCGCTGCCGGGCGGCCTTGGCATGGAAGCAGCCGGCGAGGTGATCGCGGTCGGCGCGGGCGTGAACGATCTGAAAGCGGGCGATCGCGTCGCCTACGTGGCAAGGCCGCCTGGCGCCTATGCGCAGGAGCGCGTGTTGCCGGCCGTACAGGTCATCAAGTTGCCGGACGCAGTGAGCGATGAACAGGCCGCCTCGGTGATGCTGCAAGGCCTGACCGCTCAGTACCTGCTGCGCCGCACGTATCGCGTCAAGGCCGGCGACACCATCCTGATTCAGGCGGCCGCGGGCGGGGTCGGCTTGCTCGTGTGCCAGTGGGCGAAGGCACTGGGCGCGACGGTGATCGGCACCGTCGGCTCGGACGAGAAAGCGGAGATCGCGAAGGCCCATGGCTGCGATCACGCGATCGTCTATACGCGTGAAAACTTCACGAAGCGCGTGCGCGAAATCACCAATGGCGCGGGCGTGCCGGTGGTGTACGACTCCATTGGTAAAGATACGTTTACGGGCTCGCTCGATTGCCTCGCGCCGCTCGGCATGTTCGTGAGCTTCGGCAATGCGTCGGGACCGTTGCCGCCTATCGACTCGTCCGAATTCGCCGGCCGCGGCTCGCTGTTCTTCACGCGCCCCACGCTGTTCACGTATATCGGCAAACGCAGCGACTACGAGGCGATGTCGGCCGAACTATTCGATGTACTGGTTTCAGGCAAGGTCAAGACGAGCATCAACCAGCGCTACGCGCTCGCCGATGTAGCTCAGGCGCATACGGATCTCGAATCACGCAAGACCACGGGGTCGACCATCCTGTTGCCGTAGTCCTCATGCGCGTTCGCGCGTCTTCCTGACAGCCCGGACCTGAGCATGTAACCAGGTCGAGCCGTTGACCGCCACCAAGGCCGTTGCATCTCGCGATGCAACGGCCTTGTGCGTTTACGCGATTTTTATATCGCGAACCCCAGCTTTGATCAGCCCTTTACGCGCATGCGCATACCGTTGCGGCTATCCGAATTCCGTCAATGGAGAATAAAAATGGATGCGCTGTACGTCGTAGCCGTCGCGCTTTTCACCGCGCTGACGTTTGCACTGATTGCCGGCTGCGAGAAGCTGATGCTGTCCCGTCGCGGCCAGGGAGCACGCTCATGAACTGGATGTTGTGGCTCTCCGGCGCGGCAACCGCGCTGCTGTTTGCGTACCTCGTCTATGCGCTGTTGCGCGCGGAGGACATTGAATGAACGCGAATAATGTCTTGCAGGCGGCGCTCTTTATCGTCGTTCTGCTGGCCGCCGCGGTGCCTGTGTCGCGCTATCTGCACGGCGTGATGGAGGGCAGTTCGCGCGTGCTGCGCATCGGCGGACCGATCGAGCGGCTGTTGTACCGCGTCGCCGGCGTCGATCCCTCGACGGAAATGAGCTGGAAGCACTACGCGATCGCAACGATCGCGTTCAATGCGCTGGGCGTCGTGTTTCTTTATCTGCTGTTGCGCGTGCAGGGCTGGTTGCCCGGCAATCCGCAGCAGTTCGGCGCCATGACCGTCGACGGTGCGTTCAATACCGCGATCAGCTTCGTGACCAATACGAACTGGCAGGACTACACGCCGGAACAAACGGTGGGCTATCTCACGCAGATGCTCGGCCTCACGGTGCAAAACTTTTTCTCCGCGGCGACCGGCATCGTCGTCGTGATCGCGCTGGTTCGCGGCTTCGCCCGCCATACGGCGCAAACCATCGGCAATTTCTGGGTCGATCTCACACGCGTGACGCTATATGTGTTGCTGCCGATGTCGGTCATCGTAGCGACGCTGATGATGAGCCAGGGCGTGATCCAGAACTTCAACGCGTATAAAGACGTGCCGACGTTGCAAACCACGACCTACGCCGCGCCGAAGCTCGACGCGCAAGGCAATCCGGTCAAGGACGCGAAGGGTAATGCGGTGACAGTCGATACGCCGCTCAAAACGCAGACCATCGCGATGGGTCCGGTTGCGTCGCAGGAAGCGATCAAGATGATCGGCACCAACGGCGGCGGTTTCTTCAACGGCAACTCCGCGCATCCGTACGAGAACCCGACGCCGTTCTCGAACTTCCTGCAGATCTTCTCGATCCTGATCATCCCGGCCGCGCTCGCGCTCGTGTTCGGCCGCATGATCGCGGACCGCAAACAAGGTGTGGCCGTGCTCGCGGCAATGACGATTGCGTTCGGCGTGTGCGTGTTCGGCGAGATCGGAGCGGAGCAGGGCGGCAATCCGGCTTTCACCGCGCTGCATGTCGATCAGTCGGCGAGCGCGATGCAGTCTGGCGGCAACGCGGAAGGCAAGGAAACGCGCTTCGGCATCGCGCAATCCGGCATCTTCACTGTCGCGACGACGGCGGCTTCGTGCGGCGCGGTCGCCAACACGCATGATTCGCTGACGCCTATCGGCGGCCTTTATCCGCTGCTGCTGATGCAGCTTGGCGAAGTGATCTTCGGCGGTGTCGGTTCGGGTCTGTACGGCATGCTGGTGTTCGCGCTGCTCGCCGTGTTCGTGGCGGGTCTGATGATCGGCCGCACGCCGGAATATGTCGGCAAGAAGATCGAAGCGTACGAGATGAAGATGGTGTCCATCGTCGTTCTGCTCGCGCCGTTGCTCGTGCTGGTCGGCACGTCGATCGCGGTGCTGAGCGACGCAGGCAAGGCGGGCATCGCCAATCCGGGCGCACACGGCTTCTCGGAGATCCTCTACGCGTTCAGCTCGGCCGCGAACAACAACGGCAGCGCGTTCGCGGGCCTGACCGTGGGCACGCCGTTCTATAACTGGCTCACTGCAATTGCGATGTGGTTCGGCCGCTTCGGCACCATCGTCCCCGTGCTCGCGATTGCCGGCTCGCTTGCCGCCAAGAAGCGCATCGGCGTGACCGGCGGCACGCTGCCGACGCACGGGCCGCTCTTCGTCGTTCTGCTACTCGGTACGGTGCTGCTGGTCGGTGCGCTCACTTACGTGCCGGCGCTCGCGCTCGGTCCGGGCGTCGAACATCTGATGATGATGGGCGCGAACTGATGTCAGCACTGATGCCAGCACTGATATGCACGGACGTGGCAAGACGCGTATCCGTACGCGTCGGCAAAAAAGCAACGCGAAATTCGAGGATGCAATGACTGAACACAATGCAACGAGGTCCATGTTCGATCCGGCGCTGCTGCGCCCGGCGATCGCGGACTCTTTCAGGAAGCTCACGCCGCGCACGCAGTTCCGTAACCCGGTGATGTTCTGCGTGTACGTCGGCAGTATTCTCACGACGATCCTGTGGATCGCCGCGCTCGCCGGTCAGGCGGAGGCGCCTGCGGGATTCATCCTCGCGGTCACGCTGTGGTTGTGGTTCACGGTGCTGTTCGCGAACTTCGCCGAAGCGCTCGCCGAGGGCCGCTCGAAAGCGCAAGCCGCATCGCTGCGCAGCGCGAAGAAAGACGTGATGGCGAAGAAGTTGAACGAGCCGCATCCGAAGTCGCCAATCCGGATCGTCACCGCGTCGGATCTGCGTCGCGGCGACGTGGTGCTGATCGAAACCGGCGACGTGATTCCGGCCGACGGCGAGGTAGTGGAGGGCGTCGCGTCCGTCGATGAATCCGCGATTACCGGCGAATCCGCGCCGGTGATTCGCGAGTCGGGCGGCGACTTTTCTTCGGTGACGGGCGGCACGCGCGTGCTGTCCGACTGGATCGTCGTGCGCGTCACCGCAAATCCCGGCGAAGCATTCCTCGACCGCATGATCGCGATGGTCGAAGGCGCGAAGCGTCACAAGACGCCGAACGAGATCGCGCTGACCATTCTGCTGGTCGCGCTCACCATCGTGATGCTGCTCGCGACGGCCACGCTGCTGCCGTTCTCGATGTTCTCCGTGGAAGCGGCGCATCTGGCCAATGCGGCGGGCCACGTCGTGACGATCACCGCTCTCGTCGCGCTACTGGTTTGCCTGATCCCGACCACGATCGGCGGCCTGTTGTCGGCCATCGGCGTGGCCGGCATGAGCCGCATGATGCAGGCGAACGTCATTGCAACGTCGGGTCGCGCGGTCGAGGCGGCCGGCGACGTCGACGTGCTGTTGCTCGATAAGACCGGCACGATCACGCTCGGCAATCGCCAGGCGTCGCTCTTCATTCCGGCCCCGGGTCTCACCGAAGAAGCGCTTGCCGACGCAGCGCAGCTCTCGTCGCTTGCCGACGAAACGCCAGAAGGACGCAGCATCGTCGTGCTCGCGAAGCAGCGTTTCAACATCCGTCAGCGCGATATGGCGTCGCTGCATGCGGTGTTCCTCGCGTTTACCGCGCAAACACGGATGAGCGGCGTCGATCTGCCGAACCGCGAAATTCGCAAGGGCGCCGCGGATGCGGTGAAGCATTACGTCGAAGCGAACGGTGGCCGTTTTCCGCACGAAGTCAGCGACGCAGTCGCCGAAGTCGCGCGGCGCGGCAGCACGCCGCTCGTCGTCGCGGAGAAAGGCGAACACGGTGCGCGCGTGCTGGGTGTGATCGAGTTGAAGGATGTGGTGAAAGGCGGCATCAAGGAACGCTTTGCCGAGTTGCGCAAAATGGGCATCAAGACGGTGATGGTGACGGGCGACAACCGGCTGACGGCGGCGGCGATTGCGGCAGAAGCGGGTGTCGACGATTTTCTTGCCGAAGCGACGCCTGAAGCGAAACTCGCGACGATCCGCGCGCATCAGGCCGAAGGACGCCTCGTGGCGATGACGGGCGACGGTACGAACGATGCCCCCGCGCTCGCACAGGCCGACGTCGCGGTTGCGATGAACACCGGCACGCAGGCCGCGAAAGAAGCCGGCAACATGGTCGACCTCGATTCGAATCCGACGAAGCTGATCGAGATCGTCGAAATCGGCAAGCAGATGCTGATGACGCGCGGCTCGCTCACCACGTTCTCGATTGCCAACGACCTGGCCAAATACTTCGCGATCATCCCGGCCGCGTTCGCGACCACCTATCCGGCACTGAATGCGCTGAACGTGATGCATCTGGCAACGCCGGCATCCGCGATCATGTCGGCGGTGATTTTCAACGCGCTGATCATCGTGCTGCTGATTCCGCTCGCGTTGAAAGGCGTGCGTTATCGGGCGCTCGGCGCTGCGGTTCTGCTGCGACGCAATCTGCTCGTGTACGGGCTGGGTGGAATCGTGGTGCCGTTCATCGGCATCAAGTTGATAGATATGGTGCTCGCCGCGTTTGGCTGGGTTTGAGTCCGGCTGTTGAAAATCGGCAGCCTACGAGGAAACAATCGTCATGAAAAATCTTTTGCGTCCGTTGATCGTTCTTTTCGCGGTGCTCAGCGCCGTTACCGGCCTCGCTTATCCGGCGTTGGTCACCGCCGTGGGCCAAACGCTGTTTCACGATGAGGCCAACGGCAGCCTCATCGAGCAGGACGGCAAGGTGGTCGGCTCGAAGCTGATCGGCCAGCAGTTCGATGCGCCGCAGTACTTCTGGGGACGTCTATCGGCCACGAGCCCGATGCCCTATAACGCGCAGGCTTCGGGCGGCTCCAATCTCGGGCCGACCAATCCGGCGCTTCTGGACGAAGTGAAAGGCCGCATCGACGCGTTGAAGGCTGCGGGAACGGATATGTCCAAGCCCGTGCCGGTCGATCTGGTGACGTCGTCCGGAAGCGGACTGGACCCTGAGATCAGCCCGGCGGCGGCCGCTTATCAGATCGGTCGAGTCGCGAAAGCGCGAGGGCTCGGAGAGAACGATGTGCGAGCGCTAGTCGACCGTTATACGAGTGGCCGTCAATTCGGCATTCTCGGTGAGCCGCGCGTGAACGTGCTGCGACTGAACCTCGCGCTCGACGAGATGAAGCGCGGGTGAGGGCGCCTGACCGGAGCCCGGCGCAACGCTAACCGGGGAGCGGCCGGACAACTCGCGGAACAGGCCGCGCGCGCGAATGCGGTTCTTATCCTTCACAGGCCACGGCCGTGCATCGTCATGAACGATTTGCGGCCGGGCCGCCGCCGTGCCACCATGCACGCACCGCCGCGTGCCTACCATCGAACATGCAAGCATGAACCGCCCCGATCCCGATCAACTGCTCGACAAGCTGCAGCGCGACGAACAACAGCGTCAACGGGGCAGGCTGAAGATTTTTTTCGGCGCGTCGGCGGGCGTCGGCAAGACATACGCGATGTTGCAGGCGGCGCGCCGCCGTCGTGACGAAGGCGCGGACGTGGTGGTCGGCATCGCCGAAACGCATGGACGCGGCGAAACCGCTGCGCTGCTCGAAGGGCTCGACGTGCTGCCGCTCGCACAGTTCGACTACCGTGGGCGCAAGCTCGGCGAATTCGATCTCGACGCGGCGCTGGCGCGCAAGCCGCAACTCATTCTCGTCGATGAACTCGCGCATTCGAATGTGCAGGGCGCGCGGCATCTCAAGCGCTGGCAGGACGTGTATGAACTGCTCGACGCCGGCATCGACGTCTATACGACTGTCAACGTTCAACACCTGGAAAGCCTGAACGACGTGGTTGGACAGATCACGGGCATCCGCGTGTGGGAGACAGTCCCCGACCGCGTGTTCGATCGCGCCGACGAAGTCACGCTGGTCGATCTTCCGGCAGAGGAACTGCTCGACCGCATGCGTGACGGCAAGGTGTATCTGCCGCAACAGGCCGAGCGCGCCGTGCGCAATTTCTTTCGCAAGGGCAACCTGATCGCGTTGCGCGAGCTGGCATTGCGCCGTACCGCCGATCGGGTCGACGCGCAAATGCGGGAGTATCGTGCCGACCGCTCGATCGAACGGATCTGGCAGGCGCGCGAACGCTTGCTGGTATGCGTCGGTCCCGGCCCCGAAGCGCCGATGCTGGTGCGCGCGGCGGCGCGTCTCGCCACGAGTCTGAAGGCGGACTGGATCGCCGTGTATGTGGAAACGCCCGCGCTGCAGCGCTTACCCGATGCGCGGCGCGAACGCACGCTGAACGCATTGAAGCTCGCCGCTGAACTCGGCGCGGAAACGGCGACGCTCGCGGGCGTCGACGCGGCTTCGGCGCTGGCCGGTTACGCACAGGCTCGCAACGTGTCGAAACTGGTGGCGGGCGCGTCGACTCGCTCCGGTCTAACTCGATGGCTGCGCCGCCCGCTTGGCGAACGCATCGCGGAAAAGGCGGGTCATGTCGATCTCACGCTGATCCGCCCGTCGTCGTCGGAAAGCGGCAGCGGCGAGCAGCACCGCCTGCTCAGCACGACTGCGAACGCATGGCGCGATGCGTTGAGCGCCGCGCGCGAACGCCGCTCGCCGCCGCGCGCGTACGGCTTCGCACTGGCGATCTGCGCGGGCATCACCGCGTTGTCGAGCCAGTTGAGCGATCACATCGATCTGACGAACCTGGTCATGCTGTATCTGCTCGGCGTGATCTTCACAGCAGCGAAACTCGGGCGCGGGCCCGGCGTGCTGCTGTCGTTCCTGAGCGTCGCCGCATTCGACTTTTTCTTCGTGCCGCCGCGCTTGTCGCTGTCGGTGTCGGATACGCAATATCTGTTGACGTTCTTCGGCATGTTGCTGACCTCGCTCGTGATCAGCCATCTAACGTCGAGCTTGCGACGCGAGGCGCGCGTGGCGCGGCGTCGCGAGCAGCGCACCGGCGCGATGTACTCGATGGCGCGCGAACTGGCCGCAGCGCTGACGACCGAACAGATTGTCGGCATTGGGAGCCGTCACGTGAGCGAAGTGTTCGGCGCCCGCGTTGCGGTCCTGTTGCCGGACAGCGCCGATCGGGTGAAGCAGAAAATCGAGGACCCGGACGCCGCAGTCACGCTCGAAGGCGAACTGCTCGATACCGATGTCGGCCAATGGGTCTACGATCACCAGAAGCCGGCCGGACACGGTACCGACACGCTGCCCGCTGCGGCTGCTCTGTATCTGCCGCTAAAGGCGCCGATGCGCACGCGCGGCGTGCTTGCGGTGGTGGTGCGCGACGAACGCGAACTGGACGTGCCCGAGCAGGAGCGCATGCTCGACGCGTTCGCCGCGCAGATCGCGCTCGCGCTCGAGCGCGTGCATTATGTGGACATTGCGCGCGACGCGCTGGTCAGTATGGAATCCGAACGTTTGCGCAACTCGCTGTTGTCGGCGATTTCGCACGATTTGCGCACTCCGCTTACAACGATCGTCGGCTTCTCGTCGATGCTCGCACAATCGCGGGGAACTCATGTCGACGTGGAGCGCGACGGTGAACTCGTCGAGGCGATCCATGAAGAAGCGCTGCGCATGACCGGGATCGTGACGAATCTGCTCGACATGGCGCGCTTGCAGGAGGGCAGCCTGCAGCTAAACCGGCAGTGGACGCCGCTCGAAGAAACCGTGGGCGCGGCGTTGCGCGCCTGCAAGCGTGCGCTGAGCGGACACCCGGTGCAGGTCAATCTCGCGGCCGACCTGCCGTTGCTGCATCTGGACGCCGTACTGATGGAGCGGCTTTTCTCGAACCTGTTCGAGAATGCGGCGAAATACACGTCGCCCGGTACGCCGCTGACCATCGGCGCGCAACGCTTCGAGCCGGACGGCAAGCCGTTCGTGCGCGTCACTGTCGACGATAATGGGCCAGGCCTGCCAGCCGGCATGGAAACGCGAGTGTTCGAGAAGTTCACGCGTGGCGAGAAGGAATCGACCAAGCCCGGCGTGGGCCTGGGTCTCGCGATTTGTCGAGCGATCGTGGAAGCGCACGGCGGAAGCATCGGCGCGCTCAATCGCGTGGCCGCTGGGTCTGTAGGTTCGGCAGGTTCGGCAGAAGCGGTTGATGGCCGCATCGACGGTGCGCGCTTCTGGTTCACGCTGCCCGTCGACACGCCGCCGGACGCGCCGGATCCGATGGACGAAGAAGCCGACGACGATCTGGGACACAATCCGGGACAAGCAGACTCAACACCCGCGGATTTGGACTCGCATTCAAACCCGCACCTGGACCAGCTAGCGAAACCAACTCATGAGTGAGCCGAGCATCACCGTCGTTCTGATCGAAGACGAAAAGCAGATTCGCCGCTTTGTGCGCACGGCGCTGGAAGGCGAGGGCATCGCCGTGTATGACGCCGAGACCGGCAAGCAGGGCCTGGTGGAAGCCGCGACGCGCAAGCCCGATCTCGTGATCGTCGATCTCGGCCTGCCCGACACCGACGGTCTCGACGTGATCCGCGAATTGCGCGGCTGGAGCGAATTGCCGGTGATCGTGCTGTCCGCGCGCACGCAGGAGAGCGAGAAAGTCGCGGCGCTCGATGCCGGTGCGGACGATTACCTGACGAAGCCCTTCGGCGTGTCCGAACTGCTCGCGCGAATCCGCGCACATCTGCGGCGTCGCAATCAGGGCGGCGCGAACGAGTCGCCGCAGGTGCGCTTTGGCGCGGTAAGCGTCGATCTGGCGCTGCGCCAGGTGACGCGAGAAGGCGCCGCGGTTCATCTGACGCCGATCGAGTATCGGCTGCTCGCAACGCTCGTGCGCCATGCAGGCCGCGTACTGACGCACCGGCAATTGCTACGCGACGTGTGGGGGCCGTCGCATGTCGAGAGCTATCACTATCTGCGAATCTATATGGCGCACTTGCGGGGCAAACTGGAACGCGATCCGGCGCAACCCGAGCACATCGTCACGGAAACAGGTGTCGGATACCGGCTGGTCGGCGTGGCTTGAGCTTGGCGGCGTGCGCCTCGCAGCGCGATGGCGAGCGGATCGTTATAATTACGAACCGTAAGGACGGCCTTACGCTTTTCACAAACGGGGACGGCCCCATCTGATCAATGGAGCTGTTCCATGTCCTGGATTCTTCTATTCGTCGCCGGTTTGCTCGAAGTCGCTTGGGCGGCCGGTCTCAAAAGCTCGGACGGTTTCACACGGCTGTGGCCTTCGGTCTTCACCATCGTGACGGCGGTCGGCAGCTTCGTGCTGCTGGCAATGGCTATGAGGCAGTTGCCGCTCGGCACCGCTTACGCGGTGTGGACCGGCATCGGCGCGGTCGGCGCGTTCATCTTCGGCATCGTGATGATGGGCGAGGCGCTGACGGTTGCGCGGATTGCGAGCGCGGCGCTGATTGTCGTCGGCCTGGTCGGCCTCAAGCTGTCGTCGGGACATTGAGTCCCTGCACATGCCGCCATTTTGCAAGCCACTCTGCGTTCTGCGAATTAACGTGGCTATAATGAGATTGAAACCAACCTGAAGTTGCCCGCGGCCTGCCCGGCGCGGCCGGCTTGGCGCGGGTCTGACGACTTCGGTGTGGCGGCTCCTTCGTGATTGGCCTGCCGAAGCGCCCGGCACGCACCGCGCGCCTGGAGGCGGCCATGCTTGAATCACTTTCGCTTGCTGCGGGGCTCTCATGGGGCAGCGGCCTGCGCCTCTATCTGACGGTCCTGCTGGCCGGCGTGTTCGAGCGCCTCGGCCTCGTTCATCTTCCCGATACCTTGTCCGCGCTGTCCTCGCCTTGGGTGATCGGCGTGGCGGGCGCGCTGACCGTCACTGAATTTCTTGCAGACAAGATTCCCGCGTTCGATTCCTTGTGGGACGCAATTCACACCTTTATCCGCATTCCGGCCGGCGCCATGCTCGCAGCCGGCGCACTCGGCCATGCCGATCCCGCGCTGCTGACGGTAGCCGCGCTCGCGGGCGGCACGCTCGCAGGCACCGCGCATCTCACGAAAGCGGGTACGCGCGCGCTGATTAATCTGTCGCCGGAACCGGTGTCGAATATCGTTACGTCAACCGCCGAAGACGGCCTCGTATTCGGCGGCATCCTGCTCGCGCTCTTCCTGCCGCTGCTGTTTCTCGTGCTGATCGTCGGCTTCCTGGTGCTGGCCGGCTGGGTGTTGCCGCGGCTCTGGCGCGGCGTGCAGGGCGGCTTTCGCGGCATGGCCACGCATATGGTGTCGCGCCTCGCGAGGAGCCGGCACGATTGAGCGATACCAGCGAAACCCGCGAGACCAGCGGTACCGACGAAGTCAGCGACAAGGTCACACATTCCACGGCACGCGTCGGCGTGTCCGCGACGCGCCGCTTTAGCGGCGGCGATCTGCTGCGCCAGGCGATTCGCATGACGGCGCGCGACTGGCGCGCGGGCGAACTCACCATGTTGCTGCTCGCGCTGGTGCTGGCCGTCGCGGCGCTATCGAGCGTCGGCTTTCTCGCCGACCGTTTGCATCAAGGGCTCGAGCGTGACGCACGCCGCATGATCGCCGCCGACTTCATCGTGCGCGCGGATCATCCGGTCGATCCGCAGTTCGCGCAGCAGGCGTCGGCGCTCGGGCTGAGCACGGCGACCACGGCAATCTTTCCGAGCATGATCAACTCGACCGGCGCGCAGCCGGTGTCGCGACTCGCCGCGATCAAGGCGGTGTCGCCGGGCTATCCGCTGCGCGGCGCGTTGCGGATTGCTTCAGCGCCCGCTGCGACGGATCATCCCGCGCAAACCATTCCCGCGCCTGGCACCGTCTGGGTCGATCAGCAACTGCTCGACGCGTTGAAGGTGCGCATAGGCGACACGGTGAAGGTCGGCAACCGCAGCTTCACCATCGGCGCGATGATCACGCGCGAACTCGACCGCGGCTTCTCGTTCGTCAACTTTTCGCCCCGATTGATGATGCGCGCGGACGAGGTTCAGTCCACCGGACTCATCACGTTCGGCAGCCGCGTGACGTACCGGCTTCTCGTCGCGGGAGCCGATGCGTCGGTCGCGCGCTTTGCAGAGTTCGCGCATGGCAAGGTGGACGGCGGCAAAATGCGCGGGGTCGCGCTCGAATCCTTGCAGGACGGCCAGCCGCAAGTGCGCCAGACACTCGACCGCGCAAGTCATTTCCTCACGCTCGTCTCGCTGCTGACCGCGCTGCTCGCGGCCGTGGCGATCGCGATGGCCGCGCATCGGTATATGCGCAGGCATCTCGACGGGTGCGCCGCAATGCGTTGTCTCGGCGTGAGTCAACGCACGCTGCGCGCACTGTTCACGCTCGAATTCGTCGGCGTGGGCGTGCTGGGCGGCGCGCTCGGCGTCGCGCTGGGGTATCTCGGCCATCTGGCGTTGCTGACGTGGCTTGGCAGTCTCATCGACGTCGCGTTGCCGTACCCCACGGCATGGCCGGCGCTCGAAGGCATCGCAGCCGGTCTGGTGCTGCTGCTCGGCTTTGCGCTGCCGCCGCTGTTGCCGCTTACGCGTGTGCCGCCTGTTCGCGTGCTGCGTCGCGAGTGGGGCGAAGAAGGGCGCACGGCGTGGGCCGCTTACGCGCTCGGCATCGTGCTCTTCGCGGGACTGTTGATCGTCGCGGCGGGCGAGTTGAAGCTCGGCGGAATCGTCGCGGGCGGTTTCGCGGGCGGGCTGCTGGTTTTCGCGTGCGTCGCCCGCGTTGCGCTGTGGGGCGCGGCGCGCGTGGTGCGCAGCGAGCGTGTGAATGCGGGCATCGGCTGGCGTTATGCGCTCGCCTCGCTGGAGCGGCGCAGCAGTGCGAGCGCGTTGCAGATCACCGCGCTCGGCATTGGCCTCATGTGCCTGCTGTTGATCGCGATGACGCGCAACGATCTCGTGGCCGGCTGGCGCAAATCGACGCCGCCCGATGCGCCGAACGAATTCATCATCGACATTCAGCCCGATCAGCGCGACGCGGTCACGCATTATCTGGACACGCATGGCGTGCCGGACACGGTGCTCTCGCCGATGGTGCGCGGCCGGCTCACCGCCATCAACGGCAAAGCGGTGAATCCCGATTCGTTCAAGGGCGACGACGCCAAACGCCTGGTGGACCGCGAATTCAATCTGTCGTACACGACGCAGTTGCCCGAGGACAATCGCCTTTCCGCAGGCACCTGGTACGGCGACACGAAGACGCCGCAGATTTCGATCGAAGAGGGCCTCGCGAAGCTGATCAACGTGAAGCCGGGGGACGTGCTGCGCTTCGACGTTACCGGCCTGCAGATCGACGCGCCGGTCACGAGCGTTCGCAAGCTCGACTGGGGCTCATTCAAGGTCAACTTTTTCGTATTGATGCCGCCGGCCGCGTTGCAGGACTTCCCGGCTACGTTCATTACCAGCTTCCATTTGCCGCCTGAAAAACGTTCGACAATCGACGGCCTGATCGCCGCATACCCGAATCTGACGGCCATCGACACCGGTCCGATTCTCGCGCAGGTGCAGCGCGTGTTGCAGCAGGTGATCGGCGCGGTGCAATTCCTGTTCGCCTTCACGCTCGCGGCGGGTGTGCTCGTGCTGTACGCGGCGCTCGCCGGCACGCGCGACGAGCGTATGCGAGAATCCGCGCTGTTGCGCGCGCTGGGCGCGTCCCACGGCCAGGTTCGCACGGTGCAGATTGCCGAGTTCGTCGCGGTCGGCGCGCTCGCCGGATTCATGGCGGCGCTCGGGGCGCAGGTGATCGGCTGGGTGCTCGCGACTCGCGTGTTCCAGTTCTATCTCGAGTTCAATCCATGGCTGCTGCCCGCCGGAATCGCGGCGGGCGTCGCGTGTGCGGCGGTCGGCGGCTGGCTGAGCTTGCGGCATGTGCTGTCGCGGCCCGCGTTGCAGTCTTTGCGGGACGCCTGAATTTTCCCTCGGTTTCTGTTGATGAGTTGTTATGAGTGAGCTTGATGACGAAGTGTCGGCGGCGCAGCCTACGGCCTTCGAACTGGTTGGCGGAGAAGCGCGTGTGCGTGAACTCGTCGACCGTTTTTACGACCTGATGGATCTCGAAGCAGAGTTCGCCGGCATTCGCGCGTTGCATCCCGAGTCGATGGATGGCTCGCGCGACAAGCTGTTCTGGTTCCTCTGCGGATGGCTGGGCGGGCCCGATCATTACATCAGCCGGTTCGGGCATCCGCGCCTGCGTGCGCGGCATTTGCCGTTCGCGATCGCGTCGAGCGAACGGGACCAGTGGCTTCGCTGCATGGCTTGGGCGATGGAAGACATAGGGCTTGCCGAGCCGCTGAGAGAACGGCTGCTCGGCTCGTTTTTCGAAACGGCTGACTGGATGCGCAACCGCAATGGCTGACCTCGACACCGACGGCGCGGCGCCGTTGCCGTTGCCGGTGGCGGATGCGCTTGCAGGCGAGGTGGCCGACCGCAGGTCGGCTGACTACGCCGCGCTCGATCCGCAGGCGCGCGCCGTGCTCGACTGCTGGTTCGGTGCGCCGGACTCGCCGGACTTCGGCGAGCCGCGCAAGCTCTGGTTCACCGCCGACGATTCATTCGATGCGAGCTTGCGCGAACGTTTCGGAACGCTGATCGATGTCGCCCGCGAGTCCCAACTCGACAGTTGGGCCGCAGCGCCGTTAGGAGCACTGTCGCTCGTTATCGTGCTGGATCAGTTTTCGCGCAATTGCCACCGCGACACGGCGACGGCATTCGCGGCCGACCGGAAAGCACTGGCTATTGCGCAGCAGATGGTTGCGAGTGGAGCGGACCGGCTGTTGCCGGGCGTGCATCATCGCGCGTTCGCTTATCTGCCGTTCGAACACGACGAATCGCTTGCAAGCCAGCATGAGTCGCTGCGTCTTTTCAAGGCCCTTGCCGCCGAGCCGGGCGGTGCGTCTTATTATTCGTTCGCGGTGAGGCACGCAGAGATCATCGAGCGCTTTGGACGCTTTCCGCATCGGAACGCGGTGCTCGGACGCGAGTCCACGGCCGATGAAATCGCCTTCCTGCGCGAGCCGGGCTCGTCGTTCCAATCGCGCGCGAAAAAGCCGTCCGCAGGTAGTTGAAGTGCGTTCTGGCCGCCTGACGCACCGTATTGCGGGCTAATGCGCGTACGGCGGGTCCTCTTGAATGGGCGCATTGCCCGGATTCTCTCTTAGGCGAACGCCGCTTTGTCAACGCACGATCTCGCGTTAGGGCGTCCCTACGTCCACAGCCGGGGTACGCACGAAGACGCGCAACAACTCGTCGGTATCGCCCGGACGCGCGCCCGACCAGAAGAGACGCCAGTCGCCAGCCGGTGTGGACGGGTTGTCCTGCCGGCCTCCGACAATCAGCCACGTACACCCGGTCGTGCGGGCGTCGACGGTCGGCTGATGCTCGATGCCCGCAAAATATTCGAGCATCGGCGCTTCGGACTCGCCTAATCCGATGCTCGCCATGCAATCGCCGTCATTCCATTCCACGTTCAACGCCTCGCCGAGGTTTTCGAACACCGAGCGGTAGCTCTTCGCGTAATCGAGCCAGGGCAGCAGCAGCGTGCTCACCAAGCCCCAGGCGACGACAGCGCCCGCGCACCAGCTGAGCGGGCCGCGCCACTTGCCCGTGTATTTGAAGGCGGGCAGCAGCCACAGCCAGCCGATAGTCATCAATAGCGCGGCGGCGATCAGCCCGGGCCGGACGGGTAAGACGAAGTCGAGCGGCAGCCATCGGCCGAGCCGGTGCAGCGATGCATGCGTGTTCACCGGGCTGCTCGCGATGGACCAGACAATCCAGGCGAGCGCCGCGGTGCTGCCGAACAACACGCGGCTCGTCATGTCCCACGCCGTATGGAAACGCTGCGGCAACCGCTCGGCGCCTTGCATCGCGAGCAACGCCAGCGGCGCAATGAACGGCAGAATGTACAGTTCGCGGATCGTCGCGGAGCTTTGCAGCACGGCGAAACCAGTGCCCGCGAAAATCGCCGGCAACGCGACGCGCGGGTCGCGCCAGCGCCGCCATGCGCCGCCCGCAAGCGCGGCCACTGCCAGCGGCACGACGGGAAAACCGACCGTCAGCACGGTGCGCAGCACGAATAGCCGGTTCTCACTTTCCGAGCCAAGTTCGGCCACCGAAAAACCAAAAAAGCGGCCGACGTTGTTATCCCACAGCCAGACCTTGAAGAGCGCTTCAGACCGTACATAGAAGCAGAGCGGCCAGATCAGTGCGAACGGCGCGCACACCAGCGCGGCCACGCCGAGCGCGCCGGCGAAGCTGCGGCTGCGGCAGGCCGGATAAAGCACGAGCACCGCGCAGACCGTCGCGCCGAACACGAGTGGCACGAACAGGCCTTTCGCGAGAAACGACAGGCCGACGCCCGCGCCGAACATCGCGGCGCCGCTTAGTATCGCGTGGCGACGCTGCGCGACGTCGTTGTTTCGTTCTCCGTCATAGCGAAGATGCGCGAGCACGAGTTCGAACAGCCCGCAGAATCCGATCGCCGCACCGGCCATCAGCGCGACGTCGGTCATCATGTCGTGCACGTGTTTGACGACGACGAGGGTGCCGCCAAACAACGCCAGCGTGCTGACCACGCGCAAGTCGCGCCAGTTCGTGGCATCCACGGCGCGGCGCGCGACACGGGCCGTGTAGTACACGGTCAGCCCGGCAAACAGCGCGCTCGCGAGACGCGCCGCGTCATGCAGGGGCATGTAGCGGCCGAACATCCATGCGAGGCCGGCGGCCACCCAGTCGTACACAGGCGGTTTTTCGACGAACGGCTGGCCCGCGTTGGTCGGCACTACGAGATCGCCGGTGTCGAGCATGTGCTGGACGATGCCGAATGTATAAGTCTCGTCCTGTTTCCAGGGATCGTGGCCCAAGGTGCCCGGCAAAAGCCACGCGCAGACGATCGCCATCGCCACGAGCCAAAGCAGCGGGCGCACGTTGCCGAGCGCACGCCAACGCTCGAGGTAAGGCGCGCGATCGGCGGCTTGCGAGCCGGCGGCCGGAGATGGTGCGACTGGCTTTTCTTGCATAAGACGATCTCTTATCGCGGCAAGCGGCAAGCGGCAACTCAGGCGCGCGTACCGATTCTTTATTCGGCGTCGCGGGCAGGGCGCGCGATCGGCCGCGATTGTAATCTCCTATTCTTACGAACGATTACACGCGTTGCGGCGCACAGACGCAGCAGTTGAACGTGCCGGGGCAATGCCTATGCGTGATGGGCTGCGAACGGGCACAGGAAGGAGACGCGACGTGACATCGGCCGCCGCGTAAATAGACGATGAAGAAGAAGGGCGCCTAGCGGCCGCCCGCGACGTCGATGAGAGCGCCAGTCACATACGACGCGGCATCGCTCAGTAGCCAGACGATGGTTTCTGCAACTTCGTCGGCGCGGCCGGGACGGCCGAGCGGGGTTGTCGAACCCAGTTGCGCGGCGCGATCCGGCTTGCCGCCGCTCGCGTGAATTTCAGTGTCGATGAGACCCGGCCGTACCGCGTTCACACGCACGCCTCGCGGGCCGAGTTCCTTCGCGAGCCCGAGCGTCATGGTGTCGACCGCGCCTTTGGCGCCTGCGTAGTCGACGTATTCGTTAGGCGAACCCAGCCGCGCCGCCGCCGACGACACATTGACGATCACGCCGCCCGCGCCGCCGCGATCCGTCGACATGCGCCGCGCGGCTTCGCGCGCACACAGATACGCGCCCAGCACATTGACGTTGAAGATACGCGTGAGGCGCGCCAGATCCATGTCGGCGAGTTGCATCGACGGTGCAACGATACCCGCGTTGTTGACGAGCGCATCGAGCCGGCCAAAGGTCTGCTCCGTTTGGTCGAACATCGCAATCACGTCGGCTTCGTTTGCGACGTCGCCGGCAACCGGCAATGCGCGCCCGCCGGCCCGCTCGACTTCGGCGACGGTCTCCTGCGCGGCGGCCAGATTCCGCGTGTAATTCACGCCGACGGACCAGCCGCGCGCGCCCAGCAAGCGCGCCGTCGCGCGGCCTATACCGCGGCTGCCGCCGGTGATCAGAACGGTTTGCGTCATCGCAACCTCAACGTGCAGGGAGAGTGGGCGCCAGGCAAACGCGGCGGCCTTTCAATCGCGGACGAAGTCAGACGGCGTCGCGGTTGATCGCCCACTTGTCGGCGGCGGGCGGTTGATAGCGCTGCAGCTTGCCGATCAATGCGCCGGGATCGGCGTCGATCTGCAGGATGTCGAGATACGCTTTGCGCATGAAGCCTTCGTCGACAGTGTGCTGCAATAGATTGATCAATGGATCGTAAAAGCCGTCGATATTGAGCAGTGCCACCGGTTTCTGGTGATAGCCGAGCTGCGCCCAGGTGTAGACCTCGAAGAGCTCCTCCAGCGTGCCCGCGCCGCCCGGCATCGCGACGAACGCGTCGGACAGATCGGCCATCATCTTCTTGCGATGATGCATGTCGGGCACCACGTGCAGTTCGGTCAGCCCGTTATGACCCACTTCCTTGTTGACGAGCAACTCGGGAATCACGCCGATCGCGCGGCCGCCTTCGGCCATGACCGTGTCGGCGATCACGCCCATCAGGCCAACCTTGCCGCCGCCGTACACCAGCGCCAGATCGGCTTCTACGAGCGTGCGGCCGAACGCGCGCGCCGCTTCTGCATACAACGGTTTGGCCCCGTTCGCGGAGCCGCAATACACACACACCGACTTCATGGAGAAACGTCCTATTCGTTGCGAGGCGCGGCGCCTTCTTTCGGCGGCAGATAGTCGTAGAACTCTCGCTTGGGCAGCTTGCCCGACACCAGGTCGTCGAAAATCTGCCGCGAGCGGCCGCGCAGATAAGGCGCCATCAACGACACGATCTGTACGCTCACCTGGTGGAGTTCCGCGCGAATCGCTTCCTGCTCGTTGTATTTGCGCGGGTTCATCACGAACTGATACGACAGCCAATACGTTGCGATCACGCCGATGTTGGTCGCGATCACTTGCAGTTCGTCCGGCGTGGCGACCATCTCGCCGTCAGCCACGAGTTGATCGCAGAACTGGCTGGCAAAACGCACCTTGTGACTGATGATCTGCTTGAAGTGCGTTTCGAGCGTGCGGTTGCGCGCGAGCAGATCGTTCAGATCGCGATACAGGAAACGGTAGCGCCATGTGAAATCGACCATGTATTGCAGATACGACCACATTTCGTCGATGGTCGCACGGTGGTCGTCGGGAAAACGCAGACGCTTTTCGATCTCCTGCTCGAACTGGCTGAAGATGCTGTTGATGATGTCGTCTTTGTTGCGGAAGTGGTAGTACAGGTTGCCTGGACTGATCTCCATTTCCTCGGCGATAGTCGTCGTCGTGACGTTCGGCTCGCCGATTTCGTTGAACAGTTTCAACGACAGTTCGAGTATCCGTTCGCGCGTGCGGCGGGGAGGTTTGGCTTCCATGTCGTCCGGCCCTGGTTACGCCGGGTCGGACGCGCGGCGGTGTGCCGCTGCTGCGTATTCCACCCGGACGCGGTTGCTATTTTGAGACTGCCTGACGATTATAAACCGAGCGTTCTAATATCAAACGGATACCGAGGGTTTTCATTTTTGCGGCGGACGCAGGTTATCTGAAAGCTGCGTTTTTTATCGCTTCGCTCGCGCCGCCTGGCGTCGTTGGGTTGTCCTTGCGTTGTCCTTGGGTTGTCCTTGCGTTGGCGTCAAAGCCACGCCTTCACCCAGTGCACGACGAGCGGGCCCACGATCAGCACCCAAGTCATCAGGCACATGCCGAGCGCGACCATTACCGCCGCGCTGCCCAGGTCTTTCGCGCGGCGCGAAAGTTCGTGCCGTTCTAGCGAAATGCGGTCAATCGCCGCTTCCACGCTCGAATTCAGCAATTCGACGATCAGCACCAACAGCACGGAGCCAAGCAGCAACACGCGCGATACCGGTTCGACCGGGACCAGCACGCCGCACGGAAGCAGAATCGCGGCAAGTGTCAGCTCCTGGCGAAACGCGCTCTCCTCGCGGATAGCGACACGAAAGCCCGCGAGCGAGTTTTTCATCGCGTGCCAGGCGCGGGTCAGGCCGCGGTTGCCCTTGTATGGATTGAAGGGCAGAGGCGCGAGCGGGTCGTCGGGACCGAGCGGTTCGTGCTGGGTGTCGCTGTTCGCGGATGTGCCATGGTGGGCACGCTCCGCGCTTTGGCCGTTCCGGCGATGCCCGTCGATTCGATCCGGCACGGTGGATTCGCTGACGTCGTCGAACGGCTCGACGCCCGCGGTGTCGTGCTCATTGGGGGCGTGAACGGCGCGCAGCGCGCCGTTCGCGGACGCGCGGCTTGCGGGAGAGTATCTGCTTCGCATGGGCAGCCAGGCGCGCCGCGTCACGCGGCCGCGCTCTCCTCGCGATACGACGCACGCGGCAACGGCTTCAGATGCGCGGCGAACTGCTCGGAGGCCGCCGCCCACGAAAAGCGCTCGGCCCACGCGCGCGCGTGCGCGCGGTCGATCTTGAGCGCTTCCAGACACGCGTCGCGCAGGTCTTCGTTCATCGCGCCGGCGCCGCCGTTGCCGAGCACGTCGATCGGGCCGGTAACCGGATAGGCGGCGACCGGCGTGCCGCAGGCGAGCGCCTCGAGCAGCACGAGCCCGAACGTGTCCGTTCGGCTCGGAAAGACGAACACGTCTGCTGCAGCGTAGACCCGGGCGAGTTCAGCCTGTGTCAGCACGCCCAGATAGTTGGCGGTCGGATAGCGCGATTTCAGCTCGGCCAGCGCGGGCCCTTCACCTGCAACCCATTTCGAGCCGGGCAAATCGAGCTTCAGGAATGCCTCGACGTTTTTCTCGACGGCCACGCGGCCCACGTACAGAAAGATCGGCCGCGCGGTATTCAGAACCTTCGAATCCATCGGGTGAAAAATGTCGAGATCGACGCCGCGCGTCCACAACACGACATTCGTAAAGCCGTATTTTTCGAGGTCGCTTTTGACGACCGGCGTCGGCGCCATCACGGCAAGCGACGGCTTATGAAACCAGTGCAGGAACTTGTAAGTCGCGGCGAGCGGAATGCCAAAACGCGCCTGCACATATTCGGGAAAGCGCGTGTGATACGCGGTCGTGAACGGTAGCTTGTGCTGGATCGCGTAAGCGCGCGCCGCCATGCCGAGCGGGCCTTCGGTCGCGATGTGCAGCGCGTCGGGCGCAAATTCGTCGATACGCTGGCGCAGCTTGCGGCGCGGCAGCAGCGACAGGCGAATCTCGGGATACGTCGGGCAGGGAATCGTCCGGAATTCGAGCGGCGTCAGCAAGTCGACGTTGTGGCCGAGCTCAGTCAGCTCGCGCGTGGTGTTCTTTAGCGTGCGCACGACGCCGTTGACCTGCGGTTCCCATGCGTCGGTGACGATCATGATCTTCATCGATTGGTTTTCCTCGATTCGAGCCAGCAGAGGTTAAGAGGGATTACGCCGTCGCCCGGGCCTTTTGCACGCCCGCTTCCGGGGCTCGCATCACGGTCCAGTAGATCACCTTGAGTTCGCCTTCGTACGTCTCGACGAGCGCCGACAGGCTTTCGACCCAGTCGCCGTCATTGCAGTACAGCACGCCGTCGATGTCGCGTATCTCGGCCTTGTGGATGTGCCCGCAAACCACGCCGTCACAGCCGCGGCGGCGCGCTTCGTCGGTCATCACGCGTTCGAACGACGAGATGAAGTTCACCGCGTTCTTGACCTGATGCTTCAGGTATTGGGAAAGCGACCAGTACGGAAAGCCGAGCCGGCTGCGGATCCGGTTGAACCAGCGGTTCAGGATCAGGATCATCGTGTAGAGCGTGTCGCCGAGGTAGGCGAGCCATTTCGCGTGCTGGATCACGCCGTCGAACAGATCGCCGTGCACGATCCACAGGCGCTTGCCGGCGAGTGTGGTGTGGAAGGCTTCGCCGCGCACGTGGATGTCGCCGAACGCGAGGTCGCAGAACTGGCGCGCCGCTTCGTCGTGATTGCCGGGCACATAGACCACCTGCGTGCCTTTACGCGCCTTGCGCAGCACTTTCTGCACGACGTCGTTGTGGGCCTGCGGCCAGTACCAGCCTTTTTTCAACTGCCAGCCGTCGATGATGTCGCCGACGAGATAGAGATACTCCGACTCGTTGTAGCGCAGGAAGTCGAGCAGATAAGGCGCCTGGCAGCCGCTCGATCCGAGGTGGATGTCCGACAGCCAGATCGTGCGGTAACGCTGTGGCTCTGCGTGCTCGTCGTCGTGCTGGGGCGCGTGTGTGTCGAGCGGCAGCGGTGCGACGGGAAGCGGCAAGCCGTGGCTATGGGTGGATTCGGGGCGGAACGCGACGGAGTCGACGCTCGGGCCAGTCTGGCGGAACAGGGAAGTCGCGGACGTTTTGGAGTCCATGGCTCACGCGTCGAGTTGCGGTGCCTGTATTGGGCCTACGGCGCGTGACTGTGCCGTGACAGTCATGAGAAGTTCTTATTACTGCGGCGGGCGGAGAAGGGCAAAGAAGGGCGAGCGGGGACTGCGGGAGAACGCGGGGAGTTGGGCCGAGCCGCTCAGCGCGCGACGTCAATGACGCGCGTTCCAGCAAGACGGTCATGCAGAAACTGACGGCTGGCGCCGAAGCGGCCGGTGGCCGCCCACAACACGAACCAGATAGCGGCGATCGTGAGGGTTTGCGGCAAGCGCAGGCCGAGCAGCGGATGCAATGCGAGCGGCGGCAGAAACCACAGCCAGGCGAGCACGTAGCGTGCAATCGCCCGCCACGCGGAGAGCGGCGCGCCGCTGGCCGCGACTACGCGCAGACGCCAGGTTTTCATCGGCAGGGTCTGGCCGCTGTGGGTCCAGAACCACACGAAATACAGACCGACGACAAGGCCGATCCACGCCGCCAGCAGATTGTGGTGCGTGAGTCCGTTGCGCTGCTGCGTGAGCGTGCTGAACAGATAGCCGGCGACGAAAACGACGCCGAACAGCAGCAGCGCTTCGTAAAGCAGCGCGGCGAGACGGCGACGCACGGTCGGCGGGGTGTCCGTTGAAGCGGGCGGCTTGGCCAGGGACGGACTCGCGTTGGAGTTCGAACTGGATCTGGAAGTCACGCGCGGTTCGGACACGGGCAGGAGCGGTTCACGAACCGTTGAAAATCGACGGCGCTTCCGCCGGGGAGACCGGCAGCGGCGTGGCCGGCACGAAGCTGCCGGCTGCCGGGATGCCCGGCAGCGAAGCCGGGCTTGGCAAAGACACGGCCGCCGCCGCGCTCGCCGAGGAGGTGCCGCTCGCGGCACGCTCGCGTGCATTGACAAGCCGGTCGAGCCCCTTGATCTCGCTGCGGCCCGACGGCGGCGCGCTGACCACGCTCGGACGCCGCTTGTGCTCGCTCGCGGCAAGCCGCTGCTTCAGTTCTTCCGGCAATTCCTGATAGGCCTTCCACGCGTTCTGGCGCGCTTCACGGGGCAATTGCTTGGAAACCTGGTAGTTTTCACGCGCGACGCGGCGCTGATCGGGCGTCATGCGCACCCATTCGGTCATCCGTTCATGCAGGCGTTTTTGCGCATCAGGTGACAACTTTGAGTAACGCGATGCGATCTTCAGCCATTTTCGTTTGCGTTCGTCGCTGAACGAATCCCACTGCGCCTCGAATGGCGCCAGCGCCACATGCTCCGCGGCGCTCAGCCGCGACCACGCCAGCGGGCTTTTGCTGCCGGGCAGGCCAGGCAATTCGACGCCGAGTGCGGGCGCGGGCGGGTGCGCCGCGCCGTTACCGGTCGCGGCGGGCGCGCCGGCGGAGGAAGGGCTCGGGTAAAAGCGCGGATACGTCGCGGCAAACGACACAAGAGCCGCAATCGCACATCCGAAAACAACGGCAAGACCGCGCTTGTAGCTCACCCGAACACTCTCCCGCTCAGTGGGCGCGCGAAAGATACGCGTTGAAACCGTGGTCGAGATAGGCATTGAGCGGCAGGTCGTCGCTTAACATGGCGGCATCGATATCGGCGAGCTCAGCCGTGCGCTGCTGGTCTTCCCAGTAGGCAATGCCGACGAGGCTCACGACGAGCGCAGCGAGCGGCCACGCGAGCGCGAAGCGGCGCAGCGGCGAACGGCGGCGTTGTGGCAGTTCGCCATGCGACATACCGCCCGGCATACCCGCTCCGGCGAGAGCGGGCGCGAACACCGGCGCGCTCACGGTTTCGGGCTTCTTGCGGGCGAGCGCGGCGCGGCGCGCCGCGGCGAGTCGATCGACGGTGGCGGGCGGAATGCTGGCGGCGTTTTCGTCGAGCGCGCGGCGCACCTGGCGCGCGAACTCGAGTTCTTTTGTTTCTTGGGAGCTCATAGCGTGATTCCTTTGGCCTTGAGCGCTTGCGCCAGCGTGTGGGTGGCCCGCGAACAGTGCGTCTTCACACTGCCTTCGGAGCAGCCCATTGCGGCGGCAGTCTCGGCGACATCCATATCTTCCCAATAACGCATGAGAAACGCCTCCCGTTGACGTGCCGGTAACTTTCGGATCTCGTCGTCGATCATCTGCAAGACCTGTTCGCGTTCGAGCTTCTGTTCGTTGCTCTCGGCGCCCGCCGAGCCCTGCTGGGCCTCGAACGTTTCCAGCGGATCGAATTCGTCGTCGTCGGCATTGCCTAGCGACGAGAAGAGACTGACCCACGTATTGCGTACTTTCGCACGACGGAAATGGTCGTGCATCGCATTCTGCAGAATACGCTGAAACAGCAGCGGAAGCTCGGCCGCCGGACGGTCGCCATATTTTTCGGCGAGCTTGATCATCGCGTCCTGCACGATATCCAGCGAGGCGTCGTCGTCCCGCACGGCGTAGACCGTCTGCTTGAATGCGCGCCTTTCGACGCCCGCCAGAAAATCGGCGAGTTCCTTGTCTGATGCCATCCGTTTGGGGGTCGGCGCAGCGAGCGTGCGCGTAATCGGTCGAAAAATGTCGTAAAACTCGCGGATGCTAACAAACTTTTGCGAAAGCAGGGGCGAAAGCTGGACCGGTCGACATCGTCATGACGTTGGTCGCCGGTCAGAAGAGCGCGCCGGGGACGGGGGTTCGGGCAATATTTGCTTGACCGCGCGGGCGTCTGCCGCTATCGTCGCTGGTTCGCAACATAAGTGACTTGTCTCATTGAGGTGTGGCCCAAGAAGCTCACCTGTCAACTGGACGCGCCGCTTGAACCCGAGCCACAAGCCCGGCAGAGAGCACCCGATCAATTTTTTGCCGAAAATTCGAAAGGTGAATTGAATGAATATGCCCAGCGCGGAATTCTCCACGTCGGATACCACTCCACAACACGAAGCTGACTCTATCGGCGCCACCGTGCTCATGAAGGCACTGGCCGACGAAGACGTCGAATTTGTTTGGGGCTATCCCGGCGGCTCGGTACTCTACATTTACGACGAGCTGTACAAGCAGGACAAGTTTCAGCACATCCTCGTGCGTCACGAGCAGGCCGCGGTTCACGCCGCCGACGCTTATTCGCGTTCCACCGGCAAGGTCGGTGTGTGCCTCGTGACCTCCGGCCCCGGCGTCACCAATGCGGTGACCGGTATCGCCACCGCCTACATGGATTCGATTCCGATGGTCGTGATCAGCGGCCAGGTGCCGACTGCCGCGATCGGCCAGGACGCGTTCCAGGAGTGCGATACGGTCGGCATCACGCGTCCCTGTGTGAAGCACAACTTTCTCGTGAAAGACGTGCGCGATCTCGCCGCGACCGTCAAGAAAGCGTTCTACATTGCCCGTACCGGCCGGCCCGGCCCGGTGCTGATCGACATTCCGAAAGACGTGTCGAAGGCGCCTTGCCAGTACGAGCCGATCAAGACGGTTTCGCTGCGCTCGTATAACCCCGTCACGAAGGGCCACTCCGGTCAGATCCGCAAGGCGGTTTCGCTGCTGCTGTCGGCGAAGCGTCCGTACATCTACACCGGCGGCGGCATCATCCTGGCCGATGCATCGCGCGAGCTGAACCAATTCGCGGATCTTCTCGGCTACCCCATCACGAATACGCTGATGGGTCTGGGCGGCTACCGCGCGAGCGACAAGAAATTTCTCGGCATGCTCGGCATGCATGGCACGTACGAAGCCAACATGGCGATGCAGCACTGCGACGTGCTGATCGCAATCGGCGCGCGCTTCGACGACCGCGTGATCGGCGACCCGGCGCACTTCGCGTCGCGTCCGCGCAAGATCATTCATATCGACATCGATCCGTCTTCCATTTCCAAGCGCGTCAAGGTCGACATTCCGATCGTCGGCGACGTGAAGGAAGTGTTGAAGGAACTGATCGAGCAGTTGCAAACGGCCGAGCATGGCCCGGACACCGCGGCGCTCGCCGACTGGTGGAAGGACATCGAAGCCTGGCGCGCGAAAGACTGCCTGAAGTTCGACCGCAAGAGCGACGTCATCAAGCCGCAGTACGTGGTGGAAAAGGCGTGGGAATTGACCGACGGCAATGCGTTCGTCTGCTCCGACGTCGGCCAGCATCAGATGTGGGCTGCGCAGTTCTATCGCTTCAACAAGCCGCGCCGCTGGATCAATTCGGGCGGCCTCGGCACGATGGGCTTCGGCCTGCCCGCGGCGATGGGCGTAAAGATGGCGCACCCTGACGACGACGTGCTGTGCATCACGGGCGAAGGCTCGATCCAGATGTGCATCCAGGAACTCTCGACCTGCAAGCAGTACGAGACGCCTGTGAAGATCATTTCGCTGAACAACCGCTATCTGGGCATGGTGCGCCAGTGGCAGCAGATCGAATACAGCAAGCGCTATTCGCATTCGTATATGGACGCCTTGCCGGATTTCGTGAAGCTCGCTGAAGCGTACGGCCACGTCGGCATGCGCATCGAGCGCACGGCCGACGTCGAGCCGGCGCTCAAGGAAGCGCTGCGCCTGAAAGATCGCACGGTGTTTCTCGACTTCCAGACCGATCCCACCGAAAACGTCTGGCCAATGGTACAGGCCGGCAAGGGCATCACCGAGATGCTCATGGGTTCGGAAGATCTATAACGACCGTTTCTGACGCCGGCTTCGTTACGCACGCCTTCACGAAGGGCGAGGGCGGACGAAGCGGCGCGAAGCCGCTCGCGTACATCGACAAACATCTGGAAGAAGCGAAACATGAGACACATTATTTCCGTCCTGCTGGAAAACGAACCGGGCGCGTTGTCACGCGTGGTGGGTCTCTTCTCGGCACGCGGCTACAACATCGAAACCTTGACGGTGGCTCCGACCGAAGACCGTTCGCTGTCGCGCATGACCATCGTCTCCATTGGCTCGGACGACGTGATCGAACAGATCACGAAGCATCTGAACCGCCTGATCGAGGTGGTGAAAGTGGTCGACCTTACCGAGGGCGCCCACATCGAGCGCGAGCTGATGCTGATCAAGGTGAGGGCGGTCGGCAAGGAACGTGAGGAGATGAAGCGGATGTCGGATATTTTCCGCGGCCGCATCATCGACGTCACCGAAAAGACCTACACGATCGAACTGACGGGCGCAGCCGACAAGCTCGACGCCTTCATCGAAGGGCTCGACGCCACAGCGATTCTCGAAACGGTCCGCACGGGCAGTTCGGGCATTGGGCGCGGCGAGCGCATTCTGAAGGTGTAACCCGCACCGCTTCGATCCGGCCGGGTGGCGTTCATCACCATCCGGCCTTGCAACACAACATTCGCAGTATCTGAATCTCTCTGAATCATCCGAATTTAGCCAAGGAACCGACATGAAAGTTTTCTACGACAAGGACGCCGATCTCTCCCTCATCAAGGGCAAGCAGGTCACCATCATCGGCTATGGCTCGCAAGGCCATGCGCACGCGCTGAACCTGAAGGAAAGCGGCGTGAACATCACGGTCGGTCTGCGCAAGGGCGGCGCATCGTGGAGCAAGGCTGAGAACGCCGGCCTGCAGGTCAAGGAAGTGGCGGAAGCCGTGAAGGGCGCGGATGTCGTCATGATGCTGCTGCCGGACGAGCAGATCGCCGAAGTCTATGCCAAGGAAGTGCACGGCAACGCCAAGCAAGGCGCGGCACTCGCATTCGCGCACGGCTTCAACGTTCACTACGGTCAGGTGATCCCGCGTGCGGATCTGGACGTGATCATGATCGCGCCCAAGGCGCCCGGCCACACGGTTCGCGGCACCTACACGCAAGGTGGCGGCGTGCCCCACCTGATCGCCGTTGCGCAAGACAAGTCGGGCGCGGCACGTGACATCGCTCTGTCGTACGCGGCAGCGAACGGCGGCGGCCGTGCGGGCATCATCGAAACGAACTTCCGCGAAGAAACCGAAACCGACCTGTTCGGCGAACAGGCCGTGCTGTGCGGCGGTACCGTCGACCTCATCAAGGCCGGTTTCGAAACGCTGGTTGAAGCCGGCTATGCGCCGGAAATGGCGTACTTCGAATGCCTGCACGAACTGAAGCTGATCGTCGACCTGATCTACGAAGGCGGCATCGCGAACATGAACTACTCGATCTCGAACAACGCCGAATACGGCGAGTACGTGACGGGTCCGCGCATCGTGACGGCTGAAACGAAGAAGGCGATGAAGGCCGTGCTGACCGACATTCAGACGGGCGAGTACGCGAAGAGCTTCATCATCGAGAACAAGGCAGGCGCACCGACGCTGCAATCGCGCCGCCGTCTGACGGCCGAGCACCAGATCGAGCAGGTCGGCTCGAAGCTTCGCGCCATGATGCCGTGGATCGCGAAGAACAAGCTGGTCGACCAGTCGAAGAACTAAGAAGTCCGTTTTATAGCCTTATACCGGCGCGGCGCACCGCCGCATGCGCCGGTAATGCAAAAAGCCGCCCGAGGGTGCTGAACCCCGGGCGGCTTTTGCTATCCTACGGTTTTACAAAAATACTGAAGCCACCCATGAATTACCCACATCCGATCATCGCGCGAGAAGGCTGGCCGTTCATCGCCATCGCGGCCGTCGTTGCATTACTGGTTCACGCCTTCGCGGGATTCGGCTTTGCGTGGCTGTTCTGGCTGATCCTGATCTTTATCGTGCAGTTCTTCCGCGATCCGGCGCGCCCGATTCCGACTCAGGCGAATGCCGTGCTATGCCCGGCCGACGGCCGCATCGTCGCAGTGGAAACCGCGCATGATCCGTACGCCAATCGCGAAGCGCTGAAAATCAGCGTCTTCATGAACGTGTTCAATGTCCATTCGCAGCGCTCGCCTGTCGACGGTGCGATCTCGAAGGTCGAATATTTCCCTGGCGCTTATCTGAATGCCGCAGTGGAGAAGGCTTCGCTCGAAAACGAACGCAATGCAATCGTGATCGAAATGGCCGGCGGGCAAACGGTTACGTCGGTGCAGATCGCCGGTCTGATCGCGCGGCGCATTCTTTGCTATGTACGTGCTGGCGAGCCGCTTTCGCGCGGCCAGCGCTATGGCTTTATCCGCTTCGGTTCGCGTGTCGATGTGTACCTGCCCGTGGGTAGCCGTCCGCGAGTGTCTATCGGCGAGAAGGTGTCGGCGTCGTCCACGATCCTCGCTGAACTGTAAAGCGGCACAAAGGAGATTGTCCGAATGGCCGCATTCAAACCGCGCCGACCGCGCACCAGTGGACCGTTACCGCGTCCGTTTCGCCGCAACAAGCCGCTCGTTACGGATTCACCAGTGGTGGAGAGTCGCCGCGCGCAGCGTCAGCAATTTCTGAGAAAGCGCGGCATCTATCTGCTGCCGAACGCGTTCACCACGGCGGCGCTCTTCTGCGGCTTCTTTGCAGTCGTCCAGGCAATGAACGTGCGTTTCGAAGTCGCGGCAATCGCGATTTTCGTGGCCATGGTGCTCGACGGCATGGACGGCCGCGTCGCCCGTATGACGCATACGCAAAGCGCATTCGGCGAGCAGTTCGACAGTCTGTCCGATATGGTGTCGTTCGGCGTTGCGCCGGCTCTCGTCATGTATGAGTGGATCCTCAAGGACCTGGGCCGGTGGGGCTGGCTTGCGGCATTCGTCTACTGTTCGGGCGCGGCGTTGCGGCTTGCACGCTTCAACACCAACATCGGCGTGGTCGACAAGCGTTTCTTCCAGGGCATGCCGAGCCCGGCAGCCGCAGCGCTCATCGCGGGCTTCGTGTGGCTTGCCACCGACAACCGCGTGCCGCTCAAGCTCGTCTGGCTGCCGTGGGTCGCTTTTGTGCTGACGATCTACGCGGGCGTGACGATGGTGTCCAACGCGCCGTTCTATAGCGGCAAGGCGCTCGATGTGCGGCATCGCGTGCCGTTCGGCGTCATTCTGCTGGTGGTGGTGGCGTTCGTGCTGGTGTCGTCCGACCCGCCTCTGATGCTGTTCGGCCTGTTCGTGTTGTACGGTCTGTCCGGCTATGTGTTCTGGGGCTATCAGGCGCTCCGCGGCAGGGCAAATCCTGCTCGTTCGGTCGCGCACGACAGATAGTCCGGTGTGCATGCACGCTATGCACGTCCAGTCTGAGAGCTTGCGAAGTATCGAAACGGCGACCTTTGGGTCGCCGTTTTCATTTCCGGACGCCGCTCTCAATCTCGCTCCAACGCGCGCTGCACGGAGGTTTGACGTCAATTGCACGGCGAAGGGAATGCCGCTATAGTCGTTGGATGACTGCGTCCGCGTTGGCTTTCCAGTCGCAGTAATGCGGCGGGGGCGGGGCGGCGCTACGAGCCACGATCGAGCCACCACGAATCATCAAGAGCCACCAAGAGCCACGATCGAGCCGCGCCGCGAACCTCGACAAGCCGGCGCATCGATTGCGCTGACCGTCGCACTGACCCGGCTGGTGCCCGTTGCGCTTCATCCATGGTCGAGCGTTGCTTGCGGCGCTCACGGCGGCGGCATCCACATTCCAATATCCGATTCCCACAATTGAACGACTCCGCAGGAGACTCGACATGTCCGACAAACTGATCATTTTCGACACTACGCTGCGTGACGGCGAACAATCGCCCGGCGCGTCGATGACGAAAGAAGAAAAAATCCGTATCGCGAAGCAACTCGAACGGATGAAGGTCGACGTGATCGAAGCAGGCTTTGCGGCAAGTTCGAATGGCGACTTCGACTCGATCCAGACAATCGCGGGTCTGATCAAAGAGAGCACGGTGTGCTCGCTCGCACGGGCGAACGACAAAGATATCCAGCGTGCAGCCGACGCGCTCAAGCCCGCTGAGCGTTTCCGCATTCACACGTTTATCGCCACGTCGCCGCTGCATATGGAAAAGAAGCTGCGCATGACGCCGGACCAGGTGTTCGAGCAGGCGAAGCTCGCGGTTCGTTTCGCGCGCAAATTCACCGACGACGTCGAGTTCTCGCCAGAAGACGGCAGCCGCTCGGACATGGACTTCCTGTGCCGCGTGCTGGAGGCGGTGATCGCAGAAGGCGCGACCACCATCAACATCGCGGACACCGTTGGTTACGGCGTGCCCGAACTCTACGGCAACCTCGTGAAGACGCTGCGCGAGCGCATTCCGAACTCGCACAAGGCGGTGTTTTCCGTGCATTGCCATAACGACCTCGGCATGGCCGTGGCGAATTCGCTGGCCGGCGTGCAGATTGGCGGCGCACGCCAGGTCGAGTGCACGATCAACGGTCTCGGCGAGCGTGCGGGCAATACGTCGCTGGAAGAAATCGTGATGGCTGTGAAGACTCGCAAAGACTATTTCGGCCTCGAACTCGGTCTCGATACGACGCAAATCGTCCCGGCTTCGAAGCTCGTATCGCAAATCACCGGTTTTGTCGTACAGCCGAATAAGGCGGTGGTGGGCGCCAACGCATTCGCGCACGCGTCGGGCATTCACCAGGATGGCGTGCTGAAGGCGCGCGACACTTACGAGATCATGCGCGCGGAAGACGTGGGCTGGAGCGCGAACAAGATCGTGCTCGGCAAGTTGTCGGGGCGCAATGCGTTCAAGCAACGTCTGCAGGAGTTGGGCATCGCGCTCGACAGCGAGGCCGAACTGAACACGGCGTTTGCCCGCTTCAAGGAACTAGCCGATCGCAAGGCGGAGATTTTCGACGAGGACATCATTGCGATCGTGACCGAAGAATCGGCTGAGGCGCAGCAAAAAGAGCACTACAAGTTCCTGTCGCTCTCGCAGCATTCCGAGACCGGCGAACAACCGCATGCAAAGATCGTATTCGCGATGGACGGCAAGGAGATCACCGGCGAGGCGCGCGGCAACGGTCCCGTGGATGCCACGCTCAACGCAATCGAAACGGAAGTCGGCAGCGGCTCGGAGTTGCTGCTTTACTCGGTGAACGCAATCACCACCGGCACTCAGGCGCAGGGCGAAGTGACCGTGCGGCTTTCGAAGAGCGGACGCATCGTGAACGGCGTGGGCACCGATCCGGATATCGTCGCGGCTTCCGCGAAGGCTTATATCTCTGCGCTCAACAAGCTCTATTCGAACGTCGACAAAGTGAATCCGCAGCGTTCCGAATAAGTTCGCGGCAGCGGCTCATGCGCTGCCGTCGCTAGAAAACGATGCCCCGCGCCTTAAGTGGCGCGGGGCATTTTTTTATTGCGGCATGCTGGTCTCGCTCGTTCGCCGCAGTCTCCCCACGTTACTCGGTCGCCGTACGTCGCATCGACCAGCCGCGCGCCGCGCGTGCCTGACCTCGCGCCTGATGCCGCACCTCGACTGCAATGCCGCGGCGCGGCGCATCGTCGACAAAGGTATCGAGCAGTTCACGCACATCGTGGTCGACGAAATCGGCGCGCGTCGCATCGACTATCAGTGTCGCGCCGTCGGGAATCTGCTGCAGGTAGTGCTTGAGCGGCACCTTGCCGAGAAACGACACGTCCTTGCGGAACGACAGAAGGTAATGATCGCCGTGTTGCGCAAGCACGATCGGACTGCGCAGATTCGCATACAGCGCAAGCATCACGCTGCACAGAATGCCGAGCACGATGCCGATCAGCAGATCGGTCGCGAGTACGCCGACGAGCGTGACGATGAACGGCGCGAAGGGCGCAAAACCCTGCTTCGCGACCGCGACGAACAGTGACGGCTTGGCGAGCTTGAGTCCCGTGAAGATCAGAATCGCTGCAAGACAGGCGAGCGGAATCAGGTTGATGACGCTCGTCAACGCAAACACGCTGACTAGCAGCAGCACGCCGTGAATGATCGCCGACAGACGGCTTTGTGCGCCTGCATGCACGTTGGCGGAACTGCGCACGATCACCGCCGTAATCGGCAGGCCGCCTATCGCGCCCGCAATCAGATTGCCGACGCCTTGGGCCTTCAGTTCACGATCGGGCGGCGCGGGGCGTCGTTCGGGATCGATCTGCTCGACCGCTTCGAGGCTCAGCAAGGTTTCGAGACTTGCGACGATCGCCAGCGTGATCGCGACGCGCCACACGTCCGGGTTCGCGAGTTGCGCGAAATGCGGCCCGAAGTCGGCCCACTCGAGTGCGACGCTCAACGCCGCGAACGATTCCAGCGACGGTAACGCAACGCGATGCTCGGCGGGCGGCGCGAGCGAAGGCGCGAGCACGTGCAGCAGCAACGTGGCGCCGATACCCAGCAAGACGACCGCGAGCGGCGCTGGGACGATGCGCACCAGCGCAAAGCGGCGCATCGGGCGAGTTTCCCAGCCGATCAGGATCGCCAGAGACAGCAGCGTGATCACGCAGGCCACGAGCGACACCGAGCCGAACGGCGCGACTATCGTGCCGGCAGCTTGCGCGGCGGCGGGCGCGTCGCTTGCCGCTTGTCCGGCGACCAGCCCGAGCGCAAGCGGAAACTGTTTGACGATCAGCAGGACGCCGATCGCAGCCAGCATGCCTTTGATGACCGGCGACGGCACATAGGCGGCGAAACGGCCCGCCTTGAGCATACCGAAGCCGAACTGGATCGCGCCGGACAGCAGCACGGCCGCGAGGAACGCCGAAAAGCTTCCGAGCTGCGCGATTCCGTCGACGACGATCACGACGAGACCCGCCGCCGGTCCGCTGACGCTCAGGCGCGAGCCGCTGAGAACCGCGACCACGAGGCCGCCGACGATGCCCGACACGAGTCCGGCAAACGGCTCGACGCCCGACGCATTGGCGATGCCAAGGCAGAGCGGCAGAGCCACGAGGAAAACGACAGTGCCCGCAAGCACGTCGCGCTGAAATGTCGAAAAGAAAGCTCGAAGGTTCATGGTGTCGGTGCTGGAATGAGTGATGCCTGATCGCAGGCGAAGGCTGAACCGGATAGGCCCTGAACGATGCCGCGTATCAGGCGGCGCTATGGGCGGCGGTCTCGCAGGTCATTGCGTCGTCGGCTTCGTAGCCGGACGCGAGCACCTTGATGCGCCCGTCTTCGAGCGCAAAGATCCAGCCGTGCACGAGCGGCGCAGTCTCGGCGTCGCGCACGATCGGATTGGCACGAAGCTGGCTGACCTGTTCGAGCACGTTGAGTTCGGCGAGGCGGTCGACGCGCTCGCGCTCGCTTGCGTGTGCGTCGAGCTCATCGCGATGAATTCTCGCGAGTGAACAGAGCGGCGCGATACGGCGATTTACGTGCGGCAGGCTCGGGTCGGGCGGCAACAACGAGGCACGCACGCCACCGCAACCATAATGGCCGCAGACGATCACATGACCGACCTTGAGCACGCGCACTGCATATTCGAGGACGCTCGCGGAGTTGTCGTCGTCGGGACGGAACAGGTTGGCGATATTGCGGTGTACGAACAGGTCGCCAGGCTCGCAGTGCGTGATGGTTTCGGCCGGCACACGGCTATCGGAGCAGCCGATCCACAGTACGTGAGGATTCTGTCCGCGGACCAGATCGCGGAAAAACTCGGGGTTGCGCTCGGCGGTTTCATGCGCCCATGCGACGTTGGCGACGAGAAGGCGTTTGGGACGATTCATCGATAGCGGCTCCATAAAGGGCGCATCGTCCGATGCAGCAATCACGGCTGTGCCGTGTGGTCGCGCTCGTTGTTCCGCAGTCGGACCTGCATCGGATCAATGCTTACAAAAGCCTTTCTATCAAAAAATTAATGGCCTGTGTGTGAAATAAAATTCGTTGCTATGCGAAATAAATAAAAAAAACCGCTCCAGGGAGCGGTTTTGGGAGATGCGTGAGTAGGACGCGCAGCAGGGCTAGAACAAGTTGCGGCGGTCGGGATCATGCAGCGGGTCCGGCGTTTTCTGCGTGAGACGCAGCACACCCTGATCGTCGAAATAGAAGCTGAACATCATGTACCAATAGTTGTCCTCGAGGTAACGATAGGTCCAGACTTCGCGCTTCATCAGCGGGAAGTAGGACGTCTCCACCGGGCGGCCAAAATTCACCAGCACGTCGCTTCTTGTCCACTTGCCGATTTCCGCGCGATAAAACTCGTTCGGCTGCAGTACCTGGCGGACGTTCAGGATCTTGCCGGAGGCGTCGACGTCCGCGGCGGTGGTCGTTTCGCCCATTGGCTGGGTTGGCCACATCAGCCGCTTGCCGCCGTTTGGCAAATCGTAGCTTTCGCGCGGCGGGCCGAGGCGCGCGACGATGGTCGATTCGTCCGCGCCCGCCTGGTATTGCTGCCAGGGCTGCGCGCAGCCGGCGAGGGCGAGCGCGCTCAGGCACACGAGCGCCGCGCGGCGCACGCGCCCGGCATGCGGCGCCACGATCAGGGCCGCCTGACGGCGATGGCGGTTCAACATGATTCCTCCGATGGCTTTCAATTAGCGTTCTTATCATCAAGACGGATTATTTTGACATGCGCCGCCGCAAAAGAATTGCGATGCGCGCGCGTTTGCCGGTCTGCACGATAACGGTTGCGGCGGCTTGCTTATTCCGTTGTCGGCACCCTATGATCCGCGCTTCGACGAATCAGACGGAACGGACGATGGCGAAGTGGCAATGGAAGACGGCCGTAGCATTGGCGGCACTCTCGGTAACGGTGGCGGCGGCCTGCGCGGCTGCGGCGCAGACGCCGCAACCGGCGCGGACACAGGAAGCGGCGCCGGGCCCGACCGGCGCGCCGATCCAGCTGGCGCTGATCGAAGGCATGTCAGGTCCGTTCGCGAACGCCGGCGCGGCAGTGGAGCGCAACTTGCGCTACGGCGTCGAGCAGGTGAATGCGCACGGCGGTGTGAAGCTTGCGGACGGCGCTCATCCGCTCGAGCTGGTCGTGCTGGACAGCAAGGGCGGCACCGAAGAGGCGCTGACGCAACTGCGGAGCGCAGCCGACCGTCACATCGGCTATATCCTGCAGGGCAACAGTTCGGCGGTCGCGGCGGCGCTCATCGGCGCGATTGAAAAGCAGAACAGCCGCGAGCCGGGCAACCGCGAGCTATTTCTCAACTATTCCGCCGACGACCCGGCGCTGACCAACGCCAATTGCAGTTTCTGGCACTTTCGCTTCGACGCGCATGCGGGTATGCGTATGGACGCGCTTGCCGACGTGATCCAGCGCGACCGGGCGGTGAAGAAGGTGTATCTGCTGAACCAGGATTACAGCTTTGGCCACGACGTGAGCCGTCTCGCGCGTTCGGCGCTGTCGGCGAAGCGCCCGGACATTGCCGTGGTCGGCGACGAGTTCCATCCGATTGGCCGTGTAAAGGATTTTTCACCGTACGTCGCAAAAATCCGTGCGAGCGGCGCGAACGCCGTCATTACCGGCAATTGGGGCAACGACCTGACACTGCTCGTCAAGGCGGCGCGTGAGCAGGGGCTCGACACGAAGTTCTACACGTTCTACGGCAACAGCCTCGGCGCGCCTGCCGCGCTGGGCGACGCGGGTGTCGGGCGGGTGATTGCCGTCGCCGACTGGCATCCGAATGCGGGCGGCGCGGCCTCCGACGCCTGGTACGAGGCGTTTCGCGCCCGCTTCCCGGCCCCGCAGGACGACTACCCGGTACTGCGCATGCCGCTGATGATCGAAACCCTCGCCGCGGCGATGAATCGCGCGAAAAGCGCCGATCCCGCGGCGGTCGCGCGGGCGCTCGAAGGCATCCGGTTCGACAACGGCTTCCACCCATCGTGGATGCGGGCGGACGATCATCAACTAATCCAGCCGCTCTACGTGATGGAAATGGACAAGGTCGGCACGCGCGGCGTGCGCTTCGACAACGAGGGCTCCGGCTTCGGTTTCCGCACGGTGCTGGCGTTGCCGGCTGAGCGCACCGTGCCGGCGAGCGTGTGCAAGATGAAGCGACCCTGACCGGTCGATGCCTGCGCGCGGCGTCCTCGTGGCCGCTGTCCGGCGCGGCAGGGCAGGGTTCGCGGCGGGATCGCACTGTGCTACAATACGCGTCCCGTTGCGGTACCGGCTGTCATGCAAGCTGTCTGGCAGCGCTAGTTCGCACGGGTAACCCACGGCACGGCCTTTCTTCCGTGACCGCCTGTCTAGTTCTCAAGGAAATCGACATGTCCGCAGTTGATACAAGCAAGAAGTCCGAAGTCGTTGCGCAATTCGCACGCGCAGCTAACGACACCGGCTCCCCCGAAGTTCAGGTCGCGCTGCTCACGACCCGCATCAACGAACTGACCGTTCACTTCAAGGCACACGCGAAAGATCACCACAGCCGCCGCGGTCTGCTGCGCATGGTGAGCCGCCGCCGTAAGCTGCTCGACTACCTGAAGGGTAAGGACGCGGATCGTTACCGCGCACTGATCGAGAAGCTGGGTCTGCGTAAGTAATCGGCCAGTCGTTCAGCAAGATGCCTGTGTCAGTTCCACTGATGCAGGCATTTTGTTTTTGCGCGGTGCGCTTCATGTGGGGCGCACAGCCTGTAGTCCGCCGCGGCGTGCCGGTTCATGCGGCGGGGCAGTAAGCAGTAAAAGCAGTAGAAAGGCAGCAAATACAGAAACATGGCCGGGCTTCAGGGCGGAGCTTTGTGTCATTCCAGCGATTCGCGCGCTTAGTCGACGTAGCAATGCAGACGGCGCAGAGCGTGGCTCTCTGGAATGGCATAACACTACTCTTCCCATGCGGCGCCGGTCCTGGCGTTGCCGCGCCGCTTCTGGTCCGCGCGGCATAACGATGAGGAAAAGCAATGACTATGTTCAGCAAGATCGTCAAAGAATTTAAGTGGGGACAACATAACGTTCGCCTCGAAACCGGCGAGATTGCTCGCCAGGCGAGCGGTGCGGTGATCGTCGACGTCGAAGACACCGTGGTTCTGGCGACCGTCGTGGGCGCCAAGACGGCCAAGCCGGGCCAGGACTTTTTCCCGCTGACCGTCGACTATCTCGAGAAGACCTACGCGGCCGGCAAGATCCCGGGCGGTTTCTTCCGCCGCGAAGGCCGTCCGTCTGAGGGCGAAACGCTGATCTCGCGCCTGATCGACCGCCCGTTGCGTCCGCTTTTCCCGGAAGGCTTCTACAACGAAGTCCAGGTCGTGATCCACGTCCTGTCGCTGAACCCGGAAATCCCCGCTGACATTCCCGCGCTGATCGGCGCGTCGGCGGCGCTCGCCGTCTCCGGTTTGCCGTTCAACGGCCCGGTCGGCGCTGCACGCGTGGCCTACATCAACAACGAATATGTGTTGAACCCGACGCGTCCGCAAATGAAGGAATCGGCGCTCGACCTGATCGTTGCCGGCACGGAACGCGCGGTGCTGATGGTGGAATCGGAAGCGCAGCAACTGAGCGAAGAAGTGATGCTCGGCGGCGTGGTGTTCGGCCATGAGCAGATGCAAATCGCAATCGACGCGATCCACGATCTGGTCCGCGAAGGCGGCAAGCCGGAATGGGATTGGCAACCGGCCGCGAAAAACGAGCCGCTGATCGCGCGCGTGACGGAACTGGCGCAAGCCGAACTGCTCGCCGCTTACCAGATCCGCGACAAGCAGGCACGTTCGACCAAGCTGAAAGAAATCTACTCAGCAGTTTCCGCGAAGCTGGAGCAAGACGCGTCGGCAAACGGCACCGTGGCGGCCGACAAGGCAACCGTCGGCAACGTGCTGTTCGACATCGAAGCGAAGATCGTCCGTACGCAGATCCTGAACGGCGAGCCGCGTATCGACGGCCGCGACACGCGCACCGTGCGCCCGATCGAAATCCGTACCGGCGTGCTGCCGCGTACGCACGGCTCGGCACTGTTCACGCGCGGCGAAACGCAGGCGCTGGTGGTGGCGACGCTCGGCACGAAGGGCGACGAGCAGAACATCGACGCGCTCGAAGGCGAGTACCGCGAACGTTTCATGCTTCACTACAACATGCCTCCGTTCGCGACCGGCGAAACGGGCCGCGTCGGTTCGCCGAAGCGCCGTGAAATCGGTCACGGCCGTCTCGCCAAGCGCGCGCTGGCCGCGTGTCTGCCGAGCGCCGACGAATTCGGTTACTCGATCCGCGTCGTGTCGGAAATCACGGAATCGAACGGCTCTTCGTCGATGGCTTCGGTGTGCGGCGGCTGCCTCGCGCTGATGGACGCCGGCGTGCCGATGAAGGCGCACGTCGCCGGCATCGCCATGGGCCTGATTCTCGAAGGCAACAAGTTTGCCGTGCTGACCGACATCCTCGGCGACGAAGATCACCTCGGCGACATGGACTTCAAGGTGGCGGGCACCGAACACGGCGTGACCGCACTGCAGATGGACATCAAGATCCAGGGCATCACGAAGGAAATCATGCAGGTCGCCCTCGCGCAAGCGAAGGAAGGCCGCATGCATATCCTGAGCAAGATGACTTCGGCGGTATCGGGCGCGAACACGCAATTGTCGGAGTTCGCACCGCGCATGATCACCATCAAGATCAATCCGGAAAAGATCCGCGACGTGATCGGCAAGGGCGGTTCGGTGATCCGCGCGCTGACGGAAGAAACCGGCACGACGATCGATATTTCCGACGACGGCGTCGTGACCATCGCGAGCACCAGTAGCGAAGGCATGGCCGAAGCAAAGAAGCGTATCGAGAACATCACGCTTGAAGTCGAAGTGGGTCAGGTGTACGAAGGAACCGTGCTCAAGTTGCTCGATTTCGGCGCGATCGTGAACATCCTGCCGGGCAAGGACGGTCTGCTGCACATCTCCGAAATCGCCAACGAGCGTATCAAGGACATCAACGACTACCTGAAGGATGGCCAGCAAGTGAAGGTCAAGGTCATCCAGACGGACGAAAAGGGTCGTGTGCGTCTGTCGGCAAAGGCGTTGCTGAACGACGGCGCGCCGAGCGCGCCGCAAGGCGAGCCGACGCCGCAGTAAAGCGGTAGCAGCACAACGGCCGGCAGCGCGTATGCGCGCCGGCCGTTTTTCATGATGGACGCAGGGTGGATTGCCTTGCAGACAGATCCCATTCGACAGGTGAATAACCGGGTCGAAGCGGCGGATTGATCGGCGGTTCACGCGGCTCGTGCCTGATTGCCGTGATCCGGCGACAATGCAGGGAACGCGGACGAACGCGGGTACGCAACGCAATCCAATCTTGGAGTTGACGCAGATGAAAGCGATCGAAATCACGGAATTCGGAGCGCCGGAAGTTCTCAAGCTCGCGGAGCGGCCCACGCCGCAGCCGAAAGCGGGCGAGGTGCTGATCAAGGTGGCGGCTTTTGGCATCAACCGTCCGGACGTGTTTCAACGCAAGGGCGCCTATGCGCCGCCTCCGGGCGCCTCCGACCTGCCGGGGCTCGAAGTGGCGGGTGAGATCGTCGGCGGCGACATCGACGCGAAGAACAACCCGTTCGGCCTGAAAATCGGCGATCGCGTATGTGCGTTGCTAGCGGGCGGCGGCTACGCCGAGTATGCGACCGCGCCGCTATTGCAATGCTTGCCGGTGCCCATCGGCCTGTCCGATGTCGAAGCAGCTTCGCTTCCGGAGACTTTTTTTACGGTCTGGAGCAATGTGTTCGATCGCGCGCAGCTCGGCAAGGGTGAGGGCAGCCCGAACGAAACGTTGCTGGTGCAGGGCGGCTCGAGCGGTATCGGCGTCACCGCGATCCAGATTGCCCATGCGCTGGGTTTTCGCGTGTTCGCAACCGCCGGCTCGGACGAAAAGTGTCGTGCGTGCGAGGCATTGGGCGCGGAGCGTGCCATCAACTACAAGACGGAAGACTTCGTCGAAGTCATCAAGTCGCTGACTAACGACCGCGGCGTGGACGTGGTCCTCGACATGGTGGCGGGCAGCTACGTGTCGCGCGAACTTACGGCACTCGCCGACGGCGGGCGCATTGTGCTGATCGCGCTGCTGGGCGGCGCGAAGGCGGAATTGAATTTGAACGAGGTGCTGCGCCGCCGGTTGACGGTGACCGGTTCGACGTTGCGTCCTCGGCCGGTCGAATTTAAGGCGAAAATTGCCGCACAACTCAAGGCGCAGGTGTGGCCGCATCTGGAAGACGGTCGGATCAAGCCGGTGGTGCATCGCGTGTTTCCTGCCGCGCAGGCTGCTGAAGCGCATGCGCTGATGGAAAGCAGCACGCACGTCGGCAAAATCGTGCTGACTTGGGGGCAGGACGCTTGATGCTGGCTTACGGGCGGGATTCGGTGCGCACAGGCTTGTTTGACCCGATCTCGCCCACGCAGTAAAATTGCGCGTTTTGCGCACGCTGCATGAATTCAAAAGGCGGGTTGCGAGGTACGCAAACGGTGCGCACAAAGAGTGCGCACCAAGCCCGCCCCCAAGGCACCGCAAGCAGACGACAAGGGGCAAGACGAGACGATGTCCACGCAACGAGCGAAACTGGTAGTTGGTAACTGGAAGATGCACGGGTGTCTCGCCGACAACGCGGGGCTGTTGCAGGCGGTGGCGAAGGGTGCCGCAGAACTCCCGGCCGACGTGCGCGTGGGTGTTTGCGTGCCGAGCCCGTACCTCGCGCAAGCGCAGTCGTTGCTGGAAGGCAGCCGGGTGGTGTGGGGCGTGCAGGACATTTCCGCTTTCACGCACGGTGCTTATACCGGTGAGGTGGCTGCGCAAATGGTGGCGGATTTCAGCGCCGCGTTTGCCATCGTCGGGCATTCGGAGCGCCGCGCCTATCATCGCGAAAGCGCCGAGCTGGTCGCCGTAAAGACACAGCGCGCGCTCGAGGCGGCATTGACACCGATCGTATGCGTCGGCGAAACGCTCGAGGAGCGCGAAGCCGGATCGACCGAGCAGGTAGTCGGCGCGCAGCTCGACGAGGTGCTGGCCAAGCTGTCGGCGGAGGAAGCGGCGCGTATCGTGGTTGCGTACGAGCCCGTTTGGGCGATCGGCACTGGCAAGAGCGCGACGTCCGAGCAGGCGCAGGCGGTGCACGCTTTCTTGCGCTCGCGTCTTGCGGCCAAGGACGCCAGTGTTGCAAATGTGACGCTGCTGTATGGCGGCAGTGTGAAGCCGGACAACGCGGAAGAGTTGTTCAGCCAGCAGGATATCGACGGTGGCCTGATCGGCGGCGCGTCGTTGAAGGACAAGGATTTTCTGGCGATCTGCAAGGCGGCGGCTGCAACGACAGCCGCGACTTAAGTGGATTGCCGTAGTCGAGGATGACCCATTCCGGGGTCTCGCAGCCTGCGAGACCCGGCTAATAAAGACTCAGGTGAGTGTAATGCTGTATTTGAAAACATTGATTATCGTCGTTCAGCTGTTGTCGGCGCTCGGGGTCATCGGCCTCGTGTTGCTGCAGCACGGCAAAGGCGCCGATATGGGCGCGGCTTTTGGTAGTGGAGCGTCGGGCAGCCTGTTCGGTGCCACCGGGTCCGCAAACTTTTTGTCGCGGACAACCGCAGTGCTCGCGGCGGTGTTTTTTGTAACTACGTTGACGCTGACCTATCTCGGTGCGTATCGCGCAAAGCCTTCTGCAGGCGTGCTCGGCGCAGCGGCTACGGCACCTGTTGTGGCTTCTGCCGCTTCCGCGCCGGCTGGTGGTTCGGGTGCGTTGGCGGCATCGGCTGCGTCCGTGCCTGCTACCGACGTGCCGAAATAAATTTTCGTAGAAAGTGGTTTTGTGCGTTGAACAAACTGTTTAGAGCAGTTACAATCTAAGTCTTGAAGCGATTCGCGGGTTTTATAAGTTGTTTTCCCGGATTGCATACAGTGCCGACGTGGTGAAATTGGTAGACACGCTATCTTGAGGGGGTAGTGGCGAAAGCTGTGCGAGTTCGAGTCTCGCCGTCGGCACCAAATGTTATCTAATGCCAGCCGCTTGCTTCGCTTCGGCTGGCATTTTCACTTCTGGCGCACGGATTGCGCTCAATCCGTGACATGTACGTCTCAGAAGTGATTTCGCGTCAGGGGTGCTATGCTCCTGACGGCACTCAGAACCAACCGATTGAGGATAGTCTTGAACCTCGCAGCCTATTTCCCCGTCTTGTTGTTCCTCGTTGTGGGCACCGGTTTAGGCGTAGCACTGGTCAGTATTGGCAAGATCCTCGGTCCCAACAAGCCCGACACCGAGAAGAACGCACCGTACGAGTGCGGCTTCGAAGCATTCGAAGATGCGCGCATGAAGTTCGATGTGCGCTATTACCTCGTCGCCATTCTCTTCATCATTTTCGACCTTGAAACCGCGTTCCTGTTCCCGTGGGGCGTCGCCCTGCGCGACATCGGCTGGCCCGGTTTCATGGCGATGATGATTTTCCTGCTCGAATTCCTGCTGGGCTTCGCCTATATCTGGAAGAAGGGCGGCCTCGACTGGGAATGATGGTTTAATCGCCGGTTTGCGTGGGTGGCCAAGGCTTGCCGCCCCGTCTGGAGTGGAAAGCAAATGAGTATCGAAGGGGTCTTGAAGGAAGGGTTTGTCACCACAACGGCTGACAAACTGATCAACTGGACGCGTACCGGCTCCCTGTGGCCGATGACGTTCGGTCTTGCATGCTGCGCGGTCGAGATGATGCATGCGGGCGCTGCCCGTTATGACCTCGACCGCTTTGGCGTGGTGTTTCGTCCGAGTCCGCGTCAGTCGGACGTGATGATCGTCGCCGGCACGCTTTGCAACAAAATGGCGCCGGCTCTGCGCAAGGTGTACGACCAGATGGCCGAGCCGCGTTGGGTGATTTCGATGGGCTCGTGCGCGAACGGCGGCGGCTATTACCACTACTCGTATTCGGTAGTGCGTGGCTGCGATCGCATCGTGCCCGTCGACGTCTACGTGCCGGGCTGCCCGCCAACAGCGGAAGCGCTGGTGTACGGCGTGATCCAGTTGCAGGCCAAGATTCGCCGCACTAACACAATCGCCCGTCAATAAGGCAACGCCTCCCCCACAATATGGCAAGCAAACTCGAGACCCTGAAAGCGAACCTCGAGGCGGCATTTGGCGGCCTCCTGCTGAGCACCACCGAGGCAATCGGTGAGTTGACGATCGTCGTGAAAGCAAGCGACTACCTCAACGTGGCAACGCGTCTGCGCGACGACCGCTCGCTCGGTTTCGAGCAGATGATGGACCTGTGCGGCGTCGACTATCAAACCTATGCCGACGGCGCTTACGACGGTCCGCGTTTCGCGGCCGTTCTGCAGTTGTTGTCGGTGCAGAACAACTGGCGCGTGCGGCTTCGTGTGTTCGCGCCCGACGACGAAATGCCCATCCTGCCATCGGTGGTCGACGTCTGGAACTCGGCGAACTGGTACGAGCGCGAGGCATTCGACCTGTACGGCATCGTCTTCGAAGGCCATCCGGATCTGCGCCGCATTCTGACCGACTACGGTTTCATTGGTCACCCATTCCGCAAAGATTTCCCTGTCTCCGGGTACGTCGAAATGCGTTACGACCCGGAAGAAAAGCGCGTCGTCTATCAGCCTGTGACGATCGAGCCGCGGGAAATCACGCCGCGCGTGATCCGCGAAGATCGCTATGGCGGTCTGAAACACTAAGAGAACGCCATGGCAGAGATCAAGAACTACACGCTCAATTTCGGTCCTCAGCACCCTGCAGCGCACGGCGTGCTGCGTCTCGTGCTGGAACTCGACGGCGAAGTCATCCAGCGTGCCGATCCGCACATCGGCCTGCTGCATCGCGCGACTGAAAAGCTCGCCGAAACGAAAACGTTCATTCAGTCGGTGCCGTACATGGACCGTCTCGACTACGTGTCGATGATGGTCAACGAGCACGGCTATGTAATGGCAATCGAAAAGCTGCTCGGCATCGACGTGCCGGTACGTGCCCAATACATCCGCGTGATGTTCGATGAGGTCACGCGCGTGTTGAACCACCTTATGTGGATCGGCGCGCACGCGCTCGACGTCGGCGCAATGGCAGTGTTTCTGTATGCGTTCCGCGAGCGTGAAGATCTGATGGACGTGTACGAAGCAGTGTCCGGCGCACGGATGCACGCGGCTTACTATCGTCCGGGCGGTGTCTATCGCGATCTGCCGGACGCCATGCCGCAGTACAAGGCGTCGAAGATTCGCAATGCGAAGGCATTGTCTAAGATGAACGAGAACCGTCAAGGTTCGTTGCTCGACTTCATCGACGATTTCTTCACGCGTTTTCCGAAGTGCGTCGACGAATACGAAACGCTGCTCACCGACAACCGGATCTGGAAACAGCGTCTGGTCGGCATTGGCGTGGTCAGCCCGGAGCGCGCCCTGCAAATGGGTATGTCCGGTGCAATGCTGCGCGGTTCCGGCATCGAATGGGATTTGCGCAAGAAGCAGCCGTACGAAGTCTATGAAAAGCTCGATTTCGACATTCCCGTCGGCGTGAACGGCGACTGTTACGACCGCTATCTGGTTCGCGTCGAAGAAATGCGCCAGTCCACGCGAATCGTGAAACAGTGCATTGAGTGGCTGCGCAAGAATCCGGGCCCTGTGATGATCGACAATCACAAGGTTGCTCCGCCGTCGCGCGTGGGCATGAAGTCGAACATGGAAGAACTGATTCACCACTTCAAGCTGTTTACGGAAGGCTTCCACGTACCGGAAGGCGAGGCTTACGCCGCCGTCGAACACCCGAAGGGCGAGTTCGGTATCTACCTGGTGTCGGACGGCGCGAACAAGCCTTATCGCCTGAAGATCCGCGCACCCGGCTACGCGCATCTGTCCGCGCTCGACGAAATGGCGCGCGGTCACATGATCGCCGACGCCGTAACGATCATCGGCACGCAGGATATCGTGTTCGGCGAAGTAGATCGCTAGGACGTAATCATCGGTGCGCGCCTTCAGGAAGTTCCGAAGGCGCGCGTCAAGCAAGGAACGCCGGGTCTGTCGCAGCACGAAGTGAGCGACAGGTTTTCGTTCGGTAGGAATTGAAAGAGTCGTGTCTGAAAATGATCTCAGCTGAAGGCCTGAAAGAAATCGATCGTGCGATCGCGAAGTATCCCGCCGATCAGAAACAGTCCGCCGTGATGTCGGCGTTGGCCACTGCTCAGGAAGAGCATGGCTGGCTGTCGCCCGAACTCATGCAGTTCGTTGCGGACTATCTCGGCATGCCGGCAGTCGCCGTGCAGGAGGTGGCAACCTTCTACACGATGTACGAGACGTCGCCGGTCGGCAAGCACAAGATCACGCTCTGCACGAACCTGCCGTGTCAACTCGGTCCGGACGGCGGCTCCGACAGCGCCGCTGAATATCTGAAGCAGAAGCTCGGCATCGACTTCGGCGAAACCACGGCTGACGGCAAATTTACCTTGAAAGAAGGTGAATGCATGGGGTCGTGCGGCGACGCGCCGGTGATGCTGGTGAACAACCATCGCATGTGCAGCTTCATGAGCCGCGAGAAGATCGACCAGCTGCTCGAGGAACTTTCGAAATGACGTCTTTACACGATCGTCACATCAAACCGCTGATTCTCGCTGGCCTGAACGGCGACAACTGGCATCTCGAAGACTATGTGGCGCGCGGCGGTTACGCCCAGCTGCGTCGCATTCTGGAAGAAAAGATTCCGCCCGAGCAGGTGATCGCCGACGTCAAGGCGTCGGGTCTGCGCGGCCGTGGCGGTGCGGGTTTCCCCACCGGCCTGAAGTGGAGCTTCATGCCGCGTCAGTTTCCGGGCCAGAAGTACCTGGTCTGCAATTCGGACGAAGGCGAGCCGGGTACGTTCAAAGACCGTGACATCCTGCGCTTCAATCCGCATTCGCTGATCGAAGGCATGGCTATCGGCGCGTACGCGATGGGCATCACGGTCGGCTACAACTATATCCACGGCGAAATCTGGGAAGTCTACAAACGCTTCGAAGAAGCGCTGGACGAAGCTCGCCGCGCCGGTTTCCTCGGCGAGAACATCATGGGTTCGGGCTTCTCGTTCGAACTGCATGCGCACCACGGTTACGGCGCCTACATCTGCGGCGAAGAAACCGCGCTGCTCGAGTCGCTGGAAGGTAAGAAAGGCCAACCGCGCTTCAAGCCGCCGTTCCCGGCGAGCTTTGGCGTGTACGGCAAGCCGACCACGATCAACAACACCGAGACGTTCGCGGCTGTGCCGTTCCTGCTCGCGATCGGGCCGCAGAATTATCTGGAAATCGGCAAGCCGAACAACGGCGGCACGAAGATCTTCTCGATCTCGGGCGACGTCGAGCGTCCGGGCAACTACGAGGTTCCGCTCGGCACGCCGTTCGCGACGCTCATGGAGCTCGCTGGTGGCATGCGCGGCGGCAGGAAGATCAAGGCTGTGATTCCTGGCGGTTCGTCGGCACCGGTGATCCCGGGCGACGTCATGATGCAGACCGACCTGGACTACGATTCCATCGCCAAGGCCGGCTCTATGCTCGGCTCGGGCGCGGTCATCGTGATGGACGAGACGCGCTGCATGGTGCGTTCGCTGCTGCGTTTGTCGTACTTCTACTACGAAGAGTCGTGTGGTCAATGCACGCCTTGCCGTGAGGGCACGGGCTGGCTGTACCGCGTCGTGCATCGTATCGAGCACGGCCTCGGCCGTCCGGAAGATCTGGATCTGCTGAACTCGGTTGCGGAAAACATCATGGGCCGCACGATTTGCGCGCTCGGCGATGCAGCGGCCATGCCGGTGCGCGGCATGCTCAAGCACTACTGGGACGAATTCGAATATCACGTCGCTCACAAGCATTGCCTCGTCGGCGGTCATGCGGGCGCCGCGGCGGCTGCGGAAACAGTGGCTGCCTGAGCGGGCGCTAAGCGACCCCGGTCAGCGACCGGACAAGCGGTCCATAAGAACGCTGCACAGGTACGTACCAGAACACGTCAACCACGGGATTTCATTGCCTGAACGGGCGATGAACGGGGCGAACGATTGAGCGGTAACAGGTTAAGGAAGATTGACCATCATGGTTGAACTTGAAATAGACGGCAAGAAAGTAGAAGTGCCTGAAGGCAGCATGGTGATCCAGGCTGCGCATAAGGTCGACACGTACATTCCTCACTTCTGCTATCACAAGAAGCTGTCGATTGCGGCCAACTGCCGGATGTGTCTCGTCGATGTCGAGAAAATGCCGAAGGCCGTGCCCGCATGCGCGACGCCGGTGTCGGCCGGCATGATCGTGCGCACCAAGTCGGACAAGGCGGTGAAGGGCCAGCAAGCCGTGATGGAATTCCTGCTGATCAACCACCCGCTGGATTGCCCGATCTGCGATCAGGGCGGCGAGTGCCAGTTGCAGGATCTCGCGGTGGGCTACGGCAAGTCGTCGTCGCGTTATAGCGAAGAAAAGCGTGTCGTGTTCCACAAGAACGTCGGCCCGCTGATCTCGATGGAAGAAATGTCGCGTTGCATTCACTGCACGCGCTGCGTGCGCTTCGGCCAGGAAGTGGCCGGCGTGATGGAACTCGGCATGTTGGGCCGCGGCGAACATTCGGAAATCACGTCGTTCGTCGGCAAGACGGTCGACTCCGAACTGTCGGGCAACATGATCGACCTGTGCCCGGTCGGCGCGCTGACCAGCAAGCCGTTCCGCTACAGCGCACGTACGTGGGAACTGTCGCGCCGCCGGTCGGTGAGCCCGCATGATTCGGTCGGCGCGAACCTCGTGGTGCAAGTGAAGAACAACCGCGTGATGCGTGTTCTGCCGTTCGAAAACGAAGCAATCAACGAATGCTGGATTTCGGACAAGGACCGCTTCTCGTACGAAGGCCTGAATAGCCCGGAGCGTCTGACGCAGCCTATGCTGAAGCAGGGCGGCAAGTGGGTCGAAACCGACTGGCAGACCGCGCTCGATTACGTGGTGAAGGGTCTGAAGGGCATCAAGGGCGACCACGGCGCGAACGCGCTGGCCGCGCTCGGCAGCGCCCACAGCACGGTCGAAGAACTGTTCCTGCTGAAGCAGCTCGCTCAAGCGGTCGGCACGCCTAACGTCGACTTCCGCCTGCGTCAGTCGGATTTCTCGGCTCCGGTCAACGGCACGCCGTGGCTCGGCACCGCGATTGCAGATCTGTCGAACATCGACTCGGCTCTGGTGATCGGCTCTGATCTGCGTCGCGATCATCCTCTGTTCGCCGCACGTCTGCGTCAGGCCGCAAAGGGCGGCGCGAAGCTCACGCTGGTCCAGGCAACGGGCGACGACGCGCTGATTCCGCAAGGTCAACGCCTGGCCGCAGCGCCGTCGGCGTGGCTCGATACGCTGGCTGGCATTGCATCGGCGGTCTCGCAAGCGAACGGTACAGCGCTGCCTGAAGCTTTCTCGAGCGCACAAGCTACGGACTCGGACAAGGAAGTCGCGAAATCGCTCGCAACCGGCGAACGCCGTCTCGTGCTGCTCGGCAACGGCGCGGTACGTCATCCGGATTTCGCGGTCATTCATGCTGCCGCCCAATGGATCGCGGACGCAACCGGCGCCACGCTCGGTTTCATGACGGAAGCGGCCAACACGGTCGGTGCGCATCTGGTGAACGCATTGCCGGGCGAGGGCGGTCTGAACGCTCGCGAAGTGTTCGAACAGCCGCGCAAGGGCTATCTGCTGCTGAACGTCGAACCGGAATTCGATACAGCGAATCCGGCTCAGGCTTTGGCGGCGCTCAAGCAAGCCGAAATGGTTGTCGTGATGTCGCCGTTCCAGACCGGCGCAGAATACGCCGACGTGCTGCTGCCGATCGCGCCGTTCACGGAAACGGCCGGCACGTTCGTCAACGCCGAAGGTACGGTGCAGTCGTTCAACGGCGTAGTACGTCCGCTCGGCGACACGCGCCCGGCATGGAAGGTGTTGCGCGTGTTGGGCAGCCTGCTGGGTGTGCCCGGTTTCGAGTACGACACGGCGGAAGAAGTTCGCCAGGCCGCTCTCGGCGACGGCGAACTGCAGTCGCGTCTGTCGAACAGAACCGGCGTGGCAGTTGCTCGTGGCAAGACGGCTAAGGCGGCGGAAGGCAAGTTCGAGCGAATCGCCGACGTGCCGATCTATCACGCCGACGCGCTCGTCCGTCGCGCGGAGTCGCTGCATCTGACCGCCGCGGCGCGTGCCGCGAACAACGTCGGCCTGCCGGCTGCGCTGTTCGACAAACTGGGTTTGAAAGAAGGCGACGCGGTTCGCGTGCGCCAGGGCGAGCAATCGGTGCAGTTGCCGGCCGTGCGCGACGCGAATCTTGCGGAGACGGTCGTCCGCGTATCGGCGGCTACGCCTGCCGGTGCGGCGCTGGGCAGCCTGTTCGGTGAACTGGTGGTGGAGAAGGCGTAAATGAGCTTGTTCGATACGATCAACTCGGGCGGCACCCAGCTTCTCGGTGTGGCATGGCCCACGGTGTGGGCACTGGTGCGCATCCTTGTGGTGGCCGTCGTGATCCTGCTGTGCGTGGCTTACCTGATTCTGTGGGAGCGCAAGCTGATCGGCTGGATGCACGTGCGTCTCGGCCCGAATCGCGTCGGCCCTGCGGGTCTCCTGCAGCCTATCGCCGACGTGCTGAAGCTGTTGCTGAAAGAAGTGATTCAGCCTGCTCAGGCAAGCCGCTGGATTTACCTGATCGCGCCGATCATGGTGGTGGTGCCGGCCTTCGCGGTCTGGGCGGTCATTCCGTTCCAGGCGGGCGCGGTGCTCGGCGACATCAACGCCGGTCTGCTGTATGCGATCGCGATTTCGTCGATCGGCGTGTACGGCGTGATTCTGGCCGGCTGGGCGTCGAATTCGAAGTACGCGTTCCTCGGCGCGATGCGTGCCGCGGCGCAGATGGTGTCTTACGAAATTTCAATGGGCTTCGCGTTGGTCGTCGTCCTGATGACGGCGGGCACGCTGAACCTGTCGGGCATCGTCAATTCGCAGGAGCAGGGCTTCTTTGCATCGCACGGCCTGAACTTCCTGTCGTGGAACTGGCTGCCGCTGCTGCCCATGTTCGTGGTGTACTTCATCTCGGGCATCGCCGAAACGAACCGTCACCCGTTCGACGTGGTGGAAGGGGAGTCGGAAATCGTTGCGGGCCACATGATCGATTACTCGGGGATGGCGTTTGCGCTGTTCTTCCTCGCCGAGTACATCAACATGATCGTGATCTCGGCCTTGGCGTCGACACTGTTCCTCGGGGGCTGGAGCGCACCGTTCGGGTTCCTGTCGTTTATCCCCGGCATCTTCTGGCTCGTCCTCAAGGTCTTCCTGTTGTTGTCGGTGTTCATCTGGGCGCGTGCCACATTCCCGCGTTACCGCTATGACCAGATCATGCGTCTCGGCTGGAAGATTTTCATTCCGGTTTGCGTGGTATGGCTGGTGGTGGTCGGCTTCTGGATTATGTCGCCGTGGAATATCTGGAAATAAAGGGCGGATGAACTCATGACCGCAATCCAAAATTTTTTCAAGACCTTCTTTCTGACGGAGCTCCTCAAGGGCCTCGCGCTGACCGGACGTTATACGTTCCAGCGCAAGGTCACGGTGCAGTTCCCGGAAGAGAAGACGCCGATGTCGCCGCGTTTTCGTGGCCTGCACGCGTTGCGCCGTTATGAGAATGGCGAAGAGCGCTGCATCGCATGCAAGCTGTGTGAAGCGGTGTGTCCCGCGCTCGCCATCACGATCGAGTCGGAAACGCGCGAGGACAACACGCGCCGCACGACGCGTTACGACATCGACCTGACTAAGTGCATCTTCTGCGGTTTTTGTGAAGAGAGCTGTCCGGTTGACTCGATCGTCGAGACGCACATTCTCGAATATCACGGCGAGAAGCGCGGCGATCTGTACTTCACGAAGGAAATGCTGCTGGCCGTGGGCGATCGCTACGAAGCGGAGATCGCCGTGAACAAGGCTGCCGACGCACCGTATCGTTAAACGTTCGAGTTGTCGAAGCGGTAGATGCGGCAGTCGCGCATCGATATCAGTAAATGCAGCAGTAACACGGCCTGTTGTCGGGCCGAGCGCCGCGGCCTGAGTGCCGTGGCACGGCGCACCTGTGCGGCTGTTCTGGCGGTTTTTGCGCTGTTGCCAGACACACGTGCCAAAGAAAATGCCTGACGATGGCCTAACGATGAACCGGTAATCATGGAATTCACGACCGTACTGTTCTACATCTTCGCGCTGCTCCTGGTGGTTTCAGGGCTGAAGGTGATCACCTCGCGCAACCCGGTGTCGTCCGCACTGTTTCTCGTGCTGGCGTTCTTCAACGCAGCCGCGATCTGGATGCTTCTGCAAGCCGAGTTCCTCGCAATCCTGCTGGTGCTGGTCTATGTGGGCGCCGTGATGGTGCTGTTCCTGTTCGTCGTGATGATGCTCGACATCAACATCGACGTGCTGCGCAAGGACTTCAAACGCTTCGTGCCAATGGCCACCGTGGTGGGCGCGATCATCGTGCTCGAAACCGCGCTGATCTTGTGGCACGGCTACGGCGCGACCAGCACCGTGGTGCGTGACACGACCGCTGCCGCGAACGGCATGGGCGACTGGTCGAACACCCGCCTGATCGGCAAGGTGATCTACACCGACTACATCTTTGCGTTCGAAGTCGCCGGCCTCGTGCTGCTGGTGGCGATCATTGCGGCAATTGCGCTGACCACGAGCCACAAGAAAGACAGCAAACGCCAGAACGTCAGCCAGCAGGTGAAGGTGCGTGCCCAGGACCGTGTGCGCGTCGTCAAGATGCCGTCGGAAAAGAGCGCGGCAACCGTCGCGGCGGAAGAAGCCGCAGCAGCGGCGGCAGCTGCCGAATCGGCATCTGCCAAGAACAGCTGAGCGGACAGGAGATAGAAACCATGTTGACCCTTGCTCATTACCTTGTGCTCGGCGCGATTCTCTTTGCGATAAGCGTCGTTGGCATTTTCCTGAACCGTCGCAACGTCATCATCATCCTGATGGCGATCGAACTGATGCTGCTCGCGGTGAACACCAACTTCGTCGCCTTCTCGCACTACCTCGGCGACGTGCATGGCCAGATTTTCGTCTTCTTTGTGCTGACGGTTGCGGCAGCGGAAGCGGCGATCGGCCTCGCAATTCTGGTGACCCTGTTCCGTAGCCTCGACACGATCAATGTCGAAGATCTCGATCAGCTCAAAGGTTAATTTCAGGAAAAGCGGTTATGTCCACGATACTCAATGAAAACCTGCTGCTGGCGATTCCGCTGGCACCGCTGGCCGGTTCCCTGATTGCTGGGCTGTTCGGCAAGGCGGTAGGGCGCGCGGGTGCGCACTCGGTCACCATTCTCGGCGTTGCGATTTCGTTCGTGCTGTCGATGATGGTGTTCTTCCAGGTTCTGGACGGCGCGAGCTTCAACGCGACCGTCTACGAATGGATGACGATCGGCAAGACGAAGTTCGAAGTCGGCTTCCTCGTCGATTCGCTGACGGCAATGATGATGTGCGTCGTGACCTTCGTGTCGCTGATGGTGCACATCTACACGATCGGCTACATGGCCGACGACGACGGTTATCAGCGCTTCTTCTCGTACATCTCGCTCTTCACGTTCTCGATGCTGATGCTCGTAATGAGCAACAATTTCCTGCAGCTGTTCTTCGGCTGGGAAGCAGTGGGTCTCGTGTCGTACCTGCTGATCGGCTTCTACTTCACGCGTCAGTCCGCGGTGTACGCGAACATGAAGGCGTTTATCGTGAACCGCATCGGCGACTTTGGCTTTCTGCTGGGTATCGGCCTGCTGTTCGCGTTCGCCGGTTCGATGAACTACGGCGACGTGTTTGCAAAGCGCACCGAACTCGCGGCATTGAGCTTTCCGGGTACCGATTGGGGCCTGCTGACGGTGGCGTGCATCTGTCTCTTCATCGGCGCAATGGGTAAGTCGGCGCAGTTTCCGCTGCACGTGTGGCTGCCCGATTCGATGGAAGGCCCGACGCCGATCTCCGCGCTGATTCACGCGGCAACCATGGTGACGGCCGGTATCTTCATGGTCACGCGCATGTCGCCGCTGTTCGAACTGTCGGATTCGGCGCTGTCGTTTGTGATGGTGATCGGTGCGATTACCGCGCTGTTCATGGGCTTCCTCGGGATTGTCCAGAACGACATCAAGCGTGTGGTGGCGTATTCCACGCTGTCGCAGCTCGGCTACATGACGGTCGCGCTTGGCGCGTCGGCTTACCCGGTAGCCGTGTTCCACCTGATGACGCACGCGTTCTTCAAGGCACTGCTGTTCCTTGGCGCTGGTTCGGTGATCATCGGTATGCACCACGATCAGGACATGCGCAACATGGGCGGCCTGCGCAAGTACATGCCCATTACGTGGATCACGTCGCTCGTCGGTTCGCTCGCGCTGATCGGCACGCCGTTCTTCTCAGGCTTCTACTCGAAAGACTCGATCATCGACGCGGTGAAGCTGTCGCATCTGCCGGGTTCGGGCTTTGCATACTTCGCCGTGGTGGCCAGCGTTTTCGTTACCGCGCTGTATTCGTTCCGTATGTACTTCATGGTGTTCCACGGCAAGGAGCGCTTCCGCGATCCGAAGCATCCGGAATCGCCGATGGGCGCGGAAGCCGCGGCACACGGTCATGGCAATGGTCACGACGACCACGGTCACGGTCATGGTCACGACGACCACGGTCACGCTCACGAGCCGCATGAAACGCCTTGGGTGGTGTGGCTGCCGCTCGTGCTGCTGGCGATTCCTTCTGTCGTGATCGGTGCAATCGCAATCGGTCCGATGCTTTTCGGCGACTTCTTCCAGCACGGTGTGGCGTTCGACAAGGTGATTTTCATCGGCGAAAACCATCCTGCATTGCATGAAATGGCGGAAGAGTTCCACGGCTGGGCGGCAATGGGGCTGCATTCGGTGGCGGGTCTGCCGGTCTGGCTGGCGCTCGCGGGTGTGGTCGTCGCGTGGTTCCTGTATCTCGTTCGTCCCGAATTGCCGGCTACCATCAAGCGCGCATTCGGACCGATCTACACGCTGCTCGACAACAAGTACTACATGGACAAGATCAACGAAGTCGTGTTCGCGCGGGGCGCCGTGGCAATTGGCCGTGGTCTCTGGAAGGAAGGCGACGTCGTCGTGATCGACGGTATCGTCAATGGCAGCGCACGCTTCATCGGCTGGTTCGCCGGCGTGATCCGCTTCCTCCAATCCGGCTACATCTATCACTACGCGTTCGCCATGATTATCGGCATGTTGGGGCTCCTGACCCTGTTTGTAACGCTCGGCGGCAAATAAGGCGAGGGACACTAATGCACGCTTATCCGATTCTTAGTATCGCCATCTGGTTGCCGATCCTTTTTGGCCTGCTGGTTCTGGCCATCGGTTCTGACCGGAACCCGGGCCCCACGCGCTGGGTCGCGCTGATCGGCTCGGTCGCCAGCTTCATCGTGACGATCCCGCTGATCACCGGTTTTGATTCGAGCAGCGCGGATCTGCAGTTCGTCGAAAAGGCGAACTGGATCGAACGATTCAACATTACTTATCACCTGGGTGTCGACGGCATCTCGATGTGGTTTGTCGTGTTGACCGCATTGATTACCGTGATCGTCGTGATCGCCGCGTGGGAAGTGATCACGAAGAACGTGGGCCAGTACCTCGCGTCGTTCCTGATTCTGTCGGGCATCATGGTCGGCGTGTTCAGCGCGGCCGACGGCATGCTGTTCTACGTGTTCTTCGAAGCGACGCTGATCCCGATGTACATCATCATCGGCGTGTGGGGCGGGGCGAACCGCGTGTACGCGGCGTTCAAGTTCTTCCTGTACACGTTGATGGGTTCGCTGCTGATGCTGGTCGCGCTGCTCTATCTGTACGTTCAAACCGGCACGTTCGACCTGGCGACCTGGCAGCATGCACAGATCGCGATGACACCCCAGGTGTTGCTATTCATAGCGTTCTTCATGGCGTTCGCCGTGAAGGTGCCGATGTGGCCGGTTCACACGTGGTTGCCTGACGCCCACGTGGAAGCGCCGACCGGCGGCTCGGTGGTGCTGGCGGCGATCATGCTGAAGCTCGGCGCCTACGGTTTCCTGCGCTTCTCGATGCCGATCGCGCCGGACGCCAGCCACTTCCTCGCGCCGGTTGTGATTACGCTGTCGCTGATCGCGGTGATCTACATTGGTCTGGTCGCGATGGTGCAGGCCGACATGAAGAAGCTGGTCGCGTATTCGTCGATTGCACACATGGGCTTCGTCACGCTCGGCTTTTTCATCTTCAATCAGCTCGGCGTTGAAGGCGCGATCGTCCAGATGATCTCGCACGGCTTCGTGTCGGGCGCAATGTTCCTGAGCATCGGCGTGCTGTATGACCGCATGCACTCGCGTCAGATCGCGGATTACGGCGGCGTCGTCAATGTCATGCCGAAGTTTGCGGCCTTCGTGATGCTGTTCTCAATGGCAAATTGCGGCTTGCCGGGCACCTCCGGTTTTGTCGGCGAATTCATGGTGATTCTGGCTGCCGTCCAGTACAACTTCTGGATTGCGGGCGGCGCGGCTGTCACCCTGATTCTCGGCGCGGCGTACACGTTGTGGATGTACAAGCGCGTGTACTTCGGCGCGGTCGCCAACGACCACGTGAAGAGCCTTGTCGACATCAGCCGCCGCGAGTTTTTCATGCTGGCAGTGCTTGCCGCACTGACACTGTTCATGGGCCTGTATCCGAAGCCCTTTACCGATGTGATGCACGTATCCGTGGAAAACCTCCTCTCCCACGTTGCGCAGTCCAAGCTGCCGTTGTCTCAGTAACGCAGAGCGGAGGAATTAAAGACCATGCAAAACGCCCCTATGACTGCCCTGTTGCCCGACGCGCTGGTGATGCTCGCCGTTGTCGTCGCGTGGCTCAACGACACGTTCGTCGGCCAGGCCGGTCGCCGTACCACGTACCTGATCGCGGTCCTGTCGACGCTCGTCGCCGGCATCTGGTTCGCGGTCAATGCGTTCGACCCGTCGGTGCACTACTTCTTTAGCCGTATGTATGTGGTCGACTCGTTCGCGAGTCTGATGAAAGCGGTGGTGACGCTTGGCTACACGGTCTCGATCGTGTACTCGCGCCGCTACCTCGAAGATCGCAGCCTGTTCCGCGGCGAGTTCTTCCTGCTGGGCATGTTCTCGTTGCTCGGACAGCTCGTCATGATCTCGGGCAACAATTTCCTGACGCTGTATCTCGGTCTGGAACTGATGTCCCTGTCGCTGTATGGCGTGATCGCGCTGCGTCGCGAAGCCGCGCCGTCGAACGAAGCTGCGATGAAGTACTACGTGCTCGGCGCGCTGGCTTCCGGCTTCCTGCTTTACGGCATTTCGATGCTGTACGGCGCGACCGGCTCGCTCGACCTGAACGAGGTTTTCAAGGCAATCGGCCAGAGCCATTACGACCCGAGCGTGCTGCTGTTCGGCGTTATCTTCATCGTGGCAGGTGTTGCGTTCAAGATGGGTGCGGTGCCGTTCCACATGTGGGTGCCTGACGTGTACCAAGGCGCGCCGACGGCCATGACGCTGCTGGTTGGCGGTGGTCCGAAAGTCGCGGCTTTTGCCTGGGGTCTGCGCTTCCTCGTCATGGGACTCTTGCCGCTCGCCGTCGAATGGCAGCAAATGCTGGTGATCCTGGCGGCGCTTTCGCTGATCGTTGGCAATATCACCGGTATCGTGCAGCGCAACGTCAAGCGTATGCTCGCGTACTCGGCGATCTCGAACATGGGCTTCGTGCTGCTCGGTCTGCTGGCCGGCGTGGTCGACCACAAGACCACGGGCGCGGCCAGCGCGTACGGCTCGGCGATGTACTACAGCATCGTCTATCTGATCACGACAATGGGGACGTTCGGCGTCATCATGCTGCTCGCACGCCGCGAATTCGAAGCCGACACGCTGGAAGACTTCAAGGGTCTGAATCAGCGCAGCCCGGTGTTCGCGTTCGTCATGATGGTCATGATGTTCTCGCTCGCCGGCATTCCGCCCGCAGTCGGTTTCTACGCGAAGCTGGCAGTGCTGCAGGCCACCATGAACGCCGGCCTGACCTGGCTGACGGTGCTGGCCGTGATCACGTCGCTGTTCGGCGCGTTCTACTACCTGCGTATCGTCAAGCTGATGTATTTCGACGAGCCGCAAGACAAGTCGGCGATCGTGGCAGACACGGGTACGCGCGCGTTGCTCGCGCTCAATGGCGTTGCCGTGCTGGTGCTCGGTATCGTGCCCGACCCGCTGTTGAAGGCTTGCCTGCAGGCTATTCAGCACACCCTGTCGTTCTGATGTCCGCAGCGGGCTGGTTTATCGTGCTGTTGGCACTGGTCGGTGCCAACCTGCCGTTCCTGAATCAGCGACTCTTCGCCGCAGTGCCGCTCAAGGCGGCGAAGAAAAGCGCATGGATCCGGATTGCCGAACTGATCGTGCTGTACATTGTGGTCGGCGCGTTGGGTTTTCTGCTTGAAGCGCGTGCGGGCAATCGCTTCGATCAGGGCTGGCAGTTCTACGCGATCACATTCGCACTATTCGTTGTGTTCGCGTTCCCCGGCTTCACCTTCCAGTATCTCGTCAAACGCCGCTGACGGCGTCCCGCCGTCGCGCACCACGCTGTTCCGAGGTCCGCATATGGCTGAACTTCCCGATCACGACGCCGCGCTCACCGAGACGTGTGTCGAGAGCAAAACGGTTCATCAAGGGCCGTTTCTGACGCTCAAGTGCGACACGGTTCGCCTGCCGGACGGCAAGCATGCCACCCGCGAATACGTGCAGCATCCGGGCGCCGTGATGGTGATTCCCATGTTCGACGACGGCCGTGTGCTGCTGGAGAGCCAGTATCGCTATCCGATGGGCAAGGTCATGGTCGAATATCCGGCCGGCAAGCTCGATCCGAACGAAGGCGCATTGACTTGCGCGGTGCGCGAGTTGCGTGAAGAAACCGGGTACACGGCGCGTGAGTACGTGTACCTGACGCGCGTTCACCCGATCATTTCGTATTCCACTGAGTTCATCGACATCTATCTTGCGCGCGGCCTCACGGCCGGCGAGCGCAAGCTGGACGACGGCGAGTTCCTGGAGCTCTTCACTGCGACGGTTCCCGAAGTGTCGGAGTGGGTACGGACCGGCAAGATCACCGACGTGAAAACAATAATCGGCACGTTCTGGCTGGAAAAGGTGTTGTCGGGCGCCTGGCCGCTCGCGCAGCCGCAGTCGCAATAGTCCCGCCATCGGGCGCCGGGCGGCGCTTGCATCGCGTGCATACAGCCCCTGTCGGTCGATGACCGGCGGGGGCTTTTTCATGGCGATGCGCCGCCGGGCCACAGCATCTGCCGCCTTGTCTGAATAAGCGCGCCTTTGTCTTACGCCATCAGGCCGTCTCGCTTCGTTGCCGTGGTAACTCTAGTATGGATCTCTCAAGACGTCTTCATCGCTCATGTGTTTCGGATAACGAAACATCTGAAGCGCTTGAGTCGGATGAGACAGGCATAAAGTTGTCACTTGACAACCTGTGTCGCGAGTACTAAATTGGAGGTCCGGATGGTTCGTCGAACCCATGCAAAGAAAGAGATAGAGGCCGCGTTGACCTATGCCGAGCGGCGCGGCTGGCGCATACAAAGCGGCGGAACGGGCCACGCCTGGGGAAAGATGTATTGCCCTTATAAAGAGGCGGAATGTCGCTGCGGCGAGTTCTGCATTTCGAGCGTATGGAGCACGCCGAAAAACGCCGTGAATCACGCCAGACACTTGCGGCGCGTTGTCGATAATTGCACGGCGCACCGTTAGCAAACGCTGAGTGGCAAGCCTTGAATGAACAAGCAGGAGTAGCACATGGAATACACATTTACGTTGAAGTACAAGCTTGCCGCGCAAGACTGCGATCTTGACGCGATCGTCGAGAGGTTGGGTGAAGCGGGTTGTGACGACGCCACGATCGGCGTGGGGCAACCGGGGCGGCTCGCGCTGGTGTTCTCGCGCGAAGGGACGTCCGCGCTGGAGGCGTTGGTCAGCGCGCTCGGTGACGTTAAAGAGGCGGTGCCTTCGGCGCGACTGGTCGAGGCAGGCCCGGATTTTGTGGGACTGACCGACGTAGCGGAGATTGCCGGCGTGTCGCGGCAGAACATGCGCAAGCTGATGCTGAGTCATGCGGTTGAATTCCCGCCGCCGGTGCATGAGGGAAGTGCGTCAGTCTGGCATTTGTCCGACGTGCTTGACTGGCTGAACTCGCGCGGCGGGTACGATATCAACGCAGAGGTATTCGACGTTGCCAGATCGGCCAAACAGATCAACCTGGCCAAAGAGGCACGAGGACTTGAGCCGCGACTTAATCGGCGGCTGGAATGCCTCGTGGCTTGAATCCGGCAATCAGAAGAGACAGCAATGCGGCTTCGTCGGCAGACCGATCGCGGCTCGTACCGCTGCTTACGTTCTAAGGTTGACCTCGCGCTTTGCGGTATCCGGCCTTCGGCAGCGGTTTGCCCAACGCGTTAAAATCGCCCACCACGTCTGATCTTCTGGGCGGCGCGTGATTGCTACGCGTCCCGCATGAAGTTTTTACGAACGACCGTTCACAAATTTTTGATTTGCGCTAAACTGGCACGCAAGCCCTGATTCCACATGAAGGTCCTCGATTTACAGTGTCCGCACGGCCATCGGTTCGAAGGCTGGTTTGCTTCGGCTGATGACTTCGAATCGCAGCAGTCTCGCAAGCTGGTCGAATGTCCACTTTGCGGCGCGAAAGAGGTGAGCCGTTTGCCGTCAGCCCCACGCCTCAATCTGTCGGGTGCGACGGAAACAAAGGCGCCGTCGGCGCCCGGCGAATTGCAGGCGCGTGTCATGCGTGCGTTGCGCGAGGTACTGGAAAAGACCGAGAACGTGGGCGACCGCTTCGCTGAGGAAGCGCGGCGCATTCACTACAACGAAGCGCCCGCACGCAATATTCGCGGTGTCACAACACCAGAAGACGCGCGAGCTTTGGTCGAAGAAGGCATCGAAGTGATGCCGTTGCCGGTCCCGGCTGCTTTGAAGGAACCTCTGCAGTAACGCAGTGGCTCTCTGGCGGCGGGCGGTGGCGGCCAGGAGACACTACGTATGAATCTGGACTATTCCCCCACTGAAACGGCGTTTCGCGCCGAGATCCGCGTTTGGCTCGAAGCCAATCTGCCTCGCGAGCTGAGCGAGAAAGTACTCAACCACAAGCGTTTGAATCGCGAAGACTTCGCAAGCTGGCACAAGCTGCTAGGTACGCGAGGCTGGTCGGCTGTGGCTTGGCCCAAAGAGTATGGCGGCCCCGGTTGGGACGCGACCCAGCGGCATATCTGGGACGAAGAGTGCGCACGTGTCGGTGCGCCTACCGTATTGCCGTTCGGCGTGTCGATGGTCGCGCCCGTTCTCATGAAGTACGGTAGCGAAGCCCAGAAACGCTATTACTTGCCGCGTATTCTCGACGGCACCGACTGGTGGTGCCAGGGTTACTCGGAGCCCGGTTCAGGCTCCGACCTCGCGTCGCTGCGAACACGCGCCGAACGTGTCGGCGACCACTACGTCGTCAATGGCCAGAAGACGTGGACCACGCTGGGGCAGCACGCAGACATGATGTTCTGCCTCGTGCGCACGGACAGCGGCCCGAAAAAGCAGGAGGGCATTTCATTCCTGCTCATCGACATGAAAACGCCGGGTATTACGGTACGGCCCATCATCACACTCGACGAAGACCATGAGGTCAACGAAGTCTTCTTTGAAGATGTAAAGGTGCCCGTCGAAAATCTGGTCGGCGAAGAAAATCGCGGCTGGACTTACGCGAAGTATCTGTTGGGACATGAGCGCACTGGCATCGCGCGGGTCGGTCAATCCAAGCGCGAACTGGTATTTCTTAAGCGCCTTGCGCTCGACACAAACAAGAACGGCAAGCCGCTACTCCATGACCCGGTATTCGCTGCAAAAGTCGCGAATCTCGAAATCGAACTGATGGCGCTCGAAGTCACCGTGCAACGCGTCGTCGCGAATGAAGCGGGCGGACGCGGACCGGGACCGGAGGCGTCGATGCTGAAGATCAAGGGCACGGAAGTGCAGCAAGCGTTGACCGAACTCATGTTTGAAGCGGTCGGACCTGCCGCCGCGCCGTTTGACGTACCGTTCCTCGAAGGCGAGCGCGAGCACAGCATCGCCGGAGACGACGACGCAGCGCCGTTGGCTGCGTATTACTTCAACTTCCGCAAGACGTCGATTTACGGCGGCTCGAACGAAATTCAAAAGAACATCATCGCGCAGATGATTCTCGGACTTTGAGGAGCGGCGCATGGACTTCACTTTCAACGACGAGCAACAGCAACTTGCCGACGCGCTGCGCCGCTATCTGGACAGGAACTACGGCTTCGAAGCGCGCCAGGCGATCGTGAGATCGGAGGCCGGGATCTCGGAAACGCATTGGGCCGCTTTGACTGAACTTGGCTTGCCGGCATTGCCTGTGCCGGAGGCGCAAGGCGGCTTCAATGGCGGAGCTGTCGATATGCTGGTCGTCATGCAGGAGCTCGGTCGCGCGTTGGTGGTCGAGCCTTACTGGGCCACCGCGGTTGGCGTCGAAGCGCTGCGTCTTGCCGGCACGGGGCAGGGCGAGGACGCATCGCTGCTGGAGCGCGCGGCGCAAGGCGAGATCAAGCTCGCCGTGGCGTTTCATGAGCCCAAGGCGCGCTACGATCTGTTCGAGATCGCGACAGTCGCGACCTCGCAAGGCGAACAGCACACGCTTACCGGTACGAAGTCAGTCGTGCTGCACGGCGCGCAGGCGAATTACTGGATCGTGCCTGCGCGTTCGAACGGCGAGATCGCGCTCTTTGTCGTGCCGCGCGACGCGGCAGGCGTCAAGATCACCGATTACCGAACCATCGACGGCCAACGCGCAGCGACGCTCGAATTCAACGGCACGCCCGCGCGCCAATTGCGCGGCCAGCACTCAGGCGCGGCGGCGTTGGATCACATCGCCGACTACGGCACGCTGCTGCTCTGTGCTGAAGCGGTCGGCGCGCTGGACGCATTGAACACCGCGACCGTCGACTACACAAAAACTCGCCAGCAGTTCGGCCAGCCAATTGCGCGCTTTCAGGCATTGCAGCACCGCATGGTCGAGATGCTGATTCACGCCGAGCAGGCCCGCTCGGTCACGTACCTTGCCGCCATGCGCTATTCGAGCGAAGACGCCGATCAGCGTCGCCGCGCGATCTCCGCCGCGAAAGTACGTGTGGGGCAAGCAGCGCGTTTCGTCGGCCAGCAAGCGGTTCAATTGCATGGCGGCATGGGCGTGACGAACGAGGTCGCGGCCGCGCATCTGTTCAAACGTCTCGCTATTATTGAGACCACACTGGGCGATGTCGATCATCACCTGGCGCGGTTCGCCGCGCTGCCCGGTTTTGCCAGCATCGAAGTTTAAGTGGCCGATTGAATCGACCCGCAAGGAGATAGCGCAATGGCTTTGAGTTACGAGGACATGACGGTCGGATCAACGACCGAGATCGGCAAGCATACTTTCACGCGCGACGAGATCGTCGAATTCGCTGAGAAGTTCGATCCGCAGCCGTTCCATCTGAACGAGGCCGCGGCTGAGAAGTCGCCGTTCCGCGGATTGGTGGCGAGCGGCTGGCATACGTGTTCGGTCATGATGGGCATGCTGGTGCGTAACGCGCTGGCGGACTCCACGTCGATGGGGTCGCCCGGCATCGACGAGATACGCTGGCTCAAACCGGTACGCGTCGGCGATACGATCACCATGACGAATTCCGTGCTCGACAAGCGCATCTCCGAAAGCAAGCCGGATCGCGGCATCGTCTCCACGCAATGGGCGGGTATCAACCAGCATGGCGAGACGGTCGTTACGGTGCGCTCGAAAGGAATGTTCGGACTGCGCAATCCGGGCGCGGCGTCGTGACAATGGCGAGCACGCCACCGGCTGCCGCGTTCCGGAATGCCGCGGCATTGCGTGCGCTTGTCGGAGCGGCGCCCCTCACTAGCGACTGGGTGACGATCGACCAGCAGAGCGTCGATCGCTTCGCGCAAGCCACCGGCGACCATCAATGGATTCACGTCGATCCGGAGCGGGCGCTGCGCGAGTCGCCCTTCGGCGGCGCAATCGCGCACGGCTTCATGACTCTTTCACTGATCCCCGCGCTGCTCGAAAAAACAGTACGGCTCGAGCAGCGGATGGGCGTGAACTACGGGTTGAACCGCGTGCGGTTTACTTCGCCAGTACTTGTCGGCTCGCGATTGCGCGCACGGTTCGCCGTCGCGTCCGTCGCCGACATCGATGCCAGCGATGCCGGCGTGCAAGTAGTGTGGAACGTCACGTTGGAGCGGGAGGGCAGCGAACGGCCCGTGTGTGTCGCCGAGTTCATTACTCGCCACTATTTCTGACGTTTGCGGCGGATACGGAGACGGCGTAGACGGCAAGCTCTTCGGCTCACGCTTGCTTGCCATCTTGCCGCCCCACACCTCGATTTTTTAATGCTTCGCGTATTGCGTCGCGCCGAACAGCACTTCTTTCGCCTTGTCGTCCATGAGAGGCTTGCGCGCGGACGCCAGCACTTCGACGCCGCGTACAACCGCCGGGCGCGCCGCGATTTCCTCGTGCCATCGCTTCACATTCGGAAACGCATCGAGTTCGATGCCCTGGTTCTGCCACGAGCGGGTCCACGGGAACGATGCGATGTCCGCGATCGTATAGTCGTTTCCGGCGAGGTACTGGGTTTTGCCAAGCTGCTTGTCCATGACGCCATACAGGCGCCGCGTTTCGTTCGTATAACGGTTGATCGCGTACTCGATCGGCTCGGGCGCATAGACACGGAAGTGGTGTGTCTGCCCCAGCATCGGACCGAGACCGCCCATCTGGAACATCAGCCATTGCAGAACGGAATAACGCTCAGCCGGATCGGTCGGCAGGAAGCGGCCCGCTTTCTCGGCGAGATAAATCAGGATCGCGCCGGACTCGAACAACGCGAACGGTTTGCCGTCCGCGCTCTTTGGACCTTCGGAATCCACAATGGCGGGAATCTTGTTGTTTGGACTGATATCGAGAAATTCGGCCTTGAACTGATCGCCAGCGCCGATGTTCACTGCATGCACCGCGTACTCGAGTCCCGTCTCCTCGAGCATGATATGAACCTTGTGGCCGTTCGGGGTCGCCCAGCTATAGACGTCGATCATCCTCGCTCCTTTCGCTCTGTAAAGCGGCGCTCCGAGGAGCGCCGCGCTTGACGAAAATTAGAGCATAGATCGCACGATGATGCTGGCGGCGCCCACAGATGCGCGCCTGGCCAGCAGTGCTCGAAACGAAGTTCGAGCAGGACGTCAAACGCGCACAGCCGGCGTCTCCACACTAGCCGCCGCGGGTTCGATGTAACGCGCAAGCTCCAGTTTCGCGATTGCATTGCGATGCACTTCGTCCGGACCGTCGGCGAAGCGCAAGGTCCGCGCGGAGGCGTAAGCGTAAGCCAGCGGGAAGTCGTCGCTGACGCCGCCGCCGCCGTGCGCCTGAATGGCCCAGTCGATTACCTGACACGCCATGTTCGGCGCCACGACCTTGATCATCGCGATCTCGCCGCGCGCGCCTTTGTTGCCGACGGTGTCCATCATGTACGCGGTTTTGAGCGTGAGCAGCCGTGCCTGTTCGATCATGCAGCGCGCCTCGGCGATACGTTCCTGCGTGACGCCTTGCGTAGCAACAGGCTTGCCGAACGCGACGCGTTGCATCGAGCGTTTGCACATCAATTCGAGCGCGCGCTCCGCAAGTCCGATCAGACGCATGCAGTGGTGGATGCGTCCCGGTCCAAGACGCCCTTGTGCAATCTCGAAGCCGCGGCCTTCGCCGAGCAGCATGTTCGTTGCGGGCACGCGTACATTGTCGAGCGTGATTTCCATATGGCCATGCGGCGCGTCGTCGTAACCGAAAACGGAAAGAGGGCGGTGCACCGTGACGCCTGTGGCGTCGGCGGGCACGAGAATCATTGACTGCTGCTGATGGCGCGGCGCATCGGCATCGGTCTTGCCCATCACGATATAAATTTTGCAGCGCGGATCGCCCGCGCCCGAAGACCACCACTTGTGACCATTGATCACGTAGTAGTCGCCATCGCGCACGATGCTGGTCTGGATATTGGTCGCATCGGACGACGCCACTTCCGGCTCCGTCATCAGAAAGGCAGAACGAATCTGCCCTTGCAGAAGAGGTTCGAGCCATTCGCGTTTGTTCTCTTCGCTGCCGTATCGCTCGATCGTTTCCATGTTGCCGGTGTCGGGCGCATTGCAATTGAACACCTCCGGCGCCCATGGCACCCGGCCCATGATTTCGCACAGCGGCGCATATTCGAGGTTGGTCAAACCGGCGCCGCGCACCGAGTCGGGTAGGAACAGATTCCACAAGCCCGCGTCGCGCGCATTCTGCTTGAGTCGCTCAATCAGTTCGGTCGGCTGCCATGCGTTGCCGTTCAGCCGGTTTTGCGCAATCTCCGCATAGAACGCTTGTTCGTTCGGATAAATGCGCTCGTCGAAGAAGGCGAGCAGTTTTTCGCGCAATGCCTGAACTTTCGGCGTGTAATCGAAATTCATCTATGGACCTCGCGGATAACGGACGAAATTTAATGTGGGCGCTGCTTGCTGTGCTGTTTGCCATTCGCTATTTGCTGCGCGCAGGCGTGTTCAGCAGTCTCCAGGCGCATTCAAGCGCGGTCAACGCACTTTCTGCGCATATTGCCAGGCGAGTTCGGCCATCGGCTTTGCCCGCCGGCCGGCGTCGAGCGCCTGCGCGCTGGCCGCAGTGCCGTCGACTACACGCTTCATGATGCCCTGCAGAATCGCGGCGATGCGGAACATGTTGTACGCGAGGTAGAAATTCCAGTCGCCCTGAATTTCAAAGCCCGTGCGCTTGCAATAACGCGCGACGTACTGCTGTTCGTCGGGAATGCCGAGCGCCGACCAATCGAGACCGGCGATGCCGCGAAACTGTGCGGGATCGACATGCCACGACATGCAGTGATAGGCGAAGTCGGCGAGCGGGTCGCCTAACGTAGACAGTTCCCAATCGAGCACCGCGAGCACTTTCGGTTCCTCGCGATCGAAAACGAGGTTATCGAGCCGGTAGTCGCCATGCACGATCGACGCGCGCTCGCCGGATTGCGTCGGCATGTGCTGCGGCAGCCATTCGATCAGGCGCTGCATTGCGCCGATAGGCTCGGTCTCGGACGCAAGATACTGCTTGCTCCAACGGCCGATCTGACGCGCAAAATAGTTGCCAGGCTTGCCGTAGTCCGATAGTCCCACGCTCGTGGCATCGACGCTGTGCAGCGCTGCAATCACGCGATTCATCTCGTCATAGATTGCGCTTCGTTCACTGGCAGTCATGCCTGGCAGCGACTGGTCCCACAACACGCGGCCGTCGACGAACTCCATGACGTAGAACGCACGGCCTATCACGCTTTCGTCTTCGCACAGGGCGAGCATTTGCGCGACAGGCACGTCGGTGTCTGCGAGCGCATGCATTACGCGGTATTCACGTTCGATAGCGTGCGCAGACGGCAGCAACTTTGCCGCCGGCCCAGGCTTCGCGCGCATCACGTAGGCTCGCGACGGCGTGACCAGTTTGAATGTCGGATTCGACTGGCCGCCGGCGAACTGCTCGACCGTAAGCGGTCCGGAGAACCCATCGACATGCTGTGTCAGCCAGGCGGCAAGCGCTTCGTCGTTGAAGCGCTGCCGCTCATTGACCGGGCGCGTGCCCTCGAAGGCAGAGTAGTCCGCTTGCTGTTCCGGCTCGCCGCTTTGTGTGGCTTGCACCATGTGTCTCCTCCGGTTTGGGTTCAGCTACGCGTGTATTGGATGAATTGTGCGTAGAGGATTTCCATCGTCGTATTGCGGATGTCGCGATGCAGCGGCGACGGCGGCGAATAATTGATCGCGCGCAGCACCCAGTCTCGCGGTGCTGCGCCGACGTCGAGCGCGTTAATGCAGCCGGTCGCCTGCGCGAGATGGCCGAAAAATGTGCGTCCGCCGGCGGTAAGCGCATGCGAAAGGATTGCGCGATTCACGCCGCCATGCAGCACTAGCAGAACCGTGTCCCACGAGGTGTCCTCGCGCAGGGCCGCCACGGCGGGCAGCACGCGATCGAACAACTCGCCGATCGTTTCACCGTCGAGAAAGCGCGTGCTCTCCGGCACGATGCCGTCGAACACACCGAGAAACGCGGCCTCGATATCTTCCAACGGAATATGGCGCAGCTTGCCGCCGCGAATCTCCTGCCATGCAGGTTCGATCTCCAGTGTGATTTGCTGACCCGTCTCAGCCAGCACGCGCTGCGCGGTTTCGACAGTGCGTGGCAAGCCGCTCACGATCACGCGATCGAACCGAACCTGCTGCTCTGCAAACACCCGGCCCGCCGCGCTCGCCTGCTCGCGGCCATTGGCGTTGAGCGGCACCGTTTCGGGATCGATCGTGCGGCCTGAGTCGTCAAAGTAAGTCACGTCGCCGTGACGCATTAAAAAAATGCGGCGGCGTTTAGGTAACTGATAAGTGGGGGTGGAAGCGGGCATGGAAGCGGGCATGGAAGTGGGCATGGTTTCTCGCTCACTTATAAACGGGCGCGCGTTTTTCGAGGAACGCGGAAATGCCTTCAAGGCCCTCGCGATGATGCAGCGACGCGACGAAGTTATCGCGCTCTGCGATCAGGTGCTCGGAAAGCGGCTGCGTGCCGGCTGCACACACGAGGGTCTTGATGCGCGCCACCGAGTTCGGCGATATTTTGCCGAGTTCGTCGGCCCATGCGATGGCGGCGTCGCGCGCGGTGCCCGGCTTCGTCAGTTTGTTGACGACGCCTAGTTCGTGCAAGCGTGCTGCGCCGATCGGCTTGCCTTCGATCAGCACTTCGGTCGCGAGCTGGCGAGGCAAGGCCTGCGCGAGAAACCACGAGCCGCCGCCGTCGGGCGTGAGGCCGACCCGGGCATATGACATCACGAACTTAGCGTCGTCGGCCGCGACGATCAGGTCGCACGCGAGCGCAAGCGAAAATCCCGCGCCGGCTGCCGCGCCGTCGACGGCGGCAATCACGGGTTTCGAGGACAGCCGCAGCGCCGAGATCCACTCGGCTAGCAAATCGATACTCTGCGCCTGGACCGACGGATCCTTCGCGCGGTTCTCGAGCAGTCGGTTCAGGTTGCCGCCTGCACAGAAAAAATTGTCCGCGCCAGTGATCACCACGGCGCGGATCGACGGATCACGTTCCACTGAATCGAGCGCCTCGATGCCGGCCGCGTACATGTCGGGATGCAGTGCGTTGCGTGCGCCCGGGTTGGACAGCGTGAGTACCAGCGTCGATTCGCTTTCGGTAGGGCGCGAGGTCAGCAGTTCGGCGCTCATTGTTGGGTCTCCGGATTCTCTGTTTGAGTGTCGGCGGCGTCGCTCTGGGTCAGCGACATGCCGAGTTGTGCGCGGCGCGCGAGCCACGGCGAGGGGCGGTAGCGTGGATCGCCGAGCACGTCGAACATATTGCGCAGGATGGTGAGGATGGTTTTCGCACCGAGCGCGTCGCCGAGTGCGAGCGGCCCGCGTGGATAGCCGAGGCCGAGCATGACAGCGAGGTCGATGTCCTCTGGCGTCGCAATCTGCTTTTGCGCGATATCGCAGCCGATGTTGACGATCGTAGCGACCACGCGTTGCGCGACGAAGCCGGTCGAATCGCGGATCACGGTGACGGGCACGCCGTCGGCCGAAAAAAGCGCATGTCCTGCGTCACGCGCGGCACGGGTTGTCGCGGGCGTGGTCATCAACGTACGGCGCTGCGTGCCGACGAGCGCAAAGAGTGCGTCGACAGCCACGACGCGGCTCGCGTCCAGCGCTTCGTCGACCGCAGCCGTGGTCGCGTCGTGACCGAACGGCGTGACGACGATCAGCGAGTCCGCAGCGGGCGAGGCGCCGTCGTCGAGCTTCACGCCCGCTTTGCCGACGAGTTCCACGACGGCCTGATAAGCCTCGCGATAGCGCTTGCTGACCCACACGCTGGTCGGCAGCGTGGTCGGCGCCGGGGCTTCGGCAGGCGTCTGCTGCTTGCCGTCTTCGTACCGATAAAAACCTTCGCCCGTCTTACGGCCAAGCAGTCCACCCGCGAGCCGTGTGCCGGTGACAGGCGAGGGCGTGAAGCGCGGCTCTTCATAAAACTGATGGTAGATCGACTCCATGACCGGGTGCGATACGTCTAGCGCGGTCAGATCGAGCAGTTCGAACGGGCCGAGACGAAAACCCGCCTGCTCGCGCATGATCCTGTCGATATCCACGAAGCTCGCCACGCCTTCGCCCGCCACGCGCAGGCCCTCGGTGTTCATGCCGCGGCCCGCGTGATTGACGATGAAGCCAGGCATGTCTTTCGCACGCACCGGCGTGTGACCCATGCGGCGCGCGAGGTCCATTAATGCGTCGCCTGCCTGGCGGTCGCTGCGCAGGCCGTCGATCACTTCGACGACTTTCATCAGCGGGACCGGATTGAAGAAGTGATAGCCGACCACGCGCGAGGGATCCGTGCAGCCGGCCGCGATTGCCGTGATGGATAGCGAGGACGTGTTCGACGCGAGCACGCAACGTCCGCTCACCACGGTTTCCAACTCACGAAAGAGCGCCTGCTTGACGTCCAGCTTCTCGACGATCGCCTCGATGACCAGATCGCAATCCGCCAGATCGCTGATCGCGTGCGCGGCCGTGACGTTGGCGAGCGCCGCAGGCGAGCGCGCCTGCTCGAGCTTGCCTTTAGCGGTCAGTTTGGCGAAAGTTTCGGCGAGATAGTCTCGTGCGGCGCCGATCGCAGCGGGGTTGGCGTCGTACAGACGCACGGTGAGGCCCGCGAGTGCAGCGATCTGTGCAATGCCGCGGCCCATTGCCCCGGTTCCGACAATGCCGATTGTCTCTATGCTGAAGTTGCGAGAGGTCATTGTGTTGCTCGACTCCATGGTTATTTTAGAATAGCACGCTCGTACAATTCATTTGACGATCGCCCGAAGGCCGCCTTCCTTCGATGCGGCGGTCTCACACACCAACAAGGAAGGAGACAACGATGATCAGGCTCTGCGGGTTCGCGCTCTCTAACTACTACAACAAGGTGAAGTTCGTTCTGCTCGAACACGGTATCGAGTTCGAAGAGGTGCTCGTACAGCCGAGCCAGGACGAGGCCATGCTCGCACACTCGCCGCTTGGCAAAGTGCCTTATCTGCAAACCGAAGAGGGCGATCTGTCGGAATCGCAATGTATTGTCGAGTACCTGGCCGCGCGCTTTCCCGACAAGCCGATTTTTTCCGCCGATCCATGGGAGGCGGCCAAGGAGCGCGAGCTGATCACCTTCGTGGACGTGCACCTGGAACTGACGGCACGCAACCTGTACAAGGAAGCATTTTTCGGCGGCACGTTGACCGACGCGACCAAGGGCCGGGTCGAGAAGCTGCTCACGCATCACATTGCGGGCTTCAGACGGATTGCCCGATTCACACCGTATTTGCGCGGGGAACGGTTCAGTGTCGCGGACGCAGCGGGCTACGTGAGTTTGCCGCTCGTCGGCATGGCCACACAGGCTGTCTACGGTCGCGATTTCCTGCTCGACGCGGGTCTCGACTGGAAGAGCTACGTGAAGACGATCAATAGCCGGCCGGCTGCGCAGCGTGTGACTGAAGACCGGAAGGCGTACATTGCGGCGTCGCGTCCGGCCTGACGCATAGCCCTGTGCGATCAAACGCGAACCGCGACGCGAACTTCGACGCGTAACGCACGCGTTGACGATTGCGCGCGATGGCGAGGAACGTGGGTTCGTTCGCAGCATCGCGCGTGACATGCTAGAGACGCGCGAGCCGTTCGAGCGCGGTGGCGAGCGTGCTTTCCTGCTTCGCGAAACAGAAGCGTACGACACCCGACTCATGCGCTTCGTGATAGAAGGCCGACACCGGAATGGCCGCGACGCCGATTTCGCCCGTCAGCCACTGTGCGAACTCTGCTTCGGGCAGATCGCTGATTGCCGAATAATCGACGCACTGGAAGTACGTGCCGGTACAGGGCAATAGTTTGAAGCGCGAATTGGCGAGGCCCGCGCGGAAGAAGTCGCGCTTGCTCTGATAGAACGCCGGCAGTTCGAGATAAGGCGCCGGGTCCTTCATGTATTCGGCCAGTCCGATCTGCATTGGCGTGTTCACTGTGAACACGTTGAACTGATGCACTTTGCGAAATTCAGCGGTGAGCGCGGCCGGCGCCGCGACATAGCCGACTTTCCAGCCAGTGACGTGATACGTCTTACCGAAGCTCGACACAACGAAGCTGCGCTGCACCAGTTCTGGGTAACGGGCCACGCTCTCGTGCGGCGCTCCGTCGTAGACCATGTGTTCATATACTTCGTCCGACAGGATGAGCACGTTGGTGCCGCGCACGATTTCTTCGAGCTTGCGCATGTCTTCGGCGCGCCAGACGGTGCCGGTCGGATTGTGCGGCGTGTTGATCAGCAGGAGCCGGGTTTTCGGCGTAATCGCGGCGGCGAGCTTGTCAAAGGGGATTGCGTAGTCGGGCGCGTCGAGTGTGACGAATACCGGCTTGCCGCCCGCCAGTTCGATTGACGGTAAGTAGCTGTCGTATGTCGGCTCGATTACGACCACTTCGTCGCCGGGGTGGACCGCGCAGAGAATCGCCGTGAGCAGTGCCTGCGTTGCTCCAGCCGTGACCGTTATTTCGGTGGTGGCGTCGTAGCGGCGGCCATACACGTTTGCGATCTTGTCCGAGATCGCTTCGCGCAGCGGCGCGGCGCCGGCCATCGGCGGATACTGGTTGTGGCCGTCGCGCATTGCGTTCGCAACCGCATCCACGATCCGGGGATCGCAACCGAAGTCGGGAAAGCCCTGGCCAAGATTGACGGCGCCTTTTTCGGCGGCGAGCGCGCTCATAACGGTGAAGATCGTCGTGCCCACATTCGGCAGACGCGATGGAAACGAGGGACTCATGGGCGTGTCGTGCGGTGCATTCATAGCGCTGTTCGGGCGTGACGAGTGAGTGGACGAAGGCATCGTTTTCAAACCGGCGAAGCCTGATTGTAGGGAATAGCGGCAGGGCGTGCGCGCCTGCCGTGTGCCGGTAGCCGTTCGGCCAAGGTTATACCGGACTTTCCGCTGGTGCAGCGGCCCCGCTGGTTGAACCGCTGACCAGGCCAGTCAGCAGAGCGGCGAACGGCGCCGGCTGTGCAATCTGGAACCCGAAATCCCGTGCGACCCGCTTCGCAAGTTTCAGCACCGCGCGATCTTTCGACACGAGCCAGTCTGCGCGGGCGGCGTGCGCGAGTTCGAGAAATTTCTGATCGTCGCGGTCTTTGCATTTCGGCAGCGGACGCGGGTCGTCCAGCTCGGCGACAACTTCGACCATTTGCGCGAGCCGCGCGACGACGGCGAGCGCGGCGGACTTATCCACATTGCGACCGGCGAATTGCGGATAGTCCAGCACGTAGGTCAGTTCGGCGAGGCAGCGGGCGTCGATCACTGCGGCGAGCGTGCCGTTTTCCAGCGCGGCGCGAATTGGACGCGTGTGCGGGTCGTCGAACACGAGAATATCGATCCACACATTGGAATCGAGAACGACGCGCAAAGCGTCGTGTGAGGCATGGGAACCGGGCATTCGTTACAATCTGGCTTTCGTCTTTGACCGCCAGGCACGGCGTGCCTGCAAGCCTCTATGATAATCGTTCTGTCGCCGGCGAAATCGCTCGACTACGAAACTCCACCGCACGTCAAGAAGCACACAATCCCCGATTTCGTCGACGATGCCGCCGAATTGATCGGCGGTTTGCGTCGTTTGTCGCCGCAGCAGATCGCTTCGCTAATGAGCATTTCCGACCAGTTGGCGCACCTCAATTTCGAGCGCTACGCGCAGTGGTCGCCGCGCTTCGGCACGGAAAACGCGAAGCAGGCCGTGCTTGCGTTCAATGGCGACGTGTACGAGGGCTTCAACGCCAAGACGCTGTCCTCGGCAGATCTGGATTTTGCGCAGAATCATGTGCGCGTGTTGTCAGGTCTGTATGGCTTGCTGCGCCCTCTCGACCTGCTGCAGCCGTACCGGCTGGAAATGGGTACACGCCTGCCCAATCCGCGCGGCAAAGATCTATATGCCTTCTGGGGCGAGCGGATCACGCAGGCGTTGAACGTCCAGTTGAAAAAGCGCGCTGCTAAATCCCGTGTGCTGGTGAATTGCGCGTCGGGCGAGTATTTCAAGTCGGTCAAGCCGAAGCTGCTTGAAGCACCGGTCGTCACGCCCGTGTTCGAGGACTGGAAGGGCGGCCGCTATAAGATCATCAGCTTTCATGCGAAGCGGGCTCGCGGTTTGATGGCGCGCTACGCGGTAGAAAACCGCCTCGACGAGCCCGAGCAGCTGAAGGGGTTCGATTCCGAAGGCTATGCGTTCGACGCCGAAGCCTCGAACGATTCCACGTACGTATTTCGCCGCCGCGTCGCTGAATGAGCGCGGTGCCGCCCAGCGGGTTGCCGCCCACATATGCAGGAAATGACATCATGAGTTTATCGATTACGAGCAACTTCGACGGCGGCGCAATCGAGGTGCTGTCTTGCGCCGAGGCCGGCAATATCCGTTTGCGCGTGCGGCCCGACAGCCACGCGGAGTTTGCGCAGTGGTTTTACTTCCGCCTCTCCGGCGCGGCGGGCGAGCGCTGCGTGATGACCTTCGAGAACGCGGCGGCGTGCGCGTTCGCGGAAGGCTGGCGCGACTACCAGGCTGTCGCCAGCTACGACCGCGTGAACTGGTTTCGCGTGCCCACGTCGTACGACGGCCGTGTGCTGACCATCGATCACACGCCGGAATTCGATCGCATTTATTACGCGTACTTCGAACCGTATAGCGAGGAACGCCACTCCGAGTTTCTCGGCGCAGTTCAACAGATGCCGCAAGCCACGCTTACCGAGTTGGGCACGACCGTCGAAGGCCGGCCGGTGTCGCTGCTCACGCTCGGCACACCGCAAACCGGCGACGTCGCAAAGAAAAAGATCTGGCTGATCGCGCGCCAGCATCCGGGCGAGACCATGGCCGAATGGTTCATCGAAGGACTCGTGAAGCGGCTGGTCGGCTGGGGCGATTGGGCGGGCGATCCGGTGGCGCGCAAACTGTACGACCACGCGGTGTTCTACATTGTGCCGAACATGAATCCGGACGGCAGCGTGCGCGGCAACCTGCGCACCAATGCAGCCGGCGCCAACCTGAACCGTGAGTGGATGGAACCGGACGCCGCGCGCAGTCCCGAGGTGCTCGTAGTGCGTGACGCGATTCACGCAACCGGCTGCGACCTCTTTTTCGATATTCACGGCGATGAGGCGCTGCCTTACGTCTTCGTGGCCGGCTCGGAGATGCTGCCGGGATTCACCGAGCGGCAAGGCGAGGAACAAAGGGCGTTCATCGACGCGTTCAAACAGGCCAGCCCTGATTTCCAGAACGAGTACGGCTACGCCGCGAGCAAGTATCGCGAAGACGCGCTCAAGCTCGCTTCGAAATATATCGGCAACGAGTTTGGCTGCCTTTCATTGACGCTCGAGATGCCCTTCAAGGACAACGCCAACTTGCCGGACGAACGAGTGGGCTGGAACGGCGAGCGCAGCGCGTCGCTCGGTGCGGCAATGCTGCAAGCCATCTTGCGGCATGTAGAGACGTTCGCCTGAGTTCGCCGCATTGACGAAGGCACACATGCATTGCGTGTGTGCCTTTTTTGTTGGCTGGTCGGAACGGCCAGCGCGTTTATGCGCCTTCCCGATATGCTGCCACAAGGGGCGCGAATTCGCCTGATCGTCGAATTCAGTAACGCTGCCATCGTGCATTGGTGCTTGCACGATTCGCACCGTTAGCTTCGTCTTAGTGCTTTTTCTTTGCAGGCGTAGTCTTGCTGGACGACTTGCCCGAAGTGCTTTTCGACGACTTCGCGGAACTCTTCTTCGCGCCTTTGTCGCTTGCCGCCTGCTTGCCCTTCGCCCCGCGATGCTTACCCGATACTGCGCGCGACGATGAGGGCTCCGAGCTGCGCGCCCGCGCTGGGGGCACCGGATCGTTCCAGCTGAACGCCAGCATCTGCGCGCCGACATAGCCACAACGGAACTTCAGGTCGGCAGCGTCGCCCCCGCCGCTTTGACGAATACCGAGCCCTTCGACTGTGACGATGTTGTCGACCTTGACGCGTTGCTTGCCTTCGTCGAACGAATCGTTCCACGGCGTGATTGCGGCGTGCGCGCTGTCGAACGAACTAGGTGGAAACTCGACATGATCGAACGCGGTCGAGGTGCTCGCGACGAAGTTGCCATGTGCGGCGCAATCCGCGACGAGCGGATCGGCGTGCAATTCATTGACAAATCTGTTGACGAGGTCGTTGTGCTGTTCGAGTTGATCGGCGAATGCGGGCGCAGTGCATGCGAGCGAGAAGCTCGCTGCGAGTGTTGCCAACCGGCCGACCAGCCGCAGCAATCGGCGCGGTACGTTGGTGCAATCCATCTAGTTCGTTAAGCGCTATCGAGACGTGAGGCACGTAAGATGCCTGGCGGCAGGGTTGAGTTCAATCGTGCCGCAACTATTTTTCGGCCGCGGTTTTCACCGCGCTTTGCGATGCTGGGCGCGCGACTGAACGCATTGACGCGACAAGCTCAGCAGCACGTTGATCATGCGTTGAGCTTTGCGCGCGTCTCACGTGCGCGGCCCGCCGAGCCGGTATCGCCGCACATCATAAGTGGTGACCCAGGCAGGGCGGTAGACGGCGATCAACGCCGTGGACATTCCCGTGAACCATGCCTCGCCGGTAGCGAGGAGAAGTACGCTGAGCGCGTAGCCTGCGGGCACGACGGTCACTGAGCCGTCGGCAAGCGCCACGTGAACGCCGAGCGCCGCAGCCGCGGTGAGCGACACTGTGATAGCGGGCGACACGAAGCCTTGGCCGAAGATGAACATGAAAAGATTGCGCGGCAGCCACGCAATGCTCGCTCGCTGAAGCAATGTCGAGATGCCGACGGGCAGCGCGCCGAACACGAGGAAGGTGAGTGCGATGCCTTGCCACGGAGCGTCGAAGATCAGGCCGGCAAGGCCGGTGACCACAGCCATTGCAATCAATGCCAGCGCCCAGTCGAATAGCGTCACGACGAGGGTCGCGCCGAGCAGATGCATGACCGTGCCGTCGTCGAGCCAGGCGTTGCTGGCCCACAGTACCGACAGGGCGACGATGATCGCCAGCCAGACATGCTGCAATGTGCCGTCTTGAAGTCGTTTGAAAGGATTTTTCCACAGCGCGAGCGCGACCGCTATCGCAGTGACGATCCAGCCACCGACAGCAACCCAGAACGGAAGCGGTGTGTAGAGGAAACCCATGAGTCTCATATTACTCGTTGGACGAGAAAAGGTGTGAGCGGATTCCATGCCAGCCGGTGCGAGCACTGGCACAAATCGCGCATCACGCCCGTAACGCGCAGGCGTCAGCTCACGTGGAGCCTTCTGTGACCGGCCCGGAGGAGGGCTCCGCCACCGACGCGTCGTCATAGGACGTGCCCGGCTCGGCCACCATCGGCAACGGAGCAGTTGAATCGTTAGCGGACAGGGGATATTGGAAGCGCCGCCCTGTGGCGCGCCGCAGCGGTACGGCGCCGGGCTCGCCCATGACTGGCCGGAGCAAGCCTTCTGCGTTACTGCGCAGTACTTGCAAATGATTTGTCAGCCAACCGTTGTAAAGCGCCACAGCGGCGGCGCGATTGGGCGCGCCCAGTTGCTGGAATATGCTCGTCAAATGGATTTTGACCGTGCCCTCGCTTATGCCCAGTGTGCGCGCAATCATCTTATTGGTACTGCCCATATGGACGCAGCGCATGATCTGCTCCTGGCGAGGCGAGAGTCCATTCGACAGTCTCGGCCGGCGCGGTGGCGGGCTCTTCTCGTCAAACGGGCGGATAGCGGTATCCGCGGGGAGCGGAGGGTTGAGCGCCAGCGCGCCGGAAGGCACGTAGTGCCCGCCCAGCATCACCATTTCGAAGGCGCGCACGATCAGGCACGGATCGGTTTCGCGCGGCACGACGCCGAGCACACCCTCGTCCATGAGTTCGCTCACCACCTTCGGCGAAATTTTGTCCGTCAGCACTGCAATGCGCAGATCCGGGTAGTGGCTAAGCAGGTTGCGGATGTCGGTGACCGACATCCAGTCCTGCCAGTCGACCACGAGCAGATCGGGCCACTGACGTTTGAGCGTGCGCTCGACCTGGCGCCAGTCTTGTGCTTCGTTGAAACGCGCTAGCCGGTTGATTTGCCGTAACAGCGCCTTGAGGCCGTCGCGTCGTTCCGCGTCAGAGTTGAGAATCGAGAATCGCATGCATGTCTCCAGATGAATCGGGCGAAATGGCGCGATGCATTCGCCAGGCGTTGGGCCGGGCGGGTGTGCGATGCGTCGCCGTTCCTATGATGACAAATTCCCTGGGATTTGACGGCCTGTCCAAAAGGCATAGGAGAAATGACGTACAAAAAACCCCGCACGCGGCGGGGTTCGTCAATGAGCTGCTATACGCCGAAGGCGCGCGGCGTCCTAGTGGAAGTGCGGTTGCGCGGGTTCCGCGTCTTCGGGCATTTCCGCGTGGACGATTTCGCCGAGCGGATCGGCGTACAACGGGACACCGCAGTCATCGCAATATTCAGGCTCGAAGCGGCCGGCGTGGCGGCGCACGTCCGTCACGCCGGTTTCCTTGAGGAGCGCGACGATTTCTTCGAGGGGAGCGTCGGGCGGTGCGCTTTCCTGCGGCTCTTCGTCAATGCCGGCCTCGCCATTTTCACGGCCATACAGCGGCCATACGACGCCGTAGATCACCTCGTTGCTGCCGCGGCGCGTAAAGCCGACGCGGTATTCGTCGATGCGGCGCTCGCCGAAGCCCGCAACCACCGCGCGCAGGTCCTGCGGAGCGGCACCAATTGTGTCGAACAGATAACGCACGGCAGTGCGCACGGTGTGAGGGCGCACGCGTTCGTCGGCGTCGCGGCATGCCGAGTAGTAGGCATCCGGCAACAGACACTCGAACTCACAACCAGGCAGCACGAGCGACAGATTTGCACCGCCTTGCGTCGCCCATTGCTCGAGGCACTGTCCTCGTTCGATCCGGGTTCCGTGCTCCTCTTCTTGCCAGCGAAACGTAGGCTCGCCGACGGGCGCCGCGACCACGGCAAGCAGGAAGCGCGGGTCGGCAAGAATCGGCGAGGTTTCCGGCAGTTCGCCGAAGTTGAGCTTGAGGCTGCCGCCAGCCATGGCTGCTTGTGCAAGTTGCTGGGCAATGCGCCATGTTTCGACGTGATGGCGCGGCAACTGGTCGATGCTGTAGAGGAACGGCGCCATGGCGACACGCGTGTTCGCGGCGAGCACGTGAGCCTGCAAGTGCGCGCGCAAAGCGTCGGCGGCATCGGCTTTAAGCGGCCCGGATGGAATCATGTAGCGAGTCCACGCGAGGATGGGCGCCGCAATCAGCAATGCCTCATAGGCCACGCCTTCATGCTCGACGACGAACGACTCGCTGTGCGTTTCTGCCATGTCGGCGAGCGCCCCGTAAGCATCGGGATGATTCTGCTGCAGATGGTCGAGGGCTGCGTCGAGCGTAGTCTGATTGGCGTTGCGCACGATCTTGGCCAGCAGCGCGTCGAGCTTCGCTTCCCAGAAGCGGTCCTCGGTGCGGCTGCCCGACGCAAAAAGCGCGAGCGAGAGACCGACAAGCTTGTCGGCATCGGGGGGGAGACGTTTGGCGATTCGCGAGCGCATAAATCCGGAAGTTGGGTGCACAGAACCTTTTATTGTAGTCGTTTCCGTGGCGCCATATTATTTGGCGCGCGGTGCCGCAACGATTCGGACGTTTCTGCGCGGAAAATCGGACCGTCGGCGTACGTTCGATCGTGCTTCGGTCGTTAATTCGTCAAATAATGTAAGCGGGTCAGCTAGCGAAAGTGGCTTTTGTATACTGGCCGATTTGACGGGCGCCGAACGCGGCGTTCGTACTTGTCGCCTCGGTCTGGCGTAACGGGAGATTCATTGTGAAATCGGACCAACTGATTGAACGCCTTGCCGCGGTGTTCGCGCTGATCGTCCTGGTGGGCGGCTCGTTACTGGTCCTCGCGCCATTCACGACTGCTTTACTGTGGGGCGCAATTCTTAGCTACAGCTCCTGGGGGCTATACCGGAAGCTGACCGCGGCACTTGGCGGCAGGCGCAAGTCGGCTGCCACATTGATTGTGTTCATTATTCTCATCGTGGTGCTGGGGCCGTTTGTCTACGCGGGTTTTGCGTTTGGTGCGCACGTTCACGACATCGTCGCTCTGGTTCAAAGGTTGTTCGAAGCAGGTTTGCCGGGTTTGCCGCCTTGGGTGGCGAGGGTTCCGGTGATCGGGTCGAGCATCCAAAGTTTCTGGGAGCGTCTGACAAGCAGCAATTCCGAACTGATCGCTCAGTTGCGTACGCTTGCTGCGCCGGCCGGCAAGTGGATCCTTGCGGCGGCCATTGCCGTCACGCACGGTCTTGGGCTATTGGCGCTAAGCATTGTGCTGGCTTTTTTCTTTTATACCGGGGGAGAGGGTGCGGGCGCGTGGTTGAACGCGGGCATGCGGCGTATCGCCGGCGACCGTGCCGACTACCTGCTGGCGCTCGCGGGCAGTACGGTCAAGGGCGTCGTCTATGGAATTCTGGGCACTGCGCTTGTCCAGGGCATTCTCGCTGGGTTCGGCTGCTGGATAGCTGGCGTGCCGGCGCCTGCATTGCTTGGTCTGGGGACGTTTTTCCTGTCCGTAATCCCGGGAGGCCCCGTGATCGTATGGTTGCCGGCGGCAATCTGGCTCTACCACGGCGGTGCGACGGGATGGGCGCTCTTTTTGGTGGCGTGGGGTGTGCTCGTCGTGGGAATGTCCGACAACGTTATTAAGCCGATCCTGATCGGCAAGAGCAGCGACATGCCGTTGATCCTGGTCATGCTAGGTATCCTGGGCGGCGCGTTCGCTTTTGGCTTCCTCGGGGTTTTCATTGGACCGACTTTGCTCGCAGTCGCGTACACGGTGCTGCACGACTGGACTATCGGAGCGACCGCTGGCGGTGCGTTGGCGTCGGGTGCCAAACCTGCCGTTGGGGAAGAAGTTGGCCGGATAGAAAAGACGCCTTGAATAAGAGCAAATAACGCTTGCAAGGCGCTGGCCGGCTCGCTAGAATCTCGCTCTTTCGTGCTCCGGACGCCGGGGCACGGGAAGCGGGAAAGCCAGTAGTGGCAAGGCTTCGAGCGGTGGCAGCAGGTTCAGGCGGTAACAGAAACCTGTTGACGGCGCAGCCGGAGTTCTTCATAATCTCGTTTCTCTGCTGCAGATGCAGCGACGCAGAACGAAGCGGTGCCGGGTGGTGGTGGGAAGGCAGCGCGAAGTAAGCGGATCG